>PVML01016954.1_pt1 | contig 1275256 bp, 1054 predicted proteins | sample 1853371 | NCBI WGS metagenome assembly PVML01 (sample SAMN08533508, study PRJNA380276) | Human gut metagenome, whole genome shotgun sequencing project. | isolation source: participant 1, chromium library | host: Homo sapiens | collected 2017
GGGTTATTTGTGATTATAGTGTAATCATGCTGCTCGGCTTGCCCGTTTGAGGCTTCAAAAAATATTCGCTTTTTTTGCGAACTCTCAGAAAAAGAACTTATCTTTGCCGCAGAAAAAGAACTGAATATGGAAATAATCTTCAATGAAGAATATCTTCGGGAAATGTATAATACCGGGCGAACGGATAAGAAACACCGTTTTCAGCCTCAAATTATACGGAAATATATTCGTGTGATAGATTTGATGCGGGACACTTCAAATGTCTTGGGGTTGATGCGATACAACGCATTGAATTACGAGAAATTGAAAGATGATAAAGCGGGGCTTTCTTCTGTGAGAGTGAATGACCAATATCGCATTGAATTCGAGGAACATACCAAAGACGGGGAAACCGTTGCCACGATATGCAATATAACAGATTTGTCAAACCATTATAAATGATTGATTATGATAACAATACCGGGAGTTGACCCAAAAATGATTGCTAACAATCTTGAACCTGCGTTTCCCACGCATCCGGGGGAAATCTTGAAAGAAGAAATCGAATACAGGGGGATTTCTCAACGCAAGTTGGCAGAACGGATGGGCATAGGCTATTCTGTTCTGAATGAGATATTGAACGCCCGCCGACCTGTCACTGAAAAAACAGCGATGATGTTCGAGGCTGCGCTGGGGGTTGAAGCTGAACCGTTGATGCGTCTTCAAATGAGATACAATGTGCGTATCGCCCAAAAAGACAAATCTTTCATGCAGCGTTTGGATAATATCCGCAAAATTGCCGCCGTTCTTTAGTGGCGTTGCGATTGCGCCCGAATGCCGGGCGATAATTTAAAACGTGAAGATTTACACCAATTTGGAAAGTAAAGCGTTTGTACGTCAAATTCGGAGAAAATAACTTAACAAATCAGAGTATGGAAACAGTTTTTGATTATAACATAACAGACAAAGAGCGTGAAAACATCGGAATATCTGACAAGGAGCGTTATTTGGCTATTGTGGGGGAAGATACTGCAAATTTAGACCTTGCCACCCTTTTTCATACCCGAGGGGATAATAACAGGATGGCAAGGTACGCTGATAAACTTCCGCTTGATATGAAGCTGGATTTTTATCGGACGGTTACGCACCCTTGATTTTTCTTAGTGTTTCTGTAAATTCACTTGAAGACATTCTGAGATTTTTAACAAGTTCTTTTGCTGTTTTCAAGGTCTATTTCCTTGTCGCTTGCCTTGTCATCATCGTTAGGGGTACAGTCAAAGATGTTATGTTTGTTGACGAAAGCGTGGAGAATGTCTTTCATCAGGCGTTTTTTCTCTTTGTTAAACTGAGACTTGAAGAACGCAACCATGTCGGATATTTCGGCATATTCCAAGTCTGTCAGGTCTATGTAGATTGTCTTCTTTGAAGCACTGTAAGTTGACCCATTAAATGCTTCGCTCTTGCTACCAAGAACCGATAGGAAGACTTGAATGATAATCGTGCGTTCTTCTTTGTTCCTATACTTGAATGTCCTGCGTGAAATATTGTTTTCGCAGATGTCTTCAAGCGTCATACCGTATTTTCTCAGATGTTCTTCAAGAAGACGGCGGGCGTTCTCTGCCTCCCCACCGCATCCCCGTTCTGCGAGAGCGAGAAGTTTTTTGAGTTTGTCAGTAATTCTTTCCATATCAAAAATTTACTTATCAGTTTATTCCGATTTTATTTATTATTTCGTATATTTGTCCGCATACAAAATTGTATGACGGTGCAAATATAAACAAAGTAATTATTTTGAAAGAATAAATCGAAATTAAATTTATAATTTAACAATAATTATATTTACTAATGGAACATCTTAGACGATTGAAAAAAGTTATAAATTGGCTTATTTTCAAGGAAATAGCGGAAAATGAAAGGGCTTTGGCTGAAACTATGGGATATACAAAGTCTTCTTTCTCTCAGATTGTTACGGGTAAAGTACCTCTTTCCGAGAAGTTTATGAAGCGAATTTGTTCCCTTGATGAAAATATAAACTTTGTTTGGCTTCAATCAGGCGAGGGAGAAATGTTCCTTTCTAATAATCTGAACAGTGAAGACGGCGGGGTGGCTGTTCCTAAAGATGCTTGGGAAATAATCAAGCAGCAAGCGGAAAGCCTTTCAGTCCGTGACAAGCAAATAGATGAATTAATGGAAATGCTGAAAGAACAGATTCAGGAAAACAAAAAAATCAATGCCCGCCGGGAAGGGAATGCAAGCTCTGCCGTTGCCGTATAGCGGTTGTCGGGAAAAGTGTTTTCAAAATACCTAAATATGGATATGAATAGAAGACTTCAAGATATTATAAAGTATAAGACTGGCGGGAGACAGACCGCCTTTGCAGCCCTTTTGAATTGGTCGCCGCAATATCTGTCTAAACTTCTGAAAGGTGTTGATTTCGGCTTGCAACCCGTGGTCTCAATTATTGAGGCTTTGCCCGAGATAAACGCCCGTTGGTTCTTGACGGGGCAGGGGGAAATGCTGAGTGATGAGAAACAAGCGGACTTGCGCCGTGAAGCCCTTGAACACGTTTTTCAGGTCATGGAACTTGAACGTTTCATTCCCGTTATGACACCCGATGAACTCCGCATGTTTGAACGTCAAGTAAGAGAGGGGGAGAAAGCCGATTTCAGTCCCGACACGCTTCAATCATGGAGGGAACGCCTTAATATCCGGGAGAGAGAAATTAACACCAAATTTGCAACCGCAGCCGCTAAATCAGATGAATTATGCAGACAGAAGACAGCCAAAAGGTAGTACGCCGTTTTTTTGAGGCTCTTTACCGCCTGAAAGATGACGGGAAGATAAGAGGAAAACAGACTTTTACACGTGAGTTTGATATAAATCGTTGGAATTTGAACAAACTTGAAAAGAACTTGGCAAGTGACATTTTTCAACCCGCTTGGTTGACTTATATAGTGAAAGAATACAAGGTTTCCGCACGCTGGCTTCTGACAGGCGAGGGGGATTTCTATGAAACGAGGACGGGGGCAAAGCCGTGAAGCTGCCCCCGTCTCTTATTCCTTGTTGTCATCATCCCCGAAAATATCGGGTATCATCGCAACCGCCTCCTGCTTTTTCTTATCAAGGATTTTCGCGTAAATCTGTGTTGTTGAAAGTTCCTTGTGCCCGAGAAGTTTCTGAACCGTGTAGATTTCTGCGCCGAGGTCAAGCATGAGGACAGCGAATGTGTGCCGCCCTGAATGGAACGTGATGTCTTTTGTTATTCCCGCCCTATTTGCCCACATCCTTAACTCAGCTATCATATAGGCACTGTATTTGAAACCGACAAAAACCCGGTCATCAGGTTCACGGCGAACCCCCATGTATTGAACCGCTTGTTTATTGATGTCAAGGTATTCTTGCCCGCCCGTCTTCTTCTGTTTGAAGATTATCCGGGTAAAGTCTCCTTGCTGCTGAACTTCACGCCAACGGAGTTTCTCAATGTCTGATTTGCGAAGACCTGTCAGGCATGAGAACATGAACGCATTTTTCAAGGCTGGGTATTTGCAATGGGCAGCAGCCATCGCTTTGACTTCTTCCAATGTCAGATAACTTCTTTCCGTTTCAGCTTGTTTGAAACCCTCAATGCCACGAAGTGGGTTATGCGGTATTATCCTGTCTTCAAATGCTTGGTTGATGCAGGCACGAAGTTTGTTGAAGTAACTGACCTTGCTGTTTTGTGAAAGCGGCTTTGTCACTTCTTCCGTTGTGATAATCTTCCGTTTGTCTCTGCAACGGGCGTTCTTGTCAAGGTGTTCACGAAAACCGATTATCCATTCAGGTGTTATGTCCTTGAATGTGGTGTTAGGCTTGCAATACCGTTCAAGGTGTTTGAGGCAGCTATACCAATTACCCCAGTTTCCCCGGCTCTCGGGGTTGCCATGACGTTTCTCACACATAGCCCGGTAATAGTCAAGAAAGTTCGTTTCAAGTTTGTAGGCGGCGTTAAAACCGTATTCTCCGTTTTGAAGTTCAACAACCCGCTTGGCTTTTATCGCCTCGGCGAGTTGAAGCGTCTGACGATTCTTCTCCTTATCCTTTCTGTTCGTTTCAGGGATAAGATAGAGTTTCAAGTATTCATAAGACCTTTTCCCGTTCAGGTAGATGTCGAGGTATAACGTGATATTCCCCGAAGCGGTCTTTCTTTGTCTGAGCCTTATCGGTTCTTTCGATTTTCCCATAATTTTTGTTGCTTTTGTTGCTGTTTTCGATACGAGCAACAAAATAACAACAAAAAAATAATAAAACAGGTATAATCAGAGAAAAATTTCATATCGGTTTATATGGTATGTAAAACATTGATTGATTAACTATTATCTATCATTGATTACACCCGTTTTGTATGCCTTTTGCTTTCCGTTTTACTTACTTTACTTTCCGATGCAGAAATGCGCAAATATATTTTGCAGCACCATATCATTTGTCACTTCCCCTGCTATATCGGATAAATGGAAAATACATTCGCGTATGTCTTGTGAAAGAAAATCTCCGGAGATATTTGCGTCCAATCCTTCTTGTACCCGGTGAATTGCATCCAGCGCACGTGTTAGTGCTTCGTAATGGCGGACGTTTGTTACAATGACATCATTCTGGGTGACTGTTGGTAAATGAGCGGCTGCTACGAGTCTCTGTTGGAGTTCATCCGTGTGCAAACGTTGTTTCGCAGAAATAAAAATAGATTCTATTTCCGAACCTATATGCTCAGAAAATTGTGAGACAAGTTCGTTTTTCTGAGTTTCATTTATCAGTTCTACCTTATTAAAGACTAAAATCAATTGTTTGTGTTCACAACGAGGAAGAATCTTATCGGAGAGCAGTGTTAACTGTGAAATTGCGTCAGCCGAATCAATCATCCACAGTACAATCTCTGCCTGATCGAGTTTTTGAAAAGTCCGTTCGATACCCAGGCTTTCGATCGTATCACTGGTCTCCCGGATACCGGCTGTATCGATAAAACGGAAAGTGATACCACCTATATTCACAGTATCCTCGATGACATCCCGTGTAGTGCCGTGAATATCGCTTACAATAGCCTTGTCTTCATTCAGCAGGACATTCAGTAGAGTTGATTTTCCTGCATTGGTTTCTCCGATAATAGCTACCGGTACACCATTTTTTATGACATTCCCTACACTGAACGAATTGGCCAGACGTGCAATGACTTCTTCTATCTCGTCAGCCAGTCGGCGTAGGGCGGAACGGTCCGCAAACTCTACATCTTCTTCACTGAAGTCCAGCTCCAGTTCAATCATTGAAGTGAAGTTCAGCAGTTTCTCACGTAGAGTTGTCAATTCTTTGCTAAAGCCACCGCGCATTTGACTCAAGGCAAGACGGTGGGTAGCAGCAGAGGAAGAGGCAATCAGGTCGGCAACGGCTTCGGCCTGACTTAAATCCATTTTACCATTAAGAAACGCTCGTTGAGTATATTCTCCCGGTTGCGCCATGCGACACCCGTTCTTAATCAGTAGTTGCATCACTTGTTGTAAAATATAAGATGATCCGTGACAGGTGATTTCAGTGCTGTCTTCCCCTGTATAAGAGTGTGGAGCCCGGAAGAGACTGACAAGAACTTCATCTATCATTTCTTCTCCGTTATAAATTCGGCCGAAAGTAAGCGTATAAGGTTTCTGTTCACTCAGCAGCTTTCCGGATTTGGCCGGGGTAAAAATACGGCTGGTGATGGTAATAGCTTCAGGACCGGAAACACGAATGCTTCCGATGGCTCCTCCTTGAGCGGTTGCTATGGCGCAAATTGTGTCTTGATTCATTATCTAATTCATTTTGAGAAGCAAAGATAGAGCTTTCTTGGTAAAAAACAGAGCAAACAGATAGAAGTTATACTTTATTATTTTATCTTTGTTCGCATACAGCAAGACAAACTTTATGGCTATGGCACACACACTGGATTCATTCCCGGATACCGGAAACCTTGAGAATTTGAAAGATAATTATCAGAAAATCACTTCTGTCCTGGCAGGACATCAGATTGCATTTTGGGAATATGACATTCCTACAGGAGAGTGTAATTTCACAGATGAATATTTCCATATTTTAGGGTTGAAGGAGGCCGGAATCATATTCAGAGATATTAATGACTTTTATCGGTTTGCCCATCCGGAGGATGTTATCTCTTATCAAACGACTTTTGCGCGGATGCTTGAATCGGAAACCAAAATCTCCCAAATTGTGGTACGTTGTGTAGGGAGGCAAGGAGAAACAATTTGGCTTGAAGATAATTTTATTGCTTATAAGAAGAATAAGGAGAATGGCTCTGATAAAATTATAGCATATACTGCCAATATCACTTCACGTTGTGAAAAAGAAGCACAGATCAGGCAGCTTGAGGAACGAAACCGGAAAATTATTGAGGCACTACCGGAGTTCATATTTATTTTTGATGATAATTTTTTTATTACGGATGTATTGATGGCACCCGATACAGAGTTATTGCATCCGGTGGAAGTGTTGAAAGGAGCAGATGGGCGATCTATTTATTCTTCTGAGGTCAGTGACTTGTTTATTAGCAGTATTCATGAATGCCTAAAAAGTGGGAAGTTAAAAGAAATAGAGTATCCTGTGGATGTCGAAGCCGGCAGACATTTTTTTCAGGCACGCATTGCTCCGTTTGAGGGAAATAAGGTGCTGGCCTTGATTCATGATATTGGTGATCGGATGCGACGTTCGCAAGAGCTACTTGAAGCCAAGCAAAGGGCAGAAGAGGCTGATCGGATGAAATCAGTATTTCTGGCCAATATGAGTCATGAGATACGTACTCCTTTAAATGCTATTGTGGGCTTTTCGGAAATTATAGCTTTGACTGAGGATGAAAAGGAGAAAGAAGAGTATTTAGGGATCATTCAGCAGAATAGCAATCTACTGTTACAACTGATTAATGATATTCTCGATTTGTCACGAATCGAGTCGGGTAAGTCGGAAATGCATTGTCAGTTGACGGAAATGAGCGGATTGGTAGATGAAGTGGATAAAGTACATCGTCTTAAAATGAAGAAAGGAGTCAAGCTGAATGTGATTCGTCCATCAGAGGAAATTTGGATTTCGACAGATAGGAATCGGGTGACGCAGGTATTGTTCAATTTCTTGTCGAATGCAATTAAAAATACCATTGAGGGTAGCATTACTTTTGGACTTGTAAAAGAGGAAGAATGGGTTAAACTTTATGTAACAGATACCGGCTGCGGTATTTCCAAAGAGAAATTACCTTTGATATTTACCCGTTTTGAGAAGTTGAATGATTTTGTACAAGGAACAGGGCTGGGATTACCTATCTGTAAGAGTATTGTAGAGCGGTTGGGTGGTCGGATTGAAGTGGAATCCGAGCTTGGGCAGGGGAGTACTTTCATTCTTTATTTGCCCAATAGGCAAGTACAGGAAGTTGTGGTTGGCGAAAGAGAAAACGCAGCGGGTAATATGGGAGTGGAGAACCGGCAGAAGAAGATACTGATTGCGGAAGATGTGGAGTCCAGTTATCTGCAGATTAATGCCTTTCTGAAAAAAGAATATACGATTCTTTGGGTGCCTAATGGAGAAGAAGCTGTGAAGAGTTTCATACGCGAGAAGCCCGACTTGATTTTGATGGATATCCGAATGCCGGTGATGAATGGTATTCAGGCAACAGCAAAAATTCGTGCTATCTCGCAAGAGATACCGATTATAGCAATTACAGCATATGCCTTTTGTCCGGAAGGAGAGCGAGCTTTTGAAGCAGGGTGTAATGAAGTGATTGCAAAACCATATCCTCTGGAGAAGCTGAAAGAAACGATCGAAACTTATTTATAGGAGGGAGGAATAGTCGGTCTTTCAATGCAACAATTTATCATATAGTATGTTCTGTAGTAAATAATGCTATAAAGATAAATTGGATTATGAAGAAAGTAGTACTAATCGGGGCCAGCGGCTTCGTCGGTTCGGCTATTCTGAATGAAGCTTTGAACCGTGGATTCCATGTGACGGCGGTAGTTCGTCATCCTGAAAAGATCAAGATAGAGAATGAAAATCTGGAAGTGAAGAGAGCTGATGTTTCTTCATTGGATGAAGTCTGTAAGGTTTGTAAAGGTGCTGAGGCCGTGATCAGTGCTTTCAACCCGGGGTGGAATAATCCCGATATATACAAGGAAACCATTGAGGTTTATCTGACGATTATCGATGGTGTAAAAAAGGCTGGAGTTAATCGTTTTTTGATGGTGGGTGGTGCCGGTTCACTGTTTATTGCTCCCGGCATCCGACTGGTCGATTCGGGAGAAGTTCCCGAAAAGATATTGCCTGGTGTGAGAGCCTTGAGTGATTTTTATCTTGATTTTCTGAAGAAAGAAAAAGAGGTTGACTGGGTTTTCTTCTCGCCGGCGGCAGATATGGCTCCTGGAGTACGTACAGGCAGATATCGCCTGGGGAAAGATGAGATGATTGTGGATATGGTAGGTAACAGTCATATATCTGTGGAAGATTATGCGGCTGCCATGATTGATGAGCTTGAGAAGTCGGAGCATCATCAGGAGCGTTTCACCATAGGGTACTGAGCGGACGGTATTTTTCAAGGAAATTGAGATATAGCTTTGCACATCCCCGGGCATCGGAAAGTGCTTCGTGGTGTTTAAGTTCGATGCCTTCCCGTTCGCAACAGGCGCTTAGGTTGACCGGCTTGTATCCTAAAGAACGATAGATGCGGCAGGTACATTCCCAACGTTCAGGAAGCGATAACTCATCATAATCCAGTCCGTACATCCGCATGGTATTCTTCAGTACATTGCGGTCGAATTGTTCATTGTGCGCAACTACTACGTTGCCTTGTAAGCGCTTTTTGACTTCGGGATAGATGGCATGAAATCCCGGGAGTGACTCTGTCATTCCCGGCGTTATTCCATGTACAAGCATATTTGCACGCCAATATTCATTCTCCGGTGGTTGAATCAGGCTGTAATATTCGTCTGTAATCTCTCCGTCTGTAACGGTAACGATACCTACCGCACAAGCACTTTCCATGTATCCTGTGGCGGTTTCAAAGTCAATGGCGGCAAATGATAAATTCATCAGATTCGATCGAGAACAGTTTTAATTAATGTATCGATGGTATTCTTATAGCCTGTGTTCGCTTCTTTGATCAAGCGGTTAGCTATAACCATACAAACGGTCATGGCTTTGTGTCCCATCAGCTTGCTGAGGCCGGCAAGGGCGGAACTCTCCATTTCGAAGTTGGTTATCTTGTAACCTTTATATTCAAACTTTTCGATTTTATCATTCTGCTTAGGGTCCGCCAAGGGAACACGGAGTTCGCGTCCTTGCGGTCCGAAGAAACCACCGGCTGCAATAGTAACACCGCGCACCATATCTTCTTGCGCAATACGGTCTATTAATTCTGCATTGGCATCAATAACATAAGGTGCAGGAGCACACATGTTACCGGACCAACCCATGTGATTCAGAAATGCCCGTTCAAAGGGAAGGTCACAAACAGCATTGCGTCCGGCATAGAAGTTCAACAGTCCGTCAAAGCCGATTGACTTTTCAGAACAGACGAATGTGCCGACCGGTGTGTTGGGTTGCAATCCTCCGCATGTACCGATGCGAACTAACTCTAAAGAGCGGAGGTGCTCTTTTTCTTCCCGAGTCTGGAAGTCGATATTTGCCAAAGCATCCAATTCATTGACTACGATATCGATATTGTCACAACCGATACCGGTAGAAACGACAGTTATCCGTTTGCCTTTATAAGTTCCGGTAACCGTTTTAAATTCGCGGCTTTCCACTTCACATTCTTTATTTTCGAAGTGAGAAGCTACGAGTGCCACCCGTCCGGGATCACCTACCAATATTACTTTGTCTGCCAACCATTCCGGCTTTACATGCAAATGGAATACCGAACCGTCTTCGTTGATAATTAATTCGGAGGAAGGAAAATACTTTTTCATGTTATTGAAAGGTTTTAGTTTAATAAATACGTTCACCACAAACTACATGGATTAACCGCTTGTTTCCCGAGATTGTTCTCTCCGGCGGTTATACTGCTCTCAGTTGTTTGTGGTGAAATGCTTTCTCTAATCGCTCAACGGTTTACTGGTAGCTCCACCGATAGGTTTGGCTATGTTTTCACGCATTGATGTATCAGCTTGAATATTTTTCATTTTATAATAATCCATAATACCGAGATTTCCACTACGGAAAGCTTCAGCCATGGCCTTTGGAACTTCCGCTTCTGCCTGAATTACATTAGCACGGGCCTCTTCCGCTTTGGCTTTCATTTCTTGTTCGGTAGCCACAGCCATTGCGCGGCGTTCTTCCGCTTTTGCCTGCGCGATATTCTTGTCGGCATTTGCCTGGTCTATTTGCAGGGCAGCACCAATATTCTTACCTATATCAATATCAGCGATATCAATAGAGAGAATTTCAAATGCAGTACCGGCATCGAGTCCTTTGCGCAGCACTAGTTTTGATATGGAATCAGGATTCTCAAGTACTGACTTATGGTTTTCAGAGGAACCGATTGACGAAACGATACCTTCACCTACACGTGCCAGGATTGTATCTTCGCCGGCACCACCCACCAATTGGCGAATATTGGCACGTACCGTCACACGTGCTTTGGCTATCAGCTGGATACCGTCTTTCGCAACAGCTGTTACGGGTGGTGTGTCGATAACTTTAGGATTAACCGACATCTGCACGGCTTCGAAGACATCGCGACCTGCAAGATCAATTGCAGTAGCCATTTGGAATGGAAGTTCGATATTGGCCTTCGATGCAGATACCAATGCATGGACTACCCGTTCTACGTGTCCGCCTGCCAGATAGTGTGCTTCAAGTTCATCACGGGTGATGTTGCTCAGACCTGCTTTATGTGCTTCAATCATACCCGGTACGATGATGTATGGCGGAACATTACGGATACGCATTAGAAAAAGTTGTACCAAAGAGATATTAACTCCTGATACTTTGGCTGATAGCCATAGGAAAAAAGGTACATAATGAAAGAAAAGAACCAGGAAGATAATACCTCCCGCTATCAAGAAGATAGTCAGATACATAGGTTCGACATTCATAATTGTGCTTGATTTTAAGTGAATATTAGGATTTTAATTTTTCGACAAAGATTATTCCATCAGTGATCCGATTGACAACAATCGGAGTTTTTTCATTCAGTAATCCGTCCATTGACTTGACCTCTATGATATTGCCATTGATTTCAGCATTGCCAATTTGAGCCAGTCGGGTAATCGTGATACCTGTATCGCCAACTTTTACTTTTTCGGCAGCGCTTCGGTCTATTTTGGATGTTATGTCTTTCTTCAATGCCAATTTATCCAAGGTTTTCGACCGCATGAACCAGACAAGCGAGCCGATACAGGCAATTCCCGATATAATAAGTGTTATAAACCCTGCACCTGTTCCCAGGTTAGCAAAAGCATAATAGTTTGCATAGATAATGCAGACCAAAGCTGAAATACCGGCGAGGCTGATACCCGGAATTACGAACAGTTCAACTAAAAAGAGTATTACTGCGGCGGCTATCAGTGCAATGATGATCAGTACATCCATAGTTTGTTATTTTAAGTTTTGTTTTTCTGCATTCCGGACTTCAATAGCCTGTTTATCCAGTTCTTCTGACATCTGAAGTACCCTCTTCTCAAGATCGCGGATAGCCGGTGCCATTTTACTTTGTTCGTCTTTATTAGACCGTGCGAATCCTTCACGCTGGCTCTTCAGTTTACCGGTTTGCTGGCGGTAATCTTTTTCCATCTGTTCATATTTCAGGTACAGTTGTTTGGCTTTTGGAGACTTGAAATCCGTTAAGTGATGGTAGGTAGAGTGGTCATCAATGATAAATTCAAAATCAAAGTTTTGTTCTACAGCCGGTTTATGGTTGATAACCGCTTCAAGTCGTTGACGGGCATCATCCACTATTTTAGAGTCTTTCCAAGTGCTCTCTAGAGAATGGAGCTGGGCTAGTTCAATCATTTTTTCCGGTTCCATAGCTTCGTAGTTGTAAGTTCGTTTAGAATCATTGGGTACGAATACGTAGATACAAACTTTATCTTCAGGTTGATACCTATCAGAAGCAAACCATCCTAAATTATTATATTCATCAATGACATACATGTAGTCGTTATAAGGTGAGTTGAAAGGCATACCCACGTTTTCCGGTACCAGATAGGTATCAGTGTTTGTGTTATATCGGGTTACAAAAATGTCATATCCTCCCATGGAGCCATCACCATCCGAGGCATAATAAATGGTCACTCCATCCGACAGGACATACGGATAATTGGCATTTCCGGAGGCGTTGATACTTCCCGGAAGTGGTTTTCCCTGGCTCCACTCGTCCAGCATCTTGGTTTTAGACAGAATATTCAGACTCTCTTCTCCCTGCTCGCTGTAGTAAATACGGTTTCCGATTTCTGTTTCGTAAACTGTTCCCGGATGATAGCCTTTCGCCTTGAAATAGTCATTGTAAGTGAAGAGCTTTCCGGATTCTTCACTGATTTTATAAGCTTTGAGGAAATTGGCTTTGTCTGTTACAAAACTGTCAATAACACATACGTCTTCCACCCCTTTCAGCATGCGAAGATTTCCTTTAGCCTTTTCTAAAAGCTGCTCGGCTTCTTCTGTCGGTTTTTTGCGTTTAGACAAGTCTGCAATGTATTCTTCGTAGCAATCTACTGCATCTTGAAAGCGGTATAAATCATTATAAGTCTGAGCCAGATATAGCTGTCCGCTCGGAATGCGTTTCTTTACTGCCGTCTCCAGGTATTTTAGGGCCTCGGCAGCATTACCTGTTTTGAGGCAACACACACCGTACCATAGGTTGTAATTACCGTTTGCCGGTTGCGATTTGACATATTTTTGAAAAACAGGTTTGGCTTCAGCGTATTGCCCTCTGCCATACATGCCTCTTGCTTGTTCCAAAGTTTGTGCCGATAGGCTTGTCAGGAGAAAGCATAATAGAAAGAATAGGATATTTTTTTTCTTCATAAATGGTCTTGGGTTATTATTCAGAAGTTCAAAAATACAAATTAATTGGAAATAAACCTTTTTTCTCTTCTTCTATTATGTTAATTCTTCTTTAAATCATTCTTTTCTCTTACTTTTGCAGCCGATTTTTCAAAAGAGTTATGGCACAGTTTACGGAAGAAGAGAAAACCATTCGGCGTATCGAAAAGCGTTTTAACAAAGGTATGGTTCAATATGGGTTGATTGAAGAGGGTGACAAAGTGCTTGTTGGCCTTTCAGGAGGAAAAGATTCCCTGGCATTAGTCGAATTGCTGGGCAAACGTTCGCATATTTTCAAACCTCGTTTTTCGGTGGTAGCTGTACATGTGGTTATGAAGAATATTCCATACCAGAGTGATTGGGATTACCTCCGTGAACATGCTGAAAAGAATGGTGTTCCTTTAGTTGTTTACGAGACTTCTTTCGACCCTTCTACCGATACGCGTAAATCACCTTGTTTTCTCTGTTCATGGAACCGGAGGAAAGCTCTGTTTACTGTGGCTAAAGAGCAGGGTTGCAATAAAATAGCCCTTGGACACCATATGGACGATATTTTGGAAACTTTATTAATGAACATTACCTATCAGGGTGCATTCAGTACAATGCCACCATGTTTGGTAATGAACAAATTTGATATGACCATTATTCGCCCGATGTGCCTGGTGCATGAAGCGGATTTGTTGGAGTTGGCGCAAATAAGGGGATATCGCAAGCAAGTGAAAAATTGTCCTTATGAATCCCAATCGAGCCGTAGCGATATGAAGGGGATACTCCGACAATTGGAAAAGATGAATCCGGAGGCTCGGTACAGTCTGTGGGGGAGCATGACAAATGTACAGGAAGAATTGTTACCCAAAGAAGTGGAGTGTTAATTTTGAATAAAATATGAAAGGTATTTATGCTATTTCGTTGTTGGTCGTTTCCAACATTTTTATGACATTTGCCTGGTACGGGCATTTGAAGCTACAGGAAACAAAAATAATCAGTAATTGGCCTTTGTATGGCGTGGTTTTGTTTTCATGGGTGATTGCGTTGGCTGAGTATTCTTGTCAGGTTCCTGCCAACCGGCTGGGGTTCAGCGGAAACGGAGGGCCGTTTTCATTGATGCAACTTAAAATTATCCAAGAGGTGATCACACTGATTATATTTACCGTTTTTTCTACCTTATTATTTAAAGGGGAGTCACTGCATTGGAATCATGTGGCAGCTTTTGTCTGCTTGATAGCAGCGGTATATTTCGTGTTTATGAGGTAGGCGGTTTGTGCCGGTATGGGGTGTCAAAAGCATTTGGTTTGATATGCAGATAGATGTATTTGTTATCCTATCCGTTTATACCATTTAAAGCTGTTTGTTTTTCTTAGTATCTTTAGTGAAAATGGTAGGGAGCTTATCTTGGACCACATGCCCGGGTATGTGGGTTCGTGAACCTGCGTACCCGAGCTGAGATAAAGATGCTTTAAAAAGAGATAATATGCTTATTGATAATGCGTTATTCTTGCTTCGGAATCAACTTGCTTTTTTGGTAATTTCTGTGCCGGTCATTCTGAATATCTGCTTCCATGGGGCCGGTTATGGGAAGCAATTCACGCTATTTGTCAAGATATTGCTTCATGTTCTTTGTAAAATAGCTTTTCACCTCCCCTTTTTCATCACTATAGATAAAATAAGCACCTATGTTGGGGTGTGATTTTGTAAAAGCTTCCGCTTCATCCAGCCCCATTACCATAAAAGCTGTGGCTAATGCGTCGGCAGTCATACAATCGTCGGCAACTACGGTTGCTGAAAGAATATTATGTTGAACCGGATATCCGGTACGTGGGTCGATGGTGTGGGCATACTTCTTACCATCTTTGTAGTAGAAGTTGCGATAGTTTCCGGAAGTTGCTATACCTACATTGGTCAGTTTTAATGTTGTTTGTATCTCTTGGTTAAGCGACAAGGAATCGTCTACAGGCTTGTTTATGCCGATTCTCCATGCTTCCTCTTTGGGATTCACCCCTTTTACCACCAGTTCGCCACCTATATCTACCATATAGTTTTTGATACCTTTGCTATCCAAATACCGGGCTACTACATCTACGGAATATCCTTTGGCTACAGCACTACAACTTAGCATCACCCGAGGGTCTTCTTTGATCACTTTGCCGTTTTCCAGTTTAACTTTTTGGTATCCTGTGATTTGGAGTAGACTATCTATCATGATCGAGTCGGGGAAGGCTCCTTTTTTGAAACCGAATCCCCAGGCATTGGCTAATGGGGCTACTGTGATATCGAAAGCTCCGCGAGTTTCGGCTGAGATCTCCATAGATCGGTTAAAACAGGTTTGGAAGAAAGTGTCTGTGACGATTTCTTCATTACGATTAACACGGGTAATGACAGATGTATCATTGAATGGAGAAAGTGAACCGTCGAATTTTTTTAATTCGGCATCGATCTCCGCTTTCAGATTGCCGTCATATTGATAGGTAATATTATATACTGTGCCGAATACAAGCCCATTGATACTGTTGTAAGGTATTTGTTTATTTCGTTGGGCTAGTATCCAAATTGTTCCCAACAGCAGGATAGCTAGCCAAATGAAGCTTTTTCTTGTTTTCTTTTCCATAATAAGTAAAAAGTAAGTAAGCAACAAATCTGTTTATGATTACACAGCCTTTTGTTGTTTGAGGTTGATAGCTAATTATTAAAAAATAAGTGTTCGATTAATATTTTCGTTCCAATAAGGATCAGTATGATTCCTCCCCATAATTCAGCACGAAGTTTTCTGGCAATGCCGCATCCGAAGCGAATGCCGAAGATTAATCCTATAAGGGACATAAAAAAAGAAACAAATCCGATGATTCCTGCCGGGTAAAGGATAGACGAACAGCTTTTGATACCCAGAAAAGCAAAGGATACTCCTACGGCCAATGCATCAATGCTGGTTGCAACGGCCATTGTTATCACTACTTTCAGGCTTGCAGGGTTAAATCTTTGGCAGCAATCTTCTTCTTTAAAAGATTCTTTGATCATTCGTCCGCCTAGAAAGGCCAGAATAGCAAAGGCAATCCAGTGATCGACCGATTCGATAAGGTGGCTGAATGTGCTTGCTCCTAACCACCCCAATAAAGGCATTATAGCCTGGAAAAGTCCGAAAAAAAATGCCATGATGAGCATAGGCCGCCATTGAATACGCCTTAAAATAATACCACTTGCAATAGAGACAGCGAGGCAATCCATCGCTAAACCAATTGCAAGTAGCCAAATCTCTAATCCTGTCATGTCGTTAAAATGGTAATTTATAAATCAGTGTATATGTGATACCTATGTTTGAGGAGTCATATTCACCAAAACCCGGTACATACCATGGATTTCCATGTTCGCTGATTGAGCCCGCTGTTTTAAATTTAAAGCGTAAGGTCCATCCCATATAGAAGCTTTTATAGATTTGAACATTGACTCCGGCCACCAGTTCAAGCCATTGCATGTTAGATTTCAGTCCGTTGTAATGATAAGGTACGCTTCCTCCCCAAATGCCGTCTATCAATCCGGGATTAGCCATACTGCCTCCATAAATAGGGTCAGAAAAAGGTGTACTTGAGATGTCGTACTTGAAACTGCTAAATCCATAACGTAGTCCTACATACAAATATTCTTTAACAACATTATAGTCAGCCCCAACGCGAAAATAAGGAGCGGCGCTTTTATAATGGATACCGGTATCACTCCAGGTATCTGTTTGTCCGAAACCGATTTCTACTGTAGGAATAAATTTCTTTTTTAAGTTTACTCTCACATTTACCTCAGAACTTAGAAAATCTCCTCCGAGTAGTTTACTGCCCAACCCGAATAAGTCCACACCGACATACGTCCCATTGTAAAAGGGAATCGTATCCGCTTTTATCTCCTCTTTTGCTTTCTGCTTGACAGCAGGACGTGCACCGGGTCTTTGCTGTTGTGCTTGGAGCGGAAGGCTGAATATGAGGCACAGCAGGCTAACGATTGTAGCGGTAGAATATTTTGAGATTTTCTGTTCCATTAATGTTAGCTGCATTTGATTTGATATATAGAGAGTCTATGCTATGATATTTCTTTTTATTGGTTTCCGTATAATCAATCGGATGAATACTGATGATATTTTGTTTCATACTGTATCCGCAATCCATCGACTGAAAGTAAGGAGTATTGGTTTGCAGGATCACCATTGTATCTCTTAACAACCGGGTGTAATGAAACACAAGAATAGTCGAGTCACTTGTATAGCGTAGTGGGAGAGCGATATCATGTACCTTTTTCTGGTTATTGATGATTATTGAATCAGTTCCGAATGCTGTCACACTCAATGAATCGAGGGTGTCATTCAGTACAGCCTTGGTTTCCGGATTGATGGTATACATTTTGGCGTAGACCATCGGGCGTCCGGTCATGGAGCAATCACTCTCTTCCGAGCAAGCCGAAAGGATAGCCCCCGTTAGTGGATAGGCTACCATCAGGAAGAGTACCAGTTTTATTAATTTTTTCATCGTACAGGTTTCATTAATCGTTCGTTATATTATTTTTTCTATCTGATAATTATTGCGTTCCGGGGCGTTGCGTGAAATCAGTTCGCCAAGAAATCCTGCCAAAAAGAGTTGTGTTCCAATAATCATAGCAGTCAACGACAGATAGAAATAGGGAGAATCTGTTACCAGCCGATAAGGCATACCGTGATTCATACTATATAATTTACTGGCTCCGACAATAACCACTGAAATAAATCCCAGTATAAACATCAATGAGCCTAATAAACCGAAAAAGTGCATTGGTTTAATTCCAAACTTTGAGAGGAACCAAAGAGAGATTAAATCGAGATATCCGTTAAAGAAGCGATTCCATCCTCCAAATTTAGTTTTTCCGAATTTACGTGCTTGATGGTGCACCACCTTTTCGCCTATTTTCTGGAATCCGGCATTCTTAGCCAGATACGGGATGTAGCGATGCATCTCTCCGTATACTTCGATGTTTTTTACAACAGCTTTGCGATAAGCTTTCAATCCGCAATTAAAGTCGTGCAGATTATGAATCCCTGAAACTTTACGTGCCGTGGCATTAAATAGTTTGGTAGGTAGAGTTTTCGACAGCGGGTCGTATCTTTTCTGTTTATAGCCTGAAACAAGGTCATATCCGTCTTCAGTAATCATACGGTATAATTCCGGTATTTCATCGGGACTATCCTGTAGGTCGGCATCCATCGTGATCACCACATTTCCTTCGGCACGTTCAAAGCCACAGTACAGAGCCGGGGATTTTCCGTAGTTTCGTCGGAATTTGATCCCTTTCACAGTGGACGACTGTTTCTGAAGCTCTTCGATAATTTCCCAAGAACGGTCGGTACTACCATCATTTACAAAGATAACTTCGTATGAAAAGCCATTGGCCTTCATCACTCTTTCAATCCAGGCAAAAAGCTCCGGAATGGATTCTTCTTCATTGAACAATGGTACGACAACAGATATATCCATTTTACTTATAAATTAGATATTACAAACTATAGAGGTTGCACCTCCGGTGATTTGGGCTTTCTCATCACAAACAAGGCAGTGGGGACAGCCAATATGCTGCCATAGAACACATTCTGTGACATCAGTTGCATAGTAATGTCTATCGGTGTCAATCTACTGATCATTTCCATCACTTCTTTCAGTTGGCTGATGTACCCTTCTATTCCCGGTACTTCTTTATTGGTCAGTTCGTCAAACATTCCCATGTAAGTGTTTACAATGAAACCATGGTCGATGAACCGGAAATAAATGTAGTGGGCCACTGCCGTGAGGAGTGCCGCAAACATATACATAAAAACGATGAATACCCATGCTTGCAGGAAGCGGATCGAGCCGCCACATACTTTGTCACGATAGGTACGTGCATAATAATATCCCATGAACGGAACTCCTAAAGTAAGCCCGAAAAACAGGAATAAAAGAAACGGAATGGACAATCCCAATGGGAATAGAATGAACTTAAGTATCCAGTATACTCCCATATAGGTGCCAAAATGCATGGCATATTTTTGTAAGTTACTTCTGCTTTCTGTCATTTTATTAATAAATAGCGCACAAAGGTACAAATAATATTGTTTGGTATGGAATTTATGCCTGTTAAAGTTAATAAAGCTATCCGGTCAGAAAAAAAACATTTTTTTTTCGATTTTAAATATCTGAAAAGTAGGAGCTTACCGGTAAAGCATGCAAAAAAATACCGATCCCCTATTGCAGGTTTAATAAAAATACCTACCTTTGCACCCGGGTAAGTCCTATACGGCCAGCTCCCTTCGAATCCTCCAGGGCTTGATCGCAGCAAAGGTAGTTGGTTGTAGCGGCGCGATATAGTAAGCTTACCCACTTGCCTCTTTAGCTCAGTTGGCCAGAGCACGTGATTTGTAATCTCGGGGTCGTTGGTTCGAATCCGACAAGAGGCTCAAAAAAGGAAAAGCATCTCGGCACTGCCGGGGTGCTTTTTTGCGTTTATTCTTCTGATGGTTCATGAAAAAGGAAAGGGATGAACCTGTTGATACATCCCTTTTCGCATTTACATTCAATTATTATAAATAACTAACCTTTTATCATGCTATGCTATCATGATTTTGTTTAGCCTTTTACTACAATTCGTTTATATCCGTATACGGCGCGGTCTCCCAACTCTTCTTCAATACGAAGCAGCTGATTGTATTTTGCCATACGGTCCGAACGGCTTAAAGAACCGGTCTTGATTTGTCCGCTGTTGGTTGCTACGGCAATATCTGCAATGGTTGCATCTTCTGTTTCGCCTGAGCGGTGTGAAGTGACCGTCGTATATCCATGGCGGTGTGCCATTTCAATAGCGTTCAGTGTCTCTGTCAGTGAACCGATTTGATTAACCTTGATCAGGATAGAGTTAGCGCAACCCTTTTCGATACCTTTTGCCAGGAAGTCAACGTTAGTTACGAATAAATCGTCGCCTACCAACTGACAGCGATCCCCGATGCGTTGAGTCAATTTCTTCCAGCCTTCCCAGTCATTTTCGCTCATACCATCCTCAATGGAATCAATCGGATATTCGTTGATAAGTTTTTCCAAATAGTCAATTTGTTCGTCAGCTGTACGTTTTTTGCCTTTTTCACCTTCAAATTTGGTGTAATCGTAAATACCGTCATGATAGAATTCGGAAGAGGCGCAGTCCATGCCAATCATTACATCTTTGCCCGGTTCGTAGCCTGCAGCTTTGATAGCGGCAAGAATAGAGTTAAGTGCATCTTCTGTTCCTTCCAGGTTGGGAGCAAAACCTCCTTCATCACCGACAGCTGTACTCAGACCACGGTCTTTCAATACTTTTTTCAAAGCATGGAATACTTCGGCACCCATGCGCAACCCTTCTTTAAAAGAACTTGCACCTACCGGACGGATCATAAACTCCTGGAAGGCTATCGGAGCATCACTGTGTGAGCCTCCATTAATGATGTTCATCATTGGTACAGGCAATACATACGTATTCGTACCTCCGATGTATCTGTAAAGAGGAATATCGAGATAGTTGGCAGCAGCTTTAGCTACGGCAAGCGAAACACCCAGAATAGCGTTGGCACCCAGTTTGGCTTTTGTCTTTGTTCCATCCAATGCCAACATGGCATGATCAATGCCTATTTGGTCGAGGGCCGACATACCGATCAGATGCGGAGCAATGACTTTATTGACGTTCTCTACTGCTTTCTGTACACCCTTGCCGCCATAACGATGTTTATCACCGTCGCGGAGTTCAAGCGCTTCGTGTTCACCGGTCGATGCACCCGATGGAACGGATGCACGTCCCATAATGCCTGATTCCAATACTACGTCTACTTCTACTGTAGGGTTACCTCTTGAGTCGAGAATTTCTCGTCCTGTAATTTTTTCTATTTTCATTGTTTCTCTTGTTTTTTAGTCTCTGCAAATTTACTCACTTATGGGAAGCGGAAGAATCACTATTAATAGGTATTCCGTTCGGGTTCTTTCCCTATAAATCAGTATCATTACTTTTTTATTATAAAACAAAGAAAAGAGAAGAAAGGTTCAATCGTCTTCTATTTTGACCCCTAGTAGAGGTAACAGATCTATTGCTTGTAACGAACTGACTATGGCTCCTTTCAGATCGGCTATATTGAGTTGAATACCTGCTATTCTAGAGTTTCTCAGGTCGATACCTTTGAGTGAAGTGTGCGAAAAGTCGGCTTCTAACAATTCGCAAGTATCAAAAGCTGCCGGCATCAGTTTGCTGTCATTCAGGCTGCCGTTTCGGAAATTGCAATGGCTGAAACGGGCTGTTCGCATTTTTACCATGGAGAGATTGATGTATTGTCCGTAGCAATGATCCATTAAAACATGATTGAGGGTGGCTTCCGGGAAACCGGTTCCCAGCAATTTGCAAGATATAAATTCTACCCGGTAGAAAGTAGTTCCGGCAAACGAAACGTTGGATAAATCGCAATTTTCAAAACGTACGTCTGTCAGTTGAGCTGATTTAAACTGACATTCGCTGAATATTTGTTGTTTGAAAGTGCAATTATTAATACTTAGGTAAGGTTTAGCTATTTGATGTACGGTTCCCTTAAGGAAGTACAAATCGGAAACTTTCTCTTGGTCGGTAAGTGCATCCAGTGGGACCGGACTTTCGGACTGACTGTTAAGGAACGGAGCTACGACTTTGACGGGTTGTACTTTTTTGATTGTTGGCTTCATATATGATTCGTTTGTTATTTAAATTGTTCGCCAAGATATCCTCCGGCCAATACAGCCAAAAGTCCAAGCAATATGCTGATGAATACATAAAAGGTGAATATGCCATAAAAACCTCCTTTCAGCAAACTCAGACTGTCGTTGGCCAAAGTGGAGAATGTGGTAAAACCGCCACAGAAACCAACGGTCAGAAATAGCCTCAGTTCGAAAGATAGATTGAAACGCTCCGAAAATGAATAAAAAAAACCGATTAATAAGCTGCCTATGATATTTACGGCAAATGTTCCCCATGGAAATGGGAAGAGAGCCGGGCTAAGTCGTTCGTTGACGGCGATTTGTGTCAGATAGCGGGTTACACTGCCCATGCCTCCTCCGATAAATATATAAATAATCTCTTTCATCTTTTTTTTGATTTTATCGGCAAAGTTACCACTGTCAACTGTTTATGCAAACGTTTTCTGATAATTCTTCTTTGTTTCGGTTCTATTCATCGAACATGAATCTGCTTCTTGCTTATCTTTGCTGCATGATTACTAATTTTTATTGAACCATATCATGAAGAACATGAAAAAACTGACTTTTAAGTTAGCTTGCTTTTTTCTCTCTCTTTTAGTGAGTAGTGTGGCAATGGCCGAAAGTATTACTTCTCCCAACGGACTCTTGAAACTGAATGTATCTGTGAATGAGAAGGGGGAACCTGTGTATGAACTTTCTTATAAAGGTAAAGAAGTGATTAAACCTTCTAAACTGGGTCTTGAACTGAAAGACGATCCGGGGTTGATGGACGGTTTTACGTTGTCTGATGCCAAAACTTCTTCTTTTGACGAGACTTGGGAGCCTGTTTGGGGCGAGGTTAAGCAGATTCGCAATAATTATAATGAACTTGCGATTACTTTAGACCAGAAAGCTCAGGATCGCAAAATGGTGATTCGTTTTCGTCTGTATAATGACGGACTCGGATTTCGCTACGAATTTCCACAACAAAAGAATCTAAATTATTTTGTAATTAAAGAGGAACATTCTCAATTTGCTATGGCCGGTGATCATACTGCTTTCTGGATACCGGGAGATTATGATACGCAGGAATATGATTATACTCGGTCGAAACTTTCTGAAATACGCGGCTTAATGAAGACGGCTGTCACTCCCAATGCTTCTCAAACTCCTTTTTCTCCTACCGGTGTACAGACTGCTTTGCAGATGAAAACAGACGACGGGTTGTATATCAATCTGCACGAAGCTGCTTTGGTGGATTATTCTTGCATGCATCTCAATCTGGACGATAAGAATTTTGTTTTCGAATCGTGGTTGACTCCTGATGCCCAAGGGACCAAAGGATATATGCAAACTCCTTGCCACTCTCCATGGCGTACGGTTATGGTTAGTGATGATGCGCGTGATATTCTTGCTTCTAAATTAACATTAAATCTGAACGAACCTTGCAAACTGGAGGATACTTCCTGGATTAAGCCTGTAAAATACGTAGGTGTATGGTGGGAAATGATTACCGGAAAGAGTACTTGGGCTTATACGGATGATGTTTATTCAGTGAAGTTGGGCGAAACCGATTATACTAAAACTAAGCCTAATGGTCGTCATGGTGCCAATAATGAGAACGTGAAACGTTATATTGATTTTGCTGCCGAACACGGTTTTGATCAGGTGCTGGTCGAGGGCTGGAATGAAGGCTGGGAAGATTGGTTCGGCAAGTCAAAAGACTATGTGTTCGACTTCGTTACTCCGTATCCTGATTTTGATGTGAAAATGTTGAATGAGTATGCTAGAAGTAAAGGAGTGAAGCTGATGATGCATCATGAGACTTCTGCATCTGTGCGTAACTATGAACGTCATATGGATGAAGCTTATCAATTTATGGAAGATAACGGTTACAATGCGGTGAAGAGTGGATATGTTGGCAATATCATCCCACGTGGTGAACACCACTACGGTCAATGGCTGAATAATCATTATCTGTATGCAGTGAAGAAAGCTGCGGATCATAAAATTATGGTGAATGCACACGAGGCTGTTCGCCCTACCGGATTGTGCCGTACATATCCGAATCTGATTGGTAATGAATCTGCCCGTGGTACAGAATATGAAGCCTTCGGAGGCAATAAGCCTTTCCATACTACGTTGCTTCCATTTACGCGTCTGATAGGTGGTCCGATGGATTATACTCCGGGTATTTTCGATACTCAACTCTCTTTCCTGAGTGGTGAGCATAGTTTTGTACATACCACTTTGGCCAAACAGTTGGCTTTGTATGTCACTCTTTATAGCCCATTACAGATGGCTGCCGATCTTCCGGAGAGTTATGAACGCTATATGGATGCCTTTCAGTTTATTAAAGATGTAGCAGTAGACTGGGATGAAAGTAAGTATATTGAAGCAGAACCGGGAGAGTACATCACTGTGGCCCGTAAAGCTAAAAACACCAATAATTGGTTCGTTGGAGGAATTACTGGTGAAAATGCACGCACATCTACGTTTGTACTTGATTTCCTGGAACCGGGAAAGCAATATGTAGCCACTTTATATGCCGATGGTAAAGATGCGGATTATGAAAAAAATCCGACTTCTTATCAGATTAAAAAAGGTCTGGTGACTTATAAGACGAAGATTTCCACTGACTTGGCCCGTAGTGGAGGTTTTGCTATTAGTTTGATAGAGGCTACCCCTGCCGATAAGAAAGAACTTAAAAAGTGGAAATAAAGATAGTTGGTGTAAAAAAGGTTAGTTTGGTTATTTTTTGAAATGACAGAGTCCGGATATATTGAGTATATAATCCGGACTCTTTTTAATTTATAGTTGTTGTATTCTTAATAATATATACTGTTTGGAAGCTGGACTTTCTTTTTGTTATAGCTTTGTCTTTAGCTTATATATCTATTATTCAGTTGATTGCTTCCTAACTCTAATTGTTTATAATATTAGCTTTAACATGATGTTAAAACAAGTCTTGTAAATACAAAGAACAAGTTATTTGTCTGCAAAAGCTTTGTTCTTTGTACAGGGAAAACCAATAACCTTCTGCCTTTATTAACATTGTTAAATTATTCTTCCCGGATGATATCTTTTTATTGGAAGTTTTTGTTCGCTATATATAATAAGGTATAAGAAGATCTATTTATTAGCCCCTCCATCCAACAGTTCTGCTATTTTCTTTTTCAAATTAAGCTTTATAATTTCATCTTGCTGTAATTCTATCTCTACCATAATTTTGGCATTTCCTAGTTTATATCTGATACCTTCGTTATCAGAATTTCTCTGTTCTCGTTTGATACTATATAAAAGGGAAAAATCATAGTCTAGCGCTATTGAAATATTGTATAATGTATCCGTGTCGATGCTTTTCCTTGTCAGTAAGTAATCTACACTTTGAGGCTTAACATCCAACCGTCTTGCGAGTTCGGCCTTTGTAACCTGTCTCTCAGACATCACATTTTTGATAATTTCACCTATGTAAATATTGCTTTTTTTCATTTGCATGAAAGTACAACATAATCTGAAGAGTTAGGTTTATAGGTATAAAAGAATATCTGTCTATTTTTGTATTTTGTTCATAATTTATTTGTTTTATCAGATAAATTAGGATATATTTGCAGCGAATCACCAAGAGGGGTGAAGCAAAACTTTCCGGTAGCGGGAGAAAAACAGAGTGAAACATAACATTTATATTATTACTATTATTCATTTAAATTTTGAGATTATGAAAAAGAAACTCATGATGGTAGCAGTGCTCCTGGGTGCTTTGTCACTGGGAGCTTGCGTTGATAACAACGAATCAGCTTCTGTGGAGGCGGTACGTAATGCGAAAGCTGAACAGTTGAAAGGCTTGGCAGCATTGGCAAATGCGCAAGCTGAGGCTACAAAAATTACAGCTGAGGCTGAGGCAGCATTAAAAAATGCACAAGCTGAATACCAAAAAGAAATGACTGAAGAGGCTAAACAGAAATTTGCTGTTGATATTGAAAAAATTAAAGCCGAGGCAGAAAAAGCAATTGCTGAAGCAAAGAAAGCTGCTTCTGAAGCTGAATTGCTGATATTGAAAAATGCTGATGAACGTGTTCAGTGGTTATACGGACAGTATACTATAGCTGCTGGTGAATTGGCTACTTTGAATGAAAACCTTCTTACCAAAACAGCTGGTCTTGCTCAATTAGAAGCAGGTATAACTACAGCAGAAGCAAATGCTAAGATTAACACTATTACTTTGAATAGAAGTATCGCAGCGGAAACTGCTAAATTGGAGGTTCTGAAAGACCCAGCTAATGCAAATATTGATAAGGATGCGCTTAACGCTAAAAAGGCAGCTGTTTATCAAAAATATGAGTTAGCCAATAGTACAGTGATGAATAATGAAGGTGCTGCTTTGAATGCAGACGCCAAGGGTATTCAGGAGGCTATTGATGCTTTGGATAGAGATGCTATTGATGTGGTGAATGCTCTTTCTCCGTATTCTGGTGTTGTTCAATTTACAGGACTTGAAAATTTGTACTGGGAAACGACTACTGGACCTGCTTATCGTAACATTTCATCAGGAGCTTATATAAGTGAAGTTCAAAAACTAAATGCTGTAAACTATTTTGCAACGGACTTGGAAGATGCAGCAAAAGAATTGGGTACATCAGCTGATACTAAAGATAAAGATACTGCTTATGGTCGTCTTGCTGCTGCCAATGCGCAGTTGGAAGATGCAAATAAAATGGGTGAAACGACAGATGCTGAAAAGGCAGCTAAGGAGCAAGCTATAAAAGATGCAAAGAAGGCAATTGCTTTGGCGGAAGATGGGATTGTGAGGGCGCAAGCTTCTTATGACGGAAAAAAGACTGCTTCTGATGAATTTACGGCTGCTCTCGCTGCTGTTGATGTAAAAGCGTATAATGATGCGGTTAGTGCAATTGTAGCATTGGTTAAAGCGAATGAAACTGTTGCTAAGGCATTTAATGATGCAAATGAGACTCCGATGAAACTTTGGAATGAATACAGTGTTCTCAATACACTTTATGATAATAGTCAGAATCTTGAAGAATTAATTGCTCGATGTGAATATAATATTGCTTATGCTAAAGAGCGGATTAAATTCTATGAAGTTAATATCACGAATGCTGAGGCCCAATTAGCTAAAGAAAAAGAAGAGTTGGCTAACTTGGAAAAAGAGATTGCTGCTAAGAAAATTATTGTTGACAATGCAAAAGCTGCGTTAGACGCAGAATTAAACGCTGAATAATTCCTAAAGTAACGGCAAAGACAACAAATTAAAAAAAAGTATCGTATGAAAATAAAAAGACTTTTAGTGTTGGCCGTTCTACCCATGCTGTGTCTTGCAGTGAATGCACAGAGCTCCAGTAAAGACAATACTCCTAAAAAAGGAGACTTTACTGTAGCAGCTACTGTTGGATACAATAGTTACACAAATGTCACAGCCCCTTCGGGGCTGCTGACTGACTATGAAGTCAGAGCACTCTCTACCAACTGGGCAGATAAAAAGCTGATGGTTGGTTTTGAAGGAGGCTGGTTCTTCAAAGATCAGTGGAAACTAAATTTGGGTGGCGGTGTCAGCTTCACGAATAACCCCGGTTATCCGGCTGTTCCCGGCACAATAGACGATTCGAATAAGAATAACTCGGCTGACGAGAATATGGGAGAGATTCCTAACTATCGTGCCGTAGCCGATGCTCAGTCGTTCGCCTATAATGTGTCAGCAGGTGTTGATCGTTATTTCAACATCAAGCGTGTTCCTAACCTGATGTGGTATACAGGTATTCGCGTAGGTTTTGCTTACGGTGAAAATGAAATGAAGTATGATGAAGAGACCTCTATGGGCAAATCTATTGCCGAGAGTTGGAATCTTCGCGGCGCTTTGACTATCGGTGTCGACTACTTTGTTCTTCCTGCACTCTATATCGGTGCGCAGATTGATCCGTTTGCATATACGTATAATAAGACTACGTATAACCCACAAGCAGGTCTTGGCGATCTGTCGGCAGACAGCCACAACTACAGTGTGCTGGCCGCTCCGACATTTAAGATCGGATTTAAGTTTTGACCTCTATCTCCATCCGGCTGATAAGCCATCGGCCGGGTGGATAATTTTATAAATAAATAAGTCCATTTATTTATACCTCCCCGGTGTCCGTGACGGCTGTCGGGGATTTTTATTCATTATCTTCTTCGAAGTCGAAATCAAAATCGAAGTCATCCATAAATTCGGGAGTGGTAAATTCCTCAATGCTCCGGCGATCTTTTTTAGTTGGACGTCCCGTACCTCGTGCCCGATCAATAAAACCGCTGATTTTACTCATCTCCAGAAGTTCGTATTGATCAGGGGTTGTCACATTTTCCATCATTTCAGATACAAGTTTTGCACCCACCCGTTTTTCAATGGCTTGCAGGACTTTAAAGGAATATGTTATCGGAGGTTTTTTCACTTGGATTACGTCTCCGGGTTTTATCATACGAGCTGCTTTTACAAACGACCCATTGATGCTGATTCGTCCTTTCTTACAGGCTTCTGCAGCGATTGTGCGAGTTTTGAAGATGCGGACTGCCCACATCCATTTATCTATTCTTGCTTCAGGCATTTGATTATGAATTGAAAAATGAATAATTATTTTTTGTTGAACTGATTCATCGTGATGTCGATACCTGCCAAACAGAAGCTTTTGGCGATTTCTCCGGCTGTTTCCAAACGTTCATCCATTGTTTTCCAGTCTTCGTCCGTGAAATGCCCCAATACAAAGTCTATTTGTCCGCCTCTTGGAAAATCATTACCGATACCAAATCTCAAGCGCGCATAGTTTTGGGTGCCCAAGATAGTTGCGATGTGTTTTAATCCGTTATGACCGGCATCACTGCCTTTGCTTTTCAGGCGTAAGGTACCAAAGGGAAGTGCTAAGTCATCTACAATGATTAATACGTTTTCTAATGGAATGTTTTCTTTTTGCATCCAATAACGTACGGCGTTGCCGCTTAGATTCATGAATGTCGAGGGTTTTAACAAGATCATTTGTCTTCCTTTGACAGATAGGGTAGTGGTAAAGCCATAACGACCATCTGTGAATGATAGGTTGTTTGCTCTGGCTAAAGCATCCAATACCATAAAACCTATATTATGGCGGGTTTCATGATATTCCGGACCAATATTGCCTAACCCGACAATTAAGTATTTCATATCTTTTCAATCTGTTTGTTTTAAATAAGAACGCAGATTAACACAGATCGTAAAATCTGCATTAATCTGCGTTTGAATGATATCTTTGTTAAAGGGATAACCGATATTATTTTCCGGCTGCAGCAGCTGCACCTCTTGCTGCACGAGTCAACTTAACAGCACATACAACAGCTTCTTTTGCATTCAGCAATTCTAAACCTTCATAGCTTAGTTCGCCAACTTTTACTGTCTTACCGAGACCCAGGTGAGATACATTAATAGTCAGTTTCTCCGGAATGATATTATACAAAGCTTTCACTTTCAGTTTACGCATCTGCAATGCCAATTTACCACCGGCTTTCACACCTTCAGCAAGACCTTCAAGCTGTACAGGTACTTCCATTACAATAGGTTTAGCTTCGTCAATCTGATAGAAGTCTACGTGCAGGATAGTATCTTTTACCGGGTGGAATTGGATATCTTTCAGAATGGCATTTACTTTTTTGCCATCAATAACCAAATCAACTACATAAATATGCGGAGTGTAAACCAAATTACGAAGTCCTTCGTTGGTCACTGTGAAGTGAACTACTTCTTCACCACCGTAAAGTACGCAAGGTACACCACCGTTGTTACGAATTTCTTTCAAAGCTCTTGCCTGTTCAGAAGAGCGTTCTGCAATTGTTCTTGCAGTTCCTTTTACTTCAATTGATCTCATTTCTTGAAATTTTTTGTGTTACTCTAAATTAAGTTATTTTGCTTGCTTAATTCACCATCACACGATGTGGTTATCACACGATGTGCAAAAAGCGGTGCAAAATTACACTTTCTTTCTGAAATATCAAAGAATTGATGCCTTTAATTATTCAAAATCAATGTCAATTTTGATTTCGCTATCCAAAACTGTAGTCTCCGGTTCACTTTCAGGTTCGACTTTTTCCTCCGATTCGGAATCTTCTGTATATTCTTGATTCTGATTGATGAAGTTGATAGCTTGTTCGAGTCCGGCCATGAATTTACCAAAATCCTCTTTATACAAGAAAATTTTGTGCTTTTCAAAGCTTACTTGAGAGTCATCTCCTTCGCCCATCACAACTTTCTTGCTTTCGGTAATGGCAAGAAACATTTCATCTTTGCGGTTCTTTTTAACGTCCAGGTAATATATACGTTTACCGGCCTTTATTGATTTTGAGAATACGATCTCTTTATCATTCATGTCTGTTCCTATTTTCTTTTTAAAATCTTCCATATTGTTAGGTCTGTTTATAATTGGCTTCAAAATTGGATATTTTTTTTAAACTGTCAAAAGAAAAAGGAAAGAGAATGAAATACTGCATTAAAAAATGTGATTTATTTGTGTAAACTCATTAAAAATGTCTACTTTTGCAATTCGTTAATAACAGTATTAATTAAGATTATGATTAACAGAGTTCTTATTCGTCTAAAGATCATACAGATAGTGTATGCTTACTATCAAAACGGCAGCAAAAATTTAGACTCAGCGGAGAAAGAGTTGTTCTTTAGCCTCTCAAAGGCTTATGATCTGTACAACTATTTGCTGATGCTTATGATTGCTTTGACGGAATATGCACAAAAACGCATCGACACAGCGAAAGCTAAACTAGCGCCGACTAAAGAAGAGTTGTATCCTAACATGAAGTTTGTGGAAAATAAATTTGTTGCACAACTCGAAGTGAATAAACAATTGAGCGAATTTATAGCTAATCAGAAAAGGACCTGGGCTAATGATCAGGACTTCATTAAAGAATTATACGAAAAGATTATTGCATCCGATATATACAAGGAGTATATGGCTTCTTCTGACAAATCTTATGAAGCAGATCGTGAATTATGGAGAAAACTCTATAAAACTTTCGTTTTTAATAATGATTCGTTAGATCAGGTGTTGGAAGATCAGAGTTTATATTGGAATGATGATAAGGAGATTGTCGATACATTTGTATTGAAGACCATTAAGCGTTTTGAAGAAAAACAGGGAGCTAACCAACCATTGTTACCCGAGTTCAAAGATGACGAAGACCAGGAGTTTGCACGCCGTTTGTTCCGTCGGGCCATTTTAAATGCCGACTATTACCGGCACTTGATCAGTGAAAATACAAAGAACTGGGATTTGGATCGTGTAGCTTTCATGGATGTAATTATTATGCAATGTGCATTAGCAGAAATTCTTAGTTTTCCGAACATTCCGGTCAGCGTTTCGTTAAATGAGTATGTAGAGATTGCTAAACTCTATAGTACAGTGAAAAGCGGTAGCTTTATCAATGGTACATTGGACGGAATAGTTAATCAATTAAAAAAAGAAGGTAAGTTGACAAAAAACTAATACCTTTGTCTAAATAGATTAAAAAACTAATAAAACTGATTATTTTATGAACCTATTAACTGTATTTTTTCAAGCTCCTGCTGCTGGCCCTGACGGTAGTTTGATGTGGATCATGCTGATAGCAATGTTTGTTATCATGTATTTCTTCATGATTCGTCCGCAGAACAAGAAGCAGAAAGAGATCGCTAATTTCCGCAAATCTCTCCAGGTTAACCAGAATGTGATTACTGCTGGTGGCATTCATGGTGTGATTAAGGAAATCAATGATGATTACATTGTTCTTGAAATCGCTTCTAATGTAAAAATTAAGATAGATAAGAACTCTATTTTTGCAGATGCTTCTGCTGCCAACAGTCAGTCTGCTACGAAATAAGGAACTAAAAATAAATAAAGCCTATGTTCGAACGTAGGAACATAAAGTATATTTATTTAAAATTATCAAGAAAGATTAAGGACTTTCTGCTTAGTGATAAGAGCAGAGAGTTCTTAATTTTTTTATTTTTCTTTTTTATTGCAGGCGGATTTTGGTTGCTTCAAACGTTAAACAATGATTATGAAGCAGAATTTTCTATTCCTGTCCGTTTGAAAGGAGTGCCCAATCATGTGGTTTTAACTTCTGAACCTCCTTCTGAACTCCGCATTAAAGTAAAAGATAAAGGAACGGTGTTGCTGAACTATATGTTGGGTAAAAGCTTTTTTCCCGTTAATATCGATTTTTCCGAGTCGAAAGTACCTGATAATCATGTGAAGATTTATGCGTTGGAACTTGAGAAAAAAATAGCAGGACAACTTAATGTATCGACCCGTTTGCTGTCTGTAAAGCCTGATACTCTTGAGTATATCTATTCTACCGGAAAGTCTAAACTAGTGCCTGTCAAATTGGAAGGTAAAGTCGTTGCAGGGCGCCAATATTATATTTCCGATACGATCTATTCTCCGGATTCTGTTTTGGTATATGCCCCTGTGGCTATATTGGATACAATAACGGCAGCTTATACGCAAAAAGTTAATTTTGAAAATGTAATGGATACATTGAAGCAGCGAATAGCGCTTGCCGGAGTAAAGGGGGCCAAATTTGTTCCCGGGGCTATTGATTTGACTTTACCCGTGGATATATATACGGAGAAAACGGTTGAAGTCTTATTACGTGGTATCAATTTTCCTGCAGATAAGGTATTGAGGGCATTTCCATCTAAAGTTCAGGTTACGTTTCAAGTTGGATTAAGTCGTTTTCGCGAAGTTAACGCAAGTGACTTTGTTGTGAATGTTTCTTATGAAGAACTTTTGAAATTGGGTACTGATAAATATACTGTAAAATTGAAATCTCTTCCACGTGGAGTAAGTCATGTGCGAATCCATCCGGAACAGGTTGATTTTTTGATAGAACAACTCTCTTCTGATGGCAATTAAAATTGGAATAACCGGCGGAATCGGTAGTGGTAAAAGTGTCGTTTCACATTTACTTGAAGTGATGGGAGTTCCTGTCTATATCTCGGATGAAGAGTCAAAGAAAGTAGTGGCCACTGATCCTGTTATTCGTAAAGAGTTGTGTGATTTAGTAGGAGAGGAGGTTTTTTCTGGCGGCAAATTAAATAAGACTTTACTGGCCACATATCTTTTCGCTTCTTCGACGCATGCTTCTCAGGTTAATGGAATCATACATCCGAGGGTTAAGGAGCATTTCAGGCAATGGAGTTCACACAAAGAGTGTCTGGATATAATAGGTATGGAATCGGCAATTCTGATAGAATCGGGCTTTGCGGATGAAGTTGATTGTATAGTGATGGTCTACGCGCCTTTGGAACTCAGGGTAGAACGTGCGGTGCGGCGTGACAATGCTTCATGCGAGCAGATTATGCAGCGTATCCGGAGCCAAATGAGTGATGAAGAAAAATGTGAGAGGGCTTCTTTCGTCATAATAAACGATGGTGAAAAGCCGTTGATACCACAGATTTTAGAGCTAATTGCTTTTCTATATCAAAAGATTCATTACCTTTGCTCCGCAAAAAATAACTAATATAAAAGTAATATACTATGTTAAAGACTATTTTGTCTATCTCCGGCAAACCGGGGTTGTATAAGCTTATTTCGCAGGGTAAAAATATGTTGATTGTAGAAACAATTGATGCAGCTAAGAAACGTTTCCCTGCTTATGGTAACGAAAAAATTATCTCTCTGGCAGATATAGCAATGTACACAAACGATTCAGAAGTGCCTTTACGTGACGTGTTGCGTTCAATAAAAGAAAAAGAAAATGCAGCTATCGCTTCTATAGATGTGAAGAAAGCTACTTCTGAGCAATTACGTGAATATTTGGCTGAGGTTTTGCCTGACTTTGATCGTGACAGAGTATATACCAATGATATCAAGAAATTGATTTTGTGGTATAATATCTTAGTCTCTAACGGAATTACAGACTTTGGTGAAGAGACTGCCGTTGAAGCAGAATAAATCTACCACACTTTTAGTTAAAAGCACAATGTCCTTTATTAAAGGGTATTGTGCTTTTATTTTTTTATTATATCTCTATAAACAAAAGTTTTTTTAAGCTGTTCTTGCAGGACTATATGAAATTTGCATAGAATATTTTAGAGAACTTATTTGTCGTATTCAGGGCTTTTTAATTATCTTTGTTGCAATCCGTCGGAACCTGAAGAGTCAGTGTTACGAGGAATATTACACAAAAAGAACAAAAGCGTTTTTAAGATATTATTCTGTACTTGAAATCTGGACAATTTCACTATTCAGGAATAATGTAACGAACGCTCATGCTCTGCTGTATATGCAAATATATAGTATCGAGCGTGGGTTGTTGTACATTATTTGAATAGTGGCAGTCCAGAGCCTCAGGTACGATAATTACAACGTTCCCACGCTTTTTTATATACGAAAGATTCTTTCGAGGGAACCGGGAGGGATAGAAGGAAGGAAAAGAGCATGAAAGCAGCAAGAAATAGCGGAATTTGTATGAAACTGGATGATTTTACCGGAGTTTTATCGTTAGAGCATCTGGATGTTAATACAATGGTATATCTGTATAGTGAGCAGGGTGAGTTAATAGGGAAAATTCACTCAACAAAATCTTCTGCTACTTTTACATTACCTCAAAAAGGTATGTATGTGCTTGTAATTCACTGTTTATCCTATCCGGTGGAAGTTAGGAGAGTCATTTATTGAACTTTAAAAAAAAGAAAAGCCGGTATACCATAAGGCATACCGGCAAATCGCTGTTGTTTATTACTTTTTAATTCTTTAGTTACGGAAAACTAACCCGTCTCCTTGTGCATCTACAATGATTGCTTTACTACGGTCTACTTCCTGTGCCAATAATTTTTTCGATAGATCGTTGAGTAAATATCTCTGAATAGCCCTTTTTACAGGACGTGCACCGAATTCCGGATCATAGCCGACCTGTGAGAGGAAATCCAAAGCCGCATCTGTCAGTTCTAGTTCTACTCCATTACCGGCAAGCATCTTTTGTACGCTCTTAATCTGTAACAAGACAATCTGTTTTATGTCTTTTTCTGTTAATGGCAGGAACATGATAGTCTCATCGATACGGTTTAGGAATTCCGGACGGATGGTTTTCTTTAACATGTTCATTACCTCTTTCTTGGTTTCTTCCACTACTTCCTCGTTGTTGGCGCCGTTCAGTTTTTCCATCTGGCTCTGTATGTAGCTGCTACCCATATTAGAGGTCATGATGATGATTGTATTTTTAAAGTTTACCACACGGCCTTTGTTATCTGTCAACCGTCCGTCATCGAGTACCTGCAACAAGATATTAAATACATCCGGATGTGCTTTCTCGATTTCATCAAACAATACTACAGAATAGGGTTTGCGACGGATCGCCTCTGTCAATTGTCCGCCTTCGTCATATCCTACATATCCCGGAGGCGCTCCAACTAAACGCGAAACGCTGTGCTTCTCCTGGTATTCGCTCATGTCGATACGGGTCATCATCGTTTCATCGTCAAACAGAAATTCGGCAAGCGCTTTGGCAAGTTCGGTTTTACCAACTCCTGTAGTGCCCAGGAAGATGAAGGAACCAATAGGTCGTTTGGGATCCTGTAAGCCTGCACGGCTGCGGCGTACAGCATCAGACACAGCTGCAATAGCCTCGTCTTGTCCGATAACACGCTGATGTAATTCTTCTTCAAGGTGGAGCAATTTGTCCTTTTCACTCTGCATCATTTTGCTTACAGGTATTCCGGTCCAGCGGGATACTACGTCAGCGATGTCTTCAGCATCCACCTCTTCTTTTATCATGGCTGTATCCCCTTGCATTTCGTGCAATTTTTTCTGGGTATCTTCAATTTCCTTATGCAGTTCCTGCAATTTGCCATAGCGAATCTCTGCAACTTTGCCATAGTTTCCCTCACGTTCTGCCTTGTCAGCTTCGAATTTAAGATTTTCTATTTCAACTTTGTTCTGCTGGATTATATCCATCAGGCTTTTCTCGCTTTGCCATTTTGCTTTATATGATTTTTCCTGTTCTTTCAATTCAGCCAATTCTTTGCCGATTGTCTGTAATTTCGGTTCATCATTTTCCCGTTTTATAGCTTCTCGCTCAATCTCCAGCTGTTTAATCTTTCGTGAGATTTCATCTAATCCTTCAGGGACAGAATCCACCTCCATGCGAAGTTTTGCGGCAGCTTCGTCCATCAGGTCAATTGCTTTATCGGGTAAAAAACGGTCAGTGATGTACCGGCTGCTTAATTCTACGGCAGCAATGATTGCATCATCTTTGATACGTACGTGATGGTGATTTTCATACCGTTCTTTTAATCCACGTAAGATAGATATTGTGCTCAGATTGTCCGGTTCATCTACCTGTACTATTTGGAAACGACGTTCCAAAGCTTTATCTTTTTCAAAATATTTCTGATATTCGTCGAGAGTGGTAGCACCGATAGAGCGTAGTTCTCCACGGGCAAGTGCAGGTTTCAGAATATTAGCTGCGTCCATAGCACCTTCTCCTTTTCCTGCCCCTACCAAAGTATGGATTTCATCAATGAATAATATGATATTACCTTCTGATTTCTTCACCTCATTCACTACCGATTTCAGTCGTTCCTCAAATTCTCCTTTATATTTAGCTCCTGCAACGAGTGCGCCCATATCAAGTGAGTATACCTGTTTATTTTTCAGGTTTTCAGGAACATCACCCCGAAGAATACGGTGTGCCAATCCCTCAACAATAGCTGTTTTACCGGTACCCGGTTCACCTATTAATATAGGATTGTTTTTTGTACGTCGACTTAAAATCTGAAGTACCCGTCGGATTTCTTCATCACGTCCGATCACTGGGTCGAGTTTACCGCTACGGGCTGCTTCATTTAAATTAATGGCATATTTTTCCAGTGACTGGTAATTATCTTCACTGGACTGAGAGGTCACCTTTTCTCCTTTTCTCAATTCACTGATGGCACCACGCAATTCTTTTTCGGTCATTCCTGCATCTTTCAGGATGGTAGACACCGTGCTCTTTACTGTCAGTAAAGCCAGCAAAAGATGTTCCAATGAAACAAACTCATCGCCCATCTCCTTGGAGTACTGTGTTGCTTTTTGAAAGACTTCGTTCGCTTCCCTACTCAAGTAAGGTTCTCCGCCGGAAACTTTTGGGAAAGAGTCGATCTGCTTATCGAGTACGAGGGAGATTTGTTGTCCGTTCAGTCCTAACTTCTGAAAGATAAAGTTAGTCACATTTTCGCCTACCTTCATCACTCCGTACAGGATATGAGCCGTTTCGATGGCTTGTTGTCCCCGACTTTGTGCCAGGTTAATAGCCTCTTGTACAGCTTCCTGAGATTTAATGGTAAAATTGTTAAAGTTCATATCGTTTGTTCTCCTTTCTTATTCTTGTTTTCAATAACACTATTAGAGGCGCAAAAGATTTGCCATGGGGTAAAAACTGACTTTTTTTCAGCTTTTTAAGAAAAATAAAAGCCAAAATGTCATATATTTTCTTTTGTAGAGGAAATTGTGTCCGAATGTAAGAGCATTTTAGAAGTATGTTGTATCTTTATGCCCTCAATATAATTATTAAGGAATTACGATATGGACGAAAAAATAAAGTTTCCTTCGAATGTGGTACTGATTGATGCAGCGTTTCTGAATCTAGTTGTGACGGATCTGAAGAAGTACTTTGAGAAAACCTTGATGCGTGAACTGCAAGAGATTGATCTCTCGGAACTGGTAACTTATATAGTACTTGATGCAGGTATGGCAGTAGGCGATAATCAAATTCAAATATTAATGGTATATGATAAAGATTCGGCTCAGTTGTCTAATTGCCGACCTTCCGATTTATCGGCAGAATTGAATGGGGTGGCATTTAAGAGTCAGTTCGGAGAATTTTCTTTTGCCAGTGTACCTTGTGAGGAAATGGTATCTCGTGAAGAATTATATTTGGATCTGCTGAGTATCGTTTTAGATTCTGCCGATGTGGAACGGCTGATTTTGGTTTCTTTCAATGAAGAATATGGTGATAAGGTAATGGAACGGTTAAAAGGTGTCAAGAATAAGGAAACCATTCAGTTCCGTATGAATGAACCGGAGGAGAGTATTGAAGGATATCAATGGGAAATGTTGGCATATCCCGTGATGCAAGCATTGGGAATCAGGGGAGAAGAGTTGTAATATTGACAATAAGCCTTTATATTTATGTCTGATTTTCGTCTGAAAGTATTTTTAAGCGTTGCTAAGAACCTCAGTTTCACTAAGGCTTCACAAGAGCTGTTTGTCAGTCAGCCTGCCATAACTAAACATATTCAGGAATTAGAGACTTGTTATCAGGTTCGGTTATTCGATCGGCAGGGAAATAAGATTTCTTTGACAGAAGCGGGTAAGCTTTTGCAGGAGCATAGTGAAAAGATATTGGAGGACTATAAGCGGTTGGAATACGAAATGCATTTGCTGCATAACGAATATATAGGCGATTTGAAATTGGGTGCCAGTACTACCATTTCTCAATATGTGCTTCCTCCTTTGCTTGCTAATTTTATAGCCAAGTTCCCTCAAGTAAATCTTTCATTATTGAATGGGAATTCCAGAGAGATAGAGGCTGCTTTGCAGGAGCATCGCATTGATTTAGGGCTGGTAGAGGGCATTTGTCGCTTGCCCAATCTTAGATATACTACATTTTTACAGGATGAATTAGTGGCAGTTGTTCATACAGGTAGCAAGCTTTCATTGCCTGATGAGATAACTCCGGAGGATCTATCCAGAATTCCGCTTGTACTCAGGGAGAGAGGTTCGGGCACACTGGATGTTTTTGAGAGAGCTTTGTCCGAACATAATATGAAATTATCATCCTTGAATGTACTTTTATATTTAGGCAGTACAGAGAGTATCAAGTTGTTTTTAGAACATACAGATTGTATCGGAATTGTTTCTATCCGTTCTATCAGTCGTGAATTACTTTCAGGTACTTTTCGTGTTATTGAGATTAAAGGTATGCCAATGCTACGTGAGTTCTGTTTTGCACAACCGCAAGGACAGGAGAGTGGGTTATCACAAGTTTTGATGCAGTTTGCTATGCATCATAACAAAAAGTTATAGAGTATAATTAGATGCAATTGGCATATACCGACAAGTAGCCGTATCTTTGCACCCGAAAAATAAATAAAGATAATAAGATATGGTATCAGCTATTACGAAAACGTTGAGGACAAACAACAAAACGGTCTATGTTTCTTTGCTTTCTATTTTGACTTTCTTTTTAATGTTGGATTATATTCCCGGTTTGCAAGCATTTTCTACATGGGTTACTCCGCCATTGGCTCTTTTTCTAGGATTAGCTTTTGCGTTGACTTGTGGACAGGCCCATCCGAAATTTAACAAAAAGACATCTAAATATCTATTACAATATTCTGTTGTAGGATTAGGGTTTGGTATGAATTTACATTCAGCTCTTGCTTCCGGTAAAGAAGGAATGGAGTTTACGATTGTTTCAGTAATTGGCACTCTGATTTTAGGATGGTTCATTGGGCGTAAGTTTTTAAAGGTAGATCGTAACACCTCTTATCTCATCAGTTCAGGAACTGCTATCTGTGGTGGTAGCGCTATTGCTGCTGTAGGGCCTGTAGTAAAGGCTAATGATAGTGAAATGTCTGTGGCATTGGCGACTATATTTATATTGAATGCTCTTGCGCTTTTTATATTTCCGGTGATCGGACACGCTTTAAATATGAGTCAGCATGAATTTGGAACATGGGCCGCAATTGCCATTCATGATACAAGCTCTGTGGTGGGGGCCGGTGCAGCATACGGTGAAGAAGCTTTGAAAGTTGCTACTACCATCAAATTGACACGTGCTCTTTGGATTATTCCGATGGCATTTGCTACTTCGTTCATATTTAAGAGCAAAGGGCAGAAGATTAGTATTCCTTGGTTTATCTTCTTCTTTGTATTGGCTATGATTGTGAATACTTATTTGTTGGGTAGTGTACCTGAATTGGGGGCCGCTATCAATGGGTTGGCTCGCAAAACATTGACTATCACTATGTTCTTTATTGGAGCTTCTCTCTCATTGGATGTTGTGAAGTCCGTAGGCATCAAACCTTTGATACAAGGAGTGCTTCTGTGGGTAGTGATTAGTTTGAGCACTCTGGCCTATATTTATTGGTTCTAATTTCAGGATAAATAGTTATTATACAAAATAAGGTACGATGTATTTGGGCATCGTACCTTATTTTGTATAATAACTATTTTATGATTTTCTACTTTATATTTATGTTTTTGAGCCCTTGTTCAATTCTTTTTAATTTGTCGTTTAAGGTACTTAGTTCTTCTTTATAATTCATATCTATCGAATTTAAATTATAGGTTCCACTTAACTCTGCCATGTCTTTTTGATTGTCCGAATTTTCTTTTTTAAAGTAAGTAACCGGTTTATTATTTGCATAAAACAGATCTCCTGATATTATAAAGTTTTGACTGGTGCTTTGGTATAACATTAACTTCTTGATATCATCCGTAGTCATGTCCCCTTCCATATATACAAATTTTAGAGAAGATGCTCCGTTCATTACCATAATCAGTTCTTTCACTTTACTTCCTTTGCGATTTACATAAACTTCCGAACCGGAAACCGTACTTTTTTGTTTCATCAATAATTCGTATTTGGATGATTGCACCAATGAACGGATATCTTTGGCCATTTCTTCACGTACCTTATTATCATGTGTAGAGAGCACTTGGACAGAGTTCAAATGTTCTGCTACTTTACCTATATAAAGGTCCTTCATAAATAGATTCGGATTTAATTCCATCATTGCTTTAGAGATATAAACAGAGGATACCCCTTTCATGTCATTGTACTTGTTGAATAAGTTTTTTTGTGCCTGGCAAAGCAGAGGAGACAATAGCAGTACGCATGCCAAAATAAATTTCATTGTTTTCATAATTGTTTATTTTTTAATTTCATTTCTTACTTCTTGATGTATTTTTCTCATATCTATCTGGCTTTCTTTCACCTCATTGAGTCCATAGTTGAGGTTGGCAGAAATCTCCAGTAAAGTTGCCTGTAACATCCGGTAGGCTTCTTCCGGATCGGAGAATGTATCTTGTGGGGTGGGTGGGCACACATTTTTGCTTAAATTGTCAATCCCGTATCCAATGCCTATAAGCAATAATATGGTAGCTGCAACCCCTCCAATCCAGCGCCAGCTGTTTTTGGAGTTATTGGGGCGGAAAAAGTGTTGTTCTTTCTCGGCCATTTCGTCAATCAGCAGATTTAGTTTGTCTTCCAGATGTGCAGGAACTTCTATATCTTGGTCGGCATCCGGGCAAAGATTGAGAAAAATTTCTTTGTCCTTCAGCAGATGTCCGGGCACTTCCGTTGTTCTGAAATAATTTCTCAGCACCTCTTCTTGGCTCTCGGTAGTGGTCCCCTCATAAAATTCGGCGAGCAGCCTTTCAATTTCTTCGACTTTCATAATTATTCCATTTATTAAATTCTTCACGTATCTTTTTTCTTGCCCGTGACAGTAACACACGGACGTTTATAGAGTTTAATCCAGTGACTTGTTCTATCTCTTCGTATGAACAACCTTTAATATCGCGCATATTTATGATTCGTTGCTGTTGTTCGGGTAAGTGGGCAATAATATCTTTTATTTGTCGTACCCCTTCACGTGCTTCCAGATTGTCCGGTTGAAAAACATCTTGGGCGGCTGATAGCTCCACGCTTTGTCGGGACAGAACATACTTTCCTGAACGAAGCAAATCAAAACACATATTTTTTACTAAAGTGACACTGAATGCTTCAGGATTGCTGATAACCGACAGTCCTTCCCGTTTATCCCACAACTTCAGATAGGCTTCTTGCACTAAGTCTTCCGCATCAGCAGCATTCTCCAATAGCCGATAGGCCACGCAGTACAGCTTGCGATGATAGGGTAGAAACTCTCTTTTAAAACTTTCGGTATCCATGTGTTCGTTCTTGTCAATGTTTATATCCTTAAGACGTAACGGGAGGAATTTTGTTACAAAGAAAGCGAAAAAAGAATAAGTAAGATGAAGATCTTTGGCGAAAAAGATGTACTTTTAATGACTGAATTAAAAATAGATACTATGAGTCAAAATGAAACAACAAAATTGGACATTATTGTAGAAGTATTAGGTGAGAGAGAGCCGGAGATACGACGTTTGGTTATCTTGGACGACAGGTTAAGGATGTTTGCCGAATCTAACGATGAAAATGGTCCGGGCATACCTATCGAGTTGGTAGCGGAGTGGGCTATGCTGCTGAATAAATATTATCCGTTGGCATTGGAAAAACGGAATATGATGAATTAAGATATATAATAAACGATCGGCGGTTGTTCGATAGAACACTGCCGATCGTTGTTTATTGATTACACTTACTTGTGCTCTCTCAACTTTTCAAAGATCAGTCCTTCCAGTTCTTCAGCAAGTTCTGGATTGTCGGCGATACATTGTTTTGCTGCATCACGACCTTGGCCCAATTTGGTGTCGTTGTAGCTATACCATGAACCGCTTTTCTTAATAATTCCCAAATCCGCTCCCAGGTCAATGATTTCTCCCGAATGTGATATGCCTTCACCAAACATAATATCGAATTCTGCCTTGCGGAAAGGAGGAGCTACCTTATTTTTCACAACTTTGACTTTCGTCTGCTTACCAATCACTTCTTCACCGTCTTTGATCTGCTGTGAACCGCGGATATCCAAACGTACGGAAGCATAGAATTTTAATGCATTACCACCGGTTGTTGTTTCCGGATTACCGAACATTACACCGATTTTCTCACGCAACTGGTTGATGAAGATACAGGTTGTACGAGTCTTGCTTACAGCTGATGTTAACTTACGTAATGCCTGTGACATTAGACGGGCTTGCAAGCCCACTTTGTTGTCACCCATATCCCCTTCAATTTCAGCTTTCGGAGTCAAGGCGGCTACAGAGTCCACTACGATGATGTCAATAGCTGAAGAGCGTATCAATTGCTCTGCAATTTCCAACGCCTGTTCTCCGTTATCGGGTTGCGAGATGAACAGGTTATCCACATCTACTCCCAGTTTAGCCGCATAGAAGCGGTCAAAAGCATGTTCCGCATCAATGAAAGCGGCAATTCCACCGGCTTTTTGTGCTTCTGCAATGGCGTGGATGGCCAGTGTCGTTTTACCGGATGATTCCGGACCATAAATTTCAATGATTCTTCCACGGGGATAACCGCCTACGCCTAATGCAGCATTCAGTGCTATCGAACCTGTTGGAATTACTTCTACTTGTTCTACCACTTCTTCACCCATTTTCATGATAGAACCTTTACCGAAGCTTTTCTCTATCTTGTCCATGGCAGCCTGTAAGGCTTTTAATTTTTCGCTTGATGCCATTTTATTATTATCTGTTTCAAAGTTTAATTCGTCTTCTTTCTTTGCCATAATGATCGATTTATAAAATTTGTGAAGCGTGTTCTTTGGTCTTTACTTCTTTGGGTCCGATGATCCGTTCGATAACTCCCTCTTCATTGATAAGGAAAGTTGTACGTAAAGTACCCATATAAGCACGGCCATATAGCTTTTTTTCTCCCCATACTCCAAATTGCTCTACCAATTTTTTATCAGTATCGGCAATCAGGGTGAATGGCAGATTGTTTTTCTCAATAAATTTCTGGTGTGACTTTTCATTGTCTACACTTACACCGATCACTTCATATCCGGCTTTACGTAGCTCTGCGTAATTATCCCGAAGGCTACAAGCTTGGGCCGTACAGCCGGAAGTGTTATCTTTAGGGTAGAAATAAAGGACGATTTTTCTTCCTTTATAGTTGTTGAGGCGTACCTCTTCACCCTTTTCATTGATACCCAGCAGTTCTGGGGCTTTATCTCCTACATTCATTTTTGATGATTCTTCCAATAATAAATATGCCGATTGACTTACTTAGGGTTAGGCATAGCCAATAGGCATATTGTTATGTTGATTACAGTTCCAAATTTCCATCGAATACTTCGTGCCAAGGCAAGCCTTGTTTATTCAATTGTTCCATAAACGGATCCGGATTAAACTCTTCCACGTTGTTTACACCCGGACGTTTCCATTCGCCTTTAAAGAACATCATGGCACCGATCATAGCCGGTACGCCTGTGGTATAACTTACTCCTTGCATACCTGTTTCTTTATATGCCTCTTCGTGACTACAGTTATTATATACATAGTAAGTGCGTTCTTTGCCATCTTTCAGACCACGAATGCGACAACCGATAGAAGTTTCACCTTCGTAATTTTCACCCAAATCCTGAGGATTAGGTAACACGGCTTTCAGGAATTGCAGCGGAACGATCTTTTGTCCATTGTAATCTATTTCGTCAATACGCGCCATTCCGATATTCTGAATCACACGCAAATGAGTCAGATATTCCTGACCGAATGTCATCCAGAAACGTGCTCGTTTGATGGTCGGGAAGTTTTTGACTAATGATTCCAATTCTTCGTGATACAACAGATATGAATCACGGGGACCGATGTTTGGATATGTCAGATCTTTATGAATTTCCAGTGGACCTGTGGTCACCCATTGGCCATTTTCATAATAACGTCCGTTCTGGGTGATTTCGCGGATATTGATTTCCGGATTGAAGTTTGTTGCAAAAGCTTTATGATGATTTCCGGCATTGCAGTCTACTATATCCAGATATTGAATCTCATCAAAATAATGTTTGGCGGCATATGCCGTATAAATACCACTTACTCCCGGATCGAATCCACAACCTAAAATGGCGGTGAGGCCGGCTTCTTTGAAACGTTCATGATAGGCCCATTGCCAACTGTACTCAAAGTGAGCTTCATCTTTAGGCTCATAATTAGCGGTATCCAGGTAGTTGACTCCTGCTTTCAGGCAGGCTTCCATGATGGTCAGGTCCTGATAAGGCAATGCAACGTTAATGACCATTTCCGGTTTAAAATCGTTGAAGAGTGCTACCAGTTCGTCCACATTATCAGCATCCACTTGGGCTGTTTTTATGTTGGGATTGCCGATGGCTTTCACGATGTCGTCACATTTTGACTTCGTGCGGCTGGCGATCATGATATCAGTAAATACATCGGCATTTTGTGCCACTTTGTGTGCTACAACGGTACCTACACCGCCTGCACCGATAATAAGAACTCTACCCATTTCTTTAATTAAGAATTTTAAATTAAGAATTTAAGAATTGTTGATGGAACAAATATACGGCATTATTTCAGAATATTCGACAATTTAAGTTTCTTTATTTAGCCCGGAGCAAGATGCCATTTTCAAATTCCAATATCTTTCCTCTATATAACCAGGTTTCAAAGCGAGAGTCTGTCCGAACTCTGATTTCTATCGGTTCTCCTATTGCTAATTTGCATTCTTCGGTTGTCATGCCCGGTTTTACTTCTCCTTTGGCAAGCATAAGCCAGTTGGATTCACTAATGTTTGGATATTTCTTTCGTATGTCGGAGAATCCGAAAAGGTCCTCTATGAAATCTTCATTTTTAAGGATCGGATCATATTTCAAATCTACTGTGACTTGATATGTGTTTCCTTGAATATCTGTCAGAAGGAGTGTAGCTGATGTTCCTGCCTTTTCAGGTTGTACATCTTTGATATGTAATGGGGTATAACGTAATAACTCTGTTTGCTTGACCCGAATTGTCTTTTGAGGATAAACAGACTGTCCGATGTATTTGGACTGGATAGACTCTCTGGTTTTGACATCCGGATTGGTGAAAGAAAATGCATTTGGAAAATAGTTTATTCTTTTTTCCGCTTGAAAATCTGCAGGTTCCATACCGGAGTTGGTCCTGGACATGGCTACATCAATATAATAAGAAACTCCCTTGCGGTCAATGAAAGTGATTTTTACCGGGAAGGACTTGTTACCGACATCTATTGTTGTAATTTTGACAGGTTCACCTTTCGCGATATTGACTTCTCTATATCCTGAATAGCTGTTGGCATCGTCTGTTTTTGCTATGGTAGTACGCGTATAGAGCGTTTTCCCAATTAATAATTCCTTGGCCTTGTTTACATCTTGCAGATAGACGAGGGCAGGGATGCTGGCATACGGATTTTGATCACATAAATCGTTCAGTTTGACATCTTTCATCTCATAATAGTATTTATGAGCTTCACACTGGAATATGAATCGGGAAGTATAAATCTTGCCGATATACGTTTCATGTACAGTTTCTTCCGAACCGGTATATTCCAGCGTTTTACTTTTGAGCAAATCGTTGTCGACTTCTTTCCCATCTTCATATTTGCATAATATGGGGACGAATTCATCACTACTATCGGGGATGAACATAAACTTCATTCCGGGTGTCCATTTACATAACTGCTTTAAGGGGAAATGTGTTGTTATGAAATCCGTTTCTTCATCGGGTGATAGGGAGTCGGGGGAGGAGGAACTTGCAAAATGGCTGTTTTGTGCAAGTAATGTTCTGGTGGCTATCAAAAGAAGGAGTAATAAGGTTCTGAGGCGTCTTTTCATGATTATATTTTGTTAAATTGAACTATTCGTTTGTTTGTTCTGTTTATCTTAATTCGGCAAATGTATCAACTTTATGTTATTTTTTTATATATTTGCGCCGATATTTAACTTAAACAGTATGACAATGAAAAAAGTATTACTTTCAATTTGTATGGTGAGTGCAGTATTCGCTATGTCATCTTGCGGTTCGACAAAAGAAGCCGCTTCTTTATCATCTTTAAATGGTGAATGGAATATCATTGAAGTGAATGGCTCGGCCATTGTGCCGGCAGAAAATCAGGAATTGCCGTTTATTGGTTTTGATACAGCTACGGGTAAAGTATATGGTAATAGTGGTTGTAACCGGATGATGGGATCTATAGATCTCAATTCAAAACCCGGTACTATCGATATGAGCCGATTGGGGAGTACCCGTATGGCTTGTCCGGATATGACGACAGAACAAAATGTGCTGAATGCATTGGGACAGGTGAAGAGTTATAAAAAACTGGGTAAACATAATATGGCTCTTTGCAACGCTTCCAATCGTCCGGTAGTCGTTCTTCAGAAGAAAGCTTCGGATGTAAAGTTGTCTGCTTTGAATGGTGAATGGAAAATCGAAGAAGTGAATGGAGAAGCTATCCCTTCGGGCATGGAAAAACAACCGTTTATCAATTTTGACGTGAAGAAGAAGTCCATTCATGGCAATGCGGGATGTAATTTGATTAATGGAGGATTTGAAACAGATAAGGAGAATCCCCGTTCCATTTCTTTCCCTAATGTTATTTCTACTATGATGGCTTGTCCTGATATGGAAGTGGAAGGCAAAGTGATGAAAGCTATCAACGAGGTGAAGTCATTCGATGTGTTATCCGGAGGAGGTATCGGATTTTATAGTGCAGACGGAACACTGGTAATGGTACTTGTGAAAAAATAAAAAAAACGCTTGATGGAGGGACCTGCTCTCTTATTAGTGATATATTCAAACGCAAAGAGGATGCTTGTAAGCATCCTCTTTGCGTTTGAATATAGTAGGCTGATGCAGAAAGTATCTTTGTAAATGGAATACTAGACAGTCACATTAGTTCATTAAGTAGTCTTGTGCTCCAGTGGAAATAGTCTATTCGTGTACTTCTATTTATTGATATATGAATTCCGTAGTATGATCCATACGATAATAGGGGATCCAAACAAGGCAGTAACTGCGTTGATAGGTAGGGTACCTTGCATTCCGGGTAGTTGGGAAATTAAATCGCAGACTAACAGTGTGATGGCACCACAGAGCATGGAGGCTGGAAGAATGATGCGGTGGTTGGGGCTGCCGAATAAGCCACGGGCTACGTGAGGCATCGTGATGCCGATAAAGGCTATGGGACCGGTAAAAGCAGTGGAGGTTCCTGCCAGGAGTGCTGTAGCCAGGATAATCCAAAGCCGCAGCCGGGGAACGGAGACCCCTAATCCGTTGGCGTAGTTTTTTCCCAGCAGCAAGATGTTGAGTTGTTTTTGTAATAGTAATGCAGTCAGAATTCCACAGGCAATGACAGGTGCCATCACGCTCATCTGTTCCCAGCCTACTGAAGAAAGACTTCCAAAAGTCCAGGTGATGAATAGCTTCAGGGTATCCGGATTACTCATACTTTGCAGGATACTCACGATGGCACCGGCAAAGTTACCAAACATCATACCTATAATCAGTAACGAGATGGTTTGAGGAATTTTGATAGAGACAATAATAACCAATAATAAAACCCCTATAGCTCCAATAATAGCAGCAGTCACTTGTCCCCAACCTGTAATGAGCCACAACGGAAGAGAAGAGGTGCCGAGAGTCAGTAAGGCTACTCCTAAGCTGGCACCGGAAGTTACTCCCAACACATCGGGACCAGCCAGTGGGTTGTGAAACAGAGTTTGCATCAACACTCCGGCAACGGAGAGTGAGGCTCCTGCCAAAATGGCTGTCAGTGCTTTAGGGAGTCGGTGGTTCAAGATGATTTCCCGGTAGATAAGGTTATCGTTGCTACCGATAAAAGTATTCCATACGTCACGTATAGACAAGCTAACGCTTCCGATGGCGATATCTGCCAGAAAGGCCAAAACTAACAATCCTATTAATAGTAAAAACAGTCGGTAGTGTTTCATTTACTCTTTAATTTATCCATGTAGGTCAATTCGTACTCCGGTAATAGGCTCGGATGAACGATTTTAATCATATCATTCAATAACAGATCCGGGCGGGCTACTCCACTTTCCCAATAATCGTTTCCTCCGGCAATGTTTGTCCGTTTGTTTATATGATATACATTACCATTTTTATAGGATTTAAATAGTTTGTATTTGGGATCCATCTTTCCCAAATCTTCGAGTGTGTTGGCTTGTACACCTACCCAGATATCAACTTGGTTGAAGTGTATCAAAGCTTCTTCGATACTGCTGGATATACTTCCGGAAACTGTGGTGTCATTGGCATAATAGTAGTTGGCACCTGCATCGCGAAAGAGTTGCGCATTGTAGCTTCTTCCACTTGGCATGGACCAAGTTCCCCTATAATCTTGTCCGGAAAGAATGGAAGGAGCGTATGATAATTTTTCAGCCTTCTTTTTGATTTCATTGTATTGTTCTGCTATCTGACTAAAGATACTGTCAGCAAGCTTTTCTTTATCGAAAAAAGCTCCTATGAACTTAATCCACTCTGCACGTCCCAAGATGGACTTCTCCTGCCATTCGATATTATACAAAATGGGTAATCCTGTTTGTTTCATACGCCGGCTGTTTTCATCCTCGGCATTGTAGGCAGAAGTCATTACGGCCTGCGGATGTAGTAGAAGTAGGTTTTCTATGTCCAGATTGAAAGCGTCACCTAAATCCTTTATTGTTCCATCTTTTACACCTTGAAGGATAGTAGGGTTATAAATGTAATTTGAGTTGCAGACTCCCGTGACTTTGTCCAATTCTCCAAGAAGTTCGAGGAATCCCAGATGAGTGGCTGAGTTGGTCATTATACTCTTTAGAGGAATTACTACTTTTAGTCCGTCAGTAGGAACTGCCTGGCCTTCGTTTTTCACCAGATAGTAGGTATCATAAATTTCTCCTGGTTTCCAGGGATTGTATACTGTAATTGTGGTGTATCCGGAGGAATGTGTTATACCAAATCCTTGGGCGTATGAAAGTGGCACGGAAGTCCCGTTTTCGGTGTTGGAAACTACTTTCTGCTTATCTTGGCAAGCGGTTAGCAGAAGTGAGATTAATGCGAAAAGGACAAAAGAAAATCGGGTCATCATATCTGAATTTTGAATAGTCGTGGCGCAAAAATACAAGATTATTCCGGATTATAAGTCTGCTAAGTTGGGAAAATGCTATAAAATCGGGGATGAAAGAAAGTAAGTGGAATGTGTTTTTAGACGTACGTTTAAAAACACATCAAAAACGAGTGATTTATTACGAAAAAGGATACATAAAAATGAAAAGAGAAAATATAAACCCTAACAACTATCACCTATTTGAAAATGAGGTTATTTCAATTAAAATAGAAGTAAAAAACAAGTCTTTTTATTAAACACTTTGTATATTTAAATATTAGCCCTATCTTTGTGAACAAATAAACGTACGTTTAAAAACACATCTTTTGGACTATAATGTGCTGATAATAAGAATGTTTTATTGAGAATTTATAAATAGTTAACTGCTATGGTTTTATTAGGATGTATTCTTGGAAGTGTGATATTGGGACTACTCGCTTGTCTGATATGGATACTTTATGATTTTCGGAGATTTAAGAAGAAAAATAATTTTATAGAATGAGTTAGAAAGATGGGCAAGAAAGTATTAGTCTTTTTACTGTTGCTATCATTTATCGGATGGACAAAGGCTCAACAGGAAGAGTTACAAAATGGTACGGAGCAGAGTAAACAACTCCAGGTTTTTGGCCGCAATATATTTGCCAGCCGGAATTTGTCATTTGAGCCAAATTTAAATATTCCTACTCCGGAAAATTATAGGTTGGGGCCGGGGGATGAAGTGATTATTGATGTATGGGGAACTTCGGAAAATACGGTACGAGAGACTATTTCTCCGGAAGGTAATATCATGGTGGAGAATATCGGTCCTATCTACCTGAGTGGTATGAATATGGAGGAGGCTGAACGATATTTGCGGCATGAATTTAGTAAGATTTATGCAGCTATCTCCGGAGAATCGGCACATATCAAGGTGACGTTAGGAAAAATACGTTCCATTATGGTCAATGTGATGGGAGAGGTCGAAGTTCCCGGTACGTATCGGTTATCGGCTTTTGCATCGGTGTTTCATGCTTTGTATCGTGCCGGAGGAGTTAATCGTATAGGCAGTTTACGAACCATTCAAGTCGTACGAAGTGGTATGAAAGTAGCTGATGTGGATGTGTATGAGTATATTATGAAAGGAAAACTTACAGATGATATACGTTTGTCGGAAGGAGATGTGGTTTTGGTATCCCCTTATGAAAATTTGGTTGGTATATCGGGAAAGGTGAAGAGACCGATGATCTATGAAATGAAACATGGAGAAAGTTTAGCTACTTTGATTGGTTATACGGGTGGATTTACCGGAGATGCTTATCGGAATACGGTTCGTCTGGTGCGTCGTAGCGGAAGGGAGAAGCAAATATATAATGTGGACCAACAGGATTACGATAACTTTATTCTGACTGATAACGATGAAGTGTCCGTTGAGGCGGTATTGGGACGTTTTTCAAATAAAGTAGAAATTCATGGAGCGGTTTATCGTGCAGGCATGTATCAGTTGGATAGTGTGACGGGGACTATAAAGCGGCTGATACAACAGGCGGAAGGTCTTCGTGGAGATGCTTTTCTTAATAGAGCCTTGTTGAGGCGGGAGCGTGAAGATCTGTCTCATGAAATGATTCCTGTTGATCTGAAAAAACTTATGGCAGGAACTGCACCCGATTTACCTCTGCAAAAGAATGATGTACTCTATATCTCAAGTATAAAGGAATTGGAAAAAGAAGGAGTTCTCTTCATTTATGGTGACGTGGCAAAACCGGGTTATTTTCCCTTTGCGCGGAATATGAGTGTTCAGGACTTGATTTTAAAAGCTGGCGGATTATTGGAATCGGCTTCGACTGTTCGTATCGATGTGTCACGACGAATTAAAGATCCTAAAAGTGTTTCTTCTTCTACTGTGATAGGGAAAAGCTTTACAGTAGAATTGAAAAATGGACTGTTGATAGGAGAGAGCAATACACTGAAATTGGAACCTTATGATATGGTGTTTGTACGTAGAAGTCCAGGGTATCAAAAGCAGGCAAATGTGACGGTCAATGGGGAAGTTACATTTACAGGAAACTATGCGCTGACTAAAAAGAATGAACGGCTGAGTGACTTGATAGCAAAAGCCGGAGGGTTATCGAAGAGCGCCTATGCGAAAGGTGCGCGTCTGATGCGCAGGATGACGGCGGATGAAATCCGGCAAAAGCAAGATGCAGTTCGGTTTGCAACAAAGGGAACCGGAAAAGATTCGGTCTCTTTATCTTCTTTGGAAGTGGATCAGACTTACTCTGTCGGTATTGAACTTGAAAAAGCTCTGGCAAAGCCGAAATCGGATGAAGATCTGGTATTACGGGAGGGCGACGTACTTTTTGTTCCTAAATATGTCAGTACCGTGACTGTTAACGGTGCTGTGATGTACCCCAATACTGTGCTTTATCAGAAAGGAAGTGGAATTGATTATTATATAGGACAAGCCGGTGGTTTTGGAAACCGGGCCTTGAAACGGCGTGCTTATGTTGTATATATGAATGGTACAGTCTCCCGATTGAGAAGAAATACGGCAAATGCCATTGAACCCGGGTGTGAAATAATTGTGCCCAGCAAAGGAGAACGGAAGAAAATGACTACGGCAGGAGCAGTTGGCATGAGTAGCTCCATTGCTTCTATAGCTTCGATGGTTGCTTCGATGGTGAGTTTAACAAAATAAGAAATAGATGAATACAAACGAAAGGCCCGAAATGACAGAAAAACAGTCATGTCATTGGTATCTTGCTTTTACTGCTTCTCGGGCAGAGCAACGCGTGAAGCAAGAACTGGATCAGCGGAAAGTCCGAAACTATCTTCCACTACGTAAAATTACTTATCAATGGCAGGGACGTTCCAGGGAGGCATTATGGCCACAAATAGCTCGTTGCGTCCTTATTTGGACGTCATTGTCCGACATTCGGCAGTTATCCGGAATATCAGGATTGATTATTCCTCAAAACATCTGGGATTATCGTGTTCCGGAATGGCAGGTGGAAAGTTATCAACTATTGTTTTCTCAAATGGATACCGCTGTGGAATGGATACCCGATTGCTTGGAATCCGCCACAATGGTTCGTGTTACAGGAGGTCCTTTGACTGGGTTAGTGGGCGAACTGGATACCTCGGACACAGGGTTTCGGATAAGGATCCGTTTTCATTCTATGGGATGTTTTCGTGTTGCTGTACCTGAAGAATGGATTGAAAAATTTTAAGAACCTGTTTGAATCTACAAGTTTGTATGAACAAATATTGAATGCTTTTCTAAGTCCATCCTTAGGTTTGTTGCTGTCAGAGACATATCGATGGGTGTAGAGAAATAAGAGATGTTCGAAAACAGGATCTAACTATTACTTTTTCTTTTTTTCATCTCAACGATAATTCCTCGTCTGTTACAGGGCGGGGAATTATTATTTCATTTTCCCTGTAACTTTGACTCTTTTTCATCTTTCAAGTGACAATAGAATGTCAAAATCTGACTTTCTGTCAGAGTCCTGTCATTTTCGATCTTACTCAACCTTTTGGCACAAGGTTTGTTTTTTTATAGTCGTCCGCTTAAGACAAACTCCTGAAGGGGGTGCGGGAACAACCGGACAAAAGAAACTGAAATAATAATAAATAAAAGAATAACGATCATGGGAAAAATTATTGGTATTGACTTAGGAACTACAAACTCTTGTGTTTCTGTATTTGAAGGAAACGAACCTGTAGTAATTGCAAATAGTGAAGGTAAACGTACGACTCCTTCTATTGTGGCATTTGTAGATGGCGGAGAACGTAAAGTCGGTGATCCTGCAAAACGTCAGGCTATCACGAATCCTACCCGTACAATTTTCTCTATCAAACGTTTCATGGGTGAGAATTGGGATCAGGTACAAAAAGAAATAGCACGCGTTCCTTATAAAGTAGTGAAAGGTGATAACAACACTCCACGTGTGGATATTGACGGACGCCTGTATACTCCACAGGAAATTTCAGCAATGATTCTGCAGAAGATGAAGAAAACAGCTGAGGATTATCTGGGACAAGAAGTAACAGAAGCTGTGATTACCGTTCCTGCATATTTCTCTGATTCGCAGCGTCAGGCAACTAAAGAAGCCGGACAGATTGCCGGTTTGGAGGTTAAACGTATTGTAAACGAACCGACAGCGGCTGCGTTGGCTTATGGTCTTGATAAGGCTCATAAAGATATGAAGATTGCCGTATTCGACTTAGGTGGAGGTACATTCGATATTTCTATCTTGGAGTTCGGTGGCGGCGTATTCGAGGTGCTTTCTACAAATGGTGACACCCATTTGGGTGGTGATGACTTTGACCAGGTTATTATCGATTGGCTGGTTCAGGAATTTAAGAACGATGAGGGTGCCGACCTGACTCAGGATCCGATGGCTATGCAGCGTTTGAAAGAAGCTGCTGAAAAAGCAAAGATTGAATTGTCTTCTTCTACAAGCACTGAAATCAACTTGCCGTATATTATGCCGGTAGGTGGTGTACCTAAGCACTTGGTTAAGACGCTGACTCGTGCTAAATTTGAATCTTTGGCTCACAACTTGATTCAGGCTTGTCTTGAACCCTGTAAAAAAGCAATGCAGGATGCAGGTTTGAGTAACTCGGATATTGATGAAGTAATCCTCGTAGGTGGTTCTTCTCGTATTCCGGCTGTACAGAAGCTGGTTGAAGATTTCTTTGGTAAAACTCCTTCAAAGGGGGTTAATCCGGATGAAGTTGTAGCTGTAGGTGCTGCTGTTCAGGGTGCTGTGCTGACTGATGAAATCAAAGGTGTGGTATTATTGGATGTTACTCCGTTGTCAATGGGTATCGAAACACTGGGTGGTGTGATGACTAAATTGATTGACGCTAATACTACAATCCCTGCACGTAAGAGCGAAACATTCTCTACTGCTGCCGACAATCAGACAGAAGTTACCATTCACGTTCTGCAAGGTGAACGTCCGATGGCTGCACAAAATAAATCAATCGGTCAGTTCAATCTGACTGGAATTGCTCCGGCACGTCGTGGCGTTCCTCAAATTGAGGTAACTTTCGATATTGATGCCAACGGTATTCTGAAAGTATCTGCAAAGGATAAGGCTACTGGTAAAGAACAGGCTATCCGTATCGAGGCTTCCAGCGGTTTGAGCAAAGAGGAAATCGAAAAAATGAAGGCTGAAGCTGAGGCTAATGCAGAGGCTGATAAGAAAGAACGTGAGAAGATTGATAAACTGAATCAGGCTGACAGTTTGATCTTCCAGACTGAGACTCAGTTGAAGGAATTGGGTGATAAGTTACCGGCAGATAAGAAAGCTCCGATCGAGGCTGCTCTCCAGAAGCTGAAAGATGCTCACAAAGCTCAGGATATGACAACTATCGATAGCGCTATGGCTGAACTGAATACTGCATTCCAGGCTGCAAGTGCCGAAATGTATGCTCAGAGCGGTGCACAAGGTGGTGCACAGGCCGGTCCGGATATGAACGCAGGTCAGTCAAATGCCGGACAAAATAATGGCAAACAAGACGATAATGTTCAGGATGCTGATTTTGAAGAAGTCAAATGATTCCGATAAGGAAACAGATAATAAACAATAAGCAAAAGCGTGCAGCTCAATGAGTTGCACGCTTTTTGCGCTTATGGGGTTCATGGTTGCTATGCGGTTTCTATGGGCTTTTTTATCTCTTATTTGCGACATGTTTGCGACACGTCTTATTTGGCGATAAGGTACAACTTAGATTGATATAAACCATTTAAAACGAGAAGAATATGCCAAGAGGAAATTACACCATTCAAAGAAGTTGTGAGGAGTGCGGTAAAATCTTTACTCCTCCCACATTGATGTCAAAGTATTGTTGTCCAACCTGTTCCAAGAGAGCATACAAGAAAAGGCAAATCGCAAAAGAAAAAGAGGCAATACGCCAAGCATTGGTCAGGCGAATACCATCCAGTAAGGGGTATCTGACAGTTAAAGAGTCTGTACTGATTTACGGCATTAGTAAAGATGTACTTTATCGTATGATACGGCAGGGATTGATACCATCATACAATTTTGGGCAACGTCTGACACGCCTTAGTCGGCAGTATATGGATGAACACTTCAAAACAAAGGATGGCAGTAGAAAAAGAAAAAAGGATGCATTGTCCTTTGAACCCAAAGACTGTTACACTATCGGAGAGATTGCTAAAAAGTTCCATATCAATGACAGCAGTGTCTTTAAGCACATACGCCGTCATTCTATTCCTACACGCCAAATCGGTAATTATGTTTTGTTCCCAAATCTGAAATTGATAAATTATATAAGTCGTTATGAAGAAAGCATTACCCCATACCAAAGTGACCGTCAAGCTCAGAAGGTCGAATTACAAAGAAGAGTGGTATCTGATTATAGAGTCGTACCCGGTTTACAAGCGAGGTTCTAAACGGGCAAGCCGTGTGGTGGAATCTATTAACCGGACTATATCCACACCCATTTGGGATAAGTCGTCCATTGCACGTATCTTGCCGGATGGAACATTCAACTATAAGCCTAAGCGTGATTTGAATGGAATTATCCAATGCCGTTCAACGATAGATCAAGAGGCTTGTATCTATGCCGACAATGTGCGTAAGTTACGCCAGCACGAATACGATAGTGCCGTCCTCTACACTGATAAGGAGAACGAAATCGCGGCACAAAATGAACGAAGCGAACAGGACTTTATCAAATACTTCAATGGCATCATCAGCAAACGGCATCCAAATAGCTCTAATTCAATCATAGTCAACTGGACCCGTGTGGGAGAATTGTTGAAAATCTATTCGCAAGGCAACCCGATCCCGTTTAAGACGATTTCCGTAAAACTACTTGAAGACATCAAGATGTTCCTGTTACGTGCCCCGATGGGAGGCAATAAGAAAGGTACTATTTCACAGAATACGGCATCCACTTATTTCTCTATTCTCAAAGCCGGATTGAAACAGGCGTTCGTTGATGAATATCTGACGGTTGACATCAGCGCAAAAATAAAAGGAATAACAAACATAGAGACACCTCGTGTAGCACTTACCATGAATGAAGTACAAATGTTGGTTGATACTCCTTGTAAAGATGATGTCCTGAAACGTGCATTCTTGTTTTCTATCCTTACAGGATTGCGACATAGCGATATTCAAGCATTGAAATGGCAGCAGATTCAACAGACAAGTAAAGGTACATGGCAAGCGGTCGTGGTTCAGCAAAAAACGAAACGCCCCGATTATAAGCCAGTCATTCAACAAGCCCTTCAACTATGTGGTGAACGCCCAAGTAATGATGAAGCACTCGTTTTTGAGGGATTGACAGATGCCTCTTGGATTTCCCGTCCTTTGAAAGCTTGGATAGAAGCATCTGGCATCAAGAAACATATCACCTTCCATTGTGGCCGGCATAGCTACGCTTCGCTATTGTTGGAAAATGGTGTTGACATATACACCATTAAGTCGTTGATGGGACATACAAACGTCAAAACCACGCAGATTTATACGCATATCGTAAACGAACAAAAAGAGAAAGCCGCCAATACATTACATATAGGAAATTTGGACTTATAGGTTATAGTGGAGACTTCCACCATTGAGCACCAGCGACTTATATAATACCAACGATACACTCACCACCGTTTACCCCTCATGAAGCATCGCCTTTTTGAGGGGTATCTTGTAGTATATGCGTTATCAGGGATGATATTATTATTACCAATAATGTTTTTTCCCCATTTTATTATCTCTTCCAACCAATCCTTAGGTTAATGAAAATTAAATCCGTCGGTGGCAAATAAGTGGCTTGTTGGTGGCTTTCAAGCACCTATTTAGCACTCATAAACATCCCTATACTTTTGCGGCATCAACTTTAATACGAAGAAAATGGCCTATAAAGTAAATTCATTGGAGGAAATGCCGAATGCGTTGTCCTACCTGATTGAGTCCGTAGAAGTACTACAATCCAAAGTAAATGCCTTGCAATATAAGCAGGCAAGTAATTCACCCAAGTGGATGGATATAGATGAACTTTGTGCATATCTTCCATCACATCCAGCCAAACAGACAGTTTATGGATGGGTATCTACCAAGCAGATTCCCGTACATAAAATAAATAAGGCTTTGGCTTTCCTGCAATCGGAGATTGACGATTGGTTGAAGAACAAATCGCACAAGACCCAAGCAGACTTAATGGAAGAAGCCAGACGATTTGTCGAATCTAAAAAGATCATCAGATGATGGAAACGGCAGATTATTGCTTTTCGTTCTTTCGCAAGCCCATTCAAAACATTGAACCGATAAGGGCTGTGGGAATTGTGGATGTGTATCGCTATGTCATCGGGCATTATGCGCAACCACAAACCGAGTCTCTGCGTTCGATGCTATCTTCTCCCGAATCCAAAAGATACAAAGCCACTCATTTCGACTATTGTACTTTTTCGGGATTATTCCGTAAACGGAATGAGAAGGAACTGATTATGCACTCAGGATTGATGTGTTTGGATTTCGACCATGTGGAGAATATCGTGGAGCTAAAACAGCAATTACTCAATCATGAGTATTTCGATACGGAACTGTTATTTGTCAGTCCGTCCGGTAATGGATTGAAGTGGATAATACCTGTTGACTTGAAAGGATGGGAACATTCCCGGTACTTCAAGGCTGTCGCCAACTGTATCAAAGCAACAAGTTTGCCATCAGTGGATATGTCCGGCAGTGATGTGGCTCGTTCTTGTTTTCTGCCATACGACCCACAAGCATATATTAATCCTAAATACAAAGATGATGTCGAAGAAAATATTTTCCGCCCAAGATTGGGAGAATGTCCCTTCTGAAATACTGCAAACACATACGCCTGATATTGCTCCTATATATAATAAGGTTAAAGACGATGTTGAAAGTGTTGTTCGGGAGATAGAACAACGTGGCATTGATATAGCACCCAATTATAAAGATTGGATGGAGTTGGGTTTCGCGCTTGTGGACGGATTGGGAGAGAACGGACGGGAGTATTATCATCGCATCAGCAGATTTTACCCTACCTATCAAAGGGAAGAAACAGATAAACAATATACGCATTGTCTGCAATCCAAAGGGCAAGGCATTACTATCCGTTCTTTCTTCCATTTGGCAAATCAAGCTGGAATCTCATTGGCTCCATCCAACAAAGGGCATTTATCCATTTTGCCAAATATCAAAAATGGCAAAACGGGTAAATGGATAAAATCAGAAGAAGAACTTCCTGCATTTCCTGAATGTGTGTTTGAGCATCTTCCTCCTTTTTTACATGAGGTTGTCAACAATTCCATCTCGGTGGATGACCGTGACACGATATTGATAGGAACTATTGTGTGTTTGTCGGTATGCTTTCATAATATTTGTGGTGTGTACGATGAGCGCATTGTTTATCCGAATCTCTATCTGTTTGTTGTGGCAGATGCAGGTATGGGAAAAGGAGCATTGACTTTATGCCGGGAATTGGTAGCTCCCATTAACCGTAATTTGCATGAACTTTCAAAGCGGATGGAACAGGAATACAAAGAAGCGATGAGCACTTATATCAAAGGTAAGAAAACTGATGGAATGACTATGCCAACAGAACCGCCCATGCGTATGCTCGTCATTCCTGCCAATAGCAGCGCAAGCTCTTTCTTGAAGATTTTGGGAGATAATGACGGAGTTGGACTGTTGTTTGAATCGGAGGGCGACACGTTAAGCCAAACATTGAAGTCGGACTATGGCAATTATTCCGATGTGTTGCGAAAGGCATTCCATCATGAGTTGGTCAGTTTGAGCCGTCGCAAGGATAGGGAGTATTGTGAAGTAGCTAATCCGAGAGTGTCAGTAGCTTTGGCTGGAACTCCCGAACAGGTAAGAAGATTGATACCTGATGCAGAGAACGGATTGATGAGTCGCTTTTGCTTCTATATCATCCGCTTCAAGCGGGGTATAAGAAATGTGTTTGCCACAAGCGATATTTCTCAATCCAAGAACGCAATGTTCAAACTATTGGGAGATAAATTCTGCCATCTACATGAAGAATTTGTACGGCAGGGAAATTATTCCTTTTCCCTTCCCTCCGATTTACAGGAACACTTTATTGAATATCTCAGCCGTGTGAATGAGGAGTGTTGTGACGAAGTGGATAACAAGATGCAAGGAGTAGTCAGACGGATGGGACTGATTGCTTATCGTATAATGATGGTGTTGACCGCTGTCCGGCATTTGGAGAATGTACATCGTAATTCTTCCTCGCTTGACGGGGCAGAGCAATTGGTCTGCCATGAGTTTGACTATTCTATAGCTATGAGTATTTGCGAAACCTTACTTTATCATGCCGTATTCATTTATCAGAATTTGTCAGGAAATCAATCCAAACGATTTAATTCCGCTTCGCAAGAAACTGGCGTTTATGCACGAAGGAATACCCTTTATAATATGCTGCCTGAAACATTCACGAAGAAGGATTATGATACAGCGGTTTCAGTTTTGAATGAAAACGGAAGTACGGCAAACAAGTGGATAGAAGCCTTTATTAAAGATGGTAAGTTATGCCGAATAGAGCAAGGGAAATATCGGAAGATTTTTTGAGTGGCAAGTTTGTGTTTTAGTGTCACTAAAACCTATGCGGCAAGCGGATGAAACTGCCACTCTCAAAAAATCAATTTAGAACATCAAAGTTAAGATAAATATGAAGGAGAAGAAACTTGGCGGTCGCCCTAAGTTGGCGAACTATCAGAAACGTACCAAATGTTTTCGGGTAATGTTTACCGAGAACGACTATATCTATATCCAATCCAAAGCGGAACAGGCAGGATTGTCTGTCAATGAATTTTGCCATCAGGCGGCAATGGATTGTCAGGTCTGTCAGCGCATCAGTCCGGAAATGGCATCGGCAATTCGTGACCTTTCCGGCATTGCCAACAATGTCAATCAGATTGCCCATCAGATGCACACTTATGGTTTGGAATCAGTCAAACAGCAATGCTTTTCAATCATATCAGAAGTCAGTAGAATTATCAACCAAATAAAGAACAATAGTCATGATAGCAAAGATTAAAACAAGAGCAGATTTCGGAGGAATAGTGAATTATGCCAATGACCAAAAGAACAAGAAGAAGTGTGCCACACTTTTAGCACACGAAGGTGTCTGTGCCATCAACAATAAAACCATAGCTGATTCTTTTCAGATACAAGCGTCCATGCGCCCAAAAGTAAAAAGTCCGGTGAAACACGTATCACTTGCTTTCTCTTCACACGACATTAGCCGTTTCCCTGATAACGAAGAAGGAGATGCGTTGATGGTAGAGATTGCCAAGAAATGGATGGAACAAATGGGGATTCGCAATACTCAATATATCATAGCCCGACATCACGACACGAAGCATCCTCATTGTCATTTGGTGTTCAATCGGATAGACAATGATGGCAATCTCATTTCTGACAGCAATGAAAGAATACGTAATACGAAAGTATGTCGGACTTTGACTAAAGAATATGGACTGTACTTTGCTCCTAAGAATAGTAAAGCCAGAAACAAGAGTCGTTTGCGCCCTTATCAATTACGGAAGTATAATCTACGGTCTGCAACTCTTGATGCACTGGCTGTATCTTGTTCATGGAATGATTTTCTTGGCATTCTCAAAGGTCAGGGTATAGATATGCGCTTTAATCGTACAGATAACTCTGATAAAATTCGTGGCATATCATTCTGTCAAAATGAGTATAGTATAGCAGGTTCTAAACTTGACCGTGATTTAAGTTTTAACAGTCTTTGCGCTACATTGGGCAATGTGGCAGCGGAATTGGTTGTTCAACCTTATCAAGCCATAACTTCCGGTGGAGGTGGAGGAACAAGTAATGAACTGGGATGGCGAGACGACAAAGACAAGGATAACCAAAGAAACGAACCTTTTTATAAACCCTCAAAACGTAGAAGATAATGAAAGAAGATGTAGTAGCTGCAAATCTTGCAAATTTGCGTCAAAGTATCAATGAGCTAAAAGAATGTATTGAAAAACAGAATACAACAGTCCCTAAACCAGATCAATCTGTAAAAGTGGACTTTGACGAAAAGACCATTTATAATGGAGTCGCCAAAAGTTTCTGTGCCTGTTGGAATAATGCGTTGTCTGTGGTAAAGCAACATGTCTGGAAACAGCAACCGGACACATTGCCGTTTTCGCTGTGGCTTCCGAAACTCATTGAATTATTCAAGCAGAAGTCTAAATTTCTTGAATACCTCTATAGGCATGTTTGCGATTACAATCTCAACCGTATGACTATCGAAGCAAATACCGATTGCATATTAAAACGGCAGGATGAGATATTTGCCAAAATCAATGAGTTGAAAATTCCAGTAACGGTTATTCCACCCAATATCAATGGGATGTTTATACGTGGCTATCATATTAAACTCCGATATGTTGTAACCTTTATTGTTATCATTGTTACGTGGGCTGTTGCTGCATCGGTTAGTAGTACGAAGCATAGAGAGGAAGCCTTTGCGTATTATTCGATGTATCGGGCAGTGAAGGAACAGCATCAGTTCTTATTAGAAAAAGCAGGAATAGAGCTAAAAAGAAATACAGAATAACCATTTGTGGAGCTATTAATTTAAATACCGTCCGAAGTTGTGCCAAATCTCAGTGAAGCCATGCAAATTGAGGTAACAATCAAACAACCGTAATCAAGGATCTCGTAAATTCACAAAGTAGTCAAAAGTAAAAACTGATAGTAACAAATATATCATCAGTTCTCAATCAGCTCTCTGTTGATGATATTTTCGCAGGTCATCTTGAGTATGTTACTTCTGAAATCCTACTCTAATAAAAAAGCCTAATATCATTCGCGGGAGTGATATAGACTTAACTACTTAAAGTAAGTATAAAACAATGCTGACTTGTAAGGTCAATATAATCGGAATGCCATACTTGAATTTCTTGTGCAGAGTCCCATTATGAAATAGAAGAAGACTCCTCAAATTGGGGAGTCTTCTTCATAATTATGGGTTAACTTCTACAGATGATAGTTCACCATTTTTCTTATAATTACCTATCAGGCCATTACGATATACTTTATCTGCTATAAGTTTTTCCCCGACTTTAAGATGATGAACAAATACAACATCTCCAATTAAGAGGCTACTATTTATGGCTTTAGAAACTTTCATAGCTTTGCTTTCTTCAAATTCCACAACCCTAAACTCTATTATTCTATTCAAATATTTAATTTCAACAATATCATCTAAATCAAGTTCTTGAGGATAAATAAAATCTGAACAGCCCCCATTCACTATCTATATTTTTTGCTTTTAGATAGGTTTCCCAATTATCAAAACCTAAATAGATTGCAATTGTATTTAGGGTATATTCACTGGCTTTTCTATCATCTTGAATATAATTAAATAGGCGTTTTAAAGTTGTAATGCCTATTGTACGTCCAGTTTCCTTATAAACATTTGATGACAGTGATTCAAAATCACCTGCTCTGTCAAGTAACAGACCAGCCTTATTGCTTATATCTTTTATTATATCTTCACTGAAAACCATATTAAATTACCAATTTGATAAACGAATAATTATCACTCATATCACTTGATTTAATGTCGTAATCCTCTTTCAGACCATCAGTATAGCCAATAAGTTTTTCAATATTTAATTGTCTATGTACACCGTCTGAACACAAGATAAAAACATCATTGGGCTTGATTTTAATCTTTACGATAGATTCTAACTTAAGGTTATCTTCTCCCATGATAGATCTTGTGACAACAGATGAATACTTTCTAATATTATCCGCTGTAATGGTATTGGACCTAGCCATTTCATTTATCATAGAATGGTCCTCTGTTCTGTAAACTTCTTTACCGTTTCTAAACATATAGACTCTGCTATCACCCAACCAATCTATATACGCATATTCTTTAGTAACAACCAATAATGCTAGCACACAGCCCATTCTTTGGGCTCCAATACTCAAACGCTTTAACATTAGTTCGTCGTTAGAATAAGTAATAGCTTCATTGATGATATTTGGTATATTTGTTTGGGTATAATTGTTTTGTATATATGCCCGAATTGATTCTGCTACTGTTTTTGCTGCTTCATCTCCGGCAGAATATCCGCCCATACCATCTGTTAGAATGCAAACATATCCATCATCAGGTAGGGAACCATGACTGATATAGTCTTGGTTCTCTACTCTGCATCCTTTATTGCTATATTCGTATATTATCATTACTTAATCGCTTGTATTGTATCACCACCATGTTTTGTAACACGAGCTCTAATACTGATTTTTATAGGTCGTTGAGTTATGGCCTTGTCAGTTGCTTTGTTTGCCCAAATATAAGCTTCTCCAGAACCTAATGAAGCCATCTCCGTTGGTGTCAATGTCTGTAAAGGCGTAATAGCCTTCTGAACATGTTTAACCCATGCAGGAGAGCTAAATCTATGCATAACAACAATAGAACTCAACTCAATAATCTCAGTTGGCAAACTCATTGGATCTTGGCTTGCAATCATAACAGAAACGCCTTTGTGACGCATCTCTCTGATGGCTGTGGTAATTGAACCGACAAGTTCCCTGTTATTCATGTATTTATGTGCTTCATCGAATACAATGAATTTATTGAAAGCTCGACCATCAACTTTCATTACACTTGAGAATACGTTGAGCATAACAACAAATAAACCTAGAGCTTCATCCTTCTCAATGAACTCGTCTCGAAGATCGACTATAATCAAACGTCCAGGTCGTAGATATTGTTGCAACTTATTGCCATCTGTAATATACTCACTAGCAAAATCTAATTTCTGCTCAGCTAATGACCTTTGAGAAGAAGACATATGTGAGCTCTCAGCAACGCCTTTGCGAATATTGGCCAATGACATATCATATCTGCAAGCTTTCATGATTTGTTTAAGCTCCTTAATATATGTAGAGTCATTACCCATAGCACCTAATAAGAACATCCAATCTCTAACGGCCAACTCAGATGAATCGAAACCAATAGGATGGACATCTATATTGGGGTACTCACTCTTGCGAATTTCAACTTGGCTTGCTGGTGCAAGAAGTACGACATCATTTACCGATGATGCCTCTGCTCCATATTCTGCTTTGAGTTTTGCTAACTGACCAGCATCGTCATTTGGATAAACCATAGATGTGAACTCCGGTGCATAGTCCATACTATCACTATAATGGAAAATGATGCTAGCCATAGGAGCTGGAAGTAGGTTGACTTTAGAGAACTGCTTAACTACCATTTCTGTGATAGAACCGATAGTATAACTCTTACCTGCACCTTGTACTCCAAATAAACTGATAGTATTACACTCGTTTAGGTCAATAGCAATCTTTCTATTATTGCTTAGTGCTTTACCCAAAATACCAAACTGTAATGAATCACTATTTTTACCTATGGTAACATCACATTTTGGCTCTTCATAATTAGGATCTACATCAACCTCTTGAGCATTGGATTCTTCAGGCTCTTCGATCTCAATTTCTACCACAGATGCTTCATTTGAATTTTCGTCATTATCGGATGCTGGTTGTTCTGCGTCTGAATTTTGAGAATTTTCAAATGAAACTGAAGGGATTTCTATGACTTCATTATCATCTGTTTCTTGAACCTGTTCTATTTCTTCATCATGAGAGTCGTTGTCTTCATTTTGGATAACTTCGTCCTGAAGTAGCTCACTCTTTACGTGTGGTTTTCCAAAGAGATTCAAAGTAGGCTCAAAGAAGTTTGCAAACTCATCGTGATCCATATTTTCGAGTTTCTGTGTATTGAGAGTTGCATTCTCGTCGAGAATATCCTCAATAACAGTTTGTCCCATAGTATAAATCACAGCATCTCCATAGAAATCCTTTTTCTGTCTTTCTGTCTGTAGGAAATTGAAAATTACACCTAATTGCTTGAACCTAATAGTATAACCCTCTGAAAGTTTGCTCAAGAATAATAAATATTCATGTGCAACAATAGGATCAAGCTGACCATATCTCATTGAGCGACGAATATAGAACTCAAGGAATGACTTAAACTCTAGTGTCTTTAATTCTCTATCGAGACGGTCATGGCCATCAACTGCAATTTCAAAATGGCGTCTTAATGCAATTATAGTATTTTCTATCTGACGTACGATTTTCTCATGCAGTTCATCTTCGTTATAGTATGCATTTCTACATTTGATTTCAACTACGCTAAATAGAAATTCCTTGTTCTTGACATCGATTTTTGCAACCAAATTATCGGCACGCTCTTTATTTAGAGCATCCTCGTCAGCAAATAAATCCTTGTGAAGGTCAATCGGTATTAGGAAGGACTCTTTCATTATTCCCTTTTTATCAAGGAAACGTTTGGTCAAAGTAGTTCCAATAACCTCAAAGCCCTTTCTGGATGTAGTATTAGCTTGCATAATCAGTGAACTGCTCACAGAACGTACATCTTCAAGGATCTTATTGTAATTCTTTTTATTCTCAATATCTATTCCATACTCTTTGAACAACGGTATCATGATTGCACCTATCTCACTGGTTGGCTTTGTAGTAAGATATGATGATATACCTGTTGCTTCGTCATTCGGAATGTAGTCTAGAAGGTAAGGAACATCATTTTCACCTACACATGGAAGGTCGTAAAACTCTGGTCCCATATTTTTGTCAAAAGTTACTACCCAGTCACTAGTATCGTGAATAAATGACAATAACATCATGTCGTTATCCTTGAGTCTTAACGTTGTGGCTGGAACCGATTCTTCCAATGTAGATGACAACATTCTACCAATAACTTCTTGTAGTCTGGCAAAGATGCTAACCTCAATATTCGCAGCTTCAGACACAGGATTTGGTAATGTCTTGTTTGAATAATATCTATTCCACACAAATGACTTACCTTCTTCACTTGCTCTGACAAGGTTTCTACAGATAGTTCCGTTTAAGTGGAATGAACGATTCAACTCATCAGGACGCACTAATTCTGTATGAACAGCAAATGGATTTACAAGGAACGATATGTGTGCCTGGTACTTATTGTGGTTGTTAATGAAATCACTTATTCTATTCAGTGAGAATCTTAACTTAGGGAACAATCTATTCGAAGAAGCTTGAGCAAAGATTTCTGCTTCTGTGGCAACGACAGACGCTTCAGGATCGAGCAATTCTTTTAAAGCTTCTCCCGACTGCAACATATTATTGTCTGTAAATAATCTTACTTCATAGGTCAGATTATTTCCAATACCATGTTTTTCCAATAGTGTAAGTGCCTTTGCAAACACTGACGCATCACCAGCATTGAACAAATTAATAACCAATTTATCAGTATATGGATGAGAAAGTCCATAGTTGATTAGATGTCGGGTCACTAACTCCAAATTCACATCGCTGTCAATACGTTTATCCTTAGTGATATTAAGCAACATGGCTGCATATGACTTCAATTGACGATAACTGGAAGCGAATGCTTCCTCATCTTCAAAATGAGGTTGAGCATACACACCCCAACCAAAGGTAAGTTCACCTATGTATTGATATGCTTCTGCCATTGAATTTTCACACAACACCAGAGGAGCTATATCCATAGGAAGCTGACCTTGGAAAAGTTTGTCTAATTTTCTGTACCATGCTTTACGATATTTAGGATTGGCTTCAGTCTTTTCTTCCCAATCCTTGTAAAGCTCGTACTGGTTCATCATCCACGAAAGGCGTAATGGATGTAATGGTGTAATAAGTCTGATATTGGTAGTGTTGCCATCAGGCATCTCAACTGTTAACAGAACTGTATCCAAATTCTGAATGGTCAATACATCATTCTCGTCCAGTTCACTTTCCAGTAATGCTCTCAACCAATTATCATATTCAAAGAGATAGTCTTTGACCAGTTTGATATTGCTTGAAAAATCCAATGTGCATGTTAAACCGGTATCACCCAATGCTGATTCCTTAATAACATTGAATAGATTCTGACGTAATAACAATAACTCTTCAGAAATCGCAAGATTAGATGCTACTACGAAATTAGGACTTTCGATAGCAGTATCACGAGGGTTTAACAATTTAGTATCAGTAGGATTTGCACTAAGCAAAGCTTCTGCATATCCTAAACGATTGCCTTTGTTCAAGAATACCTGTTCCAACTGAATAAGTTTCTTGGGCAACTGAATTTGATAAGCATAAGCAGCTCCAAAATCAAACTGATATGTATTGTTTAATGTTCCTTCTTCCCATTTATTTCTATCTGTGCTAATGTCAAAGTCTAAAGACTCATTCTTCGCCAAATGTACAGAGCGATAATGAATTACTGCTTGTGTAAAACTGTTCACTTTTGCTCGTTTATCTGGTGCGGTGTCTGTTGTATCATCGTCATCTTCAGTAATTGTAAAGGCTTCACTTTCATTACAGTAGGCAACATGGTTTTCCAAACGGTATTGCTCTATCTGAAGATTAGGGTCTTTTTCTTTCGCATCCAGCCATGCTGCTTGAACTCTTTCTTCTTTGAACTCTTTCTTCGAGTCCAACAATATTCCATTCTCATCTAGAGCACGTACACGCAACATGTAAACACCTTCATCAAACATTTCTGATTGGATGTTTACAGATAGCTTTCTATGAGCTTTTTTATTTGTTCCAACAAGAGCCTTCTTGATAACTCCAACTTCTGAGAAATCTTCAATGTTTATGAGAGCAATCTCAAAAGCATATATGCTTGGATTGTCCTTAGGAGAAGGGTCTGTTGTTATGGTAAATGGTATCTTGCTCTTTTTATCTTTAATGGTATTAAGAACCCAATTACCTTCATTGTCTTTAACGATTCCTTTTTTGGCTTCCTTTTCAGAAACTAGGTTAACTTCAATCTTAACTGGGCCACTATCCGATATTATCCATGGTATAGAGGCATAGTTAAACTCTGGATGATCGTTGTGTATACACTCAAATAGAGCATACTTATCCTCTAATGAGATTTCTCTTAAAAGAAAGTCCATTAGGTCCTTTTGGATAGTATTCTTTTCGATAGGAAGACTAATTACTCTATCAGCAGCTGTCATCGTAAAATCAGAAATAACAGCAGACACCTTCTCAAGATTGATAAGGAATCTTCGTCTGATAGAAGCATCCTCTTTAATTAGTTCTCTATCGGGCAATAAACCGAAAATATACAAACCATTTCCCCAGCTTTCATCTGAATAGTGGTTCAGTTCCAAATACAATATGTAGTTGATCAAAGTCGTATATGAAAGACGCACCTCTTTGAGTAACTCAAAAATCTGCTTCCATAAATATGCCTTATCATTTGGAATATCCTCAATCAACTTGTACAAGAAAGATGCTTGCAAATCAATCGTTGAGAGATTCTGGAATGTTGCATCACCATATGAATCTTCAGCTGACGTTCTACTATTAGAAGGAACTAAAATGAGTACAGCATAGTTCGGGTTGTTGCGTAACTCAATCAACTTTGTTGCATGGATATACTCATCACCCTTCTCCGTCTCTGAAAGAATGAAGACTTTAACCACATCGTTTATTGTCCGAAGTAATGGCAATAAAGATCGTAGCTCTTTCATCGCAAGACCTGTAATTTTCATACAGTGTCCCGGCTTTGCCTGCATAATTGTTTTGCGATAACTCTCAATCACATGTTGCAGGAACTGCTCGAAATATAAAGATTTAATGTTTTCCATTATTCATCCAATTTATAACGTGGTCTGATTTTCTGTAAAATGCAAGCATCACTCATATCTGTGTAGAAACCGATCTGTCTGAGCTTATTCTTGAAGGCATCCATGTTTACCTTGAATGCGGCATTCATTTCCACATCAGCATCGGCAAATCGTTTTTCATGTACGCCATTAATGATCAGACCATATCTGTTACTAATTTCTGAAGCCAAATCTTCTATAGACAAAGAATGAGTTTCATAACTTCCATCTTCCTTCTGTCTCAATACAAGCAACTGTACTAATGTTTCCAACAATTTAGAACCGAGTACACCTCTACGAGGATGTCTGCGACTTCTACTGTCAGCAAGCAACATCGAAGGCGAATTTTTCATTGACACGCAGTCAATAAACGCTGGGAAATATTTGTATACACGATTTGCTACAATAGACTTCTCATATACATGAATCAGTTTATTGAAGTAATCCTCCTCAGGGAAAAGAGAAAGCATCTCAGCAAAATCCAATTTATCAAATTCCTTCTCATCCTTTCCTGGTAATGTATTTTCTATAACCTCCAGTTTTACTCTATAGTATGCATCAGAATTATTGTTCTCCTCTTTCAATATTCTCAAAGCTTCATCGATGTTACATCTCTTGTATTGCTGTACTGCATGAAGCATGAATGTAGAACGGATGTACTTGTTTACAGCATTCTCAATACGTTCAATGTCCTTACAAGCATAGTATGAGACAGGGCTATCCAAGTTCTCTGTTAAATCAACAACCATTGACCAGTCGTCATTTATATCACGAGTATCAGCTTCCACCATCTTTGGAAGAAGATATACAACCTTCATTGTATATATCGCCAAATGGAATCCACAAAGTATTCTCAGATAGTCTATGAATACAGTTCTTGGAATCTTATTCTTGTAAAGAAGAAGTCTTTTAATGTCGTCATTGAACAACTCCGCCTGTTTCACAAGGAATGGCTTAGGAATTTCAACCACCTCGCGATTAAGATTTTTTCGTTCCTTAAGCGGACGTGTAATACGCAATATACCTGTAGTGTCAACATCCAGTTCTTCGCCAATAACCAATTCACCAGAATGCTTGTCAAAGCCTTTGCTAAGGAATTTACTTAATCCTTCCATGATTTCAGGATTATGTCTGAGCATCAAATATAATTGGTCTGATGTACGATAATCACGACAATATTTGCTATTAAGTACTCTGAAACTCAATAGATGCAAAGGCTTAAGTGAAGAAACGTGCTCCTTGATGACATTTCCTCTATTGGCAAATTCCAATAATGAACTACGTAACCAATCTTCTACACCTTCGGGGTTATCAGTGGCACCAATTACTTCATTCTGCTTCTCCAATTCAGCTAAAATCTGTTTCAGAGAATTCATTGTAAACTCCTTTTTGAATGCCGATGTTACGGAGTAGCCATCTGCATACATCTTTATGAATAGATTGGTTAGAACACGGTCCAACTTGACTGTCTTAAAGTCAATGAAAAGTATATCTTTATTAAAGAACGCAGGTATACCAGCTTCTTTTTTTAATTTGAGTATCATACCTTTATTCTGTTAATTTAAGTGGTTCAATAACAATTCGCTTATTCTCATCAATGCGAATAATCGTGAATTTACGATTATTCTTGGTTACAAGAACTTCTGTGTAAGTTTTTGCTTCGAGCAGGTTCTTAAATATTTGCAACTCAATGAAACGACCTCGTAAGTCATTAATAGAAGGACTATAACCTTGGTGTATATAACGCAACATCTCGAACAAATCCAAACTTACTGTCAATTGAATGAATTTATCGGTCTTATGACGGAATATGAGGCTATCACTCTCGTATTCTATGTATTTGGTAAGGTGATCTGTCTTGTTTACAAATAACTCAAATTCATCTAATGAGAATCTTCTATAGCTTTTCGATATCGGGTCAGCAACATTCGAGCTGGACAATAACAGATATCCATCTACAAGTTGTTTGTTGGTACATCCTTCACTTGCTGAGATAGCAATTGCTAACTCCTGCATGGTTTCTTCAAGGTTACTCTCGTTTCTTAGTTTCTCTTCAAACTCGCTAGCAAAACGATATGGCAATCTACGCTTAAACTCAAACATACCTTCGAAATACTGGTGACGGATGTATGATTTATGACGAGTAGTCACTTGCATTCTAATGTCTTCACCCTTTATTTCATAAGCAGGGATAATCACATTCGCCTCATTGAAATCTTTGAGGAGCGAACGTTTTCTATCACTGAAAATAAGGTATGATTCTGGCTTTTTAGTGGTATAATATAAGTCTCTATCAAACGCAGGGAGGGCGACACCAGCAACATCAGTTTCTCTAAGCATCTTAATCAATCTATCAGAAGACTCAAGAGATGGCAGATTAAACGACTCTTTTGCTGGCCAGATTTCTGGTGCAGTAAGGTTAAAGTAATAGTACTGCCATAAGAATTCAGATATATTCTCAGACTGTACGTACTCAACCAATTGCTTTACTTCGTTACATGAGTAATCCCTTGTGAGCATCCAAGCTATCATAGAACGCAAGTCTCTCATCGTAATATGAAGTTCACGTTTGTATATGATAGTGCGGATCAACCATTCTAGACGATTGATAACCTCTTCTCCAGCACTGGAATCTTGGAATGTATCTACGTTATATTTGATGAAACATCTGTCTGCAATCGGACATCCTTCACATTTAGTCCACAGTTCGGGTCTTGTAAGTTTCTTAACTTGCTGAGCCAACAAACTTGGGCTGTTATTATCACCTCTAGCCGTAACAGAACGGAGATTAAGATTGATAACAAGCAATCCAGGCATCAGTTCTGTATGTCCCTCTTTGTAGAAATACTCTTCAATATTATCCTGAAGTTTACGCAATTCTGGTCGTGTTGTCAAGAAGTCAACCAATCGGCCTTCGTTGATTGCAATAACACGTCCTTCTGTTGCATCATTGTAATTCTCAAGGCCAAAGAACGGACTAAGGAAATCTGTCAAAACATTATCGTTTGCCTTTTCATCTTCATCCTGAGAACCATCGTAATTGGTTTGGAATTTTACGCCTGAAATATCAAATGATGAACCATTGTTAGATTCGAACGTGACCTTGTTCTCACCGATATTCTCAATTCGATGAATAAAGGCAGTTTTACCATCACCAGCATTACCAGTAATGATAATAAGTTTATACTTGAGTTGTCTGATATCCGAAAGTAGTTCCTTATCTAACTTCGTCTCTGTATAGGTCAAAGCGTCGAATACATGGGAATGAGAACCAGCACGGGTACCTCTGTTTCCATGACGGCTTTGACTGTACAGCGAATTGATATAGTCAACAGGATTATCAATATTGTTTGGGTCATCAAGAATAATAACCTTTGTTGTATCCTTAAGTATTCCGTCTAATCCTATCTTCTCAAGTGCGGCTAACATTTCTTTAGCTGTTCCGAAACGCTTTGTCTTATCTGTAATGATGGACTTCATTACAAATTCCGCAAACTCATCCGTCAACTTTTCATTGTACTGTTGGATAGGAGTAGGCTCCATATGTATGTTTGGACGTAGCTGAGAACCTGGCCATGGATAAGCATGTGTCAACAGTTGGTACAGTGTTACACCCAATGCAAATGTATCGGCAGAACAGTCCCAATCAATCTTATTTCCTGAAACAACCAAGTCAGGAGCTATATATGGCAAAGTGCCTCCAAATGAATGATCATCAGTTGTAGTGGAGATATTAAAGTCTATAAGCTTGTACAACTGGCGTTTATGCCACATAATGTTGCTTGGCTTAATATCTCTATGGTATACTGGTGGATCCTTCTTTTGCATATATACAAGAGCACTCAATATCTGCGTTGTCATTTTGTATATCTCATCTATAGGCAAACGCAAATCTCCACTTATATAGTTATGCAGATTGTCTCCCTCAAGCAGTTCCATCAATGTATAGAATAAGCCACCAGGCATAGTTCTATCGTTGTGTTTGAACTCAACAATATTGGGATGAGACAATTCTTTTAGAGCATTGAACTCATTTAATGCGTTATCTATGGAAGCGTCTTTCTCAAATATCTTAATGGCAAGGTACTGTTTCTGCATATCGTGCCAAACCTTAAAGACACGACCAAAACCACCACGGCCCAATATGTCATGAAGCGTCATACTTGGTGACACTTTCATTCCCGGCTTCATATCCTTGAGATATAAAGTCTGTTCAGAGTCTGGAGTACTTGACAAATGAGAAATAGTATGATAAGCCGCCTGTTCTTTCTCAAGTTCAGTGGTTATGAAGTTGATAACATCATCTACAGAATCCCATCGCTCGTCCAATTCTCCAACAATAGTCTTCTTGACGACTTCGTCCATCCACTTTGGCAGATCCTTAGCTACCTTGCAAGGCAATGAATCTTCAGGGAGTTTGCCACTCATGCCAAGAGTAAATGTCATTGCACTATCGAATGGGAGTTTGCCAGTCATTAACTCATAGAAAATGACACCAAGTGAGAATATATCACTGCTTGAACAAACATCTCCATCAATAACTTCAGGAGCTGTATATGGTGAAGTATTATCGGAATTTCTGTTAACTGTAAAACTTAGATCTGTATGTTCAATGAACCACGCCATACCAAAGTTGGCAAGTGCAGCCTTGCCTCCTTCGTACACGTAGATGTTCTCTGGGCATACATCTCTATGGTAAACACTTTCTTTGTGGGCCTCTTTTAAGGCTTTAGCAACATCAAGGATAATGTTTATCTTATCAGTCTGCTTGAATGTCTTTAATCGCAGTTTAGAACGGAGCGTACTTTCATCTTGATATCTACTAATCTCATAATAGTACGTTTGCTCTTCGTTCAAACGACAGTCTGTTTGAACGATATATGGAGAAATACCAATCTTCTGTTGAGCGATAGCGGCATTCTGAACCTGAAGTCTGAGCTTGTTAAGCTCGGTTGGACTCTTGCCAGCAACATCCAATGGATATTCACGAATCTTATATTTTGCTGTTGCAATCAGTTTTGGCTCGCACAAGAATTCTGTAAACTCTTCGGTTTCTTGTAGCTTTTCAATAATCTTATAATTGAATAGCTCTGTGCGTGCAGCTCTTATGCCAGCAACTGATTGACCTGTTAAATAGTCTGCAACCTTCTCCTGAACATCCGAAATTTGATATTGTCTTCTGCCTAACATGTCATAGTTAGTCAAGAAGTCTATCAATTCATTTCCAAGTGTATATGTTTGCTTGTAACATTCACACTGTGGATCTAAACCAAACTTAGACTGTTGTGGGTTACTTAAGGTAATTAAAGTAAATATTTGGCCGAATCTCCAATCTGGATGAGCATTCTTAATCTTTGATGCCAATATACGTGTCTTAAGTCCGGCAGTTTTATGAGGGTTTGCCACCTCTTGTCCACTACGGAACCAAGCAAAATCATCACCTTCAAGATTACCACCCCAATCCTTATTCTCTATGTGGAATATGGCATGAGGAGCTATTACGATACAATCGTACTCCCAATATTTCATCACATTGTTCGGTCCTGAAATGGGTAAATTTACATTCGGGACAATGTAATAGTTTTCTGGCAGCTTTAAGCTTAAATAATCAAGTAAACGCTGTTCACCTGCATTTACCGGACCATCGTCGTGAAGTGGACATTTAATCTTAGCCATATATATAGGTTTAATTTTAATTCAGGATTTCTTTTAATTTCTCTATAATCTGTTCACTTCTTTTGGGAATAGCTTCCTCGCAGAATGAACAGTATTTATCGAATGCTTCAAAATAATCTTCTCTCGTTATACCTTTCATTGAGCACCACACCTGATTGAAGATTGGTTTTGGTTCCATCGCACCATTCGTATAGTCCTCCAACATCATCATTTTTATGAACTTTCTCCAGCCATTCAAACCTTCATATTCAGTCATCATCTTACGGTTCTTGAAGAGTATTCCTTTCATATTAAGGTCTACTTTGGATACTCCAACAAAGACATCATACATTGATTTAAGGAATTTATCCACATATCCTTTGTATTTTGAATCATCCAGATAACTGCTGAATGAAGCCTTGTTAGGAAGTACCCACATATTACCGATTGAATATATGAGATGAGCCACATTCAAAGCTCTTTCATGTTGCTCTACAGTAGGGGAGAAGTTCTGTAACCCCTTAAAGTATTGGTCAAGTATATTTGCACCAAACAATCTTTGATAGTGATTTATAGGACTGCACCAATATTCATACTTTTCTATTGCATTGACAGATAGATTAGGCCACGTGTCAGCAAATGCCAACGCCATAATCGCTCTCACAATAGGAGCTCTTTCTATAGAACAGTCACCATATTTAGAATCATCTCTGAGTTTAGACAAATCATAAGTGCGAAGATTGTCTATATTTCCATCAAGTTTTTCCTTAATGAAATCATTCAGCAATCCAACAGCAAAAGTGTCTGCTGTTTTCTCCTTTGTCTCTTTTTCTTTCTTCTTTCTGAAGCTTTCTAATTCTTCGTAACGAGATGGTTCGTAAAGATCTGTTTTGTGATATTCGCAATTACCCTTGAGGTATCTGTTTCTGAACGAATTGATGAACAAACGTCCACAACCTTCACCATTACCACAGATGCCTTTGGCATAGATGCAATCCTCACATACTCTACCTACGATTCCTGTAAATGGGAAGTTATCCTTTTCAACTATAAAATCCTTTATATCCTTGTCGTCGGATAACTTATGTACAATATTGCAGATGAAAGCTAGTTCTCCATCGACTGGTTCTTCCATAGGATATGGTGACACTGGCCAGAAGTCTGGGTCTAAACCTATCGGATGGTGCATACGATTTACAAAGTCTTGATCTAAAGAGCGTGGGTGAATATCCATCTTTAGTTTTTCGTCAAGACTCTTTCGTGCCATTTCAATAAGTGAACCTTCTTGACCTGTTGCTTCATTGATGAAGTTGATTGCTGTTTCATCTCGTCCAAGGAAGAGTGCAGCAGCTGGTGGAATATGCAAGAGAAAGACTTGTCTATATCCATCCTTCTCGTAAACATCCATCACCTTGAAGTAGCTATTGAAGGGGAAAGTACATAAATTCCATTCTTTTACATTAGGATTAGCTTTTACCAAATCCTCAATTTCAAAGAAATGTGCAGCATGTGCACTTGCTATTATAAAACGAGTCCTGTGAGCTGGTTTCCATAATTGGGTTGTTGCGTCCAATAGGAATCCGGCACGCAAGACATCTCCTACATGATAAGTAGTTTCTATTATTACACGAGCATCAGTATCTCTGTAGTAGAACTGAAGGCCTGGCAATGTCCAGTTTGCGAATTTTTCAAAAAGGTCTGGCCAATTGATCTTCTTTCTCAGAGGCAAATGTGAATGAGCTGGGTCATAAATACTTCCGTCTAATGTAAGTATATATGGCTTTTCATCTATCTCTGCATATATGCCTAGACCATCTTCACACCATTGAGTTCTTTCAAATATCATTGGGAACACAATGATGCCTGATACATGAGCGACACCTTGTATGTATCTTGTTTTAGGGTTGGTCTTGGACTTACGGATGGTGTTGCCAAAAATGAAAAAGCCATGTTGTACCTTGAACACATCGTTATACCATTGTTCAAGCACAACAGAGCCATCTGGACGGAGTATGTTCTTTTTGGCACCTTGTTCTGCCTTGTAATATCCTTCGCCCCATTCTTCAACAAACGAATAGTTAAATTCGCCAATATGGTTTCCATTGTCATCAATCAATCCCCACTTCCCATTTTGGTGAGCAACTGCAACATTGTTGTGAAAAACATAAATGCTACGATATTGCATGCTTGAGGAAATTAGGATATCGCCTTTTCTGTTGATAATGGTAGCGTAATAATTATCATCTTCATTGTGATACGAAACTAGGTAATGACCTTCGCCCATTGGTTGGATATACTTGTGTTGGAAATCCATTAGTACATTACCATGTAAATCAATGATGCCACAACGGCCATTGATGGCAGCTGTAGCTTCACCTTCATGCACCTCAGAAATGTAGTTGTACCCTTTGTTTCTATCGCATAAGATATTACCATTCGCATCAAGAATTGCATATGTCATTCTTGTATCTGCATATTCGACTCTTGTGTTAAGATAATCTTCAGATACATAGATACCTGCTTTGTAAAGATGTGCTCCTATATACGATATGCGGTCATATATGAATGGACAAATTGCTACACCATCTAGATTTGTTAAAGCCCATTTGCCACCTTTAAGTACTATGGCAACTTCTTCACCTTCTCTTTCACGAATCTCCTCGTATTGCAAGGAAGGAGAGATTACAACATTATCGTCATAGTCTTTTACTCCAACATATCCATGTTCCCAGAACTGGACTCTGCCATTATATGTTTTCTTTTCCTCGCTCATACATTATTCTTTTTAAATTGTTGAGCCATCCAATCTCGATCTACACAAGCACATCCTTCGACCTTCATTCTTGGGTCAATTTCACAAGCAAGGCAATGCTCATAGTAGTTGTCCATGGCAAAGCGTACAGTCATTAGCTCTTCAGTTTCTTTGTCCTCATAAAAGTAGTAGATAGCACCATGTTCAAATCCTTCGCTTGGTTCATCAACCTTTGCAAAGTAAAGTTCATATCCATTTTGAGCTATCTCAGGCATTATGACATGGCTAATCATATACTTTTGACGTTCAATGGCAACATCATTTAGACCATGTTCAAGAATGACAATTTTCTCCTTGAGTTGCATCAAGCCGAAAACCATACGGAATGTATAGTCACCTTTCATCATAGACTTTGGTACTTTCATATCCATAGGTTTATAATCGAAATCGTCTTCTTTGAAGAAACTGAAGAACAACATGAATTGATTCTTCATGTCATGGTAAAGAGTGTCCAAAGGAATGCCTGTCACATGCTCACAATGAGGGCAGTGATACATGAATAGTTCCTCATTGAAAATCTTTTCTCTGAGTTCTGGTTCCAAATCCACATTTACACTGTCCCAAATCTCAAATTCACCTTTGCGGTGGCAGTTTGGACATTCTATAGTTTCTCTCTTTACTTGTGACATAGAAGTATGTTCTAATTTAATTCATCATTTTCTAGAGCTTTATTTAATTCAATTTCAGTTTGCTCTCTTATATATTTTTTCTTGTTTTTGAATATTCCTTTAACGTTGAAAAATCCAAAGAAACCCAAGGCTAATTCAATAGCAAGGCTTGTAACAATGCTAATTAGAAAAGCAATAGATTGGCTGTTAGTGTCCTCGAAATTATTCTTTATCCAGGAATAGATTAAGAAAAACATGACACCTATGGATATTATCCCACCAATAAATAAAGCAATTCTTCCCCAAAAACGTTTTCTGTATTTAGAAATTACTTGAGTTTCTATAGTTTTACGTAACACCTTATATGTGGCGTCTCCTCTATTTTTTTGTCTTTGTGTTTCTTTCTTTGATGCTGAAAGTTGCTCTTTAGCTTCATTTAAGTCATCATGAACTTGTAGCTTACCTCTTGTTATTGCTCTTTCAAGTTCTACTTTCAATTTATCTTCAGATTCTCCTTTAAGTCTCTTAGAATTGATTTCTTGTACAATCACTTTCTTTTGTTCTTCAGGGAGTAACGCAATTTGCTGATTCATTTCATATATTGCGTATAGATCCTCCTGAACAAAAGTGTCTTTCAGAGGCTGAAAACCGTTCTGGATTATTGACGCAAATAAAGGCATATAATCATCTGCATCAAAAGAGTCTCCACCATTATTAAGAGCTAAGACGTTAATCAGTGTTTCAACCCTTAAGGCTAATGGTAATCCACTTATAGTTGGTTTATTTTTTGAATAGTTATTTATTGAAATCTCTTCCGATAAAATAAACCATTTGTCATCGTTTCTTAAGAATTCAGCTCCTGCAATTAAACCAACATCATGCGTTAGTGCAGAAGTCCTTTTATCACGTCCTGTTGCGGATTTATAAACGTTGTTTAACTCTGCTATTTTATGTTCTGATTTTTGAGCCTTTTCTATCGCTTCTAATAATGTCTTGCTATCATCAATTTCAGCTATCTTTAGAGTCTCGTTTAGATGTTCTGGAAGTTCTCGTAAACAATCAAAGTATCTAACGAAATCTTCACTAGTTCTACAATGTAGAGCTATAGCACTTTGAGTAAAATCATCATTGGCATTAGATGTCAAATCTAATCCAAACTTTTCAAGATTATTGAGTGTTAAACATCTTTGATGTTCAATTTTGTGCTGGAATTCTTGCTTAGTAATGTATAAAACTCCTAACTCAATTCCCAGAGTACTGAAAGCATTTTCTAGAGAAATTAGTGCATTATGAAATTTACTCGCATCTAACTTAATGAACATAAGAATGTTGGTATCCAATAGACATTTCGAGCCTTTGAACACATCTAAAGTAAGTGCATCTATTCCTGTTGTGTTACTTATCAATTTTGCGGAAAATGCAGACGTGCCATATTCCCATAGATAGGCTGTTACATCAGAATCTTTAGAGCCAAGAAACTTAAAGAATAGTTTAGGAAGAATTTCATAATCTTTTTTGTCAACACCCTTAATATTTCTTGTTCTTCTTTCAACCATATCTTTTATGCTGTCCTTACTATGAATTACAGCATCTTTGGTTTTCAATAAGTCTGAAATCCATTCGTCAGAAAAGAACTGAAAGAAGTGAAGCGTTACATCTTGAAACCATTGTCTTATTACTTCTTTTTCTGTGTGTACTTCAAAGAAATATCGTGCAAGAATTGCGTTAGTCCGATTAGCAGAATCCTCACAACATTTGCATATCTGTTTTCGTCTTGAAGGTGATAAATAATACTCGTTCTTTGAACTAATTTGTATCTCAGAGTTTTTACAAAGGTTTTCAATAAGCTCTGTGATTATTTGCTCATCTACACATTTACGGTTTGTAAATGCCTTATATGAAGCTATTATATCCTTAAGTGGCATTCGTTTTTCACTTGAGTATATAATCTTAACTAAAATTTGAGCAATAGCACTCTTTTTCAGAGTTTGCGTCTCTGATTTCACTTTGAGATATATAGTACTTAGAACTTTATCCATATACGGCTTTATCTACATTAAATTACTTATTCCAATGTTCAATTTCATTCTCAATCATTCCTATAGCCTGTTTAACTAAGCAATTTGCTTTGTATCTTTTGGTATGAGCATCGGTTACTATATCATGAATTTCTTTCATCTTATTAGACTCTATAATAGGCACAGGTATTTCTAAAAGTAATCGAGGAATAGGACGACATAATTTCGTACCTGTTTGAAGATTTCTTATGAATCTAAATCCATAATCAGATGATAGCCATGTATAAAGATAACCCGAAGGTATTTCTTCTATAGTTTTCATTCTGATAAATTCACCAGATACAAGTTGATTAACCAAATCTTCATTAGCATATATGCACCTGCAGAAAGTTTCATTTTCTCCTAATGTACCTACGCCAGCAATTAATACCTCTCCATATTCTACAAGATTCGATAACTTTACATTGCGTTTAGAAATGTGCTTTCCTCTGATAATTGTATCAAATATGTCAGACTGGTTGATAAGCATGATGCCTTTATCTTCTTTTACTTCTATCCTAGGAAACGAACCTGTGGAGAATACATCACCATTAATAATTAAATCTTTTAATGGTCTTGTGAGACATGTAATCTTATCCTTTGTATTTTTTATTCTTTCAGAATGATTAAATGCGTTTATTGTTGTAGAATCAATATCCTTACGACTCTTTACAAAACATGAAACTTGCCGTTCATATGAACGAGGACCATAATAATCATAATCTGCTTCTGTTAAATCTGATAACGAAGCGTAATGTTTTAATAATTTCGATGCATCTTCAAGTGCTTCTGTTGCTTCTTCTCTTAGTCGAGCTGATTCTTGAATTAAGTCATCAACTTCCATTTGGAAGGATTCAGGGAATAGCGGTAACGTTATTCCATTCACATGATCAGCATTAATATGCTTTACAACACCGCCAAAACGTGATTGTGTTAATTGGCAATAACCATATTTTGAACTCAAAAATGCATATAAATAACCCTTTAGGATTTTCTCGTCATTAGGAACAATTCTGATTAAATCGTGGGTTGCTATGTGATTCTCAAAAGTCGAGTTGGTATATGTGACATTACCTATGGTTCCTGAGCATGTGATTACAATCCAATCCTTTTTGAGTATTAAATATGCAAGTTCCTTAGACTGTTTTTTTGATAGGAATCTACCTGTATTAATGTCTGCAAGAACTGTGTCTGATGCTGCAAGATACGGTATACCATGTTCCTTATCCTTGACAAAAATTCTTGAGAAAATGTTTCCTAAGAACACCTTACTGTTGGTGTCCTTAATGGAAATCTTTTCATATGGTACATTATCCAAATCCTTTCCAAGTATTATGGCCTCACTTAAATGAAATGATGGGTCGAAGCGAAAAGAATTAGGAAGAATGCTTTTTGTATTTATGACACTTGTTTTCATAGTTTATCGTACCTAATTTTTCTAAACGCCTCTGTAACCTTTGGAAGTTCGTCTGCTAATCTCTTTACACGTTCGTTACGTGAACGAACAACTTCACGTCCAAATTCATTGTATGCTAACCATCGTTTTACATGAGGGAATAAGATTTCAGCACCATCTTCGTCTCGTTCATAGATAGGAACACCTCTACGGTCTTTACCCACTTGTTCAACGATAGCCATGAACACATCATAATCCTCACTCTCAATCGGCACTAACATCTCATCATCTGTTTTCTTTTGGAGGAAAAGCAATGATGCCTGTACACCGACTTGAGGCAAGAAAGTTTCTACTGGAAGGTCAACACTGGCAATAAGTTTGAAATGCTTAAGAATCCACAAGCGTACCTCTTCTGTGTTAGGATTGCCTAAAATACCATCAGGAAGAACAATTGCCATTTTACCACCAGGTTTTAGGAAGTTATAGCAGGCTTCGATGAAGAGAACTTCTGGAGCCTTGCTGTTTAACTTATATCTCTTGGCGATTTCAGCATCCACCTCTACCTTTGCCCCGAAAGGAGGGTTAGTGAAAATCATGTCGAACTTACCTTGAGCATTGTTTTCTGCTGTAGCAAATTTGAAATCTCTATCCGCACTCTGCTTAATACTCTTATTTACGGCTTCTGCGATAAATGAAATATCAGGTTTTGCACCATAAGGATAATCAAGAGAGTTGATGTTGTATATGTTTGAATGACCGTCACCAGCCATCACCATGTTCATACGTGCAGCTTTCTTAAGGTCTGGGTCAAAGTCGAATCCGAAAATCATCTTCTCGGAATATTCACGAACACAGTCATCAACCTCAGGTGAGTTGAGTTTGGCTTCAAGATGCAAATCATCCAAATCGCCATACATTCTTCTGGCGATTTTATGTCTTACATGGTCAAGAACCATAACTAAGAAACCGCCTGAGCCACATGCAGGGTCGAGTACACGGCAGTTCTCGTCTGGATCGAGAATTTCAACCATACACTTGATGATGTTTCTTGGTGTGAAGAACTGACCAGCCTCTTGCTTAAGAGTATTACTTACAATGGTTTCGTAAGCTGTGCCCTTTACATCTACAGTCGCATCGAGGAATGAGTATTTTGCCAATTCACTAGCAACGTATGCCAAACCTCTATCAGAAAGCATAATCTGTTCGTTGCCATCAAATACATCTTTGAATACACTGCTTTCCTTAAGGTCTTCGAATATACCCTTGATTCTTACTGCTACAGCTTTTCTACCTTCGTCAGTGTTTTGCTCTTTAACGCCTACCCAGAAGCGACGACGATAGCTAATGCCAGCCTTAGCATCAGAGAATCTACGTTTCTCATCATAAAGTTTACAGAAAATAAGATTAAGAAGTTCCCAAAATGCGGTCTTTTTCATTCCCTCATTTCCGTAGATATAGTCATGGCAACGTTTGAAGGTCTTAACCAAAGACTCGTTTGCCGGCTTACGAGGCATAGCACGTTCGCCTTGAGCTTCGAGATCTTCCAATGTCTGACCCTTGGCAGGGAAGTCTGAAATAGACTCGATAGTAGTTTGTCCAAAGGCATCTTCTGAAGAATACTGGTACTGCAAATCCTCGCCATTAGTCCAACAGCCGAAATCACAATCAGTACTGCCAAGAATACCCTCCAAAGAAGCTGTAACTCCATTCTTCTTATCTTCAGGTTTAACCTTGGCGTCTTTGGCCACTATGATAATTCTAATCAGATTAGCCACATCATGTGCACGACCTTCTTCAAAGATAGCCAAATCAACTTTCTGATTCTTGGTTTTACCTTCGTCAAAATCTTCGTACTTAACTTTGAAGTCTCTCTCCATGTCTGAGGTAGCAAAGTCATACTCCTCAGTCATCATGTTGATCATTGACTGAAGGGTAAGCTCTTTATCTGTAGCCTTGACAACTCTGTTGGTTAAAGAGCATATAATCTCATTCTCACCGAGCACTACTTCACTGAAGTTAGATTGCTCATTATTGATTTGGTCTACCATAACTTGCAAAAGTAATTGGTTCTTTTTATATACGCACATCCATTTTAGTCCATCTCTCGGTCATGTTTTCCGAACTCGCAATTATATGAGTACTTTTGCATTAGAATAAAACTAAAGGATATGCGAGTGATCTATTCATTCTGTGAGTTGAGTAAGTCCTTTACATCAACTTCAAGACATTTGGCTATTTGCCTTAACGTTTCAAGTGAAGGCTGTGCTGTATTTGTGCACCACTTGGAAACAGTTGCTGGATCTTTATCTAAAGCTTCAGCTAACCATTTCCCTGTCCGCTTCTTTTCTACAAGCACAACTTTAATTCTATTAATGTCTTTATTATCCATGTTTTTTCAGTTTTATTAATGCAAAAATAGATGAAATTATAAGATAATCATCGAAAATTCGACAAATAATTTGCTTTTTATGCAAATTATTTGTCGAATTTTCGTATTGTTCTCCTTAAAATAGATTACATTTGCAGTATAATAATTAGTAAAGAATAACAAATTGAAACAATGATAGAAGTCGTTAGTGAAATTGAATTCAAATGGTTGACAGAACCACTTGCCGTAATGCTGACAGGTAAGGGTGTGTTTATTGCAAGCGTTGTGATAACTGTAATTTTTGGATTGATATACTATAAGAATAGATCCAGACAATTACTGAATAGCTTACCAGGCTTATTTACTTCATTAGGTCTCTTGGGAACATTCGTGGCTATCTGTAATTCATTAGGCGACATCAACCAGGACTCACTTGAAATAGATACCATAATTAGAAATTTGGTACCTGCCTTTACATCTTCTATCGCAGGTCTTATTTCTGCGTTTATCGCAACAGCAGGATGTAAGATATGGTATTCATATGAAGACCGGAAATTGGAAAAGAAAATTAACCTACAAACACCTGAAGAGTGTTTGTATAATCTTACCCTGTTGTCAACTACAACAAATAAATCTCTATCAAGGATTTCACAGCAACTTGTAGAACAAAGTGCCAAAAATGAAGAATATAATGAACGACTCAATACTACTATTAGCCAGCAAAGTAAGATTCTTGAGCAATTTATCAACGACTTTGTAAAGAGAATGGATGATATCTTTACTAAGATGCATGGTCGGATTGAACAGAATATTAAGGACTTTGGCGAAGAGCAGTTCAAGAAATGTGCAGATGCTCTTGAGGCTTTGACAGATAAAATGTCTTCACTCTCTACAGGTCTGCTTGAAGAGCAAAAGACTAATGTCCAGCAAATGATTGCAGGGACCAATACAGAGTTACAGTCTGTATCTAACAATGTGACAGTACAAATCACATCACTCTGTACTCAAATGACTTCTGCATTGGCTAATTTACGTTCTAGACAGGATGAAAAATTGACTTCTATCGTTGAAAACTATAATGCTTTGTCAGAGAAATTGGCTAGCCAGAACTCAGATTTCGCTGAAAAGATGAATGCACAATTTAATGCTGAATATGAAAAGATTCAGGAACAAAGTACAAACAGCTTGCAACAGATGGTTGATTTGAAGGATGCTTATGCTGAAGTAAATCAAAAAATGCTTCAAAGCAGTACATCTATGAATCGTGAAGTAAGTGCTGAATTACGCAATTCTCTTTCTACATTCGTAACGGACTTGCAGAAGACTGTTACTGATGAAGTTAATGCCCTCAGTTCAGCAATTGTCACAAATGTAGAAGCATTAGAAAAGAGTTATGCATACATCAGTGATCATGTTCGAAATATTAAGGGCAACTATGAGAGTGCAGCTCAAGCATATATTGATGCCGTAAATAATGCTCATAGGATGAATGAGAGTCAAGAAAATATGCTTTCGACCATTAATGATAGCATGAAGCATGTTGTCCACACAAATGAAAATGTGGATGAAGTCATTGCTGTAATGGAAGAAAGACAAGAACGTATAGAGAACCTGATTTCTCACATCAATGAAATCAGCACAACAATTGAGACTCTTCAGAAACTTGAAAGTCAACTTAATAGAATCGCCAACAAATGAGTAAGTTGAATTTTAAAAACGAAGGTGACGAGCATAATTTCTGGCAGAATTATACAGATTTAATGTCAGGGTTTCTGGTTGTGTTTATCATAACCAGTCTTGTTGCATGGTATGGCTACATTAAGGTGACAGGGGCTATTGGTGGTGATGGTGGTAGTATAAAAGTCACCATTGAACAATCAAGAATGATTCGAGAGTTCAACGAAGCACAAAAGTCATTGGTAAGTGAGTATTTCCATTATAATGAGCAATATCAAAGATTTGAGTGTAAATCAGATATAATGTTTGAACCTAATTTGGCAAATATCCCGGCTGATAAAGAAGAAATTTTTATAGAAGCGGGAAAAGAGTTGGTTAACAAAATTTTGTCCAAATTTAAAGAGTCTGTAAACATCTCTTTCAAAATCATAATAGAAGGACGAGCAGCCAGACATTTGAACAAAGGTTCCAAGGAAGCAAATGAAGCAGCGGATAGATCTGTATGGCACACAATGGAAATTCGTAGCTATGAACGTGCATTGAGCTTATATAATCTTTGGAATCAAAATGGGATAATTAAATCCATTCAAGAAATGAATGGAGAAGTGTTTATTTCTGGTTCGGGTTTTGGTGGTCAAGGTAGATATCCCAATACTCCAGGCCAAGAAGAACTCAACAAAACATTTATCATTCAAATCATCCCTTACATCAAATAAAGTAGAGGAATTATGAAAGTAAGAGACCTCAGACAATATATAAAATCAATTTCAAAAGGTAATGAAACCCTTGAACTAGTAGGTTCGAATAAAGAATACTTTTTGAATATGATGAGTGGGCAGGGACAAAAAGTCGATGCTCTCATAACAGGTGCAGCCAGTTTTGCAAATAATGCAAAAGAACAGTTGTTCTATGAATTTGTGCAGAATGCATATGATGCAAGTGCAGATTCTTTATTCTTCTATGCTAATGAAGAGTTCTTGATAGTACTAAATAACGGAGAACCGTTCTTTACAGACCTCAATATTTTTGATCTTCCTGAAGGCGAAGAGCCTAGAGATGGTCAGTTATATAATTTTTTGGCAAAAGGTAAATCCTTGAAGTTAAACGATGATGACAAATTGGGCAAATATGGTCAAGGTTCCAAGTTGCTTTATACACTTTTGGCAGATATAAATCATAACGTCAATACAGAAGAACTTCTTAAAGATGCCATCATTAATAACAAAAAAGGACCATATCTTGTTAGTTGGCACAATATGTCCCAGTTGGATGCTTGGCTTATTAACGATGATGAGTGGATTCCTGCTCAAGCAGACGATGTTGAGAACCATATATTGTTTGCCAAAATTCTTATGAGCTATTATCCAATAGCACCAGGTCAAGATTTAGAAAGATTTAGCAATGAAGAAGCTCAAAGAGCAATTAAGGCATTCAATGAATTAGTTGATCCACCAAGAAATAAATCGTTCTTGACTAGGGGAACGGCTTTAATTATACCCTTAGGAAAGGGTAAGTATAATGCGATCATTGAAGAAAACAACCTTGAGAATGTTCGTGCACGTTTAGGTGGTTTTGCTTCTATAACAGCAGATCAAGAGCGTAATGTAGGCAAATCACTTAAACATATATATGTGATGGGTAAGGAAGTAGAGCAGCATCCTGTTAGTTCGTTATTTGTTGATTTTGTAGAAGAAGGGAATAAATTCCATTATCACTTTGCTTTCAATCCAATATTCGCTGAAAAAAATGTGGTTAACTTCTTTAAGGGATTGCCTATTCTGCAAACAAAATATCGATTTGGTTTTATTTTGGACAGCCAGATTTTAGAGGTAGATGATAGCCGTCAGCGTATAAGCGATACAGAAAAAACTTGTGATCAATTGCGTCTTGCCTATACACATTTGGTTGATGAATTGAAGTCGCTTTTGGTTACAAATAGAGAAAAGTTTGATTATATCTATCAGTCCTTGATATCGTCACGCCCAGAAGATAACTCTGAAGATGAACAGAAGATCCGTAAAGCATTCTATGATGTTATTCGTCCATTCTTGAATGAATATGCTTATACATCTGAGGGTACTTACGTACCTTTTGAACAAGTATGTGAGGAAGAAAAGGAAACGAATGTTTTATTGAAAGATATTGGTATAACTGATTTACATTGGATTGACAATGAAAGCAGAAAAAAATATTCTTTCCACTTTGATAAAAAGGTTCGTGTTTTACGTTTTGCTGAGATGCTTCAAATGGCAGACATGGAAAAATTGCCCGCATGGATAAAGTGTATGTCTAAGGAGGAATATAGACTATTCCATACCAATTGTCTTGATTGTATCTCAGATATTGAAACAATACAATTATTCCGTTCAAATGAGAATAATTTATATTCATGGGGGGAATTGAAGTCCGATATCAATGTTTACTATATGGCTCAGACGACACAACCAATATTTGTAGGTCAAGAGTATATAGTAGAACCTATGTGTGAGGAATATGATGAAGATGATTATTCAAATCTTTTCGGTAAGATAAAAGCAAATCTTGCAGAATTGAGAGAAACTTCTATGGGCAGAGATGCAGTATGTCAAACGCTCTGTATGATTGCTGAAAATGAATCTGATTACGAAGATGAAATTATAAATGAAATCACTGTTCTTCAGAACTGGCGTAGTGATTATTTGCCATTCTCTGAACTGTTTGAAGAGCGTTTGGACGGGACTATTTTGTTTGACAATTTCCGCATCAAAGGTAGCATACCTGAATGTATTAAACAGCGAGATTGGCTTATTGACAAACAAGGCGACAATACTGCACTATGGAATTGGATCGTAAATCATTTCGATGATATAAAGCAAGAAGATGGCTGGGGCGACAACACAGATGCATATCTAAGAGATATACAGAATGCTTACAAGGCTGGTGGAACATCTGTTGCAGGTTCATTACTTAGATTATATCTTGACAAGGATGGTAAACCCACAGATGAATCATGTAAGAATGTAGAAAACTTCGATAAGTTATCTGAAGCAGAATATGAAAAACTTCAAGCTTCATATTCTGATTATAATTTTGTGCCATATAAGTACGAAAAGGTGTTGAGTTCTGCACCATTCATGATGAATACCTTATATGTCTACGACTTGATTGACCCTAATCAGTTTATAGACTTTGATACATTGGCTATTTTGTCGAAGATATCATCTGATGGATTCTTGCTTAAATACAGGGTTATAGGTAATGATAATAGCTTTAGAGTTCAGGCCCTTAATGGTGGGAAAAACTATACTAATGACCTTGACACGGATTTGAGAAATGCTTTGTTAGAGATTGGATTTTACTATATACCTCAAAAGGTACAAACTCTTATTCCATCAGATACAAATGCTTTCAATATCACTCGTGACGACTTTGCAAATTCTGTTGTAGATAAGATTTCAAAGAAGGTATTTACAACCGATTATTACTCAATATTTTATAGATAATAAGTCAGAAATATGGTTGTTATTTTTAATTGCACATTCTAAAAGGTGAAGATTTAACGCTTTTATTGATTATTAACTCAAAAAGGACATCAACTTGGGTCGTTTCTTCTCTTTTCCTTGCTATTCGTTTCCGATATTCCACTTTTGTTTTGGTCTATCTCATATGTACTGCAAAGGTATTGATTTTTGTTTGATATTGCTCCTTGCTTGCTCCTTGTCGTAGATTAATTTTCACACAGGAATTTTTGTTCTCTTTCTATAGGGGCTTGAAACAATCCATTTATTGGAAACAATTAAAGACGGAGCTGGTTTGCCCCAGTGCTTTTTAAGAAACAGGGCAATTATTTTATCTCCACAAAGGCTCTTGTTCCCAATTATGAGGAAAGCCTAATAAACGAGTTCTTACTGATGGGTATTTCGATAAAAGCTGCTTGAAATCTGCAACAAAAGTGTTGCCCATAGAAATGGAGTTAAGCCAATACACCACATAGCAGAGTTGCGGATAAAGTGTTTGTTCACGGAACGAGAAATCCGTAATCCATGTGTTTGGCATACGCATAGGCATCATTGGCTTGACAGGAAAGACCCGATTTGACAGTCTTGAATGATGGGCGCAGCAATTACGAAGTACGGGTCTGGGTACGGATTAAAAGGCTAAGTGATTATTTCCAGTCATTTAGCCTTTTTAATTATCTAATTTTTCCCCACATTTTCCCCACAGCTGTCTATTTATATATTTTTAATATTATTTTTCCGTAAAGTTATGTACCTTTGTCGGCAAATAAAGATATTCTCGTCAAACAAATATAAATAATAGAAACATGGAAAAAAACAGAAAAAAACAAATCGTAGTTTTGAGTATAGCTTTAGTTTGCATTTTCATCTTGGTATTTTCATTGTTCCATAAATCAGCGACAAAAGATAGCGCAAATCCTCCTTTAACAAATGTTTTGACTGATAGCATTTCTCAAATTGTCTCAGCTTGTCCTGGCGAAATTGGTGTGGCGGTTATTGTTAATAACAGAGATACGGTTAAGGTCAATAATAAGAGTGTTTATCCTATGATGAGTGTGTTTAAGGTTCATCAGGCATTAGCTCTTTGTAATGACTTTGACAATAAAGGAATTTCACTTGATACCTTAGTAAATATAAATAGGGATAAACTTGACCCAAAGACTTGGAGTCCTATGCTGAAAGATTATTCAGGGCCAGTCATATCATTGACAGTGAGAGATTTGCTGCGTTATACTCTTACTCAGAGTGACAACAATGCAAGCAACCTTATGTTTAAGGATATGGTTAATGTCGCTCAAACAGATAGTTTTATAGCCACACTCATTCCTCGTTCAAGTTTTCAGATAGCTTATACGGAAGAGGAAATGTCGGCTGACCATAACAAGGCTTACTCTAACTATACATCTCCTCTTGGTGCTGCAATGTTGATGAATCGTTTGTTTACTGAAGGTCTTATCGATGATGAGAAACAAAGTTTCATTAAGAATACGTTAAAAGAATGCAAAACAGGTGTAGATAGGATAGCAGCTCCACTTCTTGATAAAGAAGGGGTTGTTATAGCGCATAAGACAGGTTCAGGTGATGTTAATGAAAATGGTGTTCTTGCAGCTCACAATGATGTTGCCTATATATGTCTGCCTAATAATATCAGTTATACCTTAGCGGTATTTGTTAAGGATTTCAAGGGAAATGAATCACAAGCGTCACAATATGTTGCGCATATATCAGCTGTAGTATATTCTTTATTAATGCAAACTTCAGTAAAATCTTAAACTGCACTTGCTTTGATAATTAATGATAAACAATCTAAAAGCACTCTAATCGTTATCGGAGTGCTTTTAGATTACTAATCAAATTGCTTCTATTATAATTTGAATCCTCTACTTTTTCTTTCTTCCTGTTGCGGCACTCTTGCTCCATATCTAAGCCTGTGCCATTGCTCCCTGAACCAGTCGGCAATCGGCTTCCTGTTTATTGTCAGGTTCAGCCTGCTTTCATCGTCAGGGTCATTTTCCACCCTTAAAATATCATCCTTTATATCAAAGTTCCGCCTGTGTTGCTCGGAATAGATTTTACCGCTACATTTCAGGGCTTCTTTTTTGACTATAAGACTTTCAGTCATTTCTTTAGAGAATCCCAGCATGGCACAAAACTTTTCCATGCGCAGCATTTCCCTGAACATCGGAAACCACCTGAAAGCCTTGTCTATGATTCTGGCGAGCCGTGACAGTTCTTTTTCTTTCATGTCAAGTTCCTGCCTGTGCATTTCTCTGAGATTGTGGATTTGCGTATCATGCTGTTTCTGCATCTGCTGTACTTGGCTCTGCAATTTTTCAATATTGGTGTTCCGTTTTGAAACCTCGTCTTGCAGTTTTTCGTTGGCACGTTCCAGTTCTTTCAGTTTTCCACTCCCGAAAAGAGAAGCAACTCCACTAGTTATGGCTGTCGCTGCCGTGGTGGCTGTCTTCTTTAACTTGTCAGTGCGTATTTCTGATTTCACCTGTTTCAGTTCCTGCTCGGCAAGATTTATCTGTTCTTCTTTGTGCCGTTTGGCTGCATCCATGCGTTGCAGTTCAGCTTTCTGCTTCTCAATGATAAAGTCGTTCCGTTCCAGATGCTCCTTACCAGTGACAGCCTTTGACTGCCCGCGTTCCATCAGCAGGATGTCGGATGCAAGGGTCTGCATCTGCATCATGTCATCGTCATTGAGCTTTCGGCTCTTTCCTGTTTCGTGGTTCATCCAGTCGAAAACGATATGGGCATGATAGTTCGGCTTGAACCATCTGTCCCCGACTTTGAAGCTTTCCCTGTCTTCCGCTTCCGGCTGACCGTTCAGCCAATGCCCTTCATCCTTGTGCAGGAAGATTTGCAGCGGTGTGATTCCCCAGCGTCTTTGACACTCCTCACCGAATTTACGCACGTCTGCCAGTGTGGTGTCCGACCTGACAAGCAGCACTCCTTCACGTATGGGGGAGCATCCCGCAATCTTGACTATTTTACCGTTCTTGCCTTTGCGTTCACGCTCCTTTTCCTGCATGGCACGTCCGGTCTTTTCCTTTACCATCTGTCTGATATTGTCATAATGCATCCGCAAATCCGGACTGCCGAAGTCGGGATTTATCCACTGTTCGTTATCGGTGGATAGTTCAGGAACGACATAGATTCTGGACTCTCCGATGTGGCGCATGTATTCGGCAGTCCTCCTGTTGTGAGCCTCGCTCGATGCGATGTTGCAGGGCTTGATATGTATGCTTGATTTTGTTGCCATAGATACTTGTTTTTTGGTTTGTACTTTATTGTTTGCTTTTCCGCTGTCCGTAAACGCATGGGGTTCTTAGGGGTGCAACCCATAAGCGGAGATTGCAAAGAGAGGGTCACTCTTTGCTCTGGGTTCTCAGGGGAGAAACGCCCTGAGTGGGTCATTAGGGTAAAACCCTAATCCCCTCGGGAGAGCCCACAACTACGTAAGCGGAGCGTGTAGTTATAGTGGGCTATATCAATGGCAAGCCATTGTCTGCAAACTCCAGCCTACGGCTTCCGCTCTCCTCCGTCAGGGAGGTTTTTCATCATCGTTGCCGATTGGAGATGCACCGACCAGCACAAGGTCTAAATCGTCTATCAGTTTTTGCAGGACGGGATTCTTCTCTATCATCCGCTGGAGGATTCTCTCAGCCTCGACCAAGTGGTTGGCTGTACTCATCACCTTGCCCTCCCGTATCTGAAAGATAATCCAATCGGCTATGTCGATATGGGCTTCTTTTTGTTTCGGGGTGGCATTCCTTTCGATGATGTCCGAAACCACCACCTTACAAAAGTACATGCTCTCGGCTCGCTGTTTCCACTCGGCATAAGCATCGGCATCGGGAAAGAGAAGCACGGTTCGCCCTGACAGTACACGGAGTTTCTCTTCTCTCATCTGACTCTTACCACCCGTAGCCAGCCATACATAATCGGGGAAGATAGCAGAACCGATAACGGCACTCTTCTCGGATTCCACCAAGACCACCACCTTGACGGGATGCGTTTTCAACAAGTGTTCCCCGAAAAGGCATTGGGATAGTTGCCAATCCTCTGCCAACACACGCTGCTTTTTCAATATGCTGTGTATCCAGTTCACTGCCGATGTCTGTCCTCCCTTGATACGGTGTCCGTCTTCGGGATTGTACTGCATCACCTTTCCCGTGCGTACCTTGCCCGTCCTGTCTATCTGCCAAAAGATAACAGAGCCGTCACGGGTAGCCCCCAAACGGTATTCCTCCAACAACCGCTTCAACACCTCTTTCGCCTTGTCGCCATAGTAGGAAGTAAGGAGTGTGAAGAGGAAACGGAAGAAATTGCTACGCTCGCTTTGCGACTTCTCCACATAGTGAGGGGGAATATAGCCGATGGCTGTCGGCTTACTTTGCTGCTTCACTTTCTTCTGCTCTGCTCTTTGCCTGTCAAAAGAGAAATCATTGGTAGTTCTGTGTTCAGGATGCTCTTGAAAATACTCTTTCGGAGTGTAGTGATACCCACAACCGCTTTCGTGGTTACATCTGCCGACCGATGGATGCAACGGCACATTATTTTCGTCCACGTAATAGACGAAAGAATGCCTGTCTCCGCATTTGGGGCAGGTATGCCGTGTTGCCGTTCCTTTATACTTCTGTAATGAATAATTGCCCATAGCTTAGTCCGTTTTTGATGGTTGATTGTCGGCTGTCCCATCCTGTCCCATTGTCCCACACTCTAAGGGTTGGGACAGTGGGACACTTGGGACACCTGCGTTTTTACTCTCTTTGCTGCGCTGGATGATACGGTTTACGGTGGACTTGCCACAATTCACCTGTGAGGCTATCTCCCTGACGGACTTGCCCGATTGGGAGAGTTGCAGAATTTGGCAATCCCTTTGGCTTGATTCATTGTCGCCCAATTTTTTCAAGTGTTCCTTTTCCGTGGAATAGCCCCTGAACACGAACTGCAAGAAAGCATCCACCTTGTCAATCTCGTAAACGATTACATTATCCGCATCATGAGAGAACGTGCCATAGCGCACTTTAAGCTGCTTCACATAGCGAAGCCCTCCGTCTTGGGCACTTTTTCCAATGGTGAACACGCTGTCAAAGAAATTGTAGAGCCGTTTGCTTCCGGCAAGGTCGTTGGATGTGATGGGACAATCCAAAGAGCGTTTGGGCGTATGTGCTAGGACAAGGATAGAGAGCGCATATCTCTTTTTGAGATTGTTCAGCTGAATCATCAGCCGTCCTGCGGCATCGCCTTTCTCCATGGCGCAACACAGGTAGGTAAGATTGTCAATGATGAAAATCTTGCAGTCGGTCTGCACAGCCATCTGTTCAATGCCGCCTATGATAGCTTCCTCAAAGTTGGCATCCAAAAGCTGGTTGCAGTCAATAGACACCCGATAGAGTTTGTCGGGAAAGGTGTAGAGCTCTCCATGCTCGTTGGTATAGCGGAGCTGGAACTGCTTTTCGGACAGTTCAAAGTCCAGATACAGCACATTGTCGGTTCGGGCGATGCGGTCGGCTATCTGCACGGCAAGGATGGACTTGCCCACGTTGGAATCGGCAAACAAGCAGGAGAGTTCCCCCTCGTACCAAAAGCTGTCCCACAGCGCACGGGGCGTAGGCAATAACGATGCTTCAAGAATGGTTTGGTTTGCCGTCTTGATATTCATCATGCCTACACTGTCGGGCATACCGTTATGCGCTTGGGATGCTTTTGTGAGGTCGCCACGTATCAGGTTGATATAGTTCTTATCCTCTTCCATATCATTCACCAGTTACGTGGGTTGGGCTTGCGACGGTGGGAAGAGGATAAGGACTTGTTCAGTTCCTCGTCTGACAACGGTATGGGATTCTTTCGGGCGGTTTCCAGCCACTTGTCCAGTTCGTCACGGTAAAGGCAATAGCGTTTGCCGGGCTTGGTGGCAGGGATTGTCCCTTCTGACAGTTTCATGTAGAGCGTACCCTTAGGGATACCTAAATACTCTGCTGCCTCGTCCACAGACATGGGCACGTGGGTGTCCACCGTTTTGGCATTGTTCACACTGCGCTGCTCGGCGAGCAGGCTTTTCAGGCTCATCACTTCGTCTCGAAGCTGAGCGACAACCTCGGGGAGGTCGTTGAAGGTAAGAATTGATTTTTCCATTCGCGTACTCGTCTCTTTTGTAAGACTTGGCGCAAAGGACTGAAATGATATATCCGTGAATATCTCCACGACACGTCATTGCAAAATAATTCCCGAATAATTAAGCCCAGCCATAAATGACGGGTAAAATTACTCGGGAAACGATGTAAAACAGGCGGTTATGAGTTACCGGATGGTTGTCGTTGGTGTCGTGATTATCCTAATTCCGCACATAATCCTCGGGATAGTGGAAATCAAGTTTGCCGTTTTCGGGTTCATCAATGGGAATTTCCGTCTTTAACGGCTCTACCTTGAAATTCTTGATGGTTGATAAGTCTGTATCAGCAAACGATTTCGGGAAAAGGGCTTTGATGAACTTGGCACGGTTATCCCCATTGTAGTATCTCTTGTACAGGAAACGCTCAGAGATATTCCATACGAAGTGACGGAGTGGAATGTTGTTGATGTCTTTGGTAAACGGTCTTTGTATGGGCTTCGGGGTATAAGTGTTAAGATTCATCCATTTGTCCACCTCAGTACAGATGTGGTTCACGGTTTCTTGGTCGGCAATGCGAGGCAGGTAATAATGGCAATACTCCATGACCATGCGGATGCGCTCTTCCTTTTCCCGTTGCTCTCTGCTTGCGTAATTGGCACGGTTCTTTTCGTGAAGATCCGGGGCGATAGTAAGCTCTATCGGTTGTGTTTGGATAAGTGTCTCTTCTTTTGTCGGGGATGATTCGGGTACAGGCTCAGGGACTGATGTAGGTCCAGGCACAGATGTGGCTTCTTCAAGTGTATTTTGTGACAGTTCTTCCTGCACCTCTATGGCTTCGGCAATCGTTTCTTTCTTGCCGAACTTGATTTTGTAGATTTCGTATGTATCAAAGATAAGTGTCTGAAAGGAGAGATAGAGCAACCATCCCAACAGGTTACAGCATACGAATACTATCCACCTGACAAAGTTGTCTTGGTTGAAGCTGTCCGCTATTACCAGCGTGGCAATGGAAGATATTAGGACGATGGCGAAGCCGACAAAGCCCAAGATGATGTATTTGTCCTTGATTGATGATTCCATATTTCGTTGAGAGATTGAATGTTCCTGTATTATTTTGTGCAAAGTTAATGCTATTTTTCCCAATTACTGCCCGTTATTTGCGGTTAGAACGGTCTTTTTCAATGTATTTCACGAAATGTCATCATATCATACTCTGTTTCATACTCTGAGGGGCTTATAAATGGTGGCATCAAGCCAAAAACATAGAGGGGCGATTATAGCCTTGTAGCCATAACCGCCCCTCTGAATACCTGTCAATGTGAGACATTTATGCCTCCTTGCGCTTCAAGGTTATCTTGTCCACCACCTGACACATCTGCTGCGCTGCTATCTTGGAATAGATTTGTGTGGTGGTAATGTTCTTATGTCCGAGATAGGCTTGGATGACAGCCATGTCCGTTCCCATTTCCACGTGCAGGCTTCCGAAGCTGTGGCGGGTACAGTGAAAGGTGATTTTCTTGGTTATCCCTGCTGCCGTGAGCCACCGTTGGAGTGGTCCTTGCAGCATCTTGTCCTTGAAATCCTCAAAGATAAGTCCCTCGCCCCGTTCTCCCAGCAGTCCATAGGCTTCATCACTGATGGGGTTATGCACTATTTCTTTGGTTTTCTGCATACGGGTGGTAACGAACATCCTGCCGTTGGTGTATGGTTGTATCTGCTGCCACGTGAGCTGTCTGATGTCGCTCTTTCTCAGTCCCGTAAGACAGGCGAAAAGAAAAGCTTTTTTCAAGACCTCCTCCTCACAGGGTGTTTCGGCAAGCCGTATCAGTTCCTCTTGGCTCAAATGCTCCCTGATGGTGGGAATGCACTCGATGCGGTCTAAGAAGCCGTTTGGGTTCTCCTTTATCTTCCTGTCACGGTAAGCGGTGTGCAGCACGGCACGGAAAGTTGACCAATAGCCTGCTGCGGAGTTGATGTGCAGCTTTTGGTTGGTGTGGATGGATTGGGGTGCATCAAGCAGGTATTCCATGAACTTGCGGCACAAATCCACATCCACCTCCTCAAAGGTGCATTTGCCGTTCACGAACCGCTGGAAATGCTTGTATACGTGCTGCCACTTGATATTCTTGCGGTCAGCCAGTCCTTTGAAATAGGCAAGGAAATCGCCCTTCATCTTGGTCTTGTCAAAAAAGCCGTTGTTTTCATTGAAAATGGCTTCGTAGCGCTGGTTGCGCAGGATGACCGCTTTCTTCATCATGCGTGCGTTGAAGTCCCGTTCCTGCTGGTTTGCAGGTTTGGCGAAGATGTAAATTCCTAAGGCTTCACGTGTAATCACTCTCATGGTGACATTGTCACGGTAGCCGGGATAGTAGTCAAGGCATAGTGAATACTGTGTCCCGTTCTTAATCTTGCGCTTACGCAAGGTAACTGTTTTGCATTTACTCATAATAATTATGTTTTAATTGGTTGTATACATTTTGGAGTTGTATCCATGTTTCCGATGGCAAAGGAACAACGTGAAATATCCGTGAATACCTCCACGATACATCATTTTGAAATAATTTTCGATAATCCCGATTTTTCACGGTTATTTGTTCCTTTCAGCCATGACACGCTCCACATCTGAGCGCAAAAGCAGGTTTTTCACACCCACCTTTATCTTTTCGATGTGCTTCACCTTGACGATATGGCAGATGTTGGCTGACGAAAGACCATAGATTTGCTGCACCTGCTCAACGGTATAGTAGCGTTCATCGTTCACAAGGTCAGTTCTGCGGAGTTCGTTCAAATGTGATTTGGAGTAATAGGTACGCCCGTACTCTCTTTTAGTGGGTATCTTATGGCGATAGGTGTAGGCACGGAGTGCGGTCGGCTTCATGCCGAACAGTTCCTCCACCTCCTCGGTCAGTAGCCAGTCGGTAATTTCGCTAATATCAACTGCCACACCGAAAAACTCGTCAATATGCTTCTTGCTGTAATAGTTCTTTCCTGCGATACGGCAGATGGGGATATGGTTACGCTTGGCGGAAGTGTAAAGCCATGACTGCTTTACCTTAAAAAGGGACATCACCTCCTCGCCCGAATAGAAGTCCAACACTTCTTCGCTTTCCTTTTCCCTTTTTTCTCTTTTGGCAGGTAAGGAAGATGAAGATGATTTCCTTGGTGTGGAGGTGTTGCCGGGCAGGATGCGGTGATAGGGATTGCCCTCCAACATCTGCTCGATGTCGGCTCTGCGGATGAATGCCATGCGGTTGCTGATGCGTGAGGCTTTCAGCTTGCCGATGGCTACAAGTTTGTAAATGTACTGTCGGGAACAGCCCATGAGGATGGCTGCTTTGGAAAAGGTGAGATACTCCTGATGCTGTATCTCCATCAAGGGTTGGGCGACTTTGAAGAGGTTGTTCTTCTGCATCACTCTGGCTCGTTTGGCTTCTGCCTGACAAGCCTCACTGCAATATCTTTGCATACCGCTTCGGGTTACAAAGGACTTGCCGCAAAAACTGCATTTTCTGGTTGCTTTCATACCGTTTTATCGTTTAATGGTTCATTTCTTCAATCCTATATCTCTGAAATGGTAAACGGATGTGAACGGAAGTCAACCATTGTCGCTTTTCTACACAGTGTGACTGTTTCCGCATATCGGGGCGGTTATTGTCGCTTGTCGTAAACGGTTGTAAACCCTTGTCAACTGTCTGCACGGTGTGACAAAAAACAAGCCCCGCAAATTCTCCACGTCAGAAATACGTCTCAAAAATATGTGGAAATTTGGGAAGCGACAAATGGCAACCGAAAAGTGTTAAATTTTAGAATATGCTGGTAATTAAAGATTTACACTCGGATATTTCTGATTAGTTTTGGTTGTTCTATGGTTATAAATACAGATAAGAATCTAATATTTCCCCTTATCAGAAATTGTAACTCTGCTGTTGTGGAACATTATATCAATTCGTTGTCTATAATATCTATCGACCATAAGATTACAGATTCTGATATTCGTTGGCAGATTATTAAATTTGCTGTGTCACGTGATACTGAAGAGAATGAATTTAGAAAAATCATATTTAATTGTATCAGACATAATAATGAAGGACTTCCAGAGACAATAAAGGATAGTGTTTTCATTGCTTATGATCATGAGTATAGTCTGTATGCCTTAAATAGTGATTATCAAGAAGAGAATGAACATATTGATTCATTCCTGGATTGTCTTCCTTCAGATAATGATGTAGAGTGGTTTAAGGAACAATTTTATGGAGACAAGAAGGAGAACGTTTCTTGCAAAGAAATCTATGACGAGATAAAAGATAAACATCTCACAATAGAACAACTCCGCTTCTGTCTTGACTATTCACTTAATGATGAGCCTGATTATTACAATCTTGCAATAGGTAAAGAAGAGAGTCTTAGCGAGGCTTTGACAATGATTAAGACTAACCAGTATAGAGGGTTTGATGAGTATTTCAAGATTTCTGATTTTGATTCAGAAACCCAAGTATTTGCAGAGCAATCTTTACTTAATGACGAAGAAAAGCTTCCCAACGAAATGCAGAAATGGTTGGAACAGAATGTTGATGCTATCAATTTGTTTGGGAATATCAGAACCGACAGTGAATCATACATTTCTGTAAGAAGACTCATTCGTGATAACGAAGAAGCTATAGCTATTCCTGATTTTGAAGACTCAGATAAAACTGAATCAACAATAAACTGGGTGTTGAATGCTGAACTTATATATGTTTATGGTGATAATGCCTACAAGAATATAAAACGTATCATCGATAGACTACCAGAAGGCATTGACAACATGGTATTCTTAAGATATACTGGCAATGTCGAATGTCGTGATAAGTCACTTGGCTCTATTTGCCCCACATTTACTCTTGAAAAGTATGATAAAGAATCATGTTTCTTATCTATTTATTCTTGGACACCAATATTCTTGGATATGTTGATGAATGACAAGAAGGTGCAGAATTTCTTTGTAAATGAAGTTGTGTTTGCTTATGGAGGATTAGAATTACTTTCTAAACATAAACTACATAAATCTCCTAAACTAGAGGTTTCTGTTAAGGCTCATGAAGGAGATTATAATGAAATTGCAACAGAACCATATCAGATTTGGAAGAATATGCCCGAATCTAGAGGTATCTTGATTAAAACATCAAAGAAACCTATTGGTATAAACTTTACAATGCTCAAAAATAGGGAACAGGTTTTCTCAAAAGCAATAGATAACAAGGATTTTGGTTATGACACTAATGGTTTGGTAGTTGTTCAATATCCTAATGCAGAAAAAATCTCTGCAATAAAGATGATAGAGAAACATATTGCCGATATGGAGTTCTTCCAGCAACCTTTTATTGTATTGCAAGGACTATATGTAGACCAATTGGAAAAACTTGAGCAAATTGCAGAAGAAAAAGGAACAGATATCGCTACGATAGTTCAAACTTCAGAAAAATCAATTAGTAATACAGGTGATAATAATGCGAACTTAAAGGTCGATGAAGATAAACTTGACAATATTAAAGAGTTGGCTGAATCATTTGATGCAGATGAATTGATGGAACTTGCTGATAAGAAAGACATGATATTAGAGATTCTTCATGAAATGCAAGAGGTTGATGATGAAACTCAAGAGTCGCAAGTTCGTCAAACAATTGGATATATCGGTGAACTTATTTATGAGCAATATCTATTGGCTCAAGGTAAGGATTATAAGTATGCTGCAATAGAAGGTATTGGAGATTATGACTTTCATAATATTACAGACAGGATTTATGTCGATGTTAAAACAACATTGTATAGTCTTAAAGATGGTACTGCTCCATTCTATTTACATAAATCTCAAAACACTTTTATGCAAAAGCATCCCAATGAGAAATACCATATAATTCGAATATCATTAAACGACTTGGATTTGCAGAAATCGTATGAAAGAATAAGAGATATTTACGGTAAAGAAGCAAATCCTATGATTGACGAAAGACTTAAAGAGGATTGCTTGAAAATTGCCAAGAAGTATTGGAGAGGTGCAAAGATTGAACAATTCGATGCATTGTCACCAGAGTACTCTATTAAGATAGAAAAGAAGTAAGATGAAGAATAGCATAACTCCAGCTCAACAACTTTATTATGCGTGGGATTTATCGCATAAGAAATCGACCAGTGATGACAGTCGATTCACTGGCGTATTGTCTGAAGCAAAGGTTGATATGAATCCTCACCAAGTAGAAGCTGCTTTGTTTGCTTTCAAATCTCCTCTAAGCAAAGGTGCAATATTGGCAGATGAAGTTGGTTTGGGTAAAACAATTGAAGCAGGTATTATCATTTCAGAACTTTGGGCGGAACATAGCAGGCGGATTATCATTGTTGTTCCGGCTTCACTTAGAAATCAATGGAATCTAGAATTGATGGAGAAATTCTTTCTTCCGTCAGTTATCTTAGAAAATGACAGTTACAAGGAAATTAAAGAGTTGAGTAATAACCCTTTTGAGGATGGCCGAAATATAATAATCTGCTCTTATAATTTCGCAATCAAGCACTCAGAAGAGTTACAGCTTGTTGATTGGGATTTAGTCGTGTTTGATGAAGCCCATAAAATGAGAAATGTTTATAAGAAAGGCAACATTATCGGTAATACGATGATGAATACCTTTAAGCATTACAAAAAGGTCTTATTGACCGCTACACCCTTGCAGAATAATCTTAAGGAGTTGTATGGTCTGATTAGCATTATTGATCCACATTTCTTTTCAACAGTAGATTCCTTCAATGAACAATACAATATGATAACTACTAGAGATTCAGCAAAGTTTGGCGAATTAAAAGGTAGGTTATCACATATTGTTCATAGAACATTACGTAAACAAGTAAAGGAGTATGTGAATTATACTAAGAGAACAGCTTTTGTACAAGAATACGAAGCTTCTCCAGAAGAAGTTCAACTATATGAAAATGTAAGCGAATATCTTCAAAGGCCAGGAACCTATGGTATTCCAGAAAAAGTAAGACCTATGCTTTCTCTGATTGTGAGAAAAATAATGTCTTCTTCTGCTTATGCTTTGAGCTATACCTTACAATGTTTTATAGAACGATTGGATCGCTATAAAGCTACAGGAGAACTTCTCTCTGCTCTATCAACTATAGAGAATGATTATGAAGTTTCTCAGGATGATGAAAAGGCAGAGGTAAATGAAGGTGTTAATCCAGCTATTTCAGATGCTATTGATTATGAGATTGCTGAACTTAAAATGTACCAAGAGCAAGCTAAGTCTATCGTAAATGAAACCAAGGCAAAACAACTTCTTGTAGCATTAGATAAGACATTTCAGAAAAACGAAATGTTAGGTGCTCCAAGAAAAGCGCTGATATTTACTGCAAGTAGAAGGACTCAAGAGTATCTCAAGAACTTCTTGCAAAACAATGGATATAATGGCAAGGTTGTATGTTTCAATGGCTCAAATAATGACGAGGATTCTAAGTCTATATATCGCAAATGGCTATCCCTGTATGCCGGTTCTAAACGTATATCGGGACGTACTATAATTGATCGCAAACAATCACTTGTGGATTATTTTAGAACAGATGCCGAAATTATGATTGCGACGGAATCTGGTGCAGAAGGTATTAACTTGCAGTTTTGCTCATTGCTAGTAAACTACGATATGCCTTGGAACCCACAACGTATAGAGCAGAGAATTGGTCGTTGTCATAGATATGGTCAGAAGTTTGATGTTGTTGTCGTAAATTTTGTGAATCAACTTAACTATGCTGATTGCAGGGTATATGAGCTACTGAATGATAAGTTCAATCTCTTTGATGGTGTGTTTGGAAGTAGTGACGAGGTATTAGGTTCGATTGAGTCTTGTGTAGATTTCGAAAAGAAATTGAATCATATATACCAAACTTGTCGAACTGAACGAGAAATTGAAGCTGCTTTTAATCAACTTCAATTGGAACTGGAAGAAATCATTCAGCGAAGGATTAAAGATACTAAGAAGTCGCTTCTTGAAAATTTTGATGAAGAGGTAGTAGATAAATTGAAGATAAGGCAAAGTGAAGATCGAGATAGACTTAGTTCTTATAATAGACATTTTTGGCGTTTGACTAAAAGAGTTCTAAAAGACAGCATTACCAATATCGATAATAAAGAGCTAACATTCACGTTGCTAACCCCATTGAACAAGAATATACCTACTGGTACTTATATTCTTAATAAGGATAATGGTGAGTTCCATCAGTTACGAGTAACGCATCCTCTAGGAGAGTATGTAATAAACCAAGCATTAAAAACAGAAGTACCTGATTCTGAAATTGTATTTGATGTTGACAATTTATCTTCAAGGCAGATATTGCTAGAAAAGTATAAAGGACAGTCTGGTATTGCCGTTGTTTATAGAGTTAAAGCGTATAATGAACATGACTCCCATGAACAACTGTTGTTCTGTGCCCGTACAGATAACGGAGAAAGTCTTTCACAAGATTTTGTTAAAAAACTCCTTGAAACCAATCCTTTATCTGAGACAAAATGGAATGGTGATATTGCGGAAGCCTCATTGTCCAAAGAATACGAACAGCACTTGTATGAACTAAAACAGGATGTATACAGTAAATCTGAAGAGTACGTAAGCTTTGAAATTGACAAGTATCAAGCATGGGCTGAAGACCAGGTTTATTCGTTGGAAAATGAAGTCATTGCATTACGCAAGGAAGATGAAGCATTAAAAAGACAGATTCGTAAAGAACGGAATGCAAAATTTAAACTTGAGCTTCAGGAGAATGAAGCTAAAATAGCAAAGCAACTACGTCAAAAACAACGCCAATTATTTGATATGGAAGATGAATGTGCGGATAAAGTAGATGCTATGACGGTAAAACTTCGTGTAGCTATGACAAATCATTATGACACATCCACTTTTATACGTTTTAGATGGCATATAAAATAACAAAAGGTTTCCCTTGAGGAAGCTTTTTTTATATCCGTTTGATCCATTTGATTAAATCATTTGTGTGCAAAGTTACCTCGATGTGCAATCGACAAGTACCGCTATTCATACATTCACATAATTGACTATAATTAGTAATTAACGTGAGTTTGACGGATTCAAAACAAAGCAAGCTGTGTGTCTAATGTACGTTGTACATTGATACACGGCTTCTTTAGGAAACATACAATAAGCCGCAATAGCCCCAGTATGTTCACAATGAAATTATCAAAGTTCCTATGTCTGGAATGCTCCACTTGTGCGATGTTTTTCAATTCATCGTTCACCGTCTCTGTAATAGCCCTTTTGCGAAGAAGCAGCCTGTCCGAAACACTCATCAAAGCTCCCTTCATGTTACTTTTGAGTTTTGTGATAAGCTGTATGCCACCACGAATAAGCGCTGGAAAAGCTTCCTGCCGATATATCCTTTGTCAGCAACCAGCTTACCATATAGGAATTCAATAAAAGCCTTGTATTCCAATGGCTTTCTGTCGTCGACATCACCTGGAGTTATCTAAAGTTGAGCTATTCTCCTTTCTCATTGCAAATCAGATGCAGTTTGAAGCCAAAGAACCATCCCATGGAGCATTTGCCTCTTTGGGTAATACCCTTGAATACTTTATGGATACGTATCCTTTGATTCCTACATACTCTCAGAGGAGTGTTGTCCAGGAAACTTATGCCGGTGCATTTCCCAAGCAACACTTTTTTGATGAACAGCGCCAGAGGGATAGCCATCTCTTTTCCGAGTTCTACAAAACGGTTGTATGAAACAACCTTTGGGAAGAGATGTCGCAGATGTTTGCAGACTTTTTCCAAATAGAAATGTTGCAGACAGCGGTAGCCTGAATCGTGAAATAATATCATGATCAGCATGATTTCAGCCTTTGACATGGTTGAGTTTCGGTGATAATGCCGCTTTGTATCAGATTTCATAGTGTATTTTTTCATCAGGGCATCAAAAAACTTACAAAAGTCATCTGTCATACAAAATAATTCTGTAACTTTGTCTTCGGTGATTATAGCGATTATTGTTTGTATTTCTTTGTAATTGAGCACTATAAAGTTACAACAATTTTCGCTAATCGCTAAATCTACAGACTATTATAATTCATCGAACTCGCGTTAAAATATCATTCAAGCCTAATCTGTCGTTCTGTGTTTACCTTATGTTCACTGAGAAAAGAAAAGTACCGACTATATGTCGGAAAACTCACTTGGATTGATTCTCTTTCTCCCTTTTCTCTTTTACTTTTTCCATTCCCGGCATCTTTTTAGCCAATACACTTTCTCCGGCAGGAAAGTAAAGCGGAAAGACCTGAGATAAGAAACTTACAATATCACTACGCTTCTTACCCATATTGAAAAAGGCAGAACAAACAAAATACATAAGATCTTGCTGACTACATGTATCTGTTAGCTGAATGGTTATTGGGGGAGTGATTATCAAACTGTGTTCTGCAAATGCGCAAGCACTGGCAAGAATAGCTTTCTGTTCTTCTTCGGTAAACATCTTTATTTTCCCTGCAAACCATTCAAGTTCTCTTTGCTGAAGTGCTTGTTGCTTTTCATTTTGATGTTCCAATAGAATTGCTACATTTTCTTGTTGCTTTTCGGTCAAGGCATTTTCCAATGCTTGATTCTTTCGTTTAAGGACATTGAATTTCAGTAATGCGGCAATGTACATACAGAAATAACCTACTGCAATATCGAATATCAGAACAAGCAGATAATTGCTGTTTGAATTTTGGGCATGTCCAGCCATATACTCACTGATAGGAATAACGGCAAATAGCATGATGATGGCTATTGCATAAAGCACTCTGTATCGCGTTTTATGGTTTACCTGCGGTAAGGAGGCAAACAAAAAGGCGATAATCAAGACGGCAATTATTGCACAAAGTGGTATGAAAGATGTTCCCATAGGCTTATAGCTCGGTTTGAGGATTAATTACAATGCGCCAATAACCAGCTTTATCAGAACCTTCATGAACCAAAATGCCCATACCTCTAAGGTTCTTGATGTTTTTCTCTATAGCACGTTTCGTTACACCAACCTTGTTAGCCATATTGTCAGCTGTGATTGATGGATCAGAAATAACGAGGTCAATTATCTTTTGTGCAGTTTTACTGACTTTCTTAGGTGTTTCCGATGTGTTTCCGAACTTATCTGCATTTACACCGAACTTTTTCACCGAACTTTTGCTGTTTACACCGAACATTTTTGCATTTACACCGAACTTTTCGACCGAACTTTCTTCGCTTACAGGGTACTTTTCGAGGGTACTATTTACCCTGTTAGCCACTTTCTCAACTGGTATTCTGCCGTTCTCACTCCAGTTCAGATTATAGAAAGTGGTGTAGAAAGAGGTCGCTTCCGTTTGATATTGTGGTTCTTTTCCTTGCAGGAAATTAGGCAGTTTCTCCGTAAGTTCCCGCATTTTGCGTAAGCCGGAGCCACGTTTCTCCATATAGTCCAACTGTGTGAACATGTCTGCAATGACGGGGTTACGGCGCATGGACGGTACTTTGTATATGTCGCGGTCTTGAATCTGTGTACCGTCAAGCATGGCGCCCGGTGATACCAGTTCTACGCGGTCATCATAAATGTCAATATGTACTTCACCGCCCATCACGGTATAATCCCTATGGATAAGGTGATTTACCAACCCTTCAAAGATGGCACGGTCGGAGTAGTCAGGAAGGTTCAGACGATAATTCGGCATCTTCACCCATCCGCTCATTGTGTAGTTCTTGATGAAATCCATACCGTATTTCAATAGCAATACAAGGTTAGCCCGATGCTCTATGGAACTGATGGCATCATCTTTATAGAGTCCAGTCCAACGAGTGCAGAAAATACGTGATTGGAATACGGTGCAGTTATCCACGAACAATAATCCTGCATTGGTCAATTTACCGTCAGGAGTAACCAAACCGAATGATTCCAGATATTTGTCGTTCCATTCCTGATGGGTTTGTTCACGGAAAGTATTGGCAAGGATGATGAACGAGTGTTTGCTGGCATCCACTTGGGTAGGCAGTGAATCCCATGTCATGTGCGTACCCTTTAGTACCAACGAAAGAAGTTGCTGTGAATTACACTCTACGCTTTCATTGCCAACCCGTACATACGCGGTACGTGTTCCGTCCTGATAATAGTAATAAGGTGTAAGCGTTCCAGCCTTTACTTTCACTTCAAGCAAAGAGTGCCCTTCGTGTTCTATCGGGATAAGTTGAATTTCCGGCACAGGGTCAAGTCTTGCCTTTATCATTTCGCTGATAAAGTCGGCATCGGCCTGCGGATTTTCCAAACCTACAATCACTCCGTCATCGTTCACTCCATAGAACAAACTGCCGCCATCCGTATTGGCAAAAGCCGATACAGATTTAAGCCATGACTTCACTTTCTTACGTTCCAGCATTTTTTTGAAATCGTAAGCCGAGCATTCCGCTATCAATGTATTGTTATGAATTTGCATTGTTTTCTTATTATTCTTAGGGCACAATATCCCAATTCATATACAAAGGTAAGAATAAAAGCGGAGATTCTGTTAAAATTGACACAGACTTTTGATTTTTATGTGTTTACATCCCGTTGTTTATGAATAAAAATCGTATTTTTGCAGTCAAGAGCTGTGGTTGCTTCTGGATGCTTATTTTCGGATTTGCGATATAATTGCAACACGTGTACGCAAGTTGCTCATACTGAGATAATGTTGATTTTGAGGAAGGAAGTAAGTCCGGTTATCAATAGGTCTACATACAAAAGGCCGTTACAAGACAAGTGCTTGTGACGGCCTTTTTTCGTTTGAACCAATTTTAACTCTTCGTTTGAAACCAAGCTATCTCTTAGTTGTTGTACACTGCAACGGTATAACGGACAGAGATATGTTTGGGAAATCAGATGATTTAAAGGATATGAGGAAATGGCGGGTATGGAAGCTGAAGCTGATAGATGCTCGTCTTTATTTTGTCAGTATATTCGTAGGACTGTTGACAGGACTGGTTGCTGTTCCTTATCATTATCTGCTACAATTGTTTTTCAATACCCGTAGAGATTTTTTTGATTCACATCCACATTGGTATTGGCATATTCCTATTTTCTTGTCCTTATGGGGAATACTTTTGTTTGTTATGTGGCTGGTGAAAAGAATGCCTTTAATCACCGGTGGGGGCATCCCTCAAACCCGTGGGGTTATTAATGGACGTATCTCTTACAAACATCCTTTTATTGAATTGGTGTCTAAATTTGTGGGAGGAGTGCTGGCTTTGAGTGCGGGATTGTCTTTAGGGCGTGAAGGACCTTCCGTCCAGATAGGTTCTTATGTGGGATGTCTTGTATCGAAGTGGGGAAGAGTATTGGCCGGTGAACGAAAACAACTGCTGGCAGCCGGTGCCGGTGCCGGGTTGGCTGCTGCTTTTGCCGCTCCTTTGGCTTCATCTTTACTGGTTATTGAGTCTATCGAACGTTTTGATGCCCCCAAGACTGCTATAACTACTTTGCTTGCGGGAGTGGTGGCCGGAGGTGTGGCAAGTATGATTTTTCCTATCAATCCTTATTTTCAGATTGATGCCATTTCTCCCGGACTGACTTTCTTTTCACAAGTTAAACTGTTCTTATTATTGGCTGCAGTGATTTCCGTATCCGGTAAGATTTATTCGGTTATTACTGTTTGGTTTAAGCGACTTTATCCCGCAATCAAGCATCCGGCCTATGTTAAGATGCTCTATCTCTTGTTTATAGCTTACTTAATATCGCTTACTGAGGTGAATTTAACCGGTGGAGGTGAGCAATTCTTGTTGGGACAGGCGATGCATGCCGATACTCATATTATGTGGATTGTGGGGATGATGATTCTGCACTTTGTTTTTAGCGTACTTTCATTTTCATCCGGATTGCCGGGAGGAAGTTTCATTCCCACTTTAGTTACCGGAGGGTTGATCGGGCAGATAGTTGCTTTGATTCTGGTACGTCAGGGGATCATCGGATACGAAAATATCAGTTATGTTATGTTGATATGTATGTCTGCCTTTCTAGTTGCTGTGATCAGGACTCCTCTGACAGCCATTGTCTTGATTACGGAAATCACCGGACATTTGGAAGTTTTCTATCCTTCTATCGTCGTGGGTGGACTGACCTATTACTTTACGGAAATGTTGCAGATACAACCGTTTAATGTGACACTTTATGATGATATGATTAATTCTCCTGAATTTCAGGAAGAGAAACGTTATACACTCTCTGTGGAAGTGATGAGTGGTTCGTATTTTGATGGGAAAACAGTCAATGAAATACAGTTGCCGGAACGTTGTGAAATTATCAATATACACCGGGACAGGAAAGATATACCCCCGGCAAAGCAGAAACTTGTTCCGGGGGATCAGGTGCAGATCGAGATGGATGCACAAGATATTGAAAAATTATACGAGCCTTTGGTAAGTATGGCCAATATTTATTGAGCTTGTTCTCTCAGCCAGGCTATTTCTTCGGGCCACAGTGTTTCGTCGATAGTCTCCAGAATCAACGGCATGTTGTCGAAACGGGGATCTTTCATTAGCTTCTCAAAGAAAGCGAAACCGATTAATCCCTTACCGATGCTGTCGTGACGGTCTACACGACTTCCCAATTCTTTTTTTGAATCGTTGAGATGCATTCCCCGCAGATATTCAAATCCGACCACTTCACCGAATTCTCCGAATACGTCATCATAATCATTCAGAAAGTCATAACCGGCTGTAAAGGTGTGGCAGGTGTCCAGGCACACTCCTACACGGCTTTTATCTTCCACGCGGTCGATGATGTATTTCAACTGCCAGAATTCATTTCCCAGGTTACTTCCCTGTCCTGCCGTGTTTTCAATAACAGCGGTTACTCCTTTGGTCTTTTCCAAAGCCAGATTGATACTTTCTGCAATTCGGTCCAGACATTCCTCTACCGATATCTTGTTGAGATGGCTTCCCGGATGGAAGTTCAGTAATTTTAATCCCAGTTGTTCGCAGCGTTGCATTTCGTCAAGGAAAGCAGCCCTACTTTTAGTTAATCCTTCTTCCTCAGGATGTCCCAGATTGATCAGATAACTGTCATGTGGGAGAATGTATTCGGGGGCAAAACCGAACTTCTCACAATTTTCTTTGAATAGACGAATACTATCTTCAGTTAGAGGCTTACTGACCCACTGGCGTTGATTTTTTGTGAAGAGGGCGAACGCATTGGCCCCGATCTCATGTGCATTAACAGGAGCAAACTCTACTCCTCCCGATGCACTGACATGTGCTCCGATATATTTCATAATTCTTTTCTTTGATTTGTCTGCAAAGATAACATTTCCATAACAATATATGTTTTGCCCCATAACAATATATGTAATGAGTGATTACATATATTGTTATGGGGCAAAAGCTCAGATGGTCTTAATGATTAAGCTAAGTTTCCTATTTCGTCCAGATTCTTTTGGATATCATCGTCTGTAAGCGAATAGTTTACCAAGTCGCCGGACAGATATTTGTCATATGAAGCCATATCGATCAGTCCGTGGCCGGACAGATTGAACAGTATTACTTTCTCTTCTCCGCTTTCTTTGCACTTATTGGCTTCACGGATGGTGGCTGCAATGGCGTGACATGATTCCGGAGCAGGGATGATTCCCTCAACTTGTGCGAACAGGCATCCTGCTTCGAATGATTCCAACTGACTGATATCTACTGCTTCCATCAGTTTGTCTTTCAGGAGTTGCGAAACGATTACTCCGGCACCGTGATAACGAAGTCCGCCTGCATGGATATTGGCCGGGGCAAAGTTATGTCCTAATGTGAACATAGGCAACAGTGGAGTATATCCGGCTTCATCACCGAAGTCGTACTGGAACTTGCCCCGGGTAAGTTTCGGGCAAGATGCCGGTTCGGCAGCGATGAAACGTGTCTTTTTACCTTCAAATATGTTGTGACGCATGAAAGGGAATGCGATACCACCGAAGTTGGAGCCACCACCAAAGCAGGCAATCACCATATCAGGATATTCGCCAGCCATTGCCATCTGCTTTTCGGCTTCCAGACCGATCACTGTCTGGTGAAGGGTGACATGGCTCAAAACGGAACCTAATGTATATTTGCAGTTAGGAGTGGTTTGTGCCAGTTCGATTGCCTCGGAGATGGCAGTCCCTAATGATCCCTGATGATTGGGGTGTGCAGTCAGGATATCTTTTCCTGCACGGGTTGACATTGAAGGGGATGGGGTCACCTGGGCACCGTAAGTCTGCATGATACTGCGGCGGTAAGGTTTCTGTTCATAGCTGATCTTTACCTGATAGACGGCTGCTTCCAGACCGAAGAGTTTAGCGGCATAGGCCAAAGAGGCTCCCCATTGTCCTGCTCCGGTTTCAGTTGTTACGTTTTGTACGCCTTCTTTTTTGCAATAATAAGCTTGAGGGATGGCGGAATTTAATTTGTGTGAACCCATCGGGCTGACACTTTCATTCTTGAAATAGATATGTGCCGGCGTACCCAATGCTTTTTCCAAACCATAGGCACGAACCAATGGAGTACTACGGTAATATTTATACATTTCACGAACTTCTTCCGGTATTTCGATCCATTGGTCAGTCTGGTTCAGCTCCTGACGGCAAAGTTCTTCTGCGAAGATCGGATACAGGTCTTCTGCCTTTAATGGCTGTTTGGTTCCCGGATGCAACGGAGGCATCGGTTTGTTCACCATGTCGGCTTGTATGTTGTACCAATAGTGTGGAATTTCTTCTTCAGGCAGCATGTACCTTTTTTTCTTGTCGCTCATAATATTGTAGTTATTTGATTATTCTGATGCCAAAAGTAAGTATAATTTTTAAGAATTATATGATTTCAGCAACAAAGAATCGGATATGTTTGTTATTTTAGTTAAGTTTGTGCGACTCAATTAATATGCAATCCGATGAAGATTTATCATAAATTCTTTTTATATCAGAATAAATTATTGCAGCCTTACGTACGACTTTTGTTACGATTAATGGCAATCATCACCTATCTGGCCTCCATTATGCTGATAGTGGGAGTGATCTATGAACATGGCTTTACGCTCTCTGCACATGAAGTTACGAAAATACATCTTCTCTATAAGACGGTCTGGATTATATTCTTGATTGACGTCACCCTGCATATATTACTTGAATACAGGGATACGAAAAAGAATTTCCGGAAACTTGCCTGGATACTGAGTTGGTTGTTATATCTGACTCTGATACCGGTCATTTTTCATCGTCCCGAAGAAGGAGGGGCTATCTTGCATTTGTGGGAGTTCCTACACGGCTACTTTTATCACATTGTCCTGCTGTTACTTTTTTCTCTTTTGAATTTATCGAACGGACTGGTACGCCTTTTAGGAAGGCGGACGAATCCTTCTCTGATTTTGGCTGCCAGCTTTCTGGTGATTATTTTAATCGGAGCGGGATTGTTGATGTTGCCTCGTTGTACAGTAGACGGTGTTACATTATCGTGGGTCGATGCACTGTTTACTTCTACCAGTGCCGTATGTGTAACAGGGCTGGTACCTGTTGATGTGTCTGCCACCTTTACTCCGGCGGGACTGACAGTGATCATATTGCTGATTCAGATCGGCGGTTTGGGAGTCATGACTCTGACCAGTTTCTTTGCTATGTTCTTCATGGGAAATACTTCTCTGTACAATCAGTTAGTGGTACGTGATATGGTAAGTTCCAATTCGTTGGGGTCATTACTTTCTACCTTATTATATATTTTAGGTTTCACTCTGGTGATTGAGGGAGTCGGTATGCTTTCTATCTGGTTCAGTATTCATGGTACACTGGGGATGGATGTACAGGATGAACTGGCTTTTTCTGCCTTCCACTCTATTTCAGCTTTCTGTAATGCCGGATTTTCTACATTGCCGGGTAATTTGGGTAATCCGATGGTAATGACTAATCATAATTGGCTTTATATAACCGTGTCGCTCCTGATCATTTTTGGGGGAATCGGTTTCCCGATTCTTGTTAATTTCAAAGATATTATTGTTTACCATGCCCGTCGCTTCTGGCGTTTGATTCGTACCCGTCAATGGGACAATCACCGGGTGCACCATTTATTTAACCTGAATACCAAGATTGTTCTGATAATGACTGTCTTATTGCTTGTTTTCGGCACGGTGGCCATTGCAATTTTTGAGTGGAATCATTCGTTTGCCGGTATGTCGATTGCTGATAAGTGGACACAGGCTTTCTTTAATGCCACTTGTCCCCGAACGGCCGGATTCAGCAGTGTCGATTTGACTTCACTCAGTATACAGACCATTATGCTTTATATTGTTCTGATGTGGATTGGTGGTGCGGCACAGTCTACGGCCGGTGGTGTGAAAGTAAATGCGTTTGCCGTGGCCTCACTCAACTTGATTGCGGTTTTGAGAGGAACAGAGAGAGTAGAGGTTTTCGGTCGTGAATTGTCGCACGATTCTATTCGTCGCTCTAATGCGGCTGTGGTTGTTTCATTAGGAATCTTGTTTGTATTTATATTTATTTTAAGTATACTGGAGCCTAAGATGTCTATCATGACTCTGACCTTTGAATGTGTGTCGGCTCTCAGTACGGTTGGTTCCAGTCTGAATGCGACTCCTTTGCTGTGTGATGAAAGTAAATTGCTGGTATCATTGCTTATGTTTATCGGCCGTGTGGGATTTATTACACTGGTACTGGGCATTGTGAAACAGAAAAAGAATACGAAATACCGTTATCCGAGCGATAACATTATCATAAACTAATCAGTTGAATTCATTATGAAATACATTATTATTGGTCTTGGAAATTACGGTCATGTGTTGGCCGAAGAACTTTCTACCTTAGGACACGAGGTGATAGGGGCTGATTTGGATGAAGGGCGGGTAGATAGCATAAAAGATAAGATTGCCACCGCCTTTGTGATCGATGCGACGGACGAGCAGTCTCTTTCCGTCCTGCCTCTCAACAGTGTTGATATGGTGATTGTCGCTATCGGTGAAAATTTCGGAGCTTCAATTCGTGTGGTGGCTATGTTGAAGCAAAAGCAGGTAAAGCATATTTATGCACGTGCCATTGATGGGGTTCACAAAGCGGTACTTGAGGCTTTTGGGTTGGAGAAGATTTTGACTCCGGAGGAAGATGCGGCTCGTAGTTTGGTGCAGCTATTGGATTTTGGTACAAAGATGGAAACCTTTCGGGTAGACTCGGAATATTATGTGGTTAAGTTCAATGTTCCCGAGAAGTTTGTCGGCTATTTTGTTAACGAGTTGAATTTAGATGAAGAATTCAATTTGAAGTTGATCGGATTGAAGCGTTCCAATACGATCAAGAATTGCCTGGGCATTTCTTTGGTGGAGCACAAGGTTGTAAACGAATTGCCGGAGGATGCCAAGATACGTCCGGATGACGTATTGGTGTGCTATGGTAAATATAGTGATTTTCAGAAATTGTGGAAGGCGTTGTGATAAGGATAAATTATAGTGAGATTGTGTTCTTTCTTTATGTAAATGCGCCTCAAATGTAACGGAATCACATTTGAGGCGCATATCGAAGAAGTTTGATTATTCTTTCAAGGCTTCTTCCAGATCAATACCTAATGCTTGAGCTACTCCTGTGCCATAAGCCGGATCAGCTTTGTAGCAGTTGCGTACATGCCGTTGTTTGATGAACAATTCTGCGTCACCCATGGCGCGTGCGGTATTTTCAAACAATAATTGTTGTTCATCCGCAGGCATCAGTCGGAACAAATCACCCGGCTGACTGTAGTAATCGTCATCATATTCACGTTCGTTATAGTTGAATACATCTCCGTGAACTTTTAAAGGCGGTTCTTTTTTCTCAGGCGAGTCTTGCCATTCGCCATAACTATTCGGTTCATAACCTTTGGCTGAACCATAGTTTCCGTCCACTCGCATTGCTCCGTCACGATGGAAGGCGTGGAACGGACAACGTGGCTTGTTTACCGGTATCTGCTCTGAGTTTACACCCAATCGGTAGCGTTGTGCATCACCATAAGAAAATAATCGTCCTTGCAACATCTTGTCGGGAGAGAAGCCGATACCTTCAACAATATTCATCGGATTGAAAGCCGATTGTTCTACTTCTGCAAAATAGTTTTCCGGATTACGGTTCAATTCAAGAATACCTACATCTTGCAATGGGAAATCTTTGTGTGGCCAAACCTTGGTAAGGTCGAACGGATTGATACGATAGTTATCTGCTTCTTCTTCAGTCATCAGCTGAATCTGGAACTTCCATTTTGGGAAATCACCCCGTTCGATGCTTTCGTATAGGTCACGTTGATGCGATTCACGATCTTTGGCGATGATTGCTTCAGCTTCCTGATCAGTCAGGTTTTTAATGCCCTGCATAGTCTTTAGATGAAACTTAACCCAAATTCGTTTGTTTTCTGCGTTTAGGAAACTGTAAGTATGGCTACCGAATCCGTGCATGTGGCGATAGGAAGCCGGAATGCCACGCGGACTCATGGTGATAGTTACCTGATGAAGAGCCTCGGGTAACAGGGTCCAGAAATCCCAATTATTGTTAGCGCTACGCATGTTGTTGCGTGGATCGCGTTTTACAGCATGATTTAAATCAGGAAATTTTAGCGGGTCGCGTAAGAAGAAGACGGGAGTATTGTTACCTACCAAATCCCAGTTTCCTTCTTCTGTATAAAACTTCATGGCAAATCCCCGGATATCGCGTTCTGCATCAGCAGCTCCGCGTTCTCCTGCTACAGTGGAGAAACGTACAAAACATTCTGTTTGCTTGCCTACTTGACTGAAAATAGCTGCTCGTGTGTACTTGGTGATATCATGTGTGACGGTAAATGTACCGTAAGCTCCGGAGCCTTTGGCATGCATACGGCGTTCAGGGATAACTTCACGGTCGAAATGAGCAAGTTTTTCAATCAACCATGGGTCTTGTAACATAATAGGCCCGCGAGGTCCTGCTGTCTGGCTGTTTTGGTTGTCGGCGATAGGACGACCATTAGCTGCTGTGAGTTTTTTATTTTCCATATAATTTTGATTTTATCGGAAACAAAGCTTTCAATGATGTGGAGTCTTTTACAGCCCTTCTTCCGTGTTATTACCCGACAAATGTAGAGCTAAATCATTTACCTGTCAAATAGATAATTTCAATCCGTAAATAGGTAATATCTATTTCTATCAAAGATATTGATATTACTTGAATATAATAGGTTCTATAAATGTTTTTTTGAAAAGAATTTGATCTTTTATCCGAATTCATCCGGTAAATTAGCCGTTTGGGAAAGAAATAGCCCCAATGTGATTTACCACAGGGGGATGGAGAGTGGAAATAATAGGTAAACTTACCGGAAATTTTGTGTTTCTCTGTGATGAATTGGTTTTAAGGTATACATTATGATGTGAATTATAGGCAGTGCGTAAAGTGCAGTCTGGTGAAACATGTAATTTGTATATATCGTCGACAGAAATATATCCTGCCGACGATATTGGTGATATTATTATTTCTTCCAGCCGATTGCCTTCATAAACCATTGGCTATTGGCTTCGTTCAGTTTCTGTTCTTTGAGCATCTCCGGCATTTGACTGTAGTTTCTTTTAAACGTTTCTATCAGTTCGTTAAAACGTTCCGGCGAGTAGGTTAATGCAATGCTGGTAGCTTCGGTTGCTCCCATAGCAGGCGTCAATACAATTCCGGCGTCCCGGTATTTTAAAGCAGTGATTGCTTTGCTGAATCGTTTGAACTGTGAAACGATACCGTCGTTTAATTCCGGAATGGAGGTCGGGTATTGGATTTCTATTGTTTTTTCCTGATCACATGCTGTTTGAGGGATGGTGATCAATAAGGCTAATTCATCGCCGATGTACTCATATTCAGCTTTATTACCATTAATAGTGATTGTCTCCGGAATGGCAGAACCCAAAACCTTGATTTTAAATTGGCGGTCGGTTGGCATATTGCGATACTTACCTTGACGAGGACCTACCGTTACAGTTAAGTGGTTCTCTTTCCGTTCAGTGTACATCCGGGTACGAGCATATTCATTGGCATAATATTTATCATTACCATTATCTTCATAAAAGGTAAATGAACCATTTTCTCCAGGGAATATGTTTACGATAATCTCTTCGCTATTACTATTAAGATTCTTCACACGGTTGTAAAGTGGCAGTACGGAACCGGCTTTTACGTAAACCGGATATTCGGTTAGGGTAAACGAACGTTCTATTATCTGTCCGCCTTTCAATAGGGTTCCGGTGGTCCATTCAAACCAGTCGTTTCCTTCGGGTAACCATACCTTTACAGTAGAAAGTCCGTTCTGCATGGGGGTGGTGATAGGTGCTACCAGAATTTGATCGCCAAACATGTATTCACTCTTGAAATCGTATGCCTCTTTGGCTTCCGGATAATCATAGTACATTGGACGACAGATAGAAATACCGTTGTCATAAGTTTCACGCGCCATTGTATAGATATAAGGAGCCAGTTGATAACGGAACAGAATGGAGTTGCGTAATGCTTCGAAATAATCTCCCTTGAAATTCCATAATTCTTTATTTAGAACAGAATTCTTTGTAGAGTGTGTGCGCATTACAGGTGTTAAGGCACCATATTGCATCCAACGGGTAAAGAGTTCCGGGTCGAGTATTTCTTTGTCTCCTCCCTTGAACATGTGGCCTCCGATGTCATGACTCCAGTAGCCGTATAGCACATTGGAAGCGCAGTTGGTAAAGTAAGGTTGGAATTCGAGTGATTTCCAAGAGATGACGGCATCTCCCGAGAAGCCAATCTGATAGCGGTGATTGCCCAGTCCTCCCCAGCGGTGGTAGAGCATCGGGCGAGTGTCACGGTTGCGTTCCATGTCTGAGAAGAAAACATAATTGATCCACCAGGTATTGCTGAGGCTGTCTACTTTTTTATCATACATCCATTGTTGCCAATCGAGCCACCAGAAGTCCACTCCCTGTTTTTCCATTGGGCGGAGTACCTTGTTGAACATACCGTTTATAAAGCGTTTGTCCGAAACCACCCAGGGAATACGTTCCTGTTTAGCTGTATCTACTCCCATCCATTGTGCCATTTCCGGATATTTTTCTTCATATGGAGCTACACCATCGGCAGGATGCAGGTTTAGTGTGATTTTCAGGTCATTGCTTTTCAGATAACCCAGAAATTTGGCGGGATTGGGAAATAGCCTGCGGTTCCAAGTCCAGCCTGTCCATCCGCCGAAGCCCGGATCGGTATAATGCCAGTCCATGTCTACTACCAATACATCCAAGGGGATATTATAAGTGTGGAAATTATCTACTAATTGGCGCATTTCTTTGTCTGAGTAGCTCCAATATCTTGACCACCAATAACCGAATGCATAACGGGGTGGAAGAGGTACTTTACCGGCAAATACAGTAAAATCTTTTAAGGCAGCTTTGTAATCATGCCCGTAAGCCATAAAATACCAGTCTTGTCCGTCTTTGTGTTCACGTTCTTTTACCCAGGCCCATTCCGAATTGTCAAATAAGAAATTCTTTGAATCATCAATCAAGGTCCATCCGTCTGTCGATAGAAGACCGTCTTCCAGCTTCATATCTTGGTGGCTGTATATATTGTGGTCTCCTTCAAAACCATCCAATGTACGGTCTGTCCCTTTCAAATTTCCTTTTTGTATTGTTCCGGGTGTCCATTGAAAGGGGAACATCCCTTTAGCTGATGTGATCGTTAAATTATCTTTCGTAAAGGGGCCTTGACCTTTCTTATATTTTAGTTTCATTCGGGCGGTACTGATCACTACCGTAGCATTTTTATTTTGTACTGTGTACTTGGGAACAGGTAGGTTGCGGTGGATTGCTACAAAAGAGGGATCGTCGGTAAACGAACCCGAAGGACTCCACTCCATACGGATTACCCCATCTGTAAGGACGCTAAAACGCACGTTACCATCATGATAGGCTATTGCATTTTGGGGAGTTGCGGCCGAAAGCGAAAAACTAAACAGAACTCCTTGCAATGCCAATAAAAAATAGACTGTTAAATGTTTCATGTTGTATTTATGTTAGTTTTTCACAAAGATAAGAGTAATATTCATAAATTAGTAATAATGAATTTTAAATCTTTTTATATCTTTGCAACCTGTGTAATAAATATCGCTTCTTTAGCTTACAACAGGATAATAGTATGAAAAAAGACGGTTTCTCTGAAATTTATGATATTTATTTTCCGAAGTTGCTGCGTTTTACCAGGACGTATCTGATTTCGGAAGATGAATCGGAGAATATTGTCCAAGAAATCTTTATTTATTTGTGGGAACACAGAGATATCATTGAGACTCTTCAGAATCTGAATGCCTATCTGTTTACGTTAGCAAAAAATCGTTGTATAGACTATTTTCGTAAGGAGATGGTCCGTGAAGTTCGTAAAGGTTCGCTTTCGGAAATAGAGAACAGAGAACTTCAATTGAAACTGTATTCATTGGAAGCATTTGATAATGATCGTCTTTCGGATGCCGATATTGAAGAAATACTGAATAATGCCATCAATCGTTTACCGGAGAGGTGCCGTGAAATATTTATTATGAGCCGTTTGCAAAATCTCCGTTATAAAGAGATAGCTGAAAAGTTGAATGTTTCTCCAAATACGGTTGAAAATCAGATTGTCATAGCGTTGCGTAAATTAAAAGAAGACTTGAAAGACTACTTTCCCCTCTTTGTTTTCATTATCTGAGAAATATTCCCTATTTTTGTCAAATCATTATTTATTTTTATATTCAAAACACAACAATGAAACACTTAGTTATTTGCATCGCTCTGTTGACAGTCGGTGCTTGCTGCTTTGCTCAGCAAAAGAAAGTGGCTTCTTATAAAGCCACAAGTGGGAACCCTGTATTTCAAGGATGGTATGCTGATCCGGAAGGCATCATTTATGATGATACTTATTGGATTTTTCCAACTTGGAGTGATCTTTACGAAAATCAGACTTTTTTCGATTGTTTCTCTTCCAAAGATCTTGTGAATTGGACGAAACATGCTTCAGTTTTGGACACTACTGCCGTAAAATGGGCTAAGAAAGCGATGTGGGCTCCTTCGGTAATCAGAAAGAATGGGAAATATTATATCTTCTTTGGAGCGAATGACGTTCATGAAGGAGAGATTGGCGGTATTGGCGTAGCGGTTAGCGATCGTCCTGAAGGACCTTATAAAGATTTATTGGGTAAGCCGTTGATTAATGAAATAGTGAATGGAGCGCAACCGATCGATCAGTTTGTATACAATGATAATGGACATTATTATATGTATTATGGTGGTTGGGGGCATTGCAATGTTGTACAGTTGAACGATGATTTTACAGGGCTCGTTCCTTTTGAAGATGGCACTGTCTATAAAGAAGTGACTCCGGAGAACTATGTTGAAGGTCCGTTTATGTTCAAGAAAGACGGTAAATACTATTTTATGTGGAGTGAAGGTGGTTGGGGAGGTCCCGATTACTCTGTAGCTTATGCTATTTCCGATTCTCCGTTCGGACCTTTTAAACGGGTAGCTAAGATTCTGCAACAAGATCCTTCGATAGCTACCAGTGCCGGTCATCATTCATTACTGCATGTTCCCGGAACAGATGATTATTATATAGTCTATCATCGTCGTCCACTGAATGATAATGCACGCGATCATCGTGTGACATGCATTGATAAAATGACGTTTGATAAGGATGGATTTATTAATCCTGTAAAGATGACTTTCGAAGGAGTGCCTGCACAAAAGATTAAGAAGTCTAAAAAGAAATAGGACCAATGCTTTGAGGATGTGTAGAAACAAAAGGTTGCACAAACAAAGCTGATTTTACAAACTGGCTACAGATACTGGATTTTTCAAGTCACCGATAGTGATAGTGAACGGTTGTATCTGTAGCCGGTTTTGTTATCGGGCATCGATATTGTAAACGGAGGTGTATTCTTTGATATCTTTGCGTTAATCTATCTGTTGCGTTACGTATTCGTAAACGATGCGCGAAATTTCTGCGATAATCTCACTGTTTTCTCTGTTATCTGCTTCGGAATCTTTCACGAAGACGGCTATACTATAGACATGTCCGTCGGGAAGAAGAATAAACCCGATGTCATTGCAACCGATCTGTTGTCCTTTCGCATTACGGTCGCCTGTTCCGGTTTTATGCCCCATTGTTACTTTTTTATCGAGCAGTGGAGCAATCAGGCGATCTTGTCCTGTCTGACATTCCACCATTGTTTGATAAATGAAATTCTTGTATTCTTTGTCAAAAAGGTTTTCATTGCGAAATATTTCCAGTAATTTGGCGGCTGCTAATGGAGTAGTCCAGTTTTGGTAACAGAACTCCAGATTCTTATGCATATCGTTTTCTGTATGGATGACAGCACATTCACGAATTCCCAATGAATGAAGATACTTATTCACGGCATCCGGACCACCTTGATAATTAAAAAGAATATCGCAGGCATTATTGTCACTTTGCTGAAGCGTATATTTCAGTAGATCGGCAATGCTCATTTCGATTCCTCCCTGTGGGTATGTTTCTCGAAGCGGACTATAGGTGTCCGGCTTTAAATCCGACTTTTTAATCAATAACCGGGTTTCCAAAGGTTGCTTTTGATGATGCATGTAATCGGCCAATGCCAATGCCTGATGAAATTTGAAAACACTCATCATGGGATAATGAATATCATTATTGACTGTTATCGTATCTTGCCCGTCGATAATGACTGCAATTCCTATTTCGGCTTTTTTCCCTTCTATGGCTTTCTTTAGTTGAGTTTCAAGAGGACTGTTCTGCGCAACTACCAGGGCAGGACATAGCAGAAAGAAGATAATGGATAAATGTATAAGTCTTTTTTGCATATATGATTGGGTCCTTTGTAATACGGTCCACAAAGGTATGAATAATAATTTTAGTGGAATTCAATATCACCAAGTATTCTGATTATTCAGTATCCGGCGCAGGAACTGTTTTCTTTTCAAACGAGCCTTGCCGTCTCTCATACGAAAAATGCATTTCGATCTTCCATCTTCCACCTTCATCTTTCATCTTCCACCCTCGATTTGGCAAGTCCGATTCAGAGTATATTCTTGATATGCAGATAGATGTATCTGTTATCCTATCCGTTTATACCATTTAAAGCAGTTTGTTTTTCTTAGTATCTTTAGTGAAAATGGTCAGTTTCTTATCTCGTCCCGCATACCCGGGCTGAGATAAAGATACTTTAGAATGATGTAAGGTGCTTATTTATAATGTGTTATGTTTGCTATGGAATTAGCTTACTCTCTTGGTAATTTCTGTGCCGGTCGTTCTGAACTTCTGTTGATACGGAGTCGGTTATGTAGAATAACTCACATTAATTCTATAGGTAGATTCTAAAGTACTTTCATCGGTATATGGAGATAATATTCGATTTTAACTTCATTGTAAATTAGGTTATGGATGGATTTTATTTCAATCAAAGTATGAACAATCGGAGCCGGAAGGGTTCGAGAACTCATTTGTTCTTTGGTTTTTTCTTATTATTTTAGAAACGGAAAGATATAAGTGTTTAATCTTTAGTATTGATTTATAGGGATTTACCATGGTAAGGAAAAGTTTTCGTAAAAAAAGTCTTTTTTCTTTTAGTGGATTTTAAAAGCTATTACGCCTTATTAATAGAATATCCCAAAAATGAGTGAACTGATAGATAAATATTTTGCAGGAGAGATGACCTGTGAAGAGAAAAAAGATCTCTTCGACCGGATAGAAAGTGATGAGGCTCTGAAGAAAGAATTTCTTCGGATGCAAAATGTAGTGGCGTTGACCCAAATACTCTCCCGCCAGGATGATTCGGAGACCAGCCGTAAAGGGAAACAGCATTTTATGCAACTTCTTTTCCGTAAAAGATTAAAGCGCGCGATAACGGTTTCTTTGAAATATGCTGCTGTTTTCGCGGTATTAGTGGTAGGAACTTTCTATACTGCGAAGTTGTATTTATCTGAGGAATTCGGAAAAAGTTATACCATAGTTACGGCTCCCAAGGGACAGCGTGTAAAAATAGAATTACCTGATGGAACCATTGCCTGGCTAAGCCCCTGTAGTCGTCTTCGTTTTGCGGCCTCTTTCAATGAAACGGACCGTAAAATAGAGTTGGACGGTGCTACCTATTTTGATGTGGCAAAGAATCCCGAGAAGCCATTTGTTGTTTCGGCTAAAGGTTACCGTATCCGAGTACTTGGAACTAAATTCAATATATCGGCTTATAAAAATAGTAAAGAGTTTGAGACCGATCTTGTGGAAGGTTGCGTACATATCTATGATCCGGCGGATATAAGGAACGAAGTGTTTCTACAGCCTAAAGAAAAGGCAGTGTTGTGGGGAGACCGGTTGATGAAGCGGGAGTCTGACTTTGATAATGAAGAATATCTGAAGAACGGAGTTGTCAGTTTTCTGTCCGAGCCGTTCGGGAGAGTACTGAATAGTGTCGCTTTATGGAATGATGTGAATATTAAAATAGAACGGTCAGTCAACGCGACGCAGCGGATCTCCGGAAAATTCAGGCAAAGCGATTCTTTGGAGAGTATATTAAAAGCCTTGCAAGGCGCTATGCCTTTCAAGTATAAAATAGTTAGTGAAGAAGAAATAATTATTTATTGATAAATATAATGATATACTTAACTAAAAGCAGATGCCTATGATATAAAAAACAGTTTGAAATGAAAAAAGGAGGAAATGGTCTGGTACACCTTTCCCTCCCGATAAAGTCAACACATTTGGCAGAGCCAAATAAAAAAACAACAAAGTATTAACCTTATTACATTGCAAAAGTATGAAAAAAAACTTATTGCTGTTATCTTATGCAATTAAACAACGTGAAATTATTCAAATCTTGCGAATTATGAAATGCACAGTCTTGCTGTTATTTTTGCTTATTCTTCAGGCACATGCCAGCGTAAGCTCACAAAATGCAAGGGTAAACATGTCTCGAAATCAACTTCCGTTAAAGGAGTTTATGGCGGAGATTGAAAAACAAACCGATTATCTGTTTATCTATAGTGATGCAGAAATCAATGCTTCTCGCCAGGTAACTGTAAAGAAGGGAACACATAGAGTGGCCGATTTACTAAGAGAGGTACTCTCTAAAAATAATATTTCTTATAATTTTGCAGATAATTATATTTCTCTTCATGTACGCAAAGAGGCTGACGCACAGTCTTTGGCGGTATCTCCCCAACAAAAAAAGAATACGGTTTTGGTTTCGGGAACTATCGTAGATACCGCAGGCGATCCTATAATCGGTGCTAACATCAAATTGAAAGGTGCTCAGGGAACCGGAACGATTACGGATGTGGAAGGTAACTTTAAATTGGAAGTGCCTACCAATGGTGTACTGATCGTCTCTTTTATCGGATATCAGCAGCAGGAAGTGGCGGTGAACGGAAAAACCATGTTGAAAATTAAGATGGCGGAAGATGCTGAAATGATAGACGAAGTGGTTGTAACTGCTTTGGGTATCAAGCGGGAAGAAAAGGCATTGGGATATGCCGTTCAGAAAGTGGGCGGAAGTAAGTTGTCTACTGTGAAGCCCGTTAATATTGCTACTTCACTGACTGGTAAAGTTGCCGGTTTGAATGTAACCAACAGTACGGAGTTCAATACAGCCCCAACTCTCAAATTGCGTGGTGAAACTCCATTGCTGGTAGTAGATGGTGTGCCATATAGCAATATCTCTCTGAATGATATTGCAGCAGACGATATCGAATCTGTTGACGTGTTGAAGGGGGCTACCGCATCGGCCCTGTATGGTGCCCGCGGAGGTTCGGGAGCTATTATGGTGACTACGAAGAAAGGTAGTCAGGAGGGACTTAATATTTCGGTAAACAGCAGTACGATGTTCAATGCCGGTTATCTGGTATTGCCGGAAGTACAACATGGATACAGTACCGGTCAGGGAGGTAAATATACCGCTGCCGACTTCGTTTGGGGTGATAAACTGGACATCGGCCGTACAGCTGTACAGTATGACCCGTATACTTATGAATGGAAAGAGATGCCATTGGTATCGAAAGGTAAAGACAACTTTAAGAATTTCCTGGAGACAGGTTTCATTACCAATAATAACATCAGCATCAGCCAGACCGGTAAATATGGAAGCTTCCGTTCTTCTCTGTCGCATGTTTATAATAAAGGACAGTATCCCAATCAGAGATTGAATAAGATTACTTACTCGGTAGGTGGGGATATGAAGTTCGGCAAACTGAGTTTTGAAGGTGGTGCCATTTATAACAAGCGTTTCTATCCGAATGGAGAAGGAGCCGGCTATGGTGGCGGTGGATACATCTACAACCTGTTGGTATGGACGGGTACCGATTATGATGTACGCGACTATAAAAACTATTGGAGAAAGAAAGACGAAGAGCAGAACTGGATGAACGATGTGTGGTATGATAATCCTTATTATCTGGCTCATGAAATGACTTCATCCAATGACTACGATAAAGTAAACACTTACTTGTCCGGTAAATATGACATCATGCCTTGGTTGAACTTTTCGATGAGAGCCGGTGCCGATGCTTATGCCAGCCGTACGGAAAAGAAAAACGCAATGAGCGCCCGCGGCGGATGGGACAAGAACGGATACTTCTATACATCCAAATCCACCGGATTCAGTTTCAATGGTGACGCTTTGCTGTCTGCCAATCACAGCTTCGGTGATTTTGCTATCGACGGTTTTGTCGGAGGTACGATCTACTATTATTATGATGACGCTATTTCATCGAATACCCGTAACGGATTGAGTATTCCGGGATATTATTCATTGAAAGCATCGGTTGACCCAATTGCCTCTTCAAGTTCATACAAGCAGAAACAGGTAAACTCTATTTATGGAAAATTCTCAGCTTCATGGAAGAGCACTGTGTTTGTGGATGTAACGGCACGTAATGACTGGTCGTCTACTTTGCCTTCGGAGACTCGTTCTTACTTTTATCCGGCTGTATCGGGAAGTATCATTATGTCGCAGTTACTAAAGATGCCCGAATGGCTGAACTTCTGGAAACTCAGGGGTGCCTGGACAGTAACGAAGAGCGACTTGGGTATTTATGATACGAACCAGGCTTACAGTGTAAGCACGAATGTGTGGGATGGAATGAATACAGCCGTGTACCCGGAAATGATCCGCAGTACAACGCTTGAACCGACCGCTGCACGTTCTTATGAAATCGGTACTGCCTTCAATATATGGGACAACCGTTTGCGTTTTGATATCTCTTACTACAATAAACTGAAATACAATCTGACACGTGAAGCCACTATCAGCGGTTCGTCCGGTTTTACTAAAACATTGGTGAACTATGATGAAGAGCAGGTTCGTAGAGGAGTGGAGGTTTCTTTGACTGCTTCTCTGATTCAGACGAAAGACTGGAATTGGGAAGTGAATGCCAACTGGGCCCGTGACCGCTATTTCTATGCGAAAGTCGATCCTGTATATTCTACACAGAAACCTTGGGTAGCTGCCGGCAAGCGTTGGGACTGGTATGGTATCTACGATTGGGAACGTGACCCCCAGGGAAACATTATCCATGAAAACGGATATCCGGTACAAAGTAAATATCAGTCAGTGATGGGTAATGAGTATCCGGACTGGATCTGGGGACTCAGTACTACCTTGCGTTATAAAGACTGGACATTGGGAATTTCGTTGGACGGACGTGTAGGCGGTATGGCTTACTCTCGTACGGAACAGACTATGTGGAATACCGGTGTACACCCCGATAGTGATAACAAATGGCGTTATGACGAAGTAGTGAACGGTAAAAAGAATTATGTAGGCCAGGGTGTGAAAGTAGTATCGGGTAAAGTTGAATACGACACAACCGGAAAGATTGTGAGCGATACACGTGTGTTTGCACCGAATGACACTCAGGTATCCTATGAAAGTTATATCAAGAATTACAATCCATGGTCAGGTGGTAAGGTTTACCAGAACGTGCATGACTGTACATTCCTGAAATTGCGTGAACTTTCATTGTTGTACACAATGCCTAAGTCAGTTTGTGAAAAGATTCACATGAAAGGCGTTACACTCGGTTTGATCGGACAGAACTTATTGATTTGGATGAAAGAGTTTAAGTATGCTGACCCGGATGTGGATTCGGATGACCTGAATTCACCTTCTATGAGATATGTCGGATTTAATGTTAAGTTTGATTTGTAAAAAAGGAAATTATGAAACTAATAAATAAAACGTTGCTTTTACTTACAGCAAGTGCTACGATTCTGGCATCTTGTAACAAGTTTGATGATTTGAATACGAACCCCGATGCTGCAACCAAGGTGACAGCACCTATGTTGGCTACAAAACTTATCCTGAACATTACACAACAGGGCTCTGCTAAGAACTTTGTGTACCACAGCATGCTGAGCAAACAGATTGCATGGTCGGAGAATGCTTCGGATGAACAATACAATTTGTTTGGCAGGACAGATTTTGACGGCTATACCATTCTTACAAACTGTCAGAAGATGGTCGATGCAGCCAATGAGGGAGATAAAGATTCGTATGCAGCTCTGGCTAAGTTTATGAAAGCCTATAAACTGTTCTATAAATCGCTGGAAGTGGGTGATATTCCTTACAGTGATGCATTGAAAGGTGAAGAGGGCGTTCAGAAACCCAAATACGATACACAGAAAGAGGTGATGCGCCAAGTCTTGGAAGATTTGGAAGAAGCGTATACTTTATTCTCATCGGGCAGTGACTTTGACGGTGATCCTATTTTTGGCGGTGACACCGAAAACTGGAAAAAGACTGTAGTCGCCTTCGAACTGAAAGTGCTGACTCACTTGTGTAAGAAAGATACGGATGCGGATCTGAAAGTGAAAGAACGCTTTGCCCGTCTGGTATCTTCGGGCTCACTGATGACTTCGAATGCGGACAACTTCCAGTTGGTATACTCTAATAAGGCCGGACAGCTTTATCCGTTCTATTACACTCAGAACAAACATTCTGATTATCTGATGATGTCGAGTGTGATTATCGATAACCTGAAGAAGTTCAACGATTATCGTATGTTCTATTATGCTTCTCCCGCCAAAGCCCAGACAGATAAAGGTATAAAGGATTCCGAGTGGGATGCTTATCTTTCGATTGATCCCTCGGACAGCTATTCAAATATCTCCGTGCTGTACGGAAAAGGTGAGTTCTGCCTGGCAAACCTCCGCTATACCCGTGTTCCGGAAGGTGAGCCTTTGATGCGGCTGAGTTATGCAGAACAGAATTTTATTCTGGCAGAAGGAGCTGTACGTGGCTGGATTTCGGAAGATGCTTCTACTTATTATAAGAAAGGTATAGAAGCCAGCATGAATTTCATAGCAGACAATACCCCCGATAAAGAAGAATATACTCACGGACGTACCATAACGCAAGAATATATCCAGGAGTATCTGGCACAACCGGTTATACAGTTGTCCGGCGACAAGGAGAAAGATCTGGAAATGATTTTGCTGCAACGTTATCTCGCCTCGTTCCTGCAGCATCCGTATGATGCTTATTATGATTATCGCCGTACCGGATATCCGGTATTGCCTATCAACCCGAATACCAACCTGAATACGGAAAAAAATAAGATTCCTACAAGATGGATGTATCCGGAAGCTGAGTTCAGTTACAATCCTGATAATGCCAACGAAGCTGTTCAGCGTCAGTACAATGGTTCGGACGATGTGAACAAGTTAATGTGGATTCTCCAGTAAACATTACTCTTTTGAAGACAAGGGGATGTGTCATCTATGGTAAATTTTGACACATCCTCCCTTCTTTATACCTAAATAATCAAACCCATGAAACGAATTTATTTATTGTTGGCTATCCTGTTGGGAAGCCTTCAGCTGGCAAATGCACAGCAACAGACTCTTCAGTTTAACAAAGACGGTAAGTTTAAGATTGTCCAGTTTACCGATGTTCATTATATCTATAATGATCCTCGTTCGGATGTATCGATCGAACGTATCAATCAGGTATTGGATATGGAAAAGCCCGACCTTGTTCTTTTTACGGGAGATGTGATTTATGGTAAACCGGCGGAAGAAGGAATGCGTACAGTGCTGAATCTGGTATCTAAAAGAAAAATCCCTTTTGCGGTGACTTTCGGTAACCATGATAACGAACAGGGACTGAGCCGTGAAGAATTGTTGAAGATCATCCAATCTGTTCCTTTTAACCTGACACAGACTACTCCGGGTATTTCGGGAGTGACAAATTTTATCTTACCGGTGAAGGCTTCCGACGGCAAGCGCAATGCAACGGTTCTTTATTGTATCGACTCTCATTCTTATTCACAGATCAAGGGAGTGAATGGATACGATTACATCAAATTTGACCAAATACAGTGGTATCGTGAGAACAGTAAGAAGTTTACTGAAGAAAATAATGGCGTTCCGGTTTCGTCGTATGCGTTTTTTCATATAGCTTTGCCGGAGTATAATCAGGCTGCCTCTTCCGAGAGTGCAATACTTTATGGCATTCGTAAAGAAAAAGCATGCGCTCCCCAGTTAAATTCGGGCTTGTTTGCCGCCATGAAAGAGATGGGAGATGTGAGAGGTGTATTTGTGGGACACGACCACGATGATGATTATGCCGTGTCATGGAAGGGAATCTTGCTGGCATACGGACGCTATACGGGTGGCAACACAGTATATAATCACCTTACAAATGGTGCGAGAGTGATTGAGTTGGATGAAAATGCAAATAGTTTCCGTACGTGGATACGCCTGAAGGAAGGGGTCGTACAACAGGTAACCTATCCTGCCGATTTCATTAAAGAATAGAAGATACACAAAAGACAAAACTTAAATATAGATAGAATACCATGAAAAAGTTATTTGTTTTAGTATGTTTGCTTGCGATCGGATTCTGCAATGTGGCTTGGGCGGCTAAACGGCAGGCAAAACATGTAGTATTGATTGCGTTGGACGGCTGGGGTGCGTATAGTGTGCCCAAGGCAGACATACCCAACATTAAAAGCCTGATGGACGAAGGATGTTACACACTTCATAAACGTAGCGTATTTCCATCATCGAGCGCTATTAACTGGGCTTCCATGTTTATGGGAGTGGGTACTGAACTTCACGGATATACAGAATGGGGGTCGCGTACGCCCGAGATACCATCGCGGGTTGTCAATGAACATGGTATTTCTCCTACTATCTTTTCGGTTATGCGTCAACAGTATCCGGAGGCTGAGACCGGTTGCCTGTACGAGTGGGAAGGAATTAAATACCTGGTCGATACACTGGCACTGAGTTACCATGCACAAGCTCCTGATTATGATAAATGCCCGACTGCTCTCTGCGAGATGGCTGAGAAGTATATCAAAGATAAAAAGCCTGCCATGCTTGCAGTTTGCTTCGATCAGTTGGATCATACCGGTCATGCTGTCGGGCACGACACTCCGGGCTATTATGAAAAGCTGAAAGAACTGGACGGTTATGTGGGACGTATCATTGCTGCCATTAAAGAGGCCGGAATATATGATGATACGATTATCATGATGACAGCCGATCACGGTGGCATTAAAAAAGGGCATGGGGGGATTACACTCCAGGAGGTAGAGATACCTTTTATCATTGCCGGTAAGAATGTCAGAAAAGGGGGAGAGTTCCAGGAAAGCATGATGCAGTTTGATACTGCTGCCACCATGGGATACGTTTTTGGAGTGAAGCAACCTCAAGTCTGGATAGGACGTCCCATGATACAGGTTTTCAAATAAACACTACTGTCACAACCTGAAGAAAAACAATGCACATAATATAAATTTGATAAAATGAAAAAGATTATTTTTATGACGCTTTTCCTGCTTGTCGCCATGACGGGACAAAGTAAAGGAAAGGGTGAGTTTACGGTTCTGCAATGGAATGTATGGCAGGAAGGTACAATGGTTCCGGGAGGATATGATGCAATCGTTAATGAGATAGTGCGCTTGCAACCCGACTTTGTGACATTCAGCGAAGTGCGTAATTATCATAACACTCGTTTTAACGAGCGTATTGTGGCTTCTCTGAAAGAGAAAGGACTGGATTATTATTCTTTCTATACGTATGACACAGGGTTGCTGAGTAAGCATCCGATCACAGACTCGCTCACTGTATTCCCCGAAAACGGAGACCACGGAAGTATCTACAGGCTGACAAGTTCCGTAAACGGACACAAGGTGGCAGTCTACACCAGCCATTTGGATTACCTGGATTGTGCTTACTACAACGTACGGGGTTATGACGGTTCCAGCTGGAAAGAGATACCTATTCCGACTACTGTAGAAGAAGTTTTGAAGGTGAATGTGGCTTCTCAGCGTGACGATGCCATCAAGATGTTCATTGCACAGGCTCAAAAGGATATTGCAAATGGTTATAGCGTGATTATAGGCGGTGACTTCAATGAACCGTCACATCTGGATTGGATTGAGGCTAATAAGAATCTGTACGATCACAATGGCCTGGTAATTCCCTGGACAGTAACTACATTGCTAGAGCAAAACGGGTTTGTGGATACATATCGTCACATTTATCCGAATCCACTGACTCATCCGGGATTTACATATCCGGCAGATAATCCGTTGAAAGAACCCGGTAAACTGACATGGGCACCGAAAGCGGACGAACGTGACCGTATCGACTTTATTTTCTACAAAGGAAAGAATCTTGAAGCAAAGAAAGCGATTGTCTTTGGCCCGAAAGGCTCTATCGTACGTAATAAGAGAGTGCAGGAGACATCAAAAGATAATTTCCTGTTACCGTTGGATGTATGGCCAACCGACCATAAAGGACTGCTGGTGACATTTAAGATTAAGTAATGTTTCACCACAGAGTAACACAGAATAACACGAAGTAACGCAGAATAACCCAGAGTATTCATGTCGACAATCCGTGACTTAATACTCACTCTGTGGAACTCTGTGTTACCCTGTGGTGAATAAATGCCCCCTTGATATTATCCTGTCGTTTAAATTTCTCCTCGCATCCGATCCTCGAATGCGGCTAATGCGGCTTTGGCGCCTTCTCCCATTGCGATGATAATCTGTTTGTAGGGGACGGTGGAAACGTCTCCGGCAGCATAAATTCCCGGCACGTTGGTACGGCAATGTGCATCGATCACGATCTCGCCCGGACGATTTACCTCAACCACATCGCGGAAAATACCACTATTGGCTACCAAACCGATCTGTACAAAGATGCCATCCAGGCTGATCACCCGTTCTTCTTCTGTTTTGCGGTCTTTGACACGGATGCCGGTCACCTTATCTCCATTGCCTACTACTTCGGTTGTCTGCGAATGAACAAGAACTTCTACATTCGGCAGGCTTTTCAGTTTTTCCTGTAAAACCTGATCCGCTTTCAGCTCATCCATAAACTCGAGCACCGTAACTTTGGAGCAGATACCTGCCAAGTCGATGGCTGCTTCGATTCCGGAATTTCCTCCTCCCACGACAGCCACCTGCTTCCCTTTGTAGAAAGGTCCGTCGCAGTGTGGACAGAAAGCCACCCCCCGGCCGATATATTCCGCTTCGCCCGGTACGTTCAGTTTGCGCCAGCTTGCACCGGTGGCAACGATTACCGCCGGAGCTGAGAAACGTTCTCCTCCTTTGGCTGTCAGAACCTTATCCTTTCCATCAAGCTCTATCTTTTCGATCTGGCGATGTTCGAGCAAATCGATGGGATATTGTGACATGTGGGTTTTCAGATTATCGGCCAACTGGCTTCCGGTTGTCGAAGGTACGGAGATCAGGTTCTCTATGCCTACTGTTTCTTTTACTTGTCCGCCGATCCGTTCGGCAATGACCGCTACATTCAAGCCTTTACGGGCCGAATAGATGGCAGCGGCCGAACCGGCCGGACCTCCGCCGGCTACAATCACATCATATTTTTTGATGGAAGTTTCCGCACTGTTCGTCTCCGTTCCATATTGTTCTTCCAGTTTGGCCAACAGTTCGCCAAAGTCACCACGCCCCACGTGGATCAGTTTACCGTCTGCGAAGACAGAAGGAACCCCCTGTATTTTCAGTGCCTCTACTTCCGCCTGGTTGATGGCTCCGTCCACAGTCTGGTGCTGAATCTGTCCGTTCAGCGTGGTCATGGCGTTGAGTGCCTGCACCACGTCGGGGCAGTTGGTACAGGTCAGTGACACGTAAGTTGTCAGGCGGACAGGTCCTTTCAATGATTTTACCCGGTTGCAGATGCCTTCGTCCGGAAAGTTCTTTCCTTTTCCGTCCGTATTCAGGATGGCAAGCAGTAGGGAACTGAATTCATGCCCATTGGGAACGGCCCGGAAGGTGATACCTGTCCTGTGTTCTCCTTTGAGAAGTGTAAATTCCAGTCCTTTGCCTTCATTGATCCGGCAAGAGAGTTTCTCGGAGCAGGATGCCACATCGTTCAGGAGTTCCAGAAGTTCGGTGCGGCTTTCGTGTTGCGGTGAGACGGTGATGTCGAATGTATAGTTCGCCTCCAATGCGGCGAAGATGGTACGTAATTGTTCTTTTATAGCTGAGTCTAACATTATATCGAAGATTGATTAGAGATGAATGATTTAGAAAGATTTATCGTCAAGAGCTAAAAAAGACCGATATGGGGGATACCGGTCTTCATAGGATTGCTGTTTAGATCTTACCGACCAGGTCGATGCTCGGTTTCAGGGTTGCTTCGCCTTTTTTCCATTTAGCGGGGCAAACTTCTCCGTCGTGAGTAGCTACAAACTGTGCGGCCTCTACTTTGCGGAGCAACTCGTCGGCATTACGTCCGATGTTGTTATCCTGTATCTCGGCAATCTTGATTTTTCCTTCCGGATTGACGAGGAACGTTCCGCGGTAAGCCATTCCGTCTTCTTCGATCATCACACCGAATCCACGGCTCAATATACCTGTCGGGTCTGCCAACATTGGATATTTGATCTTACGGATGCTTTCCGAAGCATCGTGCCATGCTTTGTGTACGAAGTGTGAGTCGGTGCTTACCGAGTATACTTCTACACCCATAGCCTGGAACTGTTCGTATTTCTCGGCAACGTCTACCAGTTCGGTCGGGCACACAAAGGTGAAGTCCGCCGGGTAGAAGAAGAAAATAGCCCATTTTCCCTTTACGTCTTCGCTGCTTACTGTTTTAAAACTTCCGTTCTGAAAAGCCTGTACTTTGAATTCAGGCATCTGTGAGTTGATAATTGGTTCCATAATTGTTTCTTATTTAGATTCATTCTTATTTGTTTCCGATGCAAAAATAGGGCGAATTTTCCCGTTTCAGCAAAAAAATCAATTGATAATATTTATCGGCTGATAGATGAAATCTTATAGGCTGCCTTGTTTCGTATGTCCGGTGCCCGATAAATGGGGAGTGGCTTTCGTTTTGATACCTTTTTCTTCTTTTAGCTGTCAGAAAGAGAAGAATATCCCTTGGGGAGTAACCGGGTCTTTTGCGGTTCAAGTCAAACGGGAGGAGCGGAGGTGCCAAAACAGGGCGTTTTTTCTTCAGAAAGCAGGCTTTTGATGTCCGAAAGCCGGTGTTTGGGTCGGGAAGTGCCGGTGTTTTCCGAAAAAGAAGTAAGCATTTGCTCCGAAAGACGTAAGCAAGTTGAGAAAATGCTTACTTCTTTTTGGAATATCTCTATATGTTTTCCCTCATTACATATATTGTAATTGTTCCGAAGAGGAAAAAAGAAGGATTTCTTTCTGGTTGCCCTCCGGAAATGAACATGCTGAAAAAGATAAAAGGGAAGCATCAAGATTGAATACTGTCCTTTTTGCTCTTTTCTTTCTTGAAGAACCGCTTCTTTGCATAGAAACAGGAACTTAAAGTGATAAAACGGAAATTGCTGACGGGAAAAGGAGACGAAAAAATCGCTTCACCCTACCTTTGCCCGGAAAAAGCCAATCTGGGAACCATTCGATTATCAATATGACAGAACGCTGCTTTACCCCCCCCCTTCCTTATCCGCATCCAGTACCTAAGAGTCGTTAGTGTGTGAACTCGAGTTATCTAATCAAAATAGAAAGAAGTTTGCGTTTTGTTAAAGTTGCTCTCACCTTTAAACTTCCCTCTTACTTTTTAGTCATATAGACAGTTGCAACAAAAAAGACAGATGATTATTTGATAACTTAAAAAAGGAAAGAACAATGAAAAGAATAAGTTTTTTATTAGCAGCCCTATTAATGATGGGAGGAATGGTGATGGCACAAGGTCCGCGCAGAGGCGGTCAGGATATGGACCCGAAAACACGTGCCGAACGCATGACCGAGCGTATGGCGAAAGAATACTCTTTGAATGAAACTCAGAAGAAAGAGTTGCTTGAGGTCAATATGGCTTTCGTACAAAAGATGGGAGAGCGTCCCGGAAGAATGAAGCCGGAAATGAGACAAGGTAAGAAGATGCAGAGTCAGGCTACCGACAGCTGCACTTGTAAACAGGATAGGAGAAAAGCTCCTCGCATGTCCAAAGAGGACAGAGAAAAGATGCGTCAGGAGATGAAAGCTTCGCGTGAGTCCTACGAGGCTGGTCTGAAGAAAATTATGACGAAAGACCAGTATGCTGCTTATACCAAGAAGCAGGCCGAGCGGGAGCAGAGAAGAGGAGGCGGAAGATAAGCTTCAGCGTTGATGATTAGTGATGGGGCGGGCATCGACATGGTGGCCGGTCCATCACTAATCATCAATTACTAATTACCAAAATACTTGTATATTTCCCCCGCTTTTTGTTCCTTTGCCGTACGATTTAATAAACTGATAATTCGAATATGAAAAAGCTTATTTATCTGCTTGGGTTGGCAATGCTTATGGCTGTCGCAGCTTGTTCCGGTTCGGCTGAAAAGAAAAAGAGCGATATCCGTGTTTTGATGCAGGATAGCACCGATGCACATGGAGTGCAGCGCATGACGGCCCGTAAGAGCGAGGTAGATATTAAATATAAAGGCAAAGAGTACCATTCGTTTATTTCCCGTACGCCCAATGATTCGCTTCCCCGGGTGGTAAGCCAGATGGGGAATACGTATGTCGACAATCAGATAGTGCTTAGGCTGACGCGTGGAAACGAACGTGTTTTCAGCCGTACTTTTACCAAAAAGCAGTTCGAGTCTCTGATAGGCGATGATTTTATGGCGAAATCTATCCTGGAAGGGATTGTTTATGATAAAACGACTCCTGAGGGAATAGTCTATGCTGCCAGTATCTGCTATCCGCAGACAGACCTGTATGTACCTATCTCCATCACGATCTCACCCGATGGAAAAATAAGTATGAAGAAAGAAGAGCTTCTGGAAGAGGTGTACGATGAAGATACATCCGCCCGTTAAAAAATACAAAAAGAACCCTTCTCTTTATTTATTCCCAAATCTTTCCCGTTTCTATCTCGTTATTTGCAGTGTGAAATAGTTCCGAAACTTATTATTGACACTAAAAAAATAACGATTATGAAGAAGATTTTGTCTATTCTTGTATTGGCCATTGCAGCCGTCCAATTTGCATTTGCAGGTGATATCATCACGAAAGATGCGATGAAATTGCCTCTTCCGGCACGTAATTTTATTAATCGGCACTTTTCCAATCCGCAGATTTCGCATATTAAGATAGAAAATGAGATTTTGCAAACAAAGAAGTACGATGTGTTGTTGACTAATGCAACCGAGATCGACTTTGATAACCGGGGCAACTGGATTGAAGTGGATTGTAAAAAAGCGGCTGTTCCTGCAACAATTGTTCCTGACTTCGTGAAGGAATATATGAAAGCCAATGGGTATCACTCTGAGTTTGTGACTCAGATAGAGCGCGACCGCAAGGGGTATGAAGTCGAGTTGAATACGGATTTGAGCCTGAAGTTTACCAAAGACGGTAAGTTTCGTAAAGCGGAGCATTGATAAATTGGAATAAACCTATTAAAAAAAGACCTTGATTATGAAATTTTTGAAATTTAGTTTGTTGACAGCCGTGTTGCTGTCGGTCGTGTTTGCTTTCAGTTCGTGTGGCGATGATGACGATACGGGATATCTTCCGCCGAGCCAGGCCATTCAGGATGCACTGAAGAAGCTTTATCCCAATGCCACTGCCATTAAATGGGAGCAAAAGGGCGTCTATTACGTAGCCGACTGTCAGGCGGACGGCAGAGAGAAGGAAGTTTGGTTCGATGCCAATGCCAACTGGCTGATGACGGAAACAGAGTTGAACAGTATCAATAACCTGCCGCCGGCAGTGTTGACGGCTTTTATGGAGTCGAGTTACAACAATTGGGTAGTGGATGATGTGGTGATATTGGAATATCCGAATGAACCTTCTACGGAATTTGTGGTAACTGTGGAACAGGGTAAAAAGGTAGACTTGTATTTTTCGGAAGGCGGTGGTTTGCTGCACGAAAAAGATGTTACCAACGGCGACGACACACATTGGCCCAGGGTTTAAAGGTTGAATGTGCCACCCGAGGCATGTGAATAGTAAAAACAAGAGGATATGCAATCTGTGGTGAGTTTTGCACATCCTCTTGCGCTTTATGGGGAATTGCTTTTTACATCGGCTTATAATCCTTTGCCAGTCCGCCTTCACTTGTTTCTTTATAAAGTGAGGGTAGGTCGTGGCCGGTTTGTTTCATCACTTGTATTACTTTGTCGAAAGAGACACGGTGCATTCCATCGGTAAATGAAGAGTATAGATTGGCGTCCAATGCGCGGGCGGCCGCATAAGCATTACGCTCGATACAAGGAATCTGTACCAATCCGCATACCGGATCACAAGTCATGCCCAAGTGATGTTCCAGTCCCATTTCGGCAGCATATTCAATTTGAGCCGGACTTCCTCCGAATAGCTGGTTGGCGGCAGCCGATGCCATGGCACATGCCACGCCTACTTCTCCTTGGCAGCCTACTTCTGCTCCGGAGATGGAAGCATTTTGCTTGACGATGTTACCTATCAATCCGGCTGTTGCCAATGCACGAAGGATACGCATCTCACTGAATTCACGGCTTTTGGCAAGATGATAAAGAACGGCAGGCATCACTCCGCACGATCCGCATGTGGGCGCTGTTACGATTTTGCCTCCCGAGGCATTCTCTTCACTTACGGCAAGCGCGTAGGCAAATACCAATCCGCGTGACTGCAAAGAAGCCTTGTATCCGGTAGCGCGGATATAATATGTGGAAGCTTTACGTCTCAGGTTCAATGGGCCGGGCAGCACTCCTTCTTGTTCGAGACCACGCTGGACAGACTCCTTCATCGTATCCCATACTTCTTTCAGATAGTCCCATATATCAGGATCTTCGCATTCTTTCACGTATTCCCAGTAACTTTTTCCGGTATGTTCGCACCAATCCAGAATTTCGGTCATGCTGTTCATGGAGTATACTTCCGGGCTTTCAATAGACGGCTGTTTGTTGTCTTCGGCCAATGCACCTCCCCCTACACTGTAGACAGTCCAGTTTTCCAGTTCATTGCCGCCGGCATCAAGTGCCACGAAGTTCATTCCGTTCGGATGGAAAGGAAGAAAGATTTTGGGTTGCCATATAATATCTACCGGTGCAGTAGGTTTCAGTGTGTCAATGATGGCTACATCCGTCATGTGTCCTTTTCCTGTCGCCGCCAGGCTTCCGTAGAGGGTCACTTTGAACGATGCTGCTTCAGGATGTCGTGTGAGGAACATTTCTGCTGCCTTGCGAGGTCCCATGGTGTGACTGCTCGAAGGTCCGGTTCCAATGCGATAGAGTTCTTTTATTGATTTCATATTAGCTAATTAGGTTGTTGCGCAAAGGTAATTGTTTTTTCAAAATTTTTGGTAACTTAATACCATTTCTTCTTTCGGAAAAACCAGTATACGGCTCCGCCCACCAGGAGCATCAATATCCAGGCATATACATATCCATATCGCCAGTCTAATTCGGGCATAATCTTGAAGTTCATTCCCCACACTCCGACAAGAAAAGTCAACGGAATAAAGATGGTGGAAACAATGGTGAGGCGCTTCATGATATCATTCATCCGCAAGTCATTGTTGGATATGTAAAGATCAACCAGGGACGATAGGGTTTCCCGGCATATTTCGATGGTTTGCAATACGAATTGCAGATGGTCGTTGACATCATTGAAGAAAGCACGGTTCACTTTGTGCATCAGGGAGTTTTCCGCCCTCAGGAGTTTCACGTATTGTTCCTTTAATGGAAGAATGGCTTTCTTCATCAGCATGTACTGCCGGCGGAGTGCCTGTATCTGGATGCCGATATCGTTACCGTCACTGATGGTGAGCAATTCTTCTTCCAGGTCTTCCAGGGAGTCGTCGATAGTAGATACGGTGGCGATGTAATTCCCCATTATGCTGTTTAGTAAGACACTGAGCAGGTAGTCGCTTTGTCTGCCCCGTATTTTTAGTACATCATTGTGAAGGGCGGAGGTGACATCGTCAAAGAAGTCGGTTTCGTTTTCCAGGAAGGTGAGTACAAAGTTGCTTCCTTGGATGATGCATACTTGTTGCTGTTCCAGTTCATCCAGTTCATCTTCCGGGCTTTTCTCTTCTTTGTTGTTGAAGCGGAATAGCTTCATGATAAGCACCGTGTACTTGTCATGCTCCTCTATTTTAGTGGGATGCTCGGCATTCAGAATATCCTGAAGGATAAGAAAGTCTATTTCAAAGTGACTGCATATTTCCCGGATGACTTCGGTGTTCTGAAGTCCGTGCACCTGCAGCCAGTTGATCTGCTCGCGGTTGAGAGAATTGGCGACAGTCTGGAAATTGACACCTGAAACCTCCTGCATCACAAGAGCGTTGTAAGTACATAAATGCAGGTGGGTGGGAGTCTGGCTCTCACCGTTATAAACTAATCTTTCACTTAACAGGTTATTCTTCATATTCTTCTTTTTTTATGCCAAATCGACTACCGTGATACCTGCACCTCCCAATTGGATATGTTCGTCGGCAAAATGGCGGACTCCCGGTATGGTTTGCAAATATTGGCGGATAAGGGTACGCAGGATACCCGTACCGGTCCCATGTAGGATGCGTACCCGGCTCATACCGACCAGGATGGCGTCGTCTACAAAGTAGGTTACAGCTTGTAGAGCTTCGTCTCCCCGCATTCCCCGTACATCGATATCTTGCTTGAAGTTCAGCTTTTTTTCGTACATGCTGTCCTGAGTCTGGTTGCTGACAAAAGAACTTTTGGCAGACTCTTGTTTTTGGGGGACTGCGTTGCTGCGTTCCAGCCGCTCCGTCTTTACAGTTGTCTTGATGCTGCCGAAGGCTACCACGGCATTCTTCCCGTTGATTTCAAGTACTTCTCCGACCGAACTTTGTCCTTTGATACGTACCGGACACCCTTCGGTGATGGGAGTTGCTTTGGGAGTTTGTTGAACTGCCGGCTGTTCTTTGGTGCCGTTTTGCTTTTTCTCCTTCTTGCGGTTTTGCTTCTCTTTCAGCTTCTCCATCTTTCGGGCTATCTTATCTTCCTGTTCCTTGGAAGTCAGGTTGTCTATCGATTCACGGAAGTCCGCCAGTTCCTGGCGTACCAGACGTGTTTTTTCTTTTTCAGCCTGTGCCTCTTTTATGGTACGGATGGTGTTCTCGATACGTGCATTTGATTCTTGCAACAACCGCTCCGCCTCCTCTTTTGCCTGACGGATGATCTCTTTTCTCGACTTTTGTAATTCTTCCATCTCAGCCTGATAGCGGGCAATGGTTTCTTCCATATGCTTTTCGCGCTGGCGGATAGTCTGACGCTTTCCTTCCCAATAACGTTTGTCACGTACGATATCCTGCAAATACTTGTCGGCATTGATATATTCACTTCCCACAATCTCAGAAGCATCTGCGATCACATCTTCCGGTAATCCGATTTTACGAGCGATTTCTACAGCGAATGAACTGCCCGGATTACCGATCTGAAGTTGGAAAAGTGCCTGCATCAGATGACGGTCATATAGCATGGCACCGTTTACTACACCTTCGTGATCCTCTGCAAAATGTTTTAGATTCTGGTAGTGTGTAGTTATAACACCGAAAGTACCCTTTATGTTGAATCGTTTCAGTACAGCTTCGGCAATAGCTCCGCCGATCTGGGGTTCTGTACCTCCACCGAATTCGTCAATTAAAATCAGACTTCGTTCGTTGCAGTTCTTCATCATGATTTTCATATTGGTCAAGTGTGAAGAATAGGTACTCAAATCGTCTTCAATGGATTGTTCATCACCGATGTCGATGAAGATACTGCCAAACAGGCCTACATGACTTCGTTCGTGCATGGGTACGAGCATGCCGCATTGCAGCATATATTGTAGTAACCCGACTGTTTTCAGACATACGGATTTACCTCCTGCGTTGGGACCGGATATAATAAGGATACGCCGTTTGAGGTTCAGTTCTATGTCCAATGGCACTACTTTCTTTCCATGTTTGGCAAGAGAAAGTTGTAATAGTGGGTGGACGGCCATTGTCCAGTCCAATAATTGCTCGTTCTCCAGGCTGGGTTTGATACTGTTTGTTTGGATGGCGAAGTGACTTTTGGCACGAATGAAGTCTATCTCGGCAAGAAATTCATACGATTGCAGTATTTCCGGGATAGAAGGACGCAGGGTGTTAGAGAACTCAGTCAGGATACGGATGATCTCCCGGCGTTCATCCCCTTCCAGTTCACGGATACGGTTGTTGGCTTCCACTACTTCCGCTGGTTCGATAAATACAGTTTTTCCGCTGGCCGATTCATCGTGGACGATTCCTTTGATTTTACGTTTTAATCCCGGAGCCACCGGAATAACCAATCGACCGTCGCGCATGGTTGGTGCCACGTCTTTGTCCACATAGCCTTCGGATTGTGCGTTTCGGAGTATGCTGTTAAGCGAACGTGAGATACTTCCCATCGTGTTAGCCAGTTCCCGTCGGATGCGTGACAGTTCGGTCGAAGCATTATCCTTGATTTTGCCATATTTATTTAAAATGCCATCAATCTTGGTGATAAGTTGTGGAAAGACAGTTATGTCACCGGCCAGTTTTTTCAGGCTGGGGTAGGGACAATCCGATTCTTCTTCATCATTGCGCTGCAGGAAACGGACGATGTCCCGGATGGTCTCCAACGAACGTCGTAGATCAAACAATTCTTGTTCGTCCATGTACATTCCTTCTATCCGGATTCGTTTCAAAGAGGGACGGACATCGAAAAAAAATTGGTCGGGAAAGTTATCTTCCTCTTGTATGATGCGAACAAACTCTGCAACCTGATTCAGCAGTTCATCAACTTCTTCAAAGTGATCGGAAAAATTCATTTCATTCACTCTCTCTTCTCCTAATGTGCTGAGACATTTGTCTTTTAATAATTGTCTGATTTGGTCGAATCCTATTTTCTGCTCAAAATTCTGGGGATATATCATGGATTATCTAATTTATCTATATAACAGTTTCAATTGAATTGTTCCGCAAAAATACGATTATTCCACGAAAAAAATGGCAAAATGTTTGTGGATTTAAAAATGATTCGTACCTTTGCATCGCTTTAAGAGAAAAGCACTACTTAACCGTAGTTTTGGAGAGGTGGCAGAGTGGTCGATTGCGGCGGTCTTGAAAACCGTTGTACTGCGAGGTACCCGGGGTTCGAATCCCTGTCTCTCCGCTGAGCGTCAAAGATAAATGACGGAAAAGTAAAAGTAAGTCCCGTAAAATCTTGATTTTACGGGACTTTTTATATTTATGCTTGGACAAGTGAAAAACATGATTAGCCTGTCATCGCAGCCAAGAACATAACAATAATCAAATAACGTTTGCAGGCTGTACAGACGGGCAAAAAGACTATACACTAATTTTGTATTATGAAATCAATAGAATTGTTTGTTGCATGTTGTTTGTCATAAGTTGTTTAGGTAAGTCTCAACCAAAGCAACAATCTGCCGATTTATATAGGTTGCCCTTATGTAATGAATGTGTGAAAAATGAAATTTATTGTGCTTTGACACTAATGGGATCTGTTGAAGTTGATGATTTAAATGAAAATACAAATAAATAGAGATTTGATTAGGCTAATAGAAGAATACGCAGGAAGTTTGAATACGTATTCTGATGTGACATTCATGAGAAGAAAACAAGAATATCAACGATTAACGATACGGGATTTACAGGAAGGAGTTATTAATAAGAAAATCTATTGATTTGCCGACACTGCCCTACCCTAAAAAAAAGATATACAATGAAAGTAAAATTATTGTTTTTGGTCTTCGTTCTGTATGCGTGTGGAACTAAAACGGTTTCGGAAGAGAAATCTTATGATCGAATAACCATGACGACTTATGAAAACAAGTATGATGAAAATAATCGTTTGTCAGAGGTACAATTGACCAGAACATCTCATCATAGGTATGAAGAAGATTCTGAAACAATTGATTTAATTGATGATAAAAGCACGTATTATTATACGTATATCAACAACGAAGAGTTTACGGTAAGAAGAAAGTCAAAGAGGTCGGGAAATATCAAGATTATGAGATATGCTCCCCAAAGGGAGGAGGTGTTAACATTAAATGCTCAAGGGGATACCATTGATTATTTATTGCAGAAATATTACGATAAAAGTAAACTCAAATTAGTGTATGTTAGAAATATAAACAATGACTATGTACTGCATGAAGACAACGACTATGAGGAAAAAAATGAATACGACGGGAATGGTAATCTAACAAAAAGAGTGCAATACTATTTTGACATAGGGAAAAAAAGAACCACTTACTTCTTTCGGGGACTATCTTATGAGGAAGCTAAAAAAAGGATTCCCCGTACAGACGAGGACTATGACATCGTGTGCGATATAGAGAAAATGGCAGGAGATACCCTTATCAGGAAATGTATAAAGAATGGTATTGTCAGTTCTATTAACAAGACGATTGTTGACGAAAAAGGGAAAAAGGAATTTATATTCGACGCTGACATGAAGTTCACAGGTAGTTTCACGGAATTTAAGTCGGATGGTTTTGATATTCACGTTGATCGTATTGTACTGGACGATTGCACGGATATTGATAGCACTTATTATAAGAATGGGAAAGAGGTAAGATGCGTTTATCTTTCGGATACGTCTAAACGTATTGTACTTTCTAAATATGATAAATGGGGAAATATGGTTGAGAGGGTGGAAAAGACAAAGTATTTTTATTCGCAAGACGGAGAGGCATTGATCAATGAAATGCTGCAAGTAGTGAGAGAGAATGAGAAGAAGAAAGAAAGTAGAAAGCGATTGAAAATATCAAAATAAAAAGGTTGTGAGAAATAAACATTTAATCGGGGTATGAAGGGGGGAGACAGATTCTTAGAAAGAATGACCGTTATTGTGACGATGATTTTCACGATATTCATGATTATCAGAATCGGCTACTTGCGGATCGGTCTCCTGACCCTCGTCATGTGCGCATGATCGGACTTTTCTCGTTTTTCCCCCATAGGTATATTGTATCGCTGAATACAGGAAGGTGCTGGAAGGCGACAGAGATATGCTAATCAGATACCCTCTCTTTCCTTCTAATGACTTTTCATTACGCTTTTAATAAAGATATTGGTAGAAGACAATTGTCTGAGACTAATTGTGAGTTCTATTCCTCAATGTGGCTTAATGATTTTCTGTTCTGTGATTCTCTTCGACTTTTTTTGTTGATCGGCTAATATTACAATGATAACAGACATTAGTATCAGTAATAAACCGATTAATGATTGTAATGTGAAATGTTCCGAAAATACCAATACGCCTACAACCACTGCGACCAAAGGTTCCATTGAACCAAGGATGGCTGTTGTTGTCGAACCGGCATATTTTACCGCTAAAATCAACGTAAGGTCGGAGATGACAGTAGATAGAAATGCCAATGCCAAAATATAAAATCCGGCTTTTGTGCTGGGGATGGAGGATATACCTGCTGTAAATAGACTGTAGATGAAAAAGATTACGCAACCGCCTAAAAGCACATAGAACGTAAGCACTTCAGCAGGTAATTTACCTATATCCAATTGATTCAGAGCAACAATATATATCCCATAGGTTAATATCGTAAGAGCTGCGAGTCCGATACCCATCAATCGGATACTGCCTCCTCCCGACCAACACATAAGTGCAACACCGATTAGTGAGAGTGAGGCTGCTAAGAATAGAGATTTGGATTTTTGTTCTTTAAAGAATACTACCATTAAGAAGCTGACACAGATTGGATAGAGAAAGTGAATGGTTGTAGCCACTCCACTAGTTATATAATGGTAGGAATAAATAAGAAATAGCGCTGTAAGAGCATACAAGGCACCTAAACCGATGATAGAGATCAGATGTTTCATATTTATTTTTAAAGTACTTTTGTGCAAAAGACATACTGCTCCCATCATAAGGGTAGAAAATAGAAATCGATAAAAAAGAATGTTGGATTCATTCATTTCCATATTTCCCATTAATGGAATTGTAAATAATGGAATGAGCCCAAATGTACCTGATGAAATCATTGCATAAATAATACCTTTTAAACTTTTCATATCATACAGAATTAAAATTTGAGCGCAAAGGTAGGTTACAGGGAAGAATGAAAAGTTACCAAAAGGTAATTAATGCATATCGGCCCTGATTCTACTTAAGGATTGTGGAGTTATGTCCAGCCATGCGGAGAGGTCTCTCATTGATAATCTTTGTATCAGTTTGGGCATTTCTTTAAGTAGATATTGATATTGTTCTTTCTTGCTCATCCAGTGGATAGATGAAAAATAGAAAGAAGATGAAGTAAGCCATTCCTGAAGAATCATTCTTCCCCAATTGGATAAATTAAGAGAGTCTTTGAATGAGGTGGCTAAGTCTTTACGGGAGATTCTCCATAAAATACAAGTATCTACTGCCTCTAAAGTATATAGTGATTGTCTGCTCTCTGTCAGGTTGGGTGAACTGAGTGGGACATCATTTTCTAATGCAAAAAATATGATAAATTCTCTGCCCTCTCTTAGAATCGTACTTTTTACAATCCCTTTCTCAACAAAATAGATATAGTGATCTGTTTGCCTTTCTTGAAGGATAATCTCTCTCTTGGGCACAGAAAATCTTGTGAACTTTTCAAGCAATATTTCTATATCTTTTTCAAAAAGTCCATATTTATCTCTTAATATTTTTTTAATCCCGTTCTCCATACTTTAAAGAAAACAAAAAGACACGATGCAATGTTGGCGTAATTCTGATAAAAATGTACGGCATACCACTTGTAAAAGTATACTTAATTATAGAAAGAAACGGGGAAACAGGCCGATATTGAAGTGGCAATGCTCCTGGGAAGGGTACACAGAAAACATACTCTATCCGGTGAAGTGATGCTATCCATGAGTCAGAAACAGATATTAAAGTATATGTTTTACCGATGAAATCACTATTTTTGCTGCATATATGGATATATTGATTAATCAGGAGGAGATATAATGCTTGCATATACATATGTCGAACATGGGAAGTTTGAACTTTTGGAGAAGTTGAGGCCACAAATAAAAGATGCCCGGGATGCAATCGTACGTGTAACACTTGGCAGTATCTGCACCAGTGATCTTCATATTAAACATGGCAGTGTTCCGCGTGCAGTTCCTGGTATTACAGTCGGCCACGAGATGGTGGGCATTGTGGAGGAAGTAGGCTCCGGCGTCATTTCCGTCAGACCCGGTGATAGAGTGACAGTCAATGTCGAAACCTTTTGTGGAGAATGTTTCTTTTGTCGGCACGGATATGTGAACAACTGTACTGACCCCGACGGAGGATGGGCATTAGGTTGCCGTATTGATGGCGGACAGGCGGAATATGTCAGGGTTCCGTATGCCGAGCAGGGATTGAATCGTATTCCCGATAATGTCAGTGATGAACAAGCTCTGTTTGTAGGTGATGTGCTTGCGACGGGGTTCTGGGCTACCCGCATTTCGGAGATATCCGAAGATGATACGGTTTTGATTATAGGTGCCGGCCCTACCGGAATCTGTACTTTGCTCTGTGTGATGTTAAAGAAGCCACGGCGCATTATTGTTTGTGAACGGTCTGCTGAGAGAATCCGGTTTGTTCGTGAACATTATCCTGACGTGCTGGTGACAGAACCTGAAAACTGTAGGGATTTTGTACTCTGCAACAGCGATCATGGTGGAGCGGATGTCGTGTTGGAAGTGGCGGGTTCCGAAGAAACTTTCCGTCTGGCGTGGGAGTGTGCCCGCCCCAATGCCATCGTTACCATCGTAGCCCTTTATGACAAACCTCAGTTTTTACCTTTGCCCGATATGTATGGCAAGAACTTGATCTTCAAAACAGGTGGGGTAGATGGTTGCGATTGTGCCGAGATTCTCAGTCTGATTGAGCAAGGCAGGATAGACACTACTCCTCTTATTACGCATAGGTTTCCGTTGAACGAAATAGAGGAAGCTTATCGTATCTTTGAAAACAAGCTGGAGGGAGTTATCAAGATAGCTATAACGGGAGGCAGGTAGGGGAGTGTTTGTATTGACACTTTCTGCACATATTACAATTGAAAAAGGAAAAATCATAGAGTTAATCAAATCAAAGAGAATGCCTATCATAGAAATATCATCCTTGTCTCATCCCGGAGTAGAGATATTCAGTACCCTTACTGAAGCCCAGTTGCGTAATCGCATCGATTCCGACCGGGGAATTTTTATAGCAGAAAGCCCCAAGGTTATTCAAGTTGCTTTAGACGCCGGTTATGAACCTTTGGCTATTTTATGCGAGCAAAAACATATCATCGGTGACGCTGCCGTTATCATTGAGCGTTGTGGTGATATTCCTGTCTATACAGGCAAGCGTGATATACTTGCTTTACTCACCGGATATACACTTACCCGCGGAGTGCTTTGTGCCATGCGGCGTCCTGAATTAAGAAGTGTGGAGGAAGTATGCCGCGAAGCCAAACGTATCGTGGTAATAGATGGAGTTGTTGACACCACTAACATCGGAGCTATTTTTCGTTCGGCTGCTGCCCTCGGCATAGATGCTGTTTTGCTGACGCGGAACTCTTGTGATCCGCTCAATCGCCGTGCGGTCAGGGTATCTATGGGGTCAATATTTCTTGTATCATGGACTTGGATAGATGGTTCTCTCAGCAGGCTTGGCGATTTGGGATTTCGTACGGCTGCTATGGCACTTACTGATGATTCCATCTCTATCGATGATCCGGTTTTGAAGACTGAGCCCAAGTTGGCTATCATAATGGGTACCGAAGGAGACGGACTGCCGTACGAGACAATTTCCGAAGCCGATTATGTGGTTCGCATCCCTATGTCGCATAGTGTAGATTCACTTAATGTGGCGGCTGCTGCTTCTGTGGCTTTTTGGGAACTTCGTGCTCCAACTTTCAAGGAGTGATATGCCGAAGTCATACTTACAGTTATCCGGTTCTTTTCAAATTAAAGAAAAACATTTTCCCATGGCTTAGATTTAAATTCTTTAGGTCGCTATAGCTTAAATAAATGTTATATCACAAACTTTTCTCTTTGGGCATTGTTTCGGAGTGCAGTAAGTTATTTAAAAACATACCGATATGGAAGAGAAAAAAGAAGCCCGTCAAAAACGGAACAGGGAAAAATTAGCAACTGCTGATTGGGTAATGGCAGAATTTTATGCTACGTGGTGTCCTCATTGCGAACGTATGCAGCCCGTTGTAGAAGAATTCAAGAAACTTATGGAAGGGACTCTCGAGGTAGTACAGATCGATATCGATCAGGAAGATGCTTTGGCTAATTTCTATACGATCGAATCGGTTCCGACATTTATTTTAATGAGAAAGGGAGAACAGCTTTGGAGGCAATCCGGAGAACTGGATTTAGAAAGGCTGAAGAAAGCAGTGAAAGACTTTAAATCCTGAAAAGGCAATACGAATTACACGGATTATCAAGACAAGCACTGCTTTATTTGCTTTCAGTCTGTGATAATCCGTGTAACCCGTGTTGCAAAGATTGTTGCAAGATCCCTGTCTTGGGGATTATTCGGCAACAAATATCGGACTCAATACGTTTTTATCGGCATCTACCGGATAGAGGGCTTGTTCTTTTTCCAGTCTTTGAACCATTAGACGGAAGAGTTCTTTCGCTTTTTGTTGGTTTGTTTTTGACAGATCATTTTTTTCGTAAAGATCTTCTGAGAGGTTAAACAGTTTATAGGTAGGCGCCTCCGGAGTCTGTGGGTTATAATAATAGATGAATTTCCAGTCTCCCTTACGATAAGAGGTGAAATAGCTGCCGCGATGCTCATGTGGGAAATGCATTAAGAAATCATCACGATGCTTTTTATCTCTCTTTCCCTTTAACAGTTTTCTTAAATCGGCTCCGTCTAAGATATGGTTGGGAGCAGGTTTGACACCCGCAACAGAAAGTACGGTTGGATATATATCCATAACCGTTCCCATTTGGGTTTGTATGGCATTCCGGGCTATAGGATATGCCTTTTGGAATTTATTGTTTGGGTTGGGATGTGCCCAGCTGACAATGAAAGGAACACGGACTCCCCCCTCATATTCCGATCCTTTTTTTCCCTTGAATGGGGCAGATGAACCATAATCGGCAGCATCCCCGAGTGGTGCATCACCACCATTATCTCCCAAAAAGATGATCAGAGTATTTTCCGCTATCCCCATATCTTCGAGTTTATCCAGAATGTCTCCCAGCGATTTATCCATACCTTCGATCAGGGTGGCAAAAGCGCGTGCTTGTTGAGATTTGTTTGGATCGGTATAGTGGCTGATGAAGCGTTCATCGGTTTCGAATGGAGAGTGAACGGCATAGTGTGCCATGTTTAGATAGAAAGGCTTTTTTTCTGCAACGGCTTTTTCTATCTCTTTACCGGCTTCTAATGTGAGTGCATCACTTAAGAAGGTGTGAGTTTTGTGATATTGTTCCAAGTCGGGCACGGCTCTTGCTCTTTGACCTTTGATCCAACCGTACCCGTTTTCTCCATGATAACTACCCGGATGGCCGATTGCCGAACCGGCTATGTTGACATCAAAGCCCAGATTCGTAGGGTTTTCTCCTTCGCTTTTCAGACATCCGAAGTGTGCTTTACCCACATGGATCGTTTTGTATCCGGCTTGTTGTAATAAATAGGGATAGATCATATCCTGATGAGTGAGCCCTTTCCAATTCCAATCGAATGGTCCGTATGGAGTGCGGTTGTTGCTTTCCGCATTGATCCAGTTCGTAGTGCGGTGACGGGCCGCATTTTGTCCGGTCATGATGGATGCTCTGGAAGGGGAACTCACGCTTTGTGCATAAAAAGTGGAAAAGCGGATTCCCTGGTTTGCCAGGCGCTCCATATTGGGAGTACGATACCAATCGTTTAACGGTTGTCTCTGTGCATTTCCGTTTTCGTCCGTAACAAAGGGAACGGAGGTGTCCATTAATCCCATGTCGTCGACTAAAAAAACAATGATATTGGGTCGTTCTTGTGCACTTGCTGTTGTGAAACATGCGCTACAGAGGGCTCCCATCAAACTTCGGCTAACTATTCTATTGCTCATTGTGGTTAGTTAAAAAGGTTATTGAGTAGATTGGAACAGGATAATCATAGATATATTAATGATCCGGGATAAAGATATTAAAAAGATATCGGGTTTACAAGAAAAAAGCTAAGAAATAGGATTGGGAAAAGTCCGGATACTGATAAGAATAAAAGATGGAATACAATTGCCATTTTCTACTCAGATATTGTTTTATTAATTAAATTTATGTTACTTTTGCCCGGATAGAGAATTAACTATGGAATTCATAAATCCTAAATTTAAGTATATTTTTGCCTCCATTCTTTTGTTGGGGGGCTTTTTATGTGGGTATAATTTCAAACAATGGTATGTAACCAACCATCGAAACGAAAAACATATTTCTCTTATCTATTCTTGTTCAAAAAAAGAGGCTGACCGGGGACAATTTGAAGAACTGCTGAAGAAAGAATTTAGGTCGAAGGGTGTAGAACCTATATTTGATAAATTTTATCTTGATTGTAACCGTTTCGGCCAAAAAGTCGAAATAGAACACATCAGTAATTATCTTGAAGCTCTGAAAAGTAAGCCGATAGACCTTGTTATGGCGATGGGAGATCAGGCTACCCATTCTTTATTATCGACCCGACATCCTTTGCTCTATTCTGTTCCGGTGGTAGCTTGTAATGTGCATTTTCCTGATGAAGACCTTTTGAAAAAATATGAGTCCAGGAAAGTATATGCTCTAAGAGATACCCCCGACTTTAAGCATAATATGGAATTTATAAGGTCTTTGCAGCCACATGTTGGTCTGGAAATCGTTTATAACATTGACTTGACGCCTCTCGGTCATAAATCTTTTGACTTATTAAATCAGGTGGTTGATAGAAAAGATGTACAGATTCTGGGACATAAATCAGCATTCTCTATGGAGTATGAATATAAAGAAATGAGAGAAATGATTGAGTTTTATAATCTGATGCCTGCCGTAGCAAATAACCGGATAAAAAAGAAGGAGCTGACAATAAGCCTTTGCCCCTTTCGGTATATTAAAGGTGCTTCTTTGCTTGTAATGATGGAAAATTCAAAAAGTGAGCAGGGGAAGAAAGCATTTTTGCTTGATAAATTCGATATGGTATCGTTTCCGATAGTGAATGCCTTAAGCATACCTTCATTTAGTTGTGTACATGCCGGATTCGGAGAAGGAAATAAAATTGTTGGCGGCTATATGGCCACCAAAGAGATTTCTGTGCAGGCTGCAGCCGATCTGTCTACCCGGTTGATGAATAAAGAAAAAATAGGTATGCCTAAAATAAGGGATTTGAGAAAAGAATATGTACTCGATTGGAGTGTTTTTTCTACTTATAATGGTTATGATATTAAAAACGTGGGCAAGAATGTGCGTATTATTAATTATCCTATTTATGATCATTATCGTGAGGAATTTTATTTATTGGGTGTATTATTTGTCTTTGCATTCATTTTTATTTCTGTCAGTTTGCTGCACACTCGGCGGCGTTCGCTGATTGAACGCAAAAACTTGAAAATACTGGAAGAGGCACACAAGCGTTTGACTCTTTCTGCGGATGGAGGACAGATTTCGCTTTGGAATATGCAGGGAAGTGATATTGAGTTTGATGATAATTATGCGCGTCTGACAGGAGTAGAAAAAAGGAAGTTTAAGAGAACTGATTTTTGGGAGTATGTACATCCTGATGACTCGCAGTTATTAAGTTCTTTTTATGAAGCGTTGTGCAAATCTCCGGGTGTAGAAATACAACGGGTACGTTTCCGTTTTGATGAAAAGAAAGGTTATCAATGGTATGAATTACGATGCCGCAGTCTGAAGGATATTAAAGGAGAGATGATGCTGGCGGGGATCATGCAGAATATTCAAGAGTCGGTAGAACGTGAGCATCAGTTGATTGTGGCGAAACAAATGGCTGAGAAAGCTGAACTGAAACAATCTTTCCTTAATAATATGAGTCATGAAATCCGTACTCCACTCAATGCCATTGTGGGGTTTACAAATGTATTGTTGGGTGAAGGCTCCGAGGAGATTGATCCGGATGAAAAGGCGAGTATGCTTGAGATTATCAATCATAATAATGAATTGCTCTTGAAGCTCATTAATGATGTACTGGAAATTTCCCGCCTGGATTCCGGAAGTCTGGATTTTGACATGAAGGAATGGAATATGACAGATATTGTCAAAGAGATTTATAAGACGTACCAACCCTTAATCCGGCCTTCTTTACAGTTTCGTCTCGAATTGGATGATACTGTTCCTGTGCCTGTTCATACAGATCGTCTCCGTTTTGCTCAGGTTATTTCAAACTTTTTGAATAATGCTAACAAGTTTACCCAAAATGGATATATCGCTTTGGGGTGTAAAGTAGACAAGAAGCATAGGGAGGTTCGTATATATGTGGAAGATAGTGGTAAGGGAATTGATGAAAAGGAACTTATGATGATTTTTGAGCGTTTCTATAAAACTGACGAGTTTGAACAGGGAAGCGGTCTTGGTCTTGCCATCTCTAAAGTTATTATCGAGCGGTTGTCGGGACGTATAAAAGTACACTCTGAAAAAGGTAAAGGAAGTTGTTTTACAGTGATTTTATCATTGGCGGATGCACCGGAGAATCATATGTTGATTTGAATAGTGTGGTTGCTGTTTCAAGATACCGGTTGTTCTTGCTGTCTTTTTCAGTGGATGTGAATAACCATAGGTTATAAGGGATAAAAAAATTAAGTGTTTGTCTCTCAATTTAAAATGCTTCCTTTGTAGTGTACTAATTAAAGACATTATAAATAAATTCATTTATGTTGAGCGAGAAAAGAAACAGTATGCTTCACGGGGTTTTGTTGATAGCCCTGTTTTCATGTGCGGCCTTTTATATAGGTGACATGGAGTTCATAAAGAAACTCTCTTTCAGTCCGATGATTGTCGGAATCATTTTGGGCATGTTGTATGCTAACAGTCTCCGAAACAACCTTCCTGAGACGTGGGTACCGGGTATACAGTTCTGTTCAAAACGTATTTTACGGATAGGCATTATCCTCTATGGGTTTAAGTTGACTTTTCAGGATGTATTGGCGGTGGGGCTGCCCGCGATATTGATTGATGCTATTGTAGTAACCATAACGATTCTTGGAGGTATCTTAATCGGTCGTATGCTTAAAATGGATCGTGGAGTGGCGTTACTTACTTCTATCGGTAGTGGAATTTGTGGTGCAGCGGCTATTTTAGGGGCCGAATCGACCATTCAGACAAAACCATATAAAACGGCGGTAGCTGTTTCTACTGTAGTTATTTTCGGAACTTTGTCCATGTTTATCTATCCTATATTATATAGAAATGGAACTTTTGTGCTTTCACCCAACGAGATGGGGATATTTACCGGTGCTACGTTGCATGAAGTGGCGCACACTGTTGGTGCGGGAAATGCGATGGGGAAGGAGGTTTCGGATGTTGCTATTATCGTGAAGATGATTCGTGTGATGATGTTGGTACCTGTTTTGTTGATAACCAGCTTTATGGTATCCAGGGCTGCCGTGAAAGCTGGTGGACAAGGAGGTAGTATGAAGGACATATCTATTCCGTGGTTTGCTATCGGTTTTTTAGCGGTTATCGGTTTTAATTCCTTTGATCTATTGCCACAAAGTTTAATAGCTTTTATCAATAATCTGGATACTTTCTTGCTGACTATGGCAATGACTGCATTAGGTGCGGAAACCAGTATCGACAAATTTAAGAAAGCTGGTGCCAAGCCATTTGTACTTGCTTCTTTGCTGTATTTATGGCTAATTGTCGGAGGATATTTTTTGGTAAAACTCCTTGCTCCTGTCTTAATGTAAGAAGATGTTTCTTCCGGTCTCTGAATATCCTTGATTCTTTTCCCGATAGAGTTTTGCAACTTTGTTGCACTTGAAAACTACTACCTTTGCATCATAAACCTAATAGTAGATTGGATTATGGGACATTGTAAATGTGAAATGAATGCAAATGTGCGAGTAGAAAGCTGTCGGGAAGCGAATGGCTTCATAAAGGAATATTGGAAGGTAATACTTTCATTATTAATGTTGATAGCGGGTGCAATAATGAATCAGTTGGATGTTGCTTTTTTCAGAGATAATACGATATCTTTGGTTTGGTATATACTGGCTTATCTGCCTGTAGGTTTACCTGTGATAAAAGAAGCATGGGAGAGTATTCTTCAGAAAGACTTCTTTAGTGAGTTTACGTTGATGTCGGTTGCAACGTTAGGTGCTTTTTATATTGGTGAATATCCGGAGGGAGTTGCCGTTATGTTATTTTATTCGGTTGGTGAATTATTTCAGGATAAAGCGATAGACAAGGCTAAGCGTAATATCAGCGCTTTGCTGGATGTTCGACCTGAAAAGGCTGTGGTTGTGAGAAGTAATGAGATTGTTACGGTGGATCCGAGATTGGTTCTTATAAATGAAATTATTGAGATAAAAGCCGGTGAGCGTGTACCGTTGGATGGAGTAATGTTGGATGAAGTGGCGGCATTCAATACGGCAGCTCTTACCGGAGAGAGTGTTCCCCGGGATATTAGTAGGGGAGAAGAGGTACTTGCAGGTATGATTGTCACAGACAAAGTAATTCGGATGAAAGTGACAAAGCCTTTTGATAAAAGTGCATTGGCTCGTATTCTGGAACTTGTAGAGGATGCTTCCGAACGTAAGGCACCTGCAGAATTGTTTATTAGAAAATTTGCACGTGTTTATACTCCTATTGTTATCGGCTTTGCATTTCTGATTGTGTTGATTCCATATATTTATTCATTTATAAATCCGTTGTTTGGGTTTGTTTTTAATGATTGGCTGTATAAAGCATTGGTTTTTTTGGTGATTTCTTGCCCGTGTGCATTGGTTATCAGTATTCCATTAGGGTATTTTGGGGGAATTGGGGCAGCATCCCGATTGGGTATTCTGTTTAAAGGTGGAAATTATCTGGATGCCATAACTCGTGTGAATACAGTCGTATTCGATAAAACAGGTACTCTGACTAAAGGAGTTTTCGAAGTAGAATCTTGTCGGGTTGTTCCCGGGACTTCAGAAGAAGATTTATTGCGTGTAGTGGCTTCCATTGAGAAAAACAGTAACCATCCGATAGCCAGGGCTATTGTAGCTTATGCTCAAGATAAAGGGATTGATCTGATTGTCACTAAGAATATAGAAGAGATTGCAGGTTATGGGTTGATGACTGAGATTGATGGAAAAAGGGTGCTGGTAGGTAATACCAGATTGTTATCGAAATATTCCATTGAGTTTCCGAAGGCTGTGTTTTCAATAACAGAAACAACGGTTGTATGTGCTGTCGGGGATAAATATATAGGTTGTATCATCTTATCGGATGTGTTAAAAGACGATGCGTCAGATACTGTCAAGGCACTTAAAGAGTTAAATATTAAGAATATTCAGATATTGTCGGGCGATAAACAGAGTATTGTTACCATTTTTGCAAATAAGTTGGGAATAACTCAAGCTTATGGTGATCTCCTGCCGGAGGGAAAGGTGGAGCATATTGAGAGATTGAAGGAGGAGAAGGGCAATCAGATTGCTTTTGTTGGTGATGGGATGAATGATGCTCCGGTACTTGCTCTAAGTGATGTGGGTATTGCTATGGGAGGACTGGGTAGCGATGCCGCCATTGAAACGGCGGATGTAGTCATCCAGACCGATCAGCCTTCGAAAGTGGCAACAGCTATTAAGGTTGGGCGTTGTACGCGTCGGATTATCTGGCAAAATGTATTGTTGGCATTTGGTGTGAAGTTGTTGGTGCTGATTTTAGGGGCAAGCGGTATAGCTACTTTGTGGGAAGCTGTCTTTGCGGATGTTGGTGTTACATTGATTGCAATTATGAATGCTGTTCGTATACAGAAAATGATTAAATGATAATGGAAGATTTGTGTTTGAAGATATTGGAGCAGAGAGGCATAAAACCTACAGCCATACGGATGTTGGTTTTAAAGGCCATGATGGAGACGGAGCAGGCTGTTTCACTTCTTGATTTGGAAAATAAGCTGGATACAGTTGATAAGTCGACCATATTTCGTACGATTACTTTGTTTGTCTCTCATCATTTGGCACATAGTGTAGATGATGGTACAGGGTCTTTGAAATATGCGGTTTGTGATAGTGAATGTACTTGTGCGGTAAAGGATCTACATACACATTTTTATTGTGAATATTGTCATAAGACTTTTTGCCTCGAGAATATCCACGTTCCTGTGGTCGATTTACCTGAGGGATTTGCTGTACGAAGTATAAATTATGTCTTGAAAGGCTGTTGTGCTGAATGTGCGGCAGAGCTGAAAAAAGATCATTAAAATAAAAGCGCATTGATATTCTCAATCAATGCGCTTTTTTGAAGGTAATATAATTGTTATTACTTGATCAGCTCTACCACTACTGCGCGGTTCCAGTCATCATTTTCAAACTTAGTGCTGGTACCTTTGAACTCTGTAGTGATACGGTCTTTTGCAATTCCGTATTTGTTGACAAACACTTCAGTTACTGCATTGGCACGTCTTTCAGAAACAATTCTGTTAGCTTGTTCTGAGCCACGTTTGTCAGCATAACCTGTCAGACGAACACGGATTTCTGGATTTGCTTTCAGGAATTCAGCAATATTGAAGATACTAACTTCCTGTGAAAGCTCGATTTTGCTGCTGTTGAATGGGAAAGTAATTGTACTCGGAAGAGCCTTGATTTCAGAATTGTCGATTACTGTTTCTTCTTTGACAATTTCCGGTTTACGTGCTTTCAGTTCTGCTATTTCAGCTTGTTGTGCAGCATTTTCTTTTTTCAAAGTTGCGTAGTTTGCTTCCAGATCAGAGTAGTTGCTCTTGATAGCGTTGTACTGACGTGAAGAGTAGCCTTTCTTGAAACCTGTTTTGCCGAAACGGAAAGTAACACCGGCTGTCAGACCGCTGATTCCATCATTCGGAAAACCACCGCGAACCACCATATCGTCATCCAGGATAGCTCCTTGGTATTCAACGTTAATATCGAAACGTTTTGAGATACGGTAACGTGCCTGGATACCTGCATTGATTGTAAACGACTGGTCGCCTTTACGAATAAATGCTCCACCAATACCTGCAAAAGGAACGATGTCAAAACGACGGTTTTCTTTATAAGGAGCAAAGAAGTTGATCAGTCCGAACATAAAGTCTGCGTGAACAGCACCATATTGATAGTGCAACATTGAGTTAGCGCCAGAAGTAAATCCGTGCAGTGAACCGCCTGTACCTTGTAAACGAACTCCCCAGTAAGGATTAAACCATTTACCTACAGAAAGTGTCGGCATGAAAGTGATTGTGTTTCTGAATTTAGCGTCTTTTGAATTTTCTGCGAACAGAGATTGTGCACCAAAGTTTGCTGACATGAACCAGTTGTTCCAAAATCCATTGCCTTCAAAGGTTGTTTTATATCCCGGAAGACGTTTTGCATCATTGTCTTGAGCAAATACACTTGCGCTCATCAATGTTGCCAATGCAAACATAAAAATACTTTTTTTCATTTCTCTAAATTTTAAATTGGTTTGGTTAAACATTAATTGTTATTATTCGCCAATAATTGTTTTTAATAATCCGGCGTTTGATACGCCTAATTCGCAAAACGGTCGCAAAAATATAAATAGTTTTTGTTGGTTGCAAATATTTCTTCATTTATTTTAAGATTGTCTGATTTTGTAAAGATGCAAAGCTTTGTGAAATAGAAGATTATATGCTTATGAATGAAATCCGGACAATTCGTCTGTGGAATCACTTTTCCATTTGTTTGTTTCTCAGTATATTGTCTTTATTAAATAGGTATTCATTATTATGATCTCTTTGTAGCACTAGTAAGGGGTATGTTAAACAGGAATGTTCTATATTTCATCTTTTGTAACTTCCGTTATGAGAAATAAAGGAGGTCGTTTAATCGATTATGTCTGTAACTTTCGTGAAAAGCCTTTTGTGCCCGTTTGAGGGTGTTTTTTAAATAAACCTTTTCGGTTTTTATGGGTTATTTTATTAAAATAGGATTAGGTATGACTGAAATAAAAATAAAACGTGTATATGAGGATCCTTCTGATACAGATGGGTATCGTGTTTTAGTAGATCGCCTTTGGCCGCGCGGAATGAAAAAAGAACATTTAAAGTATGACTATTGGGCAAAGGAACTGACTCCTTCATCTGATTTAAGAAAATGGTTTCATGACGATGTTCCGGGACACTGGAAAGAGTTTGCAGAGATGTATCGAAAAGAACTTGAAACTTCTGATAAAACGTCCGAGTTTTTATCCCGGATACGATCCTGTGAATCAGTGACTCTTTTGTATGCTTCGAAGGAGCCGGTTTATAATCATGCCCGTATTTTACAAGCTTTTCTGGAGGAACGTTTGAAAAAGTGATTTCTAGGAGAAACCTATGCCAACACGAATCTTTTTTGTACTTTTGCGCCATCTTTTTAAAAACAACATCAAAAAAGAATCATATGGGAGGTTTTTTCGGAACAGTCTCGAAAACGAGCTGTGTGACCGATTTATTCTACGGCACAGACTATAACTCACACCTGGGAACAAAACGGGGAGGACTTGCGACATATAGTGAAGAACAGGGATTTATCCGCTCGATTCATAACCTGCAGAGTTCATATTTCCGTACCAAATTTGAGGAAGAACTGGATAAATTTAAAGGAAATGCCGGTATCGGTATTATCAGTGATACAGACGCCCAACCTATTATTATTAACTCACATCTCGGTAGATTTGCCATTGTTACGGTTGCTAAGGTCACAAACCTTAAAGAACTCGAAGAGGAACTACTTTCACAAAACATGCATTTCGCCGAACTTAGTTCGGGTAGTACCAATCAAACGGAACTTATCGCTTTATTGATTATTCAGGGTAAAAATTTTGTAGAAGGAATAGAGAATGTATATAACCATATAAAAGGTTCGTGCTCTATGCTTCTGTTGACAGAAGATGGAGTGATTGCCGCACGAGATAAATGGGGACGTACTCCTATTGTTATCGGGAAAAAGGAGGGCGCTTATGCAGCCACGAGTGAATCTAACAGTTTTCCGAATCTTGATTTTGAAATAGAACGCTATTTAGGACCCGGTGAAATAGTCCGTATGCAGGCTGACCGTCTTGAACAACTTCGCAAGCCTGATGACAAAATGCAAATCTGTTCATTTTTGTGGGTGTATTACGGTTTTCCCAATTCATGTTATGAAGGCCGGAATGTAGAAGAGGTACGCTTTACGAGCGGGTTGAAAATGGGTGAACAAGATGACTGCGATGCTGATTGTGTTTGTGGAATTCCGGATTCGGGTATCGGGCAGGCATTGGGGTATGCAGAAGGGAAAGGCATTCCTTATCATCGTGCTATTACCAAGTATACTCCTACCTGGCCCCGTAGTTTTACTCCGAGCAAGCAGGAATTACGTTCTTTGGTGGCAAAGATGAAGTTGATCCCTAACCGTGCTATGCTCCAAGATAAGCGTATTATTTTTTGTGATGACTCCATTGTGCGTGGTACGCAGTTGCATGATAATGTGAAGATTCTTTTTGATTATGGTGCAAAAGAGGTACATATGCGTATCGGATGCCCACCGCTTATTTATGGCTGTCCGTTTATTGGTTTTACGGCTTCAAAGTCGGATATGGAACTTATCACCAGGCAGATAATAAAAGAACTGGAGGGAGATGAAAATAAGAATCTGGATAAATATGCTACTACAGGTTCGCCGGAATATGAGAAGATGGTAGGCATCATCGCCAAGCGTTTCGGACTTTCGTCTCTCAAATTCAACACGATTGAAACACTGATTGAAGCCATCGGATTGCCAAAGTGTAAAGTTTGTACCCATTGTTTTGACGGATCCAGTTGTTTCTAAGTGGCTATTAGTGACTGAATATAAGATTATGTATAAAAAAAGAGCCGTGAATTGCTTGGCAGTTCACGGCTCTTTTTTTACCTTTACAGGCGTGAAAAATAAGATTTTAGCAAATTATTAAATTTTAAAGATATGAATTTAGTAGAACGTTTTTTGAAGTACGTAAGCTTTGATACACAGTCGGATGAACTGACAAGACTTACCCCCAGCACTCCGGGCCAAATGGTATTTGCGGAATATCTAAAGTCTGAGTTGGAGTCGTTGGGGCTAGAAGATATAACATTGGACGAGAACGGTTATCTTTTTGCTACTTTACCTGCCAATACAGAGAAAGAATTGCCTGTCATCGGCTTTATAGCACATATGGATACGAGTCCCGATATGAGTGGAAAAAATGTCACTCCACGTATTGTAGAAAAATACGATGGTTCGGATATTGTGCTTTGTGCCGAAGAGAATATCGTACTTTCACCGAGTCAGTTTCCTGAGTTGCTCGATCATAAGGGTGAGGATCTGATTGTTACCAATGGTAAAACTCTGTTAGGGGCAGATGATAAGGCAGGTATTGCTGAAATAGTATCAGCTGTTGTCTATCTGCAGGAACATCCCGAAATTAAGCATGGTAAAATTCGGATCGGTTTCAATCCGGATGAAGAAATAGGTGAGGGTGCTCATAAGTTTGATGTTCAGAAGTTCGGTTGTGAGTGGGCTTATACGATGGACGGAGGAGAAGTTGGAGAGTTGGAATTTGAAAATTTCAATGCTGCCGCTGCCAAGATCACTTTTAAAGGACGTAATGTGCATCCGGGATATGCTAAACATAAAATGATCAATTCGATCCGTATAGCCAATCAGTTTATTACTATGCTTCCCCGGCACGAGACTCCGGAACATACTTCCGGATATGAGGGTTTCTACCACTTAATCGGTATCCAAGGAGATGTGGAACAGAGCACTGTATCCTACATTATTCGTGACCATGACCGTAATAAATTTGAGGATCGTAAAAAAGAGATAGAACATTTGGTGAATAAGATCAATGCAGAGTTTGGTGAAGGCACTGCTACGCTCGAATTGCGTGACCAGTACTATAACATGCGTGAAAAGATAGAACCCGTAATGCATATTATCGACACTGCTTTTGCTGCAATGGAAGCCGTAGGGGTGAAACCGAATGTGAAACCTATTCGTGGAGGAACGGATGGCGCACAATTATCATTCAAGGGGTTGCCTTGTCCCAATATCTTTGCCGGTGGCTTGAATTTTCACGGTCGCTATGAATTTGTTCCCATCCAGAATATGGAAAAGGCAATGAAGGTCATTGTGAAGATCGCTGAACTGGTAGCTTCGAAGTAATCATTATTTATATAATTCTTAAATTCTCATTTCATGAAAACCACTCCATTTACCGAGAAACATATTGCACTTGGTGCTAAGATGCACGAGTTTGCAGGATATAACATGCCTATTGAGTATTCGGGTATCATCGACGAACACCTTACAGTTTGTAATGGTGTCGGTGTTTTTGATGTGTCACACATGGGCGAATTTTGGGTGAAAGGTCCTCATGCGTTGGATTTTTTGCAGAAAGTGACTTCAAATAATGTGGCAGCTTTGGTGTCGGGTAAAATTCAATATACTTGTTTTCCAAATGAAGACGGGGGTATCGTTGATGACTTACTGGTCTATCAATATGAACCGGAAAAATATCTTTTGGTTGTTAATGCTTCGAATATAGAGAAGGACTGGAACTGGTGCATTTCTCACAATACGGAAGGTGCTGAGTTGGAAAACTCTTCAGATAATATGGCACAACTTGCCGTACAAGGTCCGAAAGCCATTCAAGCTCTGCAAAAATTGACGGATATTAATCTTGCCGATATTCCTTATTATACGTTTAAAGTCGGTGAGTTTGCCGGTGAGAAGAATGTGATTATTTCCAATACGGGATATACCGGAGCAGGTGGATTTGAACTATATTTTTATCCGGATGCTGCCATGAAGATTTGGGATGCAGTTTTTGAAGCCGGAGCTGAGTTTGGCATAAAACCGATAGGGCTTGGTGCGCGTGATACTCTTCGTCTTGAAATGGGATTCTGTCTGTACGGTAATGACTTGGACGATACTACGTCTCCTATTGAAGCCGGACTGGGATGGATCACTAAATTTGTGGACGGCAAGAACTTTACAAATCGTTCGATGCTTGAAAAACAAAAAGCTGAAGGCACCGTTCGCAAATTAGTGGGCTTTGAAATGATTGACCGGGGGATTCCTCGTCATGGTTACGAGTTGACAACAGCGGAAGGTGATAAAATCGGGGTAGTAACATCAGGTACAATGTCTCCTATTCGTAAGATTGGTATTGGTATGGGATACGTGAAACCTGAATATAGTAAGATCGGTACAGAAATATGTATTGATATGCGTGGACGTAAGTTGAAAGCTGTAGTAGTAAAACCGCCTTTCCGTAAATAGAATATTGACGAATAAAGCGTTGAAATCCCTCTCTGTCTTTAAAGGCAGAGGGGGATTTTTGTTTAAATGGAAAGTTTGCGTTCTTTCGGATATGTTTGGAATATTAGAGGTCTCATTTAACAGATATAAAAGTCTTCCTTAGTCAATTTGTCTCTATACTCAAACATATTATTTCCTTTCTAATATTATTCTTGGTTATGTCTATGAAATATTTTTATTTCAGAATAATCTCTATTTCTGCCTATATAGGCTATTATATTTGCATTATATTCTAATTTCTACTTTTTTTGATTTCTTGGAATTAATATTTATTTGTATTTTTGATCTATATATATAATGTAATAGAAAGAATAATTAGATCAATTAAATGATTGTATTTTGTTTCCTATGAACTGAATGTGTAATATAAAAGTGATAGGCGTATCACTGTTTTCAGTGACAAATGTGTATTAAATATCGTTGTATGATGGTAAATAGTGAGTCTTATAACATGAATTTAGTAAATATTGGAATAATTTTTTTCTTAATTATTGGAAATAATAAATCTAAGCGCTATATTTGCTGCAACACTAAAAGATATTAAATAGAAAATTCAAGATATTGAAAGAATGTTAATCGATTGTTCGATGGTTATCATTTCTTTCTTAGAAAAGATCTACTAAGTGAAAATTAGGATCTTTGATAATAAGATTTGATAGAGGTATTACACTTACATAACAAATATTTTATTGGTATTAGAAAATCGGATATTAGAAAATGGATTTTGTCGTTGCTTTCTTAATAAAGGTAGTGTAATTCTGGTGATAACGGAAACTACCGACAATGACGAATCTTATCGGTGACCGTAATGTTCTGTTTGCGGGGATGCGGAATATCAGAAGATTTTCATATTTTTCTTTTGTCAGAAGGTTTACTGAATTTGTATGTGTATTGAAGAACAGCTTTTGTTCTTTGAACTGCATACTAACTTACTATAATTTACATTGTTAATCTTACGGGCTTTTATATGAAAAAGGCATCTTTGTTTTTGTCGTTTTTTATTGCTCTCTTTTTGTTTTCGGCTTGTACTGACGATACTGAGCAATGTCTATATTCCCCTAAAGTTTTTGATACGGGTGATCTATTGAGCAATAGAGTGAAAGAAGAATTTCTTAATTTTGATTATCCTGCCGGGATTGTTCCAATTCTTTTTGCCGTAGATAGTATCGAGGCCATCCAAATGGGGGCTTATGCTGATGAATGTTTTAATGATCTTGTAGATTCGATATCCGAGTCAAGAGATTTTAAGCATAGAGGGATGTTGGTGCTTGTTTCGAAAAATCCGAAACTCATTCAAATACGTTTGGGTAATCGATATCGGGTTTATTGCAATATGACAGGAGCAACTTCCGGACTGGATTATTTAGATTTGCAAAAGCAAATACAGGAGAGAGGTGTAGAAGAAACTCTTCCATTGTTTCTGCAAAACACTTCAGTTCGTATTCAGGAGTTGAATGAGTTACCTTCATATAAAAAATATCGAATCAACTCTGCGATTTCAGTAATTTCTACTTGTTTGGAATACATAGGAACTCCTTCGGAGAACTTTTACGGAAAGTGTGTTTTAACCCCCATTTTAAAAATAACATCATTTGGGTATTATATTTTTAAATCATGGTTGTTGACCTTCATGTTTGTATGTCTGATAATGCTTTTATGCCGTTGGATGATGTTTCTGCTAGTGAAGCGTTTATTGGGAGGGAATGTTATAGCCCTTATGTGGACTCAAAAGATCATTAATTGGGGACTTGGTTTATTGTTTTCAATTTCTGCAGCAGCTTCGGCTATTATTTTGTCCAGTGGACGAATGGAAGATGCGATAGCGTTGCAGGCTATTGGAATTCCTTTTATGGAGAATTTTCAGATTGCCGCTGCAGATTATGTTTTGAAAACATCGTTTGTTGCCGCTTTCTTTTTTGTTTTAATGTATGCACTGAAACGAAATATCGTATCAGATATCTTTTTAATGAGTCTTTTGGAACCAGCCAAGCAGCAGGAAGTTTATCGTAGTTTGAGCGATGCTCAAAAGACTGCTTTGGTTATAGGACACGAAGCGGATCTCAATGAAGTTGAAACAAGTTCCGAACCATATTCCGAATTGTTCACTTCGCGTGTATCTAAACAGGAAACCGTGACTATTGTTTCATTGGCAATAGCGGCTTTATTTTTGATTCCGCGGCCTTTGATTATAATGGGTATTGCTTTAACCATTTACCCGCTGGTCGGACAATGTGTGAAGATTTATCATGTGGTGAGTAATCATACGCTTCCGGCACAAATAAAGGGAGATAGAAGAAGGGCATTAATAACCAATTTACTTATCATTTTTGCAATAGCTTTTATAACTGTTCTGATAGGACTGTTTTTTAATCCCATGCCGGATAAAAAAGAAATTGATAGGAATGAAATAAAGATGGAATTGATTGCTCCGGATAGATTGGAAGGAAATTATACTGTTAGTAAATCTATTGTGGGGCAGATCCAAGTATCCAGTGGTATTATAAAAAAGGTGAAAGATGGAACGTTTCAACTTTTGATAACCGGTAAATCTTCTCCTAAAGTGTATAAGTTGGATTTTAATTCTGATAAAATGATATTTGTTTCAGGAGAACTGGGTAATGGAGCAATCCACTATGATAAAGATTTGGATAAAATTAAAATAGTATTTAATATAAATGAACAAACGACATGGACAATTTCAAAGTGATTTATTCGATTCCATTTTTGTTTTTTATTATCGTGTCCTGCAGCAACTCATCAACTGAGATGGTTGCTAAAAGTAAGTATGATGCTAAGATTGCCGAGTATAAGGAGTTGAACGAACAGCAAGCGGCTGTTATTGAAGATAATTTAGAGAAAAGTAAAATTATTAATAATGTGGTGACGGAATTAAATCAGATAGCCGGCAATACACATTCTTTGCGTGTGAATGTAGAGCATGGAGTGGGGGAATTGAGTCAAGCAGAAGAGATCAATCAGAAACTTCAGACTCTGAAAAAGCGCTTAAGTGCAGTTGAAGGTAAGCGTAGTGACGGCAGTAAGAACCTGTTGGCAACGATGGATAAATTGAAAAGTATTATTGAGCAAAAAGAGATTGAAATCAACAATCTCAAACAGGAGATTGCGAACCAACAACAAACAATAGCTAATCAGAAAAATACAATTGCGAGCCAACAGGTGACGATCGATGCTCAGAGTCAGGAGTTAATGAATAAACAACAGGAAATGTGGTATAAATTAGGTACTGAGCTACACTCTGTCGTAGAAGAATTACCAAAAGTAAAAGGAAGAAAAGATAAGCGGAATATTAAAAATACCAGATACTATATTCTGAACAAAGCAAAAGAATGTTTTGAACATGCTGCACAACTGGGACATTCACTTGCCGGTTCGAAAGCCCGACAGGTGGAAGGGGAGATGAGTAGATTATAAAGTGTGATTTTATAGTTTTTCTGTTGTTAGTTAACAGAAAACACTAATTTTGCATTCGATTTAAATTCTATTCGAATGTCACAACTTCCAACATTAATAGCCGACCTCGCCCTGATTCTGATTTGTGCCGGTATAATGACTCTGTTATTCAAGAAGTTGAAGCAACCGCTTGTGCTGGGCTATGTGGTTGCCGGGTTTCTTGCCAGTCCACACATGCCCTATACACCTTCGGTGATGGATGTAGCCAATATTAAAACCTGGGCTGATATTGGAGTCATCTTCTTGCTTTTTGCTCTTGGATTGGAATTTAGTTTTAAGAAGATAGTCAAGGTGGGAGGTACGGCTGTTATTGCCGCCTGTACCATTATCTTCTGTATGATTCTTCTTGGGATTGCCGTCGGGATGGGGTTCGGCTGGCAACGTATGGATAGCCTGTTCTTGGGAGGTATGATCGCCATGTCTTCTACTACAATTATTTATAAGGCATTTGATGACTTAGGATTGCGGAAGAAACAGTTTACCGGTTTAGTACTCAGTATTCTTATTCTTGAAGATATACTTGCCATTGTTTTAATGGTCATGCTTTCGACGATGGCAGTCAGCAATAACTTTGAAGGGACAGAAATGCTGGGCAGTATCGGTAAGTTACTTTTTTTCCTTATTCTTTGGTTTGTCGTTGGCATTTATGCCATACCCGAGTTCCTGAAGCGCTGTCGGAAACTGATGAGTGAAGAAACGCTGTTAATCGTATCTTTGGCTCTTTGTTTCGGTATGGTGGCTATTGCTGCCAATACCGGTTTCTCGGCTGCTTTTGGTGCTTTCATTATGGGGTCTATCCTGGCCGAGACAATTGAGGCGGAATCTATCGATCGATTGGTAAAGCCTGTGAAAGACTTATTTGGTGCTATCTTTTTTGTATCGGTCGGGATGATGGTAGATCCTGCGATGATTATTGAATATGCGGTTCCTATCATAGTCATTACGTTGGCAGTGATTCTGGGACAGGCCTTTTTCGGAACAATGGGGGTTATGTTGGCAGGACAGCCTTTAAAGACCGCCATGCAGTGTGGCTTTAGCCTGACGCAGATAGGGGAGTTTGCTTTTATTATTGCTTCTCTGGGCTTATCACTGCATGTGACAAGTGATTTCCTATATCCGATTGTAGTAGCTGTTTCCGTGATCACGACATTTCTGACTCCTTATATGATTCGTGTTGCCGAGCCTGCCTCAAACTTCGTCGATCGTAAGTTACCCGAATCCTGGAGACGTTTCCTGATGCGATATACTACCGGTACGCGGACTGTCAATCACGAAAGTTTGTGGCGGAAGCTATTGTTTGCCTTAGCACGTATTCTGGTGGTGTATTCCATTGTCAGTATTTCGGTAATTACCCTTTCGTTCCGTTTTGTAGTACCTTTGCTACGCGAACATTTGCCGGGTATCTGGGGCCCATTGGCAGGAGCTGTTTTTACTATCTTGTGCATATCCCCTTTTTTGCGGGCCATTATGGTGAAGAAGAATCACTCGGTCGAATTTATAACTTTGTGGAATGATAATCGTGTCAATCGCGGACCGCTGGTTTCCACGGTTGTATTTCGTGTCGCAGTGTCAGTTCTGTTTGTTATGTTTGTCATTACCCGTTTGTTTAAAGCTTCGGTAGGACTGATGTTCGGAGTGGCTTTGTTACTGGTGATTCTGATGATACTTTCGAGGCAGTTAAAAAAACAATCCATTTTGATAGAACGTAAATTTTTTCAGAATCTTCGTTCACGTGATATGCGCGCTGAGTATTTGGGAGAGAAAAAACCGGCTTATGCCGGACGTTTGCTTTCAAGAGATCTGCATCTGACTGATTTTGAAATACCGGGAGAGTCGGCTTGGGCCGGAAAAACCTTGCTTGAACTGAATCTGGGTAAGAAGTATGGAGTGCATGTAGTCTCCATTCTTCGGGGAAAACGTAGGATTAACATTCCGGGTGGTTCTATCCGTCTGTTTCCGATGGACAAAATACAAGTGATCGGTACTGATGACCAGTTGAATACCTTCGCCGAAGAGATGTCGCATGTTGCTGTGATCGATTCGGGAGTGTTTGAGAAGAGTGAAATGACTTTGAAGCAATTGTTGATCGATACAGACTCTGCTTTTCTGGGCAAAACGCTGCGTGAATCGGGCATTCGTGATAAATACCATTGCCTGATTGCCGGCGTGGAGCGGGGAGGAGAAGCTTTGATGACGCCTGACGTGAATGTTCCTTTTGAAGAAGGAGATGTAGTGTGGGTGGTAGGTGAGAATGAAGATGTGTACCGGTTAATAGGACAAAATTGTGATAGAAAACGTTAACAAGATACTGGCATATCATAAAAAAATGCGATATTTGCGGAATGATTCAGATAGAGACTATACTTGATATACTGGTTAAAGGATTCGTTATCGGCATTGTGGTTTCTGCGCCGCTGGGGCCTGTAGGTGTCCTTTGTATTCAGCGTACTTTGAACAAAGGGCGTTGGTATGGATTTGTCACCGGACTGGGGGCTTCGTTGAGTGATATTGCTTATGCTCTTTTGACGGGATATGGCATGAGCTTCGTATTCGATTATATCAATAAAAATATTTTTTATCTGCAACTCCTCGGAAGTATCATGCTATTGGCTTTTGGTATTTATACATTCCGCAGCAATCCTGTGCAATCCATTCGGCCTGTATCGGCCAATAAAGGTTCTTATTTCCACAACTTCATTACCGCCTTTGCAGTTACACTTTCCAATCCGCTTATTATTTTTCTTTTCATCGGTCTGTTTGCCCGTTTTGCTTTTGTGCAACCCGGAGTATTGGTCTTTGAAGAGATTACGGGTTATCTGGCCATTGCCCTCGGAGCGCTGGCGTGGTGGTTTGGAATAACTTTCTTTGTTAATAAAGTGCGGACGCGATTCAATTTGCGGGGTATCTGGATTTTGAACCGGGTGATTGGCAGTATCGTGATGGCAGTATCCGTGTTCGGACTCATATTCACTTTGCTGGGAGAATCTATTTATTGATAGGAGAAAAGACAGAAGATGAAAATAGCGCAACAACTCAAGGAGAAGAACATTGCCGAATACCTTATTTATATGTGGCAGATAGAGGATTTGATCCGTGCCAATGATTGTGATGTCGACCGGATTGAGGAGAATATCGTTTCCCGTTATCAAGTGAGCGATGAAGAGCGTCGTGAACTGACAGAATGGTATGCCAATCTGGCTTCGATGATGCGGGAAGAGGGAGTTCGTGAGAAAGGACATCTCCAGATTAACCGGAACGTAATCATCAACCTGACCGAATTGCACGCTGCCCTGTTGGCATCACCTAAATTTCCTTTCTATAGTTCGGCTTATTTCAAAGCATTACCCTTTATTGTAGAATTACGAAATAAAAACGGGCAGAAGGAAGAACCGGAGCTGGAAACCTGTTTCGAAGCTTTGTATGGCATGATGCTGTTGCGCTTGCAAAAGAAGCCGGTCAGTCCGGAGACTACGAAGGCAATGGAAGCTATCAGTAGCTTTTTGTCTATGTTGGCCAACTATTATGATAAGGATAGAAAAGGAGAGTTAAAACTGGAATAAAACGAATCAGACTCACCATAGAGTATACAGGGTTCCATAGAGATGGTTTTCTCTTAATATCCTATAAACAAGAGATTAAAACTCTGTGAGACTCCGTGTTACTCTGTGGTGAATCCAACTAAAAAAATACCGAAATGAATATATTGGTCACCGGAGCCAACGGGCAACTTGGCAATGAAATGCAGGTACTTGCCAGAGAAAACCTGCAGCATACGTATTTTTTTACGGATGTACAGGAGTTGGACATTTGTGATGAACAGGCTGTTTATGCCTATGTGAGTGAACATAAGATTGACATCATCGTGAACTGCGCTGCTTATACAGCGGTAGACAAGGCTGAGGATAATGTCGAACTTTGCGACAAACTGAATAATATAGCACCGGGATATCTGGCACGGGCGGCTCAGGCTAATGGCGCTGCAATGATTCAAGTTTCTACCGATTATGTGTTTGACGGTACAGCGCATATTCCTTATACGGAAGAGGAACCTACTTGTCCGGCTTCGGTTTATGGCTCTACCAAGCTGGCGGGCGAACAGAACGTGATGGATCATTGCGAGAAAGCTATGGTAATTCGTACGGCATGGTTGTACTCCATCTATGGCAATAATTTTGTAAAGACAATGATTCGTCTCGGGCAGGAGCGTGATTCTTTGGGAGTCATTTTCGATCAGATCGGTACACCGACTTATGCTAATGATTTGGCCCAGGCTATTTTTGCAGCGATCAATAAAGGCGTTGTCCGCGGCATTTACCATTTCAGTGACGAAGGAGTTTGTTCCTGGTATGACTTTACCATAGCCATCCATCGCCTGGCGGGCATTGCTTCGTGTAAGGTAAAACCGTTGCATACCGCCGATTATCCGGCAAAGGCACCCCGTCCACACTATTCCGTACTCGATAAAACAAAGATAAAAGATACATTTGGCATTGAGATCCCGCATTGGGAGGAGAGCCTGAAACGTTGCATTAATCAATTAAGAATGGAGACACTTTGATTCTTCATCCTCAATTCTCGAAATATGGCAGATAATACAGAAATACTAAGACGGCGCACTTTCGCCATTATTGCACACCCGGATGCCGGTAAAACTTCGTTGACTGAGAAGTTACTGTTGTTCGGCGGACAGATTCAGGTGGCAGGAGCAGTAAAAAGTAACAAGATCAAAAAGACGGCAACTTCCGACTGGATGGAGATCGAGAAACAACGTGGTATCTCGGTGACAACTTCGGTGATGGAGTTTGACTATCGGGACTATAAGATTAATATTCTGGATACTCCGGGGCACCAGGACTTTGCCGAAGATACCTATCGTACCTTGACGGCGGTAGACAGTGTCATCATCGTGGTAGATGGAGCGAAGGGTGTGGAAACCCAGACCCGCAAGCTAATGGAAGTCTGCCGGATGCGGAATACCCCGGTAATCATCTTTGTGAACAAAATGGACCGTGAAGGTAAAGATCCGTTTGACTTGCTGGATGAATTGGAAGAAGAACTGATGATTCAGGTACGTCCTCTGTCTTGGCCTATCGAACAAGGCCCCCGTTTCAAGGGAGTTTATAATATCTACGAACAGAAACTGGACCTCTATCAACCTTCCAAACAAGTGGTGACGGAGAAAGTGGAAATAGATATTCATTCTGACGAGTTGGATCGGCAGATCGGCGATACGCTGGCAGATAAGTTACGCGGTGATTTGGAATTGATAGAAGGTGTATATCCCGAATTTGATGTAGAAACATATCTGCAGGGAGAGTGTGCACCGGTCTTTTTCGGTTCGGCTTTAAATAATTTTGGTGTGCAGGAACTGCTCAACTGTTTTGTTGAGATTGCCCCCGCCCCCCGTCCCGTACATGCAGAAGAACGTGAGGTGATTCCCGAGGAGCCTAAATTTACCGGTTTTATTTTCAAGATTACGGCTAACATCGACCCCAATCACCGTTCGTGCGTAGCCTTCTGCAAAATCTGTTCAGGTAAGTTTGTACGAAACGCCCCTTATCTGCATGTACGTCATGGTAAGACTATGCGTTTCTCCTCACCCACCCAGTTTATGGCACAACGTAAGACGACTATTGACGAGGCTTGGGCCGGAGATATTATCGGTTTGCCGGATAACGGAACATTTAAGATTGGCGATACGCTTACCGAAGGAGAACAACTTCATTTCCGTGGTTTGCCGAGCTTCTCACCGGAGATGTTCAAGTACATAGAGAATGCCGATCCGATGAAGCAGAAACAGCTTGCCAAGGGCATCGACCAGTTGATGGACGAAGGTGTGGCCCAGTTGTTTGTCAATCAGTTCAACGGTCGCAAGATTATCGGTACGGTAGGTCAGTTGCAGTTTGAGGTTATTCAATATCGTTTGCTGAACGAATACAATGCTTCTTGCCGTTGGGAGCCGTTGAGTTTGTACAAAGCATGCTGGATTGAAAGCGATGACCTGGAAGAGTTGGAAGCATTCAAGAAACGTAAATATCAGTATATGGCCAAGGATCGTGAAGGACGCGATGTTTTCCTGGCCGATTCGAACTATGTGCTTCAGATGGCACAGATGGATTTCAAAAATATCCGGTTCCACTTTACAAGCGAATTCTGATTCGCTTCATAAAAAAGACCGGATCAAGACGGTGGACGAGTTGCAGTGTAGTGCTATTTGTCCACCGTTTGTCGTATATGGCATTGGGTCGGCGAGCTTTCCCCCGATACATTCCACCCTAACCCTTTTATCCTTTAAACCAACGTTGTCCGACACCCCCATGTCGGGCATGCTGACACCCCCATGTCGGATGTGTCGACACCCCCATGTCGGATATCCTTTCTTTAAGGCTTAGTTCCGGTTGGTAGGTAAGAGAGGGCATCGATCTTTCTGTCCATACAAAAACACCTTCTTAATGAAAATTTCGGCTTGGCAGTCGTTGCGAAAGGCTGGATGTACTGACCGGACTTTTATCCTTAAGAGTAACAGCCCGGTACGTTTGTTTACAGACCTGAAGCGTGGTGCTTTCATTCTGTCCGGTTGTCGGGTGAAACGATGATTCCCGCATCTTCTGTGAGTCCGGACGCAGGTTTCTTTCTGTACCTTATGGTATAATTTTCCCTAAAGAAACAGGGATGTTGCCTTAAATATTTTACCTTTGTAATCTAAACAAAAAACTCGAGGTCATGAAGTATAAACTGTTAGTCCTTGATGTAGACGGGACATTGCTCAATGATGAGAAGGAGATTACTCCTCGTACCCTTGCCACTTTGTTAAAAGTACAGCAGATGGGAGTACATATTGTTTTGGCCTCCGGTCGGCCCACTTATGGGATTTTGCCTTTGGCAAAGAAACTGGAGCTGGGTAACTATGGCGGATACATCCTGTCCTATAACGGCGCACAGGTCATTAATGCCAAAAATGGGGAAGTATTGCTCGAACGGCGTATTAACCCCGAAATGTTGCCTTATCTGGAGAAGAAAGCCCGTAAAAACGGATTTGCAATCTTTACTTACACCGAAGACCGAATGATTGCTGATCAGGCAGATAATGAACACATTCTTCAGGAAGCATTCCTCAATCGGATGGAGTTGATTGAAGAACCCGAATTTTCGGTTGCCGTTGATTTTGCTCCTTCCAAATGTATGTTGGTCAGTGATGACGAAGAGGCGCTTATCGGATTGGAAGAACATTGGAAAAAACGTTTGAACGGAGCGCTCGATGTATTCCGGTCGGAACCCTATTTCCTGGAAGTCCTGCCATGTGGCATTGACAAATCAACTTCGTTGGGAGCCTTGCTTTCCCATTTGGATATCACTCCGGAAGAAATCATTGTTATCGGTGATGGCGTTTGCGATGTTTCCATGATCCAGTTTGCCGGATTGGGTATCGCCATGGGCAATGCTCAGGATTCGGTAAAGGTATGTGCCGATGTGGTGACGGCTTCGAATGAAGAAGACGGAGTTGCTCTTGCCGTAGAAAAAGCGATTCTTTCTGAGATTCGTCCGGCAGAGATTCCTCTCGATCAATTGAACGAGCGTGCACGTCATGCCTTGATGGGAAATCTGGGCATTCAATATACCTATGCTTCCGAAGACCGGGTAGAGGCTACTATGCCGGTAGACGAGCGGACCCGTCAGCCTTTCGGCATTCTGCACGGAGGTGCCACGTTGGCACTGGCCGAGACTGTTGCCGGACTGGGTTCGATGATTCTCTGCCAGCCCGACGAGATTGTGGTTGGTATGCAGGTCAGCGGTAACCACATGTCATCTGCCCACGAGGGAGATACCGTACGTGCCGTCGGTACCATTATCCACAAAGGACGTTCATCACATGTCTGGAATGTAGACGTATTTACGTCGACGGACAAGTTGGTGTCTTCCATACGGGTAGTGAATAGTATATTAAAGAAGAGATGACGTTAGAAGAAACAAATAATTGTGAGATTATAGATGAATTGATCCGTCAGGGAAGGAGCTTCGCAATGTATCGTAATCCGGGCGAAGAGGAACCTCACTTTCTGATGCAGACTTGCGGAGAAGTACACCTTATCCGGAAAATGGAAGATTTGAATGGTCGGACAGGCTTTGTCATCGCCCCTTTCCGGGTCACTCCGCAATGTCCTATCATATTGATCCGGCCGGATTGTCACGAGATTCCTTCCTGCGCCGGAAACTTGCATACCCCTGCACAGGGGGACGATGCGGCATCGTACGGGCAACAGCTCCGAAGCGACTGGTCACTCGGGGCGAAGAAAGCCTATGAAGCTTGTTTCGATGTCTTTATCAGGGCTTTGAGGGAACGTACTTTTGATAAGTTGGTACTATCCCGCAGAATGACGGTGAGGAGAGAGCCGGGATTCTCTCCCGCAGCGGCTTTCTACCGGGCTTGCAGGCGTTACATCTATTCGTATGTCTATCTTTGCTATACTCCGCAAACCGGGGTGTGGATGGGCAGTACTCCGGAAATCATTTTATCGGGTGAGAAAGGAGAATGGAATACGGTAGCGTTGGCAGGAACCCAGTCTTTACAGAATGGTGAGCTTCCGCAACAATGGGATGAAAAGAACCGGGAGGAGCAGGAGTATGTGGCGGCATATATTCGTAAACAACTCCGCTCGTTGGGGATTTCTCCGACGGAGAAAGGACCTTATCCGGCTTTTGCCGGGGCATTGTCTCACCTGAAAACGGATTTCCACTTCTCGCTGAACGACAGTCAGAGGTTGGGAGATTTATTGAAGCTGTTGCATCCCACTCCCGCCGTATGCGGATTGCCAAAAGAAGAAGCTTACCGGTTTATCCTTGACAATGAAGGCTATGACCGCAGCTATTATTCCGGATTTATAGGCTGGTTGAGGCCGGAAGGGAGAACGGACCTGTATGTCAACTTACGCTGTATGAATGTGAAAGAAGATTCGTTGACATTGTATGCCGGAGGCGGCCTGCTGGCCTCTTCCGAATTGGATGATGAGTTTCAGGAGACGGAAAAGAAGATGCAGACCATGCAGAACTTGAACTCCTAAATAAAATAATATATAAAGCGATGTATTCAGATAAGAAAAACATATTGCAGTTGGTAGCGTTGCTCCGTGCACATGGGGTGACGAAAGTCGTTTTATGTCCCGGAAGCCGGAATGCACCGATTGTACATACACTTGCCGGACATCCCGACTTCACTTGTTACTCGGTAACAGACGAGCGGAGTGCCGGCTTTTTTGCTATCGGGCTTGCTTTACAGGGCGGAACTCCTGCCGCTGTTTGTTGCACATCGGGCACGGCTTTGTTGAATTTGCATCCTGCCATAGCAGAGGCCTACTACCAGAAAGTATCTTTAGTAGTTATTTCCGCCGATCGTCCTGCCGCCTGGATCAACCAGATGGACGGACAGACTTTACCTCAGCCGGGTGTTTTCCGGTCATTGGTGAAGAAGTCTGTCGATCTGCCCGAAATACATACGGACGAGGATGAATGGTACTGCAACCGCTTGCTGAACGAAGCATTGCTTGAACTGAATCATCATGGTAAAGGCCCTGTGCACATCAACGTGCCGGTTTCCGAACCCTTGTTCCAGTTTACGGCAGAGTCACTTCCCGAAGTACGTGTCATCACACGTTATCAAGGACTGAATGTTTATGATCGCGACTATGACGGCTTGATCGACCGCCTCAATAAGTACAACCGCCGTATGATGATCGTCGGCCAGATGAACCTGATTTATCTGTTCGAAAAGAAATATTCAAAGATGCTCTACAAGCAGTTTGCCTGGTTCACGGAGCATTTAGGCAATCAGACCGTTCCGGGCATCCCGATCCGGAACTTCGATGCAGCCCTCTATGCCATGTCACCCGAGATGCAAGAGAAGATGATTCCCGAATTGGTGATCACTTACGGGGGGCATATCGTCTCTAAACGAATGAAAAAGTATCTTCGCCAGCATCCGCCCAAAGAGCATTGGCATGTGTCGCCGGATGGTGAAGTGATCGATCTGTTCCAAGGGGCATTGACTACGATTATCGAGATGGACCCATTTGAATTTATGGAGAAGATAGCTTTTCTGCTGGATAACCGTACACCGGAATATCCCCGGCAATGGGAGAACTTTTGCAAGGAGCTTCCCCGACCGGAGTTGCCTTATTCCGAAATGTCTGCTATCGGATCACTCATTCAGGCGTTGCCTGCTTCGTGTGCTTTGCATCTGGCCAATAGTTCCGCCGTGCGTTATGCCCAGCTTTATTCGCTTCCCGATACGGTAGAGGTTTGTTGCAACCGGGGTACGAGCGGCATTGAAGGTTCCCTTTCCACAGCGATCGGTTATGCTGCCGCTTCGAAGAAGTTGAACTTTGTGGTCATTGGTGATCTGAGCTTTTTCTATGATATGAATGCCCTGTGGAACAATCATTTTGGAAGTAACCTCCGTATTCTGCTTTTGAATAATGGGGGAGGGGAGATTTTTCATACTTTGCCGGGACTTGAAATGTCCGGTACTTCCCATCGCTTTGTGACTGCCGTGCATAAGACGTCTGCCAAGGGATGGGCCGAAGAACGGGGATTCCTCTATCAGGAAGTGCAGGATGAAAAACAGTTGGACGAAGCCATGAAAACTTTCACTCAACCCGAGTTACTGACTCAACCTGTCATTATGGAGGTTTTCACCAATAAAAATAAAGATGCACGGATATTGAAAGACTACTATCACCAACTAAAAAACTAATATGATGACTAAGCACAAGATGAACCTATTTTGTGGGATGCTACTTTTGTCAGCTTCCCTGTTTGTGGAGAAAGCTCAAGCCATGTTTCCCGAGAGATACGTATCGGAGGAATCGGCAGCCAGGGCAGATACAATCAATTTTCGGTTGGCTTCTGCCGGAGAAGCAAAACGCCTGATAGCGGCCAAAGATTCTTATACGGCTAATTGGAGTCCATTTGACATCGCTGCCCGACTTGAAAATCCTGAAGGCAAAAGAGAAGACCTCGTCAGCCTGGCCGTTCGTGAAGTGCGTGAATGGACAGCGGAAGAAGCGCAGCAGATCGAGCGGATCAGGAAGAACCTGAATGATACGATTCGTAAATACGGCTATCGGATTCCATTTCCGAAAGAGATTGTGCTGGTAAAGACAACAATGAAAGACGAAGGAGGGGCGGGAGGATACACACGCAGTAACTGGATCGCATTGACGGACGCTACTTTTCAGCGGGGGACCGAAGCTTCTCACACACGCCTGCTGGTGCATGAAACTTTCCACATCCTGACACGTCTCAATCCCGGATTCAAAAAGAAACTGTACAGAGCTATCGACTTCAACATCCTGCCCAAAGAGATTGAGTTCCCCGAAGATATACGGAAAAGCCGTATCTCCAATCCCGATGTCAGTCGTTGCGATAGTTATGCGACTTTTACCATTGACGGTAAGCCACAGAACTGCACTATGATTATCTATACCAACAGACCCTATACCACGGGTAAGTTCTATCAGTATATCAATGTGGGGCTGATTCCGTTGGACGAGTCGTTCAAGCCTCTCCGGGAGAGTGGGAAGACAGTGATTTATCCATTACAGAAAGCGACCGACTTCTTTGATAAAGTAGGGCGGAACACCGGATATGTCATAGATCCGGAAGAGGTGCTGGCGGATAATTTTGCAGTTGCTTTATTGAACACGCCCAATGTACATACACCTGAACTGCAAAAAAAAGTACAGGAATTACTGAAATAATAATCATCAAAATAAATAGAAATGGAAACTAAAAGAGAATGGACTCCTATTAAAGAATACGAAGATATTCTGTTTGATTACTATAACGGCATTGCCCGTATTACGATCAATCGCGAACGTTACCGGAATGCTTTCACCCCTACTACAACAGGCGAAATGAGCGATGCGCTGCGCATCTGTCGTGAAGAGCCCGATATCAATGTTGTGGTATTGACCGGTGCAGGCGATAAGGCCTTCTGTTCGGGAGGCGACCAGAACGTAAAGGGCCGTGGCGGATACATCGGTAAAGACGGAGTGCCCCGCCTGAGTGTACTGGATGTGCAAAAACAAATCCGTTCGATTCCGAAACCGGTTATTGCTGCCGTTAACGGATTTGCCATCGGAGGCGGACACGTGTTGCATGTCGTATGCGATCTCTCTATTGCTTCCGAAAATGCGATCTTCGGACAGACAGGTCCTCGTGTAGGTAGTTTCGATGCCGGCTTCGGATCATCTTATCTTGCCCGCGTTGTGGGACAGAAGAAGGCCCGTGAGATCTGGTTCCTTTGTCGCAAGTATAATGCGCAGGAGGCTCTGGATATGGGGCTGGTCAATAAAGTGGTACCGCTGGATAAACTGGAAGACGAGTATGTTCAGTGGGCGGAGGAGATGATGCAGCTTAGTCCGTTGGCACTCCGCATGATTAAAGCCGGTCTGAATGCCGAACTCGACGGTCAAGCCGGTATTCAGGAACTGGCAGGTGATGCCACTCTGCTTTATTACCTTACCGATGAAGCACAGGAAGGCAAGAATGCTTTTCTGGAGAAGCGTAAACCGGACTTTAAACAATATCCTAAATTTCCATAAGCAGACAGAGGCCTTCTTGATGGGAGGCCTTTTCTTTATATCATTTTTATGTATACAATCAACATTATTCCACGCGTTCTTCATTTCAAGCAACCTGCGGGAACTTCGCGTGGTTCTTATACTACCCGGAATGTCTGGTATATCCATCTTTCTTCCATAGAGTGTCCGGGACGTGTCGGAGTAGGAGAGTGTGCTCCGTTACCCAAACTGAGTTGTGATGACTTGCCGGATTATGAACAGGTGCTTCGGAGTGCCTGTCAGCGACTGGAACAAACGGGAGAACTGGATATAGAATCTTTACGTGGGTATCCTTCTATTCTGTTCGGACTCGAGACAGCACTGCGCCATTACGAAACACAGAGCTGGGCATTATGGGATACTCCTTTTTCGCGCGGAGAAGTCGGTATACCTATTAACGGACTTATCTGGATGGGAAGTTTTGACAGAATGCTGCAACAGATCGAAGTCAAGATGCAGGCGGGATATCGCTGTATCAAACTAAAAATCGGTGCGATAAACTTTGAAGAAGAATTAGCCCTGTTGAGACATATCCGTGCTCACTATTCCGCCAGAGAAATAGAGTTGAGAGTGGATGCCAATGGAGCTTTCTCACCTGCCGATGCTATGGATAAACTGAATCGGTTGGCCGAATTGGACCTACATTCCATAGAACAGCCTATCCGGGCCGGGCAGTGGGAGGAAATGGCCCGTCTGGCGGCTGAGTCCCCGCTTCCTATTGCTTTGGACGAAGAACTGATAGGTTGCAATGCCCTTGAAAGAAAACGGGAATTGCTGGCGGCTATCCACCCCCGGTATATCATACTGAAACCATCTCTGCATGGCGGGATCAGTGGTGGCAACGAATGGATTGCAGAAGCGGAAAAGCAACATATCGGATGGTGGATCACATCTGCGCTGGAGTCGAATATCGGTCTGAATGCCATAGCCCAATGGTGTGCGACTTTCCGGAATCCGTTGCCACAAGGATTAGGTACCGGGCTACTGTTTACGGACAATGTCGAGATGCCCCTCGAGATTCGAAAAGATTGTTTATGGTTTTGCAAATAAGAGGAGTCGGCACATGATATTTAATAGAGAAGAACAACACCTAATGTTGGAAGGCAGTGTGCTTTCCAAGGAGGACGTGAAAAGGCTGGTGGCTTGTCACACGGAGGAGGCATCGGGATTTTTGTACGAACTTTACCGGTTTCTGGAAGAGTGGTTCAGTGATTCTCCTTATCTGACAGTGAAAACTTCCGGTTCTACTGGGACTCCCAAACTGCTGAAGGTCCGTAAGGAGCAGATGATGCAAAGTGCCCGGCTGACTTGTGAGTTTTTGGGACTTCGACAAGGAGATAGCGTATTGTTGTGTATGCCTTTGCAATATATTGCCGGGAAGATGGTGGTGGTCCGGGCATTGGTGGCAGGGTTGAATCTGGTTATCCGGACTCCTTCCGGGCATCCGATGGCGGACGTGGACATACCGCTTCGCTTTGCCGCTATGGTGCCGTTGCAGGTTTACAACACACTGCAGGTATCGGCAGAAAAAGAGAGGCTCTGCCGGACCGATATTCTTATTATAGGCGGAGGGGCAATAGATGCAGGGTTGGAAGCTGAGATACGGCAATTACCGGTTAAGGTTTATTCTACGTATGGCATGACAGAAACCCTTTCACATATTGCTTTAAGACAGTTGAACGGACCGGATGCGAGTATGTTGTACCGGCCTTTTCCTTCGGTGCGGCTTTCTCTTTCGTCCGAACATACATTGGTGATCGATGCTCCATTGGTTTGTGATACCACTTTGGTGACAAATGATGTTGCGGAGATCTATTCCGATGGCAGCTTCTCTATTTTGGGCAGGAAGGATAATACCATCAATACCGGAGGTATCAAAGTACAGGCAGAGCAGATAGAAGAGATACTTCGTCCCTGGATGAGAGTTCCTTTTGCAATCACTTCTGTACCCGATGCCAGATTAGGAGAGGCGGTTGTGCTTTTGGTAGAGAAGGGGGCAGATGCAGAGTTACCGGAAACAAAGATGAAGGAGCTTCTGTCCAAATATCAGTTACCCAAGATGATTTTGTCAGTCGGGGCTATACCCTTGACGGAAACGGGAAAGATCAATCGTGCCGCTTGCCGGCAACTTGCCCTCACTTATCGGACAGATTGCTAAGTGTTTTTTCTTCTTTAGTTGTATCATATACGAAATAGCTTTAAATTTAATAACCAACACATATAAACTAATGAATAAGATTTGCTTTTTTATCGGAGTTTTTATTACCCTGCTTTTGGCGGGTTGCAGTTCTAATCCGATTACCCATGTTCGTGTGGCGACCTTTAATATCCGCTATGATAATCCGGGCGACAGTTTGAATTCCTGGAAGTATCGTAAAGAGAAGGTCTGTGAATTTATCCGTGAGAAACATCCCGATGTGCTGGGAATGCAGGAAGTACTGAATCATCAGTTGAAAGACCTGTTGTCCGGCCTGCCTGATTATGCCTATGTAGGTGTGGGACGCGAGGATGGAAAGACTCAGGGGGAATATGCTCCTGTATTCTATCGGAAAGATAAATATGATTTGTTAGACAGTAATACATTCTGGCTTTCCGAACATCCGGATAGTATCGGCAAACTTGGTTGGGATGCCGCGTGTACCCGCGTGGCTACTTGGGCTAAATTAAAGGATAAAACTACCGGAAAAGAGTTTCTGATGTTAAACACCCATTTTGACCACGTTGGTACGGAAGCTCGTCGTAACAGTGCCCTGCTTATTATTGATAAGATAAAAGAAATAGCCGGTACACATCCTGCTATGATGACCGGAGACTTTAATGTTTCTGAAGAGTGGGAAGCTTACAAAACGATCACATCCAATGAGTTTGTCTTGAAAGATGCATGGAAGATAGCCGGGAAACAGTCCGGTGAGAACTATACTTTCCATGATTTCGGAAGAGTACCTGTGGGCGAACGGGAAAAGATCGATTTCATTTTCGTAACTCCGCAAATCAAGGTGGCAGATGCAGAGATTATTTCTTCTGCGATTACAGATTCCACCTATTTGTCCGATCATAATGCACATCTGGCTGATTTGGAATTCTAAACCGTATAAACGAATTGTAACCATGAAACAGATTTTGCATATATTACTCATCGCCTTGATGCTGATGGGCTTTTATAGTTGTGTTCCGAAGACGGAATTAGCCTCTCCGGACGGACATATCAAAGTGGCTTTTACTGCGGATACCGATGGAAAGATGATGTATCGGGTGACTGTCAACGATACCCTTTTATTGGATAACTCTCCGCTCGGTTTCGAAGCGAAAGACGGAATCGATCTTAATCGGGGATTTCGTGTGGTGAACACTGTCTTTACCGATAAAGACGAGATCTGGACGCAGCCTTGGGGAGAGAATAAAACGAACCGGAATCATTATAATGAAATGGCGGTTCTTCTGAAAAATGCCGCTAATGTGGAATTGACTCTTCGTTTTCGTGCATTTGATGATGGTGTAGCCTTTCGTTACGAGTATGAGGTGCCCGGTGTCGACTCTTTGTTGATCACCGATGAACTGACTGCTTTCCGCTTTCATGAAGACGGGACCTCTTGGTCTATTCCTGCCAGTTTCGAGACTTATGAATTGCTGTACTCGAAACAGAAGATCAGTGAAGTGGAGAATGCCAATACTCCTTTCACTTTCAAAACATCTGGAGGGGTGTATGGCAGCATTCATGAAGCTGCTCTTTATGATTTTCCGGAAATGACTTTGAAGAAGGATGGTGAAAATACTCTGAAATCCGAACTTGCCTCATGGCCTGATGGAATTAAAGCTCGTAAAGAGAATCGTTTTACCACTGCATGGCGTACCATTCAGATCGCTCCGCAAGCTGTCGGACTGATTAATTCGTCGTTGATCCTTAACCTGAATGAACCTTGTAAATTGGATACCACCGACTGGATCAAGCCGATGAAATATGTCGGTGTCTGGTGGGGGATGCATCTGGGAGTGGAAACCTGGAAGATGGACGATCGGCATGGCGCTACAACCGCCAATGCCAAGAAATACATTGATTTTGCTCATGCCAATAACATCGAAGGTGTGTTGTTTGAGGGGTGGAACGAAGGATGGGAAAGTTGGGGAGGTATGCAGAGTTTTGACTTTACTAAACCTTATGCCGACTTTGATATGGATGAAATAACTCGTTATGCACGTGAAAAGAATGTTCAGATCATCGGACATCATGAAACCGGTGGAAACATTCCCAACTACGAGCGCCAGATGGAGAAGGCAATCAAGTGGTATACCGATAAGGGCATTCATATTCTGAAAACAGGTTATGCCGGTGCTTTTCCTGACGGACATTCACATCATGGACAATATGGAGTGAACCATTATCAAAAAGTGGTTGAGACGGCTGCCCGTTATCGTATGACTCTTGATGCGCACGAACCTATCAAAGATACCGGTATACGACGTACCTGGCCCAATATGATGACACGTGAAGGCGCCCGCGGTATGGAGTGGAATGCCTGGAGCGAAGGTAATCCTCCTTCACATCATGAAATGTTGCCGTTTACCCGCTTATTGGGTGGTCCGATGGACTATACTCCGGGTACTTTTGATATTTTGTTTACACAGACGAAAGATTCTCCTAAACGTCAGAAGTGGAATGATCAGGATAAGGGCAATAGTCGCGTCAATACAACATTGGCCAAGCAGTTGGCTAATTGGGTGATTTTATATTCTCCGTTACAAATGGCATCTGATATGATCGAGCACTATAAAGGGCATCCTGCCTTCCGGTTCTTCCGTGATTTCGATCCTGATTGTGACGAATCGAGGGCATTGGCCGGTGAGCCGGGAGAGTTTGTAGCAGTGGTACGGAAGGCTAAACAGAATTATTTCCTGGGTGCCTCTACGAATGAAGAACCGCGGGTCTTGCCTGTCAGTCTTGATTTTTTAGAGAAGGGGAAGACCTATAAAGCAATCATCTATGCTGATGGTGAGAAAGCTGATTGGAAAACCAATCCGACAGAGTATCAGATTACGGAACAGGAGGTGACTGCAGACGATACGTTGAATATCCGTATGGCAGCCGGTGGCGGACAAGCTATTTCATTTATGCCCTTGCAGAAATAAAAACAACATGATCAGCGGGAGATAATCCTTTAGTTCGGACCGTAATATTTTCAGGGCTTGCCCTATACGATAATTGATTGTTTGCGGAGAGACGTTCAGTTTCTCCGCAATTTCTTTATGAGTCATTTGAAGACTTCGATTCATTTCGTATGCCTGGCGAAATTCGGCCGGTAGTTTTCTTAAAGCCTCTTCGTACAATCTGAATAGTTCGTTTTCCAGGTAAAAGTCAGGTGAAGAGAACTCCGTTTCATATTTTTCCGCAATTTCCTGATGCACCTTGCGTTTTATTTCAAAATGAGAGATTTTATTAAGCGCTTTGTTCTTGACGATAGTAAAGAGAAGAGTCTTTAAAGTAAGTTCCGGTATAAGGGTTTTTCTGTTTTCCCATAGCCACATCATAGTATCCTGCACGATTTCTTCCGATTCGCTCAGAGTGACATATTGAGAGCAAAAGGCGCATAATCCACGAAAATAGTAACGGTAGATATGATCAAACACCTCTTCATCCCCTTCTCGCAGGGCTGATATAACGGCATTATTATCATTTATGTTTAGGTTAGTCAGAGTCTGTGCCATTCTTCTCTCCATTGTTATTAGCGAACAAACGTAGCTAAATTTTTGCTACCTACAAAATGATTTTCTGAAGAAAAAAAAGTTTGTGTTTTATTTAGTAACTTTGTTTTCTGAACTGTATTATACGTAACAGTGTATGATATAGGTATTAAAGATTTGGTTAAAACAATGGATGAAACAAAACTACTGAACTATCTGAAAGGAGAATCAGATGCCGAAGAGTGTCTGGAAGTGGAGGCATGGTATCATGCTTCTGCAGAACACAAAAAACAACTGGACCAACTTTATTATATGCTTTTTGTCGGTGAACGTAAGGTGGCAATGGATGGTGTGGACACCGAAAATTCACTAAGCGTTTTGAAGGACCGGATAAAGCACAAAGAGTCAGAGAAAAAATCAGTGCATAGAATACATGTATCAAAATGGAAACGTTACGCGATGCCTTTGGCAGCTTTCCTGTGCGGTCTGTTGGTGTCTGTCGGTGCCCTATACTGGATTTCCTCCGGAAAGTCGGCAGGATATATTTTTGCTACCGAATCAGGGCAGCGGGCACAGGCAGTTTTACCGGATGGAACGAAAGTATGGTTGAATGCTTCAACACAGATCGTCTATAAGCCTTCTTTCTGGAAGCGGGAAAGACAGGTCGACTTGAGTGGTGAGGCTTATTTTGAGGTATCACGTAATAAGACAAAACCCTTTGTTGTTAATAGTAATGATGTCAGGACTTGCGTGCTCGGTACAAAATTCAATGTCCGGGCACGTCCGTCCGAAGAAAAGGTGGTGACCACTTTATTGAAGGGATCAGTAAAAGTCCAATTGCCGGGGCAGTCTGAAGAGGAAGGTATTTTGTTGAAGCCGGGACAGATGCTGAGTGTTGGATACCCGTACGATGCAACCCATGCTTACAGAAGCCAACCGTCCGGGAGATGTATTGCTATGGATTAACGGAAAACTGAAATTCGAACAGGCCACACTTCAGGAAATAGTGCAGTGTCTTGAAAAACATTTTGATGTTCATTTCATTATTTCGGATGCACAACTGCAAAAAGACCGTTTTACCTGTACTTTTAGTACGGACGATGATATAAGACAAATTCTTTCTATACTCGCTCTTACCAAACGTTTCGATTATAAATGTGAGGATAACAATATAATATTGACTCCTAAGACGAATAGATAACAAAAATATTTTATAACCTAAATCACGAAGAGGGGGCTGTTTCTGTAAAGAAATAGTTCCCTTTTTTTATCTTCTGATCTGTATTCTTATTCTTTTTTTATTCTTTTTTCGAAAAAATCCGCTTCTTGATTTAGTATGTTTATAAGTTGAAATGTACTATTAACAGAAAAGAGATATAGTTAACCTAAAAATCTGTAGTGATGAATAATGACCCTTAATTTAAAACCAACCTTAACATGTATTAGCGATCCTTTATGCTAAACCTTTCAATTTTACCTAAAAACATTTTCTAATTAAAAAAAGAACAAGATGAAGAAATCAGTGAAACACAAGTTTCAGTACTTGCTATTTTTTCTATTGTCGATGCCTGCTTTTATCTTTGCTTCAGCGCAAGATATACGGGTGAATATCGACTTTACCAAAGCCTCTTTGGGCAGTGTCCTGAATGAAATAGGACGTCAAACCTCATTATCTATTGTGTATAACACCGGGGATGTTAACCCCACTCAACCTGTTTCTATCAAGGCTTCTAACGAAAATATCACGACGGTCATGAACCGTCTGCTTCGTGGGACGGGACTTTCCTATTCTATTATGAACAAACATCTTATTCTTTCGACCACTGATAAGAACCATTCGATTCAACAGGAGAAAGTTACGGTTACAGGAAATATTTCGGATGCCAAAGGCGAACCACTGATCGGAGTGAGTATTCTGGTGAAAGGAACATCGAACGGGACCATTACCGATATGAACGGGCACTTCTCCTTGCCGGTTGCGAAAGGAGATGTTATTGAGATCTCCTATATCGGTTATGCTCCGCAGGCCATTACGGTGACAGACTCCAAGCCTTTGAAGATTGTTATGAAAGAAGACGCAGAAGTGCTTGACGAAGTGGTAGTGACTGCCTTAGGTATCAAGCGGGCGCAAAAGGCGTTGAGTTACAACGTACAGCAAGTAGGTGGCGATGCTATCAATACAGTGAAGGATGCCAATTTTATCAACTCTTTGCAAGGTAAAGTTGCCGGAGTAACAATCAATAACTCAGCCGGTGGAGTTGGTTCTGCTTCGAGAGTTGTGATGCGCGGTACCAAGTCCATTACGAAAGATAATAATGCTCTTTATGTAATTGACGGTATTCCAATGTTCAATGTAAGCTTTGGTAAGAGTGAAGGTTCTTTTGCCACCCAAAGCGGTTCGGACGGAGTAGCGGATCTTAACCCGGATGATATTGAAAGTATCAATATGCTGACCGGTCCTTCTGCGGCAGCTTTGTATGGTAATGCGGCTGCCAATGGAGTCGTATTGATCAATACCAAGAAAGGATCTGCCGAAAAGACAACTCTGACTGTCAGCAATAATACGATGTTCTCTGACGCATACATGATGCCGGAGATGCAAAACCGGTATGGAAACAATCCGGGAGAATTTGCAAGCTGGGGCAATAAAACCAAGCAAAGCTATGATCCTTCCCGTTTCTTTAATACCGGAGTGAATGTAATTAACGCTATTTCTTTTTCGACCGGAACAAAGAAAAACCAGACCTATGCGTCGGCTTCAACAACCAATGCGACAGGTATTTTGCCTAATAACAGTTATAGCCGCTACAATTTCTCTATCCGGAATACGGCCACTTTCCTGAAAGATAGGCTGACTCTGGATGTAGGTGCCAGCTATATCATTCAGAATGACAAGAACATAACGGCACAGGGACAATACTTCAACCCGCTGCCGGCACTCTACCTCTTTCCCCGTAACGACAATTTTGAGGAGATCCGTATGTTCGAACGATATAGCGAAAGCCGTGGAGTGAACGTACAGTTCTGGCCTTACGGACATCAGGGATTAAGTTTGCAAAATCCATATTGGATTATGAAACGCATGAACCGCAAGACAGAAAAGAAGCGCTACATGATTAATGCAAGCTTAACTTATAAACTCACGGATTGGCTCAATGTAGCCGGACGTGTCAAGGTGGATAATTCCGATATTCGCATGACTCAGGAACGTTATGCATCGACTCTGACTACCTTTGCCGGTGCCAATGGTTTCTATTCCGATCAAAATCGTACGGACCGCAATACGTATGCCGATATGATGGTAAACATTGATAAGAGAATAGGGGACTTCTCGCTGAATGCCAATATCGGTGCGTCTATCAAGGATTTGGTTTACGAACAAATGGGGAATGAAGGTGATTTGGCAGGGATACCTAACTTCTTTACAGTGAGAAACATCAATTATGAAAGCAATTATAAACCTAAACAGTTCGGATATCATGACCAATCTCAGGGTGTATTTGCCAATATAGAATTGGGATGGCGGAGCATGGCATATCTGACCCTGACCGGACGAAATGACTGGGAGTCCCAACTGGCATTTACCAAGCATTCTTCATTCTTTTATCCTTCCATCGGAGGTTCTGTCGTTTTATCCGAGATGTTCCGGTTGCCCGAGTTTATTTCTTATGCAAAGCTACGTGGCTCATACAGTTCTGTGGCTTCATCTTTTGAACGTTATTTATCGAATCCGGGTTTTGAGTTCAATGAACAATCCCATCAGTGGGGATCTTCAACCACTCTGCCTGCCACCAACTTGAAGCCGGAAGATACCCGTTCGTGGGAGATCGGTTTGAATGCCAGACTGTGGAATCATTTCAGTATAGATGCCACTTACTATCATTCGAATACCTATAACCAGACCTTTAATATCACTTTGGCATCGTCGAGTGGTTATTCTTCGGCCATTGTACAAACGGGTAATATTCAGAATTACGGTTTGGAGTTGGCGTTAGGATACAATAATACATGGGGAGACTTTAGCTGGAACAGTAGTCTGACTTATACGATGAATCGTAATAAAGTGAAACGTCTTGCCAGCGGTGCTACGAATCCGATAACCGGTGAAATTATCGATATGCCCGAACTGCGTATGGCTGTGCTGGGTGCCGACGGATATGGCCCCAGAGTTATATTGAGAGAGGGCGGAACAATGGGAGACCTCTATGTGGATAAAGGGTTGCGTACAGACGGTAACGGTAATATCTGGGTAGATTCTCAGACAGGCAAAGTTGGAGTGCAGGATTATGCCGAACCGAAGAAAATTGGTACGATGAATCCTGATTTCAACATGGGATTCAGCAATACATTCTCTTATAAGGGCATCAATCTGGGAGTGGTTCTGACTGCTCGTGTCGGTGGATTGTGCGTCTCGAACACTCAGGGTATACTTGATTATTATGGTGTGTCCAAAGCTACAGCCGACGCTCGCGATGCCGGAGGAGTATGGATCAATAACGGATTTGTAGATGCCAAATCTTATTATCAGACCATCGGTGGTTCTACCGGAGGGTTGGGACAGTACTATACTTATAGTGCAACGAACATACGATTGTCCGAACTGAACCTAAGCTACACGTTACCTCGTAAATGGTTTAATAATAAAGTAGGCATAACGGCAGGTATCGTAGGGAAGAATCTTTGGATGATTTATTGTAAAGCACCGTTCGATCCCGAAATGACACCTTCCACTACCAGTAACTTCTATCAGGGAGTAGATTACTTTATGCAACCGAGTACACGTAATATTGGCTTCAATGTCAAATTTCAATTTTAAAACCAGTCGATCATGAAAAAGAAAATATTAAATATAGTTTTGGCCGCAGCTGTCACACCTTTCCTGTGCTGCTGTACCGATAATTTTGAGGAGTATAATACCAATCCCTATGAACCCCATTCACTCAATCCGCCCATGCTGTTTGCAACCATGATTACTACCGGAATCAATGTACAGCAGAATGACAATCAGATGATCGATCAAATGGTAGCCGGACCTTTCAGTGGTTATCTTACGATGGCCAACTCATGGGGTGGGTCCAACTTCAATACTTTTAATCAGACGGAATCCTGGAATCAGATTCCTTTCAACACACCCTTTGAAAAATTCTATTCCAATTACTTCAAGTTGGAGACTGCGACAGGTGGAAAAGGCCACTATTGGGCGATGGCAAAACTCCTTCGTGTGAATACAATGTTGCGTGTAACCGATTGTTACGGTCCCATTCCCTACAGCCAGGTGGCCAATGGTAAAACGGCTGTTGCCTACGATAGCCAGGAAGATGTGTATAAACATATGTTTGAAGATCTGGATTATGCAATACAGATGTTGGGTGAATTTGTAGATGAAGTGGGGGGACTGAAACCGTTAGAGGGTTATGATCCGGTCTATAATGGTGATTATAATAAATGGATGCGTTTTGCTAATTCACTTAAACTGCGTTTGGCTGTCCGCATCAGTAATGTGTCCCCCGAACTTGCCCGTACGAAAGCCGAAGAAGCGGTAAAGAGCACCCGCGGACTGATAGATACGAACGATAATAACGCGTATGTCGGTGTAGGTGCCGAGCCTAATCCTCTTTGGCTGGTGGCCTCCAGTTGGGGAGAGATTCGTATCAATGCCACTATAGCCAGTTATATGAAAGGATATTCCGATCCTCGCAGTGCAGTCTATTTCACCACCTCCAAGTTGGGAGGCGATAGCCCGTATATGGGTATGCGGTCAGGGTTGGAAGGAGTGAAGCCGGCAACTTATTCGGGATATTCCATGCCCAACTACGAACAGAAAGACGACATGTTGATGTTTTGTGCGGCTGAAACCGCCTTTTTGCGTGCTGAAGGCGCCCTGCGTGGTTGGGATATGGGAGGTAGTGCCCGTGACTTCTACGAGCAAGGCGTTAAGCTATCATTCGACCAACGGAAAGTAAGCGGGGCAGACGAATATCTGGCCAATGCAGTGGCTGTGCCTGAACCTTTTGTCGATCCGGTAAACCCGGCTAAATGCAATTATACACCGAAAACCAAGATCACGATTGCCTGGAACGAAGGTGCTTCGACGGAAGAGAAACTGGAGCGGATCATTACTCAGAAATGGATTGCTAACTTCCCTCTGGGCTTTGAGGGTTGGGCCGACTATCGGCGCACAGGTTATCCGGAAGTGTTTCCATCTGTCAGCAATTTGAGTAATGGAGTGATCGACACCAATCGGCAATTGCGGCGTTTACCTTTTCCTTTGTCCGAAAAACAGGGAAATTCAGCCAATGTTTCGGCTGCCGTTTCAATGTTGGGTGGTCCGGATACCGGAGCTACCGATCTTTGGTGGGCTAAAAAGAATTGATGTTTAAGCTAATAAAGAGAAAAGAAAATGAAAAAGAGATATTTAAATATAGTAGTTTTTGCATTGTTCGTCAGCATGCTTTGGGGTTGCAGTGACTGGACCAAACCTGAAGCGGAAGACTTTTTTGAAATGCCGGGAAATGATTATTACGAGAATCTGAGAGCATATAAACGTTCGGAGCATTCGGTTGCATTCGGTTGGTTTGGAGGCTGGACGGGTGTCGGGGCTTCGATGGTGGGCAGTCTGATGGGGCTTCCCGATAGTGTGGACTTCGTTTCGATTTGGGGTAACTGGAAAAATCTTGATGAGGCCCGGATGTTGGACAAAAAGAAGGTGAAAGAACAGAAGGGTACACGCGCCTTAATGTGTTTTATCGTGGCTAATGTAGGCGATCAGTTGACTCCGGAAGAGCATAAAGAGAATTATAAGGAGTACTGGGGCTGGAAGGATGGTGATCAGGAAGCTATCGACGGTGCCATCAGAAAATATGCGAATGCTATTTGTGACTCCATTGATAAGTATGGATACGATGGTTTCGACATCGATTATGAACCTAATTATGGTTCTCCCGGAAACTTGGCGAGTTATCCCGAGAATATGCTCACTTTCGTGAAAGCACTGGGAGAAAGAATCGGACCTAAATCGGGTACGGGACGGTTACTTGTGATTGATGGCGAGCCTCAAAGTATTCATCCGGAAACCGGGCCTTACTTTGACTATTTCATTGTGCAGGCATACTCTAACCTTGCGGGTAATTCCGATGCTAATCTTGACAGACGTCTGGCTGGTACGATTGCCAACTTTAAAGGAATACTTCCTCCGGAGAAAGTGGCTAATATGTACATCGTTACGGAGAATTTCGAATCTTATGCTCCGACAGGAGGAGGTGATTATGTAGATCGTTACGGAAACAAAATGAGAGCACTTGCCGGCATGGCACGCTGGACTCCGACTATTGACGGAAAACAGGTACGGAAGGGGGGAGTAGGCACCTATCACATGGAATATGACTATCCGGGCGACATCGAATATAAGTACCTGCGTGAAGCAATCAGAATAATGAATCCTGCTGTAAAATGACTTTAAAGAATTTGATTATGAAAAGAATAACAATAAAACAATGTTTGCTTGCCTGTTTCGTTCTGCCGATGATCCTGGCAGGATGCAACGATGCCGATTACCAGGTTATCGACAATGCGATTTATTTGAATGAAGCATCCGAGAATGGTTCGGCAAAGGTTACCGTTGATCCTGAAAATGTAACAACAACTACTCTGACCGTACGTGTGGGACAGCCTGTAACCGAAAATGTGACTGCTGTCCTGACGGTAGATCCTTCTATTCTTAAAGAGTACAATGAAGCTAATGAAACTTCGTACGAAGTCCTTCCCGAGCAGTATTTTACTTATGACAAAGAGATAAAGATAGCGGCAGGCGATGTTAGCGCAATCCCCAGTGAGTTTAGAGTGAAACCTTATTCAAACGAAAACGGAGAATTGTATGCTATTCCGGTATCTCTCACAGAAATTCAGGGACCGGTGTCCACAATCGGGCTTTCGTCGAAGTTTATCATTTTGCTGGATAAGCCGCTGATACAGTCTGTACCGTTTATGAATACGACCAATGCCGTGAAGCCCGCCAAGGACGAATTGTGGGGAGTGACAACCAATGAATGGTCACTCGAGGCTTGGGTACAGATGGACGGATTCGATATTAATAATCAGGCTATATTTAATTCGGGCAGCAGCGACCACGAGGTTTATATCCGTTTCGGTGACGCTATGATCCCTTATAATTCATTACAGGTGAAGACACTTGGAAGTCAGGTCAATACGGTGACTTTGTTTGAGAAGAATAAGTGGTATCATCTGGCCTTCGTTTATAATTCTTCCGGGTTATTGTCGATTTATATCAACGGAGTGCTCGACGTGACTCTGCAGACAAAGGGTGGCCCGGTAAGATTCGACAAGATGAACATGGTTTCGAGCGGTAGCTACTTCCGCAACAATTGTCAGATGGCCCAGGTGCGTCTTTGGAAGAGCGCAATCAGCCAGACGCAAATTCAGTCCAACATGTATTTTGCCGTGAAACCCGCCGATCCGAACCTGATAGGCTATTGGAAAATGGATGAAGGTAAAGGAAATGCCTTTGCCGACTGTACCGGACACGGATACGATTTGGTGGCAGGAGGAACTCTTGTCTGGAAAGAGCATGTTCGTTTTGATAAGCAATAACTATGTAAAAAGAAGATAAGATATGAATAGACATTTGAATTTTGTGACCTTAATCTGCCTGATAACAGGCTTTGTATCGTTGGCTTCGTGCAGCAACGATGATGATGAAATGGACAAATATCAAAAGATATATATCAGAACGGGAGTTGCACCGGGGGCCGAAATGGGTGCTGCGGTAGTGGTGGATTGTGTGAGCAATTCCTCTACTGCCGACCGTTCTGATTTTGAAATACAATTGTGTGCCGTACAGCCGGTTACGCGGGATGTCACTGCCGCTTTGGGAGTAGATACGCTGAAAGTGGATACTTACAATTCTGCCAATAAGACGAAATGTAAGTTGTTGCCCCAAGATAATTATACCATTGAAACAAGTGAAGTTGTCTTAAAAACGGGACAGACAGTGGCCGATTCATCTTTTCAGGTCGTTTTGAAGAATATAGAAAAGTTGACTAATCCTGACGGATATGTGCTTCCCGTGACGCTTAAAGGAGTTACGGGCATGGACGAACAGGCTGTCAGTACATCTATGAAGACGGTTTATATCCGGATTTATACCAGCGTGCTTTATACCAGTTATACGAAACCCGGGAATTGGTCCGCTGTAGATCGAAGTGCGTGGAGTGTAAGTTGCAGTAATGTTTATGCCGATGATGATGCCAAATATGGTGCATATCTGGCTATTGACGGTGAGATAAATACTACTTGGTTTACATGGGGAGTGGCTAATGCCGGAGAGTGTTGGTGGAATACGCTACTGGACCGGCCTGTTACCTTAACCGGATTTTCGGTCACTAAACAGAGTGCCTACGGATCGGGTTATAACCTGAGAAGTGCTGAGATTAAGGTTCGGAAAGAGGGTGAAACCGAGTGGGTTACTTACCCGAGAGTCTTGACTTTCAGAAATTTTAAAGGGGCTGATCCGCAATATGCGGCCATCGAACCACCTATCCCGAATGTAAAGGAATTCAGAATAAACTGTCTGACTCCGGATAATTATACCGGGTTTGCTGAGATAAATTTATATGTGAAGCAATAGAGGTGTTTAGATTGTAGATAAGGGGGCGAGAGGCATCGGGGATGAAAGTCTTCGGTGCTTCTTTGCGTGTATTGTATTGATAAAGTTTAATAAAAAAAGGGTGATAGAGGTTAGTAGTTTTCCCGGGTGAGTTGTATTATTAAATAATGAAAGCAACTTCTTGTCGTAATCTTGGGTTATGTTTTTAATATCCCCTATCTTTGCTTACTGGAATTGTTAACCGATGGAATTATTATAAAAAACTAACTGATGAATAAAAAGCCGATAAGCCCTGTATGTTGGGTGCCTACTGTTTACTTTGCTATGGGATTGCCGTTTGTGGCCCTTTCGATGGTTTCTGTCCTTATGTTTTCCGATATGGAAGTGTCGAATGCACAGATTGCTTTCTGGACTTCTCTCATTATGCTTCCCTGGACATTGAAGCCTTTATGGAGTCCGTTTCTGGAAATGTTTAAAACGAAAAAATACTTTGTTGTCGCTACGGAAATCATTACCGGACTGGCATTTGCATTGGTAGCACTTTCGCTGCCGCTGCCCGACTTTTTTCGTTATGCCATCGCTCTGATGGGGATCATTGCTCTCAGTGGTGCGACTCATGACATTGCGGGTGACGGAGTATACCTGACTGAACTGACTGCTACCCAGCAAGCCAAGTATATCGGTTGGCAGGGAGCTTTTTATAATCTGGCCAAGATACTTGCCAACGGAGGCTTGGTTTGGCTGGCAGGTATGCTGAAGGATGAATTTGGAGTGGTACATGCCTGGATGATTGTCATGTTGATGTGTGCGGGTATTATGATTCTGATCGGTCTTTACCACATCCGGATTTTGCCTTCGGGAGGAGGAGCTTCCGGTGAAGTGAATACGATGAGTGACGCATTGAATATGCTTTGGGAAGTCATCCGCTCTTTTTTCCAAAAAAAACATATTGCTTTCTACATTGTCTTTATCATTTTGTACCGGTTTGCCGAAGGATATGCCATCAAGATTGTACCGTTGTTCCTGAAAGCGTCGGTTGCGGATGGTGGATTGGGACTCAGCACTCAGGATATCGGACTGGTATATGGTACGTTCGGAGCGGGAGCTTTTATTCTCGGTTCGCTTTTGGCCGGTTATTACATTTCGGCTTTCGGACTTCGGAAGACTTTGTTTTCTTTATGTTGCGCTTTTAATATTCCGTTCTTGGTATATTTCCTGTTAGCCCTTTACCAGCCTTCCGATCTATGGATTATTGGTATGGCCATTGTGTCTGAATACTTGGGTTACGGGTTTGGTTTTGTCGGATTGATGCTCTTTATGATGCAGCAAGTGGCTCCCGGCAAACATCAGATGGCACATTATGCTTTTGCTACCGGTATTATGAATCTGGGGGTGATGCTTCCCGGAATGATGAGCGGATACCTGAGCGATTGGCTGGGTTATCGCGATTTCTTTATCTGGGTACTTATCGCTACCATACCGGCTTTTATCGTGACTTGGCTGGTACCTTTCACATATCCGGACGGAAAGAAGAAATAAAAAGAGATTTTCAATATAAACAAGATATATACATAATATTAATTTAATCGAATCATGGAAGAAATTAAAATTGCAGGTGCTGCTTTGCCGGCTATGCCTTGGGAAGAACGTCCGGCAGGATGTAAAGATGTAGTGTGGCGTTGTTCGGCCAATCCGATTATTCCGCGCGACTTGCTCCCTACTTCAAACAGTATATTCAACAGTGCCGTAGTTCCGTTTAAGGATGGCTATGCAGGGGTGTTCCGTTGTGATGATACTAATCGTCGCATGCGTTTGCATGTGGGATTCAGCAAGGATGCTGTTCATTGGGATATCAACGAAGAACCGTTAAAGTTTCAATGTGATGATGCTGAGGTTGGAACCTGGGTCTATGGATATGACCCACGGGTTTGCTTTATCGAAGACCGCTACTATGTGACCTGGTGTAATGGCTATCATGGTCCTACTATCGGTGTGGCCTACACCTATGATTTTGTTACTTTTCACCAGTTGGAGAATGCCTTTATTCCTTTCAATCGGAATGGAGTCTTGTTCCCTCGTAAGATAAACGGTCGTTTTGCGATGTTGAGCCGCCCGAGTGATAATGGGCATACTCCTTTTGGAGATATTTTCTATAGCGAGTCTCCCGATATGGAGTTTTGGGGACGTCATCGTCATGTTATGTCGCCGGCTCCGTTCGAAGACAGTGCCTGGCAGTGTACCAAGATCGGTGCAGGGCCTATCCCGATTGAAACCTCGGAAGGCTGGTTACTGATCTATCATGGTGTATTGGCTTCCTGCAACGGTTTTGTGTATAGTTTTGGTTCGGCACTGCTTGACATCGATCAGCCCTGGAAAGTAAAATTCCGTTCGGGGCCTTATCTGATTTCACCTCAGAAGGATTACGAATGTATGGGTGATGTGCCTAATGTCTGTTTCCCATGCGCGGCGCTTCATGATTCGGAGACCGGACGGATTGCCATCTATTATGGGTGTGCGGATACAGTGACCGGGCTCGCATTCGGATACATTCCGGAGATTATTGAATTTACCAAACGTACAAGTATCATCTGAATCGAATAAAACAGGAAGGGTGTAGCTATCCCGCCGGGATGGCTACACCCTTTTGTTTGTATGGCTACACCTTTTCGGTCAGATGGCTACACCCTTTCGGCTGTTATCCGTTGTATGCAGTCAGCATCCAAACCATCTTTTCCTGTTCTTTCAGGTAGTCGCTCATCATGGCCACTGTTACTTCGTCGTTGTGTGAAGAGGCGAGAGACAGGATTTTACGTTCTTCCGCAATCAGATGCCCGTAAGTTTCGAGAATATGATTCAGGGCGTCGTCGGCCTTATTCACTCCGTCCACTTCCTTGATCTGCGCCATCTTCAGATAGTCACTGTATTTATTGGCGGGAGTTCCTCCCAGCATCAGTATACGTTCGGCTATTTCGTCCACCTTTTCGGCGGCTCCATTATATAAATCTTCAAACTTGCTGTGCAGTACGAAGAAACCGTGTCCTTTGATGTTCCAGTGAAATCCTCTCAGGTTTGCATAATGAATCTGAAAATCGGCAAGCAGTTGCTGTAATGACAGTACGATGGTGTTAGCTCCTTTTTCTTCCAAATGTGTATAATTTAAAGTCTTCATAATGATATTGTTTTTTTTGAGTTAATACTATATTTCTTCTTTTTATCTGGAACAAAGATACGGCACAAAATGATTCGTGTCAAACTGAAAATTTCTATCTTTGCATTGATAGATTCTATATCTTTAATAAATCAGAGAACGATGACTATACAACAATTGGAATATATTCTGGCTGTGGACCAGTTCCGGCATTTTGCTAAAGCTGCCGAGTATTGCCGGGTGACGCAACCTACTTTGAGTGCAATGATCCAGAAGCTGGAAGACGAATTGGGGGTGAAACTGTTCGACCGTAGCATGACACCGGTTTGCCCTACTGCCATTGGTAAGAAAGTGCTGGAACAGGCCCGTAAGATTCTTTCGGAAGTTATCTGTGTCAAGGAGATCATCAGCGAAGAACAGCACTCCCTGTCGGGTACATTCCGATTGGCAGTGTTACCGACGATTGCACCTTATCTTCTGCCCCGTTTCTTTCCGCAACTGATGGAGAAATACCCGGATCTTGATATACGGGTGATGGAGATGAAGACGCCCGACATTCGCAAGGCTCTGCTGACCGGTGAAGCGGATGCTGCTATCATTGCCAGCATGCTGGATGATGCCGCATTAACGGAAGAGACCTTATTCTACGAGCAATTCCTGGGCTATGTCTCAAAGAAGGAACCGTTGTTCAAGCACGATGTGATTCGTACGTCCGATGTGACAGGGGAACGGCTTTGGCTTCTTGACGAAGGGCATTGCTTCCGCGATCAGTTGGTTCGTTTTTGTCAGATGGAAGCGGTTAAGATCAGCCAAATGGCGTATCGGCTGGGTAGTATGGAAACCTTTATGCATATGGTGGAGAGTGGTAAGGGGATTACGTTTATTCCCGAACTGGCAGTGATGCAATTGAGCGAAGAGCAGAAAGAACTGGTCCGTCCGTTTGCTATCCCGCGGCCTACCCGTCAGATTGTCCTGGTGACCCGGAAAGACTTCATCCGCACCAGTCTGCTGCAGGTTTTGAAAGAGGAGATTCAGGCGGCGGTTCCCAAGGAGATGCTTACCCTGCAGGCCGTTCAGTGTCTGGTATAATATAAAAACGACGGCGATATTTTCACAAACATCGCCGCCTTATTTCTTTTATGTATCAGAATTATTACTCGTTTTGCCTGATTGTGTAGGTGTTTCTTGTTGTTTTATTGAGAATGAAATGATTTTATTTTTAAGTTTTTGTCTTCGTTGATATCTATTGTGACATACTGTATATTGTCATAAATGGTGTTCACACGGAGTTTTATTCCTTTGGCTGTCGCCAATTGCTCGGCTATACTATCCAGCTTGAAAGAAACAAGGCTCGAACCCAATTGATTGGGGGAGTCATTAAAGGCATTATGCCGGAACTCCAGATAGATATATCCGTCATCTTTTATGGGACCTGTTATTTCGTTTTGTACCAAGTTCAGCATGTGTTTTTTATTTTCATTCATGCTGCCCAGATATTGATATTCGATGGTCAGATAATCTTTCGTAAGTGCATGCGCTGTGACGTTGATACGGTCGTCTCCAATGCTGTCTGCTGTAGCTTCCGTCAGTGGGATGATCTCTTTCGTCAATATATCTTCTATCGTGAATATTTTACCGTTCTCATATCCGGGCTTCTCTTTTCCCATCTGCAGATAGCCAACGAAGACTCTTTGACCTTCTGCAACAGTGTATTTCCTGTTGCGTATATCGGCCGTATCTGCCGGAAGTACATTGTCTCCATTGTCCAACGCAATGAAAAAGTCCCTTGGAGTGTCCGCATTGGGAATCTTCATTGTGCCGATGGCTAATATTCCACCCGGAGGACAAGTGACCCACTCGTCGTTGTTGGCATCGTCCAGACATGACTGTAAAATGGGCAATAACATCAGGATGACGGCAAAAGTTATTAAATTAAATTTCTTCATAAGTTTCTTGTTGGTTTTATCCTATTTATCCATTGAGATTTATTCTTTATTGTATTGAGAAAATGCAGGAAGTGATGAAATATTGCATCCTAAAATGTTAAAGAAACAAAAGTGATAAAAGAGTTGTTCTCTCTGTGCAGTATTTCTATCTTTGCTGCATTTATAAGGTAAACACGTGTTTAGGAGAATGAATGAATTAGAGCTGTCGGAACGTTGCAGGCAGGGAGATAATCGTGCCCGCAAAGAACTTTATGAGCAGTACGCAGGGCGCATGCTTGGTGTCTGTCTTCGTTATGCCGGAGACAGGGACATGGCACAAGACTTGGTACACGACGGTTTCCTGAAGATTTTCGACTCCTTCGACAAGTTTACCTGGCGGGGTGAAGGCTCTCTGAGAGCATGGATGGAGCGTGTAATGGTGAATACGGCTTTACAGTTCTTAAGAAAGAACGACGTGATGAACCAGACCACGGCACTGGATGAAGTTCCCGAAACGTATGAAGAACCGGATGCTTCGGCTGTTGAAGCAATACCACAGAAAGTGCTGATGCAATTTATTAATGAACTCCCCGCCGGATATCGTACCGTATTCAATTTATACACCTTTGAAGATAAGTCGCACAAGGAAATCGCACAGATGTTGGGGATTAATGAAAAATCTTCTGCCTCACAGCTTTTTCGCGCAAAAAGTGTATTGGCAAAGAAAGTGAAAGAATGGTTGGTGACCAATGGTTGACATGTATTTACAGATACTGAGGTGAACCTTGGATTTCAAAAATGAAATAGAATGATGAAAGAAGACGAAAAATGGATTAAAGCATTCAAGGATAAGCTCGAAGATTATTCGGAGCCGATGCCTGCTTCCGGTTGGGAACGACTGGAAAGGGAACTGATGCCTGTAACCGAAAAACGAATATATCCGTATCGCCGGTGGGCGGTTGCTGCGGCAGCTGTGGTATTGGTGGTAACGACTGCTGTCAGTTTGTATTTTCTGAATAGTCCGGTAGCTGATGAAATCCGTTATGCAACGGCTCCTTCACTGGCTGTCAACCCGGATGTATTGCCGAAACCTGCCTTGCCGGATGTACAGGTAGCTGTATCCGAACCCGTTAAGCCGGTAGGAACGACGAGTATCAACCCTGTTTCGGGCTATTTGGCAAAGAATACTGATCCGGTGATTGTTCCGGAGGTATCCTCCCTGGCAGAGAAGCGACCGGAGGCAGTGACGGAGGAAAAGAGAGCTGAGCCGCAACAGGAAGCAACTGCTGCAATCGAGAAAAAAGAAAGTGCGACAGCGCAGCCTCCAAAGAGGAAAGAAGCGCGGCGACCGTCCGGTAAAGACAAGTATCAGTTGCCTATCGGAGACTCTTCTGCTAAACGTGGTGGTAGATGGTCGATGGGAGTGGGTATCGGTAATGGAGGTGGACTTCCGACAAATGGTTCCGAAAATTTTGCGCCCCGTCCGATGACTAACAGGGTCGACTTGATGACGATCATGAATGGAGCTGTGAGTATTCCTGCCGATCAGGAAGTTATATTTGAAGAAGGGGTCCCTTACCTGAAGTCCAATACAACTGCCGTGGTGGATTATGAACATCATCAGCCGGTTAGCTTCGGACTGTCTGTACGTAAGTCTCTTCCCAAAGGTTTCTCTGTAGAGACGGGATTGACTTATACGTTGTTGTCTTCTGACATCAAACGGCAGGGGGATACCAAGATGCAGAGTCAGAAATTGCATTATATAGGTATTCCTGTACGTGGAAACTGGAATTTTCTGGAAAAGAAATATTTTACACTCTATGTATCTGCCGGAGGAATGGTTGAAAAGTGTGTTTATGGAAAGTTGGCGGATGATAAGGTGAATGTGAAGCCTTTGCAATTTTCTGTAGCCGGTGCCGTGGGAGCGCAATTCAATGCGACAGATCATGTCGGCCTATATGTGGAACCGGGAGTTTCGTATTTCTTTGATGATGGCTCCAAAGTACAAACCATCCGAAAAGAAAGGCCTTGTAACTTTAACTTGCAGGCAGGATTGCGATTCACTTATTAAAGTAGGGTGGCAAAAAATATGCCGGTTACATTATTTCCCTGTTCTTGCCTTGTATTGTAATGAATTGAGGCAAGAACAGGGAGATTTTTATGTCGTGACTTACAAAATTATAAATAAGCGCAATCGTCATAATTCACCGCAGAGTGAACTTAATCTATTGATGGCCAATGAATCTTTATCTGTGTAAATTCGTGTAATCTGTGGCGAATACGAGTTTCGACACTTATATAAGTCAATTCACTTGTACGGTCCGGAAATATTGCCTGAATAGTTTCTCAGCCTTTTCTATCTGCTCCGGAGTATTCTCTTTCACTCCTTTCAGCATATATTCTTTGTTCATTGCTTCATATTTGTGAACACCCAAGGTGTGGTAAGGCAATATTTCTACACGCTGAATCATCTGGTACGTTCCAAGATGCTCTCCCAGCTGCCGGATATCGTCTTCGAAGTCACTGTAGCCGGGCACTAATACGTATCGCAACCAGAATGGTTTATGATTGGTTTCAAGCCAGGCTGCGGTTTTCAGGGTCTGCTCGTTGCTTCTTCCGGTTAAAGACTGATGATGTTCCGGATTAAATTCTTTGATATCTAATAAAACCAGATCAGTCAATTCCAATAGTTCCTCTACATCATTGTTCCATAGCCCGCCATTGGTATCAAGGCAAATATGGATTCCTGCTTCCTTTAGTCTTTTAAAAAGTGGGATAAGCGATTTTGCTTGAAAAGTAGGCTCTCCGCCGGAAAAGGTGATACCTCCCTTTTTACCGAAGAAAGCTTTCTGACTGACGGCCATGCGAACTATTTCCTCAGGGTCGGTTGCTGTCCCTCCTTTGGCTTCAATTGTGTCCGGATTGGCACAATAGAGGCAACGGAAGTTACACCCTTGAAGGAAAACGACGAGCCGGAGACCCGGCCCGTCGAATGTTCCCATTGACTCGTATGAGTGTACGTTTATCATTCAATTACATTCTTTCGTGGAAACTGCGGCTGATTACTTCCAACTGATGTTCGCGGCTCAATTTCACGAAATTAACGGCATATCCTGAGACACGGATAGTCAGTTGCGGATACTTTTCGGGATGTTCCATCGCATCCTGCAACATTTCCCGGTTCAGCACGTTTACGTTCAGGTGGTGTGCGCCTTTTGTAAAATATCCGTCCATCATGGTCACCAGATTGTCGATACGGTCTTCTTGTGTTGCTCCCAATGATTTGGGAACGATTGAGAATGTATTGCTGATACCATCCTGTGAGTCGCGATAACGCAACTTGGCTACAGAACTCAGTGAGGCGATTGCACCATTTTTATCACGTCCGTGCATGGGGTTGGCACCGGGAGCAAAGGCAATGCCTTTGGCGCGTCCGTCAGGAGTGGCACCGGTCTTCTTGCCATACATTACGTTCGAAGTGATAGTCAGCAGCGAAAGGGTAGGACGGGCATTCTTATATACGGGGAGTTTCTTTAATTCTTCGCTAAAGAAATATACCAGGTCCACACCCAGGTGGTCTACACGGTCATCGTCATTACCGAAACAAGGGAAAGCACCTTCGATATCGAATCCCTCCGTCAGTCCGATGTCGTTGCGACGGGCTTTCACATGTGCATATTTGATGGCGGACAGTGAATCGATGGCGATTGAAAGTCCGGCTACACCATAAGCGAGGTTAATGCGGGGATCAGTATCCACGAAAGCCATCTGCGCCTTTTCGTAGTAATACTTATCGTGCATGTAATGTATGATATTCATTGCTTCGTTGTATACACGTGCAATTTGTATCAATACTTTCTTATAGTTGGCCATTACTTCTTCGAACTTCAGTGTTTCACCGGTCAATACAGGGATGTCTTTTACCATAACTGTACCTGTATTTTCGCAACGTCCTCCGTTGATAGCCAGTAGCAGGGCTTTGGCAAGGTTGGCACGTGCACCGAAGAACTGAATCTGCTTTCCGATTTCCTGATATGAAACACAACAAGCGATTCCGTAGTCATCCGATTGACGGACTTCACGCATCAGGTCGTCGTTTTCGTATTGTACGGAAGAAGTGTCGATAGATACTTGTGCACAGAATGCTTTGAAACCTTCGGGTAACTCAGGGCTCCATAGTACAGTCATGTTAGGTTCCGGTGACGGGCCTAAGTTATAAAGTGTCTGCAAGAAGCGGAAAGAAGTTTTAGTAACTTTGGTACGTCCATCATTGAAACGTCCACCGATAGATTCGGTCACCCATGTGGGATCACCCGCAAAAATATCGTTGTACGACTGCATACGCAAGTGGCGTACCATACGGAGTTTGATAACGAATTGGTCGATCAGTTCCTGAGCGAATGTTTCGGTTATCGTACCCTGGCTTAATTCATATTCAAGATAGATGTCGAGGAATGAAGATACATTACCCAGTGACATGGCAGCACCATCCTGCTCTTTTACGGCAGCCAGATAAGCCATATACACCCATTGTACAGCTTCCTGTGCGGTATATGCCGGTCGGCTCAGATCCAAACCATAATATTCGCCCAATACTTTAATCTCTTTCAGGGCCTTGATTTGCTCGGCTACTTCTTCGCGAAGACGAATGCGGGCTTCAGTCATAGGACCTGTCAGATTATGCAGATCTTCTTTTTTAGCTTCTATCAGACGGTCAAGACCATAGAGAGCCAGGCGGCGATAATCACCGATGATACGTCCGCGTGCATAGTTGTCGGGAAGTCCGGTAAGGAATCCCAAGGAACGGAACGAACGAATTTCTTCGGTATACACATCGAATACCCCATCATTGTGAGTCTTGCGATAGTGAGTGAAGATATCCTTAACTCTGTCATCTACTTCCACTCCGTTTTCACGGCAAGCTTTCATAACCACATTGATTCCGCCAAACGGTTTGATGGCACGTTTTAACACCTGATCGGTCTGTAGTCCGACGATCAGTTCGTTCTCTTTATCGATGTAGCCGGCAGGGTGAGAGGTTATAGTAGATACAGTTGTGTAGTCGAGTGCACGAATACCATTATTGTTTCTCTCTTCTTCGAGAGCTTTGAGACAGTGATTCCAGACAGCTTTGGTGCGTTCGGTAGGTCCTTGCAGGAAAGAAGCATCCCCTTCATAAGGAGTGATGTTGTTACTAACGAAATCCCTTACATTGATTTCTTTGCTCCAAAGTCCATCTTTAAAGGTCTTATTCAGTTCCATAAAATTAATCAGTTAGTGGTTAGTTATCCTTTAGAGCGCGCAAATTTACAACCTTTTTTCGGTTTAGGTATATAAAAGGGTCCTATTTTATGTTGAATAGCATAAAAATACCTATTTATGGGGAGAAGCCAGAGGGCGGTTATTACTTCCAAATATACTTTTCTAATATTTTTTTGCGGAATAATTTGCAAGTTAAAAAATGATTCGTACCTTTGCAGCGCTTTAAGAGAAAAGCACTACTTAACCGTAGTTCTGGAGAGGTGGCAGAGTGGTCGATTGCGGCGGTCTTGAAAACCGTTGTACTGCGAGGTACCCGGGGTTCGAATCCCTGTCTCTCCGCAACAAACGCTGAAAATCAGCAGATTGCAAAACAAACACCCAGTTTTACACCCAAGAATGTAAAGTCGGTGTTTTTGTTTTATTTAAGATAATACAACCACTACATAATAAAAGAGTAGCGATATTAAAAGAATCCGATGAGAAAAGACTAATATTTATCTATCCATTCAGTTTGATTTTTCAGGACTTTACATCGTCCTGAAAGTATTTGTTATTGTATTCCAACGTCAGGAGTGGATTATAATACAAGTTTTTTGTGTGGATAGAATTTCGTTTTGCTTAATGTACGAAAGTACTTATCTATAAACGCATGAAATATTAGCACAATGAATCATTGGAAATCAACTTTGGCCGTGATAGGAATAGGCCAACTCATATCTATTTTAACAAGTACGATTGTTGGCTTCTCCATTATTTTTTGGATTAGCAACGAATTTAAATCCCCGACAGCTTTATCTCTGGCTATTTTAGCTGGATTTTTACCACAATTTGTATTAGGCTTGTTTGCCGGGGTCTATGTTGACAGATGGAATCGAAAGAAAACGATGTTTTATTCGGACTTGTTCATCGCGTTCTGTACCCTATGTCTTTTTATTGTGATAACCAAGGGTTATAAAGACCTTTCTTTTTTTTATCTATTGACTGCTTGTCGTTCAATAGGCAGTACGTTTCATGCACCTGCTTTACAGGCAAGCATCCCTCTACTGGTTCCCAAGCACCATCTTGTCAGGGTATCAGGTTTGTACCATTCCATTCAATCCTTCAGTGAGGTGATAGCTCCCGTTGTAGGGGCAAGCCTCGTTGTTTGGCTTCCCATACAGTATATTCTGCTCATAGATGTGATCGGAGCTGTTGCTGCTTGTCTGACCTTACTTTGTGTCCAGATTCCTTCTCTTCAAAAAACGAAAGTTCTTCCAGATTTCAAAAAAGAACTGACGGAATGTTGGCATACCTTGCGGCGTACAATGGGCATTTTGCCTTTATTCGTATGCTTTACGCTGGTGACTTTTGTCCTTATGCCTGTTTTTACGTTATTTCCTTTTATGACGCTTCTGCATTTCAACGGAAACATTTTGCAAATGGGAGTTGTGGAAATGGGTTGGGGCTCAGGGGCATTGTTGGGCGGTTTAGTACTTGCCTGTAAGGCTTTGAAAAGCAAGCAAACATTAGTGATGCATACGGCTTATGTGATATTGGGATTGTATCTGATTAGCGCCAGTTATTTACCATCAAGCGCATTTATAGGTTTTGTTTGCCTAACATTTACAGGAGGCATAGCCTATTCCATTTACCATGCGCTTTTCATCGCTATTATTCAGCAGAACTTGGCTTCGGACATGCTTGGACGGACTTTTTCTCTCATCTTTAGTTTGAGTACCTTTCCATCAATGCTGGGTATCGTAGCTTCAGGATATTGGGTGGAAGCATGGGGTATCACATCCGTCTTTATGATCAGCGGATGGGTTATCTTTCTGATTGGAGTGGGTGCAAATTTTATTTCTTCAATCAAGCAGTTGGATAATTACGCATAGTATTATTTATTAAAGAATTATTATATGACAAAGAAAGAACACACTACGATTACAGAGTTATTTCAAGTTTTGGACTTGTTGGAAAGCCTGGACATGCAGTTTTGGTTGGATGGAGGCTGGGGAGTGGATGTCTTGTACGGACAGCAAACCCGCTTGCATAGAGATATTGACATTGATTTTGATGCCAATTATACAGACCAACTCCTTGATCTTTTGCAGGAGAGAGGATATCAAATTGAAACAAATTGGTTGCCCACCCGTGTGGAACTGTATAGCAAAGAATTAGGCTATATTGATATCCATCCTTTTGTCTTGAATGCGGACGGCACTTCCAAACAAGCCGACTTGGATGGAGGCTGGTATGAATTTCAACCGGACTATTTTGGAACAGCAGTCTTTGAAGGCAGAAGCATCCCTTGCATTTCTGCAAAAGGGCAACAAGTATTCCATTCGGGCTACGATTTAAGAGAGAAGGATATTCACGATTTATCTATAATTAAACAATGTATAACAACAATGAGCCTAACAATTAGATAAGAACAAGAAAATGACAGAAAAACAAATTGTCTGGTATATCTTACTTACAGAAGTAAAGATAGACAGTGACACCCAGTCTGTCACATCCCTGAGTGTAGCTCCATTGGCAGTCTTGCCGGAATTCCAGCGTAAGGGAATTGGGGGGGGGGGATGTTGATTCAGTAAGCCCATCAGAGGGCAGCACTTTTGGGTTACGGCACAGCAGTCGTATTGGGGCATAAAGAGTATTATCCTCGATTTGGCTATCGCAAGGCTATCGATTTAGGAATTGAATTTCCTTTCGAAGTCTCTCATGAATATTGCATGGTGGCTGAATTAATACCTGGAGCTACTGAGAATGTGAAAGGTATGGTTTGTTATCCAACTGACTTTAAATAGTTTAACAAGTAAAATTCATTATATAACTCGGACTGGGTATTTCAATTTCCCAGTCCGTATTCTGATAGTACTTATTCAATTGGAAGATTGTGTTGCTTCAAGAATGAAAGTTTATCCCAATACCCTCTTTGAAAGACGATTTTGTTATCTTTTACATGAAAAAATCCGCATCCACGAAGTCCAAGAGAGTCTTTCCATTCCATGATAGCCCATTCGCCATCTTCAAAAATATTTTCCACCATACAAACCATTTTAGCAGTGGCAAATTCATTCACAAACATTTTGTAGATTGATTCTTTACCTATTATTGGTTCGTTTGCGACTTGATGATTTACTGCATTAGTAGCATACAGCTCTGCTATATGATAAGCATCTGCTTTGTTAAAGCAATCTATCCATTTTTCCAAAACTTCTTTAGGCTTCATTTTTTATAAATTCTTAGGATTTTGATTCTGTAATAAAAACAATCTGTTTGGATGCATAGATACTTGATTTTATTAATAATAGGCTATTCTATATTCTAAATCCTCTGGATTTTTGCTCTCTCTGCACCGAGTTACGTAGATTCTGCTGTAACTTTTCCCATTGTTCCTTAAACCATTGTACTATGGGTTGTCGGTTTATGGTCAGCATAAGCTTACCACTATCCATCGGATGTTTCTCAACCCTAAAAATATCATTCTTGATGTCAAATTTCCACCTGTGTTCTTCGGAATAAATTTTGCCACTACATTGTATGGATTCTTTCTTTGTCAAGAGGTTTTCTATCATGTCTTTGGTAAACCCGATAACAGCGCATAATTTTTCCATTCTCAACATCTCTTTGAACATGGGAAACCATTTGTGGGCTTTTTCAAGCAAGGTGCTCAATCGTGATATTTCCTTGTCTTTGGCTTCAAGTTCTTGATTATGTATTCTTTGAAGATTACGAATTTGTCTGCTATGCTGTTCCTGTATTTGTTGTATCTGAATTTTTAATTCATCAGTAGCTTTGTCCCGTTTGGTAATTTCCTGATGTAGCTGCTCGATGTGATGTTCCAGTTCTTTCAGCTTACCGCTTCCGAAAAGAGAACCTACACCGCTTGCTATGGCGGTAGCAGCATTGGTGGCTGTTTTCTTTAGTTTGTCCGTGCGTATCTCTGCTTTTACCTGTTTGAGTTCCTGTTCGGCAAGGCTTACTTGTTGTTCCTTGTGTCGCTTGGTTTCCTCTATACGTTGCAGTTCGGCTTTCTGCTTCTCAATGATGAAATCATTTCGTTCCAGATGCTCTTTACCTGTGACAGCTTTTGCCTGTCCACGTTCCATCAGGAGAATATCGGAAGCAAGGGTCTGCATGGTTGCCATATCCTCGTCATTGAGCTTTCGGCTCTTTCCAGTTTCATGGTTCATCCAGTCGAATACGACATGAGCATGATAATTTGGTTTGAACCATCTGTTACCGACTTGGAAGCTCTCCTTGTCTTCTGCTTCCGGCTGACCGTTCAGCCAATGCCCTTCGTCTTTATGCAGGAAAATCTGTAGCGGAGTGATGCCCCAGCGTCTTTGGCACTCTTCACCGAATTTGCGTACATCAGCCAGTGTGGTGTCCGGTCTGATAAGCAATACTCCTTCACGGATGGGTGAGCATCCCGCCACCTTGATAATCTTTCCATTCTTTCCCTTGCGTTCCCTTTCCTTTTCCTGCATGGCACGTCCGGTCTTTTCCTTGACCATTTGCTTGATATTGTCATAATGAGTTCGCAGTTCGGGAGTGCCGAAGTCGGGATTTATCCACTGTTCGTTATCGGTGGAAAGTTCGGGAACGACATAGATTCTGGACTCCCCGATATTACGCATATACTCGGCAGTCCTTCGGTTGTGTGCCTCGCTCGATGCGATGTTGCAAGGCTTGATATGTATGCTTGATTTTGTTGCCATAGCTTCTTTCCTTTGTTTACAATTGATTTACTTTGCTCGCTTTCGCAGAGGGGTTCTTAGGGGTAACCCATAAGCGGAGATTGCAAAGAGAGGGTCACTCTTTGCTCGGGGTTCTCAGGGGTGAAACGCCCTGAGTGGGTCATTAGGGCAAAGCCCTAATCCCCTCGGGAGAGCCCACAACTACGAAAGCGAAGCGTGTAGTTATAGTGGGCTATAACTGGAAGCCGTTCTTCTTTTCCGGTGATTGGCTGCGCACCCCTTTGGCGGACTGGAGCTGCCTTTTTCTTTCAATCTGTTTCTGTAAGTATTCGTTCAAGTCCTTGCATCCTCTGTAAATCTGCGAAGCGTCCCGGATGTACCGCTCTCTGCCGTATTCCATGCGGATTTGCCGGAGTGCTTCCAGTCCTGCATGGTCGTTGTCGAAAAAGCAGTGGATGCGTTCGTAATTGCCCAACGGATAGAGAGCCTTGTTTACATTCGATACGGAGTTCAATACAATGTAGTCCTGCCCGTCCAATTCCGGATAATTTGGGCAGCTCTCTTGTCTCAATGTCAAAAAGGAGAGGTAGTCCATAAATCCCTCGAACACATAACAGGTATTCCTCGCTTTTCCCGACTGCCTGATGTGGGAGATTTCCTTTGGGGCGATGCAGCCCTTGAAATAGCGGTTGCGGATTTCATATCCACACGAACCATTGGGAAAGGCGATGGCAAAGTACCGCTTGCCGTTGTGAGTGAAACGTGCTTCACTACATTCTCTTTTCGCCAGTTTTATGTTAATTCCTCTACCTTGTAAGTAGGCAAGCAGGGCAGTAGATGACAGCGGAACAATCTCCAACTGTTGGAAGCTCGGCTCGGAAGAGTTTTGCTTTCCAAAAGAGAAAGATACCGGGCGCACGTGCGGTGTCTGCTCTGCTATCCGTTTCAAGATGTAAGGTACATGGTCGGTAGCGTACAGGTGTGCAGCCAGTTCTATGATACCACCACCTTTACCCAAACCGAAGTCATACCATTGTTCACGTTCGGTATTTACCTTGAACGAGGCTTCGGCTTCTTCCCTTAACGGTGATTTATACCACAGATTGACACCTTGTTGCTTGACGGGAGAATATCCTAAACTATGCAGATAATCCGCTATTCTGATTTGCTTGGCTGTCTGTATATCCATAAAATGATTGTTTTAGTAGTTGGTGAATTGGTTTATTTTTCTTTTTGCCCGTACCTTTTTAGGAAGTACGGTCTATAATCACTTCACTAAATTCTCGTATATATAGGATACGGTAATAAAGTGAAGTGATTTAGTCCCATTCCCCAAGCACTTCACTATATTCCTAATATATACACCCCGAGAATAAAGTGAAGTGATTGCAGGGAAATGGGCTAATAGTGGAAGTCAGGCATGAATGTGTATTTTCTGCCTGTCTCCTGCACTATCATCCGTTTGTTGCGGAGCATGGTGATGAGCGATACCGCCTTTTTATAGTTCAGCTTTACACCCACTGACATATAGGTCTTGATTAAGGCATCTTCCAGTTCCTTGTAGCCGTATTCCTCTTTCAGCCCGAAAACGGCTTCCAATGCGATACGGTGCTGCTGCTCGGTGATATGCCTGTAAGGGTCGAACTTCTCTTCTTCGGGTCTTCCCGGCTTCTTTGTTTCAGGTTTGTATCCCTCAATGAGTTCGGGAAGGGCTTTGTCGTTGATACGGAATGCGAAAGGCTCAAAGTCCATTGCCCGGATGTGAATGGCTGAAACATGGCTGATGTCACCGTTGCCCTTGTCCTTTTCTACCTGCAATACGGTTTCCGCCTTGTTGTTCAACTCCGTACCAATGTGCCCTCTTGCGTTCTCATCCCCTTTGTTCTGATGCAGTATCGTATGGATATGTATCTGCCTGTCGTCCGTCCACTGCATCAGCTTGGATATGATGCGTGTTGATTCACTGGGGCTGTTGATGTCATACACCATATCCCGTATGCCGTCTATAATTACAAGACCGATTTCGGGTGTATTGTAAATAGCCTGTTCCACAATCCTGATACGCTGCTCAGGCGTGTATTTTCTTAAGGCAAGAAATTCAAGATTCTCATTGTCCCTATCATCTGGCAAACCAGCCATTCGCAAAATGCGCGTCATGACTTTCAGACAATGGTAAGGGCTTTGCTCTGTATCAACATAAAGCACTTTCCGCTTATCTTCAGGCAGTTCAGCCACATACCGCAGCACTGTGCCGTTCTTCAATGCAGCGGCTACGATAGCCGATACATTGAACGTTTTTTTACTTTTGGCTTTGCCGATGGATGCGCTGAAATTACCCAATGTCCCAATGACAGAATCATGTACTTTAAGGATTTCAGGTGCTTTCTCATAACTTTTCGACAGGCTCAAACGTGAGGCTTGCCAAAGGATTATGGCTTCTTCAGCCGATATTTCCTTAGTCTCTTTCATATAGTCCATAGCCATGCCTCCCGTTATTTCCGTCCTCCTGTTTTCTTTCCAGCCAGTTCAAGGGCAAGCTCAACATCCACGATAATCTTACGTCCTATCTGAGTGATTGCCTTGTCAATCTTTCCGCTTTTCTTGATACGGTTGGCGGTGGGTAGGCTGCACCCGAACAGTTTGGCTATGCCCAGTATTCCGTACACATATTTTCTTTCTGTGTCTGTAATGGGCTGTGGCTGCGTTTCCGTTTGACGGGAAGCGTGCTTACTTAGGAATATGAACTCTTCACCTGTCATCTGCCAGACGGGTTTTGATAATAATTCTTGAAGATTTTTCATCGTTCAATCTATTTAGTCGTTTAACAATCAGCCCTGCGCACTGGCTGTTATCTCTGTTCTCGAACGATGCAAAATTAGGTAGGGTTGTAAGTGGTAAGGATGTGGTTGATATAAATGGAATATCTTGTTATTTATCTGAATATCAGATAATAAAAATACCACTCAAAAATTTAATTTGAGTGGTAAAAGTGGTTGTTTCGTAAAATGTCAGGGCATATCACAGATTATCGGAATATACCATCCATTTCTTTGGCAAATTTCCGGTTGCTGTCACTGGGGAAATCGGAAACAGGCTCTTTGTACTTTGACTTGTAGTAGCTTTCCTCAATATCCAATATTTTCAGGATATTCCTCTTCCAATTCTCCCTGTCCTGTTTGGGCAGTTTTTCGCTCATCAGGAATATCAGATAGCAGGTACGTATTTTTTCTCTCGGTCTGATTTGGGGTTTGGTGTCGCTTGGTAGCAGGTTCATGCAGGTATAGAAATCATGTTCGGAAATATTCTCGAACTGTTCTCCCACGCAGGTTACATGAATGAGCGAAAGCAGTTCCATATTGAAATACTCAGTCTGTTTCGTTCCCAGCACTTCTTCCTGTATGTTGGGGGCATTTGGTTCTTGTTCGGCTGGCTCTTCCGGCTCGTTTGTTTCATCAAATACATATTTCGCCAATGTCTCTTTGAGGTGGCAGCCCAGCCGATAGATTTCATTGAAACGGCTTTTTGCATATTGCAGGGCTTTCTCTCTGGTCTGTTTTTGCAGATCGTAGAGTTCGGTCAGCTTGTTTTTTTTCTCCTCGTATTCATCTTTGCACCGTTCATATTCCATTTCCGCACGCTTTTCATCCTCTGCAGTGTGTTCCCGATAACCTATGGAATCGTATCGGTGGTATGCTTCGTTTAGCGGAGCATGGAGCTTGGTCGTCTTGTATTGCTGTTCTTCTATGGCTTCTTTATAGATTTCTGAAACTCGGAAGCAGATATTGTAAACGGTCTGTTCATCCGGCATACATCCTTTCTTGTAATAACTTATGTTTTCGCATACTTCCTTTTTCAGGCTATTCAGAATCAGTGTGTATTGCTCCTGTGGAAGATGAAACACCAGTTCAAGAATGGCTGTTTCAAGAACCGTTACATCATTGTAGTCCAGATAGAACTTGGTAATGAATTTCTGCTTTTCAAAAGAGAAACCTTTATTATCAAACCAGTCTTTATATATTCTGTTCAATTCTCCGTATCGGGGAATCAGCGTTGTAATTACATCTTTCATGGACGCAACTATTTTTGAGTGTTATTGTCTTTGTCAAGGAAAGAGGCCAGTTCTTCTTCCACTTCTTCCACGCTGGGCAACGCTGATTTCAGTTTCTCGGGAATCGCTTTGCTCAATTGGTAATCGCTGATGCCGATGGGCTGGTCATAGCCTGTCAATGCGTATTGTGCCACAACTTCGTCTTTTCCCTTGCATAGCAACAACCCGATAGTCTTGTTGTCATTCTCTCCCCTCAGTTTATCATCCACCACATTGATGTAGAAGTTCAGTTGTCCTGCATACTCCGGTTTGAATGGGGTAGCCTTTAATTCTACCACGATATATGCGTGCAACGGAATGGAATATAGAATCAGGTCGGCAAAGAAATCGCTGTTTCCGACTTGGAAGTGCTTCTGCCGGGCAACGAAGGCAAAACCGTTGCCCATTTCCAACAGGTAGCGGGTAACGTGTTTCACCAGCTGTTCTTCAATATCCCTTTCGTCTGCTTTTTCTTTGGCTCCTGCCAAATCAAAGATGTACGGGTCTTTGAGTAGGTAATTGGCAAGGTCGCTTTGTGGAGCCGGAAGTGTGGTCGTGAAATTGTTTACCTTGTTGTTGCTGATTTGTCGGCTATACAAATCACTGTCAATTTGCATTTTCAATACATTGCTGCTCCATCCCATTTCCACAGACTGCTTCATGTACCAGTAGCTTAGACCTAAAGGTAGCGAACTGTCAAGTATAGTCATTTGGCTTGTCCAGTTTATTTTGGCTATAGGAGAGGTCAAGAAAACTTCTTCTATTTCCCTGATTCCCATCCTGTAAATGGCAGACACGGTTTTTCCCACATCTTCAAATTGCGCAGGAACTTCCTGCGTAATTGCTAATGATTGACAATCAATCGATTGTATTTGCGCAGTAAGTTCCTGCGTAAATTGCTTGTCATTCAGTTTTAATACTTCATTGGTCACACTCTGTATGGTTGGGACAGACAGGCTTGCATCTGTTTCTATGAAACTTTGCAACGCTCTTAAAGGATATGCTTTTGCAAACTGGCACATATAGGTAAGGTTACGTTCCGAATAGCCTTTCTTTTCAGGGTAATGCAGTCGGATAGCCTTTGCCAACTGCTTGATGATTTTGCTTCCCCATCCGTGCAGCTGCTGGTGATAAAGGATGTAATTGCCTATCTTCCAGTAATGGAACAGCATTTGTGCATTGGCTGCAACAATCAGCCTTACTTGTGCCTGTTCTATTTCCGAACCGACCGCTTGTATGAATGCATCAAAATTCGTTTTCTCTATGTTGGATTCCTTGTTGCTCATATTGTGATGATAATTTCTACAAATATAGTCATTGGTAACTATCTATGAAACTGTTTGATACTTTTATAGTTGATTAAACTTGTTCATGGCATTTGCCTTAATATCATCCGCTATGTCAATGTAGGGTTTCATAGCTTTGTAGTCGCTGTGTCCCGTCCATTTCATGACCACCTGTGCCGGGATTCCGAGAGCCAGCGCATTGCAGATGAATGTCCTTCTTCCTGCATGGGTACTGAGCAAAGCGTATTTGGGTGTGACTTCATCAATACGTTCATTTCCCTTGTAGTAGGTTTCCCGTACAGGCTCGTTGATTTCTGCCAGTTCGCCCAGCTCTTTCAGGTAATCGTTCATCTTCTGGTTGCTGATGACGGGCAGAGCCATGTAATTCTCGAAATGGATGTCCTTGTATTTGTCCAGTATGGCTTTGCTGTATTTGTTCAGTTCAATCGTCAGGCTGTCGGCAGTCTTGACTGTGGTTATTTCGATGTGGTCGGACTTCACATCGCTTCTTTTCAGATTGCGAACATCCGAATACCGCAAACTCGTAAAGCAGCAGAACAGGAAAACATCACGCACACGTTCCAGGTATTGCTTATCCTTGGGTATCTGGTAGTCTTTCAGCTTGTTCAGTTCATCCCAAGTCAGGAAGATTACTTTTTTCGAGGTGGTTTTCAGTTTCGGTTTGAACGTATCGTATGCAATGTTCTGATGATGTCCTTTCTTGAAGCTCCAGCGCAGGAACCATTTGAGGAATCCCATTTGCTTGCCGATGGTGCTGTTTCTCATATCCTTGGTGTCACGCAGGAAGTTGACGTATTCGTTCAATCCAAACTCGTTGAAATAGTTGAACGTTGCATCCTCCTTGAACTCTTTGAGGTGGTTCCTCACTGCTGCAAATTTTTCATAGGTGGATGCCGTCCAGTTATTCTGGTTACCGCACTCTTTTACAAACTCATCGAACACCTCCCAAAAGCTGACAGGGGCTTCTTCCGGCTGTTCTTCGCTGGTGTCTTTCATTCTCATGTTGAAAGCTTCCTTCAACTGTTGGGTCGTTGGCATGACCTCCTGCACCTCAAATTCCTTGAAAATATTCTGGATTTCGGCATAGTATTTCAGCAAGTCCGTATTGATTTCGGCTGCACTTTGCTTTAGCTTGTTGGTACATCCGTTCTTTACCCGCTGCTTATCTGCATCCCATTTGGCTACGTCAATCCGGTAGCCCGTTGTAAACTCGATGCGTTGGCTGGCAAAGATGACACGCATACGGATGGGTACGTTCTCTACGATTGGCACACCGTTCTTTTTCCGGCTCTTCAATGCAAAAATGATGTTGCGCTTGATATTCATAATTGGGTGCGTTTGAAATTCTACACCCAAATATACACCCAATTATTGAGATAGCAAAAGACATTTAGAAACATTTACTTTTACTCTATATTGTAATTTACACTTGATTATCAGTCGTTTGCAGTTTTATGATATTCTGTGAAAGTATAAGTTCGAGAGCCTGTCTCTCCGCTGAAAACAAAAAAACAAAGTTATAAGTCCTTGAATTTCAATAATTCAAGGACTTTCTTTTTTTAGTATATAACATATCAGTCTGCATAATAAAGAACGAGGAGCAACGTAGATCAATGATAACCCTTGAGGACCTACCTTGTATGTAGAATAGTGGGAAAATCGATTTTATTTGTTCCGCTACTTGAGCAGATGTCATTACCACACCGCCGGTGTCTAGTTGTAAATGCAATATTTGAGGCCTCTTATATAGACCGTTGGCTTGAACGTTACTTTTAAGGAGCGACACACATTATCAAAGTTTATCAATCAAAGCAAGGTTCTATTTTTTGTATTCCTTTTGTAAGATATATAGTCGGGCTATTCCTTTATTTCAGTGTTTTGCTATCCTCTAATTCATTATACTACATTCTTTTTTACTTTTTTCTATATATCAGTAATTGACCTGAGGTCGACATTATTTAAAAGATTTTCAGTTGCCGTCATTTGTGAAATTTACACCAATGACTGGTTGTTTTTTAAAGAGACAATAAACGGTAATGGCTGATAGCGTGTTGGCTATGAAATGAATACTAACTTTATCTTCGGTGATTATAGTGGTAAGTTGTTAAATCTTATGATTAAATATTCTAACTTAAATGATTTTATTGCTGTATTCCTATTTTTTTAAGATAACAGATTGATGAATTATATCGTATTCACGTTAAATTAAATAATTTATGAGTGATCAAAATCAAAGCTTTTGTCTATCTTTGTAAATAGACTTAATTCTAAAATAAATAGTATGGCAAAAGAGTTGAATTTTACATTGGAAGGTGTACAAGGTGATTTAAAGTTGAAATACGGTCCTTTTAATCAACGTTTATACCAAGACGGAAGAGAGATCAAAAAACAAGGACGATTCAATCCGAAATATTATGTGATTAACACCAATGGGGAAAAAGAAGAAATAAAGGTTGTCTATGGTTTTGATTTTGTCCATGTCGCTGTGTTCCGCGGACAGAAAATCGATCTGGAGGAACGGCTATCTATCCGCGAATACATAGTGGGCGGTCTGCCTGTGTTACTTGTCTTTCTAGGTGGGTTGATTGGAGCCTTGTTCGGCATCATGGGTGCTACGTTCAATTATAATCATATGCGGCAGGAAAAATCTTTTATAAAACAACTGCTTGTTTCCCTGGGCGTTTCCATACTCTGCTATGTAGCTTATTTTATATTTGCTATTGGTGTCCAGTTGATAGTGGCTAGATAGGCTGGAAAGTAAAAGAAAGGTGGCTTCGCGGTTATTCCGTATGCCACCTTTTTTAGTAAACTTCTGAATGTCCTCCCCACGGATGATGGCAACTATCCATATTGGGAAAAGTAAAAACAGGCGAAAGGAAAAATGAAAACTGTATTTTCTCTGTATTCTTTCGGGAGATTCCCGTTTTTTATCAATTCCCGTAGGTACCGATTAATCCATTCGTTGTGATAGTTTCTGCACTTATTTTCAGTTTCCGGCATCTACTGTTATTATAGAACCGGATATGTGCTTTTCCCTCCTTATCCGGAGTGACAGACGGATTCCAGTATAATGTACGACGATAGTCGGGGACAGGAGGGAGCACAGAATAATTGGGGTGATAGAATTCTTTAACTTGGCTGTAACCGTCGAGCCATGTTTTTCGGACACCTTTCCCTGCTTCTGTCGGTATCTTACCTTCCGGATATGTTTCGATCAGTACGGCACAACTATATAAGTCGGATACATCGAACGGAGTCAATCGCGGATCTGCATACTGGCAAATCGTAGATAGATTTTCAGTGATATAAATCGATTTAATGGCTTCGAGTCTTATATATTTGTACTTATTATAATCCATTTCTGTATGCCGGGTGCGTTCATAGTTGATTACAAAAAGCGGCATTTTACTTTTATAATACAGGTAATTTCGTCCTGAAACAGGACTGAAATTTTTATTCATGTTCATCATAAGTTCGTGTATGTCGTCACCAATAAATTTTCCACTGTCTTTTATGTCGTCCAGTTCGGAATGTACATCATAATAAGCAATCGATTTCGAACGGCTTTCATATATCTCTTTTTCTTTGGTTCTCTTTTTGGCCTTGATGGTTACCTCTTTTAAACGGTAGTTCTTTTCATGGTTACCTGCCTTTTCCAGCGAATCTGCGTAAGCGGCAAAGAAGGCTTCGATATCCTCTTCAGGTAGGGGAGTGGTTTCCACTTCGGGCATAAGTTCTTTCTCTTTTTCTGCATTGGCAATGCTTACCTGCATATCCGCATAATGATATTTTCGGGGGGCAGGACTGAATAGCCTATCCAATAAAATACGGTAATCTTTCTTTTTTCTATTGACTGTAACTGCCAATATCAAGTCCCATTTTCCGTATATATCGGATATTAGTGAGAAGTGTCCTAAACTATCTGTAGTGATGGCTTCGATGAAACTGCTGTTTTCCTCATTCTCCCCGCGTTTCTTCAGGAAGCAGGACACTTCTACGTTAGGCTTGGGAAGTTGCCGGACGAAAGAGACAACCTGCCCTCGCGTTTCGATACCTTGCTCCGGTCCGTATTTAAGGTCAAGAGACTCAATTCCTGTCATTTGTTTCCAAGAGTAGCGGCGCCATCCCTGCACTCTTAATAAGAGATCGATTGCCTTGCGGTGTGTATCGTCCCGGGATTCGAAATAATATTGGGGATTGTTGACATATCCTTTTATTTCGGACATTAATAAAAGATCGGTCAACATATTGTGCCCTGATTCTACTTCATTCATGCCGTCTCTCACAGATAGGGCAAATGGGGTTTGTACCGGAATCTTTTCTTTTCCGGTCAGGGTGAATTCAAGGTTTACCAATTCGTAAGGGTCGTATGTCTCTTTGTCTGCCTGTACCTGAACGGATAATTGCTCTTGGGGATAGGTAAATATCAAACGATCCGATAGGACCTCTCCGTTACTGTTGAATAACGCGATTCGGGAAACTCCGGGTACTAATTTACTTTTATCTATTTTGAAGCGAATCGTTTCATTACCTTCGACATCGATCAGGCAGAATTTGTATAGTTTGCCTCCGCTGATGACTGCCAGTCCCAATACGTCGGAGGGGGTATTGGAATTCTTTTGCACTGCTATTTCAATGCTGTCTGTGTATGATAAATTGTCGGCATGTAATATATATCCTTCCGGTAAGGCTTCCGGCATATTGAACTGGTGTTTTTTGCCATTAAATTCGACTATTGCTTTTTGTTTCTCTCCCGTGGGCGTGTAATTGAAAATTCCCCGTCCATCATGTGTTACATTGAAACGGGCTGTTTCTTGTTTTTCTTCGTTAATAACAATACCGGTGAGGGTAATGGGGTTTCCATAGGTATCTGTCGCTTCAAAAGCCACTTCGGATTCTATCCCCCGAACCAGATTTCCACCTTCGGGGAAGAACTTTAAATTTACTTTTTTACCTTTTGTCGGCTTGGGACGCTCCAGCGGGTAGTTTCCTGTCGCATATTTCCGCATCTCTTTTTCCGTAAAGTCGCCTTCTGCCTTAGGTTTGTCGAAAACCGGCAACAGTCTTGAGAAAATGATATCTCCTCCAAAATTCAGCATATATTTTGTGTAGGCACGAACTTCATAAAATCCTGAATAAAACGGGATTTGGTTTAGTGTGAAATCTCCGTGGCATTGTCCGTTTTCTATTTTTAATGTCCGTTTGTCGATAACTTCACCACCGGGATTTAATAATTCGACATATAAAGTCTTGCTCAGGTCAGTGGCCGGATGCAGGTCGGAAGTGACCAGGAAACATTTAAACCAGATATTATCACCTTGGTAATAACTGGTATTGTCAAATTGCATGTAAACCTTCTCTTGAGGGATATATTTGGAAAAATTATCGATCAGGTAGGCGTATTGGCTTAGTTTTTGGACAATACTGTCCGTGGTTTGTGCAGATACACTCAGGCAAAACAGGTATAATAGCAAATGTACCTTTAATATTTTAGGTGTTTTCATTTCGTATCTTGGGTTAGATGGGAGATTGGTTTTTCCGTTGTGAGTCCTGTCTTAAATAAAGTTCTTTACTCTTACATCAGGATTCGTCTTTTGCAGGGCTTTTATCAGTTCCCGGGGTGATTGGGGATCTATCATGACAAACCCGGTGGCGTGTCTGATCTTTATTTTCTGCATGCCCAAGGCATGGCGAGTATACGTAACATCAGTGATATGACTGAATGTTCGTTTTTGGCGGAAGAAGTCATTTACTATTTGTAAATCTCCGTTTTTCTTGACAATGTATTTGCAGGATGTTTGTGAAAAATAGATGGTTGCACTGGGACCTATACATGCGGTACCTATCCAGATTGCTTGTATAGTTATGAAACTGATCGCAATGCATGCTATTATACCTATGGCGAACAACCAAACTCCTAATTGGGGATTTCGCGCTTTAAATGTTTGTTCCATCTTTTTTTAGATTGTATGTGTAACTGTCTGATAAAGATAGAAAAAAATATAATGAAAGAATCTTTTTTCTATTCTTTTCTGAATTGTGACTGCGAAAATAATTATTTAGGGCCTGTTGGATTCCGAAAGTTCCGGTGAAAAAGATAAAAGCTTCTCTAAACCACCGTGGCTGCGGTCGATGAAAAATAGGCAAGGGAGATTTGAACAGGTGCTTGTAATGTGCAAAATTCGGACAAGAATTTGGAATCGGAAAATTTAGATTCTGTTTTTATGCGGGAAGCTACGGTCCGGAAATAATAATTCTTTGCCGATAGATGATCTGTTCTTTCTTTTTTATCTATTTTTGCCCCTTGAGAATTTTAATTATTAATCTAACTATCATGAAACGAAAAGTGACTTTACTATTTCTCGTGACATTCGTGCTGCTGCTCGGTGCAGTCGCACAGGAAAAATTGAAAACAGTGATCGAACCCCTGCAAAATGAAAGATGGTGGGGTGGATTCGTGGCTTTAGGAAATCAAATGCCATTCAATGATCACTTGCGGATGCAAGACATGTCACGCAATAATATGAACAACCAAGTAGTGCCGTTCATGCTTTCTTCGGAGGGCAGGTATATCTGGGCCGAAAATCCGTTTTGTTTTGAAGTAAAGGATGGGCAGCTGATTATTTATTCAGACTCGGAAAAGATAGAGCCGGTGAAGGGCGGAACTACGCTGAAAGAGGCTTTGCTGGCTGCATCGGCTAAACATTTTCCACCTTCGGGAAAGATTCCGGAACCTACTTTCTTTTCTCTTCCGCAATATAATACCTGGATTGAGCTGATGTATGATCAAAATCAGGAAGACATTATGAATTATGCCCATAAAGCTGTGGAGAACGGATTTCCTCAGGGGGTGTTTATGGTAGATGATAACTGGCAGAGATATTATGGTAACTTTGACTTCAAAACCGAGAGGTTTCCGGATCCGAAAGGGATGACTGACGAGTTGCACCGGATGGGATTCAAGGTGATGTTGTGGGTGGCTCCCTATGTTTCGCCCGATAGTCCCGAATTCCGTGAATTGGAAGCAAAAGGATATTTGTTGAAAGATAAAAACGGGCGCACGGCCATTATTCATTGGTGGAATGGTTACAGTGCCTGTTATGATACCACAAATCCGGAGGCTATGAATTATCTGAAGGAACAGTTAAAAGCCAATCAAGAAAAATATGGTATCGACGGATTTAAGTTTGATGGTGGAGACGTAGCTTATATGACAGGAGAGTATACTTTTCATGATAAGAATGCCAATGTGAATACTTTTATGGAAAAATGGGCTGAGATAGGTTTGAGTTTTCCTTACAATGAATTGCGTGCATCTTGGAAGTTGGGTGGCCAGGCATTGGTACAGCGGCTGGGTGATAAAGATTATTCTTGGCGTGCGACTCAGTTATTGATTCCCGATATGACTGCTGCCGGATTGTTGGGGCATTATTATACTTGTCCCGATATGGTAGGCGGAGGACAATTCGGAGCTTTTCTGAATGTGAAGAAATTTGATGAAGAACTTATTGTACGTTCGTGCCAGGTGCATGCCCTGATGCCAATGATGCAATTCTCGGTAGCTCCTTGGCGTATTCTCAGTAAAGAGAATGTGGCTATTTGTGCGAAGTATGCCCATCTTCACCAGCAAATGGGAGATTATATTTTGGAGTTGGCAAAACATGCGTCAAAGACCGGTGAACCCATTGTTCGCCACATGGAATATCAGTATCCTCACCAGGGATTCATCGATTGCAAAGACCAGTTTATGCTGGGGGATAAATATCTGGTAGCTCCGATGCTGACATCCGGAACAAGCCGTACCGTAATGTTGCCAAAGGGTAGATGGAAAGATGATCGGGGCAAGGTGTTTAAAGGGCCGCGGACAATGACAATAGATGTTCCCCTTGAACGTTTGCCATATTTTGAGAAACTGACGAAATAATTTCTGGGCCGATAAAACAAGAAAAGCCACACTGTCAATATGTACAGCGTGGCTTTTGTTTTTGTAAGTTTAAGCTAATTCGGCGTTACTTTACACGGATAATGTTGTAATTCAGATCGCTTTCCGATACTTCCAGGCTGTCATCAGCCAGTGTCAGGGTAGTATCATTGGCAATTACGAAATAAACAGGTTCACTTCCGTCACTCGGATTCAGTTTGATGGCCGTTTTCTTTTTATCTTTGACGGTTTTCTCCACTTTTACCGGCTTTCCTTTAGAAGTAAAAGTCTTGTCTTTGCCTTTACCTTCAGCATCCAGATAAGTGACGTCCAGTGTATACGTTGTATCGGTTGCGTTCGCCAGTGTGTTCAAAGTTAACACGTAACGGATGCCCGGACCGTCAGCAGCAGGAAGCACACCTTCATATACCTGGGTTTCTTCCATTGTGGGTTCCATAGCTACTGCCAGACTGTCTGCGACTGCTTCTTCAGCTTTCGTTCCTTTTGATTGGCAGGATACCAATGCAGCAACGACGGCTGCTAACATAATTACTTTTTTCATTGTTAAGTGCTTTAAATTAATATAAAAAGTGAGTTGCTATTCCTCCTCTTCTCTCTTAATAACCAACAGCTTATCGACTCTTCCACGGTCCATATCCACTACTTCGAACTGAAGGTTTTTGTAAGTGAATATATCTCCGGCTTTGGGAATACGTCCTATCAGGAACATAGCCAATCCGCCTAAAGTTGTAAAGTCTTCCGATTCGATATCATCATAAGAGAGTATTCCCATCTCTTCCATAAAATCTCCGATATTCATTGAAGCCTCTACCAACAAGGAGCCGTCCTGTCGGCGAACGATTTCCTCTTCTTCCGTATCGTCCTCTTCCAGAATGTCTCCAAAGATACTTTCGGTCAAGTCATGCAGGGTAATGATTCCCTCTGTGCTGCCATACTCGTTTACAACAACTCCGAACTTATTTTTGTTCTTCTTAAATAGCTCTAAAACTTTTTTAGCGTATAAACTTTCGGGTATAAACAAGGCGGGACGTGCGATTTCTCTAAGGTTGAATTCCTGTTCGCTACCTATCATCAGTATGATATCTTTCACAGAAACCACACCTGCTATTTCGTCGGTGTCGTCATCAATCAGGAGGTATTTACTGAAATGCTCGTTGTCGATGATCTGAAGCACTTTCTCTTTGCTGTCAGTCGTATGTAGCACCACCAGATCACGTCGGTGAGTCATCAGTTCGTTGGCACGTTTATCCGAAAAGCGAAAGACATCACGTAGCATTTCGGTTTCTTCTTTGTCAATCACACCCTGCTCCGAGCTTTGGTGAAGAATCATTTTCAGTTCTTCCTGAGTCATCAGGCGTTCTTCGCTTTTCAGACCGATCAGTTTGTTGAGCAGGCGGGTGGAAATGCTGAGCAACCAGACAAAAGGGAATGAAATCTTGGTCAGCAGAATCATGACGGGACTCAGCAAGGTTGCATAGCGCTCGGGATTGCTGAGAGCGATGGATTTGGGTACAAGCTCACCGATAATCAGTGACAGGTAGGTAATGACGATTACGGTTGTGATCATGGCCAGGTCCTTTGCATAGACTTCGGCTCCCGGTATCATGGCAAAGAGCGGAGTCACATCATCGGCAATGGCTACTCCACCGAAAGCACCCGATACGATACCGATCAGCGTGATACCAATCTGAATGGTAGAAAGAAATTTTTCGGGTTCTTCCAATTGTTTCAATACTCCCCGGGCAGATTTGTTCCCTTTGCTGACCAGGGTTTCCAGACGTGCTTTACTTGAGGATACTAAGGCAATCTCGTACATGGCAAAAATGCCATTCAGTACGAGTAAAAGAATAATTACTAAGAATTCCATATAAGTTTGAATAGTTTCATGACCGCAAATTACACCAAAGTACGGACTCACGCAAAAACTATCGGAATTATTAATGAATTTTTTCAAAAATACCGAGGCCGGACCTCATATATTGGGATCCGGCCTCGGTTAAACTCAGTTTTGTGGTTCTCGAACTTACTTGTTCTTAGTATAGTTGTCTGCTTTTTCTTTGGCGCGTGCTACACGTTTGGCTGTATCGGGGTGTGAAGAGAACATTTTCTGGAATTTAGACTCTTTGGGGGCCTCGGCTGAGAGTTCCAGTAGTTTGTTCAGAGCATTGTACATTGCATACGGATCAATGTTATGTTTGATGCTGAATTCGAAACCATAATCATCGGCTTCGCTCTCTTGCTTCTGAGAATATTGGGCACCGGCTAATGCTTCTGCCATAGCTCCCAGTTCCGAATCAGTCAGTTTGGAAACGGTAGAGCTGGCTGCTCCTGCAGCATTCTTTACTGCCGAACGAAGATATGCACTCTTCATGGCATCTTTAGAGTCTGTATGAATCACGTGACCGATCTCATGTCCGACAACTGCCATCACTTCATCGTCCGTCATAATATCCATCAATCCGGCACAGATGCGGACACTGCCGTCACCACAGGCAAAAGCATTCACGTCGACAACCTCATATACTCCGAAATTCACTTTCAGTCCGTCTACTTCTTTGATATGTCCGGTCAGTTTCTCCAGGCGTTTGCCGTATTCGCTGTCGGCTGCGGTCAGCGGATTGTGGGTGTCCATCCATTGCATGTATTCTTTGCTCATGGCTGCGATGTCCGAGTCGGACAAGGTGATGGCTTTCGCTGCGTCGCTACCGGCTTGTACCACTTTGCCTACATTGATTTTCTTTCCACCGATTTTGAACTGTGCGGATGCTGTCGTGAAGCACATTCCGCATAAAAGTGCCGCAATAAAAACAATTCTTTTTTTCATTTTGTGAGTTTTTATAGTTAATAATATAGTTGTTTCGAGATTTAATATTCAAATGTGATACCCAAGGTTGGCATTAATGTTCCGCTTTTCTGGGTTATGTATTTCATTTTGTAGCGCTGTTCTGCCATGGGGGCGGATGGATTTTCGATAACGCCTGTACTCATCAGGATATCCGGTTGCTTGAATTTGCTGTTTGTCACATTCTGCAAATCGATGTAGAATCCCAACATACAGCGTTTCAGATAAAATGTTTTGTCCACTCGTACATCCAGTTGGCCGAAGGCGGGCAAGCGTCCGGTATTGTACTTTGTGTAGTCATAGTATGGACGTCCCTGTGCATTCCATGCCGTAACAAGAGATGATTTTTCCACATCATAAGGGGTATAGGGTGCTCCTCCTATACAGCTGATTTTCATGCCCAGGCTCCAGTTGTGTGGAAAGTTATAAGTTCCACTCATATTGAAAATGTACCGGTTGTCCCAAGCGGAAGCGATGTACTCCGATTGTTTGTTGTTGCGGTATTCGCTTTTGAACAGGGTGAACGAGGATGCCAGATTCAGTTTTTTAGCTATCAGCCATTTCATTAATATTTCTATGCCGTATGCACGTCCTTGGGCGGTAGAGGACAAGGCTTCGTTTCCGATGACTCCGTAGTCATTGCCTTTGCAAGCCAGGGGGATGCCGTCTGCGATGGAGAACGGTATTTTATCATATTGTTTGTAAAAACCTTCGGCAGACAGTTCGAATGTATTTCCCGGATGCCAACTCAGGCCGAGACTTTCTTGACTGACGCTCATGTAACGGAGGTATTTGTTGACCCATGCTCCATTGTTATCTTTAAATCCCAATCCGGTATAAGGCGGGAGCTGATAATATAGTCCTGCATTTCCACTTAAATATAATCCGTCTGTCAGCCGGTATGATAGTGACAGGCGGGGTGAGAGTTGGTCGCCCATCCCTTTCATGCCGGAAGAAAAGTTGTTGGCATCGGTTCGTAAGCCGAGTGAGGCAGTGAATCGTTCATCGGTAGTTGCATAGTTGATGGTTCCGAATATGCCCCAACGCCACATACCCAGATATGTGTGATAATCAAACGTCCTGCCTTCATCAATATACACTCGTTGAAAGGTGGTGTTGGTGTATTGGGAATAATCCAGATTGGCTCCGAAATTAATTTTCCAATTACCGAAAGTCGAGGTGTTCTCTATCCGGAATTTGGTCTCCTGTTCCACTGAGCGCAACTTCAGGGATAAGTTGTCCGCACTGCTTTCGTCATTATTCAGATATTTGGTATTGCGGTTGTTCAGGTAACTGTGGCTGACGACTACAGATTGTACATGTATGCCTGCATAGTGACGGTATACGGCTCCCAGTGTAAAAGTCTCCTGCTGTATCTTGGGCAGGTAACTCAATATGTATTCCGCTTTTTCTCCATCCAGCTTGGTATTCAGTTTCATGTTATCGATTCCTCCGAGCCCGAGTATTGTCAACTCATTGTTGGCATTGAAGCGAGTTTTCAGTTTAAATTGTGCGTCGGTGAAAGTTGGCAGGAAAGGTAACCCCAACATGTCAAATAAAAACTGGAGGTATGACTGACGCACCGAAACCAGATAAGATGTCTTCTTTCCTATATGTCCGTTCGATGCTAACGAGACTTCCGAGGCTCCTAAAGTTGCTTTTAATGAATTGCGTTCCATATCTCCGTCCCGAAGCTTAAAGTCGAGTACCGAACTCATGGCATTCCCCCTGTCGGTCGGAAAAGCTCCCGTATAGAAATTGACTTCACGAATCAAGTCTGCGTTGATGATGCCCACCGGTCCTCCCGAGGCCCCTTGAGTGCTGAAATGATTAATATTGGGAATTTCTACTCCATCCAGATAGAAACGGTTTTCGGAAGGAGATCCTCCGCGTACGATCAGGTCGTTTCGATATCCGGCAGGGGAGAAGGCAACGCCCGGATAAGATTGGACAATACGTGAGATATCCCGGTTGGCTCCGGGGCTTTTCTCGATTTCCTGCAATCCGATGATACGTAGCCCTACAGGACTCTCCGGGGCTCTTCGGAAAGGAGAAGCAGTAACCGTGACTCCTTCTAATTCGGTCAGGTTTTCTTCTGTTTCTATTTGGATGGTGAGATCTTTAGTAGAGACGATATATTCGGGGGTGAGTATGGTTTTGTATCCTACAGCAGATGCCTGCAGACGATAAATGCCCGGAGGGACTTCTCCGATGTTGAAGTGCCCTTCGGCATCTGTCACTCCTCCGCGTCCCAGCCCTAAGACCAGTACATTGATAAATTCCAGCGGTTGACGACTGGCTTTGTCAATCACAGTTCCCTTTATTCGGTGTGTCGGTTGCGCACTGACTGTGGTGAGCAGGCCGAGTAACAACAGGAACAAAACATTTTTCTTCATTGGCCCGGTTCGATATACTTTGTGAATTCTGTGCAAAGTTATATAAAAATGGTTTCGTCTCTCGTTTTTATCTGCTATTTTTGTGGGAAAGTTTTAAATAGAAAAGATGAAAACCGTAAAACTGATTACTTGCGATGATGCCTTTCAAGCTCATATTATACAGGGAGCACTTGCTAATGAAGGTATTGATTCTCTATTACATAATGAAAATATGTCGACCTTGTTGCGGGGTTTTGTCCATGACATCTCAGGAGTGGATGTCTTGGTGGCGGATTGCGATTATGAAGCAGCCATGCAGTTGCTGAGGCAGAATCAGATGATACCCGAAGAACAGAAGTTTTGTCCTTTCTGCGGTTCGGACCGGATTAAGTTTGTTCTTAAAAAGGAGCATCGTGTGAGGGCTGTCAGCGCTGCCATTGTTTCTATGCTGGCTACTGTCCCGCCCGGAGGCAATCATTGGGAATATATCTGCGACCATTGTGGGAAAGCTTTCGAAAAGCCGGTTACGGAATTCAACCCTTCTGCTTTGGAAGAGAAAGATTGAAAAGACAAACTCTAAAAAACATAGATTAAAAATGAAAAGAAGAAATTTATTTTTGGCTTGTCTGCTTTTATTTGTATTGCCGCTTAGTGCCGCAAGGGTAGATACGCTGATGGTGAAGAGTCCCTCTATGAATAAGGAGGTGCAGGTGTTGGTAGTGACCCCTGATGTTGCTTTGGGAAAAAATGCAGCGGCTTGTCCGGTACTTTACTTGTTGCATGGGTATGGCGGTCATGCTAAGACCTGGATTCAGATAAAACCGAACTTGCCGGAAATAGCAGATGAAAAAGGGATCATTTTTGTGTGTCCCGATGGCAAAGACAGTTGGTACTGGGACAGCCCCAAGAATCCGGCGTACCGATATGAAACGTTTGTTTCTTCAGAGTTAGTGAACTACATTGACCGTAATTATAAAACGATTGCTGATCGGAAGGGACGTGCCATTACCGGTCTCAGCATGGGAGGACATGGGGCAATGTGGTTAGGTATTCGCCATAAAGACGTGTTTGGAGCGGCAGGAAGCACCAGCGGAGGTGTCGATATCCGTCCTTTCCCCAAAAACTGGAGCATGAACAAGCAGTTGGGTGAACTGGCCTCAAATAAAAGAATATGGGATGAACATACGGTAGTCAATCAACTCGACAAGATTCAGAATGGTGATCTTGCTTTAATTATAGATTGCGGTGAGGATGATTTTTTTCTGAATGTGAACAAAGACTTTCACGATCGGTTGTTGGGCCGCAAGATAGATCATGATTTTATTACCCGTCCCGGTGAACACAATGGAAAATACTGGAATAATTCCATTGATTATCAGATTCTTTTCTTCAGCAAGTTCTTTGCCGGAGAGTAAAGAGCGAGTGATAAGGGGCATCATGGGATTATACGTCCCGTTCCTCCCTCGGCGTATGGAATCCGGAGAGGTGCCGGTGAGTCCGGGGAGGAATTGTTTGTAAGGAAAATGCCAATATATGTAATGCCCCATAACAATATATGTAATCGAAATAACATATATTGTTATGGGGCATTACATTACTACTTCGTGGAGGCAGGATTGAAGTCGTTCCCCTTATTCGATGGTGATGCCGATGGTTCTCGTGTCTGTTTTTGTTTCATCGTATGCATTACCGTTTATGTCGATCACAGTACCTGTAGAAGTGGTCTTAGCGATGATTCCGGTTGGCTTTTCGTTTTCATCCAGTTCATAAGTGTATTTTGTATACTCCTCTTTGTTTTCTTTCGGAGTGTTGCCGATAATCAGGTGTTTGGACTGACGGCCCAACAGTCCGGCATAAATAGCGTCGTTGTGGAAAGACAGGGGGTAAGTTTCGCAAACTTGCAGGCAAGGGAGCTGATACAGGTTCTCCGTATTTCCCGCCTGATAATTGGTTTGCAAGCCATTGGCAATGATATGGCTTAAATTCCCGTTGTCGTCGTATGCCAACTCTACGGAAGAATAAGGCGTACTGTTTATTTCTTCATCGATCCGGGTAAGATATTCACCGGAATAGGTGAAGGTGTACTTTCTGACTTGGTCGGACAATTTGTAAGTACATTCGGTGGCATATCCCGCACTTCCTAAGATATAAATGGCGGTATTTCCGTTTTCATCTGCCAATGTCACTTCGTTACCGGAGTAGGAGAGAGTCGTTTCGTGGGTCAGGCTCTGCCCGTAGAACTCCTGTAATGTGGTATGGGTCGTTAGTTTATTGTTATCGTATACATAAGTATCGGTGCGTAATACGTCGCCTCCGTCACTGTGCAGATTCTCTTTCAGGATCATCAGGCTGAAATCGGGGGCCGGAGGAAATTCCCGTTCTTCCTTATCATCGGTACATGCCGAGGTAGCTATGACAGAAAATGATAAAAAGAAACAGTATAGAAGTTTATTCATATCAATAATGTTTTATTTGCCTGCAAATGTAGTTAATAACCTGCTCTATCTACCACGATTGTGGTATAAAAATGCCTTCAATGTGCGATTTCTTTCCATACCGGATTCCTCTATCTTTGCCACATATAAAGATTGGACACTGACAATGAACTCTAAATATAGATAGCAAATGGAAACGAAAAAATTACATTTTGAGACTTTACAACTCCATGTTGGACAGGAGACTCCCGACCCGGCAACCGATGCGCGTGCCGTACCTATTTATCAGACAACTTCCTATGTGTTCCGGGATTCGGCCCATGCCGCCGCACGATTTGGATTGCAAGACCCTGGGAATATTTATGGACGACTGACCAATTCCACTCAGGGAGTATTGGAGGAACGCATCGCAGCACTTGAAGGGGGAGTAGGTGGGCTTGCCGTGGCTTCCGGAGCTGCTGCCGTGACCTATGCTATTGAGAATATCACCCGTTCCGGTGATCATATTGTGGCTGCCAAGACCATTTATGGGGGCACATATAACTTGCTGGCGCATACTCTGCCTGCTTATGGAGTAACGACCACTTTTGTAGATCCGTCCGATCTTTTTAATTTCGAACGGGCGATTCGTGAAAATACAAAGGCGATATTCATTGAAACTCTGGGAAACCCCAATTCCAATATTATCGATATGGATGCCGTAGCTGCCATTGCCCATAAATATCGGATTCCGCTGATTGTGGATAATACTTTCGGTACGCCTTACCTTATCCGTCCCATTGAGCACGGGGCAGACATTGTGGTACATTCTGCCACAAAATTCATTGGCGGACACGGCAGTTCGTTGGGAGGAGTTATTGTCGATTCCGGTAAATTTGACTGGGTTGCTTCCGGTAAATTCCCGCAACTGACCGAGCCGGATGCAAGTTATCATGGGGTACGGTTTGTCGATGCTGCCGGGGCTGCTGCCTACATTGTCCGTATACGTGCCGTGTTGCTGCGCGATACGGGTGCTGCCATCAGCCCGTTCAATGCTTTTATCTTGCTGCAAGGGTTGGAGACTTTGTCTTTGCGTGTAGAACGGCATGTGGCCAATGCTTTGAAGGTTATTGATTTTCTGGTGAACCATCCGAAGGTAGCGGCTGTTAATCATCCATCATTGCCCGGTCATCCGGATCATGCCATCTATCAACGTTATTTTCCTGGCGGGGCAGGTTCTATCTTCACTTTCGAGGTAAAGGGAGGAACGGAGGAAGCGCAGAAGTTTATCGACAGTCTGCAGATATTCTCTTTGCTGGCCAATGTGGCCGATGTGAAGTCGCTGGTGATTCATCCGGCCACTACCACACACTCGCAGCTGAATGCGCAGGAGCTGGAGGAACAGGGGATTAAACCCGGAACGGTCAGACTTTCGATAGGTACGGAGCATATTGAGGACATTATTGATGACTTACGTCAGGCATTAGAGAAAATTTAAAAAAATGGATATAGCAGCATTATTATCGGGAGGAGTGGACAGTTCGGTTGTTGTACATCTGCTTTGTGAGCAGGGCTACAAGCCTACACTGTTTTACATCAAAATAGGTATGGATGGGGTGGAATACATGGACTGTTCTGCCGAAGAGGATATAGAACTGTCTACTGCCATAGCCCGGCGCTACGGTTTGGCACTGGAGGTTGTCGATTTACATCGGGAATACTGGGATAATGTGGCTGCTTATGCCATAGAAAAGATACGGAAGGGGCAGACTCCGAATCCGGATGTGATGTGTAACAAGCTGATTAAGTTTGGCTGTTTCGAGCAGCGGGTCGGAAAAGATTTCGATCTTACGGCAACCGGACATTATGCTACGACCTTGCAACTGGGCGGGAAAACCTGGCTGGGTACAGCCAAGGACCCGATAAAAGATCAGACTGATTTCCTGGCCCAGATTGACTATTTGCAGGTTTCGAAATTGTTGTTTCCGATAGGTGGGCTGATGAAGCATGAAGTGCGTGAGATAGCGTTGCAGGCCGGATTGCCCAGTGCCCGTCGGAAGGACAGTCAGGGAATTTGCTTTTTGGGCAAGATAAATTATAACGATTTTGTCCGTCGCTTTCTGGGAGAAAAAGAGGGGGCGGTGATCGAATTTGAAACAGGTAAGAAGATTGGTACTCATCGCGGCTATTGGTTTCATACCATTGGCCAGCGAAAAGGATTGGGATTGGGAGGAGGACCCTGGTTCGTTGTGAAGAAGGATATTCAGGATAACATTATTTACGTCTCCCACGGTTATGATGCCGAGCAGCAGTATGGTTATGAATTCAGGATGAAAGACTTCAATTTTATTACAGATAACCCGTGGGAAGGCTCGACAGGCGAGGAGGAAGTAACATTTAAGATCCGGCATACACCTGAGTTTATCAAAGGCCGTTTGCTACATGACGAAGAGGGATACCGGATTATTTCTTCCGAAAAATTACAGGGAATTGCACCGGGACAGTTTGGCGTGATTTATGACGCCGAATCCCGGGTTTGTTTCGGGAGTGGAGAAATAGGATAAGAATATAACGAAAGCTCCTTCAGATGACACCGGTTTGTACAGAGATGCGGCTTAATAATCGGTCGCTGCTCGAGGTCTGTATGAATCGGTGTATTTGGGTTGATTTTCGGTACGCTCTTCTGCTTTAGATATAATATTCCGCCAGATCCACAATGCCTGCCCGCATGGCATATTTGGTAGCCTCGTGCACATTGTTCACTCCCAGTTTGCGGAATATATTTTTTCGGTGACTGTTGATGGTATGAAAACTCAGATGCTTCTCTGCCGCTATCTCTTTGGTCGTTTTGCCGGAAGCTATTTCTTTTAAGATTATTTTTTCCGTCGGTGTGAGCAGACGGTCTTCCTGCGGTACGAAAGTGTGCACGGCTGAAGCAGTGTTTACATTTCCACTTCCCGATAATAACAGATTGCTTACATGATTGCAGATAAAGCGCTCTTTTCGTGATGCGCATTGCAGGGCCGACATTATCTCTTCTTTGGAGTTGTCTTTCAGCACGACTCCGAAAGCATTGCTGCTGAACAATACCTGCCTCAGAAATCCGATGCTCAATTCATCCGAAAACAATAACCAGTCTGATTCTTTGAATCGTTCCTGAAGGATGATCAATTCATCTGCACCGGAAAAATCAAATAGTGTATAGTCTAAAATAACCACCGCTTGCGGATGAATGCGCAACAACTGGACCAACTCCATCTTATTGTCGGCTTCCAGCAACAAGCTTACCTCTTTTTGCTTGCTTAACAGAAACATCATTCCTGCTTTCGTGATGTCCTGATTATCTGCGATGATATATTCTCTCATAATCTATCCATAAAAAAACTCCGTTGCAAATGTACACTTTTTGTGCGATTTGCAGCGGAGTTATGTGAATTAGTTACGAGCTTAAATAGAGTCTCGTCACTCTTATTACCATGAACGGCCTTTAAATACATCCGACTGGTTCAGCGGAACAAGGTTGCCGCTCAACGTTAATGTATTGGAGTTGAAGTTCGGATTAATGGTCACAGTGGCGTTGTTGCCTCCATTTGTCAATGTGATAAAGACTTGTGCCGAGATACCGATACCTTGTACGCTGAAGTTGCAGTTCACATTGCCTCGTTTGTCGGTAGTCACTTTTACATCCGAAGTGGTTCCGTCCACTGTTACACCGCCAATTCCGTTAGGGCCGGGATACGGAGTATTGAACGCTACCTGTACGGTTGCTCTCTGTCCGTTCAACATTACAAAGTTAGTGTTGGACGATACGAAAGCTGTCTGGCCGCGTTTGAAGATTACCTGATCGGCTTCCAGTACAAACTGTTTGTCTTTGATAGCCTGTACGGCTTGCTGATAGGCCACTTGGTCGGCAGCTTGTTCCTCAGCTTTCAGTCTGGCTCTTTCTGCGTCTCTTTGTGCTTTACGGTCAGCGCGGCGTATGTCTCTCTGTGACTCTTGTGCATACATTAAAGTCGATGCACTTACTAATACTAATGCTACTAATGCAATAAACTTTTTCATAACTTTTTTTTGTTTAGGTTTAAAACTGTTGTTCGTTTATTCCAAGAACAACTCCCTTTTCAGATTGTTCACTTGCGTCTCACAATTTTATATCCGATGGCAGCAATCGTAATGCTCATTAACGGACTGATAATGTTGAAGAAGCAATAGGGAAGATAAACCAGTGTAGGAACACTCAGTATCGTGGCTTGCGTCATTCCGCAGGTGTTCCATGGTATTAATACAGAGGTCACTGTAACAGAATCTTCCGTGGTTCGACTGAGCAAACAGCTTTCATAACCTTTCTTTTCATAAATATCCCGGAACATGTTTCCGGTCAGGATAATGCTAATATACTGATCGGCTGTGGCGAGGTTCAGGAAAATACCAGAGCAAACCGTAGAGGCCACCATGCTGACTGTATTTTTCATGAAGCGGACAAATACGGAAGTGATACTTCCTAACATGCCGCCGGCAGTCATAGCCCCGCCGAAACACATCGCACAGATAATAAGCCATACTGTATTCATCATGCCTGCCATACCCCGGGTAGCCACCAGTTCGGTGAGTGCTTCATTGCTTGTCTGTAGACTGGTCCCTCCATAAAGAGTCATCATCAGTCCTTTGAAGATGGACTGTGTGCCTTCGGAATTTTGCAAACCGGATATTTCCTGTAACAGGTCGGGTTGGAAGAATACGGCGAATGCCCCTGCCAGTGCCGCCGACAGAAATAAGGTGATGACGGAAGGTACCCGCCGAGCAATCAGTACACCTGTAACTACCGGTACAATCAGCAGCCATGGTGTAATGTGGAACTTTCCTGCCAGTGCGGCCGAGAATTCGGCTATATGTTCTGTGCTTCCGGCATTGTGTGACAATCCGGCTACTGTAAAGATAACCAAGGTAATGATTAGTGAAGGTACGGTAGTTATCAACATATAGCGGATATGTCTGAAGAGGGGAGTATCGGTAACTGAGGCTGCTAATATTGTCGTATCCGATAATGGAGAGATTTTATCTCCGAAGTATGCGCCCGAAATAATGGCCCCGGCTATCCAGCCTTCTTCGAATCCCTGTGCTTTGCCAATGCCCATTAAAGCGATTCCGATGGTAGCAATCGTAGTCCAGGAGCTTCCGGTCATAACCGATACCAAGGCACAGATAATGCAGGTAGAGGTCAGGAAAAAACTGGGATGTATGATTTGCACTCCGTAATAAATCAATGTGGGGACCACACCGCTTATCATCCATGCACCGCTCAATGCGCCGATAATCAGCAGAATGATTAGGGCGGTAGATACGCCTGTAATGTTGTTTGTGATAGCCAGTTCAAAGTCTTTCCAGCCTATTTTGTAGAATCCCATACCGATCAGTATGCAAACGGCTGTTGTAGTCAGCAGGGACACTTGGCTACCTCCGCTGAGTGCATCGCTGCCAAAGGTACGTATGGTGGCAAACAGCATGATAACCAATACGACCAGAGGGATCAGAGAGACAAGAGGTGAGGGGGCTTTTTTCATGATTCTTCTTTTCCTTTTTTATGTTTAAGCGTCTATTCCTGTAAATGTTTTCAGTGCATAGCCTATCAGAAAGCTAATGCCGGCTACGCTGAAACTAAGTACTGCCATCTCGGTGAATCTTTTGCGGAAACTTTCTCCGCGTGCTACCGAATAGTAATAATTAAATAATGCAATGATTACCAAAGCCATGGCCAGCATTACTCCCAAAGCTATCAGTACATTTTCGATCAATATGAAGGGAGCAACCAGCGCCACTACCGTGATGATATAAGCAATACCCGTATAGATGGCGGCCTTTATGGGATGTTTCGTTTCTCCTCCTTCCGATTTGGTCGAGAGATATTCGGAAGAAGCCATTGATAAAGCTGCGGCAATCCCCGTGATGCTTCCCGTCAGGGCTATCAGCCTGGAGTCACTCAAGGCCAGAGTGAATCCCGCCAATGCCCCGGTAAATTCCACCAAGGCATCATTCAGACCAAGCACTACCGAACCCATATATTCAAGTCGTTCTTCATTGATCAGACCGATTAATTTCTGTTCATGAACTTCTTCTTCATTGGCCAATTGCCGGAGGTCCGGATAATCTGTATATTTGGCATAATCATGATGTGCATTCTCTTCACTTGACTCCATCAGTTTAATGGCAAATGTAATACCCAGGATTCTTGCCAGCCAGTAATATTTGGCTATACGCAACTTGTCTGGTGCAACGTCGGTTTCCGTATATTTCTTCAGTGTGGCATAGTGCGCTTTTTCTTCTGCTGAGATCAGACGTAATACTTTGCGGTTCGATTCGTCTTTTTCAATAGAGGCCAGTCGTTCGTATACGATACTTTCGGTTTTCTCATTTCGTTGGAAACGGATAAACTCTTCCTTCACTTCTTTCTTCAAGTCCATCTTCATCACTTTTAATTTTGCAAAGATACAATAAATGGCGCAAATGTCATTTATTTCATGAAGTTGAGTCGGGATATTTAAAAGTTCTTTAGCCACATTAAGAATAGGCAATGCTCCTTTTTTCTGAGAGCCTGTTGATTTCAGCCGTTCAGAAATACGTGGTAATTGGCGGTATGGAGTTTAATAACTGTCCGGAAATACTAACTGATATTTGAGCTTTCTCTATAGGGAGGGTAGTCTATGGGGCATTAGGTCTTTTATTCCCTTCGGCTTTCCCTGCTGTTCTGGGGGCGACCTCTGTGAAAAACGAGCGGAGAGAGCTCTTGCATGGGTACTAAGTATGTGGTCTTCTGCGCCACCAGTAGCGTATAAATAATGTGCCTGTGAACATAAGTGCCAGTGAGAGTCCGGTGTAAAATACCGAAATGAAAGTGTCGGGCAACAGGTGTAATGTCCGGATGGTGATTCCCATTGCTACCATGAAACACATGACGATCCATCCCTTTGCATCGAAGAAAGAAAAGGGGCAATTTTTCTCTTTTTTCTTTTGCTCAATCCGGCGAGTGTGTTTGTAGTAGAGCTTTCGGAAGACAAGGACAAAAAAGAGCAGGAAAACAACTGTGGCTTCGCCTACCTTAAAAAGCCAATATTGTGAGTCATTAAGCCAGGTGACAATACCAATCCGGAGAATATTGGCTCCCGCCACTATCCAGACGATGCCGGCTGTGATTAATAACACTTGTCTGTTTACTCCGTACTTCATGATTTATATAACAACTTTTGTTACTATTCGGATTATCGTTTTGAAAAAAAAGTAATCAGCAGTGAGCCGGTAGTCAAGGCCACTCCTGTGCCTATGACTCCATGCCAACCGAATGCCTGCCAGAAAGTTCCTGCCAGAAATGTCCCGGTGGAGGCTCCTATGAAGTAAGTTGTCATAAAAATAGTATTAATGCGGTTCGAAGCACTCGGACAGAGTTCGAAGATACGGGTCTGATTGCTCAATTGGATACATTGCATGCCGATATCGATGATGATGATACCGGCAACGATTCCCCAATAGGAGTTCTCTCCGATAAAGAGAAGCAACCAAGCTGATAAGATCAGTCCGCATCCGATGAAATTGAATCGTCTGACTCCCACTTTCCGTACATACTTACCTACAAGAGAGGCTGATAAGGCGCCGGCAATGCCGCACAATCCTAACATACCGATGATGTGGCTGTCAGCGTAGAAGGGGGCACTTCCCATTTTAAATGCCAGACATGACCACATGGCCAGAAATGAACCGAAAGCAAGTGCGGCGCGGACTGAAAAGATGCGGAGCTCGGGATACTGCTTCAGCAGTGAAAGCAAAGACTTCATTAAGTCGCTGTATTTGCCCTGAAAGTTCGGGCGTATGTCCGGTAATACCCGCATGACTACCATACCACATATCAACATCATGCCGGCAGCGATGTAATACATCTCACGCCAACCAAACAGTTCTCCTATAAACCCGCTGACTACACGTGAGGCCAAAATGCCGGTCAGTAGTCCCGATACGACGATTCCTACATTTCTCCCTTTGTTTTCCGGACGTGAGAATTGGGAAGCTATCGGGATGAATATCTGTGGCATCACCGAACAGATGCCGGTGAGGAGCGAGGCACACAGGATGACGTGGATGTTGGGGGCCATCGCGATCACCAGCAACGAAACGATTAATATGGAGAAGCTGGTGAGAATGATCCGCTTTCGCTGATATAAATCGCCTAAGGGGACGATAAACAATAGTCCGAGGGCATATCCGATCTGCGTTACCATGGCAATCAGGTTTGTTTCGAACTCCGAAACACCCAATTCATGGCGGATCATATTCAGTAAAGGCTGGTTATAGTACAGATTGGCTACCGATATACCTGCAACAATAGCAAGTGTCCAAAGAATCGAAGCCGGTAGTCCACCGTTTTCTTTCAAAATCTGTTTCATGGCACAAAGTTATCATTTTAGAGGCTATTCCACAAAGAACGTTGTCGAAATTGTATTTCCCTCGTCATCCACTGCCGTCAGGGAGTGTTTGCCGGGGGACGGACGGAGAGAAAGTTTGTGGAAGTCCTGCGTTTGCGTCAGGTATGTCTCGTCCAGATGCCAGTAGATGGTTGTATTCGGATGACTGTGAACCAGTTCGACAGTCAACTGCCCTTTGCTGCCATCCATCTGTTTGGGCAGATGGATACGGGCTCCCATTGGCGGATAAATAAATTGCATCGGTTGGAATCGGTCTTCTCCACATCCTGATTTAAAGGGAGGGAGAGGACGATATTCCGGGTGATGTTGCTTATAATACCATTCCCATACGGGAGGAAGGGTAAACCAGTTACGGCGGACAACCGGTTCGCTATTGGCACAATTCTCGTATATTCGGAACCGTTCATTTGCCGATAGGGTGACCGGGTGATGATAAGGGCAAGCTTCTGTTTTGAGACCTGCCGGAAGGATCAGTAAAGTATCTGTTTCTTCACAGAATCGTCCTTTCAGATGGCCGGACAGCCGACAAATTTCTGCTTCAACCAGTTCGCCCTGAGGACGTTCGAACCAGGGAGAAGAAGGGAGTAGGTTGAATACATCGAACAGGACAGGGCCTGCCGTACGGGCACCAACCAACCCGGGTTTTCCCTCACCCGTAGCATTCCCGACCCATACACCCACTGCATATTTAGGAGTTACACCCACTGCCCAGGCATCCCGGAAACCATAACTGGTACCGGTTTTCCAGGCAATGGTTTGCATGGAAGGAATGGTACGCCAGTCTATTTCTTCCGGTCGGTTCACTTCTTTTATTGCATCAAAAGTCTGCCAGACGGCTCCGGATTGGAACGATGGACGATGAACGGAGATGGAATCCGACAGGAGGAGTGTACACGGGAATTGAGGTAACTGGTTGAGGCTGCGTCCCATGTTGGCATAGGCCGAAGTGATATCCCATAACGTGGCTTCTGCACCTCCCAGAATCAGAGAAAGTCCGTAATGGCTTGAGGGACGGTTCAGGGTAGTCAGTCCGATTTGTTTCAGGAAACTGTGGAACTTAGGTACCCCGTAACGTTGCAGCATTGTTACCGAAGGTATGTTAAGAGAGCGTGCAATGGCTTCCGAGGCCGGTACAGCTCCTTCAAATTGCAGATTAAAATTTTGTGGAGTGAACCCATTGATGTTGACGGGAATGTCCGGCAACAAAGTATTTGGGAGAATTTCTCCTTCTTGTAGCATGGCATAATAAAGAAAAGGCTTGAGAATACTGCCGGTACTCCGTGGCGACCGGATGACATCTACTTGGTTGCCGCTCTGCTCTTTGTCGAAATGTACATTGCCACAATAGGCTATCGCCTGATTCGTCCGGATGTCAATCACAAGAATCGCCAGATTACGGATGTCACTCCGTTTGAATTCACTGTTCCATCGTTCTACCAAACTTTCAATTTGAGTCTGTATACCTCTGTCGATGGTCGATACGGAGTATTTTCCATTTCGGGTTTGATAAAAATAGTCTGTCAGGTGAGGCGCTATGTGTGGAAGAGGTAAAGGTTCCTGCGGAAGTGGTTCACTGATGGCCAGTTCATATGTCGAAGTATCCAGAATTCCTTTTTTATGCAGGTGTGTCAATAGTCGGTTCCGTTTATCGAGGAGTGCTTGCCGACTTTTCGAAAGATGGATCATGGCGGGTGAGTTGGGGAGTACAGCCAACATGGCCGATTCTGCCCATGATAGTTCTTCAGCCGAGTGTCCGAAGTATCGCCAGGCGGCCGCATCCAGTCCTACTACGTTTCCTCCGAAGGGGGCATGTGAAATGTAAAGTGACAGTATCTCTTTCTTAGATTTACGAAATTCCAAACGGGTGGCCCACACCATTTCAATCAGCTTTTCCTTGAATGTACGCGGCTTGTTCCGAGCCAACCGAATGGTCTGCATGGTAAGGGTACTTCCTCCGCTGACGATACGTTTGTGCTTGAGGTTTTGAACTACGGCTCTGCCTATTGCTAAAGGATTGACTCCCCAATGATGGTAGAACTGGCGATCCTCGAATTCAATCAGGCAAGTGGCAACTTTCTCGGGAATATTGTCGCGCGGGGGAAAACGCCATTGTCCATCCGTGGCGATACGGGCACCGAGAAGTTCACCGTTCCGGTCTGTTACGACGGTAGAGTAAGGGGAGGTGAATAATTGGCTGGGAAGGCAAAATATATACAGGACAAGAAGGAGGAAAAGGGCAGGTTTCCACCAACTTTTGATACTTATCTTCCACCCCCTCCCTTGAAAGGAGGGGGGAAGATTGTGTGGCTTAAGAATCTGATTCATCAGTTTTCTTATTCGATGCTTTGTCTGACAACTTTAGTTCTGCCTGCCTGTGTCCTTGCCTGTACATTGGCATCATACATCGCTTCACACTGGATGGCCGGCATGACAAAGTCACCGGAATACGTTGCCTGCAACCGGACGGTAAATGTTTTGGCTTGTCCCTGTTGCAAATTAAAGTAAGTCAGTATCCGGTCATCGCGGATATCCTGATAGCTATAAGGAGCAGAAGTGGTAATCTGTCCTGCCATTCGTTCATTGAAAATCTCCCATCCGGCAGGGATGATATGTGTTAATGCCAGATTTGTATAATCGGTTGTACCGCTGATATTGGCAACAGTTACCACTGCCATAAAATCTGTTCCTTGATGCAGAGAATGCGTATCTATCGGTGAACCGTTATTATCAACGTACTTTACACTTATCCGCAGGTTATTGGCTATCGGAGGCAGTGTGTCGTTCAGTAATTGGGTCCGTGTGATCAGGTCTGCATTCAAAGCTCCTTTTCCATTGTTTTTCAGAATTACCTTTCCTTCACGTGATGAAGTGGAAATAGGTGTCTCGTATACTGCTTTTGCTGATTTTACTGCCGGTTGCTGCTTTCCGTTCAGTGTCCAACTGAAATCCAATGTGCCGGACAACTTTTCTGCCAGACGTCCCATTGCCATCAGTGAGAAAGCAGTGGACTGTGTACTGAACCACGTCTCTCTTGTCAGATTATGTGAAACGATTTTAGCTTGTTCCATGGCTTCGCGCTGACGATTCATTAGCAATAGCGTTTCAAGTATCATTGCTTCGTCCCGGTCGGATGAACCATATACATAATTATTCGATGAATAGGGTTCTACAGTCGTTTTTGCACTGAATACCAGTTCGCCGGCTGCTTTTTCTTTACCGTTGAGTGCATAAGCGGCTGCCAAACGCCATTTGGCTTGTTGCGAAAGTGTAGGCAGTTCTTTCATGCGGTTCATTGCTCCATGTTCTGGTGCTCCGGCCATGGCCAATGTATAGAGGCGGAAGGCCTGCTGGAAATCTGCCTGCCAATACCACCAGCTCTGTTCTTGGGCAACGGGTTGCCAGTTTTGGGCTGCTGCCCGTTGGAAACGTTTCCATTTGTTCAGTACATTACTGTTTACTGCATAACCCTTTTCTTGTGCCAGTATCAGGAACATACCGGCATAGGAGGTGATCCACTCGTCTGCCGAGGCATTTCCGGGCCAATAAACGAAACCTCCGTTCGGTAGCTGGCGTCCGTATAGCTGACGGATAGCTTCCTGTACATTGACTTTTATCTTTTCCGATTCTTCGTTGTCTACTGTTTTGAACTGGCTGATAAATAGCAAAGGAAGAGCTTTAGAGGTTAATTGTTCCGTACAGTTGTGCTGATAATTGTAGAGAAAGTCAAAACGGCGGCTGATGTCGACAGACGGAATACGTGAGACTTCGAGCTGTATACTGTTTTCTTCCGAGCCACTGCTTAACTGATAATTGAGTTCTTCGCTCTTTCCGGTTTCCACCCATTGGCTTTCACGCAGGGTGACCACCGGATTCGGATTACGAACCTCTATCTCAATGGTCTCTTTGGTGTTTTGTCCGTTTCCGTTGGTAGTAAGATGAATGGTGGCTTTTCCGGTTTTCGTACCTGTCTTTAACTTGAAAAAGATCAGGCGGTCACCCGTTTGAGTGAAGGTAAGCGTTTGTTGCTTGTTACCTGTCACTTGTATTCCTGCACCGGAAGCTTGTATGGATACGTTGACGTTCTTTACATTGTTTTCCAATGCAAATACGTTGACTGGTACTTCAATTTCTTCATTGGTGCTCAAAACTCGTGGCAATGTTGAAAGAATCATCAAAGGGGTACGTACCGGAACTGTCTTTTCGGCATTTCCGTATGCTCCGTCCTGACCTGCTACTATCATAGCACGGACAGAACCTACATACATGGGTAAAGTGATTTGGTGCGTACGGCTTTTCCCCTTACCGATACTGAAAGGACCGATAAATTTCACAACAGGTTTGAAGCGGTTCGCTTTTGGGTCCGATGGCTTCAGCGTCTCGTCACCACCTGTGCTGAACATTGATCCATAGCTTCCTGCCGTGGCTCCTAATACATCGTCGTACATATCCCACGTACGGATTCCCAATGCTTCGCGGGCATAAAAATTATTCCAGGGATCCGGTGTCTTGAAATTGGTCAAGTCTAATAGACCGTCATCTACAATGGCAAGTGTATATGTCATCGGCCTGCCATGTTTCTCGTTTATGGTCAGGTTGAATGCCTGTTCGGGACGAAGTACTTCCGGTATCTTGATTTGCGGTTCAAGAACGGTTTGCTTGTCGGTCACGAATACCGGCATAATGCCGTACATCCGGATAGGAAGATCGTTCACCGTCTGTGCATGGGGCTGTAGCAAGCTGATATGGAGATAAACATTCGGAGCCATTTCAGGGGTTACCTTAAATTGATATTTAGTGTCTTCTTTCCCTGATACCTCGATCCATTCCCGTTGAATTACAGACGAACCGTTTTCGAGCGTAACCAGGGCCCTTCCACCGGCAGATGCCGGTAATATGGCTGTTACGGTTTCTCCCGGTTCGTAAGAGTCTTTGTCAATGGAAAAAGATAACATTTTGATGCCACTCGGGTCACTCTTATTAGAACGCCCTCGCCAGTCAGGCCAGTCCACGTAGATGGTACCTCCTGTAGCATGTCCGCTTTCACGGTCTTTGACGTAAACCAAATAGCGTCCCCAATCTGGATAATTCACTTTGAAACTGAATTGTCCTTTGCCGCCTGTTGTGTTGAGTCTTCCCGTAGCTACGGGGGTGATGGAACTGCTGTTGATGTATGTTTCGAATGATTCGTTGTCGTTTTCCCACCACCAACTCCAACTGATGCGGTATATTTTGTATTCCAGACCGGAACGATTTACCGGCTTTCCGTCGGAGTTGACCGTTACGATATCAAAAATATGCTCTTTGTCTGTTTCGATATATCTGCCTTGTGGCTGGTTCAGATTGATACCCACGTATGACGGGAAAGGAGAGTAGGGAACTGACAGAGTCTGGATACTGGCATCTCCGCCCGGTTCGAATACCTGAGTCGTGATATTGGCACGAAGCATTCCCGGAGCATTCTCAGAGGTCGGAAGTTTCAGCATGAATCCGGTATTACCATTTTCATCCAGGGTACCGTTGAAAATATCGGTTCTTATTGATGTGAATTCTGTTGCCGGATTATTAAAGATGTATGTCTCGTAGTTCTTGAATTGTGTGTTGACTTTCGACAGAGACATTTCGACTTTTGCTTTCAGACGCGATGCCGTTGCTCCGGTCAGCCAAGCTGATGAAAGATGTGCTTGTACTTCTTTATCCGCAGCTTTCAGAATCTCTCCGGGCAGTTTCAGGTTTATTTTCAGACGGTTCGGCTTTATGGTCTCTACACGGAGTGATTTGTGGAAAGCGGTACCTCCTACTTTTACATAAGCGTTCCATAATCCGGTGGGATCTTCCGGTTGTGTCGGGACCTTGAATGCATAGAAACCATTCAGCCCATTGGTTGAAATTTGTTTACTGTAAAATTGTCCTCTTGGATTGTAAAGCTCCAAAGTTACGGGATGTTTATCCGGAATACGTTTGTTACGGTCCTCCAGAACAAACGAGATATGCAAGGTGTCTCCTGGTCGCCATACACCTCTTTCACCGTATACAAATCCTTTCAAGCCTTTTTGGATGTCTTTGCCGCCTACATCAAAACGACTGGTAGACTGCTCTTCTCCATCGGCTACTTTTACATAAGCTTTCTGTTTTTCCGATTCTGCCACTACAATAAAAGGTGTTCCTTTCGTTTCTATTATTGCAAAACCTTCCGCATCTGTCAATGCTTCTCCGATAGGCTGTAACTGGAAGTTGTAGACAATGACTTTAGCTTTTTCTACCGGTTTGGTGTCCAGAATATTGCTTACGGCTATCCAAAGCTTGTTCATCGAATTACGTTTTACGATCATACCGATGTTGGAAGCCAGTACGTTACAAGCTGCTATCCGGTCGGACGTCATATAATAGGACGGATGGCAGGGATTATCCCGTTCATCCCATCGATATTGGCTCCAGTCGGCATTTTCATTCCCGCTGAAGTAATAATATGTTTCCGGTTTGTCCCAGACGGCTTCATCTTCTTCCGAAAGGATATCAGATTTGACCTTGGTCAGAGATTCGGTTTCTTCGGAAAATTGCATTTTCGGATTCTCACCACTGCCGCAGGGATAAGCCGAATATTCCTGCTTGAAGGATAGGATAACACGATAAATAGCACCCGGTTCCTGATGAATCAGGCCTGCCAGGTCGATGGAATAGTTTTCCCATTTATGGATATCTTTTGAAGGATCTTTACCCAAAAACAGTGTCTTTTTATAAACCAGTCTTCCCGATCGTCTTAGTTCGTTGGCCGAGGACAGTGAGTTATTTTGCATAAACATTAGCACATTGTTCTCAAAAATGCGGATAACCCGTAGGTCTACAGCATACAGACTGACAGCCCGGAAAGGAATTACAAGATTTTTTGAATCGGGAATGATGGCACCTGCAGAAGATATTTCGACTTGAGGTTTCAGGTTCAGTTCGCCGAAAGAGATAGAATGGGAACCGCCCAATGCTTTGCCTTGATTGTTTTTCACTCCTTCATGTATTTTCAGGGTCAGTTTACTGAGTTGACCGGCTTCAAAATAAACATTTACCTTATTATCCGTAATCTGGAAAATATAGGATGGAATCTCGGGTATTTCGATTAGACCTTTTAAATCCTGAGTATCAGAAACCGGATCAGAGAAGACGATTTGTATCCCGTTCTCAGGCTGACTGATACGTTCGGCGGAAAGGAAACGGAAGCTGTCTTTGGCAGGAATCGTAATGGACTCACTTTGTTTCCTGTCCATTCCGACAGGTTCCCCGTCTGCTGTAATTTTAAGATCGTAATCCTGTTCTTTTCTTTGGATATTACTGATAATGAAACTATATTCTAATGGATTAGATGTGGATCCTATGGTGATTGTAGAGGTACCGTTAGTGGAAAGTATTTTTTCAACTTGTTCTTTAGTCATTTTATCACTAAAACGGATTTCTCCCTTTACGGTTACCTTATCGGGTGAAGAAGAGGCTATTTCCAATGGAGCGGTATGCAGTGTGAAATTACTTTCTTGTACCCGGAAAGAGAAATCGAAAACTTTCAATTTGCTATCCACTTCGACAAAATCGCCTAGTTGGAACGAGCCTTGATATAACTTGCCCGGCTTTAGTTCTCCTTCTTCCGGAAGAAATTCGATGGTGTTATTACTCACCCAATAAGCTTTGCCTTTTAACGATGGAGTAAAACTGAACGGACAGTCTTTCAGTTCATTGTTAAGGTCTACCATTGGTTGATCTTGAGTCAGTTCGATTCGTATGGGAGAAGATTGAGAAATGACTCCACCTGTATAAGCATTGACATAAGGAGCATATTCCGATGACGGAATAATTTCTTTTGCGCTGCGTGTGCAAGCGAACAGTCCTGCGATAATTACTGTAAGAACACAGGAGAATAGAATTAAAAGATTCTTTTTTCCTTTCATAGCAAATAAGCGTTTAGTTTATTATTATTTTGTCAACCAATGATTTATATTTCTTTACTCTGTACTGAATTTCACTCCAGGCTTTAACCATCTTCCATCTGTCAGTCAAATCGCAGATATTATTACATCTGTATCTCTATCGGAAGTTTACAGGCCAGATCAATCATATATTTTCAAGGTTTATATTCACAAAGATACAATTTATCCTATAAAGAGTTTACTATTTGCACCCTCAAATTTATGCTTCGTATCTTTAGGTTATTCCTCAATAAAATCTGAATGTTCGGAAACAATTCGGACTATTATTACCCGCTTTGTGTTCTCGTTTACCTTAAATCGGTTATCCGTACGTTCTCCTATCAGCCAGGCTATTTGTTCTCCAAAGCATAATACCCATTGCTTTTCTTTTTCACTCAAAGAGAATTTTTTATCCGTCAGGTAGTCACTGACATGTTTTTTACCGGTCATTCCGAAAGGTATAAAAACATCTCCTGGTTTCCACTTGCGTATCTCCCATGTTTTATTTATTTTGTCAGCATCGAAACAAGCCGTGTTTTTATCTTTTGGAATTATAAATTCAGAAGTATAATCGTACTCTTCCATAACTAACCGGAAAGGTGGCTGGGACTCTTCTGTAGTTGTATCTTCTTCGATTAATAACAGGTCACGGTCTTTTATGACTCTCCATCCTTTACCAAGGAAGACTTTTCCTGGTTGTCCGTCGAGCGTTTGCCTTATATTATCTATTTGGGTCGTGTTGAATCCTAGCGGGTGTAATATTTCGAATAAAATGGCTTCGGGTACCGGTTCTTGCAGCAAGGCTTCTATCCGGATGCCTTCGGGGGTCAATATACGTTTACGCGCCTCCCCTATACTTTGATTGTATAAAGTTGCTGCGTCATTCAGATAGTTGGTAGTGCGGATGATACTCTCTTTCACCGACGGATTGATCTCTTTCATCAGGGGCAATAAGTTTAAACGAATCTTATTCCGGGTATATTCATCCAAAAGATTGGTGCTGTCCGTTACGTAATCTTGGTCGATATATTGCAGATAGGCTATTATTTCTTCGCGACTCAGGCAAAGTAAAGGGCGAACAATGTTACCGTTTCGTGGACGAATTCCGAGTAATCCGTTGATACCCGTACCGCGAATCAGGTTCAACAATACGGTTTCTACACTGTCATCTTTATGATGTGCTGTTGCGATAACACTGGCTTCACGTTGTTTCCTAAGCGTTTGGAACCATTCATAACGTAATTCCCGGGCAGCCATTTCAATAGAAATATGTTTTTTTGTGGCGTATTGGGTTGTATCGAAATGTTCTATGTGTAAAAGAACCCCTGATTCATGGCATAATCGGCGCACAAAAGCTTCGTCTCTGTCCGATTCTTTATCCCGCAAATGGAAATTGCAGTGAGCAGCTTCGCAGGTATACCCCATTGATAGCAGGAGACGTAGCAATGCCACAGAGTCGGCCCCTCCGCTTAATGTCACCAATACCTTGTCATTCAGACAAAACAGCTTCTCTTTTTCGATGTATTGTGCTACTCTATTTTGTATCATATTGCAAAGATAATAGTTTTGCTAATAATGATAAGAAATCTTCCTTATTTAAAAACAATCTAAATAATTTGCATGCCCCAAAGTTATGAATTATCTTTGCGGAAAATTTTGAGGTACACACACTATGCGATTGTCCGAATTAAAAACAGGTGAGAAAGGAGTCATTGTAAAAGTTTTGGGACACGGTGGCTTCCGTAAACGAATTGTGGAGATGGGCTTTATCAAAGGTAAAACCGTAGAAGTATTGCTTAATGCTCCATTGAAAGACCCGATCAAATACAAAATAATGGGTTATGAAATCTCTCTGCGACGACAGGAGGCTGATATGATTGAGATTATCAGCGAGCAGGAGGCAAAGTCACAAACACAGGAGGCTGCTTATCATCAGGGGCTTACTGAAGATATCGATGTGAAGGAGGAAGACTTGAAACGGGTTGCTCTTGGAAAGCGACGCACGATTAATGTGGCGTTGGTCGGTAACCCGAATTGCGGTAAAACGTCTCTCTTCAATCTGGCTTCGGGTGCTCACGAACATGTGGGTAATTATAGTGGTGTGACGGTAGATGCTAAAGAAGGGTATTTTGATTTCCAGGGTTATCACTTCAAAATAGTTGATTTGCCGGGTACTTATTCTTTGTCTGCCTATACTCCCGAAGAAATTTATGTGCGCCGTCATATTATCGACGAGACACCTGATGTGATTATCAATGTGGTTGATTCTTCAAATCTGGAGCGTAACCTCTATCTCACTACCCAGCTTATTGATATGAATGTACGTATGGTAGTGGCTCTTAACATGTATGATGAACTGGAAGCCAGTGGTAATACGCTTGACTATCTCCTGTTAGGAAAGTTGTTCGGAGTTCCGATGGTGCCTACTGTCTGTAAAAGGAATATCGGTGTGGACCGTCTTTTTCATGTAGTCATCAACCTTTATGAAGGTGCCGACTTTATTGATAAAAAAGGGCATATACATCCGGAGGTGGCAAAGGAAATTATGGATTGGCACCAGTCCTTACCCAATTTTAAAGACCATGGTGAACATCCGGCTGATTATACCCATGGCAAAGAACCGGTGGGTAAAGTGTTCCGCCATATTCATATCAATCATGGCCCCGATTTGGAGAAAGCCATTGATGCAGTGAAAGAGGAGATTTCGAAGAACGAGTTTATCCGTCACAAGTATTCTACTCGTTATCTTGCTATCAAGTTATTGGAGAATGATCCGGAAATAGAACGTTTTATTCATACTCTGCCCAATGCTGTGGAAGTAGAAAAGAAGCGGGATAAAGCAGCCCGTCGCATTCAGGAGACGATGAATGAAGATAGTGAGTCGGCTTTGACTGATGCCAAATATGGTTTTATCAGTGGTGCTCTGAAAGAGACTTTTACCGATAACCACCTGGAGCAGGAACAGACAACCAAGGTGCTCGACTCTATTGTAACCCATCGCATTTGGGGATATCCCATCTTCTTTCTTTTTATGTATCTGATGTTCGAAGGTACCTTTGTGATCGGTGAATATCCGATGATGGGTATCGAATGGCTCGTTGAGGCACTGGGGAATCTAATCAGGGATAATATGTCTGAAGGTCCGCTGAAGGATCTGATGATTGATGGTATTATTGGTGGAGTAGGAGGAGTTATCGTCTTTTTGCCTAATATCCTGATATTATATTTTTGTATTTCTTTGATGGAGGATTCGGGCTATATGGCTCGTGCAGCTTTTATTATGGATAAGATCATGCACAAGATGGGGTTGCATGGCAAGTCGTTCATTCCTTTGATTATGGGTTTCGGTTGTAATGTACCTGCTATTATGGCTTCGCGTACTATTGAAAACCGAAAGAGCCGTTTGATTACCATGCTTGTTAATCCATTGATGTCATGTAGTGCCCGTTTGCCTATCTATTTGTTATTGGTCGGTGCTTTTTTCCCAAAGAATGGTAGCTTGGTCCTATTGGCTATTTATGCTATCGGCATTGTATTGGCAGTTATCATGGCGCGTCTGTTCAGTCGTTTTCTGGTCAAAGGGGATGATACTCCGTTTGTGATGGAGCTCCCTCCTTATCGCATGCCGACCATGAAATCCATCTTCCGCCATACATGGGAGAAAGGTGCGCAATACCTCAAAAAGATGGGAGGAATCATCATGATTGCTTCTATCATTATCTGGTTCTTGGGGTATTATCCCGATCACGATGCTTACCCTACCCAGGCAGAACAGCAGGAAAATTCTTATATTGGTCAAATCGGTCAGGCAGTGGAGCCTGTGCTCAAACCGTTGGGCTTCGACTGGAAGCTGAGTATCGGTTTGCTCTCCGGTGTCGGTGCCAAAGAATTGGTGGTAAGTACACTTGGCGTACTCTATACAAATGATGCCGATGCCGATGTAGTCAGTTTGGCCGAACGAATTCCGATTACACCGCTTGCGGCATTTAGCTATATGCTGTTTGTGTTAATCTACTTCCCGTGCATTGCCACGTTGGTAGCCATCAAGCAGGAATCCGGTAGTTGGAAGTGGGCTATCTTCACGGCAGGATATACCACGGCGTTGGCATGGCTTGTTTCATTTGCCGTCTATCAGATAGGAGGAATGTTTTTATGAATTGGCAGGAATGGGTAGTCGGGCTACTGATTGTATTGTGCGTAGCCCGTATTCTTTATGGTATTTATCTTTTTTTTCGTCGTGTGAAGGAAAATGATAACCCTTGTGCGAGTTGTGCAAGTGGCTGTGAATTAAAGGATATGATGGAAAAGAAGCAGAAGGAGTGCTCGTCCAAGAAAAAGAATACAAAGAAAAATTGTTGCAGATAGTTTGGTAGTTTCAAAATTTGTACTACCTTTGCAACCGCAAACGAGAAACAAGGTTCCTTGGATGAGTGGCTTAGTCAGCGGTCTGCAAAACCGTGTACGGCGGTTCGAATCCGCCAGGAACCTCTTAAAAAAAACTCTTGTAACTAACTGAATTTCAGTATATGTTACAAGAGTTTTTTCTTTTTAGGATTAGAAGGGGCTCACCGTAAAAATCTTGACTATGTTCCTCCCTTCAGGCATACTCGCTTACTTTGATTTAGTCAATCATGTCTCCTGAGCAACTTGCTTCATCCTCTTCCTTGAGGATACTCTTAGGCAATTGTTGGCTAGAAGCCGGTATCTACTGTTCAAGGCACCGGGCAAGTGGACGGACAGCCAAAAACGGAGGGCTGGAATCCTGTTCAAGCAATTCCCGGATATAAAGGCCGTGTGTTATTATGCGTTAAGATGGGGAAAGATTTTTACTGATTATATAGACAAGGATGTGGCGTGTGCCAAAAACTTAGAGGTGGGTGTTAAGAATAGAACTTTTATAATGGAAGTGTGCTGTATCTAAGTACTTTTTAGTAGTTTTGCATAATAATGAAATCGAGAAATAAAATCTCTCTTTTAAGCAATAGATAGGATATATGAAACATATCTTCAATAAGGAACAATGCCAAAAAGCAACATTCATTCTTGAAAGCCCTTTGGCTAAATTGTCGGAACTTTACTCAAGCGAGATAAAAGACTTGGCTGTTGTATGGTGCTATTATTCGGGGAGAATAGAGGGTAATACCTATACCTATGTTGAAACAGAAGCATTACTTAAGGACGGCATCACTTCCGAAAAGAAATATGAAGATGCTAAAATGCTGAAAAATCTATATAATACATTCATTTCCGAACTGGAATATATTCATCAAGAGAAAAATAAGGAGATTATAGATGAATGTACTCTTTTCAGACTTCATCAATCTATTTCCACAGGTTTGGTTTCTAATGAGGAATCAGGCTTTTTAAGGACACGTGCAGTTAGGATCAGCGGTACTGATTATGCTCCTCCAAAAGATTTGCAAGAAATAAAAAGTAAATTGGGAGAGATATTATATGAGCAAGACGTTTATACTAATCCATTGGAAAAGGCAGTTTTCTTACATTGTAATATTGCACGGCTGCAACCTTTTATAGATGGGAATAAAAGAACTTCTCGCATGATAGAAAGTGTTGTCATGATGAATGCTGATATTATTCCTGTATATTCAGCAAAAGATGCTGATATTTTGAATTACAGGAAAGGGTTGATTCGATTTTATGAAACGGGGGATTACATTAAGTATTCTGACTACTTTCTAAATAGGCAGTTGGAACGCATTAAAGAAATAGATATATAATTTAAATCAAGACTAATTTAGTCGAATGTAAGAACTGTATTTGCTAATTTCCTTGATAATCAATGATATTAGGGAAATTTTAAAAAAAACGCCAGGAACCTCTTAAAGAAAAGGGAGTAAAGGATCATATCTGAATTCGGGATCGTCCCTAAATTTTGAGGGATTATTTTATTATGCATGAGTCATAGCTACAATTCACTTTACAATTACCTCTGCTTACTCTATTCACAACCTACTTATGAAGATAAGAAGGATAAACAAAAGATATTTCGACTGTATAACGATTTGTTTTCTGAGCAAAAAGAATATCCGAATGCTTATCTGTGTGCTATAATGGGTGACGGATAGTACCAATGCGGTCTTGTTACCTGATGAAGAAGACTCTACACATTATATCGTTTATGCAGAGCCGAAAAAAATAATATTTTTTTTACCATCCACTTTATCTATATAGGTACCAGTTCTTATTTCAGCTTTTCCAAGAAAAAAAACTCTATTTATGCTTATGCTATTTGCATGTGCTAATTGTTTTCTTATTGCCAAACGTTACTTGCAGATTGTTTTAGTATTCACTCTGGAGTGGATGTCCCGATATGTACTGATTTTAGTGGTATAGATGCTTGATTTTTGATGTGCGAATTGGGGTACTTTATAAGTTCTTACCGTTTAAATCCATATAAATTTAGGTTTTTCCCTATAAGTAATTATAGAATTCACAGATCAGGTATGATTTTCCTGCTTTACTTTTGTTGCAAACCTAAAAAAAACATCATGAAAAAGATTTTATTTATTCTATTTACAGTTCAGTTTATTCTGATCCCTCGGATAACAGGAAGTTATGGTGCAAATTCTATCGGAAATAATCATGGACATTCGGTAACTAATCAAGGAAAGAAAACCATCAAGAAAGACATCTTTGGAGATACTGTCATTGAGGACAATCACGGTAATAGGAAAACCATTAAGAAAGATATCTTTGGAGATACTGTCATTGAGGACAATCGCGGTAATAGGAAAACTATCAAGAAAGACATTTTTGGAGATACTGTCATTGAGGACAATCGCGGTAATAGGAAAACTATCAAGAAAGACATCTTTGGAGATACTGTCATTGAGAACAATTGCGGTAATAGGAAAACCATTAAGAAAGACATCTTTGGAGATACTGTCATTGAGGACAATCGCGGTAATAGGAAAAGCATCAAAAAAGATATCTTTGGAAATACTGTCATTGAAAATAATAAAGGTTATAAAAAGACCATTAAGACAGATATATTCGGTAATAAAATAATCGAAGATAATCATGGGAAAAAGCAAATTATTAAAAAAGATATATTCGGGAATGTTATTATTGAGAATTACTAAGGCATCTATCTAAGTATGATAAAGAGCAGGACTTGCAGTGTGGACTTATGCTCAGAATCAAAAACATTTTTTATATAATATCAACAACAATAGACTGATAATGACACGGACTATGGAGTATTACTGTTAACTGCTTCTCAGCGTGAGGATGACGAGGAAAAGAAAGAAAATCCGATACCGGAAAATTTTGTTTTTTACAATTGAACCTGAGGCCGTAGCATTGGCTGCAAGTGAATTTTGTCAATCTTGTGGATTCTTCTAATATGTCTGTTTTTTTATATATTAGCTTCGAAAATTAGACTGAGTCAGTTTAAAAATGGAGGTGTGCCGGGATGTATTTTCCCGCCTGGTCAGCATTTTCGGCACGCCCCCATTCATGTATCTACTTTTATTCCAGAATAAAGATGAACCCTTTGTCTTTGGGAACTTTTATTTTATCTTTTGGCGACAGGCTGAATCCTTCCTGGAAACCTTTGATGTCAGGAGCCGTCAGCCTGGCTTTATCAGCATCAATGCCCAGTTTCTCCCAATCTATCTGCAGTTTTATATCACTGTCTTTTTTTGCCCAACTGGCAATGGCAATCATTACTTTGCCATCTTTCACAAACGAGGTTGCCAGAACGTCATTGCGTCCTGTCTTCACTGGATTGTAGGATACCCAATAGCCCATCATGCGGCTGTCTTTTATGCCGAATGCATCCCACACCTTCCAGAGTTGTGAGGGGACGGATTCCATTGGTTCGCGTGCGGTCATCCCGTACAGCATGCCCCGATAAGGATTGCCGCCATCCTGCAACATTTCGCTCATCATGCCGAAGGGGATACCCGATACATCTGTCAACCAGTATTCCGGTGACTTTTCGTATTTAAAGTATTCTCCAAACCAAAGGCGGTCCAGGTAAGGCATGTGTTCCATGTAAAGGAATATGCTGTTGATGTAACCGTCGGCCGGATTGAACTGATTGGCTGAATGGACATCGATGCGCGGATCGGGACGGTTACTTTCCAGTACCCGGCGGATGCGTTTCATCGTGTTACGATCGAAAGCCAGGTCGTCGATATAGACTCCGTCGATGCCGACATTTTTTGTCAGCCAGTTCAGTCCTTCCACATAGAAGTTGTGCCAGCGCGAAATGCCGGTGTTCACGATTGCCGCATCCTTGTAAGCATCTACAAACCAGGCTCCGATGTAGTCGCCGTCCAGATGTTCCTGTAGCCAGGCATAGCCTCCTCCCTTGCCCGGTGAGAAGATTTCGTGTCCAAGGCTCTTCAGGGCAAACAGCTCCGGTGCATGGTTCGTCAGTTCGCGTACCGTATAGTATATTTTCACTTTATATCCTTTGGCATGCGATTCGTCTACGTACTGCTTCATGAAGGCAGGGCGGAAGAAAGGATAGTTGATATGCGGATTCACCGCATTGCCGTGGTGCAGGTTGATAACGTTTGCTCCTGTTTCTCCCACAACGTCTACAGCCTGGTAGGCGTGTGCGTCGCCCTCTTTCAGTTTCTCGGCAGGCTGGTATCCGTGGTAGTAGCGGTCGGTCCATTGCTTCATCGTGTCGATGGGCTTGAAGGGAGTTACCAGTACCAAGAAGTCGAAGTTCAGCTCTTCGCCCTTTTGGAGGGTACGGCTGCCACTGTATGTCTTGATGTCTACCTGGTTTCCTTTCTCTTTATAGCTGATGCCGCCTTTACCGTCGTTAAACCAGGATGGAGGCATGTTCAACGGTTGCATTTTGTAGAAGTTTGTGTTTAGCGGACGGCGATAGTTCTCTGCACGGAACAGGCATTGCATGCCGGCGTTTACATCGCCAAACCAGAAACCTTCCTGATTCCGTTCCACATGCCATTTCCATTGGTCGCTTTTCGGGCGCAATGAGCCTTCATAACCCATTCCCAAACGATATTTGGCCGTTGTTGCCGGCATGGAAGTTAACAGGGCTATATCGTCTACCGATGTATTTTCGGCAGCCTTTACTTTGATCTGATAATTCATGAAACCATCGAATTCCATACTTGCAAGTACTGTTATCTCCAGTGCCCCTGCTTTTCCGGTAGCGGTCCAGCTTACCGTTCCGTCTTCCTTCTTGCCGAACTTTAGCGGTGAAGTGATGGTGACGGGCAGTGGCTTTCCATTCTGGCGAATGACAAATTCCATCGGTTGTGACAGAATGTCTTTGGGTTCTTTGCCTATGGAAGTCATCTCTTCGGTGAAGTAACTCCGGATGGAAGCCGGCAGTCCCAGTTCGCCGGCAGTGACGCTGCGTCCCAGCACGCTGATTGTACGGTCTGCCACCTTTATCGGAATGAATGGCTTCACCGGCCGGTTATTGACTGCATACTGTGAATTCAGCCAGCGCAAACGTGACAAACGCCACAAGTCTCCGTCTCCTTTGTCCACCAGTACGTTGTCCGACAGGTTAATGGCTATGTTCACTTCCTGTGAAGCACCGCTCAGGTCGCTCACGGTGACCGTGCCCCGGTAGATCCCTCTGCCGGCATGTTCCGGCATCTGGATGCCGATCCATAAAGGTTGTACACGGCCTTTACCGACGTTTACCTCCGGATGTATCGGGCGTCCCAGCCAGTCGGTTCCTTCCGTGTTGAAACACGTAAGAGCCGATGCAGGTATACTTCCGTTCTTTCCTTTCAGGTCGGTAAAGGTTACTTTGACTCCGTTCACCGGATTCTTGAATGCCCACAGTCCCAGTTGCAGCACATAGTATTCGTTCAGATCCGCTTCACCGAAAAACTCGCCTGTGGCTCCTTGCGTCACCTGGCGGTATGACAGATCATCGAACATGCGGATGGGATATTTACGGTCTTCGGGCAACAGCAGGAAGGGCTTGTTGCTGTTAGCATCGATCAATGCCTGCTTCTCCTGTGCTGTGGCGATGATTTCCATCGGATAGAAGCTGTTGAAACTGCCCAGCGATTCGAAACGTACCAGCTTGGCTTGTACCGCCTTTCCGGCCGGAGTGGCTTTACAGGTTGCTTTCCATTGCGGATCCGCCTTATCCGGTTGCTGAGGATAGTTTACTTTCGGATAGGGCCCTCCTGAGGTGTGGTAGGGGAGGTAGTACACATAATAATCTCCGGCATTTCCGCTTGCGTCAAATCGGATGCGTCCGTATTCACGGTTGATTTCCACCGGAAGTACATTGTCTACCGCTTTGCCGGTAGATACATTGATCACAATAATCCCTTTTTGTTCGGGATTGGCGTCACGTCTGCGCCAGGGGATATAAGCTTCCGCTACGGAGGCGGGAGTGTTCACGGAAACAATGGCGCGATGGTTACCCAGTGTGTCGGGTGTCCAGTAGTTTTCGCCGTAAAACGAGGCTTCGGGGACGAAGTCTTGAGCCGCTGCCGGAAGGGTTAACAAAGCTGACAGTGCCCATAAAAAGAGTTTCTTCATAATGTTTATCTAATAACTATGTGCAAATTTACAAAGAATCATTTATGGATTTGGCAGATCGGCCGTTTTTTTATTATAAACCGTTTCTGCCCAAAAGCCTGTGTGGTAATCGGGTATGCGATTAGCGATGTTTCGCTCCGATTATCCGGAAGAATCTTTTTGTGGGAAAAATATTTTTTATATTATCTTTGCGCCCTCAAAATGAATAAACCCTACACTATGAACAGAAAGCTAATTCTGTGTATCTCGCTTCTGGCATTCTCGCTGTGTGCCTGTCAGGATGATGATACAGCCGATATTCTCGATGCTTTTGGCACTCCGCCTGCTTTGACGAAGATGACGGCACAAGAGTTTCTCGATCAGGGAGAACAGATGTTTGAAGATGGCGAAAGCGTGGACGAGATTGTTTCCGCCGATCGTGCCTTCTATGTGAATAACCCCTTTAATGTTTCGATGGCGGATGGAAAGCTCCGGCTGTTCAACGGCATGGCGCACGATTTCAAGGAAGTCTCCCTTTGGCTGACGATGCCCCATTTGCGTGACACCATCCAATTGATGCAATTTGAGGAAGTCCCCGGTTTTTATAACATCAAACTTGATTCTCCATTGAAAATGGGAGAGGCCGTCTACGCTTCGAAGAGTGGAAAGCCTGTCCGTGTGAATAATCTGGCACTGCTGTCGCCCGACCAGTATGAATTGCTGCTTTCGTGCAACGACTCTGTATTCGATATGCTGAAGACCATCAAGATGAAAACCCGTATCCAGATGGGAAAGTACGGCAGTGGAAACTGGGGAGTCATGACAGCAAATGCAGCCCGCTACTATGCCACATCGGCGGTGAATATGGCTGTCATGTTCAGTTCCGAAATTTTTCGTGATTCATTGATGAACTACAAAGGTAGCATTCACAATGATGCAGGAAAGGAGATCGACCGTGAAGGGCTACTGAATTCGATTCTCAATAAACAAAGTCTTGTGTTCGGAGTGGTTACCGGTTCCGGTATCGCCGGGCTCGGTGGAGGAAATGCTTTGGGATTGCGTGAAGAATATCTGGCCGGATTCTTCTACCAGAACCGGGTGGCAATCGATTGCAACTGGGTGCTTCATGTCTGGATTCACGAGCTAGGGCACTGTCTGGGCTATGGTCATTCCAGCAGCCTGTGTTACGGGTCGGTGCCCGATGAAATAGTACCGAAAGTGTATCGCTACATGATGAAGCACCGCATGCTGCCTTATATCATCAATCCCTTTAAGAGTTACAATGATTATAATCCCGGCATCAATGATGCCGACAATCCCGACATAGAGCTATGATGAAGAGACATAACATACTGACGGTACTGGCAGTCCTGCTGCTCACCTTTGCCGCATGCGATAAAAATAGTGCCCCCGGATTCAGTTTCACGACCGACTCCATCCTTACATTGACTTTCGATAAAGAGCTGGATGCCGCCTTTGTCGGAGTGGGGACCCAAAATTACAATCCGGTGGGAATGCGGCGTTCGGGCGATACTCTTTTCATTGCCAACCGTGCCGAAGGTTCTGACGGTGTGTGGGTGGTACGCGCTTCGACCGGGGAGTTGCTTTATTCGCTGACCGGCTGGACCTACAACGGGAAAAACGAGAAGTTCGACAATCAGGTGATGGATGTGGCGGTCAGCAGCGATTACATCTTTGTGGTGAACCGTTCGTCCCGGATCGACCTGTTCCGACGGAACGATTATTCGTATGTGACCACTATCGGGCGTACCGGATGGCAGTCGAGTTCTCTGTTGCAATGCGAAGCGGCCGAAGTGGCCGGTGATAAATTGTTCATCCGTGACAAACAGAAGATTAAAGTGGTGCAGATTTCAGATTGTACGCCTGAAAATCGTTTTAAGGTTCCTGTCTTTGCTCAGAATACGGACAGTACGTCTTCTAATAACGGTTTTAATCTTGAGTCCGTCGCGCGGCATGAAGGCTTGATCTATGTGTCCGACTACGAAACCTCACGCATCCTGGTGATCGATCCCGCCACCGTGGCGGTCAAGGGAGAGCCGGTACGCTTTCTGCGCTCTTATCGCATGCCGAACAAACCGCTCAGTATGGGATTCTTTCAGAACGAAATGTATGTTGTCTGCGCAAATAACTGCATCGTGAGAGTAGACCTCCGTACCGGGAAAGAGCTCGGCTCTTATTCATCCTTTGCCGGAGGAGTGGGGCTGGGAACTCCCGGACGCCTCTTGTTCCATAATGATACATTCTATCTTGCAGGACGCAATGCCAATGCTCCCCGGCTGATACAGGGGAAAGTTATGTTTGTTGAAATATCCGAGCTGGACTAAAAAAATGAATAATTACGATTCGCTGCAGATTATGCAGGTTTGTACACTCCTCTATATCCGGATGACGGTTTAAGAGAAGAAAACTTTCTGTGTCGTCTGTGGTGAGAAAACAATCAAGCATGAATTTGAAATTTTTATATCTGTTATTATTGATATCTGCCCTGTGTGTATCCTGTTCCAAGGACGAAGAATCTTCAGATAAGGGCAGTACTCCTCCCCAAGAGCCGGTTTACACCACCTTTACAGATGCCGGCGAGGTGGTTGTTCCCGGAGTGCTTCCGGCCAATTTCACTCCCCGGTCCGTACGGGTCAAGGGGGACACTTTGTTTGTTGCCAATACCAATGCCGCCGACCGTTCCGTGCTGTTGCTGAACCTGACGACAGGCGAACTGATCGGACGTATCGATTCATGGGTACGGAAAGGTGTCAAAGAGACCTTTAATGCCGAGATAGGCGACATGGCTGTTTCTGACCGTTATATCTTTGTGGGTATGTACAACTCCCGTATTAATATTTTTGACCGTCGCACCCTTCAGTTTGTCAATGCCATCGGGCGTTCAGACGGAAAGTGGGGAGACGATATTTATAGCATGACCCATTGCTACGGACTTCGTGAGTGTGGCGAGAGACTGATGGTGCGTGATAAAAATACCATTCGCGGCTATTGGATTTACGAAGCCGTTACCGAACCTGCGTTCCGGGTTCCCTGGATCGGAAAGGTGAAAGTGCCCGAAGGAGTCGGATATGACTATCAGGCCCGTATCCATGGTATGGCAGAGTATGACGGGCGTATGTATCTGACCGACTGGTACAACAAGAGTGTGCAAGTGTTCACTCCGTCGAAAATGGAGATCGTGTTCGGTGAAGAGACACATATCACTTCCGATGCCGTGTTTAAGTACGATGATATTCAACCGCTCGGACTGCTTGCCTACGGAGGCGAATTACTGATGTCGGTACAGAAGAGTGGGAAAATACAGCGTTATGATCCGGAGACAGGAGACCTGCTCGGAGTGCTGGCCGAGTTTCCGGGTAAGGAGATCGGGCGCATGGAGATAGCCCGGGGAATGCTTTACTACATTGACCTCAAAGCCGGGAAACTGATGAAGGCAAAAGGAGAATAAAGAACGGCGAGAGTGTGTCATGACTCACCACAGAGCAATCTGTGGTGAATACGAGTTTCGACACACCCTCGTTCTTTCATCTGCATGTCCTATCCGAAACAGAAGTAATACTCAGAACCGTCGCTGACATAAAAAGAATCTGCTTTCTTTTCGATAAAAAGAACTGTTCTCTTTTGCCAACCATCCGACAGCAAGCATTACATCGTCTATATTCAGGCAGGTCAAGCTGCAAAGTTCTTTCACAGAGACTTTTCTTGCATGTATAAGTATTCGTCATACTTTTCTGGAGTTTTCTCCGATTTTCACTTTTTCCATATTACTATTTATAGCCTATTTAAATCAAATTTGGTGGTAAATTCTTTATCTCCAAGTTGATAATTGTCCTTTTTGCTTGCTTTGATAAGAAAAAACAGACACCGGCTGAATAAGATAACTCAAGTTTAGGAAGTGAATTTACGCCGTCTGAACCGGTATCTTCATCCTTATACCTTTCCTCAATTAACATTGTTAACGCCCTTTGCAGGTTGTCAGGTTCTTGTGCGCAAATAACAAGTCTTTTGCATTTAAAGAACTTCTTATTCACATCCAAAGAACAAGCTTTAACTCTGTGTTAAAACAAAGCTTTTGAAGACAGAAATCTTACTTTTTAAAGATGTTGATTTTCAGATAGTTTAGTCTAAGATTCGCTTCTTCACCTCACGAATGGACACTTCGGGCGAAAGCCGGGATACTTGCTTTTTTGTCAACTATAAACGAGGGCTTGCACTTCCGAAAACTGAATTAGATTCCATGAGTAAAAGAAAACTTACCACCAAACTTGACGAAGAACCTGTTTTCTAAAGTAGGTGTCGTCTCGCGCGTAAGGAGAAATTTTTTTGTGTAAATGATAGGAGACTAGGGTACTTACCTATTGGACTACAAACAGATACGTAATATAAAGTAGATGGAAGAAAAGGGGAGGGGTGTTTCAAAAAACGTTCGTTTATAAACACAAAGGTAAGGCACATTTTTATAACAACAAAATATTTTTATAAATAAATTGAGTTTTTCTTTCTTTATCTATTTTAGCACACTGATTATAAGAGTATTATATACATGAAATAGAATCTTTATATATGTGTTTTTTCTATAAGAACATGATTTTTAGAAAAGGTCGAAAAAAGGTGTTCCAAAAGACGAACGTTTTTTGAAACAATTTCATTCGTTTTACCACTAAAAATAGTTTCGGAAATTCTTACGGTTTGAATGGGAAAATATGTCTCGTCCAAACCGCGTAGCGCACCCGAAAGTAACCTCTCGACTTTTAATATCCACTAATAAATGTCTGAACAACAGGAGTATTGGTTTGCCGCTCGGACAAAGAAGGATCAGGAGTTTTCTGTTCGCAATGCTTTAGAAAAGCTTGGAATAGAATACTTTCTTCCAACACAATTTGTCATCCGTCAACTGAAATATCGTCGTCGTAGGGTAGAAGTTCCTGTTATCAAGAATCTTATTTTTGTCCGGACCACGAAAGACCGTGCCTGGTCTATCACGAAGGATGATCATGTTCCTCTTTATTATATGAAGGATCTCTATACCCATACTTTGTTGATCGTTCCCAATAAACAGATGGAAGATTTCAAGTTTGTGATGGATTTAGCTCCGGAAAATGTAACTTTTGATGATCTTCCCCTTACCGTTGGTACAAAAGTGCAGGTCGTCAAAGGAGAGTTTTGTGGCATTGAGGGCGAATTGTCCAGCCTTGCCAACCGTACTTACGTAGTGATTCGTATCCACGGAGTTCTTTCTGCCAGCGTCAAAGTACCTAAAAGTTACCTTCGTATTCTTTCAGCGTAATTCGTAATTTCAAAATTATATGAATCAAGTCCAAAATCTGCAACACATTGCCCGTGAGTTGCTTTATTTGGGTATGGATGGTTCTCCCATCTATACCGATCATTTCCGTCAACTGAACACCGAAGTTTTTCGCTTGTCCGAAGCCCTTTTCTCTATGAAAGGTGTCACATCCGAGGAAGAAGCAGCGATTTGTCTGTCCCTGTTAATGGGCTATAATGCTACCATTTACAATGATGGCGACAAAGAATCTAAGATACAAAGCATTTTAGATCGCTCTTTTGCCGTATTGGACCATCTTCCCGCTTCTCTATTGAAATGCCAATTGCTGACTTATTGCTATGGCGAGGTATTCGAGGAGGATTTAGCACAAGAAGCACATCAAATAATGGATAGCTGGAAAAATAGGGCACTTTCAGAAGAAGAATTGGAAGTGATGGAGACATTGCAGACAATGGAAGATAATCGGTATCCGTGTAGCGAGGTAGAAGATTGAAGAGTCTTTTTTAGGATGAATTTTCTACCTTCTTTTAAAGGTTTTATGAATATGAACTTAGATAATAATGGGACAATCAATAAAGAATAACTTCCTACTGAATCTAAGTACTACAATTACTGGGCTATTATTTCCACTAATAACTTTTCCCTATGCTTCACGTATATTAATGGCAGATGGTATAGGGCAAGTACAATTTTTCCAATCCATAATTGACTATGTCTCTCTTTGTACTGCTTTGGGAATCCCTTTGTATGCCGTTAGAGAAATTGCAAGAATAAGGGATAATAAGGAATTAAGAAGTAGAACAACAATCGAAATACTATTGCTTCATGCTATTTTGACTTTAGTCGGATATATAGTTGTTTTTATACTTGCTAAGACCGTTGCCAAAATAGAAATAGATGCTTCTCTTTTCTTTTTGTTAAGTACAACTTTATTTTTTAACACGATAGGAGTTGCATGGTTTTATCAGGCAATTGAAGATTTTAAATACATAACTTTACGTTCCTTATTTGTAAGGATACTATCTTTAGTGGCCTTATTTATCTTTGTTAAGACCAAACAAGATCTGTTTTATTATGCTGGAATATTAGTTATTGGTACTGTTGGTAATAATATATTTAATTTTTTTCGATTACGTAAATATATAAAACTTAGTAAAGGCGAATTTAAGCGTTTGAATCTGTTGAGGCATTTAATACCTGCACTTAAAATTTTTATATTAAATTTGGTTATAAGTATTTATGTGAATCTTGATTCTGTGATGCTTGGATTTCTTAAAAATGAAGAATCAGTTGGTTATTATGCTGCTGCTACTCGACTTACAAAAGCTATTTTGGGTATAGTTTCTTCATTAGGAGCTGTTTTATTACCTCGTTTTAGTAATATGATAACTAATGGTCAAAAAGAAGAATTCCAATTATTGGCAAATAAAGCTGCTAGTTTTACAATTGCTTTAAGTCTTCCTATGAGTGTGGGACTTATTTTTATGGCAGCACCTATTATACATATTTTTTGTGGAAATGGTTTTGAACCTTCTATTTTGACATTAAAATTAGTTGCACCTATTGTTTTATTTATTGGATTATCTGGAATTATTGGAATGCAAATATTGTATCCGCAAGGGAGAGAAAAGTACGTAATTATATCTACTATGGTAGGAGCATGTATAAATCTCCTTATAAACTATTTACTAATACCCCAATATGGGCAGTATGGAGCGGCGCTTGGGACTGTTATCGCAGAATTTATGGTAACGGTTATAATGATTTTGCTGGGAAGAAAATATTTACCTATAAATATTCTCTCCAAGCAGAATTTACACTATCTAATAGGTTCTATAGTGATATCTATTCTATTAGCTTTTTTGTTTGTCTTCCCTTTACATGAAGTAAATTATTTATTGATAGGTATACTGTTATCTGTTATTGTTTATTACGCATATTTATTAATGATAAAAGATACCCTCGCATTACAACTAAAGAAATTATTACTTTCAATATTTAAACAATGAAAAAAAAATATGACTATCTAATTGTCGGAGCCGGACTTTATGGTTCTGTTTTTGCATATAAAGCGCAACGGAATGGGAAAAAATGTTTGCTTATTGACAAACGTCCACACAATGGAGGAAATATTTATTGCGAAAATATTGAGGGTATAAATGTACACAAATATGGTGCACATATTTTTCATACTTCTAATAAAGAGGTTTGGGACTTTGTAAATGCCATAGTGGAATTTAACCGCTATACTAATTCCCCTATTGCCAATTATAAAGGCAAATTATATAATTTACCTTTTAATATGAATACTTTTTATGCTTTATGGGGGACAAAAACTCCAGAGGAAGCAAAAATGAAGATAGAAGAGCAAAGGAGAGAAGCGGGGATTCTTACGCCGAAGAATCTAGAAGAACAGGCTATCTCTTTAGTAGGAAAGGATATTTATGAAATATTGATAAAAGGATATACTGAGAAACAGTGGGGGCGGAAAGCAACTGAACTTCCTGCTTTTATAATCAAGCGTTTACCTGTCAGATTTACTTTTGATAATAATTACTTTAATGATAAATATCAGGGGATTCCTGTTGGTGGCTATAATAAATTGATAAATGGTTTATTAGATGGTATTGAAGTTAGAACAAATACAGACTTTTTTCAAAATAAAGAATATTTTAAAGGTCTTGCGGATAAAATTCTATTTACTGGCAAAATTGATGAATATTATAATTATCAATTTGGGAGATTGGAATATCGTACTGTTGAATTTGAAACACAAGTGCTTGATTGTGAGAATTATCAAGGGAATGCAGTTGTGAATTATACTGAAAGGGAAGTGCCTTATACTCGTATTATAGAGCATAAACATTTTGAATTTGGAACACAGCCCAAAACCGTAATTTCCAAAGAATATTCTTCGGAATGGAAAGATGGTAGTGAACCCTTTTATCCTGTTAATGATGAGAGGAATAATTCTTTGTATTTGGAGTATAAGAAATTGGTCGATAGAGAGAAGAATGTTTTGTTTGGAGGGAGATTAGCTGAGTATAAGTATTATGATATGAATGTGATTGTGGAAAAAGTTATAAATAGTGACTTATGAAGATATTTGCTGTAGTTGTGACCTATAATCGTTTAGCATTACTAAAAAAGGTCATAGATTTACTTAAAAGACAGACACGTCAATTAGATAGTATAGTTATAGTAAATAATGGCTCTACTGATGGAACAAAAGAATGGTTAGAACAGGAGAAAAATATAACATTAATAAATCAATCTAATTCTGGTGGGGCTGGTGGATTCGAAACGGGGGTAAAATATGCATATGAGAATGAGGCAGATTGGATTTGGATGATGGATGATGATGTTTTTCCTAATATAGATTGTTTGGAAAAACTCTTAGGGTGGACGAGTATTTCTCAATGTATCCAACCACGTAGGTATTATTCGGATGATGTAGAAGTAAATTTTGAACAATGGTTGGATCCAATTACTTATAGTAAATTTGGTTATTGGCAAGAAAAATCATTTAATAATGGTAAAAAGTTTTGTGCTATTAATGTAGGCTGTTTTGAAGGGATGTTTGTTTCGAAAAGCATTGTTAATAAAATAGGATTTCCTGATAAGCGTTTTTTTATAGCGGAAGATGATACAATATATGGGTTTGCAGCTAGTTTTTATACCAACGTAATTTTAGTATCTGATGCTATCATGGTTCGTGCTAGAAGATCATCGGATCGTAGCGTTAGCCCAATGTATACTTATTATGCATGTCGGAATTTTCATTTAGTATATGAGTCACTTAATTTATTATTGGATAAGAAAAATAGGTTTTTATATATTAAATATATTTATCAATTTGTTCATCAGATTTATTTATCTATTTTTTTATATGATAATAAGATGAAACACTTAATATCTGTTTTTCGTGGCTTTTATGATTGCTTTCGTAAAAAAAATGGAGCTACCTATTAATTAAATGACTAGTACTTCTTTCTTTATTATTAAGGCTATATCTTTTATAGTATTTGTTTATAATTTAGCGAGTTCTGATTGGAGTAATCTTTCTCGAGTATTGTTATTTATAATTTCGTTTTTTGTCTTTTTATTAGTAACAAATGTATATCAAAGAAAAGTAAAAATAGTAACACTAGGTTATTTGGTCTATTTCTTTTTGGCTTTTTTAGCTCAAAATGTAGGTCCATATGCAATTATTTACAATTCTCACATACAGAATTTGATACAGAGGTTTCCTAATATTTGTGTACCAAATGATCATTACACTTTATACTTTCTTATTTTTATTTTTGTTTCAACTGTTATTTATATTTATCTTTTATGTATTGATAAAATTTCTATTGAGCAGAAAGTATGGGTATACATGCCTACAAGACAAGAAGCTCGAAAAATAATGATGGCATTTTTTATAATCTTGTTGCCTATATGGATATTAGGGAATAGGTCCTATGCTACAATTCTAGTTCCTTTTACAAGTTATTTTATCATTTCTATTTGGAAATATCCTTTTACAAGGAAAATAGTAGTATTTATTATTGGTTTTATTGCATCGGTATTGATCCTTATTTCGCAATTATTTTCTCGGTTTATATTCGTTCAATATGTGTTCCCTTTTATTTTAATTTGGTTTTTGAATAATGGATTGCTATTTTCAAGAAAAGAAAAAATAAGTTATAAAGTTATTGGCTTTTTTCTATTGTTTTGTTCTTTAGCGATTTTGTATGGTATCATTTCAGAGATGATGAAGTTAAATGCAAATTTTGATGGAAACTATACTTTCAATGATATGTTTGAAGTATTAAGTGAGCCGCAATTATTGCAAAATTGGTTATCTAGGCAAACATATCGTATTTTTGATATTTGGTCACATTTGGGGGGGAATATAATAGATTATATTGACCAGAAAGGATATTTATGGGGAATTACATATGTAAAGAGCTTTGCACCTATATTAGGTTTTGATTATGTAAGCCTTCCATTAATTTCAGCAAATATGATTGGTGCAGATTATGCTCAACCTGGTTTGGTGGCAGAAGGGTACGCTAATTGGGGAATATATGGGGCTATAATTAATATGATATTTGTTTTTTTCGTTGCAGAGTTATTGTTTGATTATTTTTTACGAAAACAATCTACCTTAAATTTGTTACTTTATATTGGAACTTTTTCCCAGGTATTACTAGATGGGGGGACCATTAATTCTATTATTTTCATGTCTATATTTTGTTTCTTAACTTGTTTGTTTAATGCCAAAATCAAATTTTAATATTATATATATGAGGAAGATATTATTAACATATGGAGATATTAAAACCATAAATATTGGTGATTATATTCAGAGTATCGCCGCTAAACAATTTTTTGATGATGATAATTATATATTTTTCAATCGTGATGAATTAAAGTTGTATAAAGGGGAACCTGCAAAAGTCATAATGAATGCTTGGATGACTTATAAACCATATAATTGGCCTCCTTCATCTCAGGTTTATCCATTATTTGTTGCATTACATATCAATTCTTCTGCAGAAAGTCGCTTTTTGTCACATGATAGTATTAAGTATTTAAAAAAGTATGAACCCATAGGGTGCCGCGATTATCATACAATGAATATTTTAAAAGGAAAAGGTGTTAATGCTTATTTTTCGGGATGTCTTACTACTACTTTGGGTAAAACTTATAAATATAATGGAAAACGTGAGGGGATATACATTGTTGATCCACTTTCATACATGCCTAATGGGAATAATTTTTTTGAAATAATGAAAGCTGTTGTACAAACTGTTTTTTATATGAAGCCTGTGCTAAAGATTCTTAGAAATTATAAAAAGAATAATAGATTTACTATTAATATATCCAAAGTAGGAATAGGACGTTTATTGTTAATAACCAAGTCTTATTTGCTTTTGAGAAAGCTAGTAGTTCCTGACGTATTATACAATGCAATATTTATAACACAATTTAATATGTCTAATGAATATTCTTCTGAATCAGAAAGATTTGCTCGGGCTGATGAATTATTAACTAAAATGGCCTCAGCTCAATATGTGATAACTTCTAGAATCCACTGTGCTCTTCCTTGCTTAGGCTTTGAGACCCCTGTGGTTTATATTAGAAATCTATCAGAAAGCAAGAAGAGCACTTGTCGATTAGGGGGACTTGAATCTCTATTTAATGTGGTAACTGTGAAGGGGGAAAATGTTACTTCCAATTTTTTTGATGGACTATTTAAACGAGATTCTTCTTTTAAGAATAAAATTGATTTTGTAGAATATAGAGATCGATTAATTAATATATGTAATAAATTTATGATGTCATGAGGGATGGAAAGCCCATTGAAATACTGCATATTGTAGGGACTAGACCTGTTGGAGGAATTGGTGCTTTATTGAAAAATATAAACACTTCTATTGATTTAAATAAATTCCATTTTACATATGTGTTTTCTGCCGATAGTAATATTGGAGATTTTGATAATTATGTGAGAAAATTAGGTAGCGATATTGTTGTATTCCCTTCATATCATTTGAAATATTTATTTTTATATTTAAAGGTGATTTTCTGTTTTTATAAGAGAAATGCAAAAAAATATGATATAATTCATGTACATAGTGCTAATACAGGAGTATTAGACCTTTTATTTGCAAAGATATATGGAATACGGATAAGGATTTTACATAGTCACAGTACAAAATATTCTAGTAAAAAAATAAGGTCCATTAGAAATTATTTTTTGCAATTTCCTACAATATATTTAGCAAACACTTATTTTGCATGTGGATACAAAGCTGCTGAATTCCTTTTTGGAAAAAAGAGACTTGAAAAAGTTTATATTATTCATAATGCAATTTTTTCTAAAAAATTTATTTATAATGCAACTGTTAGAGAGAGAGTTAGAGTTGAGTTGAAAATAGAGAATGACTGTTTACTGTTGGGGCATATCGGTAACTTTACGAAAGAAAAGAATCATGGTTTTTTAATAGATATATTGGAAGAATTATTGAATATTAATGACAATGTTAAGTTGCTGTTAGTAGGGGATGGCCAACTTAGAAGTGAAATAGAGGAAAAAGTAAAATTAAAAAGATTGCAGAAGTATGTGTGCTTTTTAGGTCGGAGAACTGATATATCAGAATTATTACAAGCTATGGATTTTTTAATTTTTCCTTCTTTTTTTGAAGGTCTACCAGTGACTCTGATTGAAGCGCAAGCTTCTGGTTTAAGATGTGTCGTTTCGGATCGTATTACTTTGGAAACAAAGATAACGAATAATATAAGTTATCTTAATCTCAATCGAGATCCTTCAACTTGGGCTGAAGTTGTTTGGAAGTTGTTTGAAGATAAAACTTTTATCAGGAAAGATACGTCTAAAGAAATATGTGAATCAGGATATGATATACATTTAGAGAGTGAATATCTCGAAAGAATATATTTAAATCTTTTACATAAATGAAATTGGCTGTCATTTCTTCTATCTACAAAAATGATTCGCTTTCTAAAATAAAGCAATCCTTACAAAGTTTGTTGAATCAAGAAAATGTTACTTGTGATATTTATTTATATTGTGATGGTCCTGTTTCGATTGATATTGTGCATTTCTTAGACTCATTTGATCAAAACTCACTTTATATATTCAAGCAAGAACAAAATAGAGGATTGGCTCATGCACTAAATGAATTATTGAATATCGTTCTTACAAAAGAATACGAATATATTGCTCGTATGGATGCTGATGATATTTCCATGCCGGAACGTTTTGTGAAGCAGATCGCATTTATGAATTCACATCCGGATATTGATTGCCTTGGTACTTGGGCAATAGAAATTGATGATGACGGAAAAGAATATTTTCGAAAAAAAATGCCGATAACTCATGAAGAATGTTTGGAACTGTTTAAAAAGCGGGATTGTATGATTCATCCTACTGTGATGTTTCGACGTTCATATTTTGAGAAAGCTGGTTTATATCCCGAAGACACCTACTTTGGAGAAGATACTATGATGTGGGCTAAAGGTTTTAAAAGTGGATGTAAATTTGCCAATGTACCCGAATATCTGTTTAAGTTTAGATTGGATTCAAACTTCTTTGAAAGAAGGCGGGGGTGGAAACATGCAAAATCTATTTATACTTTACGTCATCGTGTTAATAGAATGTTAGGGTTCGGATGGAAGGAAGATTGTTATGCATTGCTATATGCTATGGCCAAATTAATGCCTAAATCTATTCTTGACATAATCTATAAAACAGTACGTTGATTTTACTTTTCTTATAAAACATAAACTCATGAAAATACCTTTTTCACCACCTTATATTGACGAGGCGGTCATCAACGAAGTCGTTGATTCGTTACGTTCCGGTTGGATCACATCCGGTCCGAAAGTGAAGGCTTTGGAGGAAGAAATTAAATCTTTCTCAGGAGCAAAAGAAGTGCTTTGTGTCAATTCCTGGACATCAGGAGCTATTATGATGTTGCGTTGGCTGGGAGTGAAGGAGGGCGATGAAGTGATTGTTCCTGCCTATACTTATAGTGCAACGGCATTGGCAGTGCTCCATGCCGGAGCCAAACCGGTAATGGTGGATTCCGGAACTGATTTTAATATTTCGGTGGAGGCTGTTCGTAAAGCTATTACTCCTAAAACAAAGGCGATTATACCCGTAGATATTGCTGGTTTTCCCTGCGATTATGAAAGAATCATGGCACTGGTGCAGGAACCAGAAATGGTAAAACTGTTCCGTTCGGAATCTCCTGTGCAAGAAAAATTGGGACGCATCTTGGTGATGAATGATGCTGCCCACTCTTTGGGAGCACGTTACAGTAGCCGTCAGCGTACCGGTTGTGAAACTGATGTGGCTATCTTTTCACTTCATGCCGTGAAAAATGTGACTACTGCCGAAGGTGGGGCTATTTGCCTGAATCTGCCTAAGCCGTTCGATAATACGGAGTTGTATAAAGAGCTACGGATGACAAGCTTGAACTGCCAGACCAAGGATGCTTTTTCGAAATCTAAAGCCGGAGGATGGCGTTATGATATTGTCGGTTTCGGGATGAAAATCAATATGGCCGATGTAAATGCCGCCATAGGACTGGCACAGATACGAGAATATCCGGAATTGCTGAAAGAACGAAAGCGGGTGTTTAATGCTTATAGCGATGCTTTTTCGGCTTGTGACTGGGCCATCGTTCCGCCTTCTGTGGATGGGGAAAAGGAAAGCTCTTATCACATTTATGCTTTGCGTATTAAGGACTTTACCGAAGAACAACGCGACCGGATGATTGATGAAATCGCTAAAAGTGAAGTGGCTGTCAATGTGCACTTTATACCGATGCCGATGTTGTCGTTCTTCAAATCGATGGGATATGATATAAAGGATTATCCACAAGCTTATCAGAACTTTAAGAGCGAGATATCATTGCCGATATATCCCCAATTGGATAGTGAAAAATTGAATTTCATTATTGAAACTGTAAAGGCGGCCTATGCGACCGTAATTGCAGAAAACCGATAGTATATTTACAAACACTAAATAGATAAGTTTCTTGATCCGTTTTTTTGATATCGTTTTTTCCCTTTTGGGAATTCTTCTGCTTTCTCCCGTTTTTCTTCTTCTTTATATAGTCATTTGTCTCGAAAGTAAAGGAGGTGGTTTCTATAAACAGCTCCGTGTGGGAAGGTACGGAGGGGATTTTTATGTTTATAAATTTCGTTCGATGCGTGTAGGGGCTGATAAAAAGGGGTTGATAACGGTAGGAGGGAGAGATCCGAGAATAACTCGTACCGGATACCTGATCCGGAAGTATAAATTGGATGAATTGCCTCAGTTGTTTAACGTACTGAAAGGAGATATGAGTCTGGTAGGGCCTCGTCCTGAGGTTCGTAAGTATGTGGATTTATATACCGATGAACAAAAGAAAGTATTGAGTGTACGTCCGGGGATTACGGATTATGCTTCTATTGAGTATGTAGATGAAAATATGATTCTTGGAGAGGCTTCGGATCCTGACAGAGCATATATAGAACAGATTATGCCCGATAAGATACGGTATAATATGAAATATATCTGTAATCGTTCGGTGAAGGAATATTTTAAAATTATATTTCTGACATTTTGGAGCATCATTCGTTAGGTATGTTTTTAAGGAAACTGGGGGAAGTTCTTCTTTTTGTTTTCGTACCCTATTATGTGAGAAAGAATAAGGAGTAGACGGAAGTTCCGAAGAGAAGTTAATTCAATAAAAAAGAAAGGATCGGCAATTGCCGATCCTTTCTTTTTTATTGAGCCTCTTGTCGGATTCGAACCAACGACCCCGAGATTACAAATCACGTGCTCTGGCCAACTGAGCTAAAGAGGCGTCATTTCTGTTTTGCGGGTGCAAAGGTAGGAAAAACTTTTAAACTTGCAAATACTTTGAAAAAAAATGCTTCATAAAAATAGTGTTTGATAAGTCGGATTCTTTGTTTACTTTTGCAAATCAATTAATTATAGAAAAGTATGAAGAAAAACTTTTTTTATGCAGGTGGTCTGTCATTGCTTCTTTGGGGTATGGCAGCATGTTCCGGACAAGGAAAAGCGGATAAAGCAGCTGTTGTTGCGGATAGTGTAGTGGTGAAAACGGATAGTGTTGCGGCAGACAGCACAGGATATATTGTGAAAGTGGGAGAGCCAGCTCCCGATTTTACCATTACTCTGACCGACGGAAAGCAGATGAAACTCTCCGAACTTCGCGGCAAAGTGGTGATGTTGCAATTCACAGCCAGTTGGTGCGGAGTATGCCGTAAAGAGATGCCTTTTATAGAGAAAGATATCTGGCTGAAGCATAAAAACAATCCTGAGTTTGCTTTGATAGGCATTGACCGTGACGAACCTCTCGATAAGGTGATCGCATTTGGAAAGTCGGTAGGGGTGACGTATCCGTTGGGATTGGATCCGGGAGCGGATATCTTTGCGAAGTATGCATTACGTGAATCGGGCATCACCCGGAATGTCCTGATAGACCGGGAGGGTGAGATTGTGAAGCTGACTCGTTTATATAACGAAGAGGAGTTTGCCTCACTGGTGGATCAAATAGATGAAATGCTGAAAAAATAAGTTGAACAAGCAGGGGTGATTTTCTGTTTTTAACATAGATCACTCCATCTTTTTATTTTATGGCTATAACGATTATCATTCTCGTACTGTCGGCTGTCTTTTTTATGAGTGGAAAGGTACGTTCCGACTTAGTGGCGTTGTGTGCGCTGGTATTATTAATCCTTTTCAATATCCTCACTCCGGAGGAGGCGCTTTCAGGATTTTCTAATTCTGTTGTTATTATGATGGTCGGCCTGTTTGTTGTAGGTGGTGCCATCTTTCAGACGGGGCTGGCAAAGATGATCAGCAGCCGTATCCTGAAATTTGCCGGAACAAGCGAACTGAAACTTTTTATCCTGATTATATTGGTGACGGCTGCCATCGGCGCTTTTGTCAGCAATACGGGAACGGTGGCGTTGATGCTGCCTATTGTGGTCAGTATGGCCATGAGTGCCAATATCAATGTAAGCCGTTTGCTGATGCCTCTTGCTTTTGCCAGTAGTATGGGTGGGATGATGACATTGATTGGTACACCGCCCAACCTTGTGATACAAAATGCCTTGATTGAAGCCGGCTATGAACGTCTCTCTTTCTTCACTTTTACTCCTGTAGGCTTGGTGTGTGTCACTGTCGGGCTGATTGTGCTGATTCCGCTGAGTAAGATCTTCCTGACGAAGAAAAGTGATAAAGAGGCACGGGGAAAGCGCAAGAATAAGTCGCTTCAGGAGTTGGCGGGTGAATACCAGTTATCACAGAACCTTTATCGGGTGGAGGTTGAAGAGTCTTCCGGTTTTGTAGGTAAGACCATACAGGAGCTAGGGATTCCGCAGAGGTATCATGTGACGATTTTGGAGGTTCGCCGCCGTTCGGTTTCGTCCCGGCACTTCTTCAAGACAAAAAAGCAGGAGATGGCAGAAGCCGGAACCCTGATTGAGGCGGAAGATATTCTTTATGTATTAGGAGAATTTGAAAATGTGAAACGCTTTGCAGGTGAGAACCGTCTGTCTTTATTGGATACACATAAGACCGAGGGGAGTCTGCATGATACGGACGAGGGATTCGATTTTCAGGAGATAGGCATTGCTGAAATTCTGTTACTGCCTACCGCCAATCTGATAAACAAACCGGTGAAAGCTTCCGGATTCAGGGAGAATTATAGCATCAATATATTGGGTATTCAGCGTAAACGTGACTATCTGCTGAAGAATCTGAAGGATGAAAAGATGCATTCGGGAGACATCTTGCTGGTGCAGGGAAGTTGGGCAAACATAGCCAGGCTTGGTGAGGATCAGTCGCAGTGGGTCGTTCTGGGGCAGCCGTTGGCTGAAGCGGCCAAAGTAACCCTGAATCATAAAGCACCGGTAGCGGCACTGATCATGTTGGGTATGATTGTAACCATGATGTTTGACTTTATTCCGGTGGCTCCTGTGACGGCCGTAATTGTAGCGGCACTGCTGATGGTACTGACCGGATGTTTCCGCAATGTGGAAGAAGCTTATAAAACAATCAACTGGGAGAGTATTGTGCTGATAGCAGGTATGCTGCCCATGTCATTGGCATTGGAGAAAACCGGAGCTTCGGAGGTGGTATCGCAATCGTTGGTGAATGGACTGGGAGCTTATGGCCCTTTTGCTTTGTTGGCAGGTATTTACTTCACAACTTCGCTGATGACAATGTTTATCAGCAATACGGCCACTGCTGTGTTGCTTGCTCCTATCGCTCTTCACTCGGCCGTACAGTTGGGGCTGAGCCCTTATCCGTTCCTGTTTGCCGTGACAGTGGCGGCAAGTATGTGTTTTGCTTCACCTTTCTCCACGCCGCCTAATGCGTTGGTGATGCCGGCAGGACGCTATACGTTTATGGATTACGTAAAAGTAGGTCTGCCGCTTCAGATCATTATGGGCGTGGTAATGGTGTTCGTATTGCCGCTACTGTTTCCGTTTTAGTCTTTTAGGGAGGGACGGTTTGTTGGAAACATTCCCTCCTGTTTATAAGGCAACAGTCAGCCGGGCCAGATAGTCATAGTGCTTACCCTCTTTTATCATTTCGGCCTTGAAGCCATTGTCGGCAGCATAGGCGCTGAGGGTCTGGAAGTCGATATACAGCCAGTCGAAAGGATCGCCTTGAATATCTTTATATTGCATGCGGAAGTCGATTTCTCCATAATAATCTCCTGCCAGGTCGATCAGGAAGCTGCCGTCTTCATCTTCGAACAGATAGCGGAGGTCACTCGAATCCATCAGGATGCAACCATCCGGGCGGAGTAATTGTTTCATCTTGCGGAAGAAGAGAGGCATATTCTCCAAACGTCCGATAATGCCGGAACCGTTCATCAACATAAGGATGGTATCGAAAGTCGCGGCAAAGCGTTCGTCGAACAGATTGACTTGGCGGGCATCTTTCACTCCCCGCAGTTTCATCACTTCGACGGATAAAGGGGAGATGTCGATGGCGGAAACTTCTTTACTGCTCTCTTGAAGGGCAAGAGCGTGGCAACCGCTTCCGGCACCTACGTCGAGTATTGTTCCGGTAGCCATTGCGAGGGCTGTGCGTTCGAGTAGAGGCATTTGTCCGGCTTTGCGGAAAAGTTGCTTGATGGGTATTTCGTCTTCATCGAACTGAGAAGAAAATACGCGTAATCTGTCTGCTTTTTGGCGATGATAAAAATCGGCTATGGCAGCACCCATCGGGTCTTTTTCTGCCGGGAGCAGGGATGTATTCATTGATTGGTTTTTAGTTGTTACAGCGGGCAAAGATAGGGAATTCACAGAAAAAGAGTATCTTTGTCCACGGAAAATATAGAATAAGAAAGGAAAGATTATGAGCTTAGAAGATGCGATTATGGGTGGAATTGTCTTTAAAGGAAAGAAAGAAGGCCCGAAGAAAGATGAAAATAAAGTGAAAACAAAAGCGAAGAAAACAACCTATATAAAGGGAACTCACGGTTCCGGAGCTGCCAAGATGAAAGCTGAGATCCGGAGAAAGAGGGCGAACAGACATAAACGGTAAATAACGAATAACGATGAACGATAAACAGGCTGTGCGTCGATATCGCAGTGAGTTTATCGTTCATCGTTATTCGTTTTAAAGTCGTTCCGGTAATATTTCAATCCAGTAGTCATCCGGATCATTGATGAAATAGAGCCCCATGGAAGTATTCTCAAAGCATACACAGTCCATTTCTTTGTGATATTGGCGTACGGCATCATAATCTCCCGCTACACGGAAGCAAAGATGGCTTTCGTTCTCTCCCAGTTCATAGGCTTCGGTATGGTCTCGCAGCCAGGTGAGTTCCAATAAAAAACCGGTGGTGTTATCTGTGAGATATACCAGGATAAAAGAGCCGTCGGCTGCCTCTTTCCGGTGATGTTCTTTCAATCCCAATGCTTTTTCGTAGAAAGCAATGCTACGTTCCAGATCAGTCACATTGATATTGAAGTGGTCAAATCTACTTTTTATTTCCATTGTTTCTAAGTTTGTTTTTTAGATTAAAATAGAGCTTATAAAGTTTACACCACAGGTTACACGGATGATTTATGGCAATGATCCGGTCAAAACTCAATCTGTGTAACCTGTGGTGACTGATTTATTTCATAAATGCTTTGGTTATTTTACCTGCATAAGTTCTGGGCTGTCCTTCCATAGGTGTCGGGGCCGGTAGTTTCTGACATTCCAGTATGACGGACGGTTCTTTTTGTCCGGTAGGATAGAAGCGTATGCTGTATGTTTCTGCTTTCTCCAACTGTTCGTAAGGCTGGTCGGGAGAAAGGATACTGAATACAACAGGACTTCCCGAAATTTTTCCTATGGATCCTCCGGCGTTGGCTGTCATCATGGTCATATTGAAAGGATCGGAACCGATAGCAATCACCAGTCGGCCTGCACCCATCTGAATGGCATTGGCAGGAACCTGGTCGGGGGCTACTTCTTTATAACCCGGCATCGTGCTTGGAGAGGTAACGGGAATTGCAGGGGTAAGTTCTGCTGCTTTTTCTACTTTTCCAGTCTCTTGATTATCACCGATAACCACGACTTTCGGAGCGGTTACCACGGCAGGCTTTTTCGGAGTGGCTTCTGCTTTTGCTTCCATAGGTTTCTGACTCAGTGCCTTTGCAGCTTCTTCAAAGAGGTTGTCGGCAAAGTTGACTGTCTTTCTGCGCCATTTGGCTAGGCCACGTACCATTTTCGTTTTCGCTTTGTTTAGAGCGTATTTATCGGTGATCCATTCTTCGGCCGCATATTTTTCTTTTTCACGATAGGTGTACCGGATTTTCTCTACCTCCATTGTACACTTTTGGGGCTGGCAGTTTACGGTGACTTGGTATGTCAGCCAGGTGCGGTCCAGAGAAAGGGCGGTAGAACTGAATACCAACCACTCTTCACCGGCTGCGGCGATGACTCCTTTTTCTTTATATACCACCCGGCTATTGTTTTTGTTCTGGGCCATGCGTCCGTCAAGCCACTTGAGCATCCGTTCATAGATTTCGTCTTGCGACATACCGGGGATACTGAATTCGCGGCTGAAAACTACCCGTCCGTCAACTTCGGGCACGGCGCCTGCAAGGTATCTGCTGTCATCATCATCTTTGTCATTGTCTGCCCAAAGTGTCACGGGCAGGCAAATCATAAATAACACGAGGAAAATTTGTGTCAGTTTGTTCATAATTGTATGTTTTATTTAGTTATATATCAAAGCTTTCGCCCCGGTGGGTGATGGTTATGAAACGGCATCCGCCGGCTTCGGCTATAGATCGGAAGGCATTGCCTCCTTCGTAGTCTTCGCTAAAGTGCATGGGTACAAATATAGTAGTTTTTATTCGTTCGATGAATTGTTGGGCTCCTTTCATGTAATCTTTTCCCATTCGGCGGTCTACGGGAAACATTACCAGGTCGATGGTCGGAACTGCTGCCTGAAGATATTTTATTTCTGCCAGGAAGTCTCCTTCTGCTTTGCGTATCTCTTGTTCGGTAGATTCTTCGCTCCAATGCCAGTTGTTCAGGTCACCGGCATGAAAAATGCTCTTGCCTTGCAGATGGATCAGAAAGGAGATGCCCACATCCGTAGAACCGAATGCCTGAATACGTAGCATATCATCTTCGTATTCCTCACCTTTATTAATATAGATCGCATCTTCTTTCTGTGCTCGATGGTGTTTCAGAATGTCTTTTGAGAAGATATAGATGATATCCGGACGTTGCTCTTTCCATGTCAGTACTTCCCGGTTGAAGTGGTCGGGATGGAAATGTGAGGCAAGCACATACAGTTTTCCGGGACGTTGGAGCAGACGGTCGTGCACGATTCCTTTATTCAGTTCCGTTTCTGAAGAGTCTTTGTAATAATCAATGATAAGGGTTACACCTTCTGCTTCGATGGCGAACCCGCTGTGGTATATATAATCCAGAATCATAGGCGGATGTATTTTATGGATGCAATATTACGTATTATTTGTTGGTTGCGCAAGTACAATAACCGGAAATATCAGGGAGCAAGCCTCTCTTTCTGCCAGCTTCCGTCCGGTTGAAGGGAATATAGAAAGCGATCGTGAAGCCGGTTTGCCCTACCTTGCCAGAACTCGATCCGATGGGGAGTGACGGCATATCCTCCCCAGTGTGCGGGGCGCTCTACTTCTCTGCCTACCCATCGGGCTGCTTCTGCAACGAAATTGCGAATCAGTTGCATCCGGCTTTTCAACGGACGGCTTTGAGGAGAGATGCGTGCTCCTATACGGCTTTTGTAGGGACGTTGGCGGAAATAGGTATCAGACTCTCCGGCAGGAACTTTTGAGGCAATGCCTTCAATGTGTACCTGCCTTTCCAGCGCGTGCCAAACGAAAGAGAGGGAAATATACGGATTCTTTGCCAGATGGGTACCTTTCCGGCTTTCGTAATTGGTATAAAAGATAAACTTTCCATCATGCAAATCCTTTAGCAGTACGGTACGGGTCGATGGTTGCCCTTCGGGAGATACGGTGCCTACCAGCATGGCAGTAGGTTCGTCTACCTGTGCATCGATAGCTTCGTGGAGCCATCGGTTGAAAAGAGAAAGCGGGTTGTCGGGAAGATCTCCTTCCTTCAGCCCGCCTTTGGTGTACTCCTGCCGGATGGCAGCGAGGTTGATAGCCTCACTCCCGATCCCGTTTCCGTGAAGAGGGGAGTCGGGATGTGTGGATACATGATCGGTTGACATAAGCGATTACTTTAAATTTACATCGGTACTTCTATCAGTAGTATTTTAGAGTCTTTCAGAGTTTCTATCTCAAAATTCTCGATTTCGGATATTCCCAATCCGTCGCGGCGAGTCAGGATCACATCATCTATCTTTACTTCTCCTTCGATCAGGAAAACGTAGACTCCCATATCCGTCCCATGCAGTGTATATTCAACTGTCTTTCCGGCTCCTATCTCACCCATCGAGAACCAAGTGTCCTGCAATAGTTTGGCAGGTGTACTTCCGTCAGGTGATAGTATGAAGGCCAGTTCGTCTTTTTTCAGTAATCCCCGGATGTCATAATCCTGATAGAGGGGATGAGTGTTCCGTTCTTTCGGTATGATCCATATTTGCAGAAATTCCACCGGTTCCGATTTGCTGCCGTTCATCTCGCTATGATAAATGCCTGTACCGGCACTCATCACCTGAATATCGCCTACAGTAATGGTACGACTGTTCTTTTTACTGTCGCCATGTGCCAGAAGACCCTTTAAAGGTATGGAGACGATTTCCATATTTTTATGGGGATGGGTCTGAAAACCTTCACCCGGGGCTACCCGGTCATCGTTCAGTACCCTCAGAGCACCGAAATGAACCCGTTCGGGATTGTAATATTCGTCAAAGCTGAAACTGTGATGGCTGTCGAGCCAGTCATATACGGATCGTCCGCGGGTATCTGAGCGGTGAACTACTTTTTTCATGATGTATATCCTTTCTTTTATAAATAGATTTTATAAACCAAACAATCGGGGGATGTAAATGGTTTGAGACGTTCACTTTTTATAGGAATCAGAAGCTATAATAAGGAAATAGAAAAGAAATGGACAACTCTCTGAAAGCCGGCAAACAGAAAAGAGTTGAATACGTTCGGTAAATAAGAGATAGGAAAAATTTTGTTGTCAATATCATTGTCTTATTTTTGTGCTTCTAAAATTAGCCAATAGATAAGAGATATGAGAAAGTTATTGTATGTTATTCTGTTACTACTTTTCCGTTTATTGATGTTTCCGGGGGCTGTTTGTGCCGAAATACTCTCTTTGCCGGACAGCTTGATAACGGATGATAACGTATATAAATATACTTTCTCCGATTTTGATAAGGCACAGCAGGTTATGGAACAATTGAGAAAGCGGAAATCTCTTTCCATGTTCCGGATGGATGTGGTGGAAGGTGATTTATATTTCAATGTCGGCCAATATTATAAGGCGTTGAAGTTCTATAAGCGTGCTTTGGACAGTGACTCGGTGCGCAATAATGATAAGAATTATATGGAACAGGTGCATCGCATGATCTCTTGTTACGACTGTTTGCATAATGAAAATAAAAAATCGCTGTATGTCTATTTACTTTTAAAAAGGGCAGAGCAGTGCGGGGATAAAGCCATGCAGTCCGTTGCTTTGTTCAATATGGGTAAAATGCTGTATTATCAGGGTAATAAGGAGAAGGGATATGAATATCTGGAACAGGCGATTGAAATGATGTCAAAGACGGATTATCGGCATAAATACGATAATCTGCGTTATGATTACAACACTTTACTGATATTCCAGAAGTCGGACAGGCGTAATGAGGAGGCTCTCAGGACACTGGCTGCGTTGGAAAAGGTGGTGACCGAAGAGACCGGCAGTGAAACTCCGATGGAGGGGTTGAGTGCAAAGGAGAAAAAAGCAATGTATGCCCATTATGCTGTCGTTCTTTTTCGGTTGGGGCAGGCGGAAGAGGCCGAACGTTACTACCGGAAATTCCTAGCGGAAAGTGAGGAATATGACCGTGACGATTACCTGATTATGCCTTATTTGTTCGACAGGAAGATGTATGACCAAGTGATCCGGATGAATGCCGCCCGTGAGAAGATGTATATCATGCGGGGGGATACGGTGAACTATTACATGACTACGATAAAGAGATCTCTTGGATGGGCTTATCGTGATAAGGGCGATTACCGTACTGCTGCAAGATATTTTGAGCAGTTGGCTGTGTTGCGCGACAGCATTAAGAATCGTGAACAAAAAAGTGCGGCATTGGAATTGGCAGCTGTTTATGAAACGAATGAAAAGGATTTGTTCATCCAGCAACAGGCGGCTGATATGCAAAAGAGGAACCTCTTATTGGCATTTATCCTCTGTATCGTTTTTCTGTTAGGTGTGCTTTTGTGGCGGACAATACGGCATAACCGGATTATACGTCGCAAAAATAAGGCGATGGTAGACACTATAGAAGATTTGCTGATACATAAAGAAGAATTGTATCGGAAAAAGGAGGAGAATCTTATTCTAAAAGAGCAATTGGAGAGGGAGCAGAATTTAAGGATGTCCGCAGGTGGGGGATCGCTATCAACCGATAAGGACGGGAAAGCGGAAACAACTGTTGTTCCGGCACCTGAAGCCGGAGATGGAAATGACATACACGATAGGATATTGTTCGACAAGTTGGAACATGAGATCATTAGCCGTCAGCTCTATCTTCAGCCGGACTTTTCGAGGGAGGAACTGATCAAGACAATCTATATTCCCAAAAATAAATTTGCTCCTCTTTTCAAGCAGTATGCGGGAATGAGCTTTTCGAAGTATATTAATAATCTTCGTTTGGAGTATGCGGCTAAGATGTTAAAGAACCACCCCGATTATACAGTAGATACGATAGCCCAGGAGTGTGGCATGTCGACTCAATCTCTTTATCGCCTCTTTTCGGGAAAGTATGGAGTGACTCCGACAGATTTTCAGGTGGGGGTACAACATATTAATAATAAGAATATTACTGAGGATAAGTGAAAAAATGAGAGACTCAAAGTGAAAAAATGAGAGAATAACCTACTCGAAATGTTTTGATTTGAAAATCCTTCCTTCTACCTTTGAACCACATCAACGAAACTGGTTTAGGTGATGTACAGTACCCAATCTGCCGGGAGGTCTCTCTCGGCAGATTATTCTCGATAAGGCTGATCGGCATATCAGACCATTAGAAAACCTTTCTTAATGAATTAATCTTTCAAAAAACACGTATTGTTATGATTGAAAAAGTATTCAAAGTGGGTGATACAATCACCATCAAACGTACCTCACAAGCAGGTACTGGTTATCGTTACGCTTTAGTACGCCTGACCGGCGGAGTTGCCCTTGTAGAGGAATTGTCAGAAGATGCCGATACTCCGGGAGGAACGTCTGTACAGTCTTTTATCTTCCGGTTTTTACAGCAGGGGCAGGTAGAGATTCAGTTTGCCTATTACCGTGACTCTGAAGAAGTGCTTTACGAAGATATATTCTCTTATGGGGTGGTTACTTCGGAGAAAGCGAACCCGATAATAGGGGGCTGGGGAGAATTCAAACCGTTGACGGATCAGGAGAAAGAGATATTCCGTACTTGCATGACATTGAAGGGTGTGGACTATACTCCGCTTCTGGTTGCCAAGCAATTGGCAAGCGGATATAACTACCGCTTCATCTGTATGACTGAATTACTAATCCGCGAACCCAAGTATGGTTTTGCCAAAGTCACTATTTATGCTCCGCTGAGAGGAGAACCCATATTAGAGAGTATTATAGAGTGTTGACTCTGAACAGAGGAACCGAAAATTCATAATAGAGTAGGAACTTGATTTAAAAAGAAATAGTTATGAGTCAATTATATTTTTCGTCTAAGAAAAGGAATGATTGATGAACAGCCATCCCGGACATTATACGTTAAAGTCCGGGCAAACCTGATAAGGTCTGCCGCTTCTTTCGCAGGAAGCGGTGGCACTATTGCAACCGAAGCTTCTTTTTGATGCCTTTAGGCATTGCTCAACTTGACTTCGTTCACCAAAGGCTTCTGATTTTTGAAATCCCGTATATTCTCCAGAGTCGTTGCTGCGATGTTGGCCAGCGCTTCACGGGTAAAGAAAGCCTGATGGGAGGTTACGATTACATTATTGAACGACAGCAAGCGTGCCAGTACATCGTCGTCAATGATACGGTCCGATTTGTCTTCATAGAAGTACTCGCTCTCCTCTTCATATACATCCAGTCCGGCCGAACCGATCTTTTTATTTTTCAGTCCCTCGATCAGTGCATTGGTGTGGATCAGTTGTCCACGGCCGGTGTTGATGATCATCACGCCGTCTTTCATCTTACTGATGGAGTAGTCGTTGATCAGATACTTGGTCTGCTCCGTGAGGGGGCAGTGTAGTGAGATGATGTCCGAGCTGTGATACAGCTCGTCGAGTGTGCTGTATACTATTTGATTCTCTCTGGCAAAGTTGTAATCCGGATAAAGGTCATACGCCAGTATGTTCATGCCGAACCCTTTTAATATATGTATCAGTATTTTGGCTATCTTTCCCGTACCGATGATACCGGCTGTCTTTCCATGCATATCGAAGCCTAACAGTCCGTGCAGTGAAAAGTTTCCATCCCGGGTGCGCCATGATGCCCGTGGAATTTTCCGGTTGAGCGAGAGCATCAGTGCCACTGTATATTCGGCTACTGCGTATGGAGAATAGGCAGGAACACGAACAACGGTTACACCGTTTTCGGCTGCAGCTTTCAAGTCTACATTATTATAACCAGCACAACGAAGGGCGAGTAGTTTTACTCCGTTGGCAGCCATTGTTCTGATTACTTCGGCATCTGCGGTATCGTTGACAAAGATGCAGACGGCATCCACTCCCTGAGTCAGCAATACGTTGTGTCGGTTCAGATGACCTTTGAAAAATCGGAGTTCGAATCCGAATTCCTTGTTTTTCTCGTTGAAGGAAGCTTCATCATAAGGTTTGGTACCAAAAAATGCGATTGTATATGCCATAATTTTCTTATTTACATTCTATAATAATAGAACGTTTATGGGGGGAGTAATGTTTGTGTCCGGGGGGGGCATTTCTTTCTCCGGATTCTTATTCGTTTCAGTAGAAACAGTTTGTGTCTTCAATTAATTTGTTTGTGAAATGGAAATTAGGTGCACAAAAATATTCGTCATGTGCAATATTATTGTACCTTTGCGCCCGAAATAACTTAAAAAAGATTTAGATGAGAAAATTATTCTTGATTAGCATCGGGTTGCTAATCGTTTCAACTTCAACTTTTGCGGGAGGTCTCCTGACGAATACCAATCAGCACGTATTGTTTTTGAGAATGTTGGCTCGTGATGCTTCTACACAAATTGACGCAGTATATTCCAATCCGGCGGGTGTGGCTTTCATGGAAAACGGCTTCCACTTGTCACTCAACGGACAGAGTGCGTTCCAGACAAGAACTATCACTTCTACTTTCGCTCCGTTTGCAGGGTTTGGAGGAAACGCTACCAAAGTATATAAAGGAGAAGCTTCGGCTCCGTTCATTCCCAGTGTATTTGCAGTATATAAGAAGGATAAGTGGGCATTTTCGGGGAATTTTGCGGTAACCGGTGGTGGCGGTAAGGCTACTTTTAATGAAGGGCTGGGTTCATTTGAGTCATTGGTATCTGTAGTACCCGGCATGTTGGTAGCTGCGGGCAATGAAATGGTGGATAAAGGTGTTCTGCCGATTAACATTTTTAATGGAACCAATAAATACTCTGTTGACAGCTACATGCGTGGTAAGCAAATGATTTTTGGCCTTCAGCTGGGTGCCACATATAGAATCACAGATTACTTGTCTGCATTTGCCGGTGTGCGTATGAACTACGTAAGCAATGGTTACGAAGGACACATTCGTAACATTGAGGCTAACATCGGTGGTGGAGAAATGGTAAACGTGAATAAGTATTTCAGTGATTATGCCAAGCAGGCCAGAACAGCCGCAGATGCTTATCTGGCTGCAAATGATCTGGCTAATTATGCAAAATATGATGCCATTGCAAAAGAAGCAACCAAGGTTGCCGGACTGACGGCCGATAAAGAACTGGATTGTGACCAAACCGGTTGGGGAGTAACTCCTATTCTGGGTCTGGACTTTAAGATGAATAAATGGAACATCGGTGTGAAATACGAGTTTAACACCAAATTGAATGTAGAGAACAAGACCCGTATAGATAATACAGGACTGTTTGCGAATGGGGTAAATACTCCGCATGACATTCCGGCTCTGCTGACAGTAGGTGTTTCTTATGAAATTCTTCCTGTACTTCGTGCTTCAGTTGGCTATCATCATTTCTTCGATACCAATGCACGTATGGCCGATGCTAAAGATCCTGTGACCGGTCAGACTATGGGCAAACAGCATTTCATCAAACAGGGTACCAACGAGTATCTGGGAGGTATCGAATGGGATGTGTGTAAATGGGCTCAGGTAAGTGCTGGTATGCAACGTACCAAATATGGTGTGGGTGATAATTATCAGAGTGATATGAGTTTTGCAGTCAGCTCTTATTCATACGGTTTCGGTGCCGGATTCGATATTGCGAAGAACCTGAAATTGAATGTCGCTTATTTCTGGACCAATTACGATAAATATACAAAAGAGACTCCTAACTATGGGGGTACCGGAATCGCCGGAAAAGATGTCTTCACCCGTACCAACAAAGTGTTCGGTATCGGTCTCGACTATAAGTTCTGATGCAACCCTTATAGGCTAATCTTTATTTATATAAACCTTAAAAAGGGATCGGATAGACTAAATTATCCGGTCCCTTTTTTTGATATACTGCTTAATTGAATTTATCTTTGTTTTTCTAATCCCGCAAGATATGAAAAACACATTTATTCTTTTCCTCGTTGCTCTGAGCTTTGTTTGCAGCTCTTGTAATCGGACTCCCTCTGTGGAAGAGCCCGATGTTCTGAAAGTAGAGTTGAAGGAAACTCCTGTTTCTGTTTCCGATTTCTTTTCTAAAGTTGAAGTGATTCCGTTGGAAACTTCGGACAGTTGTCTGCTGGCCAGAATCTTGAGAGTACGGGTTTCCGGGGATACTACTTATATATTGACTCAGGATTATCCCACCTTCAGGCATATCACGTTGATGGCTTTTGACAAGAAGGGGAATTACCTTCGTTCTATCGGGCGAGTAGGACAGGGTCCCGGTGAATATTCACAGGTTTATGATGCCGTTATCAGTGAGCAGCGGAACCGGGTATATATGTTATCTCCTTTCGGATCGATGTATACCTATCGTTTGGATGGTTCGTTTATAGACAGAAAGATATTGCCGCAGAAAATGAACTTCCAGGAGATTGGACTGACTCCGGATGGCGATCTGCTGACGTGGTCGGTGCAGAACAAGGATGACGGGGCTTGTATCATGCGGTTGGATGCCGATTCGGCGAAGTTGATCAATGAGTTCTGGTCCGATGATTTCTGGTTGAACTGGGCTTGTAGGGATATGTTCTATTCCTATCAGGGCAAAGCTTACTTTGCTCCCGCTTTTTATGAAGAGGTCTACGAACTTACGAGCGATAGCTTCCGTGTAGCCTATCGCTGGGATATGGGAGAACAGAATATAAATATAGCACAATATCATTTCAATTCGAATCCGGACACACGCAGGGAGGAGGACAGGCGGCTGAATGAATATCGTGAAACCGGTAAAATAGCCTTTAATTTCACCAATCAGTACCAAAACGGAAAGTACTATTATGCTCAATTGCTCAGCTTGGCATCCAAACCCAAATGGAAATACACAAATCTTTTTTATCGCAAAAAGGATGGAGCTGTCTTCTATTTTGAGAAGACACGAGAGGGTATCCGAATCGATCCGGAAGTGTTAACCGAGGATTTTATGCTTTGCATCGTTCCGACAGAAGAGCTGGAGAATTATAAAAGTATCCTTCCCGAGGAAGAATATCGGGTGCTGAGTAAAAGGGTGGAAGATGATAATCCCTGTGTGGTGAAATTTTATTTTTAGCCCCATCTCCGTAGGGTAACAACAGAGACGGGGCAGGGTTCGTCCTTAGACTTTTTTTACGTTAGAGTTCGGAGAGATTTATAAAAAGTTAGAACGAATATTGTACCAATGCATTCATACGGTTGGCATGGCGGGTATTGCTGCTGAAGTCTGTGCGCCAGCCCCTTAGATATTCGGCACCTACCTGCAAGTTGCTGGTTACATTCCAGAACAGGTTGGCTACCAGGTATTGGCCTTTCCGGTACATATCGGGCTCGTCGCTCGGATAGGTATGTTCCGAATAAAGACGTGACAGACTGTAAGTGCCCGATACAAAGACGTTTTTGCTGATGTTATATTGCAGCCCGGCGAACCATCCCAACATGGGGAGCGTCTGCATACGCCCTTCTTTCTCCGGATTGGGAACGATATCCACATTCAGGTTACTCAAATCATTCAGATATTGTCCGATTCCTTTTCCGTAATTCACCTGTCCGTATACCTGCCATTTCGGAGTTACGTTGAAGGAAGTCGAAGCCTGAAGGCCGTATCCGGCTTTTGAATGTGCCTTGTTGTCCACAGAACTCGAGTAAGTCATGCTGCGTACGATAGCAGCCAGTTTCAAGTGGCTGTTGGCATTCCAGTTATACTGTGCTGAAGCGGTAAAGTCCGGCATACGCTGGGTGTTGATGGTAAGATACTGGTTCGTGGTACCGTCTACCGAAGGCATTTCGACACCGACGCCGAATTTCCAATTTTTCAGTTTGTCACACATGTAGCTCAATTGGGTGGTACGATAGAAAGCTGAGCCGTTAGGGCCGGCGAAGTCGATGGTGGGCGGTAGGGCGGCCAGGTCCATAAAGTTACCATAACTGTATCCCAGAGTGAAGCCGAGGAAGGTGGCATAAGCATTTTGCAGTTCGAAGGTTTTTCCGTCTCCACGGAAGTTTGCAGCGGTGTAAACAACGAAATCCCCTAAACGTTTGGTATGTCCCACCAGCTTCAGGAAGAGGGTGGAAGTGCTGATATCCATTTGGAACTGGTTGCGGGCACGGTCGGCAGAACCTTTGTTGGGGATCAGTGCCGGATAGAAATCCACATCCTTCACAATACCTCCGAAGTCATATTCGGCAGTTGCCCGGACATATCCACCAATACCCAGTGCGAATTTTCCTTGTCGGTCGGTCAGTACAAAGCGTGGAGCCTTCGGTTCGTGGAAACGCGGGAGGCGTGTTTCGTTCATTATCCGGATAATCTCGTCTCCGGCTTTGTTTGTCGATACAAACATCACGGAGTTCGGTTCTTCATCTTCGATGATTACTTTTTTCTGGGCATGTGCCGCTACAGGCAAGAGTCCCAGTCCGAGTAGCATAGCTACAGATCTAAAAAATGTTTTCATTATAAGTTAAGTTTTAGGTGAATTGCCCTATTGAACAACTTAAATGGGAAATGGTTGAGGGGGCGAGGGAAAAATCGCCAAATTATGCGGAAGAATTGCTATAGCATAGACCGTTTAAAATGCGAATCTTTGCATATTCGATAATTAGAAAGGAAAAAGAGCAATGGAAAAGATGAATATTACCCATAAGATAGTGGCTATGCAGCCCGAACTTGAGCATTTTGCGTATAAATTGACTGCCGACAGGGAGTCGGCCAATGATCTGGTACAGGATTGTCTGTTGAAGGCATTGGACAACAAAGAGAAATTTGTGCATACCCAGAATTTCAAGGGATGGATGTACACCATCATGCGCAATATCTTTATCAATAATTACCGTAAGTCATTGCGCGAAGTAGACATGACCGACTCTACTTATAATCTCTATGCGCAAACCATGACGGAAGGCGAGGAGGGGAACCGGTTTGAGACGATCTACGACCTGAAGGAGCTCTACAAAGTGATCAATGCCGTTCCCGAAGACCTGAAGAAGCCTTTTATGATGTTCGTGGCCGGGTTCAAGTATCGTGAGATAGCCGAGAAGATGGATTTACCGGTAGGGACTATCAAGAGCCGTCTGTTCCTGATCCGTAAAAGATTGCAGCAGGATTTGAAAGATTTCTCGTAAAGGATAACGGTTTAGGCACGTTAAGTGATCATTGTATGATGTCCTATTCTGACGGGGCATTACATTATATGTTATTCCGATAACAATATATGTAATACCCCGTTACATATATTGTTATTTTGTCGATTAAAAAAGAATTGTTACCTTTGCCGCCCGAAAACGTATGATGCCGTGAATAACGGTCGTGTATTCTAGAACACCACGTAAAAAACAGGAATTATGAAAGAAAAAGTATCCGTACCCTTCATGTTGCTCGGCATTCTGTTCAATGTTTGCCTGATTGCAGCCAATCTTCTTGAAACCAAAGTTATTCAGGTAGGCAGTATCACTGTTACTGCCGGATTATTGGTATTTCCCATCTCTTACATTATCAACGACTGTATAGCCGAAGTATGGGGGTTCAAAAAAGCCCGTTTGATTATCTGGAGTGGCTTTGCCATGAACTTCTTTGTAGTAGCCCTCGGACTGATCGCCGTGGCATTGCCGGCGGCCCCTTTCTGGGAAGGCGAACAGCATTTTGATTTTGTATTCGGCATGGCCCCCCGTATCGTAGTAGCCAGTCTGCTGGCTTTTCTGGTCGGTTCGTTCCTCAATGCCTACGTCATGAGTAAAATGAAAGTGGCCAGTGGCGGACGTAACTTTTCCGCCCGTGCCATTTGGTCGACGGTGGTGGGAGAAACTGCCGACTCACTGATTTTCTTCCCCATAGCATTCGGAGGGCTGATTGCCTGGCCGGAACTGCTGGTGATGATGGGTACTCAAATCGTACTGAAGTCTCTCTACGAAGTGATTATTCTTCCGATTACCATCCGTGTCGTGAAAGCCGTTAAGCGAATTGACGGAAGCGATGTCTACGATACGGACATCTCCTACAATGTACTGAAGGTAAAGGATATCTGATAGGAGAATTTAAAACAACATTTTCAAGAATATAAATGATGAAAAATGATTCAGCAGTAGTCCTGTTCAGTGGTGGACAGGATTCGACAACGTGTCTCTTCTGGGCGAAGAAACACTTTAAGAAAGTATATGCGCTCAGTTTCCTGTACGGGCAGAAGCATGCACACGAAGTGGAGTTGGCCCGGGGAATAGCCGAAAGGGCAGGAGTGGAATTTCATGTAATGGATACCTCTTTTATCGGAAGCCTTGGCAGCAATTCATTGACAGATACCAGTATCTCGATGGACGAAGACAAGCCCAAAGATTCATTTCCGAATACTTTTGTGCCGGGACGCAACCTGTTTTTCCTGAGCATTGCCGCTGTCTTTGCCCGTGAGCAGGGAGCTTTCCATCTGGTTACGGGAGTTTCACAGACCGATTATAGCGGTTATCCCGATTGCCGGGATTCGTTCATCAAGTCGCTGAATGTCACCTTGAACCTGGCGATGGATGAACAGTTCGTCATTCACACTCCGTTGATGTGGATCGATAAAGCCGAAACCTGGGCGCTGGCGGACGAACTCGGTGTGTTCGATCTTGTGCGGAACGAGACACTGACCTGTTACAACGGGATTCCCGCCGACGGATGCGGACATTGTCCGGCATGTAAGTTACGCAAGCAGGGACTGGAAGAGTATTTAAGTAAAAGAAACCGTTAATTATTAATAGATTATGACCGAATTGAAAGAGCAGCTTTCTTTGTTGGGAAGAAAGACCGAATATAAGCAGGATTATGCTCCCGAGGTATTGGAAGCCTTCGATAACAAACATCCTGAGAATGATTACTGGGTACGTTTCAACTGTCCGGAATTTACCAGCCTATGCCCCATAACCGGACAGCCGGATTTTGCGGAAATACGTATCAGCTACCTGCCCGATGTGAAGATGGTGGAGAGTAAGAGCCTCAAACTTTATCTGTTCAGTTTCCGCAATCACGGTGCCTTTCACGAAGACTGCGTAAACATAATCATGAAAGATCTGATCCGCCTGATGGATCCTAAATACATTGAAGTGACCGGCATCTTCACCCCTCGTGGCGGCATTTCGATTTATCCGTATGCCAATTACGGTCGTCCGGGGACGAAATACGAAGAGATGGCAACCCACCGGTTGATGAATCATGAATAGGGGATGACCCTATTCATGGTGATAGGGTCCGCCGTTCAGTATGGTCATGGCCCTGTATATCTGTTCTACAAAGATCAGGCGGATCATCTGGTGCGAAAAAGTCATTTTCGACATGGATATCTTTTCGTGTGCCGCGTCATATACCTTTTGTGAAAAGCCATAAGGTCCTCCTATAATAAATACCAGGCGTTTGTTGACGTTTACCAACTTCTTCTCCATCCAGCGGGCAAACTCCACCGACCGCATCTCTTTTCCGTGTTCGTCCAGCAACACAACCACGTCTCCCGGCTGAAGGGCTTTGGCTATCAGTTCGCCTTCCTTCTCTTTCTGTTGCTCGGGTGTCAGGCTTTTCGTATTTTTCAATTCTGGAATTACCTCCATATCGAAAGAAATGAAGTGTTTGGTACGCTCTATGTAATCGTTGATTGCAGTGATATAATGCTGCTCTACAGTCCGTCCTACGACGATAAGGGTTGTTTTCATTCAAGTGCAAACTCTTGTTTATTGCACAAAAATAAGAAAAAAATATTGTTTTTAGCATTAAATACTTACCTTTGCGTATCGATAATACTTGTGATTATGAAAAAACGGGTACTTTTATGGATGGCCGGACTCGTATTCGCTGTAACTTCGCTCTTCGCACAGGACATACCGGTGGGCGTGGTCGTTGCGTTTAAGAAAGGAAACTCCCAAGAGCTGAACAGGTATTTGGGAGAGAAAGTGAATCTGGTGATTCAGAATCGCTCGGAGAGTGTAGACAGGCAGGCAGCTGAAGGAACACTTGCCGCTTTTTTCAGTAGCAATAAGGTTAGTGGTTTTAATGTAAACCATGAAGGTAAGCGGGATGAATCGAGTTTTATTATCGGTACCCTGACCACTGCCAACGGCAATTTCCGGATAAACTGCTTCTTCCGCAGAGTACAGAACAAATATTTAATAAATCAAATAAGAATAGATAAAACCAATGAATGAGTTAATAGACAGACTGATCGATCTGGCCTTTGCCGAAGACATAGGTGATGGCGACCACACAACACTTTCCTGTATTCCCGCCACTGCAATGGGAAAATCGAAACTTTTAATCAAAGAAGCAGGCGTGTTGGCCGGCATCGAAATTGCCAAAGAAATATTCCACCGTTTCGACCCGACGATGAAAGTCGAGGTATTTATTAACGATGGTGCCGAAGTGAAACCGGGTGATGTGGCAATGATTGTGGAAGGTAAGATTCAGTCTCTGCTCCAGACAGAACGTCTGATGCTGAACGTGATGCAGCGCATGAGCGGTATTGCCACTATGACACGCAAATACGTGAAGCAGTTGGAAGGCACGAAAACACGTGTGCTGGATACCCGCAAGACTACTCCCGGACTCCGTATGCTTGAAAAAGCGGCGGTAAAGATTGGCGGCGGCGTGAATCACCGTATCGGACTTTTCGATATGATTCTCCTGAAAGACAATCATGTGGACTTTGCCGGTGGCATTGATAAAGCTATCAACCGTGCCAAGGAGTATTGCAAGGAGAAAGGAAAAGATCTCAAGATCGAAATCGAGGTGCGCAACTTCGATGAACTCCGGCAAGTATTGAGCATCGGCGGAGTAGACCGCATCATGCTCGATAACTTTACTCCCGAAAATACAAAGAAGGCTGTTGAGATGATCGGCGGAAAGTATGAAACCGAATCGTCGGGCGGCATCACGTTCGATACGCTTCGCGACTATGCCGAGTGTGGTGTAGACTTTATTTCAGTTGGTGCCCTTACCCATTCGGTGAAAGGACTCGATATGAGTTTCAAGGCATGCTGATTTCCAAACGATGAATGATCTTTAACAAGTAATGATGAACGGTGGACAATTTGTGCGTTGAGGCTGCAAGTTGTTCATCGTTTATTCTTTGAAAAAAACACTTCATCGCAGATCACATTCATCGTTCACGGTTGATCGTTTGAGGACCTTGATCGTTAAAACGATTATTTTAACTTCTTTTTTCATTTTCGTTTGCAGCATTCGCTGCATCCTTGCGTCTAATAGACAAACGACGCAGACATACGTTCGATTTTAAAAAGGCAATTGACATTGGAAAACGAGATAGAACTGATAAAGGGCTGTCGGGCAGGAAAGGATTCGGCTCGGAAGGAACTTTATACCCTATACTCGAGGCAAATGCTGGCGGTATGTTTCCGCTATACGGGCGATATGGAAGCGGCGCACGATGTACTGCATGACGGTTTCATCAAAATATTCACCAACTTTTCGTTTCGTGGCGAGGCTTCTCTCGGAACGTGGGTGACCCGGGTGATGGTGACTCAGGCACTGGATTACCTGCGAAGGCAAAAGCGGGTTAGTCAGTTGGAGGTACACGAGGAACAGTTACCTGACATCCCCGACCTTCCGGAAGGAGGGGAGGCAGGGCGAATTTCCGAAGAACAGTTGATGAAGTTTGTCGCAGATCTGCCCGATGGGTGCCGGACGGTTTTCAACCTTTATGTGTTTGAAGAGAAGTCGCACAAAGAGATAGCCGATATGCTGGGTATCAAAGAGCATTCATCCACTTCGCAGTTGCACCGGGCCAAGTTTTTATTAGCAAAAAGGATTAAAGAATATAGAAACCATGAAGAAAGAAAATGATGAAATAACCGATCTGTTCCGTTCCCGTCTGGGAAATGCCGAAATGACCGTGCGGGACGGTTTCTGGGAAGAACTGAATTCCGAGATGATGGTGCGCAGCCATCACCGGAAAGTAGTTTTCTTTCGTGTAGCGGCAGCAGCTTCCGTACTGCTGGTATTGGCTGCTTCGTCGGCTGCTTTCTGGTTCTTCTCTCCGAAAGCGGAGATAGAAGAAGCTTTTACCCAAGTGGCGGTTGTCAGCGGAAATACAACACATCTGGATGGAGACGTGGTGAAACAGGATTTTACCCCTATGCGCTCCGAACTGGTTTTGGGTAAACCGGCTCCCAAGCGTTCCGGTGTTTTGGCACAATCATCGGGAGAGGAAGATGATTCGGTATCGGTTACAGTCTCCATGTCATTCAGTTTCTCTTCTACGACTACACGCAGGAGACAAAATAATCATCCGGACAAAAGTTATTGGCAAGCTGGTGGAGAAGGTGGGGTTTTGGCAAGTTCTGCTGATGGACCCCAGCCGGACGATCACACAGTTGTGGCGGACAAATCGAGGACATGGGCTGTGAAAGCTGCTGTGGGTACCGCTTTGCCTGCCGCTAACGGTAAGTACAAGATGCCCGTAACTGCCGGACTGACGGTAGAGAAAAAAATAAATAAACATTTAGCCGTTGAAACCGGTTTATTGTATTCAAACCTGCGTGCCGAACAGAATCTGCATTATCTGGGAATTCCCGTAAAACTGAATGTGACGCTGGCGGAAACTCCCAAATTTGATCTATATGCTTCGGTAGGCGGAGTTGCAGATAAGTGCATAGCGGGAGCGCCGGATAACAGTTTTAAGAATGAACCTGTGCAGCTGGCTCTGACTGCGGGCGTAGGAATGAATTATAAGATTAATGATAAACTGGCTTTATTTGCCGAACCGGGAGTAACGCACCATTTCAAGACAGACTCCAAACTGGAAACAGTACGTTCGGCGAGGCCTACGAATTTTAACCTGATTTGCGGTCTGCGTATGACCTATTAACCATTTAGTACGGATGTTATGAAAAAAACATTTTTAATGCTGCTCACACTTGTTCTGTCATTGCTTACTTGCGTAAGTTGCAGCGAAGAGACATTAGATTACAACAACCCCGATGTAGACCTTTTCGTAAGGCAACTCAAAGCGGGAAATTACAATACCAAGAGTCCGAAGGGCTTTATAGAAGTACCTAAATTTACGGAGAAGGATATTCCGACATTGCTCAATTATGCCGAAGATCTGACTTTGATCACTTCTTTTCCGCTGCCGCCGGTGTCTGCTTATTATAGTGGTAAGGTCCGCTTGGGTGAATGTATGTTGTGGGTTGTGGAAACCATCCGGTTAGGTCATTATGCTTCGTTTGGCTGCAAAATGGTGAGAGCCAATGCCGAGAACTATGAAGGTATCTATTTCCTGACTGATGAAGAGTTGCTCGATGCTGCTGCCCGATACCGTCGCTGGTGGGAAAACAGGCAGTATCCTCGTACGGCATGGACCATCGACGCATGCTTTGACGAGCCCCTTTGCGGAAGCGGATACCGTTGGTGGTAAAAAATTAAATCAGATGAAACGTATTGTCTTTCTGATGCTGTCTTTAGGGATGGCAGTGACCCTTCATGCCCAATGGACCGCGAAAGATTCGGTGAATCTGCAGCGCATCCTGAATGGCAAAGAGGATATTAAGCTGAATATGGATGCTGTGAAACAGATTGATTTCAACAGTTCGCCGACTGTTCCTAAAATGTCGAAGGAACGGCCCGGTCTGAGATTGGATGAAACGCTTCCGCAGGTACTTGAAAAGAAGAAGGTGGTGCTGACCCTCCGTCCCTATACGGCCAATACCAAATATAATTGGGATCCTATTTATCAAAAGAAGATTCGGGTAGATGCCGATACATGGAGGGGAGATCCGTTTGTCGAGTTGTATCAGACGGTTCCTTCCAACTGGGCTAAGAATGTATATGATAAAGGTATACGCAGTTCATACGAAGAGATACGTTCCAGTGGATTGAGGCATAATCTGTTTGGCGAACGTGCCAATGGAATGATGGTGCCTACGCAGAGCATGGTACATACCTCTGCCATGAAACTTGGAAAAAGCGGCGTGACCGTGAATGGAGGTACGATTGGCGGACTTGATTTAATGACCATTTTTACAAAGGACTTCTGGGACAAGAAGGGACGCAACCGGAGATCGCGCACGTTGGAGGTGCTGAAGGCTTATGGCGATTCAACAACAGTGCTGCTTCCTGAACCGATTGTGCACTGAATTTGTTAAAAGATAAACAAAGGCATCCTTGTTCCTTTTTTAAAAAACGATATAACTATGAACAGAATTTCTTCTCTTTTCGGTATTCAGTATCCCATTATTCAGGGAGGTATGGTGTGGTGTAGCGGCTGGAAGCTTGCTTCGGCTGTCAGTAATGCCGGTGGTCTGGGACTGATAGGCTCCGGTTCGATGTATCCCGACGTTTTGCGTGAACATATTCGTAAATGCCGGGCGGCTACCGACAAACCTTTCGGGGTAAATATTCCGTTGATGTACCCACAGATAGAGGAAATCATGAACATCGTGGTGGAGGAAGGAGTCAAAATCGTATTTACCTCCGCCGGAAATCCGAAAACGTGGACCGGATGGTTGAAAGAGCGCGGCATCACAGTGGCACATGTCGTTTCTTCCTCCAAATTTGCCATGAAATGTGAAGAGGCGGGAGTCGATGCCATAGTGGCTGAAGGATTTGAAGCCGGCGGACATAACGGGCGGGAAGAGACTACAACGCTTTGCCTGATTCCGGCAGTGCGTGAAGCCACCACCTTACCTTTGATTGCGGCCGGAGGCATTGGTACGGGAGAGGTGATTTTTGCCCTGATGGCGTTGGGAGCCGAAGGAGTTCAGATGGGCACCCGTTTTGCTTTGACGGATGAAAGTTCGGCAAGCGACATTTTTAAAGAGTATTGCTTGCGGCTGAACGAAGGCGATACCAAATTATTGCTCAAAAAACTCGCACCGACCCGGCTTGTGACCAATTCGTTTCGTGATAGGGTAGAGGCCGCTGAAGGACGGGGGGCTTCTGCCGAGGAACTTCGTGAACTGTTGGGGAGAGGTCGTGCCAAGAAAGGAATCTTTGAAGGAGACCTGGAGGAAGGAGAACTCGAGATAGGACAGGTTGCTGCCCTGTTCCGCCGTAGACAAAGTGTGGACGAAGTGATGAAAGAACTTTTAGAAGGATACCGGAGGGCTTCGGACAAGATACGTTCTGCCGGGTTATAAACAGTGCCGGGAGAAGCACTGCGGATTTCACCACGGGGTAATCACAGGGTAGAATAATGACGCTTAACCCTCTGTTACTCCGTGGTGAAACTCTTTTATTCTAAGTTCAATTGCTCGTATTTCAGGCCGAATACATCGGCTATCGCTCGATATACCACTTTCCCTTCTACCACATTCAGACCTAAAGCCAGCGCCGGATCTTTCTTGCATGCCTTTCTCCATCCTTTGTTTGCCAATGCTATGACATAGGGCAGAGTGGCGTTGGTCAATGCCAATGTAGAGGTGTAAGGCACTGCCCCCGGAATATTGGCTACAGCATAATGTACGATTCCATCGACTACATACGTCGGTTCACTATGAGTTGTGGGATGCGAAGTCTCGAAACATCCTCCCTGGTCGATGGCTACATCTACCAATACCGTACCCGGTTGCATCATTTTCAGCATATCACGGGTGATCAGGTGCGGAGCCTTGTCTCCCGGAATCAGTACCGAACCTACTACAAGATCCACGTCCGGCAACTCTTTTTTCAGCCTCACTTCCGAGGCGTATAGTGTTTTTACATTTTTCGGTAAGGTCTCGCTCAGGTAGCGAAGACGGCTCAGGTTGATGTCTGCAATTGTGACATCGGCTCCCAATCCGGCTGCCATCTGGGCCGCATTACTACCTACGATCCCTCCACCCAGGATTAACACTTTTGCCGGCTTTACCCCCGGTACACCACCCGGCAAAATGCCTTTTCCACCTTGTGGCTTTTCCAGAAAACGGGCACCTTCCTGTATGGCCATGCGTCCTGCTACTTCACTCATAGGTATCAGCAGCGGGAGAGAATGGTCGGCTTTTTCCACTGTTTCGTAAGCCAGGCAGACCGAGCCGTTCTCTATCATGGCAAGAGTCAACTCTCTATCGGAAGCGAAATGGAAATAAGTGAACAACAACTGTCCTTTGCGGATCAGTCTGTACTCCGGTGCGATAGGTTCTTTTACTTTTACTATCATCTGGGCCATAGCGTATGTCTCTTCCATAGTGGGCAGTATTTGTGCTCCTACGGCTGTATATGCCTCGTCCTGAAAACCACTGTTCTCTCCTGCGGTGTGCTGTATGTATACAGTATGCCCGCGTTTCACTAACTCGGCAACTCCCGAGGGCGTCATGCCCACACGGTTCTCGTTGTTCTTAATCTCCTTAGGTACTCCGATAATCATAACGTTACTTTATTAAGGGTTAAACATGGCACAATGTAGGAAAATTCTGCTTACGTTGTTATCCATGTAGGGATGTTTTACAGCAGAATGATAGTAGGGTGGCGGATAGGAATAAAATCCACCCTTCTGTTTTCTAATATGGCAGGAATGATGTATTTTTGCAAAGATTCCATTTTTAAGCAAACTACATGAAACAGTATATAGTTGCCTTGATGCTTGCCTGCAGCATTCAGGGACATTCACAAGATGTGAAGCAGGCTACTTTTGTTCCTCCATTTGACTTTACACTGACTCTGAGCGGCAACTTCGGAGAAATCCGGGCTAACCATTTTCATGGAGGGCTTGATTTCAAGACTCAGGGTGTCATTGGCAAACCGGTACGTGCGCTCGCCGACGGATATATTTCCCGTATTCGCGTCACCAATGGGTCGGGACATGTACTCGATGTGGTGTATAACAACGGTTATACGACAATCAACCGGCACTTGAGCGGTTTCATGCCCGATATTGCCCGGAGAGTGGAGAAACTGCAATATGAAAAAGAAGATTGGGAAGTCGAGATTATTCCCGAGCCGGGTGAATATCCGGTGAAGGCCGGGCAGCAAATAGCCTGGAGCGGTAATACCGGTTATTCATTCGGTCCGCATCTGCATCTGGATGTGATGGAGACCGCTACCGGTGAATCGATTGATCCGATGCCCTTTTTCAAGTCGAAAATAAAAGATAACACTGCTCCCCGGGCAGAAGGAATCATGCTGTTTCCACAGCCGGGAAGTGGGGTAGTGGGAGGCAGCCCGGAACGGCAGAGCTTCCCGATAAACACAGCGCGTCCCATCGAGGCATGGGGAGTGATCGGGTCGGGCATCAAGGCCTACGATTATATGGATGGTGTGCACAACCGTTATGGAGTGCATACCGTTGTGCTTAGAGTGGACGGTACGGAAGTGTTCCGCAGTGTGGTCGACCGTTTTTCACAGGATGAAAACCGGATGATAAACTCTTGGACCTGCGGACAATATATGAAGTCGTTTATTGATCCGGGCAATACGCTCCGCATGCTTCGGGCTTCGAACGACAACCGGGGACTGGTCACCATTGATGAAGAGCGGGACTATAAGTTCGAATACGAATTGAAGGATGCTTTCGGCAATACTTCCCGCTACCGTTTTACGGTGCGTGGAAAGAGACAGCCGATTCAGCCGCTTGGGCATCGGGAGAAATATTTCTTTGCCTGGGATAAGACGAACTTTCTGCAAGAACCCGGATTGACCCTTACCGTTCCCCGGGGAATGTTATACGATAATGTGCCTCTCAACTACGAAGTGCATTCCGATAGTGGGGCGATAGCCTATACTTATCAGCTGAATGACGAGAAAGTGCCGTTGCATGGGGGATGTGAGTTGCGTATCGGTCTCCGGCGTCAGCCGATTGCCGACAGCACCAAGTATTATGTGGCACGTGTCACTCCCAAAGGAAGTATGTACAGTGCCGGAGGTACTTACGAGGATGGATTTATGAAGACCCGAATCCGTGAATTGGGAACTTATACGGTTGCTGTAGACACAGTGCCCCCCGAAATTACCCCGGTAGGTAAGAATACCTGGGGCCGTAATGGGAAGGTCGTTTACAGGTTGAAGGACAAAGAAACCGGCATCCGTGCCTATCGTGGAACTATCGATGGAAAATTTGCCTTGTTCGGACGTCCCAACTTGACCAAATCCCATTGGGAGTGTAAGCTCGATCCTAAGCATGTCAAGAAGGGGGTACGTCACACTGTAGTAATGACTGCGACAGACGATTGCGGAAACGAAACAACGGTTCGAGACACCTTTGTCTGGTAGCTTTCCGGATAAAGACAGAATAAAGATAATGTATTAATAATTTGTTATATGAAAAGAATCTTTCTCTTTGCCGCTCTTCTGACTGCGGCAGTGGCGGAAACCTTCGCCTGTACTAACTTAATTGTCGGCAAGAATGCGTCTACTGACGGTTCAACCATCGTTTCCTATTCGGCCGACTCGTACGGACTCTTTGGCGAGCTGTATCACTATCCGGCAGCCACATATCCCAAAGGCACCATGATGGATATTCACGAATGGGATACCGGCAAGTATCTGGGACAGATCGAACAGGCACGCCAGACTTATAATGTAATCGGTAATATGAACGAGTTTCAGGTAACCATCGGTGAGACGACTTTTGGAGGCCGTCCCGAATTGGTGGATACGCTGGGAATTATCGACTACGGAAGCCTGATTTACGTGGGTTTGCAACGTTCGCGTACTGCCCGTGAAGCCATCAAGGTGATGACTGAACTGGTGCAGGAATACGGATATTACAGCAGTGGCGAGTCGTTCACCATTGCCGATCCCAATGAAATATGGATTATGGAGATGATAGGTAAAGGTCCCGGCATCCGGGGAGCCGTATGGGTAGCTGTCCGAGTGCCGGACGACTGCATTTCGGCACATGCCAACCAGTCGCGCATCCATCAGTTCGATATGGCTGACAAGGCCAACTGCATGTATTCTAATGATGTTATTTCTTTTGCCCGCGAAAAAGGATATTTCAGCGGTGTGAACAAAGACTTCAGCTTTGCCGATGCTTATGCACCGCTCGATTTCGGTGCCCGCCGTTTCTGTGAAGCCCGTGTGTGGAGCTACTTCAATATGTTTACCGACCAAGGTGAAGCCTATCTGCCTTATATCCAAGGAAAGACCAATGACCCTATGCCTCTGTTCGTAAAGCCGAAACGCAAACTCTCCGTTCAGGATGTAAAGAATGCCATGCGCGACCATTATGAAGGAACCGCCCTCGACATCAGCAATGATTTTGGTGCCGGGCCTTATAAAACACCTTACCGTCTCTCTCCGCTGACTTTCAAGGTAGGCGACCAGGAGTATTTCAATGAGCGTCCCATCTCTACACAACAGAGCGGTTTCGTTTTTGTGGCTCAGATGCGTGCCAATCTTCCCGATGCTGTAGGCGGTGTGCTTTGGTTTGGTACGGATGATGCCAACATGACTGTTTTCACTCCCGTATATTGTTGTACTACCAAAGCTCCGGTATGCTATACGCGTGTAGACGGTGCCGATTACATCACCTTCTCTTGGAACTCCGCTTTTTGGATTTTCAACTGGGTGGCCAACATGGTATATCCCCGCTACGATTTGATGATCGGCGATGTACGTGCTACGCAGAACGAACTTGAAACCACCTTCAACGAGGCACAGGAAGGTATTGAAGCAGCTGCTGTTAAGTTGTACGAGAAGAATCCGGAAACGGCTGTGAAGTTTCTGACCAACTATACCGACATGACAGCGCAAAGCACTTTCGATACTTGGAAACGTTTGGGCGAATTTATCATTGTGAAGTACAATGATGGTGTCATCCGTAAGATGAAGGACGGCAAGTTCGAGCGTAATGCCATTGGTCAACCTGCAGGCGTGGTACGTCCGGGCTATTCAAAGGAATTCCTCGAAGAGTATGTGAAGCAAACAGGAGAACGCTATAAGGTAACCGAATAATCGCTTCCAAAGAGTTTTCTGATTAAAAGATAGGAATTTCAAACTTATTCTTTTACATTTGTATTTTAATTAAACTAATTATTAATCTCTAAAATATAGATAGAACCATGGGGAATGAAGAACTAATCAAACAGGTGACTGAGAAAGCCGAAAAGTGGCTGACCCCGGCGTATGATGCCGAAACTCAGGCTGAAGTGAAACGCATGCTGGAGAACGAAGATAAGACAGAATTGATCGAGGCCTTTTACAAAGATCTCGAGTTTGGTACGGGCGGACTCCGTGGGATCATGGGCGTAGGTACCAATCGTATGAACATCTATACTGTCGGAGCTGCTACCCAGGGACTCTCTAACTATCTGAACGCAAACTTTAAAGATATGAAACAGATTTCGGTTGTAGTCGGATACGATTGCCGTAACAACAGTTCTCTGTTTGCCAAGATCTCTGCGGATATTTTCTCGGCCAATGGCATTAAGGTATATTTGTTCGAAGAGATGCGTCCCACTCCGGAGATGTCTTTTGCCATCCGTCATCTCGGTTGCCAGAGCGGCATTATCCTGACTGCTTCACACAACCCGAAAGAATACAACGGTTATAAGGCTTATTGGGACGACGGTGCGCAAGTACTGGCTCCGCACGATAAGGGCATTATCGATGAAGTAAATAAGATTGCTTCTGCTGCCGATATCAAGTTCCAGGGTAATCCGGATCTGATTCAGATCATCGGAGAAGATGTCGATAAGATATATCTGGATATGGTGAAGACTGTTTCTATCGATCCTGAAGCGATCGCCCGCCATAAAGATATGAAGATTGTATACACTCCGATCCACGGTACAGGCATGATGCTGATTCCGCGTGCACTGAAGATGTGGGGATTCGAGAACGTATATACCGTGCCCGAGCAGATGATTAAGGACGGTAACTTCCCGACAGTTGTCTCTCCGAATCCGGAGAATGCGGAAGCTTTGACGATGGCTCTTAATCTGGCTAAAGAAATTGATGCCGACCTTGTAATGGCTTCCGACCCGGATGCCGACCGCGTAGGTATCGCTTGTAAGAACGATAAAGGCGAATGGGTATTGATTAACGGTAACCAGACTTGTCTGATGTATCTTTATTACATCATCACTCAATATAACAAACTGGGCAAAATGACCGGTAATGAATTTTGTGTGAAAACTATCGTTACTACCGAACTGATCAAGAAGATTGCCGATAAGAATCACATTGAGATGCTCGATTGCTACACCGGTTTCAAATGGATTGCCCGTGAAATTCGTTTGCGTGAAGGCAAGAAGAAATACATCGGCGGTGGTGAAGAAAGCTATGGCTTCCTGGCTGAGGACTTTGTTCGTGATAAAGACGCTGTTTCTGCTTGCTGCCTGATTGCCGAAGTGGCTGCTTGGGCCAAGGATAACGGAAAGACTCTGTATCAGTTGCTGATGGACATCTACGTTGAATATGGATTCTCTAAGGAATTTACTGTAAACGTTGTGAAACCGGGTAAGAGCGGTGCGGAAGAGATTAAAGCCATGATGGAGAATTTCCGTGCTAACCCTCCGAAAGAGTTGGGTGGTTCGAAAGTGGTTCTGTCGAAAGATTACAAGACTCTGAAACAAACCGACGCAGCGGGCCATGTGACTGACATCGATATGCCGGAACCATCGAATGTACTGCAATATTTCACAGAAGACGGTGGAAAAGTATCTGTTCGTCCGTCAGGAACGGAGCCGAAGATCAAATTCTATATCGAAGTGAAAGGTGAGATGGGATGCCGCAACTGTTTTGCTACTGCCGATGCAGAAGCTACTGAAAAAGTAGAAGCAGTGAAGAAGTCACTGGGTATTTAAAGGAGCTATTTTAAATACTCTTTTGACGGATACTTAGCATCGTATAAATGTATCCATAATATTATTGGAATGCCTTGTCCTTCATTGGATGGGGCATTTCTTTTGGGACTATTCTCTAAAAAGCCGAGGACTTGTGCAGTGCCTTCCACTCGGACAATGTCTCCTATCCGCGTGCTGATTTTTCCCGTTTCTACAATGATAGGGAGAGTGACAGGGAAACGATCACTGTCGTTTTCCTGGATAAATAGTTCTCAGGACCTGGCGAGAACTTATTTTTTCCATCGAATGCAAACTGACAGTCAATTACTTGGGTACTGTCATAGAGGGATGTGCTGTGAATTGTTTTTTAATTATACTTTCTTCTTTGTATTTTATTTATTCGGCTGAAGTTCTATTTCTATATTTTTATGGTACTTTTAGTCGTAGTCCAAAGGTCTTTAACTTAGAGATATTGCCTGAGACACTTATATAACTTTGCGACTTGAGGTGCTGATATATTCATAACATTACTTTAGAATATGAACTCTTATTTGCACTTTATCCTTGATGCTGAATCAGTCTAGGTTCAGAAGATCTATTAGAATATAACTAATAGAAGTATGGCCTTCTCCGTCAGTGAGTATAAATCTGTTTTTTCACGAGTATGTATCCTCCATCCTAAAAAAGTGGTTAATGTGTTGATAGTGTATAAGTAAAGTTTTTTGCAAATTATAAATGATAATTAGCCATTTTACTATCATAATATATAATATTATATATTAAAATCTTTTTAAATGTTCTTTGTTTAATAATTAATTTGTGACCTTCGCACGTCAAAGATACACAACGAAATGAAGGAGTCTTGTGCGATGTTTATGAAAATATTTTTAGAACCTTTTAATCCTATGTAATGCATATTAAGACTAATCCGAAAGATAAAATGTCTTTTAATCAGCTATATAATGATTATCAGACACGTTTTTTGAATTTTGCTAATACCTATGTCAGAGATTGGGATGTAGCGGAAGATATAACAACAGAGGCGTTAATTTATTATTGGGAAAACAGAAATACTTTATCTGAAGTATCCAATATTCCTGCATATATACTTACCATCATAAAAAACAAAAGTCTTAATTATCTTCGTCATTTGCAGATACGGGAAGAACATTCTGAAAATATTAGAAAATATATTGAGTGGGAACTCAATGCACGTATCGTTTCTTTAGATGCTTGCGAACCTTATGAACTTTTAGTCAAAGAGATGCAAGAGTTGATTCAGCAAACTTTGGATAAACTGCCGGAACGTACACGCAAAATATTTATTTTAAGCCGTTATGAAAACAAATCGTATAAGGAGATTGCTGCTCTAATGAATATGACAACCAAAGGTGTAGACTTTCATATTTGTAAAGCTTTAAAGGCATTACAGATTAACCTAAAAGATTATTTTCCATTATTTCTTTATTTTTTGATGAAATTTCACTAGGATACCTTTCCCATGAAGTGCCTTATACATAAAGGGACATTAATACATTGTCATGGACAAAGATTTACTATATAATTTTTATAAAGGAAAGGTTTCCATAGAAGAAGGACAAAGGGTCAAGGCTTGGGTAGAAGCATCAGACGAAAACGAGCGCGCCTTCTATAGGGAACGTAAAATTTTTGATGTCTTGATGCTTAATAATCCGCTTCCGGTAAAGAAAACCTCTTTTTTCAATTTTACACATTATAAAAAAATAGAGTGGCTGAAAATTGCCATGACTGTAATATTGACATTTCTGCTTAGTTATTTCTATCAGGAGTATAAAGCCGGTCTGGATTCAGTGGCAATGAGTACGATTTCTGTTCCTGAAGGACAAAGAACCAATGTCACATTACCCGATGGTAGTAATGTTTGGTTAAATGCATGTACAACGATACAATATCCGACTTCTTTTAACAGCCGGGAGCGTTTCGTTATACTAAAAGGAGAAGCTTATTTTGATGTGAAAAAGAATAAAAGCAGACCGTTTATAGTGCACACAGACGCTTATAGCATCGAAGTATTAGGTACGAAGTTTAATGTGGATGCATATCCGGAAACAGAAAAATTTGAAACTACATTGATGCATGGCAGTGTTAAGGTCACTTTGAAAGCAGATTCATCGCAAACAGTAATATTAAAGCCTGATCATAAATTGTCATTAGAAAAAGGACGGTTTGTAATGACTAAAGTGGAAGATTATAATCCTTATCGATGGAAAGAAGGGCTTATCTGTTTCTCTGACGAATCTTTTCCTAATATTATGAAAGACTTTGAAAAGTATTACGGAGTGAAAATAGTGATAGAGAATAAAAATGTATTGCAGATTAATTTTACGGGGAAATTCAGACAAACCGACGGAATAGATTATGCGCTTCGTATCTTACAGAAAAATATAGATTTCCAATATGAGAAAGATAATGAAAAACAAATTATCTATATAAAATAAAGTATTAATTCTTAAAAGCGAAATGCCTATGAAAAATGATCTAAGTTAACCTATTGAGAATGCCGATAGGTGTTCCCGCACCTACCGGCATAAGAAATCAACACAATTTTTATTAAAAATGTATCAATTTAAAATCTATACAAAGGTATGAAAAATAACACTTTGTCGGGGTCATATTACCCTAAAAATCCCCAAATAAAACATTTTTTTAGAATTATGAGAATTACATTGTTCCTATTGATGGCATGTGTTTTTTCTTTATATGCCGGAAATTCCTATTCTCAAAATACAAGAGTTAGTTTTGCCATGGATAATGTAGGACTCAATAAGGTCCTAGAGGAGATAGAGAGTCAGACGGATTATCTTTTTATTTATAATAGTCAGATAAATGTAAATAAGCTAGTTACTATTAAGGCAAATAAGCAGACGGTTTCAAAGGTATTGGATCAAATATTACAGAACACTGGCATTGAATATAAATTGGAAGGCTCGCATATTATATTAGAAAAAAAAGTAGAAGAAGTTCACAATAGCTCGTCCGCCGTTCAGCAACAGCAAACTAAAAAGATAACCGGAAAAGTTGTCGATAAGACAGGAGAGGCTATTATTGGAGCGAATGTCAAAATACAAGGTACAGATAAAGGAACTATTACTGATCTCGATGGTAATTTTATCTTGGAGGTTGCTCCAAAGGATGTGCTTGCTATCAGTTACATAGGCTATTTGGATACGAAAGTTCCCATAGCTGGGCAAAAACAGATCCATGTGGTGTTGTCTGAGGATAATAAAATGTTGGACGAAGTCGTTGTAATTGGTTATGGTACTACTTCTACACGCAAGATGGCGTCTGCTGTTACAGCCGTGAAAGGTGAGAAACTACAGGACTTGCCATTTAATAGTGTAGCAGCTTCACTGGCCGGACGTGCAACAGGTGTTATTGTACAGTCATCAGGTGGTGAACCGGGATCTGCCCCTTCTATCTCGATTCGTGGCGGTGGCGCACCTGTCTATGTCATAGATGGTGTTATTTCCGATGCTTGGGATTTCAATACGTTGAATCCGAATGATATCGAAAGCCTTTCAATTCTAAAGGATGCAGCATCTCTGGCTGTTTACGGTTCACGGGCTGCCAATGGTATCGTGATGGTGAAAACCAAACAGGGAGGTAAGGGAAAGACAGCGGTGAATTATACGTTTAATGCTGAATTCAGCCAACCTACCAAATTACTGAAAAAGACTCGTGGTTATGACTATGCTTACAACCAAATGCTTGCCGGTATCAATGATGGTTTGGACGAGGCAGATTTACCTTTTAATCAGGAAGTATTGGATATCATTAAAAATCAGTCAGATCCTTATACATCCGGACACGCCGATACAGATTGGCTGGGAGAAGGATTGAAAACTGTTGCTCCTCAATACAAGCATACGGTATCATTGAGTGGAAGCGGCAATAAGGTGAATTACTATATTTCTCTGGGTATGCTCAATCAAGGTAGTATCTATACTTCGAATGCATTGAACTATGACCGCTATACAGTTCGCAGTAATGTTAACACGACTTTTGATAAGATTGGTCTGAAGGTCAGCCTGAATCTGAACGGAGCTTATGAAAAAAAGGAATACCCCTCTTTCTCAGCGGCAAAAATCTGGGAAGATCTTTATAACCAGTCTCCGCTGAATCCGGCTTACAATAAGGATGGTACTTATGCCGCAGTTACCGACCATCCGTTGGCGGAAATGGACAAGCGTTCGGGATATAATAGGAACTATGGCAAATTCATAAATACCCAAGTGGCTGCAGACTGGACATTGCCTTGGTTAAAGGAGTTAACCTTGGGTGCTATGTTCAACTATCGTTTGAACGACTCACATGTGAAGAAATTCAGTACTAAGGCTCCTCAGTATTACGCAGATGGAGCTGTATATCCAATAGGTAAACCGACATTGAATGAAGAAGGCTATTGGGGAGAGTCCTACAATTTCGAAGTAAGTGCCGCTTATGTGAAAACTTTTGCCGAAAAGCATACGATTGATGCTAAATTCGTTTATAATGTTGCAGAAAATACTGGATGGAATTTTAATGCATATCGTGGGGAATACTTATCTACGGTTGTGGACCAGCTATTTGCCGGTGCAGCAGATACGCAGCAGAATGGCGGCAATTCGGATGAAGGAGGACGTATGGGATTGGTAGGCCGTTTGAAATATGACTTTATGAATCGGTATATCGTGGAAGGTAGTTTCCGTTACGATGGATCGGATAACTTCACTCCAGGACATCGTTGGGGATTCTTCCCCTCCGGAGCGGTGGCGTGGGCCATCAGTGAAGAACCTTTCTTCAAAGAGTGGGATCAACATGTATTCGATTTGCTCAAGCTACGAGCTTCTTATGGACAGACCGGTACGGAAAATGGAGTAAATCGTTTCGGCTATCTTTCTACCTATAGTCTGGATGAGAAAAAAATAGTGATCGGGGGAAAACTGCAATCAGGATTTAGTGAAGGGGCTTTGGTGTCTCCGGAACTGCTGAGCTGGTATCAGGTGAATTCCTTTAACCTGGGATTGGATATGGCTTTCTTCAACAATCGCTTGAAAGGTACCTTTGATTATTTCTATTACGTAACCAAAGGTGGTTTGATGAGTCCGGGAGACCGTTATACAACTCCTTTGGGTAAACCTTTACCACAAATAAAATCGAATAGCGAACAACGTCGCGAAGGTGTGGAGTTGACAATGCGCTGGTCAGATACGACTCCGCGTAAATTCACTTATGAAGTAGGGTTCAATATGACCTACTTTAATAGCCTGTGGAAAGTGAAAGCGGATGAAGCATTATCTGACTTGATGAATCCTTACAAACGTCAAACACATCAGACCGATTACTATGGGTTGGGATACATAGATACAGGACTTTATCAAAACAAAGAGGATATCCTGAACTCTCCCCGAAGATTGGGATCTACCCAAACTAAGCTCGGAGACATTGGTTATACGGATGTGAACGGTGATGGTAAAATAGACGGTGAAGACCAGGTACGTATCGGAAAGCCGACAATGCCTCACTTTACTTATGCCTTTGATTTTTCTTTGGGTTATGAAGGATTCACTTTGTCCGGTTTACTGTATGGGACAGGTGAACGCTACATGACTTTTGGTAATCGTTATCAGTCAGGTGAAGGAAAATACCTGTATTATGAAAACCAGTTGAATTATTGGAGACCGGACAATACAGGTGCGGATTTTCCTAGAATTTCGATCAGTTCCGGTGTAAACGGAAATAATAATAAGGCAGGATCGACTTTCTGGATGCGGAATGCATCATATCTTCGTCTGAAGGATTTGCAGTTGAGCTATGACTTTAAATATAAATACCTGAAAAGATGTGACTGGTTGCAGACGTGTCGTGTGAATCTGAGTGGTAGTAATCTTTTCACTATTTCAGGTGTTAGCAAATTTTTCGATCCGGAAACATCAAGTACCAGCGGCGACGGCTATCCTGTACAAAGAGTTTATTCAATTGGTGTAACAATAGGTTTTTAATAGGGAGGAATACATATGAATAAGATAAAGAATTTATTTGTAATTATACTATTTGCCTTGGTCGCCTTTTCCTGCAGTGATATATTGGACAAGGGACCGCTTGACAAATATTCGGAAAATGACGTATGGAAAAGTACTGACCTGACACAAGCATTCATTTATACTGCGTTGGCAAATGCTACGAATATGATGGTTTGGAAAGACAATTGGACGGATAATGAAGCTATCATGGAAGATGGGCGGGATGTGAATGCAGAATTGATAGACCGTTATTATGATGCCGGATGGAATAAGTATGAAGATATCCGTCGTTGCAATATGGTGTTGGCACGTGTTCCGGAAGCACCCTTTACGAATGCGGAAAAGGCTAATTTTATAGCACAGGCTAAGACGATACGTGCTATGATTTATTTTACGCGTGCCCGCTTGTTCGGTAAACTAATGTTAGTAAAAGAACTTATTGATCCGGAAGCGGATATGAAATTCCCTCGTACGGCTACAGTGAAAGAAACTTATGATTTCATACTGAACGACCTCAGGGAGGCTGCTCCTGATCTGCCTGTAGATGCTCCGTCCGGTGCATTGTCACGCGGTGTTGCCTACGCATTGTTGGGAGAAGCAGCTTTGCATGGGGCTGCATATATTGAGAATGGACAGGAGGAGTATTACCGGATAGCGGCAAAGGCCTGTGAAGATCTGTTTGCACTGGACAAATACTCACTGGATGGTAACTACGCCGGTATGTTCAATGATTACGATCATTCATTGGCTTCGAGCGAGATAATCCTGGCACAATGGAGAAGTGCTGAAAATACGAACTTTTCAGATACGTGGATGCAGAGATTGGTACCTAATATTGATCCCTCTAAATTGATTGCCGATGTGCAGGCAAAGTATCCCTTGGTAGAGGAGATGGCAGGTTGGCCGCAAAGATTTCCTTCTGTTGATTTGGTAAATGATTATCTTGTAGTTGATGAGGATGGAAAAGCCAAAGAGTGGGACCAGACTTCTTATTATAAGAAATTCCTAGTTGACGGAGGGACGGTTGAAGATGCTATTTACAAGAATCGTGATAAACGATTCAAAGCTTCTATCGTTTACGACGGATGTTCTTATTTCGCTAATAGGGTGTGGCTTCGTGAGGGAGGTAATCTTTATTATACTTCTAAAACGACAGAATTCTGGGGAATGCCGGTATCAGGATATGTTTATCGGAAATGCGTTTATGAAGCCAAACGTTTGCTGAACTCGGAAAAAACGGATTATCATTATACTTTGTTACGTTTGGGACGCTCTTATCTGAATTATGCGGAAATAAAGTTGCGCCAAGGTGATAAGGAAACGGCTATTGACTATATCAATAGGACGAGGGTAACTCATGGCGGTTTGCCGGAATTGCAAAAATCCTTATCACTGGAAGATACCTGGAAAGAGTATAAACGTGAACGCCGTATAGAACTGGTCAGTGAAGGCGACCGATACTGGAGTGTACTTCGTTGGGGTAAGGCTGACGGTCTGGAGGTTGTTCCGGAACTGATAGTTGAACAGAAGTTCATGAAAATAGCTCCTGATGGAAAATCTTTTGAGATACTTCCGTTACCCATTTACCAAAGTGATAATGAGCGTACTTTTACCAAGAAACATTATTTATTCCCTGTGCCGCAAGGACAACGTGATTTGAATCCAAATCTGGATCAGAACGAGGGATGGTAGTAGAGAAATGCTGGACGTTTAATTATTAAAGTATTACGAATATGAAGAAACTTATAAATACTGTTTTGTTACTATTTCTGATAGGTATCGTTTCATCGTGCCTGAAATCAGGATTGGATGATTTGGAGGCCTATAATGAGGCTGAAATTACTAATTTGAACTTTGAATACCGTTGGTGGGATGAGGCTAAGGATCAGATGGCTGTTAAAACACTCAACATTGAAAAACAAATTTCGCAAGACGACAATCTGATTACCTGTAAGCTGACGGTTCCAGCGGCCGGTGGGAGTTTTACAGATGCTGTCAGGCAAAATGTATCATTAAGTAATCTGATTGCTTATATGGATCTTTCTACTGCTGCCAGAATTACGCCCTTAAACGGAGCGCCTAAGTTGGGTAATCCGGGTGACTTTTCAGCTAAGGAGTTTAAATATCAGGTGACTGCTGCCGACGGTACGAAAAGAGAGTGGACAATAAAGATTACGGATTTTGTGAAATAAGAATAACGATTGAGGTTATTCGGATTACTGATTGAAATGATGAAGGAAGATATTTGAGAATATTTTCCTTCATCTGTTATTATATTATTTAGTGAAATTAATAAAAGAAGAACTATGAACAAACCCTATTTCATTGCATTTTTACTCTCTTTAGCTTTATGGACAGTCATTCCTTCTGTTTTTGCCGGAGATGTTGTTTTAAAAGTATTTGAAGGGAAACCACGTATCAATTCTCCTCATATCATAGGTAATTATCCTTCAACTCCATTTATCTTTTATATTCCGACTTCCGGTCAGCGACCGATGCAGTGGAGTGCGGAAAAACTCCCCGAAGGACTGGAACTGGATTCCAAGACTGGCATTATTAGTGGAGTCGTGACTTCCAAAGGAGATTATACTGTAACCCTGAAGGCTGAGAATGCATTAGGTGTAAGTGTGAAACAATTGGTCATCCGCATTGGTGATGAATTATTATTAACTCCTCCAATGGGCTGGAACAGTTGGAATACTTTCGGACAGCATCTGACAGAAGAATTGGTCTTGCAAACGGCGGATGCGATGATAACGAACGGAATGCGTGATTTAGGATATTCCTATATCAATATAGATGACTTTTGGCAGTTGCCGGAACGGGGGGCTGACGGACATCTGCAGATTGATAAAACTAAGTTTCCACGTGGGATAAAATATGTAGCTGATTATCTGCACGAGCGTGGGTTTAAATTGGGAATTTATTCGGATGCCGCCGAAAAAACTTGTGGCGGCGTTTGCGGTAGCTACGGATATGAAGAAACAGATGCAAAAGATTTTGCCTCTTGGGGAGTTGACTTGTTGAAATATGACTATTGCAATGCTCCTGTAGATAGGGTAGAAGCCATGGAGCGATATGCGAAAATGGGAAGGGCACTACGGGCTACCAATCGTTCGATTGTCTATTCAGTGTGTGAGTGGGGACAGCGTGAACCTTGGAAATGGGCGAAGCAAGTGGGTGGACATTTATGGAGAGTATCAGGAGATATCGGTGACATTTGGTATCGGGATGGAAATCGTGTTGGTGGATTACATGGTATATTGAATATCCTTGAAATCAATGCTCCTCTGAGTGAATATGCCGGTCCATCCGGTTGGAATGATCCGGATATGTTAGTGGTCGGAATAGATGGAAAGAGTATGAGTATTGGTTATGAGTCGGAAGGATGTACTCAGGAACAATATAAATCCCATTTTAGCCTGTGGTGTATGATGGCTTCTCCTTTACTTTCCGGAAACGATGTACGGAATATGAATGATAGTACATTAAAAATCTTGTTGGATCCTGATTTAATAGCCATTAATCAGGATGTGTTAGGTAGGCAGGCAGAACGCAGCATTCGTTCGGATCATTATGATATTTGGGTAAAGCCGTTGGCAGATGGACGTAAAGCTGTGGCTTGCTTTAACCGGGCAAGCTCTCCGCAAACTGTGATATTGAATGAAAATACGATTGCCGATTTGTCATTCGAGCAGATATACTGTTTGGACAGCCATTTGACAAAGAGTGGTAGTGATTCAAAGGAACTGATAGTAAAACTGGCCCCATATCAATGTAAGGTCTATATTTTCGGTAAAACAGATTGAAATTATCCTGGTTCATTAAATATTTAACAGGCACTTATGCCGCAAATTTAATTCTGTCTTTCCATTGCTTTCGATTTATTTCCTAAACAGGGCTGAATGTCCAATACGGAAATAAATCGTTGCAGGAGAAAGCAGTTGCGCTAAAGTTCTTTCACAGAAACTTTTTAATTCCGTGTCGGTTGAGAAATACAACTTGCGCATTTTTCTCTTTTTATCTTTCCCTGATCCATAATGATAAAGAACGATTTGAACCGGATGGTTCCGATTTGTTTGCTTTTTAATCAGCTTTAATCTTAATGTGATATTATCTATAGGACAAACTATCGGTTTTTAAGCTGATCATTGCGTGGAACGTACTCTTTGAATAATAGACAGGTTAATGGGATATCTGTTTGCACTTGCCCAATTGGTAACCTCACCTCTTTTAACATTTTATCTTCTTCGTCTTCTTTTGCTTTCTTTAGGGAGTAGGGGTCAATCATTCTTGAGGATATATTGTTCTTACTGCAACATCTAAACTTAAAAACGTATGAAAGATCTTGTGTCCGGCATCCGGTATGATGCCTCTAATGTGATTAGTCAGGCTATAGGGCCAAGTAAAGAATTTTGCATGGGATATTTAAATCCCGGCGTTGTGGGTGGTGAAGGATATATTTCGACTATGAAATTGTCAGTCGGCACAGTCGACGTGAAAGACCTCGATGCAATAACCGAAAGGATTGTAGCGAAGGATCGTTGTGAGAAGAACGATGCGTATCTCGGGCAAGTCAACCTGATGAAAGCCTCGTCTTTTTGCGGACAGAATGGAGCCATCTGGGGATTTGACCTGGCGATGCACGATGACATTGCCAAAAGGAAAGAGATGCCTATCTACATGCAGGCGCAACCCGAAGGAGCGGACATCCCTGTTTATAATATCCGTCCGTTGCTGGAGGCAACCGAACGTCTGTTCGGCCGTGCCAAGGAGCGCCGTTTCCCTGTGCTTCCGGGAGCTTACGTACCGGGAGGTAGCAGAAAAGTTGTGGCATGCGGTCCTGTATGGGTATGGTCTGTAATCGGCCTGGCCATTCTGAAAGACCGTAGTAAAGGAGCTTGCCTGTTTGTAAAGGATGCAGGTACTTATGGAGACGATTCGACAACAGAAGGTGAAGCCATCGGTTTTCTGGAAGGTATACTTCGCAAAGCGACCAACAGTATTGCCCTTTGCGGTGAAGATCAGGATGTGATCTACGACCGTATTTACATCGGTTATAAATATACATTTGTAGAACCCGGTCAGGTAGGTTGTGCCCTGTCGTGCACTCCTGCCGTTTATATGGCGCAAAATGCTATTCCTGCCGATATGAAACCGGCCGATCTTTGCCAGATGACTATCAGTGACTGGGAAGAGAAGCTGGGGCTGGAAGAGTTGACGATCTTCGAATAGAAGTTTTGTAATCAAATACAAGCTACGGACAGGTACACAGGTTTATGATCCTGAGGACGGGTTTCTTTTCGATTCGTCCCTGGTTGTTCGTTTGTGGTAGGTGTACCTTCCGTAGCTTGTTCTGTTTTTACTGTTGTGCGATCCACCAGTCGATCATCTTACGTGCCAGGCTGAGTTTGCGGGGAAGTTCCGGCAAGTGATCCCTGGTATAGAAGTTCCCGGAGCTGAGCTCGTCATCTTGCAGGTGGATGTCACCACCGGCGTAGTCGGCGATAAATCCCACCATCAGTCCGCTCGGATAAGGCCAGGGCTGACTGCCGAAATAACGGATGTTTTTCACATCGAGCCCGGTTTCTTCTTTTACTTCCCTTGCCACACACTCTTCCAATGTCTCGCCTGTTTCGAGGAATCCGGCTACCAGGCTATTGAAAGTACCTTTAAAGTTGCGGGCATGTACCAATAACAGGGAGTCCTCTTTGCGCACCAATACCAAGATGGCTGTTGAGATGACCGGATAGATTTCTCTGCCACAATTCGGGCATTTCTTCATAATGGGTTCTTTCTGTACCAGCGGAGTTCCACAAGTGGGGCAGAAACGGTTGCTGCGGTCCCAGTAGAGAATTTCGTGAACCTTGCCTGCGGCCTGATAGTGTTCCGGCGACAAGTAATCATAAGAAGCGCGCAATCCTATCTGCACGTATTCCGGAGTTTCGGCTATCGGAGAGTCTGTGTAGAAAGCTTTGCATACCATGCCCGTTGTCGTGGTGATGGTGTGTACGGTTATTCCTTCCGGAGTGGTGACAGGGGCATTCTTGCCCGTGGGGATGGAAAAAGCATTGGCGTTCTTTTCCAACAGTAACTGATCTTGGTAAAAGATGAACCACCGGTAGTTGGTTTCTGTATTTATCATTTTGGGATTATTCTTTTTAATTGGTGCAAAATTATAAAAAGATACTCTTTCTGATGCCGGTTTCCTTTACAAAATATTCATCATGTGATACAAGCAGTACACTGCCCGTATAGTTCCGAACGGTAGCTGTGATGATTTCGATACTTTGTATATCCAGATTGTTGGTAGGCTCGTCCAGGATAAAGAGGTCGGGCGTGTTGTTACTAATCATCAGGCAGCAGAAAGCGAGTCGCATTTTTTCGCCTCCACTGAGTTGGATGCAAGGTTGATCCCAGCTCGTTGCCGGGAAGAGAAATCGATTCAACCTGATTTTTATTTCGTGCTCCGGCAGGGCACGTACATTGAATGATTCTGCTTGTTGAAGCACCGTCAGCTGGTTGCAGATGATGGAATATTCCTGATTCAGATAGACATAACTGAACCCGGCGCGTTCCAGTGTACCCGATGTTGGCAATAGGTCACCCGTAACCAATTTCAATAAAGTCGTTTTGCCGCTTCCATTGTCTCCTTCGATTCGTATCCGGTCGCCACTCTTCAGTTGAAAGCAGAGTGGAACCTCCCATAAAGGCGAATTTCCATAAGAAAAGTTTATTTTATGGGCAGTCAGCAATGTTTTTCCCGTATGTAAGGCGGAAGCATGGAAGTCGGTTTTAAGTAAAGTATTTTCGGCCAGCCTGTTGCGTATCAGGCTACGTTCGCTGGTCAGTTTCTCTGACTTATTCTGATGGATATCCGCCAGTTTGGTGGTACTTTTTTCTGCCCGGTCCTTCAGGGTGTGAACCGCCATGCGGGAGATGCCTTTTTTAGGCACTGCTTTTTCGCTCCGTATATTCTGCTTTTCTTTTCGTTCGGCTACTTCGCGTGCCAGTTTCCGTATTTGGCGGAGTTCTTTTTCTTTCTCGTCCAGTTGTTGTTGCAGGGCGTTCTGTTGCAGTTCTTTCTGCTGCTTGTAGAATTCGTAATTGCCTCCGTAACACACAAGTGCGTTCCGGCTCAGTTCACAGGTTTCGGGAAGCCTGTTGAGCAGAGTGCGGTCGTGACTGACAACGATCAGGGTGGAACGGCATTTCTTTACCCATTCGTACAGTCGGTTGCGTCCTTGGTTGTCAAGGTGATTGGTCGGTTCGTCCATCAATACGGCGGAAGGCTCTTGCAGTTCCAGGCCAGCCAGGAAGACCCGCGTCTTTTCTCCACCGCTCAGTGTGTGCATGGATTCGGAAAGGGATCTGTTTCCGAGTCCCCAGCCGTTGAGGGCGGCTAAGGCTTTTTCTTCGATGTTCCAGTCGTCATCGAGGATGTTGAAATGATCGATGGAGGCATTTCCGTTCAAAATTTCATGAAGTGCTTTCTGCTTCCGGTCTATTCCGAGGGCTTGGGCAATGCTCATTTCATCATATTGCCCGAAGTGTTGAGGCACATAATAGAGGTCGTCGGGGCGGAGCACGTTCCCCGAAGACGGTTGTAATTTTCCGGCCATGATTTGCAGCAATGTCGATTTGCCGCACCCATTGTTGCCGATCAGGGCCAATTGCCGGCCTCTGCCGACGGTGAAACTGAGATTCCGGAAGAGAACTTCTTTGTCTGGATGGATATAGGTGATTTGTTGTACTTGAATACACATGGCGGTCTATTGTTTTGAAAGTAAATACTTGCTGTTGATTTTGTGGGAAGCAGGGAGGGGACAGACAAACACAATAGAGGCTGAACAACACGGATTCGTGATGCTTAACAGTGAATGAAAAGAAGCATATTGAGAAAAGTGATGTTTACCGGAAGTGTTGTCTTACTTAGATATTCTCATGGGTATAAGTATGAAATTAGGTCGCAAAGATAGAGGATATTCCGGTAACTGCAAAAAAGAGAGGGAAGAAATCGGATATTTCTCCCCTCTCCAAATGAAAAGGTTGTCCTGAATCGTGTAAAACAGAGGTTTTAAACTAATCTATTGAAAACAAATCGTTCAGTCCCTCGCCCATACTCGGATGGGTAAAGATGAAATCGCGAAGGAAAGTATAATGCTGTCCTGTCTTCATTGCCATGTTTACCACATTGATGACTTCGGAAGATTCGGCACAGAACAGTGTACAACCCATAATACGTCCCGAATGGCTGTCGACGATGGCTTTCAGTATGCCGTCAGTCTGTTGCAGCGTGCGTGCACGCGGCAGTGCGGAGGCCGGAAGGCGTGACACCTTGAAGGAATATCCTCGTTTGATGGCTTCTTCCTCAGTCAGTCCGACGTGTGAGAGAGGCGGGTCTATAAATACCGAGTATGCCACCGGATTGCGGTCGTCGGCCGTGCGTTCTTTGTTGCCGAAAAGGTCATCCCGGATAATCCGGTAATCATCCAGCGAAATATAAGTAAACTGCAATCCGCCTTTTACATCACCCATTGCCCAGATGTTCGGGGCAGTGGTATGCAGATAACCGTTTACGACGATAGCTCCGTGACTGTCTACTTCGACTCCGGCCGCCTGAAGATTCAGACCTTCGGTCATCGGTTTGCGTCCTGTGGCTACCAGGATGGCGTCGCCTTCTATAGTGACAGGCTTTCCGTCGGCTGTATCCGTGTAAGTCAGTGTCACGCCGTCGGCTGTGTCTTGTATGGATTGGGCACGGGCATTGAGGCGGATTTCTATCCCTTTCTTTTCGAGTGTCTCCTTAACGGCATCTGCTATATCACGGTCTTCGCGGGCAATAAACTTATTGCCTCCTTCGAGTACGGTCACTTTACTGCCGAAGCTTGCGTACATCGAGGCAAACTCCAGGCCGATGTAGCCGCCGCCCACAATGATCAGATGGCGTGGCAATACGTCCAGTTCCATCAGTGAGGTGCTGGTATATACCCGCTTGCTGTCTTTCAGCCCGTCAATGGCCGGTATAATGCTGGTAGAGCCGGTATTAATGAAAATCTTCTTTCCCTGAAGTTCGATCACTTCGTCGGGGAGGGGTACTTTCACTACATCCTTTGAAACGAACGATGCCATTCCGGTATAGATGGTCACGTTGGGAAGGCTGCTCAGTTTATTGAACATATTGGCCCTTGAAGCTGCTGTCATCTCGTTCTTGCGTGCTATGGCAGCTTTGTAAGCCTCAGCCTGCTTCTCGTAATCGGTAGGATAGAGCCAACTCACCTTTTCGGCTTCGTGGATAAGCCGCTTGGTGGGTACGCAAGCTATATTGGGACAGGTACCTCCATACATCATGGCGGAACGTTCAATCAGTGCGACCTTCCAGCCGCGTTTGGCTAATTCGGCAGTCAGCGTTTTGCCTCCTTTGCCGAAACCGATAATAATGGCATCATATTGTTTCATAATTCTTATTACTTTTAGGATGTATCTTTATGTAAGTTTATAACATTCCGCAACCCTTATTTGTTTCGCTTTTCCCAGTCGGCTTTCTTCAATGAATTCAGTACACGCTGTGAGGAGTCGGAGAGTAGGGTAACGGCGCTCGCCAGAATTACGATATCTTTAATAACCAGACGTCCGGCACCGGACAGCAAGGGGAAGCCGTATTCTCCGCTTCCCAGGTTCGGAACCCAGACTTCGGGAGTAGTCACCAGGAAGGAGAGAGTGCCAAGCGTCATGATGATGGCCAGTGTGTCGCCTACAAGTGCCACTTTGGGGAAGAAGATGCCTAAGAAAACCAGAATTCCGATGGACATAATCAGAGCTCCCAGTCCGTAAGAGAACGTGTAGGTCCTGTTCGCTTCGTGCCATTCACGGTTGGCGGGGACATAGGCGCCTTCGGGGTTTTTGTGCTCTTTATACTCGGGTGCGTCTTTGGCATAGAAGAAACTCATAAACGGACTGTTGGCTACGAACGGAACAATGCCGTCGGCTTCGTAATGAAAATACTTCAAACCGCCGATCCATACGAAAACAACGAGGATGGCTACGCGGATAAACTTTAGTCCGAAACCTTTCAGACCGGATGCTACTGTGAGCAGAGTGATAAATTTCTCTTTCATGCTATTTCTTTTTATGGGTTTAACTTTCTGATGCAAAGATCAGGGTTTTCCCATCGGTGCGAAATAGCAATATCGCCGTATGAATTGTCAATTCTTCCCTTCTACCGAATTTCGGTATTGTACGGGGCTTTCTCCGGTCATATTTTTAAAGAAACGGCTGAAGGAAGATTGGTCTTCGAATCCCAGGATGTCGGCAATCTCCTTCGAACTCTTATTACTATATAAAAGGAGTCGCTTGGCTTCCGCTTCCACCCGTTCGTGGATGACTCGCAGAGGTGACGGCAATTTGCAGGAAGAAAAGATGTTTGAAAGGGTTTTGGGCGATTTGTGCAACAAGTCGGCATAGTCCTGTACCTGCTTCTTGGTCCGGAAGTGTTCGTCCACCAGGTTATAATACTGGCGGATGATTTCGAAGCTGTATTCTTTTTCCTGGGTAATGTTCAGTCGTTGGCGGGCAATACGCGTGCTTTGGATAATGAAACGTTTGAGCAGGATGCGGAGCATTTCTTCCTGAAGGTTGTCCGATACGGTGAATTCACGGTCCAGCAATCCCACTACGTCTTCCATCGACCTCCGTTCCGATTCGTTGAGCATGAAACGAACGACATGCGAAGAACCGTTGAACAGGAATCCGCTGCATGACACTTCGTGGTCATTGCCGTAAATGCAATAGAAGTTACTGTTGAACAGAACCGTCAGGTACTCTCCGTCGATCGAAAGAAATTCCAGGTGCTGGAGGTTGGAAAGGGAGATGACCTCGTTCTCGGCCAGTATCACTTCCTGATGGTCTATCTCGAGGGTGATGCTTCCTTTGCGTACCCAGATGAATTTATATAAACTCTTTTCTTTCTGCAGGCTCTTTTCGGTGTGATAGCTGGTAGTCAGTGCCAGCATACCTTTCAGTTTGGTCTGGTAAGTTCTTATCATAATCAATCCTCCATGGCTGATGCGTCAAATGACAGGGGTAATAAATGTCCGATGCTTTGTACTTCGTAGATACACTTCTTGCCATAAAGCAATATACGGATGGGCTGTTTATATCGTTTCTCTGTTTCCAGAATCACTTGGCGACAAGCACCGCAGGGCGGGATAGGAGTGTCGATAAAGTCCTTCTCGGTACGTGCAGCGATGGCAAGTGTCATCACAGCTTGGTCGGGATACTGCGAGTTGGCATAAAATAGCGTGGTGCGTTCGGCACAGAGTCCGGACGGATAGGCCGCATTCTCCTGATTGGTTCCTGTCACTACCACACCGTTGGCCAGCAGTGCTGCCGCTCCTACCGAAAAGTGCGAGTAAGGTGCGTAGCTGCGCCGGGTTGCCTCGATGGCGTCATCCAATAAGGCACGGTCTGTATCATTGAGTTCATCATATTCATATACTTTGATTACAGAGGTAATAGTCAGGTCTTTCATGTGCGTAGGTGGTTTATAGTTCTACAAATCATGTTACAAAGTTAGAAAAGAGATTGATAATCCCAATTATTTTTATGATTTTTGTGCCGCATAACTTAAGATACACAAATAATAGATGAATAGTAAACTCCTCAGGCTGATTGCCATAGTTACAGTCCTTGCTTTTGCTGCAGGTGCCCAGGCGCAGCGCAGGAATTCCCGTTACGTAGATTATATAAATAAGTATAGTGCCCTGGCCGTGCAGCAAATGAAAGAGCATAAGATACCTGCCAGTATCACACTGGCTCAGGGATTGCTTGAGAGTGGTGCGGGCATGAGTACGTTGGCTCGTAAAAGTAATAATCACTTCGGCATCAAGTGTGGCAGCAATTGGAATGGGCGTACCGTTCGTCATGACGACGATGCCCGTAACGAGTGTTTTCGTGCGTACCGCAATCCCCGCGACTCGTACGAGGACCATTCTGCATTCCTGAAGCGCGGAGCCCGCTATGCATTCCTTTTTAAACTGAAGATAACCGATTATAAGGGGTGGGCGCGTGGTTTGAAAAAGGCCGGATATGCCACCGATCCTTCGTATGCCAACCGTCTGATAACGATCATTGAAGATTACGACCTCTATAAATATGACCGTAAGGGGGGATGGAGTTCGTCGAAGAGTGAACCGACGGTGCTCAATCCGCATCAGGTTTACATAGCAAACGGCATCGCTTATATCGTAGCCCGTGACGGGGATACCTTTAAGTCGCTGGCCAAAGAGTTCGATATCCGCTGGAAGAAGCTGGTGAAGTACAACGATCTGCAGCGTGACTATACTTTGATGAGCGGTGACATTATCTATCTGAAAGAGAAGAAAAAGCGGGCATCCAAACCTTATACGGTCTATATCGTAAAAGACGGAGACTCCATGCATACCATTTCGCAGAAATTTGCCATCCGGCTGAAGAACCTGTACAAGATGAACCGCAAGGACGGAGATTATATTCCTGAAGTGGGAGACAGGCTGAGGCTGAGATAGGCTTCACTTCCGGCTGCGGAGCATATCGGAAATGCGTTGACAATAAAAGGGTGTAGCCTTCCCTCACGGATGGTTACACCCTTTTGCCGTTGGGGCTACACCCTTTCCGTCGGATGGCTACACCCGGATCATGGTCTTTTCTTGCCGGACTTACAATCGGTTATCGGAAAAAGGGAGTACTGCTTTGTTACGAAACTGTACAGGGTGTTCATTATCGGACACCCTCTTTCTTTTTTTTCCCTTGAAACTCAATGCTTTCCTTTTTTGGCACAAGGTTTGAATATAGAGGCATAAAGAACAGTGCAAATTTATAATTAACTATATATGGACAGAGAAATTCCTAAAGAGGTGCGCAATAAAGAGCGTAATAAAAAGATTATCCGTTTTTCGGCTATCGGTATCGTCGGGATAATAGGTATCAGCGTGCTGATTTCGTTGTTGCGTACAGGCGTGCAGAAAAAGGACCTTGTGTTTTCTACCGTCGATAAGGGTACGATTGAAGTCAGTGTCAGTGCTTCGGGCAAAGTGGTGCCTGCTTTTGAAGAGATCATCAATTCACCGATCAATACCCGCATCGTGGAGGTGTATAGAAAAGGCGGTGATAGTGTAGATGTAGGTACGCCCATCTTGAAACTCGACTTGCAGAGTACGGAAACCGACTATAAAAAGCTGCTGGACGAAGAAGAAATGAAACGTTATAAGCTCGATCAGGCAAAAGTGAACAGCCAGACCAAACTGAGCGATATGGCGATGCAGATCAAAGTGTCGGAAATGAAACTTGCCCGGATGAAAGTGGAACTTCGCAATGAACAGTATCTGGACAGCCTTGGAGCCGGTACGACCGACAAGGTGCGCCAGGCCGAACTGAGCTACAATACTTCCCGCCTTGAACTGGAACAGCTTAAACAGCAATACACCAACGAAAAGCAAATAGCAGCCGCTGACCTGAAGGTTCTTGAACTCGATCTCAATATGTTCCGTAAAGGACTTGCCGAAATGAAGCGTACCCTGGACGATGCCCAGATTCGTTCGCCGCGCAAAGCCATCCTTACTTACATCAACAACCAGATCGGAGCCCAGATTCCGCAAGGCGGACAGGTAGCCATTATTTCCGACCTGAGCCATTTCAAAGTGGATGGTGAAATAGCCGATACTTATGGTGACCGTGTGGCAGCCGGTGGCAAAGCCATTGTAAAGATAGGCAGCGAGAAACTCGAGGGAATCGTGAGCAGTGTCACCCCACTTTCGAAGAATGGGGTTATTTCATTCTCCGTGCAATTGAAAGAGGACAACAACAAGCGGTTGCGTTCGGGACTTAAGACCGATGTATACGTGATGAACGCTGTGAAGGAAGATGTGCTGCGCATAGCCAATGCTTCTTATTACGTAGGCCGGGGCGAGTACGATCTGTTTGTGATGACTTCGGATGATGAAATCGTAAAACGTAAAATCCAGTTGGGCGACTCCAACTTTGAATTTGTAGAAGTGGTGAGCGGATTGAACCCGGGCGACAAGGTAGTAGTCAGCGACATGACGAACTACAAAAATAAGAATAAACTGAAAGTGAAATAATACTCCTGAAATATCTTTTGAATGAAGCCCCCTTAGATTTTAAACTAAAGGCCTGTTGGTTTTAAACCAACGAGGTCTTGGTTTAAAAGGTAAGCCGTGTGCCTTTTAATATGCAAAATTATGATAACAATTTATCTCAAACAATCCTATAACTTGCTGAAGGAGAACCGTTTCGTAAATGGTATCTCTATTGCGGGTACAGCTTTGTCGGTGGCGGCCGTGATGCTTATTTATCTTGTCTACCAAGTAAATTTTTCTGCGTATGCACCCGAGTCTAACCGATATCGGATTCTGTTTGTGAGCAGTCTGCAGGCATGTGGGAGTGACGGTCATCCCATCAACAACGGTGGTATGAGCCATAAGGTTGTGCGCGAATGCCTTTATCCTTTGCAGACTCCCGAGGCAGTGACTGCTTTTACTTCCGGAGATCTTCCGGTCAACGTACACGGACAGCAGTTTTACGATAAATATGCTATCAAGTTTACCGATGACGGTTTTTGGAAGGTTTTCGATTTTACTTTCTTGGCCGGCGGTCCTTTTACACATACCGATTGGGAGTCGGGCATACGCAAGGCAGTCATTTCTGACAAGCTGGCGCGCAGACTGTTCGGTACTGTTGAGGCAGTGGGACAAACTTTGCGTATGAATTATGCCGATTACCGGATATGTGGTGTGGTGAAAGAGGTCAGTCGGGCTGCCGAAAGTTCCTATGGTGATGTGTGGATACCCTATACCGCCAACGCTTCTTTATTGAAAGACAATATCTCTTATTGTGAAGGTACTACCGGAGAGTTTCAGGCTTGCATTCTATCGCGTTCCCGGTCCGACTTTGAGGCCATCCGCCGTGAGATGTTGAAGTTACAGTCAACTTTCAATGCTTCGCTCACCGGTACGAAGCTGGATTATATGCATTCTCCTTTCACTCAATGGCAGGCTGTATTGGGCACGAATGGCTTCAGTGAGGGAACCGTGGGCGAATGGTTGAAATCGACCGGTGCGGTGATCCTTTTTCTTTTGTTGTTGCCAGCCCTTAATATAATAGGTATAACCCTGACACAGTTTCGCAAACGCCGTAGCGAGATTGGAGTTCGTAAAGCGTTTGGCGCATGTTCGTTCTCGTTGGTAGAACAAGTGGTGATCGAAAATTTACTGACCTCTTGCATGGGTGGCCTGATCGGGTTGCTGCTGTCATTCGGCTTGCTGTCACTCTGCAAATCGCTTTTCTTTTCGGGAGATGTTTCGCTGACGCACGACATGCTGATACAGCCTCTCACTTTTGTGGCAGCTTTCTTTTTTACGTTGATATTGAATCTGCTGAGTGCTGCGATTCCTGCCTGGCGAGCTTCGCGGATGCCTATTACGGAAGCGTTGCATGATATGGAATAATTTTTAAAAGCAAAGACCCATGATGATAAAGCAAATATTTAAAATGATATGGAACCAACGTCGCTTGAACGGTTGGATATGGATGGAACTTCTGGTCGTATTCGTGGCACTGTGGTACCTGGTAGATATGTTTGTGGTACAGTTGTATTCTTATACCCGTCCGATGGGATATGATATCACGAACTGCTGGAAACTTTCGTTCGATGTGTATCCCGAGGATGCCGACGAGTATGTCAATGACACCACCCAGACTCAAACCGAAGGGGAGGCGTTGGCCAAAATCCTTGAACGCCTGCGTCGTGCACCGGAGGTGGATAATGCTTGCGTTGCTTTCTACTCTTCACCCTATTCCGGTGGCAACTCCTGGACACAGATCATGCCCTGTACAGCCGACAGCAGCAAGTTCAAAGAGCAATCTTATCATCAATATATCGTTTCTGCCGAATTCTATGATGTATTCCGCATCAAGAGCCGTGAGGGGAAACCGCTTAGCGAACTGCTGACTCAGAAACAGTTGTCGTATTTTATAACTCCTGCGTTGGAGAAAGATTTTTTCGGCTCACAATCGGCAGTAGGACAGAAGGTGCGTTATCCGGGCAGTACGCGGGAGATTCATATTGCGGCGGTAACAGCTCCGGTGCGTATTACAGAATTTGTAAAGCCGGAACCCGAACTTTTCTTTACGATGTGGCCCAAGGAACTGGAACGCCAGGTAAATGCTACCGGAGCATCTAATATGGAGGTTACTGTCCGAATGAAAGAAGAACTGACATCGGAACAGATGGGACATTTTCTCAACCGTATGAAGAATCAGTTGACGGAAAACAATCTCTACATAACCGGCATGGAAGATATGAAGCAACAGCGCAGTGATCGTCTGCAATACGAATGGCGAAAGATCAGTATCAACCTCCTGCTGTCTGTCTTCATCCTGCTCAATGTACTTTTCGGTATAACGGGAACATTCTGGCTGCGCATCGAGCAACGGCGCTGCGAGACCGGCCTGCGGATGGCACTCGGCAGTACGCGCCGGCGGGTAGGGTGGTTCTTTACTGCCGAGGGGTGGCTATTGCTCACCACGGTGGTTCCGTTGGTATTGGTTGTCATATTCAATATGGTACACATGGAGATTCCCGATTTATACAATCTCTCTTTCACTTGGTGGCGCTTTGCGGTCAGTTTTGGTGGGGTGCTGCTGCTTATGGGACTGATCATTGCACTGGGCACCTGGTTGCCTGCCCGCCGGGCCATGAAGTTGCAGCCGGCCGAAGCGTTGCATTATGAATAATTGTTAAAATTACATATTATGATAAAACTTTATTTAAAACAATCGTGGATGCTGATCCGGCAGAACAAACTGTTCAGTAGCCTCTATGTGCTGGGCACGGGGCTTGCCATTGCCATGACAATGATCATTGCCATCGTGTATTATATTAAAATAGCTCCTATCTATCCGGAAGTGAACCGTTCGCTGACGATGCGGATGAAAGGGGTAAGTGCCATGCATGTCAAAGGAGGGGGAAATTCATATTCCTGTTCTTATGAAATGCTGAAAGACTGGTTCTATCCATTGCAATCGGCGGAGCTGGTTACCGCTGTAAACGAACACTTTCTGACCCGGAAGGGATCTTATATACAACCGGCCGGGGGAGGCGAGCAAATACCGGCTCTGGTAAAGTATACCGATCCTAATTTTTTTCGGTTGTTCGAGTTTGAATTTCTGGATGGGAAGCCTTTCTCGGAGGCCGATTTAGCCAGTGGGATTCGTAATGTAGTACTTTCTGACCGGATGGCCCGCCGCATTTTCGGCAGGACCGATGTGGTAGGGCAGACGTTTAAGCAAGACTTTAAGGAATCCAAAGTGGTCGGTGTGGTACGTGAGGGTAGTTATCTGTTGCCGGCATCTTACGGACAAATCTATATGCCGTATTCTTGTTTGCCGGGATACGACAAAAACAATGATGGAAGTCATAAGGTCGGTACTTATGTCGTTTACTTCAAGGTTCGTCAGAAAGAAGATATGCCGAAACTTTATGCGGAAGTCAACGAACTGGTGCGTAAATACAATACTTCCCAGAAAGAGTATACAGTAGATATCTTTCATCAACCGGATCCGTATTGGCAGACATGGTTCAGAGAGGGCAATACGAACGAGATTGACTGGGCATCGGTCATTAAACTGTATGGAGGGGCGCTTTTGGCGTTGTTGCTGGTGCCTGCCATCAACCTGAGTGGCATGATATCCAGCCGTATGGACGATCGCCTGGCGGAAATGGGGATACGAAAAGCGTTTGGAGCCAACCGGAAACAATTGTTGAACCAGGTGTTATGGGAGAATCTGCTTCTTACCTGTATCGGTGGATTGATGGGACTTATTGTTTCGTGGGGACTGCTTGTGCTGGGGCGCAATTGGGTGTTTAGTCTGTTTGACAAATATCCGACAGTCATATCCGACGGAGTCGATGTGGCTATCAATCCGCAAATGCTGTTCAGTCCTTTGATGTTTTGCGTAACGTTTGCTTTTTGTTTGATACTGAACCTGCTTTCCGCATGGTGGCCCACATGGCGTTCGTTGCACAAAGATATTATTGATTCACTAAACGAAAAGAAATAAAACATGATACGACTAATAATGAAAAACCTCTGGGCCCGCCGCCGGAAGAACGGATGGTTGCTGGCCGAATTAATATTGGTATCGATTGTCACATGGGTGATTGTTGATCCGTTGGTGGTGCTGACACATGACCGGAATTTGCCGGAAGGCTATCGTCCCGATCACCTTTTCCTGCTTCAGTTGGCTTCATACCCTGCCGGGTCGGAGCAATTCCGTGCCGAAGAGAATGATACATTGGCGCGTAAAGCCAATTTCGAACGGTTGCTCAATAAACTCAAACACTACGAGGGAGTCAAGTATACTACTTTCATCTTGAACGAACAGTATCCTTCGGCACTTTCCATAAGCAACGGCAACACGATGTTCGATACCATTCCGGTCCGCACTCTCCGTCTTGCCTTTATACCTCATACCGATTATTTCCGGACCATGGGGATGGAGGGAGCCGAGGGTATGACGGCCGAACAATTGGATAACCGTGATTTCCTGTGGACCGAATCGGTGCTGACAGCGGATATCTCACAACGGCTGAAAGACGGAAAACCGCTTTACGGACGCCGCCTTGGAAACGGGGACGAGGAAGACTACCGGGTGGGGGGAGTGATAGCTCCTGTTCGCTACCGGAGTTATATGCAGCCCATGCCCATAGAGTTATATGTGTATGAAGAGTTTCCTGATTATATGTACTATTATATTCCGCTGATAGCTTTGCGTATAGACGATCATTTGTCGGAGAAGGTTTTCTTGCATCACTTCCGTGAGTGGATGAATAAGGAGTTGACAGTCGGTAACTATTATGTGAAGTCAGTGCAGTCGTTTAGCGACATTCAGGAGCAGCATGAATTTTCCGAGGGTATCACCAATCAGTATCGTCTGAACCTGGCTTTGGGTATCTTCTTTTTAGTGAACCTTTGCCTGGGAGTAGCAGGAACTTTCTGGATGCAGACCCGTTCACGCCGTGAAGAGGTGGGCATTATGCTTTCTTTCGGCGGTACTCCTTCACACATCACCCGCCTGCTGTTATACGAGGGTTGGATACTGACCACATTGGGTACGTTGACCGGCTGCTTACTCTATTTGCAATACGCATTGAGGGACGGACTTTATACTACCTGTAACAGTGCGGAAGAGGCAATGCCTGCTTACTGGATCAACCACTTCGGCCTGCATTTTACGGCAGTTACTCTGATCGTATATCTCTTGCTGCTGATTGTAGTTTCCATCGGAATCTGGATGCCGGCACATAAACTTAGCCGTATCAGTCCGGTAGATGCGCTGCGTGACGAATGATCACTCGTTAAACCCATAGACAGTATGATTAAACTTTATTTCAAACAAGCCTGGCAACTGCTGAAACAAAATCCTTTGTTCAGCAGTGTGTACGTGCTTGGTACAGGATTAGGCATTGCCATGACCATGAGCTTGGTGATCATTTATTACATCAAGATGGCACCGGTCTACCCCGAAGAGAACCGGAACCGAATCCTGGTGAGTAAAGGGATGACTGCGATAGAGCAAGGCAATGAAAATAACTGGTTCAGTTCGAATGTATCTTTTCAGACGGTGAAACGCTTCTATTATCCGCTGAAGAGTGCCGAGGCTGTGGGGTGTTCTTTGGACGGGCATACTACATCGCTGCTTGAACTGCCGGAGAGTAAAGATCTGAAAGAGGTACAGGTGAAACTGGTAGATGCCGGATTCTGGAAAGTTTTCAGCTTCGCTTTTGTAGACGGTAAGCCGTTCACCCGGGCTGATTTTGATTCCGGATTGCGCAAAGCCGTTATTTCCGTAACGTTGGCTCGCCGGCTTTACGGAGATAATGCTCCGGTGGGCCGTACCTTTGTTCTCGACTCGGACGAATATCAAGTGTGTGGCGTGGTTAAAGATGTGTCCTTCATTACTCCTGCTACGTATGCCGACATCTGGTTGCCGCTGACGGTAGATGCTGAGGTCGTAGAGGAGCAAGAGGGCAGTTATGAGTTGATTGGAAATCTGAGTGTTTATATGTTGGCACCCTCTGTCGGTTCGAAAGATAAGGTTGCCGGGGAAGTGCGGGATGCGTTCCGTAAATACAATTTCTCTCAGAAAAAATACAAGGTCGATTTATATGGACAGCCCGTATCTTATTGGAAAAGCACTTTTTATGAATATTGTAATTCGGCACCCGATTGGGGAAAACTGATACGGACGTATGGGACTATCCTGCTGGCTTTGCTTTTTGTTCCTGCACTGAATCTGGCAGGAATGATCGCTTCGCGGATGAAACGTCAGCTTTCTGAAATGGGTATACGTAAGGCTTTCGGGGCCTCCAAAGCTTCGCTCCTGATGCAGGTCTTTTGGGAGAATCTGTTTCTTACGGGGCTTGGAGGGGTGTTGGGCTTATTACTTTCGTATCTGATTGTCTATTGCGGGCGTAATTGGTTACCCGACCTGCTAAGTGCATATTCGGATGTGATACCCGAGGGAGTTGACAGTTTCTTAACTCCCGGTATGTTGCTGAATCCTGTGGTGATAGGCATTACATTTCTGGTCAGCTTGATACTGAATGTGCTGTCGGCTTTGATTCCGGCCCTGCATGCTTTGAAGAAAGATATTGTATATTCGCTTAACGATAAAAGATAAATAGCTATGAACCTGATGATGATACTCCGCCAACTGTGGAACCAGCGTGCTGCCAACGGATGGATTCTGGGCGAACTGGTGGTTGTGACTTATTTCTTATGGGGAGTAGTCGACCCTGTGTACGTATTATTGTCCGACAAGGCATTGCCCGACAATTACGACCTCACTGATACTTACTTGCTGAGCATAGGTGCATACTCTGCCAATCATACCAGATATAATCCGGAGTTGGATTCGGACTCATTGAAACAGGTTGATTTTATGCGTATTGTAGATCAGGTACGCCGCTATCCGGGAGTCTCTGATGTGACTGTCAGCTTTTTCAATTCATATCCGCAAAGCGGTACCTGGAATGGAGGACAGCTTTTCAATGATACGATCTTTGCAAATATACAGCAGATGACATTTCTGTCCGGCACCGACTATTTTGGAGTCTTCCGGATACATGATGCCCGGACGGGAGAAATACCTCCGGTGCTTGCGGAAGGAGAACAGGGAATCTATCTGACTCCTGACGTTGCCGAAAAACTGTTCGGTGAAAAGTATCCGCAGAACAAATGGATACATTGGGGAGACAGTACCCGTAAATCTCCGTTGACTGCTGTAATCGATCCCTTGCAAATCAGGAGTATCAGTCAGCCCGGTCCGTTGGTATTCAAAGCTACTTCTGAATTAATCCATCTTCCGGGAGCGGCCCGCATCTGCTTCCGCGTACGTGACGGACTGGCATCACCAGCTTTCACCGAGACTTTTAAGCGTGAGATGCGTCCGCGGATGCAGATCGGAAACTATTATCTGGTGTCACTCACGGATTTTAAAACGGTGAGTAAACACTTTGAGTATTATATGGGAACTACGGGCACTATCCGTTTGCAGATCATCCTTGCTGCATTTTTTCTACTCTGTGTGTTCTTGGGGATGGGCGGCACTTTTTGGTTACGTTGCAACTCACGGTGGGAGGAAATGGGAATTTACATGACGATGGGGTCTACTCGCCATCGGTTGATCCGGCAATTTCTTCTGGAGGCCTGGTGGATGGTTACTATTGCATTTGTAATAGGAGCCTTGGCGCAATTCCAAGTTGTATATCTCAATGGTTTTGCATTTCCGCCGGATGATCCGAATCCGGATTATATACAGAATCGTCCGGTGTTACACTTCCTTATTGTATCAGCCATTTCATATATTTTGATCCTGGCTGTTTCGTTTGTGGCTACTTACATCCCGGTGTCGAAAGCTGCCCGGATGAATCCTGCGGATGCTTTGCGGGACGAGTAATCAAACTTAAAATTCACCACGTTTTCGGTATATTTACTTAGAAATACGTTTCATAGCCCGGTGGAGTTGTCATACCTGAATGACCCTATATTCTGTCGGTGTACAGCCGACCACCTTTTTAAATATCCGTGTGAAATGTTGCGGATATTGGAATCCCAGTTCATAAGCGATTTCACTGACAGTTTTTTCCGAAGCCAATATCCTTTCTTTGGCTATATTGATTATTTTTCCCTGAATGTATTCCTGAGCGGTCTTTCCGGTTTCCTTTTTAATCAGATCGCCGAAATAGTTGGATGACAGGTTTACCTTGTCTGCGAAATATTTAACTGTGGGCAATTTTTCGTTTGGCGATTGTTCGCTTTGGAAATAGACATCGAGTAGGTCTTCGAACTTCATCAATACATCTTTGTTCACTTTCGAACGTGTCACGAACTGACGTTCGTAGAAACGCATGCAATAATCCAATAACAATTCGATATTTCTTGCGATCAGGCGTTTGCTATGCTTGTCTATCGGACGGGACAACTCCTGTTGTACCTTGTCAAGGCAATCCTGAAAAATCTTTTTCTCGTCGTCCGAAAGATGCAGGGCTTCATTCGATGCGTATGAAAAGAATGAGTAGTGCTTGATTTCCTGTCCCAAAGACGTGCCGCGGATAAGGTCGGGATGGAAAAGTATCCCGTGTGACATCGGGCGTACACCATCGTTTAGCTTTACTTCGACTACTTGTCCCGGTGCGAAACTTGTCACTGTGCCTTCCTGATAGTCATACATTTGCCGTCCGTAACGCAGATCGCCACACTTTGTCTGTTTCAGGAACAGAGCGTATAATCCATAATTGAGAGTGAAATGTGTGGGAAACACTGTGGCTTTCGACAAGTCGACTACCGTTACCAAAGGGTGCAATGTCTCGAGACCATACATTTTATTATACTGGTCTACCGAGTTGAGCTTGATTACTTCTTCCATAGGACATCTGGTTGTTTATTCTGTGACAAATGTAAGAATTTTCATTATATGTAGTATGGGTGAGGAGATTAAAACAGGAATAGGGGTAAAAATATCCGTAATTAGGGTTGTATCGTCGGCGTTTTTCCTGCCAATGTACCCGAGATTAATAGAACTTTTAGTTCACCAATGGGCAGTATGTTCATTTTCGGACACCCAACTCTCCGCTTAATATACGATTTATGAGGAAGTTATCTGTTTGGCATACCATTTGATTCTATCTCGTCTGTGTGGAATCGATATAGAACAAAATGAAACATCTAAATAAACTAAAGTTATGATTACATTAACCTCTCTTTCTAAAATCTATCGTACAAACGAGATTGAAACAGTAGCCCTTGAGAATGTCAACCTGAAAGTTGATCGTGGTGAATTCCTTAGCATTATGGGACCTTCCGGTTGTGGCAAATCGACTTTACTGAACATTATGGGTTTGCTTGATGCCCCTACCGCAGGGACAATAGAGATAAACGGTACACATACAGAGGGTATGAAAGATAAAGAGCTGGCCGCTTTCCGTAATAAAACGCTTGGTTTTGTATTCCAGTCCTTCCATCTGATAAATTCACTTAACGTAATGGATAATGTGGAACTTCCCTTGTTGTATCGCCATATAGCTTCTTCCGAACGTCGTAAACTGGCACAAGAGGTTCTTGAGAAGGTCGGTTTGAGTCATCGCATGCGTCATTTTCCGACACAGCTTTCCGGCGGTCAGTGCCAGCGCGTTGCCATTGCCCGTGCCATTATCGGTAATCCTGAGATCATCCTTGCCGACGAACCTACCGGTAACCTGGACTCTAAGATGGGTGCCGAGGTGATGGAATTGCTTCATCGCCTGAATAAAGAAGACGGACGCACCATCGTAATGGTAACTCACAATGAGGAACAGGCCGGACAGACTTCACGTACCGTCCGGTTTTTCGACGGACGTCAGGTACAGTAAGCAATAAAGGAATGCAAAATACAATCTAATAAAAAGAGCTTATGATTAAGCAATACTTTAAGCAGTCACTTGTTCTTCTTCAGCAGAATAAGTTGCTGAGTGTTATTGCCATTATTGGTACGGCACTGGCCATTGCCATGATAATGTGCATTGTACTTATCTATCAGGCAAGAACAGCCAACTATGAACCGGAGATAAATCGCGACCGTACCTTATCGATCGAGATGACGATTGCTCAGAAAATTGATGATAAAGGATGGAATATGGGGAATCAGTTATCACTGCGTACCATTAAAGAATGTTTCTATCCAATGACTACGGCGGAAGCGGTGAGCGCCGTGCACTACAGCATGACGTCTTTGGCGGCTACTCCCGATGGAACCCGGGAAGTGAAGTGTGCGGTCAGTTATACGGATGATAATTTTTGGCGTGTATTTGGTTTCCGCTTTCTGCATGGTAAACCTTACGGGCAGGAATTTGTGTCCGGCGAGAAGAAACTGGTAGTGACCCGCTCGTTGGCTCGTCGTCTGTTTGGCATCGACAATGCGGTGGGACGTATCATTTCATTAGGATTTGTCGATTATACCGTCTGTGGAGTAGTGGCCGATGTGTCGGTACTGGCCGAGGCTGCTTATGCCGAGGCTTGGGCCCCTTATACGGCATTGCCGGATTATGAACGTAGTGTCAGCGAGGGTCTGCAAGGAGGATATTCATGTTATATCCTGGTACCCAAGGGGGGCGATCCGGATGTAGTTCGAGCCGAGGCACAACAGAATGTAGACCGTATGAACGTCAATCAGAAAGAACTGAAATTGTTGCTTGGAGGTGCGCCCGACACCCGCCTGATGTCTTTGGCCCGTGATAATCCGTTTGATGATCCGGATACATCGCGGTTGGTTCTGATTTATATCGTAGTGATTACCATCCTGTTGTTGGTGCCTGCCATTAACCTGAGCGGTATCACACTTTCGCGTATGCGCCGGCGGATGGAAGAGATCGGTGTGCGACGTGCTTTCGGTGCCACTCGTGGAGAACTTCTCCGGCAGGTGCTCGCCGAGAATCTGGTTGTTACATTGATGGGAGGTGTATTGGGACTGATCTTGTCGTACATAGCCGTGCTGTGTATGCGTGACTGGTTACTCAATACTTCTATGTCGGGGTATTATGGAGTGGACACTCAGGTATCCGCAGGTATGGTCATTCAACCGTTTGTATTTGTTTGTGCGTTATTGTTCTGCTTGTTGATGAATCTGCTGAGTGCGGGAATTCCAGCCATTCGTGTATCGCGCACCAACATTGTCAATGCCATTAAATAGAAGAAATCATGATAAAACATTTATTGAAACAGATATGGGCCCAGCGCTCTGTCAACGCCTGGTTGTGGTTTGAACTGATGATTGTCTCAGTCTGCCTGTTCTATGTAATGGACTATCTGTACGTAACCGGAAGATTGTATGCCACTCCGCTCGGTTTTGATACCGAACACGTTTATCGGGTAAAACTAGCTTCGATACCTCCCGGAGGAAAGGAATATAAACCCGGTGATACTGATAGCTTGAAGATAGAACAATGGTTCTCCATCCTTTCGCGCCTCAGGGCTTATCCGGGAGTAGAGGCCGTATCGCTGAGTATTGGTTCGCATCCTTACAATCAAAACAGTTCCAGCGGTTCAAGAGGGATAGATACCACTTGGGTACACGGATATGTATATAATGTATCACCCGATTATTTCCGGGTATTCCGCATCACTGACAAGCAGGGAAAAACCGAGTCACTTGTACAGGCGGCTACTCAGGAAAACACATGGATCATTTCTGCCGAAACCGAACGTGAGTTTTCCGCTAAGGGAACCGATGCACTGGGTAAAGGAGTGAAGAATTGGGGCGAGACAGAACCGACACATACCATTCGCGGTATATGCAATACCATCCGCTTTGATGATTTTTATCCGCTTTACCCTACTTATATCGAATGTCATTCGGAGGCTGCTTTGTTAGGGTGGAGGGGGAATAATGTGGAGTTTTGTGTGCGTGTCCGTCCGGATGCGGATGGTGTGGACTTTCCGTCCCGTTTCCGTAAAGATATGAAGGTACAGCTTCGGGTCGGTAATTTTTATCTTCTGGATATTACCTCTTTTGACGATCTTCGTGAGAACTATTACCGCAGCAACGGGAAGATAAATGATGTGAAAACCCGGATTGCCGCTTTAGGCTTCTTCTTGCTGAACATTCTGATGGGAGTGATCGGTACATTTTGGATACGGACACAGCAACGGCGTTCGGAGATGGGACTTCGGCTGGCTTTGGGATCTACCCGTGCGAACCTCAGAAGTTTGCTGATCGGTGAAGGGGTTTTATTATTAATACTGGCCACGGTGCCGGCTGCTGTCATAAGTCTGAATCTTGCCTTTATGGATTTGCTGACCGATACGATGCCGGTTGTTACCGTCACCCGTTTCCTGATTGTGCAGGCTATGACGTTTGTGTCGATAGTTGTCATGATCGTCATCGGGATTTGTATACCTGCCCGTCAGGTCATGCGCATTCAGCCTGCAGAAGCACTGCACGAAGAATAAGCATGTCTGTTGAGGGACACTTCCGAGTTCATTTACGGGCAGAGTGTTCATTATCGGACACCTTGTTTGGAACATAAGCGGTTGTATTTAAAGGAATTAATTTTTTGGCATATCATTTGAACAAGAATCTAATAAAAAAAATATTTAAAACTATAAGTGATGATTACATTAACTTCTCTTTCTAAAATCTATCGTACAAACGAGATTGAAACAGTAGCGCTCGAAAACGTGAATCTGACAGTCGACCGTGGTGAGTTTCTGAGTATCATGGGCCCTTCGGGTTGTGGTAAATCTACTTTGTTGAACATCATGGGATTGCTGGATGCTCCTACGACGGGTACGATCGAAATAAACGGTACACATACAGAAGGCATGAAAGATAAAGAATTGGCTGCTTTCCGTAATAAGACACTGGGTTTCGTTTTCCAGTCTTTCCACTTGATCAACTCACTCAACGTACTGGATAATGTGGAGCTTCCGTTACTCTACCGTCGTGTCAGTTCGTCCGAGCGTAGAAAGTTGGCGCAGGAGGTTCTCGAGAAGGTGGGGTTGAGCCATCGTATGCGTCATTTCCCGACACAGCTTTCCGGTGGTCAGTGCCAGCGTGTTGCCATTGCCCGTGCCATCATCGGTAATCCCGAGATTATCCTTGCCGACGAACCTACCGGTAACCTGGATTCTAAGATGGGTGCCGAAGTAATGGAACTGCTTCATCGCCTGAATAAGGAAGACGGACGTACCATCGTAATGGTTACTCACAATGAAGAACAGGCCAAACAAACCTCTCGCACCATCCGCTTCTTCGACGGACGTCAAGTGCAATAAATAATACAAAGTACAATGAAAGCAAAAATTATACTCGTAGCTTTGGCTCTTTTCCTGGGAGCCATCGGTTATACGGTGCAAGCCCAATGCAGTGCCGATTGCCAATGTGGTAAAACTACCGAAGATAAAACCTTGGCTGTCGGTAACCGTAAAGTTGCCGATTTCTCCATGATCCGGCTGGAGGCTGTCGGAGATATTTTTTTCACTCAGTCCGACCGTTGTTCCGTCCGGATAGAGGGGCCGCAAGAATACGTATCCCAAACTACTACAGTTGTGAAAAATGGTGTTTTAGTGATCGGATATCAAAAAAACAACAATAATTCCAAACACATAAAATTGTATATTACGGCTCCCAATCTGGACAATGTGAAGTTGCAAGGCGTGGGTAGCTTTAATTGCCGGGAACCACTTCGGTCAAGGCGCTTCGACCTGATCCTTTCAGGAGTGGGAGATGTTAATATCGACAATTTGAAGTGTAAGGATTTCACGGTGAAACTGGATGGAGTGGGCTGTGTAAATGTCAAGGTTGATTGTGACGCATTGGAAGCCCAAGCCAATGGAGTGGGAAGCATGACCCTGAATGGTAAAGCCGGTACCGCAAAAATATCAAGAAACGGGGTTGGCGGTGTCAATACCGGTGGACTGAAAATAGGAAAATAGTAACAAGCACAAAATGATTAAACAATATTTCAAGCAGGCCCTTGCACAACTCAGACAGCAGCCCTTGCTGACTACGATCAGTGTGTTGGGCACTGCTTTGACCATTTGCCTGATTATGGTAGTGGTCATGCAACAGCAAATAAAAACCACCCCTTTTGCTCCGGAGAGTAACCGTAACCGGCTATTGCATGTCAAACAGATGAGCACGAGCAACAAAAACTGGAGTGATGACGGATCGAGTAACGGTCCGATGGGGCTGCAGACAGCAAAAGGATGTTTTGAAGGATTAACGACGGCCGAGGAAGTCAGTATCTATACGATACCCGAAACTATGCAGGTGGCTTTGCCCCGTGGTGTACGTACGGGGATCGATGCCCTCGAGACCGATGGAGCTTTCTGGAGGATATTCGACTTTTCGTTTATAGACGGTAAGCCTTATTCGGATGCGGAAGTAAAATCCGGGCTTCCGGTAGCTGTTATAACAGAGAGTGTCGCACGTCTTCTTTTCGGTACGTCCCATCAGGTGTCCGGTAAGGAGATCTTGGTGAATGATGCGGTCTACCGGATAAGCGGAGTGGTGAAAGATGTGTCTTCAATGGCTTCGACAGCCTATGCACAGATTTGGGTTCCATATTCATCGACCCATATTACGGGAGGAGACAATACCTGGTGTGACGGGATTATGGGAGTGATGCGAGTGGTGATCCTGGCCCGCAGTTCTTCCGATTTCGAAGCTATCCGTGCAGAGTGCGAACGTCGCCGCTTGGCTTATAACGCCGGGTTGGGTGATTATTTTGTTTTCTACCGTGGGCAGCCGGATGACCAACTGACGATGTCGCAGCATAAGTGGGCAAATGTGCAGCCGGATATGACAGCCTATTTTCGTCAGCAAGTCATTATATTTTTGATTCTGTTACTGGTACCTGCCATCAATCTGAGCTCGATGACCCATAGCCGTTTGAGACAACGCGTTGCCGAGATTGGTGTACGGCGTTCGTTCGGAGCTACCCGTGGGGGAGTGATGGGGCAAATTGTTGCCGAGAATCTGGTACTGACTTTGATGGCCGGAGTGGTCGGACTGTTGTTCTGTCTGATCATATCTTATTGTTGGGGAGGTACGCTTTTTGCCGATAGCAGATTGATGTACCTTAACACGGCTCCGGTTATCGAGTGGAAAATGCTTTTTAAATTTTCTACTTTTATTTATGCATTACTTTTCTGTTTGGCACTGAATCTGCTGAGTAGTGGATGGCCGGCCTGGAGGGCATCGCGGATGTCTATTATAAATGCTCTTAGCGGAAAGCTTAACTAAACACTACACAAACGATGAATAAGAAACTGTTGAAACAAATAGTAAACGAACGGCGCTCTAACTCCTGGCTGTTCATAGAACTGCTGCTGGTAAGCATTGTGCTTTGGTATGTAGTCGATTATATGTTTGTCACCCTTTATACCTATTTTGAACCTCGCGGGTTCGATATTGAGAATACCTACCGGGTGGAGTTCGATTACCTGACAGAGAAAAGTCCCTACTACATAGCCAACCGTACGGATGAGGAAGCACATGCAGATATGCGTGAGTTATTGGATCGCCTTCGTCGTCGTCCCGGAGTCGAGGCGGTGAGTATGTCGCAAAATTCTTTCCCGTACAACGGAAGTAACAGTGGGATGGACGTACGCCTGGATACCATGGAGAGCAAGTACAACATCCGTCGTTGGGTGACGCCCGACTTCTTCCGTGTTTTCCGTTATCAGGGAGCCAACGGAGAAACTCCGGAACAATTAGCTGCTCTGTTGAAGGAAGGTACTTTTATGGTATCGCGTAATGTGTTCGAGTCACGTTATAAGATCGATTTGAAAGACTATGTAGGCAAAGAGTTTTGTCTGGATCAGGACACTGCCCATTTATCCAAATTGGTGGCAGCGCTCCAAGTGGTCCGTTATGATGATTTTTCCTCCGGTGCTTATAGCCGGTCCGCAGTCATCTTGTTACCGGAGAATCGGTTGGCTTCGGGCAATGAAATCTGTTTGCGTACGAACAAAAACGAATCTGCCGCCTTTGCCGAACAATTGATGAAGGATGCCCCCTCCCAGTATCGGGTGGGCAATCTTTTTCTGACTAAGGTAAGTTCATTCCGGGACATACGGCATACGTTCCAGTTGGACGATGTGAATACTTTACGTAACTATCTGGTAGGTATGGGCTTTTTGCTGCTCAATATTTTTCTGGGGCTATTGGGAACATTCTGGTTCCGCACCCAGCAGCGTAAAGGTGAGATGGCGCTGATGATGGCAGTAGGAGGGAGTAAGCAAAGCGTATTCTTTCGTTTGCTGAGCGAAGGTTGGCTGATGCTTCTTCTGGTTACTCCGTTGGCTATTGGTGTCGATTTCTATATCGCAAAGAGTGAACTGACACCTTCGTGGTACTTTTCTACTTTTTCTGTCGGTCGCTTTATGTTGTGCGAAGGCATCACGTTACTGTTGATGGCACTGATGATCTTGGCAGGTATCTGGTTCCCGGCCCGTCAGTCTATGAAAATCCAGCCGGCGGAGGCATTGCACGAAGAATAAAAGCTTATCGCAATATTTTATCATCTATCTGCGTTGTTTTCAAGATTATAACGTATATTTGCGTTCACAATCCTGATACAACGCAGATTTTTGCTATGAACAAACGATTATATACTATATTTCTTATATCTGTCTTCTTATTACTCCCGGGATTTTCCACTGCTGCGGAACGTATTTATAATGTTCTCTTCGTTCAGTCGTATGCTCCGGAGACACCTTGGCATAATGACTTGGTTCGGGGGTTGAAAGACGGTTTCGGTGAATCGGGATTGAAAGTGAATATTACAACCGAATTTCTGGATGCCAATTTCTGGACTTATCAATCCGAAAAGCTGATTATGCGTCGTTTTTGCGAACGGGCCCGTGAAAGGGGAACAGACTTGATTGTTACCGTCAGTGACGAGGCTTTTCATACTTTGCTGACATGCGGAGACTCGTTAGCCTTGCAGTTGCCCGTTGTCTTTTTTAATATAAAATATCCGGAAGGCAGCCTGATCGATTCGTTACCCAATGTGTGTGGATATACGGCGAATCCCGATTTCGGAGAATTACTGAGGCAGGCGAGTCGCCTTTTCCCTACCCGGACGGAGGTGGTCTGTATCTCCGACAATAGCCTGCTGAGTTCGAAAGGGAAAGATGATTTTATGAACGAATGGGAAGGCTTTGTGGAGGAGCATCCGGAATATACGGTGACCTTTTATAATTCGCAGACCGATACAACCAATAAAATTATTGCTTCTACCTGCTATCCCCGCAATACACATAAGACATTGATCATCGCTCCTAAGTGGTCGTCTTTTATGTCCTTTATCGGTCGTAACTCAAAAGCGCCTTTCTTTTCGTGCGAGAACCTTGCGTTGACTAATGGTGCCTTTGGCGCGTATGATGCCGATTCGTATGCTTCGGCGCATGAAGTAGGGCGGACGGCCGCCGATGTGCTGCGTGGCAAATCTCCCTCGGAAGTGGGAATCATTGAATCTCCTTTGAAGTTTATGTACGATTTCAAGCAGCTTGTGTTTTTTAAGGTAGATCCCAAGCAGGCGAGTGCTATCGGCGGAACCATTATTAACGAGCCATACATGGAGAAATACCGTATGCTGTACATCTTGTTGTATAGTTCGATATTGGCTTTACTGGTGTTCCTGATAGTGTGGCTGTATCGTATAAACCGTCGTGAATCCCGCCGTCGCATCCATGCCCAGACCCGCCTGCTGATACAAAACCGGTTGGTGGCCCAACGTGATGAATTTGATAATGTGTTTCATTCCATCCGTGATGGTGTGATCACTTACGACACCGATTTCCGTATTCATTTTACCAATCGTTCTTTATTGAAGATGCTGCATTTGCCCAAAGATGAAGCCGCTCGACCTTACGAAGGCTTGCCGGCAGGCAGTATTTTTAAGATCTACAATAATGGTAAAGAGATTCTCCGTCCTATGCTCAAGCAGGTGGTGACTGAAGAAAGCAGCGTAGTCATTCCGGAAAATTCATTTATGCAAGAGGTGCACAGTGGGAGTTATTTTCCGGTTTCAGGAGAGGTTGTTCCTATCCGTGCACATGGAAAAATTACGGGAATGGCTCTCTCTGCCCGTAATATATCGGATGAAGAGATGCAGAAGCGTTTTTTCAGTATGGCGGTAGACGAGAGTTCTATCTACCCTTGGCAATATAATATCCGCACCGGCCTGTTTACTTTCCCTGCGGGCTTTCTGACACGTTTTGGTTTTGCGGAAAATAAGACTACCATTTCACGTGGCGAGATGGACCGGATGATTCATCCGGACGATCAGGAATCGGCATACGAGATTTTCAACCGGGCACTGGCGGGCCTCAGTCAGAGTACGCGTATGAGTTTCCGTCAGCTTAGTGGTGACGGTAATTATGAGTGGTGGGAATATCGGACGTCGGTGCTTGCAGGATTGACAACAGATACGCCCTACAGTATTTTGGGAGTATGCCAGAGTATACAACGCTATAAGACAACCGAAGAGGAATTAACCGCAGCGCGTGATAAAGCACTTCAGGCGGATAAATTGAAATCGGCTTTCCTTGCCAATATGAGTCATGAGATACGTACGCCGCTGAATGCGATTGTAGGTTTCTCTGATTTGTTGAGCGATACCAGCGGGTTTACCGAAGAAGAGGTTAAGCTATTTATAGAGACTATCAATAAGAATTGCGGACTGTTGCTGGCACTTATCAATGATATTCTCGATTTGTCCCGTATAGAATCCGGCACAATGGATTTTCAGTTTGCCGGTCACAATCTTCCGTTATTGATGAAGAATGTATACGATTCACAGCGTTTGAATATGCCTCCGGGAGTGCAGTTGGTGCTGAAGTTGCCGGAGAATAGCAAAAAGTATCTGGTGACGGATAATGTCCGCCTCCAACAAGTGGTAAACAACTTGATCAACAATGCCGTTAAGTTTACGACTCAAGGTTCGATTACATTCGGATATACCGAAGAAGAACCCGGCTACACTTCTCTTTTTGTCGAAGACACCGGAAAAGGTATTTCGGAAGATGGATTGAGGCATATCTTTGAACGTTTCTATAAGGTAGATAGCTTTACCCAGGGTGCGGGGCTCGGACTGAGTATTTGCCAGACTATCGTAGGACGTCTGAACGGGATGATTACCGTTGCTTCAGAAGAAGGGCACGGAACCCGTTTCACTGTCCGCCTTCCGGATATTTGCGAATAATGATACCGGAGGACGTCCGTCTCCGAACAAACTGTTCATTTTCGGACAGCAGAAAGAACGATGGACGATAAGCGGTGAACGATAAACAGTGAATGATGAGTGGTGAACGATAAGCGATGAACGATGAATGAAGAGCGGTGAACGGAGGGAACGGACGGTGGATGTTCCTGATACTAAAAGATCAGTAGCCGCTACCTTTCACCGGAGGGTGTATCCCTCTCTTTTCTGTTCATTTACAGCGTGGTTACCCGTCCGAAAGAGGCTGCTCCATTATCGTTTTTCCTATTTTGCATCCATCGTTTCTTTCCCTATACCCTTTTCCTATACCCTTTCTCTTTTCCCGTTTATTTTCCCTTTTACTCCCTCAACCTCCCTTACTCATTGCTCCTTGTTTCGTGTTCCCGTTTTCCCGGTATTCACTTTTGGCACGGGGTTTGCTTTTCAGCCGGTAAATAAACGAATATTATATGAAACGATACTTTCTACTTTCTGCTTTTGCATTTTGCTCGTTGGCGCTGAGTGCGCAGGAAACGCAGGAAATCACCTTGAATGAAGCCATTGCATTGGCACGAACACAGTCTGTAGATGCAGCAGTAGCTCTGAATGAGCTGAAGACAGCTTATTGGGAGTACCGCACGTTTCGCGCCGATCTTCTTCCGGAAGTAAACTTCAGCGGTACATTGCCCAGTTACAGCAAGCAGTATAACAGTTATCAGAATGAAGATGGCTCTTACTCGTTTGTCCGCAGTAATAAGTTAGGATTGAATGGTGCTTTGTCTATCGACCAGAACATCTGGTTTACGGGAGGTAAAGTTTCATTGTCCTCTTCACTCGACTTTATGAAACAGTTAGGTTCCGAAGGAAGCCGGCAGTTCATGTCTGTCCCTATCGCCCTTCAACTGACTCAGCCCATTTTCGGAGTAAACAACCTGAAGTGGAACCGCCGTATCGAACCGGTGCGTTACGAAGAGGCGAAAGCTGCTTTTATTACTGCGACGGAGACGGTGACCATGAATGCGATCACTTACTTTTTCAATTTGCTGTCGGCAAAGGAGACACTGGGCACTGCCCGACAAAATCAGGTGAATGCCGACCGTTTGTACGAGGTGGCCGGGGCTAAACGAAAAATGGGTCAAATCTCAGAAAATGAACTTCTGCAACTGAAGCTTGCCGCCCTGAAAGCCCGGGCTGCCGTGACGGATGCAGAAAGCAACCTCAATGCCCATATGTTCCGTTTGCGCTCTTTCCTGGCCATAGGAAACGACCTGATACTGGAACCTGTGGTACCGGAATCGGCTCCCAACCTAAAGATGGAATACAACCAAGTGCTGAACAAAGCACTGGAACGCAATTCGTTTGCCCACAATATTCGTCGTCGTCAGTTAGAGGCCGAATATGAAGTTGCAACAGCCCGGGGAAATCTCAGGAGCGTCGATCTTTTTGCCAATGTAGGTTATACGGGACTGAATAAAGACTTATCTCCTGCCTATCACAATTTGCTAGACAATCAGGTGGTTGAGGTCGGTGTTAAAATTCCAATCCTCGACTGGGGCAAACGCCGTGGAAAAGTGAGGGTAGCCAAGAGTAACCGGGACGTTACCCTGTCCAAGATAAAGAAGGAACAGATGGATTTCGATCAGGACATCTTCCTGCTAGTCGAGCATTTCAACAATCAGGCACAGCAGCTTTCCATAGCCAATGAGGCCGATAAGATTGCGCAACAGCGCTATAAGACGAGTGTCGAAACATTCCTGATCGGTAAGATCAATACACTCGATCTGAACGACGCCCAGAACTCGAAAGACGATGCCCGCCAAAAACATATCAACGAACTGTACTGGTATTGGTATTACTATTATCAACTCCGTAGCCTGACGTTGTGGGATTTCCAAAACAATACTCCCCTGGAAGCTGATTTTGAAGATATTGTAAAAAAATAATTGTGTGTTTGTTCTTTTTAAACAGGAGGGCTGTTGGTTTCAGACCAACGCCTCTTTGGTTTTAAACCAAGAGGTCTTACCTTTTAAACCAACGTACCTTTGGTTTTAAACCAAAAAAGAGTAGTTTTGCAACTCAAAAATTGATGCCTATGCTTTTAATTATAGATGATGATAGCGGGGTCCGCTCTTCCCTGAGTTTTATGCTGAAACGCGCCGGTTATCAGGTAATTGCAGTGACCGGCCCGCGTGAGGCGATGGAAGTAGTTCGTTCGGAAGCTCCTTCTCTGATCCTGATGGATATGAATTTTACACTTTCCACTTCCGGTGAAGAAGGATTGACGCTTTTAAAACAAGTAAAGGTTTTTCGTCCCGATGTCCCGGTCATTCTGATGACTGCCTGGGGCAGTATACAGTTGGCTGTACAAGGGATGCAGGCCGGTGCATTCGACTTTATCACGAAACCCTGGAATAACGCTGCTCTGTTGCAGCGCATCGAGACGGCACTCGAACTGACTGCCACTCCCAAAGACACTCCGCAAGAGCAAAGCGGAACACTCAACCGGAGCCATATCATAGGCAAAAGCCGTGGGTTGATGGAGGTATTGAATACGGTAGCACGTATTGCTCCTACCAATGCTCCCGTATTGATCACGGGTGAAAGCGGAACGGGTAAAGAACTGATAGCCGAAGCCATCCATATCAATAGCCAACGTGTCCGCCAGCCTTTTGTAAAAGTCAATCTGGGAGGAATTTCGCAGAGCCTTTTCGAAAGTGAAATGTTCGGTCATAAAAAAGGTGCGTTTACAGATGCCACTGCCGACCGTATGGGGCGTTTTGAAATGGCGAACAAAGGAACTATTTTTTTGGATGAAATCGGGGATCTCGATCCGTCGTGCCAGGTAAAGCTGCTGCGGGTATTGCAGGACCAGACCTTTGAGGTGTTGGGAGACAGTCGCCCGCGTAAGACGGATATCCGGGTGGTTTCGGCTACGAATGCCGACCTGAGTAAGATGGTGAGCGAACACACTTTTCGTGAAGACCTGTTCTATCGTATCAATCTGATAACCGTAAAACTGCCTGCACTGAGAGAACGCAGAGAAGATATACCATTGCTTGCCAGACACTTTGCCGACCGTCAGGCGGAGATTAACAATCTGCCCCGTACAGAATTCTCGTCGGATGCGTTGAACTTCCTGAGCCGTTTACCTTTTCCGGGCAATATCCGTGAATTGAAGAATCTGGTAGAACGTACGATTCTGGTCAGCGGGAAGGAAGTGTTGGATGCAATCGATTTCGAGAACCAATACCAACGTCATGACGAAAGTGTGGCAACTTCTTCTTCATTTGCGGGAATGACCTTGGATGAAATTGAAAAGCAAACGATTCTTCAGGCACTGGAACGCTATAAAGGGAATCTCAGCCAGGTGGCTACCGCATTGGGAATCAGTCGTGCAGCATTGTATCGCCGTTTGGAGAAATATGATATCGGTGATAAGTAACCCGTTGCTTATCATGGTCCGTTAATCGTTAATCATCAATCACATGTCAGTAAAGGGATTCTTCTTCATACTTGTTTTCTTCTTGGTCGCTATCATGGGTTTTCTGATTTATATATCCGAAACCGTTGTCGTGAAGTATCTCTATATTGCCGAAGCATTGATGCTGCTCCTGATGCTGTATCTTATTTTGTTTTACCGGAAAATCGTGAAACCGATGAATACCATCGGCAGTGGTATGGAACTTCTCAGAGAACAGGACTTCAGTAGCCGGTTAAGCCATGTGGGGCAGCAGGAGGCCGACCGTGTGGTAAATGTTTTCAATCGCATGATGGAACAACTGAAAAACGAACGGCTGCGCTTGCGAGAACAGAATCATTTTCTCGACCTGATGATTAATGCTTCCCCCATGGGCGTTATTATCATGACGCTGGACGAAGAGGTATCTCAACTCAACCCCATGGCGATGAAGATGATGGGAGTCCGTCCGGAAGAAGCCGAGGGCAGGAAATTGTCGGAAATCGATTCTCCGCTTGCCTTGGAATTGGCCGCCATTCCGAATGGAGAAACCAGCACCGTCCGGCTGAACGACTCGAGTATCTATAAATGCACCCACTCTTCATTTGTGGACCGCGGCTTCCAGCATCCTTTCTATCTGATGGAAGGATTGACCGATGAAGTGATGAAAGCTGAAAAGAAGGCATACGAGAAAGTGATCCGTATGATTGCGCATGAGGTGAATAATACAACAGCGGGCATCACTTCCACATTGGATACGGTAGAGCAGGCATTGTCCGAGTCGGAAGGTATGGAGGATATTTGCGATGTGATGCGCGTATGTACCGAGCGTTGTTTTTCTATGAGCCATTTCATTACCCGCTTTGCCGATGTGGTGAAGATTCCCGAACCCCGTTTTACTCCGACCAACCTGAATGACCTTGCATTTACCTGCAAGCGTTTTATGGAAGGGATGTGCAATGACCGGAACATCCGGTTGCAACTGATATGTGACGAATCTCTGGACGATGTGAAGCTGGATGCGTCCCTGTTTGAACAAGTATTGGTAAATATTATTAAGAATGCAGCCGAGAGTATCGGACAGGACGGGCAGATCATCATTCGTACTTCATTGCCTACAGCTATCGAAGTGGTGGATAACGGACCCGGTATATCAAAAGAGACTGAAGCAAAACTCTTCAGTCCCTTCTTTTCTACCAAACCCAACGGACAAGGTATCGGTTTGATTTTTATTCGCGAAGTTCTGAGCCGTCATGGCTGCACGTTTTCATTGCGTACATACGCCGACGGACTGACAAGATTCAGGATTCTATTTCCGTGATTCTTGCCATTTCACGGCATATTCATCCAGTATCCGTTTGATTCCCTGACCTATTTTCACATAATCCTTTTCATTCAGGTTAGCCAGTGATACACGTACGCTCCATTCCGGTCCGGCAAAACCTCCTCCGTTAAGCAATACCAGTGAGGTTTCGTTGGCCAGGCGGAAAACAACATCCAGCGGGCTGTAAGTTTTCTTCAGATAACTGACAAATTCTTCTCCATAGAATATCTTGGCCCATACCAGCATATCTATTTCGCTGTAGTAACCTACACGCAGCGGATCGTCTACGAGTGAGAATCCGGTGTTATCCCACAGGGCTTTCAAGCGACGCCGGATAATCTCCTGCATTTTGTTTTTATACCGGTTTTCCTTATCCAGAATGGCGAAAGAAGCAAACAGGCTCATTTGCATCTGTTGTGGCAGTGATAATCCGGCGGTGTGGTTCAGAGCTACCTGGCGGCTGTCAGCCACCATGCGGTCGATGAATTTCAGTTTCTCGGGTGTAAGAGTCAGACTGGAGTAACGCTTATTGAGAATTGTCTTCTGCTCTTCCGGCAGGTGGGCTATCATCCGGTCGAAGATATTCTCTTCGTGCAGAGCGATCACGGCATCCCTCCATCCCGTGGCTCCGAAATATTTGGAGAAAGAGTAGACACACAAAGTGTTTTGTGGTAATTCGGCCATCAGTGAGCGGAAATGCGGACTGAATGTTCCGTATACGTCATCTGTAATAATCATCAGGTTCGGATTGTCTTTTTTCACGATATCTACAATCCGTGCGGCAGTCTCGGGACTCAGTGTATAACTGGGCGGGTTACTGGGATTGGTAATGAAGAGTGCCTTGATCTGCGGGTTCCTCAGGCGGTCTATATCTTCGTCTTTGTATTGCCAGGTGTGCAATCCGTCTGTCGTCATCTGATCCGCAGATATTTCCGTAACGTTAAATTCATAGCGTCTCAATTGAGGAATTTCAATATAAGGAGTGAAGACAGGTACCATCAAGGCGATTCCATCCCCTTTATTGAGCAGGAAGTTTTCTTGCAGAGAGTCGAAAACGTAGCACATGGCTGCTGTTCCGCCTTCGGTGGCAAACAAATCGTATTTGCCTTTCGGCGGACGACGGTCGCACATCTCCTGTGCCAGATAGTCTTGCACAATCATTTCGGTAAATTGCAGAATGCGGTCCGGCACCGGATACTGATCGCCTACCACTCCTTCCGCCCATTCGTGGACAAGGGTATCCGGGTCGGCGGCATGTTCCAGCAACATGTATTGATACGTCCCTTTCAACAGCTCTGCCCCCGGCTGGCTGTGGTTGGTCTTGAGGAAAGTCTCAAAGCGGGCGGCAATTCCGTCTTTTTGCGGAATACCGGCTATTCCTTCCGGCAGGTACATCACACGCCTACACTCTTCCAATCCGAATTTACCTAAAAGGAAGAACGCTTCGCGCGGAGTGGTAGCAATCCAGTTCGGATTTCCACGTCCGGCATTCAGCATGGTGTGGGCTATCTTCTTGATGCTCTCGTCAGCCATTTCAATCAGTTTGTTCTTCAATTCGAAAGGACTGATGCTCTCCATCTTTTTAGCAAAACTTTTAGTTACTGCTCCGTTGTTTTCATTACTTTTCATCATTATATCAAGAGTTATGTTTAGTTAATATTAAAAATCTGTTTCTACATAAGTAATACGATCACTACTCCCCAGATAATCAGAAGAGTATTCCCGACAGCATACGTCACAGTATATCCCAAAGCAGGAGTTTCGCTTTCAACGGCTTCCTGGATGGCTCCTAATGCAGCCGTAGTGGTACGTGCGCCGGCTGTGCATCCCAATACCAGTGCCGGATGGAATTTAAAGATATATTTTGCCATCAGTATGCCTGCTATCAGAGGAATGGAAGTGGCCAGTGCGCCTACGATGAACAGGCTTAAACCCACTTCCTTGAACCCTTGCACGAAGCTGGGACCTGCAGCAATGCCCACAACGGCAATAAACATGTTCAGTCCCACGTTGTCCAGTATCCAGAGAGCGGGTTCGGGAATACGTCCGAAAGTAGGGTGTTTGCTGCGTAGCCATCCGAAGAATAATCCGCCGATCAAGGCTCCTCCGCTAGTGCTGAGGCTGATGGGGACTCCTCCCATGTGAATGCTGAGTGCGCCGATCAGTCCTCCTATCAAAATACCCAGTCCGACAAAGATCATGTCTGTCTGGTTGGTCGGCCGGTCGGCATATCCCAACTGCTTGGCTGCCGCATCCACTTCATGTTTGGTACCCACCAGTTCTACCATATCACCGGCGTCGACCACGGTCTGGGCCAATACCGGTATGTCGATACCTGCCCGTTTGATGCGGCGAATGCTGACACCGTGCATAAATTTCAGGGCCCGGATGGTGCTGACTTTTTCTCCGGCAACCGTTTTGCGGGTGACCATAACGGGTAATACCTCGGCAGGGAAGTCCAGCAACTGCGGGTCCAATACTTCAGGACCGATCCAGTCCTCTTCACCGATCACATACTCGCGCCGGCCGCTCAGCACCACTTCGTCGCCTTTCTTCAGTACAAAAGTCGGACTAACCTCTTTTACGATGACTCCCGCCTGGCGCACTCGTTCCACAAACAGGCGTTTATCGTTTTCCTGAAAATAACTTTCAAGATCTGACACCCGTTTGCCGTCACCAAACCACTCGTTGGCTATTTTATAAGCACGGAAAGTAACGGGGCGGGCGGCTGCCATGAATCCGGGTTGATCCGCTTCGTTATTTCCCATTTTGGCTTCCAGTTCTTTGCAGGCAGCTTTCACTTTATCGAGTCCCCCCAGCAGTCGCGGGCCGAGTGAACCCAATACCCATGCAGAGCCGGCCGTACCGAAGATGTAAGTTACGGCATAGGACACCGGGATAATGTTATTATATGCTTCTTTGGTTTCCGGAGAGATGTTCAGTTCGTTAATCGTGTCTCCGGCCACGCCGATTACGGCAGAGATGGTTTGCGATCCGGCCAGTAATCCGGCAGCCTCACCTACATTATACCCCATAATCTTAGCCAGTATCCAAGGGATGATCAGGCAGAATACACACATGATGGCGGCAAACCCCATTTGAGGGAGTCCGTCCTTTTTCAGTCCGCGGAAAAACTGAGGACCGACCTTATAGCCGATGGCGAAAAGAAAAAGCAGAAAGAAAACAGATTTGATAGGTCCGTCGACGGTGATGTCGAGTTGTCCGACAAGGACTCCTACCAGCAATACGCTTGTTACAACTCCCAGGCTGAACTTTCCGATTTTGATTTTTCCAATCCAAAAGCCCACAAAAAGGGTCAGGAAGATAGCCAGCTCGGGGTGTACCCTAAGTTGATGTACAATCCAATCCATAGTTAATTTGTTTAGGTTTAATTTCTCATTAAAAACAGCCTGTGCAAGAAAGTGTTTTGTTAAACGATCTATTCTTGTATCATTGTATACATTATTAACGTTATCTTTGATGCGTTAAATTGTATATTGTTTTGAAGAATAAATTTCGTAATTTGTTTTTGGCCTTTGGCATCCTGGCCGTCATCATCATGCTGTTCACTTTCGATGTGTCCTATGATGAGCTGCTGGACAACCTGCGGCGTGCCGGATTTTATCTGCCGCTGGTTCTGGTCCTTTGGCTTTTTATTTATCTGATTAATACCCTTTCGTGGTATATCATTCTTCGTAGTAGCGGTCCGGTGAATTCATTGTCGTTCGCCCGGCTCTATAAATTCACGGTTTCCGGTTTTGCGTTGAATTATGTCACTCCCGTAGGACTGATGGGAGGGGAACCTTACCGGATTATGGAGCTTACTCCTTATGTCGGAGTGGAGCGTGCCACATCTTCGGTCATCCTGTATGTGATGATGCATATCTTTTCGCATTTCTGTTTCTGGCTCAGCTCGGTGTTGATTTATGTCTTTTTTTATCCGGTCGGTTGGGGGATGGGCATTGTCTTGGGGTTGATCACGCTCTTCTGCCTTTTACTTGTCACTCTTTTTATCAAAGGCTACCGGAACGGTATGGCTGTGGCATGCATACGTCTGGGCAGTCATATCCCTTTCTTGAAGAAGCATGCAGTCCGCTTCGCGGAACTTCACAAAGAAAAACTGGAAACCATAGACAGTCAGATAGCACTGCTTCATCAACAGCGCAAAAGTACCTTTTATTCGGCATTGGGGTTAGAGTATACCGCTCGCATTGTGGGGTGTCTTGAAGTCTGGTTGATTCTGAATGTATTGACTACGGATGTCAGTTTTGTCGGTTGCATTCTGATCGTCGCTTTCTCTTCCCTACTGGCCAATCTGCTTTTCTTTCTTCCCATGCAATTAGGGGGCAGGGAAGGAGGTTTTGCCCTGGCGGTAGCCGGTTTGTCTTTATCCGGAGCATATGGGGTATTTGCCGCTCTGATTACGCGGGTGCGGGAGATGGTCTGGATTGTTATCGGGCTGGTGCTGATGAAGATAGGAAATCGGAGATAGAGTAATGATGAAAAGCTGAATTTCTGAGAAATTTCTATCATTAAGGATTATGAATGTATCTAATCACTCTCGTTTGTACGAAACCTACCAACTTCAATCTGTGAGCCCTCGCTGAAACCGGTTGGGAAGAATGCTGCTTGCCTTCAAGAAGTACTGTCAGTTCAGAAGCATTCCAATGGAATACTGTCCAATTGTCTCTTTTGTGTATATACATACTTAGAATATGGTTGATGCGTCATTAAGCCATGAATAACGCCGCAATATTTGCGATGAAATTAATCATTTATTGTCGTATTACCAAGCAAAATAGTGTAATGTCGCAAAAAATGCGATGATTTTAGGCGCAAAACGTCTGGTGGTTACGATTTACATCCAGTATCACTTATGCCTAAAATATGAATTTGCTTTGGCGAGAGTGAAAGAACTTCTGCCATTGGTTGATGATAATATCCCTGCGAATGATAAGAATGCAGTGGAACTCTCTGTTATGTCCGACATCGTTATTGCATACGAAAAAGAATATTATCCGATAGAAAAAACAACTGTTGCAGAATTAATAAAACTTTATCTTGAAGAAAAAGGAAAGAGTCAAAAACAACTTGCCATTGAGATTGGAATAAGTCCTTCACGGGTGAATGATTATATTGCAGGACGTCCAGAACCTACTTTGAAAATAGCCCGTTTGCTTTGTCGGGTATTGAATATTCCTCCCACTGCAATGTTGGTCTTTTAAATAGAGGGTTATGATACATGTAAATGAAAAGGCTGGATTTATGTGGCTCCGTTGAGTACATAATTATTTTAAACTGCTAACTAAAAATAATCATTTTTCGACGAAAAGGGAAACACTCTTTTTATTTCAAAATGGAAAATTCAGACAGGCTCTAAGTGTGAAAAATAGCTAGTCCTTTTGTAAAACTACCCTTAAAAAATTATTTTATGTCTATAATTTTTCTTTTACTATCCATTTTCATTATTGTTGTGGGATAAAAAAGAAATATGGAGTCTAACAATGTGTCTTGAATATCAATGATAGATCTTGAAACTGTTTCTATTGATATTGATCCATCGTTATTTATAAACACAAATGTATTTATTCCATCAGAGATTGCATTTTCCTTTATTTTATTTAAATCATGCTTTCTCAACTTTATCCTATTTAATGCAGAATTGTACTGTTGATACGGTGGAATAATATAGCATTTTTGCCATTTATCATTTCTCAGAGAATCGAGTCTAAATTCGGTTTCTGGTTTTATTCCTGATAACTTTCTTTCGAAAGTTACCTTTGATACCACCTCTTTTTGGCAACTAAGCAAAGAAAATAAGATTGCTAAAAACAGATATGGCTTATGGATGTAATTTTGTTTGTAATTTTCCATCATTTTTATATTTTATTATTTCCTTAAATAAACGTTCTTCTGACCATTTATTTTGTTTTGCTAGATCTCCCAGTTGATAACCAATGGAGTTATTAAATAGATCCATATTCTTCTCTGCAATATCTTGTCCCGGATTTTGTTCATGTGCATCACCGAACTCTTTTGCCAGATTTGCATTTTCTGAAAGCGTGTTGAGAGCACTCCAATAAACATGTCTTACCGCATCGCCCTCTCCATTGTGCTGTCCTGGAAATTTTTTAGCTGCTTCACTATCTTTTCTTGCGTTATCATGAAATTTTTTAATTACTTGTGGATGTTGCATAAGGAAGCGCTTTTCTGCTTCAGTCAGCCGACTATAATCGCCACCAGATGAAGAACTATCTGAGGAACTTTCATTGCCATGTTCTTTGAGCCATTTGCTGTGTAGGAACTCAAGAAAAGCTTCATCATATGGATCTGAACAGATATGACTCATTTGTCGACATAAATCTCCAAGAATTGTAACTTCGGGAATCCACCCGGCATCTATAATACCGGCTCTGGTAATAGGAGCATTTATAATATTCCAAAAATTTTCCGGTAGCCCAATGATGGTAAATCTTATAATATTTGCTGATTTGATATTTGAAATATATAATAGGAATTGTGTTCAGGGTTGGCCTGTGCTAGCAGAGGAACACATAAATGGAGTGTGTCTTGTTTCTGAAGAACCATAGAAACATTTTCCCATTTAGGGCTTAAAATCAAGTTCTTATAAAGTTCTGTATTATTAAAGTTTTCATCAAAATTGATTTTGGAATAATTAATGATGTCAGTTATTTGGCTCTTTAATAGTCCTGAGGAATCAGATTGTTCATTAGAAGTAATAATAGGGATATTATTATCCCAAGCATTGTCTTCATTGCCACAGGATATAAAAACTAAAAAAAATAGACTGAGAAAGAGTGATACAAAATACTTCATAATGTTTAGGTTAGGTTATAAATGATCTAATGTATTTGCCGCAAATATATTATAATGCAACTTAATTTAAGTTCTTAACCTTACAGAAAATGTTGGGCAAGATAAAAAATACCTAATTGTAGGTATTTGTTGGAGGTGTGGAAAATGTTTTTGCAACAAGGGTATATCCTTAGGTGAGAATAATATCGTAACAATTAACATTGTTAACTCCCTTTCTCAGCCATTTTTATTCTTGTGTGCAAATAACAAGCCTTTTGCATTTAAAACACTTGTTATTTGCATCCAAAGAATAAACTTTAACTCTGTGTTAAAACAAAGCTTTTACTGACAGATGTTTTGAACTTTGAATGGTTTGTATTTCAGCTTATTAAGTTTGATTTTTACTTCTTTGCCTCACTGAAGGTCTCCGCAGGCTGGAACCGATATACTTGCTTTTTTGTCAACTATACACAGGGGATTTGCACTATCCGTTTATTTCCTTTTTGCCCTGTTCAGTGCCGCTATCAGATACCTTCCTTTTGCCCCTATGTCACTCCAGCAAGTGTTGGCAATCAGCCGCCACACCGTCGTTCCCTTTCTTCCATAGTCCGATAGCCTGAGAATGGCATTTACCTCGCTTACCTCGTTGATCCCCAATCTTTGGAACGTATCCGTCAGTCCCGGATAATTGTGTGTCATTGTATTGAAAGCGTATCCCGGTATCGGGAGAGAAACAGAATCCTCCTTCCTTTCTTCCTCCTTCCCCTCGGGGGGAGCTTAGGGGGGTAATTCTTTATTTTCCTTTGCTCTACTTTTCTTTACTTTACTTTGTCCGGAATTGCATGCATTTTTTGCGTTAACGGCTACATCGTGTACTACATTTCCCGGGCTAACGGCTACATCTCCTGTGCCGACAGCTGCTTTTCCTTCTTTAAGCGGCTTGGGTTGTTCAATTTCCTGTTGTGTGGATGCATTGTCCGGTTTGCCGCTTTCCTTTTCGGGTTTATCGTTTTCCTTTTCCGTTTTCACCATCAGGTAGGGGAGTTCCGACAACTCTCTCTTTCTCCGCTTTGTCGCCTCCATCCATACCTTCTGTATGTTTTCCGAGGTCAGTATTCCGTTTTCCAGATAGCTGTTTTTGTCCATTATCCCTTTGATGAAGAGGATCTCAATGATGCCCTGCACCTCAGCGGCCTGCACTTCCCTTCCCGCCTTGTTGGCAAAGATCAGGCACTGCTCTTCATCCCAATGGATGAAGTATCCCTCCTTGTATATCTTACACAGCAGTTTCAGTACAATTGCCGAGCCCTTTATTCCGTATTTAGCTTCTATCACTTCCATTGCGTTCTCTTCCATGAAGTTCACGCCCACTGGGAAATAGTTGATTCCGTCATATATTGTTGCCATATTTGTTTTTTTAGATTAGTTGTTTGTACTTTCAATAATACATTTACCACAAATTACCCCGGATTCCCAAAGACGTTTTCACTTGATTCCTCAAAATAGAAATCATTCATCGGTGAAAATCCGTGTAATCTGTGGTGGCGCCCTATACGATCGGTCTCCACTCCATGAAGTTCTCCACCTGGAATGTCGTCCATCGCTGTTCGTCCACATTCCAGTAGACTACTGCGCCTTCTATTTTTGTGGGATCATACTTCTTGTGGAATTCCGCTTCATAGTAGATCAGTGTCGCTTTCACCAACCTGAAGTCTCCGTTCTGCTTTTGATAAGCGATGGCTGCGTGCCCGTATTGCAGGTGGTCGGTCAATGCTTCCAGGCGCTCCGCCATCCATTCGGCACACATTTCCGTGTATCCTTTCTCAAAGACAATCCGTTTTTTCCATCTCAGTTTCATGGCTTCAGTTTGTGATGCCGGTCTTTTCTTCTGTTTCATACGTATATGATTTAAAGGGTTAATAGATAAATTATCGCCCCAAAGGTAAGTCGGATCGAATGTATTCCGGTTTGATAAAATTCATTGTACGTATTTCAGCGCTTTTCTTCTTGGTTCTTTTTCTTTCTTTCCATCTTATTCCAGATTTCGTTGACGTAATTCCTGATTGTGCTGAAAACTAATGGTTTGAATACTCCATTTCTCATTTTTCCAAAAAGTTCTTTTTCCTCTATGTAGCGTGCCAACGAATCTTTGCATGTCTTGATATTTTGTTCTTTCGCGTCCAATATGTAGGATTCTATCAGCGCTTTTATAACTCCTTCATTGTTGGAGATAATTCCCGGTATCTGCGTTCCTGCTTTTCTGCCTCTTGTTTCTTTAATGGATTCTGTGATAGGAGGTTGTGTTTTAGTGTTAGCGTTTTTTTACACTTTTGTTCACTGTCTGTAATAATTCATTTTCTTTGTTCATGATTTTTTTATTTAATCAATAATTAAATGTTGTTAATATGTTGCAAAGGTAGAAAGGAATTTATCGGTAGGCAAATAAAAGTGGAATTTAAGAGGGAATGAACGCTCTTGATAGGCTAATTATCTGATATATAATGTTGTATTAATGAAAAAAGTGAGTGTTTCAATAAACGTTCGTTTAATTGAACGCAAAGATAGAGGGTATTTTTAGAACTACAAAATGTTTAATAAAAAAAATGTTTTTTTGCCTTTGGATATTGTTTTAATATATTAAACCATAGGTGTTTATGAATTAATAAAAAACAGTTTATTATCTGTCTGATTTTGTTTTCTGTTCTCTTCTGATTTATATACAAAAAACATGTGTTTTTAAACGAACGTCTATTGAAACACTTTTTGTTTTCAATGCCCTCGTTTAAAGGCTATTATAATAAATAACTATTTTCTGCCTCTCCTTCTGTGATAGTGGAGGGTCATTAAATAACATGGATGCACTGAATTTTTCATTAAAATCCGCATTACATAACTTGACCGGGAGGTATGCTTCGCTACTCCGGTGTCCCCAAAGAACATCCTGACGTGAACGACATGACAACATCCGCATCTATCGAGTCTTCGATGGAGCGCTCTCAATCTATCCTATCTTCTTCCGCTTTGAACTGGTATGCCTTGCGTATCACTTACGGGCGTGAATTGGCTTTGCAGGAGTACCTCAATTCGGAGGGGATCGAGAATTTCATCCCCATGCACTACGAATATACCATTAAAAACGAGCGTCGGGTTCGTAAGCTTGTTCCCGCAGTTCATAATCTGGTTTTTGTCCGTTCCTCGCGTAGTTGTATCGATGCCATCAAAGAGAGCAGGAGTGCCACGCTTCCTATCCGTTACATTATGGATCGTGAATATCATCGTCCCATCATCATTCCTGATTCCCAAATGCGTAATTTCATGGCTGTCTCTGCGAATTATGATGAATCCCTGCTTTATTTCGAACCTTCTGAGTTGAACATCCGCAAGGGTACCCGTGTGCGTATCACCGGGGGGCTTTTCGAGGGGGTGGAGGGCGAGTTTGTCCGTGTCCGCAATGACCGTCGTGTTGTAGTCACCATCGAAGGAGTTATGGCTGTTGCTACTACCTTTGTCCATCCTTCATTGGTCGAACCTGTCACCGAAAAATAACATAACAAGATATGAATTATTTAGAATCAGAAATCTCCGCTCTTTATGCTTCTGCTCATGAACTTTGCTATCTGGGCATGGACGGTCGGCCGATCTACAGTGATCAATTCACCCGTCTGAATCGTGATGTTTTTTCTCAGGCTAATGCTTTGTACGACAAGCATGGTGATAGTGATGAAGAAGAGGCCCGGTTGTGTCTGTCGCTCCTGATGGGATATAATGCGACTCTCTATAATAACGGTGACAAGGAGGAGCGTATCCAACATATTCTGGATCGTTGCTGGGATGTACTGGAACATCTGCCTGCCTCTCTGTTGAAAGTCCAACTGCTGGTTTATTGTTACGGAGAGGTTTTCGATGAGGAATTGGCCCGGGAAGCTCAGGCTATCATCGATACGTGGCAGGACAGGGAGTTGTCGGAAGAGGAGCGTGAGGTGATGGAACGCCTGAAGGATGTGCAAGAGAATCCGTATCCTTGGAGTGAGGTGGAGTGATTTCGATCTAGTAATTTAATTTTAATAAGTATATTGATGAAAGGTATTGTCTTGGCCGGTGGTTCAGGCACTCGCTTATATCCGATCACCAAAGGTGTCAGTAAGCAGTTACTTCCGATATTTGATAAACCGATGATCTATTATCCTATCTCTGTACTCATGTTGGCAGGGATTCGTGAAATATTGATTATCTCCACTCCATACGATTTACCCAGCTTTCAACGTCTGCTGGGTGACGGTTCTGACTTTGGAGTACGTTTTGAGTACGCCGAGCAACCTTCTCCTGACGGCTTGGCACAGGCGTTTATTATAGGAGAGGAATTTATAGGTGATGATTCTGTATGTTTAGTCTTGGGTGATAATATTTTTTATGGGCAGGGTTTTACCCGTATGTTGCGTGAAGCAGCTCATACAGCCGAATCAGAGAACAAAGCAACTGTTTTTGGCTATTGGGTAAACGATCCCGAACGTTATGGTGTAGCTGAGTTTGACAAGACTGGGAATGTTCTCAGTATCGAAGAGAAACCTGCTGTTCCTAAGTCCAATTATGCCGTTGTGGGTCTTTATTTCTATCCTAACAAAGTGGTGGAAGTTGCTAAGAACATTCAACCTTCCCCTCGTGGAGAATTGGAAATCACGACGGTCAATCAACGGTTTCTGTCCAATCGGGAACTGAAAGTCCAGCTTTTAGGGCGTGGTTTCGCCTGGTTGGATACAGGTACTCATGATTCTTTGTCCGAAGCAAGTACATTTATTGAGGTTATTGAAAAACGTCAGGGATTGAAAGTGGCCTGCTTGGAAGGCATAGCCTTGAGACAAGGCTGGATTTCTCCTGAAGAGATGAAAGCATTAGCAGGTCCGATGCTGAAGAATCAATATGGGCAATATCTATTGAAAGTTGTCGATGAATTATCCATAAAGTAAAATTTTTATTCCAATGAATATAATAAAAACATCAATCGAAGGTCTTGTTATCCTTGAGCCCCGTCTGTTTCAGGATGACCGTGGCTACTTTTTCGAATCCTTCAATCAGAGGGAGTTCGAATCAAATGTATGTCAAACGACTTTTGTCCAGGACAATGAATCCAAATCGAGCTACGGTGTCATTCGCGGGCTCCATTTTCAGAAATCTCCTTTTGCCCAAAGCAAACTGGTACGGGTAATCAAGGGTGTAGTTCTTGATGTGGCTGTCGATATCCGGAAAGGTTCTCCCACATTTGGAAAACATGTTTCGGTTGAATTGACAGAAGACAATCACCGTCAGTTTTTTATTCCGCGTGGCTTCGCACATGGTTTTAGTGTGCTGAGCGAAGAGGTCATCTTTCAATACAAGTGTGATAATTTCTATCATCCGGAAGCTGAAAGGGCGATTGCCTGGAATGATCCGGATTTGAATATCGACTGGAAAATACCCACGGAAAAAGCAATTCTTTCGGAGAAAGATTCTCGCCATTCAGTTCTAAGAGATGCTGATTGTATATTTAATTATCAAGAAAAGTTTTATTAATATGTCGTATCAAAGAAATATTCTTATTACTGGTGGTGCCGGATTTATAGGCTCTCATGTGGTTCGTCTATTTGTAAATAAGTATCCAGAGTATCATATTGTTAATTTAGATAAACTAACTTATGCTGGTAATCTTGCAAATTTGCATGATATAGAAAGTGCTCCCAATTATACTTTCATCAAAGCTGATATTTGTGATTTTGATAAAATGGTAGAAATCTTTTCTGAATACCAAATAGACGGAGTTATCCATTTGGCGGCTGAAAGTCATGTAGACCGTTCTATAAAAGATCCGTTTACTTTTGCCCAGACTAATGTAATGGGAACTCTTTCTTTGTTGCAGGTAGCTAAATTGACTTGGGAAGTTCTTCCTGATAAATATGAAGGAAAACGCTTTTATCATATTTCAACAGATGAGGTGTACGGCACATTGCAGTTTGATGGGACATTCTTTACAGAGTCTACTAAATACGATCCACATAGTCCCTATTCTGCGAGCAAAGCGAGTAGCGATCATTTTGTCCGGGCTTATCACGATACATATGGACTACCAACTGTTGTGACGAATTGCTCGAATAATTATGGTCCTTATCAATTTCCAGAAAAATTAATACCGCTTTTTATAAATAATATACGTCATGGAAAGTCGCTACCTGTGTATGGTAAAGGACAAAATGTGAGAGATTGGTTGTACGTAGTAGATCATGCTCGTGCTATAGATTTGATTTTTCACAAAGGAAAAGTTGCTGATACATATAATATTGGTGGTTTCAATGAATGGAAGAATATAGATTTGATCAAAGTAATCATTAAGACGGTTGATCGTTTATTAGGAAATCCCGAAGGTACTAGTGATCACTTGATTTCTTATGTTACCGACCGTGCTGGACACGATTTGCGTTATGCTATTGATTCTTCGAAGTTAAAGAATGAACTTGGTTGGGAGCCAAGTTTGCAGTTTGAAGAAGGTATCGAAAAGACAGTACAGTGGTATTTAGAAAATCAAAAATGGATGGATGCAATTACGAGTGGAGAGTATGAAAAGTATTATGAAATGATGTATTTTGATATGAACTAAATGATTTCTTATATAAAAAGCATAAGAAAAAAAGATGATCGAAGTACTATTGCATTGTTAAATGTAATAATGTCTTTTATTATTAAAGGGATTTCTATACTGGTATCTTTGGTATTGGTTCCTTTAACCTTACATTTTTTGGATACTTATGAATATGGTTTATGGCTAACAATCAGTTCCATATTGCTTTGGATAGACTATTTCGATATAGGATTGGGTAATGGATTGAGAAATAAGTTGTCGGAAGCATTGGTGGCTAAGGATATGGAACTGGCAAAAGAATATGTCAGTACTACTTTTTTCGTGTTATTGGTAATAGCTACCTGTTTGTTTGGTCTTTTTGTCTTAGTAAATCAATGGATTGATTGGGGAAGTATTTTAAATATTCCTCATGCCATAGCAATTCGAGTCGCAAATTTGCTCATTTTCGTTTTTCTTTGCGTAACAGTTTCTTTTGTCTTGAAAATCGTAACGTATGTCTATTTTGTGAAACAATTGCCTGTAGTTAATGGATTCATTTATTTATTATCTCAGTTGTTGTCATTGTTTTTTGTCTTTTTGCTAGCCAAATCTAATGTTGATGCCAGATTGGAATGGGTCGCTTATAGCTATTCTGCATCTACGACTGTTGTTTTGCTTCTTTTTTATCCAATAACTTTCTGTGTTAAATATAAGGAATTGGCCCCCTCTATAAAAGCTATTAATATGAATCGAATGGGCGGTTTGATGGATATAGGATTTAAATTCTTTTTGATACAGTTATCTTCTTTAGTGATATATACTACCTCCAATTTAATAATATCTAACAAGCTCTCTCCGGAAGAAGTAACTCCTTATAGCATCTCTTTTCGGTATTTTAATATTATATTTATGGTTTTTACAATTATAGTGTCACCCATGTGGAGTGCTGTTAATGAAGCCTATAATAGAGAAGAATATGATTGGATAAAAAGGACTATGAAGACATTAAATAGAGTTTTAATGGTGTTGGCTGTAGTTGTGCTTTTTATGATTCTTTTCTCTGATATAGTTTATCGTTTATGGTTGGGGACATCAGTGATTGTCCCGTTTGATTTGACTGTTTTGTTGGCTACCTATGTCTTTTTGTTGACTATAAGTTCTCTTTATTCAAATTTTTTAAATGGAATGAATAGATTGAACATTCAATTATATACGTTGGTTATAGCCGGAATTGTTTTTATTCCATTGTCTATCCTGTTGCTTGAAGTGATGGGAGTGTCTGGGGTTGCTCTAGCTTTATGCATTGTAACTCTTCCAGGGGCTATAATTAATATTTTTCAATATCGGAAAGTAATTGGTGTTTATTAAATGATTTATGTATGAAGAAATTGTATTCGATTATAACATTATATTTATATACATATTGTTCTCGTATATTATTTTTTAAAACATTGAGTCGAATCAGAGGACTAAGAGTGATAGGTTTTCCTATTTTGGAAGTTGATGTGGCTGGTAAATTTATTGCTGGAAAGAATTTGGTTTTGGTTAATAATTCATCTTCAACATTAGGAAGAAACACCCGATGTAAATTTCTTGTGTATCCAAATGCATTGATATGTATTGGTGACAATGTGGGTATGAGCAATACTACTATAGTAGCAACAAAGCGAGTATTAGTCGGTAGCAATGTTTTGATTGGTGGTGGAACTACAATTGTAGACTCAGATTTTCATTCAATGAATCCCAACGATTGGCATACTCCTAATGATGAATTGAATATGTTGTCAAAAGATGTGGTAATTGGAGATAATGTATTTATTGGTATGAATGTTATTATATTGAAAGGGGTTCATATAGGTAATAATGTGATAATTGCAGCTGGATCGGTTGTCAGCCAAAATATTCCGGATAATCAGGTTTGGGGAGGAAATCCTGCTACTTTTATCAAAGTAAGAAAAATGGGTTAATTGAAAACTTATGGATATTATTCTTCTACATAATGGTTTGGGAAACCAAATGTCTCAATATGCTTTTTATCTGAGTAAAAAGAAAAACGGTATACATACCTCATATATATGCCTTAGTAATGACCATAATGGCATAGAATTAGATAAGGTTTTTGGTGTAGAATGCCAGATGGGATGTAAGAAAATCTTTTTGCTTTTTATCCTTCGTCTGTTAATGAGTAATAGGACTGGTTTTTTGATAAGAAAAGTTAATCTTCTGTTCTCAAAAATCAAAATTAAATTGATAACTGAAAATCTAGATTATAGTTTCCATCCATCCTTTCTTAGTGCTTCACCCTATTGTTTAGCTTTTTGGGTAGGTGGGTGGCATCATCCTCAATATTATTCTGAGATATCTTCTCAGATAAAAGAAGCGTTTACTTTTAAAAGATCTTTATTGGATGAGCGTAATATTTGTATAGAGAAGCGTATGCGAGAGCCTAATAGCGTTTGTCTGCATATTCGGAGAGGAGATTATCTAACAGGGATAAATTATGAGTTATTTGGCAAAGTATGTAATGAGCAATATTATCAAAAAGCTATTGATTATATTGAGGGTAAGTTGAGTGATATTTGTTATTATGTCTTTTCAAACGATATGGAGTGGGCAAAAAAAATATTGCTGGGAAAAAATGCTGTTTTTGTTGATTGGAATCGGGGAGAAGAGTCTTGGAAAGATATGTATTTAATGTCTAAGTGCTCTAACTTAATAATTCCTAATAGTACATTTAGTTGGTGGGCGGCTTGGTTGTGTGAGCATCCTGTGAATATAGTATGTCCCAAGTTATTCGTATATGGGGATGAACAGTCTGATATTTATTTAGATAATTGGCATAAAATAGAATAACTTTTTTAGATTAAGTAAAGTGTATGAGTAGCTGTGTTTTTACAATTGTTGCTAAAAATTATATTGGTTTGGCGCAAATACTGGAAAAATCCTTTTTGTTATATAATCAGGATGTTGATTTTAAGATATTTGTTGCTGACGAACTGTTCGATGTTAGTGAGAATAGTCTGCCAGATAATGTGTATGAGGCAAAAAAAATATTGAAAAATGTGCCTGAAGAGCAATGGTATGAGATGGCCTTTAAGTATAACCTGACAGAATTCTGTACCTCTATAAAACCTTTCATTTTTTCATATTTATTTGAAGAAAGAAAATATGATAAAGTAATTTATTTAGATCCGGATATACTTGTGTTCTCTACTTTTTCTGATATTCTGCAAAAATTAGATAAATACTCTATATTATTGACGCCACATGTATCTTTGTTGCATAAGGTATACAATGGAGAGTTGTCAGAAAATAGCTTTCTTACTACTGGAGTATATAATTTAGGATTTCTTGCTCTGAAAGGAGAGCCTGAAGTTTATTCTTTTCTGGATTGGTGGTCTTTGAGACTTACTAACTATTGTTTTAATGAACAACTGGATTCCTATTTTACAGATCAAAAATGGATAGATTTTTTACCGTGTTTTTTTACCTCGGAAAAGTTGCTGATTTATAGAGATTTAGGATGTAATGTGGCCCCTTGGAATTTCTTTGAGAGAGCCATAAAAGTCTATGATAATGGAAATGCATACGTCATCCAGCGAAATAGTAGTATTGAGAATGAAGTACCACTTGTGTTTGTGCATTATTCAGGCTATAATTATAGAGAAATCCTCAAAGGTAATATTGTCCAAAATAATATAAAAGATGATATTAACTATGTTGATATAGATTATTTGTTTTCGAAATATAAAGAATTCTTGTTGGAAAATAGGGAGTTGTTTGAGCACTATATTGGATTGGATTATACTTATAATTATTTTAGTAATGGGGCTCCTCTTATCTCTTTTTATCGTAGAATTTTTCGAGCATGTTTGAATAAAGATAGAACTCTTGGCAATCCGTTTGATATAAGGGGGGAAACTTCTTTCTATCGACAATTAGGAAAGCATAATTTATTAGATAAGTCTTCTGTTATGGTTGACAAGATATCTAGGTATAATGTGCCTAATATATCCAGAAAATTGTTTGGGGTGAATATCATAATGCTCATTCTAAAAAAGGTGTTAGGGATGAATCGCTTTCTATTACTTATTCGTCTGTTTCGTGCCTATTCGAGGTATGAAACATATATATTCATGTATGATTGGAAGTATAAAAAATCTAATTTATTTGTTGACCGATGAAAATATGGTATATTAATACATTCTCAAAAGGGAATCATCATGAAATTTATAATGCTTCTATACTTAAACTTTGTACATTGTGTAGTGATGAAGTTGTTGCTATTTCAGATAAAAAGACTCTTGCCAATTATTGTGAGTTGGCTAATATTCAGGATTCAGGTATACATAAACATAGTATCTATTGCTTTGGGCAAAAGAAAAGATTATTTTTATTGCTTTCATACATATGGAGTGCTATTTTAAATATTGTTATATTATTTATTTCTAAACGCGATTCGGTATTGATTTATGTTTTTAATAATTCATTTTCTACATCTATATTGAATCGAATTAATATGTTACTAAAGCGTAACGTTTTACTCTGTTTGCATGGTGAACTTGAACTGTTATCCACAAATCAGGAAAGTAGAAAGTATGGTGTATTGTCAAAAATATTACAGTTTTTAATTATTCACTATTTTAGAGGTGACAAATATTCGCTAAAGATGCTTTTAATGGGGGATAGCATAAAGAGAAATCTGGAATTTTATTTGAAAAAGAAGATTTTCAATATTTTTGTATTAGATCATCCCTATATACAGACTACTTCTTTTATAAATATTCCTACCTTTTCATCTGTGTTAAAATTAGGTACAGTAGGAACAATGAGTGTCAATAAAGGTGCCGACAAGTACATAAGCTTATTACAAATGGTGAAAGCTGAAAAATTACAAAATTTACAATTTTATGTTATTGGCAAAGCAGAAGGTGATGTTTATGATAAATTAAATGCTGTTAATGTAATTTTTCCATGTGTGGGAGAAGGTATGTGTTCTAGAGAATCATTTGATAAACATGTTAGTGAACTAGATTATATTCTATTTTTCTATCCAGTAGATTCATATCGTTTGACTGCTAGTGGAGCTATATACGATGCCATTATGCAAGAGATTCCGATTATTTCTATAAAGAATGAGTATTTTACTTATCTTTTTGATAAATATGGTAAATTTGGATATTTGTTTGATAATGTTGATAATATTTTTTCTTTTATAAAAAGTGGTTTAAAGAGAGAGAATGACTTTTTTAATTTCTTGGATATAAAACAAAAAATATCTCCAGAAGCATTTCTTGAAGATTTTGTAGAAATAATAAAGAAATAGATGCTCTTTTATTTTCTTATTTGGTTTTGTCTGTTTGTCTTTTCATTACTAGAGATTAATAATCTCCAAAAAGAACATTCTTTTTTTCTTTTTGCTATATCTACTTTTTTTCTTTTTTTTCTCTCTTTTGTCAGATGGGAAACTGGAACCGACTGGGATGGTTATTATGAATATTTCAATCATATTTTTTATTATTTTCAGGATTCAGATTTTGAATTTGGTTTTGCGCGAATAAATGAGATTATAAAGTTAACATTTGGGAATTATACGATTCTGTTATTCGTATTTTCTTGCATTATCTTTTTTTTCCAGACTAAAGTTATACTTAAATATTCACCTTTACCATTGTTTAGTCTGTTTTTTTTGTGGTCCATTTCTTTTGCAAATGTTTTCTATATACGACAAACTGTCGCTATTGCTTTATTGTTTTATTCAACAACATTTCTTGTTAATAAAAAGACGTGGTTGTTTTTTATCTGTATTTATATCGCTACTTTGTTTCACTCAACCTCGTTTGTATTTGTCTTTGCCTATTTTTTATTCAGACTAAGAATCACAATAAAACAGATGTTCTTTTTTTTGTTGATGTCTTTTCTCTTTTCGATTTTTTTGGTGTCTATTTTCAATAGTATACTGCCTCTTGTAGGTGGGATTATACAGCATAAATTGGAAACATATCTGGCTCTAGGGGAAGATGGGGGGACCATGACTCAATCTTCTCTGGGTGAAGTGTTGATAAGGGGAATTGCTAATAAATTGTTTATATTTGTTTTATTGATATATTTTTCATCCAAGGAGATGAAAGAAAACTTAATTTTTCGTGGATATTTAAATCTCTATTGGTTTGGAGCTATTTTGTATTTCTCTATGGCATCTATTTCTATTGTTTTTGTTCGTTTTTCCTTTCCGTATGATATTGTTCAAGTAATTCTGTTGCCATTGCTACTTAAAAATGTTTCTTCAAATAATAGATATGTCTTGTATGCTATTATTTCAGTATTTTTATTATTTAGATTTTACATTACTCTTTTCGGAAGTTATTATGATTTATATGTTCCTTATAAAACAATTTTTCAGTTATAAAGCAAGAAATCATATGTATGAATTTTGAATTGTAATTAATAAAAACATTTATGTTAAAATATATTAATTGTTGCTGGTCGTGATAATAAGTGTCTGTATTGCGACTTATAATGGACATATATATTCGTAAACAATTGGAGTCTACTTTATGCCAGTTGTATACTAATGATGAAGTGATAGTTTCAGATGATTCTTCTACGGATTATGCTATAAATATAGTAGAATCTTTAAACGATAATTGTGTTATAATTTTTTCTAATTAAGTTTTTCATTCGCCAATATTCAACTTTGAGAATACAGTAAAAAGCATTAGGTCAATATATCTTTCTATCTGATCAGGATGATGTTTAGCTACCCGACAAGGTGCAAAAAAACTATTGCTTCTTGAATGCTGCGAGATGTTCCTTTAATGCTTTTAACACGATGTTGGTATGGTTAATATATGTGTGTAATAAAATATTGTTAAAAAATGCTAACTGTTTGCATAGCTACGTATAATGGCGAGAAATATATTCGTCAACAATTGAATTCTGTACTTATTCAATTGGGGGAAAATGATGAAGTAATAATTTCCGATGATAGTTCAAGTGATGCTACTGTAGAAATAGTTCGATCTTTCAATGATTCCCGTATAAAACTTTTGGTAGATAATAAATTCTCCTCTCCAGTTCGAAATTTTGAAAATGCATTGAAATATGCTACAGGTGATTATATCTTTTTGTGCGATCAAGATGATATTTGGCTTCCTGACAAAGTGAAGAGTATGTTGCCCTATTTAAAAAAACAATGTGATTTAGTTGTATCAGATTGTAAAGTAGTAGATGCAGATTTGAATGTTATCTCTGACTCTTTTTATTCATGTCGCTTATCGGGAAGCGGTTTTTGGAAGAATCTAATAAAGAATACTTATTTAGGATGTTGTATGGCTTTTAAAAAAGATGTATTATCTTATGTTTTACCTTTTCCTAAAAATATTGCTATGCATGATATATGGATAGGTTTGTCTGTAGAGCTACATGGATTCTCTCTTTTTCTAACTCGTCCTTTAATGTTATATCGGAGGCATGGTGCAAACGCTAGTTTTGGTGGGGATAGGAGTGAATATTCATTCTCGTACAAAATTAAGTACCGATTATATATGCTTTTTTATCTATTGAAAAGAAAATATTGGAATAAATGAAATTTTCTTTAGTAACTGTAACATTTAATAGCGCTCGAACCTTTCGTGATACTATAAATTCTGTTTTATCACAAACATATCAGGACCTTGAATATATTATTGTAGATGGGCTTTCAAGTGATGGAACTGTGGAAATAATAAAGGAGTATGAGTCACTTTTTTGTGGTCGTATGAAGTGGATTAGTGAAAAAGACTATGGACTTTATGACGCTATGAATAAAGGGTTCAGAATGGCTACTGGGGAAATTGTTGGGATCATAAATTCTGATGATTTAATAGCCGATCCTGCTGCTATAGAAAAAGTCGTGAAATGCTTTGAGGATGATGGTTCTATTGATGCAGTTTATGCTGATTTATATTATGTCGCACAAAATGACACATCTAAGATAGTTAGGCATTGGAAGTCTAGGAAACAGCGTTCCTTTACAAAAGGGTGGCATCCTGCTCATCCAACTTTCTATGTAAAGAGATATATATATCAGCAATATGGATTGTTCGATTTAGAATTTAAGTTTGCAGCAGACTTTGAATTAATGCTTCGTTTGATTGAAAAAGAGCATATTAAACTGCATTACTTTCCCGAAGCTTTAGTTAGAATGCGGTTAGGAGGAACTACGAGTAAAAGTTTGAGTAACATAAAAAAAGGAAATCTTGAGTGCATAAAAGCTTTTAAAAAGAATGGTATAAAAGTTAGTGGATTATATCCTTTATATCGTTTACTTCCTAAGTTAAAACAATATTTTAAATAAAAATATGAATCTTCTTTTTACTGGTGCTTCCGGTTTTCTTGGAAATAACATATATCCATTATTAAAAGCAAAATATGAAGTAGATACCGTGGGACTTACTCCGCAGGATAATTATCAAGTAAATATAGCGCAGGATGTTCCAATATTTTCTGATAAATACGATATCGTACTCCATGTCGCAGGTAAAGCACATTCGGTGCCTAAAACAGAAGAAGAGAAGCAACTATTTTTTGATGTAAATCTTCAAGGTACAAAAAAAATATGTACTGCTTTGGAGAATAGTGGTATTCCAAAAGCTTTCATTTTTATCAGTACAGTAGCTGTGTATGGTTGTGATTTTGGAGAAAACATAACAGAAAAACATCCTTTGAATGGCTATACTTCTTATGCTTTAAGTAAGATACAAGCAGAAAGATATCTGCAAGATTGGTGTGCTGTGCATGATGTAAAGTTAAGTATTCTTCGTCCTTCTTTAATAGCTGGTCCAAATCCACCTGGAAATTTGGGGATCATGATTAAAGGGATAAAAACAGGAAAGTATCTGAGTATTGCAGAGGGAAAGGCAAAGAAAAGTGTGCTGATGGTGCAAGATATCGCGAATCTGGTTCCACTATTGGTGGAAAAAGGAGGAGTTTATAACGTATGTGATACTTATCATCCGACATTTAGGGAGTTAGAGACTATAATATGTAACCAATTAAATAAAAAAATACCTTTATCTATTCCTTATTGGTTAGCTAATGGGATGGCAAAAATGGGAGATATGATAGGTGAGAAGGCTCCTATAAATAGCCTTAAATTGCGAAAAATAGCTGAATCATTGACTTTTAGTAACGAAAAAGCTGTGAGGGAACTTGGATGGAAACCTTTAAACGTGCTTGATAATTTCAAGATTGAATGATTTTCCTTGCTTATATTCTATTAGGTTTATTGGCAATGGCAGCATTGTGCTTTGTTGCTGTTCAGGTTTGGTTTTATTGTATTAAAAAGAACGAATAATATATGTACTATTTTATAATCTTAGTTCTGCTATTTCTGGCAGAACTTTTTTATTTTCATATTGCCGATAAATATAATATTATTGACAAACCGAATGAACGAAGTTCGCATACCAGGATTACACTGCGGGGTGGAGGAATCATCTTCTATTTGGGTGCATTGGTTTATTTTCTGACAAGTCAGTTTGAGTACCCTTGGTTTATGTTGGCTCTCACTCTGGTGACGGTGATTAGCTTTGTAGATGATATCCGCTCCATATCACAAGGACTTCGTCTTGTTTTTCATTTTACGGCGATGGGCTTGATGTTCTATCAGTGGGAGTTGTTTACTCTTCCCTGGTGGACTGTAGTTGTGGCTTTGATCGCATGTACAGGGATTATCAATGCCTATAATTTTATGGATGGAATTAATGGAATCACGGGGGGATATTCGCTGGTTGTACTTGGATCTTTGGCGTTTATCAATCATTGGGTTGTTTCGTTCGTTGAACCGGGTTTGATTTATACCATGCTGTGTGCGGTGCTGGTTTTTAATTTCTTTAATTTCCGTAAGAGGGCAAAATGCTTTGCCGGTGATGTGGGGTCGGTCAGTATTGCTTTTATTATTCTGTTTTTAATCGGTAAGCTGATAATCGATACGGAAGATTTTAGTTGGATTGTGCTTCTGGCAGTATATGGAGCAGACAGTGTGCTGACTATTGTCCATCGATTGATGTTGCATGAAAATATTGGTCTGCCCCACCGGAAACATTTGTATCAGATAATGGCTAACGAACTGAAGATACCTCATGTCGCGGTGTCATTGACCTATATGGTGGTGCAGGGCGTAGTTGTGGCGGGATACCTGGTATTGCGGGAGTACGGATATGTATATTTGGCAGGAAGCATATTGCTGTTGAGTATATTATATCTGTTGTTCATGAAGAGATTCTTTCATCTGCACCAGTTTTGAGTTAGTCGGTGGTAGGAAATAAAAAGAAAGGCGACTTGATTGCAAGCCGCCTTTCTTTTTATTTAATCTCAAATTCTTCCTTCATATCGATCTCTTCTCCATGTGAATCGTAGAATACGTATTCAAGAAAAGCGAGTTTCTGACTCGGAATAATTTTAATACCAAATCCGTATTTCATCTGCCATTTGCGTTTCAGCGACATAAGTCCCTGATTCAAATAAGCAGCCACATACGGGTGGATGTGCAGTGAGAATTTCTTTATCTTCAGTTTATTGACCAGATAATCAATTTTACTCTCCAGTGTGTCCGTAAAGAGGATGGACGATTTGATGGTGCCTTTACCAAAGCAAGTCGGACAGGTTTCTGTAGTGTTCACGTCCATGGCCGGGCGAACCCGTTGGCGTGTAATTTGCATCAGTCCGAATTTGCTTAAGGGCAGAATGTTGTGACGCGCCCTGTCTTTTTGCATATTGGCACACATACGTTCGTAAAGCTTCTGACGATTTTCGGCTTCATTCATGTCGATGAAATCCACCACAATGATACCACCCATATCCCTTAGTCTTAACTGGCGTGCCAACTCATCGGCAGCTCCCAGGTTAACTTCGAGTGCATTACCTTCCTGTCCGTTGGCATTCTTGGTGCGGTTACCGCTGTTCACGTCTACTACGTGAAGCGCCTCAGTGTGCTCAATAATCAGGTAGGCACCACTCTTGTAGGATACTGTTTTACCAAAAGACGATTTAATCTGTTTGGTGATACCAAAATTGTCATAAATGGGAAGCTGACCTTTGTATAATTTGACAATGCCTGCCCGTTCGGGGGCAATCAGTGTCACATAATCCCTGATTTCGTTGAATACCGCTTCGTTGTTGACGTAGATATTTTCGAACGAGGGATTGAAAAGGTCGCGTAACAAGGCTACGGCACGGCTGGTTTCCTCATAAATCAGTGTAGGAAACTTTGTAGCCTTTTGTACCTTGGTGATACTTTCTTCCCAGTGCTTCAGCAATACTTTAAGCTCTCCGTCGAGTTCGGCAACACGTTTGCCTTCTGCCACTGTGCGTACGATCACTCCGAAGTTTTTCGGTTTGATGCTCATCAGTAACTGTTTCAGGCGCGCACGTTCTTCGCTCGATTTAATTTTTTGAGAAACGGAAACCTTATCATTAAAAGGAATCAGTACCAGATATCTTCCTGCAAACGAGATTTCGGAAGTCAGGCGTGGTCCCTTGGTAGAGATAGGTTCCTTTACGATTTGCACCACTACTTCTTGTCCTACCTTTAATGTATTGGCTACAGTGCCATCCTTGTCAAGGTCGGGAAGCAGGGTTGCTTTCGAAATGGGATTAAGCTTTTTTTTGTCGCTTAAAGTCTGCTTTACGTACTTTTCGAGTGAGTTAAATTGAGGACCCAGGTCTAAATAATGAAGGAAAGCATCTTTCTCATAACCGACATCCACGAAGCAAGCATTCAGTCCGGGCATCAATTTCTTGACACGGCCTAAATACATATTGCCCACCGAAAAAGAAATATTTCTTCCTTCGCTTTGAAGTTCCACCAGACTCTTGTCCTCAAGTAGGGCGATGGATACTTCTTTGGGCTGTACGTCTACTACTAGTTCGCTTGTCACCTCTATTTCCTATATTATTTAATTTTGTAAAAAATGAACGAATAACTCAATGGGTTTGTTCATTCAATCGGGCATTTAAACAAAGAACAAACTCGAAAGACATAGCTTCACAAGTTTGTTCTTTATTTCTGTCCAGATTCAGACTAAAAATTACTTTTTGCTTTTATGTCTGTTCTTTCTTAGTCTTTTTTTACGCTTGTGCGTAGACATTTTATGTCTTTTTTTCTTCTTTCCGCTTGGCATAGCTTCAAAATTTTATGGGTTAATACTCTTGTTTATTATTTCTTTACCGAAAGGGTGAATGTCTTAGCTGGTTTGAACGCCGGAATGTTGTGTTCCGGAATGATGATAGTCGTATTCTTAGAAATATTACGAGCGGTTTTTTGAGCTCTTTTCTTTACGACGAAGCTACCAAATCCACGGAGGTAAACATTCTCGTCCTTAGACAAAGAATCTTTCACTGCATCCATAAATGCCTCAACTGTTGTAAGTACTGTTACTTTGTCAACACCGGTGTTCTTTGCAATTTCGTTTACAATATCTGCTTTAGTCATTTTTCCTTAAAAAAAATATTATTACTATGTTCTTTCTAATTTTTTGGACTGCAAATATATAGCTTTTTAGTCTCCCAAAAAAATATATCCCGAACAATTTTCTAAAAAAGTCGCTTCATTAAGCTTTCTTAGTTCGTAATTAAACGAAAATGACTACTTTTGTGCAAGGATAAAGTTAACAAAAAGAAGAATCCGTCCAAAAAGCATGAACCGGAATTTCAGCAATGCAATAGAGAATTGGTACAAGGAATATAAACGTGAACTTCCCTGGAGGGATTCGGCAGATCCGTATGTAATATGGATATCGGAAATCATTCTTCAGCAAACGCGTGTGGTGCAGGGGTACGATTATTTCGTCCGCTTTATGAAACGTTTTCCCGATGTCGCCACTTTGGCCGAGGCGGATGAAGACGAAGTGATGAAGTATTGGCAGGGACTGGGCTATTATTCGCGTGCCCGTAATTTGCATGCCGCCGCCAAGAGCATGAATGGGGTGTTTCCGAAAACTTATCCTGAGGTGCGCGCCCTCAAAGGGGTAGGGGAGTATACAGCCGCTGCCATTTGTTCTTTTGCGTATAACATGCCTTATGCGGTGGTCGATGGAAATGTATATCGAGTACTGTCGCGTTATCTGGGCATCGATACTCCGATTGATTCTACGGAAGGGAAAAAATTGTTTGCGGCTGTGGCGGATGAATTGCTGGATAGAAAGAACCCCGCATTATACAATCAGGCTATTATGGACTTCGGAGCGATCCAATGTTCTCCTCAAACTCCCAACTGCATGTTTTGTCCATTGGCTGACAGTTGTGCGGCGCTGGCAAAGGGGACAGTGGTGGAGCTTCCGGTCAAGCAGCACAAAATAAAAACGACCAATCGTTATTTCAATTATATATATGTACGCATGGGCGTGCATACTTTCATAAATAAAAGGACGGGAAATGATATCTGGAGAAATCTGTTCGAGCTTCCGTTGATTGAAACTCCGGTTGCTGTTTCGGAGGAGGAATTTTTGGCACTGCCCGAGTTCAAGGCATTGTTTGCCCCCAAGGAACTTCCGGTAGTCCGTTCGGTTTGCCGGGACGTGAAACACGTGCTTTCCCACCGGGTGATTTATGCCAATTTTTATATAGTAGATCTTCCGGAAGATAGTCATTCGTTTGCTGCTTATCAAAAAATAAAGGCTGAAGAGCTGGAACAATATGCCGTCTCAAAACTGGTGCATGCCTTTATAGAGAAATACATCGATTGAAATAGAAACTGAATATATTTTGTTGAATTATAAATATCTAAAATTATGAAACGACCTTACTTACTATTAGCCTGTCTTTCTCCCGTAGCTTGCCTGATGGCCGCAAGTGGACAAAAAGGAGGAAAAAACAAACAGAAGGTGAATGACCGACAACTGCCGAATGTGGTGTTTATCTATGCAGATGATTTGGGATATGGCGATCTGGAATGTTATGGAGCTAAAAATGTACAAACTCCTAATGTTAACCGTTTGGCATCCGAAGGTATTCGCTTTACTAATGCGCATGCTACTGCGGCTACCAGTACTCCTTCACGTTACTCCATGCTTACGGGAGAATATGCCTGGCGTCGTCCGGGAACGGATGTAGCAGCCGGAAATGCCGGAATGATTATCCGTCCGGAAGATTACACGATGGCCGATATGTTTAAAAATTCCGGTTATGTGACTGCTGCTCTCGGTAAATGGCATTTGGGACTGGGAGATAAAAGCGGAGAGCAAGACTGGAATGCTCCACTTCCCGCTGCATTGGGGGATTTGGGATTTGACTATTCATACATTATGGCTGCTACTGCCGACCGTGTGCCCTGTGTATTTATTGAAAACGGAAAAGTGGCAAACTATGACCCGAGTGCCCCTATCGAAGTCAGCTACCGCAAACCTTTTGAAGGAGAACCTTTAGGGAAAGATCATCCGGAGCTGTTGTATAACCAGAAACACAGTCATGGACATGATATGGCTATCGTAAACGGAATCGGCCGCATCGGTTATATGAAAGGGGGAGGCAAGGCTTTATGGAAAGATGAAAATATTGCCGACTCGATCACTACACATGCCATCAACTTTATTCGCGAACATAAGGATGAACCGTTCTTTATGTATTTTGCAACGAATGATGTGCACGTTCCACGCTTTCCACACGAGCGTTTCCGTGGTAAGAATCCGATGGGGGTGCGCGGAGATGCCATTGTACAGTTCGACTGGAGTGTAGGGCAAATCCTGGAAACACTTGACAAGCTGGGACTTTCTGAAAACACATTGATTATTCTTTCCAGTGATAACGGTCCTGTTGTGGATGATGGTTATCAGGATCGTGCAGAGGAGCTGCTCAACGGGCACAGTCCGGCAGGTCCGCTGCGTGGCAACAAATATAGTGCTTTCGAAGGTGGAACCCGTATTCCCGCCATTGTGCGCTGGCCTAAGAAAATTACTCAGCCGCAGGTGTCGGATGTATTGGTTTCACAAATCGACTGGCTGGCCTCTTTAGCTTCCCTGGTTGATGCAAGGGTTCCCAAAGGAGCGGCTCCCGATAGTTTTGACCGTCTGGGCAACTGGCTGGGAACGGATTCTACCGACCGTCCTTGGGTGATTGAGCAAGCCTCTAACCACACACTGTCAGTACGTACCAAGGACTGGAAATACATTGAACCTAACGACGGCCCTCACATGATAACCTGGGGACCTAAAATAGAAACGGGTAATCTGAGCATTCCGCAATTGTATGACATGACTAAAGATTATGAACAGGAGAATCTTGCAGAGAAGAATCCAGCCAAGCTTTTTGAATTGCAAACCATTTTGAGAAAAGTGCGCAATAAAACTTATAGAGCTTTATAAAAGTTGTAACAATTCTTGCATTCTATTGTTATTCTATTTAATTTTGGCAACGAAATTCGGTATTTAGAAACATAAAATTCTGAGAATATGTCAGTAAATAAAGTGATATTGATAGGAAATGTCGGAAAAGACCCTGAAGTGAGATATTTGGATACAGGTATTGCTGTAGCCAGTTTTCCTTTGGCTACGACCGACCGCGCATATACTTTGTCGAATGGTACACAAGTACCTGAACGGACCGAATGGCACAATCTTGTCCTTTGGCGCGGACTGGCAGAAACTGCCGAAAAGTATGTACATAAAGGTGATAAGCTCTATGTGGAGGGGAAAATAAGAACCCGTTCTTATGATGACCAGAATGGGGCTAAACGCTATGTTACCGAGATTTTTGTGGATAATATGGAAATGCTCACTCCGAAAGGTACCGGTTCGGGATCGTATGCTCCGGCACAGCAGCAGGCTGCTGCTCCCGTGAGATCTCAATCGCAACAACCGCAGCAACCGGTGTCTTCGCAAGATAATTCGGCGGATGACCTGCCGTTTTAATGGTTAATGGCTACAAGTTAAGAGTTAGAATTGCCATCCGGCATCTAACCTTAACTTGTAGTGATAACTTTTAGCTGACAACTTGTGGCACATGATTTGCATGTAGCTACTTATTATTAACTTAAAACCAATATTTTGGACCCAGACGCTTATTTATGCCAATTGGCAGAAATTTTTAACGGAATATCCGTAAACACACCTTCATTATCGGCAATAATAGCCATTATTCTGGCAGGTTTGCTCCTGCTCGCCTCGGGCTTTGCTTCGGCATCCGAAATCGCTTTCTTCTCACTTTCGCCTTCCGATCTGAATGATATAGAAGAAGGCAATCATCCTTCTGATGGGAAAATCAGCAATCTGCTCGCAGACTCCGAACGTTTGTTGGCAACCATTCTTATCACAAACAACTTTGTGAATGTTACCATTATCATGCTCTGTAACTTCTTCTTCATGAATGTCTTTGTCTTTCATTCGCCTCTTGCAGAGTTTTTGATACTGACTGTTATCCTGACTTTCCTCTTGTTGCTTTTCGGAGAGATTATGCCTAAGATCTATTCGGCCCAGAAGACATTGGCTTTCTGCCGTTTCTCCGCTCCGGTCATCTATATGTTGCGTAAAGTATTTGCTCCTATCTCTGCTGTGTTAGTACATTCTACGGCTTTCTTGAATAAACATTTTGCCAAAAAGAATCACAATATATCGGTTGACGAACTTTCTCATGCCCTTGAACTGACCGACAAGGCCGAACTTACGGAAGAAAATAATATACTGGAAGGCATCATTCGTTTTGGTGGCGAAACAGCCAAGGAGGTTATGACTTCCCGCCTCGACGTGGTCGATCTTGATATACGTACTCCTTTTAAAGATGTAATTCAATGTATTATCGACAATGCATATTCCCGTATCCCCATCTATTCGGGCACACGTGATAATATCAAGGGGGTACTTTATATCAAGGATTTGTTGCCCCACCTTAATAAGGGTGACAATTTCCGTTGGCAGTCACTGATCCGTCCGGCATATTTTGTGCCGGAAACTAAAATGATCGATGATCTTTTACGTGATTTCCAGGCAAATAAGATTCATATTGCCATTGTTGTGGATGAATTCGGGGGTACATCGGGAATTGTGACAATGGAGGATATCATTGAAGAGATCGTTGGGGAGATTCATGATGAATATGATGATGAAGAGCGTACCTATACGGTGATTAACGATCATACCTGGGTGTTTGAGGCTAAAACGCAGTTGACCGATTTTTATAAGATTACGAAGGTCGACGAAGATGATTTTGACAAAGTAGATGGAGATGCCGATACACTGGCCGGACTGTTGCTCGAGATAAAGGGAGAATTTCCGGCACTCCATGAGAAGGTTCTCTATCATCGATACGAATTTGAAGTGCTGGCTATGGATAGCCGGAGAATCCTGAAAGTGAAGTTTACCGTTAACGAGCCTTCCACAGAGGAAGAAGCTTCCTGATATCAGCTTTTGCCATGGCTTTGTTACGGGAATATAAAGAAATTGCTTATCAGTGGGGAATCTGGAAAACAGAAGAGTCCCCGGAAGAACTTTTGGCACTGTTGCCCGATCCGGAAAGATATGAGCAACAGTTGACGCGCTTTTCTTCACCTCATCGTAAATTGGAATGGCTTTCCGTACGTGTATTGCTATATCAGTTGCTGGGGGAGGAAAAGACAATTGAATATGCTCCCAGTGGCAAACCCCATTTGGCGGATTCTTCTTATTTCATCAGCATTTCTCACACTCGCGGCTATGTCGCAGTTATACTGAGTCCCGTGTCCGAAGTGGGAATCGATATCGAGCAATACGGGCAGCGGGTGCACAAGGTCGCTCATAAATATATGCGTCCGGACGAGTTGATTTCTGAATATCAGGGAGAAGATACCTGGTCTTTACTTTTACATTGGTCAGCAAAAGAAGTGATGTTTAAGTGTATGGATACTTCAGAGGTCGATTTTAGGGAGCATCTTCGCATCATGCCGTTCCAGGTATGTGAACACGGGGAGTTTCCGGCGGAAGAGTACCGTACGGAACATAAGAAGAAGTTCATGATCCGCTATTTGCTGCATCCGGACTTTGTGATGACGTGGCAAGTGACATCTGCGTATTCCGTGAATGAATGTGATATTATGAAGAAAATGCAATGATAAAGCGTATCCTATTATTGGCGATCGTTATTGGGGGTGGTATGACAACCGTTGCTCAAAACAGCATAGATACTTTGTTTGTGTCTGTCAGTCAACGTTTGTCCGGTCATCCCTCTGAACTCATCTATTTGCAGACCGGCAAAGATATATATGAAACGGGAGAAGATTTATGGTTTAAGGCCTATCAATTGGATGCCAAATCGTTCGCGTTGTCGGAACAAAGCGAAACGCTCTACTTGCAGATGCTTAATGATAAGGATAGTGTGGTTTGGGCCGAAAAGTATCCCATAGAGAAGGGGATTGCTGAGGGCCATGTATATATAGATACAAAATTATCGGGGGGCAATTATCGGTTGGGAACCTATACCCGCCACTCATATTATAATGATACGACCGGAATATCTCCGGAACGTAAAATCAGGATAGTCAGGAATATCGCTCTTGATTCTTTGCCGGAGCATCGAGAGAAGCCGGGGGAGTTCCGGTTCAATCTTTTTCCCGAAGGAGGAAATCTGGTTTCAGGTTTACCGTTCCGTTTGGCGTTTAAAGCGACGGGCAGCGGAGGATGTCCGGTCGATGTGGAAGGAACATTGTATCAGGATGAAATTCCTGTTTTGTCTTTTAAAAGTAGCCACGATGGGATGGGAGTCATACCTTTTACTCCTTTCTCCGGCAAAGAATATCGGATAGAGCTGGCGAACGGGTATAGTTATGCTTTACCTGAAATCTATCGGCAGGGGATGGGGCTCCGGTTATCCGGGCGGGACGGGAAACAGCTTGAATTCCTTATTTCCCAAACGGAAGGATTGTCCGATCAGGAGGTATATCTGGTGGGACAGATACGAGGAACCGTCTGCTGTGTGGCAAAAGGGTTGCTGAAAGATCGTTTGAAAATGAAGATACCTCTTTCGGAGTTTCCTTATCAGGGCATAGCGGAGTTTACCTTGTTCAATGCGGCTATGCAGCCTGTGGCGGAAAGGTTGGTATATGTGCATCCGGAAAAGAAGCTTCATATTGATATTGTAACGGAGAAAGAGAGCTATGTTCTTCGGGAAAAAGCTACATTGAAAGTAAAAGTGACAGATGATAATGGACAGCCCGTGAAAGCCGATTTGGGTATCAGTGTGTTTGACAAAGCATACAGCAATCCGGATGACCGGGTGAACATGCTGGCTTATTGTTATTTGTCATCACAGATACGTGGTGCTGTCTGCCGGCCGGCTTATTACTTTGACGAGAAGAATGTTGATCGTATGCAGGCAATGGATCTGTTGTTGCTGACTCAGGGGTGGAGGCGATACGTCTGGGAACTTAACGGAGCGGTCCGTCATGGCGATATGTTTTTGAGGGATGATGTAACGGGAATTCAGACCTTGGGCAGTAAGAAGAAAAGTAAAGGAACGGGAGGTGCTAAACAACTTATTCAGGTTTCGGGCGCCGAAGGAAATTCCACCTATCTGATGACGGATTCCTTGGGACGTTTTACGGTCGATACTGATTTAATGAAGACACTTCGTGGCGGGTATGTGTATCTGAAACCCATGTTGTCGAAAGAGTTTAAACCTGAATTGGAGATTCAGGATTACTTCCCTGCCATCGATAGCATACGGAGAATGAAGTCTTTTGACTGTTCGCTGATAAATTGTACACAGAGACCCAAAGAGGAGATTTACGATGTACCGGTCGTGAGTGGTGACAGTACCATTCTGCTGGATGAAGTGGTCATTGCCCGCAAGGCTCGTAAGCCGTTCAGAGATAAGCTTATGGGACGTCTGGATAGTTTGGCTCAAATGAATCTGAATAGTGTCTATGTTTGTACTTCGTGTGGGCTTTTATTGAATTATAATCCGGATTATCAGGGACATCATGCACTGGTGGGAGAAGGTGGATGTCCGGCTAAGGGAAGGAAACAACCGGTTGACGGAGAAACTTATAGGATAGCCAAGTATAAATATTATGGGGACGCAAAAGGTGGGGGAGTCTATTTTAGTGTGGTCGATGCACATTCCGTGGTTTATCATGCTGCTGAATTTACCGAAGAGGAACTGCTCCGTATGAATAATATGTGGCGAGTGAAAGGGTATTACGGTAAGCGTGAGTTTTACCAACCGGATGAAATAGATATGCAGTTGCCTGTACCTGATGCCCGCAATACATTGCTATGGGCTCCGTCCGTAGTGACTGACGCAAAAGGTGAGGCTACCGTTTCTTTTTATTGCTCCGACATTAATACCGGTTTTATTGGAGTGGCAGAGGGAGTAGATGGAACAGGACTTTTAGGGACTGATCAATGTGAGTTTAGAGTGATCAGGAGAGCAGACTAAATCTTATAACCGCAGTTTGTGGACGGAGAGGAAATATAAAAGTCGCCGGGAATATCGTTTGAAAGATGTTTCCGGCGATTTATCTTATTTCTTTAGTTTATAACTCAACGCTCCCGACGGACACATTTTGATTTGGGCAATCAGTTCTTCCGTGGTAGCATTCTCCATCTTTATCCACGGACGTTCTTTCGGGTGATATACGTTAGGCAGTGTCTTTACGCAGATTCCGGCATGCCGGCAGAGTTCCGGTTGCCATACAATGGTCAGTTCGCCATTGCTGTATTCTATTTGTTTTCCCATAACTGTTTTTATATTATTGAATGTGAATACCACGAAGTACAATACGCTTCCATTCCGGATGCTTATGTATATATCCCGCAACGAACGGACAGAGAGGAACCAGGCGCAATCCCTGCCGTTCAATGTCAGTGAGAACTTTCTCTGCAAGTTGTGAACCTATTCCGTGTCCTCCCAAGGCGGCCGGTACTTCGGTATGTGTCAGATAGATCTCTCCATTTAAGGATTTTATGTATTCTATCCGGGGAACATAACCTTCAACATGAAATTCATATTGATGTTTTTCTTCATTATCTATCAGTTCATAATTTTCAGTCATAATCTTCTTACTTTTAAATCTTGTTTTATTCTACAACATTTAGAGGATAAACTTTGTTTCCTCCTCTTGTTTATTTATGAATCATTTAAACAATTGGATGACGGGATATAACTTTAACAGATAATAATGATTCATGGCAAAACAAATGTATAATCTTTCTGTTGATATTTGACTTATGCGGAGCAACGGTGCCTCGCTTAAAAAACTACCATAGGGAAAGTATCTCGGTTTTAGGATACTGATTTCTGAGTGATTGAACGAATTGTTTTATATTTAAACTTTAGAGATTATGAATAGAAGAGTAATACAGATCTTTTGCATGGTAGTTGGCATGGTACTTGCTTCCTCTTGCGGAGACGAATGTCCGGTAGAACAACCTTACTCGGTTAGGGTATCTGTTAAGGACAAGAACTATTTGAATATATCGCAGTTTCCACAGTTGAGCCAGGTAGACGAAAATCTGCCTTTCCGGACTTATGCGGGAACTCTCTATTACGCCCTGTACGATGCATCTACCGGAGCATTGATCAGAGAGTCGGCGGTCGTCTCTACGGAAGGTGAAGAAAAGGAATACACCCTTACTTTTCCGGGCGTACCCGACGGTGACTACAAATTGGCCGTATGGGGAAATCTGACCACGGACTATCCCGCCGGTATCTTGCATCAGGATGGGAAGGAACATACGGATATTTATGTGACAAGCGGGGACTTGCATTTCTCTCCCGATTATCAGACAGAAGAATTGACACTGGAACGCACGAAGGGAAAGTTGTTACTGCTCTGTTCAAATTTCCCGTCTGAGATAACACGCATTGAACAGAATGTAAGTCATGTTTATCAGTCGACGGATGCCGGCCTCAACTATTCCGGAAGCACTCAAGTTGACAAAAATGTGCCGTTCACCAGTGTCCTGGAGACATTGCTTGCTCCTACTTCGGCAGAGGGACATTCCAAATTAACTTTGACTTTCTATACCGGTGGTACACGTGCATCAGAAACTCCATATCTGAAATTGCCGGTGATGGAGATGGATATGCGGCGTAATGAAATAACTGCTGTTTCTATAGACTACAATACATCAGAAGGAATCTGGGAAATCAAGATGTTCATCCGTGGAGAATGGATCACGATACATCGCCTGGATATTTTCTGATCACTTTTTCTCTTATCTATTTATTAAACTAAACTTTGCTATTATGAAAAAATTAATGTTTCTGGTGGCAGCAAGCTTATTTGTGTTTGCTGCTTGTTCCAGCGAAGATGATTCTTCACCCGAAGTGAATCCTGAAAATGCTGCAATTACATTTGAGCTGTCTGCGGTTAATGGTCTGACAGACGGAATTGGAACCCGGATGCCGGTGTATAGCCAGGAGGCCACACAGCATGTCACTCGTGTCAGTGTTTATGCTTTTGTGCAGAACGGCTCGACCTATCTGCATCAAAAGACTTATGATATCACCGGCTGGACCGATGGTACTACCTTTAAACGTTTCGCTGTTCCCGATGCGGATAAACTTCCTGTCGGCGTATATAAGTTTCTGGCCGTAGGACGTGATGCAAGTGACCGCTTCTCTGTGACTACACCCACTTCCGGCAATACCAATTATACGGATATGCTTGCTTCTATTGTGAACTCGGGCGATGAATCGGAAATCTTTGCGGGTTCGGCCGATGCGGAAGTGATGGCCCAGGGAGGAACTCGTGTCAGCATTGAGATGACCCGTAAGGTGGCCGGTGTGCTGGGATACTTCAAGAATGTTCCTCAAGTGCTAAACGGAAGTACCGTGAAGTATCTGCGTCTGAAGGTCAGCAACTCCAACCAACAGGTGAACCTGACTAATGGTGTGGGGATCAATACAGCGCCTACTCCTTATAATATAATAGACATGGATCTTTCCGGGCAGGCTGTTTCCAACGGTGTGTATGTAGGTAACGATCTTTCCGGTCAGGGAGTGGTAAAAGTACCTAATTCGCAATTGGGAGGTTCTTTCTATATACCGGTTAGTGGCGTGAGCATGACTTTGGGACTTTATGACGCAAGTGGTGTAGCTATCAAGGAGTGGACTGTGAGTGATACTAACAGTTCGGGAGCAACACAGTTCAATCTGATGGCCAATCATTTTTATTCATTGGGTGTGAAAGGTGCTACGGGCAGTGTGGATGGCGGAACACCGGGTAACCCGGGTGACGATGATGCTCCGGTAGATTTGCTGACCGATCAGAATATTGTGATCACTATCAGTCCGGCATGGGAACTGATTCATAACCTGGTGATCCAGTAAAAGTAACTCAAAAACAGAATCATGGTATGGCTATGAGAAAGACAGGCTATATAACTATCCTTCTGACGGGATTTCTGGCAACGCTCTTGTTGGGTAGCTGCTCAACAGATGATGTTGCCGAACTCCGCTTGGAAGAAGGGGTTCCGGTTCGTTTTGAAATAAAGCGGGATGGGATCATGAGTCGTGCGCCGGGAGATGCAGCTCTTTCTGTCAACAGGATATTGATTCTGCCTTTTCGGAAAACGGATGAGGCATCGTCCAACGATGCAGCTAATTTCATTCCGGAATATAGTGCAGCCCGACAATTGGACGTCAACTCGTTTCCGGCAGTAGTCACGATGCTTACTCTTTCGGCAGCCTCTACCTATCAGTTGTTGGTGATCGGATATAATCGGAGTGATTATGATTTTACCGGTGGCGGGGGTGCGACGAAACGGTTTAATATCGGTTCGACAGATACTCCGGCTACATTGGCTAATTTGTATTTGCAACCGGTCAATCCGACGGTAGTTCCGGAGTTCTTCTCGTGTTTCGGAAACGGTTACCGGGGTACAACGTTGGTTGGTCCCATTTTTAAACCTTCACAGATCAACTATGTGACGGGTACGCTGAAAAGGCTGGTTAGCGGTTTTACACTTGAAGTGACCAATGTTCCTGCGTATGTCAACTCTATGACATTGATAGCCGAGCAACTTGTGACGGCTACCCGTGCAACGGATGGGACGGCACTGACATGGCAAACAGCCGGTGACGGCGGTACGAAGACGTTGGCTACTCAGGCACCGGTTTCGGGAAAAGTCAGCTTCAACCAGTTTCTACTGGCTATTCCGGATAGTAGAAAGACTCTGTTCTATCTGGATGTGTCCTATGGAATCTTCACCGAACGTTATACGGTGAAACTGCCGGATACTCCGGGTGTGGTTTCGGGAAACCGGATTATCTTTACTCCTAATCATTGGGTGAAAGTGACCGGAAGTTATGCGAATATCAATATAGGTTTCACTTTGGCAGGAAACATCAATCTGGATGACAATGCCTGGGATGGCCTTCAATAGAAACTGAAAGCAAAAAGAACCGGAGATGAAAACGAAAGTGATAATAATGATGAGCCTTTTTATTTCTCTCTTCCTGACGGGATGTGAGAAAGAACTGGTCGAAGTACCCGGTGAAGTTCCCGGGCAACTTCCTCCGGAAGGTAAGCCTTCGGACTTGCCCGACGGATATTTTGAAGTAACCTTCTCAGCCGGATACGGAGGAGGAGATACCCGTACACCCGTCACCGGGACTGATTCACGGGTTCGCCACCTGCGTTACGTCATTTATAAGTCGACAGGTGAGTTTGTGAAAGAAAAGGTGGTGCTGAATACTACGGATGCCGCTCCTTCCTGGCCGATGGCGGCCTTGAAGGATACGCTTCCGAAAGGACAATATACAGCTGTATTTCTGGCCAATGTAGAGAAAACACAGTTTCCGATTCCCGTTTCGGGCGGAGGAACCAACTATGCGGATGTGCTGACGAACTACCGGACAACGCGTGCGAATGCCCGGATCGTGTTACCCGGTGCCGAGTTTACCGACACTTCGGAATTTTATCTGGCCAATGTATCTTTCTCGGATACCTCTGCTCAACCTTATGTACTGTTGCAGCGTATTATCAGTATGCTGAATTTGCGAAGAGTGTTTGTGGATGCACAAACCGCTTTGAATTCTCTGACCAATAATATTGTGACGCAAGTAGGGTATAAGAATATAATCCGGACGACGGTACAAGGCATTTTGCCCGGGTTACTGAAAACGGCAATGAACTTGGGGCCGGTTGGTAATCTTGTCTATGACGTTGTTGGCGGACTCGATGCCGCAGTCAATCTGGTGGTGGCAGCATTGGTAGAACCGGTCGTGGATGCACTGTATGCACAACTTTTGCAAGGGCTGGTCAATCAGATAGGGCTGACTCTTTCCGGTAATGCCACGCAGAACGGTGCATTGGGAGCGTTGGGCGATTTACTGAATCCCTGGCGGGGCAGTGATGCTGCTTATGCTTTAGTGACTATAAACAACTTCCCGAAGACTATGGACTTAGACCTGAATGTAAAGGATTTCTATACGGGCAATCATCGTTTCCGGTATGGATTCACACCTACACCCGGTACGACAAATAGTGAGAAAGATATTCTGATCAGAGGTTTTCATGGACTATATGATGTGCGGGAGATTCATGTTGCCAAACCCGGACTGATCTCCGGACTATTGGTGGATGACGTGATTGACGGTCCGTTGTTACTGAACGGAGTGTTTGTGAATATCACAGATCCGATACAGGCAACAGTCAATACGAATTACCGATATCGTTCGAACTATTCGTTTGTCAGCCTGGGGCTGAAATCGTATGCACAGCAGAGCGACGGAAACCATTCGCTGACACTCTCTGTACAGTTGAAGAATATTGCTAACCTGGATGGTATATTGGGAGGAATCCCCTTACTCGGTCCTGTGTTGAATGGAACCGTTAAATTATTGATTGGCAATATAACGGTTACCGTTCCGGTGAATCTTCCTTTGCTTGGAACCGATAACCTGACGCTGTCCGGTAGCTGGAGTACACCACCGGTGCAGTATTAAAAAATAAAAGGGGTTGTGTCAAAACGTTGATACAACCCCATATTTGTATTAATTATTTGAAAACTATGCTTGAAGGGAACCAATATTTACCTGTATAGTCAATTATTTGCTTTTGTGTTCCGGATTGACCATCAGCCACATAAATATTAGTATTTAAATAATGCGCACCATAGCCATCCTCAGTGTAAATAAGATAGACATCTCCATTTTGAGGATTCACTTGTATGCCTGCACCATATATTGATTGTATTTTGGAAGGGGCTTTGAAAAATTCTTGAGCAATTTTGCTTTCCGTGTTGTATTTGTAGATGTTTTTTCCATAGTAACTATCGCCATAAGCACCTGGCACGACAGTAGTATTAACTATATACAATGCATTTTCAGTTGTAGATGCACATAATCCTGTAGGAGTATATGCCCATTGATTATAAAACACATTTATATTATCAGGTAGCTCAACAGTGGTTTCGTCTAACGTTTTAGGATCGATTTTTATTAACGATTGGCCGTTGGCGGCCCAGATATTTCCATCTTTTGTCTGCGCGAATCCCGTTTTCATTAAAGCGGTTAGTTTTTTTACGAAAGAGAGGTCGGAAGATTTGTAGATCTTTATTGTATCCATATTATTTACGAATACATAATCGCCTGACTTTAAGATGTCTTTACAGCCATTTCCGTTGGCTGACTCGCTATTGAGTTGTGGGAGCATATTGCCGATAGATAATGGATTTAAATTAATTTTATAGGCACCTCTGCTTGCGGTCAATATACCTGTAGTTTCATTAATTGTACAGAAACTGTTTGCTTGTCCGTAGTCTAATTGTTCTTCTATTTCTGTACTTAATTGTTTGGTGATGTTGAAGTTAGCCAACTCGATTTGGGTTAGATATGGAGCATCTTTAGCTACGATATACATGTATGAATCTTGAATGACTCCAACAGTTCCTGTTTGGCCAAGTGATTCAACAATGTTAAAGTTCCATTTTCCATCTTTATAATAATTGACAGAAGCTGAATGCCCCATAGATCCTTCGTTAATCACATAGAAACCACCGTAATAAGCGAAAACATCTACTGTTATTTGGGCTTTATCCGTGTTCCCTTTAGAGTCTTGTGCTTCGAAAATGATCTCGTGTTTTCCTCCAACCGAAGTGCTGAAAGTGTAGTTAACCTCATTGGATACCTCTTTGCCATCTATTTTCCAAGAATAGATTTTAGGGTTAATTAGGTTTAGGGTAGGCTTTAAAGTTAAATCTTCACCTTTAGCAATGATAGTGTCATTGGGAAGACTCAGATTTTCGAAATTCGTAGGATAATAATATTTATCATCATCGTCATTACATGAAGAGATGATTATTGGTAAAGCACAAAGTGCAATAAAGCACATTTTAGTAATTAAAGCATTTATTTTTTTCATGTTACAAAAATTAAATATATAAATAAGTGAGATAATTATTTCTTGTAGTGTAAATCTTCCACCGCCTGTATCTCCGTAGAGGCTTCACCCAGCCAACCGCAGTTCTGATTGACCGCTGTATAAATCTTCACGAAGTCGATGCCGTCCAGATGAACCGGTTTTCCGTCTTTATCTACCGCCCAGTCTATCTTGAATTGAGAATATTCCGTATTGTTCGGATGGTTGTCGGCATATCCCCAGGCATAACAGTAGCCTACCCAATGCTCGGGCATGCCCGGACGCGGCTCGTTGATGGAGTTGTCCGCCAGGCGGCTTCCGCGGAATGTGATTTCAGCCGGCATCCATGCCGGATAATAAGAACCCTGGGTGTGATACGTGTTCCGGTAGATGTATCCCTCTTTGCCTTGATTGTCTTTCCACTTCACATCCCCGTCTGCCGGAGTGGGACGGTAGTAAGTGATTTCGTAGTTGCGGATGGTGGCAGGCGAGTTATATTCGCTTCCTGCCAATTCGTACCACTCATCATCTGGCAATCCGTTGCCATTCGTGTCTTTGGATACAAGCACGATTCCCGGTTCGGAGTTTCCTCCGGGTTTATCCAGCAGAGTACCATACATATCATAGTAGGCGTTGCCGTATATCTTGAAGTCATATTCACCGGGGACGTTAAGGATGGTATGGTCGAATCCTACGGTAATGTTACCTCCGAATCCTCCGAGCGTGAAGAGACAGGTGGTGCGGTCCTGCAGCAGTTCGGTGGCGCGTGCCAACACTTGAATACCGGTGAATCCCTCTTCGTAAGCAGTATAAGAGGTATTCATATATTGTGATGGCGCCGGATTATACTCCAATACTTTATTGGCGAAAGCGCCTGCTTCCGCGTCTGCGGGATTTTCGTCAGGATTGCCTTGGGAGGCTTTGTTCCGGAACAGGACGGTATTGGAGTTGATTCCCACATTGGGCAGCTTAAATATAAGTTGTCCCTGCGGACTAAAGCATAACACATCTCCTTTCACCTTATAGTCGTAAGCGTCGGTGATGTAGACGTTTCCACTGTAAGGGTTGACACTGATGCTGTAAGGAGTGCGTATCGTGGTGCCGTCTGTGATGAAGTTTTCCCGCTCTGTCTTTCCGGCTTTCAGATTGAAGACTTTGATTTGAGAATCTTGGGTGCGGTAGTCGTAGTTATACAGATAGGCCATGTTGTCGTGAATGGTGAAGCTCAACACCTTTTCGTCGAAAGTCCGTACCACTTGATCGGTATGACCGTCTATTTGTACGAAGTGATAGTCACCCGCCTCTATGTTTTCGCCGTGCGTGGCTACATAGACGCTGCCATCCGGCCCGGCCTGTATATCTCCCGGATTGGGACCTACTTCTATCTTCTTGATTTCGGTGAAAGAAGGGATGTCGATCACAGAGACCGTGCGGTCTACCCCGATGCCTTCCCAGTCCAGTCCTCCGGAATTGGAAACATACAGCTTTCCGTTCTGCACGCAGATGCCGTCAGGGTTTCTGCCCGCCCGGGTCAGTGCGTCGATGGAGAGAGAGGCAGTATCTATTCGCGCCACTGTTCCGTCGAAGGAACACACGTATGCCTTGCCTCCGTCGAAAGCGATGTTGCGGGGTTGCCGGGAACTTCCGTTTTCTGACAGCATGGGTATCTGCTTGACAGACTTGCCGCTTTGCAGGTCGACCACTTCTATCTGGCTCGATACATTGACCACGATATAGAGTTTGCTTCCATAAATGCCCATGTCATTGGCGGTATCTCCCAGGCCGCGTCGGTTGATGCTGCGGAAGTAGTCGGTGTTCAGCTGATTGTTCTTGAAGGAATACAAAGCCAGCGAGCTGTTGTTCAGGTTGAAGAGTCCTTCGCTGAGGATGTAGAGTTCGGCTGTTCCGGTTTCGACGGGCATACCGCCGTCGCCACCCGAAGGGGTATCCGTGTCTTCCAGGTCATCGCACGAGGCGAAGAGAAGCAGGAAGAGGAGGAAAAAGAAGGACACGCCTCCGATACCTCTCCGAAAGAGGGAAGAGGAATTGCTTCTGCCGTTATTGAATGAAGTTGTTTTCATATTGCTGATTCTTTTGATAATTACTGATTCAATGTCTGGAGTATCTTTAGTATCTTACTTTCATCGTCACTCTCACCGAGCGTCCCGGCATGGGGAAGTTCTTCACTATCTCGTAATTCTTGTCCAGCAAGTTCAGCACTTCCACTGTCAGGGATGTGTTTACGTTACGGATGCGCAGATCGCGGCTGACGGATACACTGTGGTCGCTGTAACTGTCCAGCCGGTTTTCGCGAAGGTTCTGTCCCAGCATATAGCGCTTGCCCGAAAAGAGGAACGAGTAGGAGAGGTTCACCCACGGAGTCTCGATGCCGGCTTGTCCCGATCCGGATACACGGGGAGTATAGGCGATTTGTTGCTTGTAGGTTTTCCCTCCCGGTTCGGTCATATCCAGTGCACGCTGATAAGTGTAGTTCCCCGAAAGGTTCACCCGTAGTTTCTCCCAGGGTTGCAGGCTGATGTTTCCGGCAATGTCTATTCCCTTGATGTCCACTTTGCCGAGGTTCACCATGCTCCATATAAAGAGGTTCTTGGTGGGGATGGCGATGATTTTGTCTTTCACCTTATTATAATAAGCATCTGCCGTGACGGATACGTAGGGGATCAGTTCATTGATCGACCGGCTGTACGTCAGTCCCAGGTTGTATTGTGTGGTGCTTTCCGGTTTCAGGTTCGTGTTGCCCACCTGCCCGTAGTACAGGTCGTTGAAGCTGGGCAACCGGAAGATGTCTTTATAGAACAGGCGGATGCGGAACTCTTCGCTGGCAAAGGGCTTGAACGACGCGCTGACGTACGGAGAGAGTTTCCGCCGGTTGGCTGCGGCGCTGCCTTGGCGCACCTCTTCGTTGATGACCGTTGCCAGTACCGAGGCGGATGCCGTCAACCAGTCGTTAACGTATTTTCCGGCAAAAGCCGTCAGCCACGAATAACGGGTAGGATATGCGAAATCTTTCAGGTTCGCGTTCAGCCGGTTGATGCTCGCGTCTGTCGAAAGCGAAAAAGAGAGGTTGCTGAGCACCCGGTAGAGCGCCGAAGCCGAGAGGTAATACTCTTGCTGGTAATAACTGTTCTCCGTTTTGCCTTCCGAACCTTTATAGTCGGGGTCGAGATAACGTTGGTAGCTCCAGTTCCATTTGGCCGAAGTCTGGAAGACCCATTGGCGGCTGAATTCTTTTTTGTATTGGCTTTGCACGAAGACATTCTTATCCCAGAGATGCTGTGAAGAGTAGTCGTAATAGTAAGTCGTGGCATTGGGCAGTCCGCGGGACGACTGATAGTAATAGGCCTTGAGCCGCCATTGTTCCGTATCCGAGAAGTTGCCGAACAATCCCGCTTCGGCACGGAGGTTTTTCACTTCCGTGTTTTTCCGTTTCTCACGGGAGGTCAGGTCATTGTCCTCGCCATAATGCAATGTGAAAGGATAATGACCATCGGCCGACATCCATTCGCCGTTGGCGGAGAGCACCCATTTACGGCTCAGTTGCTGTTCGAGCAGGAGAGACGGATTGACCAGTCCCCACGAACCCGTTTTGAACGAGGCACTCAGGTTGGTACGCCGGTTGTCTTTGAATTGCGGTGTCAGTGTCTGTATGTTCAGTATCCCGGCGGAAGCGAAAAACCTTGCGGGCTGAAAGATGTTGTCGCTTTGTCCGTTGCTGAGTGACAGGCGGTCTACATTGTCCAGTGAGAAACGTCCGATGTCTATTTGTCCCGTCTGGCAGTCGCTGATCGTTATTCCGTCATATCCCACGGCGGTATGCTCGGCTCCGAGACTCCGCAATGAAACGGTTTTCAGTCCGCCGATGCCGCCGTAGTCTTTCACCGTAACTCCGGCAAAGTGTTTCACGGCATCCGACACTTGCAATACGTTGAGGCTTTTGAGTTCTTCTTTAGAGAACACCTGAGTGGGAGCCATGGCTCTCACTTCGCGGGTGTGGTATGCTTCGGCAACGGTTACTTCGGGGATTGAATAAGTACGGGCGGTATCTGCTTTCTGCTGCTGGGCGGAAAGCGAAACGGTAAGAGCCTGGCAGCAACAGAAAGCAACACAGGAGTATAATAGTTTAGGTAATCTGAGTATATTCATCTTTGTTTTTTGTTGTTAAAATGTCCGGACGAACTCACTTCGGCCGGACACACTAAATAAACTTGGCAGAGTTTATTATCATAACTTACTTTCTCTGAATCAGAGTGATGAATAAAATGACGGATGGAATAGTTCCGGCTCATTAGACTCAACGCTTTTTCCTCGAAAGCAATGAAAAAGATGCACAGGCAGGTCTTCTGACTCGTTTCTGTTGATAAGCGCCTTCCCAGGAAACGTTTCCCAGTGGCAAGTGGTGGTTGCTTACAACAATCTGATGTGAAACTTACAGCAGCGGGACTGTTCAGGATTTGCACCTGATTCCCTTTTAATTGCATCCCCAGAACACGGAGAATACAAACCAATGCACTGCAAAGATAAAAAGAATATTAGAAATAGCATACTAATTTGTGATTATTCTTTGTGCATCGCAGAGCGGACGGAACCGCATCGGGCAGGTGATCGGAATAACGTAAACAGTCGGTGTCATTTGTCTTGACCCCGGGCGATAATGATGTCAGAATGACGGATAATCGCTCTTTGGGCTGACACACTCTTTCTCTAAAACCGGTGAACCGGAAGAAAAAACGGAGGAAAGCCGGGCTTTTCTGCCCCGAAAGCCGGGTTTTGAGTGGTGAAGAGCCGGGCTTTTGCAGAAAAGAAGCAGGCATTCACTCCAAAAGACGGGTACATTTGCTCCGAAAGAAGTAAGCATTTTCCAAAAAGGTTTACTTCTTTTTCAAATATCTCTATATGTTATGCTCCATTACATATATTGTCATGAAAACCGGGACTTATAGCTCCGGGTTTTGTTCCGGTTGCTTACCGGATATGATCGTTCGGGGAGTGTCGGAAAGAGCGGGTTTGTCTCTAAAAAACTGCTTTATGGACGGAACATTTCCAGGTAGCTTTCTTCCGGTGGATAAAAGGAGGTAATTACTGTCGAATGGATGAACGGGCAATCGAATAGGGAGCGTTTTTCAGAACCTTGCCGTGTATCGGCCCGAAAGAACGGAAAATAGAGAGGTCGGATTATCATTCTGTCAAAATGATAACCCGACCTTCCGTATGTCTTTGGAGTGAAATGCCCCGCTTCGGTATGCTTGTTCAGCCGCGCTCTGCCAGATACTGCTCTACCTTTTGCAGGGTGGCGTCTTTCAGCAATACGGTTTTGTTCTTATCCAGTAAATAAAGAGTGGGAATGGCTCTCAGGTCATACAGGTTTTTGTTTTTGATGACCAGTTCTTTATCATATCCGTTGGTCCATTCTTTCGCAAAGTCGTTACGGTGCTTTTTCCATTCATCCAATTCTTCATCCGGATAGATGGACAGGACTTTCAGTTTCTTGGCGGCTGTGAATCCGTTGATGACCGGAGAAGCCTTTAACCCCTCTATCATCTCCGCGCACGCATGGCAACCCGGATTGTTGATAAACAGCAGTGTGTATTCCGCAGGGAACTGATAAAGCGTACCCTTGGCGCCCGAATCCAATGTGTAGGTGAAGTTGAGTGCCTTAGTGCCTAACCGGTTCTTCTGCGCCAGCTCCAACCGTGCCTGCGGACGTATCTTCGCCGTTTCGTCCAGTGCGGGAGAGGCAATCAGGGCTTCCAGTACCGGGATATAGAATTCTTCGTTGCGCATAGGCGAGTTGGGATCGTACAGATATTTATCGGCCAACTCCTCAAAGAAATGAAGCATCTTCCGGTTCTTCTCCGCCCGGTTGAAAGTTTCTTTCATGGCAGTTTGTGCCACAGGCAAGGGCACATGTTCCAGCAGGTCACAATAGTCTACCCAAGCCTGTTCGGGCACTTCGGCCTGATTGATGTAGGTGGTGTCCGAGAAGTCGAAACGATCCCAATAGTGTTTTACCATATAGTCCGTACGTTGTTCTACGGTATTCAGTACTACAGGTATCTGGGGTAAATTGAAAATTTTAACCGTATCTTGCTTTTCGGAAGGCTCCTGACTAGAGGCGGAACCGCTTTTACAGGCACTGAATGCCAGTATCAAGGCAAATGAAAGGTATTTTACATTGTTCATCATAATCTTTTGTTTTGATATGGGACAAAGATAGTATTTTTATTCTATATTTGTACTTAGTCATGAAAACGTCAGACACACAACAAGCAAATTGAACATGGAGAATAAAAAAGGACAACCTATTACAGAGGCAATCTTTAGGGGAATACAGTCAGGAAAAGTATTAGAGCTTTTTGACAAACTACAATATCAGATCGCCATTCATGGTGATCTGACTTATAGTGATCCTTGGGGGGAAGTACACCGGTTCAGGGATCAATTTGAAAGTGCGAAACGCGACTCGGATTCACCAACTGCGATAGGGCGCTATCCGTTTGCCGATGTATGGATACAATTTTACGAGATGGAAGTGAAGGATTATTCGCTTCTACTGGAAATGTGCCTGATGGCATCCCATTCACGGACTAGTGTCTGGCGTAAAGGTTTCGGGACGTTACTCGATAAATTATACGGAAAAATACCTTTGGTGGAGTACGAACAGGCATTGGAACATCTGGAACACCCCTATGCCCTGAGTGAAATTCTCTGGGCTTTGGAGTGGGACTATCGGGACCAGGAGGTGTATCTGAAGTTTTCACATTACATCCTGCTCCATCTTTTGCCCTTGCTTACTCCCCGGAATATCACCTTTCTGTATAGCGTGCGCGAGTGGTTTGGTTCCACCAGTGATCATCGTGTCGTGCTTGTTCATTGTTATTGGATAGACTGCTGGCTGAAGCACCCGAAACGTTTACTGACCGATGATGAATTTACGGCCGATTTCAAGATACGTTACGAACTCTATCGTTTGTGTAATTTCTTATCCTATAAGGAAGAGCCCTATCCGCTTGAGTTCCCTATTCGTGCTGTCGACTTCGGGAGAGCCTGTCAGATGGGGCTTCTGTCCGAAGATACGCTGATGGTCGAACTGATGGATCGTCCCCTGTCGCCTGTGTTGATAGAAGAGGCTGTGGACTTTTTCTATAAGAAAGACCAAAAGGAGAAACGGCTGTATACTGATTGCCGGGATTATGATTTCAGCCGTTTCAAGAAAGTATTGGAAAAAGTAACGGAACGTATCCTCGACATCGAGCTGGAAAGGGGAGAAGCCTGTACCGATGTCACTTCGTTGGCTCGGAAACTGGACGGGGTGACCGGAGCCGAACTGATGATCCGCTTGTTGAGTCTGATGGGTAAGGAGAAATTCATACGGCTCGATAAATGGTACTACGATACCGGCGAAAGCCGTACAGGTATGTTCTGTCATCTGATGTTGCATTGCGCTCCCTCGCCGACAGATACGCCGGACTGGTTGAAGATGCTCGTCGAACGGGCGGGTATCACTCCGAAGCGCCTGGTGGAGATGGCCGTGTATTCTCCCCGTTGGCTGGAGATGGTAGAAGAGGCTATCGGATGGAAAGGCCTGACTTGTGCGGCAAATTTGTTTTATGCTTACACAAGGGAGTGTTATGATGATGTGGATGAGGCAAGAATCACGCCTTATACACTCTTGTCGCCTTTGGAGATCTCGGTGGGAGTGGTGGATACGGCATGGTTTTGGAAAGCCTACAATGCACTGGGACGCGAACGTTACGAAAAAGTTTTCGCGGCTTCCAAGGCTGTTACGGAATCTTCCGGTGTATATAGCCGTTTCCGGAAGTATACGGATGCTCTTGTGGGAAAGTATACGATAGCACAGTTGGAAAGCCTGGTGATGGACAACCGGAATAAAGATTGGGTGCGTGCCTATCCGCTTGCCCCGTTTGCCGGAAAAGCCCGGAAGAAAGAGGTAGATGCGCGGCTCCGCTTCCTCAAGGCTTTCTGGCTAAGCAGTGACACCCTGTCCGGACGTCATACTGCTGAAAAGGAGGCCGTACAGGTGGCTCTTGACAACCTTACCGGAAATTCCGGACTGGGGAATCTGGATACCAGGTGGTTTAAAAAGAAGGTCTGGTGATGGCTCTACCTCTCCTTAGCCAGGGTGAATACAAATTCCAGACCGCCTCCCTGGCTGTTTTTGGCCGATATGTTTCCGCCGTGGAGGATAACGGCATTCTTGACAATGGCCAGTCCTAACCCCGTGCCTCCCAGTTTGCGAGAGCGCCCTTTGTCCACTCGGTAAAAGCGCTCGAAAAGACGGTTCAGGTGCTCGGGTGACACTCCGACGCCTGTGTCGGCAAAGCTGAAGTAGTAGAACTTCTCGTCTTCGCGGAAACAGTTGATGTGGATTTGGATATTGTTTCCGGCGTAAGCGATGGCATTGTCCATCAGGTTGCGGAAGATGGAGTAGAGCAGCGAGTAGTTGCCCCGTATCTGAATCTCTTTCTTCAGTGAATTGACCACCGTGATGTGTTTCTCTTCCAGTTCCAGGGATACCTCGTTCACGATGTTGGTCACCAGGACACTGATGTCCATCTTTTCCATGTCGATCATGTTGGCGGCCTCGTCCATACGCGTCAGTACGGAGATGTCACGCAATAATCGGCTCAGGCGGTTACTCTGTGCATAACAGCGTTCAAGGAACACATTCATCTTTTCCTTCGGAAGGTTTTCGTTGTTGACAATGGTCTCCAGATAACCTTGGATACTGCTGACCGGAGTTTTCAATTCATGCGCGATGTTTTGTGTCAGTTGCCGTTTCAGGCGGATCTGCTCTTCTTCCTGAGTGACGTCGTTGATGCTGATCTCAAAGCTCATATCCTGGAAGATGATGCACTCTACGATAAAAGTTTTCCCGTTTTTATTGATAGTGATGGACATTCGTTTCTCCTCCTTGCCGACGGGACGTTTGGGAGCTTTGTTGATGAAGTCCGTTATCTCTTTGAGCTCGCTGATATTGAATACCTCTTCTGCCGTTTCCAGGTTTGAGTCCGATATCAGATTGCTGTATTGGGTAAACAAGTTGTTGACCAGGATCTCTTTTTTGTCTTTATTGAATACTCCCAGCCCTTCATGCGAAATCTGCAGGTGTGTGATCAGCTTCTCCCTCTCGATGTAGAGTGCCTCTTTCGTTTCGTGGAGACGTTTGTATATCTGAATGATGTGTTGCGAAATCTCACCCAGTTCATTGTGGGGGAAGGCCGACTGCATCGCCATTTCGATAGGTTCATTGCGGTCGGCACGCATAGCGAATTCGCGGAGCTGGCTGATGGAAGTGCCCAGCTTGTTGGTAAACTTATAGAAGATGATCATCAGCAACAGAGTGACGATAACGGTGAACCAGATGTAATGCGGGTCCGCTTTCAGGTTATTGATCAGGCTGACACTGTAGGGCAGAGCCGAGCGGATGATGTAGTCCTTATATAAGGTTGCGGAGTAGAAGTAGGGGACTCCGGTTGTTTCGGAGGTGCGGCGTACATCGAAGCCGACCCCATTGTACAAGGCCTTTTGTACCTCTTCCCGGTCGAGATGATTGCCCAACTGCTCCACATTCTGTTCCTGACTGTCGAAAAGCACTTTCCCATCGAGGTTTACTACAGTGATGCGCAAATCTTTCAATACGTTATGTTGCAGGTAATCGGAGATCACCTCAGTCATATCCTGTGGGTGATCGTACAACTTCTCGTACAGCAGATTATTGCAATCCTGTAACTGTATATTCAGTAACTCTACTTTATACTCTTTCTCCCTCTGATACTGATAGGCCATGAAGCAGGCGGCAAACACCAGGAACAGGGAAATGACCGAAAGGAATAACTTCCGGCTGAAAGAGAGAAAGTGCTTTTGGGTGACAGGTAGGTTCATATATGTAATATTTTTGAGTTTTGATTCACCACAGAGTAACAGGAGTCTCACAGGGTTTTAATCTCTTGTTTATAGGATATTAAGAGAAAATAATCTTAGTGGAACTCTGTGCTACTCTGTGGTGAGGTCCGATTCGCCTCTATTCCGTTTCGAAGCAATAACCGTATCCCAGGCGGGTGACGATACGTTTACCGTAGGTACCGATCTTTTTCCGTAACCGGGTGATGTTGACGTCTATAGTGCGGTCCAGTACATAGACTTCGTCGCTCCAGATCCGGCTCAGAATATCTTCGCGCGAGAAGACGCGTCCCTTGTTTTGTAACAGCAGGAAGAGGATTTCGAACTCTTTTTTGGTCAGGGGTACTTCTTCGCCGTCGATGCTTACTTTCTTTTTGGTAATATCGATCACCAGAGACTGGTAGCAAAGTTGTTCGGGTGCTTTTTCCGTATCCGAGGTAGCAGTACGCCGGAGCACGGCCTTTACACGGGCAATGACCTCACGCAAGGAGAAGGGCTTTGAAATATAGTCGTCCGCTCCCAGGTTGAATCCGGTGACGGTGTCATTTTCCGTATCTTTGGCAGTGATGAATATAATGGGAACCTGCGCTGTCTTTTTATCCTTTTTCAGCAGATTGGCCATTTTGAATCCGGAAATTTCCCCCATCATGACATCCAATAATAGCAGGTGATAGCTGCTGATATTCATTTTCAGGGCCTCTTCCGCAGAGTTGGCAGTATCTACTTCGTACCCTTCGTTCTCAAGATTGAACTTCAGAATCTCACAGAGGTCTTCTTCATCGTCGACCACTAAAATACGGTAATCGTTCATTGTATTCTTTGTTAATGTAATACTACAAAGTTAAACTTTATTTCTTTTCTTTTGCAAAGATGGAGGCTTTTTGTTACGAGGGGATGAAACACGTATTACGATTCGATTACATTTCCATCCCGTCTGCAACCCTCTGTAGGCATGATTCCGTTGGTTCTAAACCGACCGGACCTACCTTTTAAACCAATGTCCTTTGGGTTTAAAACCAACGGGGCTTTGCTTTCAAACCAACAATCCCGAGGTTCGGGAGACACTTTATCAACAAAAATGTTGTATCTTTGTTATGTCAATAAATTGAAATATCAAAATGATTAAGATAGATTTCAAGCAACGCAAACGTGAGGTGCTTTGGACGGTTGTCGCTTTGTTCTTTATAGCTATAGGAGTGTCTGTGTTCAAGTTCTCTTCCGCAACTTCCGGCTTTGAGATAACTGACGAGCTGGGAGGAAATATTTTTCCTTCTGCCATTCTCTCGGTGGCTACGACCGATGCCCAGGTCATTCAACCGGCCGACTCCATATATCTGGGTAACCCCAAGTCGTGCATTGCCATAAAAGTAAAATCACGTTCGGCTTATAGCCGTGTGCGGATCGATGTTGCGGAAACACCATTCTTTTCACGTTCGGTGTCGGAGTTCGTGCTCAATAAGCCTCGTACGGAATATACCATTTATCCCGATATCATTTGGAACTACGAAGCGTTGAAAAACAATAATCAGGCGGAACCCATCAGTGTGGCCGTTACGGTAGAGATGAATGGGGAAGATCTGGGACAGCGTGTACGCACTTTTTCTGTACGGAGTGTCAACGAGTGTCTGTTGGGGTATGTGACTAATGGCACAAAATTTCACGATACGGGGATTTTCTTTGCCGCATATGTCAACGAAGAGAATCCGATGATCGACCAGTTGCTTCGCGAAGCATTGAACACACGGATAGTCAATCGCTTCCTGGGCTATCAGAATCCGGCTCCCGGAGCTGTGGATAAACAGGTATATGCATTATGGAATGTTTTGCAGAAACGTAAATTCCGTTACAGTTCGGTGTCCAACACCAGTCTGTCCAGCAATGTGGTTTATTCTCAGCGTGTACGTACGTTTGATGACGCATTGGAGTCATCACAGATCAACTGTGTGGATGGCAGTGTCCTGTTTGCTTCCTTGCTCCGTGCCATCAATATCGAACCGATTCTGGTACGTACTCCCGGTCACATGTTTGTGGGATACTACACCGACAATTCACATAAGGATATGAATTTTCTGGAAACAACGATGATAGGTGATGTCGATCTGGACGACTTCTTCCCTGATGAACAACTGGACTCCACTATGGTAGGCAAGTCACAGAATCAAATGTCCCTGCTCACCTTTGAGAAGTCGAAACAATATGCCAATAAGAAGTATAAGGAAAACGAGAAAGGCATTCATTCCGGCAAGCTGAACTATATGTTCCTGGAGATTTCGAAAGATGTACGCCGGAAGATACAGCCGATAGGAAAGTGATCTGGAGACGCCAAAGTAAAACGAAGGTGGGGACTTACTTAAAAACCGATTTGTACGGCTCGTAGCTAAATAATCCTAATAAAACTCTAATATATAGATTAGTTTCATGTCTTTGTTGTACTTTTGCCGTTCAATATTTGGATGTATTCCAAACACACGTTAGAATGAAACGAAGAAACTATTTCATATTCAGCTGTTTGATGCTGATGGCTCCTGCGGCTGTGCAGGCGCAATTTGACAAAGGCCTAAACTATAAGATTGAAACCAGTGCAACCGTAAGTGGTGGGCACAACACGCCTTTTTGGCTCGTGGCAAATAAGCACGGGCTTTCGTCTATTCGAAAAAACAATGCTTATTTGGATGCGGGTATCTTTCGGGATTTGGAGAAGGATAAAAAGTTCTCTTATGCCTTTGGGTTGGAAATGGTGGGTGCAAGTCGCTTCACTTCTAAATTCTTCATCCAACAGGCTTATGTGGATTTGCGTTATCGGGGGATGGAAATAAGTGTCGGCAGTAAGGAGCGTGGCAACGAAATGAAAAATGATCAGTTGAGCTCCGGTAGTATGACTTTTTCTACCAATGCCCGTCCTATTCCGCAAGTTCGGGTTTCTATACCCGAGTATATTCCTTTTCCGTGGACTAAAAACTGGTTGCATATCAAGGGACACGTGGCTTATGGGATGTTTACGGATGAAAAGTTCCAGGAGCGTTTCACTGCCGGGCGTTCTAAATATACGAAAGAGACTCTGTTTCATTCGAAAGCAGCTTTCCTGAAGGTGGAGAATCTGCAGAAGTCACCTGTTTCGGTGGAATTGGGTATCGAGATGGCAGCTCAGTTTGGAGGCGATTGCTATTATCCGGACGGGACGGTATTGCGTACACCGGACAGTTGGAAAGACTTTTTCCGTATTTTCTTTCCAAGCAACGGAGACAGTGGAGCTTCGGAGAGCGACCAGATAAATATTCTGGGAAATCACGTCGGAAGTTACAGTGCCGCTGTGGGATATCATTTTCCGACCTGGAAAATAAAGGCTTACTGGGAGCACTTTTTTGAAGACCGCTCGGGAATGACACTGACTTATGGTATGTGGAGAGATTGTCTGGCCGGATTAGAGGTGACGTTGCCGGAGAATCCTTTTGTGAAAACGATTGTCGGAGAGTTTTTGTATACGAAACACCAATCGGGAGCTTTCCATTACTTTGCTACTCCGGCCATTGATCATTCGTTTACCGGAGCTGATAATTATTATAATAATTCGCAGTATGCCGGTTGGGAACATTGGGGACAGGGTATTGGTAATCCGTTGGTTACCTCACCTATATATAATAAGGATGGAAACCTGGCTTTTGAGAGTAACCGTGTGAAAGGATTCCATATCGGTTTGAATGGCAGTCCTACCTCAGAGATAGATTACCGCATTCTGGTAAGTGTTGCTAAGCATTGGGGAACTTACGGTAGTCCGTACCGGAATATCAGAAGAAACCAGAACGGGTTGTTAGAAGTGACTTATAAACCCGAACAGATTCGGGGATGGAGTTTCACGCTGGCCGGTGCGGTAGACGGTGGCAATATGTTAGGAGAAAGTTGGGGAGGTATGCTCACCATTCGTAAAACAGGTTTAATTGGTAAGAAGAAATGAAAAAAGGAATCCTATTGTTGTTTGTCGTCCTGATGGGTTTCACGTCGTGTGGAAAGAAATTCGGGCATCGCTATCTGGATGGAATGTGGCAGATGCAACGTATAGAATATAAAGATGGTAATATCGATACTCCACTGGACACTTATTTCAGTTTTCAGATGGATATCATCCACTTGAGGAAGTTGGGTAATAGTGAGTTCTATGGAAAATATGTCTACGAGAACGACTCCATGCACATACAAGTACTCGACGCTACGGCGGAACAGATGAAAGTTTTCGGCATGGATGGCCGGGTACAGGACTTTGCCGTAGAGAAGCTGAACAGTAACAAATTGGTTCTTCAGTCGGACTATGCCCGGTTGGAATTCAGAAAATATTGAGGACGCTAAAAAGCTGTCTTCATTCATAGATGATGATTGGAACAGCCGGTTCGTGAGAATCGGCTGTTTTTTTATGCTATTTTTTGCATATCAGCGATGGGATTGTTACTTTTGTAAGGTTATCAACATTCAGAAAGCAATATGATACAAGGCAAGAAATTTATCTCCCCGGGGACATGGTTCTCAATGATATATCCGTCAGACTGGAGCGAATTTGAAGACGGCGAAGGCTCCTTCCTTTTTTATAATCCCGAACATTGGACGGGTAATTTCCGTATATCAGCCTATAAAGAAGATGCTGCCGCACCTGGCGGTATGAATTATGGAAAGGATTCCGTCCGTCAGGAACTGAAAGAAAACCCTTCGGCCTCCCTGGTGAAGGTGGGACATCTGGAATGTGCCTACAGCAAGGAGATGTTTGAGGAAGAAGGTACCTATTACACCAGCCATCTCTGGGTGACAGGCATTGACAATGTTGCTTTCGAATGTTCGTTTACCGTACCGAAAGGAGAACATGTGGATGAGGCGGAAAAGATTATATCCAGCCTTGAGATCCGTAAAGACGGGCAAAAGTATCCTGCGGAAATCATTCCTATTCGCCTTTCTGAGATTTATCAGGTGAACGAAGCCTACGAGTGGGTGACAGATACGGTGAAAACGCAATTGAAAAAAGACTTTCAGGGACTGGAAGAAGACCTGCAAAAGATACAGGATGTGATTGACAGTGGCGTTCTCTCTCCTAAGAAAAAAGAACCCTGGCTGGCGTTCGGTATCGCCATCTGTACGATTCTGGCTAATGAAGTGGAGGGTATGGAATGGATGACGCTGGTTGACGGTAACCGTGAAGTGCCGGTGTTGCGGTATGAAGGTTCGGAACAGTTGATTGATCCGATGAAATTGCTGTGGAGCCGGGTGAAAGCCGGAGAAGCTTGCGAAGTGGCAGAGGCATATAAGCAGGCGCTGATACACTAACCACCTATTATCACATTCGATTATTATGACCCCTTATTTACAAGTAGATAATCTTACCAAATCTTTTGGCGATTTGGTTCTTTTCGAAAATATTTCCTTCGGTATTGCCGAAGGCCAGCGTATCGGCTTGATCGCTAAAAACGGTACGGGTAAAACCACCTTATTAAATATACTCTCCGGAAAGGAGGGATATGATAGCGGCAATATTGTGTTCCGCCGTGACCTCCGGGTTGATTATTTGGAACAAGATCCGCAATATCCTGAAGAATTGACCGTGTTGGAAGCCTGCTTTCACCATGGTAACAGTACCGTGGAGTTGATAAAGGAGTACGAACGGTGCATGGAAACCGAAGGACATCCGGGACTGGATGACCTGCTGGTACGTATGGACCATGAAAAGGCCTGGGAGTATGAACAGAAGGCTAAACAGATACTTTCGCAACTCAAGATACGGAACTTTGACCAACAGGTGAAGCATCTCTCCGGAGGACAGCTTAAGAGGGTAGCTTTGGCCAATGCTTTGATTACCGAACCGGATTTGCTGATTTTGGACGAGCCTACCAACCATCTGGATCTCGACATGACCGAATGGCTGGAAGAGTATCTTCGCCGTACGAACCTCAGTCTGCTGATGGTGACGCATGACCGTTACTTTCTCGACCGTGTCTGTTCCGAAATCATCGAGATAGACAACCGTCAGGTTTATCAATACAAAGGAAATTACAGTTATTATCTGGAGAAACGCCAGGAACGCATCGAAGCGAAATCGGTCGAGATAGAGCGTGCGAACAATTTATATCGTACCGAGTTGGACTGGATGCGTCGTATGCCTCAGGCACGCGGACACAAAGCCCGGTATCGCGAAGATGCTTTTTATGAACTGGAGAAAGTTGCCAAACAACGATTTAACAATGACAATGTGAAGCTGGAAGTGAAAGCTTCTTATATTGGCAGCAAGATATTCGAGGCTGATCATCTCTATAAGAGCTTTGGTGACCTGAAGATATTGGAAGATTTCTCTTACATCTTCGCCCGTTATGAAAAGATGGGAATTGTGGGGAATAACGGTACGGGGAAGTCTACTTTTATAAAAATATTGATGGGACAGGTGCAGCCTGACAGTGGTACACTGGATATTGGAGAGACCGTACGTTTCGGATACTATTCGCAGGACGGATTACAGTTTGACGAGCAGATGAAAGTCATTGACGTTGTGCAGGATATCGCCGAGGTCATTGAGTTGGGTAACGGCAAGAAGCTAACGGCTTCCCAGTTTCTGCAACACTTCTTATTTACTCCCGAAACTCAACATAGTTATGTATACAAATTGAGTGGGGGAGAACGCCGTCGACTTTATCTCTGTACCGTGCTGATGCGTAACCCGAACTTCCTGGTACTTGACGAGCCGACGAATGATCTCGATATTATTACCTTGAATGTGTTGGAGGAATATTTGCAGAACTTCAAGGGATGTGTCATTGTCGTTTCGCACGACCGCTACTTTATGGATAAAGTGGTCGACCACCTGTTGGTATTCAACGGACAGGGAGATATTCGTGACTTTCCCGGTAATTACAGCGATTATCGTGACTGGAAAGAAGCCAAATCCCAAAAGGAGAAGGAGGCGGAGAAACCACAGGAAGAAAAAACAGCCCGTGTCCGCCTGAACGAGAAGCGCAAGATGAGTTTCAAAGAGAAACGGGAATTCGAACAACTGGAAAAGGAAATAGCCGAGCTGGAAACAGAGAAACTACAGATAGAAGAACTGCTCTGCAGTGGTACGCTTTCGGTAGACGAACTGACGGAAAAATCGAAGCGATTGCCCGAGGTAAACGATCTGATAGACGAGAAAACCATGCGTTGGCTTGAACTTAGCGAAATAGAATCATGAACCTGACCAATTATCATAGTCATACCCTCTATTGTGACGGCCGTGCCGGCATGGAGGATTTTATCCGTTTTGCCATCAGCCGGGGATTTACGTCCTATGGTATTTCTTCGCATGCCCCTCTGCCGTTTCCGACTCATTGGACGATGGAATGGGATCGTATGGACGACTATCTGGATGAATTTACCCGGATGAAAGAGAAATATGCTTCGGAAATCGAACTGGCTGTCGGGCTGGAAATAGATTACCTGAACGAAGACAGTAATCCTTCCGTCCGGCGTTTCCAAGAGTTGCCGCTCGACTACCGTATCGGTTCGGTACATCTGCTTTACAATGACCGGGATGAAGTAGTGGATATCGATGTATGTGCAGAGGTGTTCCGGGATATCGTCGATCAGCATTTCGGCGGTGACCTCGACCGTGTGATTCATCTGTATTATGACCGTCTGCTACGAATGGTCGAACTGGGAGGCTTTGATATTCTGGGACACGCCGATAAGATGCATCACAATGCAGCCTGTTACCGCCCCGGTCTGTTGGACGAGTCTTGGTACGATGCATTGATACACGACTATTTCTCCGCTGTTGCAGCCAAAGGATATATTGTAGAGATCAATACAAAAGCTTTGCATCATTTGAATACTTTCTTCCCGAACGAACGGTATTTCCCGTTGCTGAAGGAGTTGGGAGTTCGTGTACAGGTGAACAGTGATTCGCATTATCCCGAACGGATCAATAGCGGACGTCCCGAGGCATTGGCCGCGTTGCAGAAAGCAGGCTTTGAAACAGTGACCGAATGGCACGGGGGGAAATGGATAGAGATGCCACTTTAAACCAATATATCATGAAACACAAAAACTTATTGTTAGCTTTGCCGTTTGCTTTCTTTGTATTTGCCGGCATATCATTGTCCTCTTGTAAAGACACTCCTGTCCGTAAACTTTATAAAAGTGATATAGACTGGAAACTTACCTGGCAGGACGAGTTCGATAAAGACGGTGCACCCGATCCCGAAAAATGGGTATTCTCTCCCTGGCACCCTTTCTGTCGGGATAATAACTTTGTCACCTTTGTAAAAGACGGCAAGCTCGTCTTGCGTGCTTTGCCCAATAACGATCCGAATGACACGATCCGCTATATGGCCGGCTGTGTGGAGACTTTGGGCAAAAAAGATTTTTTGTACGGGCGCTTTGAAGTATGTGCCAAATTGGGCAGTGCTAAAGGTTCCTGGCCTGCCATCTGGTTAAAACCAACCGATTCGACCACATACGGGGCATGGCCTAAATGTGGAGAGATCGATATTATGGAGCAGCTGAATAAGGATACATTTGTCTACCACACCATGCATACGGAATATATTAAGGTATTAGGGCATAAAACAGATCCGGATTATTACACCACTGCGTCCTATAATCCGCATGAATTTAATGTGTTCGGCATGGAATGGACACCGGACAAAATAGATATGTTTATCAACGATTCCCTGACCTTCAGTTATCCCCGTATTCAAGAAGAAGGTTCTGTGCAATGGCCTTTTGACGTTCCGTTCTTCCTCTTGCTCAACCAGATACTCGGAGGATGGGCAGGCGAGATAGACGACACAGAACTTCCCGTACAGATGGAGGTAGACTGGGTGCGTTATTACGAATTACCGGAAAATAAAAAATAGACTGTAAGAAGGCTTTATTGTATGCCTTTTTTCGGGAAAACAGCTTGGGACACCGGGGCTCCGTCTGCACGATACAGATAGGTTCCCGGTGTTTTTATACATATCTCTTTATTGCCGGACAGTCTGATGGTTGCAGTCTGCCAGGCGGCAATGTAATACATTCCACCGGTAAAAGCCACCTGTGCCTCTTCATCATTTCGCAAGATCTGTATCCTCGAAGTATCGAATGTGGCTGTCTTCTCCTGAGTAGAGCCCGGAAGAAGTAGGTACCGATAGCTGGCAGGGGCTCCGGGCGAATGTTTTATGTAAATAGAGAAGATATTACTTTCCAGCATTTTGGGAGCATACATTCCCATAAAGTCATGCCATTGTCCTTTCTTCTTTTCTGTTTGTACCGGACAAAGTTCGTCTTGCAGGAGGATATATCCGGTGTTATCATGAAAATACCGGCGGTTTCCTTCCGACCATACTTCTCCTTTCTTAAAACGCTGGTCGATGGAGGTGATCAGTGTGGCTGTGCTGTCTGTGTGGATATTGCTGCCCAGGCACAGGATAAATTCATCGGTAAATATCCATACTTTGTTTGCAGACAGTCCGTTACGGTTCAGGTGCATGGCTGTGATTCCATGTTTCCCATCCGTTGTTCCGCCTACGAGATTGGTTTGATTGCGTGAATCCGCTCCGCTTTCTGTTGGAATAGGAGCGTCACTTTCATAGGTTGTAATACCGGGTATCCGCCGCCAGTCCCAGAAAGGAAAAATATTGTGGTATTCATCACCACGAATGTATGTATAGATAGCTCCGTCTGCCATATAATAGCCTTTCAGGTTATCTTCATTTACCAGCTCCGTCCCGATCACCCTGTCGGATGCCATGCGTACGGATGCCATCCAATGGGGGGTGCGGTGGATGGTGAGGTCCGAATCTCCGAAGAACTTGTCTCCGGTAAACTCATTGTTCGTATCCGGATGGAGGAAGTTGCGTGCAATCAACTCTTTTATCTCCCGCGCTTGTTGATCATTGCTTCCTTTCATCAAAGAACAGGCTGCGAAAAGTAAATTGAATGATTTATGAATGTCAGCACTATGGAAGAGTTGTCGGTTCAGTCCGTTCACATCCCAGTAACCCCTCCATACAATCCATTGGTACCCTTTCAGGAGCAGAGATACGAGAATATCCTGTTGCCGACGGTCGAATGCCAGCGGCGTACCGGCAAATAGTTCGGAGTAAAAACTCATATTACAGAGAAAAGAGAGTCCGTAATTGCCGAACTGTTGCTGGGGACCGTGCTGATGAAAACTCCAGTCCGGTTGAATCCCCTCTTTCTGTCCCAGTACGATTTCCGAGCATATATTTTCCCGTGCTTCCTTTATCAGTTCGGCATCGTTCAGAAGTAATCCCCGGATCAGTACGTTGCCTGCCAGCCATACCTTATTTTGTCCGGTCATGCCAAACTGTGATTGTTCCATCACCCGGATGGCCTCTTGTTTTTCTTTCTCCGTCATTTCGGTTTCGAAAAGGAGGAAGGCCGGACCCAAGGTGCGGGGAATACCTATCTGATTGTACCACCAGTTTTTGCAGACCGGCTTTTGGACAAACCAGTACTTCATAGCTTGATGGATGATGCTGACTACTGCGGAAATCTCCTGTGCAGATACGTTCTCTTGTTCACGGGCATAGTATTTGATCAGTTTCAGTATTCGTTCGGTATGTTGTTTCGGTTCCCATCCCGAGCGTTTTGTGTCAGCGTAATTAATATCCGGCCATGAACCGTCTCCCCGGATCGTGCTGATCAAGCGATGTATCTCCTCCTGTCGGATGGGATAAAGTTGTTGTAGTTCGATAACGTTCTGGTCGGAAACCTCTTTTTCGGGAGGAATCTTCGACAATAATTGTAAATAGGGTTGTTTCTCTTCATCCATCCCGATTATAGACCGGATGTAGTTCTGCTTGATACGTTCATTCTCTTTGCCGGTTTGTGCAGAAAGGCAGGAAAAGATCGTGCAGATAAATAGCACGAACAGGGAGATTCTTTTCATATATCGAGTGTGTTTTTCATTGTATATATTAATAGGGCCGAACGAATCAGAAAAAGTTTCTGACCCGTTCAGTCTCTGTGTGGCTATTCTGTACGTTTACAAGAGTTTGCCATTAGGAATTCATTCAGGGAGCTTTCATAATTGCCTTGTAACAGGATATGGTGATTACCCAGTGGGTTTTTCAGGAAATAGTCGGCCGGTGTATTCATCTTTACACGTACTTGTGTACGGCACATATTGATGTAATTGGTGTTTTCGGTCAGAGTTCCGGTAGACAGGTAATATTCGTCCAGGCATTCGCCACCACATTTCACAATGGTGACATCTCCTTCCGGTAGCAGTCCTTGAATACCGATGCCGCTTTCTGTTTCAAAGTGATTACGAATGATGTAACGTTCGGTCTGTTTCATTCCGATTGTGCAATGGGCCAATATAATTTCGTTGTTACGGGCGTTTATCATCGAAGGATTTGCCATGAAACCCACTTTCCCGGTCAGTGCTTTAGCCACTAATAATGTAAATACGGATTGTAAGTCGCCTTCACATCCGGCAATGATCCCTTCGTCGTTCAACATGGCAAGGGCAAGACAGCCTGTAGTGCCTGTACGCTCTATCAGTTTGAAGCAGCTCACTGTCACTGCACTTAGTTTTTCTTCTTTACAGATTCGCTTAATGGCCCGATAGAGACGCATGGCTTTAATCATATCTTCGGGAGTGCCTTCGCGGCAAGCCAGTGCCTGTGAAGCCACAGCGGCACACGAAGCGCCGACTTCGTTATCCTTAATCCGGTCATATACATCATAAATCCGTTCCAACGGGATGTCCAGATACTCGATTCCCCAACGTCGTTTTGCGAGCAGGTAGTCCACATTGCTTGCAATCAACCAGGAAGAGGGAGTGCCGATCACCCCGATGCGGAGTCCTACCAACGAACGCTGCGCCTTGAAATTGGTATATAGTACCTGTATTCTCTGGACGATACTCATAAAGTCCCCGTGGAGGATCTCACTCTTCATGCCCCGGCCGCGCAACCAGGAAGAGATTTCAAGCGCCGCCGCCAAGGAGTTTTGCATTCCGTCGGCCAGAATAATGGCAGGGCGGGGGAGCGATTCAAAGCATTGCATGACCAATCTTTCTACCCCTCCGGTAGCTATGAAGATGATGCTGAAATCATCTTTTGTCAACTGGTGGATGTCCCGGTAATCGACAAACTTCACGGTGAAATATTTTTCCAGTTCACTAAGTACGGCTTCGTGCGAACTACGTATAGTTACCTGCTTATGCAGAATCGATGCAAATGTGATTAGGTTTATGGTCATTATGTTATCGTTTTAGGTTTGTAGTTATACAAATGTATCGTTTTCCGTTGAGATTATCATAACGTTTTTAACCTTGATAAGGTTTTTAAAGTTTTTATGTCTTTGTGTCCGATTTATTATGTACATTTGCCGCTCATATTTATTAATTGACCATTATATAATTAAAGATTATGCCAACCATATCGATTCGCGGAACAGAGATGCCTGCATCTCCTATCAGAAAGCTGGCTCCCCTGGCAGATGCTGCCAAACAGCGGGGAATCCATGTATTTCACCTGAATATCGGACAGCCAGACCTGCCCACTCCTCAGGCCGCGATTGACGCGATACGCAACATCGACCGCAAGGTGCTCGAGTACAGCCCCAGTGCCGGTTATCGTAGCTATCGCGAGAAATTAGTAGGATATTACGAGAAGTTCAATATCAACCTGACGGCAGATGATATTATCATTACTACCGGTGGCTCCGAAGCGGTGCTTTTCTCATTCATGTCGTGCCTCAATCCGGGAGATGAAATCATAGTTCCCGAGCCGGCATACGCCAACTATATGGCTTTTGCCATTTCGGCGGGAGCTAAGATACGTACCATTGCCACGACAATCGAAGAAGGGTTTTCACTTCCGAAAGTAGAGAAGTTCGAAGAACTGATTAACGAGCGTACCAAGGGGATCTTGATTTGTAATCCGAACAATCCGACCGGTTACCTGTATACCCGCCGTGAGATGAACCAGATTCGTGATCTGGTGAAGAAATACGATCTTTTCCTTTTCTCCGACGAAGTCTACCGTGAGTTTATCTATACCGGTTCACCTTATATTTCGGCCTGCCATCTGGAAGGAATTGAAAATAATGTAGTGCTGATTGACTCCGTATCCAAGCGTTATTCCGAATGTGGTATCCGTATCGGTGCCCTGATCACGAAGAACAAAGAGGTGCGTGATGCTGTAATGAAGTTCTGTCAGGCACGTCTGAGTCCCCCTTTGATCGGGCAGATTGCTGCTGAGGCCTCGTTAGATGCTCCCGAAGAATACTCGCGTGAAACCTATGATGAATACGTAGAGCGCCGTAAATGCCTGATTGACGGACTGAACCGTATACCGGGTGTGTATTCTCCTATTCCTATGGGTGCTTTCTATACAGTAGCCAAACTACCGGTCGATGATTCGGATAAGTTTTGTGCGTGGTGTCTGTCTGAGTTCGAGTACGAAGGGCAGACTGTGTTTATGGCTCCTGCTTCCGGTTTTTATACTACTCCGGGTTCCGGAAAAAATGAAGTCCGCATTGCCTATGTGCTCAAGAAAGAGGACTTGACCCGTGCACTCTTTGTTTTGCAAAAGGCATTGGAGGCTTATCCGGGAAGAACAGAATAATACTTGTACATGTCGTTCACTCATCCACATAATCAAAGCAATTCAGTTTCCTCTTCCGGAGCGAAGGGGAAATTGAGGCTTTCTTATTTTCTTGCCCGTCGGATTTATCGTGATACGGATGGTGGAAAACAAGTTTCCCGTCCTGCCGTTGTGATTGCCATGATTGGTATTGCCATCGGTCTGGCGGTGATGATCATTGCCGTATCCGTTGTGATTGGATTCAAGAGTGAAGTACGCAATAAAGTAATCGGATTCGGTTCGCATATCCAGATCAGTAATTTCGATGCGGTAGGTTCTTACGAGACCCACCCGGTTGTGGTGAATGACAGTATGATGGTCGCACTTTCTGCCCTTCCCGAGGTAAAGCATGTGCAGCGGTACTCCACGAAGCCGGGAATGATTAAGACAGACGATGCTTTTCAGGGGATGGTGCTCAAGGGAGTCGGCCCGGAGTTTGATCCCACCTTTTTCCGTGATCATCTGATAGAAGGAGAGATCCCGGCTTTCAGTGATACGGCCTCTACCAACCAGGTAGTGATATCGAAAGCAATAGCCGACAGGCTGAAATTGAAGTTGGGAGATAAAATCTATACCTACTTCATTCAGAAAGACGTGCGTGCCCGCCGGCTGACGGTGAAAGGCATCTATCAGACAAACTTTTCCGAATATGATAATCTCTTTCTGCTGACCGATCTGTATCTGGTGAACCGTTTGAATAACTGGGCTCCCGGTCAGGTGAGCGGGGCGGAATTGCAGGTGCGTGATTATGATAAGCTGGAAGATATCACCTATCGGATTGCTACCGATACGGATAATAAGCAAGATATCTACGGAGGTACTTATTATGTTCAAAGCATAGAGCAGATGAATCCCCAGATATTTGCCTGGCTCGATCTGCTCGACCTGAATGTATGGGTGATTCTGATTCTGATGGTCGGCGTAGCCGGTTTCACCATGATTTCCGGGTTACTGATCATCATCCTTGAACGTACACAGATGATCGGCATATTGAAGGCATTGGGAGCAAATGATTTCACTATCCGTAAAGTATTCCTGTGGTTTTCTGTCTTCCTGATTGGCAAGGGGATGTTGTGGGGCAATGCAATCGGTATCGTTTTCTGTATTTTGCAGTCACAGTTCGGACTGTTCAAGCTCGACCCCGAAACCTACTATGTAAGTATGGTGCCGGTCTCTATGAATATCTGGCTTTTCCTCCTGATCAATGCCGGCACTTTATTGACTTCTGTACTGATGTTGGTCGGACCTTCTTACCTGATAACCAAAATTAATCCGGCCGACTCCATGCGATACGAGTAATGGGGTTATCTGCGCATGAAATCACCCTTTCCGCGATAGAGGCGGTAAAGCTTCAACTTCAAGGTCTGTAACGGACGGATTATGTCAAAAACCGGCAGCGTAAAGTAGTAAGAACGGTTGTCACCCATCTCACCGGCTGTTTTGTTGATGACGTAGGCTTGTACCGAATAGCGGACGAACCACAGTAACAGGGATAACCCGACAACCAACCAGTGGAAGCTGAGGATACCGAATACAATCCCCGCCAGGCAAGCGGCATAAAACAGCAGTCGCGTACCGGTTTCCAATCCCAGGAGCCAGCGTTGCGAGCCTTTATAGAATCGGGAAGTTGCCATGTAGCTCACCTTTTCTTCTTTCCAGTCCTTATAGCGTTCCACGGGTTGCATCCGTATCACGGCATCCGGTGAGGTCTCTACCCGGGTGTTGTTTTCATTGGCAACCTGGTTGATGAACAGATCGTCTTCTCCGCGCTGCATATTCAGATGGGTAGAGAATCCCTTGACTTTGAAGAACAACTCCTTCCGGTAGGCCAGATTGCGTCCGATACCCATATACGGTTTACCTGCCAGGGCAAATCCCAGATAGCGGAGCGAGGTGAAAAGCGAGTCGAAAGATGCCCGCTTGTGCAGCCAGCCTTTTCCTCGTTCGTAGCCGCTATATCCCAGTACGATGTCTGTACTCGATGTAAAATTACGCGCCATTCGCCGGAGCCATTGGTTGCTGACCGGAGCACAATCGGCTTCTGTGAATACCAGCCAGTCGTGTTTGCTGGCTTTGATTCCCAGTGTCAATGCCAGTTTTTTCCGGCTGATGTACCGGGCACTGTCCGGAGTAAAACTGTGATACAGGTTGGGATATTCTTCCTCCAATGCCGATAGCAAGTCTTCGCTTTCGTCTGTGGAGCCATCATTAATGACGATTACTTCAAAGTCCGGATAATCCTGTTTCAAGATCGTGGGCAGGTTGCGGCGTAGGTTTTCCGATTCGTTTCGTGCACAGATCACCACAGATAGGGGAGGCAGTTCCCGTCCGAAGTGTACTTCGTCTTTTCCGACAGAGAGGTTGTGGGTGTGTATACGGTTGTACAGTCCGAGATAGTAGATAAGTTGAATGATTAAAAGAACACCTGTAGCCGACAGTAGTATCAGTTCAGTTGTATTGAATGTGAATGCTTCCATTTACTCTTACAAGATTTTTATGTCACAAAAGTACATAATTTTTTCAGAGATTCGTCGATTTGTATCCCTCTTATTTCTTATTGTCCAGATATTCTTTTTTAAACATATCGACAAACAACAAGAACAGCGACAGCACAAGCGGTCCGAAGATGACTCCCATGAATCCGAACAAGGATAATCCGATGACTACGCCGAAGATGGTTATTAGCGGATGGGTGTCTGCCATTTTCTTCTGGAGGATAAACCGTATCAGGTTATCACATTGCGAGACGACAATTCCACCGTAAGCCGCCAGTCCGATGGCGTTTGCCCACTCGCCGGTCAGTGCAAGATAGGCGGCTACCGGAAACCATACCAAGGCTGTCCCCACCATCGGGATGATTGTGGCGAAGCAGGTCAGCACTCCTATCAGCCAGGCATTCGGTGCTCCGAAGATGAAATAACCGATCAGGGCTACCCCTCCCTGAATGACTGCAAGCAAGGGAATGCCAATGGCATTGGAACGGACAATCATATTGATTTCATGGGTTACCTCCCGGGTATTCTTTTCGTTGAAAGGCAGGATGTCGTCGATGTAGGCTTCCATTTTAGTTCCTCCTATCAACATGAAGTACAGTACGAAGACCAATACAAACAGGTTGACGGCAAAACTGCTGATGCCTCCCATCACTGCCTGCCCTATCTTGGGAAGCAGGGAGACGATGAATGAAAGTGTGTCGCTGCCCAGCACATCATATCCTGTTTTTGCTTTAATGATTCCCGCTAACTCTTCGACAGGGGTAATGATGGCCTGGGGATCCAGGTTGATATCCTGCAATTTATTGACCAGCATCCATACAATCAGCGAGATGGGAACCAGGAAGCACAGAATGGCTTCTCCTGTGATCAGCAGTGCTGCGAAGCTTCGTTTCATTCGTGCACCGAGATAGATCATCTGTTTGCGTACAAGGATGTAGATAGTGAGTGCCCCCAGTAATCCGCCAAGGAAGGGAGTGATTTGCCGGAACAAGATAATGCCCAGTCCGATAATGATAATAATCAGAGAATATTTCCAATATTTTTCTTTCATAATAAATAAAAAGGAGAATAGAGATTCCTCTCTATTTATAACATTACACCAATTAAAATGTTTCGCTCCTAAGGCAGATCGAGACTGAAAATAGTTTGTCCCGGACGGCTTTCCCGGATGGATAAGTGTCCGTCATGTTGCCGGATGATCTGTTTGCAAAGACTGAGCCCGATTCCGCTTCCTTCCGTTTTCGTTGTGAAGAACGGAATGAAGATCTGTTCCCGTATCTCTTCCGGTATGCCGGGGCCATTATCTTCTATCTCGACCTGCAGACGGTCTGCCCGCCGTACGCGGAGAATGATTCTTCCATCCGCCTGTCCCTCGAGTGCCTGCATCGCATTTTTCAGCAGATTAAGAAAGACTTGTGACAGTTGATTGGGATCACCATCTGTTTCTATCGGGTCCGGCACGCATTGCAGCATGAACCGGATGCCGCGTTCCCGAAAGTCGCTTTGCAGCAATTCTTCAAGATTGCGGAGCATCTCGGTCAATGCGAAGCGCCTTTTTTCCGGATGGGGGAGATAGGACAGATGCCGGAATGACTCCGTAAACTCCATCAGCCGTTCGCTCTGAGCCTGTATAATCCGTAGTCCGCGTGCCGATTTTTCGTTGATATCCGGACGCTCGGACAAGGTTTGTGAGAGTGAAAGGATCGGTGCGATGGTATTCATGATTTCATGCGTCAGCACATGTGTCAGTTTGCTCCATGATTCGTTCTCCTTATCGCTCAATTCGTCGCCGATGTCTTTGATGGACAAGATGGTGATGGTTTCGCCGTCCAGAATCATCTTTTTCTCCGATATGCTGAGACTCTTGCGGATGCCGGTTACATTCAGCAGTTGTGCCAATTGGGTTTCGGTATAGAGACGGTTGCATTTCAGCAGCGAGAAAGCGGCACTGTTGGCAATAATGATTCTACCCGAGTCGTCCCAGGCAAGCACGCCGCTGGGCACCTCCTCGAGCAGTGATTGATAGAAATGTTCTTGTTTGTGACTTTCGCCTTTGGTGCGGGCAAGGAGGTCGTTAAGCCGGTTGAGGGAGCGGTTCAACTGTGCCTGCTCTTTGCCGACATTTGCCTCCGGAAAGTAGAGCATATTATCCTTATCCTGCACGGCGTCGAAGAACAGTCTGATTTTCCGGTTAAACGTATTCAACTGCCGGGTCAATGCACCGATCTGGAACAGCGAACAGAGCAGCAGTATACCGCCGATGATGTATCCCGTATGCGACACGACCAACCATAGTCCGGTGCCTGCTGTGACCAGTATCAGCAATACGTGAAACAGTATGATGAAATAGATGCGTTGACTGAATATCATTGGGGTCAGAGTTTGAATCGTTTGAGTTTATTGTATAATGTTTGCCGGCTCACTCCCAATTGTTCGGCTGCGGCAGTCAGGTTACCGTTGTTTTGCAGGATGGCAGTTTCGATGGCCCTCCGCTCCACCTCTTCCAGATTGGGGACAGTGGCGGTTGCCTGCGGTTGCCAGGTCTGTTTCACCAAGATATCTTTGGGGCGGATTACGCTGCCTTCACACAAGATGACCGCTTTTTCGATGGTGTGCTGCAACTCCCTTATATTGCCCGGCCAATGATAACTGCGTAATTTTTCGACAGTCTGCTCGTGTATCCGTATTTCCTGCCGTTGATATTTAGAGGTGAATTTACGTAAGAAGCAGTCGATAAAGAGTAGGATATCATCTCCCCGTTCACGTAGGGGAGGCAGTTCCAGATGAATGGTGTTGATGCGGTAGAACAGGTCTTCGCGAAACATGCCCTGCTTCACCATTTCCGGTATATCTTTGTTCGTTGCCGAAATCAGGCGGATATCAACCGGAATCACTTTGTTACTGCCCAGACGAGTCACATTCCGGCTTTGCAATACGGTGAGGAGCTTGGTTTGGAGTGGGAGAGGGAGGTTGCCCAGTTCGTCCATGAACAGTGAACTGCCGTTGGCCGCTTCAAACTTTCCGGGACGGCTTTCGTGGGCATCGGTGAAAGCTCCCCGTTCGTGTCCGAACAGTTCACTTTCGAACAGCGACTCGCTGATGGCCCCCATATCTACGTTCAGCATCGGACGTGCGCCACGAGGTGAGAGGCGGTGTATCTCCCGTGCCAGTATTTCTTTGCCCGTTCCGTTTTCTCCCGTTATCAGGATGTTGGCGTCCGTGCGTGCCACTTTCGATACCACTTTCATCAGTTGCAACATGGCAGGCGAACGCCCCACCAGCATTTCGAATCCCTCAGCCCTGTCAACTTTTGCAGTACGTTCCGGAGCTTTGCGGCTACGGTAGGCTTCCGTCACCTTGTCGATCAGGGTCTGGTTGTCCCATGGTTTCAGCAGGAAGTCGGCTGCACCGTTTTTAAGTGCTTTAACGGCAAGTTCCACATCTCCGTAAGCGGTCAGCATCACTACGGGTAGGGTGGGAGCCATCTGCCGGATGTGCCCCAACCAGTAAAGTCCCTCGTTGCCATTGTTGATACCCGCCGAGAAGTTCATGTCCAGGATGACTACATCGATGCGGCGCGTTGTCAGCAGGGCGGTGATCTGATTTGGATTCGAAGCTGTCAGTATCTTGCTGAAGTAGTTTTCGAGCAGAAGTTCGAGTGAGGCCAATACTCCTTTGTTATCGTCTACAATCAGAATGGTTCCTGTGTTCATAGCATCTCCTTTTGATTCGCTTCCTTTTTTAAGTTCGTGGTAAAGATATTTGTTTTTGTAACTCCCTGCAAGAGAGTGTCCAATATTTAGACGTTTTCGGATTGAGAATTTATGCCGGAGAAGTATCAGAAAGTATTCCAGTGGGAAACAATCGTCAAGTGTCCAATATCTGTACACGGTGGCGTCCAGATATTGGACACTATTGTATATGGTTGAATTGTATCTATCTGATTATAAGTTGATTGTTTCTTTTGGCACAGCGTTTGCATATTAGATTAACATGAAACATTTTATATCATTTTGTACCTTTCTTCTTTTTTCAACTCTCTTGTTTGCACAAGCAGAGAGGTCGCTCGACGAATGTATCCGTATTGCATGGAAACAGAATCCGTCTTTACGGAATAGCGGGATAGATATCAAAGAAGCCCGGATGGATTACATCTCTTCTGTGGCGAGTTTCCTGCCCCGTGTCAGTGTATCGGCCGAAGCCGGACGTAACTTCGGGCGTTCCATCGACCCGAATACCAACGGATATACCAACGATACCTTTGATGAAGGAACTGTCGGGCTGGACATGACCCTTTCGCTCTTTGAGGGTTTCACCCGTATCAACCGGGTACGTTTTGAGAAGATGAACCGCAACCGGAGTGAGTGGGCTTTGAAAGAACGCCGTAACGAACTGGCCTGTCAGGTGACGGATGCCTATTATAAACTTCTGCTTGAAGAGCGGATGCTCGATCTGGCTTTAGAGCAGAGCCGCCTTAGCGAGCGTTATCTCAAACAGACCGAGGCTTTCGTCGAGTTGGGATTGAAGTCGGTTTCTGATTTGCAGGAAGTCAAAGCCCGTCGCGAAGGTGATATTTACCGCTATCAGGCCCGTCAGAATGGTTGTCGTCTGGCATTGCTCCGCTTGAAGCAGCTATTGAATCTGCATGCCGAAGATACGCTGGCCGTACAAGATACTATCAACTACGAACTTCTTTCGGCCTATCCGCTGCCACAAACGGAAGAACTCTATACGCAGTCTCTGGTGGCGATGCCTTCGATGCGGATGATGGAACTCAGGCAACGTGCAGCCCGTAAGGAGTATGCCATGGCAGGAGGTAAATTTTCGCCAACCGTCTTTGCCCGCTTTTCAATGGCTTCCCGTTACCTCGATGGTTTTTCTACCAAACAGTTGAACGACAATTTAGGCAAGTATATCGGTATCGGTATTTCCATCCCTCTGCTGAGCGGGCTGGAACGACTGACTACCCTGCGCAAACACAAGTTGAATATATTCCGCCTCCGGAACGAGGAAGAACTGCAAAAGCAACAACTCTATACGGAGGTGGAGCAAACGGTTCTTTCTCTCCGTTCCGGTTATGATGAATTCCGGCAAGTGTTGCAGCAGTTCAGAGCCGAAGAGCTGGTACTGAAAGAATCCGAACGGAAATGGGAAGAGGGGCTTATCTCCGTCTTTCAGTTGATGGAGGCCCGCAATCGCTTCATCTCCTCCAAAGCCGAGTTGGCGCGGGTACGCTTGCAGGTAGATATGACTTTGAAGATGGAAACCTATTATCGCACGGGGAGCTTCTGTACGTTGCCCGGTGAAGAGTGATGGACGAGTTGTACAACTCGTCGTATACCAGTTGCTCAACTCGTCATGTACCAGTTGTACAACTCGTACACCGTTTCTCTACGGCCCGATGATATGACCTTATAAACAAACGTGAATTATATATAAAGCAATAATTATCTATGGATACAATGATCGAACGCAAACCCGGAATGAAGCGGAAGCATTATTATGCCGTCGCCGGAGCCGTGGTATTGGTGGGACTTGTTTTTTACTTTATTTTCAGAGACACTTCCTCTTCTATGAATGTGGAAAAAGACCGGCTGACCATTGCTACAGTTACCCGGGGAGAGTTCAGTGATTACATCCGGGTTATCGGACAAGTGATGCCCAACCGCATCATTTATATGGATGCGATAGAAGGAGGCCGTGTGGAAGAGCGCCTGAAAGAGGAAGGAGCCATCGTCAAGGCAGGCGATGTGATTCTTCGTCTCAGTAATCCGCTCCTGAACATCGGAATCATGCAGAGCGAAGCCGATCTGGCCTATCAGGAGAACGAGTTGCGCAATACCCGCATCAGCATGGAGCAGGAACATCTGCGGCTGAAACAGGAACGCATCGGCCTGAATAAGGAACTGGCTGTGAAACAACGGCGTTACGAGCAATACAGCCGCCTTATCAAAGAGCAGCTGATAGCGCAAGAGGAGTTTCGCCTGGCTGCCGAAGAGTACGAAGCGGCAAGGGCACAACTGGAAGTCATTGACGAACGCATCCGGCAGGACAATTTTTTCAGGGAAAGCCAGATCAGCAGCCTCGACGAGAATATCCGTAACATGAAGCGCAGCCTCGCCCTGGTACGCGAGCGGGTGGAAAACCTGAAGGTAAAAGCTCCCATCGATGGACAGGTGGGCAATCTCGATGCCCAGATCGGCCAGTCCATTGCTGCCGGCGAACATATCGGGCAGATCATCACCCCCGACCTCAAAGTACAGGCTCTGATCGACGAATACTACGTGGAGAGGGTAGTTCCCGGACTTCCGGCGGATTTCACCCGTGACGGAGGCAACTATAAACTTGAAGTGACCAAACCCTATCCGGAAGTAAAAGAGGGACAATTCCGTACCGACCTTCAGTTTACTGCCGGACGTCCCGAAAACATCCGTGCCGGGCAGACGTATCACATCAATCTTCAGTTGGGAGATCCTGCCCAGGCCATTCTTGTACCTCGTGGAGGATTCTTCCAAATAACAGGAGGCCGCTGGATGTATGTTCTTGACGAAAGTGGTAAATTTGCCACGCGCCGGCCTATCCGTATCGGGCGGCAGAATCCGCAGTACTACGAAGTGACCGAAGGATTGAAACCGGGCGACCGGGTGATTATTTCCGGGTATGAATTGTTTGGGGATAACGAGAGGTTGAATTTGAAATAGAAAAGGCCTTTTCTCCGTTCTCCTGCAGAGAAGGGAGGAAAAGGCTTCCTTTTAACAAAATAATTATGATTAAGACAGAAAAACTATCTATGCTCTTCACCACTGAAGAGGTGCAGACCAAAGCCCTGAACGAAGTGACCATGCAAGTAGAACAGGGAGAATTTGTAGCGATCATGGGACCTTCCGGTTGTGGCAAGTCCACTTTGCTGAATATTCTGGGCACTCTCGATTCGCCTACTTCCGGCTCTTATTTTTTTGAGGGAAAACAGGTGGACAAGATGAGTGAGAATCAACTGACCGCCCTTCGCAAAGGAAATCTGGGATTCATCTTCCAGAGCTTTAACCTGATCGATGAACTGACCGTATACGAAAATGTGGAACTCCCCCTGGTGTATCTGGGGATAAAGCCCGCAGTGCGGAAAGAGAAAGTGAAACGGGTGCTCGAGAAAGTAAACCTGTTGCATCGTGCCAGTCATTTTCCGCAGCAGCTTTCCGGAGGACAGCAGCAACGTGTTGCCATAGCTCGCGCCGTGGTGACGGACTGCAAGTTGTTGCTTGCCGATGAACCTACCGGAAACCTGGACTCGGTGAACGGTGTGGAGGTAATGGAGTTGTTACGAGAATTGAACCGGCAGGGGACTACCATTATCATCGTCACCCACTCACAACGTGATGCCACTTATGCCCACCGGATTATCCGGTTGCTAGACGGAAAAATAGTGGCCGAAGACATCAACCGCCCGCTGACCGAAACCTCCGGGCCTAACACAGAGAGCGTATGATAGGGAATTATTGGAATAGTGCCTACCGCAACCTGATGAAGCGGAAAGGATTCAGTTTCATCAATGTTTTCGGGTTGGCAGTCGGCATGGCATCGGCTCTGCTGATCTTGACTTACGTCACCTTTGAGTTCAGTTTCGACAAGATGCACCAGAAGTACGAGCGCATCTTCCGTGTGGAAAGTACTTTCTACGAGGGAGAAGTGCAGACCGACTATTGGGCCAGCAGTTCGTTCGGTTATGGTTCGGCCATGAAGGAGAATCTGGCCGGCATTGAAGATTATACCCGGGTGGTCTCTTTGTATCAGCCCGAGCAGATAGTGAAGTACGGTGAACTGACTTTGCGCGAAAACCAGATAGCTTATGCCGATCCCGGTTTCTTCCGCCTGTTCGATTTCGAGCTGGTGAAAGGAGATAAGGCCACTTGCCTTTCCATGCCCCGCCAGGTGGTCATCACCGAACGTATTGCCCGGAAGTATTTTCAGGACGAAGACCCCATCGGAAAGATACTTATCTTTACGGGACCGTATGACAAGGTGGTTTGCGAAGTGACAGGGGTGATGAAAGAGATGCCTTCCAATTCGCATATCCATTATAATTTCCTGATTTCCTATAAGTCACTCGGGCAATATCTGCATGACTATTGGTACAAGCACGAGGTTTATACTTATGTGCTGCTCGATTCGCCCGAAAGGAAGGAAGAGATAGAAAAGGCGTTTCCGGCAATGTCGGAGAAGTATAAGACGGACGAGGCGCTGAAAAATAAAATATGGGGTGTGTCACTGACACCGCTTGCCGATATTCATCTTAAACCGCAAGTTGGTTACGAGGCCGAAATCAAGGGAAACCGTACGGCCATGATCGCCCTGATCTTTGCTGCAATTGCCATTTTGGCTATTGCCTGGATCAATTATATCAACCTGACTGTGGCCCGCTCGATGGAACGTGCCAAGGAGGTAGGAGTGCGCCGGGTAATAGGAGCTTTCCGCAAGCAGCTTGTATCTCAATTCTTGTTTGAGGCCTTGGTCATGAACCTGGTTGCATTGGTACTGGCAGTGGGACTGATCGAGTTGATCTTGCCATACTTCAATCAGTTGGTAAGCCGTACGGTAACTTTCTCCGTTTGGCTGACGGGATACTGGTGGCTTTTGCTTTTGATCGTATTTGTAGGGGGAATTTTCCTCTCCGGTTACTATCCTGCATTGGCGCTTCTCAACCGGAAACCGATTACGTTGCTGAAGGGAAAGTTCCTGAACAGCAAGTCGGGCGAAGGCACTCGCAAAGTATTGGTAGTCGTTCAGTACACGGCATCTATGATTCTGCTCTGCGGCACATTGATTGTGTTTGCGCAGTTGAACTTCATGCGCAATCAGTCGCTGGGAGTGAAGACGGACCAGACTCTGGTTGTCAAATTTCCCGGACGGACCGAAGGCATGAACACGAAACTCGAAGCCATGAAGAAGGCCATTGCCCGCCTGCCTTTGGTAGATAAAGTTACCTTCTCGGGTGCCGTGCCGGGCGAAGAGGTGGCTACCTTCTTGTCTAACAGGCGAAAGAGTGATGCTTTGAAGCAGAATCGCCTTTATGAAATGTTGGTATGCGACCCGGATTATATTGATGCTTATGGACTGCAACTGGTGGCAGGGCGCGGATTCTCCGAAGATTATGGAGACGATGTGAATAAGTTGGTGGTCAACGAGTCTGCTGTCCGTAACCTGGGAATCGCCTCTAACGAAGAGGCTCTCGGCGAGGAGATAGAGGTGGAATGTACCGATGCCCCGATGCAGATTATCGGAGTGGTGAAGGACTACCATCAGCAGGCACTCAACAAGAATTATACCCCGATTATGCTGATCCACAAAGATAAGATCGGTTGGCTACCGCAACGCTACATCTCCATTGTGATGAAGTCCGGCGACCCGAAGGAATTGGTTTCGCAGGTGGAGGAGATCTGGCATCGCTATTTCGAGGATTCCAGCTATGACTTCTTCTTTCTCGATCAATTCTTCGATCATCAGTATCGTCAGGACGAGGTGTTTGGTGTCATGATCGGTTGTTTCACCGGACTGGCCATCTTCATCTCATGTCTGGGATTGTGGGTATTGGTGATGTTCTCCTGCACTACCCGTACCAAGGAGATGGGTATCCGGAAAGTATTGGGAGCTACCCGTTGGAATCTGTTCTATCAGCTGGGTAAAGGCTTTTTCCAATTGATCCTGATAGCGGTAATCATTGCGTTGCCCGTTGCCTGGTTCAGTATGAATGCCTGGTTGAGTCATTATGCTTTCCGTACCGATCTGAAGATATGGTTCTTTGCAGTTCCGGTAGTGTTGATGCTGTTGATTTCGTTTGTGACGGTAGCCTGCCAGACGGTGAAGATTATCGTAGGCAAACCGGCACGGTCATTGCGGTATGAGTAAGATTCCGGAATAAAATAAGTCGCATTCGGCACAGAGTGCATGAGGGTGTCATAGTTCACCACAGATTATACAGATAAATATTATTGGTTATCAGTAGATTAAAAATCTATCTTGTAAATCCGTGTAATCAGTGGTGAACAATGACACCCTCAGTGCCTTTTGTGGTGAACTTTAGCCTTTGGGTTGTTGCGTCTGGGTTTCTTCTCCCCAATGCGTTTTCGCTTCCAGTTCTTCCCGGTCACGCACCTCTTTCGCCTTCTTTGCATAGACAATCATGCGCAGGGACTGGTCGTAAGTAAAGTAATTCCATACCCAGTTCAGTAGGACATTTGCTTTGTTGCGTACTCCCAAGATCGAACGTAAATGGACGACTAGCCACATCACCCAAGCCAGCCATCCGGCGGTTTTGAAACTACTGAACTCTGCCACGGCGCGATTGCGCCCTACGGTTGCCATCGATCCCAGGTTCCGGTAATGGAACGGCTGCATCGGCTTTCCTTTCTGTAGTCTTTGCAGGTTCTTGGCAAGCAGTTCGCCTTGTTGAATGGCCACTTGTGCCAGTTGCGGGTGTCCGTTAGGATAGTTCTTGTCCGTAGTCTGAATACATTGGTCCCCGATGGCAAAAATAGTGTCTGTTCCCTGTACACGGTTGAATTCGTCTACTTTGATTCTTCTTCCGCGTCCCAGTAATTCTCCGTCTATATTGCCGAAAGTGATGGCTGCCACGCCGCTCACCCAGATAAACGTACGTGTCGCTATCTCTGTACCGTCTTCCAACATCACTTTATGATCTTTGTAATCTGTCACCCGCTTGTTCAGCAGGATGTTGACTCCCATTTCACGCAGAAACTGTTCGGCATGGCGGGATGAATCTTCGGACATTCCCGCCAGGAGACGGTCGCCCGCTTCAATCAGGTAGATGTGCATCAGGCTGCTGGGCATATCCGGATAATCGTTGGGCAGTACGAACTTCTTCATTTCCGAAAGCACTCCGGCTATTTCCACTCCGGTGGCCCCTCCGCCTACAACAACGACATTGAGCAACTCCTGCCGTTCACGTTCCGTACTGCAAGTGATCGACCGTTCAAAGTTTGCCAGTAGGGCATTTCTCAGTCCCATGGCTTCCGAAACGGTTTTCATAGGCATGGCCTCTTCTTCAATGTGCTCGTTGCCGAAGAAGTTGGAGGTGGTGCCGGCTGCCAGTACCAGGTAGTCGTATTCTGCTTTACCGATGGAAGTCTGAATCATCTTTTTCTCAGGGAAGATGGCCCGTACTTCTGCCATACGGAAGTAAAAGTCCTTTCGTTTCTGAAAAATTTTCCGGAACGGGAAAGAGATGGAACTGGGTTCAAGTCCGGCTGAAGCGACTTGATAAATAAGGGGAGGAAACTGGTGATAATTGTTCTTATCGACTAAAACAACCTGGAAACCAGACTTTTTTAGCTTGTTGGCCAATTTAAGACCGCCGAAGCCACCACCTACGATGATGACACGCTTCTTGTCGTTTTTTACAATGTTGAAACTCATACTGAAAACTTCTATTTAACCTGATGTGTCTAAAACCTAATGTCATGGTTATAAACGCTTGTCATAGGTAAAAAGTTCAGCTAAAAGAACGGTTTCAGAAGATGTTTCAAGAGGCTTTTTCACCATAGATTACACAGATTACCGCAGGTAGTTTGTGCTGACAATCGGTCGTTCACTCTTTTAGAGCCTGTTTTAATTTTGTTTGAGATATGTTTTCAGGGATGTTTTCCGGTTTTTGCAAGGAGCATAGCGGGCTATGTGACGGGTAAAAACGGGGAAATAGACCGAGAAAAAACTCAAAACAGGTCAATAAAATTCCTGTAAATTTATTCAAGGAAAATTTAAACAGGGCACTTAATCTGCGCTAATCTGTATCATCTATAGTGGTTTCTGATGTTCCCTGTAGACTTTTTATAATTCCGGTACCATGCAGAATTTAGTCTCCGGAAAATCTTTCTTCAGATACCGTTGGATGAAGAGTTGTGTATCCTCCTGTATCGTCCGGTCCTCTACCGTCGGGTAGAGGTTGTAGAGAACGGTATCCAGTTTGATCCCCCGGTTTTTAATGGCTTCCAGGCTGAGCAATGTGTGGTTGATACTGCCCAGTTTGCCGGAAGTGACAAACAACAGCGGGTATTCCTTCTGCGCAATATAGTCAATCGTGAGCAATTCGTCGGTAAGCGGCACCATCAGGCCTCCGGCTCCCTCGAGCAGGACAACGTCGTAACGGCGGCTCAACTCTTCTGTAGCACGTTCTATTTTGTCAAAGTCGATGGGACGTCCGTCTATGCGTGAAGCGAGGTGTGGAGAACAGGGGTAAGAGAAGATTTCTGGCATGGTCAGTCCTTCCCGGTCGTCATCAGTGGGGGCGATGCCCATGATGCGGCGGTGCAGGTCGATGTCTTCCGAGTGGCCTGTATTGCCTGTCTGGATAAATTTCTGAGTAATGGTGCGTTGCCCTTTCCGGTTCAGTTCGCGTGCCAGGAATCCTGTGGCATAACTCTTGCCTGCATCCGTATCGATGCCGCTGATAAAATACACATTCTTTTTCATACTTCTTTTGTTTGAGACCCGCAGGTCGTTTTTCTTATCTCTTTTTTGCTATTATATAGATGGGGTGGTAGGTCAGTGAAACAGAACCTTTGCCGGGACTGAACAGACGTTCGTATTCCTGACAGAAGAGGTTCAGTTTGCTCCGGGTCCAGCTTTGGTTACAAGTACCTGTTACTCCGGTCTGCTTCAGATGATAAAGCACCTCCATCGGATTGTTGAAATTCAGTGAGATGACTTCTTCCTCCGTGTGCACAATGTCGTATAGTGCCGAGAGCGAGGCAGTCAGCTCTTCTCTCGAACGGTAGGCGAGTCCCTGTCCGGTCAGTTGGCGAATCTCCTTCATGTTTTCTTTTCCGAAAGTACTGAAGGCAATGTATCCCTGCGCATTCAGGATGTTTTCACATTTCTGGAAAAAAGCATCGGGATGTTCGAACCATTGCAGGACGGAACAGGAAGTGATCAGTTCCGTTCCGTGTGGGAAGTCAAGTGCTTCGGCATCTCCGGGCAAGAAGGAGACCCGCTCGTTCAGGATATCTCTGCAGCTATGGCGCATCTCTTCGCAAAGGTCGTTCAGCAGCAAGTGTTCCGGGCGGAACGAACGGAGTAGCAGACGCGAATAAGTACCCGTGCCGCAGCCGAACTCTACAACACGGCGGAGGGAGTGCGCAGGGAGGTGTTGCTGCAACAAACTGCACATTTTCCGGGCGATTTGTTGTTGCACCCGGGCTTCGTGCGGATAGGTGCCGATTGCTTTCGTGAAGCGTTGGGCGATCAGTAGTTTGGAGGAAGCTGCGGCAGGAGCGAGATTTTCTTTCAATATCTTTTCGTCATAATGTGCTCCGTCATATCGCTGAATTTCATTGCAATATTTTTGCCAGACCTGTTCCTGGTTCTTCGGTGGGAAGATATGATCGGATTCTCCGATGATTGCTTTATTCCAGACAAAGGTGGATAGGGGCAGTTCGCTGTATTGTCTGCCGATGGCCGCCAGTTCTTCTTTCAATTCTTCTACCGGTCGTTGGGGAGCTATTTCCAGGAAAGCTTGAAAGGCACTTCCCGATCCGCACATTCGCCGGCGGAACTTCTGTAGGGTCGCTTCATTGAGATTATTGAGTGTACCTTCAAATATGGCGGGAGGAATTCCCCGCATATCATCGATAGGGAAAGGTGTCCCGTTGATGGCAATGCTTTGCTTGAGGGGGAGGTTGCTGTCCGGTAACACTTGGGAAGCTGCCCATACCCCCATGGACCAGGCAACAACATAGATCCCGTCATACGTGGAGAGCAATGTGCTGTCAAAATCGAGAGAACGGTAATCATAGCAGATTATCAGATCTTTATTTGGGGGGAGATTGTGCATGAAGGGAGTTTCATCCATTCCCCATCCGGCAAAGAAGAGGAGAGCCTCTTTTCGGAGGGGAGGGCATCCGGCGACTTCACATCCGGTTCCTGTCTCAGAGTGAAGGGAGTTTACAGATTTTTGGGGTGGATATAGTCTTTTCAGTTTCATAAGTTTATTACTTTGATGATACAGGCCGTATTGTTGCTATCACTCTTTTCACTTCCTCTTCCGTTACGTCTGCCGTTAATGAAAAACGGATACGGGAAGTTCCTTCCGGTACCGTAGGCGGACGGACAGGCAACGCATAAAACCCTTTGCGTTGCAGCTCTTCTGCCATACGGACGGCGGAAGAACTTTCACCCGCGATCATGGGTACGATTTGGCTGGCCGAGGCAGAAAAGTATCCTTTCTTCTGGAGGCCGGTCCGCAAGTTGCTGCTGATGGCTGCCAGGTGTTCCCTCTTCTCCTGATATTCCGCCAGATGGCGCAGTACAAATGAGGTCCATTGCAGGGTGACAGGCGGGAGTGCAGTGGTGAAGATAAAGGGACGCATTTTATTTATCAGATAGTCCCGTATCACCTGCCTGCACACGATATATGCCCCAGAGGAAGCCAGTGCCTTTCCGAAAGTGCCCACCAAAAAGTCGATATCCGATATGCATCCGTATGCTTCGGCACATCCCAGTCCGCCGGTTCCCCGGACACCGACAGCATGGGCTTCGTCTAAGTAAAGCAATACGTTCGGATACTTGCGTTTCAGTTTGACCAACCGGGGTAAGTCTGCTTCGTCACCATCCATACTGAAAATACTTTCGGTAACGATAATAACCTGTTCATATTCTTTGTGGTAAGTCTCTACTAGTCTTTCCAACTGGCTGTATTCGTTGTGCCGGTAGCGGATACATTTGGCATCTGATAGCCGAATGCCGTCTATCAGGCTGGCATGTATCAACTTGTCGGCCAGAATCAGTGTTTTTGTGTCGCATACGGCAGGTAGGATTCCGGTATTGGCATGATATCCGCAATTGAATACCAGTGCCGCTTCTGTTCCAAATAAGGAAGACAAGGTAGCTTCCAGTTCATCGTATGCGGCAAAATTGCCGGTAAGCAGGCGGGAAGAAGAGGAAGAGAACTTAATTTCTTCCGGCTTCACTGTCTGCCAGAAAGCTTTTAACAGTCCACTGTCGTTAGCCAACCCCAGATAATCATTTGACGAAAGGTTTAGCATCCGTTGTCCCCCGATGATTACCTCTTTGCCCTGATGTACCAGGGTAGGAAGGGTGCGGAAGTTATCTTTCTTTTTAAGGAGTTGCAGCTCGTCAAGGAAACGGGTGAGTTCACCTCTTTCCGTTTCTTGGTTTTTATTCATATTTGTAATGTTTTTGAGTTTGATTCACCACAGAGTAGCACAGAGTTTCACAGAGATTATTTTCTCTTAATATCTTATAAACAAGAGATTGAAACTCTGTGAGACTCTTGTTACTCTGTGGTGAAGTTTGATTCGCCTCTATTTCGTTTGGGAACCGGGAAGGCCGTTACTTATGATCCTTATCATCCCTTCCGTGAGTTTGGTCAACTGTTCGGGCGTAATGATAAACGGAGGCATTACATAGATCAGTTTGCCAAACGGACGGAGCCAGATGCCTTCCTCCACAAAACGGCGTTGCAGGTATGCCATATTCACCGGTTCTTTCATCTCGATCACTCCGATGGCACCCAGTACACGGACGTCTGCTACCTGAGGGAGCTCACGTGCCGGAGCTAATTCACGGTTCAGTTGAGCTTCTATTCGTTTTACGTTTTCTTGCCAGCCGGAAGTTAGAAGTAACCGTACCGATGCGCAGGCTACGGCACATGCCAACGGGTTTCCCATAAACGTAGGCCCGTGCATGAATGCTCCCGGTGCATGGTTGGAGATGCAGTCTGCCACTTCATTGGTGGTCAGTACTGCCGATAAAGTCATGTATCCACCTGTCAATGCTTTGCCGATGCACATGATGTCCGGCTCTACTCCGGCATGTTCCCAGGCGAAGAGTTTTCCGGTACGTCCGAATCCGGTTGCTATTTCATCGAAGATCAACAGTACCCCATACCGGTGGCAGAGGCGCGCAGCTTCTCTTAAATATTCCGGATGGTAGAAACGCATGCCTCCCGCACCTTGTACAATGGGCTCGAGGATGAAAGCTGCCAGTTCATCGGTATGTTTCTCCAGCAGATGCTCCAACGGACGGATGTCTTCCGGGTTCCATTCATCTCCGAACCGGGAGGAGGGAGCAGGGAGGAAGTGGCGGATGGGAAGTGCCGAACCAAAGATACTGTGCATCCCCGTTACAGGATCGCATACCGACATGGCATTCCAGGTATCTCCGTGGTAACCGTTACGGATGGTGACGAAATTATTTTTCTCCGGTTTTCCGGCTGCATACCAGTATTGTACGGCCATCTTCAGTGCAACTTCGACAGCTACGGAGCCGGAATCGGCATAGAATATCTTTTGCATAGAGGGCGGGACCAGAGGAAGCAACAGTTTGCCTAGTTCGATAGCCGGATCGTGCGTCAGTCCGCCGAACATGACATGCGACATCCGGCTGAGTTGATCTTGTACAGCCTGGTTTAATATCGGGTGATTGTATCCGTGCACCGCACACCACCACGATGACATTCCTTCGATCAGTGTCTGTCCGCTTTCCAGGGTGATGGTGGCACCGTCAGCCCGTTTCACCTTATATACCGGGAGCGGATTCGAAGTTGAAGTATACGGATGCCACAAATGTTCGCAGTCAAATTGTGAGTCGGCAAAGTGATATCCTTCCGAGAGAATCATCTCTTTATCATCCGATACCTTGGAGCCGAGTGTTGTCAGCAGATCGCCTACGATGGCGGAGTTGATGCCGATATAGAGGGATTTCCGGACGGCCTCTGGTGTCAGTTGCGAGCGCCCTCCGGCAAAGCGCAGGTAAGCCGCAGGGTTAATGAACCGGAAAAGAGCCACAGTGGTCAGTATCTCTTCTTCACTGAGAGGAGACTGATGCTCGAGCGGAGTGCCGGGTATGGGTTGCAGCAAGTTGATCGGGATGGATTGGATGTTGAGATCGCGGAGTGTGAAGGCAAATTCGATCCGTTGTTCCACAGTTTCACCCATGCCGATGATGCCTCCGCAGCAGAGGTCCATCCCTACTCGTCGTGCGGCATGCAAGGTTTTCAGCTTTTGTTCCTGTGTATGCGTGGTACAGAGCGAGTCGAAGTGGGAAGGAGCCGTTTCGAGGTTACAGTGGTACCGGGTCACTCCGGCATCATACAATGCCTGCAACTCTTCTTCGTCCAACAGTCCGAGCGAAGCGCACAACCGGATAGACGAATGGCGACGCATCCGCCGGGCCGCTACACAGAGCTCTTTCATGTTTTTGGGAGAAGGTTTGCGTCCACTGGTCACCAATGAAAAGCGGTTGACCCCTTGTGCTTCGTTGTATTTTGCTTGTCGCAGGCACTCTTCCGCGCTCACCAGATCGTATACATCGGCCTTGGTCTTGTAGTGAGACGACTGGGCGCACCATTTACAATTTTCCGGACACCGTCCCGAGCGGGCATTGATGATGGAACACATGTCGAACTCCTGCGAAGCGCAGGCGGTGGTGATGTCGTGCGCGGCATCATACAACTCTTCTTTACGGGGATAGAGCGCCAGCCATTCGGCCTGCTCTCGGCTGATAGCCGTTCCTTGTAATACTTGGTTTTTTATTTCTTCGATAGTCATAGGGTGGGGATATTAAAAAAGAGGTTGCCGGTCCCATTGGGATGGGAGGCAACCTCTTTAGGTGTAATGTGTGAGGCGGATGTCACAACAGTTGACTGTGCGGCACCGGCATAAGAATATTTGGATGATTGGAGTTGAGTAAGAAGCAAGAGCAATGGTTCGGGAGATAACGTGAGGTTCTCCCAATCTTCTTCCGGAACGGAATCTTCTGTTTCCCGTTGCGGATCAAGTCCGGTTGTATGTGGAGTTTGCTGCTTGCACAACGCACATTCGGTGATGTTCTTTCTCAACTGTCCGATGGTGACACACAAACCCAGGGTGGCAAATATGGCATAAGCCTTCCGGCTCCACTGGCGGAAGCGGATAAACGAATGTGATATGTACCTTTCTTTTTTCATAAGCCGTATGGTGATATCGGGTCATCGGACGGCGGCAAAGCTACAAAGAATCTACGGAATGACCAAGGGATAGCATCGGTTTGTAAGCAGGGACCTCTCCTCTACCACAAAGACGGTATAAGAATCCCTTATAAAGGGGATTTCAAGAACAATCCCCATACTCTACTTTTGCAGCAGGAAATGATCCGTGAAAATTAATTAAAAAATGTAGGTGGCTTTTGACACACCTTCAAGAATAAGATAACAATTTCAAGGCTTTTAACAACAATCTGCCGGATTGTGTGTTAAACAAAAGATTCTAATTTAAACATAACTAAACTTAAGGTATGAAGACCAATTTACGTCTATTATTTACGTTGCTCTTTGTCGTTTCGGTTGTTGCATTACGTGCCGGAACAATGAATGACATACGTGTTTCGGGCACTGTTGTGTCCGAAGGAGACCCGTTGCCCGGTGTGTCGGTATTAGTGAAAGGAACCGGCGTCGGTACTATTACCGGTATTGACGGCAAGTATTCCATCAATGTTCCGTCCGATGGTACGCTGGTATTCAGTTTTATCGGACTGAAATCTGTGGAACATAAAGTGGGAGGACGCTCAGTGATCAATGTCGAGCTGGTGCCCGACAGTAAGCAATTGGAAGAAGTAATGGTAGTAGCCTATGCCACTGCCAAGAAATATAGTTTCACCGGTGCCGCCTCTACCGTTAAAGGTGACGAGATAGCGAAGTTACAAACCTCGAGCGTATCACGTGCCCTTGAAGGAACCGTAGCCGGTCTGCAGGCAAGTGCCGCAAGCGGTCAGCCGGGTACCGATGCCACAATCCGTATTCGCGGTATCGGATCCATCAATGCATCCAGTGCACCTCTCTATGTAGTGGACGGTGTGCCCTATGACGGTAGTGTGAACTCTATCAACCCCGAAGATATCGCATCGATGACCGTTCTGAAAGATGCGGCCTCAGCTGCTTTGTACGGTTCGCGTGGAGCCAACGGTGTGATTATTATCACCACCAAGCAGGGACAAAGCGATTCGAAGACTACAGTGAACGTGAAAGCCAGCTTCGGTGGTTCCAATCGTGCGGTACGTGATTACGACCGGATCGGCACCGATCAGTATTTCGAACTTTATTGGGAGGCTTTGCGTAACCAATATGCACTGGATACAAAGAACTATACTCCTCAGACAGCAGCTATCAAAGCTTCTAAAGACTTGGTAGGAAAACTGATGGGGGCCGGCCCCAATCCTTATGGCTCTAAATACCCTCAGCCGGTAGGTACGGATGGAAAATTGGCGGATGGAGCCGTTCCGCTCTGGAACTTCGACTGGCAGGATGCCATGGAGCAGCAGGCACTTCGTACGGAACTGGGACTGAATGTTTCAGGAGGCGGCAAAACCAATCAATACTACTTCTCTGCCGGATACCTGAATGATAAAGGTATTGCGTTGGAGTCCGGTTATGAACGCTTTAATCTCCGTTCGAACGTGACAAGCCAGATGACCAAGTGGCTTCGGGGAGGAGTGAACATGAGTTTTGCCCACTCTTTGCAGAATTATCCCGTATCATCGGATACGAAAACAAGTAATGTCATCAATGCCGGCCGTTTGATGAACGGATTCTATCCCATCTATCAGATGAACGAAGATGGAACCTATAAACTGGATTCCGAGGGACAGCGGATGTATGATTTCGGTTCTTACCGTCCGTCCGGTTCGATGGCTAACTGGAACCTTCCGGCCACATTGCCCAATGATAAGTCGGAACGTATGAAAGATGAATTTTCAGGACGTACTTTCCTTGAAGTTACCTTTATCGAAGGGCTGAAGTTTAAGACCAGCTTCAACTTTGACCTGATCAACTATAATTCACTCGACTATACCAATCCTAAAATAGGGCCGGCTGTTAACACCGGAGGTTCATCGAGCCGTGAAAACGACCGTACTTTCTCGTGGACCTGGAATAATATCCTGACTTATGACAAAACCCTCGGAGAGCATCATTTCAATCTGCTGGCCGGACAAGAAGCCTATTCCTACCGTTACGATGTGCTGCGAGCATCCCGTTCGAACATGGCATTGCCTGATTTTCCCGAACTGGCTGTCGGTTCGTTGGTAACCGGAGGGACAGGATACCGCGTAGATTACTCGTTGGTGGGATATTTCCTAAATGCCCAATATGACTATCAAAGCAAATATTTCTTCTCGGGTTCGTATCGGCGGGACGGGTCTTCCCGTTTTGCTCCCGAAACCCGTTGGGGTAATTTCTGGTCCGTCGGTGCTTCCTGGCGTATCGACCGTGAAGATTTCATGGTAGCTGCGAGCGACTGGCTTTCTGCCCTGACTTTGAAGGTCAGTTATGGTGCGCAGGGTAACGATAACCTGGGAACGTATTATGCCAGCAGCGGACTTTATTCGGTGGTAAGCAATAATGGGGAGAATGCGTTGGTATCCGATCGTCTGGCTACACCAAAACTGAAATGGGAAACCAACCTGAACTTCAATGCCGGCATAGACTTCTCGTTGTTCAACAACCGATTCTCCGGTTCATTCGATTTCTTCCAGCGGCGTTCGAAAGATTTGCTCTATTCCCGTCCGCTGGCTCCCTCGCTCGGTTATAATTCAGTGGACGAGAATGTAGGCGAACTGAAGAATACCGGTGTTGAAATCGATCTGAAAGGTACCTTAATCCATACCCGGGACTTTATGTGGCGATTGGGGCTTAACCTGACACATTATAAGAATGTCGTGACCGACCTTCCATTAAAAGATATGCCTGTAAGCGGAGTTCATAAACTGGCTGTGGGACGTTCTGTCTATGATTTTTACATGAAGCAATGGGCGGGTGTTGATCCGGAGAACGGCGATCCGTTGTGGTACAAAAATGTGAAAGATGCCAATGACAAGATCACCGGACGTACGACTACCAATGACTATGCCCAAGCAGATTATTACTATACCGGCAAATCATCCTTACCCAAAGTGTACGGAGGATTTAATACCGCTTTCTCGTATAAAGGCTTTGAACTGTCCACCATTTTTGCCTATAGTATCGGTAATTATATTGTGGACCGTGACGTAACTATGCTGTGGCATAACGGAAGTTCTACCGGACGTGCCTGGTCGACAGAGATTCTGAACCGTTGGACACCGGAGAATCGATATACTGATGTGCCGGCTCTGAAAACCGTATCGAACAGTTGGAATGCAAATTCCACCCGTAACCTGTTCAATAACTCGTTCCTGCGGATGAAGAATATCACATTATCGTATAACTTCCCGCAACCGATGATAAAGAAAATCAGCCTGAACAGTCTGCAATTGTTTGTGCAGGCCGATAATCTGCTTACCGTTTCGAAGAATCAGGGACTCGACCCCGAACAGGATATCAGTGGACTGACGTATTACCGTTATCCGGCCATGCGTTCCATTTCCGGAGGAATCAATGTTTCGTTCTAAGGCTTTAATCCCCGGAAAAGGGCTGTTGCAATCGTATGCTCCGCCCCGGTTTAATCATGCATAAATCACATATAACAGATATAGTAAAGTATAAAATAACAGATGATATGAGAACAATACGATTTAACAATAACAGACATATCTCTTCTTCTCCTCTTCCTCGGACAGAGGGTGGGAGAGAGGTTTCCGTGAGTGATACCTCCGGAGATAAGATCCCTAAAGGTAAGTTTTCCTTTCTCCTTCTCTTCTTCCTTTTGTTCCTGGGGAGTTGCAGCAGCGACTTCCTCGACAATAAGCCGACAGATGCCGTAGATTCCGGCCTCGTACCTGTACCTTCGAATGCCGAACGCATCTTTAATGGTGCGTGGTACAATCTATTCGAATATGGTACCACTTATGCCAACATCGGCTATCGTGCTTTGATGTGCCTGGACGACATGATGGCCGACGACGTGGTTTCGCGCCCTATGTATGGGTTTAATTCTTCTTATCAGTTCAATGACGTGGTGATGCCTTCCGACGGACGTACCACTTTCGCCTGGTATCTGATGTATAAGACCATTGACAACTGTAATACGGCCATTTCTATTCAAGCTACCGGAGATGATGATACACCTGAGTTCCGGCATGCCCAGGGACAGGCACTTGCCGTACGTGCTTTCTGTTATCTTCATTTGGCACAGCATTATCAGTTCACCTATCTGAAAGATAAGAATGCTCTTTGTGTACCGTTGTATACCGAACCGACCAATCCGAATACCAAACCTAAAGGAAAGGCAACGCTCGAAGAGATCTATACACAGATCATCAATGACCTCAACCGTGCCAAAGGACTTCTTGACGGTTATGTACGTCCGAATGACAAGTCGAAATACAAACCTAACACCGATGTGGTAAACGGACTTCTGGCTCGTACTTATCTGCTTACCGGACAGTGGGACGAAGCCGCCAAAGCCGCATTGGAAGCTGCCAAAGGTTACACTCTGATGACGGATGCCAAAAACTATATGGGCTTCAACGATATATCGAATACCGAGTGGATCTGGGGACATCCGCAATCTGTCAGCCAGTCCGATGCCAGCTATAACTTCTATTATCTGGATGTGGTAGAACCCGATTCATACAATAGTTTTATGGCCGATCCGCATTTCAAGGACACCTTTACCGAAGGTGATATCCGTCTGGAATTGTTCCAGTGGATGCGTGAAGGTTATCTGGGATACCGCAAGTTCCGCATCCGTTCCGACCAGACGGGCGATATTGTCATCATGCGTTCTGCCGAAATGTATTTGATAGCTGCCGAAGCTTTGGCGCGTAAAGGTCAATTGGGCGAAGCCGTAAAACCGCTCAATACTTTGAGAAACGCCCGCGGACTGGCCGATTATGATCTTACCGGAAAAAATCAGGAGCAGGTGATTGATGAAATTCTGATGGAACGTCGCCGTGAACTTTGGGGTGAAGGATTTGGCATTACTGATGTTCTCCGTACACAACGTCCTGTGGTACGTGTCGCTTTGACCGAAGATGAAGCTGCCAAAGAATATGATTGCTGGCAACAGAACGGTACTTATAAAAAATATCATCCGGAAGGTCATTGGTTCACCAGCTTCCCCGATGGAACGAAGTTTGTGCCCAATAGCATATATTATTTGTATTCTATTCCTGAAAAAGAAACGAATGCGAATCCGAATCTGAAATAAGAAATCATAGTCAACTGATTTTATATGAACTGTTTCTGAAAAATCAGATAGTTAATATAATAGACGAAAGGTGTGTCATAACTCTACGGTGAATAAGAGTTGCGACACACCTTTTTTATCAATATCGTTAATGGTTAACTGAATATATACACAATGATTCCCGTTATGACTACATAAGCCAGTGCATAAGGAATGGCTGCTTTCAGGATCTCTCCCTCCTTACCTTGCTGGTTGCCTGCTGATGTGGCGATAGCAATACTTTGAGGAGAGATGATTTTGCCTCCTGTCGCACCTACCGTATTGGCGGCCGATAGCCAGTCGGGACTGACATTGATATGCCCTGCTACGCTGGCTTGCAGCTTTCCGAAAAGGATGTTCGAGGAGGTATCACTTCCGGTGATGAAGGTACCCAAACAACCGATAACCGGAGCAAAGAGAGGGTAGAGGCTTCCGGTAGCTGTGGCGAGTGCAGTGGCAATCACGGAAATCATGCCTGCCGTATCCATAATGGTAGATAAACCCACCAGGCAGATAACGGTGACGAACGTTTTCTTTAATTGTTTCACCGTGTTCCATAAAACGACAAACAGTTCTTTCACTTTAGCTCCCTGTATCAGACCGCCTACAAATGTGCCTACAAAAAGCAGAACTCCGGCATGTGTCAGCCAGGCGATGGTATAATTCACGGTGGAGTCATTGATGGGGAGGCTGATGCGTGTCACCCAATTGTTTTCGAGCGTACTTCGGAGGCCCGGAAAAAGCGGACTGGTCAGTATGATCAGTAACAAAATCAGCAGATAGATGCTCCAGGCATTCAGGATATCTTTCCCTTTCAGTGCGTTCTGCTGCGCTTTCTCTTTTTTGGGGGCAGTCAGTTTGCCATAAATGACGATAACGACGATAGACAAGATACTGCCGATGATAGCCGGTGATTCGGCTCCCATATATCGGGCCGCAACGTACTGGCTACCTAAAGATACAGCGCCTACCAGCAGTGCCAGAAATAGGTTTTTGGGTAATGATTTTATTTTTGGGTCGGTCAGGAAGAGTAGTACCAACGGTATCAGGAACATTAGTACGGAAAGTTGCAGTACGACGTTCGTACTCAGCACCTGTACATCCAGATTGGTTTCTTTGGCAAGTACCAGTACCGGTGTACCTATGGCACCGAAAGCCGTAGCCACACTATTGGCTATCAAGCTGACGGTGGCTGAAAAGATGGGTTTGAATCCCAGGCTGATCAGGATAGCGGCGGGGATGGCAACAGCTGTACCAAAACCTGCCATGGCTTCAAGTAACCCTCCGAAACCCCAGGTAAGGAGCAGTACCTGGATACTTTTATCGGTAGAGATGGAAGAGAATTGTTGTTTGATAATCTCCATCTTCTCTGTTTTCAGCAATACATTGTAGCTGAAGATAGCCATCAGGATGATAATCAGGATGGGAGAAACCGCTTTCAGTGCACCGTATACGAATGAAAATACCAAGTTATCTACCGCATAATGGAATCCGAAAAGAGCTATCAGTATAGTTACTATCAGGGAGATGACGCTACTTTTGTCACCCGGCATTTTAAAAAATGCCATTAATACAATCAAGAGCAATACCGGAACGATGGCAAGGATCAGTGTCATAATTGTCTGTTTTTAATAGTTGATGTTTAAGTTAAGATATTGATATAACAAAACCGGAACCTGTTTTGACGGATGAAATAATTATTTTTTTGCTGTATAGCGTTAAATAAAAAAAGGTGTAGCCCTCCGCATGGAAAGGCTACACCCTTTGGTCCGGATAGCTACACCCTTTTTATCGGATGGCTACACCCCAATACCGGGGATTTATTTTTTCTTCATATTCAAGATCTGTTGCAGTTGCTGTAGGTTGGCTTTAGCGGCCTCGTTACCCATCTGGGCAGCTTGGTTGAAGGCAGCGATGGCGCGTTGTACATCTCCATTGAGGAAGTTGTATACACCTACGTTGTTGATGAATTCTGCTGTTTGATGGTTGGCTTTATCCATATATTTGATTGCGTTTTCCAGATCTTTTTTGGTCAGTGATACGGCTGCGGCATTCAGGTTGGCTACTTCATCGTTCGGATACATGCGTACGGCAATGTCGAATACATTCACAAAATCGTTGCTTCCTTTCGGATAACTGTTGGCTACCTGATACATCTCGTTCAGACTCAGATATTTCGGGTTGACTTTTATCACCACCCGTCCTTGTTCTACATCGAAGTTGGCTACGGTGTAGTCTATCTTGCAGTTCACTTTGCGGAGTCCCGGATAAATCTCTTTCAGCATTGTGCGATAAGGAGCACCGCCGTCCACGCGCATGATTTCCTGTTTGCGGCGCGCATCGTCAGTCGTATTCTTGATGATACCGATAAATTTATCTTTATCCTTCATAGACGATTTTTCCAATGCTTGTACCAATCCGTCCCAATTTTCACCACCAAAAGTTACTTTGTAAAGTTTGCCGGGAACTTTTTCGTTGGTAGTCAGATAATTCTTCAGAGCTTCGGCACGTTTCTGCGACAGTTGTTCGTTGAATTTCAACGGACCCTCCGGTGAAGCGAATCCTTCGATACTGATTCCTGTTACTGTCAGGTTCTTGTCATTCTGAATCTTGTCGAACATAGCATGAATGTTCATCAGCTCTTTGTGGTTATTCATGAATTCCGGCTGGATCACAGCTTTGCTGACAGGAAAGTCGAGGTGAGCTTCATACTGTTCGCTACGGTTTTTCACCACCTCCACAGTCGGCTGAATATAAGCAACCACCGGTATCATGGCACTCAGGCGTTTCGCTTCGGTAGAAACGTCGTTTGTTATCAGCTCCTGAGCAAGCATCTCTTCGTTGTTGCCGCAGCCGCATAGATTTTCTACCAGATTCAATGAAGCATTTGCCATCCAGGGTTCGTAAGGGATCACCTGGGCATAGTTGAGCACTTCTCTTTTATTATAAGGAATTACGATTCCTGCAGGTAGTTCGCGGCTGATGGCTAATCCGCGCAAATAAGCCTTCTGACGGCGTTTGCCGTTGATGATGATCTCTTCCAGCGCTACGTTGTGCTGTCCGTCTGTCAGGAGCGGAGTAAGTGTGAGCATACGTTCGGGACTGACTGTCAGATTTTTCATATCGATCTTCATGTCTACATAAAGCGAATTGCCCTGTTGCCATAATGAAACATCGGATAGACTGATGGCATCTTTAAAAAATTTCTGGGCACTGGCCGGCATTACTACTGCGAGGGCCAAGAGGAAGTATATGATTTTTCTTTTCATTGTTACTGTTGGTTTAGTTTTTTATAATTGGTTCCGGTGAATGCGGGACGTTTACTTGATGGTATAAATGATGCTGAGTCCGACTTTGGTCGGTCCGAAATAATTCTTGTTGTTGTGCCCCAGCTTTTCACCACACTTGCCACATGCGTATTTGTCATAGTCCAGGCGGGCATATCCTGCACCGATAGTGGCTTCCATACTCCAGCGGTTTTTCAGTATCCAATGGTAGCCGTAAGAGATACCTGCACCATAGATCTTGCCGTCATAGCGGTAGTTGCCCAACCCGAAGATGTCGAGATTGCTCATGTTAACATCGGCATAATGGCCATGGAGACCGAAAAAACTACCGTTGAAACGTTCGCAAAGCCAGTAGCGGAGTTCAGGTTGTACCAGCCAGTGCTTGATCTGTCTGTCTTTGGAAAATTTCCAGGGATTGTAGTTGCCCGATACATCAAGAGTGAGTTTTTTCGCCAAGGCTACTTCAAATCCCAGGTTCGGAGTACTGGTGGCCCAGTAGAGGGCATTGGTTTTGATGGCGAACTTGGGAAGATAAGTTTTTGTTCCCTGCTCTTGTGCATGTATGCTTGTGGCAAATACAAGCAGGAAGCATGCTGCTAAAAAATGTTTGATTGTTCTCATTTTCATTTTGGTCTAGGTTTTTACATAAACTATTTGCGAGATTAAACGTCTGAGAGGGGGACTTTGTTGACTCATACTCAAAATAATGTTATAGGACATGCACGCTAACATTTTTAAGCAAATAATTGTTATCTTAATAAAGTCAGGATTCCAAACTTTTCATTTTCTCCGGGAAAGAGGGTGAAAATAAACAAGCAATTGTAACTTGGATTACATCTATTCTCTTTTTTACATGCTAATTTTACATATACTTTAAAATAATAGCCTATGAAAGAGCTTATCAATCGCCTGGAAGAGTTGAACAGGCAAGCCGAAAAAGGTGGTGGAGACGCCCGTATCGAGAAACAACATTCTGTCGGAAAATTGACGGCACGTGAACGTATCGACCTGCTTCTGGAGAAAGGATCGTTTATTGAACTCGATAAACTGGTGACCCATCGTTGTACGGATTTCGGTATGGAGAAACAGAAAATATCCGGTGATGGAGTTGTAACCGGATATGGTATGATCGGCAAACGGCTTGTGTATGTTTTTGCTCAGGACTTCACCGTTTTTGGCGGTGCATTGTCCGAAACGTATGCCAGGAAGATTTGTAAAGTGATGGATATGGCTATGCAGATGGGAGCACCCATCATCGGGCTGAACGATTCGGGAGGAGCCCGTATTCAGGAGGGAGTCCGTTCGCTGGCCGGTTATGCGGAGATATTCCTGCGTAATTCTTTGGCTTCCGGTGTCATCCCTCAGATCAGTGCCATCATGGGTCCGTGTGCGGGTGGGGCGGTCTATTCGCCTGCATTGACCGATTTTATCCTGATGGTGAAAAATTCCGGTTATATGTTTATCACCGGTCCCGATGTGGTGAAGAGCGTGACACAAGAAGAAGTCAGCAAAGAAGATCTGGGAGGGGCGGATGTCCATACCATGAAGTCGGGGGTGGCACACCTCTCTGCCGAAAATGATATTGAATGCATCAATTACATTCGTGAACTGATTTCTTATCTGCCCGGAAATAATATGGAAGAGCCTCCGTTTGTTGCTACTACCGATTCTCCGACGAGGCTTACGCCCGAACTGTCGGATCTGGTGCCTACCAATCCTAATCAGCCGTATGATATGAAAGAGATGATCCGTGCAGTGGCGGACGATAACAGTTTCTTTGAATTGCAGGAAGAGTTTGCCCGTAACATCGTTATCGGTTATATTCGCCTGAACGGGAAGACGATAGGGGTGGTGGCCAATCAGCCGTTGGCATTGGCCGGAACGCTCGATATCAATGCCTCTGTTAAGGCAGCCCGTTTTGTCCGTTTCTGCGATGCGTTCAATATTCCATTGCTCACACTGGTAGATGTACCGGGATTCCTTCCGGGGGTAGATCAGGAGTATGGCGGCATCATCCGCAACGGTGCCAAGTTGCTTTATGCCTATTGTGAAGCTACGGTGCCGAAGGTTACGGTGATTGCCCGTAAAGCTTATGGCGGAGCTTATGATGTAATGAGTTCCAAGCACATCAGGGGAGATGTGAATCTGGCTTATCCCACTGCCGAAATAGCCGTGATGGGCCCTGATGGAGCGGTGAACATTCTTTTCCGTAAAGAGATTGACAAAGCTGCCGACACCGAAGCCAGGCGTAAAGAGTTGCAGGATGACTATCGCAGCAAGTTTGCCAACCCTTACCGGGCTGCTGAGTTGGGCTACGTGGACGAGGTGATCGATCCGGCCATAACCCGTATGCGCCTGATACGCAGTTTTGAGATGCTTGCCAACAAGCGGCAGTCTAATCCGCCTAAGAAACATTCAAATCTTCCACTTTAAAGCAGAGGAGAACATCGTATGATAAAAAAGATATTAGTTGCGAATCGTGGCGAAATAGCCATGCGTATTTTCCGTACCTGCCGGGTAATGAATATTGCCACAGTGGCTATCTACACCCGGGTAGATCGGGGTGCCTTGCATGTGCGTTATGCCGAAGAGGCTTATTGTATTTCCGATTCTCCGGAAGATACGTCTTATCTGAAACCGGAAAAGATTCTGCAAATAGCCAAAAAGACAGGAGCTGCCATCCATCCGGGATATGGCTTTCTGTCTGAGAATGCGGACTTCGCCCGTCGTTGTGAGGAAGAAGGGGTAATCTTTATTGGTCCGAGTGCCGATATTATTGCCCGAATGGGTATCAAGACTGAGGCCCGCCGGATTATGCGTGAAGCCGGTTTACCGATCGTACCGGGCACGGAAGATCCGGTGAAAGGCATTGCCGAAGCCAAAAAGGTGGCTGCCGAAGTAGGCTATCCCATCATGCTGAAAGCACTGGCTGGGGGTGGTGGAAAAGGTATGCGTCTGGTACGCAGTGAAGAAGAAATGGAGACGGCATTGCGCCTTTCACAGTCTGAAGCCGGAACGTCGTTTGGCAACGATGCTGTTTATATTGAAAAATATATCGAGAATCCCCATCACATTGAAGTGCAGATATTGGGAGATAAATATGGAAATGTAATTCATCTTTATGAACGGGAATGTTCCATTCAGCGACGCAATCAGAAAGTAATTGAAGAATCGCCTTCTCCTTTTGTGAAGCCCGAAACACGTGCCAAGATGCTGAAGGTTGCAGTGGAGGCCTGTAAGCGGATTAATTATTACAGTGCCGGAACGCTGGAGTTCATGATGGATAAAGACCAGAATTTTTATTTTCTGGAAATGAATACCCGCCTGCAGGTAGAACATCCGGTGACGGAAGAGTGTACCGGGGTCGATCTGGTACGCGACATGATACTGGTAGCTGCCGGCAACCGTCTGCCTTACAGGCAAGAAGATGTCGAGTTCCGGGGAGCTGCCATTGAATGTCGCATTTATGCCGAAGATCCCGAGAATAACTTCATGCCTTCGCCCGGGGTGATAACCGTTCGTGAAGCTCCCGAAGGACGTAATGTCCGTTTGGACAGTGCGGCTTATGCGGGATTTGAGGTTTCGCTGCATTATGATCCGATGATTGCAAAGCTCTGTTGTTGGGGACGTAATCGTGATTCGGCTATTTCGAACATGGCCCGTGCGTTGCGCGAATATAAGATTCTGGGTATCAAGACTACGATTCCTTTCCATCAGCGTGTGTTGAAGAATGCGGCTTTCCTGAAAGGAGAGTACGATACTACCTTTATCGATACGCGCTTCGATAAGGAAGACCTGAAACGCAGGCAGAATACCGATCCGACAGTAGCGGTGATTGCTGCTGCGCTGAAACATTACGAAGAAGAGAAAGAGGCTGCTTCACGCGCCACTACGCTTCCGGTAGTAGGAGATTCGCTTTGGAAATATTACGGCAAGTTGCAAATGACTGCCAATAACTATTAAACTCAGAATGCTTATGACAACAATATTAGCAACTTATTATGCCAAAATACAGGATGTGCCCGACAGCGAGTATAAAGTGGAGATTCTGGAAGACGGGCCGGTGAAGAAAGTGGCTGTTAACGGGAAAGTGTATGATGTGGACTACAACGTAGGGGGTGACTCTATCTATTCCATTATCATCAATCATCATTCGCACGGAGTACAGATATCTCCGACTTCCCATTCCTCTTATACCATTATGAATAAGGGGGAACTTTATCAGATCGAGCTGAAAGGAGAACTCGAGAAGATACATAATGCCCGTAGCGGAGCAGATGCCGTAGGGCGTCAGGTAGTTGTAGCTCCCATGCCGGGCGTTATCCTGAAAACTTACGTCAGGAAGGGAGATGAAGTGAAGAAGGGTGATCCGCTGTGCGTACTGGTTGCCATGAAGATGGAAAACGAAATTCGTTCGGTGGCCGATGGGGTGGTAAAAGAGATTTTTGTGGAGGAGAATACGAAAGTGGGGCTGAACGACCGTATCATGGTGGTTGAGTAGTAAGAGTAGAAACCGCAAGGGCTCTGGAAGTATGATCTTTCAGGGCCCTTATCGTATGATGTATCAACTGTCTCTATAAAGTGACATTTGCGAAGAGCAGGGTTGTCAGACTCTATTCTTGTATATTTCTCCTCCTTTCATGATCATTATGAAATTCTTTTCCGGATCTCCCAATAGGGTAATGTCTTTCAGTACGTCTCCATCTACCAGAATTAAGTCTGCCCAGGCATCTTCTTCTATAACACCCAATTTCCCGGGATAGGGATTTCGTGCACCGGACAGAGCCAGCAATTCCGCATTATCATGTGTTACCATCTTGAGAATTTCAAAGTTACTGAACCATTGTCTTAATTTAAGGATTCCCTGATTCTGATTCTTCGTGTTGGCAGGATTGAACAGTAAATCTGTTCCCCATGCCAGCTTGACGTTGTATTTCTTTGCCAGTTGATAGGTTTGGTCCGTACCTTGAACTACCAAGGCATGCTTCTCCTGTTGTTCTTTTGTCGGGAATTGATTATCTCCTAAAGTGAAGGGTTGCATACTGAGCCATATCTCTTTCTCTGCGATCAGCTGCATGGTGGGTTCGTCAATCAGATGGCCGTGCTCGATGCTTTTTACACCTGCATGGATAGCTCGTTGAATAGCTCTGGGCACATAGACATGCACCATTACGTATGTTCCTGCATCTTCCGCCGCTTTAACGGCAGCATGAATCTCTTCCTCGAAGAACTGTGTATCTTCCAACCGATCATACAAGGAAGCTACCCCGCCGCCTGTCATCAATTTAATCTGGCTGGCTCCCAGGCGGAGATTATTGCGTGCGGCGACGGTCACGGCGTCTATTCCGTCGGCGATAATGGCAGCTCCCATCTTTTCGGTATGCGTCAGTCCGCAACAGTCAAAGGGACGGGGTTCGTCATATACCGCCCGGAAATCTCCATGCCCTCCTGTCTGGGAGATAAGAGAGCCACTGGGATAAATGCGTGGTCCGGAAAGGATTCCTTCGTCGATGGCCCGTTTAAGCCCGAAGACCGGACCACCTGCATCCCGGATGGTTGTGAAGCCGCGGAGTAGGGTAGCTCGAGCTTCTTGTCCGGCTTTGAACTGCGTATAGGCGGTGTCTGCAGTAAGCAGATCCATCATCGTATTGCATGACATATAAGCATGCCAGTGTGCGTCGATCAGTCCGGGCATCAGGAATTTTCCCTTTCCGTCAAGAATGGTAACATTGGGAATTCCGTCTGTAGGGATCGGACTTTCTGAAACGGTTTTAATCCGGCTGTTTACCACCAGCACATTTCCCCGGCCGGTCTGTTCGCTGCTTCCATCGAAAATTTGAACGTTATTGATTAAAATACTATTGTCCATGATACATTATTAATAGGTGAATACTGTTGGTATAACCCGTCTGAGGATTATTAGTTTAGCTGCAGGACTGATAAACTTCGTTAAGTGAGAGATTTATTCCGGTCTCTTCCTAAAAAACTTTACTCAATATGGGATGACTTTCTGTCTGATGATTTCTATCAATGTATTGGGCGTTTTATTTCGTATCGTTAATCAACAGAAATCTTCCGTCCGGTCAGGATTATTAAAATGAAATAATTAGAAAGTTCTAATAACTTTCTACATTGCAGTGTTTATAGGGATTCTAGGCATAGATTGCTTCCATTTGATAGACTGTATTTTAAGCTCGAATGATATCGGGTTGAACCTATTCTTTTTGCTATACGTTCTCTTTTTATAGACGAAGTAACTAAACCCGTCACATTTCAGCCGGTAAATGTGGCATATTGTCTCACTTTTAAACATATATGAATATGAAAACTTTATTCATTTTTCTATTTGTTTTGCTTGCATTTTACTCCTGCGATACGGATGAACCGATCAGCGCAGAAGACTTATCGGCTGCAACCGGTACTAATACGGATGAGGTCGATGTAGCTTCCAGGTCGGGCAGCTATCTGATCTGGCTTAATGGAATGAGTGCGGAAACAAAGAAAGTTGCAGATCAACTGCAAACCGTGAACCACTATGACAAGATGGTGGCTTTTAATGATTTACCAGGGACAGACAAGGTGGAAACCTTGGAAACCATGGCAAAAGATTCTTTGAACGATCTGACAATTGTAGGCAGTGTTGCCGATTTCATAGCAGGTACTTACAGTCCTGAGATGATACAGGACATCCGTCACAATCGTCAGGGAGTCATCTTAATTGCCAAAGACGGTAAGGGAGAAGATTTGAAGGCGCAAATGCTTAAACTTTTCGGGCTTTATGTAGATAAGGGATATTATAAAGTCAGCTTTCCGCGTGAACAGCGCTATGCCTATTATGACGCAAACGATCCGGATGCTTTGAAGAAGCTTTGCGGAACGGGTGGTCTCAATCCTCACACCCGTAGCATGTTGGGCTCTCCCGGACCGACGGATGATCCTTCGGCTCCGGAAGTTACCGAACGGGCTTTGCATGCTATGAAGAAGATCTATATCAGCAATCGGTATTATGTATATACCAGTGATTATAAATATCACATGACCGGATATGAGACGCTATTACCCTATACGGCTGATATCAGGGAGTATCTCCCGCGGGATGATAAAAGGTATGATGGGATGGTTGATCGCGAATGGACCATTGATGCTTATAATCTGCGTATTTACGCACCGACCAATGGAGATAATATGCTTGCTGTTTATAGTTCGGGCGGAAATGGTTTTTCCAACAGGCTCGACCATTCATTGGTATCTTTGAATAATGCACCGATGTATGAACTTTGGGCGTTGATATGGGGATTGCGAAACAATGCTTATACAAAGATTAATATCCGTGACGACCAAAGTTCACAGTTGAATCTCAAACTGATTGACTTTGCGCCGGGTTTGCCGGAGACAGAGAGTACCATTGAGCATGCATACGAAAAGAGCGTAGGATTTGATTTGGGAGCGACTCCGGTTTTAAAGGGTGAGTATCGTTGGGGCAAGTCCATTACATATCAGTTGGCGGAAATGACCCGTGAGGTGACTCGTACCATTACCGATGCCGAGATGAGTTATTGCTGGAAGTGGTATCCTGAAACGCTTTTCCGGGGTAGCAAGGCTATGAATGCAGAGGGGATGATCGATGCTGTTACTATGATTTCGCCTGCATGGTATGATATTCTCTATGATCATGTGGCGGGAACTCCGGGTACGGATAATCCTTTCTGTGACTATGACAACGACTTGCAGTTTAACCAGAATCTGCTCAATTACGAGCAGCAATGCGCCATTACTGCCCGGACAACCGGTGCGTCGGCCGGTGTTGTAGCCATCGAGATAACCGATGGAATGGTCTTACAGCGTGGAGGAGCTTGGTTTACGAGTTGGGGAGCGGCGGTGATTCATTCTTTGCCGAGCAGTGCCGGAACAGCTTACAATACCACTGTGGATGTACACAAAACCACTACAGTGTGGATAGACTATAATAACTGGTAAAACGAACCATTAAAAAAGATTATGATGAAAACAAAAATGATATATATGATACTTCTGTTCTCAAGTATTCTTTTCGGGGGATGCGTTAGGGATGTCATTGATGATGTTCCGGGGACGGATGAGGACTATGCGGCAGATAAGAAGGACGTGGTCCTGATACGTATGGGAACTAACGATGCGGAAGTGAAAGATATTACATCCCGCTTGTTCAACAACATTCCTTCTTCCTGGGAAATAGGGAAGAAGACCATTGTGGACTATGACAAGATGAAAGATCCTGAGACGGAACTTAATGCCGACATCAAGAATCCGAAGATTTATATGACGGTCATTTTGAATATCGATGATGTTATCTCCGGTAAATATCCGATATCTCTGTTCCGTATGTTGAAGTTCTATAAAAGGGATTTTTATGTGATTGCCACTCAGTCCACTCCGGAACAGAAGGAGGAGATGCTTTCACTGATAGGAGTCTATATGGAAGCAGGTTATTACGCGATCAACTATGATAACGTACAGCATTACCGTATTTTTCCTTCTGCCGATCCGTATGCCAAAGATAATATGATTGGTAAGGGAGTGGCTTCCTTCAATCAAAAACTGTTGACCCGCTCTGCCGATACCTTACCCGAAGGTAACGATCCGGATCCCGGATATAATGCACAAATGGCGGATAAGGAGGCTTTGAAGAGGATTGAGATTTACAACCGTATCTATGGCTATGCTCAGGGAGACATGAACTACTCCATGCAGGCGGTCCCTTATAAGATGAAACCGGGTGCCGCACCCGATGTGATTATAGATAACTCCTGGGCGATAGATGCCTATAACTTCCAGATATACAGTAAGAACAACAACTGTATATTGAGTATCACGAATAATGCCGGAAATGGCTTCACTGCCAATATCAAAGACTATACCACTCCCAAAGGTGCCAATGTCTATGCTTACATCTGGAATTTGATGCGGGAGGCTTCCAGTGAGATAACCGTTCATTCGGACGGAGGAATTTTCAGGGAGATCAGTTATCAGCCGCAGACGGTGAATCACGGTGCCAGCTATACCGAGAACTCTTTCTGGAAAGTGTCTGTTTCCGTATCGCCCACCAAACTGGAAGACAAACCTTGGGAGGCGTTCAAAGTGTCGTTTGGTAAAGAATCGTCTACCGAAGTGTCTTACAAGACTAAATCGATGGACTATTCCTGCAAGGGGCAGTTTGGTAACGGGCTGTACAGCAAACTTTGGCAGTTTATTCCCGGAGAGTTCTACGACAGGGCGGAAGCCTTTGTTTACGAAACGAGTCAGGGATTGCGTTGGATAGACGCTGCACAAGCGATGACACCCAATTATGTGACATGGGGAGGCTGGACCCTTCGCCAGAATTATTTAAATCACATCAACAACAGTATGAAGTTGCATCAACAGCAGTGCATTTACTCTCTAGAGTCGGACGCACAGCCCGGAGTCGTTTCTGTGGCTATCACAGACGCCATCGATTTACAAAAGACGTATGTACACTATAACTGCGGCATTCGCTATGGGCACGATTCGGCTAGGACGGATCTCAAAATGTCGAAGATGGTGTGGATTGATTTCAGGCAGTGGGACAATTGACCTGCACCCTTAACTCTACGGCTATATGAGGTTTTTATCCATGCCTAAAGCCTGCTTCATTACAGATTGAGAGATTACACAACTATATAGCAAGAGATAAGTGATAATAGTGTTTCTCTGTGTAATCTGTTAATCTGTGGTGAAGTTTTGGCTTATTAGCACAGGATGGTGGCGTATCGCTTAGAATCTTGTCAGTTGTTTGGGCGATCCATGCCAGGAACAGCCCAGACAATATACTTCCGTAAAATCGAATCCTTCGATTGGGATTTCCGGATATTTGGGTACGACTGTTCCATCTTGGGCAATATATACTAACAGACGTTCACCCTGATCGTTTTTTACATACATACCGGCTATTTTACACTGGGGACAAAGCAATTTCTTCATATTACTAAAATGGATTCTTTATACTGTTTTATTTTTATAGTTAGCTCTATCTTGATATTATCCGTTCATATCAGACGGATGATATCCTGAAAGCTTTTTGTATCCCGACTTTCCGTAAATACAGATAGTAGGTTTCAAAAGTGCGCAAATATGCAGGCTTGTCGCTTAATAGACAAATAATTTATCAGAAAAATATCTTCCCTTATCTAAAATTGATTAATAAGCCCTGTTTTCTATACGGGTAAAGGGGGACAGAGTAAAAGGAAACGATCATATTGATAAAGATGAATGAGGTGTGACTGCTTATTCATTCTATAATAGAATTTGCCTGTAGATAATCTTTTTGTTTGGAATGTCATCGATCTTCGTAACCGGCTCTTTGCTCTTTCCCTGTAGCGGTAGGTATTTCTTTATTAGTGAACAGTTTTATTATGATTTATACTTTGTGTAGCAAAAGTAACTGTTTTACCTTATGAGGGCCATTGTAAAAAAACGGTCTTTTAAAACTAAGCTCTATCTTTTTTTGTTGTTAATCATATGAATAACTAAAAAAAATATACGATTATGAGATATGATATAGCTATTATCGGTGGTGGACCTGCCGGGTATACTGCTGCCGAGAGAGCAGGAGCTAACGGTTTGCGTGCTGTTTTGTTTGAGAAAAAAGCAATGGGCGGTGTGTGTCTTAATGAAGGATGTATTCCTACCAAAGCCCTGCTTTATTCCGCCAAGGTGCTGGACGGTATTAAGAGTGCGCCGAAATACGGTGTCTCGGTAGAGGGGGCTCCTGCATTTGATATGGAAAAAATCATCGGCCGGAAAAACAAAACGGTGCAGAAGTTGACGGGCGGAGTGAGAATGACGGTAAACTCTTACGGAGTGACTATTGTAGATAAGGAAGCGGTGATAGAGGGCGAAGGTGAAGAAGGATTCCATATCCGCTGTGATGGAGAGGTATACGAGGCAACCTATCTGTTGGTTTGTACCGGATCGGATACCGTGATCCCTCCGATAAAGGGGCTTTCGGACGTGGATTACTGGACCTCACGAGAGGCGCTGGATAGCACTGTTCTTCCATCATCGCTCGCCATTATTGGAGGCGGAGTGATCGGAATGGAGTTTGCTTCATTCTTTAACAGCATGGGCGTTAGGGTGAAAGTGATCGAGATGATGCCGGAGATTCTTGGAGCAATGGATAAAGAAACCAGTGCGATGTTGCGTGCTGACTATACAAAGAAAGGGGTTAATTTCTATCTGAACACGAAAGTAACCGAGGTGAGTGATAAAGGAGTAACAGTGGAAAAGGATGGAAAGAGTTCGTTTATCGATGCCGACCGGATTTTAGTGAGCGTAGGCCGTAAAGCGAATATCACCCAAGTAGGATTGGATAAACTGAATATTGAGTTGCACCGGAATGGGGTCGTTGTAGATGAACACATGTTGACCTCTCATCCACGTGTATATGCTTGCGGTGATATTACCGGCTTTTCTTTATTGGCACATACGGCTATTCGTGAAGCAGAAGTTGCCATTAATCATATTTTGGGAATAGATGACCGGATGGATTATGATTGTGTTCCGGGCGTAGTCTATACCAATCCCGAACTGGCCGGTGTGGGTAAAACGGAGGAGGAGCTGATAGCTAAGGGTATTTATTACCGGATACAAAAACTACCGATGGTTTATTCGGGGCGTTTTGTTGCCGAAAACGAGTTGGGGAACGGACTGTGTAAACTGATTATCGATCATAATGATCGGATTGTCGGCTGCCACATGTTGGGCAATCCGGCTTCGGAAATTATTGTTGTGGCAGGCATTGCTATCCAGAGAGGATATACGGTCGATGAATTCAGAAAGAGTGTTTTCCCGCACCCGACAGTCGGTGAAATTTATCACGAGACACTGTTTGCCTGATGCGGTTTATAAATAGCTCTTTTACGGATGCCGGTTTCAATCTGGCGGCTGAAGAGTATTTGTTGAAGCAGGGTACAGAAGATGTATTCATGCTTTGGCAAAGTGCTCCGTCCGTAATTATAGGCAAGCATCAGCGGGTGGAAACGGAAGTGAACCGGATGATGGCGGAACAAAACAAGATTCCTGTATTCCGGCGGTTTTCCGGTGGCGGTGCCGTATATCACGATTTGGGCAACATCAATCTTACGTTCATTGAAACTACCTGTCTGGCGCGTTTCGAAACTTATCTGGAGCGAACGGTTGAAATGTTGACTGCCGCCGGAGTTGCAGTGAGAGGCGACGAACGATTGGGTATTTATGTCGACGGGCGAAAAGTCTCGGGCAGTGCGCAATGCGTACATCGCAATCGTGCAATGTATCATTGCACACTGCTGTATGATACAAATCTGGTGTTGTTGAATAAGTTGCTTGAGGTAGAAGGACTTGAGGAAAAGGTTGCCGTACATCCTGCTGTCCGTTCGGTACGTAGCGAAGTGACGAATCTGAAAGAGTATATGCATCCGGCTCTATCTACAGATAAATTCCGGGAGTGGGTTTTTCGTTATTTTGCAGGTCCTTCGGTTGCCGAAGCGTTCAGTAAGGAGGAACTGGCTATTATCGAGGGGTTACGGGAAAATAAATACAACACTATCTGTAACTGACGTGAATATCACCAAGCAGTCTGATTATTCAGTATCCGGTGGAGGAGAACTATTTTCCTTTCAAAATTCAGCCTTCTCATACGAAAAGTGTACTTCCATCTTCCACCCTCGATTGGGCAAGCTCGATTCATCGTTTGTGTTTGATATACAGATAGATGTATCTGTTTCCCTATCTGTTCATACCATTTAAAGCAGTTTGTTTTTCTTAGTATCTTTAGTGAAAATGGTTAGGTTCTTATTTCGTTCCGCATACCCGGGTTGAGATAAAGATACTTTAGAAAGAAGTAAAGTAATTATTGATAATGCGTTATGCTTGCTATGGAATCTGCTTGCTTTCTTGCTAATGCGTGAGAACGGATATTTAAAGGATGCGCGAGATTGATTTATGTTTTTAGCCACTAAACGGCTTTCTTATCCAGGCGATTACTTAAAAAAACATTAACTTAAAACTTTCTTTTTCACAATCTTGTTCTACTTGTACAAGTGAAAGAATAAATAATTGTGTATATGGCAAGATTCGAAATAAAAATGCCCAAGTTGGGCGAAAGTATTACCGAAGGAACCATTTTATCATGGTCGGTGCAGGTAGGTGACGTGGTCAATGAGGACGACGTACTTTTTGAGGTGAATACTGCTAAGGTCAGTGCGGAGATCCCTTCTCCCGTTGCCGGAAAAGTGGTGGAAATATTGTTTAAAGAAGGCGATACGGTACCGGTAGGTACGGTAGTTGCCATTGTAGATATGGATGGAGAAGGTTCCGGAGAGGCATCGGAAACCGCAGGCTCTGTAGAAACGGCGTCTGCTCCAAAGGCTGCCGAGGTGTCGGGCACTGCGTCTGTTCCGAAAGTTCAGGCGGAAGTAACCGCTCCCAAAGTGGAACGTTGGTATTCGCCGGCAGTACTTCAATTGGCACGGGAGGCGAAGATTTCTCAGGAAGAACTAGATTCGATTCCCGGGACAGGTTATGAAGGTCGGCTGAGCAAAAAAGATATCCGCACTTACATCGAGATGAAGAAAGGTGCTCCGGCAGCCGACGTCTCTACTACGGTGGTTTCGACGGTTTCGGCAAATAATTCGGGCTTTTCTCCTGTTCCTTCTGCAGAAGTACAAAAGAAGGCTGCCGCTGCGGCTCCTCAGGCTCAGTATGGACAATCTGCTTCTGCCGTTTCTTCAGATGCATCGGTAGAAGTCAAAGAGATGGATCGAGTACGTCGCATCATTGCCGACCATATGGTGATGTCGAAAAAGGTTTCTCCGCATGTGACTAATGTGGTCGAAGTAGATGTCACCCGGCTGGTGCGTTGGCGCGAAAAGACCAAAGACGCTTTCTTCCGTCGTGAAGGTGTGAAGCTGACTTATATGCCTGCCATTGCTGAGGCCACTGCCCAGGCGTTGGCTGCCTATCCTCAGGTAAATGTCTCGGTGGACGGATACAACATCCTGTATAAGAAACATATCAATGTGGGCATTGCTGTTTCGCAAGATGATGGAAACTTGATTGTTCCCGTAGTGCATGATGCCGATCGTTTGAATCTTAACGGACTTGCCGTAGCTATCGATTCGTTGGCGAAAAAGGCACGGGTTAATAAGCTGATGCCTGATGATATCGACGGAGGAACATTCACAATCACCAATTTCGGTACGTTTAAGATGTTGTTCGGCACTCCGATCATCAATCAGCCACAGGTGGCTATTCTCGGAGTGGGTGTCATTGAGAAAAAGCCGGCTGTGGTGGAGACTCCCGAAGGAGATGTGATAGCCATTCGCCATAAGATGTACTTGTCACTCTCTTATGATCACCGTGTGGTGGATGGTTCGCTGGGAGGTAACTTCCTGCACTTCATTGCCGACTATCTGGAGAACTGGAAAGAATAGTTGCCATATCGGAGATTTACAGAATAATAAATCAGTCTCACCACAGATCTCCCGGATCGTTGCGGAACTTGTTTGGGGATCTTTATCCTTAAACTGTGATCATCTGTGTGATTTGTGGTGAAAATCCTAAACCCACTTTAAATATGAAGAAATACGATATAAAAACCACTGACGAACAGACTCTCCGCAAGTGGTATCATTTAATGACTTTGGGGCGTGCGCTCGACGAGAAGGCACCCGCCTATTTGCTGCAATCTCTTGGCTGGTCCTATCATGCTCCTTATGCCGGGCATGACGGCATCCAGCTTGCTATCGGGCAGGTTTTTACTCTTGGTGAGGACTATCTTTTTCCTTATTACCGGGATATGCTCACTGTGCTTTCTGCTGGAATGACTCCGGAGGAACTGATTCTGAACGGTATCTCAAAAGCTACAGACCCGGGTAGTGCCGGACGTCACATGTCCAATCACTTTGCCAAACCGGAATGGCACATCGAGAATATCTCTTCTGCTACGGGTACGCACGATCTTCATGCGGCAGGCGTAGGGCGTGCCATGGTTTATTATGGGCATAAGGGGGTTGCCATTACTTCACATGGTGAGTCTGCCACATCCGAGGGATTTGTCTATGAAGCTATCAACGGGGCCAGCAACGAACGTCTTCCGGTTATTTTTGTATTCCAGGACAACGGTTATGGCATTTCCGTCCCTAAAAAGGATCAGACTGCCAATCGTAAAGTGGCCGATAACTTCTCCGGTTTTAAGAACCTCCGCATCATTCATTGCAATGGAAAGGATGTATTTGACTCGATGAATGCCATGACCGAAGCCCGTGAATTTGCTATAGCCAACCGTACTCCGGTTATAGTACATGCCAATTGCGTACGTATCGGTTCGCACTCCAACTCTGATAAGCATACTCTCTATCGCGACGAGAATGAGTTGGCATACGTGAAGGAAGCCGATCCGCTGATGAAGTTCCGCCGGATGCTGTTGCGCTACAAGCGCCTGACCGAAGAGGACCTCCAACAGATAGAAGCTGCCGCCAAGAAAGAACTGGCTGCCGCCAATCGTAAAGCGTTGGCTGCACCCGATCCGATTCCAGAGAGCATTTATGACTTTGTCCTTCCCGAACCGTATATTCCTCAAAAGTATAAAGACGGACTTCCGGGGCCTGTCGAAGGTGAGAAGAGTTTCATGGTGAACGCTATTAATGAAACGCTCAAAGAGGAGTTTCGCCGCAATCCTGATACCTTTATCTGGGGACAAGACGTGGCCAATAAAGATAAAGGAGGCGTATTCAATGTCACCAAGGGGATGCAACAGGAGTTCGGTGATGCCCGTGTGTTCAGTGCTCCGATAGCCGAAGATTATATTGTGGGAACGGCTAACGGAATGTGCCGTTTCGATCCTAAAATACATGTGGTTATTGAAGGCGCTGAGTTTGCCGATTACTTCTGGCCTGCTGTCGAACAGTACGTTGAGTGTACACACGAGTATTGGCGTAGCAACGGTAAGTTTACTCCCAATATTACACTTCGCCTTGCTTCGGGTGGATACATTGGCGGTGGATTGTATCATTCGCAGAACCTTGAAGGGGCTCTTACGACTTTACCCGGTGCCCGTATTGTTTGTCCGTCGTTTGCCGACGATGCTGCCGGGCTGCTCCGCACCAGTATGCGTTCCAAGGGATTCACTCTTTATCTGGAGCCCAAAGCGCTTTACAACTCAGTAGAGGCTGCTGCCGTTGTGCCCGAAGAGTTTGAAGTTCCCTTTGGTAAGGCCCGTATCCGCCGCGAAGGAACCGATCTGACTATAATTACTTATGGCAATACTACCCATTTTTGTCTGGATGTTGCCGAACGTCTTGCCCGGGAAGGGGTGGGGAGTGTCGAAGTTATCGATCTCCGTTCGCTGATTCCGTTGGATAAAGAAGCGATTTTTGCTTCCGTACGGAAAACCGGTAAAGTGATGGTGGTGCATGAAGACAAAGTCTTCTCCGGATTCGGTGCCGAAATTGCAGCGCAGATTGCCGGGGAAATGTTCCGTTACCTGGATGCCCCGGTACAACGTGTGGGCTCCACCTTTACTCCGGTAGGTTTCAATCCGATATTGGAACGGGCTATCCTGCCGAATGATGAAAAGATATATAAAGCAGCCAAAGAGTTGCTGGAGTTCTAATTAAAAAAACGATCAATCATGAAAAAGATAGGAATATTCTATGCTGCCAAAGCCGATAAAACCTCTTGGGTGGCTGAAAAGATTCAAAAAGAATTTGGTGCTTCTGCCGAGTCTGTAGCTATCGAAAATGCCTGGCAGAATGATTTTGAAGCCTATGATAATTTCATAGTCGGTGCTTCCACCTGGTTCGATGGCGAACTGCCTACTTATTGGGACGAGCTTCTGCCCGAACTCCGCACCTTGCAGTTGAAAGGGAAGAAAGTGGCTATCTTCGGGCTTGGCGATCAGGTGAAGTATCCCGAAAACTTTGCCGATGGTGTCGGACTGCTTGCCGAAGTCTTTGAGAATGATGGAGCTACGCTTGTCGGTTTTACTTCTATAGACGGATATAGTTTCGAGCGTTCCCGGGCTCTGAAAGGTGATAAATGGTGTGGATTGGTCATTGACATCGAAAATCAGTCGGAAATGACTGATAAGCGAATAAAAGACTGGTGTAGGCAGGTGAAAAAGGAATTTGAAGTTTGATCCGGTCATACCGCAGAGTAGCACAGGACTGACTGTTATGTCGTTCGTGTGTTACTCTATGGTAGGCCTGTGTGTGTTAAAGTACGAACTTTACTGCTGCCCATCGGTTTTTCTCTTGATGGTGTACGAAGGTGAGTCCGTGCTTTTCTGCTTCCCGGCGGATAGCCGGAATATCATCGATATAGAATCCGCTCATAAATAACTCCGATCCCGGATGCATGCATGCTACATACTGCTTCATGTCGTTCAGTAAGATATTGCGGTTGATATTGGCTATTACTACATCGAATGGCCCTTTCCCTTGCAATGCCGAAGCATCCCCCTGCGAGACGACAATATCTGTCACTCCGTTCAGTTCGATGTTCTCTATCGAGTTGCGTACACACCATTCGTCGATATCGATGGCTGTGCAAGGCTTAGCTCCCCGCATCCGTGCGAGAATAGCCAGTATTGAAGTTCCGCAGCCCATATCCAGCAGCGACTTGCCGGTCAGTTCGCTATCCAACAATTCTCCGATAATCAGGCTTGTCGTTTCATGGTGTCCTGTTCCGAATGCCATCTGCGGATTGATCAGGATATCATATTCTGCCTTAGGCACATCCTGATGAAATGTGCTATGAATCACACAACGGTCTCCGATCACAATCGGTTGGAAGAAATTTTTTTCCCATTCTTCGTTCCAGTCCTTGTCTTCGGCCTCGGCAAACGTATAAGAAATTTCCGTATCCGGCACAGGAAAATTTGCCAGCTCTGTTTTCAATGTCTCTTCGTTGTAAAGTGATTGCTGAATATAAGCGGTCAGTCCGCCTTCCCGTTCGACAAAACTCTCGAATCCGGCTTCGCCCAACACGGCAGCAAGCACATCATTCACCGTTTCGGTGCAAGGATGTGTATCAAAAGTGAACTCAAAGTACTTCATAGGTGTTTTTATTTGCAAAAGTACGATTTAAAGGGATAGAAACAAAGTAAACATTGTTTTTATCGGGTTGAGATTTGTTAAGTTAAAGAACGGCAAAATAGGGAAATCCCTATTATTGTTTGGGGAAAATCTATCAGGCAGCGTGAATACCTTGCTTATCTTTGTAACGTGAATAAAAAGATTAAGAAACCAATAAACCACGGAAATATGAAAAAGATTGTGTTATTATCGCTGTTTGCCCTGTGCCTCCCACTGCTTGTGATGGCGCAAAGCAATAATGACGACCTTTATTTCGTACCTTCTAAGGAAAAAAAGCAGGAAGCCAAAAAGACTCCTGTGAAGAAGGAACCGGAAAAAAAAGTTGTCACCACGAACATTTATACGTCTCCGGGTACTACGGTAGTAGTTCAGGACCGTAAAGGAAACAAACGCGATATGCGTGATGTGGATGAGTATAACCGCCGTTACGATGCCAAAGATAACGAGTTCGCAATGGAGGACGATACATTATACGTAAAAGAAAAAGCTGTCTCCGATCCGGATGGTGAATGGGTGAACGGGTTCAATGGCTCACAGGATGACTACGAGTACGCTGAACGCATCATTCGTTTCCGTAATCCCCGTTTTGCGGTAAGCATTAGCAGCCCGCTTTACTGGGACATTGTTTATGGAACCAATTCCTGGGATTGGAATGTTTATACAGACGGTTTCTATGCTTATGCATTCCCGACATTTACCAACCGCTTATGGTGGGATTGGCGTTACAACTCTTATGGTTCCGGATGGGGCTGGGGATGGGGCTGGTCTTCACCTTATTATGCTTGGGGAGGCTATTATCCCGGTTATTGGGGTGGCTATTGGGGTGGTTACTGGGGCGGCTGGTATGGCGGCGGCTACTGGGGACACCATCATCACTATCATCCCGGATGGGGTGGCGGTGGCAGCTGGGCAGGAAGATATAATACCTATACCCGTCGTGGTTCGTCTGCTGTGAGAAGCAGTTATGGCAACTCTTCGACCGTTCGCCGTTACAGTTCAGGTGCGGTACGCTCCAATAGCGGTTCTTCCGTTCGTTCGTCAGCGACATCTTCTTACAATAGAGGAGAGAGCTCTGCCAGACGTGTGATAGGAACGCGTGTAGTCGGTGAACGTCCGGGATCTACTACGCGCACAGATGCTTCTTCTTCACGTCGAAGTACCTATACCCGTCCAAGTAGTACACGCAGTAGTTCTTCTTATGAAGGAACTCGCGGCGGAAGCACTACTACAGGTTCTCCGTCTTACTCGGAAGGAGGCAGAAGGGCAAGTACAAGAAGCAGTTCTACTTATACTCGTGGCAGTTCTACGGCTCCTTCGCGTAGTTACAATGAGAGTACCACTCGTCGTTCATACAACAGTACTCCTTCTCGTAGCAGCAGTTCGTCTACGCGCAGTTATTCTTCACCTTCAGGTAGCAGTTCACGTAGTTATTCTACCGGTGGCGGTGGTGGTTCTTCCCGTTCTTCCGGTGGCGGTGGCGGCTCTTCAAGGGGCAGAAGATGATAATGGAGGTATTAACTTAAAAAAGCATTTGACGATGAAAAAAATAATTACTTTAGCAACTTTGGGGCTGTTGGTAGCAGCAGCCCCGATAAGTGCACAGACTGTGTACGATGCTGCCAAGATAACAGGAAAGGACTTGAACGGAACCGCCCGTTTTGTCGGCATGGGTGGCGCCATGGGAGCTTTAGGAGGTGATATCTCTACAATCGGAACGAATCCTGCCGGTATCGGTATCTATCGCAGCAATGATTTTATGACTTCTTTCGGCTTTTCTTCATACGGGACGGAAAGCAAATATTTGGGAGATAAATTTAAGTCGGATAAAATACAAGGTTCTTTTGATAATCTGGGGTTTGTATTTGCATCTAAGATTGGCAATGAAACTTCTTTGCGTTATGTGAATTTTGGATTTAACTACCATAAAGCCAAGTCTTTCTATAAGAATATGAATATGAAGGGAGGACTCGGTAACAGTTCGCAAACCTATCAGATGGCCCAACAAGCCAGTGGCATAACCAAATGGGGAGATTATCCTTATGACGATCCGGAGATAGGATGGCTTTCCATATTGGGATATGACGGTTGGTTGATTAGTGATATCACAACTGATAAAATGAATGCAGCCGGCAAGCCGAATTCTCCATATGTGGATAAGGATGGAAATCAAAGATACGATGCCAATGGTAAACCTCTGTATACGACACCGGGTAATTACTATGGTATGTATGATGACGGTGTCGCCAATTTCCACTCGCAAGAGCGTGGCGGAATCGACCAGTACGACTTTAATGTTGCTTTCAATTTCAACGACCGGTTCTATCTTGGACTGACTCTCGGGGCATATGCGGTTGATTATAGCAAGTACACTTATTATTCCGAAGCGTATACAGGAGCAAATGCACCGCAGAATTACAATCTGAGGAGTTGGAATAAGGTAAGAGGTTCGGGTTTCGATCTTAAGTTGGGTACGATTATCCGTCCGTTTGAAAATTCGCCCTTCCGTATCGGTCTGGCCATTCACACCCCTACGTTCTATAATCTGGATTATAAGACCAGTGCCCGTGTAGAATCGGATGTGTTGAACGTTGAGACAGGAAAGATAGATCAGTGGTCGGTGGATACGCGTGATAAGTTACCCGGAAATGGAGATATGGTGCGTGAATTCCGGTTACAGACTCCGTGGACTTATAACGTAAGTTTAGGCTATACCATTGGTACAAGTCTGGCATTAGGCGCCGAATACGAATATCAGGATTATTCAACGATGAAATTCCGAGGACCGACCGGTTCAAGCTCTGAGTTTACGTTTGAAAATAGCACGAGACCTATGATGAAAGGTGTGAATACCCTCCGTCTTGGTCTTGAATATAAAGTGATCCCGCAGTTTGCGCTGCGTGCCGGATATAATTATACTTCGGCTATTTTCCATGGAGATGCTTTCAAAGATCTGCCTTATTATTCTATCCAGACAGATACTGACTGGGCAAATACGAAGGCTCTGAGCAACTATACTTTGGGTATCGGGTATCGCGGTTCTGTATTTTATGCAGATCTGGCTTATAAGTTCTCTACTTATAATGAAGATTTTTATCCGTTCGTAAATAAGTATGAGGAAAACAATGCAACTACGGTGCTGACACCGGAAACAACCAAAGTGACTAATACCCGTAGCCAAGTGCTGTTTACTTTAGGTCTCCGTTTCTAATTAGATTCCCAAGCAATTAAATTATAACTTTTGTGTGTATAGAAATCCCCGAAGGACGATGCAGTGTTCTACGGGGATTCTTGTTTATCAGTATTCTATCTTATCTTCTTTTTCCATCCACTCCTCAAAAGCTTTGATTGCTTCGTCGTGGAGTAATACTTCGGATGGCAGCTTGCGGTTCTCCGGTTTCAGTTCCAATTCATCGTAGATAAACGAGTCGTCGAATCCGATGTTTTTGGCATCTGTCTTGTTATTGCCATAGTACATCTTGTCTAATCGGGCCCAATAGATAGCACCCAGGCACATGGGACAGGGTTCGCAAGAGGTGTAAATCTCGTAACCGCTCAGGTTAAAAGTTCCCAGTTTTGAGGCAGCCGCGCGGATAGCGCTTACTTCTGCATGGGCAGTGGGGTCGCATGAGGCTGTTACGCGATTGACGCCTGTGGCCACTATTTCTCCATTTTTTGCAATGACAGCTCCGAAGGGGCCTCCTCCGTTTGCTACATTTTCTCTGGAAAGTTCGATGGCTTTCCTCATTAGTTCTTCTTTGGTCATGTGATATAAAAAATCTATCGTTAATATTGTTATACGTTTTTTGCAAATATAAACAATATGAACGATAGATTGTTTCTTCCGGCAGAGAAATCAGCTTATTCTTTTTGAATAGTCGGACTGTTGATGCCGTCGGGCGGGTATATGGTTGCCATCCGTCGGGCTTCCTGTTACCAATACCAGCACAGACCGAAAGAGTAGGGATAAAGTTCGGGACCTTTTTTGTGTTCGAAGAGGCTGTAGGTAGAGTAGCGCAAATACACTCCGATGTCACCGTAACCTGCTTGTGCTAGGAGGTTAATGCCTACCGGGTGGACATTCAGGTCACTGTCCAGGTTCTTTTTATGTCCGTTGACCTTTGCTTTCGACTTAGCCCCATGACGGATTTCCGCTTCAAGTCCGGCTGAAAAGAATAGAGGACCGTGAGCATTGCTGTGGCTGAATCTTTTTTGCCATTCCAGGGCTACCGGAATGCGGAAGTAGAAATAGCGTAACCGGCTTTTGGTATACACTTCCTCGTCGGGAACACCCGGAACAATGCCGGTGACTCCCTCTATTTGTCTGAAGGCATAGTTGTTGCCCAGGCGGAAAGAGCGGTATCCCCAGCCTAAACCGGTCGTTATGCCCCATTGGCGATCACGTGAGAGTGTCAGGGAGCCTTGAAACAGATTGAAACCGATTTCCCAGGACTTGTTGGCGTTTATATTCAGTCCGTCCGGAGTATTGAAGTTGATGCCGTCAGAGAGCCGTGTGTATCCCATATAGAATCCGGCAATATGCGGGTCGAACCGATAATGGTTCTTTCTTTTGACGAAGGGGACAGTGAATGCCGTGCGGCGTTCGGTAGTTTGTCCGTCCGTATAGATTCCCTCAAAAATCTGATCGTTCTCTATCGTATCGCCGTGCGAAGACTGTTCGTAAAGTTTTACCTTTATTTTCCCTTCGTTTTCTTTAATCAGGATTTTGCGTCCGTTGACGTAAAGAGTCGTGTCTTGCGAAATGCCTTCTTGAGCCATTCCCGCCATCGGGATCAGCATAAACAGTAATAAATAAATGTGTTTCATATTCTTATAATGTTTAGTTTTTTTTCATAAATAACATGGTTACCAGATCGTCTGCATCCAACTCGCCCTCGATGTAAATCAGGGTAGCCGAGCCTTTTTTACCGGTTTTGAACAGGATGAACCGGTTGACATCTTCTTTTAGCTGGGGCAATTGATAATAGCCGGACTGGATTTGTCCGCCTGCCACCACTTCCTTCACTTTCTTTGCCTTCTTTTTGTCAGCATCCAGACAGTTGAGAATGGTGGGCAGTGCTTCTTCAACGTCTTTAAAGACAAGGCTTTTATAGAGAGTCATCTGGTAGGTTTCCAGCATTTCGTTGGACAGCTCTACCATAGTCACTCCTTTTTGTTTACCGTATTTCTGGAATACGGAAGCTATTTGTAGTCCCTGTTGTGCTCTTGCCATGCCGGAGGCGACAGTAAGTAGCAGGATAATCCATGTGGTGCGAATGACTTTATTCATACTTCGTTTCTTTTATTATTTTCTTTTTTTATTCGGAGAACAGCGTAGCGAATACTTCCTCTTCGCTGATACTGACATCACGAAACGCGATCATGGCTTGTTCGCGTACCAGTTTGGCATCGGTATAGCATTTCCCGTCAATGATTACATAATTAGCGGTTGAGGTGTTGAAATGTCGGTTGAGACCGGCAATACCCAATATAAGCAATATTCCGGCAGCCATTCCGCTGAATATGTAAAGTAGACGGCGGCGCAGAGGGACAGAAGTTTTCGGAACTTCGGGGACGGCAGTCTTGCTCTGCCGGTTCTCTTCGTTGAGGAAAGCAAACATCGGGCGGTACATCTGCAGATGTTCCGGTATGATGCCCCGGGTGAAAAAACAGCGGAGCTCACGTTCTTCTTCGCAGGTGGTTTCCCCTTCAAAATACTTGTTCAATAATTCTTCTATATTCATGCTTCGTTTCTCCTTTTTCTTTGTTGTATGGTTTGCAGGTAAATGTCTCTTACTTTTTTCCGTGCCCTGGATAAATTGCTGCGGATGGCTTCGGAGCTGCATCCTGTTATCTCGGCGATTTCTTCGGTTTCGTACTCTTCTACATCTTTCATCCGGAGGATGGTCTGTTGCAGAGGTGGAAGTGTACTGATGATATGTCGCATCAGGCTGAATTCGTCTTTCTCTTCAAGCAAGCGTTCGGGGGTGGCGACCGGACTGGCAGCCTGTACGCTGTCGAGCGATAGGTTGTCGGGATGTTTCCCTCTGAGGATATCCATGCAGGTATGATGGGTCATAGTCATGGCAAGGGCCTCAATGCTATGGTATTCGTCCAGTTTCGGACGAAGGTTCCATAACTTCAGCATCACTTCCTGCACGGCATCTTCGGCATCCGAGTGGTCATCTGTCAACTTCCGCGCATAACTAAGCAGTTTGTCGCGGAGTGGAAGAACGGCTATTTTGAATTGTTTTAGTTCCATTTACATAAGCAAGACGGAGAAGGAAGGAAAACGTGACATGGAAAAGATAAAAAAATGATGAACGATCAACAATAAGTAGTGTCCTGACAGGTGGAATGTAGTGTGAGGTAAGACGATCTCTATCGTTTATGGTTGATCGTTCATCGTTCATTATCAGATCTTTCCCAATATTTTATCCATCACCCAGTTAGTCGTTGTGGCACTTTCGCCATCACACGAACAGGTGGATTTTCCAAGAAGATGGTCTACTACGGCCTGAATCAAGGGCTGCTGTACGTGTTCAGGGTTTTCTACCACTATTTCTTCACGTCCTCTTTCAGTATGGAGGGCAATCGGGTCATAGGTAAATACGGAGAAGCAGATCATGCCTTTATCGCCGATAATTTCGATACGGTCTTCGCGGGCCGAATCATGGGCTACGAAGCACCACGAACCGCTCCCTACCAATCCGTTGTCGAACTGGAAACATGCGCTCAGTGTATCTTCTGCCGGATAGAGTCCGCCACGGTTGCTTTTATAGCCACTGGCTTCGAGTATGCAGCCGAACATCTCCTGCAGAAGGTCGATCTGGTGTGGTGCGAGGTCATAGAAGTATCCTCCTCCGGCAATATCGGCCTGTACACGCCAGGGCAGATTCTCTCTGTTATAGTCCAGATCGCGAGGGGGCTGTGCAAAACGGATCTGTACGTTGATTACATTGCCGATCGTACCTTTGTCCACCAGTTCCTTCACTTTCATAAAGTAAGGCAGGTAACGCCGGTAGTAGGCTACAAAACAAGGGACTCCCGTCTCTTGTGAGATGCGGTTGATGCGGGCACACTCTTCGTAAGTCTGTGCCATTGGCTTTTCGATATAAACCGGTTTTCCGGCTTTCATGGACATGATGGCATAAGTGGCGTGTGAAGAGGGCGGAGTGGCTATGTATACGGCATTTACTTCCGGATCGTCTATTAACTCTTGTGCGTCGTCATACCACTTCGGTATGTTCCGCTCTTTAGCATAGGCTTTGGCTTTTTTACCGTCACGGCTCATGACTGCCACTACTTTGGAGCCTTCTACTTTCTGAAAAGCAGGTCCGCTTTTGTATTTGGTCACCTCTCCGCAACCAATGAATCCCCATTTTATAATCTTATTGCTCATATCTTTTTATTTATCGTTCCGCAAATATACTCAATTCTGCCGAAAGCAAAGAATGATTTACAGTTATCCTGATAGAGATCGTTCGCGTTCGTCCCTTAGTACGATGGTATCGGTTGCACAACTCGTACACGACCAGTTGCTCAACTCGTACTGTACCAGTTGTACAACTGGTAACTGTTATCTTTAAAAGAGACGGGAGGAGGGAAGAAAGCCGGTTATTGTTTCCCGTAATATTTGCGATAAACGGACTGGTATTCTCCTTTTTTTCGGAAGTCGGATAGCCATGTATTCAGGCTGTCGAGTAGGGCGGGAGATTGCTTGCTGACTCCCCATGAATAGAATTGCGTGAAACTGATGGCGGTATTGATATCGAGCTGGGGTAGCGAGTCCACAGCCATCCGGGCGATGCCCTCGTCACATACGGCATAATCGATGTCTCCGTGAGCAACCATTGCGATCAGTTGCTCGGAACCATATTTCTCTATTTCGTTAACATAGATCGTATCGCCTATTTCATTGCTCAGGTTGCGGATACGCAGGATGGACGGAGATCCTTTGACGACATTCAATGTTTTGCCTGCCAGGTCGAGTTGGCTTCTGATGGCAAGTGAATCGTTTTCTCCGACTTTGCGTTGCACCAGGACTTGTTTGCTTAAAATGATAGGGGAGGTGAGGAGCAGCGAGTCTTTCAGTTCACTCGTAGTCGGTATGCCATAAGCCACTACATCATACGTTCCGTTGGCCAGCCCTTCCAGCCGTTGATTGAAGCTCATCACCGGAGAGACCTGTACCTGTAAACCTTTGTCGCGCGCAAACGCCTCTATCAGTTCGTAATGGAATCCCGAAACCGTATCTCCATCCACATAGAAGCTGATGGAGTTGTATTCTGTTGCAGCATGAAGAATGCCGCTTTCTTTGATCTCGGCATAATCCCGTGGATGTCCTTTGGGCTTCTCTTTGCGGGGCCAACAGGTGACAACGAGGGCTGATATCAGTCCCAATACAACGTATTTCAGATACTTAGGTCTCAGTAGATTCATGGCGGCAGTTAGTCATAGAAGTTCCAGGAAACACCAATCTTAAACAGGCGCGGGTTGATGGGGTAATGGGGTGACAAGAAATAATTCGAGTTACCCATTCCCTGATTGACGTGGTACATCATCGCGAAAAGGCGCGTACGTTTCAATTGCAGGTTGGCATATACATTGATGATCGGATAACCGCCAATCTTTACCTGGTCGTCTTCCGGTTGCAAGTGGAACTGCTGGATGGCGGGAGTATATGCCGGAGCATAATATTTGGTGAAATAACGTACGTCGGCTCCCAATTGTACGTGAAGCACTTTCTTAGCCAGTGTTGTCTGGATATAGAGGTTATGGTATAGTGAAAGTTCGGGCAGGGGTAACACGGTGTTGTTGCTCGACTTTTGCCAGGTCACTTCATTGTCCAGATGAAGAATGCCCAGGCGGAAGTTTTGTGACAGAGTGGCGGAAAGCACTTGGATATTACCTCCATTCTGTTGGGGCAATGCTTTTTGATTGAAATACGTATAGTTCTTGATGTTTTCCACTCCGGCTTTCAGGTTGGTTTGCCAATGTTCTATGTTCAGCTCACCTTCCAGTCGGGTACGGAATTCTTTTTCCATATTGTCATTGTCCCAATAGAAGTACTTGGAGTGATAATGACGCATATAGAATGCGGGAAGAGTGTTACTGATGGATCCGCGGGCAATAAAGCTGACCGTGTCTTTCCATAAGCGGAAGTTCAGGTCGAGGTCGGCGTTGACACGGAATTGCCCGATCGCTTTATCCAGGATTCCCACTTCACCCATGGCGCGGTAGTGGAGTGTTTTTCCCTGGCGTTTGGCCAGTTCACCTCCGACAAAGACTTCATGTTCGCTGTATTTATCCACGCTTACAGAGTCCCGGTCCATAAGCCGGTAATTGCTTAACTTATGCGAGATGAAAGCTGTCAGCCCAGCTTTGGCATATTTATTGAAACCCTCGAGCAGTGCGATTCCCAATGTGTTTTTGACTCCGATATAACTGGTAGAGTCATTCACCAATTTGTTTCCGGGTTGGATATAAGCCTCCGGATAAATTTTGTACAGTTCGTCCTCCGAAGTAAACTGGTGGCGGCTGCGTTCCACTTTCATCGTGTGGATGAAACTGGTGACCGGAACGAACTCTGTCTTTTGAGTGTTGGTTGTGTCATCTTTGGCTTTCTCCACTTCACGCGTGAATCCCAGTTTATAGCGTTGGGTGAGGAATATGTAAAAGTCTTTGTTACGATTGGCGCTTTTGCTCAACAGGGTAGGGATATTCTGCGATTCGTATTCCTTTTTTCCCTCCGCCATCTCTTCCGGACGGGTGATGTAACGGTCGTCGGTGATACCGCCATTCTCGTTCATCTTCAGATAATTGTTGCTGTACAGTAAAGTGGCTTCATAGCGGTCGCCAATGTAACTTCCGAAAAGTGCGGCATTAAAGTAAGAGGTATTCTGGTTGTTATAATATCCCCGTCCGTACAGGTAATCGAAGTTGAAACCAAATGCCAGCCGTTTATTCACATTAACAGAAAAGTAAGACTTAAACCGTTCTTCTCCATTGATCTTATTACCGGCTTTATAGTAGGTAAGATTGGTGAAGGGCACGTTACTGTTGGTGAAGTTGAATTCGTCGGGACGTATGAAGAAGCTTGAAAAAGGTTCCATAAAGATGGTAGGTTCCGCGTCCCGACGTTCAAAGAAGAGGCGGGACAGACGGGGAGAACCTAAATTGCCCAGATAATTATAATGTCCTGTCAGACCTTCTACCAGGTTGGTGTTCTGAAACATGTGGGTTGCGGTATCAGCCGGGATTCTTTGAATCGTCCCCAGGCTTTCGCTGACGTGCCACATATAAAGTGTCGGAGGAAGTCCCTGTATCTCAACGTCTGTACTATCTTCCTGAACCCGCATGGCCGGGTCTATCTGGTTGCCGTTGGCATCTCTGCCGGTACGGGGATCAACTTGTTGTGTAGGGTTGAACTGTGCCTGTGCGGTCAGCAAACCTACAACAAGGAGTATATATGTAAGTAGGATTCGTCTCATAATTAGCCGCAAAGATACTTATTAAAATGAGAATTGAGAATTGAAATTTAAAAATTATCCGCTATCTCTGCCTGTGGCATAGCTAATAATTTTTAAATTCCGATTCTCAATTCTCAGTCAGTTTAAGCTTCTCTGATCAGTTCCATCCCTTTTTTGATGGCCTCTTCGTTCATCGGGATCAGGTGATGGTGGCGTTCGGGCAAAGTTTTCTTCAAACCTTTCACTACATTTTCTAAAGTGACAATGGGGCGAAGTTTCAGCAATCCTCCCAGCACGATCATGTTGAATGCTTTAGCATTGTTCATTTCATTGGCCGCATCCATTGCATCGATGCGGTACACCTTGATATCCTTGCGGGTAGGCGGGTTGATAATGCCGTATCCGTCGTAGATCAGGATACCTCCGGGTTTCACACGGCTTTCGAACTTTTCCAGTGAAGGCTGATTCAGAATGATAGCTGTATCATATTTGCTCAAGATCGGTGAAGAGATCTTGTCGTCACTTACAATGACTGTAACGTTGGCTGTTCCGCCACGTTGCTCAGGACCATAAGCCGGCATCCAGGTCACTTCTTTGCCCTCCATCAGTCCGGAATAGGCTAAAATCTTTCCCATAGACAGTACACCCTGTCCACCGAATCCTGCTATAATTATTTCTTCTTTCATCTTAATGATATTAACTTATTATTTATCTTTCAAGTCGCCAAGAGGATAGAAGGGGAACATGTGTTCTTCCATCCATTTGTTGGCTTTCTCCGGAGTCATTTTCCAGCCGGAACTACAGGTCGAAACGATTTCTACCAGGTTGGAGCCTTTTCCGTTCATTGAATTTTCAAAAGCTTTACGGATTGCTTTTTTAGCTTTCCGGATAGCCGGAACGGATTGTACCGACTGACGGGTTACGTAAGCTGTACCTTCCAGTTGGGCAGCAATCTCAGTTATCTTCAACGGATATCCGTGGAGTTCCGGATCACGTCCATAAGGACAAGTGGCGGTTTTCATTCCCATCAGGGTAGTAGGAGCCATCTGGCCTCCGGTCATACCGTAAATGGCATTGTTGATAAAGATAATCGTAATATTTTCACCACGATTCAATGCGTGGATAGTCTCTGCCGTACCGATGCAGGCAAGGTCGCCATCTCCCTGATAGGTGAACACCAGGCGATCCGGCCAAAGACGTTTGATGGCAGTGGCAAGTGCCGGCGCACGTCCGTGTGCAGCTTCCTGCCAGTCAATGTCAAGGTAATTGTAGATAAATACAGCGCAACCTACGGGTGAGATACCGACTGCTTTGTCTTCCAGTCCCATCTCCTCGATTACTTCGGCAATCAGTTTATGTACAACGCCGTGGCTGCAACCCGGACAATAGTGCATGCCATTGTCGTTCATCAGAGTCGGTTTCTTATAAACCAGATTCTCGGGCTTGATTATTTCTTCTTTCGTCATAACTTCTTTTTTTTATCTTTAAGTGGCCGGGCTTGCTTGTTCTAAGTTCGGGTGTCTTAAACTACGCAGACTTAAAATGCTTCAAGGCCCGGATACTTATCTGTTGGTGAACCGTATAAAAAACTCCATCAGCTTGACAAAAATTGCCGCGCCGCATACGTAGATAAACACCTTAAAGTCGTCCTTCGCAACGAAGTAGGTGATAATAGCTGCCAGAGCCAATATCATAAACAGTATGTTCAATACGTTTCTTATTTTATCGGGATTCATCGTACTGTAGTTATTTGATTAATTGTTCTTTCAATGCAGTTACTATTTCGTCCGGATCGGGAACAATTCCTCCCAGGCGGCCGAAATGTTCAACTTTCACTCTTCCGTTCACTGCTAAACGAACGTCTTCTACCATCTGTCCGGCATTCAGCTCGGTTACCAGCATACCTTTTACCTTATTGGCATACTCGGCAATCGCTTTCGTCGGGAACGGCCATAGAGTGATGGGGCGAAGCATACCGACTTTAATCCCCTCTTCACGGGCCAGTTCCATTGCTTTCTGGCCGATACGTGCCATTGAACCGAAAGCTACAATCAGATATTCTGCATCTTCGCAGTCAATTTCTTCAAAACGTACTTCGTTTTCTTCAATTACTCTGTACTTTGCCTGGAAGCGGAGGTTGTTTTTCTCCATCTCTTCCGGACGCAGTTCCAACGAAGTGATGATGTTGGGCTTACGGTCTTTTGTCTTTCCGGTAGAAGCCCATGGACATTGTGCTATGACTTCCGCATCCGTACGACGGGCTTTTGCGGGAGGAAGAACCACTTTCTCCATCATTTGTCCGATAACACCGTCTGCAAGGATGATGGCCGGATTACGGTATTTGAACGCAAGTTCGAAAGCGAGTCCGACAAAGTCTGCCATTTCCTGAACAGAAGCCGGAGCCAATGCGATGAGTTTATAGTCACCGTGTCCTCCACCTTTTACAGTCTGGAAATAGTCGGCCTGGCTTGGTTGGATAGTACCCAAACCGGGGCCGCCGCGCATCACGTTTACGATCAGACATGGAAGCTCGGCACCTGCCAGATAAGAAATACCTTCCTGTTTCAGGCTGACACCGGGACTTGATGATGAGGTCATCACCATTTTGCCGCTTCCGGCACCACCATAAACCATATTGATAGCTGCCACTTCACTTTCCGCCTGGAGGACTACCATGCCGGTAGTTTCCCAAGGTCTCAGTTCGGCAAGAGTTTCCAACACCTCCGATTGCGGAGTAATAGGATATCCGAAGTATCCGTCGGCACCACAGCGGATGGCCGCATGGGCGATGGCTTCGTTTCCTTTCATTAATACAACTTCTTCTGCCATATTCTTTTCTTTTATTCTACTTTTACTTTATAAACAGAGATACATCCGTCCGGACATACGGTTGCGCATGAACTGCATCCGTTACAGGTATCTTCAAGAATCTGCTGGGCATAATTATACCCTTTCACATTCACCTCTTTGGCGAGGGATATTACGTTGAGCGGACAAGCTACCACACACAGGTTGCACCCTTTGCAACGCTCTGTGTCGACTACGATTGCTCCTTTGATTTTTGCCATAATCTATTTTTATTACGTTTATTGATTATACATATCTTTATTGTAGAAGTTCAATATATCCATCATCATTTTGCGTGCCTGGAGAGCCGGGCTGTCGGGATTGAGTTCAATGGCGGATTGATAATTATTGAGGGCTTTTTGCCAGTCTCCTAACTTGCGGTAAGCATTTCCCATCAGATAGTAAGCTTCGTCTTTACCGACGGGTTCAGTCTGGAGAAATTCTTCAAGTGCTTGAAGCGCATTTTCTATATCTCCTTGATTGATAAGCTCTTTGATGGTTTTCAGTTGATCCATATCTTTTGATTTTCCGGATTATTGAGTCACAAAGATAGCTTTTTATCTTTTAACCTGTTCATCTCTACTGTGAAAAATAGGAAAACAGAAAAAAATAGAGGGTGGAAATAAAATAGGTATTTGTCAATCTGGTACTGTTCTGAGGATGAATAGAGGCTATTGTATCCTTCCCGGGCATTTGCGAGGGGGCTATAAAAAGGGGAGTGTATCAAAAGTTCGCTAATCTGCAGTGAACCCTTGATACACTCCCATGTTGTTATTAAAGTCAGTCTTCTATCGATGTGATATGGAGGTCGATAGGGGAGACTCTCACTTTACAGGAATTTTATCAATGCGTTTCTGGTGGCGTCCGCCTTCAAACTCTGTCGAGAAAAATTCCGTCATAATCATATCCGCCTCTTCCGTGCTGATATAACGGCCGGGCATAACCAATACGTTGGCATCGTTGTGCAGGCGTGCCATGTGTGCGATTTCTGCTGTCCAGCAGAGTGCGGCACGAATACCCTGATGTTTGTTTAATGTCATGCTGATACCATTACCGCTACCACAGATGGCAATTCCCGGATAGCATTCGCCGGCTTCAACAGCCAGTGCCAATGGATGGGCAAAATCGGGATAGTCACAGCTGTCTGTCGAGTAAGTTCCGAAGTCTTTGTATTCCCAACCTTTTGCTTCCAGCCAGCCCCTTACGTATTCTTTCAATTCGAAACCGGCGTGGTCGCAACAAATTCCAATTTTCTTCATGTCCTTTTTAATGTGCTAATATAATGAATGTGCTAATGCACTGATCCTGCCGGATTAGCGCATTAGCACATTTAATGATTGATCAGAGCATTGCTTTTACCTGATTGTATACGTTTTCTGCGGTGAATCCCAGTTTCTCATCCAGCACTTTGTAGGGTGCCGAGAAACCAAATGATTCAAGACCGAACACTTTACCGTTGGAACCTACCAAACCTTCAAGATTCACCGGAAGTCCGGCTGTCAGACCAAAGATTTTGGCTCCTGCAGGAAGTATGGATTCTTGATACTCTTTGCTTTGATTACGGAATAACCCTTCGGACGGAGCGGAAACAATACGTACTTTCACACCTTCTTTGCGCAGAAGTTCGGCACCGGCCACCAGCGTTGAAACTTCCGAACCCGAAGCTACTAGGATCACATCCGGGTTTTCATCGGCGTCGGCAATGATATAAGCACCTTTTGCAGCTTGTGAATAATCGGTTCCTGCGGGCAGGTTAACGATATTCTGACGTGAAAGGATCAGTGCTGTAGGAGTCGACATGTTTTCCATTGCAAGTTTCCACGCAATGGTTGTCTCTTCCACATCCGCCGGGCGAAGTACCAACATAGAGTTGTGTCCTTTGTGGTTCTTCAGTTTTTCAAGCAGGCGTACTTGTGCTTCTTGTTCTACCGGTTCGTGAGTAGGTCCGTCTTCTCCTACACGGAACGCATCATGAGTCCAGATGAATTTTACCGGTTGCTCCATCAGGGCAGCCATACGCAGGGCCGGTTTCATGTAGTCTGAGAACACAAAGAATGTGCCGCATGCAGCAATGATACCTCCGTGCAGAGACATACCGATACAAATACAAGCCATACTTAACTCTGAAACTCCTGCTTGAAGGAAAGCGCCGCTGAAATCTCCTTTTTTGAATGCGTGCGTCTTTTTCAGGAATCCGTCTGTCTTGTCTGAGTTAGACAGGTCGGCTGATGAAACGATCATATTTTCTACCTGAGTGGCCAATGCTCCTAATACGGTTGCAGATCCGGCACGGGTTGCGCCGCCGGCTTTCTGTTCAATGGCATCCCAGTTTACTTTCGGGGCTTTTCCAGAGAAGAATTCGGCCAGTTTAGCTGCCTTTTCAGGGTTTGCTTTTGCCCATTCTGCTTTTGCTGCATATTTGTCAGCAACAATCTTCTTCAGTTCTTCCGCACGTTTGGCATACAGTTCGGCTACTTCGGGGAAAATGGTGAATGGATTCTCCGGATTTCCACCCAGGTTCTTGATTGTATTTACATATGCGTCTCCGCCCAATGGTGCGCCGTGTGTCGCGCAGTCGGCTTCATAGCTGCTTCCATCGGCCCGGCGTGCTCCTTTACCCATGGTCGTTTTACCGATGATCAGGGTCGGACGGTTCTTTTCAGCTTTGGCTTCAGTCAGAGCTTTGCGTATCTCGTCAGGATCGTTACCGTTGATTGTGATTACTTTCCAGTCCCATGCTTCATATTTCATGGCTACGTTTTCCGTTGTTACATCTTCTGTGTTGGTAGAAAGCTGTACGTCGTTTGAATCGTAGAACATGATCAGGTTGTCCAGTCCGAGTGTACCGGCAATGCGGCCGGCACCCTGAGAGATTTCTTCCTGGATACCTCCATCGGATATATATGCGTAAATAGTCTGGTTCATTACTTCGCCAAAGCGGGCTTTCAGGAATTTGGCTGCAATGGCTGCGCCTACTGCATAAGTGTGTCCCTGTCCCAGCGGGCCGGAAGTATTTTCAACGCCACGGTCTACATTCACTTCAGGGTGTCCCGGAGTAGGGCTGCCCCACTGACGGAATTGCTTTAATTCGTCCAATGTATATTTTCCGGTGAAAGCCAATACGGAATAAAGCATCGGTGACATGTGTCCCGGGTCGAGGAAAAAGCGGTCGCGACCTTCCCAGCGTGGGTTTTGCGGATCGTATACCAAAAACTCAGAGAAGAGTACGTTCACAAAATCAGCACCGCCCATGGCGCCTCCGGGGTGTCCCGAATTGGCTTTTTCCACCATCGACGCAGCTAATATGCGGATATTATCAGCCGCACGATTCATAAGTTTACTATCGTTCATATCTATTGATTAATTTAGTTTTTTCAGATTTTTCGCAAAGATAACCTTTTAGTGGGACTTATCTACCATAAAAAGATAGCTTTTTTACATAACAAAAAGAAAGGCACATCTGTTTAGGATGTGCCTTGTCTTCTGAATATTAGTTTTTGAATCTTTATACCAGTCTTCTTGAACCGTCACTGATAACTACATCATATACTTTCGGGCTTCTGCCGAATTTAGCTTTGAATGATTCTTTAGCTTTCTCGATGAAGTTGTCATACAATTCGTCTTTCACCAGGTTGATAGTACAACCGCCGAAGCCGCCGCCCATAACGCGTGAACCGGTTACGCCACACTCTTTAGCGCAGTCGTTCAGGAAGTCGAGTTCTTCGCAGCTTACTTCGTAAAGTTTGCTCATGCCATGATGAGTTTCGTACATTTTCTGACCTACCGTTTCGTAATCTCCTCTTTCCAGGGCATCACATACATCGAGTACACGCTGAATTTCTTCGATTACGTATTCGGCACGCATGTAATCTTCTTCACTGATATCAGCTTTTGCCTCTGCCAGCATATCCATTGTACAGTCACGCAGGAATTCTACATGTGGATGTCTTTTCTGGATGGCAGCCACAGCAGCCTCGCAGCTCTGACGACGTTTGTTGTATGCCGATGAAGCCAATTCGTGTTTAACGACCGAATCCAGCAATACCAGACGATAACCTTCCGGTTTGAACGGGAAGTACTGGTATTCCAAAGAGCGGCAATCCAAACGAATCAGGCTACCTTCTTTACCGAATACAGAAGCGAACTGGTCCATAATACCACAGTTCACACCGCAATAGTTGTGTTCTGTAGCCTGACCGATTTTAGCTAATTCGAATTTGTCTATTTTGTTTTCACCAAACAGGTCATTCAGCGCAAAGGCATAAGTACTTTCCAAAGCAGCCGATGAAGACATTCCGGCACCCAATGGCACATCTCCGGAGAAAGCGGTATTGAATCCTTTCACGTCAACGCCACGTTTGATCATTTCGCGGCACACACCGAATATATATCTTGCCCAGCTGGCGCGTGGAGCATCTTCTTCGTTCAATCCGAAAGTTACATAATCTTTCAGGTCGATAGAGTAAGCGTTTACTTTATCTGTGCCGTTAGGCTTGATTTCGGCGATCATACCTTTATCGATAGCTCCCGGGAAAACAAATCCGCCATTGTAGTCGGTGTGCTCACCAATTAGGTTGATACGGCCTGGAGAGGCATATACAAATCCTGTAGTTCCATCAAAATGTTTGATGAAGCGACTTCTTACGTGTTCTATATCCATGATCGTTTTGGTATTAAAAAGTTATTATTTAAGTTTTATTCAACAGGAATATCCTTATTTACATTCTTGCAACCTACAAGTGCATAGTACAGCATGTATGCTACGGCAGCGAAGATTACCCAGTAACTTGCAATGTAGCTGCTGGTCACGTCGGCTACTGCACCCTGAATCAACGGCAGGATACCACCACCGCAAACCATTACCATGAAGATACCGGAAGCCATTGCCGTATATTTACCCAGTCCTTCTACTGCAAGGTTGAAGATACCACCCCACATGATAGATGTACAGAGTCCGCAAAGTGCGAAGAACATGATTCCTACAGGTACTGTTTCCATACCGAAACCGATGCTGGCACCTCCTTTAAATACAGGCATAGCTACTGTTGTTGCGCTGGGGGCAAACATACCGATCAGCAAGAAGATCAAAGCCAGTGAAGAAACGACTGTCAACTGAGTTTTACTTGAGAATTTAGCTCCCAAAGCACCACCGCACAGACGACCGATCATCATCAGGAACCAGTAAGTACCTACGATTGAACCTGCCATAGCTGTATCCATACCGAAACCTTTGGCACCGGCTGCATCAGGTGAAGTAGTCAGGAACAGGTTGATAAAGTTAGGAATACCTACTTCCACACCTACGTATACGAAAATGGCAACTGTTCCCAAAACGAAGTGACGGAATGAAAGCGGGCTGTGAGTGTCTTTTACTTTATGATCACTGGCGCTTTCTTTGTGAGGTTCGGGGATGTCCATGATAGCCAACACGATGAATACGACAGCAAAGATACCCATAGCAATGAACAATGCCGGATTAGCGTCACTGATACGTGTGTCCTGGCTGATAGTACCGATCAGGTAACCACCCAATACCGGAACGATTGTAGCTGAAATAGAGTTCAGAGAACCACCGAACTGAATTAATTGATTACCTTTCTTACCGCCACCTGCAAGTGTATTCAGCAATGGGTTTACTACTGCATTCAACATACACATAGAGAAACCTGAAACAAAAGCACCTGTCAGATAGATCCAAAATACAGTCAGTTCACCGGGCTGGTAGTCCATCTGTCCCGAAAGCACCTGAATGCCGACTCCGATAAATCCTACTGCTACGGCAGTAAGGGCTGTCTTTTTGTAACCGATTCTTTTGAGCATCATACCTGCCGGGAGTCCCATAAAGGCATAAGCTATGAAGTTGGCTGCATTACCCAGCTGCGTCATCCAGTTGGCAGCCTGGAATTGCTCTTTTACAATAAGTCCGAGCGGGTTAGTAAGTCCTGTTACGAATGAAATCATTGCAAAAAGCGCAAACATCATTGCAATAGGCAACACATAATTCTTTTTTTGTTGTGTCATGGTTTTTAAAAAGTTGTTAGTTATAAAAATGAGGTTAGTTATTTCCTTATTTATTTTTCAACTCCGAATTTATAGATGGTTACCTGCTGGTATTCATCGCCCGGCAGTAAAGTAGCTGACGGGAAGTGTGCTTTATTCGGTGTGTCGGGGAAGCATTGAGCTTCGAAGCAGATAGCGCTTCGTGCGGGGAAAGTAGCTCCGTTTGTTCCTTCGAAGCCGCCCAGCCAGTTGCCTGTGTATAATTGTACGCCGGCTTCTGTGGTATATACCTCCATGGTGCGTCCGCTGTTGGGCTCTTTGCAGGTAGCTGCCAGGTCGAGAGAACCTGTTTCTGCCTTGTTCAATACATAGCAATGGTCATAGCCGGCACCGTATATAAGTTGCTGGAATTTGTCATTGATTCGTTCGCCAACAGTATGTGGGGTACGGAAATCCATCGGAGTTCCTTCCACTTTGGCTATTTCTCCTGTCGGGATGGATACTTCATCGATCGGAGTATAAAAATCTGCGTTGATTGTGACGATGTTATTTTCTACAGTCGGAGTAGGATTGGCTGTTCCTGCCAGGTTGAAGAAACCGTGATTGGTCAGGTTTACGACTGTTGCTTTGTCTGTAGTGGCACGGTATTCGATGACAATCGCATTCTCTTCTTCTTCAAGGCGATAAGTCATTTCAACTTCCAGATTACCGGGGAAGCCCTCTTCTCCGTCAGCGGAAGTATAGTTGAATCGGATCACCCCTTCTTCAAGTTGCTCGGCATCCCATACTCTGGCGTGAAATCCGGTGGGGCCACCATGAAGTGAGTTGGGACCGTTGTTGATCGTGAGACTATGTTCTTCGCCATACAGGGTGAATTTTCCTTTGGCGATGCGATTGCCATAACGTCCGATAGTGGTACTTAAGAAAGGTTCCGGTCCGTGCATCAGTGCATCCAGTGTACCATAGCTGAGTACGACATTGGCATATTTTCCGTCTTTATCCGGAACCATGATAGATAGAATGGCGCATCCGTAGTTTGTTACGGCAACTTCCATTCCTTTCTTGTTTTTGAGGATAAACAAATCGGTTTTCTTATCGTTTATATCCTTTTGAAAATCTTTCCGGCTGAGCCCTGACCGATTTCCTTCAGTTGGGAATGTGTTAATCATGTCTGGTATTATTAAAATTTCTTGCAAATAAAGGGAAATTCTTTCGTTCTCCCAAATTATTCTTTGTAAATCTGTTCGGCGATTTAGGAAAGTTTAGCGTTTTCCGTGAAAGCATCCTAAGTTGTAATGCGAAGATAAAAAATTCATGTTAGTTTTAATTAAAAGCCCGGATTTTGTGTATTATTTGATATTTTTCGTATGTTTGTCCCTTGATTGTTAAAATCATGAGTTTTTAATCTAAGTTTATAACAAGAAAAACAAAAATGTATCCGTTAAAATTCGAACCCATTCTGAAGCAGACGCTTTGGGGGGGCGACAAAATTATCCCGTTCAAGCATTTGAATGATGATTTGAAGGGAGTTGGGGAAAGCTGGGAAATATCCGGCGTAGAGAACAACGAATCTGTCGTAGCTAACGGCCCGGATAAAGGCCTTACACTGACCGATATGGTGAAAAAATACCGTGAGGAACTGGTAGGCGAAGCAAACTATGCCCGTTTTGGCAATGAGTTTCCTTTGCTGATAAAGTTCATTGATGCGAAGCAAGACTTGTCTATACAGGTGCATCCTACTGATGAACTGGCTAAAAAACGCCACAACTCAAAAGGTAAAACTGAAATGTGGTATGTAGTGGGTGCTGACGAAGGAGCCAAACTGCGTTCGGGATTTTCTGAACAGATTACACCGAAAGAATATAAAGACCGCGTGCATAATAATACAATTACAGATGTTCTTCAGGAATATGAAATTCATCCGGGAGATGTTTTCTTCCTGCCTGCAGGGCGTATTCACAGTATTGGTGCCGGGGCATTTATTGCCGAAATTCAGCAGACGTCGGATATCACTTACCGTATTTATGATTTTAATCGTAAAGACGCTAATGGAAAAACACGTGAATTGCATACCAGCCAGGCACTTGATGCGATCAACTACGAAGTGCTCGATGACTATCGTACCAAATATGAACCTTTGAAAGATGAACCGGTTGAGTTGGTGGCATGTCCTTATTTCACGACTTCGGTTTATGATATGAGTGAACAGATCAGCTGTGATTATTCGGAGCTGGATTCATTCGTAATCTTTATTTGTATAGAAGGCTCTTGCCTGATGACAGATAATGAAGGCAACGAAGTGCGACTGGGTGCAGGAGAAACTGTTTTGCTTCCTGCCACTACTCAGGAATTGACCATTGTGCCTCAAGAAGGGAATGTGAAGTTATTGGAAACATACGTGTAAGGACATTCTTCAACGTATTTATATTAGACGCCCGGATATGCAATGATGTATGTCCGGGTGTTTTTTTAATATCTTTTTCGGAAGAGTCCGCGAACTTTACGGATCATTTTCATACCCAGCATGACACCGTCAAAAATGGCCATACCGGTACTGAAAGAGCGCATTAACGCATTACCACCGGAGGCGGCAGGTGCAAGGGGGGCGAAAATTCGGCGGGTGGTATCCGCCATGGCTTGTTTCTGGTCACAGATTTCCTGCAACACTTCTTTTTTACGCTGAGCAATGTCTTCCAGCGTAATTTTCTTTGGAGTAGGTGTGCTGTTGTTCATTGCTTCATTTTTTATTGGAGTCGTTGAGAAATAGGTTTGCAAGGAAATTTACCATCGGCGAAATGATAAGTTGCCTGCGGAAAAAATAAATGATGGCAATCAATAAAACATTGATGCCTGCTATGATGCCGAAACTTACCATCAAACCGCCTACTAACGGTTCAAGAATATAAGCCAGGGCAAAAAGCAGATAAAACAGGGCTACCATACCTAAGATAGTGAGCACTAAAATCATTATTAACGTGGATAAGAGTATAGTTAACTTTTCCGTTAATTCCAGTTTGGTATATTCTTTCTGGAGTACAAGGAACTTCTTGAACTCAGCAAACAGCTGCTGGATATTTTCAATGCTTTTATCGTCTGTAAACATGATAGCTCTGTTTTGATCTTGTTCATTTAGTCAATTACTTCGCCTTTGATTTCAGCTGCAATTTCATCAACGAGGTTTTCCATTTCGTTACGATTCAGCTTGATACCTTTTTTGCGAAGAATCTCTGCGATTTTGTGACGAGTATCTTCTCCTTTTTCAGGAGCGAATAAAATACCCAAGGCTGCACCAACGGCTGCACCACCCAGAAAAGCTGCTAATACATTAAGTCCTTTCATAATCTTTTGTTTTTAAATGATCATATTACAAAGCTAACATTTTTATTGAAAACTTGTTCTGTTTGCCTTAATTTTTTTAGAAAAAAAATACTCAGCTTAAAATCAGAAGTAATCTTAATGTAAATGCCGGGCGGCGTTTGGGAGGATGTGCTGAAACTCTCATTCACCACAGATTATACAGGCCTATGCAGATAAATATTATTAGTTATCAATAGATTAAGCTTGATCTGTACTACTCTGTGGTGAATGATGGCATACCCTTCGGGCAGGATTGTTTTTGTCTGAATCCGAGAGTATCTATTTCCTTTTTTCCTGTTTGGTGGAAGACGGTTGATTTGTTTTTTGCTTTTTCCGTCTCCAGAAGTCGCCATTGGCCCGGCTCCCGCGGTATGTTTTGTTGGCTTTGGCTTTAACCTTGATTTCTTCCTGCTTTTCTTCCTGGGCCTTGATACCTTCGGTCGTGACAAACGGGTGGTCTTTTACCACCGGGATGTTTTTCCCTATCAACTTTTGGATATCTTTTAAGTAGGGCAGTTCTTCTGATTCGCAGAAAGAGATGGCCACTCCTTCATGTCCGGCACGTCCGGTACGACCGATGCGGTGCACGTAAGTTTCCGGAACATTGGGCAACTCGTAATTGATTACGTGTGATAATTGGTCTACATCGATGCCGCGTGCAGCAATGTCGGTTGCTATCAAGGCGCGAAGGGTATGGTTCTTAAAATTGGTCAAAGCACGCTGGCGTGCATTTTGAGTTTTGTTACCATGTATCGCTTCAGCTCCGATACCGGCTTTAGTCAGTACACGTGCCAATTTGTCGGCTCCGTATTTTGTACGCGTAAAGATAAGTACCGACTCGATTGATGTATCTTTCAATAGATGGATCAGCAAGTCCTTTTTTTCTTTTTTCTCGACGAAATAGACCTGCTGTGAGATGATGTCCACAGTCGAAGAGGCCGGGGTCACTTCCACTTTCTCCGGTTTAGTCAACATCGAATTTGCCAACGTTTCTATTTCCGGTGGCATGGTCGCCGAAAAAAACAAAGTTTGTCTTCGGGCCGGTAGCAGTTTCAGGATGCGTTTGATGTCATGGATAAATCCCATGTCCAGCATACGGTCTGCTTCGTCCAATACAAAAAAATCAAGTGAACTCAGGGAGATAAATCCCTGTGATATCAAATCCAATAATCTGCCGGGAGTGGCAACCAGTATCTGAATACCGCTCCGTAGAGCGTCAGTCTGTGGTTTCTGTCCTACTCCTCCAAAGATTACGGCATGTTTCAGACCGGTATACCGTCCGTATGCTTCGAAACTTTCACCTATCTGAATTGCAAGTTCCCGGGTTGGCGTCAGCACAAGTGCCTTGATACCTTTACGATGGTCGGTTTTATACAATTTTTGCAAGATAGGGATAGAAAAAGCAGCTGTTTTACCGGTACCTGTTTGAGCACAACCTAATAAATCTTTTCCTTGAAGTAAAATGGGGATTGACTGTTCTTGTATTGGGGTGGGAGAGGTGTAACCCTCTTGTCTTAAAGCCTTTAAGATAGGCTCTATCAAATTCAAATTTTCAAATGTCATGTACAATAATTGAATGAGCCTCTCGGCTCTGTTATGTTATATAGTACAAAGATAGGGTAATCGTAAGACGTAAATCCTTTTTTCTGTAATGCTTTAATCTTATTTAACTAAGGTGAAGGGCATATCATCGGAGGTTTAAGCGTACTTTTGCCTTTCATTATATAAGTAATCTAAATTTGTATAAGAAGAAATGAAAGGTAAAATCGTTTTTATAACGGGAGCAAGCAGTGGCATTGGTGAAGGATGTGCGCGTAAGTTTGCTTCGCAAGGTTCGGATTTGATTCTGAATGCCCGTAACGTGGCAAAACTTGAAGAGTTGAAAGTAGAGCTGGAAGCTAAATACGGAGTACGTATCTGCCTGTTGCCGTTTGACGTACGTGATCGGAATGCAGCGACCATGGCACTGGCTTCTTTACCGGAAGAGTGGAAACGTATTGATGTATTGGTGAACAATGCCGGTCTTGTGATTGGTGTGGATAAAGAATTTGAGGGAAACTTGGACGAATGGGATATTGTGATTGATACTAATATAAAAGCCTTGTTGGCTATGACGCGTATAGTGGTTCCCGGAATGGTGGAACGCGGACACGGGCATATCATCAATATCGGTTCGATAGCTGGTGATGCGGCTTATCCCGGCGGAAGCGTATATTGCGCCACTAAAGCCGCTGTCAAAGCACTTTCGGACGGTTTGCGTATTGATTTGGTAGATACTCCGCTTCGTGTGACAAACATAAAACCGGGAATGGTGGAAACTAATTTTACGGTTGTCCGTTATCGTGGAGATAAGGATGCTGCCGATGCTTTTTATAAGGGTATTCGTCCGTTGACTGGAGACGACATAGCTGAAACAGTTTATTATGCTGCCTCTGCTCCCGAACATATACAGATAGCAGAAGTGCTGGTGATGCCCACTTATCAGGCAACCGGTACGATTTCTTATAAGAAAAAAGACTGCTGAGGTATCTAAAAAAGTGTTTTTTAGGAAGATTGTTTTGTGGGGTGATAAAAATTCTATTATTTTGTCCCCTTCAAAAGAATGGATACAAGATTATTAACTAAATGTGTATAGATTATGAAAAAATTAGTAGTATTAGGGATGGGCGTATGCGTTGCCTTGGCATTTGCTTCATGTAAATCCAGCGAAAGCGCTTATAAAAAGGCATACGAGAAAGCTAAACAACAGGAATTGGCTGAGCCTCAGGTAGAAGCTCCCGTAGAAGTTACTCCGGTAGTTGCTGCTCCGGTAGAAACTAAAAAGGCTGTTGATAATGCTGCAGGCGTTCGTCAGGAAAAGGTAACAGTTGTTTCAGGTGCTGATGGATTGAAAGATTATAGCGTAGTATGCGGTAGCTTCGGTTTGAAAGCAAATGCAGAAGGTCTGAAAGATTTTCTGGACAAAGAAGGTTATAATGCAACTATTGCTTTTAATGCTGAGACAGCTATGTATCGTGTGATTGTAAATACATTTGCCGATAGGGCTTCTGCTGCGCAGGCACGTGATGCTTTCAAGGCTAAATATCCTAGTAGAAAAGACTTCCAGGGCGCCTGGTTGTTATATAGAATCTATTAATAAAAAAATCTTTTTGGTAATTTCGGGAGTGACGGATGTTGTCTCCCGGTAAAGAAGGTATCCTGTGAAGGATGCCTTCTTTTTTGCTTCACCACTTGGGTAGATACACTTTTTATTGATAACATTAAAACAGGTTCTCAAAATATTATGTATCTTTGCGGCATGACAAATACTCTTAGATCGGATTTGGTTTTGTAAACAATCTGTTTTTTTGCAACAGATTGTCCTTTCGTCTTCTCTCGGAAAACTCTTTTCGGGAGCAATTCTTTATTATTATAATTCAAGTTTAATCTGCATGCAATGCTGAAAGTATTACTATGCTTTTCGTGTATGCGAAATATATTAAGATAATGAGTAACGAAAATAAAACAATTCACGATTTCGAACTTAATTTAATCTGCGATTTTTTTTCCAATATGGAACGACAGGGTCCCGGAAGTCCTGAGGTAACATTGAAAGCATTGAGTTTTATAGATAATCTCACTGAAAAATCCCTTATCGCCGATATCGGCTGTGGAACCGGAGGTCAGACCATGGTATTGGCCGGTCATGTGACGGGGCAGGTTACAGGACTCGATTTTCTTTCCGGCTTTATTGATATTTTCAATCGTAATGCAAGACAGTCGGGCTTGCAAAACAGGGTGACAGGCATTGTCGGTTCCATGGATGATCTTCCTTTCCGAAATGAAGAGTTAGACTTGATTTGGTCGGAAGGGGCTATCTATAATATTGGTTTTGAACGGGGATTGAATGAATGGCGTAAGTATTTGAAGAAAGGAGGGTATCTTGCAGTTTCTGAATGTTCATGGTTTATGGACGAACGTCCGGCGGAAATCAATGACTTCTGGATGGATGCATATCCCGAAATCGATACGATTCCTAATCAAGTAGCCAAAATTCACAAGGCAGGCTATCTTCCTGTCGCTACATTTATTCTGCCTGAAAATTGTTGGACAGATCATTACTTTACCCCCAAAGTTGCAGCTCAGAAGATTTTTTTAACTAAATATGCCGGAAATAAAATTGCTGAGGAATTTAGTATGCTTCAATCCATTGAAGAAGAACTGTACCATAAGTATAAAGAGTATTATGGCTATACATTTTTTATTGCAAAAAAGATAAGGCTGTAATTCTTTTCATGCCTATATAAACAGTTGTTCTAAGTAGGGCAGGGGAATCTGATCTAAAGGATATCGCCCTATAAGGCATCAAGCATATCTGTCGGTGCAAAGGTAAAGTCATAACTCTTTTCACCACGGAGTAACACAGAGTATCACAGAGTCTTTTTATTAATAATCAATAACTTAAAATCGGCTCTGTGTTACTCTGTGTCTCCTGTGGTGAGTTTTGACACATTTCTCCTTTAGTAAATAGGAATATGATTACTTTTTCTCACCGAACTCTTCCTGCTGTTGCTCTACTTCTTTTAGCTTGGCAGCATTTTCAGCTTTCTGTAGTCTTTCTTTTTCCAATGCCGCCTCTGATTTTGGAGCCAGGGCGTTTGCTGCCTCTTGTCCGGTGAAGTTCGGAATAAGTGCTGACTCTTCCCGGTCGTATATCTGGGGGAAGTCTCCCGGTTTACTTTCCAATTCCAGCACGGCACTGCTTGGCATCTGCGAGCCTTCGAACAAGACACTGGCTGTGATTTTTATTTTTCCGGGTTTCAAAGTAGACTGAACTAATATCGGGGCTGTTCCCCAACGGATAGGGGCCGGGTTAGCCAAATTGCCTGCTCCGCCTAAAATACGTCCTTCACCTTCTATTTGAAATTTGATGGTATAGTTGTTTAAGCGTTTGATATTTCCATCTTTGTCGGCAACGGCAGCTATGACTGTGACGAAGTCAGAACCGTCGGCTTTCAGGTCTGTTCCTTCATTGTCTACCCAAAGGAGCAGCTTTTCGGGACGTCGTGCCGGAGCCACTTTGTGGGTAGCGACTACTTTACCGTCAATCAATCCTTCTGCCAATAAGTAAACGTCAGCTTGTTTACCTTGGCGTGAAAGTGCTTTATCTTTCATGAAGTCGTATACATTCTCGAATGTGATGACGGGGTGGGGCATTCCTTCTTTTTCCTGTTTATGTACATAGGTTTGCGTTTGTCCGCCTTTGAGATAAGTGAGTCTTACTTCGTCACAGTTCGAATAGACGGTGACATCTTTGCCGGAGAACGGTGTCATTTCATGGGCGATATAAACCATTGGACCGGTTTGGAAAAGGCGCTCTTCTTTTATGGGCGACCGTTGTGCCATAAACATGTAATAAGAATACTTCGGTTGGCGGAATACGTCCATGACACCTCCGTAGAAGGGATCGGGATGATAGCCGCGCTGATGATCGAACGAGTGCCAGAGGCAGCCTCCTACATGTTGCCGCGGAGTGCGGTAAAGAGCATCATAGCTGGTGTATTTGTAGGATGGGCGGGCATAGTGCTGTGCTTGTATAAGCATGGCCTGCTCTCCCCAGTTGCGTGCTACGCGACTGGGAGAATTGTGCGAGTTCCAGTCATCTACATTGTCACCCCATTCGCGTGTGAAGTAAGTCAGCTGTTTCTTGATATCGTTAGTCGAATAGGCTCCTCCGTCTCCATTGAGCGGATGGGTAAAAAGTATCTGGAAATGTTCTTTCCCTTTGGCTTCGCTATCGCATCCGCTATAACAATAGGGATATGGATATTCTGCCTCTACAATGTCATGTGCGTTCCGGGCGAAATTTGCCGGATACCATGTCTCGTTCAAGATCGGTTCCCACATCCATACGCAAGGATGATTGCGGTCTCGACGAACCAGGTTACGGATATCGCTGTATACCCGCTGTGCAAAGACCGGGGCATCATTCCAGAATTGCCAGCCCGGGGTATTGACGATTACAAATAATCCCAATTCATCACAAGCATCCATGAAGGCCGGATCTTGCGGGCAGTGAGCATTACGAATTACTTTCATTCCGGCATCTCTCAGCTTTTTGGCATCCCGCCAGTGAATACTGTTAGGTACCGCATTGCCCACAATTGCGAAATCCTGGTGCCGGTTGGCTCCGATTAACGGAGCTTCATAAGGTTTACCGTTCAGCCAGAATCCATCTTCTCCTTTGAATTCGATACTGCGTATTCCGATCCGGCGCCGGTAACCATCTATCGGATTGCCCTTTTCGTCACGGATACGAACGATCAGGTTATATAATGCCGGATTTTCCGGACTCCATAGCATCGGACTCTTTACGGTCAGCTTATCTGATGAATAGGTTGATTTTCCGGGCTTGATCCGGATGACGGAGTTTAGAGAAGCCACTTGTTGTCCGTCCGGTTGCTGAAGTTCGTATTCGACTACACCTTTGAAAGCTTTTCTCCCGGAGTTGCGAATCTGTATTTTCAGTAATACTTCGGCAGAGTGGTCCGATACATTGTTATAAGCGACAAATAGTCCTCCGCCTGCTTCTTCGTTCTCATAATTCGGATCGGTGATGAATACCTGATTGTGTGCTATCAACCAGCAATCCCGATATATTCCTCCGAAATAAGTGAAGTCCAGCACTTCCTGTTGTTTTCCGGGAGGATAGTTGGGGTCATTGCTATTGTCAGCCCATACGGCGATCAGGTTTTCCTTTCCAAATTCCAATGCATCAGTTACATCGACGACCACCGGCAGATAACCACCGAAATGTTCGGCTAGCAATTTACCGTTTACGTATATTTTGCTTTTGCCCATAATTGCCTCAAAATGTAAAAAAAGTTTTTTACCTTTCAATGCCGCATCCGGTGTAAAGTGTTTGCGATACCAGACTTCGCCTTGGTAATTGATACAGCCGCTTGCTTCTGTAGGCAGGTATTCGATACCATGAGGCAGAGAAACTACTGTCCATGACCGGTCGTCGAAATTTCCGGTTTCAGCTCCGGGGCAATTTCCTTTATAAAAACGCCACGCAGGATTCATGGAATAGACGTCTCGTCCGGAGTCTGCCAGCCGGAAAAATCCGGCAGTGGAGAATTCGGGTTGATGTGCCTTTATGCATAGCGGGGATAAAAGTAAACTGATGAATAACAGAATAATACTTTTCTTCATTGTGGTAGGGATTATGATTAGTTATTATTGATGGTTTTGAATTTTATAGTCCTTTTTGATAGAATGATGTAAAGTTATGAAAAAAAAATATATTCGCAAGGATATGTGAATGCTTTGTATGCATAATCTGAAAGATTAATATAAAAACGGCATGACTTGAGATAATTTTATACTATTGGAAAAATATTGAAAGAGTATATGGTTACTTAAATAACAACTGTCTCTTTGGGAACCTGAGGAAGAAAAAACTCGAACGGAGAATGATTTGATATTCTATTTGTCTTGGAACCAGATATTTACAATTGTTTGTTTGAAGCTTTGGAAAGCTTAGGTTTAACATTGTGTTAAATCTGCTTCTTTACATTCAAAAGACTTGTTGTTTGAATGTAAAAGAGGTGTTGTTTGTGTATGGAGAACCAATAATAGGGAGCAAAGACTTAACAATGTTAATTAGTGATGTACTCAACCGGCATCAGCGATGAAAGGTTTTTTAGAGTTTTGCCCTTTTCTACTAAAAGAAGTTATAATTAGCTGTTTAAAAACTTTTTAAAGAGATAAAGTTTTTACTTTTGTACCTCTATTAAATGGGGGATATTATGCCTTGTAGGAAACAAGGTCGTTAAAGCGTAATAAAATGGAACATAAATACTTATTTGTCGCTGTTGATGCAGCCCTGAAGGCGGGGGAGGAAATATTGTCTATTTATACCGATCCGGCTTCGGACTTCGAAATAGAGCGGAAAGCGGATCACTCTCCTTTGACTATTGCTGACCGGAAAGCACACGTAACAATTGCCACCATTCTGAACGAAACTCCTTTTCCCGTACTGAGCGAAGAGGGGAAACATTTAGAGTATGATACCCGTCGCAATTGGGATGTGATGTGGATTGTCGATCCATTGGATGGTACGAAAGAGTTTATCAAGCGAAACGGTGAGTTTACGGTAAATATTGCGTTAGTGAAAGCCGGAGTTCCCATTATCGGAGTGATTTATTTACCGGTCAAAAAAGAACTTTACTTTGCCGGTCAGGAAATCGGTGCCTACAAGCTGTCGGGCATTACGACTTTAGAAGACGATGCAACACTCGATAAGCTGGTAGCTGCTTCCGTACGGTTGCCGCAAGACCTGCAGCGGGATCGATTTGTAGTAGTGGCTTCCCGTTCACACCTGACTCCGGAGACCGAAGCGTACATTGATGCGGTGAAGCAAGAACACAAACATGTCGAGTTGATTTCCAGCGGCAGTTCTATTAAAATATGTTTGGTTGCCGAAGGTAAAGCGGATGTTTATCCCCGTTTTGCTCCTACGATGGAGTGGGATACTGCTGCCGGGCATGCCATTGCGCGCGCTGCGGGAATGGAAATTTATCAGGCGGATAAAAAAGATGTTCCTTTGCAGTATAATAAAGAAGATTTACTGAATCCCTGGTTTATTGTTGAGAAGAGAAGGTAAACCACTAATTGTTTGCGTTTATGACATTTGAAATTGCATTTGTGCTGTTATCCTTATTAGGGATGGTAATTGCTTTGATCTTGGACAAAATGCGTCCCGGCATGATACTTTTCTCTGTAGTGGTGTTGTTTCTCTGTGCGGGTATTTTGACTCCGAAGGAAATGCTCGAAGGATTCAGTAATAAAGGGATGATAACCGTGGCCCTGCTTTTTTTGGTCAGTGAAGGTATCAGGCAGTCGGGAGCGTTGGGGCAGGTTGTCAAGAAGTTGCTTCCTCAGAAACGGACGACGGTCTTCCGGGCACAATTACGCTTATTGCCTGCGGTCGCTTTTATTTCCGCTTTTCTGAACAATACTCCGGTAGTTGTCATTTTTGCCCCGATTATTAAACGATGGGCACGGACAGTCCATTTACCTGCCACTAAATTTCTAATTCCTCTTTCGTACGTAACTATATTGGGAGGTATCTGCACTTTGATCGGTACATCTACCAACCTGGTTGTGCATGGAATGATATTGGAATCCGGTCATGAAGGATTTACCATGTTCGAATTAGGCAAAGTGGGTATCTTTATTGCAATAGCCGGTATTATTTATCTGTTTGCTTTTTCTAAGAAACTGCTTCCGGATGCACGCCCCGATACAGCTGTGCCCGATGAAGAAGTAGAAGAAGGCGATAAGCTTCACCGCGTGGAGGCAGTACTTGGTGCCCGTTTCCCGGGTATCAACAAAACTTTGGGAGAGTTTAATTTTAAACGTCACTATGGTGCCGAAGTTAAAGAAATAAAGAAACGTAACGGACAGCGGTTCATCAACAACCTTGAAGAAGTGATCTTGCGTGAAGGAGATACGTTGGTGGTAATGGCGGATGACACGTTCATACCCACTTGGGGAGAATCTTCCGTGTTTGTGCTGTTGGCTAACGGAAATGATAATGAACCGATACCGGGAAAAGGAAAACGTTGGTTTGCATTGATTCTGCTGATCCTGATGATTGCCGGTGCTACTATCGGTGAGCTTCCGGTAGTGAAAGAAATGTTTCCGGACATGAAGTTGGATATGTTCTTCTTTGTTTCTGTCACTACCATTATCATGGCTTGGACTAAAATTTTTCCGGCACGTAAATACACTAAATATATTTCCTGGGATATCTTGATTACGATCGCTTGTGCTTTTGCTATCAGTAAAGCAATGGTAAATTCGGGTGTGGCCGATAAGGTTGCAGGATTTATAATCGGCATGAGCCATGACTATGGCCCGCATGTATTACTGGCAGTTTTATTTATTATCACCAATTTGTTTACGGAGCTGATAACAAACAATGCCGCTGCTGCATTGGCTTTTCCGTTGGCTCTGTCGCTTTCGGTCCAGTTGGGTGTCGACCCTACACCGTTCTTTGTGGTCATTTGTATGGCTGCATCTGCCAGTTTTTCTACACCGATCGGTTATCAGACAAATTTAATAGTACAGGGTATCGGCAACTATAAGTTTATGGATTTTGTCAGGATCGGATTGCCATTAAATCTTATAACATTCCTGATTTCCATATTTCTGATCCCTTTAATCTGGCCGTTTTAGTAATTGAAACAACATCTAACATATTATAATGGAAGAAAGTAATAATATATATCCGATATTCGACCGGATGCTGACCCGGCAGGATAAAGAAGAACTCTTGAAACAGCGTGGTGTGATGATCTGGTTTACCGGGTTGAGCGGATCGGGTAAGAGTACCATTGCCATCGCTTTGGAACGCGAACTGCATAAACGCGGATTGTTGTGTCGTATCTTGGATGGAGATAACATCCGTACAGGCATCAACAATAATCTGGGCTTTTCCGAAACTGACCGGGTAGAAAACATACGCCGTATAGCCGAGGTTTCGAAACTTTTTATTGATACAGGCATTATTACAATTGCTGCTTTCATCAGCCCTAACAACGATATCCGTGAGATGGCTGCCCGCATTGTCGGACCGGATGACTTTCTGGAAATATTTGTCAGCACTCCGCTCGCCGAATGTGAAAAGCGGGACGTAAAGGGATTGTATGCCAAAGCTCGTCGGGGAGAAATAAAAAACTTTACCGGAATATCCGCCCCTTTCGAAGCTCCCGAACATCCGGCTTTGTCACTTGACACTTCCGTATTGTCACTTGAGGAGTCTGTCAATCGATTGCTGGAAATTGTGTTGCCTCGGGTAAGCAGACATAAATAAAATATAGATGAAGAAATAATCATAAAAATGAAAGAAGAATATAAGTTAAGCCACTTGAAAGAACTCGAAGCCGAGTCCATCCATATTATCCGCGAAGTGGTGGCGGAGTTTGAGAATCCGGTCATGCTGTATAGCATCGGGAAGGATTCTTCGGTTATGGTACGCCTTGCCGAAAAAGCTTTTTATCCGGGCAAAGTACCGTTTCCTTTGATGCATATCGATTCAAAGTGGAAATTTAAGGAAATGATTCAGTTCCGTGACGAATATGCCAAAAAGTATGGCTGGAATCTGATTGTGGAAAGCAATATGGAAGCTTTTCATGCAGGGGTAGGGCCTTTTACGCATGGCAGTAAGGTGCATACGGACTTGATGAAAACACAGGCTTTGCTGCATGCGTTGGATAAATATAAATTTGATGCTGCCTTCGGAGGTGCTCGCCGCGATGAAGAGAAATCGCGTGCTAAAGAGCGTATATTCTCTTTCCGTGATAAGTTCCATCAATGGGATCCCAAAAACCAGCGTCCCGAATTGTGGGATATCTACAACGCCCGTGTACATAAGGGTGAAAGTATACGTGTATTCCCGTTGAGTAACTGGACCGAACTGGATATCTGGCAGTACATTCGTTTGGAGAATATTCCGATTGTACCGTTGTATTATGCCAAAGAGCGTCCTGTGGTGCAGATCGACGGTAACTTGATTATGGCTGATGATGAACGTCTGCCGGAAAAATATCGTGATCAGATCGAAATGAAAATGGTACGTTTCCGTACATTGGGATGTTGGCCGTTGACCGGTGCTGTCGAAAGCGAGGCCGACACCATTGAGAAGATTGTTGAAGAGATGATGACTACCACTAAGAGCGAACGTACGACCCGTGTTATCGACTTCGACCAGGAAGGTAGCATGGAACAGAAGAAACGCGAAGGATATTTTTAAACATTACAACTATGGCAGATAAATTAGATATAAAAGCATTTCTGGATAAGGACGAACAGAAGGATTTGCTTCGTCTGTTGACAGCAGGTTCGGTAGATGACGGAAAGTCTACATTGATCGGACGTTTGCTGTTCGATAGCAAAAAATTGTATGAGGATCAGCTTGATGCATTGGAGCGTGATAGCAAGCGGTTGGGCAATGCCGGCGAACACATTGATTATGCCTTGTTGCTGGATGGCTTGAAAGCAGAGCGTGAACAGGGCATTACGATTGATGTGGCTTATCGCTACTTTTCTACCAATAACCGTAAATTTATCATTGCTGATACTCCGGGGCACGAACAGTATACCCGTAATATGATAACCGGCGGTTCGACCGCCAATCTGGCTATTATTCTGGTAGATGCCCGTATGGGAGTAATTACTCAGACAAGACGTCATACATTTCTGGTATCTCTGTTGGGAATCAAGCATGTAGTGTTGGCTGTCAACAAGATGGACCTGGTAGATTTTTCGGAAGAGCGCTTCAATGAGATTGTAGCAGAGTATAAGAAGTTTGTAGCTCCCTTGGGGATTCCCGATGTGACTTGTATTCCACTGTCCGCACTCGATGGAGACAATGTGGTGGATAAGTCGGAAAGAACTCCGTGGTATGAAGGACTTTCCTTGCTCGATTTTCTGGAAACAGTCCATATCGACAGCGATAATAACTTTAGTGATTTCCGCTTTCCGGTACAGTATGTACTTCGTCCGAACCTCGACTTCAGGGGATTCTGTGGTAAGGTGGCATCCGGCATCATACGCAAGGGAGACAAAGTAATGGCTTTACCTTCCGGTAAAGTATCTCATGTGAAGAGTATCGTTACTTTTGATGGTGAGCTGGATTATGCTTTTCCCCCACAGTCGGTCACACTGACACTTGAAGACGAGATAGATGTCTCAAGAGGGGAAATGTTGGTTCATCCGGATAATTTGCCTATTGTGGACCGTAATTTTGAAGCAATGTTGGTGTGGATGGATGAAGAACCGATGGATATCAACAAATCGTTCTTTATTAAGCAGACAACGAATGTCAGCCGCACGCGTATCGACAGCATAAAATATAAAGTGGATGTCAATACGATGGAACATTCGTCTGTTCCCTTTTTGTCTTTGAACGAAATTGCACGTGTGGTGTTTACTACAGCTAAAGAACTGTTCTTTGATCCGTACCGGAAGAATAAATCGTGCGGTTCGTTTATCCTGATCGATCCGATAACCAATAATACCAGTGCTGTGGGAATGATTATCGATCGTGTGGAAAAGAAAGACATGAATATTGCCGATGATTTTCCGGTTTTGAATCTGCCTGAACTGGGCATAGCTCCTGAACATTATGAAGCTATTGAGAAGGCGGTAAAATCATTAAGTGAACAAGGTTTCGAAGTCAGAATAGAGAAGTAAATGATTATTCGGTGTGCCGATATGCCTGCTGCATGCAGTTTGTCGGCACATTAACAATGAACACATTATTATGGGATTACTTGAATTTAACAAACTTCCGATAAATACTTTAGTAGGGGCAGACTGGCGGACATTTAAAGCTATTACCGGAGGAAGGGAGATCGATGCGGCTTATACAGGTAAATATCGTCTGACAAAGGCAGTTTGTCGCTTACTGTCTACTTTGGCTCCACTTCAGGATAAACGTTATGAGAAGCTGCTGGCAAATAAGCCGTTGGAACACGATCCGGTCTTTATCCTTGGTCACTGGCGTAGCGGAACTACTTTTGTACACAATGTTTTTTCGTGCGATTCACATTTTGGCTATAACACCACTTATCAGACTGTATTTCCGCATTTAATGATGTGGGGACAGCCATTCTTTAAAAAGAACATGAGTTGGCTGATGCCGGATAAGCGGCCGACGGATAATATGGAGCTGGCTGTCGATTTGCCGCAGGAGGAAGAGTTTGCCCTTGCCAACATGATGCCTTATACCTATTATAATTTCTGGTTCTTGCCAAGATATCAGCAGGAATATGCAGATAAATACTTGCTTTTCGATACTATCAGTGAAGCGGAATTGAAGGTTTTTGAGGAGACTTTTACCAAATTGATTAAGATCTCTTTGTGGAATACGCAGGGTACTCAGTTTCTTAGCAAGAATCCCCCTCACACGGGACGCGTGAAGGAATTGGTAAAAATGTTCCCCAATGCGAAATTTATTTATCTGATGCGTAATCCGTATACTGTATTTGAGTCTACCCGTAGTTTCTTTACTAATACGATTCAACCCTTGAAGCTGCAGGATATCACTCCGGCTGAGTTGGAGAACAATATACTCTCTATTTATGCCAAATTGTATCATAAATACGAGGCCGATAAGCAATTCATTCCTGAAGGAAACCTGATGGAGGTGAAGTTTGAAGACTTTGAGGCAGACGCTATGGGAATGACTGAGAATATTTATCATGCTTTGGATATTCCGGGATTTGCCGAAGCGCGCGGCTCGATAGAGAAATATGTGGGAGGTAAAAAAGGATATAAAAAGAACAAATATAAGTACGATGACCGTACTGTGCAGTTAGTGCAAGATCATTGGGACTTTGCACTGAAACAATGGGATTATAGTTTATAAAAAAAGGAGGAAAAATGATTCAGAAGACATATCGCCTGTGGGTGGCAAGTCTGCTAACTTTGTGTTCAGCTTCTGCTGTAGCGCAGCAGAAAGTAGAGATACTCCCTTTTGGGAATATGGATCAATGGGTGACGCGTGAAATAAAAGAGTCGGGCATTATTGGCGGAAATACCAAAAAAGTATATGCCATTGGCCCTACCGAAACCATTGTGGGTGCGAAGCCTTATGCAAATAAAGGTGGTTCACCCTGGGGAACTTCTAACGTAATGGCACGTGTGTCGGGTATTACCAAAACCAATACTTCGGTATTTCCCGAAACCAGAGGAGACGGTTTCTGTGCCCGTCTGGATACTCGTATGGAGAGTGTAAAAGTACTTGGTATTGTAGATATCACCGTACTTGCTGCCGGATCTATGTTTTTGGGAACGGTTCATGAACCGATTAAGAGTACCAAGAATCCGAATAAGATGTTGCAGATGGGAATACCGTTCACTGACCGTCCGTCGGCTATTCAGTTCGACTATAAAGTGAAAATGTCCGATCGTGAAAACCGTATACGTGCAACGGGATTCAGTAAGATAACGGATGTGCCGGGTAAGGATTTTCCGGCTGTTATTTTATTGCTACAGAAACGTTGGGAAGATGCCAAAGGCAATGTGTATGCTAAACGTATCGGGACAATGGTGAACTATTACTACCATTCGACTGATTGGAAAAATGGTTCAAAATATGATATCATGTATGGTGATATCACGAAAGATCCGGCGTATAAAGCACACATGATGCGACTTCAGGCCTCTGAATATTTTACGGTAAACAGTAAGGGCGAAAGTGTGCCGATTCATGAAGTGGCGTGGGGGGAAGCTGATGATGTGCCGACGCATATGATACTTCAGTTTACATCCAGTCATGGTGGTGCTTATATCGGTTCACCGGGAAATTCGCTCTACATTGACAATGTAAAACTGATCTATTAAGTCCCTGCTTAAATTTTTCTAGATTAAATTTATATGGGCTTATTGACCCGTTTAGAGTTTCTTTCCGGTCTCTTTCCGGGTAAAATTTAAACAGGTTTTAAGTTGAGTTCAAGCTAACAGTAGTTATGGTAGCTTTATGTGGCAACCGGACTTTCAGCCTTAGGAATTAAGAGTTTAATATACTTTTCTATAAATCCGAATCTGGCTGCTGCGGTTTTGCCTGTCTGTGCAGTGTATCAATAACTACTATAACTACTGTTATGTCGACTTATTCTATTTTAATCTTAAATCGATTTGTCCATAGCAGGGCAGAGCCGTTCGAATCGACTGTGGCATTTAAGCTGAAATGGGAAAAGATTTCGGGTAGGAATTCCAATTGCATCAAGGTCGTACCATCTGCTCCGGCTTCAAACAGATGACTGATGTCCGAAGTGGTAATCATAATTTCTCCTTCACGAAAAGTGATACTCTCATGATCCGGATGGAGAATGCAGCTTCCCTTTTTCACATAGTTTATTTCGATACGTAAATGCTGATGTGATCCATACATCTCACCGGGATGGAATGAAATGAAACGAAAAACGTCAGCCAGGCGCTTGGTTTTAATATTTTCTGTGATGCTTTCTAATAGTTCCCGAAGTGAATACTGCTCTGTCCGATTGTCCATGTTATTGCTTTAAGGTTTATATACCGGATATAGATTTACAATCTCTACTTTTTATATAAAAAAACAAATGATGGATAAATTGGGGGGATAATTTTCTTCTTTCAAATTCAGAAAGAACGTATAACAGTGATGGCGGAAGAATAAAAAAGAGTGCGTCTCAGCGACGCACTCTTTAAAGTATAGAGCCAAAAACTTTCCCGCCCTATTGGGAATCGAAACCCTATTATTCTAAAATTACAACACGGTTCAGGAAGTTCTTGCCAAACATGTTGGCTGTTCCACCAAAACCGACGAGTTCCAGTTGATCTTTGCTTACGCCTTCTTTGATAAGAGCGTCATAAACGGCTTGAGCACGGGCCTCAGACAGTTTCTGGTTCCACTTGGCACTACCTGTAGCCTTATCTGCATAACCGGCTATTTTGTATTTCTTATCCGGGTTGGCTTTCAAGATCTTGGCAGCCAGTTGGATGTTAACTATACCATAGTCGTCGATCTTGGATTTACCAATCTGGAAGAAGACTGCGCGAGGGCCGGCTACTTCGATTTCTTTCACCACTTCTTTCGTTACAGGTTTTACGTTAGCCAGCGCGTTTTTGGCATCGGCTAAGTCCGATTGCGCTTTTGACAGTTCACTTCTGTAACGATTCAGCTCTTCGTTGATAGCGTTTTGGTCTACCTGCGCACCGCAAGAAACGAATCTCTTGCCACCGAATGTGTAAGTCACACCTGCTGTCAGAGAAACAGCACCGTCGGTACGAGCAGAACTATAATGTCCGAAGATAGAAGGAGAGACTTCACCTCTTGCTTCTACATTGATATCCAAATATTTGTTGATGTTGAATTGTCCCATCAAACCGACAGAACCATTAATCAGCGCATTCAGTTTATCTTGATTGCCATAGGCCTTGGCAAACGTAAGTCCCGGACCTGCGAATACGGATACAGTGAACAAGCGATCGGGATTATAGCCTCCGATAGCGTTTGACAAGTTGAACAATCCGTCGGCACGTAGAGTGAAGTATTTTTTATTCTTCATCTTATTGTATTCGCCTTTCGGCATACCATATTCGGAGTATAATGTACTCCAACATCCTGCTACCTGGCCGCGGATTCCCCAAATAGGGTCGAACAGTTTACCGACTGATGCGTGTATCAGCGGAGTTATGGCATGTCCAAAGCCATAATCAAAGTTGTCGGGGTTGACACATCCCTGTGCTCCTACACCCACGCTGATAAAGATATTATCTTTAGCTTTTTCGCTATAATAATGCTCTTTTGTCTGCGCTGAGGCTGAGACGGCTGCGCCTGTCAACAGTAAAGACAATATTGCTATTTTACTTTTCATGTTATTTCATTTTTTGTTTTAACTCTTTGTTTCGTTTTTGCTTTTTCATTCCATCTTTTCCGGACAAGCGGAACTGGAAAGTCAATCCACCTGTGAAATATTTCATTCTTTGGAGTTCCACTTGTGCATGCAAATGGTTGAAAAGCAAATAGGTGGCACCTAACGCAAAATCTTTCGAATCATATTCGGCAATTAATCTCAATTGCGGATGGAAAGACGGGTTATAACTGATACCTGCCGCGATCCCATTCAGTTTGTACTCTATCCTTTTGTTATAAAGATAGGAGAGATGTACTCCCACTGTCTCTCTTCCTAATTGGACATGCCTGGTGGCTGCGATGTAGAAACGACTGAAGTATCCGTTACCTTCCGTCGGAGCCACAACTCCGTTGCCGGACGAGGTAAAAGGATCGGAAGTGCCTACTACAACAGCGGGCATGTATTTCCAGAATTGCCCTTCTTTCAGTGCCCGTAATCTGAGAGAAAAATACCGGTCCTGATTCGTAAAGCCTGAGTAACCATAAGGTTTTAATCCAAGAGCTTCCGCCTTAAATAAAGTACAGGTATATGCTACTTCCATCCAAGGTAAAATGGTTACATTCAGGTAGTAATTGTACGTGTAGTAGTACCACGTTGGAGGAGTTATCTCCTTATTCATAAAGTTTGCACCCAGCATGACTGTTTTGTCCTTCTGCATTTCTGCCGAGGGAGCATGCAGCAATCCTGTAGTACCGTAGGTCAATTGAGCCGAAAGCATAAAGGGTATAGCTATAAATAGCGATACTATGAAGATTCGTTTTAAATTTACTGTATACATTCTCTACGCTTTCGGTTCAATGATTTCAATTACTACATTTTATTCTCTCGGTTATTCAGAGATGATAATACCACCACCGGCATTCAGGTCATCGCCGTGACCATGACCATGTCCATGACCGATCGCTTCAATCGTTCTAACAACTACTGAAGAAATCTTGCTGATTGTAACTTCAGCTGTTTTCTTTTCGATTGCTTTCGTTGCTTTATTATAAACAGCAAACGGCAATACATAGGTAGTCTTGATAACGTTTCTTGTTACGTCGAATCCTGTCAACTGAGTATAAGCTGGTACTTCAAGTTCATATGTGAACTTTTTGTCTGTAAATGCAGCTCCCGGAGTAACATTGGCATTATCGTCTTTGATAGCTTCTTCCAAAGCTGCGCTGACCATCTTGATAGTAGTTGTAGTTAGTGTGGAATGTGCTTTCTTGATAATTTCTTCTACAGAAGCACCACCTTCGCACTTGATACCACCCTTCCAGTTGATTTCCATTTTTACTTTGGCAGTTTCACCTTCAGTGTAGCATGCTTTGTCGAATTTCATAGAATCCAAGGCTGCTTCAGTCGTAGCTTTGCTGTCGGCTTCTTCGAAGCCGAATTTGAATTTAGAGAAGTGGTGAACATTGCCAACAAATACTCCGTTCTGGTAAGTAGCATAGTTTTCTTCAGCTTCCCAAGTATTAGTCTTTTCATTGAAGTAAAGAGTAGCCAATGCAACTTCAGGAGTTTCTCCTTGAGCTACGACAACAGCAGGAGTAAATTTCACTTCCATCGGAGTTACGAAAATAGTTCCGGTTGGAGTACCGTCGTATTCACGGACAGAAGCACCTTCTTTACCTTCGTCAGTACGGCTGATGTTCAGGGTGCTTGCTACGCCACTTGTAAAAATGATTATAGTGTTAGCCGGAAGAACGATTTCGTCAATAACGGTTTCTTCTTTATCATTATTAGTATCAATTACTTTAGATTCCAGTTTGAAGGTCGTTTCTTTCTCAATCGGAAGAACTGCTACCTTATCGATTTCTGTCAAAGTACCGTTGGCTACATATTTTTCCATAGTGTTAACCACCTGTTCTGCTTGTGCCGGAGTAATCTTGATGTCCGATCCAGCAGCTTCCAAAACCTTGTTAATTGATTCTTCTACAGCAGATTTACTTGGAACTTTTTCACCTTCTGCTTTTTCCGGTGCGGCTTCAACAGCATTCTCTGTTGGAACTTCAATCTCTACATTGCCACCGATAAATACATTATCGTCATCATTCGGTTTTTCTGTATCCGGTTTCAGTATCAGAGTTACATTGACTGTGGTGTTAGATACTTGGCCATTGTCTACCGGTGCTATAAATGCAGTATATACATAGATCTTATAGCTGTTATGACGGATTGTTACAGTTGCTTTAGTCAGACCTTTTACTTTGTCGGCAGGAATCTCGAATTTGTAGAAACCGTTGGAAGCAGTAGTTGTTACTTCGTATCCTGACATGTTCAGTGTTACTTCAGCCTTAGTAACCATGCCACCATCCTGATTGTAGATATTTCCTGCCAAATAGTATTTAGGGGCAACCTCTACTTCTTTTTTCTGCATAGCAACAGTTACCGAAGTTTTTGCAATGAAAATACCTTCACCTTCCGGCCCGGCTACTTCACTGATCACAACGTCGGCAGTAGCCGGTTTGTATCCGTCAGCAGTGATATATATAGTGTGCTGACCCAGACCTACATTGGACATAGTGAATTCGTTACCATTCTGAATGGTTGCTGTCAATATGCCTGGCATAGTTGCGGTTTTGATAGCTACAGGCTCACCGCTTTCCGCATCAAATACAGAACCTTCAATTTGATATTCTACATCTTTTGTCGGTTTTGTTTCTTTGCCTTTTTCCATTTTAGCGTCGATGGTATAGGCTACGATAGAACCGTTTTCCTGTTTAGTAACGAATACCGAGCTTGTCACTGTTTTATAACCGCTCTTTGCAAAAGTTACTACGTTGGTTTCTCCCACTTTAGCTTCCAGAACATACTTACCGTCTGCTGCGGTAGTCATTGACTTTGAGTTTGTGACATTGGTTACTGTGACACCGTCCATTACAGCATTGCTTTCAGCATCTGTAACAATACCTGCTACTTGGTACGTCGTAGCTGTAGGGTCGGTCACTTTGGGAACATCAATCTCGTCTTTTTCGTAGCAACTTGCGAACATACCGCACATTGCCAACAGGGTTAGCGCTAACTTAGCGCCATTACCGAAAAGTTTACTTTTCATTTTCATCTCAATAAAATTAAAAATTTAATAATTCAGATTTTATAAAATATGGATTAAAACTATTGTTCTTCATTATGTTATCGTCAGGTGCTGAGCGATAAGTCTTATAGTAATATTGTTCATTTCCCGCATTATAAGACATTCCCATATTATTGGAAGGAGTGATCCGAGGAATATATCCTTTGCGTTTATATCGGTAAGGGGGTAAAGCTATTTGGAAACGGAATCCTCCATTGGCTTTCACGTCTTTGGCTTTCATTGCATAGAATCCAATGGAAGCATAGCGAAAATGCCGGATTGCTTCTACTCTAACTGCTTTCTCCTTTAATAGATATTGTTCAACTCTTGCATTTAATTCTACATTATAGCGTGGCCAATAAAAGCTTCCTCCCAATGACCATGTAGCCCGCATCTTTGTTCCATAATGCATAGTAAAACCTTCCCAATATCCTGTACCGGTATACCCGATGCGGCCTTCTATACTGAAACGTTCATCTTTAAAGTGGTGGATCAGGTTGAAGTCGATGCCATATCGGCTATTATTAAAGCTACCGATAGCCAATGTTGCCCAAAAATTATAGGGCAGACGGACTGTTTGCGATAGTTCAAGGAAACCCGGATGTAGTTTATCGTATCTGCTGGCATATCCGTCATTATATACCGGAATCACCATTTGAGCCGTGAATTTCATCCCTTTCCAGAAAGAGACTTCTATGGCGGGTGATAAATTGAAAAGCACTTGATAAATCTGTGTGATTACCAAGTTTTTTAGTGATAATTCCGGATATATTGTGATATCTACTTTATACAAAGAGCTATTTGCTTTTTTATTCCTTTTTACTTTGTTCCAGCTATTTCCCAGATTATAACTAACTTCCCAGTCTTGTCTGCTAATATTTACTGTACTATCTTTGAAAGATGGCTGATAATAAAGAGATATTTGCGGCACATTGTTATTCAAAACGATAATACGGCATGGCTTTCTTTCGGGTAATCAGTAGTTTGATTTGTAGAATATCACATCACTTACTTCGTTTCCTAATGTATTGATATACATTGGATTGATGTTTTAGTAGATTTTTCGGTTCTATTAGGACTTTGGCTGGTTGCTTCTATATGGAAGTATCTCTGTTACTGAGCTGCTACTTTAATTAAGATTCATAAAGAATCTTTGTTTTATTTATAATATTTTGGTTATCAGAATTATAGTGGATTTTGAAAACCGGTTTTTGTCTGATCGCTTTTTATTAGAAATCTTTTTTCATGGACTTTTGTTACCTGTTTGTTACTTATAACAGAATAATGTCTATATTTATAACTAAAAACATACAAACAAATAATATGAAAAAAGAAGTAAGGATTAAAGAACCGGTCAGGATCAGGACTAAACGTCTGTCGAACGGTTGTGAGTCTATATATTTAGATATTTATATGGATGGAAGAAGACGATATGAATTTTTAAAGCTATATATAATACCCGAGCATACACGGACGGATAAAGATTTAAATCAGAGTACCATGAAACTGGCCAGTGCAGTGAAGGCACAAAGGATTATAGAATTGCAGAATGGAGTATACGGCTTTAACCATCAACAGGAAAAGAAAGATATAATGCTGATAGATTATATCAAGTATTTGGCAGACAAAGATATAGAAAAAACTTCAAGGAAAGTGTCTATGTATACACTGATATACCATCTTCAGCATTATGATAAGATGGGTATCAGGCTCAGACAGGTAGATAAAAAGTATATACTTGGCTTTGTTGAATACTTGAAGACGGCAACTCAGAAACACTGTAAAAGTGTGAAGAATATAAGTGCCAATACTCAAGTTCATTATTATAAGGTTTTTCATCATTGCCTGAATAGTGCTGTAATTGATGAAATTATAACTTCAAATCCAATGGATAAGATAAAAAATGAGGAAAAGCCTAAGCGGAGAAGGACTGAACGGGCATTTCTGACTATTGATGAATTGAAAATATTGTCACAAACAGATTTTCATAATGCGACTTTAAAAAAGGCTTTTCTATTCAGTTGTTTTTGTGGACTGAGACATAGTGATATAGTGGCACTTACATGGGGAAATCTGAAAAAGGGAAAAGTCGGTAAAATGGAGCTGCATATGACGCAACAGAAAACTCAGGAAATCCTCTCTCTTCCTCTGAGCAAGGAGGCTTTGAAACAACTTCCTGTCCGCGGAAAAGTACCTGATACAGAGAAAGTGTTCAAAGGGCTTATCAGTTTAGGAAGAACCAATGAAATATTACCCAAATGGGCTGCTAAAGCCGGTATTCAAAAGCATATTACTTTTCATTCGGCACGACATACCCATGCCACAATGATGATTACTCTTGGTGCCGATCTTTATACGGTATCTAAACTCTTGGGACATACCAATATTCAAACAACTCAGATTTATGCCAAGATAGTGGATGAAAGTAAAGAGAAGGCTATCGATTTAATTCCGGATATAACTTGAGAGGATGATGTATAGCAAGGTTAGATAGTTGCTAAAAAACGAATCTCAAAAAGATACAAGAGGCTAAGAAAATGCTACAAAAGAATTTTTGTTTTGTAATGTGTTGAAAATGAATATTCTATATATTAATATCCTGCATTTACAAAGTTAACTTTAAACCTGTGTTAAAGTTAACTTTGTAAATGCAGGATATTAACTTCGTAGATGTATCAAGTTAACTTCGTAAATCGAGAAATATGATTATCTCTTTGGATGATTAACATTGTTAATGCAATAATTTCAATCTTTGTGTTATTATATATAAGAAATACATTATTATATGTATTGATGTTTTTTATCTATTTTTTATTTGGGTGGTTAATAAATATATATTTGGTTAGATTAGCTACTGCCTGATTTTACCGGAATTTAGTAAATTTGTAATATAGTAGATATACTATTGAAAATTTGATCTTACTATATAATACGATTTGATTTTATTAATTTGTTAGCCTTATAACTCTCTCTATTAGTGATTCTAAAATAGGAGGTGGATATTATTTAAGATTACAAGTGGGTTTTCTGGTCCATTTTTAAGCAAACAGGTATTTGGATGAAAAAAAACTGATACAAATGTGCGAAAAAACATGTAAAACTCTTTGGTATTATTAAAATTGTGTCTATTTTTGCACCATATTTTGCATCCATAAATTTAGATGCTTAAGTTATAAAGCAAACAAATGAATCACAAAGGCCCTTACATGAGGAAAAACATAACAATTGGCACTACTTTGCGCAGAATTTCACTCATATTATTCTGTTTACTTCCTTTGAAGGGGATTTGTCAAACAGGAGAGGCCACTGTTGACGCACTTGTTAAGATGGGATTTGAAAATGTAGGGTGGACAGAAGATACTGAAGAACGGGTTTTTGTGATACAGAACTCAGCCTATCGTCTTGAGGGAGTTGGAATAGGTAAAGCGGTTGATTTGATCCAGAAGATGGGTTTACCCGAAAATAAGCCATGTAGGTTAATAGTTTTAGACAATAATGTTCCTCAGATATCCCTCTATTATCAGCCGATGAAAGGAGATAGTATTGCTGAAGTCAGTCGGGCTGATTGGAGTGTAAGTTATGATTTGGGAGAAGGATGGAAACAAGCGAGACGGATTAAGAAGCAAAATAGCTCTTTGTTTAAAGTAGATATAGTGGTGTATCCGGAGTTGTTGTTTAGAAACTATATTTTATCTAAGGTCTATGAAATAGTGGTTAATGTTTCTCCTGCCATAGAAGTTTCTTTGTGGAAAGGAATGAAACTGACTGGACAAGTAATTTTTCCTATCTATAATGATTATGGACAAAGGTATAAGCAAATCCGTCCAGGTTTTGTGACTTTGTCGCAGACAGTACGTTTACCACAGCGTACATTCCTGACTGCTTCGGTCGGTTTTTTTAATAAATTTCGTTGGGGAGGAGATTTGAAAGCAAAGCACTTCTTTAAAGATGAACGTTTTTCGGTAGATGCGCGTATCGGATATACCGGAAGAGGATACTTTGAAGATTGGGCTTTTTATCATGGAACCAAATGGACCTTGACAGGTTCTATTGGGGCGAATTTCTATTGGCCAAAGTATAATACGCAGTTTAGTTTAAAGGGGGAAAGATATTTAGAAGGAGAGTATGGTGCACGTTTTGATATGATTCGTCATTTTCGATACGCTTCTATTGGCTTTTATGGAATGAAGGTGCAACATGCGGGTAACAAAGGGCTGAATGGCGGCTTCTTGTTCCAGATAGCATTGCCTCCGTATAAATATAAGAGAAAAGGTTATATCCCAAGAGTGATACCCAATAATTTCGGATTCCAATATAATGCGGGTAATGAGCGTATATATGGTAAAGGATATAGTCCTCAGGCAAGTGATAACGTGATGGAAAATAATAGTTTTAATCCATATTTTATAAAATCAGAATTATTAAATTTTTAATTTTATTGAGATGAAAATGAAAAGTAAATTTTTCGGTAATGGCGCTAAGTTAGCGTTAGCCGTTTTGGCAGTTTGCGGTACACTGTTTACAAGCTGCTATGAGAAAGCAGAAGTTGATCAAGCAACAAAACCAGCTGAAGCAAAGTATTATATTGCTGGTACGATTACTGATGCGACTACAGGCCAGGAATTGACTACTGCTAAAGTTACATTGGGTGATAAATCTGTCACTAGCTCTTTTAACGAGCAAGTTAATTACAAGGCAGAAGGTTATGCTTTAGTCGTTTCAGCAGACGGATACTATCCTGTTAAAAGACAAGTTTATCTGAATCAGGTAAGTGATGGTCAGACAAGTGTTGCTACTGTTAATGTTGCATTGGTTTCAGTTGAAGCCGCAGTTATTCCTCCGGTAGTTCCTCCGACAGATCCTGAGACTGACATCAATGAAGGAGAAGCAACTAAGGTTGCGGACAAGGCGGTAGAAGTAGCTAAACCTTCTGAATCAACTGTAACCGATATGCTTGCTGGTACTACAGCTACACCCGAAGAGAAAAAAGCATTGGATGAGACTCTTGAAATGGCAGGAGGAATGAAAGTTGGTGAAACTACTCCTGAAGTTCTTGCTGATGGTTCTATTCTTGCTATTACTCCGGTGAAATTTACGAATCCTATTCAGGATGCTCCGGCTATGGTTCCTTATTTCTATAATGAAGGTTGTGAACTAACAGGTGATGTAAAAGAAGTTGCTGCTCCTGTAACAAGAGCTGATGGTGCTGTTGCAGCTGATATTCAGAAAGCATTCTTATCAAACGCTGCTAAGGCTCTGAACATGAATGCAGGGTTTGTTCAGAAGATCGGTTATACTCGGATTAGTGTATTGAATGGTTATAGCATCTTGGGTTATACAATTAAAGGACAATTGGTTTCTAAGAAACTGACATTCTTGATCTCTGGCAAATATTATGAAGGTATCGTTTCTTATCAGAAGAGCGTAATGATCTATCCTAACTATTACAGCCACGATTCTCATGATTCTCATGATTCTCACGGTTTCAACCCGAATGCCGGTGGTGGATCTAACGACTAATCAGAGTAAAGTAATTGTTGAGAATTGAAAAGTACGAGTTGAACCGAAAGTATAGAAATTGCAGATAATGATGAAAAAGATATTTCTTATAGGCTTGTTCCTTTGCTGTCATTTGGCACTTTCGGCTCAGTTGACGTACGGAACTACCGGTCTGCTTCATGCCCCGTCAGCAGAGATGCAACGGGATAAGACGGTAATGATCGGTGGAAATTTTTTAAATAAGGAGATAACTCCTCCTATATGGGATTACCATACGTATAATTACTTTTTGAACGTAACTATCTTTCCCTGGCTGGAAATAGCTTATACATGTACGTTGTTTCAGTCGCAGACGATAGGGATTGATTGGAAGGTCGGAAAGAAGAAGTTTACGAATCAGGACAGGTATTTTTCTGCCCGTTTGCGAGTTTTGAAAGAAGGACAATTGTGGAAGTACATGCCGGCTGTTGTAGTGGGAACTTCGGATCCCTATACCGAGTCTGGCGATGGCCAAGTAGGTTCTGCTGATGGTAATGGCTATTTCTGCCGTTTTTATGTCGCAGCCACCAAGCATATCCCGATTGGAAAGGAGAAGATAGGTGTACATCTGTCATATCTGTACAATCGAAGAGTGGATTACCACTTGAATGGATTAGCCGGAGGTCTTACTTACGCTCCATCTTTTGCCCCCGATCTGACAGTAATCGCGGAATATGATGCGAAAGACTTTGCGTTTGGTGCTACCTATTTGCTTTTCAACCATTTGCATGCGCAGGTAGAATTGCAAAGAATGAAGTATTTTACCGGCGGACTTACTTATAAAATCTATTTGAAGTAAGCGAGTGGGTCGGAGCAAATAAGAAACTAAAAGAGTTGAAAATATTTAAAAACAAAAAACAATGAAAAGTAAATTAGTAATATTATCTTTATTGTTGGCCGGTGCTACTGCAGCTACTGCTCAGACTAAAGAGACGTTCTACAGCGAAAGCTTCAAGGACAATATCTTTGTGAGTGTAGGTGTTGGCGCTCAGGGTTGTGTAAACCCGGACAACTTTGATTATGGCTTTGGTAAAGCCATAACTCCGCTGATCAATGTGTCAGTTGGTAAACTGTTCAATCCGGTTTGGGGTATCCGTGGTCAGGTAGCCGGTGCATGGACTACTTTGTATTCTAACTATGGACAGCCTGCCGATACTTATATTAAGAGCAAGAATAAACATTACTTCACTATGCGTGCAGACGGTATGTTTAACTTGTCCAATGCTATTGGCGGTTACAACCCGGATCGTTTGTTCACCGTTTCTGTTTTTGCAGGTCCCGGTTTGACATTTGCCAAAGCTTATGGCGATCAGGATAAAGTAAATGCATTGATTAACGGTTCTGTTGGTTTGGCTGGACAGTTCAATATCAACAAATACTTGGATATCAACATTGAAGCAAGAGGAGAAGTTTCTCCGTCTCCGTTTGGTAATATCAGCTCTGCCCATACCGATGGTGCTGTTTCTCTGACTGCTGGTGTGACTTACACTTTCGGTGGCAAGAGATTTGTTTCTTGTGGCTCTCAGGTAGATCAGAACGCTATCAACGAAGAGTTGAATCGTTACAGAAGCGAGTTGGCTAAAGCTCAGTCTGACCTGGCTGATGCTAAGAACGCACTGGCTAACGTGAAACCTGTAACCAAAGAAGTGGTGAAGGAAATCGAAGTAGCCGGACCTCGCGCTATCTTCTTCCAGATTGGTAAATCTAAGATCGATGACTATGGTATGGTTAACATCCAGCTGGCTGCCAAGATCTTGAAGGCTAATCCGGATAAGAAATACAAGGTGGCAGGTTATGCAGATAAGGCTACCGGTAGCGCTAAGTGGAACCAGAAACTGTCTGAAGCTCGTGCACAGGCTGTTTATGATGCACTTATCAAAGAAGGTGTAAGCAAGGATCAGCTTGAACTCGTCGGCTTCGGTGGTACTGCCAATATGTTTGGCAAGAACTTCCTGAACCGCGTTGTGATTCTGGAATAATACAACTTTATAAGGACGATAGTCCGATAAATTTTAGAAAGGGTATCCGAACAACGGATACCCTTTTTGTTGCTTAAATAGGCGATAATCCAAATTTTAATCGTATTTTTGCAATCCAAATATGAGTAGAATAGTAGCAATAGATTACGGACGGAAACGTACAGGGATAGCTGTGAGTGATACGATGCAGATCATCGCTAACGGTTTGACAACTGTGCCTACACACGAGCTTCTGGATTTCATTACTAATTATGTGAAACAGGAATCGGTGGAACGTATTATTATAGGTCTGCCCAAGCAGATGAATAATGAGGTCTCTGAGAATATGAAGAATATAGAGCCTTTTGTGCGTTCGCTAAAAAAACGTTTGCCCGATATGCCTGTGGAGTATGTAGATGAACGTTTCACTTCTGTCCTCGCACATCGCACGATGCTTGAAGCCGGACTGAAGAAAAAAGACAGGCAAAACAAGGCATTGGTTGATGAGATTAGTGCAACTATTATTTTGCAATCTTATTTGGAAACTAAGCGTTTGTAAAAAGAGAGAATAATTAAAAAGAATAATTTTAAGATATGATTTTACCTATTTATGTATATGGTCAACCGGTTCTTAGACAGGTAGCGGAAGATATAACTGTGGACTATCCGAATCTGAAGGAACTGATTGAAAATATGTTTGAAACGATGGATCATGCTGACGGGGTAGGACTTGCCGCTCCTCAGATCGGTTTGCCTATTCGTGTCGTTGTTATTAATCTGGATGTGCTTTCTGAGGATTATCCCGAATATAAAGATTTTCGCAAGGCTTATATAAATGCCCATATTGATGTGGTAGAGGGTGAGGAAGTATCTATGGAGGAAGGTTGTCTCAGTTTGCCGGGTATTCACGAGTCTGTGAAGAGAGGCAGCAAGATACACGTAAGATATATGGATGAGAATTTTGTAGAACATAATGAGGTGGTAGAAGGATTTCTGGCACGGGTTATGCAACACGAGTTTGACCATTTGGATGGAAAAATGTTCATAGACCATATCTCTCCTCTGCGTAAGCAAATGATAAAAGGAAAATTGAACACGATGCTGAAAGGTAAAGCACGCAGTTCTTATAAAATGAAGCAGGTGAAGTGATATGCCTGACTCTTTGAAATAAAAGTAACGGGTAAAGTTGATCGTATCGATCAATTTTACCCGTTACTTTTTTAGGAAATATCCTGAGTATCTGTCCTGCTCGGAAGTGTTATGGTTGTTTTAAATATACTATCATCATTACCGGGTTATCGTCTTCATTCAATCCTTTTAATGGTTCGATTTGGAGGATGGAAGGAGTTTTTTCAGCCTTTTCAAGAAGTTCAGGAGCTTCCCATACATATAACAGCGTATGGCTGTCAAGTGCTGTTATCGGGCGTAATGGCAAACCTGGAGTTAAGTCATTCTTTATATGGCCTGTGGATACTTTAAAACAGTTTTTGGCCTTTTTATCGTAAATAGCCATTTGTCTTTCTTGCTCTTTCTCTCCTGCCCAATTAGAGTAAGGCATGAATATGTAAGAGTCAGTCTCTATGGTATTGTATTGGATGTAAGGAGCAGCTACTTCCTGAAAGCGCTTCCCATCGCCGTTCAGATATTCAAATCTGCACTCTATCGGTAAAGAGTACTTACCCATTTGGAATATATATCGAGGCTCCAAAGTTTCTTGGGTAATAGTAAATAGAGTATCGTTATAATATTCTTTATAACAGGTATGGCTTTTGTAATGGAACATATAACGATCTATGTCACTGCTGATCATCCAGCGATATTTACTATTTAAGTCAAATAGGTCCCAACGATTGAAAATTTTCAATGTGTCACCTTTCAGATTAGAAAGGTAAATACGTTCTTTACGTTTTCCGTTATTATTGCGCATGAATGTTGCAGCAATTGTATCCTGAACACGTAACATCGCAAACTCACTTACTTCTATATTAGGAACTTTCATTGCACGGATGAATTTACCTGTTTCCATAGAATAGATATTGATTTTCCCCGTAGTTGTTAACATGTAGACCAATCCTTTTTTTTCATCCACATCGATCTGCATGATCCAGTTAAACTCACCCGGTCCGCCGCCTTTGCGCCCCAGTGTCCGTATGAATTTACCATCTTTTGTGTACTGAAATAATTTATCGATCCATGGTAGGAAGAAATATTCTTTTGTCCGGATGATATTGCTTCCCTTTAACCCTCTTATCAGGCATTTATTGTTCGTTTCCAACGGGATGTACCGAATCGAATCGGCAATCTCACTCAATAGTATCTCTTGTTCTGTTTCGATGCCTGTTTCAAAAGGTACAATTTGTGGAAATTCGGGTTTAACGATTTGGACTGCGGTGTCAGACAACTGTCCGCTGTTCTTTTTTCCTCCGCAAGATAGTAGCAGAAAGGGTAGCAGTAAAAGAAGTGATTTTTGTCTCATGTTGATTATAATTAGGTGTATAAAAGGTATAATTCGCAATTAGTCTTTTTTATTCAGTGTTTTCCATCTTCGTATGATCTGATTCGTTTCTCAATTTATGTCTATGTTACAAACGTACGTAATAATCGTAATTAAATAAGGAATAGGTCGTTAATTCATGTTAAGGATGGTTGGGAGGTACTGAATTTTTTTATCAAACGGACTTATAAAAAAATCAAAAAATATAAAAAGTTGCCCGTAATACCGGTTTAATAGATGAAAAGCATTACTTTTGCTCTACTTAAAAAGTAATCAAAAGCCGATGATTAAAAAGATATTAGCAGCATTATTGTTGTTTCCTACATTTGCATATGCTCAGATAAACACAGACAGGGTGATGATGATTGCCCGAAACGCGTTATACTTTGAGGACTATGTCCTTTCCATTCAGTATTTTAATCAGGTGATTAATGCGAAACCCTATTTGTATGAACCCTATTTTTTCAGGGGACTTGCCAAAATCAATCTGGATGATTACCAGGGGGCTGAAGCCGACTGCGATGCGGCTATCGACAGAAATCCTTTTGTAGTGGGGGCTTATCAGATTCGTGGGTTGGCAAGAATTAAGCAGAATAAATACGATGGTGCAATTGAGGATTATAAAAAAGCGCTCCACTTTGATCCGGAGAATATTACTCTTTGGCACAATCTGACCTTATGCCATATACAAAAAGAGGATTACAAAGCTGCTGAAGATGATTTAGGCAAATTGCTTGCAGTCGCTCCGAAGTATACAAGGGCTTATTTGATGCGTGGAGAAGTCGCTTTGAAACAGCAGGATACGTTGCGTGCCCTGAATGACTTTAATACGGCCATTGAGATGGATAAATATGATCCTGATGCCTGGGCTTCCCGGGCCATCGTCAGGTTGCAGCAAGGGAAGTATGCCGAGGCTGAATCGGATTTAAATCACGCGACACATTTGAATGCTAAAAATGCCGGAAACTATATTAACCGTGCTTTGGCACGCTTCCACCAGAACAATCTGCGCGGTGCTATGAGTGACTATGACCTGGCTCTCGATATTGATCCGAACAACTTTATCGGACACTATAACCGGGGCTTGCTCCGGGCGCAGGTAGGGGACGACAACCGTGCTATCGAGGACTTTGATTTTGTACTTCAGATTGAACCGGACAATATGATGGCTACATTTAATCGCGGATTGCTTCGTGCCCAGACAGGTGACTACCGGGGCGCCATCAAGGATTATACAAAAGTGATCGATGTATATCCAAACTTCCTGGCAGGGTATTATCAGCGTGCCGAGGCACGGAGAAAGATTGGCGACCGCAAAGGTGCTGAAATGGATGAATTTAAAGTTATGAAAGCGCAACTCGATAAACAGAATGGCGTAAGCAATGCTGATAAATCGGTGGCAGACAATAAAAACGGTAATAACAAAGACGAGAATAAAACTCGTAAAAAGTCTGATAAGGATATGAATAATTATCGGAAAATCGTTATTGCAGATAATTCTGAGGTGGAACAAAAATATAAGAGTGACATTCGGGGCCGGGTACAGGATCGTAATGTGAATATTAAAATGGAACCGATGTACGCTCTCACTTACTACGAAAAGATGAGTGATGTGAAGCGGGCCGTGCATTATTATAAATACATTGATGATTTAAATCGTGCCGGTGTTTTACCCAAACGTCTGTATATCACTAATATGGAATCGCCACTTACCGAAGAACAGGTAAAGTTCCATTTTGCACTGATCGATACACATACATCGGCTATTGTTGAAAATCCCAAAGATGCGCGCACACGGTTTTCTCGTGCTCTCGACTTTTATCTGGTGCAGGACTTTGCCAGCTCTATTGAGGACTTGACTCAAGCCATTTTATTGGATGACAGTTTCTTCCCCGCTTATTTTATGCGTTCTTTGGTGCGTTGCAAGCAATTGGAATATCAAAAAGCGGAAGAAGCTAATGCCGCTTCGGCAACACCGGCCACATTGCCGGGTATTTCCGCTCCGCAAAAATCGGAAGTCAGTGCATTGGATTACGACATTGTGAAAAGTGACTTGGATCATGTGATCACTTTGGCTCCTGATTTTGTTTATGCTTATTATAATCGGGCAAATGTGTTGGCTATGCTGAAAGATTATCGTGCGGCGATTGCCGACTATGATAAAGCTATTGAATTGAACAAGGAGTTTGCGGAAGCTTATTTTAATCGTGGATTGACACATATTTTCTTGGGTAACAATAAAAACGGAATAGCTGACTTAAGTAAGGCCGGAGAGTTAGGTATTGTTTCGGCATATAATATCCTGAAACGATTTACAGAGGTGCCGGAATAACATTTTTTAGACAAAAAATAGTAAACTCAAAAAGAAATCCTTATTTTTGCGTGCAATAACGAAAAATATAACATAACATTATGATAAAAATAACATTTCCTGATGGCTCTGTTCGTGAGTATAACGAAGGAGTAAACGGACTGCAAATTGCAGAAAGTATCAGTTCGCGTTTGGCGCAAGACGTACTGGCGTGCGGAGTGAACGGTGAGATTTATGATTTAGGACGTCCCATCAATGAAGATGCTTCGGTAGTACTCTATAAGTGGGAAGATGAACAGGGAAAGCATGCTTTCTGGCACACGAGTGCCCACTTGCTGGCTGAAGCTTTACAGGAACTGTATCCGGGCATTCAGTTTGGTATCGGTCCGGCTATTGAAAACGGTTTCTACTATGATGTTGATCCGGGAGAGGCGGTCATCAAAGAGGCTGATCTGCCTGCTATTGAAGCGAAGATGGCTGAGTTGGTTGCAAAGAAAGAGGCTGTCGTGCGTCGGGATATTGCAAAAGGCGATGCTTTAAAGATGTTTGGCGACCGTGGAGAAACATATAAATGTGAGCTGATTTCCGAATTGGAAGACGGACATATAACTACATATACACAAGGTGATTTTACGGATCTTTGCCGTGGTCCTCACTTGATGACAACTGCTCCTATTAAGGCGATAAAGCTGACTTCTGTGGCAGGAGCTTACTGGCGTGGCCATGAAGATCGTAAGATGCTGACCCGTATATATGGTATCACTTTCCCGAAAAAGAAGATGCTGGATGAGTATCTGGCTTTAATGGAAGAAGCTAAAAAACGCGACCATCGTAAAATTGGTAAGGAGATGCAGTTGTTCATGTTCTCTGATACGGTGGGTAAAGGATTGCCTATGTGGTTGCCGAAAGGTACTGCTTTGCGTTTGCGCTTACAGGACTTCTTGCGCCGTATACAGACTCGTTATGACTATCAGGAGGTGATTACTCCGCCTATCGGTAACAAGCTGCTGTATGTGACTTCGGGACATTATGCGAAATATGGTAAAGATGCATTCCAGCCCATCCATACACCGGAAGAGGGTGAAGAGTACTTCCTGAAGCCGATGAACTGTCCTCATCATTGTGAAATTTATAAGAATTTCCCGCGTTCGTATAAGGATTTGCCTTTACGTATTGCCGAATTCGGAACTGTTTGTCGGTACGAGCAGAGTGGTGAGCTTCACGGGTTGACTCGTGTGCGTAGTTTTACTCAGGATGATGCACATATTTTCTGTCGTCCGGATCAGGTGAAGGGAGAATTCCTCCGTGTAATGGACATTATTTCGATTGTGTTCCGTTCTATGGATTTCGATAACTTCGAAGCACAGATTTCTTTACGCGATAAAGTGAATCGTGAAAAATATATCGGTAGTGATGAAAACTGGGAAAAAGCAGAGCAGGCCATTATTGAAGCATGTGAGGAAAAAGGATTGAAGGCAAAGATAGAATATGGTGAAGCTGCTTTCTATGGCCCTAAATTGGATTTTATGGTGAAAGATGCCATCGGTCGCCGCTGGCAGTTAGGTACTATCCAGGTCGACTATAATTTGCCGGAGCGCTTCGAACTGGAATATATGGGATCGGATAATCAGAAACACCGTCCGGTAATGATTCACCGTGCTCCGTTTGGATCTATGGAACGCTTTGTCGCTGTATTGATTGAGCATACTGCCGGTAAATTCCCGTTGTGGTTGACTCCGGAACAGGTAGTTATTCTCCCGATTAGTGAAAAATTCAACGAATATGCAGAGAAAGTGAAAACTTATCTGAAGATGAAGGAAATTCGTGCTATTGTAGATGATCGTAATGAAAAAATCGGGCGTAAGATACGCGACAATGAGATGAAACGTATTCCGTATATGCTGATTGTCGGTGAGAAAGAAGCCGAAAATGGGGAAGTTTCTGTTCGTCGACAGGGCGAAGGGGACAAAGGAACCATGAAATTTGAAGAATTTGGTGAAATTTTGAACGAAGAAGTTCAGAATATGATAAATAAATGGTAACTTTGCGCCCAATTGTAAAAGCACAGCATTTTGGTAATGTTCTAAAGACAGCTTTTACTTTAATACATAATTAAATTTGGTAGACAATAAAAAACAAACTGGAAGTAAACGTTATTTAATGAAGAATGACAGCATGAAATCGCAATACCGGATCAATGAACAGATCCGTGCGAAAGAAGTCCGCATTGTAGGTGATGATGTAGAACCTAAAGTATATCCCATTTTTCAGGCTTTAAAATTGGCTGAAGAAAAAGAACTGGATCTCGTGGAGATTTCTCCCAATGCCCAACCACCTGTTTGTCGTATTATTGACTACTCTAAGTTTCTGTATCAGTTAAAGAAGCGTCAAAAAGAACAAAAGGCTAAGCAGGTAAAAGTAAACGTAAAAGAGATACGTTTTGGTCCGCAAACAGATGACCATGACTATAACTTTAAGTTGAAACATGCCAAAGGATTTTTGGAAGATGGTGACAAGGTGAAAGCTTATGTTTTCTTTAAAGGTCGTTCCATTCTTTTTAAAGAACAGGGTGAGGTGCTTTTGTTACGCTTTGCCAATGATCTGGAAGATTATGCAAAAGTAGACCAGTTGCCGGTGTTGGAAGGCAAACGTATGACCATTCAACTTTCTCCGAAAAAGAAAGAAAGTGCAACGAAAAAGCCTGCAACTCCCAAACCAGCTACTCCGGCTGCAGTAAAAGCTGAAAAAACGGCTGGAGATAATGAAGAGTAAGAAAAATGCGTAACGCGCAGGTATAGTGCGTTGCCATATCATTTAATAATTTAAAAACAATTAAGATGCCAAAGATGAAGACTAACTCCGGTTCTAAAAAAAGGTTTGCCCTTACCGGAACAGGTAAAATCAAAAGAAAGCACGCTTTTCACAGTCACATTTTGACTAAAAAGTCTAAGAAAAGAAAAAGAAACCTGTGCTACTCTACAACTGTTGATACAACAAATGTAAGCCAGGTTAAGGAACTCTTAGCTATGAAGTAATCAAAAGCGTACAAAGTATTATTAAAGTTATTAACCGAATGCTTTAGCTTTAAGTTCGTTACGTGAAGTAACGGCGCTAACATTCAAAAAAGAGAAAACTATGCCAAGATCAGTAAATCATGTTGCTTCAAAAGCAAGAAGAAAGAAAATTTTGAAATTGACCAGAGGTTACTTTGGTGCAAGAAAAAATGTATGGACCGTAGCTAAAAACACTTGGGAAAAGGGTTTGACTTATGCGTTCCGTGACCGTAGAAACAAGAAGAGAAACTTCCGTGCTCTTTGGATACAGCGTATCAACGCTGCTGCACGTCTGGAAGGAATGTCATATTCTAAACTGATGGGTGGTCTGCACAAAGCCGGTATTGAAATTAACCGTAAGGTTTTGGCTGACTTAGCTGTTAACCATCCGGAGGCTTTCAAGGCTGTGGTTGCTAAGGCTAAAGTTGCTTAAGTTTCAACAGTTTTAAGATTTAGAAAATGCCGGGTACAATAATGTATCCGGCATTTTTCGTCTTAAAGACTAAGTTTACATTTCAAAAAATAGTCTAAGAAAGAAACAAAATTTCGCTTTTCCTTGTTTATCTCACAAAAACTATCTATATTTGTTGTAGTAAAATATTAGCCGCATTGATTGGATCGGGAAACTCATCAATTAAACTGAAAACCGAGACAAGCTTCGCTTCTCAATGGCGGGCCACATCCTTCGGGATAACTTTATAGTCGGTGGATTACAAAGAGGACGGGCACTCAAATCATGTCATTCGGAGTTTCATCACATCATCGGTGCGGCTTTTTAAATAAAAGGAAGAGGGCGGTAATCATCTAAAGACTACCGTCCTTTTTTTATGCTGTTTTCTTTAATACATATACATTATAGTTATGATATTCTATTTTTCAGGAACTGGAAATTCTAAATGGATTGCGGAGCAGATCGCTAAGGCACAAAACGAAGTGCTTGTTTTTATGCCGAATGCCATCAGAGACGGAATAGAAGAGTTTGTGTTGGCGGATGATGAAAAAGTAGGTTTTGTTTTCCCTGTTTATTCATGGGGACCTCCGTTGAGCGTATTGCGGTTCTTGGATTGGATTACTTTATCTAATTATCATTCTCAATACGTCTTTTTTGTCTGTTCCTGCGGAGATGATACAGGGCTGACGGAAGAACTCTTTCGCCGGGCATTGTCTCGTAAAGGAATGGAGTGTAATGCCGGTTTTTCAGTGGCTATGCCTAATAATTATGTTTTGCTTCCCGGATTTGATGTGGATAAGAAGGAACTGGAGAAAAAGAAGTTGGATGAAGCAGTTGGCAGGGTAGAAGAGATTAATGATTCGATAACCGGAAAGAAAATAGGTTTTCATTGTAATGAGGGAAGTTTTCCATGGTTTAAAACCAAAGTACTCAATCCGCTCTTTAATCGTTTTATGACCTCGGCAAAACCATTTTACGCCACTGATGATTGTATCGGGTGTAAACGTTGTGAAAGGATATGTCCGGTTGGGAACGTGGTGATGATAGGGTGGAGGCCTGTGTGGGGAATGGATTGTACATCCTGCCTGGCTTGCTATCATGTTTGTCCGAAGCATGCTGTGCAGTACGGAAGAAGGACTAAACGTAAAGGACAGTATTTAAATCCCAATGTGAGTATTTCACATGAGGCGGGCGCCCAATAGTAATAAGCGTATTGATAAGTGAAAAAACCTTTGTATGATCTGTTTAGAGAAAATACAAAGGTTTCTTAGGATAGTTAATCTTTTATTGTAATCCGGCAATTGGATAAATCTTCGATGATGGCAAGAGACTCTACTCTTACTCCTCTTTCTTCAAGTGTTTTACGCCCATTTTGAAATGCTTTTTCAATGATGAATCCCATTCCAACCAGATTTGCACCGGACTGTTTGATCAAATCAATGACACCTAAAGCGGCGTTTCCATAAGCTAAAAAATCATCGACGAATAATACGTTGTCTTTCGGAGTGAGGAAGTCGGAACTGATGACTACTTCATAATCACGGTCTTTGGTGAAAGAGTGTACTGTGGTACTTAGCGCATTCTGAATTGTTCTGGGCGATTTTTTTTTGGCAAAAACGACCGGCAAGTCCATTAAATATCCCGTCATTATGGCCGGAGCTATTCCGCTGGCTTCAATGGTCATGATCTTATTGACGTTTGTCCCTGCAAAGAGACGTACGAATTCTACGCCAATTGACTTCATTAGCACTGGGTCCATCTGGTGGTTGATGAAACTGTCTACTTTGAGAATTCCCCCCTCATAACATTTTCCGTCCTGTAGGATTCTTTTTTTTAATAATTGCATGATTTATAATGATAAATTTAATGTGCCCAATATACCAATGTATTTATGAATGGTGTACATTGGTATATTTAGGTTCATTGAATGATTATTTATTGTTTCTCAGATCTTTTACTCTGACAGCTTTGCCTTCGCTCTGAGGTAAAGAGCCTTTTTTTACCAACTTGAGTTTAGGCGTAACAAGTATCTCGTCTTTTAGCTGGCGGGTAATGTCTTTGCGTATCTTTTCCAGTTCGATATAATTGTCGGTAGAAAGATCACTCAGTTCTACTTCTACAATCATCTCGTCTTGATTGTTCACAGTTTCGAGCGTAATGAGATAATTGCTTCCTAGTTCGGGGAATTGTACCAATATCTTTTCTACTTGCATGGGGAATATATTTACTCCCTTGATAATGAACATATCATCGCTACGGCCTTTAATACGGTCTATCCGGATATGGGTACGGCCACAAGGACAGTTTCCCGGTAAAATGCGGGTAAGGTCACGTGTGCGATAGCGTATCAGTGGCATCATTTCACGATCAAGAGTAGTGAGTACAAGTTCACCGATTTCTCCTTCGGGTACAGGTTCACCTGTCTCGGGATTAATGATTTCCACATAATAGCAATCTTCCCAAAAATGCATGCCATTCTGCTCGGTACATTCAAATGCAACACCCGGACCGTTCATCTCAGTCATGCCAAAGCTATTGTATGCTTTCACGCCAAGCATGCGTTCGATCTTTTTCCGCTGTTCGTCTGTATGCGGTTCAGCACCGATTACGAGCGTTTTAAGGGTGGTACTGCGCGGATCGATACCTTCCTCCTGAAAAACTTCGGCCAGGCGAATGGCGTAGCTGGGGATCGCATGCAGAGCTGTTGTCTTAAAGTCGGTGATAAACTTGATCTGACGCTTACTGTTGCCGGCAGCAGCGGGTACGGTCAATGCTCCCAGTCGTTCGGCTCCGTATTGGAATCCCAGTCCGCCGGTAAACATACCATAACCTGAACTGTTTTGAAAAACATCCGTATTACGTATACCTACACAATATAAGCATCGCGCAACCAGATTGGCCCATGAATCTAAGTCATGCTGTGAATGGACAATGACTGTCGGTGTTCCCGTTGTGCCGCTTGAAGAGTGGATGCGTACTCCGTCTTCTTTCATATTTCCTGCAACAAGTCCGAAAGGATAATTTGCCCGCATATCCGCCTTTGTGGTAAAAGGCAATTTACGGATGTCGTCTAGAGACTGGATACTCTCCGGAGTAATGCCATGCTCTTGAAATACTTTCTTATAATAAGGGGCATTGGCTGCTATATTTATTGTTTTTTTAAGCCGTTGGAGTTGTAATTCCTGTAGCTTCTTGCGACTCATGGTCTCTATCTCTTCTTCCCAATATTTTGTATTCATGGCTTCTGATATTTATTTAGATAGGGGGGATAATATATCAAGGTGATAATGCGACGATTGTTTCAATCACATTATCACCTTTTCCCATATTCAATTATCTCTGGTTATTTCATCGTTTTTTCTGCGATCTCTTTTCCGGCGGCCAAAGCTTTTAAATTCAATTCGACTATTGCATCGCCTTTCCGCTGGAATATTTCACGGATACTATCTTGTATCTTTTCATAATCAATGCCTAAAAACGGGATAGTGGCACCCAATAGGACGATGTTGGCAACTCGTGTAGACCCTAATTCTTTAGCTACTTTATCTACGTTCAATACGACTTTGTGTGGCAGTTTATTAATTTCTGCCATAACATCTGATTCAGCCGGATAATTGGGGATATTAACGAACGGAGTTTCATTCGTGACCAACCAACCCTCATGACCGAGGTAGGGCAGATATCTGAGTCCTTCCATGGGTTCGAGTGAAATGATTAAATCGCATTTACCCGAAGGAATCAAGTCGGAAGCAATGGGCTGATCGCTTATTCGGAGATTTGACTGTACATCTCCACCTCTCTGGCTCATGCCGTGTACTTCTGCCTGTTTCATATACAGACCATCTTTAAGAGCGGCCTTTCCGATTACTGTGGCGATAGACAGGATGCCTTGTCCGCCTACACCTGATAATATGATATCTTTTTTCATGGCTTACTTACTTCTTTTTTTACGTGCTAATGTTTGTATACACTCTCTGCGCGGGATGATAACGGATACTCCTTTATAATTAATTTCTTCGCGTATGATTTGCTTCATCTCTTCATAGTTCTTTTTCAATGGAACTACTACGCGAATGTGAGCCGGATCTACACCTAATCCGGCGCAAATGGCTTCAAGGCGACCTGTGCCGGCAGAATCTTGTCCACCGGTCATTGCTGTTGTTTCGTTGTCCGAAATGACGATGGTAACATTGGCATTTTCGTTGACACAGTCCAATAGTCCGGTCATGCCCGAATGAGTAAAAGTTGAGTCTCCGATTACGGCAACAGCAGGATGGAGTCCTCCATCGGAGGCACCCTTGGCCATGGTAATAGAGGCTCCCATGTCCACACATGAATTGATTGCGTTGAATGGGGCGTTTGCTCCTAAAGTATAGCAACCGATATCGCTGAAAACTTTGTGAGTGGGGTATTCTTCTTTTAGCACTTGAGTCAGTGTAATATACATGTCTCTGTGCCCGCACCCTTCACACAATGCCGGCGGACGCATTTCTACAATATTCGGAACATTGAATTCCGAGCTGTTCTCTTTGCCGAGCGCACGTGCAACCGTGTCCGGATTCAATTCACCGTCTTGTGATAATGTACCGTCAAGACGGCCTTTTACTTTTAATCCGATACCCAGATATCCTTTCAATTGTTTTTCAACAAATGGTTGTCCGTCTTCTAAAACAAGGATTTCGTCGCAAGCGTCGATTAATTGCATCAATTGTTTCTTGGGAAGCGGATATTGTCCAACTTTTAATACCGGATATTCGCAACCTTCCGGATAATTCTCCATTAGATAATTGTAACCGATTCCACAAGCTACAATACCAGTTTTCTTATTGGGGCCATCGATATATCTGTTATATGGTGACTCTTCTGATGCTTTGATGAATTCTTCCTGGCGTGTGAGTAGTACTTTATAACGTTTGCGTGCGTTGCCCGGGAGCAGGATAAATTGGCGCGGGTCTTCGCTGAACGAAATTTCGTTTTGTGGCTTTTGTGCTTTGTTTTCTACACCTGAACGAGAGTGAGCCAGACGTGTCACCATACGCATTAGTATCGGTTCACCTATCTTTTCAGAAAACTCAAAACCGTTGTACACCATGTCATAAGCTTCCTGCTGGTTGCTCGGTTCGTACATCGGGATCAAAGAGAAATCGCCATAAAAACGGCTATCCTGTTCGTTTTGCGATGAATGCATGCTGGGGTCATCTGCTGCTACTACAATTAGTCCGCCTTTTACACCTGTGATGGCCGAATTGATAAAACAGTCGGCGGCTACGTTCATTCCTACATGTTTCATGCAGACTAATGCACGTTTGCCAACAAAAGACATACCTAAGGCAGCTTCCATTGCCGTCTTTTCGTTGGCACACCAACGGTTGTGTATGTTACGCTCGCTCGTAATAGGAGCCATTTGAATATATTCGGTAATTTCAGTAGATGGAGTGCCGGGATAAGCGTAAACGCCTGAAAGTCCGGCATCCAATGCTGCTTGCGCAATGGCTTCGTCGCCAAGTAAGAGTTGTTTGCTCATATCTTATTTTCTTTTGGTGTTAATCACGTATTTTGTTATAATATCGGGCAAAGATACATTTTTAAGATCATTTTATCACGGGATTACTTAAAAATCTTTCTTTCATTCAGCGCTTTCCAGTATTTTCTTGCATTAACCATGTGATCTGCATAGTTGGAGGCAAAATTATGCGTACCGGAGAAATCTTCTTTTGCGCACATATAGATATAGTTATGCTTTACATAATTCAAGACACTGTCCAGCCCCTTGGGTGATGGTATCCGGATAGGACCCGGAGGCAGTCCCGCATTCAGGTAAGTGTTATAGGGAGACTGTACGTCTAAGTGTTGATTGGTGATTCTGCGTAACCCGAAATCTTGTAGTGCGAATTTGATAGTCGGGTCGGCTTGCAGGGGCATGCCGGCATGTAATCGGTTGATGTACAATCCTGCAACCATAGGCTTTTCTGCATTGTTGTTGGTTTCTTCTTCTACGATGGAGGCCAGCGTGCAAATTTCTTCAGGAGTCATCCCTATTGCTTGGGCCTTTGAGAGTCGGTCTTTGTTCCAAAATTTATCATGCTCTTTCTTCATTCGGGCTAAAAAGTCTGCTGCACTGACATCCCAATATACCTGATATGTTTCGGGAATAAATAAGCAGGGGATGGTGGCTTCTGTGTATCCCATTTTTTCCAGAAAAATAGAGTCGTATAGTGCCATGGCAATTTCAGCGGAATCTATCATTAACTGTTTCCCTACGCTGCGGACTAATCTGTCAAGTGTTCGGACACTTCCAATTGTCAGGTTGACAGGAGTTTGATAGCCTCTTGATAATCTACTGTATAATTGATAAGTGTTATCTCCGGGTTTGATGGCATAACGTCCGGTATGGATATTTTTACTATATTCACGGAAATGGGACATCCATTTGAAGCCATTAAAGCTATGAGGGTTTCCTTGCTTTTTTATTTTATTGAAGATGGAGTCTATAGTATCATCGCGGTCTATATAGATATAAGTTGTCTTACTTGGATGAAACTGGGGGTAAAATAGGTAGTAATAGACTGTTCCTGCACCGGCGATACAAATGAAGAAAAAAGTAGCCAGTATGCTGAGAAATATTTTCTTTCTTTTCTTATTCATATAGAATATCTAATGGTTATAAAATCGTGCCAAAGTTAAGAAGATTTCAATGATGATTGCTCTCGGATAATAAATGTTTTCTATCTGTTTAGTTATTATTTGCTTTTGGGGACTGTTGGTTTTTTCAATTCTTATCTTTCAATTGATGTGTTTGGGTTTAGATGCTCCATAAGGTGGTATCTATCCGACTTTCTATTTCATTTTCTAAAGAATCGGGGAGTGAAGAAAAGAAATCCAGTCCGGTGAGTTGTTCAATGCTGTCAATAGAGACGGCATAATTTCGTAAAGGTGCTATTGCGCGTTCATTCTTAAAAATAAATCCGATAGCTTTGGGAGTGGAGCCGTGAAGAGAGAGGATGACCTTAAAGAACTTTGATGGAACAGTCACCCGGCTTTTGCCGATTACCGGAGATTTTTTATTCGTGACCGGGCCGCAAATAATAAGGATTGCACTATCGGCTACAGCCCATTCGCGGACCTTGTCCTCCAGTGTTTTCCATTTCCGACGGTTAAGTTCGGGATGTTGCGGACATACATTGCTGAAATAAAAGGATTCTTTCATGGCTTCATTACTCCATTTCATGTCGGCAGCAGGTGCCATATGACCTTTGTCAAATCCGGAACGGGAATAATCAGAATTGTTTGCCATACCTCCTTTCACGACAGGATCGGCGATGAATCGTTCGTTTCTTTTTATATTCCCTTGTGTCTTTTGCTTGGTGAGTTCGTAAGCTACCCAATTGGGGATCTTTTTATCCTTATTATAAGACACAGTATAACCTTTGTGATGAATTATCTGCTCTGTTAATGGGAATTGGGAAACCGGAATCTTCAGATTTTCATCGTGAGAATAATTGGGACGTGCAACATTCGGTCTTGATACTTTGGTTGCCTGAAAGAATACAGCTTGAATTTCCGGTGTACAGAGATAGACTCCGTAGATTAATGGTAAAATCGCAAATAGAGCTATTATCCAAAAGCTCTTAAACGAATTGTGGTGTTGTTTTTTAGATGGTCTTTTTCGCTTATTTTTCATGATATTGAAAATTTAAAGCCGGGCGTTTCGAATAATATATTGAGCGAGTCATTGTTGACACTCTCAGAATAACTATTGGGGATGATTTTTGTCGCATCAAAATTAATCAATCGATCAAGAAGTAACAAATTAAACAGGTAGAATTATGAAAGCGGCCATTGATTACAAAAAAGCAAATAGTGAACTAACCGGGGTTGACACATTCGAGAGTATATTGAGCTATATTGTAGCGACAGTTATTTCAAATAAGAATATTCAAGCTCATGAAAGGAGCCGGAAGATATATGAATGAATTTGATTATATGGAAGTATAGCCTAAAACGAGGAACTAATAGAATATGCCTGCAAATGATACCGCCTTTGTAAAACTTTTACGCAGACGGTTTATGCATTAGCGGATATTATGACTCTGTTTGAACTTTTTTTGAATAAACTTTTATATAGGTTTTATCGATCTGTTTTGAGTTCCTTTTCGATTTATTCCCTCGTTTTTATTCGTCACATAACCCGCTATGCAGCTCACAAAACGGAAAAATATCTTCGAAAACAAATCTTAAAACAGTTTCGAGCGAAATTTAAACAGACCTCAAAGGGCAACGATTTTTTCAGCGAATGGCTTCCAGGCTTTGTTCTGCTTGTATGTTTCGACAAGGTTTTGGGGAACTCTTATCTTTTGAATTCCTGGCGGTACGGGGTAATAGTCGGCAGTAACCATCGTAGGCGACATTAATGAAATTTCGTCCAGTGAAACAGCATTTCCGAAAGCATTGAAGTCTAATGCCTTCACACTTGCGGGTAAAATAAGAGTTTTTACTTGACACTTGTTCAGAGCGCTTATTCCTATTTTAGCTATGCTTGCGGGAATTTTAAGAACAGTGAGTTTAGGAGAATGGTTAAAACATTCGCTCACTATTGCTGCCGTCCTGTCAACAGGCGAAGGTGTTGTCCGGGTTCCGTAAGTTTCGATGGTAGTAAGTTCGGGGCAGTTGTAGAAAGAGCGGTCAATGTGGTAAATAGTATTCGGAAGGGTTACTTTCTGAATGGAACTGCCGGAAAAAGCCTCCAGGTCAATCACTTCACTTCCTTCGGGCAGAGTCAATTCTTTCAAGTTCTTTGTCTCTATGAAAGCCGATGTACCTACAATCTTAAAAGTGGAAGGCAAAGATATAGAAGATATACCGGATTTCCCGAAAGCTCCGTTCTGTAGCTCTTTGACGGAAGTATGGCTTATGTCGATAACATTCAGATCAGTACACCCGTAAAATGCCTCCTTTCCAACAATTTCCAAAGAAGCAGGCAGTGCTATTTTTTTTATTCCGGAAAATAAAAAGGCCTCTTCCGGCAATTCCTTAATCGATGTGTGGCTTAAATCGACGATTTTCAGATTTCTGCAATAAGCAAATGCTGCCTGCTCAATCGTACTCAAAGAGGCAGGGAACAGAAGTTCACTCGCTTTGATATTCTTATTTTCGAAGGCCTTTGATCCTATTGTGCGAATACCATCCGGGAAGGTTATTGATGTAAAGTCGGAATCAATGACACTTACAACTTTATCTCCGTCTACTTTTACAGGTAATATTTGCACATCAAAAGATACTTGTTTACCATCCAATTCAAGTGTCACTATTTGAAGTTGTGCCGGTACGGAAGAATTGAAACCTTGTACCCAATCAGCAGATGGAGCTGAATTTTCTTTTATCGTACCATCGGCATAGTTTATTTCAAGTACCATATTACTGAGGGAGAGAGGCTCTCCCAATGTATATACGGTTTTTGAAGGTAAAGTCTTAATTGAAATCGCTTGAATATCATTAATCAGTACTTGTATTTTAAAAGTAACGGTAAAACTGCCTTTGTGTACCTCTAAAATCTGATCGTTTTCGGGTACCGTACTGTTGAATCCAGTGACTTCGTCTTTTTTTACAGGAACTATTTCAGACGTTTCGTTTGAATAAAATACTTTCAATGTCATATCGGATACATCCAATTCTTCTCCTATGAAATATATTCTTTTTCCAGGTAGTTCATCAATCTCGATTTTTACTATTGTATTAGGAATTAATTCGTTTGGAGAGTCTTTGGAACATGCACCCAAGAAAGTCATTGACAGAAGGAAAACATAAATAAAGTAAAACTGCTTTTGCTTCATCTTTTTCTATTTTTTTAATGCGGACATAATTATCCTTAAACTAAAGAACAAGAACAAGGGAGGAAATGTTCTTGATGCCATTGAGCACAAAATGTTTTTATGTAATAGTAATATTGGTAATGTTTTGGTTACCAGTGAACTTTTCGATTGATGCTTTTCAGGAATCTTTGGAAAATCGTTTGCTGACGATAGGCTTTTACTGTGTGTTACGTCGTTATTGATTCTTTTTCTGGCACTTTGTTCATTTGGGCATAACTTTTCCATTCTTCTACTGGAAGTTACTCTATACGATTGCATATAAAGTTATTAAAAATGAATACATAGGATGGATGTTTTTTTGTTGAGATACACAACAAGATAGGAAAATATTTCCTGCTGTTGGTTTTGCCTTTAGAATAGTAAAGGATAATATTGCCATAAGCTATACTTTTGTGACACTCCATCGGACACTTCCAATGATTTAGATGTAGTTCGGTTTCACTTTTTTATAGCTTTGTAAACTGCCCTATATATGATGACCCTTTTATATCTCTTATAAAAGAGCCGCTAGCCAGACTTGAACTGGCGACCTACGCGTTACGAATGCGTTGCTCTACCGACTGAGCTATAGCGGCGTGACACTTTACCGTTTACGGCGTGCAAAATTACAGCTTTATTTTTAAAAACAAAATGAATCTATACTTTTTTCGTGATAATTTCTCTGAAATGTTTATAAAATAAAAAGGTTAGGGATTAAATTAGAAAATAGTTGTAGATTCAAATATTTAAACTCATATTTGCATATTTACTGATAAATCTACTTTTATATTACTATGAATATACGATTTTATTATAAGTATCTTTCATCGCGAGTTGCTTCAAAATGGCTGATACTTGCTGTCGATGTTCTTTTAGTGATCTTTTCAATGTTTCTGGCAAGCCTTTTGCAAATAGGTCTGTCGGCATTAGTCTTTGAGTTTTCGTTGTGGGTGTGGACAACACTGTTTTGTGTAATATTCAATGTGTGCTTCTTTCATCTGAATCGTACTTATGTAGGGGTCATTCGATATTCTTCCTTTATTGATATTTCTCGTATTTTCATTTCCTTAACCTTGGGATATTTGGTTACCTGTGTAGGCAATTTGCTTTGGATGGGGTGGAGTGGACGAGAAGTATTGCCGATTAGTGTTATTCTTACAGCTTATATCGTCAATTTCTCCTTGATGGTCTGTTTGCGTATTTTGGTGAAAATGATCCATGAGTTGATGACTTTCGATCGTAGACATAGTATTCGGGTGTTTGTTTATGGTTCGAAGGGATCTGGTATTAATATTGCTAAATCATTACGAGTTAGTAGAAGTAATCATTTTAGATTAAAAGGATTTATTTCAGATGATACAGGCTTTATAGGGAAGCAGACGATGGGGTGTAGGGTATATGCGAATAATGAATCTCTGTTTGATATTTTAGAAGAAGAGAGAATTGAAGCTATTATTGTTTCTTCTGAGAAAGTGCACCGACTTGAAACCTCCGGTATGATTGACCGGTTGATAGCCGAGGATATTCGTATTCTTACAGTTCCTCCATTCAATGATCTGGGAAAGGAAGGTATGCAAATAAAGGATATTCAGATAGAAGATTTGTTACAGAGAGACCCTATTCATGTAGATATTCGAAAAATATCTTCCCATATAGAAGGAAAGAGAATAATGATTACGGGAGCTGCCGGTTCAATTGGGCGTGAAATGGTGAGGCAGATAGCCGGATTGAATCCATATAAATTAATTTTGGTTGATCAGGCAGAATCACCTTTGCATAATGTACAATTGGAACTGTTGGATAATTGGCGGGATATTGATGCTAAAATGCTGGTTGCCGATGTGACTAACCAAACGCGCATGGAATCAATCTTTAAAGACTATCGTCCGCAGTATGTTTTCCATGCTGCTGCCTATAAACATGTGCCCATGATGGAAGATAATGTATCTGAAGCCATACAGGTGAATGTGTTGGGTACTCGTATTATGGCTGACTTAGCTGTAAAATATGGTGTGGAAAAATTTGTGATGGTCTCTACGGATAAGGCTGTCAATCCGACTAACGTAATGGGATGTAGTAAAAGACTTGCTGAGATTTATGTTCAGTCTCTCGCACATCAATTATCTAAATATGCCAATGATGGGGCATTAGTGAAATTTATCACAACTCGTTTTGGGAATGTGCTTGGCTCGAACGGATCTGTGATACCTAGATTTAAACAACAGATAGAGAAAGGAGGGCCGGTTACTGTAACGCATCCTCAGGTTATACGTTATTTTATGACTATTCCGGAAGCGTGCCAATTGGTATTGGAAGCGGGAAGTATGGGTAATGGGGGTGAAATCTATATTTTTGATATGGGCAATCCTGTGAAGATTGTTGATCTAGCCAGAAGAATGATCTATTTGAGTGGGCAGAAAAATATAAAAATAGAGTTTACCGGCTTGCGGCATGGTGAGAAGCTATATGAAGAGTTATTGAATGTGAAAGAGTTCACTTGTCCTACCTACCATGAAAAAATAATGATAGCCAAAGTTCGTGAATATGATTATGAAGAGGTTAAGCAAGAAATTCAAAAGTTAATAGATTTGAGCTATACTTCTGACACCATGGGAATTGTCGCTTCTATGAAAAAGATAGTTCCTGAATTTGTAAGCAAGAATTCGGAGTTTGAGATATTAGATAAAGCCTCTTTTTAATCTATTTTCGAAAACTTAGGAATGAAATAAATGTATATTATGAAAATAATATATTACCTTTGTGGCCGATTTATAATTTATTAGAGGAACACTAAAGATTAATCAGAATATCTTATGCGTAGATTTATTACACTATTCTTCTTGATTTTTACCTTGTCCGGAGTGGCTGTAGCTCAGCAAATGTCCGATGATCAGGTCGTGCAGTATGTAAAAGATGCTCAAAAGATGGGTAAAACTCAGAAGCAGATTACAACAGAGTTGATGAGAAGGGGCGTTACGAAAGAACAAGTCGAACGCATTCAGGAAAAATATGAAAATGGAAGTGGCAGTACCGGTACACAGAACAACCAGAACTCAACAAGGTCGCGTACGCGTACTCAGCAAAATGATGAAAGTGATTACTCTAATCGCTCTCAAAAAAATCTGAAAGATCAGAAAAATCAAAAGAACCAGAAGAACCAGAAGAATATAAAAGGGCTTCGTCAGTCGAACAACCAGAAAAACAAGCGTGGAATAGGAGATGAGAATCTGGAAATGACAGATGAAGACATGATGAATGAGGAAGACTGGTCTGACGAGTACACCGTGAAGCCGGAAGAGGATCCGACTCAACAAATTTTCGGACATAATATTTTTACGAACGAGAACCTTACATTTGAACCCAATCTGAATATAGCAACTCCTGTAAGCTATCGTTTGGGACCTGGAGACGAGGTGATTATAGATGTGTGGGGAGCTTCTCAGACTACAATCAGACAAACCATTTCTCCGGAGGGTAGTATTTTAGTCGATAATCTTGGTCCTATTTACCTAAGTGGAATGACTGTTCGTGAGGCTAATAATGCGGTACGTCGTGAATTTGCGAAAATCTACGCAGGTATATCCGGCCCGAATCCTAATACTTCAGTTGATCTGACGTTAGGCAATATCCGTACTATTCAAATTAGTATTATGGGAGAAGTTGCTGTTCCGGGTACTTATGCGCTCTCGGCATTCTCTTCTGTATTCCATGCTCTCTATCGTGCCGGTGGTGTTAATAAGATAGGTAGTTTACGTAGTATTAAAGTTGTGCGTAACGGCAAAAAAATAGCAGATCTGGATGTTTACGATTTCATAATGAAGGGGAAACTGAATGACGATGTTCGTTTGCAAGACGGTGATGTGGTCATTGTTGATCCATATGAATCTTTAGTGCAGATTACCGGTAAGGTAAAACGTCCGATGTTTTATGAGATGAAGCCTTCTGAGACAATGGCTACTATTTTAAAATATTCAGGTGGTTTCACCGGGGATGCTTATAAAAAAGCTATACGCTTAATTCGTAAAACAGGCCGTGAGCATCAGGTTTATAATGTAGATGAAATGGATTATTCGGTATTTAAACTGGATGATGGAGATGTGCTGGCTGTGGATTCGGTATTGGAGCGTTTTGAAAACCGTGTTGAAGTCCGTGGTGCTGTTTATCGTGCCGGTATGTACCAAATCGATGGAACTGTAAACACAGTAAAACAATTAATAAAGAAAGCTGAAGGAGTGAGAGGGGATGCTTTCTTAAACCGTGCTATCATCGATCGTGAGAATGATGATCTTACTCATGAGATGATTCAAATTGATTTAAAGGGATTGTTGAATGGTACTGTAGCTGATATTCCTCTTCAGAAAAATGATATCCTTTATATTCCGAGTATTGAAGATTTGAAGGAGGAAGCAACCCTTACGATTCATGGTGAAGTAGCCAATCCGGGTACTTATTTGTATTCATCCAATATGTCGGTTGAAGACCTTGTTCTACAAGCCGGAGGATTATTGGAGGCAGCTTCGACAGCCCGTGTGGATGTGTCCCGACGAATAAAAAATTCAAAAAGTACTGAATTGAGTAATGTAGTTGGTAAGACTTTCTCTTTTGAATTGAAAGATGGTTTTCTTGTAGGAGGTGATCAGGATTTCCATTTGGAACCTTTTGACGAAGTATATATTCGTCGTAGCCCTGCTTATCATCAACAACAAAATGTTACAGTTGGAGGCGAGGTCTTATTTGGTGGACGTTATGCGCTATCAAAGAAGAACGAACGTCTTAGTGATTTGATTTCTAAAGCGGGCGGTATTACTCAAGATGCTTATGTGAAAGGTGCCCGTTTGATTCGTAAAATGACAGAAGAAGAGTTGCGCCGCAAGGAGGATGCGCTTCGTTTGGCTAATAAGGGTGGAGCTGATTCCATTTCTGTTAAGACCCTTGATGTCTCTGATACTTATTCTGTCGGTATTGAGTTGGAAAAGGCTTTGGCTAATCCGGGGTCAGACTTTGATATGGTATTACGTGAAGGCGATATTTTGTTTGTGCCGGAGTATGTAAGTACTGTCAAAATCAATGGTGCTGTGATGTATCCCAATACAGTATTATATAAGAAAGGCGAAAGTTTGAAATACTATATTAATCAGGCCGGTGGTTTTGCAAGTCTTGCAAAGAAAAAAAGAGCTTTTGTGGTTTATATGAATGGAACAGTGTCTCGTTTACGTACGGGAAATTCTAAAGCGATAGAACCGGGCTGTGAGATTATCGTGCCAAGTAAAGATCCGAAGAAGAGAATGTCGGCAGCCGAAATTATAGGAATGGGTACTTCTGCTGCTTCATTAGCAACTATGATTGCAACGATGGTTAACCTCTTTAAGTAGTAATAACTATGACTGAAGATAAGAATATAAATAAAACGACTCCGCAATCTGAGGAACAAGAAATTGATCTGATAGAGTTGGCTCAGAAAGTTTGGGCCGGTCGTAAATTAGTATTAAAGGTTTGTGGTGTTGCCGTGTTAGTAGGACTTGTAGTGGCTTTTAGTATTCCTAAAGAGTATTCTACAAGTGTAACACTGGCACCGGAAACAGGTAGCAAGTCTTCTACTGGAGGCATGGGGGCATTAGCCGCTATGGCCGGTATTAATCTTGGCAGTTCAACCGGAGAAGATGCACTTTCTCCCGAATTGTATCCTGATATTGTTAGTTCCACACCTTTTCTATTGGAAATGTTCGATGTGAAGGTTGCTGATCAGAAAGGCAAGATTAATACAACTCTGTATGAGTACTTGGATAAATATCAACGGGCTCCTTGGTGGGGAGCGGTTGCATCAGCTCCTTTCAAAGCATTAGGTTGGGTTGTATCTTTGTTTAAAGATGCACCGGAGGAACAGGGAGATGCAAAGATAGATCCTTTCTATTTGACTGCAGATCAAGCTGGAATAGCGGATGCTTTGAGTCATCGTATATCTGTTTCGGTAGATAAGAAAACAGGAGTGACTACACTTACTGTGACAATGCAGGATCCATTAATTTCTGCAGCATTAACAGATACGGTAATGCATTGTTTGCAAAATTATATCACAGATTATCGTACCAATAAAGCGCGTCATGATTTGGCTTTTACTGAGAAACTATTTAATGAAGCTCAGGAGAACTACTATGAAGCGCAGCAGAAATATGCTCGTTTTATGGATGGTAATCAAAATATCATTATGCAAAGTTTTCGTACAGAGCAAGAGCGTTTGCAGAATGAGATGAATTTAGCTTATGGAGTATTCACTCAAGTGTCGCAACAATTGCAATTGGCGAAAGCTAAAGTACAGGAAATAACTCCTGTTTATACTGTAGTACAACCTGCTACAGTCCCTTTGAGACCGGCTAAACCTAATAAAATCATGATTTTAATTGGTTTTGTATTCTTAGCGGGTGTAGGTAGTATAGGATGGATTCTCTTTGTTAAAGATTTATTGAACGGATGGAAGAAACAGCCAGAAAAATAAAAGAAAATGCTTCTTGCTGGTATGCTGTATATACAGCACCGAGAGCAGAGAAGAAAGTGAAGGAACAGCTGGATAAGATAGGCGTTGAAAACTATTTGCCTCTTCAACCGGTAGTTCGTTTGTGGAACAATCGCAAGAAAAAGATTTTCATTCCTGTTGTTCCGGGATGTCTATTTGTGCACATCTCCTCTGAGGAGATTGCTCATGTAGCCGGTATTCATGGAGTAGCTTTTTTACTGAAGGAAAAGGGACAATATGTTTCTATACCGGAAGTTCAAATGGAGACTTTCAAGACTATGATAGAGCACTCTTGCGAACTGGTCGAGTTTGCGCCAAATGAGTTTGTTCCTGGAACCGTAGTGCGAGTAATAAGTGGACAGTTACAAGGATTGGAGGCTGAGCTAGTTGATTGCCAAGGAAATAATAAGTTGTTACTGCGAGTTGAAGGGTTGGGATGCGCTTTGGTTACAGTCTCAACGGATTGTGTAGCTTCAAAAGAGGAATAATGAAACTGATTACCGAAGGGCTTCTTGATAAAGTGACTGATCAGGCAAAAGAGAATTCACGCCTGCGGATGAATTACAATTTCCATGACTCCATGGATGCTCCTATTCACAGGATGTTGAATGCTTTGGAGCCGGGAACTTACTTGCCGCCACATCGTCATAAGAATCCGGATAAGGAAGAAGTTTATCTTGTATTGAGAGGTAGCTTGTTGGCTATCCTGTTTGATGATGAGGGTAATGTAACGGAAAAGGTTCATTTGAATCCAGCTGAGGGACATTATGGAATTGAGATTCCTCCCTGTGTATGGCATACTATCGTTGTCTTAGAATCTGGAACCGTTATTTATGAAATAAAGCAAGGGCCTTTTGCTCCTCTTATTCCTGAAAATTTAGCATCTTGGGCACCTCCTGCAACTGATGAGGAGGCGGCCCGAGTATTTATGCAGCGAATGCTTGAGCTTTAACACTCAAACATTCTGCTCCTTGCAAGCATGCAAGCTCCGACAATACCGGCTCTGTCTTTTAGTTTTGAAGTGACGATTGCCGAGTCTTTATTGACCAGATTAAGTGAGTACTTGCGGACAGCTGTTTTTATTGGTTGAGTAATGTAGTCTCCTGTCAGCGAAATTGTTCCTCCGATAATGACAAGTTCCGGATTAAAAAGATTGATAAGTCCGGCAATTTGTTTGCCTAATTTCTGCCCGATTTCTTCCACTATTTCAATACATAAAAGATCTTCCTTGTTTACAGAAGCAATGATTTCATCCAAGGTTATAGGATTGTTAATGTCTCCTATACGATTGGATAAGATTGAGTTTTCACCATTTTGTATACGTTCCAGCAAGATGCGGTGTAGCGCAGATCCGGAAGCTTCTGTTTCGAGACAGCCTTTTTTGCCGCAGTGGCAGATAATTTCATTGTCAAAGGTACTGGTATGGCCGAATTCTCCGGAAAATCCGGATTTTCCTGTATAAATTTTGCCATCGATGATGATTCCAACACCTAGCCCCCAACTGATATTTACGAAGATAATATCTTTTTCGCCATTTACACACCCCTTTAGGTATTCTCCATAGGTCATGGCGCGCGTATCATTATCTATTGTTACCTTATACCCTAATTTTTCAGCTAAAACTTCAGATAATGGGCGTTCTTCAAAATTGAATTGACTAAAACTATATCCGGATTCCGGATTAACGCGTCCGGAAACATTTACATTGATATTTAATATTTTGTCTTTAGCTATTGTCAACTTCTTGATAAAATTTGAAATGAGTTTGCATAACTCATTCAATCCTTCTATTGAATTTTCAAATTTATAAGGAATATTCATTTTAAGTTCCATCATATCACCTTTGAAGTTGATCAAGCCGATATTAATGGCAAATCTTTTGATATCGACTCCTATAAAGTAGCCGGATTCAGGATTTAAGCCATATAGGTTAGGGTGCCGTCCTCCACTTGTTTCCAATTTACCATAGTCGTTGATATAACCTTCTTCGCACATTTCACTGATAAACTTAGTGACTGTAGGGACACTAAGATCCAATTCTTTAGACAGGTCGGTAATTGTTGAACTGCCATTATATATATAATGTGTAATAATTTTCTTTTTGAGAAGAGCGCTTTTGGTACCTAGTTCTATTTCTTTTAAAAGATGTTGTTTCATATAGATTAATAATTTTGGTAATATCTACAAAGATAGTTAATTTGTTTATTAATTTAGGGTTTATAAGGTGAAAAGATGTTTCTCTATTGTTTTTAATTAATAATAATAGTGAATGAATTTTATTAAGTAGATCTTTGGAATCTCTTTTTATTAATAAAATATTTTATTATATGATGATTGTTTAATAAATATGCGTATATTTGTAGCGATATACTAAGGATATCAAGAGTGTATTATGAAAAACTGTTCCCAATCTATATTAAAAATCTATATCATTAATATAAAAACGAAATTATCATGGAAAAGATTATTGGATTGATCAATGCCCCTTTTACTCCGTTTTATGAAAATGGAGAGGTTAATTATGAACCAATTGAAGCGTATGCTAAGATGTTAGTAAAGAACGGACTGCAAGGAGTATTTATTAATGGATCTTCCGGTGAAGGATATATGTTGACCGATGAAGAACGTATGAAGCTTGCTGAACGTTGGGTAGAAGTTTCACCTAAAGGATTTAAGGTGATTGTACATGTAGGTAGTTGCTGTGTAAAGTCAAGTCGCAAGCTTGCCGAACACGCTCAAAAAATCGGTGCATGGGGAATTGGCGCCATGGCTCCTCCTTTTCCTAAAGTAGGTCGTGTCGAAGAGCTGGTGAAGTATTGTGAAGAAATCGCTTGCGGTGCTCCCGATCTTCCTTTCTATTATTATCATATTCCTGCATTTAATGGAGCATTCTTGTCAATGGTTGCTTTCTTGGAAGCAGTAGACGGTCGTATTCCTAACTTTGCCGGAATAAAATATACTTTTGAAAGTATGTATGAATACAATCAGTGTCGTTTGTATAAAGGGGGTAAGTTTGATATGCTTCACGGACAAGATGAAACGATCCTTCCATGCCTAGCTATGGGAGGTGCCCAGGGAGGTATTGGCGGAACTACCAACTACAATGGTGTAAATCTGGTTGGTATTATAGAAGCATGGAAAGCAGGTGATCTTGAGAAAGCACGTGAATTACAGAATTTCTCTCAGGAAGTTATTAATGTCATTTGTCATTTCCGTGGAAATATCGTAGGTGGAAAACGAATCATGAAGTTGATAGGATTGGATTTGGGTAAAAATCGTACTCCTTTCCAGAATATGACGGACGATGAAGAAGTACGTATGAAGGCTGAACTGGAAGCTATTCATTTCTTCGATCGTTGCAATAAGTTTTAAGATAAACTAATACTGCGATTGTTATGAATACTACAGAATATTTACAGACTTGGTCTGACTCTTATAAAAATGACATGATAAGCAATATCATGCCCTTTTGGATGAAATATGGTTGGGATCGCAAGAACGGAGGTGTTTATACCTGCGTCGACCGTGATGGTCAGTTGATGGATACCACCAAATCTGTTTGGTTCCAAGGGAGATTTGCTTTTACATGTTCATATGCATATAATCACATTGAGCGTAATACTGAATGGTTGGCAGCTGCGAAAAGCACTCTCGATTTCATAGAAGCACATTGTTTTGATACGGATGGACGTATGTTTTTTGAAGTAACCGAGACCGGATTACCTATTCGTAAACGTCGTTATGTCTTTTCTGAAACATTTGCTGCTATTGCAATGTCCGAATATGCCATTGCATCAGGAGATCATAGTTATGCTGTAAAAGCTTTGAAATTGTTCAATGATATCCGTCACTTCCTTTCGACTCCGGGAATCCTGGAGCCCAAATATTGTGAACGTGTACAGATGAAGGGACATTCTATTATTATGATTCTTATCAATGTAGCTTCCCGCATTCGCGCCGCTATTAACGATCCGGTTTTGGATCGGCAAATAGAGGAGTCTATAGCGATTCTGCGCAAAGACTTTATGCATCCGGAGTTTAAAGCTCTGCTTGAGACTGTAGGTCCCAATGGAGAGTTTATAGATACGAATGCCACTCGTACCATTAATCCCGGCCATTGTATCGAGACCTCATGGTTTATTTTGGAAGAAGCCAAGAACCGCAATTGGGATAAGGAAATGGTTGATACAGCACTTACGATTCTGGATTGGTCGTGGGAGTGGGGCTGGGACAAAGAATACGGGGGTATTATAAATTTCCGTGATTGTCGAAACCTGCCTTCACAGGATTATGCCCATGACATGAAGTTCTGGTGGCCACAGACCGAAGCGATTATCGCAACTCTATATGCGTATCAAGCTACTAAAAATGAAAAATATCTGGCTATGCATAAACAGATCAGTGACTGGACTTATGCCCATTTTCCTGACGCAGAGTTTGGTGAATGGTATGGGTATCTCCATCGTGACGGAACGATTTCTCAGCCTGCGAAAGGAAATCTGTTTAAGGGACCATTCCACATTCCTAGAATGATGACGAAAGGCTACGCACTTTGTCAGGAATTACTGTCAGAAAAATAACCTCTTATTTTTATCATGAAAAACTCAAAAATTTATCCTTGGATAGTGGTTGCCCTCCTTTGGGGGGTAGCCCTACTCAATTATATGGACCGACAAATGCTTAGCACAATGAAAGATGCTATGCAGGTAGATATTGTGGAACTTCAGTCGGCAACCAATTTTGGCCGTTTAATGGCTGTTTTCCTTTGGATTTATGGCCTTATGAGCCCGATTTCCGGTATGATTGCCGATAGATTGAATCGCAAGTGGCTGATTGTCGGCAGTCTTTTTGTCTGGTCTTTTGTAACCTATTTGATGGGTATTGCAGAAACATTTAATCAGGTTTTTTGGCTGCGTGCATTAATGGGAGTGAGCGAAGCTCTTTATATTCCGGCCGGTCTTTCTCTTATTGCCGATTATCATACTGAAAAGTCACGTTCTTTAGCGGTCGGTATCCACATGACTGGTCTTTATACCGGACAAGCTATTGGTGGATTTGGAGCTACTGTTGCCGCTGCTTTCTCATGGCATACCACATTCCATTGGTTTGGTATTATTGGTATTGCCTATGCTTTGGTTTTGGTATTATTTCTGAAAGATAAGAAAGAACACGTTAAAACAGAACGTTTGAAACCTTCATCAAAGAATGGTGAAAAAGCTGGCTTGTTTAAAGGTTTGTCGTTGCTGTTCAGTAACATAGCTTTCTGGGTGATATTACTTTATTTTGCAGCACCTAGTTTGCCGGGTTGGGCTACTAAGAATTGGTTGCCTACTCTGTTCGCTGAAAATCTTGATATTCCAATGTCACAGGCCGGACCTATGTCGACTATCACGATTGCATTATCTTCATTTATTGGCGTGATTCTAGGTGGTACCCTTTCTGACAAATGGGTACAAAAGAACATCCGTGGTCGTGTATATACCGGTGCAATAGGCTTGGGATTGACTATTCCTTCTTTATTGTTATTGGGATTCGGGCATAGTTTTGTTGCTGTTGTGGGAGCCGGATTATTATTCGGTATCGGTTATGGTATTTTTGATGCTAATAATATGCCTATTCTTTGTCAGTTTGTCTCTTCAAAGTACCGTGCGACAGCATATGGTATCATGAATATGACCGGGGTATTTGCAGGAGCGTTTATCACGGATTTGTTGGGTAAGTGGACCGATGGAGGAAATTTAGGTTTAGGTTTTGCCATGTTAGCTATCATTGTATTTATTGCTTTGGCAGTGCAACTCTACTTCCTGCGTCCGAAGACAGATAATATGGAATAAAAAAATAAAAGGAAATGATTGTATCTAATTTGCAAAACAGTCAACGGGTGGAAAGACTCCACCCACTGTTTAAAACTCTGTTTGATTACGTAAAAACACATGATTTATTTCATGCCGAATTAGGACGAATTGAGATAGATGGTGATAACTTATTTATCAATAACGTGAATCCTGAGTGTGTTGCACGTGACAAGCAAGTTTTGGAACTACATCGCGATTATATTGATGTACATATTTTGTTGGAAGGTACTGAGACTATTGGTTGGAAGGCTATCGAAGATCTGAAAGATGAAGTGAAACCTTATGAGGCGAACGGTGATTGTGCTCTTTACTCTGATGCACCTACCACCTTTGTTGATTTGCTTCCTGGGCAATTCATGATAGTATATCCGGAGGATCCTCATGCTCCTCTTATAGGACAAGGTAAGATTCGTAAATTGATAGCAAAAGTTAAATTGTAGTTAGTTAAAACATATAGTTGAGTTATATAATTACCACCCTAATTATTAAATATTAATAATTAGGGTGGTTTTTTATTGTCACTCATGTTGTAAACTTATATCATCATTACTGGAGTTGTAATCTGATATCTGTATAAGGGGGAGGGGAGGAGGAAATGTTTTGGTGCTGCAAAATACTACTTTGATGTTATATATGACTTATAATCAGCATTATCCTGCTTTTACAGTGTTTATGTTTTAAGTGGGGGAATGACTATTATGATACTGTTCTAAATGAATTAAATTCGTACATCATACATTGATAATTAATGTGTTGATATGGGGTTAAGTAGATGATTTATAGGTATGTAATGCTATTGCTTATTTAGTAATTTGAGGGTGATAATTTGATGTGGTTCCGATAGAACTTAGTTTAAATAACCAAAAACACATATAAACATCTTTATTATTAACTCAAAAAGCAATACTTATGAAGAAAACCATCTTCTTGATTTTGTGCATTTTATGTTCTCTTGGAGCCATGGCACAAAAGAAATCAATCACAGGTGTGGTTACGGATGCTAGCGGTGAATCAGTCATCGGAGCGAGTGTTGTCGAGGTCGGTACCACCAATGGTGTGATTACTGACATTGACGGTAAGTTTACGTTGTCGGTCGATCCTAACGGAAAGATCAGAGTATCTTATATCGGGTATCAGCCTCAGGTACTTGATGTAAAGGGCAAAAATTCTTTTAATATTAAATTGAAAGAAGACTCTGAAATGCTGGAGGAAGTTGTTGTAACGGGGTATGGTGGCAAACAGCTGCGTACGAAAGTGACGAACTCTATTGCAAAAGTAAAAGATGAAGCATTGAAAGTCGGCTTATTCTCTAACCCCGCTCAGGCACTCTCCGGAGCAGTTGCAGGTTTAAAGGTTACCCAAGCCTCTGGTAGCCCGGGTGCGGCTCCTAAAGTAACGCTTCGTGGCGGTACTAACTTCGATGGTTCAGGTGACCCTCTGGTTATTGTAGACGGACAATTGCGTGACGGTATGCAGGATATCAATCCGGAGGATATTGAATCCATGGAAGTCTTGAAGGATGCCGGAGCAACCGCTATTTATGGTGCGCGAGCAAGTAATGGCGTAATTTTAATTACTACAAAAACAGGTAAAGAAGGACGTCGCGAAATCAACTTCAAAGCCAAAATGGGTTTGAGCTATGTAAATAACCCTTATGATTTTTTGGGAGCCAAAGATTATATCAACGTACTGCGTACAGGCTATAGTAAATCCGGATTTACAACCTCAGACGGAGAGTATGTCTCTATTGCCCCACTTGGTAACTTGACAAGTGCTTCTCCATTCGGTACTGGTAATACACTGAATGATAAAACGATCTGGAATATTATGAATAAAACGGCAGACAATGCCTATCTGTTACAGAAAGGATGGCAAGAAATGCCGGATCCTCTGGATCCCAGCAAAACCATTTTATATAAAGATACTAATCCGGCAGATTATAACCTGAATAATCCGGCAATATCTCAGGACTATAATATCAATATGTCCGGGGGTAATGATAAGGGTACTTACTATGCAGGATTAGGTTACAACCGTCAAGAGGGACTTCCTATCAAGACATTCTATGAGCGCTATAGTTTTGTTTTGAATGCCAGTTATAAAATTACAGATTGGCTTACCAGTTCATCCAATTTCAATTATAACCGTGCAAATTGGAAAAACATGCCGGGATCACAAACCAGTGAAGGCAATTACTTCGGACGTATCATGTCTACACCTCCCACTGTCCGCTTCCAGGATGAGGATGGAAATCCAACTTTAGGTCCGGTAGCTGGTGATGGAAACCAGAATTATCAGCCCGACAAATGGTGGAATTTTAATCAGAGTGACAAATTTACCATGGTACAGGCCTTCCAGATTGATATTTTGAAAAATCTTTCTGTAAAAGGTACTGCCAACTGGTATTACTCCGAATCATTGGCTGAAAGTTTCACCAGAGACTATGAAAACACGCCGGGTCAATTTGTGAGAACACGTAGTTCTTCAGCAAGTTTCTCCAGAAATTTCTCTCAGACCTATAATGTGGTATTAAACTATAATCAAACTTTCGCTAAAGATCATAATGTGGCTGTTATGTTGGGTATGGAATATTTTGATAGATATAGCCGCAGCTTTAGTGCATCCGGTTCAGGAGCTCCAACGGATGATTTTGCCGATCTATCATTGACAGATAATGGAGAAGGGAAACGTTCCATTGATTCAGGACATAGCGATTATCGTATTCTTTCTTATTTCGGACGTCTGAATTACGACTATAAAGGCCGTTATTTACTTTCTGCTGTCTTCCGTCAGGATGGATATTCATCTTTATTAGGTGACAACCGTTGGGGATTTTTCCCGGGAGTTTCTGCCGGATGGATTTTTGGACAAGAAAATTTCGTAAAAGATGCTCTGCCTTTCCTGTCATTTGGTAAATTACGTGCGAGTTATGGTGTAAATGGTAACGCAACCGGAATTGGCGCCTATGACTTACAGGGATCTTACAATTCTCAGAAATATAATGGAAATGTCGGTTTCTTAATCGGTGCACTACCCAACCCGGGTTTGAAATGGGAGAAAACCCGTACTGCAGAAGTCGGTATAGATATGAGTTTTTTTGAGAATCGCCTGAACGCAAACTTTACCTATTATAATCGTTTAACTTCAGACAAGTATGCCAACTTAAGTTTACCTTCTACAACAGGTTTCTCGTCAATTAAGAACAATAACGGAAAATTTCGTAATAGTGGTGTGGAAATAGAACTGTCGGGAAAAATCCTAAAAACCAAAGATTGGAGTTGGGATTTGGGTGGAAACATATCGTTCAATAAAAACAAAATAGTTTCGTTGCCGGATAATGGCTTAATTCGCAATCAACAGGATGCCGCTCAAATATACAGTGGAAGGCAATTATCTGATGGCACATATGAGAAGATTTGGGTCGGCGGTAATCAGGAAGGTTATGAACCCGGTGTGTTAATTGCATATAAAGCCGATGGGCTTTATCGCAGTTGGGATGAAATTCCCGGAGACTTGGTAGTCACATCCGGTAACTATTTCGGTAAAAAGATGTATGGACCGGAAGCTTGGAAGAAGTTGAGTTCCGCAGAGCAAAAGAATGCATTACCCATTCAGCCCGGAGATGTGAAATGGAGAGATATAAATGGTGATGGTATGATTGATAATTATGATCAGGTTGTTGTGGGAAATACAAATCCGCATTGGATTGGTGGTTTCAACACCACATTGCGCTGGAAAAACTTCCAACTGTACGGACGCTTTGATTTTGCATTTGATTACTGGATCTATGATAATACTACCCCTTGGTTCTTGGGTTGTATGCAAGGAACTTACAATACGACCAAAGATGTATTCAACACTTGGTCTGAAGAGAATCCGAATGCCAAATATCCGCGATTTGTGTATGCTGACCAGCTTATGAATGCAAACTATTATCGTACTTCCACATTATTTGCTTATAAAGGTAATTATTTGGCTATCCGTGAAATATCTTTGAGTTATTCTTTACCTAAAGCATGGGCAAACAAGGCTTACTGTCAAAAGGTGGATGTGTCGATCACCGGACAGAATCTGGGATATATCACATCGGCTAATGTAGCTTCTCCTGAGGTTTCAAGTGCAGGTTCAGGATATGCTTTACCAAGAACCCTCCTGTTCGGATTGAATGTAACTTTCTAATGCTTAACTGATTTAAAAAGAAAAATATATGAAAAGAATAAAATCTACAATATTATATGGTTTACTGGTGGCATCTTCGGGGCTGTTAGTAACGTCATGTGCCGATAAATTGGATCTGTCTCCGATTGATTACTACGGAAGTGGGTCTTATTGGAAAACAGAAGCCCAGGCTACCGCCTATATAGATGGTATTCATAAGCATTTACGCGATGCGGCATGGCAACATACAATCACATTCGGAGAACTTCGTGGTGGACGTTTCATCACCGGTGCAAGTAGTGATGGCATGGGAGTTAGTAATGGTGATATTATTTTGCAAAATTTTGATGAAACACATACCGGAGTAAGTAAGTTCGGAGATTTATTCGGCCGTATTACTAACTTGAATCTTTTCATAGCACGCGTTACGGATGCCACCTATCTGTCCGATGAAATGAAAAACTTCTATTTGGGAGAAGTGTACGGTTTACGTGCTTTCTATTATTTTGATCTATACCGCATCTATGGCGGGGTACCTTTGCGTTTGACGGCTGATGTTGTTGAAGGAGTTATTGATCCTAATAAACTGTATATGGCCCGTTCGACCCCCAAAGAAGTAATGACCCAAATAAAAAGCGATTTGAATAAATCGATGGAGTATTTTGGAAATATGAATGATTTTGATCCATACAAACGTGGCAAAAAGGTGTATTGGTCAAAAGCTGCAACCGAATGTTTAATGGGAGAAGTTTATTTGTGGACTTCTAAAGTAACCACAGGAGATGACGTAGCAAATCCTGCTGATCTGACTATAGCTAAAACCCACCTTGAAAGTGTATTGAATAATTATAATCTGAAAATGCTGGATGACTTTTCACAAGTATTCAATGCCAAAAACAAGGCAAATGACGAGATTATATTTGCCATTCGTTTCTTAGAAGGTGAAGCAACCAATAGTAATGGTACATTTACTTATAATGTAGGTACCGGTAGTACCAAAAACAGATATCAAGCCAATGGTGAAGTATTTGGTGATGCTTTAGACATACAGAATACTGGCAATCAGACGTATGAATACAACAAAGCTGTTTATCAAAATTTTGATGATGCAGATACCCGTAAGGAAGCGACCTTTATCGCCTCATACAATAAAGATGGCAAAACAGGTGAGTTATCTCTCTATGGAACACATGTACGTAAAAATATAGGTTATGTAAATGCACAGGGAGCCCGTGTTTACTGTGGTGACTATATCTTCTATCGCCTGCCGTGGGTTTATCTTACTCTTGCAGAAATAGCAAACATGGAAGGAGATAATGCAGCTGTTGCCAAATACATCAACCTGGTAAGAAAACGTGCCTATGGCAATGCATGGGATGAAACTCTGTATGCATATCCGGAAACGGCAGATTTTACAACTAATGAATTGGCTATTTTGCATGAGAAAGATAAAGAATTTATCCAAGAAGGACAACGTTGGTGGGATTTACGACGTATGACTTTGACTAAGGGGGGAACACCTTTGGTTTTCTGCAAAGAAGGAAGTCTTTTGGGAGATGCCCCGATATTGAATAAATCTACAGAAGCACATAAACTTTTGTGGCCAATTGAAAAAACAATGTTGGATAAAGACCCCGCACTGGAGCAAACACCCGGATACAAATAATAATCGATAGGTATTTCTCAATATGCGATTATGGTAGAGGGCGGAATGCACGTAATGTGTATTCCGCTTTTCTTTTAAATAGCTTGTTTAGATTTCAATTATATTTCATCTTTCTTCCAATAATTTTCTCAACCAGGGTACAACCAGTTCTGATTTAAAATAATGATTGGGACCATCTACATTTACCATCCGAAAATATTCATTACGATCTAGTCCTTCAGGTAAATATTCTACATTTTTTCGTGTATCCGGATCTGAGAACTTCTTATAATGATATATTTTCACGTTATTGGGGGTGCCTGCTATAGCATACGCTTTTCTCACAAGGTCCAAGTCTCGATCTAATCCTCCTTCAGTCAGTATGATAGGACGGGGTGCCAAAGCCGCTACGATGTCCGGAAAATTAAAATTTTTCCAGAAATCAGGTATTAAATGGCGTATAGAATTAGGGAATGGACGACGTCCGTTTTTGTCAGGCATAGTCATTACTTCCGCCCGTTCTTGAGTTTGACATAAGAAATCATTGTAAACAAAAGCGTAAATTGAAGTATCAAGCGTACCCAATACCATCATTGGTTCGGTTCCCAGAGAAAATCCACTTACTACAATGCGATCTTTACGAATATGCTTCTGGGTCTTCATCCAATTTAAAACCTGCATATCCAAATATGAAGCATATCCCAAATAACTCCATCCCAACTCTAAAAGATAGCGAGATACAACATCGTAATCATAATTAGAGCCCAATGTATATCTCTCAAGGTCTGAGGCTTCTCCGGCAGCCGGGTTATCTACTGCCACTGCTATATACCCTTCTTTTACAAAGTTGAGGGCTTGGGTCAGTTTCGGATCTTTGTATCGGTCATTCAATTTGGGAGCTATCCCCGGTTCACCTGCAAGTCCCTCCTTATTTCCTCCGGAACCGGGAATACACAAAATGGCAGGTACGGGCTTGTTTATATTATCAGGTATTAAAACAAGAAAAGTAGAAACGCATTCAGGAAGCGGATAAAATTCCCATTTTTCTAATCGATACCCTTCCCGCTGTTCTCTTTTTATACAGACAGGAGCTGGAGAGTTTTTTATTTGAGGAAATTTCATTATTTCTTCCATCGCATGGCGAAGTCCCTTTTGCCATTTTCGAAATTCTTTGGGAGAAAAGTCTCTATGAAAAGCATAGCGTGGCTCAGTATTTCTGAGCATGGCATGCACTACACCATAAGAACTTAAGAATCGTCCGTCCTCACGTACAGACTTAATTAAATTATGATCTTTAGGAGACCAGTCATCGGACTGAGCATATAGGCTGCCATTAAAAAACAGTGATATTCCAATTATTAAAAAAATATTTTTCATTTGATTTAAATTTTATAGATATTACAAATATAGTTCTATTTTTTTGATATACTCCTTTTTAATTGTCGAAATATATAATTAGACATATAGTAAGTGACAGGATAAAATATGATGCAAAAAGATAGCATTTTATTTGTTTGGGAATCCTGTAATTTTATCACTTATCCTACAGATAGAAGATAATATGAATAAATTGGGGAATAATATACTGTATTGGCGAAAGTAGTGTATATAAATTCGTTATAACTACCGGAAGATATTAACTGATTAAAATCAGAATGTTAACTTTGTGTTTTCAAGAAGTTAACTTCGTGCAGATACGAAATTAATTTCTTGAAAACAAATTGTTAGTTCTCTGTCAACAGACGCTCTAAATCACTGTTAAGAGTGTGAAAAGAATCTTTTATATGTTCTATCTGACAATGAAATTAAGAAAGAAGAAATATGTGATAATATTCCTTTTTTGAAATTTTCCCAAATAAGAATAAGTCGTAAATAGGTAAAAACATTCTATTTGGTAGTAGAATGATAATTTTACTTTCCCTTTGATTTTGTGAGATGGTTCAGATTTTGTTTTTTCTATTACGGTTCCGGTCACTCCTTTGATTAGCACGATACAGGGACATCAAGATATACAAAATGTCAGCTCTGTACCAATATAGCAAATTGATAAAAGGGGGATTCAATCTACTACATATCCTCTAATGATAAGCAGACTGTGTTTATTTGATATTTAGCCAGGACTTTATTCTCTAAGTGTTCCACTTTCTTTTGGAAAAGTTCTGGCTTGAAATTCTTTTTTTGACGTTTGACTTCTGCTACAATTGCACTTTTGTTATCTAAATAAATAGCTACAATGTCAATTTCATTCTGATTGCCTTTAGGCTCCCACCACGAACCAATAAGACGGAACTCGTAACTTTCAGCATATTTTTGTTTGAAATACTGTTCCAGGATTTTTCCTGAATATGTCGGATAGTCAGCTTTTATTAATTTTCGTAAGCCAATGAAATTTTTTATTTCAATGAGTGAACGATTTCTATCGAAATAATTAAACCAGAAATGAATAAAGTTATCGCATATCCCATATCTGACAGTTTGAGAACCCTCTTTTGAAAAGACAGGACGTTGGCGCACTACTATGTTATAATCTTCAATTAATCGCTTTAGATAACCGCCTAAGCTCTTTTCGCCAAGCAACGCTTCTATTTCTGTCTGAGTATTATATCCACCTGAGATAGCACTTAGGATTGAGAAATAGGTACCATAATTCTTGCCGAATTCTTCTATTAACAGATTTTTTCCTTCATCTGTAAAAGGGGAGTTGTCTCTGACCATGAAATCAATCATTCCATCAACGGTTAATACTCTGTTATCACAAAATAATTCAACGTATTTAGGAACCCCACCGGAAAATGAGTATAGTGCCAATAAATCATCATTTGTATATTGGGGATGATAGTCTTTTATGATTTTCTTTAAAACATTCAGACTGAAAGCTGAAAGTTTTATAATATTGTCAGCACGGCCAAAAAGAGGTTCCTTTTCATTATGGAAAATCTTTTCCATTAAAGAATAAATAGAACCACTCACAACAAAATTCATGTGAGTTTTTTGTCTATACTGATCCCAGATATCTTGTATATCACTATAAATCGACTTATTGATATTATAGAATTCTTGAAACTCATCTATAACCAAATTGAATGACTGTCTGGTAGCAACTTCCATAATATACCGAAAGAGAGATTTGAAAGTCGATATTTCTTCTGGCACATAAATATCAAGTGCTTGGGAAACTAAAGTTATGAATTCCCTACATAAAGATGCTTCATTTTTTCTCCCCACAAATAAATAGATAGTAGGAGTTTTTTCAAAAGCTCTCATAATAAGACTTGTTTTACCTATTCTTCTCCTTCCGGTAACTACTGTCAGACGAGAGTTCTCTTCAAAAGATAATTCTTGTATCCTTTGTAATTCAGCTAATTCATTCTCCCTATTGTAAAACTTCATATCCTTTGTTTATTAAGTCTTGATTCTGTAACGATGGTTACTGTAACCACGGTTACAAAGATAATCCTATTTTTATTATTTCAATTACAATATTTTATAAGATTCTTCTTACAGTTTGTATAATAATGTTAATGGCTAATTGTGTGCTTCTCGATATGTCATTTTATACATGTCAACTATTTTAAACTAATGAGTTATTTATTATTCTATAAGTTAATTATGAAGATTATATTTATAATATAGCATTATTTGTTTGTCTTTTATACCCTTATGCTACCATTGGATTTTATAAATAATAAGTCTGAATTTTTCTTTTTTATAATACTATTTGATATTTAATCTTTTGTATATAAGTCCTTTATGTGATATGGCTATTATGCCTTTTTTCTCCATTTTCGCCTACCGTCCCGATAGAACTTAGTTAGTATTTTTAAACACATATAAACATCTTTATTATTAACTCAAAAAAGCAATACTTATGAAGAAAACCATCTTCTTGATTTTGTGCATTTTATGTTCTCTTGGAGCCATGGCACAAAAGAAATCAATCACAGGTGTGGTTATGGATGCTAGCGGTGAATCAATCATCGGAGCCAGTGTTGTCGAGGTCGGTACCACCAATGGTGTAATTACTGACATCTCCGGCAAATTTACGTTAATGGTCGATCCTAACGGAAAGATCAAAGTTTCTTATATCGGGTATCAGTCTCAGGTACTCGATGTAAAGGGTAGGAATTCTTTCAATATAAAATTGAAAGAAGACTCTGAAATGTTGGATGAAGTAGTAGTTACAGGCTATGGAGGAAAACAGTTGCGTACCAAAGTGACGAATTCTATTTCCAAAGTTAGTGAGGAATCATTAAAGGTTGGTGTCTTTTCTAATCCGGCACAAGCATTATCCGGTGCAGTTTCCGGGTTAAAAGTGACGCAGAGTTCCGGTAATCCAGGAAGTACGCCGACCATTGTACTCCGTGGCGGTACAGAATGGGATGGATCAGGTTCTCCTTTAGTAATGGTCGATGGACAGCTGCGTGATGGTTTAAATGATATCAATCCGGAAGATATCGAATCTATGGAAGTTTTGAAAGATGCAGGTGCTACTGCATTGTATGGTGCGCGCGCCAGTAATGGTGTAATATTGATTACAACCAAAACGGGTAAAGTCGGTAAGGCAGAAATTAATCTTAAGGCTAAAGTAGGTATGAACTATATTAATAATCCCTATGATTTTCTAGGAGCTAAGGATTTTATCACTGCCATACGTACAGCTTATGACACAACACCATGGGCTAGTAAATCATCATTGGATGGTGCCTCCGCTTATGGAACAGGAAATAAATATGGCAGCGATTTGGTTTGGAACTTATTGGTAAAGGATAGCGGAAACGAATTCCTGTTGAACAAAGGCTGGCAACAAATGCAGGATCCGCTTAATTCTTCAATAACCCTTCTTTATAAAGATATCAAACCTTCCGATTATAATTTGAATAACCCTTCTTTAACTCAGGATTATAATGTAAATATGTCAGGCGGTAATGATAAAGGAACTTATTATGCTGGTTTAGGGTATAATAAGTCAGAAGGACTTCCCATTTCTTCTTTTTATGAGCGTTATAGCTTTATTTTCAATGGCAGTTATAAGTTGGCTGATTGGATTACCGCAAATTCTAATTTTAATTATAATCGTGCTAATTGGCGTTCTATGCCCGGTTCGCAGGATAATGAAGGGAACTATTTTGGACGTATAATGTCTTTGCCCCCCACTGTTCGATATGAAGATGAAGATGGAAATCCTGTCCTCGGCCCTAATCATAGCGATGGAAACCAGTCGTATCAACCCGAAAAATGGCTTGTAGATAACCAAACGGATAAATTTACAATGATCCAGTCGTTGGAAATCAGGCCAATGAAGAATCTCGTAATTAAAGGTACCGCTAACTGGTATTACTCGGAAGGTGTCTATGAAAGTTTTACCAAAGATTTTGAGACAGCTCCAGGTAAATTCAACACAACTCGAGCTTCCTCAGCCAAATTTGAGCGTGACTTCTCTCAAACTTATAACGTAGTATTAAATTACAATAATACATTTGCTCAAAATCATAATATAGATGTTATGTTGGGTTCTGAATACTACGATAAAAAGACAAAAGGATTTAGTGCGTCAGGTTCCGGTGCTCCCACTGACGATTTTGCAGATCTCAACCTGACAGATAATGGGGAAGGGAAACGCACAATTGATTCATGGCATAGCCAGTACCGTATTCTTTCTTATTTTGGTCGTTTGAATTATGATTATCAGGGGAAATATCTGTTATCAGGGGTATTCCGTTATGATGGATATTCTTCCTTATTGGGAGATAACCGTTGGGGATTTTTTCCGGGAGTATCTGCCGGATGGATTTTTGGCAAAGAGGACTTTATAAAAAATGCTGTGCCTGACCTGTCATTTGGTAAGTTACGTTTCAGCTATGGTGTGAATGGTAATGCAACCGGTATTGGAGCTTATACTTTACAGGGTTCCTATAACTCTCAGAAATACAATGGTAATGTGGGATATTTGATTGGTGCTCTCCCTAATCCGGGGTTAAAATGGGAGAAGACCCGTACAACTGAAGTTGGTTTAGACTTAAGCTTCTTTGATAACCGCTTAAACGCAAACTTTACTTATTATAACCGTTTAACGATGGATAAATATGCTGATTTGAGTTTACCTACTACTACCGGTTTCTCATCGGTAAAGAATAATAATGGAGATTTCCGTAATAGTGGTATTGAGATGGAGCTATCTGGTACAATACTCAAAATAAAGGATTGGACCTGGAAAATGGGAGGTAATATTTCATATAATAAAAATAAAGTTGTTACCTTACCCGATAATGGTCAGCCAAAGAATCGTATTGGTGGCCAACAAATTTATACCGGACGCAAAGTTTTAGATGAAGCAGGGAATCAAGTGGATGAAGTAATCTTTGTAGGCGGTAAACAAGAAAGGCAGGAACCGGGTATTTTAGTCGGATATAAAGCGGAAGGATTATATAAAAGTTGGGATGATATTCCAGAGAATCTAATTGTAAAAACGGGAAATTATCAAGGAAAATATCAATATGGTCCGAAAGCGTATGCAGCATTGTCAGATGCAGAAAAAGCGAAAGCTCTCCAAATTGCCCCTGGTGATGTAAAATGGAAAGACATTAATAATGATGGTACGATCGATGCCTTTGACCAGGTAGTAATGGGAAATACCACTCCTCACTGGTTTGGTGGTTTCAATACTACATTGACTTGGAAAGGTCTGACACTGTATGGACGTTTTGACTTCGCACTGGACTATTGGATTTATGATAATACGACTCCCTGGTTCTTGGGATGTATGCAGGGTGGATATAATACAACAACCGATGTATTCAATACTTGGAGCGAAGAAAATCCTAACGCTAAATATCCGAGATATGTTTGGGCCGATCAATTAGGTACTGCCAATTATTATCGTACGTCTACCATGTTTGCTTATAAAGGTAATTATCTGGCAATCCGCGAAATTTCATTGTCTTATTCTTTACCTCAGAATATTGCACGGAAATTTTATTGCCAGAAATTAGATGTATCTGTAACAGGCCAAAACTTAGGATATATCACTTCAGCCAATGTAGCAAGTCCTGAAGTTTCAACTGCCGGTTCTGGATATGCCTTACCACGCACTTTACTCTTCGGCGTTAATGTTACATTTTAATAATTTGAAATACAAGAAATATGAAAACAATAAAATCAATAATTATATCAGGCATGTTACTGGTAGTATCTGGTGGCATAATGACTTCATGCAGTGATTTATTGGATTTATCTCCAATTGATTTTTACGGAAGTGGTTCTTATTGGACTACTGAAGCGCAAGTTACCGGTTATATGGATGGTCTTCATAAACATCTGCGTGATGTAGCCGAACAGCACATCTTCACCTTTGGAGAACTAAGGGGCGGAATCTATAGAAGTGGTAATGCATCTGATGGTAACGCACTGAATTACGGCAGTATTATATTGCAGAATTTTGATAGGAACAATACTGGTGTAACCGGTTTTGGAGGCCATTATGGACGCTTGGCTAATATCAATTTGTTTATTGACCGTGTGTCGAAAGCAGATTATATAGATGATGCCAAGAAGAAATTTTATTTAGGACAGGCATATGGTTTACGTGCTTTTATCTATTTTGAACTTTATCGTATTTATGGCGGTGTACCTTTGAGACTGGATGTAGAAGTAATTGATGGAGTACTTGATCCCAATAAACTGTATATGGCTCGTGCGACCCCCAAAGAAGTAATGACGCAAATCAAGAAAGATTTGGACCTTTCAATGGAGCATTTTGGTAATGTAACAGCTTTTGATCCATATAATCGCGGTAAAAAAGTATATTGGTCCAAAGCAGCTACTGAGTGTTTGATGGGAGAAGTCTATCTATGGACTTCTAAAGTTACTACCGGTGACAATGAGGCCAATATCGCTGACTTGGCAATAGCGAAACAACATTTACAAAGCGTCATTGATAATTACGGTCTGAGCATGATGGATAATTTTTCAGATGTTTTCGAAGCCAAATCCCATAAAGGCAACAATGAAATAATATTTGCGATTCGTTATCTTGAAGGAGAAGCGACCAATAGAAATGTCAACTATACATACATGAATCAGGGAGAGATAGATAAAGGAGGTTTTCGTGAAGATGGAACTCCATGGAACGATCCTTTAGGATTAAAGAAAAGTGGTGCTCAATGGTGTGAGTATATTCCTGAACTCTTTCAATTATTTGACGTGGAAGACACTCGTCGTGATGCGACTTTCCTGGCTTCTTATAAAAAAGATAAAGATGGTAATTTAAGTCTTTGGGGAACTCATGTCCAAAAGAATATAGGTTACATAAATTCTGAAGGCAATCGTGTTTTTTGTGGGGATTATGCTTTTTATCGTCTGCCCTGGGTTTATCTTTCATTAGCTGAGATCGCTAATATGGAAAGTGATCATTCTGGTATTGAGAAATATATCAATCTGGTTCGTAAACGTGCTTATGCTTCCAATTGGGATGAAAATAAGCATGGATATAAATCAGGAGATTTTACTCAAAATGAGTTGGCTATACTACATGAAAAAGATAAAGAATTTGTTCAAGAAGGGCAACGTTGGTGGGACGTGTTACGCATGACTCTGACAAAAGGCGGTAAGCATTTAGTATTCTGTAAAGAAGCTAATTTGAAAAATGATGGAGTACCAATCTTGAATGAAGCAACAGAAAGCCACAAAGTTCTTTGGCCAATCGAACAGAATATGCTTGATAAAGACCCCTCGATAAAACAAACTCCGGGGTATGATAAATAACAGGAGATCTACCTTTATGCTTGATATATCGACTATATTAAATGTAATTTCGACTTCTGTTGGATAGTATTTCTTAGTAATAGCATGTTTCTACATGCTATTACTAAGAATCTTATTTATTAGGTTGCATAAATGAATCTTTTTTGCTAACATTGTGAGTGAGTGTGAAATAACTTATTTAACATAATTATATGATATGAAAAAACATTGCTTACTTCTATTCTGTCTAATATGTATTCCCTTAATGGGGCAGTCTACTTATAAGCCAGATTGGGAGTCTATAGATAAAAGGCCGGTTCCTGCATGGTTTGAAAATGCGAAATTTGGCATTTTTATACATTGGGGATTATATTCTGTACCGGCATGGTCGCCCAAAGGAACTTATTCGGAATGGTATAAATATTGGCTTGATAAAAAAACATTGATGGGTAATGGAAATTTTACAGGAACCGAAATATATGATTACCATCGAAAAATGTATGGAGAAGATTTCACTTATGCAGATTTTGCCCCCATGTTCAAAGCTCTTAGTTATGATCCCGAAGAATGGGCTGATTTATTTGAGCACTCAGGTGCGAAATATGTAGTGCTGACAACGAAGCATCACGATGGATTTGCCTTGTGGCCCAGTAGAGAGGCATCAATCAGTTATGGCAGACCATGGAATAGTATGGAAATTGGAGCACATCGTGATTTAGTTGGGGAATATGTAAATGCATTACGTAAAACTGATATAAAAGTTGGATGTTATTTCTCTTTGAGAGAGTGGGATAACCCACTATATAATAAAGAAACAATGGATTTGTTTTATGAACGCCATTGGTTTCCGCAATTACAAGATCTGGTAAATCGTTATAAACCGGATCTGATATGGGCTGACGGTCCCGATCAGATAAATGATAAACAGTGGCAGGCCGAAAGAACATTAGCTTGGTTATATTCAGAATCTCCGGTAAAGGACAGCATCGTTGTCAATGATCGTTGGGCTAACAATACCGGTAAAAAACACGGTGATTATTACACGCGAGAATATAGTAATACCAATAGTTCTTACAATAAGCCATGGGAGGAATGTCGTGGTATAGGCTTATCGTTTGGTTATAATCAAAATGAAGATTTGGGAGATTATACTTCGCCGAAGGCTTTAATATTGACACTTGTCAATATTGTAAGTCAAGGAGGGAACTTATTACTGGATATAGGGCCGAATGCCAATGGTAAAATACCTCCTATCATGCAGGAACGTTTGTTGCAAATTGGAAAATGGCTGAAAGTAAATGGAGAAGCGATTTATGGCACACGTGCTTGGGGCAATTTTTGTCAGTGGTCCAAAGGAAGCAAAGAGTGGAAATCAAAAGAAAAACACTACGTCAGTGGAGATGCAATCTTGAAACAAACTGTTGATCCCGATCCGGGATATGCAGTGAAAGAGGTGTTTTTTACGAAGAAAGGGAATAATGTATATGCTATTCTGCCACGATACCCCAAAAATAAAATTGTGTTGAAAGACATACAGACAACAGGTAGGACTAAAATAACCCTATTAGGATCGGACAAAAAAGTGCAATGGAAACAAAAAGGTAATGATATTGAAGTAATCATGCCTCTTCTATATGTTGATGAACTACCTTGCGATTATGCTTGGGTACTTAAACTGGAAAAGATTTCAGAGTAAGTTCTTTTATGTTCTTTCATACACTGCCTGGATATGTCGGGTTATGAAAGGTAAGAGTATTGATTTTTACAGGCTGTATATGGAGAGTATATACGGCCTGTTTTGATAGTTAGTTTTTTGATGGTTTCTTGGTGCTTCTCGTCAAAGGTTTATATATCATCTGTATCTATTAGATAGTCCTTGTCTATCAAAATGTAATTATACTTTCTTGATATGCATTGTTCCAAATTATATTTGTTGGTTTTACTTATATCTTCAAAAATTAAGTCTGTTGACTGTCTTTTCTCTATAATATTTTCATATTTCAATATGTTTTGAAAATTATGCTTTATATATTCTTGGCTGAATATGAGACAGATGTATTGTATTTGTTTCATATGTTCATTTGTGAAATCTTTTTCCCAATCAAAAGGAATATAGCATCCTTCAATAATCATATTCTGAGAATTTTCAATACAGGTTTTTATTATCTCCCTGACAATTGGCCACAGATAGTTTGTCAGTTCCATATCATTACTATCAGCAGACAATTTACATTGTCCACTTCTGATAAGCCCCATCTTTAAATGATCTATCGATAAGTAGGGATATTTATATTTTTCCAATAGCTTTTGTGCTAATATGGTTTTCCCCGTATGTGTATCTCCTGCAATAAGAATAATCATAAAACTTTAAATTGGTAAAAATATGCAATATCTTGTATCTGCGTAATCCATACTCTCCAAATATGTCTTGTTCACACAAATTTATAAAGATTTTCAAATATACAAAAGTGTTGTTTGGTATATGTTTAAAATAGCGTTTTTTTATTGAGTTTCAAGAATCTTTGAGATACTTTGGAATAATACCCGATTGAGGTAGATCTTCATGTTGCTGGTACTTGTTTTAATCATTGGGACAATAATTACGATTTTAAATTAGTAAGCTTACATACTAACTATGCTTAATCATATAATTCTACTTTCGATATTACTTTATAGCTGAAGATTGTATAATAATGTTAAATACATTATTGTGATTATTGCTATACTTGCTTCTTTCCTTGTCTTTCTTTTTCGCACTCGATCAAGAAAAGCATTTTTATTATTTCATGGAATGGATTTATACCTTTTTCCTTTTTCATGGAGTATTTCTTTATTATTTTATACTGTTATGATATCATCGCTTTTTAGCTGAAATAAGTATTGAAATCTTCATTTGTTTTTGGTTTTTACAGATTCAATCTATTGATTATAAATGCGTTATGCGGTAATTCTATTACGTATTTTTTCTCCATTTTTCGCCTACCGTTCCGATAGAACTTAGCAAACAGTTTTAAAAACACATATAAACATCTTTATTATTAACTCAAAAAGCAATACTTATGAAGAAAACCATCTTCTTGATTTTGTGCTTGTTATGTTCCATCGGAGCCATGGCACAAAAGAAATCAATCACAGGTGTGGTTACGGATGCTATCGGTGAAACAGTCATCGGAGCGAGTGTTGTCGAGGTCGGTACCACCAATGGTGTAATAACTAACCTTGACGGCAAGTTTACGTTAATGGTCGATCCCAATGGAAAGATCAAAGTATCTTATGTCGGTTATCAGCCTCAAGTAATCGACATAAAAGGCAAAAATTCTTTTAATATTAAGTTGAAAGAAGACTCTGAAATGCTGGATGAAGTAGTAGTCACAGGATATTCCGGAACACAGCTTCGTTCTAAAGTAACTAACTCCATCTCTAAAGTAAAAGAGGAAGCTTTGACAACAGGTTTGTTCTCTAATCCAGCTCAGGCTTTATCTGGAGCGGTGTCAGGACTGAAAGTTATTCAAAGTTCCGGTAATCCAGGAGCAGCACCAACTATTATTCTTCGTGGAGGAACTAATCTGGATGGCACAGGTTCTCCCTTGGTAATTGTAGACGGCCAGCTTCGTGACGGACTAAATGACATTAATCCTGAGGACATTGAGTCCATGGATGTACTTAAGGATGCCGGTGCGACTGCACTTTATGGTGCGCGTGCCAGTAATGGTGTAATACTTGTAACAACTAAAAAGGGTAAACAAGGTTTTCGTGAGATAAACTTTAAAGCTAAAGTTGGTCTGAATTACGCATATACTCCTTATGACTTTCTTAATGGTGGAGAATATATCAAAGCGTTAAGACAAGCTGTTTATGATGCAGGTAATTTATTTGTTGATAAAGCCGGTAATACAAAGGGATACGGTGTTTATGCGAATGGTGCTCTTGACGGTGCACAGCCTTATGGTACAGGTAATGTATATGGTAAATCAGCATATAGTACAATGTATTTAAATGATGAAAACTCGTGGTTGCTTCAAAAGGGATGGAAGACGGTAGTTGATCCTATTACTGGAAAAGATATTATTTATAAAGATACCAATCTGGATAAATATAATCTAAACAATCCGGCATTATCACAAGATTATAACATAAATATGTCTGGTGGGAATGATCGTGGAAGTTATTATGCAGGTATCGGATATAATCGTCAGGAAGGTATACCTATTAATACATTTTATGAACGTTACTCATTTGTGACAAATGCAAGTTATAAAATAGCAGATTGGCTAACAAGTACATCATCGTTAAACTATAACCGCGCTAATTGGGAAAGTATGCCTGGTTCCAATGGATCAGAGGCAAATTATTTTGGTCGTATTCGTTCGTTACCTTCTACTGTGATTTTTGAGGACGAAGAAGGAAATATGGTGTTAGGTCCAGGTACGGCAGATGGAAATCAGTCTTACCAACCGGATAAATGGTGGCAAGATTTACAGTCTGATAAATTCACAATGATACAATCGTTTAAGATTGATTTGTTGAAAAACTTATCGGTTAATTTGAATGCAAATTGGTATTACTCAGAAGATTTACAGGAAAAATTCACAAAAGACTACGAAAAGAATCCTGGGAATTATGATAGAACCCGTTCAAGTTCAATGCAGTATACCCGTGATTTTAGACAGACCTACAATGCGGTATTAAACTATAAACAGACATTCTTTAAAGACCATAATGTCGAATTGATGCTTGGAACAGAATACTATGATAAGTATTATCGTCAATTTAAAGCTTCAGGACAAGGTGCGGCAACAGATGATTTGCCAGACCTTGGTTTAACTGATCCAGGAGCAAACAAACGTTCTATTGATTCAGAACATAAAAAATTGAGAATCTTATCTTTCTTCGGACGTCTGAATTATGATTATAAATCAAAATATCTGTTATCAGCAGTATTCCGTCGTGACGGTTATTCCTCTTTGCTAGGCGATAATCGTTGGGGATTTTTCCCAGGTGTATCTGCCGGATGGATTTTCGGTCGTGAAGATTTCATCAAAAATACTATTCCGGTAATGTCATTTGGTAAGTTGCGTATGAGTTATGGTATTAATGGTAATGCATCAGGGATTGGTGAATACGATTTGCAAGGAGCTTATGGACCTACCACTAACTATAATGGAAATTTGGCATATCTTATCAGTAAACTTCCGAATCCGAGTTTAAGATGGGAAAAGACTGCTACCTTTGAAGCTGGTATTGATATGAGCTTCTTCGATAATCGTTTGACTACTAATTTTACATTCTATAATCGTTTGACATCCGACAAATATGCTAGTTTGAGTTTTCCTACTTCAACGGGATTCTCTTCTGTGACTAATAACAATGGTGAACTGCGTAACCGCGGTCTTGAAATTGAATTGTCCGGTAAGATTTTTGAGAATAAAGATTGGTCATGGTCTGCATCTGGTAATATTTCATATAATAAAAATACAATTGTTTCATTACCAGATAATGGACTTGAAAGAAATCGGCAAGATGCTTATGAGATTTATTCTGGTAAAGGTAACGAAAAAATGTGGGTAGATGGTTATCAGGAAGGTCGTGAACCCAATATGCTTTATCTTTATAAAGCAGATGGTATTTACAAATCATATAATGAAATTCCTGGTAATCTGATTGTAAAACATATGGGGTCAGTAACTTACTATGGTCCAGAAGCTTGGAATAAACTTAGTGCGGAGGAACAAGATGCTAAAAAGAATTTTCCGATCCAGCCTGGTGATGTAAAATGGCATGATGTAAATGGCGATGGCACCATCGATCAATTCGATCAAGTAAAAGTAGGAAATATGAATCCGCATTGGATGGGTGGTTTCAATACAACTCTTTCATGGAAAGGACTGAAACTATATGCTCGTTTCGACTTTGCACTTGATTTCTGGGTGTATGAAAACTCAGATCAGAGTAAGACACCATGGTATATGGGATGTATGCAAGGTTCGTATAATGTACCTACATTATACTATGATACATGGTCAGAATCAAACCCAGATGCTAAATACCCTCGTTTCTTATATGCAGATCAATTGGGTAAGAATAACTACAATACTCCATCAACCTTGTTTGCTTACAAAGGGAACTATTTAGCTGTACGTGAACTGTCACTAAGTTATGCTCTTCCTCAGAAGTGGGCGAGTGCTGCCAAAATGCAACGTGCTGAAGTGTCCATAACTGGACAGAACCTGGGATATATTACAGGAGCAAAGAATGTTTCATCACCAGAAACTGGAGCTAACGGAAAAGTAGGTTCAGGATATGCATTGCCTCGTACGGTGTTATTTGGTGTGAATCTGACTTTCTAAATTTACAAACCTTTAAAAGAATGATTATATGAACATCTTTAAAATAATGATACGATTAGGAGTTTTGGCAGTTACTGTCTGCTTGTACAGTGCTTGTGATTCACTCGATTTGGCACCTATTGACTCTTATGGTACAGGAAACTATTGGAAAAGACCAGAACATGTGCAGGCCTATATGGATGGATTGCATAAAAATCTCCGTGATAAGATTTTTCAGCATCAATATACTTTTGGAGAATCAAGAGGCGGCACAAGTATCGTGGGAACTGCTGTAGACGGTACTTCTCTATCATATGGTGAATTGGTCACTCAACAATTAACCCCACAAAGTTCGGGAGTAAGCAAATTTGGAGAACTTTACGGAATGATAGCTAATGTGAATATCTTCTTACAAAACACAAAGGATGCAACTTATATGACCGAAGACGAAAAAAGTTACTACCTAGGTCAGGCTTATGGTTTGCGTGCTTATTATTATTTTGATTTATACAGGATATATGGAACTGCCCCTTTGCGTTTGGATCCTAATCCGGTCGTTAATGGGAACTTTAATCCGGAAGAGTTGTATGCAGGACGTGCAAGTGGATCCACTCTGATGGGACAGATAAAATCAGACTTGACTGAGTCCCTGAAGTATTTTGGTGATAATAACTCTTTTGATCCTTACAACAGAGGTAATAAAAAGGCTTATTGGTCCAAAGCAGCTACAGAATATCTGGCAGCAGAAGTTTATCTGTGGAATGCAAAGGTATCAATTGATGATAACAAAGCAAATGAAACTGATTTGCAAATAGCAAAAACACATCTTAATAATTTGATGAGTAATTATAACTTAACGTTACAACCATCTTATAGTAGTGTTTTTGATGTAACTAATAAAGGTAATTCTGAAATTATTATGGCTGTTAGATATGCTGAGGGGGAAGCTAGTAATAGCTATACTACCTACATATATAATTTTCAAACAGGAAACTTTAAGACTGTAGGTTATAATGATGAAAACGGAAAACTTATGGGAGATACTTTGAAAGTTGGTACAACCGGGCAACAGCGCATTGAATACAAATCACAGTTCTTCCTTGCGTATGATAAAATAGATACTCGTCGGGATGCTTCGTTCTTAAGTGCTTATCACAAAGAAACGAATAAACTACAAGGCACCATATTTAAAAAGATTATGGGACATTTCAATCAAACAACCAATCAATATGTATGGGATGCTGATGCTGTATTATATCGTTTGGCAGGTGTATATCTGATGATGGCTGAGGTTGAAAATATGCAAGGAGGAGATGTTGCTAAATACATTAATTTTGTTCGTGAACGTGCCTATGGCAAGGCTTGGGATAAGGCTAAATATGGTTATGAGAATGCCGATTTCACAACTAATGAATTAGCGATTCTTCACGAAAAAGATAAAGAAATGCTTGGTGAAGGACAGCGCTGGTGGGATGTATTACGTATGACCCTAACTAAAGGCGGAAAGCCACTGGTGTTCTGTACAGAAGGAAGCGTAGACGGCACTCCTATTTTGAATGAGGCTACTGAAGCATATAAAGTACTTTGGCCTATTGAAACTGAAATGCTAAATAAAGATCCCAAGTTGGAGCAAACTCCAGGGTATGTTAAATAGAAATTATTCGATATACTGGAGAAAGATTTTCTCAGATATTTAAAAGTGGCATGGGACTTATTTCTGTATTACCAGGGATAAGTCCCATTATTGTAAAAATGAAGGTTTGTTTTTTATTTTATATTTATCTTCCAATAGCAAACTAATTATTCTTTCTGGAAATTGTATCCAATAATTGATAATAAAAGTCATACGTGCTTGGAACCGTTCATGCCAATGGACTAAAGGTAACAGGGAGTGGAAATCGAAAGAAAAGCATTATGTCAGTGGAGATGCTATATTGAAACAGACAGTCGATCCGGAGCCCGGATATGCGGTAAAAGAAGTTTTTTTCACCCAAAAGGGAGAAAACGTATACGCTATTTTACCTCAATACCCTAAAAATAAAATTGTGTTGAAAAACGTTCAAACAAGGAATAAGACTAAGATTGCTTTATTAGGATCAGATAAGAAAGTTCTTTGGAAACAAAAAGGTAATGATCTTGAAATCACAATGCCTTCTCTGTATGCAGATGAATTACCTTGTGATTATGCATGGGTTCTTAAATTGGACAATATAGAAAATAAAAAAGACCGATAGGTATATTGTATAAAACCGATTAGTTTCTTTTTTGTTGCACGAGTATGCTGCACAAATTGAAAAGGCAGTATCTGAGTATCTTTCTGTATACTTGGGTACTGCCTTAAATATAAACTCTATGAAGCTTTTTCTTTAAATAATTATCTCTATAAATATAGCTGAATTTATTTTCCTTCAAGTATCCGTCACTTAGTACTATAAAATGTTAATAGTGGCATTGCTTTTTCTATTGTGTTAGGATATAGATATTGTAAATAATTATCAATGTCATTTCTAATGACTTTCTTTTTCCCCTGTTCTTGTCCGCAGTAATGTTTATATTGCATTTTTATAACATTTATCTGTTGTTTTATACCATTAGTCTACCGTCCGAAAAAAGTTATTTTCTCACTTATATTAGCCTTTTGGGGCTTAAAAAACAAATTGTATATCTCTGTATATCAGCTTCTTTCCTGCTTGCTCTCTTTTTCTTCTCCTTCCATTTTCCGCCTACCGTCCCGATAGAACTTAGTAAAAACAATTATAATTTTCTTTATTATTAACTAAAAAGCAATACTTATGAAGAAAACCATCTTCTTGATTTTGTGCATTTTATGTTCTCTTGGGGCCATGGCGCAAAAGAAATCTATCACGGGTGTGATTACAGATGGTGCCGGTGAGTCAATCATTGGTGCAAGTGTCGTTGAAGTTGGTACAACTAATGGTACCATAACTAACTTTGACGGCGAGTTCTCTTTAACGATAGCTACTGGTGCTAAATTTACAGTTAGCTATATTGGGTATAAATCTCAGACGATTACTGTTGGTGCTGAAAATACCTATAATATAGTACTGAAGGAAGACACAGAAGTGTTGGATGAAGTAGTGATAACAGGATATGGAGGTTCACAAAAGCGTGCTACTTTGACTACTGCTATCTCTAAATTGGATAACTCGGTACTTAAAAATGCGGCTTTCAGCAATGCAGGACAATCCTTGCAAGGCTCTGTAACAGGACTCCGTGTTGTTAACAAAACAGGTCAACCCGGTAGTGAACCGGATATTACATTACGTGGTGGTGCCACTATTACAGGTGATAATAGTAAAGCACTTATCGTAGTCGATGGTATTGTCCGCAATAGTATGAGCGATATCAATCCTTCCGATATTGAGTCGATTCAAGTCCTTAAAGATGCTGCTTCAACCGCTATTTATGGAGCGCGTGCCAATGGCGGTGTTATTTTGGTTGAGACTAAAAGTGGTAAAGAAGGTAAAGCATCTGTTAACTATAAATTCAAAATGGGTGTGAATTTCGCTCGTAAAGGTTATGACTTTTGCGATGCGCACGACTACATCTACTACAATCGTTTAGGTTACAAAAGAACCGGACGTACCAATGTAGATACACAAATGGGATATGGTATTGGTAACAATCTATTTGACATCCGTTATTTGACAGATGAAAACGCTAACTTAAAGAATGAAGGTTGGGCTTCTATGGCAGACCCATTTTATGATGGAAAAACAATTCTATATAAAGACTACTCAGGTGAGTTGGATGATGTTGTTTTCAATAATAGCGCTTTGACACAAGACCATTATGTAAACATTACAGGCGGTAACGATAAAGGAACCTTCTCTGCCAGCCTAGGCTATTACAAAGAAGATGGTCAGATTAGAGGTACCGGATACGAACGTTTCAATGGAGCATTGAACGGTTCGTATAAAGTATTCCCTTTTTTGACGGTAAAGGCAAATGCGACTTACTCTTGGTCAACTCAACCGGAACTCTGGATCGGTCAATATGAATTTTTCTACCGTACACGCTCTCAACGTCCGACATGGAATCCTTGGAATGAAGATGGAACTCCGGCCTCCGGCTTCGGTACAGGAGACGGTAATCCCGATTATTACAGAGATAAGTTGACGAGCGAGAACAGCACTAATAAATCAACCTACAGTGTTGGATTTGCCCTTGACATTTTACCTAAAAAATTAGTGTTAAATGGCAATGCTTCACTTTATCGTTATGACTGGCAGAGAGAGAAGTTTAATAAATCTTATCAAGCTCAATCTTCCGCAACTCCTGACAATACACGCCAGGCTGAGGCTTATGTTCAGAAATACAATCAAATTCAGTTGAACGGAACACTGACATACACAGATACTTTTGCAGAAAAGCATAATCTGGAAGCAATGTTAGGAACCGAATATTTCACTTATGATCAGTTCGATTTTGAAGCTAAAACTCAAAATTCTCCGACTGATGATATTCCTACCTTAAACGCAGGCTCTACAAGAACCTATACTTCAACAACCAAAACAGCATATCGTATTCTTTCCGGATTCGGACGTATTAACTATAACTACGATATGAGATATTTAATTTCGTTTGTTGCCCGTTATGACGGTATTTCGAAACTGAAAGATAATCGTTGGGGATTCTTCCCGGGTGTGTCTGTCGGTTGGAATATTATGGAAGAAAGATTCTGGAAAGACTCTAAGATATCAGGAGTTATTTCTAACTTGAAACCCCGTTTGAGCTATGGTGTCAATGGAAATGTGAATGGAATCGGAAATTTTGATGTATATGGTGCATATTCACAAGTAGGCGCAAAAACATACGGAGGTTCAACCGCATTCTACAATTCAGGTTTGGTAAACACTGGATTGCGTTGGGAACAAAGTCAGTCATTTGAAGCAGGACTTGACATCGGATTCTTAAATAATCGTTTGAGCTTTATCCTCGACTATTATAACCGTACTACAAAGGATTTGTTAACCAAACAAGCTCTTCCGGGATATACCGGTTTCACGGAAATCATGACCAATATGGGAACTCTGCGTAATTATGGTTTTGAAATGGAAGTCAGAGCTAATATTCTGAATAATCCGAAAGGGTTAACATGGGATGTAACAGCCAACCTGTCTTCTGTTGCAAACAAGATTGTAAAATTGCCCTACAATGGTAATCCCAATAATCGTGTTGGTGGTTATGAAGTAGCAACCGGACGTAAAAAAGCCGATGGAACAGATGAAACCAAATGGATCGCCGGTCGCCAGGAAGGTGGTAAACTGGGAGAACTAGTTGCCTATAAACAAAACCACATATTCAAAGATTGGGATGATGTGAAAAAATATGCCAATAATCGTATCGATGAGGTAGCCAACTTATATGGTCCGGGACTTGCAGCCCAATATGCCGGAAAAGAGGGATGGCAACCTATCGAACCGGGTGATGTTTGCTGGGAAGACATTAATGGCGATGGTGTTATTAATGGATACGACCGTCAAGTAGTAGGAAATATATTCCCAAAAGTTACCGGTGGATTCTCTACTACATTGGGTTATAAAAACCTCTCTTTATATGCCCGTTTCGATTATGCTTTAGGACATACGATTTATAATGACCTTGCAGCACGTTCATTGGGGCAATATCAAGGTTCGTTCAACATCATTAAAGAAGTTAAAAAAACATGGAGTGAAACAAATACCGATACTGATCTGCCTGCATTCTATTATGCCGACCAGTTAAGTAAGAAGAATATAACACGTTCAAATAATGGTCTTACGGCTATTGACAATAACAGTTCACGTTTCTATGAAAAAGGTGACTATTTGGCCCTTCGTGAACTGACATTGAACTATAATCTGCCTAAAACATGGATTAGTAAAGTAGGCATGACAGATGCCTCAGTTTATGTAACAGGTCAGAATCTATTCTATATCACCGGATACACAGGCGTTTCACCTGAACCGGCTGTAGATACGACTTATGGCCGTGGAATAGATAACGGCCGTTATCCTACTCCGAGAACAGTTTTATTCGGTTTGTCAGTGACATTCTAATTATATATGACTAATACAAATAGCATTATGAAGAAAATATTTACATATATGTTAGCAGGGCTTTCTCTCCTGCTGTTTTCAAGATGTGATGCGCTGGATATTGATCCTACCAGTTCTATTGCAGATAGTAATTACTGGAAGACAGAGGCCCAGTTCAGCACTTTTAATGTGGGGTTGCACGCATTGCTTAGAGAATGCAGCTTTAACTTTTTCTTGTTAGGTGAGCCTCGTGCAGATATTTACGGAGATGTTCCTTTCGGAGGAGAAGCAACTCAAGGTATGGAGCGTCTGCCTTTCAATACAATCAATAAAGAGAATACAGGAATAAGCAACTTCGCAGGAATGTACAAAGTGATCAATCAGATCAATCTGATGATAGCCAAAACAAAGGAAACGACAGTACTCTCCGAAGCTGGTAAAAACTATTACTTAGGCGAAGCTTATGGAATGCGTGCTTATCTTTATTTCCATTTGCTACGCTCTTGGGGAGATGTTATCCTCTATCTTGACTATACGAATGGGGCTTCTTTGGATTTAAGCAATCTATCGAAAGCAGCTTCTCCTGCGGAGGAGGTGATGAAACAAATCAAAGAAGACATTACAGCGTCCGAAAAAGGATTTGGCAGCGATTATTCTTTCAAATATGGCAGATATTACTGGTCGATGGCTGCTACACAGATGTTAAAAGGTGAGGTTTATTTATGGAGTGGTCGCCAAATGGGTGGCGGTACAGCCGACTATACTACAGCCAAAACTGCTTTGCAATCAATCGTCAGCAATGCAAATGTTAGTTTGCAAGATGATTTCTCAAAAGTATTTGCTTATAACAATAAAGACAACTCTGAAATCATTTTCTCAATACGCAACGCTAAAGACGAGTATAATATGTGGGACGATAGATTCAGACAGAACCTGGTGCCCCAACAAGCATATATGACCTCTACTTATTGCAATAAAGAGGGAGTGTCATTTAAAGATTTGCCCGAAGGACAATTGAACGGTTTGATTCGTCTACAGATAAGATATGATTTGTACAATAAAGCATTCCGCGATGGAGACACCCGTAAAGATGCTTCTATGACGGCAGTCTACCAGAAACAGCAGGATGGTACAGTTAAATATATTGCTCCATTTTGTAATAAATACCAGGGAGTTCTACTTGATGGAGCTTCACAACGTAGCTTCTTGAATGATTATCCAATCTACCGATATGCCGACTGCCTGTTATTGCTTGCTGAGGCTAAAGCATTGTTGGGTGAGGATCCGACTGCCGAAATTAATCAGGTCCGTGAACGTGCTTATGGAAAAGAATTCTTTGAAGCCAACAAAGCTACATTGGCTTATCCCAATGATAAAGGAGACTTCTATACAGATAATAAATATATGTCCGGCGACGAAGATCCTTTGGAAGCTATTTTGAAAGAACGTATGCGTGAGTTTATGTTTGAGGGAAAACGTTGGTATGACTTAAGATTGCTTGGTGCAGACTATGTGACTAAACGTACTTCAGCCGTTGCTACCCGCTTATTATGGCCGATCAACGAAAGTGTATTGACAGATAATCCGGCATTAAAACAAACTCCGGGATATCAGAATTGATTATCAAGCATATCAACTTATCAGATATGACTGAAAAAAGAAGCTGCCTCCAAGAGTATTGGGGCAGCTTCTACATGTAATAAATAATCGTATTTAAAACCTATTGACTAAGTTTTATTTTTCATATCCGGGGGTCTGTTTCAGCAAGGGATTGACACTCATGACATCTACATCAATAGGCCATAACAGCTTGTATTCTTCACTCGGATCCAAAATCGATTTGTCTGCCGGATAATTAGCCGTAGCAGAAAATGCCAGAGACTTACCGTTGGCATCATGCATACGAACCACATCAAACCAACGTTTACCTTCCCAAACAAACTCTTTATCGCGTTCATGGAGAATGGCTAATTCGTTTTCCGCATAATTTCCTTCAGTATATTTATTAGCTTCATAATCGGAGCCATATGCACGTTTACGTACTTCGTTGATATAGCCGGCACATGGATTTCCAAGACCATTTTCGACTTCAGCCATCATTAACAGAGCATCAGCATAACGATAGACAATGAAATCGGTATCGTAAATACGGTTATTATTTGAATTGATAGAACCGATAGCTTTCTGCATGACGCAGCCAAAACCTTCCTTGTTCTTTTTAGTATAATACTCTAAGAATGTCGCATCACGGCGAGTATCTTTTTCATCGTAACTTTTCCAGAAATCTTCTGTGTATTCATGGCGGAAAACGCCGCCTGTGCCTTTCAGATTTAATGTATCTGTTTCGATTTTCTTGTCATCGCGACCGTAAACCTGTCCAATGAACACTGCATCCTGATAAAGAAACATACCTCCCCAATTGGTTGCCTCACCATCTGCAAAATGTAAAGTGAAAATAACCTCAGCATTGTTTCTATTGGAAGTACTGAACACATCACTAAACTTATTCAATAGCTGGAATTTACCAATTATCCCATTTAAGGCGTTTTTGGCGATCTCCAAATCAGATTTTCCGGAAGCAGTATAACCATTAATGGAAACTTTTGCAGCCCACATATAGATTTCGGCTTTTAACATTAAGGTTGCAGCTTTGGACCACATTGTTTTATCATGCTTGTTATTTATTTCCGTTGTGCCAAAATAACTTTCTGATTTTCCGATATCTTCTTTTATGAAAGATAAAGTAGCTTCCGGGGTAGCACGTTCAACGTAGAATTTGTCTGCGGTAACTTTACCATCCAACAACTCCACAGTTGTGACTATAGGTACACCACCATAAGTTTTATAAAGCATAAAATAATAAAGTGCTCTCAAACCGTATGCCTGTCCTAAGTAGGTTTTTCTATCTGCTTCACTTAGGAAAGCACACTCATTTTCAACTTTTTGAATAAAGTGATTTACTTGCATAATAGGACTGTATAGTCCAAACCAGTTAGTGAATCCCGGATTATCTTGACTTAAGGTATTGGTACGCAGTATAGCGTAGTCCAAACTCGTATTTTGAGAAGAGCTACCAACGCGTTGTGTACCACCACGCAGTTCTCCCAAGCAATAAAACATGTCATAGTTTCCTCTCAATTGAGAATGCATTCCGTACATGAATCCTTCTACCTGGGCTTCATTATTCCAGTAATTACCACTTCCGAAATAATCTTCGGGAGCAAGGTCCAACGCATCACATGACGTATAAAGAACAGATGATACAAATAAGGAAATGATATATATTATTTTTTTCATAATTTATATTTTTATATTTAGAAAGAAACATTAATACCAAAAATCACTGTGCGAGGCAATGGATATCCTCCATTATTATCAGCTTTTTCGGGTGAGAATAAGTGCTTTGCTTCTGTCAAATAACCTAAATTCTGACCTGTTATTGAAAGTTCTACATTAGATAACTTAGCTTTCTGAACCAATATTGAAGGCAATTTATATGACAGTGATAATTCGCGTAATGCTATATAGTTTCCATTATAGGCAAACATGGATGAACTACGGCAATAATTACGTTTACCCAATTGATCGGCCCATACATAAGTCGGATATTTAGCATTCGGATTTTCCGGAGTCCATGTGTTTTTGGTCTCCTCAATAGTATTGTATGTACCTTGAGCACATGACATGATCCACATCGTTTTCCAATCTACAGCAGTGAATCCCAATGCATAGTCGAAACGTGCCGACAAGGTAAGGTCCTTCCAACTTACAGTTGTATTGATACCACCGGTCCATTTAGGCACAGTATTTCCAACCTTTACCATGTCATAATTGTCAATGACTCCATCGTTATTAACATCTTTCCATTTTACGTCACCCGGCTGAATGGGAAGAGCATTCGACTTCTGAGAATCTGTCAGTTTATTGTAACCTTCAGCGCCACCATACAGAGGACGGCCGCTAGAACCATTGTTACCTGTTGTCAAATCAATCAGATTAGCGGGTATTTCATCTTGAGATTTGTACAGTCCTTCTGCAACAAACATGTAGAGATCACCCGGACGTTGGCCCTCCTGGTATCCTCCGACCCATTTCTTTTCATCTCCGTTTCCTGTATAAACTTGATAAGCACTCTGACGATTTCTTTCAAGTCCGTTATCCGGCAAAGAAACAACCTTGTTTTTGTTCAAAGCACCATTCCAGTTTAAATTCCATTTCCAGTCCTTAGCATCAATAATCCGGAAACCTAATTCAAACTCAAAACCTTGATTCTGGAACTCACCATTGTTTGAAGTAACCGAACTTACACCTGAAGTGGAAGGAACTGTGATATTAGCATATTTATCACTGGTCAGACGATTGTAATAAGTTAAATTGGCATTGATTCGATTTTCTAAGAAGCCCATATCCAAACCTACTTCAAAAGTTCTCGATTTTTCCCACATCAAATAGGGATTAGGAATACTACTCAATAAGAAACCGGTTGAACCATTATAACGATTACTTCCATAAGCACCTTGCACTGTATAGTTACCAACAAAGTTCTTGTTTACATTACCATTTAAACCAAAGCTGGCGCGTAATTTACCAAATGAAAGAATAGATGCTGTATTCTTCATAAATTCTTCTTTACTGAATACCCAACCGGCTGATACCCCCGGGAACACTCCCCAGCGGTTCTCTTCGGCCAGTTTTGAATATCCGTCACGTCTCAAAACCAAAGAAAGTAGGTACTTGGATTGGTAGTCATAATTAACGCGTCCAAAGAATGACATAATGCGTTGACGAGAATGTGAAGAGTCTATGGAACGCTTACCTTCCTCTTTGGAAGTGTATTCCAAATCCATAAAGTCATCAGTGGGAGCCCCGGAACCAGAAGCGCTAAATCCTTTACTGTATGAATCATAGTACTCAAAACCAACCATTGCATCCAAGAAGTTATCTTTGTTGATCTGATAATTATAGTTCAACACTGCATTATATGTTTGGTCAAGAGTGCGTGCGTATGAAGCAGAAGTAGAATGAGATGTAATCAAATTACCGGGAGAACTCAAATAATCTTTATTGAAAGCTTCTGTTTTTTCTTCAGAATAATACCAAATAGCCCCTAATTTCAATGATAGACCTTTCATGAAATCGATTGTGAAAGACTGATTCATTGTAAACTTATCCGTATTATTATCACGGACAAACTGCTTGAAATTGTATTGCTGATTACCATCACCGGAGTTCGGGCCTAACAACATATCACCATCTGCATTGTAGCCTCGGAACGTAGGAGGTAATGAAAGACAGCGTGAGAAATAGTTTGCTTCAGCTGTTTGTGATGCAGGAAGTCCATTCCAAGTCGCATCCGCAAAATTGAAACTTGAATTAGAAGTCAACCATTCTTTAAGTTTATAATCTGCGTTAAAAGTAAAGGTGATTCGTTGGTACCAGTTTCCCACTGCCGTACCTTCACTTTTATTGTAACCTAAACCTGCATAATAGTTACCTTTATCATTACCACCACTGACACTCAAGTTATAATCTTGAGAGAATGATGGGGTATTGATATTGAAGTCGGCAATATTGGTGTTTTTATAGATAATTTTATCACCATATATCGGATCTATCATGGTTTGCCATCCCTGATCAAGCAGGAATGATAAATTATCCGAATATAGCATCGGACTCCATATAGCGGAGCTTGTCTTATTTCCGTCTAATGGCGTTACACCATCTTTGTCAAAATACAGGTTACCTGTTCCGTAAGGAGTTGCAGTCGTTAGTCCACTTAAAGAAGACCATCCTTTTATGCCGGCACCGTCCGGATGTTTCATATCTCCAACGTAAGCATTCATATAACCTGTACGCATCCAATAAAGATAATCGCCGGCATTCATAAAGTTATAGGAATCTTTGAAATAGTTTAAACCAAACTTAGCTTTCAGATTCACCTCTGCTCTACCAGATTTACCACGTTTGGTTGTTACAAGTACTACACCGTCATTTGCACGTGCACCGTAGATAGCTGTTGCACCGGCATCTTTCAAAACTTCCATAGATTCAATGTCATCAGGATTAATATCGCTTAAAGAAGAACGTACCTGACCATCAATTAAAATAAGTGGAGAACCAGAACCGTCAAAGTTTGTACCACCACGAAGTACTAAGGTTGGAGCACTGCCCGGATTACCGGAAGTTTGGCTTACTGACAAACCCGCTACGGCACCCGAAAGAGCTTGAGCCGGATTAGTAAACATACCTTGTTTCAAGGTCTCTTCTTTTACTTTAGCGATAGAGTTTGTCACTTTCGTACGCAGCTGTTTGCCACCATACCCCGTTACAACAACTTCCTCCAGCATTTCAGAGTCTTCTTTCAATTTAATATTAAAAGAATTTTTGCCCTTTACATCAAGTACCTGAGGCTGATACCCGATATAAGATACTCTGATCTTTCCGTTAGGATCGACCGACAACGTAAACTTACCGTCAATGTCAGTAATCACACCATTGGTGGTACCGACCTCGACAACACTCGCTCCGATGACTGATTCACCGCTAGCATCCGTAACCACACCTGTGATTGATTTCTTTTGTGCCATGGCTCCAAGAGAACATAAAATGCACAAAATCAAGAAGATGGTTTTCTTCATAAGTATTGCTTTTTGAGTTAATAATAAAGATGTTTATATGTGTTTAAAAATACTAACTAAGTTCTATCGGTACTTGGTATTTTCATTACCTAAATAATAAATGAAAAAGGTTAAATTTATTATTTCTTTTCATTTATATACTATCAAACCGTTGCAAATATATATATTATATTAAAAACTAACAAGCATATTTTAAATATATTTTTTATATAGACGAAATAATATTGAAAAACTAAGATAATCCACTTGGGGATTTCACAAAAGATTGTTTATGGGGTATCCTCTCTCATATAATATTGATTTCTTATATTATATATATAGCGATTCACCTTAGAATAGGTATATGTAATATATTATTGTTTTAAAATACTATTGGACTGACTTGAAAAGGGCGAAAGGATATATTCAAAAACCTTATTATATGTTATAAGGTGTTTCTTTGTGTTGAAATATAGATAACTCTTTTTGGCTTATTGAAAAGTAGATTTTAGAGGAATTGGGACGAGAAAAAAATATTTATTGCTTCACTACTTTTCACCATTATTAATTCATAAGTGTTTTTTTACTAAAAATACCCTGTTGTTTTGATTCACTATTAAGATGTAATGACTTGTATTATAGCCAATTATATTTTATCTTGATTCTGTATTTACTATTTAAAAAGCTAAGTACCGATAGGACTGTACTCATTTTCAGGTATTTATATTTATGGAGTTTAGAAGAGATAATTTTCCTTTTTTATTAACTAAAAATCAATTTATGAAAAAAGTCCTTTTTATTTTGTTGGGCTGTTTGCTATCGTTTAATGTGATGGCACAGGTAAAGGCGATTTCGGGACTGGTAACAGATGTTACTGGGGAGCCCGTTATTGGGGCAAGTGTTGTAGAAGTGGGAACCACTAATGGAGTAATTACTGATTTAAACGGTAAGTTCTCGTTAAAGGTGGCACCTAATTCACAATTCTTGGTGAGCTATATTGGCTACAAGCAACAAACAATTAAAGTTGGCTCTGAAAGCACTTATAATATTGTGCTGAAAGAGGATGCGGAGGTTTTGGATGAAGTTGTTGTAGTCGGTTATGGTTCGCAAAAGAAGGTGAACGTTACAGGGGCTGTAGGAATGGTTGGTGCTGAAGCGTTGGAAGCGCGTCCGGTAGCAAATGCTTCACAAGCATTGCAGGGTGTTGTTCCCGGCTTGAACCTTACTGTTGGTAATAACGGTGGCGCCCTTGATGGAACGTTAAACATGAATATTCGTGGAGCCGGAACGATTGGTGATGGATCGGGTTCATCCCCACTGGTTTTGATTGATGGCATTGAGGGGGATTTGAATACTGTCAATCCCAATGATATCGAATCTGTTTCGGTATTGAAGGATGCTGCATCCGCTTCTATTTATGGTGCAAGAGCTTCATTCGGTGTAATTCTTGTAACAACGAAGAGTGGTAAGAGCGGTAAGACCAATGTGTCATATAGCGGTAGTGCTCGTTTCTCAGACGCTATTGGTGTACCGGATATTATGGATTCTTACACTTTTGCTCAGTACTTCAATCGTGCTTCTGCCAATAAGGGTGGTGGTGACATTTTTGCCCCTGCTGTAATGGAGCGTATCAAAGCTTATCAAGAGGGAACGCTGAAAGCTACTACTGTTGATAATGGAGCAGGCATTTGGCAAAAATGGGCTAACGCGAATGGAGATACGGATTGGTTTGAAGAATTCTATGATCATTGGGCACCATCTCAGGAGCATAATCTTAGTATTAATGGTGGTACGGATAAGACTCAATACCTGATCAGCGGAAGTTTCCTGGATCAGAAAGGTTTGATGCGTCATGGAAAAGACAAATTTCAACGCTACACGCTGAACGGTAAGATTACAACGGCTGTCACTGATTGGTTTAAGGTGACATATTCTACTAAATGGACCCGTGAGGATTTTGAGCGTCCTTCTTATCTGACCGGAAACTTTTTCCATAACTTAGCTCGTAAATGGCCTGTACATCCGGCTTATGATCCGAATGGATTCCCTATGGATGAGGGCGAAGTGGAGCAGATGGAAAATGGTGGAAAGCAAAACAGTCAGAAAGATTTTTATACGAATCAGTTGCAACTGGTTTTCGAACCTATTAAAAACTGGAAAATCAATCTTGACGGTAGTGTACGTACCACTACTCAATATCAGCATTGGGAAGTATTGCCTGTTTATGCTTATAATGTAGCCGGAGATCCTTATTATACAGTGTGGGATATGGGATATGGTTCTTATGCGGCAGGTTCTTCTCGAGTGAATGAATATAGTTGGAAGGAAAATTATTATACTACAAATATTTATTCGGATTATTTCAAGCAGTTCGATAACGGACATTATTTTAAAGTGATGGCCGGTTTTAATGCAGAGTTATATAAAACCAGAAACATTACGGCTGAAAAAAATACTTTGATTACCCCGGGGGTACCTACTATTAATACGGCAACTGATGATCCGCAGGCTTATGGTGGTTATGCTGACAACTCAGTAGCCGGTTTCTTTGCGCGTGTTAACTGGAGTTATAAAGACCGTTATATGTTTGAGGCTAATGGTCGATATGATGGTTCTTCCCGCTTCGTAGGAAAAGAACGTTGGGGATTCTTCCCATCATTCTCTGCCGGTTGGAATATTGCTCGCGAACCATTTATGGAAAGTTTTGCTGAAAAGATCAATATGGGAAGTTTAAAGTTGAGAGCTTCTTGGGGGCAGCTGGGTAATACGAATACCAATGATGCGTGGTATCCATTTTATCAAACGATGCCTGTAGGGTCTAATTACGGCTGGCTAGTAAATGGCGAACGTCCTAACTATGCTACAAATCCGGGTATTGTCAGCTCTAAGAAAACTTGGGAGACAGTGGAGACTTGGGATGTCGGTTTGGATTGGTCTTTCTTCAATAACCGTTTATCCGGTTCATTCGACTATTTCGTACGTTATACTTATGATATGATCGGCCCGGCTCCCGAACTTTCAAGTTTGTTGGGAACTTCAGTTCCGAAGATTAATAACTCGGACATGAAATCGTATGGTTTTGAGTTGGAGGTAAATTGGAGAGATCGGATCGGTGAAGTTTCTTATGGAGCAAAATTTGTACTTTCTGATGACCAACAGAAGATTCTGCGCTATCCGAATGACTCGTATGATGTAGGTTCATATTATAAAGGTGAACATTTGAACGATATTTGGGGATTGACAACAATCGGTATTGCTAAATCACAGGAAGAGATGGATGCTCATTTGGCAAAAGTCGATCAATCTTCTGTTGGAACCAATTGGGGTGTCGGTGATATTATGTATGCCGATTTGGATGGTGACGGAAAAATCAGTAACGGAACCAATAAATTAGGAGATACGGGCGATTATCGTATTATCGGTAATTCGACTCCTCGTTTTAAATATGGTATTACACTGGATGCTGCCTGGAAAGGATTCGATTTCAGCATTTTTATGCAGGGGATCGGAAAACGTGACCTATGGCTGGACGGATGTTATTTCTGGGGAGCCAACGGACAAGGAAATGAGTGGCAGTCTACCGGCTTTGCCGAACATTGGGATTTCTTCCGTCCGGAGGGTGACCCGTTAGGTGCTAATTTGAATTCATATTATCCGCGCGTCAACTTTAGTGGGGATCGTAATACCAAGGTTCAGACGCGTTATTTACAGAATGGGGCATATCTGCGTTTGAAGAATGTTCAGTTGGGTTATACATTGCCTCGGGTATGGACAGAGAAAGCCGGAATATCTTCTGTACGTGTATATGTTTCGGGTGATAACCTGGCAACTATAACCAGTCTTTCTAAGATTTTCGATCCGGAAGCTACCGGAAGTTTGGCCGGAACAGGATCCGGTAAGTTGTATCCTTTGCAAAGAGTGATATCTGTTGGTGTTAACGTTAATTTTTAAATTGAAGTATTATGAAGCTTAAAATAAAAAATCTGTTTGTACAAGCATGTTTTGTTGCGGGAGGGGTAATGGCGCTCACGTCCTGTAATGACTTTCTTGATAGAGAACCTCTTTCTTCTGTCACACCGGAAGTCTACTTTCAAACGGTGGATCACTTTTCCGCTTATTCCATAGCGAGGTATCAAAACTATTTTCCTTCGCATGGTGGTTATGGAGCAGGTATAGCGAATAACGATGGTGGAACGGATAATATGGTGGCCGGAGGGCGTAGTAGTCGCTATGTAAAAGGGCTTTGGAAAGTTCCTTCCAGTGATGGTAACTGGAGTTTCAGCAATATCCGTTATTGCAACTACTTCTTTGAGAATGCTGTGCCTAAATATGAAGCGGGTGAGGTTGCCGGAGCAGATGCCGATATTCGTCATTATATTGGCGAAATGCATCTGATGCGTGCTCTTGTGTACTATAATTTATTGCGTACTTACGGTGACTTTCCGATCGTAACAGAGGTTTTGCCCGATGACAAAACGGTGCTGATGGAAAAAGGTGTCCGCCAACCTCGTAATCTGGTTGCCCGCTTTATCCTGAAAGATTTGGATGATGCTGCCAATATGATGTACAGTAAGGGATTTAAAAATAATACCCGTTTGAATCGTGAGACAGCTTTGCTGATTAAATCCCGGGTGGCACTGTATGAAGCTTCTTTTGAAAGATACCACAAGGGTACAGGGCGTGTACCGGGAGATGATAACTGGCCGGGAAAGAAAGTACATTCTAATTTCTCATTGGATGTAGAAGCTGAGGTTGACTTCTTCTTGACAGAAGCCATGAAAGCAGCGGAAGAAGTTGCAGATAAAATAACTTTGACCCCTAATACAAAGGTTGAAGATCCTGCTAGTCCTTCTATTACATCCGGATGGAATCCTTATTTTGAAATGTATGCCAATGTTGATTTAAGCGGCTATGACGAAGTGTTGTTCTGGCGTCAGTATGCAAAAACCGGTAGTTTCTCTATCATGCATGGCACCCCGGCATGGATTGCGTCCGGTTCTAATCATGGCTTGTTGAAAAGCTATGTTGAAAGCTTCTTGATGCAGGATGGTCTGCCTTGGTATGCGGCCAGTAGCGCAGCACCTTATAAGGGGGATGCTACATTGGATGATGTGAAGGCCAATCGCGATAACCGTCTTCAGTTGTTTATGTTTGGTGAAAGCAATTTTGTACCAGTATATTCGACCGAGGAACCGGGCACTGTGAAAATGTTTGCTCCGCATCCTGTATCTAACCGTGAAGAGATGAGAGACCAGACAGGATATCGTATTCGTAAATATGCCAGCTTTGATATGGCACAGAATGTATGGGGAAAAGCTGAGTCGACTACCGGATGTATTATTTATCGTGGCGTAGAGGCTTATCTGAATTATCTGGAAGCTTATTATATGAAGAATGGTAACGTTACAGGTAAAGCAGCTCAATATTGGAGAGCCGTTCGTGAACGTGCAGGCGTAGATCCTGATTTTACAAAAACAATCAATGCGACCGATTTGAGTCAGGAAACAGATTGGGGTAAATATTCGGGTGGACAAGTTGTAGACGCCACCTTATTAAATATTCGCCGTGAACGTCGTTGCGAATTTATTGGTGAAGGGATGCGTTGGGATGATTTGGTACGTTGGCGTTCAATGGATCATCTGCTGACAAAAAATTATATCCCTGAAGGATGTAATTTCTGGGATGAAATGTACAAATCGGCTAATAAAGATGAGAATGGTGCTGAGGTTACATTTAAAGATTCTGGTGAAGAAGGTTCTAATATCTCTTCACGCACCTTTAAATACCTGCGTCCGTATGCTATTTTGAAAACCAATAATGATGTATACGATGGGTATACCTGGCAGAAGGCACATTATCTCAATCCTGTGCCGGTTCGTGAGATGGAATTGCTGTCTCCGGATGAAAAAGCAGAGACATCTGTATTGTATCAGAATCCTTATTGGTCAACTAAGATTGGGGAAGTGGCTGAAGAATAATTGAGTTTTCAATAGATCACCGAAATAAGATAAAGGAGAGGGATGTTGCTCGAGATAACATCCCTCTCTTTGTTTTTAAATACAATCCAAATCCTGATTGATGGGATAGTCTTCAATGACCGCTTTGAATATGTTTATTTCCGATGGTTTAGTGCTTTGCGTCGAATAGTGTCTTGTTTATTAAATCGACCGTATATAATAAAATATTTAATTAACATAACCGTTATATAATAAAAAATACTATCTTTGCTCCCGATAACATAAATATTAATTAGTCGATACCATGAAAAAAGCCGTAATTCTATTTTCGCTTTTCTGTTTTCTGTGTGCTATACCGGTAGTTCAAGCAGCAGATACCATTTTTGTTCGTGAAACACGTATTCCTATTTTGATAGAAAGGCAGGATAATGTCTTATTCTATCTCCGTTTGGATGCTAAAGAGAGCCAGACCCTGAACGATGTAGTGTTAAACTTGGGTGAAGGAGTGAATCTTTCTGAAATTCAGTCCATAAAGCTTTATTATGGAGGTACTGAAGCATTGCAGGATAGTGGTAAAAAACGTTTTGCTCCTGTTGGATATATTTCCAGTAACACTCCGGGGAAAACACTTGCCGCCAATCCGTCTTATTCAATCAAAAAATCGGAGGTAACTAATCCCGGTAATCAGGTTGTTCTGAAAGGAGATCAGAAACTGTTTCCCGGAATCAATTATTTCTGGATTAGTTTGCAAATGAAGCCGGGCACTTCGCTTACCAGCAAGGTGACCGCGGATATCGCTTCAATTACTTTGGATGGCAAAAAAGCCCTGTTGGATGTAGTTTCAGAAAATGGGATAGAACACCGTATGGGAGTAGGAGTGCGCCATGCCGGAGACGATAATTCTGCCGCATTCCGTATTCCGGGATTGGTGACTACTAATAAAGGTACGTTACTGGGAGTTTATGATGTACGTTATAACAGTAGTGTTGACTTGCAGGAGCATGTTGATGTTGGTTTAAGTCGCAGTACAGATGGTGGAAAAACTTGGGAAAAAATGCGTTTGCCTTTGGCTTTTGGAGAATTCGGTGGTTTGCCTGCCGGTCAGAATGGGGTAGGAGACCCTTCTATCCTTGTTGATACAAAAACAAATAATGTTTGGGTGGTTGCTGCCTGGACACATGGTATGGGTAATCAGCGGGCATGGTGGAGTTCACATCCGGGTATGGATATGAACCATACAGCACAACTTGTTTTAGCTAAAAGTACAGATGATGGTAAAACATGGTCTGCACCTATTAATATTACAGAGCAGGTGAAAGATCCTTCTTGGTATTTCTTGTTGCAGGGACCGGGTAGGGGTATCACTATGAGTGACGGTACTTTGGTATTCCCAACTCAGTTTATCGATTCGACACGTGTGCCCAATGCCGGTATTATGTACAGTAAAGATGGTGGCAAGAACTGGAAGATGCACAATTATGCACGTACGAACACTACAGAAGCCCAGGTAGCTGAGGTCGAACCCGGAGTGTTGATGTTGAATATGCGTGATAATCGTGGAGGAAGCCGCGCTGTGGCTATTACAAAAGATTTGGGTAAAACATGGACGGAACATGAATCTTCTCGTAAGGCATTGCCGGAATCTGTTTGTATGGCTAGTTTGATCAGTGTGAAAGCAAAAGATAATGTGTTGGGCAAGGATTTATTGATTTTCTCTAATCCTAATACGACAAAAGGACGCTATAATACTACTATTAAAATAAGTTTGGATGGCGGTGTGACTTGGTCACCCGAACATCAGCTGTTGTTGGATGAAGGCAATAACTGGGGTTATTCTTGCCTCTCTATGATTGATAAAGAGACGATTGGTATTCTTTATGAAAGTAGTGTGGCGCACATGACATTCCAGGCTGTGAAGTTGAAAGACATTATTAAATGAGAGATTTCCCCCATAAACTAAATAAATACCGATGAGAAACAAACAAATTTTCTTAATCAGTTTCATTATTTACTTATGCACAATTTCTTCGGTTCGGGCAGGTGAATATCACCTGCTCCCGGAACCGCAAAAGTTTACCCCTTTAGGTTCCAGTTTTGTGCTGGGCAGAACAAAGCTTTCTACTCCGGTGCTTCGGCAAGAGTGGGAAGCTTTTGTTGTTGATAGGGGTGGAGTGATTGATGACAAAGCTCGTGCAAGTATTGAAGTGAAACTGGTACCTTCGTTAGAAGAGGTACCTTTGAACTCAGACGAAGCTTATCGCCTGGTGGTAAATAATGGCAAAGTTACGGTTGAGGCTGTGACGGAGCATGGTGTGTATTGGGCTATGCAGACTTTGGCCCAGCTACAGGATGTACAAAAGAAAAAGGCAACATTCAACGGTTGTTCAATTGTTGACTGGCCTGCTTTCCGAATACGCGGCTTTATGCAGGATGTAGGGCGTACGTATATGTCGATTGAAGAATTGAAACGTGAAATTGCTGTTCTTTCACGATTTAAAATTAATGTTTTTCATTGGCATCTGACTGAAAATCAATCATGGAGATTGCAAAGTAAAATTTTTCCGATGTTGAATGACAGTGTGAACACGACTCGTATGCCGGGTAAATACTATACATTGGAAGAAGCGAAAGATTTAGTCGCTTTTTGTAAAGCGCATAATATACTTTTAATTCCGGAATTTGATATGCCGGGGCATAGTGAGGCTTTTGTCCGTACATTCCGTCATGATATGCAGAGCCCGGAAGGAATGAAAATTCTTAAATTGCTGGTAGATGAAGTTTGCGAGACTTTTGATGTACCTTATCTTCATATTGGTACGGATGAAGTTCGATTTACCAATCCAAAGTTTGTTCCGGAAATGGTCGAATATGTCCGTGCCAAAGGAAAGAAAGTCATTTCGTGGAATCCGGGATGGCATTATAAACCTGGCGAGATTGATATGACGCATTTGTGGAGTTATCGTGGAAAAGCCCAAAAAGGTATTCCCGCAATTGATTCTAAGTTCCATTATCTCAATCATTTTGATACTTTTGGCGATATCATTGCATTGTATAACAGCCGTATTTATAATGTTGAGCAAGGAAGTGACGATATTGCAGGGACAATTCTTGCCATCTGGAATGACCGTTACGTAGCTAACGAACGCAATATTATACTTGAGAATAATTTCTATCCTAATATGCTGGCTATTGCTGAACGTGCATGGAAAGGCGGAGGTACAGAATATTTTGATAAGAATGGTACTATCTTACCTTCTGAAGACTCTCCGGAGTTTAAAGAATTTGCTGATTTTGAGAATCGTATGCTTTGGCATAAAGAGCATACATTTAAGGGATATCCGTTCGCCTATGTAAAACAGACGAATGTAAAATGGAATATTACTGATGCATTTCCTAATGGTGGAGATTTGAATAAAGTCTTTCCTCCGGAACAGGAATTGAAGGATTCTTATTTATATGAAGGAAAAGAGTATGGGGTACACCCTGCCATTGGTGCGGGTATCTATCTTCGTCATGTATGGGGGAAAATGGTACCTACTTTCTATAAAGATCCGCAAGAGAATCATACGGCTTATGCCTATACATGGGTTTATTCTCCGAAAGATCAGGAAGTAGGGCTGTGGGCTGAATTCCAGAATTATGGTCGTTCGGAAATGGACCTGGCTCCGTTACAAGGTAAATGGGACTATAAAGGCAGCCGTATCTGGATCAATAATGAAGAAATACAGCCACCTGTATGGACAGCTACTCATCGTACAAAGAGTAATGAAATAGCGTTGGGAAATGAAAATTGTGTGGCACGTCCACCTATCGCCGTACATCTGAATAAAGGCTGGAATAAAGTTTTCCTGAAATTGCCGGTTGGCAAATTCAATATGCCCGAGGTGCGGTTGGTGAAGTGGATGTTTACTACAGTTTTTGTAACTCCTGATGGAGAAAATGCAGTGGACGGACTTATCTATTCGCCCGACAAAACGAAGTGATTGAGAAAAAATAAAAACGAATGAAGAAAATTTTATTAATGATGTTGTTGCTCGCCTCAATGGCGGGCAACGCACAGGAACGCAAATATTCTACGTTCTATTATCAACGTGCAACTCTGTTTGAGGAGTTGCCTGTGACTTCAAAAGATATCATTTTTCTGGGTAATAGTATTACCAACGGGGGAGAATGGAGTGAATTATTGAATAATAAGCATGTCAAGAACCGAGGAATCAGTGGTGATATCTGTATGGGTGTTTATGATCGGCTGGATGCGATTTTGAAAGGAAAACCCGCCAAAATATTCTTGTTGATCGGCATAAATGATGTAAGCCGGGGCACCTCTGCAGATACAATTGTGAACCGTATTGGTATGATTACTCAAAAAATTAAACAAGATTCTCCAAAAACAAAGCTATATTTGCAAAGTGTACTTCCGGTAACCGATCATTATAAGATGTTTGGCGGACATACGTCACGCTGGCAGGAAGTGAAAAAGATCAATGAAGGACTGATGTATCTTGCTGATAAAGAGAATGTGACCTATATCGATCTTTATTCTCATTTTGTTGACGAGAAGACCGGGAAAATGAATATTGAGTACACCAATGATGGTTTACATTTACTGGGAAAAGGCTACTTAAAATGGGTTGATATTGTTAAACCTTATATAAATAAGAAATGAAAAAGATACTATTCTTATCTCTGTTCTTGATGGTATGCACCATTTTATCCGCACAGAAGCGGGTGAAAGTGGCTTGTGTAGGGAATAGTATTACATACGGATATACTCTTCCGAATCCTGCAACGGACTCTTACCCATCACAGTTGCAACAACTCCTAGGGGAGACTTATGAAGTTGGAAATTTCGGGAAATCAGGAGCTACCTTATTGAATAAGGGACATCGTCCTTACATGCAGCAAGAAGAATTTAAAAAGGCAATTGCTTTTGCCGGTGATATTGTTGTTATCCATTTGGGTATTAATGATACGGATCCACGTGATTGGCCGAACTATCGTGACAGTTTCGTGAAAGATTATCTGGCGTTGATTGATTCTTTCAGAGTTGCTAATCCTAAATGTCATATTATTATTGCCCGTTTGACACCGATCGCTGATCGTCATCCTCGTTTTGAGTCAGGTACCCGTGATTGGCATGGAGAAATTCAACAAAGTATTGAGACGATAGCTAAATATGCAGGAGTTCAGTTAATGGATTTCCATGAACCGCTTTATCCTTACCCCTATCTTCTTCCGGATGCTGTACATCCTAACGTAGAGGGAGCCGGTATTCTTGCAAAAACGGTATATTCGGCGATTACAGGAGATTTTGGAGGGTTACATCTATCTGAGTTGTATACTGATAACATGGTACTTCAACACGGAGAACCGTTGGCTATCCGGGGCAAAGCAAATGCGGGTGAAAAAGTGACTGTTTCAATAGCTAAACAGAAGTTGACTGCAAAGGCTGCTTCCAATGGAGACTGGACTGTCACCATTCAGCCGTTAAAGGCCGGTGGCCCATATACACTGACTGTCTCTGCCGGAAAACAGAAACAAACATTCAATAATGTTTTGGCTGGAGAAGTGTGGCTTTGTTCCGGACAATCTAACATGGAATTTTATTTGAGTTGGAGTAAAACGGCTAAAAGAGATATTCCGCAGGCTGCTAATGATCAGATTCGTTTGTTCGATATGAAGGCACGCTGGCGTACGGACGCAGTGGAGTGGGATGCATCCGTATTGGATTCGTTGAATCATTTGCAGTATTATAAAGATACCGAATGGACGGTTTGTTCACCTGCAACAGCAGGTTCATTTTCTGCTGTGGCCTATTATTTTGGCAAAATGCTGCAGGATAGCCTGAAAGTGCCTGTAGGATTGATTTGTAATGCGATTGGTGGTTCGCCTACTGAAGCATGGGTTGATCGCAGTACATTGGAGTATAAGTTCCCTGCTATATTACGTAACTGGACTCAAAATGACTTTATTCAGGATTGGGTACGCGGTCGCGCTGCTCTTAATGTGAAAAAGGCTGTTAATAAGCAGCAACGTCATCCTTACGAACCTTGTTATTTATATGAGGCAGGTATTCGTCCTTTGGAGCAATATCCTATTAAAGGCATCATCTGGTATCAGGGTGAATCGAATGCACATAATCGTGAGGCACACGAGAAATTGTTTAAGCTCTTGGTTGAGAGCTGGCGTAAAAACTGGGAAAATGAGAATTTACCTTTTTATTATGTACAGTTGTCAAGTATCAACCGTCCGTCATGGCCTTGGTTCCGTGATAGCCAGCGTAGAATGATGTATGAAATATCACATACGGGTATGGCGGTATCGAGTGACCTGGGCGATTCACTTGATGTGCATCCCAAACATAAGCAGCCGGTAGGCGAGCGTTTGGCTCATTGGGCTTTGAATCAAACTTATGGAAAGAAGAATGTTACACCTTCGGGACCAATGTTCCGTAATGTAGAGTTTCGTGACGGCGTTGCTTATGTATCATTCGATTGTGCCGAGGGTATGCATGCATCGGACGGAAAGCCGTTACAGACATTCGAAGTGGCAGAAACAGAGGATATTTATTATCCGGCCACAGCCGAAATCGTAGGAAATCAAATTAAAGTATATAGTAAAGAAGTGAAAAATCCTCTTCACGTGCGTTACGGTTGGCAACCTTTTACCCGTGCCAACCTAGTCAACGGTGACGGTTTACCGGCGTCTACGTTCCGTACGGACTGGGGAAAATAAACTTGAAAAAGTGAGCAGTTTATGATGAAAAAGTTATTGTATGGACTTGTATGTTGTTGCAGTTTAGCCTATGGGCAAAACCAAGACACTTCGGATGTGTTAATGCTGAATGACGATTGGTCGTTTTCACAGGTAGGAACAGAAAAATGGCTGCCAGCTACTGTTCCGGGCACAGTTCATCAGGATTTGATTCATCATAAACTGCTACCTGATCCGTTCTATGGGACCAATGAAAAAAAGATTCAGTGGGTGGAGGACGAAGATTGGGAATATAAAACTTGTTTTGTCGTTACAGAGGAACAATTAAAGAGGGATGCCGCCCAGCTTTTCTTTGAGGGATTGGATACCTATGCTGACGTTTATCTGAACGGTTCTTTGGTTTTGAAATCAGATAATATGTTTGTGGGTTATGCGGTTCCTGTTAAACAGGTGTTACGTAAAGGTGAGAATTTGCTGCATGTCTATTTTCATTCTCCTATAAAACAAACTCTTCCACAATGGTCATCCAATGGATTTAATTATCCGGCTGATAACGATCATCACGAAAAGCGTCTTAGTGTATTTACTAGAAAAGCACCTTATAGTTATGGATGGGACTGGGGAATCCGCATGGTTACAAGCGGTATCTGGCGTCCTGTGACTCTTCGTTTTTATGATGTTGCCACTATTGCCGATTATCATGTGAAACAGTTGAGCCTGACAGATCAAGTCGCAAAACTTTCTAATGAATTGGAAATTAATAGCATTTCAGAGAAGGAAAAATCTGCTGAGGTTTTGATCTCTTATTCATTGCAAGGAGGGAAAGAAGTAACAGTAAAGAAGAACGTGACGTTAAAACCGGGTTTAAATAAGATTCATATTCCGTTGGATATTCAGAACCCTGTACGTTGGATGCCCAATGGATGGGGAGAACCTCATTTATATGATTTCTCAGCACAAGTGATATGTGACGGTAAAACAATTGCCGCGCGCCAGCATCGCATCGGACTTCGTACGATACGGGTGGTAAACGAAAAAGATAAAGAGGGAGAATCTTTTTATTTTGAAGTGAATGGTATCCCGATGTTTGCCAAAGGAGCCAATTATATCCCTGATGATGCATTGCTTCCCTGTATAACCACTGAGCGTTATAAGACCCTGTTCCGGGACATGAAAGAGGCCAATATGAATATGGTACGTATATGGGGGGGAGGAACTTATGAGGATGATCGTTTCTATGATCTGGCAGATGAAAATGGTATTCTTGTTTGGCAGGATTTTATGTTTGCCTGTACTGCTTATCCCAGCGATCCTACTTTCTTGAAGCGGGTAGAAGAAGAGGCTGAATATAATATCAAACGTCTGCGCAACCATGCTTCATTGGCCATGTGGTGTGGAAATAATGAGATTCTGGAAGGATTGAAATATTGGGGATGGCAGAAAAACTATACTCCGGAAGTGTATGAAAATATGTTCCGGGGGTATGATAAGTTGTTCCGGGGATTACTTCCTGCCAAAGTACAGGAACTCGATGAAGGCCGTTTTTACAAGCATTCTTCTCCTTATTTTGCAAATTGGGGACGTCCGGAGTCGTGGGGCATAGGTGACAGTCATAATTGGGGAGTGTGGTACGGCAAAAAAACATTCGAATCATTAGACACGGATTTACCGCGATTTATGAGTGAATTTGGTTTCCAGTCGTTCCCGGAAATGAAGACGATTGCTACATTTGCTGCTCCGGAAGACTATCAGATTGAGTCGGAAGTGATGAATGGGCATCAGAAAAGCAGTATTGGTAATGACTTGATACGTACCTATATGGAACGTGATTATATCGTTCCTGAGAAATTTGAAGACTTTGTGTATATCGGACTTGTGCTTCAGGGACACGGCATGCGTCATGGGATGGAAGCACATCGTCGTAACCGCCCTTATTGTATGGGGACATTATATTGGCAGCTTAATGATAGCTGGCCGGTAGTTTCCTGGTCCAGTATAGACTATTATGGCAATTGGAAAGCGTTGCATTATCAGGCAAAGCGTGCTTTTGCGCCGTTACTGGTCAATGCAATACAGGAAGGCGATAGCTTGAATATTTATCTGATATCCGATATGTTGGAAAAGCAGAGTCAGCTTACACTTGAAATGAAAGTCATTGATTTTAATGGCAAGACATTAGACAAAGAAGTCATCAAGACAGTTGAGGTACCGATGAATACTTCTTCTTGTATCGTGCGTAAACCGTTGGACACTTGGGTGAATCCGGAACAGCGAAAGAGCAGTTTTCTACTACTTAGCCTGAAAGATAAATCGGGTAGGAAAGTGGCTGAAGAAGTTTATTTCTTTGATAAAACCAAGAATTTGGAGCTGCCTCAGACAGCTATTTCCATGAAAGTGAAACAACTCGATGGGAAGTGTGAACTGACCTTGTCATCTCCTAAACTGGCAAAAGATGTCTTTGTCCAGATTCCTGTTCAAGGAGCCCGTTTCACTGATAATTTCTTCGATCTGTTGCCGGGTGAAAACAAAAAAATAACGATAACGTCTCCGGAGATTAAGAAGGGAGAAAGCTTGAATATCACAGTGAAACATGTACGAGATACCTATAACTAACACCTATTAAATAATTTGTATGAGAAATCTTTTTAAAATTGCCGGTTTACTGGCGCTCACGGGATTTATTTCTTCGTGTAACGACAAAGAAACTACAGCTAATTACCAGGTAATTCCTTTACCTCAGGAAATTACGACTGCTCAAAGCCAACCATTTACATTAAATGGTAGTGTAAAAATCATCTATCCGGAAGGAAATGAAAAGATGCAACGCAATGCCCAATTCCTAGCTGATTATCTGAAGAAAGCCACAGGTAAGGATTATGCCGTTGAAGCAGGTACTGAGGGCAAAGGTGCTATTCTGCTTAAGTTGGGTATGGAATCAGAAAACCCCGAAGCTTATCAGTTGAGTGTGAACGCAGATGGTGTAACTATTGCTGCTCCTACTGAAGCTGGTGTATTCTATGGTATCCAGACTTTACGTAAGTCTATTCCGGTAGCTATCGGTACAACTCCTTCATTGCCGGCTGTCGAGATTAGCGACTATCCTCGTTTTAGTTATCGTGGTGCCCATTTTGATGTAGGTCGCCATTTCTTCACAGTAGACGAAGTAAAGACATACATCGATATGATGGCTTTGCATAACATGAACCGTTTACACTGGCACTTAACCGAAGATCAGGGATGGAGACTTGAAATCAAGAAGTATCCTAAACTGACTGAGATCGGTTCAAAAAGATCGGAAACTGTAATCGGACGTAATTCCGGTGAATATGACGGAAAACCTTACGGTGGTTTCTATACTCAGGAAGAAGCCAGAGAAATCGTAGCGTATGCTGCAGATCGTTATATCACTGTTATTCCTGAAATCGACCTTCCGGGACATATGCAGGGAGCATTGGCCGCTTATCCGCATTTGGGATGTACAGGTGGACCGTATGAGGTTTGGAAAATATGGGGAGTATCTGATCAGGTGCTTTGTGCCGGAAACGACAGTGTGCTGACTTTTATTGATGATGTCCTGACAGAAGTAATGGATATCTTCCCTTCTGAATATATCCATGTCGGAGGTGACGAATGTCCGAAGACTGAATGGGCGAAATGTCCGAAGTGCCAGGCTCGTATCAAGGCCTTGGGAATCAAGAGTGACGCTAAACATTCAAAAGAAGAATATTTGCAGAGTTTTGTTATCAATCATGCAGAAAAATTCCTGAACGAACATGGACGTCAGATTATTGGCTGGGACGAAATCCTGGAAGGTGGACTGGCTCCGAATGCTACAGTGATGTCATGGCGCGGCGAAGGTGGCGGTATCGAAGCTGCCAAGCAGAAACATGATGTTATCATGACCCCGAACACTTATCTTTACTTTGACTACTATCAGACCAAGGATACAGAGAATGAACCTTTGGCTATCGGTGGTTATGTGCCTTTGGAAAGAGTTTATGGTTACGAACCGATGCCTTCTTCATTGACACCGGAAGAACAAAAACATATTATTGGCGTACAGGCTAATCTTTGGACGGAATACATTCCTACTTTCTCTCAGGCTCAGTATATGGTGTTGCCGCGTTGGGCTGCTTTAGCAGAGGTTCAATGGTCTAATCCTGAAAAGAAGAATTATGAAAACTTCCTGAGCCGTTTGCCGCAGTTGATTAATATTTATGATGCTGAAGGATATAATTATGCCAAACATGTATTTGATGTGAAATCTGAGTTTGTAGCTAATTCGGCCACAGGAGCAGTAGACGTAGTGATGACTACTATTGACGGTGCTCCCATTCATTATACATTAGATGGAACTGAGCCTACGGCAGCTTCTCCTGTGTGTGATAGTATTCTTACAATCAAGGAAAGTTGTACTCTGAAAGCGGTTGCTGTCCGTCCTACCGGAAACAGCAAAATGCTGACTGAACAGATTGCTTTCAGTAAATCTACTTCAAAACCTATTAAAGCCAATCAGCCTGTAAACAAGCAATATGAATTTGGTGGTGTTTCTACATTAGTAGACGGACTGAAAGGAAATGGCAATTATAAAACAGGTCGTTGGATCGCTTTTTATAAAAATGATATGGATGTAACGATTGACTTGCAACAACCTACCGAGATCTCCAGTGTAGCTATCACTACTTGTGTTGAAAAGGGCGACTGGGTATTTGATGCACGTTCTTTCTCAATTGAAGTATCAGATGACGATAAGACTTTTACAAAGGTAGCTTCTGAAGCATATCCTGAAATGAAAGAGACAGATCGTAATGGCCTTTACGAGCACAAATTGACTTTTGATCCGGTAAAAACCCGTTATGTGAAAGTGATTGCAACATCGGAACACTCGATTCCGGCATGGCATGGTGGTAAAGGTAATCCGGGCTTCTTATTTGTAGATGAAATTACGTTGAATTGAAAAAATAGAAATGACAGAAATTAAAACGATTCGTTTTCTTTCTATCATTGGATGTTTACTTGCCGGGATGGCTGCTTCGTGCAGCTCCCGGCAAGTTGCGCCTAATGAAGAAGGGATTAGCGTGCAGAAAATGACCGGATTCCCCGAAGGAGAACCCGGTTTTTCTTTGGGTGTATCGGCATGTTATGCCGGCATCTATCAGGGAGAATTATTGATTGCCGGCGGATGTAATTTTCCGGAAACTCCGGCAGCTGAAGGAGGGAAGAAGAAATTCTACCAAGGTATTTATGCTGCTGACGCTTCTGCAGATTCAGTTTTCGTGTGGCGAAAAGTAGGTCAGCTGCCCGTTGCTGCTGCTTATGGAGTCTCAGTATCGACTCCTCGAGGGATAGTGTGTGTGGGTGGATCGAATGAAAATGGATCCTTATCTGCCGTTTACCGCCTTTCTTTGAGTGATGATAAACAAGCTGTGATTGTAGATACGCTGCCATCTTTACCTTGTACGATGGATAACATGAGTGGTTCGGTTGTTGATTATACCCTTTTTGTAGCCGGAGGCAATGTGAATGGCAAGCCTTCGAATGGGCTTTATTGCCTCAATCTGGGCAACCCTGAGACCGGCTGGCAACAACTTCCCGATTTTCCGGGTGCTCCCCGTGTACAGCCTGTATGTGTGGGGCAGCGTAAAGAGAATGAGACACTTTTATATCTGTGGGGAGGTTTTTCCGGGGCATTCGATGGGCGGTCTGCAACTCTTTCTACTGACGGATACTGTTATTCCCCCTCTTTGCAACAATGGCAACCCGTCTCTACTCCGATAGGGAGTGATTCTGTGCCTGTAGCTTTAGGTGGAGGTGCAGGTATAGCTCTGACAGACAGTCTGATACTTTGCACCGGTGGGGTTAATAAAGATATTTTCTTGTCTGCCCTGCAACGCGAGGAGATGATGAAAGCAGCAGTGACCGGCGGTAATCAGGCAGCTGTAGACAGTTTGAAATCTGAAGCAAAAACATATATGTTGCATCCGGCTGAATGGTATCGTTTCAATGACCGTATCCTGATTTACAACACACGTCGGGATAAATGGGAAGAGGCTGTTCGGAGCCAAGATGTCGCTCGTGCCGGTGCTGCATTGACAGGACAGGGACAGACCTTCTTTAACATCAATGGTGAGTTGAAGCCGGGGATCCGTACTCCGGAAATAGCTAAGATAATGATTGACTAATTGCAGATAATCTGACATTTTACTTATATTTGTGCATTGAAAACAAAAAACTAAAACCAATCATATCATGATAAAACCTACAATGAGAATTTGTACTTTCTTGCTTGCAGCCGGTTTGATGATAGCAACAGCTGGTATGAAAGCGCAGTCTGTCATTCCCATACCTCTCCGGATGGAACAAGGAAGCGGAACTTTTCAGTTTTCCGGTGAAACCCTGTTGTATACCAATCTGAAGGGTAAGGAGAAGAAAATGATGATGGATTATCTGGAGACATTACCCATTCACTTTAAAAGTTCCAAAAAACAAGCCAAAGAGAATGTAGTCTCATTGCTGATAACAAAGGATAACTCTCAGTTACCCTCTCCCGAGAGCTATACCTTAGAAGTTACTCCCCGTAAAATAACAGTGCAGGCTACTTCCGGAGCCGGATTATTCTATGGCGTACAGACCCTTTTGCAAATGGCACAGCCTGCAATGGGAGATACTTGGTCAGTTCAGGCTACGACGATTCAAGATTCACCACGATTTGAATACCGGGGGCTGATGCTCGATGTTTCAAGGCATTTTCGCTCCAAGGAGTTTGTAAAAAAGCAGATAGATGCATTAGCTTATTATAAACTCAATCGTTTACATTTACACCTAACAGATGCTGCGGGGTGGCGTATCGAGATTAAGAAATATCCTTTATTGACAGAATTTGCCGCCTGGCGTCCGGAAGCTAACTGGAAAAAATGGTGGAATGAAGGTGGACGTAAATATTGTCGTTTCGATGCTCCGGGGGCTTCAGGCGGCTATTATACACAGGATGATATTCGTGAATTGGTCAATTATGCACGCGAGCGCCATGTTACCATTATTCCTGAGATCGAAATGCCGGCTCATTCAGAAGAGGTTCTGACCGCTTATCCGGAACTGTCCTGTTCGGGAGAGCCTTACAAGGATGCCGACTTTTGTGTCGGAAACGAGAAAACCTTTACGTTTCTTGAGGATGTGTTGACGGAGGTCATGGAGCTTTTCCCTTCTCAATATATTCATGTTGGAGGCGACGAAGCCGGTAAGGTAGCTTGGAAAACCTGTCCTAAATGTCAAAAGCGCATGCAGGATGAGCATTTGGCTAATGTGGATGAATTACAGAGTTACCTGATCCATCGCGTAGAAGTATTTCTCAATGCTCATGGACGTAAACTGTTAGGATGGGATGAGATTTTGCAAGGAGGACTGGCGCCCAATGCTACTGTGATGTCATGGCGTGGTGAACAAGGAGGTATCGATGCCGTAAAATCCGGTCATCAGGCGATTATGACTCCCGGGTCACATTGTTATATAGATGGTTATCAAGATGCACCTTATTCCCAACCTGAGGCTATTGGCGGATATCTGCCCTTGGAAAAGGTATACTCTTATAATCCGATCCCTGCCTCACTTACACCTGATGAAGCGAAGCTGATTTATGGTGTCCAAGCCAATCTTTGGGCGGAATACATCCAGACTGACGAGCATTGTGAATACATGATTTATCCTCGTATTCTTGCGTTGGCCGAAGTGGCTTGGTCTGCTCCCGAACGAAAATCATGGACTGATTTTCGCCCGCGTGCTCTAAAAGCCGTAGCATATCTACAATCCAAGGGATATCATCCGTTTGATTTGAAAAAGGAGATCGGTAATCGGCCTGAAGCGTCAAAACCGGTTCAGCATCTTGCCTTGGGCAAAACGGTTAAATATAATGCTCCTTACAATGCGTCTTATCCGGCGCAAGGCGATAAAACCCTGACTGACGGAATCCGGGGTAGCTGGACTTACAGTGATGGGGTATGGCAGGGCTTTATTTCCCGTGATCGTTTGGATGTAACTATCGATATGGGTGAGTCGACTGTTTTGCATTCGATTGGCGCAGATTTTATGCAGGTAGTAGGTCCGGAAGTCTTTTTGCCTACCGAAGTGATAATTTCTGTTTCGGAGGATGGCAAGAACTTCACCGAATTGAGTCGTCAGACACATAAAGTAGTGAAGTCGGATGCTGTGGTCTTTAAAAACTACGCATGGAATGGGGAAGCCAAAGGACGATACATCCGCTATCAGGCTCGTGCCGGAGAAGAGTTTGGAGGCTGGGTGTTTACCGACGAAATCGTTGTAGAATAACCTTCCTCACAGAGCGGGTGAAACCAAACGTATATATTAATAAATAATAGTATTGAAAGAATGAAGAAACTACCTTATTTTGTATCATTTGCAGCTGCCTGGCTATTTATAGCAGTGGCTTCTGCGCAAGAGAATCCGGTAGATTATGTAAATCCGTTCGTCGGAACGACGAATTACGGAACAACGAACCCCGGAGCTATTTGTCCGCAGGGAATGATGTCGGTTGTTCCTTTTAATGTGATGGGGGACAAATCCGTTGGTAATAAAATAGATAAAGACAGCCAGTGGTGGTCTACACCTTATGAACATACCAATACCTATTTCACCGGATTCTCACATGTTAATCTGAGTGGAGTAGGATGTCCGGAGCTGGGCTCCTTACTTTTGATGCCCACAACCGGAAAATTGAACGTTGATTATTTACAATACGGAAGTGCCTATAAAGACGAGAAAGCCACTCCGGGTTATTACTCAAATGTTCTGACTAAATATGGGATTAAGAATGAGGTTTCGGCTACTTTGCGTACCGGAATCAGCCGTTTTACTTTTCCCAAAGGAGAAAGTAATATCCTTTTGAATCTGGGTGAAGGATTGACCAATGAAACCGGGGCTACCGTTCGTTTTGTCAGTGACACCGAGATAGAGGGGAGTAAGCTGCTCGGTACATTCTGTTATAATCCGCAGGCCGTATTTCCCATTTATTTTGTGATGCGTATTAACAAAACTCCTCGTGCACGTGGCTATTGGAAGAAGATGCGTCCGATGACGGTGGAAGCGCAGTGGGATAATACTTCCGGTAAAAATAAGCTGTATACTGCTTATACCAAAGAGATGAGTGGTGATGATATCGGTACTTGGTTTACGTTTGATACCGACGAAGGTGAAACGATCGAAGTCAGTATGGGAGTGTCGTTTGTCAGCATAGCCAATGCCCGTCTGAATTTAGAGAAAGAGCAGGCCGGAAAGGGATTTGATCAGATTCGTGCCGAAGCGCGTGCCATGTGGCAGAATGATCTTTCACGGATTCTTGTAGAAGGTGGTACCGAAGAGCAGAAAAGAGTATTCTATACCGCCATGTATCATTTGTTGATTCATCCGAATATTTTGCAGGACGTGAACGGACAATATCCGGCTATGGAAGGTAGCGAGATTCTTACGACAAAAGGCAACCGTTATACTGTATTCTCGCTTTGGGATACCTACCGTAATGTACATCAGTTGATGACACTGCTTTTCCCCGATCGGCAGTTGGATATGGTTCGTACAATGGTAGATATGTACAAGGAGCACGGATGGTTGCCCAAATGGGAGCTTTACGGGCGTGAGACACTTACCATGGAGGGTGATCCGAGTATTCCCGTTATCGTGGATACCTGGATGAAAGGGTTGCGTGACTTTGATGTACAAGCAGCCTATGAAGCTATGTATAAGTCTGCTACGACACCTGGCAAAGATAATTTAATGCGTCCCGACATAGATGATTACATTGCGAAAGGATATGTGCCCCTGACAGAGCAGTATGATAATTCTGTATCGCATGCACTGGAATATTATATAGCCGATTATGCGCTCTCACGTTTTGCCCAGGCGCTGGGAAAGAAAGAAGATGCGAAGTTATTCTACGACCGTTCGCTGGGATATAAACATTACTACTGCAAGGAGTTCGGTACATTACGTCCCATTTTACCCGACGGAACATTCTACTCTCCATTCAATCCGATGGAAGGAGCCAATTTTGCTCCGAGTCCCGGTTTCCATGAGGGGAACTCCTGGAATTATACATTTTATGTTCCCCATGATATTGCAGGCTTGACCCGATTGATGGGAGGTAAGAAGAAGTTTGTGGATAAACTGCAGAAAGTATTTGATGAAGGCTTGTATGATCCTGCCAACGAACCGGATATTGCCTATCCTTATTTATTCAGTTACTTCAAAGGAGAAGAATGGCGTACCCAGAAACAGGTGAAGCGTTTGCTTGCCGAATATTTCACTGACCGGCCTGACGGTATTCCCGGTAATGATGATACCGGTACGATGTCAGCATGGGCTATTTTCAGTATGATCGGTTTGTATCCTGATTGTCCGGGAATGCCTGATTATACGCTGACTACACCTACGTTTGACAAAGTAACCATTCAGTTGGATCCGAAATATTATAAAGAAAAAGAGCTGGTCATTACTGCTGTCCGTCCGGGAGATAATGCCGATCTGATTAAGGAGGTAAAATTGAATGGAAAGAAACATGCAGGTTATCGTATCAGTCATGAGGAGTTGGTACATGCCGGGAAGATAGAATTTATATTAAAATAAAAACAAATCAATCATGAACAAGAAAATCAAAATTGCATTTGCTTCGATGCTCGCTGTGCCGCTGTTGGCGTGTGCGCAAGTCCGTACGGAACAAACCTTTGAGAAGGGATGGAAGTTCACTCGTGAGGATAGTAAAGACTTTAGTAACTCTACGTATGATGATGCGAAGTGGCAATCTGTGACCGTTCCGCATGATTGGGCTATTTACGGACCATTCAGTATTAATAATGATAAACAGAACGTAGCCATTTCTCAGGATGGACAGAAAGAGGCGATGGAGCATGCCGGACGTACCGGGGGACTTCCTTTTGTCGGTGTGGGATGGTATAGGCTCAATTTTGATGCTCCTTCATTCAGTAAGGGCAAAAAGGCTACTCTGGTTTTCGATGGAGCCATGAGTCATGCACATGTCTATATCAACGGACAAGAGGCCGGTTATTGGCCTTACGGTTACAATAGTTTTTATGTGGATGCCACTCCTTATTTGAAACCGGGTGAAAAGAACACATTGGCGGTTCGTCTTGAAAACGAGAACGAATCTTCACGTTGGTATCCCGGTGCCGGATTGTATCGCAATGTACATCTGGTAGTGAACGAAGATGCCCATATTCCTACTTGGGGTACTCAGCTGACTACTCCTATAGTGAAAGATGAATTTGCAAAGGTAAACCTGAAAACAAAACTCGATGTACCAGCCGGAAAAGCATTCGAAGGATATCGTATTGTTACCGAACTGAAGGATAAGGATGGTAAAGTGGTGGCAGCCAACGAAAAGAAGGGGGGGCCGTTCGATGACAATGTTTTCGAACAAGATTTCGTAGTGACTTCTCCGGCTTTGTGGACTCCGGATACTCCGCATCTTTATAGTGCCGTTTCTAAAGTATATGAGGGGAATACTCTGAAGGATGAATATACTACTTCATTCGGTATTCGTTCCATTGAGATTATTCCGAATAAAGGTTTCTTCCTGAATGGAAAGAAAACCATGTTCAAAGGTGTGTGCAATCACCATGATCTCGGACCGTTGGGAGGTATTGCCAATGATGCCGGTATTCGCCGTCAGATTCGTATCCTGAAAGACATGGGCTGCAATGCCATCCGTACTTCACATAATATGCCTGCTCCCGAATTGATTAAAGCTTGTGATGAAATGGGCATGATGATAATGGCCGAGTCATTTGACGAGTGGAAAGCAGCCAAAGTACAGAATGGTTATCACAAAGTGTTTGATGAATGGGTAGAGAAAGATCTGGTGAATCTGATTCATCAGTATCGCAATAATCCGAGCGTGGTTATGTGGTGTATCGGTAATGAGGTGCCCGACCAGTGGAACGGTGACCGTGGACCGAAACTGTCACGCTTCTTGCAGGATATCTGCCATCGTGAAGATCCTACACGTCCTGTTACTCAGGGTATGGATGCTCCCGATGCAGTAGTCAATAATAATATGGCGGCTGTGATGGACGTAGCCGGTTTTAATTACCGTCCTCACAAATATCAGGAAAACTACAAGAAACTTCCGCAACAGATCATCCTGGGTAGCGAGACAGCTTCTACCGTTAGTTCACGTGGCGTTTATAAATTCCCTGTTGTCCGTCGTGCGATGCAGAAGTATGACGATCATCAGTCTTCATCATATGATGTAGAGCATTGCGGTTGGTCCAATCTTCCGGAAGACGATTTTATCCAGCATGAGGATTTGCCTTATTGCATTGGTGAGTTCGTATGGACCGGATTCGATTATTTAGGTGAACCGACTCCGTACTATACCGATTGGCCCAGCCACTCTTCGTTGTTTGGAATTATAGACCTTGCCGGACTTCCGAAAGACCGTTATTATCTCTATCGCAGTCATTGGAATAAAGATAAGGAAACGCTGCATATCTTGCCTCACTGGAATTGGGAAGGACGTGAGGGTGAAGTTACCCCGGTATTTGTATATACCAATTATCCTTCGGCTGAACTGTTTATTAACGGCAAAAGTCAGGGTAAGCGTACAAAGGATCTCTCCGTTACGGTAAACAATAGTGGTGACTCTACTTCTGTGGCCAACTTCAAACGTCAGCAACGTTATCGCCTGATGTGGATGGATACGAAATACGAGCCGGGTACTGTAAAAGTGGTTGCTTACGATAAAGATGGCAAAGCCGTTGCTGAGAAGGAAATTCATACAGCCGGAAAGCCCGATCACATTGAGTTGGTGGCAGACCGTAGCGTGATTGACGCCAATGGTAAAGATCTCTCATTTGTGACAGTGAAGGTAGTCGATAAAGAGGGTAATCTTTGTCCGCTGGCAGACAATGAGATCAGTTTCAAGGTGAAGGGAGCAGGTACTTATCGTGCAGGAGCCAATGGTAATCCGGCTTCTCTTGAGTCATTCCAGACCCCGAAGATGAAAGTATTCAGCGGTATGATGACAGCGATTGTGCAGTCTACTGAAAAAGCAGGAAAGATCACACTTGAAGCAACAGGAAAAGGTCTGAAAAAAGGTACATTGCTGATCGAAAGCAAATAATCTGTTCAGATAGAGTAAGAAAGGAGGGCATCCGGGCAACCAGATGCTCTCTTTTTTTGTTATATTTTATATGCGAACCCTTCAAATGTTAATAGTATGAAACAACACCGGATCATCTGTATACCGACATTGACTTTTGCCCTGCTTCTGATGTTTACTCCCTCTATCTTGCAGGCGCAGGATAAGCCCGTTTTTCCCATTGATTCACTTATTACAGTAGGATATGCTACCGGAAATAAGAAAAACATTTCCGGTTCAGTAGAAAAAATTACGGAGTTGGGCATGAATAAAGATCAGATAACCAATCCGCTGGAGGCGATTCGCGGACGTGTTCCCGGACTTACCATACAAAAAGGAACCAACGGACCGGCAGCTTTGGATGCCGTACGTTTGCGGGGAACTACTTCATTGACCAGTGGTAACGACCCTTTGATCATTGTCGATGGTGTATTTGGTGACCTCAGTATGCTCACTTCTATTTATCCTACCGATATAGAGAGTTTCACTATTCTCAAAGATGCTTCCGAGACAGCTCAATATGGTTCCCGCGGTGCTTCCGGTGTTATTGAAATCACGACAAAGAAAGGAATCCGGGGTAAAACCAGGGTTAGCTACAATGGGAGTTTTGGTATCTCTTCTGTCTATAAAAATCTGGAAATGCTCTCCGGAAATGAATTTCGCAATCTGGCCCGGCAGCAAGGTGTTGCCATACTCGACAAAGGAAATGAAACGGATTTTCTGAAAGAGATAGAGCAGACTGGTTTGCAGCAGAATCATCATGTTGCATTTTATGGCGGGACGGATGCTTCCAGTTATCGTGTTTCGTTGGGCTTTATGGATCGTCAAGGTATCATTCTGAATGAAGATATGAAAAACTTCACTTCGAATATGAACATGACCCAACATGTGTTTGACGATTTTTTAGTCTGTGAACTAGGTATGTTTGGCTCTATTCAAAAGAATCATAATTTGTTTGACCTTCAAAAAACGTTCTATTCGGCTGCTACTTTTAATCCTACTTATCCCAATCACCGAAATTCGGAGACTGATTCCTGGGATCAGATTACCAATGCCAGCCAGATCACTAATCCACTGGCTTGGATGGAAGTGAAAGATCATGATGCTACATCACATATCAGTACCCATGCCCGGCTGACTTTTAATTTATTTCGTGAACTGAAACTGATTCTTTTCGGTTCTTATACCTATAATATTGTAGAAAACTCCCAATATTTGCCTACGGCTGTGTGGGCTCATGGACAGGCATACAAGGGGACCAGGAAAATGGAGTCACTGCTTGGCAATCTGATGCTGACTTACAAAAAGAAATGGAACAAGCATTATTTTGATGTACTGGCACTGGCCGAACTGCAAAAAGAAACTTATAGCGGCTTTTATACTACTGTGACCAATTTCAATACCGATCAGTTTGGTTACAATAATCTTCAGGCAGGTGCCATACGGCTTTGGGAAGGAACAAATTCTTATTTTGAACAGCCCCGACTGGCATCTTTTCTCGGACGTTTCAACTATACGTTTGCCGACCGGTATATCTTCACGGTGAATGCACGTACCGATGCTTCTTCTAAATTTGGTGCCAATCATAAATGGGGATTTTTTCCATCCGTATCGGGCGCTTGGGTTGTCAGCGAGGAAAAGTTCATGAAGCGTATTCCGTTGGTCGATAATTTGAAACTTCGCATTGGCTACGGTTTAGCCGGCAATCAGAGTGGCATTGACTCCTATACGACACTTAATTTGGTGAAACCCAATGGAGTGGTACCTGTCGGTAGTTCACAAGTGGTGACTTTGGGTAATATGCGTAATACCAATCCCGATTTGAAGTGGGAAGTAAAACGCACTTTCAATGCGGGAGTAGATCTTGGTATGTTTGGCAACCGGCTTCTTTTCTCTCTTAATTATTATAATTCCAAAACCTCTGATATGCTCTATCTGTACAACGTCAGTGTACCGCCTTTCACCTATAACACTCTTTTGGCCAATATTGGTTCCATGCGTAATAGCGGTACGGAGATAGCTGTCGGCCTCACCCCCTTGAAGACTCAGGATATGGAACTGAATGTTAATGTCAATGTTACTTTTCAGCAAAACAAGTTACTCTCTTTAAGTGGGATGTACGGTGGAGAAAATATCTCGGCGCCTGAATACAAAAGTCTGGCAAGTCTCGACGGAGCCGGATTTCATGGTGGATACAACCATATTGTCTATCAAATGGTAGGTCAACCTTTAGGTGTTTTCTATCTGCCCCATTGCAAGGGACTTATTGCCGATGGAAATGGCGGATATACCTATGACATTGCCGACCTGAATGGGGGAGGGGTAAGTCTTGAAGATGGTGAGGATCGTTATGTAGCAGGACAGGCTGTCCCTAAAACTTTACTCGGTTCCAATATCAGTTTCCGCTATAAGCGTTTCGATCTGTCGGTACAGGTGAACGGCGCATTCGGTCATAAAATCTATAACGGCACTTCACTGACCTATATGAATATGAATATTTTTCCCGATTACAATGTGATGAAGAAAGCTCCCGGACGCAATATCAAAGATCAGACTGCTACAGACTACTGGCTGGAAAAGGGAGACTACATCAATTTTGATTACGTTACTGTCGGATGGAATGTTCCGGTAACGAAGTGGAAAAAGTATGTGCAATCTTTCCGTCTCGCGTTCACTGTCAACAATCTGGCTACTATCACAGGCTACTCCGGTCTGTCACCCATGATCAACAGTTCTACAGTCAATTCTACCTTGGGTGTGGATGATAAACGGGCTTATCCTTTGGCGCGTACCTATACTCTCGGTTTAAGTATTAATTTTTAATGGGAGGATGAGTTATGAAAAGTCGTTATATATGTATGTTCGCCTGTCTTTGGGGACTCGGTTTTCTGTTTTCATGTGATGGTTTTCTGAATGAGAATCCTAAAGATAAGATTCCTGAGGAAGATGCTTATAAGAATCTAACAGATTTATATTATAATGCAGTGGCCTCCTTGTACAATAACATCGGAGGTTACAGTGATAGCCAGGGTTTGCAGGGGACCGGCAGAGGAATTTACGATCTGAATACTTTTACCACTGATGAGGCTATTATGCCTACACGTGGCGGTGACTGGTACGATGGCGGGTTCTGGCAAGGACTTTTCCTGCATCGGTGGGGAGTGGATAATGATGCCATTCAAGCCACGTGGGAATATTTATATAAGGTGGTCAGTCTTTGCAATCAGTCACTCGAACGGATCGATACGTACCAGCAGACCCATAACGATGAAGAACTGCCTGTCTATCGGGCGGAGGTCCGCGCTTTCCGTGCTTTGTATTATTATCATTTAATGGATTTGTTTGCCCGTGTCCCTTTGGTTCTTTCATCATCCACTCCTTTGAAAGAAGTGAAGCAGAACAGTCGCAAAGAAGTTTTCGATTTTGTAGTGAAAGAGCTGCAGGAGTCTGAACCCTTGCTGGAAACGGCATATAGCAATCGTTCCGGCAATTATTACGGACGCATTACACGGCCCGTAGCCTGTTTTTTACTTGCTAAACTTGCCTTGAATGCTGAAATATATACGGATAATAATTGGACCGACGGTCAATTTCCCGATGGAAAAGATATTTATTTTGAAGTAGATGGCGAGTGGCTCAATGCTTGGCAGACGGTAGAGGCTTATTGTGATGCCATCACTGCAATGGGATATCGGCTGGAAGATAATTATGAAGCGAACTTTGCTGTTTACAATGAATCCTCTGTTGAGAATATCTTCACCATCCCGATGAGCAAGACTCTGTATACCAATCAGATGCAATATCTTTTTCGCTCCCGTCACTACAATCATGCCAAGGCCTATGGGTTGGGAGGAGAGAATGGTTCAAGTGCTACTGTGGAAGTCCTTCGTACGTTTGGATACGATACAGAAGCAGTCGATCCTCGTTTTGACAAATGTTATTTTGCCGGTATTGTATATGACCTCAAAGGAAAAGTCGTCACACTCGATGACGGTACCCAGCTGGAATATTTCCCCTGGAAGGTGGATGTCGATATATCTAATACTCCTTATGAAAAGACTGCCGGAGCGCGGATGAAAAAGTATGCGATTGATGAAACTGCCACCAAAGACGGTAAACTGATGGAAAATGATATTGTACTCTATCGTTATGCCGATGTATTACTCATGAAAAGCGAAGCCAAGGTGCGTAATGGAGAAAATGGAGATGAAGAATTGAACCTTGTCCGCTCTCGTGTGAATGCTCCTTTCCGGACGGCTACATTAGCTAATCTATTGGCCGAACGTCAGTTGGAGTTTGCATGGGAAGGGTGGCGCAGGCAAGATTTGATCCGGTTTCGTCAATATACCCGCACTTATACGGGCAGACCTCAACTTTCGGGTGAGAAGAATGGTTATACTACGGTATTTCCCATTCCGGAAAAGGTTCGGTTAATGAACCCCAATCTGACACAGAATCCGGGGTATTGAGCTAACAAGGACGGGAAGTTGGAAGCGGCTGTCTCTAAATCGTAAGATAATCCATCATTATAGCAGAAAAGTCTATTTATCAGGTAAATCGTTCTTTCTACTTTTGTGTATTGACACAAAATCAATGAAATAACACTGTTTTTTACCTTATAGATCATATGGAATCATGAAGATTAAAACACTTGTACTTTTCTCTTTTTTATGGACTTCCTGTTCTCAGCAGGTCACAAAGATAGACCTGTCGGGAAGTTGGCAATTTACGACTGATTCTACTCGTTGGGATAATACGATCCGGTTACCCGGTTCCATGACTTCCAATGGTTTAGGAGAAGATATTACTGTCAGTACTCCGTGGACGGGTGGAATCGTCGATTCGGCCTATTTCCGTAGCGATGCTTATGCCCGTTATCGTGAATCGGGACATATCAAAGTTCCTTTCTGGTTGCAACCTGTAAAGTATTATAAAGGTGTAGCCTGGTATAAAAAGGAGATCACTGTTCCGGCAGGCTGGGAGCAACAGGACATTCACTTGTTTCTGGAGCGTTGTCATTGGGAAACTCGTTTGTGGGTAGATGATATAGAGGTCGGTATGCAGAATGCGCTGGGTGCTCCGCATCAGTATGATTTGTCGGATGTGCTGCGCCCCGGCAAACATACACTGACTTTGCGTATTGATAACCGTATAAAAGACATCGATCCCGGTGAAAACTCACATAGCATTTCAGATCACACCCAGGGAAACTGGAATGGGGTTGTCGGAGATATGTATCTGCAAGTCCGTCCTAAGGTGAATATTGCGCGCACAATTATTTATCCCGATATATCCGATAAGAGTGTTCGTGTAAAAACAATCCTCCGTAATCGTAAGAAAAGCCAAACGACAGCCTTATTGGCTTTAGAGGCCGATGGCAAACGGATGCAAAAGAAGGTAACTCTCCAGCCGGGCACCAATGAAGTGGACGCCGTTTTGTCTTTGGGTGATGAGATTCGTTTGTGGGATGAATTTCACCCGAATTTATATCAGTTAAAAGTAAGCCTCACTGATGAAGAACAGAACACGACCGACTCCCGTGAAGAATCTTTTGGTATGCGTGATTTTAAAGTGGTCGATGGTTGCATTACGGTCAACAATCGTCCCGTCTTTTTACGTGGTGCGCTGGATTGTGCCGCTTTTCCAAAGACCGGTTATCCGCCTACTGACCAAGAAGCCTGGAAAAGAATATTCACCGCTTTTCAGGCTCATGGACTGAATCATGTCCGTTTTCACTCCTGGTGTCCGCCGGAGGCCGCTTTTTGTGCAGCCGATGAGATGGGACTTTACTTGGAAATAGAATGTTCTTCCTGGGCTAATCAATCTACAACGATTGGTGATGGTAGACCACTCGATCGGTTTATCTGGGACGAAAGCGAACGGATTGTCGCTACCTTCGGTAATCACCCTTCATTTTGCATGATGATGTATGGTAATGAACCGGCAGGTGAGGGAAGCAGTGCTTATTTGTCCGGGTTTGTTTCCACCTGGAAAGAGCAGGATAATCGCCGCTTGTATTGCAGTAGTGCCGGATGGCCTGCATTGCCGGTCAGTGATTTTTTAAGTGATCCTGCTCCACGTATTCAGGGATGGGGGCAAGGGCTCAGAAGTATTATCAATGGACAGTCTCCCCGTACCGATTATGATTGGTCGGAATATATCAGCCGTTTCAGCCAACCTGTTGTCAGCCACGAGATCGGGCAATGGTGTGTCTATCCTAATTTGGAAGAGATAAGTAAATATGATGGTGTCATGCGTCCTGCTAATTTGGAGATCTTCCGGGAAACTTTACAGAAGAATGGCATGATTCATCTGGCAGACAGTTTCTTATTGGCATCCGGTAAGTTGCAGGCGCTTTGCTATAAAGCGGATATTGAGGCTGCTCTGCGTACTCGGAATTTCGGTGGATTCCAGTTGTTGGGACTGAACGATTTTCCGGGACAGGGCACTGCATTGGTCGGTGTATTAGATGCTTTCTGGGAGGAAAAAGGATATATTTCTCCCGAAGAGTACCGGCGTTTCTGTGCACCTACCGTACCTTTGGCACGTTTGCCTAAACTTATTTATAAAAACGATGAGACTCTGAAGGCCCGGGTGGAAGTTGCACATTATGGTGAAACTCCTCTGAAGGAGATAACGGCCGAATGGACTTTGGCCGATACATCGGGTAGTGTACTTCGGTCCGAACAATGGGAGGTCGATTCCCTTCCTATAGGCAATAACTTCCAATTAGGAGAGATTTCTGCCTCTTTGGCTGAAATAGAGACTCCCCGGCGTTTGGTATTGGAGGTTGCAGTGGACGACAAGAAAAATAGTTGGAACATTTGGGTCTATCCCTCCACCTCGCCCAAAGTGGAAGGAGAAGAGAATATCCGGATGGTCGATCGTTTGGATGCCGTTACCCTGAAGGCTCTCAATAGTGGCGCTTCCGTACTATTATCTTTGAAGAAAGGGGATTTGAACCGGCAGATGGGAGGTGATATTCAGGTTGGTTTTTCCAGTATTTTCTGGAACACCGCCTGGACAAGGGGACAAGCACCTCATACATTGGGAATTTTGTGCAATCCGGAACATCCGGCTTTAAGTGAGTTCCCTACCGAATATTACAGTGATTATCAATGGTGGGATGCTATGAGCCATTCAGGTGTCATTGAAATAGCCCGGGTTTCTTCCCAGATTTCTCCAATAGTGCGTGTCATTGACGATTGGTTCACAAATCGCCCTCTTGCCTTGTTGTTCGAAGTAAAAGTAGGCAATGGTAAATTACTGGTATCCGGCATTGATTTCTGGCAGGACATGGATAAACGTACCGAAGCACGTCAGTTGCTGTATAGTCTGAAAAAGTACATGGCAAGTCCGGCTTTTACTCCTGCCGTATCTGTACAGGCCGAACAAATACAGCGTTTGGTTTCTGATAAATAGAACTTTTGTTCAGATATAAAATTGCCCGGGCAACATCAGGAGATGTAAGTCCGGGCAACATTTTATAGGGTACTCTCTGTATAAATCAGAGTAATTGGCAACGGAGCCGATTAGTCAAAGAGGCTTCTGAACTTCTTGAATATCTTTTCTTTGATTGAAGTACTCGGTTTAAAGTTCTTTGATTCCTCCAGTTTCTCCAGAGTGCTTTTTTCCTCTTTACTCAACGTTTCGGGCACATATACACTAACGTTGACCAATAAATCTCCTGTACCATAGCCGTTTACGCTTGGCAGACCTTTGCCACGCAGGCGGAGCACTTTACCCGGTTGTGTACCTGCTTCTATTTTCACTTTTACTTTGCCGTCAATGGTCGGTATTTCTACCGCACCTCCGATGGCTGCTGTGGGGAAGCTTAGCAATAGGTTGTACACCAGGTCATTTTCATCACGGATCAGTTCCGGATGTGGTTCTTCTTCTACCAGAATCAGCAGATCACCCGGTATACCGTTGTGCTTTCCGGCATTTCCTTTACCCCCCATAGAGAGTTGCATACCTTCTGCTACTCCGGCAGGAATCTTTACGGTTACTACTTCTTCCCCATATTCGATGCCTTCTCCTCCACAAACCTTACACTTGTCTTTAATGATCTTACCTTCACCATTACAAGTCGGACATGTGGTACGCGTCTGCATAGTTCCCAAGATCGTCTGTTGGTTGCGGATGACCGATCCGCTTCCTTTGCAGGTCGGGCAAGTCTCAGAACCGCTGTTTCCTTCCGCCCCGGTTCCATGGCAATGCGAACAAGGCACATATTTTTTCAGCTTAAATTTCTTTTCAACTCCTGTAGAGATTTCTTTCAAATTCAGCTTTACTTTCACTCTGAGGTCCGAGCCACGGAATTTTCTCTGTTGAGAACCTCCGCCTCCAAATCCGCCAAAGCCTCCGAAACCACCACCGAATCCGCCGCCGCTATGGCCGCCAAAAATATCACCGAACATAGAGAAAATGTCGTCCATAGACATTCCGCCGCTAAATCCGCCGAACGGTCCACCGTTTCCGGCTGCTCCGCTCATTCCTGCATGACCAAACTGGTCGTAGCGGGCACGCTTATCCGGGTTGCTCAGTACGTCGTAGGCTTCGGCTGCTTCTTTAAACTTTTCTTCCGCTTCCTTGTCACCCGGATTTTTGTCCGGATGATATTGGATGGCTTTTTTCCGGTATGCTTTCTTTATTTCTTCGACTGTTGACTCTTTCGTGACTTCCAGCACTTCGTAATAATCTCTTTTTTCTGCCATATTTTAGTTTCGTTGATTTTAGTTATGTTAGCAAGTTCGTTCATGTTCCGGTTATTCTCCCACAACTACTTTTGCATGGCGGATTACTTTACCGTTCAGCGTATATCCGGTCTGTACACAATCCAATATTTTACCTTTCTGTTCTTCTGTCGGGGCAGGAATCACAGCAATGGCTTCGTGGTAGTCTGTATCCAACGGCTGGTCTTTGGTTTCAATCACCTTCACTCCATCCTGTGACAGGATAGACAGGAATTTATTGTATATCAGCTCAACACCCTCTTTCACGGCATTTACGTCTGTGGCTGTTTCCATAGTTGTCAGTGCACGTTCCATATCGTCGATTACCGGCAGAATGCTTTTGATACTTTTCTCACCACCATTCAGAATCAATTCGGCTTTTTCTTTGACGGTACGTTTGCGGTAGTTGTCAAATTCAGCCGAGAGCCGGAGGTATTTGTCTTTTTGATCTTCGATTTGAGCCTGAGCTTCTTCTAGCTCTTTTTCCAACTTTTCCTCTGCGGTCAGCGGTTCGGTTGCTTCAGTTGCTTCTTCGTTTTGCGACTGTCCTTCAACGGTATCCTGAATATCGTCTACTTTCAACTCTTCTTCTTGCTTGGTTTTCTTTTCTTTCGGATCCATATCTATTCTGTTTTTATTCTTGTTAAACGGATTTAGTTTCATGTCAATACGGCATTTTGATGTACTGGCTTTGCAGCAAAAACTTTGCCAGTTTGTCTGTTTTGCCAAAAAACGCAGCAAAGGTAATACTTTTATGTCAGATTGACACATTCCTGATAGTTCGTTATTCACTAAAAATGTCTACCTTTGTCACCGCGTTATTTTGATAATAAATAAATTAAGGAATAATAATAGAATGATTACAGTTTCTAACGTTTCGGTACAGTTTGGTAAAAGAGTTTTGTTTAATGATGTAAATCTGAAGTTTACAAGTGGAAATTGTTATGGTATCATCGGTGCTAACGGTGCCGGTAAATCTACTTTTCTGCGCACGATTTACGGTGACCTCGATCCTACAACCGGAAACATTACATTAGGTCCGGGCGAACGCCTTTCGGTGTTGAGCCAGGACCACTTTAAATGGGACGCTTTTACGGTTATGGATACCGTAATGATGGGGCACACAGTGTTGTGGGACATCATGAAACAGCGCGAAGCCCTTTATGCTAAAGAAGATTTTACGGACGAAGACGGTTTGAAAGTTTCCGAACTGGAAGAGAAGTTTGCCGAACTCGACGGATGGAATGCCGAAAGCGATGCGGCGATGTTGCTGAGCGGTTTAGGTGTGAAAGAAGACAAACATTATACATTGATGGGTGAATTGAGCGGTAAAGAGAAAGTGCGTGTGATGTTGGCACAGGCATTATACGGAAATCCCGATAACCTGCTGCTCGACGAGCCTACCAATGACTTGGATATGGAGACCGTTACCTGGTTGGAGGAGTATCTCTCCAACTTCGAACATACCGTGTTGGTTGTGAGCCACGACCGTCACTTCCTCGATTCTGTATGTACACATACCGTCGATATAGATTACGGAAAAATCAATCTTTTTGCCGGTAATTACAGTTTCTGGTACGAATCCAGCCAGTTGGCTCTTCGTCAACAGCAAAACCAGAAGGCCAAAGCTGAAGAGAAAAAGAAAGAGTTGGAAGAGTTCATCCGTCGTTTCAGTGCCAATGTTGCCAAGAGTAAGCAGACTACCAGCCGTAAGAAGATGCTCGAAAAGTTGAATGTCGAGGAAATCAAACCGTCATCCCGCAAATATCCGGGTATCATCTTTACTCCGGAACGTGAGCCGGGCAATCAGATTCTGGAAGTTTCCGGTTTGAGTAAGAAGACCGAAGATGGAGTTGTGCTGTTCAACGACGTGAACTTCAACGTGGAGAAAGGAGATAAGATTGTATTTATTTCACGTAATCCGCGTGCGATGACCGCTTTCTTTGAGATCATCAATGGGCATATGAAACCCGATGCCGGGCATTTCAACTGGGGAGTGACGATTACTACCGCTTATCTTCCTTTGGACAATACCGAATATTTCAATACCGATCTGAATCTGGTCGACTGGCTGAGCCAATATGGCGAAGGCAACGAGGTGTATATGAAAGGTTTTCTGGGGCGTATGCTTTTCTCCGGTGAGGAAGTACTGAAAAAAGTTAGTGTTCTTTCGGGAGGCGAGAAGATGCGTTGTATGATTGCCCGTATGCAGTTGCGCAATGCCAACTGTCTGATTCTCGATACTCCGACCAATCATCTCGACTTGGAGTCTATTCAGGCATTCAATAACAATCTGAAGACTTACAAAGGTAATATCCTCTTCTCTTCGCATGACCACGAATTTATTCAGACCGTTGCTAATCGTGTGATTGAATTGACTCCGAATGGTATCATCGACAAGATGATGGAATATGACGAGTACATAACTTCCGACCACATCAAAGAGCTGAGAGCCAAGATGTATAAGTAACGATGAACGTTTTTTGAACGATAAACGATGAACAGGCTGCACATAAATGGGTGCCTGTTCATCGTTTTTTTTGTTTGCATTTACTGTAGTTTATCATCCATCGTTATTTTACCTTTCTTCATTTATTGCGTATCATATATAAACAACATATACAGTGTGAGCTATGGAACAGAATGAGATACAGGTATTGGTTGAAAAGAGCAGGAGGCAAGATGCAAGTGCATTTGCTTTGCTTGTGGCGGAGTATCAGACTTTCGTTTTTCGCTTGGCTTTCCGTCTGTTGTGCGATGAAGAAGAAGCCCGGGATATGGTGCAGGAGACTTTTTTACGTGTCTGGCTTTCATTGGATAAGTACCGGCCGGAGTTCCGTTTTTCCACCTGGCTTTACAGGGTATCATGTAATATCTGTTATGATCGTCTGCGGGCTTTGCAGCATTCTCCGGCCGGTGCGCTCTCTGATATTACATTTGCCGAACTGCCTGTCTGTTCCGATGATAATATTGAAGCCACGTTAGTCAACCGGGAGCTGAAAGCCCATATCCTGTACTTCATGCAACAACTGACCCCTAAGCAAAAGCTTGTATTTACATTGCGGGATATCGAGGAGTTGGAAATCAAGGAAATTGAGAAGATCACCGGATTTACATCTGTCCAGATCAAGGCCAATCTCTATCTTGCACGAAAAAGTATCCGTAAGAAGTTGAACGAAATAAATAAAGAAAGATGAAAAAGGAAGAAATGAATTACGAAAAATGGTTGGAGCAATTAAAGAAGACTCCACCTGTTTTAGAAAATCCGGACGCACTGACCGAGGATATTATGCGTGCTGTCAAAGCAGCGCCTTTCAGGAACAGGCCCGTCCGCAGATTGAACTTTGCTGCCTGGTGTTCTGCTATTGCTGCAACCCTGCTTCTCGGTTTATGGGTGGCAGAGGCAGTTGCTGTCGATCCGATTCTATCCTCAGAGGTGACTCGTATACCGAAACCCTATCAAGAGCAAACACTCACCGATGAGCGAAGCTATGAGAGATTGATGACAGGAGAGAAGCGGGAGATCTTCTTTTCCGCGTCCCGAAGCCGGAAAAAGGAGATGCTTAAACGGGAACGGCTTTATACCCGGTACGAACAGATAATGAAGAATGAATAACCTTTAAAAACAGATGCATATGAAAACGAATAAACTTTTATCGATATTGCTGTTGGCGGTTTCAATGGTGTCTTGCACCACTTATTATCAGGTGAAGACCCGGATTCATCCTGACGGTTCGGCCCATAGGGAAGTATATGCTTTTGCCGATTCTGCATTCATGGCCGGAGATCCGATGAAAAACCCCTTTATGTTTTCTTTGGACTCTGGTTGGGTAGTGACACGTTTCGATTCTGTCCGTACTCACAATTATTTTGGAGAAGAGGGAAAGATTAACGTATGTGCCGGCAGGGAAGAGCCTTCTGTCAGCATGTTTGCGGAGCAGGTTCATCCTAAAGATCCGATGTACCGTCCCTTGGTGACTCCTCAGGAGACACTGACCAAACATTTTCGTTGGTTCTACACCTATTATACCTATACCGGCATCTATCCGGAATTGGCAGATAAAGGACCCGTACCTCTAAAGAACTACCTGAATGAATCGGAACAGAAGCTTTGGTTCCAGGGTGACGACACAGCCTATCGCGGAATGAACGGATTGGAGATGAAAGAATTGCTCGATCGGTTGGAAAAGAAATTTTACGACTGGTACAACCGAAGTCTTTATGAATTAAGTTTCGAAGTTATCCGGCCTTTTATCGCTGAGATAGATCGGGGGAAGTATATGTCCCGTCTGGATGAAGTTAAGGATTCATTGTATCTCGGCTATCAACCTAAAGATGATGATCCGGATCCTGATCCGGAACTCATTTGCCAATTGCTCGATACGCATTATCATACCGACTGTTTTTCTCTGCTTTATAAGGAAAAGCAACAGGAAGTAGATAAACGCTTTGACGAAGAGACATGTCCGATTGAATTGTTCGGAGCCGTGATTCAATATGAACTTAAAATGCCCGGACAAATGATCTCAGCCAATACAACTTTCAGAGATCGCGAATATCTGGTTTGGAAAGTGGATGCTTACCGTCTTTTGGCGGGTGAATATTCCTTGACGGCCCGATCACGGGTACCCAATGTCTGGGCCTTTATTCTTACCGGTGTACTGATTCTTTTGGGAATAGGCTTTTGGATAAAAAAGCGATGAACAGGAGAGGAGTGAGATAATGTCAGAACTCACTACAGATTACGCAGTTCTTCACAGATTATTCATGTGGTCATCCATGATTTAAATTCACTCTGTGTTACTCTGTGTGCTCTGTGGTGAGTTCTGACAGCTCTTGTTTTTATCGTTTATAAATCAACTTATTTTTTCCTTCTCCAAAAAGGTTATCTCCTATCGTTGTGATTTTGTCTCCATGAGCAACTACGTACCGCAACCTGTCGCATCCCATGAAAGCTCCATATTCGATAGCAGTAATGCTTTCCGGTAGTTCTACCGTTCCACAGAGACGGCCGCAATTGCTGAAAGCCCGTTGTCCGATGCTTTTTAGTCCATGTGGCAGACGGATGCGGAGCAGATATTTTTTTTGTGAGAAAGTAAAGTCGGGGATGGCCGTTGCATTGGTTTTTTCAATGTCTACAGCTACCAGATTCGGCATATAATCCCGTATCAGCTTGAAGTCGGCTGCATCCAGCTTGCCTTCGATGGTCAGGAAGTTGATTTCTTTCGGCTGTAGTCCTGCTTTCTGAATTTCATTTTCCAGCGTGCTTAGTGCTCCTACCTCTATTTTAGCTTCCAGTGGTTCGCCTTCGATGAATGCAAAGTTATCCCAACGGTTTTTCAGCCGGTATTCATCACTTGCTCCCAGTGGTACAAAGATAGCAGTGATGCTGTCTGCCAATGCTTCCGGCAGTAGGTTAGGAGGAGTTTTCTTTTTAATCTGGCATATATTCAGATTTTCGCAGCCCATAAAAGCCGCATCTTCAATGTTTTTGATCTTTTCCGAAAGAATGATCTTTTTCAGAGTAGATTTTCCTTTGGCAGTGCCATTTTCCATCTTACAGAAAGCGTATGCCGGAACAAAATTCGGCATATAAATATAGAACTTATTCGGATAGGTACCTTCTTTACCCGAGTACATGCTGATGCTCGCATTAGCTATGTCGAGCACTTGTAAGTTTTTAAATTCATCGCGCAGATGTCTGAAGTCCACTGCATTGATCTTTCCGGTCAGGGTCAGGTGGGTGACCTGGTTCGCTTCCTCTTCCGTCATCATCGAAATCAATGTTCCCGGTTTGCTGACGAAATACGTTTTCTTAACTTCTTGTGCCGTAGCTGCAAATAGATTGGCAGTAAGGGCTATTCCTATAAACAGATGTTTTATTTTCATATTTATGATAAATGTTTAGACAAATATAGCGAATCATACTTTATCTCGTCCAGAGTTTTAGAAAAATATAGTTATTTTTGTCCTTCAACCAATAAATTAACAAAATGGAACAACAGGATCACGAATCATTCTTTTCTCCGAAAGGGATTCCGGCATTTGCAAGTATTATTATCTTTTTGGTAAGCTTCTTTATCGTCATGTCCCTATTCCGTTCCGTTCTGAATCTTTTTTCGGAAGTAAGAGGGTACGGAATGGGTTATTTCTTTATTGGAGAGGGAATTATGTTGTTGAGCGTATTTATTGTAACCTTTCTGATGATGCGATTTCTGGATCGCCGTCCCTTCTCCGATTTAGGATTCAGCCTGAAAGGGCGTGGCAAAGATATTCTCTACGGTTTCCTGATGGCAGTGCTCATTTATGCCATTGGTTTTGGTGTTTGCCTGCTGACCGGGCAGATTGAGGTTGTCGGTGTCCATTTGCATTGGAGCGATTTGCTCTTAAGCGGGTTGTTTTTCGCCATGGTTGCCATTGTCGAAGAAACTATGATGCGCGGATATGTTCTGGGGCGTTTGTTGCGTACGCGTCTCAATAAATTCATTTCTCTTCTCATCTCTTCCCTTTTGTTTGCGTTGCTTCATCTGATGAATCCCAATGTGGCTTTTTTACCCATGCTCAATCTGGTGTTGGGAGGGTTGTTGCTGGGAGCTTCCTATCTTTACACCCGTAATCTTTGGTTTCCTGTTTCGCTTCATTTCTTTTGGAACTGGATTCAAGGGCCCGTACTTGGCTATGAAGTCAGTGGCAATCGTTTCTGTGAAACCTTGTTTTCACTTCGCCTGCCTGCAAATAATCTGATTAATGGAGGGGCATTTGGTTTTGAAGGTTCGTTGGTTTGTACCGTATTGGCAACACTCTTTACACTATTCATTATCTGGTGGTTCGAACAATAAAAAAATGTCCCATGTTCCGCTGAACTTTGGGACATTGATAAAACAAACACCACATTTACTTCACAGTAAGTTAGAGTGGAAAAGTAAGAGCGCATTTACTTCACAGTAAGTTCGTTGCGCACTATTAAACACAAACAAAACAAAATAAAAGCTGTACAACAGCCATTATAACACTTGCATCAATGTATGTTTATATTGATTTTTCCATAACAGAGGGCATAAAGTATGTGGGGGTGAATCTTATTCTAAAATTTATACGTCGTTCCCACCATTAACCCTACTGTTCCCCGTATGGGTTCCTGAAGGTCTGCCCGATAACTTCTGTCTTTGAATATATTGATCCGGGGTTCCAGCCAGAGTCCGCTATGTGCCGATAGCCTGATTTCTCCCTGTAGTCCGATGCGTCCGTTCAAGATAATTGAAGACGATGATTCCGCTCCGGGAAAATAGCTCCCGATGCCGCCTGCCACGATCAGGTTGAACACGTGGCTGTCCCGATCGGAAAAAAGCCTTGTGAGGCTGCACAGATAGTCAATGTTGAGGCTGATATTAAAATCGCGGTTGCTACCGCTGTCTTCATTATCCAAAAAGGCGGTACTACTACCGGCACTGATCCGCATCCCGTTAAATTTGTCGAACCATTTACCTAAAGCGAATTCCGTGTCGAACAATACATTTCCGGTGTTTCCGGTACCGGCTGCCAGCGAGGCAAAACCTCCTTTAAGGAAAGTCAGGGTAGCGTATCCTGCCGGTTTGTAAGTAATACCTGCCATTAGTGATCCTGCCAGGTTATATCTTTTCCACGATGACTGGTTGTCCACCCGGTCCGGATAAAGTGCCAGTTGTGGCTCGATAAACAGGTTAAAAGCAGACGATACATTCAGTTTCCCTTGTAGTCCTGCCCTCAATCCGTATGAATGGATTGTTTTTTGGTCTTTTACGATAGTGGCCTGATAACTGAGTCCGAGAGCGCCGATCACTTCGAATACTCGCTTCGGGTTGTATCTGGCGGCAAATGCACTGATATTGATCAAATAGTCTACATTGGCTCCTGCCAGATGCATATTCGTATTTCCCTGTTTCCATTGTGTATATTCCCCTCCGGCCCGTAGTCCTATGACGGGGGTCAGCCAATTACCTGCCATGAATGATGCCCGTGGCCCGTGGGCGGTTTGTCCGCCTCCTACGTTAAACAGATAACCGATACCCGATCCGACAGAGAAAAACAGATGTTCCGATCCTCTCTTCGAATGGAACTTTTCTGCTCCCTTTCGTTTGGGCATCAAATATTCTGAGGCCTTAATATTGTTTTTTCCTTCTGTTGAATCTTGCTTTTGCTCTTGTGCTGCCAGAGTTCCGCATAAGATGAAACCGATTCCTAGCAGCAGGATTCTTTTATAGCTCTTTCCCATATTCTTCATTGCTTTATCGTTTTTTCTTCATTCAAGCCGCTCTCTTCCGTTTCGGTGTCTTCCGTTTCGTTTTTTTCTTTTGTTTTCTCCGCTTTTTCCTTCAGTTCTTTCTTTTCATCTTCCAACTGTTGCAGCAGGTCGGTTACGTCTCCGTCTATCTGCGCAATCTCTTTCAGTGACGGATCTTCGTTCAGGGCCCGTTTAATGAAAGCGTATGCTTCGCTCACTTTGTCCAACCTGTTGGCACATGCTGCCCTTAGATAATAGCTGAGTGGTTCATCCGGTAGTTCTTGTGCCTTTTCCCATGCTTCTTCATTTTGCTTCATGGCCATTAATAATACCACTTCATTTATGCCGCCTTGCGTTCCGAACCGTTCATAAGCATCCTCAAAATGCCCGTTGTAAGCTCCAACGATGGCTCTTACGTCTTGTGTCATGTCGTTGTCCGGCAGAAAGTCTATAATCGAGTCCGCCCGGTTATAAGCTCTTTCGTCCATTAAGGCGATTACCTGATTACAGAGTAGTTCTGTGGGAGCCGATCTGCTGACAAACGGTTCCAGCAATTTGCTGTCTGCTTTCTTTTGTTCTATCAGCAACGCAGCCAATTCGTTGGCCATAATCATAAATTTAGGATATTGTTCCAGTGCCTGTCGGCAGATCACTTCGCGTGTAGAGTCATTATCGGCATCCAGGTATATCCGCCAAAATTCATAGGGTACCAATTTTTTATAGTCCTGTTTATACATTATGCGTATTTCTTCATCGTTCAGCAATCTCATCACCGAATAGTTGAAACTATATTCCACCCGGCGCAGCCGTGGTAAGTAAGTCGTTAGAATGACATTCCGATATTCCGGTAGTCGTAGGATCCGGCTGTACTGTGAGGCCATGTTGTCCGGATAGCAATTGATGATTTCCCGTAACTTGTCTGTAGGCAGTGAGTCGCGTTCCATCAATTCTGCTACCTCTTCCCATGAGGCCACCACTCCTTCTGTATATGTACTGTCTTTTATTGCGTTTATAGTACCTTCGTTCAGAAAACCAAAGATACGTTTCAGCGTACTGTCCGTGCGTTTTTGTGCCAGTTTCAGATTCGATTGATACGGACCTTCAGGCGAAGATACCCCTTTGACCGAAAACGACAGGAATTCCGAGTTCGGATCGTTTTCTATTTCCTGCAGGCGCAAGCGCATTTTCTCCAGTTCTCTTTGGTTGTTCGGATCTTTTTCGTCTATCGTTGCCGAGTTGATCAGGAAGTTCAGCTTCACTTCTCCTCTGTCGCCTCTTTGTTGTTTTTGAGGTTTAGGGATGTATTTTTCATCTCTGATTTTCATGCCATCTGCTTGGTACGTAAAGAAACGCATCGGATTTACCGTACCTTTGGCTATCACTACCGTATCTTTGTATGCCAGTTTTTTATATTCTACCAGATACATGTAGATGTCACACCGGCATTCATCGTCCGGGTTATCCATATAGAGGGAGTCTACGTAGGCAATCACTTCATTCTTATCAATCTTTTGCGTTTTCTCCTGAAAAGCTGCTAACGGGTCTCTGCTCAGGTCGAATTCCATCATTCGTTCCAATGTGATGGCATACTCCTTTCCGGTCACCACTGCCGGGCGGAACAGGCTCTGTGTTTTACGGGTAATATTCACCAACATCGGTTGCACTACGATACGTGTATTCGGCTTATACATTTCTTTGGGAATTTTTACTTTAGGGTGGATGATGTATTGATTTCCGACGATTTCGATGTCGGTTGGTTCCGGTAGCAGTTTGTCCACCACTTTTTTGGCGGTGATCACCACTTCGTCAATCATCGATGCTTCGTACGAGATCACTACGTTTATCGTTGTCTTTCCTTTTAGTTTTACTGTTTTTGATGCGTAGGCAAATCCCGAGAAATGCAGGGTCGTATTGGGATCTGCCATGATCTTGAACTTTCCGTCGAGGTCTGTGATGCCGTATACATCTCCCTTTTCATTGTGATCTCTGATTACGATAGAGATGGCAGGCTCTCCCTCGTCATCGATTACGCTTCCGCGTATTTCTACTTTCTGGGCTTGTCCCCATGCCGGAATAATGGCGTATAGGGCCACTATCCCCAATAGCAAAAATCTTTTGATATTCATTAGGGTTATATTTATTTGGCTATATAAATAAAAGATACGCTTAGTTTAACCGGTATGGGGGCCCATCCCGATTCATTCGGTTCACCATGAGTGCTTCCCGGTTGGTAGCGCACCAACCTGTAGCGTGCCACACCCACACCGCCTGATACCTCAAGGTTCCAGCGACGTGACAGAATCCAGTTGTATCCATACGTGACACCCGCGGCCGCGGCATCTCCATAATATGCCCTGCGGTTTATTCCCACATCGAACATGGAATAGAATCCTGTGATACCGATGTAATGGCGTGCCAGCAGGTTCCGAAGCCAATATTTAGCTTCAGCTTGTACGCGTCCATGGCGGTAGAAAAGTTTATCTGTAATCTTCCAGGGATTAGCCGATGCCGAAATTTCAGCTGTCATCCAATCGTTTAATGGGAATTCCACTCCCAGATTGGGGGATGCCGCCAACCATTCCAGCGTATTAGTCTTGATGGCCATGCGTTGGGCGGATACTTGAAAAGATATTGCTATGAAAATAAAGAATATAGCCCATTTCCCGAATAGAGACGGGAAATTATATCCGGCTATCTCCCACAACAAGTTGGGGAAATCTAGTTTTAAATTAAATGTATTCATAAACGCGCTCACTTCTGTCTAAAGCGTGCTGTCGTTTATTCTTGTCACCGACAAATATAGAGGTTTTAATCGGGACTTTCCAAATAATCAAAATCTTTTTTTATCAGTTCTGATAAAAAGGTTTGCAGGTCGGTTTCCTGGTTCAGTTGTAATTTCTGTCGGAGCCGGCTCCGGTTGCTTCTCACGGTTGAAGTGGCTATGTATTGGAGTGCTGCTATTTCTTCGGTTGTTTTGTTTTCCAGTATCAAGCAGCAAAGTTGTATTTCTTTGCTACTCGGTTGCAGGTGCAAAGCATTGAAAGCAGCCCATAGTTTTAGCTCGGATGTCATTCTTGCCTTTTGTCGTTGCATGGTTCGTAGTATTTCCTGTAATCTTGCCAACATGATGGGAGGAAAGATATATGCCACTGCCAGGCTGGGCAGACTCATCAAATAAAGTTCGGATGATGTATAGACCCCGATGAACATATACAAAAGAATCGGGGCGAAAGATAATATCATTACGGTGTGTCGACTCACAGAGATGGAAGCCAGACCACAAGTAACCATACCGATCATCAGATCTTGCGACAAAAAGAAGCCGGTCTCTTCCGGTGGGAGGTAGATACGGCAGTACATCGATATTAGGATATTGCTTTGTATGGTATAAAAGGTGCATTTCAACAAGAAAGTTATCTGTTTCTTTTTCCGAATCAGCAGGTAAGTGAACAGTAAGAATAACCCCAGGGATAATATGTTACATAAAGCCAGTAACAGGTCTTTTCTGATCAGGTAGACACAAAGGTCGGCGATGATTCCGATACTAAAGCAGCCCACTGTACCGTAATAGACGAAATAAATTGTTTGTCGCTTCGGATTTCTTATTTCTTTGAACTGTAGATATTTCTTTTGGATGTACTTTTTTGTTTTTGGCAAAGACAGGTATTTTGAATTCATGTTTTTTTAGGTTCAATATGTAATGTTTATAACGAGCCTACGTAGGCGTATATATTCTGACGGACAGACTTTCGAAATGGCTTTTTTATCCCATAATAAATACAAAAAAGAATGAAAATAGAAGGGGGGAGGGTGAAGATCTTGAAAAAATGTACTGAGTTCGTCATACGTGTCATCAAGGCTCACCATATACCTGCTTTATCGGATGATCAATCACTTAACTTATGTGTTAAATCAAACATCAAGACATGAAATACTCCATTTACAACTTTTCCAGAACAACGATATTTCTGAGTAATCCTGAACTTAAATATCTTTTTAGACCGAAAGATGGCGAATGAATCTTTCTGTTTATTAGTATATTCCTTATAGTCTAATCCTTCAGAATTATAAATATCAGCCCACGACAATTCAGCAAAAATTCTAAAAGCATCTGCAAACAATGATTCGTCCTGTTCACTTATTTTCTATCAATCAAATCGAAATTTATTTTAGAATTTCGATATAAATGCTTCGTATCTGAGGCAAAGATAAAAATAAACTATGAATGCGGTTTCTACTATTCATGAAAATCTGCAAATCTCTATGTTTTCATATATCAAAGTAGTACTGCAACTATAGATATTAAGATTAAATAGCAATACACCTTATTTTTGATGATAAGTGTGTCTGGTCTGGATGGATAGTCTTTACTTAATATTGCTTTCTATTTGCTCAAAAATCTTTCTTTTTTGTGACGCATACCCTATTTTTTTCTTTTGTGATAGAAGTTGCTTATTGTATATATATGCAAAAGGAAAATGTTTTTGAGAGTCTGAATAATATGTTATTCACTTTTTTGCCCATAGGAAGTGAATAACGTAGTTGCAAAGAGTTCGTTCTTTGCCGGCAGAAAGTTAATTCTTTGTTTATACAAAGTTAACTTCTTGTCGGCGGCAAGTCGGCAGATGATCGACAGTAGTCTTTTTTCTCCTTGAAAAGCGGCTGAAAGTACCGGATTTTCTCTGGTTACTTCTCAATTTTGATTGGCGCAAATCTGTGAAAATGTTTCTCTTTTGTGTCGATCTCTTTAATGTTGTCTCTGTGTTATGTGCTTTTTGCTGTCTTTATTGTAATATGTACTTTGTTTTTGTTTCTTTCTGTATTCTTCTAATGCTGATTTACGGGCTTTTTTCCAGCTTCCCAGTCAGTCGGGCAGGAAAAACAAATTCTATCGCAGGTAAGATATACAATTTGACAATTGTCAGATTCTTGCCTTATATTCCTAAGCAAGCACAAGTCCGCATTCGTTTCATGTTTTTCTATAATGTATATACTTTTCTTATCTGTCACATGGGGCGTGAGATGTCGTTTGTCACGTTGTCCGGGCTGTTCAGAGACCCGGTTATGCGATATTCCGTGGTTTCCATGCCCTCTAGGGGAAGCCGGATAAGGTGTTTTTTACCTTTGGCGGGAGAAAAAGAAAGAGAGGTGATACTTCAGGAATCGTCCATTCCATCGGTGAAAAACCGGTATTGCACATTTGCAGCACCCCGAAAAGGGGAGGTGCTGCAAAAATGCAACGCTGATTTTTAGGTTATCTTCAGGGCGGAGGCTACATTTGTCCTACCCTTTATGGAGGGAGATGCAAACAAAATGTATAAGATTATTTAAGATAGTGAAATTGGGAAGCTGCCAACATATTGATAGCAGGTGTTGTTTTACTTTTGTAAACCAGTTAAAAGTAAAGAAGAAGATGACATCAATTACACCACGGCTCAATCGCTCGCGCGAGGGGCGTGATGGCAGTTATCCGCTTGTGATACAAATTATTCGCCATCGAAAGAAGAGAGAGATTTATACGCCTTACCGTTTCTGGGAGGCAGAGTTTAACACCCGTTTAGAAATGGTGGAGAACGTCGGAGGCAATCGCCGTCGTCTGCTCATTGTCCGCGAAGCCAATGAATACCTTATATATATAAAGAAGGAGTTGGAGGCTATTTGCGGATCGCTTGAAGCGGATAAGGGGAGTGCTTATACGGTGGACGACATTGTGAACGTTTATAACTACCACAATGATCTGGGCCAGGTGTTGGTATATGCCGACTCGGTGATTGCCGGGCTGGAGAATAAGGGACGTCAGGGTACGGCTGCCAATTATCGTAGCGCCCGCCGTGCGTTTGAGATGTTTTTGGATGGCAGTCCTTTTTCGTTTGAGGAGTTAACTCCCGAAGTGCTGGACCGCTTTGTCACCTTTCTCCGTGAGCGGGGCAACCGGCCCAATACGGTTTCGTTCTATCTCCGTCAGTGGCGTGCCATCTACAATCGTGCCTGCGCCGATCATGTGGTTTTTTCCGATCAAAAGCCTTTCCGACGGCTGAACCTCAAAGAGGAGGTGACATCCAAACGCGCCATCTCCCGGGAGAAGATTGCGCAGATCGAATGTGTCGACCTTACTGCTTGTCATGCTGATATGCAGCTTGCCCGTGACCTGTTCCTGTTTAGCTTCTATACGCGCGGAATGTCCTTTGTAGATATGTGCTATTTAAATAAGGAGAACCTGCAGGGAAATTATCTTCGGTACAAACGGCAGAAGACAGGGCAGGAGTTACAGATACGCATTGAAAAAGATTTGCGTGTGTTAATCGACAGATACACCAGCCCTTTGTCGGACTATCTGCTTCCAATGCTTCGAAACGGTGACCGTTATCAGGATTATCGGCGCAGGCAGCGGAGGCTTAATAAACTGATTCGTGAATTGGGCGACCGGTTACAGTTGGATATGCCACTCACATTTTATGTGGCGCGCCACTCATGGGCGACACTCGCTCACGAAAATGATGTGCCCGTCTCGGTGATCAGCGATTGTATGGGGCACACATCGGAGAAGACTACCCGCATTTATCTGGATCGCATAGACACTAAGCGGCTTGACCGGGCCAACCGGTTGGTGATTAATAGTCTGCGGTAAAGAGGTGGAAAAGAGGGATAAAAAAAACTCTTTCTTATAATGAAAGAGCTACTCAAGAGATTCTTCTTATCTCAGATACATGTCGCAAAGATACGCATTAAATTATTAATTAAACAAGTATTATTTTATTTTTTTTTATTTCTAATGTAAAATATTTATTTTTCTTCTTTCACTTGGATAAAAAACTCCCCGGTACACCTTCTTTCTGTCTCCCGACCTTTTCAAGAAAGCATACGATGTATGTCTACTGTTTCTTTTTCAACGGTTTTTCATCTGTCTGCCTCCACTGCTGCAAACACATGCCGTCACCTATTCACAATAATGATAATCTGTTAATAATCAATTGATAATAGATCGTATATTTCGTTTTGTGATGCTCTTTAACAACCTTTTTCTTTTATGTTTCTGAAAGCGTTTCTGAGTCAATATTAAGTAATGTATTATTAATCAATGTGTTACATTCATACACTTTTTCTTTGTTTCTGAAAATAAAAAAACTCAGAAACATTTTCAGATGGGATATGAAGTAACTTGCTGTATTATAAATGCTTATAATATTTATGAAGTCATTCTCCCTTTCATTATAAGAAAGAGCCGCATAATTATCAAACAAACGGCAAATATGAAAAAAATACTATGCATATGGGTCTTAACCGTTACTTTCCTTGGAGCATTTCCTGCTTTGGCCGACGCCCAGCAATGGGGATTGACTGCCAATGGTCTTTATTGGGCGACAGCTACTCCGAATATAGGTGTGGAATATGCCTTCCATTCAAAGATGAGCATAGCAGGACTTGTTCAATATAATCCGTTTACTTACGCTAAAAACCGGAAAATGAAACATCTTGCCGGGCAGTTGGAGTATCGTTATTGGCTGAGTGATGTGTTCAAGGGGCATTATCTGGGTGTGCATGCCACGGGCGGTATCTTTAATTTTGGTAATCTCCCTTTGGGTATCCTCAAAGACTATCGTCTCGAGGGGCAATTGTATGGTGGCGGACTCACCTACGGTTACCAGTGGATCATCAGCAACCGGGTCAACATTGGTGTCGATATCGGATTAGGATATCTCTATGTTGATTACGATAAATTCTATTGTCCCACTTGTGGGGAACGTGTCGATCACTACCGGACCAATTATCTGGGGCCTACCAAGGTAGGTGTATCCATTATTTATCTGTTAAAGTAGGGGAGGACAGGCTATGAATATCAAACAGGTAATTTTCATAAATATCTCATTTTTCATCTCTCTAACAGTGTTAGCAGCAGATAGGCCTACACAGCCTGTCCGTACTGAGGTGTATCGCTTGGAGCGTCTTGACTCCGTTCTGCTGGTCGATCTGGCTGTCGACCTGACAGGGGTGCACCTGGCGCCGGACTGTACGGTCTATCTGTTTCCGCTACTTGCTTCGGAGAATACCGGTGATTCGTTGTCTCTTCCTCCCATTGTGCTCAACGGCCCCCAAAGCGATCTGATGTATCGCCGGCGTCGGGCTTTGGGTACAACTTCGGGATTGGAGAAGATTACTCCCTACACCGTGCTGCGTGAGGGAGACCATGCTTTGCCTCGCATCCATTATCGGACTGAGGTGCCTTATGCGGCATGGATGGACGATGTTAAAGTATGGATGCGCGACACGAATTGCAATTGTGATGCCCGTCTGGTACCTTTTGCCATGCATACGGAGCATATACCGCCGTTGGTTGTGGAACGGGTGGATACGATTGTGATACATGACACCATCCGCTTGGCTTCTGTTGCATCCGGACAGTCGACCGTAGCTTCGGATATTCCCCTTCGTAAGAAGGTGACCCGTATTCAGGCCGGTTATGAAGCTGATATTTATTTTCCTACGAATGAAATGCGTATTCTTCCCGATCATGAGTTGAACCGTGCTTCATGGATGCATTTCGTTAACCAAGTGGATTCTATTGAACAGGATAACCGGAATTCCATATCGGGAGTTACCGTTACCGGTTACTCTTCTCCCGAAGGATATACTTCTAATAATGAACGTCTGGCTGAAAAACGTGCCAAGGCCCTTCAAGCGTTCCTGGAAAATAAATATGGCGAACGTATGGAGGTGGCAGTCGAGTGGGTCGGTGAGGATTGGAAACAGTTTGAGAAAGATATAGAGGTTTCTGACCTTCCGGAACGTAATGAAATTCTTTCAATCCTGCGTACTGTGAGTGATAGCAATCAACGGAAGAGTAGGCTGAAGGCACTGAATAAGGGGAAAACATTCGAAATTCTGCTTCGGGAGTATTTTCCGAAACTCCGTCGGGTGTCATGCCGTATTAGATACGTAAAATAAGAATATGAAAAGAATGTATTACATAGGATATATGCTCTGCTTGTTGCTTGCCGGTTGTGTAGTCGGTGAGGAAGCGGACGGTCTGTTGGAGCAACGTCTGTCTGATCGTACCCTTTTGGTCTATATGGGAGGGGATAATGATTTAGCCGACGAGACCGACGAAAAATTGTCAGCGTTAACAGAGGCGTGGGACAGGTTTCCGGGGCATCTATTGATTTATCAGGATAAAAAAGGAGCGGATAGTACCCGCTTGTTAGAGGTTTGTTTGGATGAACAGGGAGAAAAGGTAACAAAAATATTGGCTAAGTATAAACAGGAGAATTCAGCCGGTGCCTCCGTGTTTGCACGGGTTGTCAATGAGGCTATGGCCCGGTATCCTTCCGTTGATCCGGGATTGATCGTATTCTCCCATACCAGCGGATGGTTACCGTCGGGGACGGCAGTGGTTCCGGCCGGTATTACCCGCTCGGTTATCAAGGACAATCATTACGAGATGAGTTTACAGGATTTTGCTTCAGCCATTCCGGACGGGCAATTTAATTTTATCCTTTTTGAAGGGTGTTTTATGGCCGGGCTCGAGGTGGCATACGAACTGAAAGATAAAACGCAATATATTGTGGGTTCATCAGCCGAAATGCTTTCACCGGGTTTTACTCCTGTCTATCAACAAATGTTTCCGTTGCTTTATAAAAAAGAAGCGGATCTTCCGGCAGTGGCTGCTGCCTATTACGATTATTACAACAGTATGGAAGGCGACAATCGTTCGGCTACCATCAGTGTGATTCAGACGTCCGGCCTGGAAATGTTGAAAGTTCAACTTCGGGCGGCCGAGAGTCGTGTGGAGCGTTGGGAATGGATAGATCGTAGCGGATTGCAGGCTTTTGACCGCTTATCGGACGGGCGGCACCTCTTTTATGATGCTTCGGCCTATATAAAACGGATTGGAAGTGTTGAAGAATCTGCTGCTTTTGACGAGGCTCTGGAGCAAGTTATCATTTATAAAGCGGCCACGGAGAACTTCATGCCGGAGAGTGTAGGGGGATTTACCATTGACGAACATTGTGGCATGACGTTGTATATACCCGATGCTACTGTTCCCACATTATTGACCGAAAGAAAGAAACTGAAGTTAATGCAATAGTATACATAGTTCAAATTAATTAGTGAATGGTAATAATAAAATTAAAAAAACTGATGGAAAGGAATATTTGATTAACGAAACAGACAGTGACGGTTGACAGATCGATGGAACAGGGAGTATCCGCATTTTTCTCTCTGCTTTTTTCCTTTCACAGTTCGAAAGAGAAAAAAGGAATATCCAAAGCGGATAAAAGTATAAACTATTCGAACTTATATCTATAATTAAATTTTTTAGTAACATGAAATTAAACAAATTGTTTACGTTTACATTGGCAGCCCTTGCGATGGCTGCATGTAGTAATGATGACGAACCGGGTATTGATAAAGGTGGTCAGAAAGGTGAATTGATTGATGCTATCAGCATTGCTTTTACCAGTTCTTCAGCTCCTGCTACCCGTGCAGACAAAGGTGAGATAGAAGGAGTGGGCACTGAAAATAATGTATATGTAGCCTATCTCTTTGCTAAAGAGAATGATCCCCAGCATGAAGGTGCAAAAGTGGGTGACTGGACTGTAAAGCGTGTAGCTGGTGATGCTAATACAGACGATAAGGATGTTGCAGCTGCAATCGGTGAGGGCGATGTGGCAACTCCCGGGACGAAGAAAAATATGTGTACGTTCAACGGTGTACGCCAGGGAGATAGTGTTTATGTGGTTGTGAATGATCCTCAGATGACCCTTGCTACCGCTCAGACATTGGCGCATCAGGGTGATAAGTCGGAAGCCGCTATCCGTGCTTATATCTCTAATCTCTCTAAAAGTTATCTGAATGAGCTGACCGTTACTAAAGACGGGACGCAGGGTAAGAAGTATATCATGGCAGGTGTATCGGCTATTCCTACCAACCCGAATATCCCGAACGGATCTACCGTGAAAGTTTCGATTCCTCTGAACCGTGAATTAGCCAAAGTATTCTTTAATGCCTCTGTTACTACCAACCCCGTATACGAGGCTTATGGTAAGATGGCAATCAAAGATGCAGAATGGGAAAATCCGACAGGTACTAAAGACCCTGATGGTATTGTCGTAGTGCGTATTCCGAGACGTGTTTCTCCGTTTACGGCACAGGCTCGTGACTGGTATTTCCCGCAGAGTGCGGATGCAACTGCTAAAGACTGGGATGTGGAAGGTTGGTTGAAAGCATTTGCAGGTGAGGAAGAATCTGCACCTACTGTTGCAGAAGTTCCTGGAACGACTCCTGCATTGAATAAGGGAGAATACAATGCAGACGCGAAAGAATATCGTCTGACATGGGTTGTAGGTGAAAAAGCATTGGCTGATGGAGCTACTCCTGCAGCTGCTTCGATGGTATACGTTAAGAGTGACAAGTTATATTCTCCTTATTTTTATGTAACTCCTAACTATGCCGACAATGCCGGTTGTGCTACTGTTGTAGTTACTCAGGCTACTTATATCGGTGCCCATACTCTGCTTGAACCGACTATTACAGAACAGATGTTGAAAGAAGCTTTGAATAATGATGCTTTCAAAACAGCTACTTCTACTGACGGAAGTGTCACCTATGATAAATTGGCTGCTGATTTTTGGGATACTGGTGCGAATGTAACAGCATTGGTTGCGTTCCTGGAAACGAATGAGGTATATAAACTTGCGTTGAGAGGTGAAACAGAACAATCCAAGAAAGAAGCTGCTATTACGATTAAACCTAACGATAAACGTTACTATCGTGCTGATGTTGCCAACTATAGCGATGACGAAACAACTTCAATGAAGATTACCGAACGCAACACATTCTATCATATAACAGGTACCATCACTACACTGGGTGCCAAGAGCATTGAAGATGCTATCAATTCGGATAATATCGACATGCTTGTACAGGTAGTTGTTAAGCCATGGAAATATGTTGTTAACAATATAAATATGTAATCAGAACCTCTTTTTTATATAATCCGGGGCGGATGGAAAGTCCGCTCCGGTTGATATCTCTTTCTTGTCGGAAAGAGAAGAATACGAAACTAAAATGAAGAAATTGCTACCGATACTTTTGGGGGTTACCCTACTGCTGAATTCATGTATTAAAGATGATATGGATGCTTGTGCCGGATATATGCACATCTATTTCAGCTATATTTATGGTGGAGCCAACCGCTTTTTTGAGACGGTTTCTACTCCTACGCAACTTCATTTTTATAAACAGAAGCATAAATATCGGGAGTTGGAAATAGCCGTGGATGAAATAGGACTGACCGAACCTTATCGCTTCCTGAAAAACTTTGATGATACGGATAGCCTGGAACTGATAGCTTGGACACAGGATGAGGCGATTGATTATGTGGATACTCCTGATACTCCCATAGGAGAGGGGTATGTGAAATTAAAAGAAATTACCGATGGCAGCGGAATCTGCCGACCTGTAGACGACCTGTTGTACGGACGCATTGCCATAGATGCCGGTTTGCGCGAAAATCGCAATATTGTAACCATTCCGTTTGTACGTGCTGTGTGCCGTACACGTATAACGATGATTCCTCAGACAGTAGAGGATCAGGTCGTTGAAGAAGGAGGAACGACGCGTGCTGCAAGCAACATTATTCCTTCACCCGAAGATTTTAAATTCCACCTTTACGGTACGCGTAGCGGTGTCGATTATAATAATAAAGCAAATGCGGATGAGGTAGTACTTGAACCCCAGTGCTATTACGAAGAAAGTACCGGAAATGTGCTCACACCCTGGTTCGGTTCTTTTTCTTCAGAAGGAAAGTATCTGAAAGTGAATGTGTTTATTCGTGATGAACAGGTCGCTTCATTCGATTGCGCACCTATTGAGTTGACTTCTGTTCCGGGCAACTTCATTGATCTGGTGATTGACGGACATTATGTGAAGCCCGTTATGCAAGTTCGTGTCAATGGCTGGAAAGTGGCGACAATAGAAAGTAATATGTAGGCAAGTTGATAAAAGGAGAGTATAGCATGAAAAGAATTCTGATATGTCGATTGATGGTGTTTCTGACCGTGGCTTTGGTTTCGTGTTCGGATGATACTTCCGAAAGTATCCCTCAGAACCCGGATAAGGATATGTACCTCCGTGTGAATGTTCCCCGCACTTATGCTTCCGGAGCTGATGAGACAGATAGTAAAGAGACGGTGATCAATGGCATTGACGTATTGGTATTTGCTCCGGGAACAGCCTCCCAGAGCGGATTGTTTCTGAAATCGGTATCCGAAGGAACACCGGTTACCGGTAAGAATACGTTTCAGGTAACTATGCCTGTGGGGGAAGGATTGGAGGTACATGTATTTACGAATTGCCATGAAGAGTTGGTGCGTAGCGGTGCCTATAAAGGACTGGGCATGAAGATGGACGCTTTACTGGAAAAGATGATATCTAAGGTAGAAAATAATTCGACAGGAATTGACTGTTTGCCGATGCACGGCTTTTTGTCAGGTGTCACTGTAGCGAAAGAATCGGTGGGTAAAACGCTTAGCGTACCGGTGCTGCGTTCCGTAGCTGCTGTCCAGGCGAAAGTGGATGAAGCGCATACGGGAAATCCGGGTGAGTTGTTGGATAGCGAGGGTAAAGTGATTTTTAAGTTGCGTGAGTTTTATGCTTATTTCCCGGCAGATAGCGGTAGGCTGGCACCGTTGAAGGAGGTTTATGAAACGGCAGTCGCCGGTTCGGAAGAGGAGAAAAAGACCCGTAACGTCGTTAAAACAACTTTACCCGATAAATTGGGTGTCCGTCCGATAGGGGATAAGCTTTTCCTGAAAAGTGAGACTCCCGTGGCACTTGCGGGACCGCTCTATCTATACGAAAACACTTATTATTCGGATAACGGTTTTGATCAGCCCGGATCTGTTGCCGGCAATGCCCAAGTGGCTACTACCCGTCTGGTGGTAGGCGGAGTGTATGGAGAGGATACGGAGGTCAGTTATTACCGGATTGACCTGACAGATCCGGACGACCCGAAAAAATTGGTTGAAATATTACGTAATCATAAGTATACCTTTCAAATCATGAATGTCTCGGGATCGGGCTATGACAATCCTGACGATGCGGCTGTAGGGGTTCCGATGAATATCTATGTAAAAGTGATTGACTGGATCGATGTAAATACCGAAATTGATTTTGACCGTGAGAACTGGTTCTCTTCGGCTACAAAGAAGATTGTTTTGTCCGGCTATGCAGATTCACAAAAGTCGGTTTCCATAGACAGTGATGTCACATTCGGTCCTTTCTGGCAATTGAGTTTTAACACGTCGAGTACGGTTAACGGTAATGCTTCGGTTGTGCCTGTAACGGTGGCTGAAGGTGCTGCATCGGCTATGATCTCCAATGACCGTTATGAAATAACCGTTACTGGGAATACTCTTACCGTAAAGGCCAAAAAGTCTTACGGAGATCTTCCTGCCGGGCAGGCTTATGATGACGATTTCTATATAAAAGTAAAGAATTTGACGGTGCATTTTAAACTGACTCAAGTGGATCGTTCACCCGATGATTGGGGAAACGGCGGGACTCAGGAAGATGAACTGTAAAAATAAACATAGATTAGTTGACTCATGAAACGATTGAAAAAAAATATGCGGCAAGGATGTATGCTTTTAAGCGTATTTTGCTTGATAGGGATCATAGCCTGTTCAGGTGAAGAGGGACATGATATACAAATTCCTGATCCTGTCATTTGTACGCTGAACTATACCATTCCCGATGCTGAAATACCGGATACCAGAGCGTCCGATACGGGAGGGAAAATATCTGTGGCCCGTCCGGAAGAAAGTGCGATAAAGGATGTGAAACTTTTATTCTTCATTTATGACGAGCATGGTAACGGTTTGTATGCCGGCTCGTTAGACGGAACCGTAGATGGCAATCACCTGGCTAAAACAGGAAAAATATCGGTGACTATACCGGGAAGCGGAAGCATTGACAATCACACGGATTACGATGTATTGGTACTTGCCAATGCTTCGGTCTATTTTTCCGGAATGGATTGGGATGCCTATTGTGCCGGACAGACTGAAAATGCGGTACGGGTACGACTCCGGGGAGAGATGCCGTTGTATTCACCAACGGACAGGACCTATAAGGTTACGGACGACTGTTTGCCCATGAGTGGAATCGCATTCAAAGAAGCGGGAAAAGATATGAGCGTTCAATTGCTGCGTGCTGCTGTACGCATAGATGTACGGGTGGTTGAGGATAAAAAGGGGACGGTTCTCCTGAAATCGGCTGTACTTCGTAACGTTTCACCGGACATACCTATGTTTAATGATCCGCAGGATGCGGCTTTTACTCCGTTGACATACGCGAATAAGAAAAGTGCACAGGAGCAATTCAGCATCATAGGCGGTTTGTATGCTACCGAAGTATTGCGCACCCTGCATACTCCTTATCTGAAACAGACACAGGCAGTATGTTTGCTCTTGGAATGTGAAAAATCTTCTTCTTCTTGCAGTGGATGGTATCGGGTGAATATTAATATCGATAAAGATGATGTCCAGTATTTGCGGCGTAACAATGTTTATACAGTAATTATTAAGGATATTTTGAGCCAGGGGGCTGATACTCCCGATGATGCTTACGGAGCCGGCAGCTTTGGAGGCATACAAACTGTTACTGTTCCTACGGATTGGAAAGTTCCTGACGGGATAGTGACTCCACCGGATGTAGAAGTGAATTGAATGGTTTCATAAAAAATAATCAGAACGATGAAAATAAAGAAGTGTAAAATAGATTGTTTTCAGAAATCCTGCATTCTTCTGTGTATGGCGCTCTTCTCCTGTTCGCAATATGATTGCGTTGTTCCGGATAACGGAAAAACAGGAGAAGGGGAGCGCGCTTCTTTAGGTATAGGCGGTGTTTCAACGGGGCGGTTAGAGGTACTTACGCGTTCGGTGACTGCCGAACTGACTGATGCGACTGATGCTATCGGTATATTTCGAAAAGAAGATACCGGAAAGGGTTATGAGCCCGTTCATAACAGAAAGTATACGTATGGAACTCCACTTTGGGAGACAGACGGGGAAGAGGTGGTGTTGATCGATGAACCGGCGGAACTGACGGCTTATTATCCTTATAGAGAAGATGGGGCGAGTAGCGTAGGGCTGAGCAGTGAGCTCTATGTGGCTTCGAAAGAGATTTATTATTGTCCCTTTAAGGCCTCAAATTCAACCGGGCCCATTACACTGAATTTACGCAGGGCCTATGCGCTGCTGAGATTCAATTTTATCAGGGGGGTAGCAGATGGGACTCCGACTTCTGCCAAAGGAGAGTATACCGGGGAAGGGAAGATTAGCTCATTTACCTTCAAGGCAACCTTACGGATTGCCGGAATTCTGGATCTGTTTACCGGAACTGTTGAAGGAGAAGCGCGGGAAGTGACGTTCAATTATAACGTTCCGATCAGTATCGGGACCACTGCGGCTCCTGCCGTTCTGGATTATATGGTGGTACCTTCTGACTTTACCGGGGAGCTTTCTTTTACATTGATGGTAGACGGAAAGGAGATGAAAGGTAAAATCAGCGCTTCGGACCTTTGCGGTACGAGTGGAAAATTGGCGGAAGGGACAAAATATGAGATAAATGCCATTATTCGTCCTACTGAAGTAGAGATAGGGACTGTGGAGGTGGAAGAATGGATAGGGGAGGTGGTCAAAGACCCCTCCGGTGATCCGTTTGTGCCGCAATAAAAAGACAGAAAGGAATAATTATGTTTTTAAGAAAGCAGATAAAGATGAAACAGATGCTGACAAATATCGGGATGGGAATATTGCTGACAGCCTGTGGCAACGGAGGGATGGACCCGGTGGATACCGGCGGGGAAGATGAGTATGTTCCCGTCAGGGTAGAAACCGTTACGGACAACGGCATTGGTACACGTGCTGTCACTTTGTCGAATGCCGCTATCGGAATATTCCGTACGGCACCTTATAGCGCTACGTTTCCGCAACAATACGATGTGGAGTGCATTCACGACGGAACTGCATGGAGCTTGGCAAGCAAGATATATGTCGGGAGCACGGATGCTTCTTTGCATGCCTATTATCCCTATGGTAAGGTCACTTTCGGCGCTAATAGTACGGTGACTGCTCTGACAGTGAAAGATCATACAGCGGATAATGATTTTTGTTATGCTGATGCTCCTCTTACGGCAGTCAATAACCGTACGCCGGTTGCCTCCTTCTTGCTAAAGCATGCTTATGCCGGTTTGAAGTTCAGTATTGCTTGCCATTCCACTTATCCATTGAAGAAGTGCAAGTTGACCAGAATAGTGATGCAACCTGTAACGAGTGGAAAAACATTTTATGTGGAACGTAGCATGGATATCAGTAAATCCGCTGCGGATGCGGGGCAGTTGGGAGGGAGTACCGCTTCCGGTTGGAGTCTGGATACATCTGCGCTTGCTGTGGGGACAACGGGTATCGCCCAAGGAAGTACGGATGAGAGTATCAGCAAATTGTTTCCTCCACAAGATTTTGAGGATGATACCCGGCTGATATTGACCATTGACGGTAGTGAATATTCCGTGACGATTCCCTATAAAGTTTTGAAGGCTCTGAAAGCCGGATATTTATCTACCATTTCTCTGGAGATCAAAGGTACGGGAGTAGATGTCTCGGGAGTAAAAGTATATCCGTGGGATACTTCTGTTGTACCCGGAGGTGACAACGATGCGACTTTAGATTAATAACTGATTGTAACAAAAGGATAGTAATGAAAACCAAGTCTGATATGAAACCATTTATAATAGCTGCTTTATCGCTGACTTTGCTGGTGGGTTGTGGTAATGATGATTTTCCGGCAGAAGAACCGAAAGTTCCTCTGGAGATTACTTCTGCGTTTGTAACGGGGGATGTGCAGACGCGTGCTGTTACGCCGGAATTGCTTACATCAGGTTCGATAGGAGTTTTTTTGGAAGGCCGGTCCGGAACCGGTTATGACAAAAAAGACAATATACAGTATGATTATAATGTAGGCTGGAAACCCAAAACGGAAACGATTTACCTGGGTGGGGAGGATGCCGATGTATGTGCTTATAAGAAAACAACGAAATTAGATTTATCCGCTAAAGAGGCTGTTCCCCTGGTCTCTCAGATTTACGATGCTGAAATCGATTTGGTATATGCAACCAATCAAACAGTGAACGGTACTTCTGCCGGTAAGAGCGTTGAATTTACTATGGGGCATGCTTATTCGCAGATCGAATTTGTCTTTAGCAGAGAGGATTATCCTAATACATGCAAGGTGACTGAGATTACTGTAAAGAATGCAAATATTATTAAGACTGCTACGTTGAATCTGGCAACGGGAGGCTATACACCGGTAACAGTGGAGAAGGTCAGTTACTGGACAAATGTGGCAAAACACGAAGATGGTATTGCGGTTCCTGAATCGGGGACTGTAAAAAGTAATGTATTGATGATTCCCTGCACATTGGCGAATGCCGGAGGTACGGGGGTAACACTTGAATTGACGGTGGACGGTAAGCTGATGACAGTTCCGATTGCGCATGATAAATTAGGGGCATTGACTGCGGGTGTTATTCATCAGATCAGCTTGAAGTTAAAAGGAACTGCACTTGAAATCAGTGTGAAAGATACTCCGTGGGATAATCAACCGGTGGATGGTGAATATAATCCCGAACCATAAAATGGAAGAATCATGAAACGAATTTATACGCATAATCCGGGTTTTCGTTTGGCAGGATGTCTGTGGCTGATGTGCCTTTTAATGGTAGCCTGGAGCTCCTGTTCGCAAGCGGAGGTTGCAGACTCCATTGAAGGCGGGAATGGAGAGGCACCTCTTGAAGTACGGGCTGTAACCGGCGCGGAGGTTGACACCCGTGCACCCGCTGCTGTAGAGATGACCGAAGGGACATTAGGAATTTTCCGTTTAGCCGAAGCGGATTATACGGCATTGGATAATATTCGTTATGACCGTGTGCCGGGGGGAAATTGGCATCCGGTTTCCACGGTGATCTATGTGGGCGGTACCTATGCCAGGCTGTGTGCTTATGCTCCCTATAACTCTGTGGAGTTTAAAAATAGTTCGTTGAAAACAGAAGCCGGCCTGACCATGCAGACTTATGCGGTGGAGAAAGATATGCGTTTTGCTGTCAGTGGGGGAGATGAAGTCTGGAAAAAGACTCCTACTGCAAATTTTGAATTGAAGCGTGCTTATGCCCGTTTGGTATTGTCTGTGGTACGGGATGCCACGTATCCGAACACATGTAAGATAACGCAGGCAAAAATAAAGGCTTCTACCGGAAATATAATCACAGCCAATACGGTTGACATCAGTACCGGAACCGAAGGAAGTGGAACACAAACACCTCAATATACTCATACTGTGACGACCGGTTTAAAAGACGGATTTGAGATCGGGGTCACAGATGATACGAGTTTTGACTGGCTGCTGCCCCAACAAACTTTTTCCGGAGGCGTAGTTCTGACACTTACGGTGGATGGCATGGATTATTCCGTCACTATTCCGGCCGATAAACTAAGCACATTTGTAAGAGGTACTAAATATACTGTGTCATTGGTTGTCAAAGGTGGAAAGTTAACTTTGATGAGTGACAAAATCCTGATTGACAGGGATTGGACAGAGGTGCAGACAGGGACCGGAGGCAGTGGCAGTGATTATGATACCAGTTTTAATTAGAATATGAAGATTATGAAACATTTATTATTGATCCTGGTGGGAGGTATTTTATTGAATGCCTGTTCTGATGACCGTGAGATGGATGACGGGAGATGGAAAGCATCTGCACTTCGAGTACCGCTCGAGGTATCTTCGGCAGTCATTAAGCAGGAGGTGGTTACACGTTTAGCTCCCGATCCGGTACCTTTGACGGAAGGGGCCATAGGGATTTTTCTGTCGGGTACAGAAGCTGAAAGCGGACAAGAGGATAGCGGATATAAAGTTATTGACAACCGTAAATACGTTTACAGCGAAGGTCATTGGGGACCTCCGACGGCTAATGATACAATTTATTTAGTGGGTAACGATGCTGATGTCTGCGCTTACTACCCTTATAAAGATTCGTATACGGACAAGACGGCCATTCCATTACAATCACAGGATTATGTGGAAACTGAAGATATCTATTATGCATTGAATACGATGATAAATGGTTTTACTCCTGCGATTACTTTTGAGATGGTACATGCTTATTCTTTGGTGGAGCTGAAGATCAGCCGTGATCACTACTTTATGCCTTGTGAAATTAGTAAAATAACCTTGAAGAATTCCAATCTAATAAAAAAAGGCACTATTAACATAGCTGTTGACGGAAGTATACACTCCTCGGAAACAGGGAATTATGATTTGACAACAGTAACTGATGCTTCACCTCATACATTGTCTGTTGGCGAATCTTATGTATGCTGTGTACTGATGATTCCGGTTCCGCTTAAAATTGAGCGGACAGATGCGGAAGGAGGAGAATTCGGGCTGTCTGTCAGCCTTGTGATAGATGGTCAACAGATGCTCGTGGAGATCCCGTATTCCGAACTTGGGGAGTTCAGGCAGGGAGAGAAGTATGTTATCGGATTAAAGATCAAAGGAACAGAAATCGTGCCTACCGTCAAAGCATTGGAATGGGAAGATGAAGAGGTTAATGGCGGGGATAAATATCCTGTTGAATAAAATCATATTTAAAACTGAGCTGCTATGAAAGGAGTACTATACATAAGTTTTTTAGTTTGCATATTGCTGGGGTGCAGCGATAGTGATGGCTTGCCGGACGGGGGAAAAGACAAAACAGCCCGTACTGAGCTGGAAATAGTGTCTGCTTCTATTGTGGAAGGCAATACACAGACTCGTGCAGATGTACCTTTTACGCCCGGAAGTTCCATTGCTTTGTTTTGCCACGGGCAGGCAGCCGAAACGAGCTATACGCCTGTGAATAACAGAAAATATACGCTAAATTCCGGTGATAGTAAGTGGACAGCCGAGTCGGAGGCGACTACCATTTATTTAGGTAGCGAGAAGGCGGATGTGTGCGGGTATTATCCCTATGTGGAAGGGACAGTTGGGACTGCTGATACTCTTTATAATGTCCGTACTACCATTCCTATGGATACGCAAGATTATGATCCTTCAAAAGAACTGTATTATGTGGCTAACCAGGAAGTCGATGCTAAGAGATATTTTGTAGAAATGCATTTTAAGCATGCTTATTCACGTTTAGTATTGAATATAGGGGTCGAAGATGCTTATCCGGCTACGTGTAGTATTAATTCAGTGGCTTTGGCAAACGACTCATTGTTTCGAAAAGCGGTGATAGATATTACGAGTGGTACTGTTGGCATCCATCCGGATGATACGGAGAAACAATTCAGGGGTGGATATAACATTACAAAAGGCCTTCCTTATCTTTTAGACAGTCCTGATAAAAAATACCAGGCTGATCTGCTTATGATTCCTACAAAATTATTGCCTGACCCTTTTGAACCGACTAAAGGGCTTAGCGTCATAGTGAATGTAAGTGGATTTCCGGCAACGGTGATCATTCCGATAGACGATCTCTCTGATTTCGAAAGTGGTAAAAAATACGTTGTCTCTTTGAAATTGAGAGGGATCGCAATTAAATCGGTGAATGTAACCACTACTGACTGGGATGAGAAAATACTGAATGAAGGTGTAGATTATGAACCGCTTCCCCAACCTTAATGATTATACAAAAATGAACAGCATGATTATGAAACTCAATATGAATATAAATACTTCTGTGGCTGCCATATATGCAATGATGTTATTATTGGTTGCCTGTTCGCAGGAAAGGACTTTATTTCCGACAGAAAAAACGGACAGGGTGCCTTTAAGCGTATTCACTTCGTTCAAGGCGGATGTGACTACAAGAGCTACTGCTCAACCATTGCCTGAGGGGAGCAGTATCGGAGTTTTTTTGATAGCGGATGCTAACTATACCCCTCAGAGTAATGTGAAATACACTTGTCAGCCCGATGACGAATGGACGTCAGAGACCTCTGTTTGCGTGGGCGGGGCAAGAGCCGGTCTGTGTGCGTATTATCCGTTTGGTAAAGTTACTTTTTCTGCAGATACACGAACTACATTAAAAAACCAAGCTTACACGGAGGATGCGGATTGGTGGTATGCTAAAGATAATGCGGCTGTCACAGTCACTAATCTGTCACCTGAGATAGAATTTTTATTAGAGAAACCTTATTCTCAGCTCTCTTTGGAGATGATTCGTAACGGAAGGTATCCGTTGCAATGTAAAATAACCAATGTACGTATAGAATTGGAAAACGGGGAATCGATGGTTGACACCGGGACGTTCGATATAAAAGACGGGAGCCTGCAAAACACAACGGATGTTACTTCTTATTCATATCCAACCTCCGGACCTATGCATGACACGGGATTGGGGGTAGGAGAAGCGGCGAGAGATACCACTTGTAATTATCTGTTTGTTCCTCAGATTCTCGCGTCCGGGTTGAAACTGACTTTGACTATCGATGAACGTGAGTTCAGTGTGATTGTGCCACAGGCGGATCTTGGCGAGTTAATAGCAGGAAAACGCCACGTAGTCCGATTGGATATCAGAGGGGGAATACCGATTAATATAGTGGAGGTTACCACGAAAGAGTGGCAATCAACAAGCCTTGATGGTGGTGATGCCACTACTATTAAAGATACAACAGAGATCATTATTGATGGTGGTAAAGTGGGAACAGAAGATTGGGCGTCGGATCCTACAGAAAATGGATCAGGAGCACTATAATTTAATATTAAACGTATGAAGACAAACCTATTATTTTTTATTTGCATCCTATTTGCATTAGTCTCTTGTGAACAAGAAGATAAGGTATCCGGAGAAAAGACACTGGCTGTAGTGTCCGCTTCTTCTGACGATAGGCCCTCAACACGTGGAATAATAAACGATAATACATACGCTTTAGGGGTCTTTCGGACTACTGCCAATACTTATGCGCCTTTATACAATGTGAAGCATATTTATTCGGGAGGAGAGTGGGGAGCCGATGATGTAATCAAGGTAGATTATCGGAATGCTTCTTTTTTTGCCTATTATCCTTATCATACAGCGACCGGAAATTATGCCGGACTGGCAGGTGGCACTACCTTGACCCTGCAAGCACAGCTATTCAATGCCGGAGAGGATATTTGCTATGGAGCAGGTGAAGCCTCGGGTGGAGGTCCGGTTAGTGTATACAATCCGTTTGTTGAGTTTCTGAATATGAAACATGCGTATGCCCGGTTGAGGTTGACACTGACCCGCGGGGAAAAATTTGATAAGACTAAAAAATGTAATATACAGAATATTACTTTCAAATCGAATAATGCCAATTTTTATCTGACACGTAGCCTCGATATCGCTTCCACTGCCGGAGCTACCGGAGGAAGCGCTGTGGCTGCCGGATATGTTCATAATCCTAACGTTAATATTGCCACCGGTAAAAGTGTGACATACGAGTATATGTTTCCTCCGCAACCACTGGCCGGTAGTAAACTGACTATTCTTGTCACTGTCGACGGGGTAACTCGGAGTTGTGACATTTCAACGTTAGGCAGTTCTTTGGATTCGGGGAAATATTATGGAGTATCACTGACATTTACGGATGTGGGAATCATCCTGTCATCGGCGGTTGTTACTGTCAATGATTTTGGCGGACAAGGAAATACTCAGGTAGATACGGAATTATAACATAAACGGAGGATAAAGATGATACAACTGAAAGATAAACTAAAAGTAAATGGCGGAACGAGACGGTACATGGAAATGATTGGTTTAAGCCTGGCATTTTCTCTTTTCGCAGTGAGTTGCACTCAGGACAGTGATACGTTTTATCCATCGTCTCCGGAGGAGGAACATCCCTCCGTGGATGAAAGCCGGATGATTCCGATACAGTTGAGTGTGGACGGGGTTGATCAATTTTACGGAGGGGCAGTGACGCGTTCAGGAGAAACTGTTGCCCGCCTGGTACAGCCTTTGGATTCTACTTATGATACCGGATATGATGTAGAGACAACAGTGGAATCAATTCCATTAGAGAATATTGTGTCGACCCGTGCCAACTTGGGCAATGTACAGTTTCGTGTGGTGGCTTACAGAACAGATGCTTCGTCTGCCGATCATTATGCGGGGACAGCTGTTTATAAGACAAATGGTTCGGGAGTCGCAGCTATTGTAGCCAAGACAGCTACTCCTGTCAATAGTGCCGGACAATGGATATTGGGGCCGGGCACATATACTTTTGTGTGCTATTCTTATGGACTGAATAGCGCACCGACTATGTTATCCGGTAATTGGTCTGCAACCGTTTCGCACAATCAGGATTTTATGCTTTGCCGGAAAGAAGGAGTTGTAGTGGCTCCCGATGATAGAGGAGAGTTTACATTGGGAGGAATCAGCTTTACGCGTCAGTGCGCTTTGCTCCAACTGGCTGTCACGGCCAATGATTTTACTAATAATACGGTTCAACAATGTGCAGCCACTGTATCCAACCTGAATAGTAACAGCATAACCTGGAATGCCGGTCAGACAGCCCTTTCAACAGGTGGCACAGGAGGAGCTGTAAACTTTTCCTGGAGCAGCTTGAATGCGGCTACGGTTAATAGTAATGTATATAAGGTGCTGCCACAGAGCAGCCGTACGTTAACCATTAAGCTCACGACTTTGCGAATTGGTAATATACAATATAATAACCGTGTGACGGTGAATGCCTCCGGGCGTCAATTTGCGGCAGGAGGTAATTATAAGATAACTGTTAAGATAACAGGAAACGGTATTACTGTGGGGGGAGCTACGTGGGCAAAAGGGAATGTTTACAAGAGTGGGAGTAATTTTTATTTTGAGTCCTCACAAAGTGGTTATCACAGTGGTACACAAGGTGGATCTTTTTTCGGCTGGAATACTCTCTCTTCCACTAATAACACGTATGGAGGAAGCTCCTTTTCTTCCGATAATGATCCTTGCGATAAAGTTGCTCCCCAACACACATGGTGTACTCCGACTGCCAACCAGTTACAAAATTTGGGAAATAGTGGATATAGGTCTGGATATCTGGATGGTAAGAGGGGAGGATATTTTGGCGGTAATAAGGTTTTTCTGCCCGCAATGGGAAACAGAGGTAAGAATAATGTAAACTATTGGACTGAAACGGGGTATTACAGAAGCAGTACGGGCGCCAGTGGTAAGCGTTGCTATTATCTGGAGTTTAATCAGAGCTATGCTGTTAAGAATAACTATTATTGGTATTGGGATGCTTTCCCGATAAGATGCGTCAAAAGATGAAAATTTTGAAAATGGTGAAGTCTAATATCGTAAAAAAAGAATAATGAATAATCTAAATGATCTGATCAGGATTTGGTGTTTGCTACTGATTTTGGTCGCCTGCAACCAAGATGACAATATGGATGGTATACCCGATGATGCCACCGTACCTTGTGTCATCAATAGCGTGAGTGTAATCGAACCGCATAAGGTCAATACTCGTGCTACGATAGGAGAGGGGGATTCTATCGGTGTCTTTTTGACGGATGATGTGGCGGCGAATGGAGCTGGTAGTACCCGAAAATATTCGGACAGGAATAACTGTAAATATACCAAGGTGACAGGAAAGTGGACGCCGATTGATGATGAAAACACAGTGTCACTGGCCGAAGGAGTTTATGCAAACCTTTGGGCAATCTATCCTTATCATGCCGATAAGGAAAACGGATTGGATTATACGGATCGGACAGCCATCCCTCTAAAGTCAAGACTGTATTCGGCTGCAAAGGATTTGTGCTATGGGAAGGGAACCGGGGTAACCGATGAGATCAGTTTTGCTCAGCCTGCAGGAAGTAAAGTTCCTGTAGATATTTCTTTCTTAAATATGGATCATGCTTATAGCTGGGTCGTTTTTCGGATAAACAGGCATTTGTATACCAAAGATGCCAAGTTGTCTAAAGTAAAAGTGTCTAATGTATTGACATATACAACACTGGATATTACAACCGGAACTTATGCCGGCAATGCATCCACCCCGGAGCCGGGAATCGCTGAGAAAGTGGACGAAACGATTCCGGAACTGGAAACTGATTATGTAGAGGTGGGCTTTCTTATCGTACCTTGCACATTAGGATCGATCGGAACCATTCTGGGAGTAGCTGACTGTGGCATGAAAGTAGACCTTACAGTAGATGGTGACGTATATACATTGGGGATTCCGCGTTCTAAATTATCTCAATTGGAAGCCGGGAAAAAATACTTGATTGAGATTACCGTACAAGGAGCGCATGGAATCGTCATTGCTCCGGATGGGGTTTCTACTATTGACTGGCCTGCGCCAACCACTGCTTCGGGAGACTTGATAGGTGAGGCTACTATACATACAAATTCTGTTTTAAACTGTTTTTGGTCATGAAAATTAATAGTATGTTTTTTATTGCCATGTGCGGATTGTGTATATCATGCGGGGCAGAGATTACAACGGACACTTCATCCGAAATATTATCCGACAGGCAGATTCCTATAGGAATATCGACTGTTGCCGTTCCTGAATACGGTGCGGAGACTACACGTGGGCTGATTGCTAACGCCACTTATCAATTGGGACTGTTTCGTACCGGTGACAAAGGTTACCCTCCTCAGTATGATGCGCCTTATACGTATACAGCAACCGGATGGACGGCTTCTACAGAAGTGAAGGTGGATCATCGAGAGGTGAGTTTGTATGCTTATTATCCTTATCAATCCGTTTCCTTTGTAGACAATACGACAACAGCCGTCCTGAATGCGCAACTTTACAGTGCGGACAAAGATATGTGCTATGGGAAGGGGCTACCTGTGGGGAGTGCAAGCATGATTAATAATGATGCTCCGGAAGTGGAGTTTACAGCTATGAAACACGCTTATGCCCGGCTCAAACTGACATTGCTGCGTGGAACGAATTATGATAAGAGTAAGGCATGTAATATAAAGAATATTACTTTAAAATCTAATAATACCGATTTTTATCCGCAACGTCATTTGGATATCACCACGGCAGCCGGTGCAACCGAAGGAACTGCCGTGACAACAGGTTATGTTTATAATCCGAATGTGAGTATAGCGATTGGGGGGCAATCGAGCTATGACTTCTTGTTGCCTCCGCAGCCACTTGCCGGCAATACATTAACAGTTCTTGTGACGGTGGACGACGAAGTGCGTTTTTTGAATATTGCGGGATTGGGCAGTTCGTTGGATGCCGGGTCGTACTACAATGTATCTCTGACGATTACAGATATACAGATGGTACTTACGGATGCTTTGACAGTGAATGATTACGGGACTCAAGGGAATACTAATTTTGATTATAAATATGAGATGCACAATTGACAGGACGCAAACGGGAATACTTAAAAGTATGATTCGCCTAATGGCTTGTTCATGTTCTTTGTTCTTGATTTTGCTTACAGTGACAGGGTGTGACAGGGAGGAAGATGAAAGATTTCCTTCGGGACATCATGATCCGATAGAAGGAGATGGGGAGATGGTGCCTATCAACGTAAAAGTGGATGGGGTAGATGAGTTTCTGGGTGGTGCGGTTACCCGTTCCGGAGAGATTTTGACAAAGATAGTGCAGCCTTTGGACAGTACTTATGATTCGGGCTATGATGTAGAAACGACAATTGAATCTTTACTTCCCGTTAATCCGGTACAGACGCGTGGCAATATGGCCAATATGCAGTTTCGGGTTGTAGCCTATAAAAACAATTCCATAACGGCTGCTAATTATGCGGGTACAGCGGTTTATAGTACCAATGCTTCCGGTATTGCCTCGATTGTAGCGAATACAGCCACTCCCGCAGCTGTTTCCGGACAGTGGGTGTTAAGGCCCGGGACGTATGCGTTTGTCTTCTATTCATACGGAACCAATTCTGCTCCGGCTGCTTTGTCCGGTAATTGGTCGACGACAGTGACGCATAACCAGGATTTTATGTTGTGTCAGAAGACCGGGGTAGATGTAAAGGCCGATGCAAGCGGGCAATGCCTGTTGAGCGGCATTAGTTTTTCAAGGCAGTGTGCCCAACTTCAGTTGTGTGTAGTGGCTAAAGAGTTTAATAATAATACGGTTCAGCAGTGTGCGGCAACTATCTCGGGACTTAGCAACAGCCCTGTGACCTGGAATGCGAGCCAGACAACTCTTCCTGTAACGGGGACAAGCGGGACATTGAACGTGGCATGGACTAATCCGAATGCTACCACGGTGAATAGTAATGTGTATAAGGTACTTCCTCAAACCAGCCGTACGCTTACGATTAAGTTTACTACTTTAAAAATCGGTAACGGACAAATGAATAACGCTATTACGGTTAGTGCTACAAACCGTATATTCAGTGCAGCCGGTAATTATAAGATAACGGTTAGCATTGTGCCAAATTATATTTCAGTGAGGAGCTATAAATGGGCAAGGGGAAATCTTTATAAAAGCGGATCTAATTTTTACTTTGAGGCTGCTCAGTCAAATTATCATGGTGGTGCGACAGAAGGAGGATTCATCGGATGGAATACTCTTGATATCGGTGTAGGTAAATATAATAGTGGGAATTACTCTACGGCCAATGACCCCTGTTATCAAGTAGTCCCTCCCGGTACTTGGGAAACACCTTCTGATGGACAACTACAAGATCTGATTAATGCGGGAGTTACCTATAGCGGCTCTCCTAAAGGTTTTTGGTTCGGAGGGAACAATGGGGTATTCCTGCTTGCTTTGGGAAGCCGGGATCAGTCCTCTACTACAATAAACAATACTATATCGAAAAACGGAGCTTGGGCTTTTTATTGGTCCCGGACTCCTTCCGGAAAAACAGCCAAAGGGCTTAATGCTATGCAAGGTAATAATAGTGCCGGTATAGACAACAGTTGGGCGCGGCCTGATGGCAGAACGATAAGATGTGTTAAACGATAAATGGTATATTCTATGAAACAGGTATTAGAATGTTGTTTGCTTTCATTAAGTCTATTCCTCTTTTTCTCTTGCGGGAAGGAGGAAGAAGGACCTATCCCAACCGATAGACAAGTGCCTATCGGGGTTATGGAAGCTTCTTTGAGTACGAGAGTGTCCACACGCGGAGTCATCAATACTGATATTTATAAATTGGGTATTTTCCGTACGGACGCTCAGGGATATCCACCTCAGTATGATGCTCCCTATAGTTACGACGGTGTAGCCGGTTGGACGGCTACTACAGAAATACTGGTGGATCACCGTTCGGCGAGCCTGTACGCATATTATCCTTATCAGTCTGTATCCTTTGCCGATAACACTACGAAGGCGATTTTGGTTGCCCGGATTTATGATGCAGCTAAAGATATGTGTTACGGTAGCGCTACGTCTGCAGATGGATCAGGCATGATAAATAATGATCATAAAGGAGTGCGATTTATTGATATGAAACATGCGTATGCCCGATTGAAACTTACATTTGTCCGGGGGACGAATGTGATGTCAGGCCGTAAATGCAAAATTGAAAACATAGTGTTGAAGAATAATTCAACCAATTTTTATCTTCAGCGGCAAGTCGATATAACTACCGGCACGATTACCGAAGGGACCCCTGCGGCGGAGGGATATGTACACAATCCGAATGTAGAAATTGCATCCGGGAACCAAGTTTATGAATATTTACTTCCTCCGCAATCTTTGACTGATAATAAATTGACCATTTCGGTAACGGTAGATGGTGAAGTCCGTACGGTCACGGTTACTGCGTTTGGCGGTACATTGAATGCAGGAGGATACTATCATGTTACATTGACAATCAATGATGTGCAGATTGTTCCGAGTGCGAATGTAACCGACAATGGGTATGCGGCGGATAATACTACCATTCAGAATAATACTCCAAGTGTGGTTTAAAATGACTGATAATAAATGATAGGAGAGGCTCGCTAAGTGTGAGGTTTATACGGGCTATCCACACCTTTTAATAAATTGATTTTAGATAGATAAGATGAAAAGAGAACTGAGCATGGTCTTGTGTCTGCTGCTGCTTCCGGGCATGGCAGGAGCGGGGACCGGTGCCGACTCGCCGGAAAAAAAAGCGGCATCGGCAGTGAACAACAAACGAAACGTACGACAGAAAATAACCCTGGTGGGTACTCGAAAGTCTACCTCGGTACGCCCTTTGTCCGTATGCGAGGTGAAAGTTGATCTGCCTACGGACAGCATGCTGCTCTCGTGGGTAGGCTTTTTGTCGCCTTTGGCTACGGAGGCACCGAAGGTTGAGGAGGTGCGGCAGACAGTGAGTGGCAGCATCGTGCTGGATTACAGTCGTGGGCAGAAGACGAAGTATGATGAGCGTAACTTTGTAGAAGCTGTTTACAAACTTTTGGCTGTGACACGTCCGCTTAGAGAAACACCGGGTGTGAGTCTGGAAGGTATTCGTTTGACAGGTTATACGGCTCCGGACGGTGACTATCGGGCGAACGAACGTCTGGGTTTACAACGCGCACTGGCATTGAAAGATTATATTCGGCGGGAGAAAAGCTTCGGCACAGTGCCTTTTGAGGTGAACTGGATAGCGGAGGATTGGAAAGGATTGACCGATCTGATAGTTGGGTCGGAGATGGCATTCAAAGAGTCCGTACTCGATATTATCCGTACAGTGGATGTGGTGGATGGTCGTGAACGAATGCTGATGGATTTGGCCGGTGGGACTGCCTACCACTATTTGTCGTCGGCTTTTTTCGGGAGGTTACGTCGCATTGAGTACGAGGTAACCTACGTGGACGGAAGCATCGCGACACAGCCGTCGACAGGCATGACAGAAGGGGTGTCGGTTGTTACTTCGGGCAAACCGGAAGCATTCTCGGTGGCGGACTTCTGCCGCTTGGCAGAAGCACATGCCGTAGGTTCGGCTGAATTCAATGACTTGATGGACTTGGCGGGACGTCTTTATCCGGATAGTCCGGTGGCGTGCATCAACGCTGCCGGAGTAGCCTTGTTGCGCCGCGATACGGAGCGTGCCCGGAAATATCTGCAACGCTTTGCCACCCTGCCTGAAGCCGGGTGTAACATGGGTATTCTTTGCCTGCTTGAAGGTGACCGGGGAAAGGCGGAAGTCTACCTGAGCCTGGCACAGGCAGGAGGAAGTGTGCCGGCAGGAAGGGCACTGCGCTTCCTGCAAAGTAAGTAAAGGTTCACCGCAGAATACACAGATTCACATGGATTCGTTTTTTTCTCTCCGTGTGGTTTCGCTAAATAAAGGATAATAAAGAATCGGTGTAACCTGTGGTGAAAATAAAAATGGAAAACACAAACTGACGAAAGTTATGGATATAGCGGAAATAGCAACAATGGCGTTTATCGCTTCGGGGATGACATACAATGCCGTGAAGTATTGGCGGGTGAACCGAAAAGTGCATCTCGCCCGTGAATGGCCGGTGCATCTGATTCTGAAGCGAACGGATGATTTGTCGGAAGAGTGCCGGAGAGCAGTCTTGTTGGTTTTTGACCGACGAGGATATCTGGTGCGCAAGTACCCTGAGGCGGATGTACTGAAACGGAGAAAAAGGTGGCGGCTGCGTTGTACCGTACAGGAAGGAATGTTGAACTTCTGTGTGCTGTTTACACCTCATGCGCTCTGCCTGAGCGGGATACATCATCGTGATGATGTGTCCCGCCTGTTTGCCGGTCATGCCGGCATCTGTATTGCTGAAACGGGACTGCAGGAGATTATTCATGGCACATCGTTAGAGTTGATAGTGGTCGGTACGGAAACAGACGAGGAAAATGAAAAGGTCGATTCTGCCACACTGAATGCATTGCTTCCGACAGAAGTGATTACGGACGCAATGGCAAAGGAGCTTCCGGTGGAGTTGAAGGGGTGTAGCGAACAATGGAATACGGGAAGCGTGCATTATGCAGAAGGTGAACCGGACAACTGGCTTGCCGTGCGCCGTGAGGGGGACCGGTTGTTGATGCAGTTTCGTACCAATTTTTCTGCCGTGGAACGGGAGGCAACCATTGAAATAGGGAACAGTGAGGGAGTACATTTGCTCAAGGTGCGTCAGCAAGTGATGGGTATTCATCCCACATTGACGGTCAGTCGCCGGCTCTACGTCAGTACCGGACGGAAGAACGAGGCGGTGACGCTAACCGTTATCCCCGACAACGAACAGGCATGCTGGTGTGTGAGGAGCGCCAACGCTAACGACGGCGGATGTTGGTATTCGGTCTATCCGCCCGTAGGCCTGCAACAAAAAGGAAGCCAGAACTTGAAAGTGCACCTTGAAGCGAAACCTGCCAGTGTGCGTTCGCGCTCGCTGGTACTGACACTCGAGACGGGGACATATCCTTTCAGCCAGACAACTGATCTGCTATTGATGCAGGGTGTCTGCTTTGACTATTATATAGAATATCCGCCGGAGGATCCTTGCGCACGCCATAGCAGGGTGATAGAGACACCACCGGACTATCGGGAGGAGGAGGGAGTGAGGACGTACATCGTGTGTGTGGACAGTAATCAGTCATGGCGCATCGTGAGTGACAAGGCGGCGGACTGGGTGGAGGTGAGTGAACCCGAACTGTTGCAAGGACATTATGACGGACGGTTCACGGTGAAGGTGCATTCTAATGCCGGATACCGGGTGCGTGGTGGATTTCCGGCAGCGCGTCATACGGTACTCTCGTTGGTGAATGATACGGGCGTGGTACGCGATATCCTTATTTATCAAGGTGGTTACGTACGTATCCGGGGTAAATATTGGCTGGACCGTAATCTGGCGGCAGGCGGGAAATTAGCACAGGTAGCCATCCCGTTGGGGTTGGAAGTGGATACCACGCTTAATCGGGGTACGTATTTTCAGTTTGGCTGTCCTACTGATCGATGGGAGGAGAACTTTATGCCCTGTCGCGGCAGTTGGTACGATGGCACGGCAGAGAGTCCTGCACGGATTAATGAGTTGGACCCTTCACCGGAGGGGTGGCGGCTACCATCGCGTATCGAAATGGAGGCACTGATGAACAGTCCTGCTGCTCCGATGGAGCTTCAACGGGAGGAGGACCGGACGAATATCTGCCTTCTGAGTGACGACGGAGTACCGGTGTATCTGCCGCTGTGCGGACACCGGAGTCACATCAACGGCTGCCGGATTGTGATTCCGCATGGGCATCGCTACTGGACGGGGAGCAGCCAAAGCCCGGTATATGGTTATTCGCTCTGCGTGGAACCCAGCCGGCAGATGTATCTGATGCACGATATGAAAAAATATGGGTTTCCGGTGAGAAGCATTTTCAACGATGAACGACAAATGGTTAACGATAAACTTTGAAAGATATGGTAGAGATAAGAAAGATCGAGGAGGTGTGGGGAGGTGTCGACATTCCGGAGATAACCGGAGTATACGATCCGCTGAGCGGGCTGAGAGACGGGACTATTACATCGCAGGCACCGATTGTAGTTTCGGGTTACAATCTGAACCGTTATGCGTTGGAGAATATCAGATTGTGCCTGGTGACACATGCCAAACCGGAACAGGTGATCGATATCAGGCTTGTGTATACGTACTCTGAGGGGAAGGTGGTTGTGGCTTTACCGGAGTTGAAGCCGGGTGAGTATCGTCCTGCGGTGATACTGAAAGGAGATGAAAAAAAGGTGTATGTACTGCCTATGCGGTGGGTGGTACGAGGAAGGTGGAGAAGATAAGGAACGAGTAATTCTGCGGTGCAGAAATAAACATAAGCAAAATGAATGCGAAGAAGAATTTAATGGCATTTATATTGACGGTATCCTCAATAGCGTTGATGGTGATTTGTCTGGGCCTGGGGATGGTGAAAGCCTGTGCGGGAGGAGACGGGAGCGAATGGAAAAAGCAGGTGGCGGCAGACACGCTGCATGTGGTGCATTATACACGGCCGGATTTACCACAGATAATGACCGATCCTGCGGAACGTGCGGTCTACTACGTGAAACATTACTGGGATGGTTATCTGACAGGTGATACGGCATGGGTGAATAGTGGAGACACGGAGCAGTTGTATGTTGACTTTATCGATGCGCTGAAGTATGTCGAACCTGAGACCGGGCGAAAGGCATTGCATACCATGATGGTACGGATGGAGGCAGACAGTACGGCATACCGGCGCTTTGGCCTGCTGGGGGAAAAGTATCTCAACGAGCCGAATTCACCGATGCGCAACGAAGACTTTTACATCGCGGTACTGGAACAGATGCTGCAATCGGACAGATTGCAGGAATGGGAGAAGATCCGTCCGGCAGACCGATTGAAGCAGGCACACAAGAATCGCCCGGGAATGAAAGCGGCGGATTTTACATATGTCACGGTACATGGTGACAATAGCCGGATGAGCAGGCTGAAAGCCCAATATACGATGTTGTTCTTTTACGATCCGGACTGTTCGAATTGCCGGAAGTTTGAGAAGTTATTTGCTGAAATACCTGCTTTCGTTGAGATGGTGGAAAACGGGACACTGCGGGTGCTGGCTATCTATCCTGACGAAAACAGGGAAGAGTGGGCGGCAAAGGCAGTGTATATGCCGCAGGGATGGATCGTGGGTTGGAACAAAGCAGGCGATATCCGAACCCGGCAACTTTACGATATCCGCGCTACGCCGACTATCTATCTGCTTGACGGGCGGAAACGGGTGATACTCAAAGATACTTCGATGGAACAGTTGATAGACTATCTGGCGACACAGGCCGGAGAGTGATATTAGATAACACAAGTTTGCAGATTGCCCCGGTACTCTCTTCCGATAAAAGTATGTACAACAGTGGTTGTCGTTTATTCTTGTCAGGAATCACCGGAAGGGAGACCGGGGCTTTTGATTATTTTAAACCGGTTTACTCCTCCTTCATCGTCAACTGTATCCGTTTCCGTTCGAGGTCTATGCTCAGTACTTTCACCGTGACGTGTTGGTGAATGGAGACCACTTCGGTGGGATCGGTGATGAATCGGTTGGCAAGCTGGGAGAGATGGACAAGCCCGTTCTCCTTGATGCCTATATCGACAAAAGCTCCGAAGTTGGTGATGTTGCTGACAATACCGGGTAGAGTCATCCCTTCGCGGAGGTCGTTGATGGTGCGCACGTTACGGTCGAACTCAAATACCTGAATGGTATCGCGTGGGTCGCGTCCCGGTTTGTCGAGTTCTTGCAGAATATCCTTCAAGGTAGGGAGTCCTACGGTGGGGGTGATATACTTTTCCATTTCGATACGGGTACGCAACGATTTGTCGGCAATCAGTTGAGGAACAGTACATGACAGATCTTTGGCCATCTGTTGCACGATCCCATAACTTTCGGGATGCACAGCGGTGTTGTCCAACGGATTCTCTCCTCCGGCGATACGGAGGAATCCGGCGCATTGTTCAAAAGCTTTAGCTCCCATGCGGGGCACTTTCATCAACTCTTTACGTGAGGCAAAGGCACCGTTGGCAGCGCGGTAGGCTACAATGTTCTGTGCCAGTTGCGGACCCAGACCGGAAATGTAGGTGAGCAGATGACTGCTGGCTGTGTTGAGATTGACACCTACCTGGTTGACACAGTTCTCCACTGTCTGGTCGAGTGATTTTTTCAATTTGGCCTGGTCTACATCATGCTGGTATTGGCCGACACCGATGGACTTAGGATCGATCTTGACCAGTTCCGCCAGCGGATCCATCAGCCGGCGAGCGATGGAGACGGCCCCACGGACGGTGACATCATAATCGGGAAACTCGTCACGGGCCGTTTTGGAGGCCGAGTAGATGGAAGCACCCTGTTCGCTGACAACAAACACCTGTACGGGACGGTCGAACTGTTGGTGCGTGACGAAGTTTTCCGTTTCGCGGCTGGCAGTTCCGTTACCGATGGCGATGGCCTCTATCTTGTAAGCTTCAATCATTTTGCGGAGTTTCGAAGCCGCTTCGGTTTTCTTGTCTACCGGCGGGTGAGGATAGATGTTTTCATTGTGTACCAGATTGCCTTGTGCATCGAGGCAGACCACCTTACAACCGGTACGAAAGCCGGGATCGATACCCATTACCCGTTTTTGTCCCAAGGGTGGGGCAAGAAGCAGTTGGCGTAGGTTTTCGGCAAAGACCCGGATCGCTTCGTCATCGGCCTGTTCTTTACTGAGGGAGGCAAATTCGGTTTCGATGGAAGGTTTCAGCAGACGGCGGTAGGCATCCTGTACGGCCTCTGCCACCTGGCGGCCGCATTCGTTATTGCTACGGACAAACTGGCGGTCGAGCCGTTCGAGGCATTCGTCATCGTCGGGGGTAATGCTGACTTTCAGCAAACCTTCGGCCTCGGCACGGCGGATGGCCAGCAGGCGATGGGAGGTGCAGCGTTTCAAGGGAGAAGAGAAGTCGAAATAGTCCCGGTATTTGGCGGCCTCTTCGTCTTTACCCTTCACTACTTTAGCGCTGATGACAGCCTGGCGGGCAAAGAGATTGCGCACTGCATTACGGGCACGTTCGTCTTCGCTCACCTGCTCGGCGATAATGTCGCGGGCACCTTTCAGAGCATCCTCTGCGTCTTTGACATCGCCTTTGACGAACGCAGGAATACGGGAGCCCAGGTTGTTCTCGCGCTGCATCATCAGTAGCAGAGCCAGAGGTTCGAGTCCTTTCTGGCGGGCGGCTTCGGCGCGGGTCTTGCGTTTGGGCTTGTAGGGCAGGTAGATATCTTCAAGAGCGGTGGCATCCCAGGTGGCATCGATGCGTTGCCGCAACTCAGGCGTCAGTTTGCCTTGCTCGCCGATGGTGCCGAGAATGGTCTCTTTGCGTTTGGCGAGTTCTGAGAGTTTATCGTACTGCGTTTTGATAGATTCTATCTGCACTTCGTCGAGTCCGCCGGTGATTTCTTTACGGTAGCGGCTGATGAAAGGGATAGTGGCTCCCTCGGCTAACAGCCCGAGAGTATTACTGATCTGCTTTTCCGGCAGGTTGAGTGCTGCCGAAATCATTTTGTGAAAAATTTCCATAAACTATTTTTAGGACATTGAGCGACAAATGTACGCAATAAATCTGCTATAACCATCAACTTTTACTATCTTTGCGGGCATAAAAAAACGGATACACACACTCTAAAACAGATGAATATGCCGGTATCGTTCAAATATATTCTTTATTTACTTCTGTTAGTTATTGGTTGCTGTCCTCCCATGGCAGGACATGCTGCTACCGGTGAGAAACCCATACTGATGATCTGTTCGTACAATCCGGGAGCGTATCCGACTTCTGCCAATGTATCCGACTTTATGGACGAATATCAGAGGTTGGGGGGCAAACGGGGAGTGGTCATTGAAAACATGAACTGTAAGAGTTTCTCAGACTTTCCCCGCTGGAAGGGAGTGATGGAGAATATTCTGGATAAATATCGGGGAAGCCAGGAACCGGCGCTGATCATTCTGTTCGGACAGGAGGCGTGGGCGTCTTATCTGTCGCTGAATGACTCGGTGACAGGAGAAGTGCCGGTAATGTGCGCACTGACCAGCAGGAACGTGGTGCTTTTGCCGGACGACGGGAAAGATCTGGCACACTGGATGCCGGAATCCTCCGATTTTTATGAAGACAGTCTGAAGCACCAGGTATGCGGCGGTTTTCTGTACGAATACGACATCGCGTCGAACATCCGCATGATCCGGGCAATCTATCCCGATACGAAGAACATTGCTTTTATATCCGACAATACTTACGGTGGCGTCACTTTGCAAGCTCATGTGCGAAAGGAAATGAAACAGTTTCCGGATATGAACCTGATTTTGCTGGACGGGCGCGAACATACCATTTATACTATTGTGGATGAACTTCGGAAATTGCCGAAGCATACGGCCGTTCTGTTAGGCACTTGGAGAGTGGACAAGAACGAAGGCTATTTTATGCGCAATGCTACGTATTCGATGATGGAGGCGATTCCGGATGTACCGACGTTTACGGCTACTTCCATCGGTCTGGGTTATTGGGCCGTAGGCGGAGTGGTTCCCGTTTTCCGGACGTTCGGTAAGGGATTGGCGGAGGAGGCGGTCAAGTTGTTGGATAATCCTGAAGATCCGAATATGCGGGTAGAAGTAGTGGGTACGGAAGCGTTGCTGGACAGTAAGAAAGTGAAGGAACAGAAGATAGACGTGGCCGCTCTGCCGATGAAGGTAAAGTTGGTCAATGAATCACCCTCTTTCTATAAACAGTACCGGTATCAGATTTGGGTGGGCGTAGGTGTCCTCTGCATTCTGGTGATAGGATTGCTGGTTTCTATCTATTTCTATCTGCGGACAAAGCGGCTGAAAGACGATCTGGAGCGTTCGCAAGTTGCTTTGTATGAAGCGAAGGACCGGGCGGAGGAGTCGAACCGGCTGAAGAGTGCTTTTCTTGCCAATATGAGTCATGAGATACGAACACCCCTGAATGCGATTGTAGGATTCTCGGATGTGCTGGCTTCGGGTGGGAGCTCGGAAGAGGATCAGCGGAATTATTTCAGAATTATCCAGTCGAACTCCGACCTGCTGTTACGACTGATTAATGATATACTCGATCTGTCGAGGCTGGAGGCGAACAAGGTGATACTGACACCGGAAGACTGCGATGTGGTTCAACTGTGCAGGCAGGCATTATCGTCGGTGGAGATGTCCCGCAGGGAATCGGGTAACCGGTTTGTTTTTGAGACAAAGACCGACTCCTTTGTTCTTCAGACAGATATTCAACGCTTACAGCAAGTGCTTATCAATCTGCTGACCAATGCGGCGAAGTTCACCAAGAATGGTACGATCACATTGCAGTTTGAGGTTGAGAAGGAGAAGAATCGGGTGTTGTTTGCGGTGGCGGATACCGGATGCGGCATTCCGAAGGAGAAACAGAAACAGGTGTTCGAACGGTTCGAGAAGCTGAACGAGTATGCGCAGGGAACCGGATTGGGACTCTCAATCTGTAAACTCACGGTAGATAAATGGGGTGGCGATATCTGGATCGACCCGGATTATGAAGGTGGGGCGAGATTTGTGGTTTCGCACCCGTTATAAGAAAAAGAGACTACCACAGGGTCACACAGAGTCTTACAGAGTTCATTCCCTATTTAAATTCTCCCGGTGGGACTCAGTGTTATTTGGTGGTGAATCAAATTTAAAACATGATTATGATGAAAAGATTGATTTGTATGTATGCTTTCTTGCTCTGCCTGGTATGTGTGTTGCCGGCACAAGAGAGAGAGGTGAAACTGAAAATTGTGCAGACCAGTGATGTACATGGTAATTACTTTCCATATAACTTCATTACACAAAAGGAGTGGGGCGGAAGTCTTGCACGTGTATATGCGTTGGTGCAAAAGAACCGGGAGGTGTATAAAGGAAACCTTATATTGCTGGATAACGGAGATATTCTGCAAGGACAGCCTTCGGCATACTATTATAATTATATAGATACAGTGGCGCCTCACGTATGTGCCGAGATGATGAATTTTATGGGATATGACGCCGGGAACATGGGAAATCATGATGTGGAAACAGGACGCGCTGTATTCGACCGCTGGATTGGTGAGTGCAATTTCCCGGTGCTGGGGGCAAACATCGTTGAAACGGCTACGGGAGAGACTCATCTTCCTCCTTATCGGGTGTTGGAGCGCGACGGAGTGAAGATTGTGGTGCTGGGAATGATTACGCCGGCTATTCCCGCGTGGTTGTCAGAGAATCTGTGGCAGGGACTGCGGTTTGACGATATGGAAGAGACAGCACGGAAGTGGATGAAAGTCATTCGTGAGAAAGAAAATCCGGATCTGGTGATCGGGTTGTTTCATGCCGGACAAGATGCTTTTGTGATGTCAGGCAAGTATAACGAGAATGCTTCGCTGAATGTGGCGAAGAATGTACCGGGATTTGATATGGTGCTGATGGGGCACGACCATGCGCGGGAGTGCAAGAAGGTGGTGAATGTGGCAGGCGACTCCGTACTGGTAATCGATCCGGCAAGCAACGGAATCGTAGTGTCGGACATTGACGTGACTTTAAAGTTGAAAGACGGTAAAGTGGTGAGCAAACAGATAGACGGTGTGCTGACGGATACAAAAGAATACGGAGTCAGCGAGTCCTTTATGAGACATTTCGCATTGCAATACGGGGCGGTTGAGAAGTTTGTATCTAAGAAGATCGGGGTATTTACAGAAGATATGTCTACCCGTCCCGCCTATTTCGGTTCGTCGGCATTTATTGATTTTATCCATTCGTTGCAACTCGATATTTCGGGAGCGGATATTTCGTTTGCCGCTCCGTTATCTTTCGATGCAGAGATAAAGAAAGGAGATATTCGTGTGAGCGACATGTTCAATCTGTATAAGTACGAAAATATGCTTTATGTGATGAAGTTGTCGGGCAAAGAGATTAAAGACTTCCTGGAAGAGTCCTATTATATGTGGACGAACCGGATGAAATCTCCCGAAGACCACTTGTTGTGGCTGAAAGAAAAACGTAGGGCAGGTGCCGAAGACCGGGCTTCGTTCCAGAATTTTAGTTTTAATTTCGATTCGGCTGCGGGAATTATCTACACAGTGGATGTGACCCGACCGAAGGGAGAAAAAGTGACTATTGTCAGTATGGCGGACGGTTCTCCGTTCCGGATGGATCATATCTACAAAGTGGCGCTGAACTCTTATCGTGGCAACGGCGGGGGAGAACTGCTGACAAAAGGATCGGGAATCCCGCAGGAGAAACTGAAAGAGCGTATTATCTTCTCTACGGACAAGGACCTCCGTTTCTATCTGATGCAGTATATCGAGAAGAAAGGTACGCTTGATCCGCGTGCGCTGAACCAATGGAAATTTGTACCGGAAGAGTGGGTGAAACCTGCCGCAGAGAGAGATTATGAATATCTGTTTGGTGGAAAATAAAATAATATGGCTGAAGAACTGACATTTATATCGGGTAGCAAAGAGGAGCAATACCTCTCTTTGCTACCTCAGGTGAGATCCCTGATAGAGGGCGAGGTGGATTTAGTGGCCAATTTGGCCAATGTGGCTGCTGCCCTGAAGGAGGCTTTTGACTTTTTCTGGGTGGGTTTTTATTTGGTGAAGCAGGATCAGTTGGTACTGGGCCCGTTCCAAGGTCCGGTGGCTTGCACGCGTATCCGGAAAGGCAAAGGAGTTTGCGGTACTGCCTGGCAGGAGGGTGCCACGCTGTTGGTGCCGGATGTGGAAGTTTTTCCGGGACATATTGCTTGCAGTTCGTTATCCCGATCGGAAATAGTGGTTCCGCTGATAAAAGACGGTGAGGTATGGGGAGTGCTGGACATAGACAGCGATCTATTGAATTTCTTTGATGAAACAGATCGGAAATATCTGGAAGAAATGTGCGGCTATTTATCAAAATAATGACTATCTTTGCCGCCTCAAAATAAGAGTATAGTAGGTGGGACACATCAAAAAGATTCTATTATCGTTTCTGTTATTGACGCTGTTCGTAACGTACCAGGTAAGCATTACAATGTTTACTCATGTGCATTACGTGAACGGTGTGATGATAGCTCACTCTCATCCCTACAAAGGTACCCACTCGCATACTGCTTCCAACATTATTGTTATTGCACATTTTGCCGCATTCCATTCTTTGGAAGTCGATGTGCATTATGATTTTACACCCGAACGCCCGATTCTGTTCACCGTAGAGATACCGGAGAGTATACCGGTGACGGCCGGAACACATCTGCAGGTGATTTCTTTGCGGGCCCCTCCGGCAGAGTTAGCTTAAAAATGGGGATATGTCAAAATTCGCATTCACCACATAATCGGTGGTGGGCTATGCTCCCCTCTTTTCTTTTACTCATTTACATTTAAATATACTACTGCGAATCAGTATTTGGGAGTGAACATAATGCTTCCAAAAGGCGGGCACTGTGTGTAAGTGTGTTCATGTGGTACTGCTGATTCGTCTTTTATGGCTAACAAAAAAGAATGAAACATTATATAGTTATGCTTGTGCTTGCTTGTGTAAGCATGAGTTCGTATGCGGTCAATCCGATTAAAGAAGGTAATATGATTGCCGGACACGTTATTGTGAAGGGCACTGAAGAAAGTATCCCATTCGCAACAGTGATGATTCTGGGAACCAACCGCGGTGCGGTGTCCAATGAGGAAGGACAATTTGAATTCCGTAAACTGGCTGCCGGTAAATATACGCTCCGTGTACAGGTGATGGGGTATAAAACACAGGAAAAAACAATTACGGTCAGTGCAGAGGCTACGTCCGTAGTTCATTTCCAAATGGAAGAAGTAAGTTTTACGACAGATGAAGTGGTGGTTTCGGCCAACCGGAACGAGGTGAGCCGAAAGGCGGCACCGGTGGTCGTAAACGTGATGAGCGCTAAATTGTTTGAGACGGTGAACTCTACCGATCTGGCTAAATCGTTGAACTTCCAGTCGGGTCTTCGGGTGGAGAACAATTGCCAGAATTGCGGTTTCCCACAGGTACGTATCAATGGGTTGGAAGGTCCTTACTCGCAAATCCTGATTAACAGTCGTCCTATCATCAGCGCTCTCTCGGGAGTGTACGGGCTGGAACAGATTCCGGTAAACATGATCGAACGTGTGGAAGTGGTACGCGGTGGTGGTTCGGCGTTGTTCGGTGCCAATGCCGTAGGAGGAACGATCAATATTATCACGAAAGACCCGATTAATAATTCTTTCCAGGTGGCAAGCACGATGTCTAATATGAATGGCAAGTCGTGGGAGCAATATATGGGAGGAAACGTTTCTTTGGTGGCAAAAGACAATTCGTACGGTATCGCCCTGTACGAGACCTATCGTAACCGGAATCCTTATGATGCCGACGGAGACGGTTTTTCGGAACTCGGTAAGCTAAATATGAATACATTCGGGATGCGTGCTTATTATCGTCCTAACTATTTTAGCCGTATCAATGTGGAGTATCACACGACAAACGAATTCCGGCGGGGAGGAAATAAGTTCAATTTGCAACCCCACGAGGCGGATATTACTGAACAAACGAAACATATCATCAATAGTGGAGGAGTGAGTTACGATCGTTACTGGGGCGAGAAGCATAAAATGTCCGTATACGGTTCTATCCAGCATACGGATCGCAACAGCTATTACGGTGCACAGAAAGACATGAATGCCTATGGTAAGACAAACGATCTGACTTGGGTAGTGGGAGGTATGTATGTGGGCAACATGGACCGCTGTCTTTTTGCTCCGGCTACGTTTACCGGCGGTGTAGAGTATCAGAGCAACTCACTACACGATGTGATGACGGGATATCACCGCGACATGCAGCAGGATGTGCGTATTGCCGGAGGTTTTGTACAGAACGAATGGCGGTTGAACCGCTGGACGATGCTTGTAGGGGCACGTCTGGACAAGCATAACCTGATCGATCATCCGATTTTTAGCCCGCGTGTGAATTTCCTATATAAACCGAGCGATAATTTGCAGGCACGTCTGACATACTCTACCGGATTCCGGGCACCACAAGCATACGATGAAGACTTGCACGTAACGGCTGTGGGGGGTGAAGGAGTACAGATCCGGTTGGCCGACGGACTTCGTGAAGAGCGCTCCAACAGTTTCAGCGGTTCGGTGGATTGGTCGTTCCCGATGGGGCACTGGCAGTCAAACATTCTTCTCGAAGGGTTTTATACGGATTTACATCATGTATTTGTGCTCGAAGATATCGGTGAGGACCAAAATGGAGATAAGATAAAAGAGCGCCGGAACGGCAGCGGGGCCAAAGTATATGGTGTCAATCTGGATGCAAAGGTAGCCCACGGACGCGAAGCGCAGTTGCAGTTGGGATTTACGGTGCAGCGCAGCAGATATAACCGGGCGGAAGTATGGACCAGTGAAGGAGAAGAAGAGCAGACTACGAAACGCATGCCCCGTACGCCGGACTACTACGGTTATTTCACTTTTACGTCGGCACCATTAAAGAATTTCGATTTCTCGCTTTCGGGTACTTATACCGGTAAGATGATTGTGCCGCACATGGCCGGATACATCGAGAAGTCACGCATGGAGCACACTCCGCAATTCATGGATCTCAACCTGAAACTGAATTATACTTTTGTGCTGAAAGATCATATCAAAATGCAGGTAAACGGAGGAGTACAGAATATATTTAATAGCTTCCAGAAGGATCTGGACAAGGGAGAATTCCGGGATGCAGGTTACTTCTACGGACCGACTCAGCCGAGGACTTATTTTGTGGGGATAAAGATTATGAACTAAGTTTCTGATTTTATTCATATCTTTGTGATATCACATTTGAATTCTAAAAACAGAAGACCATGAATAAAGAAGTAGATCTTTCAGTATCCTGCCTTGGTAAGGTGAAAGAGCTGAAATATGATGTTATTATTTTGCCGTGGGGAGCTACGGAACCCCATAATTTACATTTGCCGTATCTCACCGATTGCATTCTCCCCCATGATATTGCTGTGGAGGCAGCCGAACTGGCACTTAGCCGTTCGGGTGTCCGTTGCATGGTGATGCCGCCCGTACCTTTCGGAGCGCATAATCCCGGGCAGCGTGAATTGCCGTTCTGTATCCATACCCGATATGCCACCCAGCAGGCTATTCTGGAAGACATCGTATCGTCCCTTCATGTACAAGGATTTCGTAAGCTGTTGATTTTGAGTGGACACGGAGGGAATAATTTTAAAGGGATGATTCGTGACCTTGCTTTTGAATATCCCGACTTTCTGATTGCTGCCGCAAACTGGTTTGAGGTGGTGTCGCCCAAAGGCTATTTTGAAGCGGAGATTGACGACCATGCCGGAGAATCGGAAACTTCCGTGATGATGCACTATCATCCGGAACTGGTGAATCTGGCTGAGGCCGGTGATGGTGAATCGAAACCGTTTGCCATTGCTTCGCTGAACGAAAAAGTAGCTTGGGCACCTCGCCATTGGGATAAAGCAACAGTAGACAGTGGTGTAGGAAACCCGAAAAAAGCAACAGCGGAAAAAGGAGAGCGTTATGTGAAACCGATCGTAGAGAAACTCGCCGGACTTTTTGAAGAAATGGCACAGCATGATCTATATGAATGATGGAAAGTGTCTGATAAAAAACAGGCAGCGTCAAATAGTTGACGCTGCCTGTTTTTTTAATTGTTACCTAAAAACTAATCTTTATTCCTATAAAAAACAACCTATTTATTAACTGCTGCAAAAATACAGCATGTAGTTGAATTACGTTTTGATATAAATCAAAAAATGTTTTTTACAGTACTCCCGAACGAACACGACTGAGTGTTTCCGGGGTCATCAGCAGGTAGGATGCAATGTGTGATAACGGAGCTCGTTTGATGATCTCCGGATGATGGTGCAAGAGTAGGTTGTAGCGTTCGCGTGCTGTTTCGAAACGCCATGAATCGGCCTTTATTTGCGATACGATGAGTGAGTATTCCAGTACCTTACGATAGAAAGCATTGATTTCTTTGGATTGTTCCAGCAACTTTTGCAGGACGTCATAAGGGAGCATATATACTACCGCCGGTTCCAATGCTTCAGCCATCAGGTGGGTAGGTTCTTGTTTTAACAGGCTTTCGATGCACATCAGGATACATCCTTCGTATGAGAAGTGCTCGGTGACATCTTTTCCGTTTTTATAATAAAATTGCCGCAACATCCCTTTACCGACAAAAACCATGTGGCGGCTTATTTGTCCTTCGTTCAACAACATTTCACCCTTTTCCAGCTCTTTGCGTATCAAGACCTGTGCCAGTAGTTCTCGTCCCTCTCTGTTCATCTCCGGATATCTGGAGTTTACAACAATATCCACTGTCTCTTTCAGGTTTTCCATTATGTTATATATTGATAAGTTATTATAGATTGCGGGGCAAAAGTACGAAAATCGGTTGATATAAATCAATTTTTCAAAGTAAAAAGATTCGTTTTACTCCGATGTCCGGCCGGAGGAAGAAGTGTATGAAAAAAAAGTTCTCTCCTTTAACATTTGAAACTTAGCTGGTTAACTTATTTCGCATAAAATCCTTGAAAAAAATGTTGCAGAAAGATTTGCGTAGTTCAAAAGTTCCCTCTATCTTTGCATCGCATTTGAGAGGAAATGCGGTTAAAAAGGAAGTTTGGGTGAGTGGCTGAAACCACCAGTTTGCTAAACTGACGTACGGGTAACCGTACCGGGGGTTCGAATCCCCCAGCTTCCGCACCAAATCTCAACTTTAAGATGACAAAGAAGAGCTGAGTTTATTGCTTAGCTCTTTTTTGAATCTAATTTTCAATCGGGTGGGTTCGTCTAACGGTTAGGACACATGCCTCTCACGCATGTAATACGAGTTCGATTCTCGTACCCACTACTATCTGATAATTAGCCTTTTACGGTAGCGTAAAAGGCTTTTTTATTGCATCTTGGTTATGAATGATAAATATGAAGAGAGGCTTGGTACGGACCGTATGTTGCCACTTGTGTTCAGGATGGCACTTCCTGCGGTAATTGCACAAATCGTAAATTTGCTCTATAATATTGTGGACCGCATCTATATCGGGCATATCCCGGGAATCGGTACTCAAGCACTTGCAGGTATCGGGGTGGCAGGTTCTCTGATTATTTTGATTTCAGCTTTTTCGGCTATTGTGGCCGGGGGAGGTGCGCCTCTTGCAGCCATAGCGTTAGGGCAGGGCAACCGTACCCATGCCGGAAAAATATTGGGTAATGGCTTCGTGTTATTGCTGTTTTTTACACTTCTGACGTCCGGCTTATCTTATTTGTTTATGGAACCGATTCTTTTGTTTACCGGTGCTTCGGAACAGACGCTCGGGTACGCAACGGCTTATCTTTCGATTTATCTTATCGGTACCCTTTTTGTCGAAGTCTCTGTCGGGCTGAATACTTTTATTAATACACAGGGACGTCCCGGCATCGCTATGCTGTCGATTGTTATTGGAGCGTTGCTTAATATCTTGCTCGATCCTCTGTTTATTTTTGTCTTTGATTGGGGAGTGAAAGGAGCTGCGCTTGCCACTATTATTTCACAGGCTTGCAGTGCTGGCTGGGTATTGTTCTTTCTGACATCCCGGCGTGCTTCTTTGCGGCTCGAGCCTCGTTATATGAGGTTGGACCGGAAGGTTGTTGGAGCTATATTGGCGTTGGGAGCCTCACCGTTTATCATGGCAAGTACCGAAAGCTTGGTAGGATTTGTGCTGAACGGTTCATTGAAGACATTCGGTGATATCTATGTGAGTGCATTGACAATCATGCAGAGTGCCATGCTTTTTGTCAGTGTTCCCCTTGCCGGTTTCGCATTGGGATTCGTACCCATCGTAAGTTATAATTATGGTCATGGAAACCGAGAAAGAGTGAAGGAATGCTTCAAAATAGTGATGACCTTTATGTTTCTGTTCAATCTCGTTTTGATCCTGCTGATGATTTTGTTTCCCTCTGTGATTGCTTCGGCCTTTACTTCTGACGAAAAGTTGATAGAAACCGTAGTGCAGGTGATGCCTGTCTTTTTGGCGGGGATGACTATTTTCGGGTTGCAGCGTGCGTGCCAGAATATGTTTGTCGCATTGGGGCAGGCCAAGGTTTCTATCTTTATTGCATTACTTCGTAAGGTGATCCTGTTGATTCCCCTGGCCCTTATGCTTCCATACCTGATGGGAGTGATGGGGGTATATGCTGCCGAAGCAATATCGGATGCTGCGGCAGCCATTTGTTGTACGGTCATCTTTGCGGTTCAGTTCCCAAGGATCATGAATAAATTGACGGTCCGTTCCTGACGAAATCCTGTAACACAACAAGGGGAGGCGTCAAGAGTAGATTTACACTAAGTAAGCTTCCAGGCAATGGCTTCATAAGGCCGTAACCACAGCCTGTTACCATGCAATACGGCCGGATACTTTTTATCTTCATAATTATGTAAGATGACAGTCGCTTTTCCATCCATACCCGTTGTCGTCATTCGGAGAAGTATAAATGGGGATTTCTTTCTACAAGCACCTTTTAGCAGGAAGATGTTCTTAAATTCTTATGAAACAGTAGTGTACAGAAGGAGGGAGAGGGTGGTCAGGATAGTCTGAAGCTGATCCGGAGGAAAGGGCATAAAAAAAGGCTACTCTCACGAGCAACCAATCTTTGTTAACCTTAAATCTAATACTATGAAAAATACATTGCAAATATACGGATTTGGAGAATATCGGCAAATTATCCGGGTATAAATCGTGATTTTGTAACGTTATTTAGCGAATTTGTTTTTCTTGTTAACATTTGATATGTCCTTTTTAGAGCTTTCTGCCTTCTTTGTCCTGTTTCCCTCTTTTATTTAGGCGATTCCCTCTGCAGATGTAGGTTTTTTCTTTTCATGCAAATCATTTCTTTCCCTACTTTTGTTCACATCAAACTGATATAACTAAAAACTATACGATATGAAGACTTTAACTTTTAAATACTTAAAATTGTTTCTGCTGGCAGTGGCAATGATAAATCTTACTTCTTGTGAGATTGAGATAGATGACTTTTATGATGATGACAATATCGGTGGTTCGTACTATAATAAATCCCTTGATCTTTGCAGTCGTCCCTGGGCAGATACGTTTTATGATGCCGACGGGAACTATTGCTATCAGGAACTGAATTTTTATCTCGATCGCCATGGAGAAGATTATATCCGGGTGGAATATCCCAACGGACGTTATTCCGAATCGGTGTACTCCTTTACCTGGAATTGGGAGGACCGTTCGCAATACTCCCTTCGGATGGTATATGGTCCCGGTGATGTCTCTTATCTCGACGATGTCTGGATTCGGGGGAATGTGCTGAGCGGATACCTGGATGGACACGATAATTATGTTGACTTTACCGGAGTGAGATAACCTAAACTTTTATATAGATAATTGCAGGCGGATTGATATATTCTTGATATATGTCAATCCGTCTTTTCAGTGTTTTTAGATACCTTTGCAGCCCGAAACGGATAAGGTAAAATGACACACAGAATTCAACAGGAAAGCATAAAGAGACGTCTGGCAAAACTGGCTGCTCCTATTTTTATTGAGACATTACTGATTATGATGCTGGGAGCGGTGGACACCATTATGTTGAGCCGTCACTCTGACAATAGTGTAGCCGCTGTCGGAGTTGTCAACCAGATTATTATGCTGACCTTTTTGGTGTTTGAGGTGATCAACCTGGGAACATCCGTACTTTGCTCGCAATACCTCGGCGCAAGGCTTGAAAAGAAGGTGGTTCAGGTAGTGGGGGTGTCGTTGCTTGTCAATTTGTTGGTTGGTGGAATAATCAGCCTTATTCTGTTTACAATGGCCCGCACCATTCTGCAATGGATGGGCTTGGGTCCGGAACTGATGGCCGACGGTATGGATTACATGCGTATCGTGGGTGCATTCGCTTTTTTCCAGGCTATTTCTCTCACTCTTTCCGCTTCATTGCGCAGTGCCAATAAAGCCATATATCCGATGTTGGTGACGGTAGTAGTCAATATTCTTAATATTATCGGTAATTATTCGCTGATTTTCGGTAAGTTCGGCTGTCCCGAACTCGGGGTGGAAGGGGCGGCTATTTCTACAGCCTTCAGCCGTGGAGTATCTATGGTGATTCTGTTTGTCATTCTGTTCCGCAAACACATTCATCGTTTCCCGTTGGCCTACTTCCGTCCGTTTCCTTTTATCGAATTGAAGAATTTGATGCGGGTCGGTCTGCCTTCTGCCGGAGAGCAGCTCTCGTACAGTTCATCGCAAGTGGTCATTACTTTTTTTATCAATATGCTTGGAGTCGAGGCGCTGGCTACCCGTACTTATTGTGTCAACATTATCATGTTCGTCTATTTATTCAGCATCTCCATGGCCCAGGGAGGAGCTATCTGTATCGGACATTTGATAGGGGAGAAGAAACCTCATGCAGCTTTTCTGCTCGGTAAGTACGTCATGAAGAAATCCGTAATGATTACGCTGATTCTTTCCGGTATTATTGCCGCTTCCGGGCATGCCATACTGAGTTGGCTGACTTCCAATCCGGAGATCATCCGTATGGGAGTGATTGTATTGCTGATCGATGTGGTGCTCGAGATAGGGCGTCCCATTAATATTTTTGCGACGAATGCCCTCCGTGCGGCAGGTGATGTGAATTATCCTTTCTATGTAGGATTGGTTGTGATGTGGAGTGTGGCTGTCGGCATAGGTTATTTATTTGGAATTTATTGGGCTTGGGGCATTTGCGGCATGTGGGTTGCCTTTGCTCTCGATGAAAACATTCGTGGAATTATCTTTGTCCGTCGTTGGTATGGGATGAAGTGGGTGAATAAAAGCTTTGTGAGGTCATAAATAGTTGCTATCTTTGCCGACGCTAATGCATCCTTATGCGTTTAACGGATACATTGGCTTATGGATACATTGGTAAATTATTCACATGGAGTGGTTATATAGTCTCTTTATCGAACATTCTGCTTTGCAGGCAGTTGTCGTTCTTTCCCTGATTTCCGCCATTGGGCTCGGATTGGGCAAAATTCATGTTTGTGGCATTTCGCTTGGCGTTACCTTTGTCTTTTTTGCCGGCATTCTGGCCGGGCACTTCGGATTGTCCATTGATCCGCAGATGCTGAATTACGCCGAGAGTTTCGGGCTCATTATCTTTGTATATGCCTTGGGGTTGCAGGTTGGTCCCGGCTTTTTCAGCTCATTTCGCAAGGGAGGGGTTACGTTGAATATGCTTGCCATCGCAGTAGTGATTCTGGGTACGTTTCTTGCGGTTGTTTGCAGCTATACCACCGGAGTTTCGTTACCCAATATGGTAGGCATTCTGTGTGGTGCCACCACTAACACTCCGGCTTTGGGAGCAGCCCAGCAGACGCTGAAACAGATGGGGCTTGAAAGCAGTACACCAGCTTTGGGATGTGCCGTGGCCTATCCTCTCGGAGTGATCGGGGTGATTCTGGCAGTTCTGTTGATCCGTAAATTGCTGGTACGCCGGGAAGATCTTGAAGTACAGGAGAAAGACGATGCCAACAAAACCTATATTGCCGCTTTTCAGGTACACAACCCTGCTATTTTTAATAAAAGCATTAAGGATATCGCTCATATGAGTTATCCAAAATTCGTCATTTCCCGTTTGTGGAGAGACGGCAATGTCAGTATTCCCACTTCCGAAAAGATTATAAAAGAAGGCGACCGCTTATTGGTTGTTACATCCGAAAAAGACGCATTGGCCCTTACCGTACTGTTCGGTGAACAGGAGAATACGGATTGGAACAAGGAAGATATCGATTGGAATGCTATCGACAGCCAATTGATTTCGCAACGCATCGTCGTCACCCGTCCCGAATTGAACGGGAAGAAGTTGGGAGCTCTTCGTCTGCGCAATCATTACGGAATCAATATCAGCCGTGTCTATCGTTCCGGGGTGCAATTGTTGGCTACTCCCGAACTTACCTTGCAGTTGGGTGACCGTCTGACAGTGGTCGGCGAAGCGGCTGCCATCCAGAATGTGGAGAAGGTACTTGGAAATGCCATCAAAAGCTTGAAAGAACCCAATCTTGTGGCTGTATTTGTCGGTATCATCCTGGGATTGGCCCTGGGAGCCGTACCTTTCTCAATTCCCGGTATCAGTACTCCTGTCCGGCTCGGACTTGCAGGCGGCCCTATTATTGTAGGCATCCTGATCGGGACCTTTGGACCCCGTTTGCACATGATCACCTATACCACTCGCAGTGCCAATCTGATGCTCCGTGCCTTGGGGCTGTCCCTTTATCTTGCCTGCCTTGGGTTGGATGCAGGTGCCCATTTCTTCGATACGGTATTCCGTCCCGAAGGACTTTTATGGATCGGCCTGGGCTTTGGGCTGACCCTCGTGCCTACGGTGCTTGTGGGGTTCTTTGCTTTTAAGATTATGAAGATCGATTTTGGCAGCGTTTCCGGTATGTTGTGTGGCAGTATGGCCAATCCGATGGCATTGAATTACGCCAATGATACCATCCCCGGAGATAATCCGTCGGTAGCTTATGCTACGGTCTATCCGTTGAGTATGTTCCTTCGCGTCATTATAGCCCAGGTGCTGCTCATGTTTCTTCTATAGCCATTCGGGCGAAATTTATAAATTGTAAATCGTAAAATCGTAAATTATATGACTGCTCAAAGTAATATAACCCCCGAAAGTATCGTTGCCGATCTGCGTTATCTGCAACTGCTTTCACGTAGTTTCCCTACCATTGCCGCTGCCAGTACAGAGATTATCAATCTTGAAGCCATCCTGAATCTTCCGAAAGGGACCGAACACTTTCTGACCGATATACATGGCGAGTATGAAGCTTTTCAGCATGTACTGAAAAATGCTTCGGGAGCGGTGAAGCGGAAAGTGAACGAAATATTCGGCCATACTCTCCGTGAGATCGAGAAGAAAGAACTCTGTACGCTTATTTATTATCCGGAAGAGAAACTCCAATTGATTAAAGCAACCGAAACCGATATCGACGATTGGTACCTGATCACTCTCAATCAGCTGGTAAAGGTCTGCCAGAACGTATCATCCAAATATACCCGTTCGAAGGTTCGCAAATCATTGCCGGCCGAGTTCTCCTATATCATCCAGGAGCTACTTCACGAATCGACCATCGAGCCCAATAAACATGCTTATATCAATGTGATTATCAGTACCATTATTTCCACTCGCCGCGCTGACGACTTTATCATTGCCATGTGTAATCTGATACAGCGTCTTACGATCGATTCACTCCATATCGTGGGTGATATCTACGATCGTGGTCCGGGTGCCCATATCATAATGGATACTTTGTGTGATTATCACAATTTCGATATCCAATGGGGAAATCACGATATCCTCTGGATGGGTGCAGCATCGGGTAATGAAGCTTGTATGGCCAACGTGATCCGTCTCTCGATGCGTTACGGCAATCTGGGGACATTGGAAGATGGGTATGGCATCAATCTTTTGCCTCTTGCCACTTTTGCGATGGATACTTATGCGGATGATCCCTGTACCATCTTTGCACCTAAGACCAACTTTGCTGATTCTACTTATAACGAGAAGACCTTGAGGCTGATAACCCAGATGCATAAAGCTATTACCATCATTCAGTTTAAGCTGGAGGCAAACATTATTAATCGTCGTCCGGAGTTCGGAATGGGGGGTCGCAAGTTGCTTGAGAAAATTGACTTTGAACGGGGAGTATTTGTCTATGAAGGCAAAGAATATCCGTTGCGCGATACCAACTTCCCTACGGTAGATCCTGCAGAACCTTATCGTCTGACTGATGAAGAGCAGGAATTGATAGAAAAGATACATTACTCGTTTATGAACAGCGAGAAACTCAAAAAACACATGCGTTGCCTCTTTACCTATGGAGGTATGTATCTGGTGTGCAATTCCAATTTGCTTTATCATGCCTCTGTGCCTCTCAACGAGGATGGAAGTTTCAAGCACGTGAATATCTGCGGTAAAGAGTATTGGGGGAAGAACTTGCTGGACAAGATAGACCAATTGATTCGTACGGCTTATTTTGATGAAGATGATGAAGAAGAGAAACGCTTTGCCATGGATTACATCTGGTATCTGTGGTGCGGACCGGATGCCCCTTCGTTCGACAAAGACAAGATGGCTACGTTCGAACGTTATTTCATTGCGGATAAGAGCCTGCATAAAGAGACGAAAGGATATTATTATGCTTTGCGTAACAAAGAAGAAATTTGTGACCGGATTCTTGAAGAATTCGGAGTGACAGGGCAGCATACTCATATCATCAACGGTCATGTGCCGGTAAAGACCATTAAAGGCGAGCAGCCGATGAAAGCCGGTGGAAAATTGTTGGTCATCGACGGTGGTTTTTCGAAAGCTTATCAGCCGGAGACCGGTATTGCCGGATATACGCTGGTATATCATTCACATGGTTTGCAGTTGGTGCAGCATGACCCTTTCCAGTCTACACAGAAAGCCATCGAAGAGGGACAGGACATTAAGTCGACTACCTTCGTCATCGAGTTCAATTCACAACGAATGATGGTGAAAGATACCGATAAGGGAAAAGAGCTCGTAACGCAAATTCTGGATTTAAAGAAGTTGTTGGTAGCATACCGGATCGGTTTGATAAAGGAGAAGGTCTGATCAGGTTCACCACAGAATAACACAGCGTCTCACAGAGGAATAATTTTAATATAAACTCTGTGAGACGCTGTGTCGTTTGGCTGTGAATCAATTAGAACAGAACCACTCCTGCTTCCGCAATCACGCCTTTGTCGTAGGTCCTGGCTTTGTTATAGTAACGGCTGCCACCGTATCCGCCTGTGACGAACAGACCGAATTTATCCGTAAACCGATACTCCAGGTTGAGGCGTGCCTGCAAGGCATAAAGACGTGCCGGAATGCCTTCCACCTTTTTATTCCGGAATGTTTCGATGTGCTGATAGCCTAAATCACCGCTTACAAACAAGTTTCTGTAGAGTGGAAGTTCAAGGCCTGCCCGATAGAATAATGCCGCAGAAAATTTATCGTCAAAATCAAGATAGTGTGTGCCTCCACCGAGGATAGTGTAGAAGAGTTTGTTCTTGAAACGTGCACCTACATTGATTTTGGTGCTGTTTCCTCCGAATACCATTAACTGTACCTTGGTCTGTGGGTTGGCATTGACCAGTCCCAGCTGAAGTCCTTTCATATCCTCCTTATGATAGTTGAACAGTCCGATCTGCAAACCTTTTGCCTTAGAGGCAAAATTGAACAGTCCCAATTGCACTCCGTTCATTTGTCCTCCGGTTACATTGGCAAGTCCGGAAAGTTGCAGTCCGTTCATTTCTTCTCCTACCACGTTGAGCAATCCCGACATCATAAGTCCGTCATATTCCTCACCGGTTACGTTGGCAAGGCCTGCCAATTGTACACCTGCGGCTTTATCGCCTGTGATATTCATGATACCACTCATCATCAGTCCGCGCATATTGTCTCCGGCAATGTTGCTTAAACCCGTAATCAGTACACCCTTTGCTTTGTTTCCGGTGATGTTGACAAGTCCCGAAACAGACAATCCTGCCAGATTGTTGCCGTTTACGTTACTGATACCTCCAATCTGCACTCCATGCATGCTTCCTCCCGCAAGGTTGGCCAATCCGGAAATCTGCACACCGTTCATATTGTTCTGTACCATACTTCCGAAGGCATTGAAGCCTACACCGTGCAACTTATGCATTGCCGAGAAAAGCCCCAGGTTGACATATGTAGTCTGTGTACTGTCAAGTGGTTGCGTACATGCTTTTTTCCATAAAGAAAGATTGATTCCCCCACTTTTGTTTCCGCCTTTATTCTGTGCAGGCAGACAGACTGCAGCCGAAAGAAGAGCTGCTACAAGAATTATTTTCTTCATAAGCTAAATTTTTAGAACGCAAATTACGCAGATTTGCACGGATTATCCTATTAAAATCTATGCAAATCTGCGTAATCGATGTTTTTTTAAGAAAAATAGAGACTGCTTTTATCCTTTTGCCTCTTGATATAAGAAGCGTTTGATACTCTTCTTCGGAGTCTTTTCAAACTCTTCCGGATAGATTTTCATTTTCGAGATCTGGCTGTAGGCAGGAAGCATTTCGTTCAAGGTAACCCGGTTTTCTTCCATCACCCGTTCCATGTCTTCATTTTTCAGACCATGCGCAAAGGCTTCGTCAAAATCCGGATAAACCAGTCCCACCAGTTTGTCATTCTGCTGTACGATAATACTTTCGGCCACGTACGGCAGATTGTTCAGCTTATCTTCTATTTCTTCCGGATAGATATTTTGTCCGCTGGCACTCAATAACATATTCTTGCTGCGTCCCTTAATTGTGATGTTGCCTTCAGCATCTTCTAGGGCAAGGTCGCCGGTATGTAACCATCCGTCTTTATCGATCACTTGGGCGGTAGCCTCTTCATTCTTATAGTAGCCTAACATTACGTTCGGACCTTTGCAGACAATTTCGCCTACTACGTTTTCCGGATCGGGTGAAAGGACTTTCACTTCCATGTTGAGTGCTGCTTTTCCACATGATCCCGGTTTGAAGCGTTTCCAGTCTTCATAACAAATGATAGGACCGCACTCGGTCATACCATAGCCCACTGTATAAGGGAAGTCGATCATTCTCAGGAATTGTTCCACCTCCTGGTTGAAGGCGGCTCCACCTACAATGACAGCTTCAAAGTTGCCGCCAAAGCCTTTTATCATCTCTTCGCGTACCGTTGCTTTAATCTTATCATTGATAATCGGCACTTTAAGCAGCAGCTTCATGGTAGGAGTCTCCAACTTCGGAAGTACGCTCTTCTTGATGATCTTTTCAATAATCAGCGGAACAGCCACGATCAGATTGGGTTTCACGTCGGCAAACGCTTGGAAGATAATCTTCGGGCTCGGCATGCGGGTGAGGAAGTAAATCTGGCAACCTACCGCAAATTCATACAGGAACTCGAAGGCCAGTCCGTACATGTGTGCCATCGGCAGCATGGATACAATCTTATCACCTGCTTTCAGTGGAAGTACCTCGAAAGCGAAAGCCGTATTCGACCATAAGCTGCGATAGGGGAGCATTACACCTTTTGAATAGCTGGTGGTTCCCGAGGTATAGTTGATAACAGCCAATTCTTCAGGCTGATCCTTATGATATTCGATATGTTCCTTACGGAAATTTTTGGGGAATTTCTTGCCGAACATTTCGTTGAGGTGTTCACGTGCGTGAGTCAGTCGTTCGCTACGTGATACCAATAACGTAAAATCGTTCATCATCAGGATACCTTCAAGCAACGGCATGGCAGACTCATTGAGGTTTTCCCAGACCACGTCTCCTACAAACAGGAGTTTGGCCTCCGAGTGATTGACGATGTTGTGTACGTTATCAGCTTTGAATTCGTGTAAGATGGGGACGATAACCGCTCCATAAGTGAGAGTCGCGAGGAAAGTAACTCCCCAATGGGAACTATTTCTTCCGCAAACGGCTATTTTGTCTCCTTTGCGGATTCCGCTTTCTTCAAAGATGATGTGGAGCTTTTCTATTTTGCGGGCTACGTCTTTATACTGTAGGGTGGCACCTTTATAATCTGTCAGGGCGTCCAGATCCCAATTATTCTTAATACTATTTTCAATGTAAGCTATAAAACTTTGTTCCATTGTTTTTTGCACATTTGATGATAAATTGTGCAAATATAGCTATTTAATTGAGATTTGAAAGCTTGGAAGCTATTTAAATTTTTCTTTTGCAGGTTTCACTGTATTCACTACAGGGTACACGGAGGACATAGAAGTTCTGTTTTCTTTTCTATTTTATCACTCTGTATCCTCCTATGCCCTCTGTGGTGAATGATTATCCCAGATACCACTCGTACATTCTCTGTACCCCCTCTTCAATATCAATCTTATGATGCCATCCGAGGTTGTGCAATTTCGACGGATCGGTAAGTTTTCGCATGGTTCCGTCCGGTTTACTGCTGTCAAAAGTCAGTTTACCCTGATAGCCGACTGTATTTACAATCAGTCCGGCCAGTTCGCGGATTGTAATTTCTTTGCCGGTACCTATATTGATGTGGCAGTTGCGGATGTCTTTTGCACCGGCTTTGTAGGTATCTTTGAAGTCCACATGTTCCATTACGAAGACACTGGCATCTGCCATTTCTTCACTCCAAAGAAATTCCCTTAGAGGCGTTCCTGTTCCCCAAAGTGTCACCTCCGTTTCAGTAATGCCGTATTTCCGGAGAATCCGGAGGATTTCTTCGTTGGAGTTGGCACCACTGATGCCTTCTACCGGACGCAGGTTCATATCTTTACGCACGGCCTCCCAATCTCCTTTTTTCAAGCAGTGTGCCAAGTGAATTTTACGGATCATGGCAGGCAGCACATGACTGCGTTCCAAGTCAAAGTTATCGTTCGGCCCATACAGGTTGGTCGGCATCACGGCGATGTAGTTCGTTCCATATTGCAGGTTGAAGCTTTCGCACATTTTCAGTCCGGCTATTTTGGCTATGGCATAAGGTTCATTGGTATATTCCAGTGGAGAAGTGAGCAAGACGTCCTCTTTCATCGGCTGTTCGGCATCCCTCGGATAGATGCAGGTACTGCCCAGAAAGAGCAGTTTTTTCACCTGATGCCGGAAACTTTCTCCGATCACGTTCTGCTGTATCTGTAAGTTCTTATAGATAAAGTCCGCACGGTAGATACTATTGGCCATGATCCCTCCGACAAAAGCGGCAGCCAAAAACACGTACTCCGGCATTTCCTCATCAAAAAACTGCTTTACGGCCGCACCGTCCAATAAGTCCAGTTCCTTATGTGTGCGTCCCACCAGATTCGTATACCCCTTTTCCTGCAGGTTTTTCCATATAGCCGAACCCACCAGTCCGTGGTGTCCGGCTACATAAATTTTTGCGTTTTTATCCATTCTGTCAATCATGTTTAGTCGCAATCATTCTTTTCACTTTGGCCATATCGTGGCGTACCATGATTTTTACCAGTTCCGGGAATGGTGTTTTGCATGGATTCCATCCCAATACGGTTCTGGCTTTGGTTGGGTTACCGAGCAATTGTTCCACTTCGGCAGGGCGGAAGTATTTCGGGTCGACCTCTACCAGTACTTTGCCGGTGGCCGTGTCGATTCCTTTCTCATTGACGCCTTCGCCTTCCCAACGCAGGTTGATGCCTATTTCGGCAAATGCCAGTGTACAGAATTCGCGGACGGTATGCATTTCGCCGGTAGCGATTACGAAATCTTCGGGTACGTCATGTTGCAGGATCAGCCACATACATTCTACATAATCTTTGGCATAGCCCCAGTCACGCTTGGCATCCAGGTTACCCAAATATAATTTATCCTGTTCGCCTTGTGCGATGCGTGCTGCTGCCAGCGTGATCTTACGGGTTACGAAAGTCTCGCCACGGCGTTCACTCTCGTGATTGAATAAGATACCGTTTACGGCAAACATTCCGTAACTTTCACGATAGTTCTTAGTGATCCAGAAACCGTATTGCTTGGCTACTCCATACGGAGAACGCGGATAGAACGGAGTCGTTTCGCTTTGCGGCACTTCCTGTACTTTTCCGTAGAGTTCGGAAGTGGAAGCCTGGTAGATGCGTGTCTGTTTTTCCAGTCCCAGGATGCGGACAGCTTCAAGCATACGCAATGTACCGAGTGCATCCGCCTCGGCGGTATATTCCGGTACGTCGAACGATACTTTTACGTGGCTTTGTGCCGCCAGGTTGTATATTTCGTCGGGTTGTACTTGCTGGATGATGCGGATCAGTGAACTTGAGTCGGTCATATCTCCGTAGTGCAGGTTGACTGTACGTTTCTGTTTCATATCGCGCACCCATTCATCAAAGTACAAGTGTTCGATCCGGCCTGTATTGAAAGAAGATGAACGGCGTAGGATGCCGTGTACTTCGTAACCTTTCTGAAGAAGAAACTCGGCGAGGAATGAACCATCCTGTCCGGTAATACCTGAAATAAGAGCTTTTTTCATGTCTATTGTTTTGAGTTTATAATCTTTTTGACGATGCAATATTCGGTATTTTCATAAGAACGGGCAATCTATCTGCTGAATTATTTTCTTTTTTCAACGGAAAAAACTTATCTTTGCTGTAATTTATTAAAATAGAAATGAATATCATGCTTTTTAATATTAAAATATCTATTCTATTTTATATAATGAATTTTATTTTAAATAAATTCGTATATGAATGATATATTTGATGAATTGGTATCATCCAACTATTGGAATGGAAAACTTCCGAAAGTGGAATTTGCCCGTAAAAGTTACACAAACCGTATATTCGGGTATGTAGGTAACCGCCTTGTAAAGGTCCTGACCGGACAGAGAGGGGTAGGTAAAGGATGCCTGTTGCGGCAGATCATCTATCAGTTGATTGCCGATGGTGTTTCATCACGGAACATTCTATATATAAGTAAGAAGTTCACAGATTCGGGCGTACTTTCCGGATATCGTGATCTGGACGACTTGCTTTTTATCTATCGTGAGAAAATCCATCCGGTAGGTAAAGTCTATATTTTTATTGAAGAAATACAAAAAGTGGAGGGCTGGGAACATTTTGTCCATTCCCATTCACAGGACTTTGTAGATACTTGCGAGCTGTTTATCAGTGGTTCCAACCAGGATATGCTTTCGGGTGAAGCCGAGAAGCTTTTGGCCAGACATTACGTCAGTTTTGAGATATTTCCCTTTAGCTTTTCCGAGCACAGGATATTGGAGAGGGTAGAGGCTACCGGCAAAAATTACGCGGAATATATGGGTAAGGGGGCACTACCCATTCTTTTCAATCTTCCGGATGCGGAGGCCGGATGGAAAGCCATTTCCGCTCTCCGCGATACGATTCTGTTTCGTGATATCATCCGTCGATATCGGATTAAGGATGCCCGCCTGCTCGAAGATGTGTTCGTCTATTTGTGCACCCATCTCGCTGAGTTGATTACCATCGGTCAGCTGGTCAGTCACTTTGCTGCCCAGAACCGGAAGACGAGTTATGATACGGTTGCCAATTATATCTGCTATCTGGAAGACACCTCTCTGATTCATCGCGTGGAACGTTATCAGATCCGCAGCAAAGAGATTCTTCTAGGTAGCTGCAAATACTATATTAACGATTGGTCATTCATGCGCCATCTGTATCCTTTTTTTGCCGGTTCCCGAAAATCCTGCTTTGAGAACCAGGTTTATCTGGAACTGCGGCGTGCCGGATATACCGTTTTTGTAGGTGTGCTTCGAGGAGGCAAACTGGTCGATTTTGTTGGCAGGAAGAAAGACCGCATTGTGTATTTGCAATGTGCACCTCTGCTCAATGATGATTTTCAAGTGGAGCAAATGTACAACACGCTGGAGATGATACAAGACAATTATGAAAAGTGGGTCGTTTCTATGGACGATACCACATTGCCCTCCAAAGAAGGGATTCGTCACATACAAGTCTGGCAACTGCCTGAAATACTATAGTCTGACAATCTTTTTTGATTGCTTTGATGTCCGGATGATGCCGTTTACGAAGTTAACATCTTGTTGTTTACGAAGTTAATATCATAATTTTACGAAGTTAAAATCGTATCTTCGGGAAGTTAACTTCCTGAAGTCACGATTTTAACTTCGTATTAGTGCTTTTTGAATCGCTTTTCAATCCCTTGAGAATCAGTGCCCGTTTCCGGAGGAAAACAGCTGCGTTCTTTAATTGACTGCAAGCAAACAGTATTTTCCAGAATATAAAAATGTACTGTTTGTCAGAAAAGTTCTTTTTAGGTTCCGCTTCTTTTCTTTGCCCGGTTCAACGCTGCGATCATGTATTTTCCTTTTGCTCCGATGTTACTCCAGTTCGTGCTGCAAATCAGTTTCCATACAGGGGTTCCTTTTCTCCCGTAATCTGACAGTCGCAGGATTGCTTCGATCTCTTTTTCGTCTGTTATTCCGAATCGTTCCAGGTTTCCCATTAATCCCACGTAGTTGTGTGTCATTGTATTAAATGCGTATCCGGGCATACTGACCGGCGTAGCATTGACTTCCTCTTCCTTCCCCCTTGGGGGAGCTGAGGGGGGAAATTCTCTACTTTGCTTTACTTTACTTTGTTCGGTATTGCATGCATTTTTTGCATCAGAGCCTGCATCCTGCTCTACATTTTGCGTGCAGACGGTCTTTTCTTCATTACATGTCTCTTTCGGTTTTATCAGTAGATAAGGCATGGCTGTCCAGTTCCTCTTTCTTCGCTTGGTTGCCTCTATCCATACTTTTTGTATTGCTTCAGAGGTCAGTACTTTATGTTCCGCATAGCTTCCCCTGTCTATCATTCCTTTCTCGATCATTATCTCGATAATCCCCTGCACCTCTTCTGCGTCTGCCTCTTTTCCCGTCTTGTTGGCGAAAATAAGGCATTGTTCCTCACCCCACGGAATATAATGTCCTTCTTTATATATTTTGCATAGGAGTTTCAGTACAATCGCGAGTCCTTTCATGCCATATTTTGCTTCTATTACCTCCATTGCGTTCTCTTCCATAAAATTCACAGCTATTGGAAAGTAATTTATTCCATCGTATGTTGTTGCCATAATTGTTAAGTTGTTATGTTACTGATTAATTGGTCACTGAAAGATTCTCCTATACGATCGCTCTCCATTCCATGAAATTCTCTATTTTGAAGGTCATCCACCTTTGTTGCTCCACATCCCGGTAGACCACTGTGTTTTTTATTTCCATCGGATCATACTGCTTTCCGAAATCTTTTTCGTATCCCACCAATGTTCCTTTCACCAGTTTGAATGTTCCGTCCTGTTTCATATAAGCTACGGCTGCATGTCCATATTGCATATATTCTATGAGGGCTTCCAGTCGTTCTGCCATCCATTCGGAGCACTGTTCTGTGTAGTCCTTTTCGAGCATGATTTGTCTTTTCCATTTTCCTTTCATCATTTCGTTTTTCGATACTGCTTTCCTGTTCTTTTTCATAATTGATTTTTTAAAGTTTATTAATGAGTTATTGTCGGGCTTTTATTTTTACCCATGGCAAAGTACGGTAATAAGTTTTGAATATACTAATCCTGTAAAAGTACTTTAGAAAGGGGCTTTTACAGGATTTTAACAATCGGTTATTCGCTTTCATCTCGCTTTTTCCGGAATGCTCTGGCATATTTTTTCAGCTCTGATAGAAAAGAACGTTTATTAGGCTCTGTAGCAATGCCTTTGCGCTGATATTCAAAGGTGAGATATTCTTTTATTGTTTCCTGTAGTTCTTCAATGGGTCTGTTTTCCATGCTGTTGATTCCGCCTTTGATAAAGCTTTCGGTAAGTGCCTCCATTAGCTTTCCTTTGCCTTTTGTGATGCGTAGTGGTTCTCTAACCTTTTGATTGAGGCTGAATTGCAAGTCAGCTTTACCCGCAAAGATTACTTTTCCATTTACTTCGATGGTTACTAAGTTATCATTCAATGAGATAACTACTTTTTTTCTTCCATAATGTTAGTTATTAAATGAATTTATGAAAGGACAAAGTTTGTATAAAAAAATATAAATATAAAAGAATACCGGAATTTTTTTAGTTTAAAGGGAAAATCTTGAAGTGTAAGGATCTTGTTATTAGTTATTTATCTTAAGATATAGGTGTTGTTTCAAAAAACGTTCGTTTGATTGAACAAAGGTAAGGAGTCTGTTTTAATGTACAAAATATTTAGTGGATAAAATTTTATCAAAGATTTTATATTGTTGATTTTCAAACATATATAGAGCAAAAAAAGTTCTCTGCTCAGCTACTTTACAATATTCATTTTTTCATCGAAAAAAACTCAAAAAATGCTGTTTCAAAAGACGAACGTTTTTTGAAACACATTCGTTCGTTCTCAACTTCTAAAAATGTTTCGTAAAATTTGACGGTTTGAAAGAGAAAAGATGTCTCGTTCAAACCGCGAAGCGCACCCGAAACAAAGGAAAATTTCCCCAAGTATAAATCGTAAATGTCTGAACAACAGAAGTATTGGTTTGCCGCCCGTACCCGAGATAAACAAGAGTTTGCTATTCGTGACTCTCTTGAAAAATTGAAGACTGAACTTGATCTCAATTACTATCTTCCCACTCAGTTTGTCATCCGGCAGTTGAAATATCGTCGAAAACGGGTGGAAGTCCCTGTTATTAAGAATCTTATCTTCATCCAAGCTACCAAGCAAGATGCTTGTGATATTTCTAATAAATACAATATCCAGCTTTTTTATATGAAAGACCTGCTTACCAGGGCCATGCTGATAGTTCCTGATAAACAGATGCAGGACTTCATATTTGTCATGGATTTAGATCCGAATGGCGTCAGTTTCGATAATGACCATTTATCTGTTGGTAGCAGGGTTCAGGTAGTTAAAGGTGATTTCTGTGGTGTCGAGGGCGAACTTGCCAGCGAGGCCAACAAAACTTATGTTGTTATTCGTATTGCCGGTGTATTGAGCGCCAGCGTCAAAGTTCCTAAAAGTTATTTACGTGTCATTTAAGTTATGAATACACTCACTTCTCAAATTGAACAATTACAGAGTCTCGCGCACGAGTTACTCTATTTAGGTGTGGATGGTGCTCCTATTTATACCGATCATTTCCGTCAGTTGAACAAAGAAGTTTTAGAACAATCCGATGCGTTGTATCCTCAGCGTGGTGCTACTCCCGAAGAGGAAGCAAACATCTGTCTGGCATTATTGATGGGTTACAATGCAACCATCTATAATCAGGGTGACAAGGAGGAGAAAAAGCAAGTTGTTCTCAATCGTTGTTGGGACGTGCTTGACCAACTTCCTGCTACTTTATTGAAATGCCAGTTGTTGACTTATTGTTATGGTGAGGTGTTTGAAGAGGAGTTGGCGAAAGAGGCGCATACTATCATAGAAAGTTGGAAAGATAAAGAACTTTCTGAAGATAAAAAAGAGGCAATCAATAATTTGAGAAATTTGGAAGAGAATCCATATCCTTATAGTGAAATGGAATAAAAGCCTTTTTAGTGACAGAGGGTGAAATGTTGTAATTATATAATTGCTGCTGCCTTTGTTTTTCCTTTATTAACAGAGAAAGTATTCACGGAGAAAGTATTATAGTTATTTAATGAAAGGTATTGTTTTAGCTGGAGGGTCTGGTACTCGCTTGTATCCTATAACTAAAGGAGTTAGTAAACAGCTTCTTCCTATTTTTGATAAACCGATGATTTACTATCCTATTTCTGTACTCATGTTAGCAGGGATACGGGAAATACTTATCATCTCTACTCCTTATGATTTATCAAGTTTTCAGCGTTTGTTAGGCGATGGTTCTGATTTTGGAGTACACTTTGAGTATGCTGAACAACCTTCTCCTGATGGTTTGGCACAAGCTTTTATTATTGGTGAAAAATTTATAAGTAATGACTCTGTGTGTCTGGTTCTCGGCGATAATATTTTTTACGGACAAGGTTTTACTCCCAAATTACAAGAGGCGGTTGATGCAGCTGAACAGGCAGAGAAAGCTACAGTGTTTGGCTATTGGGTGGATGATCCTGAACGCTACGGAGTAGTTGATTTTGATAAAGAAGGCAAGGTAGCTAGTGTTGAGGAAAAGCCAGCCGTTCCTAAATCTCATTATGCAGTCGTGGGATTATACTTTTATCCGAACAGTGTGGTAGATATAGCTAAGAATATAAGTCCTTCTCCTCGCGGTGAATTAGAAATTACAACAGTCAACCAAATATATTTGAATATGGAGGCTTTGCAGGTTCAGTTGCTGGGTCGTGGTTTTGCTTGGTTGGATACGGGGACACATGATTCTTTGTCGGAAGCAAGTACATTTGTAGAGGTAATAGAAAAACGTCAGGGGCTGAAAATAGCTTGTTTGGAAGGTATTGCTTTTCGTCAGGGGTGGATCACCATTGATAGGATGCGTGAGTTGGCTCAACCTATGTTGAAAAATCAATACGGACAATATTTACTGAAAGTCATACAGGAGTTGCATATGAAAGGTTAATGAATATGAATATTGAAAAAGCGAGAATTCGGGAATTACCTAAGATTTTGGATCGTCGTGGCAATCTTTCTATTATTGAAGAATTTAAAAATATTCCTTTCAAGATAGAGCGAACTTATTGGATTTATGATGTTCCTGGAGGAGAGAAACGTGGTGGACATGCTTATAAAGAAAATGAAGAATTTATTGTCGCCTTATCTGGTAGTTTCGATGTAGTTTTAGATGATGGTAGTAATAGGAAAGTCTTTTCTTTAAATCGTTCCTATTATGGGTTATATGTGCCTAAAGGATTATGGCGTGAGATGAATAATTTTTCTACGAATTCATTGGCTTTGGTTCTTTCTTCTACTCCATATAATCCTCATGATTATATATATGATTATCAAGAATTTGTGCATTTAGAACAATGAAGAACTATACCGTTTATGACTGTTCCGTAATAGAGCTTCCTAAAATCGAAAATCGCTCAGGAAATATAACTCCTGTTCATGGGAATTTGAATATTCCTTTTTTTATTAAAAGGGTATTTTATTCTTATGATATTCCCGGAGGTGAGGCACGTGGTGCTCATGCTCATAAGGAATGTCATCAGTTTCTGATAGCGGCTAGTGGAGCATTCGAGGTTGTACTGGATGATGGGATTAATAAACGTACTATATTATTAAATCGTCCTTTTTACGGATTACATATTCCTCCGGGTATTTGGGCCTCTGAACAGGGATTTTCTTCAGGTTCTGTCTGTTTAGTATTAGCTTCTCACATTTATGATGAAAATGATTATATAAGAGTTTATGAAATATTTAAGAAGTATAAAAATGATTTTACCTTTTGATTTTCAGATGGATAAGTACGGTGTACATGTGCGTCTTGTTAAAGAGAGTGATGCTCAGTTTATAGTTAGTTTACGTACAAATCCTCAATTAAATAAATATATTCATTTTACGTCAAATGATGTAATTGCACAAGTTAATTGGATAAAAAGTTATAAAGAGAGAGAGAGAAAAGGTATTGAATATTATTTTATTTATAGTTTCCGTGGTGTTGATTATGGGGTTTCTCGCTTATATAATATTACAGAAAAAGATTTCACATCAGGTAGTTGGGTCTTTTTACCTACGTCTCCAGTGGGACTCTCTGTACTATCTAGTATAATTGTAAAAGAAATCGCCTATGATATTTTAGGACTAGAAAGTGATTATGCTGATATAAGAAAGAATAATAAATCTGTAATCAAATTCAATATGTCGTTTCAGCCAGAAATAATAAAAGAAGATGAAGAAAATATTTATTTAAGATTTGATAAAGCTCTTTTTAATAATAATAAAATGAGACATGTTGAGGTTTGTACGAATCTTCTTGGAGTGGAATATAATAAATAAATAATATGAAGATCAATTTAATCGAATATTTTGAGGAAACAGTGGATAAATGTCCTCAGAAGATAGCTGTAATAGATAAAGAAAGGAATATTTCTTTTATAGAGTTATCTAAAAGATCGAAACTTTTAGCTGCTAATATATTGTTAAGAAGAGATGTGGTTAAACAGCCTGTAGCTGTTTATCTTAATAAGAGTATCGAAAGTGTATGTGCCGATTTGGCTATTATTTACTCAGGGAATTTTTATATGAATCTAGATGTGAAAACTCCATCTGAACGTATAAAAAATATAATAGATTTGATTTCTCCTGTAACTATTATCACTAACAATCAATATTTAAAGAATATTTCCAATATTCTCCCTGATTCTGTGCAGGTAGTGAATTTGGATGAAATGGATTGGGGATTATCTGTTGATGAAGTTATACTTGAAGCTAATTTACGAAAGCTTATTGATACCGATCCTCTATGCATTATAAATACATCTGGTTCTACTGGTACTCCCAAGGGGGTGGTGCTAAATCATAAAAGTTTTATTGATTTTACAGAATGGGCATTAGATGTATTTAATTTCTTAGAAAATGAAATAATTGGGTCCTTATCACCGTTGGTTTTTGATATATATAGTTTTGAACTTTGTCTATTGATGGCAAAGGGAAATACTATTGTAGTAATTCCAGAACAACTGTCCGCTTTTCCTGCTTCTATATTACAAATATTGGAAAAACATAAGGTTACATTCCTTTTTTGGGTACCTACCATTATGGTTAATATTGCTAATATGGATTTGCTGTCAACGATAAAATTACCGGATTTGAAGACAGTTTGGTTTGCAGGAGAGGTATTCCCGACCAAACAATTTAATTATTGGAAAAAGCAGTTACCTAATGTCCTGTTTGCTAATTTATATGGGCCAATTGAAATAACTTTAGACTGTACATATTATATTGTAGACCGAGATATAAAAGATGAAGAACCTATTCCTATTGGTTTTCCTTGTCGGAATACAGATGTGTTAATACTCAACGAAAGTAATAAACTTGTCACAGAGGTTGATGAAGAAGGTGAGTTATGCGTTAGGGGAACTTCTCTAGCGATGGGATATTATAATAATCCGGAAAAAACGGCTATTGCTTTTGTACAAAATCCATTGAATTGTGCTTATCCTGAAATTATTTATCGTACAGGGGATATTGTATATATCAATGCTTTAGGAGAAATTGTTTTTAAAGGTAGAAAAGACAGTTTAGTAAAACATATGGGATATCGTACAGAACTGGGGGAGATAGAGCATATTATTATAAATAAGTTGAAACTTGTGAAGAATGGATGTATAGTTTATAATTTTGCCCATAAAGAAATTACTCTTTTTTATGAATCAGAGAAAGATATTTCACCAGCAGAATTTAGAATTAAAATAGGGAAAGAGTTACCTAAATACATGTTACCTACTGCTTTCTATCGATTGGATGAATTGCAGCGTAACACAAATGGTAAAATTGATAGACTATTCTATAATAAGAAGATTAATGGATAATCTACAATCGATTAATGAAATTCAAATCCTGATTCAGCAAATAAGGGATAAAAAGAAGGGTTTTGTTACAAACTTTTTTCTTGATAATTTGAAGCATTCGTTTTGGATAAGACATAATAGCTTTTTTTATGAATGTTTTGGAGATTGTTTTTTATTGATTAAACGGAACGAGTCTTATTCCTATCTTTTTTTTATCTCAACAGATATTTACTCTGTTATGGAATCCGTTTCTATATTTCTTAAAAAAGAACCTGAGACTTATGTTGTTGATTTAGTAGGAAATGAATTTATATTACCACTTAAAAATAAATTTATACTTGCGGGATTTGAAGAGTACGAAGTGCTTTATCGAATGAATAGGATTGGATATCCAAATGTTTCATTCCCTATATCTGAAAACATAAAACAAGGGGAACTGAATAATATTAAGGAGGTTAAGGAGTTACTTGACTTTTATTTTGATCCATTATCAGAGCAAATACCTTCAGAAGAGGAATTAATACATTTTGTGGCAAATAAAGGAATGCTACTTTATAAGAAGGATGATTTTATATGTGGTTTTATTATTTATGAACTTATTGGAGCCACTCTCTATTTGAGATATTGGTTTGTTGTGCCGGAATTTCGTGAGATGGGAGTTGGCGCTATGTTGTTTAATGCTTTTATGCATGAAGGGATTCTATCGAAGCGACAGATGCTTTGGGTGATCTCAAGAAATGAAAATGCAATAAAACGTTATTTGCATTATGGGTTTATTCCAGAAAAACTATATGATTATGTTTTAATTAAAAAATGACATATATATGAAAGAAAAGATTATAGCAATTCTAAATGGTTTAAGACCAGAATTTGATTTTAGTGAGCCAGCTAATTTTATTGAAGAAGGGATGCTTGACTCATTTGATGTAATTAATTTAGTGAATGAGTTGGATTCTACCTTTGGTATTTCTATTGATGGTATTGATGTGTTACCGGAAAATTTTTCTTCTTTAGAAAATATTATGGAACTTCTAAAAAAGAATGGAGTGGTATAATGAAGTTGTTATTTCATAATAAACGAATATCGGGTATATTGACAGTTTTACCCGAGAAAGAGGTTCTGTTTGAAGATGAAATGGATAATTATAATTTCTCTCATGCAAAATCTCTAAAATTGAAATTGGCTATGGGATATAATAAGCACCGTATTGTGGAAAAAGGTGTTTGTGTATCTGATTTATGTTGTTATGGATTAGACTATTTGATTACTAATAAAAGAATAGAAAAGGAGGAGATAGACGCTTTAGTTCTTGTAACGCAATCTCCTGATCATTTTATGCCACCTACAAGTAATATTATCCAAGGAAAACTGGGGTTAAAGAAGGATATGATTTGTTTGGATATTAATCAAGGTTGTGCTGGATTTATTATAGGTTTAATTCAGTCTTTTATGTTGCTTGACCAGCCGGAGGTAAATAAAGTCATTTTGCTGAATGCTGATGTATTAAGTCAAAAAGTGTCTAAAAGAGATCGTAATAGTAATCCTTTGATAGGGGATGGTGCCTCTATTACTATTGTAGAACGTTCTTATTATGAGTCTCTAATATATGGCAGACTACAGATGGATGGTAGCAGGGCCGATGCATTAATAATTCCAGCAGGAGGTTTTCGTGAACCATCATCAACTGAGACAGCGGTTATGAAAGAAGATATTAGTGGAAATTTTCGCTCCAAAGATAATCTTGTTATGAAAGGAGACGAAGTTTTTAACTTTGTCCAATTAGAAGTTCCTCCTATGATAAAAGCTTTGTTGAATGATGCTTCCATTAATAAAGATTTGGTCGATTATTATATGTTTCATCAACCGAATCGATTTATGCTGCATAAATTGGCGGATAAAATAGGAGTCTCTCATGAAAAACTTCCTAGTAATGTGGTTGAAAATTTTGGCAATGCAAGTGGAGTATCCATACCTACTAATATTACTTTTAATTTAGGAGAGAAATTATTAAATGAAGAGTTAAATCTTTGCTTTGCCGGTTTTGGTGTGGGATTGACATGGGGGAGCTTACTAATGAAAGTTGGAAATTTATCTTTTTGTGAACAAATAAATTATTGATTATGGAAAATTTAAAAAAAGAATTGGCTGGTTTGTTAGAAGTTGAGAAGGTTGATGATAGTGATGTTTTGAGTACCTTTGATTGTTGGGATTCGTTGACAATACTTTCTATTATTGCAATGGTTTCCGAACAATATAATAAACATTTAACAGCGGAAATTGTCAGAGAGGCTCATACAATAGGGAATTTGTGTGCTTTAATTTTGAGCTAATGGAATATACGTTGATTACCGGAGCCTCTTCGGGTATAGGAGAGGCCTTGGCTATTTCTCTATCTAAAAAATCTAATTTATTACTGGTTGGACGTAATTCTGAGAAATTAGAGAAGGTGCGATTGAAATGTTATAATTCGGATAATCATAAACTATTTATATGTGATTTATCCAGTGAGAGAACCCGTCTGTTCCAACAGTTGACAGCATTACTTATTCGTGAAAATATAACAATCCAAAATATGATTTATTCAGCTGGTATAACAAAAATACTTCCGATAAAGAATATATCAGTCATGAATATTGATGAAATTTTTACTGTTAATTTATTTTCGGCCATAGAGATTCTGAAGACACTTTTGAAAAAAGACAATAAAAAGAGTTTGAAGAATGTCATTTTTATTTCTAGTCTTTGGAGTATTCGTGGTGAAGTAGGTAATAGCATTTATGCTGCATCAAAAGGTGCTTTGAATGCATTAACTTTTTCTTTGGCTAAAGAATTGGCACCTACAATTAGAGTGAATTCTATCTTACCAGGAGCAGTGAAAACCCCTATGACTGAAATGTTATTAGAAAGTGAAATAGGGCAAAGACAATTGAAAGATTATCCTTTAGGCTTTGGGGAATGTTCGGATATAACGGATTATGTTGAATTTCTCTTATCAGAGAAAGCTAGATGGATTACAGGACAACTTATTAAAATTGATGGCGGACGTTCCGTGTTATAAAATATATATAAAATGAAAAGAGTAGATTTGTTTAGAGATACTACAGGATATTGGGTTAGTAATATTGATTTGTATGAATCTTTATTGGAGATCGGAGCAAACAAATGTGAGGTTTTATATGTACATAGTGCATTAACATTTGGATTTCCTAATCCTAACTTAAAGAGATCGGAGCTACTATTGGAAATTTATACTGTTTTACTTCACTTAAATGTGCCTACATTGTGTATGCCTACTTTTACATTTAGCTATTGTAATGGCTTGATTTTTGATCCTCTTTTGTCTAAAAGTAAAATGGGTGTTCTTAATGAGTTCTTTAGAAAACAAGAACACGTTGTTCGTTCTAATGACCCATTAATGTCTATTGCTTTATTGGGAGAGGATAAAGATATTGCTCTAGGTATATCAACACATTCTATAGGAGATAATTCAACATTTGACAAGCTGAGGCATAGAGATAATGTAAAATTTTTATTTTTAGGGACAAAAATAGGTGATTGCTTTACTTATATGCATTATTTGGAATGGTTGTATGGTGTTGATTATAGATATGACAGAAAGTTTTTAGGTACTAGTATTGTGGGAGGACGTATGGAGAAGAATGAATATGATTTATTTGTTCGTTATGCAACAGTGAGTCCAAATAGCAATTCTTATATGTATGAAGAAGATATGTATCGTAATTCGATTGCATTCAAAAAACAATTAGGGGATAGTTCGATATCGATTGTTGAAGAAAAAGTTGCGGCAGATGCATATCATGAATGTTTACTTTATAATCCTTTTTATTTTGTTGATTGTGAAAATAATATATTAAAAAAAGATAAGACGTTTAAATTGACTAAAGAGATGGTCGCATTGTAATCTATGAAGCTGGAAGTAATACGCTTGGCTAATTATCCGGTTGCCTCTAATTGTTTTATTGTGTGGTTACCTAATGAAAATAATAATTGTATAATAATAGATCCAGGCTCATTGGATAGTGTTGAAATTGATTTTATTATTAAACAATATCAATTGACACTTGATCTGATTTTTATAACTCATGAACATTTTGATCATATTTGGTGTGTTGACCAATTGAGGGATAAGTACCATTGTGCTTTAGTTGCTAGTGATAAAGCATCGGAATATATAACAGACCCAAAGAAAAATCTGTCTTTATTTTATGATGGAAAAGGTTTTCAAGTGGGAAGCGCTGATATTGTAATCAGTGAAAATACATCATTACTTTGGTGTACTTATGATATAATGCTCTATAAAACTCCCGGACATTCAGAAGGTGGAATGTGTATTTCCATTGATGACTTTATATTTGTTGGTGATTTATTATTGAAAGGATTACCTCCTTGTGTAAAGTTACCTGGTGGAAATCGTACTTTATGGTATAATAGTGTTAAGTGTTTGATTAACGAATGTTTAACTGAAAATTGTTTGATTAAGTGCGGACATGGAGAAGATATGAATCTTCAAAATATAATATTATGATTAAATTCTTAGACTTACAAAAAATAACTCAAAAGTATTCACAAGAGATACATGAGGCTGTAGATAGAGTTGTTGATTCAGGTTGGTATCTACAAGGAAATGAAAATGAAAAATTTGAGGCTAATTATTCAAAATATATTGGAACTAAATATACGGTGGGCTGCGCTAATGGTTTGGATGCTTTGATTTGGATTTTTCGAGCTTACATAGAGATGGGAGTGATGGAAGTAGGTGATGAAGTGATTGTACCTGCAAATACTTATATTGCCTCTATTTTAGCAATTTCAGAGAATGGCTTGAAACCTGTTTTAGTAGAGCCGTCTATTGATACTTATCAAATAGATGATAGTAAAATAGAGCCTGCAATAACTGCTAAAACTAAAGCGATACTGATAGTCCATTTATACGGACAATGTGCTTATACACAAAAAATAGCGGATATATGTAGGAAATATAATTTAAAGTTAGTAGAAGATAATGCCCAAGCGCACGGATGCATTTATAATGGTAAAAGAACAGGTTCTTTAGGTGATGCTGCCGGACATAGTTTTTATCCTGGTAAGAATCTTGGAGCATTTGGTGATGCTGGTGCCGTTACTACAAATGATGAAGAATTGGCGGATGTGGTACGTGCTATAGCCAATTATGGTTCAACTAAGAAGTATGTTTTTAAATATATGGGTCGTAATAGTCGCTTAGATGAAATACAAGCGGTTGTTTTGAATGTTAAATTGAAGTATTTGGATGAGGATGTATCCATTCGGAAAATGGTAGCCAAGTATTACATTGAAAATATCACAAATTCTAAGATAATTACTCCGTTAGTGAATGATTGGAGCAGTCATGCCTTTCATATATTCCCAATTCGTTGTGAAAAACGTGACGAACTACAGAAATATTTAACGGATAATGGGGTACAGACTATTATTCATTATCCTATTCCACCTCATAAACAGGAATGTTATAAAGAATGGAATGACTTAAGTTTTCCAATTACAGAACGGATCCATGCGGAAGAGTTGAGTTTACCGATGAGTTCAGTGATAACAGAAGAAAAAATAAAAAAAATAATTGATCTGTTAAATAATTTTAAGTAATGAATGAGAGTTTGAAGTTTTCGGTGTTGATTCCATATTATAACGAGGGAGAAAAAGTAATACCGACAATACAGTCATTACAAGCCCAATCATACGCTAATTGGGAACTTGTGTGTGTCAATGATGGATCCACTGATAATACATTGGATATTTTGACATCTTTGGCTATTAGCGATCCTAGAATTCGGATTGTAACAAAGGAAAATGAAGGGCTACCAGCAAAAGCAATTAATTATGGAATCCGCTATTTATCAGGAGATTATTATTTTTATTCATCAAAAGATGATTCTTTTGATAAAGATTTTTTTAAAACGGCTAATGATGTTTTGCAGTTGCGAAAATATGATGCCCTAGTGCCTAATCTCTATATGCACTATGAGGACCATGATTGGTTATTTTTCAATGCAAGAAAAATGTTAGGACAGGAGCTAACAGGTGAAAGAGCAGCTGAATTATGTGCTTATAATTGTAAGGTATCACCTAATGCATTTTATAAAGTATCTATTGTTAAATCTATCGGATGTTTTACTTTTTCATATAATTCAGACGAGTATACGGGATTAGTATATCTGAAAAGCTGTGAGAATGTGGGATTCTGTTGCTCTTCTTTTTATTATAACCAGTGTGATCCAAATGCTTATACAAAGAAAGTTAGTTTAAAAGAATTGACTCAATTTGAAACCAATATACGTATTTTAGAACTATTTAAAGATTCCATAGACGAAGAATTAAAATTGTTTTTAAGAAATAAAAATCTTTTATTTTGGACATCTTTTATGATGAAATGTGTAAAAGATAAGAATCTGTTACAAGATAGAAAAAAGAGGCAAAAATTGAAAGAAATATATTGGAAATATAGGAATTCTATATTAGAATTTGAATCTAATGAGGTTAAGTATCTTATATTAAAGATGTTTGCTCGTAGTTATTATATGTTTTTTTCTTTGATAAAAATATATGTTTTGCTAAAGAAGAAGTAGGTTTTATATGTGTTAAATGACTTATATTAGGATTAAATCGGATTTTTAGGGTTTAGAGAATGAAAGATAATAAAGATGAATCAGGGTATCGCACAATATTAAAAGGTACAGCTATTTTTGGTGGTGTACAAGTCTTCAATATTGTGATTAATTTGATTCGAGGGAAATTGGTTGCTCTTTTTCTTGGACCTGAAGGAATGGGGATTTTTTTTTTGTTGACCTCTTCCTCTAATACTATTCAACAATTTAGTAGTTTAGGGTTAAATCTGTCAATAGTGAGAGAAGTATCTCAAGCTAGTGGAAATAAAGAGAGCAATTATCTATCCAGATTAATTGTAATAGTTCGACGTCTTCTATATTGCAGTGCTACAATTGGTGCTATAATAACAGTTATTTTTTCTTCGGAATTGAGTAAATGGGCTTTTGGTAATATTGAATATCGTTGGCATTTTATATGTTTATCTATTGTGGTATTTTTTACTACGCTTTCTAACGGAGAATTATCTATATTACAGGGGGTTAAATTTTTAAAGCGAATAGCCTTTGCTTCTATTGTAGGAGCATTTGTAGGACTTTTTATTGGTGTTCCACTTTACTATTTCTATAGATATGATGGTATTGTACCATCAATGATTATTCTCTCAATTGTTGTCTTTGTGTTTTATCGTTACCATTCAAGTAAAATATCTGTGTCTACAGTTGTAGTTTCTTGGTTTGGAATGCTTCCTTTAGTACGCAAGATGGTTTCTCTTGGAATGGTTATGATGATAGCGACTCTGTTGGGCACATTATCTAATTACTTATTGAATGCATATATTAGTAACTATGGGTCAATAGAAGATGTTGGTCTATATCAGGCGGCAAATTCAATTACAAACCAATATGTCGGTTTAGTTTTTACAGCTATGAGTCTAGATTTTTTCCCTCGTTTATCAGCTATCTGTTCTGATAATAATAAGGTTAGGATGTTGGTGAATCAACAATCTGAGGTTGTACTTCTTATAGTAGCACCTTTGGTTTTACTGTTAATTGTCACTTCACCTTTAGTTATACGTTTATTGCTTACAAAGAGTTTTATATCATTAATACCTGTTATACGTTGGTTTAGTCTAGGATTATTTTTTAAGGCTATTGCATTTCCAATGAGTTATATTTCTTTCTCAAAAGGAGATAGAAAAACTTTTTTTTGGTTAGAAGGAGTAGCTAGCATCTATGTTTTAGGCCTAAATGTCATGTTTTATCATTTTTGGGGAGTTGAAGGTATTGCTATCTCTTTCTGTTTGTTGTCTTTTTTTTCATGTTTTCTATATTCTATTGTCACTCGAAAATTGTATAATTTCTATCATGATTCAACCTTTTTGAGACTTGTTGTAATAGTATCATTATTTATATTTAGTACTTTTTTGTTTAGTTATGTGAGTAATAGTATGATATCTTATTTGGGAATGGTATTACTTCTAATCGTTTGTACATTATTTTGTTTACGTAAACTCAGTATAAAAACTGGATTTTTTCGAAAGAAAGTTTAATCGCTAGCTTTAGATGGGGTAGCTAATTAGATTAATTATGATAGTTAATGTGTGTTTGTGAAATTTGATATTGTAATTTAAGGATTTGTTATAAAATGAAAATAGCTTTTGTGACTCCACAATTTGTAGTAGGCGGCGCTGAGATTTATATTCTTCGAAAATCTAAATGGTTGATAGAGCATGGACATAAAGTAATTGTAATTTCATGCGGTGGAGATTTTATTGAAATGTTACCCGTAGAAGTAAAGCATTTTATTGTGAATACTTTTGCTCAAATGCCATATAGTTATAGTCCATTGGTTTTAAAGAAAGCGTTAAATCAGCTTTCCAAAATACTTGTAGATAATAAAGTTGATGTAATTGAAGCACATAATACGACCCCTGTTTTGTTTATTGCCATGTCATATAAGTATCATCGTATCCCTTATATATTAAATGTGTTGTTGGAAACTTCATATAATGGCAATTTACAATTATGTTACTTGACTAAGTGCCTAGCAATCAGAAGACTATTCTATACGTTGACAGCAAATATGCACTCATACATCGAATATAAGTGTAAGACTTCTCTCTGTACTTATATTCTTCCAATTCCAATACCTGTACCTCATATTAATAATTCTTTTATAAATAATAATTATCTGTTAACGGTAGGACGTTTGGCTGAAGATAAAATGTACTTGAAGTCTGTAATCAAATCATTCGGTAATTACTTACAAATGAAAAAGGATGGATTAATTAAATATTTGTATGTTGTAGGAGATGGCATTTTAAGGCAAGAGATTGAATGTTTAGTTAAGAGTGTAAATGACGAAGTAGGTTATAATGCTGTGGTAATGAAAGGAACTGTTGTTGGTACTGATTTAGATATATTATATCAGAATTGTGTTGCTTTTATTGGAGTTGGCACAGCTCTTCTAACGGCGGCTTCTTATCGAAAAGCTATTATAATTGCCAGTGGGTTTGATGGGATGATGGAGTATGCATGGGGATTTTGGGGATTGCAGCCTTCGTTGGACAGAAATGCAATAGGAGGGGACTGGAGGTATAAATCATATAGATTAACTTTTGAAGATGCTATTTTGCAGGTATCTTGTGATGATGTTTTTAGAGTAGAAGCAGAAAATAAGGCTTTTGAATTATTTAGATACGTATATGATATGGATAGAGTGATGAAAAATTGGGAAGTGGAATATGATAGAATAAATAAAAAAAAATATGATAAATCTTTGGGATATAAGGGGAAGGGGTTATATGTGATAAATGCATGTCTTTATCCACTATATTGTGTAAGAAAGATTGTAAAAAGTATATAATGATATGAAAAAAGTTATGCTTGTTTTTGGAACTCGCCCAGAAGCTATAAAAATGGCTCCATTAGTGAGAGAATTAAAAAGAAAATCGCATTCTGTAAAAGTGATTGTGTGCGTTACGGGACAGCATCGCGAAATGCTGGATCAAGTTCTTCATTTATTTGATATAATTCCGGACTATGATTTAAATATTATGAAAAGTGGACAGGATTTATATGACGTTACTACAAAAGTTCTGCTTGGGATGCGTGGTGTTTTATTAAATACTCATCCGGACATTGTTTTAGTTCATGGTGATACAACGACCTCAGTTGCTGCAGCATTAGCGGCTTTTTACCAACAAATTCCAGTTGGACATGTAGAGGCTGGATTGCGTACATATGATATATATAGTCCATGGCCTGAGGAATTGAATCGTCAGATCACTAGTCGTATTGCAACATTTCATTTTGCTCCAACGCAGATTAGTAAGAAAAATTTGTTAATGGAAGGGGTGGATGAAAAAGATATTATCGTAACGGGTAATACTGTGATTGATGCTTTATATATGATAATTGATAAGATTAAGAGCAATAAAAATCTTGAAATAGAACTGTGTACGAAAATGAAAACTGTAGGATACGATGTAAATCGTTTGAAAGAGGGGAGAAAAATGATTTTAATAACGGGGCACAGAAGAGAAAATTTTGGAGATGGTTTTGTCTCTATTTGTAAAGCAATAGAAGTATTAGCAAAACAAAACCCGGAAATAGATTTAGTTTATCCGATGCACTTAAATCCCAATGTTCGTAAGCCAATTCATGATATTTTTGATAACGAAGAGTTGTCGAATATTTTCTTTATAGAACCTTTGGAATATTTATCCTTTGTATATTTAATGGAACAGGCATATTTAGTTCTTACTGATAGTGGGGGAATACAAGAAGAGGCGCCAGGACTAGGCAAGCCTGTATTAGTAATGCGTGATACAACAGAGCGACCTGAAGCTTTGGAGGCAGGTACTGTAAGATTAGTGGGAACTGACTATGATAAGATCATCTCAGAAACAACTCAATTATTGAATAATAGTCAATATTATAATGCGATGAGTAAAGCTGTTAATCCTTATGGAGATGGGTTCGCATGTAATAGAATTATTGAAAGTTTGATGTAAAAGTTTTCATATGGAAGAGATGAATGTAATAATAGTACATAAGAATTCCATCAATGTGGAACCTCCGACTCAGATGGTACTTCAAACTTTAAGTGATTTGGGCGTATCTGTAAAGCTAATAACCTTATCTATAGATAAATATTGGGAGTTGGAATTACATAAAAGGAATATCGAATATTTTAGCCTTAATATAAATAGATATTTAAGAGGTGGAAAGGTTAGCCTCATAAGCCGACTAAAAATTTGGTTGAAATATAGAATGTTTGTATTAAGGATATTAAAACAACTAGATACAAATTTTATTATATGGTTTGTAAATGCGGATAGTATTGCTCCTCTGTTATGTAGTAATATATTTAATCGCTATAAGTTTGTTTTCCATATTTTAGAAACTTATGAAAATTCTATATTTTATAAATATGTAATAGATAAATATGCAAAATCCGTTTATAATATGGTTGTTTGTGAGGAACATCGTGCTGCCATATTTAACATGTGGTTTAATTTAAATAAATATCCAATTATCCTTCCTAATAAACCTTATAGATTGTTAGAGAAAGAAGCCGCAATTGAATTTGTAAAAGAGAAATCTTTTCCATTATATGATGCTATACAGAATAACAGAAAAATAATCTTGTATCAAGGAGTAGTTTCATATGATAGAAATTTGTTACCTGCAATAAAGGCTGTGAAAGAATTAGGAAATGAATTTGTATTTGTTATTATGGGACGTGATTACGGACCATTAAATGAATATATTCAAAGTTGTCCAGAAATTATTTATGTACCCCAAATTTCTTCACCCCAGCATCTATATATAACATCTTTAGCGTATATAGGTATTTTGATCTATAATCCAATTTCACTTAATCAAATATTTTGTGCTCCTAATAAAATATTTGAATATTCTGGTTATCGAGTACCAATGATAGGTAATAATATTCCAGGTTTATCTATTCCTTTTGAAAAATTTATGGCTGGTGAAGTATTTGATATGCAGTCGACCAATTCAATTAAGAATAAAATATTAAAAATAAAAAATAGTATGGAATATTATAAGATGGGAGCAGAGAGGTTATATACCTCTGTAGATATAACTTCTATAATATACAATACGTTGTCAATTTAATTTTTTTTCGATGCATTTTACTTATGCAGGTATAATTTCACTTTGTGTGTTATTTTTAATAATCGTACATGTTAAAGGGAAAATACAAACACTTGTGACTCTTCCGTTAGCAATGATTTGTGTTAATTTTTATAATTTTTATGGACGATATGGAAACGTTGAATTTTCTTTACGATCTGAAATGCTACTATTATTTTCATTCTTGATGTTTTTAATTTCTTATTCTATTGGAACTAGGCTCGTTATAAGAAAAAGTGTATCATTTATTAATGATATTATTCATAAGGAAAATAGTAATGGAGATTTGTTGTGTAAAAGAAGCGTTTTTTCCTTTTTTATATTTATTGTTTTTCTTTATGCATGTTTTGATTTATGGTTGAACACATGGCTGTATGGCTCTTTTGAGGCTGCAATGACGCGTTTTTATGTGCGTCAGACTATTGATGAGGCACCTTCTTTTCTTGTTAATATGCAAGTATTTATTATGACTACTATAATATCTTTAATATTTGTTTTTCGTTTATTTCAAAATATTTATCATAAAAGGACAGCCCTGATTTATATACCAATTGCTATTTTGATCTTAATTTCTTTCCCAAAGGGATCTCGTGGAGCGACTGTATCTCCTATTTTGTTTTTAATATTAGCTGATTTATTTTATGTGAAATTTTATAGTGTAAAGCAACTCGCTTTTTATTCAAAAAGGATGTTTGAATATTGCTCACTTATTATTGTTTCTTGTTTCTTGTTTTTTATTCTTACTTTTATTAGAGGGATCGAATTAGATGATATTGCTGATTTATATGAACATTTAAGCTCTTTTGAATTATCTCAGGGAACGGAAGAGTATGGAGAATCTGAAAAAGATTTGATGTTAAGCGACTTGCAATTTACATTCGATAATTATGGTAGTAAGATTTCATTTCTTCCCGTAACTTATACATTAGGAACAGTACTTTGTAATCCAATTCCACGTGCTATTTTTCCTAAAAAGCCAATAGGGTTTGGCACTGTGTTAACAGAGGCTAAATATGGAAATAATGATTATTCTGTTGAAAATCTTGTAAAATGGAGGACTTCGTTTGCTGTTGGAGTTGCTGGTGAAGGATGGGCTAACGGTGGATTATTGGGATTATTTTTGTACTCTGTTTTAATGGGAGTTTACAGCGGATATTTTTCTAAATTATATTTTAGATTTATATTATCTCAAAATTATTTATCAGTAATTATTGCATTACTCTTTTTTCAATGTTCTGGTAAATTTATTCGAGGTGATTTATTGTCTGGTATTACTCAAGGTATATATCCTATTATCCTTTTTATAATTATAGTTCAATTGGTATACCGAAAAAAGAAGATAGTTCATAATTAATTTATATATAAATGAAGTTAATAATAAATGCGTCTTTGAATTATGTCGGAGGGGGGTTACAGGTTGCTCTTTCTTTTATTCAAGAATGTGCTTTGATACCTGAGAACACTTATTACGTATTTATGAGTGAAAATGTATCTTCTCAAATTGATGTAACAAGCTATCCGACTAATTTCGTTTTTTATAATATTCCAAATTTGAGATTTTACCAATTTCATACTTATTTATCTCAGATTGAAAGGAAAATTGTTCCAGATGTTGTGTTTTCTATTTTTGGTCCTGTGTATTGGAAATCTAGAGCTCCACATATTATGGGATTTGCATTGGGACATTATTTATATGGTGATTCACCATTTTGGGGAATGGTACCTTGGAAAGATAAACTGTTTTGGCTTATAAAAAAAAATATCCATTTTTTTTTCTTAAAACGAGATGCTGATGCGTTTATTACTGAAACAGAAGATGCTACTATTCGACTTGCTAAGTTACTCCATAAGCCTTGCTTTACAGTTTCAAATACTTATAGCCGTAATTTTCATTCCTTTAAGAAAGATGCTTTGCTTAACGATAAAATATTGCCCAATTTGGAGATGGATGAATATAGATTACTATCCGTAAGTAGTGCATATCCCCATAAAAATCTAAATATAATATTGCCAGTAATAGATGTCTTGCAGCAAAAAGGATTTTTCAATTTTAAATTTGTGTTGACTATTTCTCAAAAAGAATATTTGAGATTAATTCCTGAGATATATCGTTTAGTTGTGGTTAATGTTGGACCTATTCCTTCCCAGCTGGTTCCTCAATTGTATTCAGAATGTCATGCAACATTTGTACCTTCACTATTGGAGTGCTTTACAGCGAACTTTCCTGAGGCGATGATAATGCGCAAACCAATATTAGCTTCTGATCTAAGCTTCTCACATTCTATTTGTGGAGACTCAGCCTTATATTTCGATCCTCTTGATCCTATAGATATAGCAAACTCTATTATTAAATTATATAGGAACCCATCTTTACAAGAAAAATTGGTAAATAATGGGGTTGAAAGAGTTAACTTATTTAAGACAGCAGCTGAAAGAGCTGAGATGTATTTAAAAATTTGTTCAAAATATATTAATAAAAATGTCCATTTTTAAAGACAAGACCCTTTTAATTACCGGTGGAACAGGTTCTTTCGGTAATGCCGTATTGAAAAGATTTTTGGATTCCGATATCAGAGAGATCCGTATCTTTTCCCGTGATGAGAAGAAACAAGACGATATGCGCCATCATCTTCAAAATAAGAAGGTGAAATTCTACATTGGTGATGTGCGTGATAAACGTTCTGTGGATGGAGTGATGAATGGAGTGGACTATATTTTTCATGCTGCTGCATTGAAACAGGTTCCCTCTTGTGAATTTTTCCCTGTTCAAGCTGTCCGAACAAACGTATTAGGTACTGAGAATGTGCTTGATTCAGCCATCGAACATGGAGTCAAGAATGTAGTTGTGCTCTCGACGGATAAAGCTTGTTATCCTATCAATGCCATGGGGATCAGTAAGGCCATGATGGAAAAGGTTGCTATTGCTAAAGGACGTCAAATGGGAGAGGGTGGTCAAACTACCATCTGCTGTACCCGTTATGGCAATGTGATGGCAAGCCGCGGATCAGTGATCCCTTTGTGGGTGGAGCAAATGAAGGCCGGTAAGGATATCACAATAACCGATCCGAACATGACCCGTTTTATGATGACACTGGATGATGCGGTTGATCTGGTGATTTATGCTTTTCAGCATGGGCATAATGGCGACTTGTTTGTCCAAAAAGCACCTGCAGCTACTCTTGATACGTTAGCCCGTTCTTTAAAGGAACTTTACAAAATGGATACCCCTGTACGTGTTATCGGTACACGCCATGGTGAGAAACTTTATGAATCATTAGTGACTCGTGAGGAAATGGCCAAGGCGGAAGATATGGGTAATTATTATCGGATACCTTGTGATGCCCGTGATCTTAATTATGATAAATATTTTGTGGAAGGCCAAGAGAAGGTCTCTAAATTCGAGGACTACCATTCACATAATACCCATCGTTTGGATGTGGACGGAATGAAACAGTTGTTATTGAAACTTGATATGATAAAGGAGGATGTATGCTTAAAGTAATGACGATTGTCGGAACTCGTCCTGAGATCATAAAGTTGAGTCGTGTGATGGCTGAGTTGGACAAATACACTGAACATATTATGGTCCATACCGGTCAGAATTTCGATTATGAACTGAATGAAATCTTTTTTCAGGAACTTCGCATCCGTAAGCCGGACTATTTTCTGGATGCTGCCGGAAAGAATGCCGCAGAGACGATAGCCAATGTAATCCGTAAATCGGATGAATTGATGGAACAAGTGAAACCGGATGCTTTATTGTTGTATGGTGATACTAATAGCTGTATTTCCGTGATTTCCGCAAAACGGCGTAAGATTCCTATTTTTCATATGGAGGCTGGTAACCGCTGTTTTGACCAGCGTGTTCCTGAAGAGATCAATCGTAAGATTGTGGATCATTTGAGTGATATCAATATGCCTCTTTCAGAGCATGCACGTAAATACTTGCTGGCTGAAGGGTTACGTCCGGAGACCGTGATCAAAACAGGATCGCCAATGACAGAGGTTTTGATCTATCATAAGGCGGAAATAGAAGAGAATGATGTTTTAGAAAAAGAGGGGTTGAAAAAAGGTGATTACTTTATCGTAAGTACGCATCGTGAGGAAAATGTGGATTCCGAGAAGAACTTTTCCGACCTGCTTTCTTCTCTGAACGCCATTGTGGACAGGTATCATAAAAAGGTGATTGTTTCCACTCATCCCCGTACCCGCAAAAAGTTGGAATCTATTGGCTTTATTAATTCCAATCCGATGATTGAGTTTATGAAACCTTTTGGCTTCATGGAGTATATCAAACTTCAACAGAATGCTTTTTGTGTTATTTCTGACAGTGGTACGATCATGGAGGAATCTTCTATTCTTCATTTTCCGGCTATAACTATCCGTCAGGCACACGAGCGACCTGAAGGTATGGATGAAGGGACGCTGATCATGACCGGATTGAATAGTGACCGTATTCTGGAGTCTATCGAAATTGTAACTTCCCAGTATGCAGAAGGTGCAGACGTAATTCACTCTATTCCTGATTATGCTTCGGATAATGTATCTAAAAAAGTAGTCCGTATCATTCTTTCCTATACAGATTATATCAACCGTACGGTTTGGCATAAAGAAATCTAGTTCCTGTTTTTTATTTTTTATGGTTAAAAAGAAGATTCTGTTGTTCGGCGCCACAGGTATGGCCGGGCATATGGCTTATTATTATCTGCAATGTACGGGGAAATACGATCTTGTGAATGTAGTTTATCGTAGCCAATTGACTGATGATAGTATTGTTGTGGATGTGACGGATGGGGATGCTGTCAGTCGGCTCGTTCGTGAAGTCCGTCCCGATTTTATCCTGAATTGTATTGGCGTATTGATAAGAGGTTCCAGAGAACATCCGGACAATGCTATTCTGATAAATGCATGGTTCCCTCATTTGCTCAAGAAACTATCGGATGAAGTGGGAGCAAAGTTGATTCATATCAGTACGGATTGTGTTTTCTCCGGTAAAAAAGGTAACTATTCAGAAACTGATTTCCGGGATGCTGACGATGTTTATGGTCGTAGCAAAGCACTCGGTGAGATAATCAATGACAAAGATCTGACAATCCGTACTTCTATCATAGGTCCTGAATTGAAGGAGAATGGCGAAGGCTTGTTTCATTGGTTTATGCATCAGCATGGTTGTGTGAATGGTTTCCAGACTGCTATTTGGGGAGGTGTGACCACTCTGGAATTGGCGAAAGCCATTGATGTGGCCATCGATCAGGGAGTAACCGGTTTAATACAACTGAGTAATGGCCTTGGTATAAGTAAATATGATTTGTTACATCTGTTTTCCCGTATATGGCACAAACAAGATGTTGAGATCCTGCCATTTGATGGAAATGGAATAGACAAGTCGATCGCAAAGTCCGCAAGATTTAGTTATGTTGTACCCGGATATGAAGAGATGCTTCGGGAACAATATGATTGGATGCAGAATAAACAGGAGCTATACCGAACTCTATATTTATGAAAATATTATTGGTTTCCCAATACTTCTGGCCAGAGACATTTCGTGTTAATGATTTGGCGCAAGAGCTTGTATTACGGGGTAACGAAGTGACAGTCTTAACAGGAAAACCTAATTATCCTCAAGGGGCTATTTATAAGGGATATAGTTTTTGGGGCTATAAAAAAGAATATTATAAAGGTATTGAACTGATTCGTGTTCCGTTAATACCTCGTGGTAAAGGTTCAGGGTTGCGTTTGGCATTGAATTATTTGTCTTTTGTATTGTTTTCTTGTTTATATATACTTTTTCATAAGCGAAAGTTTGATGTTTCTTTAACATTTGCAATTTCTCCTATTACTCAGGTGTATGCAGCTCTACTTCACAAAAAGCTGTTTGGTAGTCGTGCTTATCTTTGGGTTCAGGATTTGTGGCCTGAAAGTGTGTCCGCTGCGGGTAAGATGAATTCTGGTTTAGTATATCGAATGTTAACTAAGATGGTACAAAGTATCTATCAAAAAGTCGATGGGATTTGTATACAGTCGGAAGCCTTTAGTCAGTCCATACTGCAAAAAGGAGATTATAAGCATAAAATTAGTTATATTCCTAACTGGGCTGAAGATTTGTTCACTGATGACTCTTTGATTAATAAGGAACATTTTAAGTCGTTGATCCCTGATGGATTTGTTGTAATGTTTGCTGGTAATATAGGAGAGGCCCAAGATTTTGATTCAATATTGAAAGCTGCCATTCGGACCAAAGAGTATAAAGATATTAAGTGGGTAATTGTTGGCGATGGACGAAAAAAAGAGTTTGTAGAGCAGCAAGTTAAAGAGTTGAATTTATGTGATACTGTTTTTTTATTAGGACGCTATCCTTTGGAAGACATGCCGGATCTGTTTATTCATGCAGATGTAATGCTTGTCTCTTTAAAAGACCAGAATATTTTCTCTTTAACTATTCCATCAAAGATACAATCTTATATGGCTTTTGGAAAACCTATTATTTCTATGATAAATGGTATTGGTAATGAAATAATAAAGGAGGCAAACTGCGGCTTTACAGCTAATGCCGGAGATTTTGAATCGTTGGCAAACAATGTGAAAAGATTATCTCGAATGGATAAAAATATGCTGTATGAAAAAGGGAGAGCCGGGAAGGAATATTATCAATTATCTTTTGCAAAGAAAAAGATAATTGATAATTTAATAGAAGTTTTTCAATCTGAGTGATTTATTTTAATAATGGAATTAAATGAATATTCTTATTACAGGGGCTTATGGATTTGTAGGCACTAATCTGATTAATAATTTAAAAATTAAACACAACCTTTACGGACTTGATATCGTGCGTCCGACAAGAGAAGGTGTACTGAAAACATTTTGTTGGAAAGATATTGATCCAGAGTCATTCCCATTACAAACTCTCCCCCAATTTGATGCAATCATTCATCTTGCCGGAAAGGCTCATGATACGAAAAAACAATCAGCTGCTCAGTCTTATTTTGATATTAATACCGGTCTGACTCAAAAGATATTTGATTTCTTTTTGGAGTCTTCTGCGAAGAAATTCATATTTTTTAGTTCAGTAAAAGCTGCGGCTGATAGTGTAGTGGGAGATATGCTTACTGAGGATGTTATTCCGGCTCCTATTGGTCCTTATGGGGAAAGTAAAATAAGAGCTGAAGAGTATATAAAGGAACATTTTGCATTTCCCACTGTCTCCTCCTGCGAGTGTTCTCCTTTTCGGGAGATGACTTCGGTTACAGAAAAACAGGTTTATATATTAAGACCTTGTATGATTCATGGTCCGGGGAATAAAGGAAATCTGAATCTATTGTATAATGTGGTGAAGAAAGGAATTCCCTGGCCATTGGGTGACTTCGAAAATCGTCGTTCGTTTACTTCAATTGATAACCTATGCTATGTGATTGAGGGATTATTGACTAAAGAGGTACCTACGGGCATTTATCACATGGGGGATGATGAAGCTTTATCAACAAATGAGTTGATTGCCATCATGTGTGAGGCAATGGGAAAACAGCCCCATATCTGGAAGATGAATAAGGGCTTTATGGAAGGATGTGCCGGACTGGGAACTTTACTCCATTTGCCACTGAATACGGAAAGGCTTCGTAAACTGACAGAGAATTATGTGGTAAGTAATGCTAAGATCAAAGCTGCTCTCGGGATTGATAAAATGCCTGTGACAGCTAAAGAGGGGTTGATTAAAACCATTCGTTCATTTGAAGAAACTAAATAAGTTATGTACTATTTAATAATCCTGGTTCTGCTATTTCTGGCAGAACTTTTTTATTTCCGTATTGCTGATAAATGCAATATCATCGATAAACCGAACGAGCGGAGTTCGCACACCCGGATCACTTTGAGAGGGGGAGGAATCATTTTCTTCTTTGGCGCATTAGCTTACTTTCTGACGAATCAGTTTGAGTATCCTTGGTTTATGCTGGCTCTGACATTGATTACTTTTATCAGTTTTGTAGACGACATTCGTTCTACTTCTCAGGGGTTACGTTTGGTGTTTCATTTTACGGCGATGGCTTTGATGTTCTATCAATGGGGGTTGTTCAGTTTGCCTTGGTGGACCATTGTGGTTGCTTTGATTGTTTGCACAGGGATTATCAATGCCTATAATTTTATGGATGGTATTAATGGCATTACAGGTGGATACTCGTTGGTGGTGCTGACGGCATTAGCATTTATAAATGGGGTATATGTTCCATTTGTAGAGCCGACTTTGATTTATACCATGCTTTGTGCTGTGTTGGTCTTTAACTTCTTCAATTTCCGGAAACAGGCAAAGTGTTTTGCGGGGGATGTAGGTTCGGTTAGCATTGCTTTCGTGATCCTCTTTCTGATCGGTATGCTGATAATCCGTACGGAAAATTTCAGCTGGATTGTCTTGTTGGCAGTCTATGGGGTGGATAGTGTGCTGACAATAATTCATCGGTTGATGTTGCATGAGAATATTGGTTTGCCACATCGGAAACATTTGTACCAGATTATGGCAAATGAGCTGAAAATTCCTCACATGGTGGTTTCGTTGGTGTATATGTTGGTGCAGGCAGTAGTTATAGTCGGGTATTTTCTATTTCCGGGGAATGAATATGGGTATTTGTCGGGTACCATTATTGCGCTGAGTTTGGTCTATATTCTATTTATGAAGCGTTTCTTTTGCTTGCATCAAGCGAAGTGATATTGTCAATATTATGCTTCCTACCATAGATCTAATATAGTCTAAAAAATAAAAGAAGTTACAGTCGAAAAAATAATAGAGTTACAAAACAAATGGTAACTAATAATTACGATGATTCATATTCAATATAGCATTGATATTCCCATTTTTTATATTTAGCTTATAACATCCCAATACGGTCATTGATTTCCTCTTTTATTTGATGCCCCCAATAGGCATCAACTCCTGCTATGTGCGCATATCGCTGGTAGTTGCTGACAACACTGATTACCTTGTCTACGTATTTCTCCTTATAGGCTACCAATGTACCCACTTTCCGATTCCATAAAAACACATCAAGATTTTGTATCATTATTGTTTCTCCTTACTCTTTGGGGAATGAATTTATTTAGTTGTTTCAGTGCCATTAGTGGCATGGGCAACTCAGGCAGTAAATCACTTATACGTTGCTCCATGCCGATTATCCGCAACAATGATATGAAATTATTTAGGGTCATGTTCTGATTGACACCTTATTCAAAATGGCTTATAGTAGCAAGACTCACACCGGATTTCTCCGCCATTTCCTTTTGGCTCATCCGTGCGGCAAGCCTATACTCCTTTATGCGTTTCGCTAAAAGTAGCATTATCTCTTGGTTGGTAATATAGTCCGCTTTACTTATATATGGTGGAATATTATTGTTTAATTGCAAAATTTAAAAATAATATCTATATATTACTACTATTGTGAGACTTTCTGTACTGGAACTATGCATTTGTCGGATGAACTAAAACTTAACTGATATTGGGTACATGTGTATGAACCTGTTTTGAACGAAGAGCTTAGAATTATGATACAGATAATAAGCGTGTTATAAGTTTTTCTGAGAAAACTGCTTTCCGGACCGTTTTTTCCTTTGCCGATAATTTGTAAATCTTCATCTTTGCAGTGTTGATCAACGAAACATGAATGAAACGTAGTAGTAACATTAGTAAAGAAGGAGAAAAATTATGCCTTTATTTTATAGAGCGAGACAATCGCAGTTGAAAACTAAAGAGGGAAAGAAACAGTGGCACCTGACTCTGGTGAAAGTTGGAAAAATGGTAACTTCACAACAGTTGGCTGAAGTAATAGCTGAAAAATCATCGTTGACACCGGGTGATGTTCATAATGTGATTCGTAACTTGATGACTGCCATGCGTAAAGAATTGTTGAATAGCCGTTCGGTACGTCTGGAGGGATTAGGCACTTTCACGATGAAAGCTTGTACACAAGGGCATGGAGTGGATCAAGAGGAAGAGGTGAGTCCGAATCAGGTGGCGGCTCTTCGTTGTCTGTTTACTCCGGAATATACTCGTCCCGCAGCTATCGGCACTACCCGTGCTTTGCTTCAGGGAGTGGAATTCCAGAAAGTCAGTGCGATAGGGGGAGCAATTAATGGCGGATCGGGTAGTGGAGATATTGTGGATGATCCGACAGCCTGATAAAATTTATTGCTGATATAATAATTATTGACAACGGAAGGAGGATAAAGAGTATGAAGAAAACGGGATGGAATATTATATTGAAGTTGATTATTGCTGTGGCAAGTGCTGTAGCCGGTGTAATAGGCGGGCAGGCTATGACATTATAAAACGGAATTAATAACCAAACAGGGTGAACTCCCGATAGCCATTAGAGGCTTTCGGGAGTTTTTCTTTTCCCCATGATCTTGTCTATAATCAGAGCGATGGCTCCATCACCGGTTACGTTACAAGCTGTACCGAAACTGTCCATGGCAATGTAGAGGGCGATCATCAATGCCTGGGCCGATTCATCGAAACCGAGCATGGACTGGAGGATGCCTAAAGAAGCCATAATAGCGCCTCCAGGAACGCCGGGAGCGGCAATCATCGTGATGCCGAGCATGAAAATGAAACCTGCAAACAGGGAAAAATCGAAAGGCATGCCCTGCATCATCATTAAGGCTAAAGCACAGGCCACAATCTTCAGGGTGCTTCCGGATAAATGAATGGTGGCGCAAAGCGGGATGACAAATCCGGCTATATCGGCTGATACACCGTTCTTCTTGGTCTGTTCGAGTGTGACAGGGATGGTGGCGGCTGATGACTGAGTGCCTAAAGCGGTGAAATAAGCCGGCAGCATCCGTCCCAACAAGCGGAACGGGTTTTTACGGACAAACAATGCCGCAATGCAATATTGAAAAACCAGCAAGAGAATATGTAGTATGAAAATGACACCGATAATTTTAATAAACACCATAAGGATGGAGAATACTTGTCCGGAGTGTGTCATATTGAGGAAAATACCAAAGATGTAAATGGGCAGCAACGGGAGGATGACTGCGCTTATCATACGTACGATGATCTCTTGAAAGTCTCGTGCTACGTTTTTCAGGGCGTCACTATGCAGGCTTGCCAACCCCAGGCCGAGGGTAAAGGCAAGGACCAGTGCCGTCATGACATTCATCAAGGGTGGAATGGCAACAGAGAAATAGGGTAGGATTCCTTGCGCCTCACTCACTTCGTCGAGAGGTGCTCCCGGAGTAATGAGCGAAGGGAAAATGGCGGCTCCGGTGAAGTAGGACAGAAATCCGGAGAAAAGAGTGGCACCATATGCAATGAGTGCCGTGACAAGCAGCATTCGTCCGGCTCCTTTACCAATATCGGCTATGGCAATGGTAACCAGTCCGAGAATGATAAGAGGTATGGAGAAATTGAGGAATTCTCCAAAGATGGAGTTGAAGGTCACGAACAGCCGTACTAAAGGTGTCGGCAGGAAATTTCCGATAGCGATACCAAGTATAATAGCTATGATGATACGTGGCAAAAGTCCTATGTGTATTTTCTTCATTACGAGGTTTTAGCAGTTTGTTACAAAAGTAATACTTTTTTCTGAAACTATCCGAACAAATATTTTCGATATGTGTTATAGATAATAAGAAAAAGAACAAAAAATCAACCAATTTAGATACATATTACAATTATGGCAACTCAGAATAAAACAGATATAGGCCTGATTGGTTTAGCTGTGATGGGAGAAAATTTAGCTCTGAACATGGAAAGCAGAGGTTGGAGCGTATCGGTGTATAATCGTACGGTACCGGGTGTGGAAGAAGGCGTGGTGGAACGTTTCATCAACGGAAGGGCTAAAGGCAAGCATATAGAGGGCTTCACGGATATAGAGGCTTTTGTAGAATCGATCGCTTTGCCTCGTAAGATAATGATGATGGTACGTGCCGGTAGTCCGGTGGATGAGCTGATGGAGCAACTTTTCCCGTATCTTTCTCCGGGTGATATATTGATTGACGGTGGTAACTCGAATTATGAAGATACGAACCGAAGAGTGAAACTGGCAGAGTCGAAAGGTTTTCTGTTCGTCGGTGCCGGTGTCTCGGGAGGAGAAGAGGGAGCTTTGAACGGAGCTTCTATCATGCCGGGCGGTTCGGAGAAAGCATGGGAAGAGGTGAAACCGATTTTGCAGAGTATTGCGGCCCAAGCGCCGGATGGTACTCCGTGCTGCCAGTGGGTGGGACCTGCCGGATCGGGACATTTTGTGAAAATGATACACAACGGGATAGAGTATGGTGATATGCAGTTGATTGCTGAAGCTTATTGGGTGATGAAGGAGCTGCTGGATATGACTAACGAGGAGATGGCATCTGTGTTCACCCGTTGGAATGAAGGTAAACTACGGAGTTATCTGATAGAAATTACAGGTAATATACTCCGCCATAAAGATAAGACAGGGGCCTATCTGATTGATAAGATCCTGGATGCTGCCGGACAGAAAGGGACAGGCAAATGGTCGGTGATTAATGCCATGGAATTAGGTATGCCACTGGGATTGATTGCTACGGCCGTTTTTGAACGCAGTTTGTCGGCCCGGAAGGAACTGCGTGAAGCTGCTGCCCGGCAATATCAATGCAGGCACTCGATGGCTGTATATAATAAACAAGATACGGAAAAAGAGATTTTCTCGGCATTGTATGCTTCGAAACTGGTTTCGTATGCTCAAGGGTTTGCGGTGTTGCAACGTGCTTCCGATACATTTGGATGGAACCTCGATCTGGCTTCGATTGCACGGATGTGGAGAGGCGGTTGTATTATTCGCAGTGTTTTCCTGAATGATATTGCTGCGGCATTTGAGGCAAAAGAAAAGCCTAAACATCTGCTGCTGGCCCCTTATTTTGAAGAAGAGATCAAAGGTCTGTTGTCCGGCTGGAAGAACCTGGTGGCACAAGCCATGCGTGAGGAACTGCCGGTTCCGGCTTTCTCTTCGGCTTTGAATTATTTCTATTCGTTAGTGTCGGCTGATCTTCCGGCCAATCTGGTACAGGCACAGCGCGATTATTTCGGTGCTCATACATTTGAGCGGAAAGATGAGTTACGAGGAGTCTTTTTCCATGAAAACTGGACAGGACACGGAGGAGATACAAAGTCGGGTACGTATAATGTATAAGCAAAAAAAGAAATATGAGTAAATTTGTAATGACTATCTTTGGTGCTTCGGGTGACTTGACGAAGCGTAAGTTGATGCCGGCATTGTATTCGTTGTATGTAGCCAAGCGTCTTCCGGAAGAATTTGAAATTCTCGGGGTGGGACGTACGGTTTATGAAGATGCGGACTATCGGACTTACATTTATAATGAGATGGAGAAATTTGTGAAGTCGGAAGAGCAGAATAAGGAGAAGATGGACGCTTTCGTTGGACATCTTCACTATCTGGCAATAGACCCGGCATTGGAAAGCGGATACGGACAACTTCGCCTACGCATTGAAGAACTGAGCGGAGATAGCCGGCCGGATGACCTGCTGTTTTACCTCGCTACGCCTCCATCATTGTATGGTGTGATTCCGTTGCACCTGAAGTCGGTGCATCTGAATAAAGGCCGTGCACGAATTATCGTTGAAAAGCCATTCGGGTATGATCTGGAATCGGCTGAGAAACTGAATAAAATTTATGCTTCTGTATTCGACGAACATCAGATTTACCGAATCGATCATTTCTTAGGTAAAGAAACGGCTCAGAACCTGTTAGCTTTTCGTTTTGCCAATGGTATTTTTGAGCCTTTATGGAACCGTAATTATATAGATTATGTGGAAGTGACCGCCGTGGAGAATCTCGGAATCGAGCAACGCGGCGGTTTTTATGATACTACGGGTGCACTGAGGGATATGGTACAGAATCATCTGATCCAGCTCGTGGCATTGACTGCTATGGAACCTCCCGCTGTGTTTAATGCGGATAATTTCCGTAATGAAGTGGTGAAGGTATACGAGTCTCTGACTCCTTTGACCGAAACGGATTTGAGTGAACATATTGTCCGGGGGCAATATACGGCAGGGGGAAATAAAAGGGGGTATCGGGAAGAGAAGAATATTTCACCCGACTCACGTACCGAGACTTATATTGCAATGAAACTGGGTATCAGTAACTGGCGGTGGAGTGGAGTACCTTTTTATATCAGGACCGGAAAACAGATGCCGACAAAAGTGACTGAGATAGTGGTGCATTTCCGTGAAACTCCTCATCAGATGTTCCATTGCGCGGGTGGTAATTGTCCGAGAGCCAATAAGCTGATATTGCGTTTGCAGCCCAATGAAGGTATTGTGTTGAAATTTGGCATGAAAGTGCCGGGACCCGGATTTGAGGTCAAACAGGTAATGATGGATTTCAGTTATGATCAGTTGGGAGGCGTCCCCGGCGGAGATGCCTATGCCCGTCTGATAGAAGACTGTATCCTGGGCGACCAGACCCTCTTTACACGGAGTGATGCAGTAGAAGCATCCTGGCATTTCTTCGATCCGATTCTGCGTTATTGGAATGAACATCCCGAGGCGCCGTTGTATGGTTATCCTGCTGGAACTTGGGGACCTTTGGAGAGTGAGGCTATGATGCATGAGCATGGTGCCGAATGGACCAATCCATGCAAGAACTTAACAAACACAGATCAATATTGCGAGCTATGAAACCCTACATTTTTCCTTCGTCCATAGAGACGGCACGTGCACTGATATTACATTTGGTGAAACTGATGTTAGATGAACCGGACAGGACCTTTTGTATCGCGTTTAGTGGTGGAAGCACTCCGGCACTGATGTTTGACTTATGGGCGAATGAATATACGGATATCACTCCTTGGGAACGACTGAAAGTGTTTTGGGTAGATGAACGTTGTGTGCCTCCCGAAAATTCGGACAGTAATTATGGCATGATGCGGTCGTTGTTGCTGAGTATTGTACCTATTCCGTACGAGAATGTGTTTCGAATACAGGGGGAGAAGAATCCGAAGAAGGAGGCTGCCCGCTATTCGAAGCTGGTGATGAAAGAAGTGCCGGTGGAGAATGAGTTCCCGGTATTTGACGTAGTGCTGCTGGGAGCAGGTAATGACGGACATACGTCGTCTATCTTTCCCGGACAGGAGGAATTGCTCTCAACTGATCATATATATGAGGCGAATTTTAATCCGAATAACGGTCAAAAGAGAATAGCTTTGACAGGACTTCCGATTTTGAATGCCCGAAGGATCATCTTCCTGATAACAGGAAGGGTGAAAAGTCCGGTTGTAGAAGATATCTTCTATTCGGGAGATACCGGACCGGCCGCCTATATAGCGCATCATGCCGATAACGTGGAACTATTTATGGATAATGCAGCTGCTGAAAAAGTCATTCGCGGATAAGAAATAAAAAAAACGTCCGACCTTCACAGGCCGGACGTTTTTCGTTCTATTTGAATACGTTATTTACATACAACAATTAAACAGTATGATAATTAAAATAACAACTCAACAAAATGGAATCCGGGAGAATCACTTCGGCCGGATTGGCTTATCTCACTTAAATGTGACTTACGTAATAATTATGACTAATTAATGTATTGGCAAAGATAGCTGGTTCTGTGTTGCGGGGCAATCACTTGATTTAGGTATTATGAAGAAGGCAATCACTATAAGTAGGGATTGAACCGGGAGGAAATGAGGAGGGAGCTTTGTTTTATGCCCTTTAAGTTGTAAATTTGCGGAAAAACAAGAGTAAGATGGAATATAAGTTTGACGAACAGAGTGTGAAAGAATTAATGGAATGGGCACAGACTGCACAGTTGCCTCAGGAACTTGAACTGAGTAAAGCGGAGCGTATTTTTGATGTAAAACTTTGTATAGAATCTGATTTATCGTGTATCAGGGCCCATTATCCCGATGCTTTCTACAATCCGGCTATAACTCGTCTTTATCGTATCAGGGAGAAGCTGGAGGAGAAATGAGATACGGGGATGCCTAAGTAACTTCGCAAAAGTACGTAACCCACTTGATTTCTGTGGAAAAATTCTACAGAAAATGTGGAATATTTCTTCGTATTCCACTATTTCAATAAAGGCTGTTATAATATAATTCTTTGAAAATGAAGATCTAATCCGGATCTACACAAGTCTGGCATGTGCATTGCATAACAATATTCAGATGTTTAGTTATAGTTAGTAGATCTAGAACAATTAAGTTTTCAAGAATTATGAAAAAGGTATTAGTAGCATTGGTAATAGTAATGGGATTGGGATTTTCAGTAGCAAAAGCAGATGAACCTCTAAAGAAAAAGTCCCCGAAAGTGGAACAAAGAGATTCGCGGGAGGACTTTACACCTATTGAGGTTAATAATCTTCCTGAAGCGGTGATTGATGAGTTATCCTGCGAAGGAGCACTGATTAAAGAAGCTTTTATTGCTTATAGTCGTTCGGAGGGTAAACTCTACAAAGTGATTATATTGTCGAGTGATTTTCATGAACAGGCTGTATTCTTGAATGAAAGAGGGAATATACTGAATAGATAGTTTCCCAATCTTTGAAGAAAGCACACAACTTAATTTATGTCAGGCCCCGACTCGAAAGAGCCGGGGCGTTTTAGTTTCATCAGTACAAAAAGCCAGGGAGATGTGTTCGAGGGACATTTCTTTATAATTTTCCGGCTTTTGAGAAATCTTTTGGCTATGAAATAAAAGCATTGTGTTCTATGTTTTATGATTCGCTTCATTGCAATTATAATTATAGGTTGAATTCTTTATAGGTTTCAGAATAATTCATATCTTTGAAACTGTAACTAAAATTAATCAATAATGAAGCAAATACAACCTGTTTTTTTAGCTATGAAGTTTTCTTTTCTTATTTTCTTCTTTTTTAGTTTGCCTGTCGGTGCACAAAGTATTTTTCAGAAATACGGGCGTTTCCTGACTGAACCTCGTTCATATGTGTGTTATCGTACGGATGGTAAACTGAAAATAGATGGCAAACTGGATGAAGTTTCGTGGCAGAAGGCAAAACCGACAGCTCCGTTTGTAGATATCAGCGGGGAGGGGTTTCCTACACCTAAATATGAAACTACGGCCAAGATGCTGTGGGACGATGAATATCTTTATATAGGGGCGATGTTGCAGGAGGATGATATCAAGGCACGTCTTACACAGCGGGATACTATTATTTATTATGATAATGATTTTGAGGTTTTCATAGATCCTGACTGGGACGGGCACAACTATTTTGAAATAGAAACCAACGCGCGTGGGGTCATATTCGACCTAATGCTGGACAGGCCTTATCGGTCTGGTGGAAACTTTATGGTACAATGGGATTGTCCGGGATTAAAGTTGGCCATTCATCGCGAAGGTACGCTGAATAAGTCGAAAGACAAAGATAAATATTGGAGTGTGGAGATGGCTATTCCACATAAAGCATTGACTATGAATTTCAATAATCCATTGAAAGCTGGTAATTGCTGGCGAATTAATTTTTCACGTGTACAATGGCTGAAGGCAGGAGGACCTGAAGAAAATTGGGTTTGGACACCTACCGGAAAAGTTGATATGCATATGCCGGATCGTTGGGGATATTTGTTTTTTGCTGACGAGAAAGTAGGAACACCCGAATATACTTTTGCATTACCGTATAATGCTTCTGTGTATAAACTGCTTTGGGCTATGTTCTATGTACAACAGGAAAGGTATGCGAAAGAGAAAAATTATCTGCGTACGGAACAGGATTTCTTCCTGACAGATGCCGAATTGAAGGGTCTCCCGCAAGGTGCGCAAATCTCGGTTGAAGCCACTCGGAATACATATCAAATAGCCATTACTGTTCCGGGTGAAGGCAGACGTTACATCATTAATAATGAGGGACGGTTTTGGACAGAAAAGGTTGCTCCGCGTCAAGTGAAGAACTGGGTGTGGACACGTATAAATAAGAGTAAAAGTGAAGCGGATTACCGCCAATGGTTTGCCCTGCTTAAAGAGTGCGGCATCAGCGGGGTGATGTTTGAAGGATATGATGAAAACCTATACCGCATGTGTAAGGAAGCCGGTCTTGAAGCTCATTTCTGGAAGTGGACAATGAATCGTGCCGAATTGCTCAATGTACATCCCGATTGGTTTGCGGTGAATCGTAAGGGGGAGTCTACGCATGATAAGCCTGCTTATGTGGATTATTACCGTTTTCTTTGTCCCAACCATGAAGGAGTGGCCCAATATTTGGCAGATGATTATGTGAAGATAGCTCATTTACCCTATGTAGATGGAGTACATTTGGACTATGTTCGTTTCCCGGATGTAGTTCTACCTGTCAGCTTGTGGAAAAATTATGGAATAGAACAGACAAGTGAACATCCTGAATATGATTATTGCTATTGTGATGTTTGCCGTACTAAATTTAAAGAACAAACAGGGCGTGATCCGTTGGAGTTAAAGTACCCGATGGAAGATCAGTCATGGATCAATTTCCGCTTGGATGCGATCAGTCGTGTTGTCGACCAAATTACAAAAGCGGTGAAAGCCGATGGGAAAGCAATTTCTGCTGCTGTATTCCCCGGTCCTTCTATGGCCAAGAAAATGGTGCGTCAGGATTGGGGTAACTGGTCGCTGGATGCTTATTTCCCGATGATCTATAATGGTTTTTATTACGAAGGACCGGAATGGATCGGGCGTTCGGTTCAAGAGAGTGTTAAAACCGTTGACGGACGTGCGAAAGTGTATGCCGGACTGATGTTTCCCGATATAAAGAACGATTTTGAGAAAGCATTGGATGAAGCATTTGATAACGGTGCATCCGGTGTTTCATTCTTTGACGGACCATCAGACGAATATCTGCATCAGTTTAAAGCCTATCTGGACAAGAAAGGATTAAAGACGGAATAAAAGATTCGAATGTACTTTGTATTTATGAACAGAGGCGGCCCCGATAAGGCTGCCTCTATTTGTAAGATATTGATTCTTAAAATGTTATTTCCGTGATAAATATCCCTGTTTTGTTTTTCGGCTGACATTATATACATTTGCAGCATAAAAACAATTACATATGTATAAAAACATTTTAATATTAGGTCGTGGAATTGGGCAAGTGATGTTTCAGAATAATGCTCTCTCCGGTGGGTTGATGTTATTAGGAATTGCTTTTAATTCATGGCAACTCGCAGTTTTATCTGTACTCGGTACAGTCGTTAGCACTTTGACAGCTTCATTATCCGGATATGATAAGGAGGATATTCGTAACGGATTGTATGGTTTTAATGGGACATTGGTTGGTATTGCAATTGGAGTCTTTATGGAAATCAATGTTACATCTATATTATTGCTTATCTCAGGCTCTGCTTTCTCCACATGGGTTGCGCGTTGTTTTCGTTATCAGAACAGAGTATCGGGACTGACAGCACCCTTTATTTTTGTTGTATGGCTTCTGCTTGTTGGGTGTCATTATCTATACCCTTCTTTACTGTTATCTTCATCGTTGGAAAAGCCTGAACTAACAATGGATATTTTCCGTTCATTCTGCTTAAATATCGGTCAGGTGATGTTTCAGGGAAATATACTTTCGGGATTATTTTTTCTTTTAGGGATCCTGATTAATTCTCGTATAAATGCTCTGTATACACTGACCGGTGCAATACTTCCTTTATTTATGATTTTATATCCACATACTGATCTTGCTGCATGGAATTTGGGATTATTAGGATATAACGGAGTGCTTTGTGCCATAGCCTTGGGAGATAAGACAGGCATAGGAGTAGTCAAAGCGATATTTTCTATCATACTGTCTATCGTTCTGCAGTTAACGGGTATGCATATGGGCATAGTGACTTTAACGGCACCATTTGTCTTTTCCGTATGGATTACCGGGGGCCTGTTCAGTGTTTTCAGAAGTAAATCCTGAGAAGCTAAATAGGATATAATAGCGGTATCGATGTTTCTAGTACCGTTGTAAAACGGATATGGCGGCTTATCAGGCCGCCTTTCTTTTCATAATATTCTTTAGATTACAAGGTTTCCATCTAATTATATATTAGATTTCATTTTTATCAGTAGTAAGATAATGCTGATTTACAACCACTTCATGATTGTATCTTATTTTAAAACTACTGATAAAATTATTTATTTTTTTACCTTTTTATTTAACCTCTTTTGGGTTAGTATGCCCCTTGCTTCAAATGTTTTTATAGTATAAAGGAATTAAAAGTGTAAGAATGTTCGGATTTTAAAAAAACAGACCTTTAATTATATATTTATCTTTAAAAACAATTGAGTATGAAAATGATTTTAAATTTTTCTGAATGTATTATTAGTTTTTTCTCGTTATGTTTATTGTGTGTTGTCTTCTCTTGCGATGAAATGGATATTGACCAAGGTCCTCCAACTTCCGTTACGCGTAATCTGATGACATCAGATGGTCCCGGTTTTAAGATCGATACAGTTACGTACGATAAAATTCCGGCTGAATATGCCCGGAAAATATTGTCTCTTGAAGAACCTACTTCAGTTGTAACTGATAAGAGCAAGCGCTCTTTCAGAGTGAATGAGCTTTTTCAAATTAGAAAAGCAAATGATCAATTGCTTTCAATTACCAGCTATTCCGCCAAGACGGTTTATGATCTCACACTTGAAGTCTATGTAGAAGGTGGTTCCCAGTATGTTCCTATTGCTTATCTGGACTCCATACCGGGATTCTCACAATTTGAGTTTAAGCCATCGTTGATCAATGGAAATTTCATATATAAAAAGGATAACGGTGTGGATACTCTGTCCCTTTCGAGCCTGAACGAAAAGAGAATGAAATTTCGTTTACTTAGCGATGATAAGCATTTTGAAATGCTTTCTAAAATAGATGCGGAGTGGAATATTTCTTTTTCAAATTATGATTGGAAACCGGGGTATGAAAGTGGTTCATGGCGAGAGTTGAGTGCCATCTATGCACGTGAGTGGGTGGTCATTATTACAAATTATGCCTATATGATGACTACTCCCGAGTATGCTTTTATCATGAGAAATTTTAGTAAGATATTTGGTGGAGAACTTTATGATAATAACCGTGTTAAGTTCACACCGGAAAAGTATTTATCAGAAGAAAAACGTTTCAAACAACCGCATAACTTTGTTTGTGGACGATCTAAACCCTCTGTTGGCGGTTTGGGCGGAGGAAACGTGTGGGGAGTAACTCACTGGAATTATTATGGTCATTATGCTTCTTTTAGCGGTTGGGAATCAATTACACATGAATTTATGCACTGTATGGGATATGGTCATTCTAGTAACATGACTTATGCTTCCGGTGGAGTGGGATGGACCGAGTTCATGTGGCAACTACATACTTATTTGAGAGGGAATGATTGGCTGCCATATACGGATCGGAATCTGTTAGGTTTTCATAAGCCGGAAAACGCGAAATATCGTGATGGTGGAATTGACCCTGATAAACTGAATGATAATAAGATTCTGCAGTTTTATAATAAAAGTAAAGTTACCCAATATTTTTTAGCTAATCCGTTGTCTAAATAAGTAATAACCATGAATAATGATTAAAGGTCTGTTTCTGATTATAATTCATCTTCTTTACTATTATTGCTTTTTTATTGTTGGTGTTTTTTTTAAGGTAAAACATACGGGTGGCTATGATTAAAAAAAGTGATAAGAAAAATGTGAAAAAATGTATAAGAACGAATTTTAATTTTTATCTTTGTCCAAATTTGTATGCGATGCTTGTCCCAACCATGACCACCGAAGAGGTGTGTAAAGAAATAAAGAATGACTATCCGGCTTTTTATGAAAAAATGTTGGATAATAAGGCTAGTAACTACCGAAAGTTTATTAAAGCTGTCCTATTTCCGGTTATACATCAGTTTTCATGGAAATCGTCATCGGGTAATATGTGGAATGTGATAATGTTGGCTCGTTATCGTAATGAGAGAAAATGTCCCGGTATTGTCCCTTACCTTAAATATGAAAATTGGGGTATGGGAATTATTTATCCTAAAAATATATATAGTAATCTGTCTATAATTGACTTTAAACCTCATTTTTGGAAAAGGTATCGGGAGCGTCAGCTAATACCCAACGGCTTAGAAGGGATTTCTTTTGATGAACAAATAAAATATTTCTTTTTAAATAGCGGTCTCTTTACTTTTGATTTCAGAGAAGGCTCTAATAAAGGACATGAGGGTTTTGTCGGGTATACTAAGACCGGAATTTTCTTTGGTGTCGTAATAAAAGAGTTGGATTATCTCTGTGTCAAAACTTATGTGTCTGCTAATATGCTTTTTGATAATCAGATAGAAAGCTTGGATAGCGCTGATGAGTTAAGAGAGAAGATATTGTCGCATCCGGACTATTTTCAGAAAAGAGGGAAACTCTTTCATATCATGAATGACTCTTCTTTTTGGATGGATGAGACGATACGTTAAGCAGCCTTTTTCTTTCACAATATTTCTCTCAAATTATATGCGGAACAGTACAATTTTCCAGGTAGGTTATGTATCGGATTCTATCTAAAGTGCTTGTTCCGTCTTACGAAAGTTCAGCTATATTGTTTTCGTTGACATGCAGTTGGGTAAGTACAATTAATGCTTATAATCTGATTGATGTCAGTGGTATAATGCCCTGATAGCTGTTTTTGTTTAAGCTTCCAATTCCTCCCTGTACCTTGAATCGCTAATTTGACGAGTCGGCTGTGTTTACCGTTTATCTTATCTATTGTTTGTTGAAGACGTTCACGTTTCTTGCGATCTACTGAATCAAACAGTCCCAATTGGGTGCTATCGGTTATTTCGGTGATAATAACTCCGGTTTTCTTATATTGATAGCCTTGCATGAAAATCGTTTTTAGCCCGGCCAGTGCATAATGTACAATTTCTAATGTGTCATTGGTTGGTATCGGAAGATGTATAACTGTATTCCTCCAATATTGTGGCGAATCTTTACGGAAGTTATTTGTATGGATGAATACCATTAGTGACATTGCATAGCCTTTCTGTTGTCGGAGTTTCTTTGCGCATGTAGAAGTGTGAGTGGCGATTGCTTCCGACATTGTATCGATGTCCTCCACCATCTTGCCGAATGACCGACTTGTACATATCTGCTTTTTGGCCGGTGGTGTGGTTTCCATATCAATACAGGAAATGCCTTGAAGTTCTTTCCAGGTCCTTTCTCCGACTACAGTCATGTTCTTACGCACCCAAGATTCGGGCAACTCGGTAAAGTCATAGGCTGTTTTGACTCCCTGCTTTTCTAACTTGGCAACTTGCCGGTGACCGATCCCCCAGATGTCTCCAATTTCAGTAAGCTGCAGAGCCTTGGTGCGCTTTTCTTCTGTATCGATGATACATAAACGATTGTAAGCAGGATATTTCTTTGCAAATTTATTGGCGACCTTTGCGAGTGTTTTGGTTGGGGCGATACCCAAACTAACAGGTATGCCGGTTCCGCGGATTACTTTGTTTATGATGTCTGTTCCGAGTGACTGAATATCCCGAATCCCTTCCAGGTTAAGAAATGCTTCGTCTATACTGTATACTTCCATTTCCGGCACTTGTTCTGCCAGTATGGACATCACGCGTCCGGACATGTCGCCGTATAGCGTATAGTTCGATGAAAAGACAGATATACCATATTTCTGAATATCATCTTTGATCTGATAAGCCGGAACTCCCATTTTAATCCCCAATGCTTTCGCTTCGTTACTTCTGGCAATAACACATCCGTCGTTATTACTTAAAACAACGATCGGCTTACCGTTCAAAGCCGGATTGAACACTCTCTCGCAACTTGCGTAGAAGTTATTGCAGTCCATTAGTCCAAACATTATCTTTTTCTCCTGTTCTTTTTGATGGTATAGGTCACTATTCCCCAGACGATAAATTCATTCTCCTTTGTTATTTTAATCAAGGAGTATTTCGGATTCGCCGGTATTAACCAGACGGCATTAGGTTCAATTCGTACCCGCTTTACAGTAAAATCTCCATCAATAAAACACACGGCAAGGTCGTCATCCTGTAATTCCAGTGATTTGTCGATGACCAGAATGTCTCCTTCTTCTATGCCTTCATCCCGCATCGAATCGCCTACTACACGTCCAAAGAATGTACTGGCCGGATGTTTGATTAGCTCTTTGTTCAGATCTATGGCTTGTTCCATATAGTCTTGTGCCGGTGACGGGAAACCGGCCCGTATACCTTCATCGGCGTATGGGATCGGCAAACTGCTGGATACGTCAATCTTATGTATTTCAAGTTTTCTTTTCATCATTCTATTTCATTTGAGTTGTACCTTAACAAAGCATTGCGGCATTTGATTTGCTGACTTGGATATTTTAGGGAAAGATAATGTCTATTTGTACGTTTTCTGGTACTTGTCCGGCTGATAATATTTATCCGGCCCCTTTCTCCGTTTAAGAGAGTATGCTATCATTTACTGTTTAGATAATGTTGCTTTCGTCCAATAAGGAACTGATGTAATATGTCTGTCTTTATAATAAATCTATGTTAACGCTATTTTGTGTCTATTAAAAGAGTCATAAGGTTTTAACTTCTTTTTGCGCTTTGCTTTGAGTATGGTTTTAACATGAATTGTATTATTAATATCAAGCGCTTGTATTAAGATTTGTAGTATTAATTAATAATTTGTTTTATATGAGAATAAAAAGGTTATTGTATGCTATTGCTACAATACTTCCCTTTCTGTTTCTCTGTTCATGTTATGAAGAACAGGAACCTCAACAGGAGAAACAGGATAAGGAAAAATGGACAATGCAGGTTGCTGGTAATCAGTTAAATGAATTTTTAAATATTAATCCGGATTTACGGAACCTTTACGCTTATCCGGACTGGGATGCTGCGCAGATTATAAGGGAGCGGAGCGATACAGTTTCATATTACGTCCCTGTAGTGGATATAACAGCTGATACATGCTCTTATTTAATAATAGCACGCGCTTCGAATGATGTTTATTTGTACATGGTAAGACTTCCTGAGGAATACTCCGGCTTTGATTCCTTTTTGGAAGAACATTTAAAAATATTACGGATTATTGATGGTGCCCGGAGAGTCCCTGTTGGATATTTGCATAATTTTCCGGATGATGTACTGACTCGTACCCGTTCTTCAGGCTCTCTGTTTAATCATGACCGCGAAACGAATACGGAAATTCTTGAAAATAACACCTTTGTTAAAGACGATCTTTTTGGTGCCGGTTTTTCGTTACCCGAAGTGACAGTAATCGGTAGACGTCCTACATCTTCTGAAGACCCGTTTAAATGGCCTTTTGGGGATATGCCTTCTGAGTCTCCGAAAGCCCTTCCCGGACTTGATGACTTTTTTTCTCCTCAAGGAGGCGGTTCATCTTCGTTATCTTCGCCACAGCAATCAGGCTCTTTGCCTAAACCTGAAGAAGTCATTAAGGATGCAACTGTAAAAAAGGCTTTGGAAGAAGCCTGGAGTGATATGCTTAAGCGTTCCACAAAAGATCAGAGGCAAGAGGTCGGTTTCTGGATTTATTATGATCCGGTGAAAAAGCAATATTATATAGGTAAGAAACGATATGGTATAGCAGTGAAGAATGACGGAAAAGCAAGAGGGAATATAAGCCTTGGAGACAAATCCCCTTCTGTAAATGGTGTGCCTGCCACAGCAAAGGTGGTTGCTTCTTTTCATACACACACTCCAATGACTGAAATAAAAGGCATGAAAAGAAAAGTAGGTCCATCTAAAGAAGATAAAGGGAATGCTGATAAAAATAGGATTCCAATCATTGTTTATGATTACATTGGTACAAAAGATCCTCGAACAAATGATTATTATGTTATTGGTGGACATAAAGTAAGTGACCCCAAAAAAATGTATATTTACCAACCTAAGAAATAACTAAGTTAATATGTATATGAAAACTTTATTTTTAAAACGATTGATGTTTATTTTTCTTCTTTTTGTAGCATGTTATTCAAGCGCTCAGTCTCTGAGGTCCTTGCCCTTTCAAAAAAGAGACAGTACATTGATTCGGATTGCAAAGGAAACGTTGAAGAAGAAAGCGCCTGAGTATTTAATTGAAAATGGTGCCCCGATTATTTCGAAGCACCGGGTTCGCTATTTGACTCCAGCAGAAGAAAAAGAAGTGCCTGAATTTAGTACGTTTTATGGGGCCAAGTCAGGCCAAGTCTATTATATTGTCGAATTTCCTCAAGATGAATCAATAGAATCTTTTGATGCTGGATTTGTAGCCCAAGTTTACATTTGGGAAGATACCTCAAGACCTTTTTCTATTGCTTTAGGAAATAGTCTGATTATGGATTTGAAGTAGGAAGTTAAGTTTAATATCAATTGCCATAACTCTTTGGAGATGAGGCAAATTCTTATGTGCCTATGATCGCTATTCGGCCGCGTTGTATCACTCTGCAATTGATCGGTTTTATCAAATTAGTGCGGAGAATAAAGGCACCGTTTTTAAGCGATGCCTTATACAACCTTCCACGCTCAACAACGCACACTCAACTACACAGTAGAGGCTGTATATAATGTATTACTGACTAATTAGAAATAAGTTCGGTACCGGCATAAAAAAGGTGAGGGGAACCACCCCCTCACTAAAGTCAAACCAAAATAATTCGAATTATGTCCGTATTATCTTGATTCTGCAAATATACAGTATTTGATCAGTTGTGTGCAAGTCAACGTATTAGCATATTCTATTTTCATGCAACGTTCATAATACATATCGTATATTTTCTTTAATCGTGCATTTAATATGTCCTTATCAGGTCTTTTTACTACTTTCCCGTTTTTGAATTCATTCTCAGCATCTATTATGATGTTAGTTGGTATATATCTGGTTGCTAAGTTGTGGGATACGGCAATCCGTACTTTGTGTTTGCCGTTCAACATTTTTTTTGTCGACACTATAGTTATGAATAGATTAGCCATAATTTCTTTGTAATTAGATTATTTTTGTTTTTGTTTTATTGCTACGGCAATGTAACGGCAATAAAACAGCAATAAAATAGCGTCAAAAGTGACGTTTTTAACTTTCTAATACAGGTACTAATGAAAATAAATATAGTTTAATTATGTTTATAAGTGGTTGATAATCAATTAATAGAAAGGGCTTCTAAATCCTCCTCTGAGGTAGAAGCCCTTCAACACAAAAACTAAACTAGACTTAACTAAACTATTCTATTCTTGGAAGTTTCACAACTTCCGTTCTGTTTGTTACAAAGATAGATATTTTTTGTTTATGTATAAATAATAATCGACAAATACTCACATTTTACCGATAAATCAGCTACAAATCCTTTCAACTTCGCTCATCGAGGAATGTTTGGAAAGTCTGCTTGTAGCTATCGCTGACGGGGATATAGGTCTTATCAAATACGATACGCCCGCGGTCGATGATGCGTATTTTGTCTTTCTGGACGATGAAAGAACGATGTACACGCATAAAGCGGGCGGGGGGAAGCAACTCTTCCATGGACTTCATGCTCATAAGTGACAAAATGGGTTTGGGGGCATCTTCGGTGTAGATTTTGATGTAATCCTTCAAACCCTCTATATATAATATCTTTTTGAGTTCTACCTGCACCAGTTTATAGTCACTTTTGACAAAAATACTGTCTACTTCTTCGGGCTTCTGGACCAGTTCGAACCATTGCAACGCCTTGTTGGCTGCCTGCAGGAAGTCAACATACGAGATGGGTTTGAGTAGGTAGTCGAGTGCGTTGACCCGGTATCCGTCGATGGCATATTGACCGAAAGCAGTAGTGAACACAATACGGGTACGAGGGGATACCATTTTAGAGAATTCCAGACCGTTGAGTTCCGGCATCTGAATGTCAAGGAACAACAGGTCGATCTGGTTCCCGGGAAGTTCTTTCATGGCCTGTACGGCACTGGAATACTTTCCCGCCAGTTCGAGAAAAGGTGTTTTGTTGACATAACTCTCCAGCAGACTGAGTGCCAGAGGTTCGTCGTCGACTATGGCGCAACGTAATTTCACGGCTATGGATGATTAAATATTAATAATTTCGATATATATTCTTTGCCATCCGGGGAGATGGCTTTATCCCATTGATAACGTCCGGGATAAGAGAGTTCGAGGCGCTTCCTTACCTGTTCGAGCCCGATACCCGATCCGCTTTTATCCGTGTTGGTTTTGGGATGATAACTATTGCGTATCTCACACCGGATCTCCTCTTTGTTTTCAGAGATGAGGATGTGGATGAAACTCAGTTCGGTGGGGGAGATGCCGTGTTTAAAGGCATTCTCTATCAGTGAGATGAAGATCAGTGGAGCAATCTCCGTCCGGCTGTCCGGCTGTATGTCGAATTGTGTAATGACCTCTACATTTCCCGAAAGACGGATACGCATCAGTTCGATGTAGTTGCGAATGAAGTCTACCTCTTTACAAAGGGGTACATAGTTCTGCTGATTGTCATAGAGCACATAGCGTAGCAACTTGCTGAGCTCCTGCACGGCCTGCTGCGCCTTGTCGCTGTCAAAGGCGATGAGTGCATAAATATTATTCAGCGTGTTGAGCAGAAAATGCGGGTTAAGTTGGTTTCGCAAGTTCTTCAACTCTGCTTCGGTGCGACTTTTCTCCGCTTCACGACGGGCGGCTTCAGCTTGTCCCCAACGGGCACTCATGCGGATGGCCGCACTCAGTCCGATGGTGAAGATGAGGCTTAGAATGTCTCTTACGAAAAAAATCCATCCGGGAGGCATGTGCGGCTTCTTAAGAGTGGGAGCCGGGGCATTCAGGCTTTGCCAGATATGCAGCAGCAGTCCGATGAGGCAGACCAATAAGATGTTGTAGATGATGTATTTATTCTTCTGTTCCCGGAAGAGGAGATGAGGAACGAGGAGGAAATAGTTTAAATAGAATACGGTGACAAAAGAGAGGGGTACGGCAGAATGACGCAGATAGGCATGCCAATTGATACTGTCTCCTGTACGATCGATGAAGAAGAACGGGAAACCGAACACAATCCCCCAACTGATGATGTGTATCAGGATTTCCAGAGGACGGCGGGCTGATGTCAGAGATTGTTTCATGGGAACAAAGATAATAATTTTAGTTTACCACAGGGGCACAGAGACAGAGTTTCTGTCATCCTATCCGGTATACATCAAGGAATTCTTTCTGCCTCTGTGCTCTCTGTGGCGAACAAGTAAACTGATGATGGCTTATTCGTATCGGATTGCCTCGATCGGATCGAGGTCGGCGGCTTTCTTGGCCGGATACCATCCGAAGAATACTCCGGTGACGGTACAAACCGCAAACGACAGGAATACGCTCCAGGGTTGGATGAAGATGGGCCAATGGGCGACACTTTTCACAACCCAGCTGGCACCGCAGCCGATGATTACTCCGATAAGGCCTCCGGTGATGCTGATCAGGATGGCTTCTATCAGGAATTGGCTCAAGATGTCGACGCCACGTGCACCGACCGACATGCGCAGACCGATCTCACGGGTACGCTCTGTGACGCTGACGTACATGATATTCATGATGCCGATGCCGCCTACTACGAGCGATATGCCGGCAATGCAGGCGAGCAGTGTGGTCATCAGGTCGGTGGTAGAGTTGAGCATGCTGCTCAATTCCTGCTGGCTCCGGATGGTGAAATCATCGTCATCCGCCTCTTTCAGCTTGTGATTGCGGCGGAGAAGTTCGGTAATCTCTTCCGTAGCATTGTCCGTCATGTCTTCCGAAAGGGCAGAAGCGTAGATACCTTGCAGATAGGTCTGTGCCAGCAGACGCTTCATCACGGTGGTGTAGGGTGCCAGTACGATGTCGTCCTGGTCCATACCCATAGAGTTGTATCCCTTGGATTTCAGTACGCCTACTACACGGAACGGTATTTTGCTGAACCGGACAATGCGTCCTACAGGATCTTCTCCATCGGGGAAAAGATTGTCTACAATGGTTTTTCCTATCACGCATACCTTGGCGCTCGACTGGATATCGGCTTCGCTGAACATCTCTCCATTGTCTATCGAGAGCTGTCGAATTTCCAGATACTCCGTTCCCACGCCATTCACGGATGACGGATAGTTGTTGTTGCCTGCAATCAACTGCCCGGAACTGGAAACATTAGGACTGACCGCAGCCAGAAAGCTGGTTTCATCCCGCAATGTTTCGTAGTCGGTCAGTTTCAGTGTCTGCATGGCACTGGGGTCCTGGCGAACACCTCCGCGCATGTCTGCTCCCGGATGAATCATAATCATATTGGAGCCCATCTCGGAGATTTGTGCCTGGATACTTTTCTTTGATCCCTGGCCGATGGCGAGCATGGTGATGACGGATGCCACACCGATGATGATCCCCAGCATCGTAAGGAACGCGCGCAACTTGTTGTTATTCAAGGCGCGCAAAGCTATTTTAAATAAATTGGTTCCGTTCATAATAATCTGTCTGTTATTCTTCTTGTACCGGCAGAGCGGCCAATGCTTCGGCTGCGGAAAGAATGTCCGGGTTAGTGCTGTCTTCCTTGACTTGTCCGTCGCGCAACACGATGTTACGGCTGCTGTATTGGGCTATTTCCGGATTGTGCGTTACAAATATGATTGTGCGGCCTTCGGCATGCAGTTTCTGAAACAGTACCAGAATCTCGAACGAAGTGCGTGTATCCAGGTTACCGGTTGCTTCGTCCGCAAGGATGACTGCCGGATTATTGACCAACGCACGGGCGATGGCTACACGTTGCATCTGTCCGCCGGACATCTGATTGGATTTGTGTTCCAACCGTTCGCCCAGTCCTACGGCTTGCAGCGCCTCAATGGCGCGCCGCCGCCGTTCGGAAGCGCTGACTCCCGAATTATACATCAGTGGGAGTTCTACATTTTCCACAGCAGTCGTCTTTGGCAGCAGATTGTAACTTTGGAAGACAAAGCCTATCTTTCGGTTGCGCAATATGGCACGCTGAGGTTTGCTCATGGTACGTACCGAGATTCCATCCAGCAGATATTCTCCGCTGGTAGGTGTGTCGAGGCAACCCAGCGTATTCAGTAGCGTTGATTTGCCCGAACCGGACGTACCCATAATGGTGACAAACTCTCCTTCGGTGATGGTGAACGAAACCCCGCGCAATGCGTGAACGGTTTCGTCTCCCACCTGGAAGTTACGTTTGATATTCTGAAGTTCGATGACTGTTTTGTTCATACTTATTTTCCTTTCTTCTTGCTGCCCGGATGGCTAGGCATAAACGGACTTTGTTCTCCTCCGCCTTCCTGTCCGCCTTCAGACGATACATTGCCGCCCGGCATATTTCCAATGGTGGCTTCGGTGACAACTACCATGCCTTCGGAAGCACCTTGGGTGATTTCCGTATTGATGCCGTTAGTGATCCCTATCTGCACGGGGTGTGCCGTGAAAGTATTTCCTTCACGTGTCCATATTTTATGTTCGCCCTCACAGTCCTTCACTATGTCATTATCGCCGATCAGGGGTTTCTCCGGTGTGAAGCGGAGTGCACGTGCCGGTACAGAGAGCACGTCCTTTCTGTCCAGTGTGTAGATCGTGACATTAGCCGTCAGGCGGGGTTTCAGTTTCAGGTCCGGGTTATGGGCGGAGATCACTACTTCGTATGTGACTACGGTAGTAGACGAGCTGCTGGTGCTGGTACTGCTTGCGTCTCCCAGGCGGATTTGGGTCACTATTCCTTCGAAAACATCGTTCGGATAGGCATCTACGGTAAATGTGGCCCGTTGTCCTTCTTCCACGCCGCCTATATCGGCTTCATCTACGTCGGCCACTACCTGCATCTGGGTCAGGTCGGCTGCGATGGTGAACAAAGTCGGTGTCTCGAATCCGGAAGCCACCGTTTGTCCTTCTTCCACATCCCGGCTGATGACAACGCCATCGATCGGAGAAGTAATGGTGGCATAGGATAGGTTGCGTTCTGCCTTGGCCAGTGAAGCCTGGCTGCTTTCGAACGAGCTTTTGGCCTTCTCGTAGTTGTAGAGCGATTGCTCGTAATCGGTATCGCTGATCAGCCCCTTTTCGTGCAACCCTTTGTTGCGCTCATAGTTCTTCTTTTGGTATTCGTATTCCGCCTTTGCACCACTGTAGGTGGCACGTTGAGAGGCGAGTTCACTTTGCAGTGTCACACGGTCCATCTCAGCGATAAGTTGTCCCTTGGTCACTGCCGCGTTATAGTCCACATAAATTTTGTCGATAATTCCGGATACCTGTGTACCGACTTCTACTTCTGTTACCGGTTCGATAGTTCCTGTGGCGGTTACCGACTCCGATATCTCGCCTTTGCTTACAGTTGCCGTGGCATAGGTCACTTTGTGCTTGGCCGTAGAACCGCCAAAGAGCCAAACCCCTCCGCCTGCCAGTATGGCGAGGCTTACGGCAATAAGAATGATCTTTTTCTTCTTCATATCGTTATAACGTTAAATGTTTTATTCCTTTATTGTCTACAGTGTTATCTTATCTCCCTGGTAGAACTTCAGCAATTGTGTATTCAAAATAGCCATGTACTTAGACTGTAACAGCTCTTGCTGTGCCTGTAGCAGATTGTTTTTTTCGGTCAGAAGCTCCACGGTATTTTTCATTCCGGCATTAAATTGCTCGCTGACCAGTTCGTAGCTGGTCTGTGTGCTGTGCAATTTCTCTATGGCTGCCGCATATCGCTGCTGGGCGCTGTTGGCGTCGAGCCACAGTCCTTCGATGGTTTTATATAATGTTTTCTGTTCGTCGAGCAGAGTCAGTTGACTGGTCTGATACTGAAGTTTGGCTTTTTCTACGGCACTTTTGGTCTGTCGGTTGTTAAAGATTGGGACACTGATGCTGAGTCCGATGGAGTTGTTCCATCCGTTTTTCACTTGCTCGCCGAAGGTGAAGTCGCTTCCGCTGGTATGGTTGGTACCGATACCGGCTGTCAGGCTGACGCTGGGCAGATATCCCGATTTGGCGATTCCGATCCCCAGTTCCGATGCCTCTACACTGAGCTTGCTTGCCTCTATTTCCGGGCGGAGGGCTACAGCGGAACGAAAGACATCCGTTTTGGTGGGGAGGGGCGACAGTACATTTTCGTCACCCAATGCAGGCAGATAGACCTGCATTTCCTGTTCGCCGTCCAGTTCGAGGAGTTGCTTCAGTTGCAACTTATAGTCCTGAAGTGTGGCCTGTGCGGTCACCAGTTGATAACGGTCGGTGCTGACTTGGGCTTCCAACTGGGCATAGTCGCTCCGGGCAATGCTTCCCGCATCCAGCAGTTGTTTGCCACGGTCCCGTTGGGCTTCGGATACTTGCAGGGTGTTTTCGTTCACCTTGACTGATTCGGCGGCATAGAGAATCTGAATATATACTTGGGCGATCGATTGCTCGATATCATTTTCCGAAGTGGCTACATCGAGGTCTGCCACGCGGTTGTTAAGCTTCTCCTGTTCGATTGTTTTCAGGCGTTTACTGCCGTTATATACGGTCCATTGCGCGTTCAGTCCGTAGTTTCCGTTGTAGGTGGTCTTGTTGCTGCTCTTCAGTACTTCCGAGCCACTGATAATGCTGCTGGACTCTTGGTAGGGACGGTTCACCAGATTTTGGCTGCTGGAGAACGAAAGGCTGGGGAAGAGGGCCGCTTTGGCTGTCTTTACGTCCACCTGTGTGCTCTGCGCATTGATCCGGTTACGACGGATGCTGATGTTTTGCTGCAAGGCATAGTCGATGCAGCTCTGCAGATCCCATTGCGCGGGCATGGATACCGAGTCGGCGGTTTGCGTTGTTCCGGTAGCTTCCGTCTGTTGTGCCCACAATCCGTTGCCGGGCAAGATAGCTGCCAGGCAGACTGTTATTAGGGTGATTCTTTTTACGTTCGTCATACTCTTGCTTCTTTTTATTTTATAGAAACAAAAGTACGCTGCAATAGAAAGATGTGCAAAAGCGATAGACGGGAGGGGAGGTTTTGTCGCTAAAGGCAGGTTTTATGTCGATAAGTGGAGTTGCCGATATTGCCTATGAACTGAACGATCGGACGAAAATAGGGTGTAGCTATCCCGGCCGGATGGCTACGCCCTTTGCTCCTTAAGGCTACACCCTAAGGTCTCCGTGGCTACACCTTCCCATACTTAAAATCCGATTGGTGGATATACCTATGCAAAGAGTGTATTATGGCAGTTTCATATTTTAATTTATATATATAAGGTATAAAGGGTGTAAGCAAGCTTCGGGGGCATAAGAATAGTTTATTTTATTCGTTTCATCAACATTTTTAAGACTATCTTTGTTATTTATTACATAAACGCTAATTTTGAGATGTTATAAACCCTGTATTATGAAGAATACACTGCTCCACATCTGGAATTTCTATGTAGAAGGCTTTCGAAGCATGACCCTGGGACGTACCCTGTGGCTCATTATACTTGTGAAACTCTTTATCATGTTCTTCATTCTCCGCCTGTTTTTTTTCCCCAACTTTCTGAGCAGCCAGCCCACCGATAAGGACAAGGGAGAATACGTTGCGGGCGAACTTATAGAACGCGGGCAATAGACGACTGACGTTTAACTCTAACTACTAATGATATGATTGAAAGTATTGACACTTCACTGATTGACTGGTCGAGAGCCCAATTTGCTCTGACAGCCATGTATCACTGGATCTTCGTGCCTCTCACGCTTGGTTTGGCGGTTGTTATGGCCATTATGGAGACCCTTTATTATAAAACAGGCAATGAATTCTGGAAACGAACGGCTAAATTCTGGATGAAACTTTTCGGTATCAATTTTGCCGTGGGAGTGGCCACCGGGCTGATCCTGGAGTTTGAGTTCGGAACCAATTGGAGTAACTATTCCTGGTTTGTAGGCGATATTTTCGGTGCACCTCTTGCAATTGAAGGTATTTTGGCTTTCTTTATGGAGGCCACGTTTATTGCTGTCATGTTCTTTGGATGGGACAAGGTGAGCAAGAGATTCCACCTCATTTCAACCTGGCTCACGGGCTTGGGAGCTACGATTTCTGCCTGGTGGATTCTGGTTGCCAATGCGTGGATGCAGCATCCGGTAGGCATGCAGTTCAATCCTGACACCGTACGCAACGAGATGGTCGACTTTATGGCTGTTGCGTTTTCGCCGGTGGCTGTTAATAAGTTCTTTCATACGGTACTTTCAAGTTGGGTGCTCGGAGCTGTTTTTGTGATTGGCATCAGTTGCTGGTTCCTGCTGAAGAAGCGTGATAAGGAATTTGCGGTGGCGAGCATCAAGATAGGTGCAGTCTTCGGGCTGGTGGCTTCTTTGCTGACGGTGTGGACCGGTGATGGTTCCGGTTATGCCATCGCACAGACACAGCCGATGAAACTGGCTGCTGTGGAGGGCTATTACGAAGGACAAAATGGTGCCGGACTGGTGGCTGTCGGACTTTTGAACCCGGAGAAGAAAACCTATGATGACGGTCAGGACCCGTTCCTCTTCCGTATCGAGATTCCGAAAATGCTTTCGCTGCTGGCCGAACGTAAGGTGGATGCCTTTGTGCCGGGTATAAAAAATATTATTGAGGGAGGATATGAACTGAAAGACGGTACAAAAGCTCTTTCGGCTGCCGAGAAGATAGAAAAAGGCAAGAAAGCGATTGCTGCCCTGGCCACTTATCGTACGGCAAAAAAAGAAGGTGATGAAGCTGCCGCCAAGGAGGCTTATACCACTTTGCAGGAAAATGTGCCTTATTTTGGTTATGGCTATATTAAAGATGTAAATCAGTTGGTACCTAATGTACCGCTTAACTTTTACGCTTTTCGCGTGATGGTGATCCTGGGCGGATATTTCATTCTGTTTTTCATCCTGGTGCTTTTCTTTGCCTATAAGAAAGATTTGTCGAAGATAAGATGGATGCAGTACGTTGCTCTGTGGACCATTCCGTTGGCTTATATTGCCGGACAAGCCGGTTGGGTGGTGGCCGAATGTGGTCGTCAGCCGTGGGCGATACGGGATATGCTTCCTACGTCTGTGTCTATCTCTAAGCTCGATGTGGGCTCTGTGCAGACCACTTTCTTTATTTTCCTCGTTTTGTTTACCGTGATGTTGATTGCTGAAATTGGCATTATGGTCCGTGAGATCAAGAAAGGACCGACGGTTAATCATTAGTCACGAACCAATAATTATTTAAACTATGGGTACATACATTTTTCTACAACAATATTGGTGGCTGGTAGTCTCACTACTCGGGGCCATACTCGTATTTTTACTGTTTGTGCAGGGTGGCAACTCTCTGCTGTTTTGTTTGGGCAAAACCGAAGAGCATCGTAAGATGATGGTAAACTCTACCGGACGCAAATGGGAATTTACATTTACTACGCTGGTCACTTTCGGTGGCGCTTTCTTTGCTTCGTTTCCTCTGTTTTATAGTACCAGTTTCGGGGGGGCCTACTGGCTGTGGATGATTATTCTTTTCAGTTTTGTGTTGCAAGCTGTCAGTTATGAATTTCAGAGTAAAGCGGGCAACTTGTTGGGAAAGAAGACCTACCAGACTTTTCTGGTGATTAACGGTGTGGTGGGACCCTTGCTCTTGGGAGGCGCTGTGGCCACTTTCTTTACCGGTTCGGATTTCTATATCAATAAGGGGAATATGGTGAACGAAGTGATGCCTGTGATCAGTCATTGGGGCAACGGTTGGCACGGACTGGATGCGCTGACCAATATCTGGAATGTGATTCTGGGATTGGCCGTGTTCTTCCTGGCGCGTGTTTTGGGAGCTCTTTACTTTATCAATAATATCGCTGATAAAGAGTTGGTCGCCAAATGTCGTCGTTCGTTGATAGCCAATACGGTCCTGTTTCTGGTATTCTTCCTGGCATTCGTGATTCGCACTTTGCTGGCCGATGGATATGCTGTCAATCCGGAAACAAAAGAGATCTACATGGAGCCTTATAAATACTTCAATAATTTTATTGAAATGCCGGTGGTGCTTATCGTGTTCCTTGTGGGAGTCGTGCTGGTGTTGTTTGGCATTGGCAAAACCCTGCTGAAAAAAACGTTTGATAAAGGAATCTGGTTTGTGGGTATCGGTACGGTGCTGACTGTTCTGGCACTGCTGCTGACAGCCGGATATAACAATACGGCTTATTATCCGTCGAATACGGACATACAAAGTTCGCTGACCCTTGCCAATAGTTGTTCCAGCCAGTTCACGCTCAAGACCATGGCCTATGTTTCTATCCTCGTTCCGTTTGTCATCGCCTACATTTTCTATGCTTGGCGCAGCATCGACAACCGGAAGATCGATGCCAAGGAAATGGACGAAGGCGGACATGCTTATTGAGATTCTTGTCGGATAAAGGTATAAGGTATCAGAATTTTATTATTTTTGCAGTAATGCTTATCTGTTTTTGGAGAAACAAAGGCAGATAAGCATTTTTTATATCAGTAATTAAACAGACATACTATGAAACGAGTATTTGTATTTCAGGACTTTAAGTCCCAGAAATTTTGGAGCATCGATGTCCGGGGCACTGACGTAATAGTGAATTACGGTAAGTTGGGGACGGATGGACAAACACAGGTGAAGAATTTTTCGTCGGCAGGGGAAGCCGAAAAAGCTGCCGGTAAGCTGATAGCGGAAAAAACGAAAAAAGGATATGTGGAGACCTTGGAAGAGGTTGCCAAAGAAATGAAAGTGGAAGCCAAAAAGTATGCGTTGAGCTATGACGAAGCGGAAGAGGGCGTAAACTTGATGGACAAGATATTGAAAGACAAAAAACTGCCGTCACTCAAGCAGATCACGATAGGCTGCTGGGGATATGAAGGGGAAGACTGCTCGGACATTGCCGATGGCATTGTGGAGAATAAAGAGAAGTTCGCCCATTTCGAAGGTCTGTTTTGGGGGGATATAGATTTTGAGGAACAGGAGATTTCCTGGATTGAGCAAGTCGATTTGAGCCCGGTACTGGATGCGATGCCTCTGCTGAATAACCTTAAAATCAAAGGAACGAATAATCTGAGCATTGGTAAGAAACCGCGTCCGAACTTGAAGTCACTTGAAATTATCAGTGGCGGCCTGCCCGATTCGGTGGTGGAAGATATCCTGGGTTCCGATCTGCCGAATCTTGAAAAGCTGGTTCTCTATGTAGGAGTGGAGGATTATGGGTTTGATGGCGATATGAATGTATTCAGACCTCTGTTCTCTAAAGACCGTTTCCCTAACCTGAAATGGCTGGGCATTGTCGATGCCGAAGAGCAGAATGCGGTTGTAGAGATGTTTCTTGAATCGGATATCCTGCCGCAACTGGAAACAATGGATATTTCCGCCGGTGTGTTGACGGATGAAGGGGCACGGCTATTGCTGGATCATGTGGATAAAATCAAGCATCTGAAGTTTATCAATATGAAATACAATTATCTGAGCGACGAGATGAAGAAAGAGTTGCAGAAATCGCTGCCCATGAAGATAGATGTTTCCGACTCACAGGAATACGATGACGATTACAGTTACCCGATGATTACGGAGTGAGCGGATGAGAATACTTGTTGCCAGTAACTCGACTTCCAAGCGTACGGACTATTTTATCAAAGCGGGTAGAAGCCTCGGGGCGGACACCTGCTTTGTCACTTATGACGAGTTGTCGGCCGTTCTTCCCGATTGTCGCGATACGGTTGTAAAGCTGGAGCCTCCGGTGTTTCGGGAGGCGGACTTTCGGAAATACAATTTGCTCTGCGAGGAGTATAGAAGTCTGTTGTCCCGACTGGCCGATACGGATAAGTCGGAAAGTGTACACTTTCTGAATGAACCGGCTGCAATTCTTTGTGCGCTCGATAAAGTGTATACTCAGCGGAAACTGACCGGGGCCGGCCTGAAAACAACTCCGTTGCTTTCGGATGCGCTTAGCACATTTGATGATTTGGCCGCCATACTTTGCCGGCAGAAGAGGGGAGGATTTCTGAAACCCCGTTATGGCTCCGGGGCCGGTGGGATTATGGCTGTCAGGTATAATCATCGCCGGGATGAATGGGTGGCTTATACGACGATGTCCTGGGAAGGAGGGCGCGTTTGTAATGCGAAACGTATCTGCAGGCTGACGAACCGGAAAGAGATTGCCACATTGGCGGAAGAGGTCATACGGTGTGGGGCTGTCCTTGAAGAATGGATGGCAAAGGAAAAGCTGGAAGGTGAGAATTATGACTTGCGTGTTGTCTGCAGGGGGGATGAAGTCGATTATGTAGTGGTGCGTTGCAGTGACGGTGCCATAACTAATCTTCACCTGAACAATAAAGCGAGGCTGTTCGAAGAACTTTCGTTGGCTCCTTCCGTTCGTGAAGAGCTTTTCTGCCGGAGCATCACTGCCATGAAGGCCTTGGGGCTGCGATATGCGGGCATAGACGTGCTGATAGCCCGGAATACGGACACACCTTATATTATAGAGGTCAATGGGCAGGGAGACCATATCTATCAGGATATGTTTACGGAAAATAAGATATATGCCAATCAGATAAAAACGATAGAATCACTTTTCAATGGAAATAGATGAATTACCCTCCGGCACGCAGGATCAGAAGCCGGACATAGATATGAATGAAATTGTAGGTACGCATGATATACTGATGCTCTGTTTCGATACTTTGCGTTATGACGTCAGCGTGGCCGAAGAAGCCTCCGGGGGGACTCCTGTACTGAATAGCTGTGGCAACGGTTGGGAGAAACGGCATGCTCCCGGTAATTTCACTTATCCGTCTCACTTCGCTATTTTCGCAGGATTCTTGCCGTCACCCGCCGAGCCGCATATGTTGCGTAACCGAAAGTGGCTCTTTTTTCCCTTTCAGGCCGGTACGGGACGTATACCTCCCGAAGGCAGCTATGCTTTCAAAGAGGCTACGTTCGTACAGAGTCTGGCTCAGGTAGGTTATGAAACAATCTGCATCGGAGGAGTCAACTTTTTCAGTAAGCGGAATGATATAGGAAGGGTATTTCCCGGCTATTTCAATAAGAGTTATTGGCTGCCGACTTTCGGTTGCACGGATAAGAACAGTGCTGCCAATCAGGTGGACTTTGCCGTCGACAAACTGGAAAAGTATCCGGCGGACCGGAAAGTATTTATGTATATCAATTTTTCGGCGATTCATTATCCGAACTGCCACTACGTGGAGGGGAAAAAGAAAGATGATAAATGTTAAGTTTTCAAAGTTATACCCTGCTATTGAAAATACTCTTTATCTTTGCATCAAAGATAAGATAAACAATGAAAAGAGTTATAGGTTACATTCGTGTTTCTACTGATAATCAAGACCTAGAAAGACAAAGAGTGTTGATTAGAAAATATTGTGAGAATAAGGGGTACTCTCTGTTAAGAATAGAAGAAGACTATGCCATATCTGGAACAGTCAGCAACAGAAACGGATTGAACAGTATTCTAAACATTACCAATAGCGTTGCTGACATGGTAGTAGTTAGTGAGTTGTCTAGACTGTCACGTCAAGATGATATATTTGAAACTTTGACACAGATTCACACAATCATTAGAAACGTGGATTTAGTAATACTGGACGAACCAGACAAAGTATATGAAGCAGGAAAAACTATCATTCTTTCTGATTTTTTAATGCTGGCAATCAAAGCCTATGGAGCAGCGGATGAAAGAAAGAAAATAGTAAGCCGTATGACTACAGGTAAAGACAGTAAAGTACAAGCGTTTCCGTTAATGCTTACAGACAGTAATATACCAACTGGCTTTAAGGCAGTGCCCAATCCGAATTATATAAAGGGAGCAACCCCAAAAATGCTATTGGTGGAAGATGAGGAACGTATGCAGTTAGTCAGAGATATATTTAACTATGTGGCAAACGGTCTTTCTCTAGGAAAAACGGCAGAAAAACTGAATATGCTTGGATATAGGACAGCAAGAAACAAACCGTTCTATGAACAGTCTATCAGAACAATTATAAATGATTCCATTTATAACGGTGTCAGATATTGGAAAGGCATGAAACTGAAACTTCCCGTAAAATTCGTATCAGATGAAATCTGGAATCTGGCACACAAGAAAGTGCAGGAGAACAAGAATTATAGCGGTGAGGCACAAAAACATTATAACCCGTTGAAAGGTATTATCAAGTGTCCTTGTGGACAAACCTCAATGTATGGCAGAACCTCATCCTGCATCACCTATAGATGTCTTGACAGAATAAAGATGGGAATAAAAAGCTCATGTACCAATGTTGGCATAAAGGCTGAAACTTTAATATATGCGGTGTGGAAAGATGCCAGACTTAGAACTCTGGATGAAACTTACCAAGCCAAGAGCAATGAGAAAATAGCAGAAATAGAAGCTGAAAATATAAAACTGACACAAAGCATAAAAGAAAAGGATTCTGAAATAGCCAAACTACAGTCTGATTTGAAAACAGTCATAGACAATGTTATGGCTTCCACCAATATCGCAATAGTCAAGGCATTGAATGGCAAGGCGGATTCAATAGACAGCCAGATAAAGAGTATAGAAGCGGAAAAGAAAGCCATTGATGAAGAAATTGCATCCAATAACAGAAGAATAGCGGATGAAATAAAGAGCCAGTCCAGAAAAGAACTTGACAGCCTTTCTCTGGAGGGCAAGGGAGAAATGTTCAGAGAGTTACTTAGTAAAGTAGTCTATTATTCCGTTTCTTTAAATAGCGGATTCATAGTCATTACTTATAAGAATGACTTGGAAACTATCATTGTGTATCATAACAGAAACAAGCCTTTTTTATGGGCACTTCCTATTACTTTCAGATTCAACAAGGTAAAACGTACTGTAATAGTTCCAACTTTACCAGAGCAACCTAGAATGACTTCTTTTGTCTTGGAACGTATAAAAGAGAAAGAATACACATTTAAACAGTTGCAGGAAAGTTTCAATCTGGAAGAATGGAAAATATAAAGAAAGTCCATAATTTGCAGACTTTTCTGTTATTTTGCAATATAACTAATAATGAATGTACCATGCCAGAAGAAAAACTATATCAGATAGAGGAACTTCCAGATTTGAAAGTAAATTGGACTGAAAGCTGCAAATGCCTAAATGAGCCACTATTAGAGTATGTGTGGGAAGTAGCCAACCACTTCCTGCCTAGTTATGAAGAAACAGATAAGGGAATGATACCCGTAGAATCTTCCGCACCTGCTATATTCTCCAATAGATATTTTGAAAGAAATCTGACTATTGAAGAAAAATATAAGAGAGCCAAAGAGATGGGTATGTGTAATACAACCTTTGAACAATACTCACAATCAAAAAATAGATATAGACCTTTAGATGTCCGTTTCAAGAATGAATATCTGAAATCAGAAGAAATCTTGGACGTATTAAACTCATATCATATAGATATTAGCAAATTCTGGTATCTAGCACTTTTTATAAAAGATGTGGTACTGGATAAATGCGTTGATGCCATGCCTGCTGAAACATCTAATGAACGGATTCAAGAATTGGTAGGTAGAATAAATGAAATGCCCAATGAAAAAAATGCCGAATTAATCTTCAAACTAGAGGGGAAACAAAAATATGTCATAGCAGACAAACCTACAATTAAGGAAATCGGAGTAGCCTTAGTCGTATATAAAAAACTTATGGAGAACAACGGACTCAACAGAGGGCAACTTGACTTAAAGAAAATGCTAAATGAAAAAGTTACCATAGACAAAACTCCCATGTATGCTTTGTTCACTAAAATGATGAAGTTTTTTTTAACTCCTTACACAGCAATGCCACCTTACCCCAAGTCTATAGACAAAATGTTGCTTATTTCCAGAATGATAAAGATATTGGGACTATCAGATGATGAAAGATTCTATCAAGAATGCGACCTTGCCACTAATGAAAAGAGGAACTTCTTGAAAAACCTTATTAGAAGATATGAAAATTATAAATATACTACCATTGGTGTCATTTATGGCTAATACGGAACAGACCCATTTTTAAGTGTTTAAGATTGGTGTGTTGAAAATCGTTCTCTTTTAACACACTTGTAATTATTTGATAATCAGAATATTAAATATTGTCCGATTCAAAATATTGTTTACCTTTGCACCGTCTTACAGGAGATAGGGACGAAAGTTGAAGAGAGTTCTTCACTGGGTAGCCCAACAAAAAGGATATGGAAACTTTAATAGGTATTGAAGGCTTATTTGAAAGTATTAAAAGTTTGTTGGTACGGAATTTGAAAGAAGAAGCCAAGAGATTGCGAACTGACAAAGGGGTAATAAATAATGTCTATCTGACTAGCTGTAAGCTATTCCCTTTGACTATAGGTCTGGTACAGCAGATATGTGACAAGATATGTGAAAGTGGGCAGTTCGTGGATGAACTAGAACATCTAACTGGTGGGAGGGCACTTAACCCACAAATATATTGTTCTCTCACAGGGGATAGGATAGATTTCAATTTACTCTATCACTCATAAAACGGTAAACCGTATATTCATAAAAGCCTGTTGGAAAATTTCCGACAGGCTTTTTGCATTATATTGTTTGAATCAGTATTCCACTGGTTCACAAGGGCAGCAGGATAATTGACTGCCTTTTTTATCTACTAGGTAAGTTATATAGTACCTACTTCGGTATATCTACTAGTCGCTAATATACAACCATTTAACTATCTGTTCCGAATATTGCCTATTCGTCAATAGCCATAAATATAAACTATTGTCAAAAGAAGTTCTTAAAGTCACCATCCTTATCTGTTAGCTTACTGACAGAAGAAAATAACGGCAATATGGCGATATAGGTAAGCTGGCTATAGAAAGTGCCCCTTTGATTAGGTACACCGCCCAGAGGTGAGTATAATCGTACAGAGATAAAAAGATTGGAATTACCACGAGCAGGGGTATAACCAGAATTACATAAAGTAACTCAAACACCATAGATTTTACAGTATATAATGAAACTAACTTAAAACAATTCAATTATGAAGTATTACACCTTTGAAGAGTTAAAACAGATGGCTTTTAGTGAGGGCATTACCGGCAACAAGGTGACTATCGGTATATGGGCTAAAATGAAAGGCTTTCTAAAGAAAAAGAAGCAGATGAACAAGTAGCGTATTACACTATATTTCAAGATTGGCAATATTAAATGAGTGCTATCTATAAATGATAGCATATTTTTTATTTTTAGGTGGAACTTTTTTTCACCGAGCTTTCCTTAGAATAAATTATATGACAGGTATATAAAAAGCTAGCATATAAAGAAATAGATGGTATGAAGTAATAAAGATGATAAATCATAGTCCAAGATAACAAAAGTGGAACATTTTTCTATAAATGTATCATAAAGGTGATATTTCTATAGAAAGCTAAAAATGAATATCAATGAAGAATATAATAGAATTTGGAGAGGGGATTACCTACCTCAATGAAGTGACAGAATATAAATTAAACGGAATACTGATTAAAGACAAGTTTAGTTTGCCCAATGGCATATTTAACAAGGTACTTACAGGATGTGGTGGTACTACTATAGCCTTGGAGGATAACAGAAAGACGATTATATGCAGTCCCAGAATAACATTACTTAAAAACAAACATGGGCAATATCCTAACACTATGTTGGTTATTGGCGGAATTAATAAGTCCGAAATAGTCAACTACATTAATAATATTGATATACCCAAAATATTAGTTACCTATGATAGCTTGTATAAGGTATTGGATATTATAACAGATATAGATAACTGGCATATAGTAGTGGATGAATTTCAATGCGTATTAACAGACAGCAGTTTGAAGTCTGTTACGGAGATGAATTTTCTGCATGGGCTTACAGGGATTAAGAATATTACTTTTATGTCTGCCACACCATTACTGAATAAATATATAAGTCAGATGGATATACTAAAAGATATGCCTTATTATGAATGCAAGTTCACTGATACATATAAGGTCAATGTGTTCAGAAGAAAGGTGAATAAGCCTATAAACAAGGGAATTGAAATAATAGAAATGTATCAGAAAGGTAATTTTCCGGCATTGGAAACAGGTGAAACAAGCAGGGAAGCCGTCATATACCTTAATTCAGTAAACAACATCATTTCATTAGTCAAGACAACAAAACTACAAAGTAATGATGTCAATATTATATGTGCTGAAAATGAAGACAACAGGACTAAAATTAAAAAGAGCTTGGGAAATGGTTTTGATATAGGCAGAATACCGCTAAAAGATGAAAAGCCCAAACTTATCACGTTATGCACTTCCACTGCCTATTTTGGAGTGGATATGTATTCTGGTAATGCACTTACATTCGTCATAAGTGACTGTAACAAGATAAATACCACTGTGGATATAAGTACAGAACTGGTTCAAATAGCAGGAAGACTAAGAAATGCGGACAACCCGTTTAGATATTATATATACTTTATTTATAATACAAACAGGGAAGAACTTGATGATATTGAATTTAATAATATGATAGATACTAAAACTACTGTTACATTATAGGAGATAGAGAGTTATAACAATGCTCCTAAAGAGTTAAAGGAAAAACTTATCAGAGATAACAGACGAAATATATCCATAATGAAATTTGAAGACAGCTATACCTATTATACTGGAACAAAGTTCGCATTTAATAAAATGGCATACCTCAATGATATATTTGTTTATGATACGCAAAGGAATAATTATCAAGACGGTATTGCTGTAAAGAAATCAATTAATGAAACAAGAAATTTGCAGACTTTAGGGAATCAGAAATTTAGTGCAGTAACCAAACAGTTGGATATAATAACAGGTAATGAAAGTTTTGAGGACTTGATGAAATCATATTGTGAAGCAAAATAGAATAAATATAGTTTTGCTATTTTCTATATAGAACAAAAAGATATTAACATAAAGCATTATTATGATATGCTTGGAAGCAAACGAATCAAGTCATTAAGTTATAAAGAAAGCAATTTGAAGAATGAGATAAAGAACAAGAACAATGACAGTAAAGTAATACATGAACTGGATAAACTTAATATCAATACGTTTATAGAATGTTCAAAACTAAAATTTATCTTACAGGATATTTATAATAAGCTGGGGTTGAAGAAAACGGCAAAAGCTACAGATATAACGAGATATTATGTTAATTCTATCCTTGTATCAAAACGTATTAATGGGAAGAAATATAAAGGATATGAACTACATAAATAATTAAGTAGATAACACATATAAACATTTAAATCTATATAATTATGAGCTTAAATATCAAAAATGGGGATATGTATAAGTTTATTGATTATACTTGGAATCCCATCAAAGGCAAATGCCTGCACGATTGCAGCTATTGTTACATGAAAACAATACCACAGTATCAGCACCTCTTATTGGCAGAGAATGAGTTTAAAACAGACTTGGGAAATGGAAACCGTATTTTCATTGGTAGTTCTACAGATGCGTTTGCGGAAGATGTTCCGTCTGAATGGATAGTACGAATTTTGGATTATTGTTATCAGAATCATAATGCGGAAGCCCCCAACGCTTATCTATTACAGTCCAAGAACCCCAAGAGGTTTTTGGAGTTCATCGACCATCCGATTATGGAACGTGTAATATTCTGCACGACCATTGAAACCAACCGTTTCTATCCGGAGATAATGAACAAAGCTCCAAGAATTGAGGAACGGGTGGAAGCTATGGAAGAGATAGCAAGGCTTGGACGCCCCACAATGATAACGGCAGAACCTTTGATGCAGTTTGACCATGAAGAAATGGTGTCTTTTATCAGAAGATGCAGCCCCAAGTTGGTGAATATCGGAAAGGAGAGCAAAGGGAGGGTCAAGCTGCCAGAGCCTACCCAAGAAGAAGTCCAGCAACTCATTGCGGAACTGAAATCGTTTGCCAATGTGAACGTGAAAGACAACGCTTTGATATGGCGCAAGTAACGGCAGAGAAAGAAAGTTGGAGGAAACCTGCAATATGGCGGAATCCAACTTTCGTTTTTTATTAGAGTTATATAGCCTATACTTTATAATATTCCACATACAGCCAATGATATTAAAAAGACTACCTGATTAAAGAATCACCTATATGCAGTTTAGCTAAAAATCAAGAGAACAGATATATAAGGTACTTAATACAGAAGTCCCCCTCCCCATTCAGCCAGTGACCTAAAATATATAAGAGTGGCTGTAGCGACGGTCTACAACCCGATTAGTCCCCCCTCTGTATATTGATATAAAAAAGAATTATTAATCATTTAAACTTTTATCAATATGAGAAATTTAGTTATCATGCCAACAGAGAAAAGAACTTTGAATTTAGGTGAGTATGCAGAAGAAGCCACTATAATTGTGGAAGAAACTGCAAAGCCTAGTGTTACCTTTTTGGAAGCAAATACAGATTCTATCACACTGGAAGAACTTGCAAACAAATGTGTTGTGCCTACTTGGGCAAACCAAGAATTAACCATTGCACACCAAGACTTTATTTCTTGTGTGCATGAAGCTGCAAGTACATTCTATGCAGGTGAAAAGATGAGCTTTCCAGAAATAAGAGTTTCACATATAGTACGTGGTAGAATACCGTCCGCACTAGGCAAGAAAGCAAGTGAACTGTTAGAATGTGAAAAGACACAATTCTATCAAAGGCTTGCATTTGCTTTTACTGTTCCAACTATTTTTGAAACAATAAGAGGGCAAAAACTTGAATTGTGCATAGGTGGGGTAAGAAATTACAGTGACTTGAATCTGTACCGTTCTTCCAAAGGCTTGGAGAAATTTTCTTGTTTTATAGGTTGGAGAATGAAAATTTGTTCTAATCAAATTCTTACTGGTGAGGGTGTGAGATTCAACATGGAAGTAACCAATATCAATGAGCTTTACAGAAATGTACTGGAATTGTTTAACAGCTTCAATGCAGCCAAAGAAATACATTTGATGCAAACATTATCAGACACTTATCTATCTGAAACACAGTTTGCACAAGTGGTAGGCAGAATGAGAATGTATCAAGCACTTTCACCAGCAAGACAGAAAGCAATACCAAGACTTTTAATCACTGACAGCCAAATAAATAGTGTGTGTCGTGATTATTACACAAATGAAGTGTTTGGAGTGAAAGATAATGCTATATCTCTTTTTGATTTTCATAATTTACTCACCCAAGCAAATAAGATGAGTTATGTGGACGCTTATTTACAACGTGGGGTAAATGCTACAGAGGTAAGTGTTGGATTAAACAATGTATTACAAGGACTGGATAATAAATATTCTTGGTTCTTGGGCTAAACTAACTAATAGGGCATCTATTTATTAGGTGTCCTTTTTTTATTCACTTAAAAATACTACAAAATGAATGATAATGAAAAACTAGTACTATGGAGCATACTAGTAGTACTGTTACTAATAATAATTGGTATTATAAATCCCTTTTTGCTGATACTGATTTTATCCATCTTTATTTATATACAATCATAAATACTCACTAATATACAAAGTGAATGTTTTGCTATAAATCAACATGTTAGCTAATTGGCTAGTATATTGGTAATGGTGAAACATTCACTTTTATTTATTTACATATAAAACAGAACATTATGAGTTTAAAATATTCAAGCACTACAGCAGATTATTTAGTTTGGTCTGATGCAATGAATTTAATAAGAAAATTGGCTAAAGATGGGAATTACAAAATTTCACTTCTTATAGCTTTAGGGTGTTTCACAGGTTTAAGAATATCTGATATTCTAGCTTTGAGATGGAAACAGATATTAAATACCAGTGAATTTACAGTAATAGAGAAAAAGACAAATAAGGTGAGAACTATTAGGATAAATGCCCAACTTGGGCAGCACATTAAAGAATGTTATGAACAGATAAAGCCAATAGGGATTAACTCACCTATTTTAGTGAGCCAAAAAGGAACTGTTTTCACTATCCAAAGAATCAATGTGATACTAAAAGAGGTGAAAAAGAAGTACAAATTAAAGATTAAGAACTTTAGCTGTCATTCACTTAGAAAGACTTTTGGCAGACAAGTTTATAATATGAATAGTGATAATTCAGAACTAGCCTTAGTTAAACTTATGGAACTGTTTAATCATTCCAGTGTAACCATTACTAAAAGATATTTAGGTTTAAGGCAGGAAGAACTACTAAATACTTATGACTGTCTAAGTTTCTAATCTATTGGAATGTGACAAAGTTTGAAATTTCTGAACCATTTACAGAAATAGAAAGTTTTGTCACATTCTGATAGTCCTATGCAATCCAGTTCCGAAATGAAGTGAAAACTGTCTTTTTAAAAAGGCATGGTACGGCTTGTAGTTTATGGTATGTGTGATTTTTGGGAACTACTAATAAGGTTTGAATGGTCGTGCCAATCTGCAATATTAGCTATAATCTTTCTAGCTAACAGTAAGTATGAGTTCCGTCTTATATGCCCACCTCTAATTTTTACACCGCAATGAAGCTACAACTAAAAGAAGCTGATACTAGCTAATTACTTACTACAGATATGTTTTGGAACACTTGGAACTGCATTTATCAGTGTTTTATCTTTAGCTATTCAAAACCTTTCATTAACTTTGCAGCAATTTCAGAGGTCTTAATGTGTTAAGACACTGGAAGGACATATTTTAGTAAAAGGGCGTTTAGCAAAGTTATCCTTCACTTGAATCTGGACAATTCTTGACTGTGGATAATGAGCAAGAAGCGTCTGCGTCTATGGTATTTTATATCCTAGCTATAGGAATATCATATCATTAGGCGTGGACTTTGCTTATTATACAGTCAGGGCAGTCCAGAGCCTAAGTGGAATAATAAGTTAAAGTTTCCACGCCTTATTTTTATCCGCTTCTATCTGGAAACTGGGAAGCATGGATTTAAACAAGATGAAAGCCTACTTATTGGATATTCCTAACAGATACAACAGATTCAGTAAAAATCTGGATGTTAAGACTATTCTATGTAATAAGTCTTGGTTGATATTTAATGATTCTGGAGATAAGGAGTTATATATCTTTCAAGAAAACGGCTCTCTAATTACCTCTGTAAATGGTAGTGTTATAAATGCTACGTGGCAATATATTTCTGCGAACAATTCCTTAGTAATTTCTTTCAAAGAACAATCTTATATGCTTCATCCATCATTCAAGGATGATGTTATATTTGCCTTGCAACAAGATGGAACAGAGAGGTTTGTCTTTATGATAGAAGAAAATCAAAGCAACTTCTTTCATCCAAAATCACTAAAAGAGCTTACCGCCTATTTTGAGAACAAAGAGCGTAGAAGTATAGAAGAAAGGCAGCAAGAAAAAAGAATCTTGTTGAAACAACAAGAAACCAAACAAAAAGAAAGAAGAGAATTTCAGATAGACCAGAAAAGACGAAGAAAAGAGGAAGAACGAGAAGAGGAAATTTTGAAGAGTTGTAACTATTACTTAAAATTCGGCATAATTGCAGGGAGTATATTCGTGATATATACAGTTCTGTTTATTATTTATTATCCTCCAACACATAGCCTTAGAAGTTTTATAGATATGCTTTTTACATTCTGTTCTTCAATATTACTTTTTAGTATCATTGCTATGATAATTGATATTAGATTAAGAAGCAGAATACTTAGACGCTATAAATAATATCCAGTGATTTAATCAACATAATTAATAACTTAAATATCAAACAGAAATGAAAACTTTTAGATTAATTGGAATGGCTTTATTAGCCGTAGTAATGAGCATGAATTTCACTTCTTGCAGTGATGATGAACCTAGTAAAAATGATGATGGTGTGATTACCAATCAAAAACAACTTGTTGAATTAAGAATGACATACGAAGATGAGGTATCTATTACTGAATATTCCTACGATAGCAATGGTAAGCTAGTATCAGCTACAAACACAGAACGATACGATGGTAGTACACACACCAGTACTTATACAGTCACTTGGGGAGCAAACAAAATCATTGAAAGCAGAAATGGAGAGGCAATCACATATACATTAGAAAATGGATTGATAACACATACTTCTGATAGTGACGGAGGAGATTTAGATAATACAGACTTTACTTATAATGCAAACAATCAGCTAGTAAAATTGCAATATGACGAAGAGGACTATCTGTCTTACACATGGCAAGGTGAAAAATTAACTAAAATGGCATGGAGCTTTAGCGATGAAGATATTCACGAATTGTCTTATAGCGGAAAAACTTGTAAAGGCTATCTCCCGATAATGGTATGGAGTGTGGATGATTTGCGTCCGTTATTAGAAGCACATCCCGAATTGGCAGGAATGAGATGCAACCAGCTTCCAGACAAAGTATATAGTAAAGATGAATACAACGAAGAAACAGAACAATATACCTATACATTTGATAAAGACGGATATGTGGAAAGCTGTACTGAGGTATCTACCTACAAACGCTTAGACATTGATGATACAAGGACGGAAACCACAATTTATACTTTCAAATGGGAATAGTCTAGTGAAACTATAACTAATGCAAAAAGCCAACCTACCCATTTGAAGTATGCACTTCAAACAACGGATAAGTTGGCTTTTATTATATCTATTCTATTCAGTTGATTTCAAACATGGCATTTAACTTAATTTCTCTATCCTTATCCCATAAGGATTTAGTTATACGATACTTACCTTTTGTTATAGGATAATATTCAATAGGAAAACTAAAACAATAGTAGTAAGCAGCAAGAAAAGGCAATTCTGCAAAATAATTAGTATGTTTTTTCTTGTCAAGTATTATCCATTGGCTATTTTCCCATTTTTCCAAGTTCCAAGCTGAATCATAGCCCAAAGAAAGATGTTTCGGATTTGATACAATAGCAAAAACTTCTTTAGTTTCTACAGTATAATGTCCTTTTATTATTTCCATCTGGATTTTTGATTTTAATGTGTCACTACAATATACAAGACTTGAACCGGATTCTTTGATAGTAAAACATTCAACTGAATTATTTACTGTTTGCTGTGTGCATCCTACAAATACAAAAATGCAAATGATAATATGTATAATATTAAATTTCATATATTCAAAATTTTATAATAAGCTATACTGCATATTCATTCTTCTATTGATTTAATAACACTATCTGTTTTTAAAACATTATCGTCATTAGGTAGTTTAAATATTACTGGAAATGCCATCTTAACTTTAACGGGTACTCCATTTAGTTTTCCAGCTTTCCATTTAGGCATAATTGAGACAATCCGTAATGCTTCTTTATCTAAAGAGGGTGATATACTTTTTAGTATTTTAGGTTGTGTTATTGAACCGCTTTCATCTATAACAGCTTGTATTACAACTTTTCCTTGTATTTTCTTTTCCAATGCTTCACTTGGATATTGCAGATTATCATAGATAAAATCTAACACTGCTTTATTCCCTTTGGGAAACTCTGGCGGTATATCTGTTGCTATTTGATAAATATCTGTTTTTTCCTCTTCTACCACTGGCACATATTTAATAGACACTGGTGTTTCATAATTCACATGAATAGTTTCTGCATTCGGTACATCAATAGTTTCTGCAATCGGCTTTACTATTTGAATACTGTCAAAGTTTACCATTCCCTTTTTGGAAGATTTACTAGTGCAACCAATAACAAGACAGCTAAATAATATAAAATGCAATATTCGGATTCTCATAAACATAAAGCTTTAAATAACACATTACCATCTTCAAATATAGCAAAAATCATTATAAAAACTAGCGTAAAATATGAATTATGAGATTCTATCCCAAAAACAGATAATTAAGGCAACAAAAAAGCGATACTTGGCACAATACCAAATATCGCTTTTTTCAGTTCTGAACACTTAAATTATTAACATCATCTTTTAGACTTCACCGTAGGGATAAGCCCGATAGTAGAGAAATAGTTTCGCATTATTTCTCTGTTAACAATAGGTTTCTTTATTAATTTTTTCATAGCTATAAAATTTTAAGTTTCACATATACAACAGTATTCTGGATTACAGAAGAATCAAAATGAAAGCATACGATATATTTCGTAATATACTGTATTTCTTTATTTTAAGCAAGGTATAACTTTGAAAAGTCAAATAAGAGTCGCATGCGGCAGCCCTGCGGTATGTCGACAGTCAGCTGCCCCGCCTGTTCGAGGCTTTCAGGAGGCGCTCGGACACGTTGGTTATTGCCCTGTCCGATCACGGGACCTGTTACGGTGAAGATGGTTACGAGTATCATTGCATCTCTCACGAAAAAGTATATACGGTGCCTTATAAACACTTTATTCTCAAAAAATGAACGAACAACAGCAGATTTCACGATATGTCAGCTATATGTACAGTTATCCGCATAAGACGGCTTACCGTACGTTGACTCCTCCGGTCTCTCTTTCTCCTTATCTTGAACGGCTGGAAGGAAGGGAGGCTAGTTTATATTTCCACATACCTTTCTGTGCCCATAAGTGTGGCTATTGCAATCTTTTTTCACAGCAGTGTTGCGATGCGGAGCGCATTTCATTGTATCTCCACACGATGCGCCGCCAGGCCGAACAGCTGTCTGTGGCGGCACAAGGCCTGAAGTTTACTTCGTTTGCCGTCGGAGGAGGTACTCCGCTTATTCTGGATGAAGGACAGTTGGAAGAGTTGTTCTGCCTGGCCGAACTGTTCGGTGTGCATCCTTCCCGGGTGTTTACTTCTGTCGAGACTTCACCGGAATATACGCAAAAGAGTGTTTTGAGGCAGTTGCGGGCGAGGGGAGTGGAGCGGTTGAGCATGGGGGTGCAGAGTTTCAATGAGACGGAGTTGAAGAAACTGAAAAGAAGACCCGGACTCGGTACAGTAGTCGGTGCACTCGAAAATATTGTGGAGGCAGGTTTTCCGCAGTTTAACCTCGACCTGATTTATGGTATCGAGGGACAGACGGTAGAGAGCTTTATGCGCTCTCTGAACACTGCACTTACTTATCGGCCCAACGAGTTGTTTATTTATCCTCTTTATGTCCGGCCGGGTACACGCATCGATGTACGTTCGACGGATGACATAGGTTATGCTATCTACAAATCTGCCCGTGAGTTACTGGTAGGGCAAGGATTTGTACAAACGTCCATGCGCCGTTTTGTCAGGCGCGAAACAACGGAAACGGAATTTTCGTGTGGTGACGAAGTGATGCTTTCCTGCGGGGCGGGAGGCCGGAGTTATTTGGGAAACTTACACTATGCCACTCCCTATGCTGTACGTCAGCAGGCAATAGCCGATGAAATAGAACATTATATCCGGACTACCGATTTTATGACTGCCGCTAATGGTTTCTTGCTTTCCACAGAAGAGATGCAAATCAGATTCATTATAAAGAACCTGATGTATTACCGGGGAGTGGACTTGGCGGAGTATGAAAAACGTTTTGGTGAGAAGCCGGACCGGAATCTTTTCCGGGAGTTCACAGATCGTGGATGGATTGAAGAGACTGGCCGGATAGTGCGTCTCACGGAGGAAGGAATGGCTTATTCCGATTACATCGGACAGGCATTTATTTCACCTGCCGTGAGGAAACTGATGTCCGAATATGTATATCCCTGATCCGAATAGAATGATGTCCTCTTTGAGTACTGTCCGGAGTATCTATTATAGAGGTAGTCTGGAGCATTGCAATTATACGTGTTCGTATTGTCCGTTCGGCAGAAAGTCTGTGTCTGCCGATACGACAGAAGATCAGGAAGCATTGGATCGCTTTATTTCCCGTATCGGCGGGTGGAAATACGGTTCATTACGCATCCTGATTATTCCTTACGGGGAAGCGATGATACATCGCTACTATAGAGAGGGCATCATGCGCCTGGCCGCTATGCCCCATGTGATTGGAGTCTCTTGCCAGACCAATTTGTCCTTTTCGGTATCCCGTTTTTTAGATGAGGCTGAGGTGGAGCAGGCAGATGTGTCTAAGTTCAGGTTTTGGGCGAGCTATCACCCGGAGATGGTTGGGGTGGGGGAGTTTGCATCCAAAGTAGAGATGCTTCGTGCGGCCGGCATCGGGGTATGTGCAGGGGCAGTCGGTGATCCTTCGGCAAAGGAACAAATCCGGAAACTGAGACAGCTGCTGGATCCGTCGGTTTACCTGTTTGTGAATGCCATGCAGGGATTGCGGAAGCCGCTGTCGGAAGAGGATATCCGTTTCTTTGGTGAAATAGACAATCTGTTCGATTATGACCGGAGAAATGCAAAGGCGTGCTTGGACGGCTGTGTGGGAGGTAGGGAAACACTTTTTATCGACCGGAAAGGGGATATGTATGCTTGCCCGAGAAGTGGGATACGGATGGGAAACTTTTACGATGACCCCACTTCGGATTTTGAGCCCTTCTGCCTTCGTAAAGTTTGTGATTGTTACATTGCTTTCAGTAATTTGTGCGATACGCCCTTGAGGAGAATGATGGGGGATGGGGCTTTGTGGCGCATACCGGAAAGGAAGAAGGTGGAAGCTGTCTTCTTTGATGTGGATGGTACGCTGACGGATGCTCAGGGACGGATTCCGGACCGTACGGTTTCGGTATTGGAGTATATGGCTAAGCGTTTGCCTTTATATCTGAGTACTGCTTTACCGGTGTCGCATGCTAAAAAACGGCTTGGCAATGTGTTCGGCCTGTTCTCGGGCGGAGTTTTTGCGGACGGAGGTCTGTTATGCTACGGGGAAACTATCGAATGTGTTCCGATTGCAAATCCTATGACTGCCGGTTTTCCGGGTTGCAGGGTGACCCGTTATACCCGGGAGGGGAAAGTCTTTAAATATGCTGTGCTTGCACCGAATACCCGGGAAGCTGTCCGGTGGCTGACCGAATTGGATGAAGAGGCGTATCAATTGTATCAGGAGGGACGATTGCTGACGGTGGTAGACAGTAAAGCCGGTAAGAAGAACGGTCTGATTACTCTGTGTGCTCGATTGGGGATTTCTCTTAGGGAGGTTTTGGTAGTAGGCAATACGATGCATGATTGGCCGATGATGTCCGTAGCCGGCTATTCTTGTGCCGTGATGGATGCGGAAGAAAAGTTGAGGAAACTATCGGGATATGTTCTGAATCCCGATAGTATTCCTGTATTTTTTGATATCTGACTTTATTTGGCCACGTTGTTCACAGGCTTGCCGCCGATATAGGCTTTCAGGTTGTCGACCAGGATAGCCATCAGGCGCTCGCGGGCAGCCGAAGTAGCCCAGGCTATATGTGGGGTGATGAAGCAGTTTCTGGCAGTCAGCAAAGGATTGTCGGCACGGGGTGGCTCGGTGGAGAGCACATCCAGTCCGGCGGCATAGATTTTGTAATTATTCAGAGCTTCTGCCAGGTCATGCTCGTTGACCAGCGGACCACGGCTGGTATTGATTAAAATGGCATTGGGCTTCATCAGTTCCAGGCGACGGGTGTTAACCAGGTCACGTGTTGATTCCGTCAGTGGGCAATGCAGGCTGACAATATCACATTCGCGGAAAATTTGGTCGAGTTCTGCTTTTCGGATTTCAGGAGGCAGTTGGAGACGTGATTTAGATGTATAAGCCCACACTTTCATACCAAATCCGATAGCGATACGGGCTGTGTTGTATCCGGTTTGTCCCAGGCCGATAAGACCTATCTTCTTTCCCAACAGCTCGATAAGCGGAGTATCCCAGTAACAAAAATCCTGACTCTGAGTCCAGCGTCCTTCACGAACCTCGTCGGCATAATGCTGTACTCGCTGAGTGATGTTCAGGATATGGGCAAAAACCATTTGTCCGACGGAGGGAGTGCTGTAGGCAGGGATATTGGTTACGGTAATGCCACGCTCTTTGGCTGCGGCAACATCGATGATGTTATATCCGGTGGCTATTACGCCAATATACTTCAGGTTGGGCAAGGATGCCATGTGTTCTGCCGTGATCACCACCTTGTTGGTAAGAATCGCTTCTGCATCTTTCGAGCGTTCAAGTACCTCGTCGGGAGCCGTGCGGTCATAGATTTCACACTCACCCAAAGTTCTCAATTCGTCCCAGTTCAGATCTCCGGGGTTGGCGGCATAACCGTCTAAAACTACTATCTTCATAAATTATTAGGTGTTAAGTATTCAGTTTAGATACTTGAATACTGAATGAATAACTTTTTATCTGATAAAACAATTGCAGATGGTTAATAGTTCTTTTCATTTCCCCATAGTTGCTTCATTCGCTCGGCATGTTTTTGTTCTGCCGGATTGTGTTGGGGTTGCCATAGTTGTTTGGCCTTGATTTCATCCGGTAAGAACTGTTGTTTTACAAAATTGCCTTCGTAATTATGTGCATATTTGTACTCCTGACCATATCCCAACTGCTTCATCAGCTTGGTGGGAGCGTTGCGCAAGTGTAGGGGAACAGGCAGATTACCGGTTTCGCGGACCAGTGCCAGTGCATCGTTGATGGCATTGTAGGCCGAATTGCTTTTAGGGCTTGTTGCCAGATAAATCGTTGTTTCTGCCAGTGGAATTCTTCCTTCCGGCCAGCCGATTTTCATCAATGTGTCAAAACAGGCATTAGCCAATAACAATGCGTTCGGATTGGCCAGGCCGATATCTTCTGCGGCAGAGATGACCAAGCGCCTGGCGATGAATGCCGGATCTTCGCCCCCTTCTACCATACGGGCCAGCCAATAGATGGCGCCATCAGGGTCACTTCCCCGTATCGATTTGATAAACGCCGAAATAATGTCATAATGCATTTCACCGTCCTTATCGTATGCGAGCGGGTTTTGCTGCAAGCGTTCTGTTACCAGGTCATCAGTGATGATTACGGTTTCTTCTGTTTCCGATTCTACCACGAGTTCCAGTATGTTCAGTAATTTGCGGGCATCGCCTCCCGAAAAGCGAAGCATGGCACCGGTCTCTTTCAATTCGATTTTCCGTTCTTTCAGCACTACGTCGGTAGTAATGGCACGTTGCAGCAATTCCAGTAAATCTTCTTTTTCCAGAGATTTCAGTGTGTAGAGCTGACAGCGGGAAAGGAGCGGACGGATAACTTCGAAAGACGGATTTTCGGTGGTGGCACCTATCAGCGTGACTGTGCCATGTTCGACGGCTCCCAGTAACGAATCTTGTTGGGATTTGCTGAACCTGTGTATTTCATCGATAAACAGGATAGGGCTGGATTGAGTGAAAAACTTATTGCTCTTGGCGCGATCTATCACTTCGCGCACATCTTTCACCCCGGAGGTAACAGCACTCAAAGTGTAGAAGGGAGTTTCCAGCTTATTGGCAATGATCTGGGCCAGTGTGGTCTTACCCACTCCCGGAGGTCCCCAAAGAATAAATGAAGAGATACGCCCTGCGTCAATCATTTTGCGCAGGATAGCACCCGGTCCCACAAGGTGTTTCTGACCGATATAATCATCTAATGTCTTTGGGCGAAGTCTTTCCGCTAATGGTTGCATATATTTGTAATAAATCTGTTATTTTAGTCAATTACCGTTCCGATGACCTGTACGTCTGTAATAGCAGCTTTCTCTCCTGTGAAACTGATACGTACGAAACGTCCTTGTATACCGGGAACAACCTGAATCATCCGAATGTTCTCGTTCTGCTTATTATTGGTTTGATCCGGTATGAGCGACCAGTGTTCTCTGTCCATGGATACCTCTACTTTGTATTGATAAGGGGTTAAATCCGGAAATGCGATTCGGATGTGACGTATCGACAATCCTTTTTCGGTATCCAGTGTCCAGGAACGTTCCGGGTCGTTCTCTGAAGCTTGCCAGTATGTAGATTCGTCTCCGTCGGCTGCAAAAGCGGATGAATGTCCGTTGGCAGACGAACTGCAGAAAGTCGGGTTGTTAGGTCCGAAGGTTTGCAGATTATCCGTTTTTGTCGGAGTTTCGAAGCGTGTATAGGGACGTTCTTTTACTTTGAAGGCCTCTGTATAGGGAGTGCTTCCGGTGAATCGGATTTTTACTTCGGCCGGTTCCAGTCCCGGTGAAGTAGCACGGATAACAGTTTCTCCGGCATAATATGACCGGAATTCAATAGCCGCTTTTCCGTCGAGTATGCGGATATCACTCTCTTTTTCAAACAGGATTGAGGTTCCGGTGGGAAACTCTCCCGGGCCGGATAGAATGTCGAGCTTAACTGCCGGAGAATTGCTGACCGGCTTTCCGCTTGCATTCAGGATGGTTATTGATAACATAACATCGTCCGTTCCGTCCGCTTTTATGTTATCAGTCCGGTCGGCAACCAGGCTGATGCGGGCAGGTGTTCCTTCTTGCGGCCATTCCGGAGGGGTAATCCCTTTGTAGGCATTCCGATACCAGTACCAGGCACGCTTGGGAATCCGGAAGTAATCGATGATGCCCATTTTGCCAAGGGCACTGCCGGCAATGCTTCCGTGGTCGAATGCGCACCAGATGGCTTGTCCGCTACGCCATGGAAAACCGTTCTGTGCATTATTCTTAGCCAGGTCTCCCCATCCCGGATCATATTCTCCCGGACGATCGGCTGTAGTACTGCCATATTCCGAAACTACTGTTGGCATGCCCGGTTGCTGAAACTCCGGAATGTAGCTGCCGTCACCGTTATATCCGGCTATGTCGCCCAACTTATCGATTCGTTTCTCTCCCAGCGGACGCTGCGCACCACCGACAGCTGCCGGGCGGGTAGGATCGAGTTGTTTGGAAAGTTTGACGGTTTCTTCCAGTAGTTTACGCATCGGATTGATTGTCTCGGGTGCTGTGAAAAAAGGCTCGTTACTCATGCTCCATACGATGATGGAAGGATGGTTGCGGTGGATGTGAATCAGCTCTTTCAGTTGGGCTTTTACGCTGTTTTCGAATTCTGCCCTGTCGGATTCGTTTACAGGGTATGCACTGGCATTCCAATAACCGTCTCCTTTGTGTCCTCCGATTCCCCAAAATGCGTTTTCTGCCCAGAATAACATTCCTATTTCATCGCATGCTTGTGAAAAAGCCGGTGAATGGGGGTAGTGCGAGCCTCTTATTAAATCGAAGCCGGCTTCTTTCACTAACCGGATATCTCTTCGCATTCCGGTCTCGGTTACAGCGTCTCCCCATCCGGCATGATCCTGGTGAATATTGGCTCCCTTAAAATAAAGGTGCTCCCCATTCAGGAAAAATCCCCGGTCTGCAGTCCATTCGAACCAGCGGAATCCGAATGTTGTTTCGTAACGGTCTATCAATTCTTGTCCGTGATAGAGGGAGCTTATCACTTTATATAGTGCCGGATGATTGGGATGCCACAGTTGAGGTGCCTGAATTTCTTTGGTTTGTTGTTCAAATGTGTAAGTTGCATTGTCCGGCAATACTTGGGATGTGGAAACCGAAGACACTTCTTTGCCTTGTGCATCGACGACGGTGGTCAGGAGTCGGTAAGTGTCTGTTTTTCCTGAAGCATTACATACGTCTGTCCGTATGTGGACGCTTCCCGATTTACCTTTGTTCTCTGCCAGGTCCGGGGTTGTGACCCAGGTGCCATACCAATCGATGTAAGTGGGGGGCTTTATTACCAGACGTACGTTCCGGTAAATACCTCCGCTAAATACATGTTCGCCTGCACGCGGGGCAAGGTCAGGGCGCCAACAGTTGTTTACCCGGACGGCTACCAGGTTTTTCCCTTCTTTCAGGTAAGCTGATATGTCGATGGAAAATCCGGTATATCCTCCTTTGTGAGTGCCTGCCAAGTGTCCGTTGACGAAAATCTCTGCTTCTTGAAATACGCCATCGAATTCAAGAAAACTTTTCTTGCCAAGAATCTCTTTTTTTACCGGAAAAGCTTTACGGTACCATCCGTAGCCTACATAAAAGTCCTTCGACATGAAATATGGAGTACTGAAAGAGTGGGGAAGTCCTATTTTCTCCCATTCTGAATCGTCGAACCCCGGTCGGGCAGCATGATCGAAATCCCCCTGACAATATTTCCATCCCCGGTTAAAGTTGATGGTTTGTCGTGGAGAATCTGCTCGGCAAACATTGATTGCGCCACTAAGTAAAAGAAGTACCAACCACAGCTTTATGCCATTGAGGGTATGTAAAGTGAAATTCATCGTATTTAGCTTTTATTTGTGTAAATGATATCAGATCAAAATACCACTTGAATCATAAACCGGATACCTTGCTTGTTGATTCCGGGGTGATTCAGATAGGTCAGACGGCGTACGTATTCAATATGTAACAACTTAAAGATGTTGTAGATACCTACACTGGCTTCCAGATAGGGTACTTTCGGGTCCATTACATAACTGGTGTAACTACCGTCCCGTTGCGGAAAATCGAACAGTTCCGGATTATTGCTCTTAAACGGGTTATTCTTTTCGGTCAGGTTACCATACAGGGCACGGAAACGGAACACTTCTCTCCACTTCAATTTTTTGATTAGTGGAATACGATTGAAAAGTTTGCCATTCATGTCATATGTCAGTGCCAACGATGCATAGCGGTCGTTGAGGAACTCCATATTGTTGATCAGGTTGAAAGTTTCTTTTTGGGTAATATATGAAAGGTTGGCAGCCGGCAGAATGAGTAACGGGAATGGAACGGTATTCCATTGCGCCCCACCTTTCAGGGTGACGTCTACTTTGCCCCAAGACGAAAGCCAGAAGCGCTTCCAGATACTTGCTTCCGTCAAATTGAAATTATACTCTCCTCCCAATACACCTTTGAATCCGGTGGTGTGAGAAAGGGTGAAGATGGGAGCATCCAGCGACACCGGACGCCGACGCTGTTTCGTGTTTACAAAAGTCTCACCCGGAGCATAACGCAAGGTCAATCCCAATTCGGCGGTGGTAATGTCCGGAACAATTGTTTTGGCAGCATCGTTACGGATGTATTGAAGTTTACCGGCCGGAGTATCTTTCCGGTGTCGTGCCATAGCTGCGACCGAGAAGCCTGAAAGAGTTTCCATTTCATATCTCAATGTAGCATCCCGTACGTACGACATTTGGTCGACAGTAGTGGTTTTCCAGGCCACGAATACGTTATCCTTATCCGTGTCGAGAAATTTATCCATCGGTGACATGACATCATAACGGTAAGAAGCGGAGATATAGTGTTTCGGGAACTCCCAGGGGAAGAATTCACATTTACGGAAAGAGTAGGTTACATTGCCTTCATATTTCCATTTTTTGTCTTTAAGTCCGTAGGCTCCATATCCATTAAAGAACCAGTGAGGATTCAGTTTGGCTGTAGTCATACCACTGAGGCGGAATCGGGTGCCGTCCACATAGTTACTCGATATCATGGTATTGATCGGACCGAAATCGAATTTGCTCGGATGTTTTTTGGTTCCGGTTTCCACATAATTTTCTATCAATGCTTTTGCGCCGAATATGACATATTTGAATCCGGGAATTTGCTCCAGCCGGTTCATGAAAAGATCCATGCTACTCTCGGTTTTTGTTAACGGTACTTGGCGCACTCCGGCCCAGTATTCGTCACTTTTGGTGAGCATGTCCGCTTCTTTGATAACATTGCCTTTTAGTCGGAAGAGTCGTGGCTCGATGGGTTCGAAGACATAGTTGCTATATTTCGTAGTCCGCTTTACCTGAATCCCCTGGATAGCTTTCATTACTAAAAGATCTACGGTCATATCATCATCGGTCAGTACCCAGTTGCCGTTGGGGAGTTGTTCGTACTGCTGCACGACATCCAGATTCTCCACAAAGTTTACCCCTGTTTTTTTAGTTAACTTCATGGTGCACTTTTTTACAGCGTAGGTTGAATCATCCAGCACATACAGGTGTCCGGTGAATCCGAAGTCCTGAGGGTTCTGTGGAACAAACGTGAGGTGTACACATTTGTTTTTGTCTACCATCACGGTATCCATCAGGTAGAATTTATAGAAAGAGATGGCCCCGCTTCCGATGGGACTTACAAAACGGCGTTGCAACAGACGGATATCGTCATCGTAGATATTGATATCGGCAAATACATCGTTGAGGATAGTACCCAACATATCACCGGTAGAGAAGAATTCCTCTACGCCATTTGAGTTCATACCTTCGATGATGGTCTTTTTACTTTCCGGATCTTTTCTGTAGATGGTTTTTGAAGATGTTTCCTGTACGGAGATGGGCAAAATCAGTTTGTTAGTCTCGGGCGAAACCTCGACCTGGTCTTTTAGGAAAGAAAACTTTTTATAGATCCCTTTCTCAAGACTCTCGGGTGTCACGTCATTGAGTGACATCTTCATTTTCTGATATTTGCTGTATTGGTAATAGTCATTGGTTTCCAGCTTCTGAGCTTTTTTATGGTCGATTACCTTCCGCATAAACTCTACTGCCGGATTGTTTTTTCGGGAATATTTCTCCTTTTTAGGTTTTACAACCACTTCTTCCAGCATTACATCATCCGGTGAGAGTACTACATTGAGTTCTTTGGCACCCGCCGGAATCTTCACTTTCTTGGTGATATATCCCACCGCAGAAAAAGTCAGCTCATTCCAGCCTTTGCGGGTTTCCACCTTGTATTCTCCGTTAGCGTTGGATATGCCACCTACTCCTTTCCCTTCATAGAAAACGGAAATGTACATTAATGGTTCATGTGAAATAGAATCGGTGATTACTCCCTTTAACTGTGCGAAAGCCTGTGGCGCAGAGAGTAGAAGGAAGATTACTAATAATAGTTTAGAATATTGTTGTTTCATACACACTTCATCTCATCGTGAGACTGCAAAGGTAATAAATTCCTTTTGATTGAAAGGACTATATAACCTTTTTTGTGTATCTTTTGACTCCTGTAAGGAGGGGGAATATGGTATTATTCCCCCAATAATATTTGTACAATTCGCTCTGCGGTTCGTCCGTCCCAACGTTCGGGTAAAGTTCCTTGTTTCCACTCTCCGTTCATCAGTTTGTCCATACAGGCTCCCAATGCGGCCGGGTCTTCACCGACCAGTTCATTAGTGCCTGTTCGCCAGGTCTCCGGATGTTCGGCAAACGTATTGAGCGTGATGCAGGGAATTCCCAGGAAAGTGGCTTCTTCGGCTACATTGCCCGAGTCAGTCACGATGGCTTTTGCCTGATTCATCAGATAACCGAAAGAGAGATAACTCTGTGTAGGCATGATGTGCAGGTTGGGAGCGGTGATCCCCAATGCTTTGATTGCGTCGCGTACATAAGTATGCAGCGGTGCGACAATGGGCATGCCATTTGCTTTTTTAAGCAATGTTTCCATCAATTCCTGTAAGTTCTCCTTATTGTTTAACAGTACGTGACGATTGAGGGTCAGCAGAATGTATTCATGTTCTTTCAGCCCCAGCACAGAGAACCATACCGGTTTTATCAGTCGATTGCGATTATAACGTATCGTATCGATCAGGATATTCCCTACATAATAGACTGTTTCGTTTTCCGTACCTGTCTGGTTTAGGTTACGGTTGGCTACCATGCCGGCTGTAAAGAGGTAGTCGGACAGGCCATCTGTAATCATACGGTTGATTTCTTTGGGCATAGACATGTCGAATGAACGGGTACCGGCTACGAGATGTGCTACTTTTATGTTTTGTTTCTTGGCTACGATGGCACAACTCATGGTTGCTGTGAGGTCATCGACCACCAGGACTACATGCGTAGGGTTTTCTGTCAATTCACGTTCGAAAGCGATCATGATTCCCGCAGTCAGTTCTGTCGGGTTATTGCCGTTTACTCCCAAATAGGCATCGGGAGCTTTCATGTGCAGATCTGCAAATAAGGAGGCGTCCAAACTGTTATCATTCTCTACTCCCGTGTATACCAGGCGATAAGAAATACGTTTACCCTGTGCCTTTGCGGCATCGATAGCCCGGGTGATAGGGGCGATTTTCATAAAATTAGGGCGAGCCCCGGCAACAATCGTTATCTTCATCTTTGTATTCTTACAATTTTCAAGGAACAAATTTACACTTTCTTGCGGAATTATTTGTTTCTTTGCACACAAAAAACTTAATATATGCCAACTATCTTTCAGATTCCGACTTTTATCCAGATTCTGGAGTTTATCGGAACATTCGCTTTTGCCATTAGTGGTATTCGTCTTGCATCTGCCAAACAATTCGATTGGTTTGGCGCTTATGTAGCCGGTGTGGCTGTAGCCATTGGCGGTGGTACCATACGTGATGTTTTATTGGATGTCACTCCATTCTGGATGACGAATCCTATTTATTTGATTTGCTCGGCGCTGGCCCTGCTGTGGGTTATCTTTTTTCGGAAGCATTTGATCCACATGCACAATACGTTTTTTATTTTCGATAGCATTGGTCTTGCGTTGTTTACAGTAGTTGGTATCAGCAAGACGATCGATTTGGGATATGCCTTTTGGGTAGCCATTATTATGGGAACCATGACCGGTGCGGCCGGTGGAGTTATCCGTGATGTATTTATCAACGAGATTCCGTTGATCTTTCGTAAGGAGATTTATGCCATGGCATGTGTTATCGGTGGAGTCATTTATTGGGGGCTCGATCGTTTGGGGGTAGATGCCGCCTTGACGCAGGTCATTAGTGGCTGCTGCATTTTTGTAGTACGCGCTTTGGCTGTAAAATACCAAATTTGCCTGCCTATCTTGAAGGGGGAATAAAGTCGGTACGACTTTATTCCGGCAATATCAGGTCACCTGAAAAACTGATCGATTCACGGTTTTGCATATCGACATCTATGCTGGATGAACCGTTGGAATAGATTGTTATCCTGAATTTGAACTGATCTTCGGGACTTTTGGCGGTAAAGTTGATTTTTGCTGCTCCGCGTTTTCCCATGGACATGGTGTATTGATCGATTGGGGCATTAAACATCAATCCCTGTCCTCCTCCGTAAGGGATAGAGTAAGCGCGTCCGAAGTAAGGTAGTTGTGAAAAGACAGAATCATTCCGAATTGTTACGGAATAGATTGATGTCAATGGAATCATACGTCCCCTACGCGGGTATGCCGTATTTATGTCGATCCGATAGTTTTCCGATTCAATCTTCTCTTTTACAGTCTGTTCCTTCGGCTCTTTCCTTTCTTCCCGGTTTTGAGCCTGAAGTGTGAAGATACCTGTTCCTGCAATGAACAATATCAGAAGCATGATACGTCTATTTGTTTTCATATCAATGATTATTTAGGAGAATATTTACATAAAGATAACGATCGGAAGAGATAAAATGTACAAAGCGTACAAATGATTTAATATTATTTCGTGTTTGTCGGAGCAGATTTCACAAAGAATAAAAGAGAGAGTTTCAAAACTCTTTTTTACTATAGATTGCACAGATTTACACAACTCATCTTTATAGATAGTCGGTTGTTTACTTTTGATGTAGTGTAGACCTGTGTATTTTGCAGTGACAGGCCTTTGGTGTTCTTTCTTGTACAGCAAAGGCCATGCACTATTAGAATTGTTCCAGAATAGCTATTCGCTTTTCGATAGGAGGATGGGTGGCGAATAATCCGCTTAATCCGCTCAGGGCACTTTTGGCTTGTTTGCCCGGATGCTGAATGAATAACTGTGCCACATCCTCGCGTTCTACAGCTTCTATATCGGGATCTGCGGATATTTTTCTTAGAGCACTGGCCAGCGCCAACGGGTTCTTTGTCATTTCTGCTGCACCTGCATCAGCCATATATTCACGTTTTCGTGAGATGGCGAAACGCATCAAAGTGGCGAAGAAATAACCGATGGCAGCTACAATCATTGCCAAAACCAGAATAAGTATGGCTCCATTATTCTTATCATTTCTACTGCGTGTCCACGAAGAGTAATAGACGGAACGCAATGCTATTTGTGCCAGCATAGAGAAGATACCGACAAATACAATCGAGATAATCAATAACCGGACATCATGATTGCGGATATGTGTCAGTTCATGTGCGATGACTCCTTCGAGTTCTTCATCGTTAAGCTTTTCAATGATACCTTTGGATAGGGTAATTGTATAGGTCTGTTCATTGATTCCACTGGCGTATGCGTTTAGTGAATCATCATCGATAATGTTGATTTTGGGCATTTTCATACCTTGCGACATACAGAGATTCTCTACCAAATTGTAGATACGTTTATTCTCTTTACGTTCAAGCGGGCGCGCGCCTGTGGCAGCTTTGATAATACTGGAATTGGTAAAGTAAGCTATGATAAACCAAACCAGAACACCTCCTATAATATAAGGAATCAGGTTGATAAACATTTGATTGGTCATTGCCAGTGTATTGTACTGCCCATAATCGTCTTCCACGGTAAAAGTGATAAGCAGATAGCAGAACAGGTAAGTCAATACCGCCACCAGGCATGGAAAGAGAATGAGTAAGATACCGGAACGGAGATTGTTCCGGCTCTGTTGTGTCTGTATTCCGACGTATTGCATGTGTCTTTACTTTCCTGAGGATTAAAATTTTATTTTCGGAGCCTCTTCTAAATTGGCACGTTGTTCTGTGCCCAAGTCGAACATCATTTCTTTATGAAAGCCAAACATGTTGGCAATCAGGTTGGAAGGGAATGTCTGTACAGCATTGTTCAGTTCCTTTGTGGCCGAATTAAAGTAGCGGCGTACGGCAGCCAGCTTATTTTCTACGTCCGAAATCTCTTCCTGTAGCTGAAGGAAGTTTTGGTTGGCCTTCAGGTCCGGATAAGCTTCCAATGTAATCTTCAATCCTGCGAGGGCGGAACTAAGTTGATTTTCAGCTGTAATTTTTTCATCGATTGTCCGGGCACTGACAGCTCCGTTGCGGGCTTGGATGACGCGCTCAAGTGTTTCTTTTTCGTGAGCTGCATATCCTTTTACTGTATCTACCAATTGTGGAATAAGGTCGTGACGCTGCTTCAGTTGTACATCAATGTCGGCAAATGCGTTTTCGCGATTATTTCTCAATTTTACCAATGAGTTATACATGGAAGCAATGATAATGGCGAGGATGATTATAATCCCCAGGATGATAAGTAAGTTCATAATTCTTTTGATTCTTAACGTTATTAAACTTGATCCAAAGGTATGTGATTCAGTCTCTATTTACAAAAAGCACATAATAAAAAACATTAATTATCAAACAAACCTATCAAAAGCTGTCTAACTCTTTAAGAAATAACACCCAAAAACTATCAAATAGCACCCAAAAACTATCATTTGATAGTTTTTACCCCAAAGATTGGTGAAAATTACCCTACTGAAATCTAAAATAAGCCTTAAACTTGCAATATCGAGAAAGAAACGAAATATTAACCGCTTAAAAACCGCAACGTATGAAAAGTTTAAGTTTTAGAAAAGATTTAATAGGAGTGCAAGAAGAGTTGCTCCGCTTCGCTTATAAATTGACTGCTAATCGCGAAGAAGCAAATGACCTGTTACAAGAGACCTCATTAAAAGCATTAGATAATGAAGATAAATTTATGCCAGACACTAATTTTAAGGGCTGGATGTATACTATCATGCGCAACATCTTTATTAATAATTACCGTAAAATTGTGCGTGATCAAACTTATGTAGACCAAACCGATAATCTTTTCCATCTGAATCTTCCGCAGGACTCCGGTTTTGAAAGTACCGAAGGAGCCTATGACCTGAAAGAAATGCACCGTGTAGTAAATGCGTTGCCCAAAGAATATAAAGTTCCATTTTCAATGCATGTTTCCGGATTTAAATACCGTGAAATAGCCGAAAAATTAGAATTGCCACTCGGCACTGTCAAGAGCCGTATCTTTTTTACCCGTCAGAGATTGCAACAGGAACTGAAGGACTTTGTTTGATTAGGTATTTTTCATTAATAAAAAGATTGATTTTAGGTAGTGATTTAGTGTAATTTTTTAGTTGTGCAAAAGAAGGAGTAAGTGAGGGACCCCCTCCTTGCTCCTTTACTTTTGTGACAATATGATATATAACATATCTTTTATGGGAACTTTTTGATGGTCTGATTTGTCTTTATGTCAAATATCTCACTATATTTGTAATATAGCAAGTTAACCTATGAATGTGAAATCACTTATAACTTACGGCAATGAAAAAGGAAATTAAATTCAGTCTCGTATATCGGGATATGTGGCAGTCGTCCGGTAAGTATCAACCCCGTGTCGACCAGTTAGTGCGAATTGCCCCTTTGATTATTGAAATGGGATGCTTTGCCCGTGTGGAGACCAATGGCGGAGCGTTCGAGCAAGTCAATTTATTGTATGGTGAAAACCCCAATAAAGCAGTGCGGGTTTTTACCAAACCTTTCAATGATGCCGGAATACAAACCCACATGCTTGACCGGGGACTGAATGGTTTACGGATGTATCCCGTTCCTGCCGATGTCCGTCGGTTGATGTACAAAGTCAAGCATGCCCAGGGAGTAGATATCACCCGTATCTTTTGTGGGCTGAATGAAGTAAGGAATATTATTCCTTCCATACACTATGCACTTGAAGGAGGAATGATTCCGCAGGCAACTTTGTGCATCACCTTTTCACCGGTACATACAGTAGAATATTATACGGCTATTGCTGATAAGCTGATTGAGGCCGGTGCTCCCGAGATTTGTCTGAAGGATATGGCAGGTGTCGGACGTCCTGCCATGTTAGGACAATTGACAAAAGCCATTAAGGAACGTCATCCCGAAGTGTTGATTCAATATCATGGCCATAGCGGGCCCGGATTGTCAATGGCTTCCATTCTTGAAGTTTGTGAGAATGGTGCTGATATTATTGATGTAGCCATGGAACCTATGTCCTGGGGAAAAGTTCATCCGGACGTGATCTCTGTACAGGCCATGTTGAAAGATGCCGGTTTTCGTGTACCTGATATTAATATGAAAGCCTATATGAAGGCGCGTGCCATGACACAGGAGTTCATCGATGATTTCCTTGGTTACTTTATGGACCCGACCAACAAACATATGTCTTCCTTATTGCTGAAATGTGGCTTGCCCGGAGGAATGATGGGGTCTATGATGGCCGATTTGAAAGGTGTGCATGCCGGTATTAATATGATATTAAAGAGTAATAATCAGCCTGAACTCAGCATTGACGATCTGCTTGTGATGTTGTTCGATGAAGTGGAATACGTATGGCCTAAGTTAGGTTATCCTCCACTGGTAACTCCATTCAGCCAGTATGTGAAAAATGTGGCATTAATGAATGTAATGGCACGTGTGAAAGGTGAGGAACGCTGGAGCATGATAGACAATAATACCTGGGGGATGATTCTAGGTAAAAGCGGTCGTTTACCCGGTCCGTTGGATCCGGAAATTGTAGCATTGGCCAAAGAGAAGGGGTACGAATTTACAGATGAAGATCCGCAGAAGAACTATCCCGACCAGCTTGATGAATATCGTAAAGAGATGCAGGAGAATGGTTGGGAGTCCGGGCCCGATGATGAAGAACTGTTTGAACTGGCCATGCATGACAGGCAGTATCGTGATTATAAATCGGGAGTAGCCAAGAAGAGGTTTGAAGAAGACCTGCAACGTGCCAAGGATGCGGCATTGGCCAAACAAGGTTTCTCAGAAGAAGATGTGAAAAGGATGAAGCGTGCCAAGGCAGAGCCAATCACTGCGATGGAAAAGGGTAGGATTATCTGGGAAATAGATGTTGAATCGCCCTCCATGCCTCCGGAAGTAGGGCATAAATATGAACCGGATGATGTATTTTGTTATATTGCCACTCCATGGAACACTTATGATAGAGTATTGGCTAATTTTAGTGGACGCATCATTGAGGTATGTGCCAAGCAAGGTGCTTTGGTCAATAAAGGTGATGCTTTGGCTTATGTAGAAAGATGTGAAGAACCGGCATAACGTTTTAAAAGTTGTATTGTTATAGAGTGGATAAAGGCCGTTTCCGGTGTAAACCGGAGCGGTCTTTGTTTTTTAGCGCCATTCCAAAGTCCGGTTCTCTGCTTCCTGAAGCCCGGCTTTCCGCTATTTTTATCCCGGTGTTTCGATGTCCGGAGCCCGGTGCTTCGTTCCCCGTCTTATTTGCTTTTCTTTTTATTTCGACTGCCACCGCAGTTATCATATAAGGCTTGGTTTGTATATGACATTTGTAATATCTTGTTTCGGTAGAAATCTACCGACTCTTTTTCGTAGATAGTAAATAAATATTGGTTTTATATTCAGAAAAGGATAAGAAATTGTTTCTGGTTTTCTAAATCTGGATGGAACTTTTACTTGTAAATAGTGATCAAACCTCGTGTATATAGTTAATTTGAGAAATGACACATATCTTTCAAATCCCTTTGGAATGGATATATAAACAGATCAACCAAGTTCTCTTAGAACTCAGTTCTAAAACGCATTACAAGCACTTTTAAAGGGATTCTGAGAGGTGGTGAATAGCGAAGAAAAAAAAGTAGAAATTAGCATTTAAAAATATTATAGTATATTTATTGTATTTTGATACTTTATATCTATCTTTACTCCGCGAAATAAGATTGGCAACTCCTTATTTTAAAATATACAACTAAATCTGATTGACAAATGTAAAATTACAGCGTAATAAAGTATTTAATATTGTATATAATTTACATTTTTCAAGAATAACTAAGTTCTAAGAGAACTATAGCCATTATTATAACCTAAATTAACACATATTGTTTAACTAAAAAAGAAAAATGAATGAATAACTCGAAAATTATCAATGTGAGATTGATGAAAAAGGTGTTAGTGCTTGTTCTATCTTTTTTGTCTGTTACTGCTTTTGCGCAGAATATAACAGTGAAAGGAATTGTAAAAGATGGAACCGGTGAACCGATTATCGGAGGGAGTGTACTTGTTAAAGGTTCATCGATCGGTACAGTGACAGATGTTGATGGCAATTACACTTTATCTAATGTTCCTGCAGACGGAGTTCTGGAGTTTTCTTACATCGGCATGAAGAAACAGGATGTAAAAGTAAGCGGTAAAACTGTTATTAATGTTGTGCTTCAAGAAGATACCCAGATACTGGACGAAGTAGTGGTGACAGCCTTAGGGTTGAAGCGTGAACAGAAAGCTTTGGGGTATGCAGTGACCGAGGTCAAAGGCGATGACCTGAAAGCTGCCAATACGATTTCTCCGGTAGCCGCCTTACAAGGAAAAGTAGCGGGTGTCGAGATCCGTCAGTCAGACGGAGGTATGTTCGGAGCGACGAAGATTCAGATTCGCGGTGCTTCTACTTTGAAAGGAAACAATCAGCCGATTTATGTGATCGACGGAGTTATTCTCGATAACTCGACTTCGGGAAATACCACGATGGACTGGGATGCCGGAAACAATAATGCCAATGACTATGGTAATGAACTGAAGAACCTCAATCCGGATGACTTTGAGACAGTTTCGGTCCTGAAAGGTGCTGCTGCGACTGCCCTTTACGGTTCACGTGGTCTGAACGGAGCTGTGGTGATTACCACCAAATCGGGAAAAGGCTTCAAAGGCTTCGGAGTTTCTGTATCACAAACATTTGGTATCGATCATGCGTACCGGACACCGGATATCCAGACTGAATATGGGGTGGGGTTGATGCCTGGCTGGAAAGACACGGACAACAATGGTTCTGTATGGGATCCTTTTCAGTTCAAACTCGATGATAAAGGAGACCGGACACTAATAGGCGCAGGCAGTTATGGATGGGGACCTAAATACGATGGTCAGCCGATCCGCAACTATGATGGTACCTGGACCAATTATTCGCCCCATAAAAATAACATGCTGGATTTGTATCAATTGGGGCTGAACTCCAATACGAATGTGGCTATTCGCGGTGGCAATGATAAAACATCGTATTACACTTCTCTTTCTTATAAGAAAGCAAGATCTACCAGCGAAAAGAATACATTTGAGCGTTATTCGTTTTTATTGAAAGGTTCGCATAAAATCAGTGATCGGGTGGAAGTTTCGGCTGCTATGAGTTTCACCAACTCAAATCCGAAGAATTCTCCGCGAACAGTAGGAGAGCGTTTTGTCAATCCGAACGGAACCATTATGACTCCGATGCTGGATGTGAATTATTTCCGCGATAAATATCTGGGTGAGCATGGTGGACTGGCATCTACAAGTTATGGTGACAAGTATGGTTCAGTTCCGGGACGTGATTTGTTTTTTATGATCGATAAATACGATTATTCCCAGAAAGAGACTGTGGTTCGTCCCCAAATGGAAGTGAATGTGCAGATTCTGGATTGGCTGAGATTTAAAGCCGATGCCAATATGAATTACTATTACACTAAGTTTGAAGAAAAACAACTGGGTAGTGGATATGCAAATGAAGGCGGTAAGTATACTATGGGGCAAACCACAAAAGAGCAGGCTACCTTTGGCGGAACATTTACTGTCAATAAGCAGATACAAGATTTTAGCGTAGGTGGTTTCGCACGATATGAATACTATACAAGTCGTTCGGAAGCATATAAAGTATATACAGATGGCGGTATGGTAGTACCGGGACAATGGTTTGTCGACAACTCAAAGAACCCTAAAAAGTCGGAAGCGAGCATTTCAAATACAAAGAGAATGATGTCTGCTGTCTTTGCTTTGAATCTGGGATGGAAAAATCAGGTTTATTTAGATGTAACAGGACGTAATGACTGGTCGTCTTCTCTGGTATATCAAAACGGGATGGGTACATATTCTTACTTCTACCCGTCAGTATCCGGTTCATGGCTGCTCAATGAAACATTCGATTTGCCGCATTGGATTACATTTGCTAAAGTACGCGGATCGTGGGCACAGGTCGGTAACGATACCGATCCCTATTATGTGAACTCGGTATATGGCTTTGAAACTAAAGAAATGTATGATGGCAATATCTATGTGAACACTCTCGATAAGACAATGAAGAGTTTGAAGCTGAAACCGGAGCGTAAGAATGCCTGGGAAGTTGGTTTGGATTTACGTTTGTTTGACAGCCGTTTGAACTTTGACTTTACTTATTATAAAGAAAATACGAGAGACCAGATCATGTCGATTGAAGTTCCTGCTATTTCGGGTGTGAACACTCAGTTGATAAATGCTGGTAATATTCAGAATAAAGGTATTGAAATTGCTGTAAACGCCACTCCGTACAAAAATAAAGACTGGCAGTGGGATGTCGCAATGACATATACAAAGAATAAAAATACTATTATCTCATTACATGAAAATGTAGCAGACTACATCGCATTGAGCGGCTATGCTAATGATTACGATTACCATATCGGTTCGGTTGCCAAAGTAGGTGGCGACTACGGATTATTGATGTCCGACATTCTTCCGGCTAAAAATGAAAAAGGAGAAACATTGTTGGAGTGGGACGACAGTTGGCGGGGAGCTTACGAAGCACGTAGCGGAAAAGTACAGGAAGTGGGTAAAATGACTCCCGACTTTTTAGGCTCTTTATCTACTACTCTGTCCTGGAAAAATTTGAGCCTGCATATTGCTACTGACATGCGTTTTGGAGGATTGGTAGCTTCTTACTCTAACTTGTATGGTACACAGGCCGGATGGATCAAGAGTTCTTTAAAATGGCGTGATCCCGAACATGGTGGTTTGTCTTGGACCAGCCAGTACGGTGACAGTAAAGGAATCTCTTATGGCGATGGTGTTATTCCCGACGGAGTATTTAAGAATGGTACGTTCGCAACACTTGTAGACGGAACGAAAATGGATGTAAGCGGTATGTCCTACAAACAGTTGGTGGCAGAAGGGAAACTGGAACCCACACATGCCGGAACTTATCATGTAAACCGTGCGGCCTGGGGACAGAATACGATATTCGACACTTGGGTACACGAGTTGAACTATATTGCTTTGCGCGAGATCACCTTATCGTATCGCTTCCCGAAATCAGTGGCAAGTAAGTTTGGTGCCCAGGGATTGGGATTGAGCTTCTCTGCACGTAATCTGGGATATCTGTATAACTCGTTGCCTAACCATCTGAATCCTGAGAGTGTTCGTGGTAATACGGCTTCTGAGTTCCGTATCCGTGGTTATGAACCTTACACAGCTAATTATATGATGACTATTAATGTAGATTTCTAAACCTTTAATGTGATATTTAGTATGAAACAAATGATGAAAAAATATCTATATATGGCAGCTGTGGCTGTTGTAGGTACAGGCTTCCTGATGTCGTCTTGTAAAGACGAATTTGCCGGACAGAATACCAATCCCTCCACAGTCTCAAAACCGAACGTACGCTATTTATTTACTCAATGTGCCATGAGTTTTCAGCCGGCCGATTATCTTCAGTGGTTTGCTGGTTTCGATGCAATGTCTACCTGGGTGCAGGCAACTGCCTCAGGAGGTGGAAACTCCAGCAAATTGAATATGGTAACTCAGACCGGCTGTGGCTATCAGGTCAACGAGGTGCTTCGTTATACGAATGAAATAAAGCATCAGATCAGTCTGATGTCGGATGATGAAAAAGCAAAATACGAATATATTGCTTATTTATGTAATCCGATGCTGGTGTACTTGGGACTTGAAGACTCGGATATGTATGGATCCCGTCAATATTCAGAGGCAGAAATGGCCCGTTATGGTGGGACTCTGACTCCGAAATACGATACGCAGGAAGAATTGTTCGAACTCTGGCTGAAACAGCTTGACGAGACAATTAACTATCTGAGAGAGAACAATCCGCAAGACGTGCTTGGTGCGCAGGATTTTATTTATAGAGGAAAACTTGATAAATGGGCTAAACTGGCAAACTCATTGAAACTCAGAATTGCTGCACGCCTGATTAATAAAGACAAGGCTCGTGCAATTGCCATTGTGAATGAGGCTGCCCAGAATCCGGCCGGTCTTATTTTAACTCTCGACGATGATTTTGTTTTCAATAAAGGTAAAAGAGACAATAACTGGAACAATGATATTTCCGTTGGTGCGGGAACTAAGCAGTTAATCGATTTTATGGTGAGCAATCGTGACCCTCGTTTGTTTTACTTTTTCCAGAAGAACGATTACAACTCTAATGTAGTTCAAGGTTTCTTTGATCAAAAAAGAGCTTTACCGTCTTATGTAGAAGCCAATGTGAACTATACGGTCGATGCGGACGGAAAGAAACACTTTGAGAGCTGGAAAGCTCCCGGAGAGCCTTGGGTACGCTATTATGGAGTTCCTTGTCAAGTGGATATCAATAAAAAGGAAGAGTACAAAGACTATTTCGACCCCAATAACGAGTTGTTCTATTTGCTGAGCAAAGACGGTGCGAAAAAGACCTATACTCCGATTGCCTACCGGAATACCGAAAATATTAAAGGTCTGTTGATTTACACATTCCCCGATGTTCCCGATGTAGCTCCCGTACAGGATAAAGAAGAATACGGCTGGTACGGACTGTACTTCTCTGCAGGTGAAACCAACCTCCTGCTGGCGGAATTCAAATTATTGGGTGCCAATCTGCCGATGACCGCACAACAGTATTTGAGTGCAGGTGTCGAGATGTCTGTTCGTGGTTATGATTTTGTTTCCGCTAAGAATCATATTCCTTATTATGATAAAACCTACACAGGCGATGTACACGATAAGACAATCAGCCTGAAAGAAGGCATGATTGATGAAATGCTGTCACATGATGCATACCATCTGACAGGTGATTTGAGTAAAGACCTTGAGAAAGTTTATATTCAGCAATATATTCACTATCTGATGCTTCCGATGGACATGTTTGTTACCGCCCGTCGTTCGGGAGTGCCAATGAAGAACAGTACCTTGTTGCCATATCAGGATTTTGATCCGTTATTGGGTGACCAGTACGTCATTCCTCGACGTTTCCCGGTAAGCAAACCTCTTGATTCTGATTTGCTCCGTGACATTACAATTGCAGCCTATCAGGCACAGGGTTATACGTATGAAGGTGAGATGAGTAATTCACCTGTGACGTTAAGCAAAGAACGTGTCTGGTATGATAAAGAGGCACCGGCTTTTGGTACAGGTCCTCAACAGTAATTTTCTGTTTTACATAAATCTCCGGGGCTGCTTCTGCTTTTTGCAGAAGTGGCCTCTTTTTTCTATATTATCCTCACATTATCGGGGCGGTTTGGCGAAGTTGTTATTTCTTCTTTTTCTTATTCTTTTGTTTTTTTGTATCTTGTCCTTTCGCTTTTTCCTTATCAACAGGAGGGAACTTCGGAACCAGATTCATCAGTCGCAGAATTTGTCCTTGGCGTCGTTTGATATAAGGTGAGGGGTGTGCCGAGTCGAATCGTATTGGATTTGGTAAAGTTGCTGCGATCAGGGCACACTGTCCCCGGGTCAGTTTGGCAGCTGTCGTTTTAAATTTATATTTAGCGGTTGCCTGAGCACCGTAAATACCTTTACCCATCTCGATGGAGTTTAGATATACTTCCATAATCCGTTCTTTCGACCAGCAAGTTTCAATCAGAAATGTAAAGTAGACCTCAAATCCTTTTCGTATCCACGAAGATTGTGGCCAAAGAAAGACGTTTTTCGCTGTCTGCTGGCTGATGGTACTGGCACCCCGTTTCTTTTTCCGGGTTTCGTTTTCCTTCATCGCTTTTTTGATTTCTATCATGTCGAATCCGTTGTGAGAGGCAAAGCGGTTATCCTCCGAAGCAATCACCGCCATGGGCAGGCTGGGAGAGATTTTATCAAATGGTACCCACGTATGCTTGCATACCACTTTTTCTCCCGAAACGAGTTGCTGGACAGAGCGGATAATCATAAGTGGAGTGACATATACCGGCACGAATCGATAGAAAATGACGGCACCGATCGAGGAGATAAAGAAAAAAAGGATCAGATTGCGCAGAATGCGAAAGGGTTTCCGGAGTTTCATTGTGTGTGATCTTGTTGGTTATACGAATGTGCCAATATACTGACTTACCATCCTTTTTGTATGAAGGAGTAAACAGTATATTGGCACATGGCATAAAACACCCGGGGGTGTATTATGAAATCGTTATTTACCGGCTTCAGCGTTTTTAATCATCTGTTCACTGGCGTACATAAATATTTCTACACGACGGTTTTGTTCCGGTGTTTCCGACTCGTTGTATTGTGAGTAGCCTACACCTTCCACCTTTTTGAATTGGTAAGGTTTAACGCCACATGCCTGAAGATAATTTTCAACGGCGTATGCACGGTTGGCCGATACTTTCTGGTTAGCTTCGTAGCTGCCTACTTTATCGGTATGACCGATAATGGCTACATCGACTGTCGGATCTTCTTTCAGGATATTGGCAAATTCAGCCAATGATTGTTTAGATGCTGCACTTAGTGCAGAAGAGTTGAATGCAAAAAGTATACCTGAGGGGAAAGTTACCTTTACGGCAGCCAGACCATTGTTATCAGTAACTTGTTCTACTTGTGCGTCTTTGATCTTTGCAGCCTCAGCAGCTTTCTTGTCCATCTTACGACCAATGAGAACACCTGCTCCGGCACCTACGGCAGTACCTACTGCAGCACCGATAGCAGCACCTTTTCCTTTACCGGCAATACCACCGATAATAGCTCCCAGGGCCGCTCCCGAACCACCGCCGATGACACCACCCTTAGCTGTATTATTCATGCTTCCACAACTTCCGAAAACAAGCGCCATGCTTAGAAACAAAGCCATAAATTTAATTTTCTTCATAATTAAGCTCTTTTTATATAGTTAATAATTAAATGGATACTTCCATTTTATAAAAACGTGGCAAATATACAGATTATTTGTTTTGCCTGTCATTTACCTTGTAAAAAAAACAAGAAGATATGTGCTTTTGTTGTCTAAGCTGTGCTTTTTCTTTTCAGAGTATCGGGCGCGACAACACTTTCCGTTTAATCAATGCAAACCAACCGGCCAGAATAAGCCCTTTGGCAACAGTAGTGACGCAAACAGCCCACCAGATACCTTCTACTCCCATGCCCATGCGGACAAACAGAATGGCGAGCGGAATACGCATGTAGTTGCAGGTGATGCTGATAATGGCAGGTGGAATGGTGCGTCCGATACCGTAGAATACACCTTGTGTCGTGATCTCGAGCATCATAAAGAGTTGTGAATAACCGTCGATGCGGAGAAACACGCCTCCTGCTTCATAAGCGGCTTGTTCGGGAACAAAGAGAGCAAAGATTTCGTTTCCGAAAAATACAAAAAGCAGGGTGCAGAGCGTACCGAAAATTGAAGTCATCAACAAAGTCGTATGCCACGATTTGATCACACGGTCTGTTCGTCCGGCTGCATAGTTCTGGGCAATGAATGCGCTTAAGGCAGTAGAGAATCCTTGTGATGTATTCCAGGTGATAGCCTCAATTTGCCCTCCGGTGGTAAAGGTCATCAATCCGATGTGCCCTCCTTGTTCGGATGCTGTACGGCAAAGGAACATATTGACGAAAGCAAACAAGGTGTTAAGGGTAGCTACCGGTAAACCTAATTTAAGGATACGATGGGTATATTTTTTCTTTAACCGGGTAAAGAAAGAGAATCGTCCCAGTAAAGCGTCTCTGCAACGTAATTGATAGATAAAAATGCCGAATACTGCTGCTTGCGAAATCCAAGTAGCATAGGCTGCTCCGTTGGTACCCAGCCCGAAACCGAAGATGAAAAGGGGATCGAGGAGGATATTCAATACCAATCCGGTACCACTGATGTAGAATGGTATCTTACTTCTTCCGGCGGCATTATAAATACCGGTAAAGGCTGCCGAAAGAAAAATGAAAGGTAATCCGGTAGAGATTATGCGCAGATAAGCGATTGCATTTTCGGTGATATGTGCTTCCAGTTCGTAGATACCGATGATGGGACGTGCAAGCAGGAAAAGCAGTCCACCCCAGCAAAGTGAAATAATAAGGGCGATAGTAATGTTGTGTGAGGCGAAATTACGGGCATCTTCATGATTTTGTGCTCCGATGGACTGACCTACACTGACCTCGGAACCTACTTTGTTCAGTAAGGAAATGGAACCCGACATCCAGGTCAGGATACCTACCGAACCGACGGCGGCGACGGCTTCACTCCCCAAACGCCCTACCCAAGCCATATCTGTCAGGCTATATGCCATTTGGATAAACGAGGTGGCCATAATGGGCATCGCCAGGTTAAACAATTGTTTATTGATAGGACCTTGAGTCAGATTCTTGATTCCTTGCATGATATTATTTAATAAGAAATGAGTGGCAAAGATACGACTTTCTTCCGGCTGCAATCCTTATCTTTGCGGAGAAAATTTATAGAAGAATATGAAAACAACTCAGAGAACGGCCGGATGGTATCATGTGATGGCAGCGGTGACAGTAATGATATGGGGAACAACTTTCGTTGCTACTAAAGTTTTAATAAAATATGGCCTGTCACCTGTCGATATTTTATTCTACCGTTTTTTATTGGCATATATTTGCATCTGGTTTTTCTCTCCTCGTGTGTTGCTGGCTAAGAGTTGGCAGGACGAACTGCGGTTTGTAGGACTCGGACTATGTGGAGGTTCGCTCTATTTTGTAGCCGAAAATACGGCATTGGGTATGACGCTTGCTTCCAATGTATCGTTGATTATCTGTACGACTCCTATTCTGACTGCACTGTTGGCACCCTTTTTCTATAAGGGTGATAAATTAAAAGCACGTCTGATAGGCGGTTCTCTGATGGCGCTTATCGGAGTGGGACTGGTTGTGTTTAATGGTAGTTTCATTTTGCAGCTTAGTCCGGCCGGTGATATTCTGACCCTGATAGCTGCATTAATGTGGGCTTTTTATTGCTTGCTTCTCAGGAGGATGAATACTCATTATCCGACATTGTTCATTACACGGAAAGTTTTCTTTTATGGTTTGGTGACTCTTTTACCCCTATTCTTAGTGTATCCTTTACAGACGGATATACATATCCTGTTCCGGCCCGTTGTCGCTCTAAATCTGCTTTTTCTGGGGGTGATTGCTTCGATGCTGTGCTATATTATGTGGAATACGGCAGTGAAACAATTGGGAGTGGTTTGTGCCACCAGTTATATTTATGTAGTTCCCCTTATTACTTTGCTGACCTCTGCCATTGTGATCGACGAAACCATCACAATAGTTGCTTTATTGGGATCGGCACTGATTCTGAGCGGAGTGTATATTGCCGAAAGGGGAGTGAACTTGAAGAAATAAACAGTGTCGGCAATTGCTTTAATTTTCTGTCTCTTCGATTTTCAATGAAATCTTCTCTATGGCTTCACTCAACTCTTTTTCAGGAGGAATTACATTGAAATCTTCCCAAAAGCTTTTGTCGTATACAAATGGAGTTTCCGCAAAGATGGTATGTACGGACAACCGCTCATTATGGTCGAAACGGCTGACATTATCCGTTTCTATCTTGCAGGTGACCATTTCAAACCATGTATGTAGGATGGTATTGTTGAGCCATTTGTTCTTTTGTTTTATTTTAAAGTGTAAGTCTCCGCGTACATGGTGGATGTAATATGTCTGTTTCCAAGGTTTATAGGATACGGTATAAACCACCTTTTGGGGAATAATCCGGATGTTGCGGCTTCTTTTCTCAACCAGCATGTTGGCTGCTTTATGTATATACCGCGGAGTCAACTCGAATCGTGCCCGGAGCAGGGCGCTGTTTTCCGAGTCGATGTAGAGTTCACCGCAATAATAGGGATACTTGATACTTGGACGCTGTTCAAAGGAGACTACATGGGCAAGCCGGTTATCGATAACAGCAAGGTCGCTGGAAGTGTAGACATAGACACATTCTTTGGAGTCCGGAAGCAGAAAATCCGGCAAACTTTTGATTAGGTCTAACTCGATGCTGGCATGAATACCCGATTTCATTTTAGCAATTAAGGTATCCTTTACAGCTTGGTTAGTGATACGGCGCATTTTCAACAACTTTACCTGGTCGGTCTTTTCCGGGGTACTTGACGAAGCCTTATATATCTTGAATATTCCCTCAGTCAGGCTGACAAACCGGTTCTTTTGCTCGATACCCTCCCTATAGAAAGAGGTCAGATAGACAGGGACTTTGGAATAATTCTTTTTTCTGAATTGCAGCATCTCTCTCAATAGACGCACCGGATTGACAATGCGTACAATAACCTCTTGCAGGGGAATTACCTTAGGCTCCAGAGCAAAAGTTCCGTTTCGTCCGGCAAGTAGGGATGCATCCGTGGTTTGCGGTACGTAGCCCAGATGTGAAAAGCGAATCCGGCCGTTTCGGAGGGAATCGGGCAGATGAAGCCTGAAACTCCCGTTTTGATTGGTGACACTACCGATGGAGGAACCCTCGGCACCTACGGTAGCATAGGGGATCGGCTCTCTGGATAGTTGGTCTATTAATGTTCCTTCAAGAGTGAATGAGAGTGTGCTGTCTTTGCATAAACCTTCTTCCTTACTTATACTTAATGCCGTTTCCGGTCGATAAATGATGATGTGTTTGTCTACCGAACGTAGTTTAAGGTTGTCATTACCAATTATACTGTAAATGGCTTGGCGTACGGTCTGTTTTCCACCTTTCAACTTTACCGTACGTTCATTGTCAACCAGTTTGCTGTCGTAGATGAACAGGTATCCTGTCTCTTCCGTTATTTTAGAAAGTAGTTTATAAACGGTCATTTCACTTTTCGGTAACCGGATGATACGATCGAGTATACCGGAGTCATCCGCCTTTACCCGGGCTGCTATGAATAATAGCAGACAGGTGAACAGGCATTGCAGGCAGAGACTTTTCGAGGCTTTCATTGTTTTGGGGTTTTGATTCCGGGATTACTCGGAGAGGGTGATTATGTTTTGATTGCGTGTGCACTTCAGGTTCAGTGCAAGGCCGATTAGCTTGGCCATTTTCTCAGGAGAATCCTCTGAGAACGAAACCGTCAGTACATGTTTCCCCAGTTCCGGGGAACTTTGCAGATGTATTTCCGTCTGGCGAAGGTTGATGGCATGCAGGATGTGATCCAACTGTTCGTCTTTGAAACGCATATTTTGCATGTATCGGGTAAACTGTTCGGAATTCTCGGTCACAGTCAACTGCCATTCATCGCCCAATAAAGTAGCGGTCTCTCCGGCCTTGACATGTATTTCCTGGCCATTCTGCTTTTGAGTAACTTTTACCTCACCTCTCTGAACTGCTAATTCGAATGGAGAGTTGCCACTGTTTCTCACATGAAAGGCGGTACCTATCACCTCGATCTGTACTTTTCCGGTTTCGATGAAGAAAGGACGTGCACGATTGCCCGCTATGTCAAAAAGGGCGTTTCCTTTCAAACTCACTTCTCTTCTTTTTTTAGAAAAATGTTTGGGATATTCCAGTGAAGTCTGCTCTGACAGATAGACAACGGAACCATCCTCAAGCGTGGTGACCAGTATGCTCTCTTCTTTGTTTGCTTTGACTAATAGTTCACCGCCGGAAAGATGGCGGTCGGTCCGTAACACCGTAGGCAGGTAAACACATAGGCTTATAATAGCTGCAATGGCTGCTATGCCGATCCATACGGTCGGACGTGTGGCAAAACGACGTTCTGTCACCGTTGGTAACAGTCCGTCTGTCTCCAGGCGATTGTGTAATTTGTTCCACGCCTGATCGGTTTGGGTCTTGTTTTTTTCGATTCGATTCATGATATCTGGATATAATTCTCAATTTCTTTTCGTAAAGTCCGGAGTGCCCGGGTCATTTCTTTCTCTACTGTTTTTACCGATAGTGAGAGGAGAGAGGCTATTTCCGAATACTTTTTTCCTTCTGTGTGGTGTAGTCGGAAGATATGCAAACGGCGCTCCGGTAGTTTCTCAAGGGTTCGGTTTATAATTTGTTGCAGTTCCTTGTACTCAATCTGCTCTTGCGGATCGGGTGAAGCTATATTTACCGGAACGGATAAAATCGCATCCTGATAGCGCCTTTTGACATCCTGATGTTCGCAATACTGGATAGAGCGGTTACGTACAGACCGATAGAGATAGTTCTTGACAGAATGAAAAATCTCAAGTTTTTCCCGATCCTTCCAGAATACATAGAACAATTCTTCGACGATTTCTTCGGCTACGTCCGGTTCACCCGTTATGCTGGCGGCGTATAGGCGAAGCGGAGTATAATATTGGCGGAATAATGTTTCAAATGCCTTTATATTGCCTTCTTTTATTTGAGTAAGTATAAATACGTCGTTCAGCATATTGGGGGATATATCGGGAGTTAGAGTTCGTCAAAGATACTATAAAAAGTGATTACTGCTTCTGCTGCTTTTTTAATTTGTTTACTGCATGCTCCAATGACTCTGTAGGCTCTATGATATTATAGCCTCCCCAAAAGTTGTCACTGGTAAAGTTATCCACTTTGTCTGAGAATACATGATTTTGTTTGAATGCTACTTTATATGGAATAGCTGTAATATTGTTTTCTTTCCTGTCCGTAACCACCATTTCCGATAAGATGGTATAGTTGGTAGAAAACAGTTTACGCTTCCAGTCACACTTAAAGCGGATATTGTTCCGGATATAACTCAGGTAAGTGATCCCTCCCAGGTTTTTGTATGATATCAGGTATGATACTTCTACCGGTTTGAAACGCAGTCCGAAAGGTTTTTTTCTTAAGATAGCTTGAGTGGCTTTATTCTTATCATCCATGCTGAGGTTAAACTCGGCGCGTGTGAATGACAGTCGCTCTTTATCGATGTAGAGTGTACCATAGCATAAGGGATAGGATAATTTTACTCTTGGACGGAAGCTGATGACATACTGGGATCGGTCGTCAATGCTGGTCGGGTCTTCCATTCGAAATTCGTAGAACAATAGGTCTTCTTGAGCCAACAGGCAGTCCGGGTTCTTTACTATATCCATATAAATGGCCATATTGGGGCCTCCGAGTAATTTTACAGCCAGTGTGTCACTCTGTTTTTGGCTCAACAGTCTGCGTCCTCTGTAAATCTGAACCCGATCGTGTTCGGCAGTTTCATTGTAGGGCGTTTTATAAATATCGATTACAGCCTCTGAAATATTGATATAGCGACGCCCTTTTTGAGCCAATTCCCTGTAGAATCCTGTGAGCATGTTGCTCTGGGGACTATAATTGGCCGGAATCTTGCGAAGTGCTTCTTCCACAATGCTGCGTGGATCTCTGGCTCTTACCAGGATTTCACTAAGCAGGTTGGCATAAGGAGTGAGCCAGACAATCCGTTCTGTGGGATTTTCTTCTTTTAAAGGGATACGGGAATTGAGGTAACCTACATGTGAGGCTTCAATGTCTTTGGCCTGAACCGACTCGGGAATCTTTAGAGTAAACTCACCGTCTGCGTTGGTGACGGTACCGACACTGCTTCCCGGTATCGATACATTGACATACTCCAGTTTCTTTTTGTTGAGTTTGTCTTTGACCACTCCACTGATCGTGGTGTATCTTTCCGCATTGTCCTGTGCAGCCAGTGGCATGATGCCCGACAGAATCAAAACTGCCAGTATACATCCGATTGATCTTATCCATTGCGTTTTCATCTTTTTCAGAGTTTAAAGGGTGAATAATAGTTTGCTTTCTGTATATAAGATCGTTCAAACGGAGAATACCCTACGAATTTCTGAAGAAAAATGAAAAAACTTCAATGAAGAGTCTTTTTCAAGGATAATTTAATCGTTTTACTTCAAAATCTCATTCAAATCCTTGGTGAGACATCCCCATTTGAATTCATGGTTAGGTGTCAGATAGGGATACTTGGCATAAGAATTTTGGGTGACAACTTTAAATTCCATTATTTGCTTTCCTCTGATCCAACCATAAAAGCCAACTTCTTTTCTGTTGAAGTCTACCCAACCTACAACGACGTAATCTTTGGTTTCGGGGTGCTGCTCTTGTGGATAACCATAGGTCCAATTGTCGGTTGGAGGGTTGGCAGTTGTTTTCTTTGCTACTTTGATATCAATTTTGGCACCGTTTACTTTTACGTCAAATTCATCGGAGTGATGGGATTGGAAATCTGTCTGGTCCAATTCGAATGGGATTCCCAGATTTTTCAGGTGTTTTTGGAATGCCAACTCTCCGATACAGCCTAGAAGTGCTTTGTCCAGTCTCTCTTTTTCGGATAACCCGAAACGTGAATAAAGTCCGTTTTGTATCATGCTTTCCGCTTTGGCTTTTGCCATGGCGACTGTTTGATCAAAATTTAAATCCTGTACGATCATAGTAATAAGGTGTTTTATTTATATCTGGTTATTGAATGAAAACAAAGATAGTTTTTTTAGTTATCATAGTACTTTAATCGTTGATAAAACTACATTAAAATTTCTTGTTATCATATTGTGTCGCATAAAGTGAATCAATTGGGGGAATTAAGTAATAGCGGATATTGTTTATATCCTTTAATTTGCAGCCAAATTATAATATCATCTTTATTTTTATGGTCAATATTTAATTTGTTTAAAATGAATAAGCATGATTTGATTAAAAAAGTGGCATTGAGGGGTAACCTGAATGCAAAAGAAGCTTCTGCTATTGTAGAGGTTGTTATGAATGCTATGGTTGAGGCTATACTTCGTGAAGAGAGTGTGACTTTAGTTGGATTTGGTACATTTTCTATAAAAATGCGTAAAGCACGAAATGTGTTGAATCCATCTACCGGGGAGAATATGGTGATTCCCGCTAGAAAAGTGGTGAAATTTACTCCGGGATACAAGATGAAGCTAACTGATAAAGAGTAATGAATAGCAGTTTTATATGTTTTTAATTAATATGGATAATAAATGAAAAGAGAAATTATTTCAATAGCTTTAAGTCTGTTGTCTGTATGTGGTATAGCTCAACAGAAAAACGGATAACCAAGAATCTGGTATTTTGCATCATAAGACTTACGAAACTAATCGTTTTTTTGATAATTGGTTTGTAAATATAGCCGGGGGTATTAATGTTTATGAAGGAGAGTATGACCATAAGGTAACTTTGGGAAATCGTTTGTCTCCCGCATTAGACATATCGGTAGGTAAATGAATAACTCCTGCTTATGGAGTGCGTTTACAATATGCTGGACTTCAGGCTAAAGGCCTGACAACTACTCAAAGTGGGTATGCCAAAAAGCAATACCGGAATTACTATAAGGAAAAATTCAGAATTTTAAATATACATACAGACCTTATGTGGAACTGGTCGAATGCTTTTGCCGGATACAAGGAATTTTATTCCTTATTGTGGGATTTGGATGGGCACGTTCCTATGGTAGTAATCAGCATAATGATGAAATTGCTGCTGCACTGGGTATATTAAATACTTTCCGTCTAAATAAAAGAATTGATTTAACACTGGGGACGAGACAAATGTTTGTTAATCAGAATTTTGATGGAGTCGTCGGTGGATGTAAGGGAGAAGGTATGAGTTCTGTTACATTAGGATTAAACTTTAAACTGGGTAAAACAACTTTTACTCCTGTGAGTAAAGTTGCAACTGCGGACTATAGCCGTTACAACAATTATATAAATGAACTTCGTATTCAGAATGAAGAGTTGGATTCAAAGGTACAACATCTGATTACAGAATTAGAAAATGCCAGAAAAGCTGATCTGGAAGTGGTTGTAGAATTAAGGCCCGTTGCTTCACCCGTAGCTTTATTCTTCGAAATAGGTAAAACGGTTTTGGACTCAAAAGAATTAGTAAATTTGAAATTCTACGTGAAAAATGCAATGAAGACAGACCGGAACAAAACATTTATTTTAATTGGTTCAGCAGATAAAGATACCGGTAGTAAGGAACTAAACCAGTGATTAAGTGAAAAGAGAATAGATTATGTGTATAATTTGCTGATTAATAAATATGGTATATCCGCTAATCGTCTTATTAAAAAAGCTGAGGGTGATACGAATAATCGTTTTGGGGGACCTAAATTGAATCGGGCTGTTATTGTTGAATAGGCAAGGTAATAATTATTAGATATGGAGTGGGAGATATGGTGTATGAAAATCATATTTCCCATTTTTCATATTGATCAAGGATATAATGAGAACAGATTGATTTATTGGATACGGGATAAATAACGTCTCGACTTTCAGAACTTTCTTTGCCTTCTTTTGTTTAAAACCAAAATTTTGATATTGTGATGTGCTAACCTGTTACTTCTGTATGTAATATGTTGTTTCTATAACAATATATTATTTTGAAAATAATTGGAATATAATATTCTAATACGTTTTGTTTATGAAAAAAAATATAGACTGGAGAAAAATAAAAAGTGGAGATGAACAAGAATGGAGTTTATTGTTTTCTGAACACGTAGATTTTTTGTATTCTTATGGAATGAAAATTAATCGGGATAGCTGTGTTGTAAAGGATGTGATACAAGAGGTTTTTATATCTCTATATGAAAAGCGGAACTCTTTGGATGATTTGATGAACGTACGGGCATATTTATGTCGGGCAGTACGTTACAAACTTTTGGATCAACTGAAAAAAGCCCCTCATCTGTCTATAGAGGAAATTAGCGAAGAAGAGTTTTTATTGGCAGTCAAGCAGGTTCAGAGTTCAGATAATATTGAAATTGCGAAAAAAAGTAGTTTTGTTCAGAAAATGTTAGATAAACTTAGTCCAAGACAAAGAGAAATTATTTATTTGCGCTATTTTCGTGATATGGATATAGAAGAAATTGTAACTACCATTGGAATCAATAAACAATCTATTTATAATCTTCTTTCATCAGCATTGAAAATAATGAGAAAACATAAAATAGAAGAAGCCGTTTCTCTGTTTGTATTATTTATAATTGACAGGCTATGATGGAAAAAGAGCAAGTAACCAGAATGCAAAATTCAGATTTAAAAGAATTGTTGGAAGATGTTACACTCAATGAGATACATCTGAGTAATGAGGAACGTCAGGAAATGACTTCTACCTTTTCGCAGATTATCAAGAAGAAAAAAAGAAAAGTTCAAAAGAAAAGAATTTGGTCTGCAGTGGCTATATGTGCATGTGTCGTAGTGGTTGTCTTGGGATGGTATTCTATGGGGCAATTGACTGTTTTTTCTGCGGAAAAAGAAGGAATATTGGTTGAACTTCCAGATCACTCTGTTGCATGTCTCAATAGGAATACCTCACTTCACTATAATCGTTGGGGATTCCGTTTTTTCAGAGAAGTGAAGTTAAAGGGAGAGGCATATTTTGATGTGTATAAGGGAAGCCATTTTGTTGTGAATGCGGATCCATATAAGGTTTCCGTTCTTGGTACACGTTTCAGCGTTAGTCAAAAGAACGGTCAATTTAAAGCATATTGTTTTCAAGGAAAGATTAAAGTGGAAAACGGTAAACTAAACAGTGGACAGATTTTAACAGCTAATCAGAATATTTCTGTTGTTCTCGGAAAAGTATCTTTGAATATCCAAAAAGAATTAGAACCGGTATGGGTAAGAAAACAATGTGTATATGAAAATATACCATTAAATGATGTGATCAAAAAACTCCAAGAAGTATACGGAATAACCGTGTTATGTAACAGATATTGTGACAGTTTGCGCTTTACCGGTATATTCCCGGTCGATGATTTAGATTTAGCAATTCAGTTGGTGTTTGAGCCTTTTAATTTGGAATGCAAAAATGTAGGTGGTGAATGGAGATTATATAAGAATGATATGAAAATAGGTCGGGAAAATCGGTGAGAGCATGGATTAACGTTGAAATAGATAATACTGTGCGAGGATTTTTCATATTTTACGTCCGGCAACGTTTTCAAAATAAAGTTCTGAATCTGAAAATAATAACTGAGGATTCTGCTTTTGAGGCTAATGCTAATGCCAATACTTCGATTAAATATCATCATTACTTGTTTTGGGAAAAACATACCATTGATAGTGGAAAGAATTTTATTCATTATATTCAAATGTTACAGGAGGTATCGGTATATTTACTGGTTATCAGTCTAGTCTAATTTGTGCAGGAGTCATTGCAGAACAAAGCTTTTTATGAATTCAGATGATATGATAACCTTATGACCAATATACTTCAGTGTTTTTTTTGTGTTATTATGTTAGCTAATCTGAAAAGATGTTTTTGAGAAGAGAAGTAGTGTCTTTTTTTATTTTCTGACAAATGGTTTGTTTTACTGATGTCGATATAATTTTCATTTATTTTCTTTTCAATTATTATTCAAAATATGATTTCTATTTTTTCTTCTTTTCTTTTTTTATATAAATTATTGTTTTATAGAGAGTTGCATATTTTATTTTTTAGAGTGTCTTATAGAGTGAATAAAAGGTCTTGTTCGGGTAACAGGTGGTAGCTTATTGTTGCGTTTCTTTGCAAAAAAATGCAGGATATATTGGGTTACTGATATATTCTGTTGTTTAGGAGTCTGTGATGAGGTGTTAAAGTGTGTTTTGTGGATAGAGTAGAATTTTATTGATTATTCGACATATGTGCGTCGTCATCCCCCCTCCCTAAAAACAGTTTTATGAAGATATATATAATGAAACAACAAATGAGGCAAGCAAAAAGGGTTAATTATTTAGATGAACATTTGAATTGTCTTTTTTATAATGGAAATCCGGAGATCGGTTTCAGGCACTTAACATTGCAAAAGGGAAAAACTTGGTGCGAACTTTCTGCTAAAAATAACTATTTTTTTTTTCTGTTGGAAGGTGCTTTAATAGTTGATTTTAATGAATGTGTTGGTTACGAGGTTGGTAAAGGAGAAATGATTTATTTGCCAAGATCTGCTGATTTCAAAATTTTCGCCAAGAAAAGTGCAGACTTAATAATTCTTTCTTATGGAATACCCGTTCAGTTGTGTGATAAACTTTCTTTGTCACAATTAGGAGCGTTTATCACTGATTTTAAATATGAGTTTAAATCACTTGATATTCGTGTTCCATTGGATACTTTTCTAAAATTATTAGTCAAGTATTTGGATTCAGGTATGAGCTGTCAGCACATGCACGAATTGAAACAAAAGGAGTTATTTCTCATTCTTCGGGCTTATTATACCAAAGAGGAAAAAGTGAATTTTTTTTATCATTCGATAGCTGCTTCGCTTACTTTTAAAGATAAAGTTATGGGAGTTTATTTGGAGGCCAGAACCGTGCAGGAACTTGCAGATAAATGTGGGTATGGATTGAAGACTTTTCAACGGCTTTTTTACAGTTGTTTTTCGGAAGTACCCAGCAAATGGTTGATGAAACAAAAAGCACAACACGTAAAAGCGCGACTATTGGATAGAGATATTCCTATAAAAGTGATATTGGATGAATTTGGATTTTCTACATATGCGAATTTTTGTAATTACTGTAAACGTTATGTAGGAGATACTCCCAGAAATATCCGTGAATCGGTCACATTGGGTTTCCGGAAATAAAAAGATAGATATCAATATATAAATAAATTAGTTCAGATAATCATGAATAAGAAAGTAATATGGTCTTTTTTAATTAGTGTCCTGTTAGGGCAGTGTAACCTTCTTTATGCTCAAAATATCGTTGCAAAGACCAACATATTGTATGACATGACCTCTACTATCAACTTGGGAATGGAATTCGGATTAGGTCCCAAATGGACTTTGGATTTATCCGGGAATTATAATCCGTGGACATTCTCTGATAATCATAAAATAAAGCACTGGATGGTGCAACCTGAAGTCAGATACTGGACCTGCCAGAGATATAGAGGACATTTTATTGGTTTACATACACATTATGCTTTTTATAATCTGAGCGGGACTCTTCCTTGGGGAATAAAAACAAATTTTATTAAGAATAATCGTTATCAGGGATGGCTTGCTGGAACCGGAGTTTCTTATGGGTATCAGTGGATTTTATCTAATCGGTGGAATCTGGAGGTGACGGTAGGCTTGGGATATGCTTATGCAAAATATGACAAGTATCCTTGTTACCGTTGTAGTGAGAAAATAAATTCAGGTAATAAACATTTTGTCGGACCAACAAAGGTAGGACTGTCTTTGATTTATGTAATTAAGTAGAGTGTAATATGGAAAAATATATGAAAAGATATTTTGTTTTAGGGCTTATCATATGGAGCTCTTTTGATATTGGAGCTATGGAAGCAGAGTACAATCGAATATCCGTACCTGATTGCCAAATGGAATTGGATGGTGATTCGGTACGCTTAACTATGACAATAGATATTGAAAATGTCAAAGTAAGTACTAATCACTCAGTTGAATATACTCCGGTACTTATATCTTATGAGCATGGTGAAGATAGTGTTGCAAAGTTACCCAAAATCTCTGGAATAACCTCGAAAAACGGGAAAAATGACGCTAAATGACTTAATGTCAGAGTAGTTACGGTGTCAAATGATGACAAGCCGAAAAATCGGAAAACGCAAAGAAAAGCGGATTTAAGAAGAAGAATGGTTTGCAAATCATTACCCGTGAAAGAGTAAGATTTAACATATGAGAGATGCTATTGCACCGTTTGTCACCGATTTGCGTATCAAGGTCTAACTCGTTGATATTTAACTTTGCAAACAAAAAACGAGTATGGCAAGAAGTACATTCAAAGTGCTGTTCTACGTGAACGGCAGCAAGGAGAAAGACGGTATTGTCCCCATCATGGGACGAGTGACAATCAACGGTACTGTGGCGCAGTTCAGTTGCAAGCAGACCATCCCGAAAACCCTTTGGGATGTGAAAGGCAACCGAGCCAAAGGCAAGAGTGCCGAAGCACGGAACATCAATCTGGCATTGGATAACATCAAGGCGCAAATCATCAAGCACTATCAGCGCATATCCGACCGAGAGGCATACGTAACGGCTGAAATGGTGCGCAATGCCTACCAAGGGGTAGGAAGCGAGTATGAGACACTGATAAAGTCTTTTGACAAGGATTGCGCCAACTTCCTGAAACGTGTCGGCAAAGACCGCAGCATCGGCACATACAAGGTAATGGTGAGGGCAAGGAACTATGTCGCAGCCTTTATCAAGTCATTCTACAGACGGACGGATATGTCCATGCTGGAACTTACGCCCGACTTCATCAAGGAGTTTGCGGCTTATCTTACGGCTGAACGGGGACTGAAAAACGCCACCATCTGGCTGAACTGCATGTGGCTGAAAGGCGTGGTCATGCGTGCGCACTATAACGGACTGATACCGAGAAATCCGTTTGCGCAGTTCCATATCAGCCCGAATGTTAAGGAACGGGAGTATCTGACAGAGGACGAAATCAAAAGAATCATGGCGCACGAGTTTGACAACCCCACCCTCGCATTGGTGCGGGATCTGTTCATTTTCGCCTGCTTCACCGCCTTGTCTTTCGTGGATATGAAAGAACTCACAACGGACGAAATAGTGGAGGTGAACGGTGAGAAATGGATATTGTCGAAACGGCATAAGACAAATGTCCCGTTCCAAGTGAAGCTGCTGGATATTCCCTTGCAGATAATCGAACGGTACAAGTATCTGTCGGAAGACAAGCTAGTTTTCGGAAAAATCAACTATTGGACGATGTGCAAACAGCTGAAAAAGGTAATGACGGAATGCGGAATAGAGAAGCAAATCTCCTACCATTGCGCACGTCATACGTTTGGAACACTGGCTCTTAGCAAGGGAATGCCCATTGAAAGCGTGAGCCGTGTGCTGGGACACACGAACATTGTCACGACTCAAATCTATGCGAAGATAACCACACAGAAACTTGACAATGACCTGACGATGTTCGGCAACAAGCTGAACGCATCGTTCGGAAGTGTAACCCCATAATCAAGCATAGCCATGAAACGAAGCATCATCACAACAGATGGTAACGGCAACATCATCATGCCGACCGACATAGGCGCAACCGCCATGAGCGAATGGGAACTTTGCGCCCTGTTCGGAGTAACCGCCCCGATATTCCGTGCAGGGCTGAAGGCTCTTTGCAAGAGCGGAGTTTTAAGGGAATACGAGATAAGGCGAAGCATACGGGTATCCGATAATTGCAGTATGGAGGTTTACAACCTTGAAGCGATAGTTGCCCTTGCTTTCCATATCAGCACATTCGGAGCGGAACGGGTACGCAATGCCGTTCTTGAAAGACTGTACCTGCGAAAAGAGAAAGTATGCTATCTCCTTTCGCTTGTCAATTCTTCAAATGATATGTAGTAGATTGTAGATTAGATAAATAGTAGGAACGCAATGAACACCTGCTATTTATCTTTTATCGTTTTTGCTCCTCTATAAATACATCTATTTCTCCTAAATAACCAATTTCTTTAGGAAGTACGAACATATTGTTCGGATTTACATATTTTCGAAAATGGTCTTCAATATCGGAAATTTCCAAATCTTCAATGCTTGTATTAGTATTAAATCCCACAGGTTGAATATGACACAATTTCCAATTAGGCAAAGCATAACTACCTAATGGTTTGGTGTACTTGGCATTTGCCTTAATTTCCTTTGTTGCCATAAACACCATTGGTAACTCTTTTTGGCTCAACAGCTCTTTGATTTGAGATAAGGTGAACACTATCCCTTTTAGAACATTATTATACACCCAAATAGCTACGGTATTATCTGAAACGATAATCTCTCTTCCACAGGGATGCACAAAGGATTGACCTCGTTTATTTGTTTCTTTGCGAATAATCAATGGCATATCTTTGTCTGAAATCCATTTCTCTATCAGATTATTCCAATTTTCAAGTACTTCAACATCTATCTGAGGGTTATTAGGAGAATTACGCCACAATGTACCTATCTCCTTAATTTTCATTCGGATTTCTTTCCCTACCAAATCTTTTGTGGGCATACATCTTTCTGACTGCCTATATGGTGTAGGTTGTCCCGATATTAAAAATTGCATAGCTCGTTTGGGAGGATATTTACAACTATACAATCTGCCCTCTTGATAGCTCTTGGTTTCAATAACATTTGAAAAGACACGATAGAAATCAGCTTTTGTAAACTTGAATGTTCCATCTGGAATATGCACAATAAATGAATCATTATCATTCAAAGGCTCAATCAAATCAGCCTTGAAACATAATCTACTACTTGTGTATTCTACCATATACTAACTATTCAAACTAATTATACCGCAAAGGTACTCGAAATAAACCAAATGAGAGAATTTCTTTCGTTTATAATTGTCTTGAGTTTATAGCACACATCAAATTCATCTTCCCATAGTACTTTATTCACTATTCTGCTATGATTTGCGTAGCAACTTATCCGTCAATTACTTATATTTTTGTAGCTGACATTTTTTGAACCTAAAAGTATTTGAAAATGGAAGCTAACAAAGTAACATTAAGCCATAAGCTACCTTCGGATGGCGGCATGGCAAAGGAAGAATTTATCCGTGTCGGGACAACGCTCTACAAGATTGTGGAGCAACCGAGACTGAACGGAGGGTATGTGAAGAAACGCATCGCATGGAACAACGAGACCCTGCGACAGGATTACGGCAAGGATTACATCGGCAGCGTTCCCAAGTATGACGGCTTCTGCACAGTACCCGAACACATCGGCTACCGTTCCGTGGTCGGCAAGTTCCTTAACCTCTACGAACCGATAGACCACCGACCGCAGGAGGGCGATTTATCGCATATCCAATCTTTGGTACGGCACATCTTCGGGGAACAGTACGAGTTGGGGATGGACTATCTGCAACTGCTCTACCTGCAACCAATTCAGAAGTTGCCTATCCTGCTGTTGGTGTCGGAAGAACGCAACACGGGCAAAAGCACCTTCCTGAACTTTCTGAAAGCCCTTTTTCAGAACAATGTGACTTTCAACACCAACGAGGATTTCCGCAGCCAGTTCAATTCCGACTGGGCTGGCAAGTTGCTTATCGTGGTGGATGAGGTGCTGCTCAACCGCAGGGAGGATAGCGAGCGGTTGAAGAACCTCAGCACCACACTTTCCTATAAGGTGGAAGCCAAAGGCAAAGACCGTGACGAGATTGCGTTCTTCGCCAAATTCGTGCTGTGTTCCAACAACGAGCATCTGCCCGTAATCATAGACGCAGGGGAAACACGCTATTGGGTGCGCAAGATAGACCGCTTGCAGTCCGATGATACCGACTTCCTGCAAAAGCTGAAAGCGGAGATATCCGCCTTTCTCCATTTCCTGCAACACAGAAAACTGTCCACCGAAAAGGAAAGCCGGATGTGGTTCAACCCCACATTGCTGCATACAGAAGCCTTGCAGAAGATTATCCGTAGCAACCGCAATCGGCTGGAGATAGAGATGTCGGAACTGCTGCTTGACATTATGGTTGCAATGGATGTGGATAGCGTTTCATTCTGCCTTAACGACCTTGTCGTACTGCTGATGCACTCGCAGGTAAAGGCGGAAAAGCACCAAGTGCGTAAGGTGGTGCAGGAGTGCTGGAAACTGACACCTGCACCAAACGGGCTTACCTACACCACCTATCAGGGCAATTACAACAGAAGTTGTCACTATGAGCCGATAAAGAGGGTGGGACGCTTCTACACCGTCACAAGGGAGCAACTCGAATCCCTGTAATACTATCATTTTTCTGTTGAATTGTTGAATATGGGTATAAATACACTGACAATAAACGATATACATTCTCAACAAAATCTCAACAAGCCAAAAGAGAAGTTGAGAGACCACCGACACCCGTTTGTGGATTTCTCTTTTGGCGAGCAGTTTGTTGAGAAGATGTTGAAAGGTTACAAGGCTGTATATAAACATATTACATCAATAGTTCATCAAATCAACAAATTTTCATCAACTTCAAAACCGTATGTAATATGACAATCCAAGATGTAAAGCAAATCAAACTGGCAGACTATCTGCAAAGTCTGGGCTATACGCCTGTAAAGCAACAAGGCAGGAACCTGTGGTACAAATCACCGTTACGGGAAGAAACGGACGCATCGTTCAAGGTAAACACCGAGCTTGAAAAATGGTACGACTTCGGCAGCGGCAAAGGCGGTAATATCATTGCATTGGCAGCGGAACTCTACCATTCGGAAGATGTAGCCTATCTGCTGAAACGCATAGAGGAGCGGACAGCATACATCCGCCCTGCATCGTTCTCTTTTGGCAGACAGCATTCCGACAATCAGCCTTATCAGGGATTAAGGGTTGGTGAGTTGTCCTCTCCTGCTCTTATAGCCTATCTGCAAGAAAGGGGAATAAACATCGGACTTGCCAAAAGAGAATGCAGGGAGCTTCGGTTTATGAATGCCGACAAACCCTATTTTGCCATCGGCTTTCCGAACATGGCAGGAGGATATGAAGTGCGCAACAGATACTTCAAGGGATGTGTCGCCCCGAAAGACATCACCCATATCCGACAGCAGGGCGGACAACGATGTATGTGTTACCTGTTCGAGGGGTTCATGGATTACCTTTCATTCCTTACCATCCGAGTGGGAAACAATCCGCAACACCCGCGATTGGACACACAGGACTATATCATATTGAACTCCGTTTCCAATCTTGCAAAAGCGGAAAGCATATTGGAGACCTACACCCAAGTCGGCTGTTTCCTTGACAACGACACGGGAGGACGGAACGCCTGCAAGAAGCTGAAAGAGAAGTTTGGGGAACGGCTGCTTGACAAGTCAATGTACTATCGTGAGTATAAGGACTTGAACGACTACCTGTGCGGTAAGCCCTTGTCCCAATCGGCAGAGCCGATAAAGGAGAAGAAGCAAGTCCAATCCGCAAGGCGGATGATGCAGCCACCGAAAAAGAAAGGGGGATTTCATCTGTAATATGCTCGTCTGCTTTCCGAAAGGTATTTAGACAGAAATACCATAGCTCAATAGGGCGTTTTCTTCACGCATTACTCCGTAACGCTAAAAACACCCTATCGAGCCAAAGGGAAATCCCTTTGGAAACCCTGTGCAAACGAGAGCAGAAGCCAAACTCGTTTGGATTATGCCGAGTGCAGCAATGGTTCATTTGCATAATAAACCCTGTGAGCCGATGTCACAGGCAGAGAGAAGAGACATAACGATAACCGCAAAAATAGGAATAATATGGGATATTTTTCATTAGACATAAAGAAAGCAAAGGGTACATCGGACACCACGCAGTCCGACCATATAGAGAGAAAGATAATACCTAAAAACGCAGACCCGACAAGAACGCATCTGAACAGGGTGCTTGTCGAATACCCCGATGGCGTTCACGGCAGGGATGAAGCGATTGCCCACAGGCTGAACACGGCAGGCATCAGACGGAAAATCACACACGACCAAGTCCGTGTCGTTCGGGTGGTCTTGTCGGGTACGCACGAGGACATGATGAACATACAGGAAAAAGGAGAACTCGATGAATGGTGCAGCGACAGCATCCAATGGCTGCAAGCCACATTCGGCAAAGACAATGTGGTTGCCGCACATCTGCACATGGACGAGAAGACTCCGCACATACATGCAGCCGTTGTTCCCATCGTGACGGGTGAAAGGCGCAAAGCCAAGAAAGAGCAGACGGACGGTAAGCGCAAGTACCGCAAGAAAACAAATTCCGTCCGTTTGTGTGCCGATGACCTGTTCAACCGCCAGACCTTGGTCGCCTACCACGACAATTACGCAAGGGTGATGGCGAAATACGGATTGCAGCGTGGGGTACGGGGTTCGGAAGCACGGCACACCACCACCATGCAGTATTATCGGGACTTGAAAAAGAAGAATGAAGTCCTCGAAACTGAAACCAGACTGTTGCAAGAGAAGAAGACCGAAGCGCAGGAGGAACTAAAGCAGGTGAAAGCGGAAATCCGTACCGACAAGCTCAAAAGCGCAGCCGCCGATACGGCAACCGCCCTTGCAAGCAGTGTGGGTTCTCTTTTCGGAAGTGGAAAGATGAAATCGTTGGAACGCAGGAACGAGGACTTGCAAGACCGCATCCTTGAACTTGAAGACGAAGCCCGACAACGGGAACGGCAACAAGCCAAGCAGATACAGGAGATAAGAAACGCTTACGAGCAACAGCACCGCAAGCTGTCGGAGTTTGTGGATTTTGTCAGACGCTACTTTCCGTATGTGGAGAAGCTGATGCCCGTGATAAGTTTCCTGCGTGAACGTTTGGGCTTTAATGACGGGATAATCAGAAGACTGTGCGAGTTCAAGGAGGTCGGGATAAAAGGTGAACTCTATTCTTCCGAGTTTAACCGAAGTTTTGATACCCGACATTCCGTCTGTTCCATCAAACAGGATGAAAACGGTAAATTCGATTTCAAGATAGACGGGGTTTCTCACGTGAACTGGTTCAGAAAGAAGATGAATGAGTTCAGAGAAGCCATCGGAATACCGAAGCCAAGACAGAATAGAAGCATGAAACTGTAAATCAAAAAAATCCGTGATAGTAGAATGGTATATCACGGATTTTTCATACTTTTGTATTGGATTGAGGCAACTCTTTCCAAGACATACGAAAAAAAAGAAGCGTTATGCTTATCTTGTACTTGAAAACGTAGGAAATTTTCAATTAGATGCAAGGATAGCATAGTGGTTCTCACGCATATAGCGTGGGCTGCTATTGTTACATCTGCATCTATGGTTTCCTACGACCTTCAAGTAAAGAATGTGGCATACAGTTCCACGCTTCTTTAATAGGTTAAATTCCTTTGGGAACTGGAGATTAAAAAATGTAGTGTATGAGCGTAATAAAAAAATGGTTATTAGCTATTTGTGCCATTATATTAATGAATGGATGTGCACCACTTCGAATGCCTGTAATAGTAAGGAATGCTCCTATTGAAATGTATAAATACGCATACATTTCCCCAACAAAGGAATTGACATCAAGCACAGGAGGTACATATGGTGGGCAATACGGTATCTATGGTTCTTCAACCACCAAAAGTGTTAATCCAAGTGATGTAATAGCAGGAATACTAATAAAAGAAGGATATATCATATTACCCGAACTTAAACCCGAATTATCTAATGAAACTCTAATCGTCAATTATGGTGAGAGTGGCAGGCGTAATAGAGGTTTAGGTTACACAATAGAAGTAACTATACAGTTTAGCTCTGCAAAAACCAATGAAATGATATGTTCTTGTACAGCAGAAGGACAAGGCGAAACAGAAGCTGATGATATCCGTCAAGCCATTAGAAGAGCCTTAACAAGTTTATTCCCTGAGAAATAACCCAATAATACGACAGATTATGAAAAAGTTTTTAGTATTATCCGCTTTAGTTATAACTTCTTGTACACTCTCTAACGAGGAAAAAGCTGAGAAATTGGTTAAAGAGACGCTTAAAGACTATCTCTATCACCCTGATTCTTATGAGCCAATATCAACAAGAGTTGATAGTATGTTTATTGATGTAACTACTATCGAGCCTATTATGAAAATTAGCGATGAAATCAAGAATTTGATATCTAAAATAAATCGCTGTGAGAGAAAAATTGAATCAGCAGAATCTTCTATGGATATTTTTGCCCCCAATGGTTATTCTTCTCAATACTCTCGTGGAGAGTATTCACGAGCAAAAAAAGAAAAGGAAGAAGCCAAATCTGATTTGAACAAATACACCAAGAAACTTTCAGAACAACTTGCTTTTCTAAAAGAAAATGTCGCTAAATATCACAAAGGAGAATTTACAGGTTGGGCAGTAAGCCATAGATTTAGGAGTCTTAATGGAGCAGGCTCAATGACCATTCCGGGAGAAATGATTTTCTTTTGCGATGAAGAATTTACAACTTGTGGGGGTTATGAAACAGATAAGTTTGAGGACTTCGTAAAAATTTTAAACGCAGTAGATGAAGCAACTTCGGATGAAGATGTAATAGATTATTTTAAAGAAAATATTTTTTTGCTATAAATTCCGTATTTCCGTAGTACGCTAATTTTTATGCAAAGCAAATATTATCAACTGCTATTTTTTTAATATGCAATGGGCGTTTATTTTGGTTATTTGTATAATTGCTATTTCGGTTATTGTAATAGCGATGGTACGAACACGCCTAAAAAACAAATCCAAAGAGCTTGCAGAAAAGCTAAACCATATATCTGCATATAGCGAGAAATCAAATTATGAGCAAGCAAGAGAGAGATTATCGGCTCTTAATGAGGGGGCGTTTATAGATATTCCCTCAGACTTGAATAATGGCTTTTATGGCAGGGTAATCTCCGCAACGCAAGAAAAAGATTTCATCAATCATTATAAGGTACATTTCCAAGAGGCATATTCACTTCTGAAGAAACTTGAAGCCTTTAACATCACTCCATCAGAAACCATATCCAAATTCATTAACGACTTTGGAAGAATCAACAAACTTGTAAAACAACATAATGATGGTATTATAACCTTTCTACTTGACACGCACAGGGACTTTTTCGACCATTGCCTAAAATACCCATTAGACAAGCAACAAAGACGCTCAATTGTTTCAGAAGAGGATAATTGTTTAGTAGTCAGCAGTGCAGGTAGTGGTAAAACCTCTTCAATTGTCGGTAAGGTTAAATATCTCACCGAAATCAAGGGTATAGCACCTGAAAGAATTTTACTTATCAGTTATACCAACAAAGCAGCAGCCGAACTAACCGAAAGAATGGCGACCAATGGATTGAAAGGTTACACATTCCATAAGTTAGCCATTGATATTATAGGCAAAACAACAGGCACAAAACCATCGATTTGCGACAATACAGATTCATTGTTTGTTGATATATATCACAAATTATTAGATAAATCGTCTTTCAAGAAAAATATAGTGGAATACTTTATTGATTACCAAACGAATGAAGCCGATTGGGAACAACGCAAGAATGAAAGACGAGAGCAATTATCAGAGCAAAAGAATGTGCAGCTAAAGGCGATGTTCCCCGATATGGACGGCAGAGCCATATATGTGAGAAGTGAACAAGAACAAAAAATATGTTTTGCTTTGTCCTCGCTGGGAGTGAAATTCAGATATGAAGAACCATACGAACATCAATTAGCAGATGAGATGCACTCACAATATCGTCCCGACTTCTCAATATATTTTAAGCAAGGAGGAGTAACCAAACGCATCTATCTTGAACATTTCGGAGTTGATGAACACGGGCTTGTTCCTGCTTGGTTCGCAAAAGACAAGGGTATAACCTACGAAGAAGCCAATCAGAAATACAATGATGGTATAACTTGGAAAAAAGCGGCTCACGAGAAATTTGGTACACAACTTTTAGTGACATCAAGTGCAGATTTCCATTATTCTGATATTAGGGATAAACTCCGTAAACTATTAGCTGAAGCAGGTGTACCAATTCAAGAAAAGACCGATGAGGAGTTATACGATTTAGTACTACCCAAAGGCAGCAAGCAGGAAAAGGCGTTTATACGACTTGTTGTTACTTTCGTTACATTGGTAAAATCAAGTTGTAAATCAGTTAAAGAGGTTTTGAAACAAGCCAAAAATGCAGATGATGAACGAAGTGTGTTTATCATCAAGAATATATTTCAACCTGTATATGAACGCTACATAAATGCGTTAAGCGATAGTAACCAAATTGATTTTACCGATGCTATTCTTCAAGCCACTGAGATATGTCGTACTTCACACCCTGTTGAATATGATTATATCATAGTGGATGAGTTTCAAGATATTTCTGTTGACCGTTACAACTTCTTGAAAGTATTGCGAGAGGGTAATCCTCCTGCAAAGTTGTATTGTGTGGGTGATGATTGGCAGTCTATTTATCGTTTTTCGGGAAGTGATATGGCTCTATTCAATCAATTCCCCGAATATTTTGGAGCAACGGAGATAAACAAGATTGAAACTACATACAGGTTTGGAGAGCCTTTGGTTTCTTTATCGTCGAACTTTATACAACGCAATAAAGCCCAAATACAAAAGAATATCCATTCGTTCAGCTCAGAAATGAGAACCGAGTTGGAATTCTATGCTTATGATAGACGAGATTACTGCAATACGATAGGGCAACTTGTGGCTTCTATTCCATCGGATAAATCAATATTCCTATTGGGGCGTTACTCTTTTGATGATTACTACCTCTCTTTTATGTACCAATCAATTAAAGAGGGTAATAGATTCTACTATGTGATAGGAGGACGAAAAATAGAGTTTTTAACCGTACATAAGTCAAAAGGTCTTGAAGCGGATTATGTAATACTCTTACAATGCAATAAAGATACATACGGTTTCCCATCACAGGTGAGTGACGACCCTGTGCTTAACTATGTGCTCACTAAGAGCGACCAATTCCCATACGGAGAAGAAAGAAGATTATTCTATGTTGCAATAACAAGGGCTAAGGTAAAAACGCTTGTATTATACGATAAGCGTTTCCCGTCTGTATTTGTGGATGAATTCTTGCACCCCGAAAAGGTGTCAGAAGAAAGCTATGTAAAGCACCCTAACGCCAATAAAAGATGGACAAGAAGTGCAGACCAATTTTTATTGAAACTGCACAATGAAGGTAAGAGTGTCAAATATATTGCAAACAAAATGGGTAGAAGTCAAACTTCGATTGTAATGCGATTAAACAAACTAAACAAATAGTCGAACTTTTTCTTTGATGTACCTTGTGTGCATCGGACTATTCTATTATTTTTGTACACAGAAACGAGTTACTTGAAAGCAATTCAAGGCAGAACGCAGCATACGGCACAGTTGCCAAGTCATTACCTCAAAATCGGGTAATTCTTCCAAAGTCCTTTGTATAAGGCACAAACGAAAGTTTTCCAGAATTACTAAAAATACTTTTAAAAGGACGGATGGAATACAAAGCTTATCAAAGGTACGTTTCTTCGAAAGAGTATCGCAAGGTAGCTTTGAAAGAGCAAAAAGAACAATATTTTCTCGTATTGAAAGGTTATGGCCCGGAAAAACAAAGAACAGTACAATATTCAGCCGTTTTACCTGCTCAGGAATGGATGCGAAATGCAAGACTGGAGTTACGTGGAGATGATTGTGGTTGTGGAAAGGTATTGGCCTTGAAAAGAGGAGAATTGGTATTGGATATCGTTGATAATACTTTGCCCTTAATAGCCGAGAATATCAGAGAAAATGATATTATTTCAGAGAGAGCTGCGATGACAGTTGCGCAGGAAATTTCCCAGAAGGAGAAATTTGTACAACCTTTCTCTAAATCGGATATTATCCGAGATAAGGAAAAACTTGCTAATGGAGAAGTGGCTAATAGTCTTTTGATTTATTTCCCTTGGAACAGTGCAAAAGTGGATAGCGGTTACATGAATAACAGAGAGGTTTGTGCTAAAATAATAGATATTATTAATAAGCTTAATGCTGCTGATGATTCGAAAGTTGTAAAAGTACTTATTGGAGGATTTGCTTCTATTGAGGGGAAATACGATTATAATAAGCAGCTAGCTGCTAACCGTATCCAGGGTCTTTGTGATTTTTTAAAAGAGAATACAGCTATCCAAGATGAACAGTTAGAACTTTATAATGGAGGAGAAAATTGGAGTGAATTGAGAACGATGATTTTGAAGTCTGATATAAGTTATAAAAGAGAGGTGTTGGATATCATCGATCATATAAGTATAAAAGATGGTAGAGAACGTAAACTGATGGATTTGAAAAGCGGTAAACCGTATCGCTATATCAAAGAGCACTTTTTTCCTAAACTCCGTTATGCGGGATATATAAAAGTGTATTACGAACTAAATAAACAATAGTAATTTTTAATTTTATTTTTATGATGAAAGTGAATTCTATGCTGGCAGTAGCATGTACTGCTCTGGTGATTACATCGTGTTCTAACGAGGAAATAGTTCCCGTTTCAATGTCTAAGAAGGTTTCTGTAGTACTTAATTTACCGGCTATGGCTCATACCAGGGCAATTGATAATATTGCTAATTCTGGAGATATGGTGACTATGAGTGGAACTGTAAAGTTGTATGCGAAGACTGCTCAAGATGGTGGAGTTGTCAATACTTTGACACTTCAAGTTTCTGATTTTACAGGATTGGATACAGGAACAGGAAGTAAAACGGTTGAGATTTCCGGTGCAGCTACTTATATCGAAGTAGAGGGTAATATTGATGGTTCTGCCACAAAGACTGATGATGTCAATTCTCGTCAGGGAGGTGTGACATCTGATGCAGTACGTGTGGTTGGAGGTGCTGCAATTGTTACTGGGGGATCTACTTCTACCTGTTCTATAGAAGTAGCACCGGAGATGGCTCGTGTTGAAGTTAAAGGAGATTTAGGAAGTTCATTCACAAATCTGGCAGAACTTAAGGTTAAAGGAATCTATTTGAATAATGTAAAACAGAAAAGAGCAGATGCTGCTGTTGTAAAAACAACCAAAGCTTCGGCTCCTGATTGGACGACTGCGTATACTGCTGGTGGTACTAAATCAAATTTATACAATACATTTATCGGGACTCCTATTACTAAGTTTGATTCTGGCAAAGCTGATGGCTATAATTTTTTTCCACAGGATTTCCATATTGCCTCTTTATCTGCCGCTGCGACAACTAAAGAAGAGGCTGCTAAATATCATCCTCATGTGATTATGGAAGTTGAATATAAAATGAATGGAGTTGGAGCTCTTTCGAAAACAGGTTGGTTGAACGTAGTAGCTTTAAAAGATAATACTTCCTCATCATACATTGGAGAATTTGCTAATGGAAAAGTATACCAACTGGATTTAGCTGATATTAAAAAAATTATGGATGTTCCTGTACCTCCTGTTACTGTTGATCCGGATCCGGATGCAGTTAATGTTGATGTAACAGTTACAGTGAAAGGTTGGGAACTTGTGTTTATCAAACCGGAAGTATAAACCATTTCTAAATTGAAGGGGTATCTTAAAATGCCCCTTCTTCTAAAATTAATTCATCAAGATATTAGTAGCGATGGAAGATAAGAAAATAAAGTTTCAGATTATCTGTTTTCTCTTTTTCTTTTTATTATCAGGGTGTATTTCGGAGAATACCGATGATTGTTCACAGGGAACTTTCTTGAAGTTCAGATATGTGTTGAATCCTGCCAACGAAGATTTATTTTCTTCTTCTGTGGATGTTGTAACAGTATATGTTTTCGATTCCGAAAAGAAATTTGTTACGATGAAAGTTGATTCCGGATATAATCTTTCGGGCGGAAATATTATGAAACTTAATCTGCCTGATGGCAGATATGATATTGTAGCTATCGGTGGGGATTTGGCTGATTATCATATCGGAACATTCGATAGTACGGCTGAAGAGTTCTTTAAATCCGGACTTGAGCCTTTCATAACATCCTTAAATGATTTTCGGCTGAAAGTTGTATCTGTCAGGCAAGGCACTTTGTTTCCGGACTCTTTAAAAGACTTGTTTGTGGGAATGGTAGAAAATGTAGAGGTGAGGTCGGGAAAAGAGTTTAATTACATGATTGATTTTACAAAGAATACAAATCGTGTGGAACTTCGTGTATTGGGCTTGGAGCATATGGAGTATACTCCTGTTCTCTCAGCGGATAACGGAAGGTATAATTACAGAAATGCCATACCCAATGATGCTTTGGAAAGAATATATGTTCCGTTGTCTTCTAATACTAGAAGTGAGGGGAAAATATTTACATATAATATATTGCGTTTAATGGAGGACCGCTGGGTTTCTTTACATTTTTTGGATAACCGTGGAAATAATATTATACCAGAATTCGAAGGGTTGAATATTATTGAGGAGATAATGAAATCTCCTAAATATAATCAACAGATGGATCTTGATAGAGAAGATTATTATGAAATTGAACTCAAGTTTGATGGGTTGACTTTGGTCTCGATGAAGATTAATGGTTGGGAAATTATTTCTATCAATCCGGAGGTCTAATCATTATAAAATAGTTTGTAAAGAGAGTATGAGAAAAGCTATAAAAAGAATTCTCCCATTATTATTTCTGTTGCAACTAATATATAGTTGTATTGCGGATAAAGATGAGTTTATGGATCAGATTCAGAATAGTAATCCTGTTCAAATAGAGCTTTCCACACGTTCTTTTGTAGAGGGTGGAGTTACTATTTCTAAATTCCGTTTTATTGCAGTGTCTGCTTTAGGTAAGGTTGTCATAAATCAGATGATCGATAACCCGGTAGATAGGAATTTTACTTTTTCCATTATTCCTGGTAATTATACTTTGTATGCTGTTGCCAATGAAACAGTAGAGATGACACAACAATTGAATGATGCTTCTACAAAAGACGAAGTTAACCGAGTTCAAATACCCAGTATTTACGGGAAATCGGAGAGAGGGTTACCATTAGCCTGGATCAGAGAGGGAGTAATAGTAAAGGTAAGAGAAGACAATAGTTCATATGGAACTGTATCTTTTGATAATGGTGTATTATGGAAAAATGTGATTGATGTCGAGTTGGAGCGTCTTGCTGCTAAACTTCAATTGAAGTTGAGAAGAAGTAATGCGAAAAACAGAATTCTTTTGAAAGCGGCTACCTTTTATTCTTATCCGTCTTTTTCTTATTTATATCCATTGAATTACGACGGACTAATTTTAGGATACGACCAAATGATAAATAGGGATATAGAGATATTATCTGTTGATGATGGTACGGAGAATTACACTGTCATACGCTCCAATTATTTGATAGGAGAATTACTGGGGAGAGGAATACCTTGTTATATTAAGGTGACTTTTCTTCGTGATGGCGTACCGGAAACTCATAAATTATCAATCGGTCAATCTCAAAGGAATAAATATTATCAATTAATGGGCACTATCACTACGAGTGGGGTCGTGATTGATAATATTGTTGCTTTGCCTTGGGGAAATGCTACTGACAACATTGATGTTTCCGGCGTTGAGATTCAATTTTCTAAGGTAGAAGTTCCTTATTCTTATGAAACAGAGAGTAATGTTCATTTTGTAACAAAAAATATTGCGGAAGAAAACATTCGTTTATCAGATGGTTTGTATTCATCGGATGGTACAGTGGTAAATGTGAGTTCTAAGTTTGATATGCGTAAGACAAAACTGACATATTCTTATGATAAGACAACCGGAAGGGGAAATGGGATTCTGACAATAAAACGTAAAACAGCAGCCGTGACTTCGGATACTTTACTGATTTATGCAGCCGGACTTCGCAGAACGATTATAGTGAATGGGCTTGGAATAGCAGGTTCCAATGTTTATTGGGATGAATTAAAACAGCAATTGACATTTGATAATGTACCTCAGAAAGGGGAAAAAGCACCTCATGAACATTATCAAGGTGTATATTTCAAGTATGGTGGAATAGTTGCCCGTTCGGGAGGAAGTAATAACCAATTATCAGAGATTATCTGGAACGCTTCAGGTGCCAGATATACAGTAAGCAGTGATATTCCATATCTTACTGATATGGATTATCCGGAGTCTATGTCAAATATGCCTTTCTCTCCTAATAATGATATAGGGGATATCTGTATATTTTTATCAAGAAGGGGTATTGCACCCGGATCAGAGAAAGGAATGAAATGGAGAACGCCTACCAAGGAAGATTGGCGGGCTATTATTTCTGCTGATGTAAAGAAAACAGAAGGAGTTTGGACCGATATCGGTGAAAACTCAGATTGGAGTGGAAATACTTCCTTGGAACAAGGTATCAGAATTGACAATCGATATTTTTTCCCCGCCAGTGGCTCTGCAAGTGTGAGCGGTGGATATTTTCAGAAAGGTTGTTATATCCGATATATGTGTAGTTCCCCTAAAAGCGGAGAACGGATATATACGTTTCAGCAAGAGCAGAATGATATTCCATTCATTCATGCTGGAGTGCTTAGAGATGCGAATTTGATGCCTGTTCGTTGTGTGGTAGATGACAGTCCTGAATCGATCAAGCCTTTATATATGTTGACTTATAATATAGATGAAGCACATGCCCGTACAACTGTGAGTTCAGGAAATATATTTATCAAAAAACAATATGTCGATGCTGGCAACAGCATAACACTTTCTGATCAGGTTTTAACTTCTTCAGACGGTAGACTCCATACCGGTTGGGTTGTGGATGGAAAAGAGTATATGTTAGGGGCTGTTATTTCTAATGTGAATAAAGATCTGGTTGTCAGGCCTAAATGGGCTCCCCGTAGTATAAATTGAATTACGTCCTTGTTTTATGTATAAAAAGAAATCTATGAACTATATAAGTATACTGTTCGTTCTGTTTATGTTTTTATATGCATGTACGGACGAAAATATTATTAATGATGCTTCAGGACGTATACCTGAAGCACCTGAAGGGAAAGCTAATATTGCTGTAAAGTTTCAATCGGGTTCTTTCAATAAACCGGTTACCAAAGCAACAATTCACAATGATGGTGATTTTGATAATCCATGGGTATTATCATTTAAACTGCCGGCCGGAGGAGCAACAACTTCGGATGCTGTTTTTGTGGAGGCTGTACCGACTAAACAAATAGCCGGTCAGATGATTGTGCAGCTATCAGTAAGTAATGAACCGCATGTGTTGTATTTTGTTGCGAATGCGGATGCAATGATTATGAGTAAAAAGGAGTCTTTCAGTGGGAAAACATATGATGAGATATCCGGTCTGCTGACATTTGGTGATCCGGTTTCATCGGGAGGTGCAGGATTGACTCCACTTTCCAATCCGCAGGGAAGAATTCCTTTTGTTAATGAGAAGATTCCAATGACTTCAATGATTCGGGTCGATAAAATAGAGAAAAATATGTCATTGGAACAAGTGGTGAATTTGAGCAGAATAGTTTCTAAACTATACATTGATGCGACAAAAGCGAATCAGAAAAATAGTTTTATATTGACAGGATTCACAGTTGTCGATGTCCCGTCAGTGGGATATTTTGATAATATGCTTCCAATTGATAGGGTGACGCCTCAGGAGGTTGTTGATTATGGGACGAAAGATGATACTGCTACTCGTCTTTCAGGACTGATAATTAGTGATATTGTGGGAAATACTACTAAGTCGGATGTTTCTGACCGTCCGGTTTATGTATATCCATTCTTGACCGGAGATAATAGAGGTGGAGAGTATGGGATCATTTTGTCAGGACATTTTGGTAATAATATTGATAGATATTTTTACGTGAAGCTTGGTGGTCCTAAAAGTAGTGCACAATTAAATAAGCCCAATGTCAGCTATAAAATCAATGTAGAGTCAGTGGAGAATAGGGGATATGCTACTATTGAGGAGGCTTTAGTGAATTATCAACCGGGTACAGGGGTTGTATGCCGGGTTACTTTGCTGGATGATTTTCATGAATTAGTGGCTAACGGCCAATATTATTTAGGCCTGTCGAATTCAGAGTTTTGTTTTTATGCGGACGGAGAACAAAATGATATTATAGTGACTACAGTCACTACGAATGCTTATGATAGAGGGAATGTGGCACCTTCGTCGTCCATCGAATTGCTTAACGCAAGAGGGATGGAACTGGTAGCCGGACAAACAATAAACTCTAACTCAACAGATATTAAGGTTAACTTTACTAATTCTGTTTCGGCTGAAGGAACTGTTAGAGTTACAATTGGTAATTTGGTGAAAGATATATCTGTGACTAAACAGAATGTTTTTCTTTCCAACTATGAATCCGGTAATAATGGAGTACTAATTGGAGAACATATTGTTAGTGCATATATTCAGTCTGATACCCAATCCGGCAATGGAAACGTAGGTTTAGCTACCATGGTCAATTCTTTGGATAGACGAACTGAGATAGAGACATCTTTAGAAGGAGGTACTGATTTATATTTGTTTTATCGAAGACGCATTGGAAATCAGGATCTAAAAATCTGTGCGTATAATAGTGTGGGGAATACCCGTTTGATCGAATTAAAAACATCGTTACCTCAATTTGCCGGGTCGAATATTTATTGGGACGGAACAAAACTGACTTTTGATGATACCCCGAGTGAGGGGCAGAGAGCACCTCATGAACGTTATCAGGGGCTTTATTTTAGATATGGATCTTTATTTGCATTAGGAGGAGATGCCTCCACTCCGGAGGTTACTTTTAATCCGACTAGTGAAGTATATGATATTAGAAATATCCCTTATGCTATTAATGAAATAGTCCCGCCATTGAATCAAAGCAATAGAGAGGATAATTTATCCGGATTGAATATTGATGACTATTCGAAAGGAATTGGAGATATTTGTAGATATATGACTGCAAGAGGATGGGCACCTCTTGGAAAGAAGTGGAAGACCCCATCGGGATATGAATTGAAAACTTTAGAGAACAATCACGATTTACTTACAACGATAGGTCCCTATGGAGAGGATAATTCCAAGTCTCATCAATGGGGACAATACGAAGTACCGGCAGGTACAACTTTATTAAATATTTATTTTCCTGTATCCGGTTTGAGAGATAATAGTAACGGTAGATTGACTAATTTATCTTTTGGGGCATATTATAATTCCTCTTCTGCAACGGCAACTAATGCCTGTGTAGCTATAGTAGGGGGGGAGAGGAGATTTTCTTATTTCCCCTAATTCGGGTAGATATTGGTTTAGGACTGTTCGGTGTGTTGTCGATGATTCGCCAGAACCTGTAACTCCGATATATACGCTTTCATATGATGTGAATAAGCAGGAAGGAAGGGATATTATTATTCCGAAAGGAACTAAATTATTAAGACAGCATGTGGAGCAGAATGGTTCTGTTCAACTTTCTGGTACCAGATTGGAAGCTTCTGGACGGGTTCATGTGGGCTGGAGCATTAATGGTAAAGAGTATGCTTTAGGAGGATTGGTCAATAACATAACTTCAGATTTGGTGGCTAAGGCTATTTGGGTAAAGGGATATTGGGTAGGCAATTCAATCTGGGCGTCTGGAAATTTATGCTCTGGTAAATTTGCCACTACACAGGAGTACATAAGTAAAGTTTGGAATGGAGGAGACTATTATAATTGGAATTGTAAGGATCCTTTGGATATTGATAAGGAAGAAATTTATACCGGATGGAATCCTTTAAATGATCCATGTCCGATTGGTTGGAAAACACCATCAAAAGCGGATTTTGATAATTTGGTTAGTGCCGGATATGTATATGGATTAAAGAATGGTGTAGCAGGCTATTGGTTTGGAACTGTGACATTGCCTACCGCAGAAAAACAAGATGATTACTTATTTATGCCATCTAAAGGTGGATACAGAGATCTGAACTCAACAGGTCTTGCTCAAGTAGAATCTTACACAACATATTGGAGTACGATAAAAGAAGATGCAGGAGGAACTAATCCTTACTTGTTGGAACTAAAGACTGACAATTCTGGTATACGTGTTCGTACTACACATTCTACACGTTATGGAGTACATGTCCGTTGTATCAAGGATATAGATTAGTACCGGATACTAAACTTTACTATGTTGACTATGGTCAGTGAAGATAGTAGTAATATTTCGTTTCTTTCATGGGGCTATCCAAAAAGTCGGATAGCCTTTTACTGCTACTTACTGTTTAACAGTAAAAAATGTGAAATCACCCTTGTTCCTTAATTAGGAAAAGTAATAATCTCAAGTTTATTGGATGATATTTCATTGAATACTTACGGAGTGTAAGTTAAACAAGTAAGGATTTGGCTTTTGGGACAGCCCCTTTTTATTAAAGGGACTGATTGGTTTTATTCTTTAGAAGAATATTGTATCAATAAAAAGAAGAAAGTTTAATCCTACCGATAAAATTTGTATAACAGAAATTGGAAAAGGAGTCTCAATAATTCCCATCTGTGAAGATAGGGATTATTATTTGTTTTGTTTGTGTGTAGTACCTTCTATATCTGGTGTGATAAGAAGAGTACTTTTTTCGAAACTCCTTTATATCTTTTTTATATCGTAATTGTGGTATGAAAGCTAAGTATTCACTACATTTGCGCAAATTAAGATTGCCTATAAATTATGAAAAGAGGAAAACGATTGATACTTCCCTTACTGGGAACTCTTATACTGACAAGTCTTTTTTCCTGTGGTGTAGACCGCTGGCCGGAATATTATCCGGAGACGGGACGCGATATTTGGATAGACAGTGTGATGCGTCAGGAGTATCTGTGGTATAGAGATATGCCATCACCTGCTGCTCCGGACTATTTCCAGAAACCGGAAGCGTTTCTGAAAAAAGCCGTCGCTTCCATGGATAATGGCTTTAGTAAGATCGACTCCTTGCTGGATGAACCTATTCCGAGCTATGGTTTTGATTATACTTTATATAAAGTGCTTGATAATGATACAGCGTATAACGCTTTAATCTCTTATGTGGTGCCTGGATCGCCTGCCGAAGAAGCCGGATTGCAGCGTGGTCATTGGATTATGATGATGAATGGAGATTATATCACTAAAAAGGTTGAATCGGAATTACTGCAGGGAAGTACCCGTCAACTTCAGATAGGTGTTTATAAAGAAGTTGTCGGTGAAGATGGTGAGGTAACCGGTGGGGTGGTGCCGATAGGAGAGACGACAATGCCCGCTTCACGTTCTTTGGCGGATAAGCCTGTTCACCGTTTTGAGATTATTCCATGGAATGGGAAAAAGGTAGGCTATTTGATGTATAATGAATTTAAGGCAGGGCCGACGACAGACAGTCAGGCTTATAATGATGATTTGCGTAGGGCCTTCCGGGATTTCCAGACAGGAGTGGTAAATGTGTTTGTATTAGATTTACGCTATAACACCGGAGGCAGTTTAGATTGTGCCCAGTTGCTCTGTACGATGCTTGCTCCGGCTGATAAGATGAATCAATTGTTGGCTCTATTGAGATACAGTGATAAACGCGTGGAAGCAAATCAGGATTTGACATTCAATCCGGAGCTTATCCAATCCGGTGCCAATCTTGACCTGTCTACTGTTTATGTACTGACTACCAATGCTACCAGAGGGGTGGCGGAGATGGTTATCAATTGTCTTAATCCTTATATGAAGGTTGTATTGATAGGTACTAAAACGGCGGGGGAATATGTTGCTACAAAGCCTTTTGTTCATCCAACGGATCGGTTTATATTGAATCTGGTTGTTTGCAATGTATACAATGCAGAAGAAAAGTCAGATTATGCCACCGGTTTCAAACCTACATACGAATACAATGAAGATTCTTATCTGAGTACTTATTTGCCTTTTGGCAATACGAATGAAACTTTATTGAATGCAGCATTGAAAATCATGAGTGGAATAACGGATAAGTAATCGATTTGTCATTTTGTATTTTGAAAATGCGGAGAAACGATTTTTTCCGGCCTGAAAGATTGGAATAGAATAAAAACGCATGGATTTTGCAATAGCATGATTCGTGCGTTTTGTTTTTTTAAAAGATTGTGTTCTTTAAGAAAGGATATAGACTGTTTTTTGTAATCAAGTTAAATCGAAGAATCGATTTGATTGCAAAATGCTATTTAAAGAATAAACGTGTGTAAATGAACTCCAGAAGAAAAATCTTTCTTTTTTATTGGATTCTTTCTCTGTTTTTCAATTTAATGTAGTTTCGTTCCGTGAAATTAATATCCTGAAAGCAGGAAGTTAACTTCCTGCTTTCAGGATATTAATTATCTCTTGTCAGTGAGTTCGTTTCTTGTCTCTACGATATTAACTTCCTATTTCCTCCTTCTACTTTATTTCTTATAAATATACATTATTCTTGCATAAAGACAATTGGTTGATTCCTGTTTTGCATTTTTTGTAAAAATGTGGAGTCAGCAAGAAAGGACTTTTGAGAACTTTTTTATCGAGATATCTATCTATTGCTTACTTCATGTCAGTTGATAAACCAAAATCCGTTTACTTATGAATTGCTTGTGCCGATTCTTCATCAAGATACTTTTGTACAAATGGTATTGCGAGGCATCACTTACCTCCCCCTGCTGATACTGGTCATGGCGGTCATGGGTGGACTGTTATGTATCATCGGTTTACTGCTGTTCGCAGACCGTAACAAAGGAATTGGTCATGAGTACGACCGCAACGAACTTTTCGGAAGATAGATGCGTAGGAGCAAGGAAAGCAGAAAATTGCAACGCTACTCCACGGGGTATAAAGGGTAATGTCGCTTTCAGAGGGAGATGTGAGAGAAAGTCCTGTGCTGCAGCATTACCTTCCATTGTGGCGGTGATCATGTGCGTATCTATATCATGCGTAGTAGAAGGTAATCAAATGCCTCTTATCTGCTCATATTCTTGTTTTTTATTCTTATTTTTGTCGAATAATGAAACCCGAAATGATGAAACAATTAATTGCATGTTGCGGATTAGATTGCGAAAATTGCGATGCCCGTATAGCCACTGTCCGAGATGATAATGAATTAAGAGAGAAAACCGCCCAAAAGTGGAGCATAATGAACAATGCACCGGAAATTACACCGGCAACCATAAATTGTATGGGGTGTCGCACGGACGGAGCGAAATTTGCGTATTGCAATGATTATTGTTCAATTCGAAAATGTGTAAATGAGAAGGGATATAATACCTGTGGCGATTGTAAGGAGCTGGATAATTGTCAGATAGTAGGTGCTATTTTTCAGCATACCCCTGATGCGAAAGAAAATCTTCTATGATATGCAGCTCTTTTTTTGTTGACTTTATCAACAAAGGATTTATCTTTGTGCCATGAAGCAAGAATATATAAGTCGTATAAGATCTTTCAACAGATTTTATACGAAAATATTAGGTATACTCAATAAATACTATTCTTTCTGGCTGTTATAGATGTAGGTGCCCGATGAAAGTGAGAGTTCATCTTTCTCGGGCGATTTCAACAGCCTGTTTGATGCGGTCGGCCATGCCGATTCCTCCTTTGAGATTTCCTGCTACCACCAATCCGGGATACTGTTTTTGCAGTTCATTGATCGCAGCAAATCTGTCGGTACTGCTGCTTTCGTATTGGGGAATGGCTTTCTTATGCCGGAAGATACGTATAAGATCAGGTACTATTCCGGCAGGATAATCTAACATTTCATTCAGGCCGGTGGTTATCAACCTGATAATTTCGTCGTCACTTTTCTCTAGAAGTTCAGGGTGTCTCGTCCCGCCTAAGAAGTATGAATATAATGCACCTCCTTCGGGGGAACGGTTATCGAAACAGGCCGATGGAAACAGAATACCTAAAACTGGTTTTTGTTCACAGGAAGGAACCAATCCGCCAAAGGCATGAAACTCTTTTCCATAAGTATTACGCAATCCCACGGAGACTTGCATCACAGGGGCATAGGTAAGATTACTTATCCGATTCATCTGTTTGTCAGGGACGAAAGGAAGAAGTGAAGGGAGGGCAAAGGCAGGTGCGGTGGTTATCACCTTTCGGCAGTGGATTCGGTTAACTATTCCACAGGAATCTGTGAAAGAAACTACCCATCCTTGTTCACATGGCATTAGGGAAGTGGAAGTAGCTCCCAGGGAGAATCGTTTGATTCCAATGGCCTGTTCCAATGCTTTTGTCAGGTTACTAAGTCCCCCATAAGTAGAGAAAACTTTTCGTGTAGCCAACCGGTCGCGTTCACTTCGATGTGAAAATGATTTTGCAATACCACCGAGAATGAAACTGCCATAAGTTTGTTCTAGTTGATAAAGTTTAGGCAGGGCATGACGGGTAACCAATCGCATAGGGTCACCGGCATAAACCCCGGAAATGAATGGGTCTACTGCATAATGTAGATAAGAGATACCCAGGCGCCGCTGTACCAGTTCACCAATCGTTTCATCGGGATTGTTTCCTTTTGCACGGAAGGGTTCACCCAGTATATTGAATTTATCTTTTGTACTGAATAATGGGGTGGTGATTGCACTGAACAGTCCTGAGGGGAGAGAATGAAAGCGATCTCCTTTCCATATAAGGCGTTGCCTGGACGCTTCACGGGCCGTTTCTAAACGGCAGGTGGGGGATAGTTCCGCCAAGAGTTCGGCTACTTCAGGGTGGGAGATTACACCGGTATTGGGCCCACTTTCAAACGTAAAACCATTTTCGTGGTAGGTACGTATCTGGCCGCCTACGCAGGGGCTCTGTTCAATTACCTCGATATCACATCCCTTACGGGTAAGGCAATAGGCGGTAGTCAGACCTGTTAGACCTGCACCGATGATGATGGTATCTCGCAAACGATGATTTTCTGTTACTGTCTGGTTCATTGTTATAAAGGTTTTGAATATGAGTGTGGAGAGTGGAGCATCAGTTTGTCAAGTGAAGCCGCTACGTTGCGTACAAATGCCGAACCTGCGGTTGTCATCTCAAGATAGTCGTCTGTATAATAAATCAGTCCGTCATCGGCAAAGCCAGATAGTTTTTTTTCATCGTAGGCAGTGGCAGCCTTTAAAGTGGATACCGATACATGCAGGCGCTTTGAAAGATCTCTCCAATCGATACAGCCATTGCACATTAGGGTTTCGATAACCTCTCTGGTGAGCTGTTCGGTTGGAGAAAGGGCATAACCTTTGGTAATACTTAGTTCGCCTTTACTGATAGTCTTGATGTAATGGGGAATATCTTTCGTATTTTGAGCATAAGCCGATTCAAGCTGACTGATAGCGGTTACTCCCAAACCATATACCTGTGCGGTAGTACGCCGGGTGCAGTAGCCTTGAAAATTACGATGTAATTTTTTAGTTTGCATGGCGATGCTCAGCTCGTCATTGGGGCGTACAAAATGATCCATTCCGATAGATTGATAACCGGATTTATGCAATAGTCCGGCAGCAGTGTCAAACATTGTCTGTTTTTCATGGTTGTCGGGTAGGCCTGATTTCTCCAGAAGCAACTGTCGCTTATTAATCCAAGGCACGTGGGCATAACTGAACATAACCAGTCTGTCGGGTGATAAAAGAATAGCCTGCTCTATGTTGCGGGTGAAGTTCTCCACAGTTTGTTTGGGTAAACCATAAAGAAAATCAAGGTTGATACTTATTCCCTTTTCGCGTAGCAGGATAAATATATCTTCCATCGGTAATAAAGAAGGGCGGCGATTGACTGTTTTCAGTACCTCGATATTAAAGTCCTGCACACCAATACTGAGACGGTTAAAGCCGCATTCGGTAAGTTGCAGCCAGTCTTTTTCTGAGAGATAGCCTGGGTGACATTCAATGGCTATTTCAGGGCGGTCGATGGCTGGGAATGATGATAATAAGTGAGCATTCAATTCTTTGATTAAAGCAACGGGAATGGCTGTGGGGCTTCCGCCACCATAATGTATCTGCGCGATCGGACGATCCTTATCTAACAGGGGAAGAATCAGATCTATCTCTTGATGCAAAGCTTCTACATATGACTCAATAATCTCGGGACGTGCCATGGGATACGAATTGCATCCGCAATAGTGGCATAAGTGCCGACAAAACGGGATATGCAGGTAAAACGATAATGCGTGCTCTGAAGCCTGATTCGACTGCTGTACAGCCTCCAGGTAGCGGGCGTTGGTAAATGGCTCAAAATAATTGGCCGGTGGATAACTGGTGTATCGAGGTACCGGTACATTGTATTTATTGATTATTTCAGTATACATATATGTTAAGAATGAATGGGTTGAGATTCTTTTCTGAAGAAATAAAATATATAGATCAATGATATGGAAGCCAATATAACTTCGAAAATAAAGAGACCGTGGTAACCGGTTCTATCGGCTACCACCCCGCTAAGAAAGGCTATTAGTAAGCCGCTTAAGTGTGTGAGTACTGTTTGGATGGTAAAGTCGGTTCCTTCACATCCTTTGCGTACACAATCCATAGAAGTGGTATACACTACAATAGTTGCCATTCCATAGGCACTCCATAGCAGGACGATCCCTAAACAAAGCATTGAAAATGAAGGGACTGTCCATGAAATACACATAAAATAGAGTGTAGTAAGCAGGATGAATATTGCGAATAGTATTCTGGAATGATATCGCCCGATTTTACGAACCAGTAATCCGGCCAGGAAAGATGATGCGAAAGCAGCTCCGGTACCTCCGATACCTATCATAATGCCTATCTCTTTCATTGAATAACCCAAATCGACCAGATAAGAGCGTAACACCGATAAAATTCCGATAATGCTGGCATAATATAGTAGTAGGAATCCTATTTGTTTCCAGATGTTACGACGGGCAAAGAACCAGATAAAATCAGTGAATTGTGCCCGTTTCGAAGGTTCTTTGGGTATTATTCTCATATGTTTGTTTTTCAATAACGGAATAATTGCCAATAGTACAAAAACGCATAAGCATGGTATCACCACATGCCAGCCATAGTGCTGAAGAACGAGGAGTAATATACCTGTTCCTATCAATGTACCTCCGAAGCTACCCATTGATTGCATGCTGTTGACCAAACTTTTATCCGACTTACCAAAGGAGAGCACTGCAAGTGTGTCTGTAGCTATATCTTGTGTAGCTGAGGCTATCAATGATAGAAATACTAATCCAATGATAAGGTAGAGATCTGTTTGGATATCGAGCAGGCCTACCAGCAGGATCAGTAATGCATATACGATTTCGGATGTAATGATACAGCGTTTATAGTCTTTTAGGGTGATACAATGCCGGTCGACGAGTGGTGCCCAAAGAAACTTCAATATCCAGGGGAGTTTGATGAGTTGTAATAAGGCGATGGAAGAAAGAGAGTAATCGGCTTGCCTCATTAGTACTTGTATGGCTGTAGAGAAGAAACTCATCGGGATGGCTTGTGCAATGTATAGGCAGAAAAATGTACTGAGGTTCAGTGTTTTCCGGGAAAGCGGTGAAGGCTTGTTTATACGCATGTGATTCATATCGTTTGGTTAGAGACTGATGCTGACTGATGTACCTAAGGTAATGGGTTTTCCCTTTTGAGCATAGGCTTTACTGGTTACGAAGTAGTAGCTCAGGTAGTCGGTATTTGTGAGATTCTTGCTCCAGGCTTCCCATGTAAAGCATCCTTTGTTTATGCTAATTCTTAGATTGGCCAATGCATACGGGCTTTGTTTGGCTTGGTTATCTTCATACCAATAAATGGGACCTGTTACCGATACGCCGGCGTTGAGGGTAAGGCGGTCGATCCAGGAACAGATGTCATAAAATGAATATCCGGTTGTCAAAGAGAAAGTGTGGCGGGGAACCATAGGCAGATAGTTACCTCCATAATCTTTTAGGATACCACGTTCTTCTTTTTGATAGTGAACAAATCGTGCATCTGTATATCCATAATTCATATACATCACCCATGATTTCGTCGGACGAGCTTGAAAACTGGCTTCGATGCCTTTATTACGAGAGCGACCGGCATTTCGGATTACGTTACCTACGGTTGGAATAGTATTGGTTATCTGCTGATTGCGCCAATCTATATAGAACAGGCTTAAATCAGCTGATAGCCGATTGTTCAGGAATGATAGTTTGGTACCTATTTCGTAATTCCAGTTATATTCGGGGGAATAAAGGTAGTCGTCATTGTTGAGGAAAGAGACATTGAATCCTCCGGCTTTATATCCTTTGGATACGGAGGCATAGAACAATTGATTGTGAGAAGAAAGGTACTGCATACTGAACCTAGGAGTAAACTGCCCGAAGTGAAGCGATCGGTTGAATTGTTCAAGCGATTTTGTTTCCCCATTTCCATTTAATGGCTGCTGTACTTTGGAAAAATCGCATCGGGCGTGTTCATAATCGTAACGTAACCCTACAGAACAAGACAGTCCTTGCAACAGATCGAGTGTAGATTGATGATAAAATGCGATCCCTTGTGTGGGAATTCCACTATTAGTAAGGTGTCGGGTGGTATCTGTAAAACGACTAAGGTCAACTTTCCTGTTTATGGTCTGTCGGAAAACAAACGCACCCGTTATCCAATGATAGCGGCTCTTATTGACCGATTTAACCGTAAATTCCTGGCAATACATATGTTGCCGTATCTTATTTTGACCATAGAATATATTGCGAGGCGAGAAATCTTGATCGATTCCCATCTTGTCCTGTATATATTGATAGGATGTTTGGCTGTTGAAGCTGATATGGGGGCCGTTATACCGTATGTTGATTCCGGAGGTTAGCAGATTTCGTCGGTATAATCCTTCATTGTTGTAGTTTACGGCTTCTGTTGTTCCCTTGTCGGCATTATACAATCCGTATGGATATCCTCCTTGATTGGAATATTCGTAGGAGGTTATGAAGCGGGTAGTCCAATGGGCTGCGGGTTTCCATGTGAGCCCGATTCGTCCGGCTCCGTTATCAAGTTTATCTGCCTTTTTATGGGTATGCAAATTGGTAAAAAAGCCATCATTGTGATGATAATTACCGCTAAAGGATAAACCTAACTGCTCGTTCACCTTTGTATAGTTCGAAGCTATTAATCGCATATCATTGTAACTGCCATATCCCAACCGGAAATACGTACCTTGATAATCGAGGGGCGAATGGGTATATACATTGATGGTTCCACCAATAGAATTACGTCCGTAGAGTGTGCCTTGCGGTCCGCGAAGTACTTCTATACTACTTATATCCGACAAGTCAATATCGAAAGCGGACGTTTCAAAATAGGGAATGCCATCTACGTAAAAGCCTACTGATGGAGCATCCTTTTTGGCTCCTATCCCCCGAATATAAACCGGAGAATTCTGCTTGGACCCATAATCGGGCATATAGAAATTAGGAAGTAAGGAACTTAAATCTTTAGCTCCCGATATTTCATTCTCTTTCAGGAAGCGATTATCTAAGGTAGAGATAGAAAGTGGCTCACGATTAGGTGTGTTTTGTTTAAAAGCTACTATTGTAACTTCATCCAGATCGATACGCTTAACCTGTATTGTATCGGGCTCATTGGCCGAGACTATCGTAGAGAAAGGTAGGAGGAAAAATAATCTTTTTATCATATTTTAGGGTTTGCGGCAAAGGTAGGGCATGTCCCTAGAGTTGGCAATCCTCATTTCTTAGGATTTTATCTGCCAGGCTTGGCTTCTTGGGTATTAACGTTCGGGACTGACGTGCATATACAGTTTTTGTCGTTTCGTGGTAAGTAGAGGTTGGTAACTGATTTATACTGTTCTTTTGCGGAGTCTTTTATTTGACTTTTTTCGAAGCGGTTTGTGTCTATTTGATATGTAACCGGCTGCAGGGACTCGTATTCTGAAATTGTCTGATACATATAAATAGTATTCTTCTTTATGTAAATATATGTGTTTGTGGGGCATTACCTTTGCATCCAAAAGTACGTACTTGTCAAACGCAGTTCTGAATATGATTTTTTTTGGACTTATAGATGTGTTCTAGACTGTTGTTTGTATAATTCTTTTGTGTAATTTATTGATATAACAAAATGAACAATGCTAAATTATTACATTTAATGGTTTACATCTTAACCATTATTTTAGGGCAGTCTTGTACAGAAGTGGATATTACGATGCCCAAAGGACCGAAAGGTGATAGAGGAATGTCAGCTTATGAATTTTGGAAAGAGAATGTAGAGAATGGAGTGATTTCTTGGCCTAAGAAAGAGACTGAAATAACTGATTTTTTTAAGTATTTAAAAGGTAAGGACGGTCTGGATGGAAAAAGTGCTTTTGAACTGTGGAAGGAAGAAGTAGCTACTGGTGCTCTGGATAATCCTCACCGCCCGGGAAGTATGTGGCCTGTATCCCAGAATAATCTTAGAGATTTTTGGTATTATCTGACAGGAGCGAGTGGCGAGAATGGGCAAACACCTCATATTGGTAATAATATGAATTGGTGGATTGGCAATAAGGATACCGGAATACGTGCTCAGGGTAGGGATGGACAGAATGGAGAAGATGCTGTTCCACCGGTAGTTACGATCGGGGATAATGGTAATTGGTTGATTGATGGAGTAGATACAGGAAAACCTTCCAGAGGTGAAGAAGGAGTTGCAGGAACAACACCTACTGTTACAATTGGAGAAAATGGAAATTGGGTAATCAATGGAAAAGATACCGGAAAGGCTGCGATAGGTAAAGATGGAAGATCGCCAGAGGTAATAATCGGTACCAATGGGAACTGGTATATTAATGGGAAAGATACCGGTATTCGTGCATATGGTAAAGATGGCATTAACGGTAAAGATGGTGCCAATGGTAAGGATGGCATTAACGGTAAGGATGGTGCCAATGGTAAGGATGGCATTAACGGAAAGGATGGTGCCAACGGAAAAGATGGTATTAACGGTAAGGACGGGGCTGCTGGAAAAGACGGCGCTAACGGTAAAGATGGTGCTAATGGGAAAAGTGCCTATGAATTGTGGGTAGAGAGTGTTGAGGCGGGTTGTAACAATACTGGCCCTAAAGTGAAAAATCCTCATAATCCGTCTTTGGATTGGGATTGTGGTAAAACAACTTTAAGTGATTTTTGGGAGTTCTTGAGAGGTGCGGATGGTAAAGATGGTGCGGACGGTAAGGATGGAAAACCCGGTGTTCCGGGAAAACCGGGTGCTGAAGTTACTATTATCAAAGGAGTACCTAACGTGATTGCACTTTATTCACAACAAGAATTTGGAGAGTATGTTCGTACAACCGATGGAGGAGTAGCTTATCGTGTGTATGACGAATCTGGCAATAAGGCTCCGAAGGCTGTGGTTAAGGGAATTCCCGGTTTGGATCCGGCTAAAACTTATACAGCTAATGAAGAGGGAGAATTTATTATTCCGAAAGAAGATCTTCCTCAAATTGACGATATAGATGCCCGATGGGGGAAAGTTAAGGAGGTAACTATTAATAATGTGACAAAGGAATCTGCAGAAAACACTTATGTCCCTAACAGAATGCAGATTAGAATGATTTATATTGGTACCTCTCCATATCTTGATTATGAACATAACCTGCAGTTTAGAGTAGAGAGAAAGACAGATCCTGGTGCGGAATGGAAAACATTGCCCAGCTATTTGCCTAATGTCAATGCCGGATTTACGGCATATCAGGTTACAAATCCGGAAGACCCGACATCTCTTGATAAAACGAAAAAAATAGAAAGTACTACACCTAATATGAGTAGTACATCAATGTCTATTAATCCTAATAGATATGTTAAAGAGAACCCTGCCGGTATAAAAAATGGAATAACTGACTTTTGGGATGGAAAAGACAACTATTTCTCGATAGTAAAAGATACCCCTTATTATGGAGAAACGATTTATTGGAATGGAGTATGTAAGATGGCACCTTATCAGATACCTCCTACACTTAAAACTCTAGCCTTAACAAAGGCATCTGCTGAAAGTGGAGATGATGTATTCTTGAATAAAGCCCAGGGGGAATTTGACTTTTCGACTATTGATTTCAATATCATATCTAAGCGTGAATTGGTAAAAACAGTGAAACAGAACGGAATAGATTACATTGAACCTGAATATTATACCCTGGAAGAAGCGAAGGGACTTCTACTTTGTTATGTTAAGTTTACTTATACCTCTCCGTTGGGAGTGCAAACAGCTACAAGCGAGCATAATAAGTCAAGTTATAATAAACCTGAGTATGCTGCTCTTAGTCCGTATCTGGGAGCTACAATCTATTCGGTAGGGGCGAATAGTGCTTTCATCTACTCTAACTCTGGCAGTGGTGTATCTTTAGGAGTTCTCAAGAAGAAAGTAGATGATGGTACATATTATGTTGAAAATACATATAAAAATATGCCTGCAATTAGTGTAACTTATAAAGATAAATAAAATATAAGCAAGATGAATTTCAGTGTAATAATAAATAGACTTCTTATAGGAGCATTGGCTTTTACTGTCTTTCCCTTCTATACTTATGCTCAAAACGATAAAGTGGAGAGACAAACAGCACATAGAACCAAAGCCTGGGAAATAGGGGTAGGTGGAGCTCTTATCAACTGGGACAGAGTGACTTTCTCGGATTTTCGTCAGGTCGATGGGAACTATCTGTATCGAATGAATATCGATCATCTTTTTGGCGGTATCCAACTCTATGCAGCTCGTGAATTGAATCCTTGGTTTTATCTTGATTTGCAGGGGACATTGGGACTGGCAAGAAAACAAGTTGAAACAGGCGGGCGTAAGTTTGATTTCATGTATATGGCCGGTCCGGGACTTCAATTCCGGTTAACCCCATTGTTTAAATCAAAATATGTAGAACCTTATTTACGCGTAGGTGTTAACTACCTCCATCATGATTTTTATGCAATTAATGTAGGAAAGTTTGAAAATGATCCTATAGGAGAAGCAGAATGGACATCATCCAATCCTTGGAACAAAGAGAAAATAGGATCTAAACAATCCTATTTCCCCTTATCCTTCGGAGCCGGAGTACAAGCTTGGCTTAACGATCATTGGGGAGTAGGATTACAGGGAGAATACATCATGCCTGTCGATAAAAAACAAACGCGTTTTGTTCAGGCTTCGATGCGTATTATGTTCCGTTTGGGTGGAAGTACAAAACGTCCTATGCCGGTTGTGCAATATATAGACCGTCCGGTTGATAGGATTGTAGAACGAATTGTTGAAAAGAGAATTGAAGTGCCGGCTGTGGTGGAAAGTCATGTTTGTGATTTATTCGATAACATTCATTTTGCGTTTGATAAGGATGTGATTACTTCCGAATCTGAAATCACTTTGGATAAGATTGCAGATCTGTTGAAAAGTTATCCGGATAACAATTTCTTGATAACCGGGTATACAGATGCAAGAGGAAGCGACAATTATAACATAGATTTGTCGAAACGCCGCGCTAAAGCTGTGTATAGTGCATTGCTGAAACGACAAGTACCTCAACATATGTTGAAATGGCGCGGAGTCGGATATCATGCTAGTTCAGTGCCGGCTTCAGGTCCGGATAAAGTCAGGATGGGTGATCGAAAGGTGTCCATTGAGAGAGTGACGAATTCAGATTATTGGGGTTGGTTAACGAATGAAGAATAATGTATTACATTAATTTTGTATAAAACATAAAGGCGGCAAGAACAATTCTGTTTTTGTTGCCTTTTTTGTTCCGTTGTTTTGATATAGAATGAAATGATTTGAAGAAATAATAGAATGTTGAAGGATTAATCATCATCTGGCCTAAAACTAACTAGCTCTTAGAACTTTATGAAAAAGAAATGCTAAAGAAGATTATCTTATGAATAATTATAGACATAATTGGCGAATTTATGTAAAAGGTTATTGTATGATAAGTAATCTCTAATAGCTTAATTTTATATATTAAATAAAATGATGTTATGAAATTACTTTATTTTAAAGAACATCTGTCATGCATAAACTATCAAATAAATGTTAATACAGGTTTTGTTTATTATAATTTAGAGAAAGATAGTGTAAGTAAAATAGATAATAGTGCTTCTCCTTGTATTCTTTTCCTTCTTGATGGAGAGGTGTCTATTGATAGTGGTGAGTATCAGAATGTACATATTGAGAAAGATAAAATGGTTCTTATTCCGCAACATGTAGATAATAAAATTGAAGTTATATATGATGCAAAATGTCTTTTACTATTTTGGAATAAAGACATAAGGGTGTGTGACAAAGTATATATGAACTCTCTTTCTTCTTATAAGGAAAGAAAAAAAGAGATGTGTGTGCTTCCTATAAGAGATCCTTTGCAAGCTGTTTTAAACTCCATTGTCGCATATTTATATGCTAAGATGCAGTGTAAACATATGCATCTTATCAAACAACAAGAAGTTTTGTTGGTTTTGAGAGGATATTATACGAAGAAAGAATTATTTACTTTTTTTTCTTCTATATTGGGGAATACAGGGCATTTTGAAGATTTTGTAATGAATAATTATAGGAAAGTAAAGAGTGTAAAGGAATTTGCCGGTTTGTATTGTACTTCTGAGCGCTCTTTTAATCGTAAGTTCCAAAATTGTTTTAAAGAAAGTCCTTATCAATGGATGCAAAAAAAGAAGGCGGAGTTGATCAGAGAAAAAATAAGTGAGTCGGATACTCCTTTTCAAGAGATCGCAATGGATTTTGATTTCAATTCGCAAGCTCATTTCACTTCTTACTGTAAGAGATTATTTGGAATGACTCCCAGCAAATTGAGAACAGAAAGTAAGAAGGTTGCTCCTGATTTGGAGTACTGATATACGTATTTATAGCGAAGAATCATATAAAGGCCGGATTAGGGGGGTATCCTATTCCGGCTTTTTGTCTTGGCAATGCTTTGTTATACAGTTAATTGGGGCTATTGGGCTTTCGTTGGGAGGCTTGCTAACTCTGATCCTTCATTTTTTTGTTCCATCTGATGATGCTCTTAATTGCTTTGAGTTTTTAGTGCTTTGCATCCATTCGACAATATTAATTCCTGAAAGTAGAAAAGTTTCTGTATAAACAAGAGTGCAGTTAAGAACTTTACTGAGAGAAATGGTACAAGATTTATCTCTGTAGTGAGCCATCCGTCATCCTGTTTTTTTAAGTGATAAAAGCCGTTTTTGAACTGTAAGTTCAATTTTATGTGATCCGGTGCAACATACAAATATTACTTAATTGGCTATTATCCTACTGCCAGCGTAACACTATAAATTGAATGCCATATAATGCTTATACTCTTTATATAAGCAAGTGCTTTTATGCAATATTAATATAACTTTTGATTTATACAAATACCTAAATATAGTGATTGTGGGTTAATTTTAGTGTCTTTATCTTTGCCGCCGTAAATAAACAAACAACTAAACCAGATTTAAGGAATACAGTTTCTATAACCCTAAAAACATTAGAGTTTTGCTTTCCTTTTTTTCCTATCCATGCAGGCACTACAACTTTTCAAAAAGAGTCGATATGGGTGTTAAGTAAGCAGGTAATACCGCTATCCGTAGCTTGATTTCTGTAAAGCGCATCTCTTGTGGAGGTAAATCGAATAGAAGCCCCCTGACAATGTTACAATTATATTAATATGACAAATAGAAAACCTTTATTTATCATCCTCTTTTCTTTGGGATATTCAGGAATATACTCACAGGAACAGCAGGTGAAGAAAGACTCTGTCTACCAATTGCAAGAGATAGTGGTATCGTCCCAACAGATACTTGGGAGTAAGTTTAAAGCAAGAAACCGCACAGGATCGGCATATTATATTTCGCCTGAGGAAATTCGCAGGTTGGGATATACGGATATTAATCGTATGTTGAAGGCCGTTCCCGGAGTTAATATGTATGAAGAAGACGGTTTCGGTCTTCGCCCGAACATTAGTTTGAGAGGAACGAAAGCCGAGCGAAGTGAACGCATCTCGATTATGGAGGACGGTGTACTGGCGGCACCGGCTCCTTATTCCGCTCCGGCAGCTTATTATTTCCCCAATGTAGCCCGGATGGAGGCCATCGAAGTGCTGAAAGGAAGTAGCCAGGTACAATACGGTCCGTTCACTACGGGAGGAGCTATTAATTTGGTATCGACTCCTATTCCGAACAGTTTTTCCGGTAAAGCGAACATTTCTTACGGAAGCAAAAATACGTTTAAGTCGCATACATCTGTCGGAAGCAGTTGGAAGCATTTCGGGTATATGGTAGAATATTTGCGTTATCAGTCAGATGGTTTTAAGAAATACGAAGATCATGCTGCCAAAGGATTTAAAAGAAATGATATTATAGCTAAAATAAGGGTTAAAACGGATCATGTAAAAGGAGTGAATCATGCTTTGGAACTGAAATTCGGATACGCAGACGAAAATTCGGATGAAACGTATGTGGGACTCTCTGCAGATGATTTTAAGAAGACTCCTTTTCTCAGGTATGCAGGTTCGCAAATGGATAAACTTAAAACCGATCATCGGCAGTGGGTAGCAACTTATCTGCTGACTTTTTCCAACAAGTTGAAAATAACTACCAACGCCTATTACAACTATTTCCACCGAAATTGGTACAAACTGAATGATGTGCGCGCAGGAATCACTTCAAAAGAGAAGAGATCCATCGCCGATGTACTTGTGGATCCGGAAACGAATATCCGTTACTTCGACATTTTGACGGGGAAAACAGATCGGGAAGAGGAAGCACTGTTGGTAAGAGCCAATAACAGAACTTACCGTTCCAGAGGTATACAAACCAGGGCCGAATACCGTTTCAACCTGAACGAGTTTTTCTTCGATCTGGAGTTCGGACTTCGTTATCATGCCGATGAGGAAGATCGTTTTCAGTGGGATGATTCTTACTCCATGAAAAATAAGAAAATGGTACTGTTTATGGAGGGTATTCATGGTACGAATGCTAACCGTGTTACTTCTGCCAACGCGTTAGCCGGTTACCTGCTTGCTAAATTAAGATATGACGCGTGGACTGTCACTGCCGGGCTGCGATATGAGGATGTAGACTTACTGAAAAAAGACTATACGAAAGAAGATTTGGCACGGTCGGGTAAGGTACGTATTGAAACTCCGAATCATGCGCGTGTACTGATTCCGGGGGTAGGATTACATTATCAATTGATGCCGGCTGCTTCTGTTTTCTTCGGGATTCATAAAGGCTTTGCCCCTCCAAGCGCGGAATTATATCAAAAGCCTGAAAGCAGTGTGAATATGGAACTGGGTACACGTGTTGCTATCGGGAATTTTAGGGCGGAACTAATCGGGTTCTACAATAATTACAGTAATATGCTGGGAAGTGATCTGGCTGCTTCGGGTGGGGCCGGAACACTTGAACAGTTTAATGTAGGGGAGGCCCGGGTAAAAGGTGCGGAGTTTCTGGTGCAATATCAGCCTCTTCCGAAGAACTGTAATGTGAGGTTGCCGTTGCAGGTATCCTATACTTATACGGATACTGAAATTAGAAATTCGTTTGAAAGCCATTCATGGGGTAATGTGGTTAGAGGTGATGAAATACCTTATATCTTCAAGCATGCTCTGAACATGCAGTTGGGTATAGAATGTAAATGGTTTTATGCCAATATCGGTGCACGCTATAACAGTGATATGCGTACTTCACCCGGGCAGGGGACGATTGCGGAGAGAGAAAAAGTACCGGCAAACCTTATATTTGATGCTTCGCTCAATGTTTTTGTGAATAAATACTTGACAGTAAGATTAAATGCAATCAACCTGACCAATAGGGTTTACCTTACATCCCGCCATCCTGCGGGTTTGAGAGCGGGACATCCTTTTGGGATCTATGCAGGAGCTAATGTACAGTTCTGACTATAAAATTTAATTGTGATAAACCATAAAACGAAGAAATATAGAGAATAAAACAATGAATACTTCATCAATGATAAGAATAGTAATCAGTAGTTTGCTGATGGCAATTTTTTCTCAGACTTGTCCGGCACAAGTGGCAGTAGAGATAAAAGGTACAGTACGCTCTGTAACCGGAGAAAGTTTGCCGGGAGCTACGGTGATAGTGGAAGGAACTGCACGAGGAGTTATTACAGATGTAGAAGGGAGGTTTACTCTCAAGGCCCGAAAAGGACAGATGCTGAAGGTGAGTTTCGTAGGAATGAAACCTCGTCTGATTAAAGCCTCATCCGGCATTATGAACATCATACTTCAGGATAATGTGCAGGAGATAGAGGGAGTGGTAGTCACCGGCTATCAACAAATTAAAAACAGGGTCTTTACGGGAGCGGCAGCTTCGGTAAAGTTGGATGAAATCAAGTTGAACGGTGTGTCGGATGTGTCGCGCATGCTCGAAGGGCGTATTGCAGGTCTCTCCATACAGAATGTGACAGGTAGCTTTGGTGCCGCGCCCCGGATTAATATCCGGGGTGGTGCTTCCATTATGGGAAATGTACAACCGTTGTGGGTCATAGACGGGGCAGTATACGAGGATCTTGTTTCACTTACACTTGATCAATTGGCTTCCGGTGATGCGGTAACCCTTATCAGTTCGGCTGTTGCCGGACTGAATGCATCTGATATAGAAGATATTCAGGTATTGAAAGACGCCTCGGCAACTTCCATCTATGGTGCCCGGGCATTGAACGGAGTCATCGTAATTACCACCCGGTCCGGTAAAAGAAATGCACCGAACAGATTTTCTTATTCTTATGAGTTAAGTATGCGATCTATTCCTTCTTATACAAATTTCGATTTGCTTAATTCTCAAGAGAGTATGTCTGTTTATCAAGAGATGGGCAGAAAGGGATATTTCTCTTTGCAAAATACGCTATATGGTCGTCGCAGCGGAGTATATTATCAGATGTATAAGGCACTTAATACCATTGATCCGGCTACCGGTCAATATTATCTGGAGAATACGGATGATGTCAAAAGGGCATTCATGCGTGAAAGAGAGTATGCTAACACCAATTGGTTTAAAGAACTGTTTACACATAGGCCTATCCATACACATACTGTGACCTTTTCAGGGGGAGGGGAGAACTCTGCAATGTATGCTTCCATCGGTTTTTATGATGACAGAGGATGGACTCTGGCCGACCATGTTAAAAGAATTACGGCCAACATCAAGAACTCTTTTTACTGGAACGAAGATAAGATAAAGGCTACTATATCCGCACAAGGAAATCTACGTAACCAGAACTCGCCGGGAACAATTCCTCAACGTAGAAATACTGTTATCGGAACATTCGAACGTGATTTCGATATCAATCCTTTTAGTTACGCTTTAAGCACAAGCCGCACTTTACGGCCCCATAATGCGGATGGAGAACGAGAGTTCTATCGGAATAACTGGGCTCCGTTTAACATTCTGAATGAATATGAAAACAATTACCTGAAAACAGAAGTGCTGGATCTGAAATTACAGGGTGAACTTTCATACAGGCTCAATGATCATATTGAAGTAAAAGGCTTGGCAATGGTGCGTCACGCCGTAACCAAGAGTTCACATTTTATTGCTGAAGCATCCAATGTGGTACAGGCTTTTCGTGCCAATGAGACTCCTTACGTAGCCAGAGAAAACATTTATCTATTGAAGAATAAAGACGATCCGATGCAACTGCCCGGGGTAGCATTGACACATGGGGGGATATTCAATAAAACGGAAACTTCCTTGCGAAGCTATCTGGGACGTTTGGCTTTGGATTATAACAGGCAACTGAGTGAACATAACATACGCGCTTTCGGATTTACTGAAATACGATATGCCGATCGCAGCATGAATCCTTTTCAAGGCTATGGAATACAATACGACAGAGGTAATCAGGTCTTTTCCAATCCCCTGATTTTTGAAAAACTGGCCAATGAAGGAGATACTTATTTTTCTTTAACCGAACGTTATGAAAGGGGAGTGACATTATCGGGCAGCGCTACATACGGATATGCCGGGAAATACATTTTCAATGGAGTATTCAATTACGAAGGGGCTAATACTGCAGGTAAATATAGCCGTTCCCGCTGGCTGCCAACCTGGAATATAGGAGCCAAATGGAATCTGGATCAGGAGAAGTTTATGAGGAAACACACTACCATTTCAAGGCTCGCCCTGCGTACGAGTTACGGGTTAACCGCTAAAATGAATGAACAAGCTGTTAACTCTACCACAGTTTTCAAGCATGTGATGGTCAACCGTACTCTTTTGAAAGATAGGGAGAATGCATTGCGTATTTTACATTTGGAAAATCGCGATCTGACATGGGAAAAAATGTATGAGCTGAACTTCGGTCTTGAGCTCGGACTGTTTGGCAATCGTATCAGTGCGACATTCGATGTGTACCAACGAAACTCGTTTGATCTGATAGACCTTATTCGTACCTCCGGTGTGGGAGGTCAGTATTACAAATACGCTAATTTAGGAGATATGCGTACGCGTGGAGTGGAACTGGCCATACAGACACAAAATATATTGACTGACAAATTCAGTTGGTCTACCACAGTCACTATCAGCGGTATGAAGCAGAAAATAACCCGGTTACTGAATACCCCTAACACTTTTGATATGGTGGCCGGAACCGGGCGTGGTAACATCGTGGGTTTTCCACGCGGATCTCTGTTCTCCTTCAATTTTCAGGGACTTAACAGCAATGGTCTGCCGACCTTCGATTTCGGACTGTACCCCTCCAACAAAGGAGCAAATAGCGAGATTTCGGGAGCTGACTTTTTGGATGCACAATATTCAAAATCATACCTTATTTACCATGGGCCTATTGAACCCCAATATATAGGAGGTATATCCAATACTTTTAAGTATAAAAATTGGGAATTCTCGTGTTTTGTTACCATGCAGGCAGGTAATAAAATTCGGATGAATCCTTCTTTTGATCCGGCATTTGCCGATCTTAATGTATTTTCCAAGGAGTACTACAACCGTTGGTTGAATCCCGGTGACGAGCGGAAAACCAATATTCCCGTAATTCCTTCTCAAGATCTGATACGCAATATCGGAAAAGAAAATATAGAAAAAGCCTACAACACTTATAACTATTCACAAAACAGGGTGGCTGACGGTAGTTTTGTGCGTATGAAAAATATCTCGTTGGGATATCGTTTACCTCAAAGATTCCTTTCACATCTTAAAATCAAACAGATGAACGTAAAGGTGAATGTGACGAATCCGTTCCTTATCTATTCAGACAGGAAACTGAATGGGCAAGATCCGGAATTTTATAGATCAGGAGGGGTTTCATTGCCTACTCCCAAACAATATACGATGACATTGAATGTTGAATTTTAATTGGGTAAAAATGAAAAAGACAATCTTTTTAAGTACTATAATCTTATTGCTGACAGCGTGTCAGGATTATCTGGAAACAAATCCGGACTCTACTTTTGATGTACAAATAGACAGTGAGGACAAAATTGCCGAACTGCTTGCCGGAGCATATCCCGAGGCCAGTTATTTTGCTTTTTTAGAAGCGCGTACGGACAATGTGGGAGAAAGGACTAACGGCATTCATTCGCGACTGAATGAAGCTATGTATTATTGGGAAGATTACGATCAGGAAGATTTGGATACTCCGCTAAACTATTGGAATGCATGTTATGCCGGAATCGCTCAGGCTAATCAGGCGTTAGAGTTACTTAGTAAATACCCTAAAAGTGACCGGGTAAAAGCTTTGTATGGAGAAGCGTTTCTCTTGCGTGCTTATCTGCATTTCATGTTGGTAAACATCTGGGCTGAGCCTTATGGAACTACCAAATCGGCAACAGCCCCGGGTATTCCTTATTTAACCCGGCCCGAAAAAAATGCGTTGGTGGACTATGAACGAGGAACGGTGAAGGAAGTGTATGAAAAGATTGAAAAAGATCTGAAACTGGGTCTTTCGTTGGTGAATGACGATTATTATGTTAAACCAAAATTTCATTTCAATAAAAAAGCGGCCTACGCTTTTGCTTCGCGTTTTTACCTGATTAAGGGAGAATGGGACCTGGTGGTCTCATACTCCGATTATGTGCTCGGTGTTGACCCAAAGCCGGTCTTAAGAAACTGGCAGAAGTACAAAAAAGAATTTAATTCTAATCATAAATATCTCTATATTCGATACGCAAGTGTTGATGAACCTGCCAACCTTTTATTGACTACTACGGAGTCAAGAGTGGCACGTAATATTCCTTCGGAAAAATATGGAGTGACCATTCAAAGTGCCGAAAAGGTGTATAATGAACACGGGATAGACGGATGCTTTAACTTCCGGAAAATGAAGATGCAGTCATTCTTTCTGTTTAACTATAACGACGGACGTATAGATGACGGGCAATATATAGCCAAATTTGACGAGCTTTCATTATCCGGCTATACGGGGATACGTCCCAGAGGGTTATATGTTACCAATGTTTTATTCTCCACTGACGAAGTGATGCTCAACCGGATGGAAGCGTATACAATGCTCGGAGAGTATGATAAAGCAATAGATAATCTGTTGGTTTACTTGTCTGTCAAATATGGAGTGTATCCCTCTTGCGGCCGTTCGACTTATACGCAGACAAGCAGTGAAAACTATCAAATCTATACCCCATTTTACGGAATGAGTATCAACCAACTGGCGTTGGTGAAAATACTTTTAGGTTTCAGGAGACAGGAGTTCTTACATGAGGGTTTGAGATGGTTTGATATACGCCGCTTTTATATATCGGTAAAACGCACTTCAAAGTATAAATTCTACAGACCATTGGAAAAAGAAGATTCCAGAAAACTTTTGCAAATACCGGCAGAAGCCATTAACCGGGGACTGGTTCCTAATCCCCGATAGAGTATTATAGAAGATGATTCAAGAATAAAATCAAGCATATGAAAACAATTATTAGAAAAGTGAATTTCAGATACTTTTTTCGAAGAAGTCTGTATTTGCTCGTTATTTCTTTCCTATTGGCGGGCTGTGAAGAGGAGGCATCCCTATCTGTCCGGAGTGTGGTGGAGGCGGGTGAGACAGAGCGTGAGAAGACAGAGTTGGATAAATGGATACTGGATACATTCACCCGTCCTTACGGGATTGAGGTGGAATATCGGTGGGACAAGAATGCAGTGCAGAATGGAAGCTATATCTACCCGCCGGAAGTTGCCAATGTAAAAAGTGTGCTCAATACCATCAAAACTCTATGGATTGACCTCTATACAGCTCCTGAATTGGGAGGAGATAAGTTTCTGTTGGGAAAAAATCCTCTTAAAATATACATGTATGGAGGAAGAAACGTAGATGGAAACGGAATGGAACTATTAGATAATCTTGAAGCAACGACTAATGAGATGTTTCTATATAACGTCAACGATTTTAATCCCCAAGATGAGGATAAGGTCTTCATTCTGATGCGAAGCGTACATCACCAGTTTGCCAGACATCTTATGGAACTTTTCCCCTATGACAGAAGCAAATTCCTATCCATCAGCAGAAACAAGTATATCGAATCGACTAAATCTATTGCATGGATTTTCAAAGGAGAGACGCAAGGGCGCAGAGGGTTTATTCTGGCTGGTTATCCGAATAAGAAAGGTTTCTTTACCTTTCATTCTCTCCTTTCACCTGAAAAAGATTTTGCGGAGATAATCAGTTTGAAGTTGACATATGGACCTAAGGATTTACTTCAGGCTTTGGACAGAGCCAAGACTCCTTACAATGCCGGATCGGATAAAGATCTTCAAAAAGAATATGATGAACAAGCGCTTCAGGCATATAAAGAATTGGTAGAAAAGCAAGCATTTGTAGAAGACTACTTTAGTAAAGAAATTAAGATTTCGCTTAACTACCTTCAATTAATAAGCATGAAGCAAGTAAAGGAATTTATTAATAAAAAATAAGAAAGAATGAAACTAGGATTTCAAATACTTATCCTAATGGTGTTTTGCTTCTCCTGTAAAGATGAAAAGGTTTTCGACTCGTCTCCTTCAGAGCGCAATGCAAACCATATCGGCGAACTGAGAAAGAAACTTGTAAATGCTCCTTATGGCTGGGCTGTCACCTATTTTCCCCGGACGGATTCTCTGTTGTTTACAAATGTGAATGAATTGATAACTCTTCCCAAAGGGATATTTGAAGACAAGAACAAATTTGGATATGGTGGACACTATTTCTTAATGAAGTTTTCCGAAAATGGGATCGTAGAGACGGTGGCCGACTATAATGAGGAGAGCCTGACGAAAAAGTTGCAAAGTGAGTTTGAAGTGAGCCAAAACACATTTATGCAGTTAAGTTTTACTACTTATACCTATCTGCATTCTTTGGTGAATGACCGCTTTACCGGCTCTTCGGATTTCCTTTATACGGGAAAAGATGTTGATGGCAACCTGATATTTAAAACATCTTCATATATAGAGCCTGCAAGGGAATATATCATTTTTACAAAATTGAAGAATGATGAAAGTTGGCAGGAGGACATCCAAAAATCATATGACAATAAATTGTTCTTTGAGAAGATGAAAAATCCTCAGCTAATCATTCGTAGGGCGGGACGAGTTTATTTCCATAGCGATGTACAGATGAATGTCACTTATGGAGGGGATGGAAGTGTGAATGGAAAGCAACCTCCAGAAGTATATCAGCGTTATCGTCTGTTTCTTGCGAGAGATTATTTTGCTTCTCAGGGATGGTTGGGAAATAAAGTAAAAGGATTGGGCTCGGGGTATGTAGGAACAGCCGACGGTCTGACTTTCAAGCCCGGTATACGTTATAGTGAAACGTATATCTTCTATGATTTTCGTAGAGAAGGAGAGAGATTTGTTTGCGAACTTGTGAAAGTAGTTGACCCTTACAGCAAAAAAACACATTGGGTCAGCAAGCATCTTGCTCCCTATGGCGAAGAGAGTGGAGTTATAGCTGAAATCCGGGATGAAATTTAAATTAGAAAACAACAGGATAAATATGAAACATGTATGGATAATAAGTTGTCTGCTGTTTGTATGCAGCTGCAACACGGTAAGAGAAGATTTTGTAGTAAATGAAGATTATGAGAAGTTGTTTCCATCCAAAGAGATAGAGAAACCTGAAAACAAGCGCGGAGAGTTGCTTGTACAATTGTGTGATCCCGATCAGGCATTGGAGAACTATAAATATCCCGGTACCGAAACTCCGAATGGTGCTGACCAATATAAGATAACCCTGATATGTTCGTTTCAGGAAAAACGCTGGGATGGTAATCTTACTAAAGATGTCAGTGCTCAGTACAAAGTGAAATATATTAATGAAAAAAAAGAATTGGTGACGATCAGTTGTGGAAAGAGAAATATAGGAAATGCCGGAGAGGATGCTGACGGGTTAAGACCCAATGTAATGTTTAACGGCGAGAAGTTGGAAATTTCTTTTAATGTACATTCGGGTTTTCCTCTGTATCTGAGTGTTTCCGGTGAGGGACCCAGATCATCCAATATAAGAGCAAGTATCACAGCTGTCTCCACTGATGGACTGATCGAAATTCCCAGTCTGCAGACAGAGCAATATCAAAATGAGGAGGGGATTAATCCACTGAGGTATCCATATTGTGAATATTTGATTTTACCTTAAGAAAAAATAGAAAAAAGATGAATTATTTATTGAAATGTCTATTCTTGTCCTGTCTGTTGATAAGTGTTGTGGCATGTACCGACGGGATAAATGAAACAGTGATAAGTGCGTATCAGCTCCCGGTATTGCCGGAACCTTCGTATAAATTCTCAAGGAACGGAGAGAGTTCTGTAAATGTACTTGAGTGTGGATTTTTGAAATCTCCTATCGATAGAATTTTTTCGGAATACATGAACGAAGCGCGTATGAGTACAAAAAGGGATTATGACGAGGCACTCCGGATTTATCATGAAGGGAACTTCGGGTTAAAACCACAAAAAGAGGTTTCTGCTTCTTCTAAACATCTGAAGGATAGAGATAAGATTCTGAAAGATATTGATGCTTGGTTTGAAACTTCCGCACGTATTGCCGGTTTGGGAGCGAATATCCCTTCTTACGAACATAGAAACAGGGAAGCCGTGAAAGGCTTGACAGGATATGTAGGAAATGGTATAGGAGACAAAGACATCTGTTATGTGGATGAAAGGGGGATTGCTGTAGCTGAAGTTTATAAATATGCTATTATGGGAGCAATATATCTGGACAAGATACTCAACATACATTTGAGTGAGCAAATATTGGAAAATAACGAGGTACTTGTACGGAATGATCAGACCCAGCTCTTACCCGGTCACAACTATACGGAGTTGGAACATCATTGGGATCTGGCATATGGATATTACGACTTCTGGAAAACATTGGCCCAGTCCGATGGCTTACCGGCCTTAAAAGATTGTCATCTGCGTATCTCCCGCTCCTTTGTCAAAGGGCGCGCTTTGATGACGACTTCCCAATATGATGAAATGCGGTTGCAAGCTGATACCATCAGGCAAGAACTGTCACGTGTAATTGCGGTAAGGGCTATGCATCTGCTGGTCGGTCCGAATACATTGGCCAACTTAAAGGAAAATCCCAGGCGGGCGTTCCGTCTTCTTTCTCAGGCTTACGGCTTGATCTATGCTGCACAGTTTGCACGCAATATGCAAGGAAAATCATTCCTAACAAACGAAGAAACCGGGATTTTGTTGCATGAATTGGAGAAAGGGGATGGTTTATGGGATAAAGAACGCTTGTTAGGGAGAGAGCAGACCGAGGGAGCGTTATACAATCTGGCGGTGCGTATTGGAGAGAAGTTTGATGTTTCACCGGAGGATATTAAAAAATAAGAGATGAGAAAGATACATAAATTGCTTTTACCGGCAATCATATTCATGATGGCAATAATTCAGGTTAAAGCTCAAGGTACAGCAGGTATCGATGTGATTCCTAACGGAGGATTTGAAAAGTGGCAAGATACGGGACAGCCTACCGGTTGGCGTATAGTAAGTAGCTTAAATCCGGAGCGGGTACAGGAAAGACGTCCGGAGAGTACAGGTGTGTATGCACTTAAAATTTGGCTTAACGGAGGATCTGTTTTCTTGGCTCAACCCGTATCGGTAAAAGCAGGAAAACAATATACACTCTCTTTTTGGAACAAAGGAAGTGTGGGAAATCGTGAAATAGTAGTAACTCTGTTTTGGTATGATAACGGGAGTATAAAAAGCAGAGAAAAAATACTTTCGATAAGAACGGTTAAAGATGAGTGGAGAAGAGTGGAAAGTACTGTAACAATACCGGAGAATATCCATAGTATGGGGATGGGGATAAGGACACAGAGTTATCAGGGCTATATGCTGTTCGATGATATGTCAATGGTACTCAAAGAGAGCGGGCCGGAGATATCTCCCGTTCCGGAAGCTCCCGATAATTTAAGAATGAAAGCATATCAGAATGAAATGGAGATTTCCTGGAACAAGGTAGCAGACGAAACCATTAAATGGGAAGTCGTGTTTGATGACCAAGTCGAAACAATCACGTCCGGAAATTCATATGTAAAGACAAACCTCAAACCGGGAAGTACCCATCATATTAAAGTAAGAGCGGTAAAGGGTAAGGAGTTCTCGCCATATGCCGAACGAAGAGGTGCGACAGAAAGAATGCGTGAAGCGGAAAATTCCGAAAATCGTATTCCTTATTTGCGTACCATCCTTCCTGACGGGAGTTGCGAGGGACGTTTTTTGAAACTTTATTATAATGAACTGGCCAATCCGAACGCCAAGGTATCTTATAAATTGGACGGAGTAACTATTGAACCCAAAGATAATACTTTAGAGTTTCCGGAGTTCGAAGGATTTTATAAACGATTTCGCCTGGAAGTTTATATTGATGAGGGAGAAGGTCGTGAATGGGAGATTCTGTATCCTCATTTGGGCGTAAAAAGAAATGAAAAATAGAAATTGAATTAAACAGGAAACAAGCCAATGATAAAGACTGTAATAACCCAATTGTATATTGCTTTTTGTCTTATTTGCTTTTTTGCATGTGAAAAACAAAAAGAAGAATTTCCCGATATCCGTATAGGAAAAGAAGGAGTCGTTGATGAGTTGTCGTTGAATAAACAGACAGAGAAAAGACTTCTTTTGTCAGGTGGAAACGGGAAATATATAGTTAATGTGGAGGACGCACAAATAGCCACTGCTGATATAAGTATGGATACCCTTAAAGTAAAAGGTTGGTTGGAAGGTGAAACGTTTGCTACCATCATTTCTCATGATAAGCGCATAAGGTTGAAAATCAACGTAGTCTTTCCGGAGCTCGGAATAAGTCATTCCGTAGTGCAGCTTCTTCCCCGATTTAGAAGTAAATTCATAAGTATTTCCGGAGGAGGAGAATTGACTAAGCTGGAAGAGGACGATCCCGCAGATATTATGGATATGAAATGGGACGGTTCTACGGGGATGCTGGAGATATATCCCAAATATGAGGGAGAAGCCCGGGTTATCGCTATTTCAGAAGACGCAAAAGAGAAGAAGGTTATTCATGTTAAAGTGAGACCGGAAGGAAAACTGGAAATTCCGGGGTGGTATAGCACCAACTCAAGTTCATACTATCTGATCCAAAATAATAACATGGTAGTCAAAAGAAAAGGAGTAGGTACATGGATTGTAAACAGTGCCCGCCCTTATGGTGGGGGAGTGATGTATAATAGTTCTTATATAAAAATAGCTCCTATCATGAATCCCGTACAGGGTGACTCTATCGATTTAAATATACTTCGCCATGGATCCTTGAAACCGCAGATAACAGAAGGTATACATAGGCTGTATGTAGAAGAAGTGCGTGAGTCGGAAGTCATGTTACGGGGAAGAGGTTTCAAATTTTTGCTCCCTTATGAAAAGTGAAATATTTGTGCGATTTGTGTCTTGTGTTGCAAAAAAAGTAAGCTGTCTGAAGGGCATGATATTAAAAAAAATAAACGATAAGGGAGCATTGTTATTTGCTCTGTTTATTTTATTGGCAGGAGGCAGCAGAGCAAGACAACATAGGAAAGATGATCATGTCATTCGTGGTAAGCAGGTTGCTGTTTTTGGACGTAATATATTTACTGCCAGAAATTTATCTTTTGAGCCTAGCCTGGATATTCCTACTCCTGAAAATTATGTATTAGGTTCTGGAGATGAATTGATAATAGACGTATGGGGCGCTTCTGAAAATACAGTCAGGGAAATAATTTCTCCTGAAGGTACTATTCATGTGGCAGGTATAGGTCCCATTTTCCTGAGTGGAATGAATATACAGGATGCCGAACGAAGTTTGAGGCGTGAGTTTAGTAAGATTTATGCTGCTATTCCTCAAAAAACGGTCCATATAGAGTTATCGTTGGGGAGAATCCGTACCATCATGATCAATGTCATGGGTGAAGTAAAAGTACCCGGTATTTATCGGTTGTCGGCATTTGCATCGGTATTTCATGCTTTGTATCGTGCCGGTGGAATCAGTGATATCGGAAGCCTGCGTGATATTCGTGTTGTGAGAGATGGAAAGGAGATCGCCCGTGTCGATGTATATGATTATATTATGAAAGGTAAATTGACGGATAATATCCGTTTATCGGAAGGCGATGTCATTTTAGTTCCTCCTTATCAGAATCTGGTAAGTATTTCCGGAAAGGTAAAACGTCCGATGAAGTATGAAATGAAAAGTGGGGAAACCGTAGCTACTTTGTTGAGTTATGCGGGAGGTTTTACGGGAGATGCTTATCGGAGTGCCATACGTTTGTTTCGTATGGGCGGAAAAGCAAAACAGGTATACAATGTGGCGCAGGACGATTATCAGTCTTATCTTCTGGCCGATGGTGATAAATTATCCGTTGAAGCGGTATTGGAACGTTTCTCAAACAAGGTCGAAATTCGTGGCGCTGTATATCGTGCGGGCATATATCAATTGGATGATAGTGTAACAGGAACTGTCAGGCAGTTGATTAGCAAAGCGGAAGGACTTCGGGGAGATGCTTTTCTTAACAGGGCTTTGTTGAGACGCCAACAGGAAGATCTGACACATGAAATGATTCCTGTCGATTTGAAAAAAATGATGGATGACACATCCGCCGACCTATGTTTGCAGAAGAATGATGTCCTCTACATTCCCAGTGTGAAAGATATTGAGAAAGAAGGAACTTTGTCCATTTATGGTGATGTAAGGGTACCGGGTGAGTTTCCTTATGTTAAAAATACGACTATACAGGATTTGATTGTAAAAGCGGGAGGATTGCCGGAATCTGCTTCTATGGTCCGGATCGATGTGTCGCGTCGAATCAAAGATCCTGGAAGTATACTATCCTCCAATGTTATTGGAAAGAGTTTTACGGTTGAGCTTGCAAACGGGTTGTTGATAGGGGAGGATAAAGGATTTGAACTGGAACCTTATGATATCGTTTTCGTTCGTCGAAGTCCGGGGTATCGCAAACAGGCCAATGTAACAGTTGAAGGAGAAGTGGCTTTCACCGGTAATTACGCATTAACCAAAAGCAATGAAAGGCTGAGTAGTCTGATAGCAAGAGCCGGAGGATTATCGAAAGAAGCTTATGTGAGAGGAGCACGTCTGATACGTAGAATGACAGCGGATGAGATAAGGCGGAAACAGGATGTAGTACGTTTGTTGGTCAAGGGGAGTGAAGAAAATTCTATATCTCCGGTCGCTTTGGAAACCGGTTCTACTTATCCGGTAGGCATAGAACTCGAGAAAGCGTTAATAAATCCGGGTTCTGACGAAGATATGGTCTTGCGTGAAGGAGATGTACTATTTATTCCCAAATATGTCAGTACGGTAACAATCAGTGGGGCCGTGATGTATCCTAATACAATACTTTATCAAAAGGGGAGTAATCTTGACTATTACATTGAACAGGCCGGCGGCTTCGGAAACCGGGCACTGAAGCGACATATTTATGTAGTATATATGAACGGAATGGTGTCTCGTCTGAGAAAGAGTGCGGTTTGTGCAATTGAACCAGGATGTGAAATAATAGTACCAAGCAAAGAAAATAGGAAAAAGACTGTGCCGAGGGACGTTGCAGGAATGAATACTTCTATTGCCTCTATCGCTGCAATGGTGGCTGCCATGGTCGGTATGATAAAGTAATATAATCATAATAAAAAGTAATCTTGTGGTTTAACGTTACATTATGGCCGAATTAGACTATTTTAATCGTGAAAAATTAGTATAATAAAGTGGTGTTGGATTACAAGATTACTAAGTTTGTGTAGCTGTTTTTTGCTTAAGTTTTGTATTTGCAATAAAACTTAATCAGTATTGTGACAAGAACTAAACTATATACATGTTTCTTACGTTCTTCTTTGGCAACAATAAATTTTGGAATCAATATTCTTGTGCGAATAAAGATAGGAAAGGATACAGTTTTCTGTCTGGCAGACTGTGTTATTGAATTTATGAACCAGCAGCGTAACATCACTTAACGCCACGCCGCTGTATTCACTCCCGCGAGGAACGAACATCACCTCTCCCGCACACAAAATTTCATCGTGGAAGAATGTGCTGGTAATCCGTGCATGCCCTTTCATGCAGAATATCAGGTAAATGATATTCGTATCGTTGTTATGCACCGTTGTTCCGGCAGGATAGCTTTTCACATCAAAATGGCAATCTATTGGATTTTCATCACAAAACGCCGGCTTATGATTTTTTCGTATCACAATTTATTACGCTATTTTTCTTTGGAAAATACTTTTTCTCCTACGGTAACAGTTCTGAAGCTATGTAGTAATAGCTTTGTCCTTCCATCGTTATTTTTTCTTCTCCGTATTTCTTAGCCATATTTTCTTTCCTCTCTTTAAAATATTGAATAAGTCCGTCCAACTCTTTGTCGGTTAACTGTTTTTTCTTTTTGAGATCCTTCACCGTTATGTCATCAAGCACAGGGCTGTTGGCCGGAACTCCAAATATCTGACTGTGTGCATAAGAAAGAGAATATCGCCTGATTTCCTTTCGCTTATTTTTGCAGATCCGGCAGTTGCGCAGTTCTGACATATAAAAGCGATAAAGGTGGCGGCGTATTTTTCCGGTAGATACATACACCGTATCTGCTTTGCTTTCGGGATTTGCGGGTGATGCGCCGAGAGTTTCTACCTTATCGGGGCGTACCCTTTCCCTTAAATAGCGGCACAACTGTTTAACTTTACCTTTCTTTGGCTTATTCATGTCCTTCACATCCACTTCTATGGCACAGAGTGTTTCCAAGCGTTCTATTGTCTGTTTCAGTTCCGGGTCGGAGAGTAGCAGGTAATAGCGCATCAAACTGTCCGGAACGGTAATTCTTTCTGTTTTCCTATACCATATCGGAGCAACATCACCAAATATTTTTTTAAACTCCTTATTCGGTTTTACCCCTTGAGGCAGATGATAGGTTGCAATCAGAAGACTGTCTAAACGGTCTTTACCGTTGCCAACCGTGGCAAATGCACGGTCTATGCTTTCAGAGAGCAGTTGGTGATCCGCTTTTATCTGCGTTACGATGGAATCCACCGCTCCGGCAAACAATTCCATTGGCAGGGTTTCACCTTTCTCCGGAAACAGGAAACCGCCTTGTGTCATGCTGGCATAGGGATAGTCGAGCATGAGAAAATTCGGGCCTGCTTCCCGCAGCAGGTTGCTGCGGCAAAGCTGGTCGGCATACAGAATCATATTCCGCTTGTTTTTAGTGCGGTACTCGGCGTAATGTTCAATCATGTTTGAAAGTTGAAGCACATAGTTGTTGTACTTATCGTCGTTCGAGGCGTACAGTTGCCAACCGAGCAGGCGACAGTTCTTTTCATTCAGGGTTTTCACAATGGAAGAGGGAGCATTCTCTTGCTGTTCTCCCGTTTCACCGACTGATATAATCAGATTAACCGCTTCAGGTGTATTGCCGATAAGTTCCAATGCACTTCTCATTGCCTTCCATGCAGGCAAAGGAGTACTTTCTGTATCAGTCACATGTGATGCCATTTTTACCAATCGGTCTATAAGTATCTCGTAGTCAGCAGTCAGGGGAATTGTCTCCATGCCCCGGTGGGTAGCTACTGCCGCTCCGAATTGATAGGAGAACGATTCACCGGAACCGGCAAAAAACGGTCCCAGATTCTGTATGGCATTCAACAGCATCGGGTATTGTTCCGGTAGCCGGGAAGACTGTTCCATTGCGAACAGGATATTTATTCGCTTCAATTCTTGCTTGATTTGATTTCCACGGGTATAAGAGATTCTCTTTCCGTTGATGTTGAACACGTGGTTGTCCTTCTTGTCAATAACCGGTTCTAATGTTCCGCTGACGAACGAGCAGGTGGAATCGGTATGGTAAGGATATATCATAGGAGCATATTTCAGCGTCTTTTGCAAAGCCGGCACTCTGGAAAACGCCGTTCCTGTGAACACCTGATGTCCGATTTCTTGCAGCATGACGGCGGGAATCCATCCGATAACCTGCTCACCGATTTTATCGGCAGAGAGAGAAGGAGTTTTCGATACCAATACACTGCGTCTGTCAACAGAATACTTGAGCGCGTATATAATAGCGTGGATACCCACCACGCCGGTTTGATTCTGTAGCTCCGGATCGCCAAACACTTTCAATGAATCGGCGGTTGTAAAATAAGTTGCGGATTGCATGATTGCCGTGGTGTCGGTAATCGCAGTCAACAATTTGTCATGCAGTCCCGACTGTACATCGGTAATGGAAGAAGGTGAAAGTATCAGTCGGGAGCGGTGCATCCAGCCCACATATTCCGCCTTTTTGCGTTGGGTCATACGGTTGTGCTTGATATTTGTGGGGTTATATTTAATCAACCGCAAATAATCTCCTTTGGTCTTGATAACTAAGAATGTATCCAGTAATCCTACCTCGGCAGACTTTACCCTGCCTCCCGGATTGACATAGGCGGCATTCTCCACCCTGTCCGAATAGACAATCCACGGTTTGCGGTGGGCAGCGCTTCTGGGTGCCTTTATCCCCTCTATGGAATAATTTTCAGAATATTCACGAGGGAGCTTCCTCAGTTGAGTGAAGCGGTGTACGGGAGCACAAGCCGATAAAACGACGATAGAAATCAATAGGACAAATAACTTTCTCATTTCATTTCTTTTTTTCGATTTGCATAACCGTTATTTGGGTGATATATCCGCTCTCTTCATCCTCCGTCTCTACGATGACATTCTGGATAATCGTTTCTTTTCTGCCGATATGGTGCAGTCCTTGGCAATAAGAATAAAAGTCGTTATATTTATTGTTGTTGATAATAACCAGCGTGTTCGGGTTATTATTAAAATACTTGTCCACGACATAGTTGTAGTTTACATTAAAGGGTTTACCGTCTGCAATGTTCTGCAACTTCTCTTTGATGTCTAAACCGATGAGCACCATTACATCGGTAGAATCATTCTCCGAATAGTAGGGCAGAATGTTTATCCGGTGTCTGATGGGATACCGGGTATTCTCCGTATTAAGCAATACTTCGTACTCTCCGGGTTCGGTATAAGCATAAAGAGCCGTTTTTTCACGGGAATCAATCATCCCCGTCTCTCCGAACTCCCAGCGCCATTGTTCGTCGTGTCCTTCGCCACGGAAGATGATATTTTCTCCCTGAATAGCTTCCTTGGGAGCTATGATATGAACCAGATGCAGGTCTTCCGTATTGGTCTTCTCTTTTACCCTTACATCAAAGTAGCGTTCCATATTTCCGTTGACGGTCAGTCGTATTTTGTACACCCCTTTTTGCTTGAACCGATGGTGTCCGCTGCGTTGTGTGGATGTCTCGTTGTTTCCGAACTCCCAGTACCAGATTCTCGCCCCCAACGTGGAATCGGAAAAAAATATTTCTTCCCCCACGACAGGGTCAGACGGAGTTACAGTAGCCTGAATCGGCTGCTTCTGCGAGCAAGCTCTCATTACCAGCAGAAAAACCATAATAAGTATGATAACGGAGATAAAGATATAGAGAACCTTCGTATTTAGGAATTTATTCATCATGGCTTGCCTCCTTTATTTTTAAGTTCGCCTTCTTTCTTCTGGAGTCCGACTTCGCACTCCTCCAGATTCTTCTTGAACTTTATTATGTTATCCTGCTTGCTCCATAGTTCTTTCTTGTCGGCAAACCACATTTCATATACCGAAGCGAGATGCCAGAACATCTTATTGCGCTTGTCAAAGCTGTTTTTCTCCCATTGTTTGGCAAGGTCGTTTATCAGGAACTTGATATCATTTTCCTCATAAGAGGCATTGACGCCCGGCTCAAACTGTTCAATACGTGAAAATAGGGTATCTGCGCTCACAATCTGTACTGATTGTATATTTTGAAATTCCTTTTGCCGCTCCATCTTTTTAATGACCATTATTTTATTGGAGAAGATGTGGCGTGTCCCTGCATACTTGAAAAGAATAAATCCACAGGCTCCTGTGATAACAATAAACAGGGTAAGCACATATACAAATCCGATAAAGCGTTCACGCTCGCTAACGGTTTTGCTGCTTTTATTTTTAGGGGTTATGCTCATATCTTTCCTATTTTACTTTTCTACACTAATGTTTCCCAATGTCAGCTTTCGGGTAGCCTGTTTATTGTCCTGAATGCACCGCATCAGGTCTTTTCTCACAAGGCTTTCTTCAATAACCGCTTTACGTATGGCTTCTTTGGTGTCCAGAAACACGTTGATTTGCGAAGCCAGTTTTTTGTACAGAAGTACATCCTTACTATCCATTATTTGCAGTTCCTCGATAAGTTCCATCTTGCGTGTACTGATAACTTTTTGGAGCACCACCTGATTCAGCCGGTCGTTACTGCCCATCAGCACCAGGTAGTTATACAGCGAATCCACCTTATCCACCAGGGCAATCTGTCTGGCGTAAATCTTATCGTATTCTTGCGTTTTGGATTCCATCAGTTTATATTCGCTTCCATTCGTATGGATAAAGCCTGTGAGCAGTGCCATGCTCAAAGCCGTACTGATTAACAGTCCGCCGGCAAACTCCAAATATCCACGGATGATTTTCTCACTGTTCTTTGCTTTCATAATTCTTATAAATAAGTGTTTATTCCGAGGTAACACGGACTGGCGTCACCCGTCGGTTTTAAATAAGTCTTGCGTTCGTCAGGACTAACGCTGACCGTCACATCGAACTCCTGCCACGCACCAAGAAAAATATCCGCCAGCATTTCAAGAGCTTTGCGGGAGCGGTTGCCGGGCAGGAACCTTTCGACTTCCCGTGTTGGCAGGTCGCTTATGTGTATATGCAAATCAGCTTCCGCACTATTAAGCACCCCCACATTCACACTGTTTGCTCCCAGTCTCATGTTCCCCAACCGGTTCGGTTTTTGCGCCCTTATTGTCCGTTGCACCATTTTCGGGCGTACCTTTACTGGAGCTTCCAGAATCTGCGACAGTGCGTCGCTTACCTCTTCCAGTCTGCCCCGGATCGAATGGATATGCGGCATGAACTTGATGAACAGCAACGCCCCCTGTCCGGACAAAATATGAATGACCGGCCAGCAAGCGGCAAAGAGTTTCGCATAATCAGAATATTTGTTCTTTTTATCGTACCGCAATTCGAGCAATTGTGCCTGTATCCCTTCTCTGTCCACTTCGCTCTCCAGCAGGCTGAAAAAACGGCGGATAAAGAACTCTTCGTTACTATGTTGTTGCATCTCTTCCAGAATAAGTCCCAAATCTTTCACCTTGCCGGGAAAGAGCGCCTCATGGAACAATCCCTCCGGCAGCGAATCATAAATCCCCCGGCGGTTGGTCTTTAGTTCTATGTATGTCCCCTCCGCTATCCCGACATGATTTCTGTACTTCACCGATCGGATATCTTTCGAAACATTGCTCAGGTTATTACCGTCACGCACCATCATAATTTGAGCGGTGTCGAACCCGGCTTCCGCTAGCAAGGCTCCGTATAGCTCTGCCTTGAAGTCGGTGTCCATTGTATTGGGCGGAAGAAGCCCCTTTATCTCTTTGGGTAAGCGATGTTCCATATCAATCCATTATGCTCCATGTTTTGTTTTGTCCCGTAGTATTGTTTCCCGTTGTGCGTTCCGATACCACAATATTCTCCTTATGCTGACCGATATATTCCAGCGTACTGAGCCGTTGCCACAATTCGGTAAGCGTGTACATAAACGAATAGGCACGAACCATCGAAGCCCGGATATCCGTATGTTCGTACAGCATCTCCAGCGTATCGGCGAGTTGCTCGTCGAACGAACCGGGCGTCACGTCGCTCCATTCGTAGAAATATTTCTGTGTTTCCTCCTTTTGCGTCCCTGATAGGTAGCTGAAACTTACATACATGATATGCGCCAGACTCGATACGGCTTCCAATACGTCTATGGGAGCATTGTATAACCCTTTATTGGTATAAGTGAATTGCAGGGTGGCGAGATAGCGGAGCATCTCCCGGCATATCAGAGAGATGTGCGCACCCAGTTCGCCGCGATTATCCCTGTTATGTATTTTGGCTATGATAATTTTGCTGTAATTCTCCAGTGAGCGGAACATATTTCCGAACTTGGCATGATACTCTTGCAGTTCGGGGTGGCTTTTCATCGTCGTACAGGGCGGGATAAAGTCGGCATCTACCATGAATCGTTCGGCATCCTTGCGGATACGTCCGATGGTCAGGTAATGCGCCCCCAGCTCACTCACATTGATTTCTCCTTTGGGCATCACAAACAGCCGATAGGAGGGCAAGGCGTTCGGATGGCGGGGTGGAACTTCCTCCGGATTGGGGTCACCCGAGCCTACCCGGTGGAACGGATCCACGGAGAGGATAATGTCCCATTGCGTGATATTCTTACGGGTATCCGATTCTACAGAATAGTTCTTCACTAATTCGCTTCCCGTTTCGGTGGCATCAAATTGGATGCGGATGCCCGAAGAGGTGATTGCTTCACAGGATTTCAGCCGCACTTCAATGTGTCCGGTCACGTGCTGGCTGATGCGGATACCGTTCTCCCCATCCCGGTTTTGTCGGGCGGGCAGCAACCCGTAGTTATAACTGTTGGTTCGTACTTCTATGCTATCGCGAATGCTGTCCAGAAAGTAATCGTCATGTTGGTTGAAGATGGCGGCTGACAGCGGCATACAGTCCGACCAGTTTACTAAATTTTTCTTTGCCATATAGTATGTAGTTTTATTTTTATATTCTTAGTTCTCATTATGTTCCATTACCCGTTTAGCAACAATTACATCACGGCTGCGGATGCGGTTATCCTTTACGGTAAGGTTGAAGTCTATGTAATGTCGGGGAGATAGCAAGGTGGGTTTCCGGTAGAAAATCCATCCTCCCTCTTTTGCTGCATAGTCGTCTATCGGGGCTTGTGGAGACTTCAGATTATAGTCGTCAATCATCCGGTGAAACCATGTGCCGAATTGCATTTCGTCGGGTGCTTTCACACTGAGCTTGACCGGTTCCCGGTCGCTTTCTTGTTTGTATAGCTCTATTTGCAGGACTTGCAGGCTGCCCGGGTCAAAATATCCGTCCTGCTCGGTATCGTCTGTATATCTCCATACTTCATACACGGGAATCGGAATGGCGATAAAGATACGGTATGTGCGGATAAATACCGAGACAATGACGAATGGAAGCAGGCAGGCGGATGCCCACAGACCATATTTCAATTCATTGCAGAGATTGAATACAAGGGTGAAGAACAGCATAGATACTACCAGTATAAAACCGGTGAGAATGATTTCGTGGCGGTACTTGTAGTCGTCCTTATACACCCATGCTATCATTCGGATGTTATAACCGCCCAGAAGGAGATACAGCATGGCAAGGAAAATGTAGCCATAGGGCATGAAACCGTAATCAAGGAATCCCAGCAAGGCAGGGAGTGTCAGGAGTACGATTGCACCGATGGTATAGCCTACCAGCCGCTTGTTGTTCAGCAAAGCGTTTTTCTTGGCTATGAAAATGCCTAAGCCTACCAGTAGCAATCCCAGTATCGGGTAGAGCAGGTAGGTGAAGGCGAGGGTTGGGAAAAATGAGTCCATATGTTAGTGTTTTTAAATAGTTACTTTATTTATCAATGAAATTTATTCTATCTTATTAGCTGACTCTTTTTCTTTTTTCAGAGAGTCATTTTCTTCTTTTATATACTCATCGCACAAGGGCAACAATATATTTGCTTGTGTACATCCTAATTCGCTACTCTTCACCCAATCCTCACAAGCTCCCTTACGGTCGCCCAGGCGTTTACGTGCCAAACCACGGCCATAATACAGTCTGTAGTCCTCCGGGAAATACTTAATACCTTCGCCGTAGGCTTCTGCCGATTCTTTGAAACGCTCTAAATCATATAAAGCGCGTCCCAGATTATTGTATATATCTGCATCTGGTTTACAATACTTGATAGCTAGCCTGTAATCTGCAATTTCTCCTTCGTAATCACCCATTTCATATTTGAGCAGACCTCGATTGAAATAAGCTTTTAAGTATTTAGGGTTTATGCTTAATGTCTTATTATAATCAGCTAGTTCCCCTTCCCGGTCCCCAATTGCAGACTTCATAAGACCTCTATTATAATATGCTGTGTCATATGAAGTATCTATCTTTATTGCTCGTGCATAATCTTCTATTGCTCCAAGTTTATCTCCTATATCATCTTTTAGATTTCCCCGCATCTTATACTCATATTTAGTCAATGGTAAGGAATCTAATTGGATGTCAGATTCATTTATATTAGACACATTGTTGTGTTTTGACGAATGCTGTTTCCCAAAACAACCTGTACATAATGTTATTATTAATATAATAAATATTTTTGCCATAACATTTTTAATCTTTTGTTTTTCTAGTCGCTCTCGGGAATGGTTTAATTCTCCCGTCATTAATCGCCTCTTCAATTAGCTTCGGATTAGCCAAATCGAATCCGTGCTCTCCAAAAGAAGTATTATCCAATAAATAGATAGCCATTGCTTTTTCTAGAAACTCAGTCTCACGATACATCTCTTGCCCTATTTTCTCGATGGCATTATTCACTTCTTCGTATCACACTCTTTGCATAGGGGTAACAATAAGTTTGCTTCCACGCATCCCAACTCGCTACTCTTCATCCAATCCTCACAAGCTCCCTTTTTATCTCCGGTTCGTTTGCGAGCCAATCCACGACCATAATAAAGTCTGTAATCTTCAGGAAAATACTTAATACCTTCGCCGTAGGCTTCTGCCGATTCTTTGAAACGCTCTAAGGCATATAAGGCGCGTCCCAGATTATTGTATAAATTTACGGATGGTTCACAATGCTTGATAGCTAAATGATAGTCTGCAATTTCACCCTCATAATCACCCATTTCAGATTTAAGTACTCCTCGATTAACATAGGGGTCAATAAATCGGGGATTTAACTCAATAGCTTTAGAGTAGTCAGAAAGAGCGCCTTTATTATCTCTCAAATCCACTTTCGCATTAGCACGAGAAAAATATGAAGCTGCGAAATGTGGATTTATTTCAATAGCCTTAGTATAGTCTAAAATTGCATCTTTATAATATCCTATATCTGCTCTAACGACTCCTCTATTATGATATGCAGTATCATATGTTGGTTCAACCATAATAGCACGTGTGTAATCGTCTATGGCACCTTGCTTATCTCCATTAGCGGATTTTCTTTTACCACGTTCTTTATATTCATACGCAGTTAATGGTATGGAGTCTAACTCAACATGACCATCCCGCCAGTTATTCTGTCGTTGTGAAAAACCACAAGAAGATAACAGTACTAAGATTATTAAAATTATATTTTTCATATTGATTAAAATTCTGTATTAATATTTCTCGCATTCGGGAACGGTTTAATTCTCCCGTCATTAATCGCCTTTTCAATTAGCTTCGGATTAGCCAAATCGAATCCGTGCTCTCCAAAAGAAGTATTATCCAATAAATAGATAGCCATTGCTTTTTCCAGAAACTCAGTCTCACGATACATTTCTTGCTTTATTTCTTCAATGGCTTGAATTTCAGGATGTTTTTGTTGGTATATATCTATTACCATTTGTGTATCAACTACTTTACTTCTGTCTTTCTTTGCCTCATCTATGTCAGTCATAAATTGATAAAAGCCGTTGGTACTTTTGAATAATTCTTGAAGATCATTTGCCTCTTCCCTTAATCTCGTCGAAGCACACATCATTATAGGTTTCGGTTTAGGAATGTCAACCCGCAAAGCATCCCGCTCATTCACATACTTTTTCTCCTCGAGTTTTGATGCTTCCATTTTTTTACGGCGGACGATATACTCTTTATATGTAAGCAATGTGGGCATTTTCGGTAGGTCATACCCTTTCAATCTTAAATCCACCAGACAAAATCTTAAATAATCCAGATTAGCAAGCCATTCTGCAAAAGGCTTAATTTCCCTTTTATAGTAATCTCTTATATCTGCCGGAGCAAAATCAAATTCCACATTATCAGTTATTGAATTAGTAAAATAGGCACTATTATTCGTCATGCCATGATAAGGGAAATACTTATTCCTATCCAATACCCATGCCATATCGTCTACATGGTCTTTCTTATTCCACAAAGCAATATGAGTTATCTTGTCTTTGTTTTTCCATGTTGCCGGATTTTCACAATTTATATAGAGAAATATTCCTAATGGTCCCCAGAATTTACGTCCCAACTTTATAACAGGAACTACATAATCTTTACCAAGATATAGAATTTTCTCAGATACTTTTTCATTAAATGTGATAAGATTTTTGTTATTAATATAGGACGTGATAAACAGCCTGTTAAACGCCGGTGTTCCTATTGTCAACACAAACACACGTTTAACAGCCGGTATTTTACTGAATATTTTATCCGCAGCCTGAATAGCAACATTTCCTCCATGACTATGTCCGATTAAAACAACCTCCTCACATTTTCCTATATTTCCATTGATATGCTCAATAAGTTTTTCGCTTGCAATTCGTCTGTCTTCAACGGTATTGAGAAACCAGTTATTCCCCGCTTTGAGGATTCCATTATTTCCCCACTCGAAAGAAAAGTCGCAACACGCCTCTTTAAATTTCTCGCTCCCCATATCATTTATTCCTTCCGTGTCGTTCTTATCCACTCCTATCCCAAACGCTATTCGGTTCAGTTGCTGCACAGTAGACGGATAATTACTCCACCTATCGTTATCCGAAGTAGTTCCGTGTATATAGTAGGCTTTACGCGCCATTGTAGGTCCGCTCGAAACGAGCTTATTGCTGTTAGGATCAATAAATTCAATCATAGCATATCCATTTTTAATCTATTTCGAAATTTTCTATCACAACAGTACCATCCCGCTTCACCTCGCCCGAAGCGGTCTTTTCTTTCCCGTCTTCCATCTTGATTTTGATGTCAGCTTGTTCTCCTTCAACATATCCTGATGTTTTAAGACAAAGGGTCACCTTCTTCCCTGGATATATTTCTTGCATTTTCTCCTGCGTCTTTTCATCAACCCAATAAGCATCCGTTATTTTTTTCTCTCTTTCTTCATCCCCTTCAGTAATGACAATTGTTTCTTCCGGTCTTGGGTTTACAGGCAAGATACCAGCCATGACTTCCGGTGAAACTTCACCTGGTTCTTCCGGTTGGGGATTAGCGACCTGACCATGAAAAGCTATCTTCACTTTACCGCCAAAAGCCATGCAGGTAGCTTCCGACTCCTCTGTCAGAAGTTTCATCCCCGCCTCTGTCACCTCCGCACCTTCGTAGAATTTACTCCATTGCACATTCGCCACACAAGGAGGAGGGGGATTAGTGCCTGTATTACAATTACCAAAACACATATTGGCAGGAGTACAATCCTTATCCGTTGCCGCAACTTTCCCGCCATTCAGTTCTACAAGAGTATTACTTGTTATAGTTAAGGGTATCGCAGTTCCCGGACTATTATTTACCATTGACTTGCTGCAATAAACAGTAGCCCCTTTACATACCAAATGTTTGTCACTCATATACTCTAAGTTTTAAAATACCGTTTCAATTTATTCATTAATGAATTATCAATCCTTTTTTGTTCCCTTTCCCTTTTCTCCAATTCTTTATCGAACCCATATTCCAGTACCTTTTCATCAAGTTTGTACGCTTCCATTTTTATAGAGTTCACATCTTCCTCTTCCTTGCTTACCACAAAATCACCCTCTATTGCTTCAAAATCATGCCTTTCTTTTCCTAAACTATAACGAATGCGATACTTTGCAGACAAAATGGCATTGTATTGACTTGCATTCATCTCGGACGAACCATAGAAATCCCCATTTTTATATTGGTTCTTGGTGCTGCCTTTATGAATGATATGAATCGTGTCACTTTCCGAATCTGAGAAACTATCTATATCCATTTCTTGTATACTGCTGAACCGCAAAGGAATAGAAAATGGAATAAGCATTATATCATTCTCAAACTTTACCGTATTGTAATATTGAAATGTGAATAATTGAGAAAAAAATAAGTCATTCGATATAAGTTGCATCATTTTGACCGGGTCATTTACTGCTTCTTCTACTTTGCTAAGATAGTACTCAGCAGTATCCCCTTTGTAATATCGGTCCAACTCATGCCTTTTCTCCGACCACCTTTCCACTATATCATCGGTTCTTATAAATACGGGATGCCCGTTCCGATCCAGTAATACGGTAATCGGATATATAATATCGGCACACTTCTTGGCAATATCATATAAATATTCATCCGTTTCATTCCGATTGACTACATACTCTTTTTTACTGATATGGTATATAGAGTATTCATCCATATACTGCCCGCAATACTCAACTGTTGCTTCAAATTGGAGCCTCTGTGGAAGAGCATCTTTTTTATGGAAATAATAGTTAACACCATATATTCCATGTATCGCTTTCGGGTGAAAGGGTATTTTGAGTATTCGGGTAGTTACCATCTATATATAGAATTAGGTTACATATATGATTCATTAATATAACTCCATTAGTTTATTGCTGTCTTTAGGCATATAAAGAGCGATGAACTTGGATGCAGAAACAGTACGCATGTCGGGTGAGAGTTTCTTCTCTTCCTCCGTATCATAACAATCAGCTCGTAGAACATTATCCAACTCCATTTTACGCCACAGATAGACCAGTTTCCCATTTCCACAAATAACCAACAAGTTACTTTATGTCCGATAGATAGTCATAAAGCCGATAAATTTTGTTTGATTCCCATTCATGGTTAGGAGTTGAGAAGCTGTAACGCCCTTCGTCTATACACATAAACATATCCAGTTTCCCGTCAGTGAAGAAAGCCAAAGGAGTTATATCGCCCGGAGCATTCATCAAACGCGCTGTTGTATGCTCCAAATCCAGACCGCTTTTCCGCAACTCTTCTTTTATATTGTCATTGATTATAAGAACCCTTCTGCGTATATCGTCTCTATCTGTTTCAGGTTCTCTCAGCACCATATTATCTTTCTCATCCCGTTCAAACCGCACAATCCCGAATACTTTCTTTTTCTTCCACCATTCCGCTTCACCATAATAATAGACATCCGGGCACAGTTCTTTGTCTTCCATTATTTCGGTAAACTTCACGCCTTTTTGCATTTGGCGGGCTATATATGCCGCGTTACTCAGTCCGTTCTTAAAATCTCTGTCAAGTCCACCAAAGCTCCAGCAAGGAAGGCAACCCTCTTGGTTGATTTTTACGGAATCTGTTATACCGGTTTCGTCTGTTACTTTGCTGTTCGGAATACGGTAATAGAAACTTGCTTCGATTTTGCCCCATACATCACCCGAATGTTCGAGCGAGTCGAGATAATGTGCTGTAATGAAGAATGGTTTCACTTCCTCCGGTGTATAGAATTTCGCACTTTTTATGTGGTCGTTATCCCAACGCGTTTCGGCTTCTTTATTGAGCGGCGAAAAGCCGTATAGGGGTTCTTCGGCAAGTACCAAATCATGGTACTTTTTCGCCCAGCGGTATAGGGCAACTTTCACATAGGGTTTCGGATTTCCTATTTTGACAGGTTCTTCCACATTGTCCGTCGTTTCTATGTTTAGTGTTTCCTTCCCGCTCATATTTTTAGCGTTCAGTTGGATATACTCGTCCTTTGTTTCCCAGCGCCATTTAGGATCAGGTTTGCCAAATTGGTCCTTTTCTTCCGTGTAAGGCTCTCCGTATTTCTTGACGGCTGCTGCCAGTAGTTGGGAGAGGTCGGCTGGCTGCATCTCGACTTCGCACTGCACCATTATCAAATGTCCGTCTTCCATTGTAGCCATGCTCACATTTGTAAAGCTATGTCCACAGAAAGTGGCTTGTTCCTTCACCACTCCCGCAAGATGGCGGTATGCAATCAAGACCGGAAGAAGTTTGTCCGTTTCCGTATCATAAAACTTCACCGTATCTCTGTTTACGTAATAATGCTCTTCTACAGTGTCTTTGCTCTCTTCCATAGCCGGAGCATAATAGCGGACTACGTCAATGCCATAATCCAAGTCATCCAGATTGAGAACTTGTTTCCCTATTTGGGCATTGGCACACCCACCTAACCCAAACATATTCACTAATCCCATAATCAAAAGTGTTTTTATATTCATTATCCTATCATATTTACATGTCATTAATATAACTCCATTAACTCATTACTGTCTTTAGGCATGTAAAGAGCAATAAACTGGAATGCAGAAACAGTACGCATATCAGGTGATAATCTCTTTTGTTCCTCCGTATCATAATAGCGAACCTGTAGAACATCATCCAATTCCACTTTACGCCGTAGATAGACCAATTTTCTATTTCCACAGATAACCATCTCATAATTTTCTATAGGCAACGCAATCCAATCAATAGGTTCACAGAGAAAACGAAACAAATAGTCTTCATCAATATGAGCCTTTCGTAAAGCGTCTTGACCCAAATAGCTCATATCGGCCAATACCCACGTAGTTGAAAGACGCATCTTTTCGTACTCATAATACTTTCCTTCAATCATCATTTGGCGTACTTTGTTATAATGAGCCAAGACCTTCTTTTCTAAGTCTGGGACTTTCTGCAGGTCTTTCGCCTCGGCAAGAATCCTTTTGTAGTCGAAAGGAAGTATAGCATTAAAACTTACAGAATCGGTATATATTGGTGATTTTTTCGTTCCAATATCTTCCGGAGTATCTAGCTCTACCAGTGTTTTAGGCATACCTACCAACTTTTCCTGATAGTAAATAATCTTTATATTTACACTCGCATTCTTAGTAACTTCTGTCTCTCCGGTGCGAGGATAAACTTGGATGCTGACCGTATGTTTTCCGCTTCCGAATAAAACGTCATTAATGGGATATAGCATGGATTCACCTTCATTCTCTACAAAATGATAACCTATGGGAATATCATCCACTCTAACAAGCAGCCTGCATCCTGTTTTGTTGATTTGCAGATAGTAGGCAGGTTTTTCAGGATAAGTCTTCACCATTTGCAACTCTTCTTTTATCAGTTCTTCTAATTTTGCTATTTCTTGTTTCATCTCTTTTTCTGTTTTTGTTTTTACTTGTGCATTGCCACAACTGGCAAATGCCATGAGTATTACTGTTAAAAATAATGCTTTCATAATTTATTTTTTATTAGTTTCACGGAATGGATAAACCTCTCCTTTCCATATGGAACAGGGGGCAATCAAAGGGGGAAGAGGTTCTCCGTTTATTTCGGGACCTATAGAAAGTGTTTTTTTCCCTTTCTTTTTTTGTTCAAACTTCGCTTCCCCACTCACCGTTAATATAATTCCGTCGAAACTAACTTTAAAACCTAAATATATACCTTCGTCTGTACTATAACCCATACTTGGCTTAAAGGTTAGTCCGGTACTTGCTTCTCCACTCGCCCCGGCACGTACGGTGTAAGTGTTATTACCCGTAATGGTAACCGTTTCTACCTTCACCTCCGCACTTATTCCAAGCTCGACTACAAATACAATATTTACCGGCGATTCAAACTTAACTGTTCTGTTTTCTTCCGACAACTTGACAGTACCAACAATAGAAAGGCTTCCTTTGAGGTATATATTGAACCAAATCAGCCCCTCGTATTTTGCCTTATCATTGGATAGGTATTTAGTAGCCCATTCTGCAAAGTCGTTTAATTTGAGGATAGCCTTTATTATTTGACCCACAACCGGTATAAAGGTAGAGCAAGCTATCAGGTCAATACCACCTTTAGCTTCGATAAGGGGTGAGGCCGCAATCGCAATTTCACCTTTGCGTATAAGCTGATTTTCGGAGTTCAAATCATATTGCCACCCTCCACCAATTTTAAGAACCGGACTGGATATCTCAATAAAAACCGGAAGTTTAGAACTTTTCGGTAAAACATTTCTTGCTTTTAATTTGTCTTTATTATCATCCACCGACTTTTTGAATGACAGTACATCCAATGCATCCCGGATAGTCTTCAATACATGGGATACCGTTTTGACGGATTTTTCTATATCAGCAGTTAATTTTATTTCTATATCATCATCATACGTTGCCATTAAGCTAAAAGACAATCCAATGTCTTTATCTTCTTTGGCCGCACTTAATGCTTTTTTCTGATGCCGTTCAAATATGGAATATTCTGCCGGCATATTTGTATGAGAGTATAATCTCGGTTTGGAAGAACTGAGTTCAACGAATGCTTCCCATTTTGTATCAGGATACATATTGAAAATTACATCGTTGAAATGCCTACAATTGGCATAACTCGTATAGAGCTTGCTTGTTTGTACAATACCACTCATCGGTAACCATAAAGTTTTTATGGCATTTATTATACCATAATTGTATTTTATCTTGATATTTTCAATTTTTCCGGTTTTGCCGGATACGGAAATAGGAAGTTTGCTTTTGTTTTCTCCATAAAGCATAAAAGGAACTTCTTCCTTCTTTTTATGAGAGTTTTCTTTCAATGTGCATTTTTTCGGGGTATACTCCAACAAGGTCACAGTTATTTTACGCTCCCCACCGATCAGATTGACGGTATTCGTTGACTGAAGCCCTTCTTTGAAAACTGTCATTTTTTGTTTTTCTTTACCCTCCTTATCTTTTGTATATTCGACATCAATTTGCGTGTATTTACAAGGCTTAAAGTTATTTTCTGCTATTGTTATATCTCCTACTACAACCGGTTGTATAGGACATCCGGCTAAAGGTTTAATAGCTTCACGTCCCTTTATTGTATAGTCTCTGGAATAGCTTTTTAAAAGGCTTCCATTCCGGGCATCAGTCAATTGAAATTGCAAAGTATATATGCTGTCATCCGCTGTACTGGAGGTGCAGTGGTTTCTATTAAAAAGAGCGGAGACAACATTATCTCGTACCATCACTTTATCTTCACCCTTCCAGATAATTTTCCCTTTTTCTTTTATCATTCGCACCAGCCCCATTTCACTTCCATTATATCCATATAATGTAACTGAGCTTTGTACGCAATTGGGCATTTCTACTTCGTCCGGAAGCCACTCGGCATTGTCTGAAAGCTTTTTATTACATTGAGGTTTAATCTCAATAGTATCCTCCAATGTATCGAATTTCCCGAAATCAAAAGAAGAGAATTTTATCTTTTCGTCGAATTTGCTAAATTCTAAATTAACTTTTACTTTTATGGTCATAACACGACCGCAAAAGAAATTAGGACAATGCAACATAACCACGCCTTTTTTAGTCGTAAAAGACTTCATAAAGCCTGTGGAGTCCACATAGCTCCATTCATATTCTAATCCGTTTTTGGGTATAGTCACATTATGGCATTCTGCTGTTATTCGAATCTTAACAGCTTCCGTAGCATTGAATTTAGGCTCTTTTTTATCAACCTTTAATTTAATAATCGGGCTGTTTGTGACGCTCCATTCCTTGTTTTTATTTAAAGAGTTTCCCATATATTTCATATTTGAATATTACGAAAGCCTTATTTTCTTAGACTTACTCTTGTTAATAACTTCTTTGCCTGAGCTTAGTACAAGGTTTTCTTTAGTACTCTGAATTTCTGTTTTCTCAGTTATTCCGGTGAACTCTTTCGCACTCAGTACACAATCATTTTCTACATCGGTTTGCATTGTTTTTGTAACGAAAGAAATATTTTCCCGACCATTGGCTAAAATACCCTTATCGGCAACCATATTTATTTGATTATTTGCCGAAATTACAATATCCTTAGCATCTATTGTAATCTTCTGAGGTGCAGATATTAATATTTCTTCCCCTTTAGTGTCTAAGTGGAACATACATCCGTTACGGTCTTTAATCGTAATGCCCCAGTCTCCACCTTCATCATCATTAAACTCCAGTATATGTCCGCTGCGTGTACGGATACTCTTTACACTGTTATCCGTTGCTGCTCCCTCTGAATTAGCCTTATAGAAAAGGCTGCCTGTCACATATGGACGGTCTGGATTGCCTTGCTCGAAGCCTACCATTACCAAATCACCCGGTTCGGGGATAAACACAAAACCACGGTTTTTGGCAACTTTATCGCTCTTGCCTGCATCCGGGCTTTGCACCCGCATCCAGTAGCTCTCGCCGCCATCTACCTCCTGCCACATGAACTGTACTTTGACACGTCCCTGATTTTTTGGGTCGTCATTGCTCACCACTCTTGCCATTTCCGGATAGGCTACCGGCATCACGGCATCTCCCCACGGCATGACGGGCGTACCACCCGGTACACCGCAGAAAGTGTTGCTATACCGTCCCCGACTATCTACCGTATGGGTAATCTCAGTAATACGGTAACGTCCCAAATCGGTAATCTTAACTCCCGGGAAACTTTCAGGTACACGGGTAACCACTAATTCTCCCAGTCGTATGCCACAGTAACGGCTTGAAGCCTTGATTTGAGACAATTGGGAATAGTTTCGGTGAAATCCGGCATCCCCGTAGTGTTCCAAATCCATTGCGCTATACGCAGGTCTTATCGAGGGTAATTTTGCCTCGGTTGGGAAGATAGGTTCACTGCATTTCTCAGCCGAACGGGAACCAAGGGTAGCACCCTTAGGTGTTCCGCTGTAGTCGTAATAGAACTTATCATTGACGGGGTCGAACTCATAGGTGCTGTGATTCAACGAACGGATAGTGGCATTGATGCTGACTCCCGTCAGATCTACATCATACCCTGCACGGCTTTCCGTCTCTATTTCAGGGTCTCCTATCTGTAGCGTTTCTCCGTTGTAATAGAACCACTCGCCGTAGGAGCGCAGCAGACGGGATAGGAATCCGTAGCTTGTCTCTTTATAGCGGGCAACATAAGGGATGATGTCCGTATGTTTGGGATTGTTGGTCACATTCATTTTCACCCTGCTCTTATCAAGTATGTCACTGACTATCGTATTCAGGTTTTGCTCTACATAGCAGTCCATAGCGGGGTCTCTGTCCAGCAGGATGGTAGGGCTTCCCCCTTCCAGTATGACAAATCCCTGATTACCGTCAAAGCCTTCCACATGAATATCAGAAATCAGTCCGTGAAATTCCGTTTTCTCTCCACTCTCATGGTGGGTCATGATGATGGATACCTTCTCACCCAGTTGCTTGAATATCACATCGGGACCGATAGCCCAGACACTTGGCTTGTCCGGACGATAGTTTACTTTGATTTTGAAACGGTGGTGTGTACTGACCGACTGAAAAAGTTCCATTGTTACATAATCACAGACTTTTCCTGCTACTTTTATCTCCACGCTTACAGCGTCCAAGTTTGTCGATGCCATAGTTAATATATTTTATGGGTGAATACTATGAGTTAATAAAAACACGGTAGTTATAGGTTTCCGGAGACAACCGCCTGAGCTCACTGTCCAAATCAACGACGAATTCGTCCCGGTCTAATCCTTGCATCCCCTCCGATAGCCGTAGATACACGTCCAGCGTCCTTATGAAACCTTCGCTTTCTTTTTTACCGGCTGCATACCCCAGCTTTACCTCCACAGAGCGGATGCTGTCGCCATACCTTGCCATGCAGAAATTGCGTATATCCTCTTTCGTGTATATACTGCCGTGTGACAACAGCATGAATCGGTACATATCCATCCGGCGCTTTACGGATGGGGAGGGCTCTCCTCCATGGGCGGAAGTGACAAACCGCAGTGTATCTTTGTCTATATCGGGATTAGCACAGTCATTTAATGGCTCTCCCGCATAGATGTCATTGGCAAATTCGCCATTAGTAAGAGTATAATCCACAGTTAACCGGGTATCCTTGTCATAACGTTGGTCTATGACTACATACGACAACATTTCCTGTCCTCCGACTCCGTCTTTATTTTTATCTCCCAATTGGCTTACCCGTTCTTCTATCTGCTCGATTACCTCTTTCATTCCGTCTTTGTCTGTCGAAGAGAAGGCCATGCTTTCGTCATATAGCAGGTCTGTCAGGCGGTTCAGAAAATCTTTGGCATCCATCGCATTGAAGCGTTCGCAACCGCCCCTTCTGACCGAATAACAGCCGGCCCTACCTTCATCCTGTGTGCCGGAAATTTCCCTAAGCCGGTCTCCGTGGTTATCGGTAATCGAATCCACAAACAGGAAATATTCAAATTCCGTCTTTTCCAAAGGGAGAATGGCCGAGACGGAATCTACCTTTCTGGTAATCTTTGCCGGATATTTGTTTACTACGATAAAAGTGTTCATCTGCACCTTTATCTGTTCCAGTATTTCTTTTGAAAAAGCGGTGGGAAATTCTATATCTATCCAAACAGTATCCGCATCACATTCAGCAATGAAATCACTTGGCAGCAGGAAAGAGATTTCTTCGGGCACTCTGCTACGTGACAAATCTCTGACTTTTAATCCGTGAGCTTTCAATGTCAGGTAATGGGAAGCATATTTGCTGGTTATTTCTTCCGTAATCAACCTGCCAAGATCGTATTTCTCACTGACCGAACGTGTGGGGGCGTACTCGATTCCCCCTTTAATTTCTACAGGAATACCGGCAATCGTGCAATGGCAGTACGGCAGTAATTTCAGATAACTGCTTTTATCTGCTACAAGCGGTATATCTATATATAACGGCAAGTCGTTGAGGGTAGTTACATTGTTGCCTATTTTCATCCCGATACTGATTTTCCGACCCATTACCGGCACATCGGAACGAAAGCGGGCAGTGGCGTCACGTTCTCCTTCGGGAGTGATTGTGCAAAATTCATCCGCCGTCACGAGAAACTTCAGTTCGGCATTGATTATGCGGGTTTCATGCAGCGGAGTAAAGAAGAGATTTTTCATCTTATACTTCTTCACTATCTCCGTGCTTTTATAAGAAAACAGGTCTGTGGGAGATACAGTAGCTTGCGGTGTATATGGTCGGGCAGCAGCAATAGCATGGGCGGGTTTGGCAACCAATGCCGTGTGTGGAGTAAGGGCGGAAGCGACTTTCTCCAACAATCGGCTTTCAATGGCGTGCATATCACCGGACAGCTTGAAAATTTCGCCCGACAAGGCTTCAATCAGCAGTCGGATAAGGGGGTCTATGCCATCTATATTTCGTATGTCATATAGGGTTGCCGCCTGTTTGAACATCCGGGCTTTAATGCTTTCTTTTGTGAATAGATTTGCCATACGTTTTAATTTTATATTTCAACTGCCTGATTATTCGTTTGATAAAGGTCCCATGTATAATTTGTAACCGAAACCGCAGGGAGCACCGGTGGAATTCAATGTGGCGAGTACTGTAATATCTACCCGCTTACGTATCATCCGGTTATCCAGAACTTCTTCCCTGACGACTTCTTGTAGGTTTACCGAGAGAGTGATGTCGGAAATGCGTTTCTCATAAGTGGAAATCGCCTGCATCACGTATCCGGTAAACAGTTCTTTCCATTGTTCGGTAGAAACAATGCGCTCAAAGTCCAACTCCCAAATCCGACAACCGTATTTGGGGTCGAAACGGTGCTCACCCGGACAGGTGGTCAGCAACAGTTCGATGTGCTGATCGATGGATTCCAGTTCGGAACATCTTTCCAGTTGCCGGATATCTCCTTCGAAGAGCTTTTCCAAACGTACCGGTAGTTTATAGTATTTCTGTTTCATCTTCCAAAGAATTTACTTTGTCGTGGTACGGCTATTCTACCGCCCCACATACTGCTATGTCCTGTGTCATACCGGCGCTCGATGCCGAATGAATTTCTTTTGTACAAGTTATGCGACCATAGGTAGGGATTCCTCCGGTCTGCCAGTATCTCCTCCAACTTAGCCAAAAGTAATCTCCTGTCGGAAAGATTGCTTTCCAGAACATAGGTCATATAAGTTCCGGTATAGGGGTGGTATTGTGAAATGAATAATTCACACCCGCCGCCTTGCATCGAGACTTCGCATCTCTCCAACATGGTATCATAACTGATATATACTCCCGTCAGCCCGCAAGCCGGTGCGGGGGAAGCATGGGGAACTGCCGTCCCGATGTATCCGAGCTTCTCGACTTCACCGCCTTGCCAAAGACCCGTTTTGAGTAGTCCTGCCATTTCATGTAGTGAGTATATAGCCATAGTATTATCGTTTTAGTTCAAATTCATCACCTCCCATCCGGACAGACGGAAAAGTCATCACAATGGTCTTTACCGATGTGTCTCCCTGCGATACATTGTGACAATGCACGCAGCTCGCATTACTGAAATTTATCTCGAACAGTGCACCTTCGTCCATAGCATCGCTGTTGAGATAGAATCGGACTGTCCCGTTTTCTTTCCTGTCCGCTCTCATTATCCAGTTTTCTACCTCCGCATTCACCGGCTCTGAAAATACGGCGTATGCTTCCATATATTCTTTCGAGGAATTATCCGGCTCATAGGCAATATCAAACTCGGACAAGATGTGCGACTGCCCGCAAAGCGTTATCTCGCATACCATATCCGGATTGCGTCTATCCGCAAACACTTCTTTTCCTTTAAACAGCCTGTCGAAAAAGCCCATAGTTATTTGTTTTTAAAAAATAAGTCATTGTCCGTTACAATCTCTTTGGCTTCTATCACAATGATAGTCACCACACCTTTTTTAACCCGCGAATCGTAGTTCATACGATAGCTCCTTACCGATGCGCCCGAAAATTGCAGTTTGGCAAAGGTCGTTTCGTGTTCATCCAGTGTAACAATCGCTCCATCTTCTTTACGGAAGGTGTCAAAGAGCCATCCCAGCAGGGTAGCGTCAGCAAATCCATCAATGACGATTCGTATTTCTCCGCCGCATACGCCGGAAGTGATTTCACCTTTACGCCCCACATTACGGCTCAATCCGTAATCAAAGTGTTTCAGCGGATATTTCCCCCGATACACACCGTGAGGAAGGTCGATATTCTCTTTATGTAAGTATAAATAGGTTTGCATCCAACGAATATTTTTATTTATCTGATGGCCATCTGAGTTTTTTTGTTTTCTTTACTATATTTCCTTGCTCATCATATTCTGAGATTTCAAGTGTTATGGTACCATTGTAGTCGGAATTGTAGATATGCTTAACTTTTTTGTTCCCTTTATAATAGATACTGTCGGTTGAGTAGCCTGTACTTCTTATAGTATGATTGACGTTTACTTTCAGTCCGTTTTCTTCATACTCTGTTTTTTTATTGACTAAAGTCATATCATTGTCCAACTCTTCCTTAATTTTCTTTTTTCCATCAATGTATTCCTTCATCACTCTATTAAGTACACCGTTTAAGGTAATCCGAGTGATTAAGGTATCATTAACAGTTTGTTTCAATGAACACTCGATATTTTGTTTGTAATCGGAAGAAGGGACAAGATTAACAGCTTCTTTATAATCTGTATCATTAAATTTATAGGTTTCTTCTCTTTGCCCGGTGTTTAAATCATGATGGATTTTCTTCGTATTATTTCCATTATTATCATAGTAGTAGTATTCCTCATATCTTGAGTCAGAAGAGGGTTCATCTCCTAATATTATAATACTTTTATTATACTTAGGCTTATTCTTATCATAATAGGTAGAAAAAGTATAACTAAATGTGTCTTTATTATTTTCCAATACAAGTTCTTCTATGGTATTTTCAGTGTATCTCATTGTTTTTAGCAATGATTCCGACAAGGGTTCCTCTACAGTATAGCAGGAAGAATCATTATCATAACTATATGTCTTTGTAAAATTATTTACATTCGCCAAGATCTCTTTATCTTTATTGTCTCCAAAATAGAGATAGTCATATTCAGTACCTTGTGCAGTTAGAATCCTGTTGTTTTCATTATAAATATTAATATATTTAATAATATTAATAGAATTATACCCTTCCTGCTGTTTACTATTTTTGCAGCTCAATAAAAGTAATATACTACCTAAAAAAAATAAATTTCTTATATTCATTATTTTAGAATTTAACTCCTAGATTACCTAAATTTTTTTGCATCTCTATATAATGTGAATTCAGTATTTTGTGACATTCATTCATCTTTTCCTCTACAGATTTGTCTCCACTTTCAAATTTTTTTTGTAATTCTCGATATTTTATTAGTGTTTTTTTGTAATCGCTATAATTTATACATGCTAATCTCCATTGCATCAAGTCCGTCTCATACATCCATGTGCCTAAACTTATGACAGTCATATAGGGACTTAATTTTGTTTTTCCGGCTGCAAACAGTAAAATGTCTCCGGCAGCTGACCAATATTCACCATTACCTACCTCATCTATAATAGAAATAAGCGACAATCCATCTCCAATTTTGCCTATATGTTTATTATCCATTAGCATATTCGCTGCATCAAGGGGAGCTCCGATTTGGTCATTTATTTGACTACCTAATGATAGTATCCCATTTCTTGCGTCATTTCCCTTTAGTGCTCCTTTGGATTTTATTATGGGAAGAGGTATTTCACAATAACTTTTAATAGCATCCGCCCGATGAATAAATTTTAGCATCTCCTCCACGATACCATAAAATGCATAATAGGCATCGTAATCCAATTTCAACAGTTCATCTTTTGACAAGACATGGAGCGTATGCAATGTTTTGGTCTCAATGATTGCATCTTTCCTTTGAAAATATGGAAAAGGTATTTGCTGATATTTGGGAATCGCCCATAATTGTTCCGGATTAGTGCGGATAAAATATAGGGTTTCCGTTGTCCAATATACATACCCGATGCCTTCTACCAATCCCGTATAGGTCGTATTACCGGCATTTACCATCGCCTCAAAATCAGACAATTTCTTTATTTCTATTTTCTTACCCATCTTATTGCAGATTATTTAACCCAATGATTGTCAAAGCTAATTCCGTTTATTAACATCTCATCAGGTGATATTACCAGTTGACTTTCTAACCCTCCTTCGTTGGCTATACTTCGATTGAATCGTATGCAATATGCGTTAATAAAATTAATTTTCAAGGGAGGATTTGTTGTCTTTGATTTAAAAATCACAGACCCATTTTTGGGAATGGATGTCATTCCCCATCTGTAAATGTTTTCAGGAAGCGTTTGTGACAATGTAATGGACATGATACCACCACGTACTTCATCTTGCGGTTGCCCTTTATGGTCGACAGATTGAGCGAAATTTATATCGAAATGGCTCATTTCATATTCCTGACCATCAAGGATAAACCATGCTGTTAAGTCGCTGTCTACTTGTAGAAAACTAAATAATTCCATACCGTTTGTTTTTAATAGTCAAAAACTTATTCGTTAATAGTCCAACGATTTTCAAACGTTGTCTCACCTACCTTTATTTTTCGTGCTTGGAGAATAATTTTAGTATGTATATAGGCTTTTCCTTTTTGCGTATATTCAATATTCAATCCTGTACAGGCTGCCTGCTCAAATAAAATTTTTTCCAAAGGTTCATCACTGTCATCGCATATTACAATTGCCCCGTCTTCATATTTTTTAGGGTTCAGTATCCAGCGGAGCATATCATCTTGCGGTAAACCGGCATAGGTCAGGTACAAGGTTCCACCTCGTACATCAGTTTGCGGTTTGCCATCCGTGTTCGTTCCCTGATTAAAACTGAAATGGCAATTTTCAAGTTCATAACTGTCTTTGTACAATCCCGAAATACTGGAATCGCCCAAAGCACCTATCCTCAAAAAACTTTTATGTCCAAACATAGTATCTTCATTTTATCATTTCACATTCCAATCAATATCTCCATTATCCGCCACATCGACAACAACCGTATTACCTGCCGCCAATGTCCCTGCAACAATCATCTTTGAGATAGGACGGCGGATATAGTTACGTATCGTACCTGCCACTTGCCGAGCTCCGTATTTTGGAGTGAAGCCACGGGTAGCGAGCAGGTTCTTTGCCTTCTCCGTAATCTCAATGTCAATATGTTGCTTCTCAAGCAATGCTATAACTCCCTTTAACTGTATCTCAAAGATACGAACCAGCATTGTTTCGTTAATAGGAGAGAAAGGCACGATTTCCGACAAACGGGCAAGAAACTCCGGACGGAAATAACTGCCCATGACTTCCATCAGGTCAGTGGTAGAAGGATTCTTGCCCTCATTAATCTGTTTGCTAAGCCATTCGCTACCTACATTGGATGTAAACAGTACGATAGAATTGGAAAAATCACCCTCTTTGCCCAAACGGTCGTGTAGCTTGCCTTCGTCCATGATTTGCAGGAAGATGTCATAAACGGAAGAATGGGCTTTCTCTATCTCATCGAAAAGCACCACCGCATAAGGCTGACGACGTATCCGGTTCACGAGTACGCCACCTTCTTCGTAGCCCACGTATCCCGGAGGCGCTCCCAATAGCAGGGCTGCCGAATGTTCTTCCTTAAACTCTGACATATCAAAACGAATCATCGCCTTTTCGTCATTGAAAAGTGCTTCTGCCAATGCTTTTGCCAATTCAGTCTTACCGGTTCCGGTAGGTCCCAGCAGGAAGAATGAGCCAATCGGTTGTCCCGGTTTGTTCATTCCACTTCGTGATTCGACAATGGCATCTGTCAATACCTTCAGCGCATTATCCTGTCCCACCACTCTACGACGCAGAATATCTTCCATGTTGAGTAACTTTTCTTTCTCGCCCGACTCTATCTTGCCGATAGGGATACCTGTAGAAGAAGAAATAACGGCTGCCACTTCATGGGAAGTGATTTTCCCGATTTTCTCTTTGGTCAATTCACGCAATCGGTCAAGTACACCTAAAATATAATCCATCCATTCACCGTAGTCTGATGACTCCGGTTCATTCTGTCCATCGGAGAGCATTCCCAGAAGGATAGGGCTTAACCGGTTCTTCATGGTGAAGTTGACTAACCGCAACTTCTCCGTGCGCTCCGCTTCGGGCTGGTCTTCCGCCGCTTCAATCGCGGCGAGCTGCTCCGCCAGTCCCTTTATATCTTTTTCCCCGCTCTGGTTAATCATCTTAACCGCAGAGAGGGTACGGTCTATCAAATCAATAGCGGCATCCGGCAAACGGCGTTCCTTGACATAACGCTTGGCGAGTGCCACGCATTCCGGCAACGAATCTACATCTACCCCCACACCGTGGTAGCTTTCATATCTTTCCAAAGCTGCCTGTATCATATTTACGGTGGATGCAAGGTCAGGTTCCGATACTTGCAATACTTCAAAACGCCGGTTAAGGGCATGGTCCGGTTCAATCAGTTTACGGTATTCGTCCACCGTAGTGACTCCGATTACCGTTATATTTCCTTTGGCAAGCTCCGGCTTCAGGATGCTTGCCGCTCCGCTGTTGCCCGACTTGGGGTCGATCAGCGTATGTATTTCATCAATGAAGAGAATCGCATTGCCGTGAGCCGACAATTCTTTGATGATTCCTTTCAGCCGTTCTTCTATCTCCCCTTTGTAGGTAGCACCCGCAATCAGTGTTCCTGTGTCAAGCTCATAGATAGTCATGTCCTTTAGATATTGGGGAACTGTACCCTCAATGATGCTGCATGCCAAACCATCTACCAGAGCAGTCTTACCCACACCGGCATCGCCGATGATGAGCACGTTGGGCTTACCCATCCGCCCCAGAATTTCCATCATCATGCGTGTCTCACGGTCACGGCACACGATAGGATATACTTTCTTGTCTGCCGCAAGAGCAGTCTTATCTGTACAGTACTTATCTAAATTGCCCGCCCCGGCTGTCCATAGGGGGGCTTCACTCCCCGGAAGGTCAGTCTGCGTACTTACGGATTTTTTCATATTACCCATTCCGCTCGTGAAGAGGTCATGTATCTCACGCTCCCGAATAGGGAACGAGCGCAACTCGTCCGTACTGAAACCTGCTTCGGGTGTAGCAATGGCTGCCAGCAGGCAAAGTGGATTGATTTCCAGCAGTCCCCACTTGATTCGTACATTATCGGCTTGCTCAAACAGTTCGTTAACTTTCGGATCGGGCATTATCTCGCCTGCGCCGGCAGCCTTGGGGTACTCCTCTATTCTTACCTCCGCCCATTCACGCAAGTAATCGGCGTCCTTACCCAACGATTCGACAAACGAACGCAGACCTACCTCTTTGTGCATCAAGGCAAACAAAAGGTGTGCCGGAGCATAGCTGGCATTGCCATACTCACGGGCGACACCTTTTGATATTCGGATTACGCTCTGAACTGTTTCATTGATGTTCAAAAAATCCATATTTTATTCTTATTACGCCTGTTCGTAATTTGTATTCCAGTTTGTACCATCATCACCTTTCGTGCCGTCCAACTTGATAACAAAGCTCTTGGCAGGGAAGAACGGAGTCATGTGAATATCCAGATAAATACGGTCCTTCTGCTTTTGGTCTTGCTCGAAACGGATTATCTTGAATTTTTCGATAAGGCGGTCGGCTCCCTGTACACTATCAAGATACTGTACAATCTGCCCTCTCAGGTCACGTTCGGTTTTAGAACTCCAGTTCTCGAACGAACGGCGGTTCAGGAAATCAAACAATACCTTGGTAATATAGTCGAATACACGTACCACAGAATAAGTTTGCAATCCCAGATTGTCACCGTTGAACAATGTCTTTGCGGAGAACGCCATCACTTTACCATATTCATTAACCATCGGAATTAAACCCATTTTCTCCAGTTGTGAGATTTCGCTTTTCTTCAACGGGAATACCACCGCATCTATTTCATTAATGCCGCCATACTTCTTACCGGCAGTTACCTGAGACATCAGAGTGGTGTAAACTTTACCCATCAAAGCAATAGACGGAGAAACATGGAGGTCTTCCTCTTCACCGATTTCCCGGTATCCGGCACGTCCCACCAGCCAGTTGCAGGTCATGCAGGTATTGCTTTTGAAGGCCTCCCCACTTGCCATATTGGAGGAAGAGAACAGTTCCACCACATCTTCCGGCTTATCAAGGTCGGCAAAGTCCGTATAGAGCATCACTTTATTCTCATAAGCGATTTTCGCCCATTTTTCAAGCACCTTATTCGAACCAAGATAGCCCGGAATGGCTAACAGTGAGTAATTTTGACGTAAATCCAACTTGTCATAGTTCTGTTTCAGTTCGCGGGCAACGAAATCAATGAAGCGGGGATTGTCGAGGTCGGTCAGTTGTTCTTTGGAAGCATTGACTATCGTCACGTTGTTCACTTTGTCCGCTTCCGTATTCTTATAGAACAACATCACTCCACGGTATGCCTGTTCCATATCCCTCACACTCTGCACTGCCACCAATTGGCTTTTGGCAAGATGCGATGCGGCAGCTTCCGATTTAGCTTTAGAAGTGGCAATCATTTCCGTCACTGCCGATGATGAGTTCAGCAGGTCGATCCACATATCTATCTTATTCTTCAGCACTTCCCGTTCTTCTTGCTTCTGTTCATCGGTTAAGAATATCTTTTTGCGTGCCTTACGCTCGGGGTTCAGGTTCTGAACACCATCTACTGTTGATTCCAGAAAATTGAAACCGCCGAATCTGGACAACACATCCAGTGCCGAAGCCAGAGAGGATTCCCCGTTTTTCTCTTTATAGGAAACTTGAACGGTTTCTTGCGCCTGAACTTCAGACTTATTTTTATTATCTTCCATAGTTCTTATTGTCTTTTATTCGGTCTTTAATTCGTTACTCAATGCCTCCAGTGCGCTGATAAACGCCTTTTTGGATTCCGGATTCTCCAACACCCGTTGTAGAACTTTATTAGAACGCAATTGTGTCACCATCCCCTCGTAGAATGTTTTCTCCGTATCCAACTTATGGAGGAATGGACTATTCTGTGTCATATTCTTCACACTGAAGTCCGCCACTGAGCTAAATCTAAAGTTTTCTTTTACCGGTTGCCCTTCTTCATTTTCAAATTCAACATCAATGTTGGGCAAGAAGTGCGCAAACACCTCTTCGATAGTGCTTAAGCCTTTGACCGCTTCAGGAGTTACAGGTTCGTCAGCAGTTAACTGTTCAACTATGAGGGAGCGATTCTCCGGAATGTTTGCGATGGCTTCGGAAGTATCAACTTTCACTTCATTACCACCAATTCCATATTCAAGTATTGCCATTTGTCTTTTTTGTTTTTAAGCTACAGAAGCCATCCACATATTAAAAAAACAGCAGATGGCTTCTGTTACCTACATGATTACTAAATGATTACTTCGGCCAATTCTGTTCAAATTGTGCGCCACCAATCTTGATTACCTGAGCCGATACGACAAAAGTGATAGTCATCGGCTGCGAGCCGACAATGTCGATGTTTTCGGTAAATTCGGTAATGTATCCGTTTTCCCAGGTAAGTTCCTTCATCTTGGCTTCTTCATCTCCTTTTTTGAAGACGATGCTGCCGGAATGAGGTTTAAACTGATTGGTCATGTTCTCCAGAATGGAAGTATCATCAGTCGATTCCACATGCAGACGAATTTGTCCACCATAAATGTTTGAAGATGGGCGTCCTTTGGAATCCACATCTCGCTTGAGACTGTACGTGCAATCCAGCACGTCAAACTCTTTTCCTGCAAAGCTTAAGGTTGCTCTAAATGCCATGTTTTAGGAGTTTAAATGTTAATAATTTGTTTAATACAGACTACAAGAAAACTACGATTTCATTTCATTATAAAAGTGCATGGCTTCTATATAGTCCTCAGCATGCAAATATAGAACAAAAATAATATACGAAAAATGGTTTGCTTAAAAAATAAAATATATTTTTTGATAATTATATATTCGTAAACAAATAATGGGATCTATTATTGAGAGAATTTATAATTAAAGAAGTGTAACTGATTGATAAAAAGACGTATATATACCTATTTAGAATCTTATTGAAAACGTGAAGGCGATTATTGAGATTGCATTATATGAAAAGAATAATGGCAATACCTTCGTCTTTACGTATGGATATTGCCATTAAATATATTGCTGAATTAGGAAGGCTGTAGAACTTCAGGATTTCCTTAAACATCTGTCCATATAGTCTCCTGTGACTATTCCGAAAGCAATGTTTTCAGGTCATTCTTATTGATGCCCATATACTTGCATATTTTGGATTCACTTATGCCATCTGATATCATTTGCCGGATTGCCTTTTTATCCCTGTCATACATCTCCAACCTATCAAAAATAATGTCAGTTAAAAAGTCGATTCCTTCTGAAAAAGCATTTTCTCCTTCTTTAGTCTTATAGTCTATCGTGCAGATTTTAGCACACTCTTTATGTAATATCAAATAATAAATTCCCCCTATTAGGATTGACGCAATACTTTTAATATTGATTTTCGCCGGTGCAAAGAGATTTTCGTAAAATGTTATTAAGTTTAAGTTCATAACATCCCGTGTTTCCGCAGATCTCTTTGTAGTACTATTAATAGTTGTCATTTCGTAAAGCAGCAACTTTTGCATCACACTGTTCTCTGACAGATTCCTGAACAATGTCTTGAACGTTTCTGCAAAAAACTTTTTAGGTCCTAATGTATTAAGTGTGGAAATATCAATGGTATTATTGATCCAGAAGTCGTATTGCTTGGCCAGTCTGTCATAAAGATTATCCATCGAACCATATCTTCTGTAAAACACATTAGCTTCTAAGTCAGCAGCTTTCATTAATGCACTCAAATTAACATTTCCAAAACCAAACTCACCTACAAGCTTTTCAAATTCAGATATTACCTCCTTATCCAACTGCTCATTGGTTCTCCTTATTCGAATTTTTTTATCTCCCTGTCCCATCATTATTATATAGTACTTATTAAATAATAAAAAATTTAATCACCAGAAGTCCGGAGGTATTTTCGTTTTTCCCTCCAATAAAATTTCATTCCTAAAGAATCAGTTGGAGTTGTTCAAAGAAGGCTTATGCTTGTTTATCCAACAGTTTGATTCTCCCTTCGCATGTTTGTTTGTATAAACAATGAGATATGTTGCAAATATAGGTATTTTACGCCTTACAAGCAACAAATAAGTAATTCAAGTATAATATGTGGCTGTTTTACTAATTCAATTATAGACGATTTAATTTGCTTAGTTTATTTTTGTCATTATCTTTGCAAACAAATTTATAACGTATAAATACTAAAATGAAAGAGAACATATCTAGGTTCAAAATTGACTATTCGGTATGTAAGAATAGCCCCGGTGGCAGTATTTTGGAAAAAGTCTCCAATTTCCAAAAAGAACTCCAACTACACGAAGAGAACTCGCTACACATCTACGTCAAATCCCCAATGGTTTCCGGTTGCGGTAGGGAAGTCGAGGTTGTTGATAGAAAAACTAATGAAGTAAAGAAAATGCTGATGTTCGGTTCCAATAGTTATTTGGATGCTACCGGCATACCATCAGTAGTGGAAAAGGCGGTTCGTGTAATAACTGACTATGGAGTAGGAAGTGGCGGGGTTCCACTATTGAGCGGAACGACAATATTCCAAAATGAATTGGAAAAAGAGATAGCCAAGCTGACCGGTTTTGATGACACTATATTATTCTCTTCTGGCTTCACTGCCAATATAGGTGTGATAGTAGGATTGATACGCCCTAACAACTTGCTGGTATATGACAGGCTCAACCACGCCAGTTTAATTGACGGGGCTCTAATGTCCGGTGCCAAAATGGTAAGATACAAGCATAATGATCCTAAAGCACTTGAAAAAATATTAAAAGAAAATGCCGGGCAATACAAGGATGGTATGATGGTGGTGACTGACGGAGTATTTAGTATGGATGGGGATATTGCCGATATTCCGGCTATCTTAGAGATTACGAAGAAATATAATGCATTGCTTTTAATAGACGATGCCCATGCGACGGGAGTGATTGGAGGAGACGGAGCCGGAACGCTAAGCTATTATGATATAAAAGAGCGCGAAAATATAATCGTTACAGGAACGCTCAGTAAAGCAATAGGATCGATAGGAGGTTTTATAACTGCCAAACAAAACATTATTGATTACCTGAGGGTTTATGCCCGTAGCAACATGTATTCTACCTCTTTACCCCAGAGTATTTGTGCAGCATCCCTTGAAGTAATCAAAGAGATGCGTAATACGGACATTCAGAATGCACTGAAGCGGAATGCCGAATATGTAAGAAATGGATTGAAAGCATTGGGCTTCAATACATTAAATTCGATGACTCCTATTATACCTGTGATTGTGGGAGATGAATACATATTGACTCAGATAACAAAGGAACTTTATGACAGGGATATATTTACCAATGCCATATTTCCTCCGGTTGTACCTCCTAATATGTGCCGAATTAGAATTGGCGTGATGTCGTCACATACGTTTGAAGACTGTGACAGGTTGATAAACGCCTTCCATGAAATAGGCAAAAAATACGGACTTATCTGATAAAACGGCATATTGTCATACAAATAATAGGAGAGTATCCGAAATGTTTCGGATACCCTCCTGGACTTTAATTCCACAAAATTGCCTTGACAATATTTTGAGTAAGTACATAGATCTATTACTTAAATCTCGTGAAAGTTTACCATGGTAAACTTTCACGATGGTAAAAAAGTAGTATGGTGAAAATCCTAGAAAAAATAGGTAGTTTTAATGCCGTAAAACTTTCAATTTAATGCTTTCAATTTGCTAAAATAGGGTTGTCGCAACCAAATATCTCCATCTCCCACAGCAACAAATCGTTGTTTAGCGCGTGTTAAAGCCACATTTAATAAGTTAGGTTTGGATGAAGCCCAGGAAGCAGCCCCTTTTGACTTCTCATCCAACCCCAGACATAAAATTACACCTGCTGCCTGCTTACCTTGAAACGTATGGACTGTTCCGATATGGGCATCCAACCACTTTTTTAGTTCGTTGTCTTCTATTGATTTATAGGTAGCCAGTGCTTGCTTAATAGGCTGACGCAATTCTTTTTTCAAGATAGGTGGTATTTCTGAAAATGGAGAGATCACGAACAAATCGGGCAAGTCCTGTAAGTGGTGTATCTCATCAATAATCATTTGTCTGATTAAGATACCTTGCTCTGGTACGTAATGTCGTCCGCTCACTTTCCCCTCTACTTGCAAAAATCCATTCCGCATAAATAGTTGAGAACTTTCAGCCAAAGTGGAGTTATACATCATGCCATTATACGCGATCTCATTTGCTATGGAAAACATCGGGTCAACACAACGACGATGCACCCGTAGCGGAGATCCGGTCCAAGTATCATTTGTTATCCAACCATACGGATTGGCACGATCGGCCATAGACTGAACGGAAAGAGAAGTCTGTATCTGTGTTTTATCCAATCCGAAATGATGACTGATATTATTGACAATCTGCTCAGGAATCGTAACTACGGGCTCTATTTGAAAAGGATCTCCTACGATAACAGCCCGTTTGGAACGCCAGATAGCTCCTGCCGCCGCTTGTGGAACTGCCTGCCCTGCCTCGTCTACAAATAGCCAGGGGATTGTTCCTGTTTTCATTTGGCTAAACATGCGTTGAATAGACGCAAATGTAGAAGAAACGACAGGGACTATCAGCCAAAATGTATTCCACATTGCCTGTATTTCTCTTTCCGTAAGGTCTCCTCCCGTTTTAAGAAAATTAAAGAAACCATCCAGTGTTGTTTTTATGCGGCTCGATGTGGCATTGGCTCGTAGTATAAACAACTCGTTTACTTTCATTGCTTCAATGAACAATTCAGATTGTAATTGTTTAAGTCTCTTCGAATACCAAGGAGAGATTTCCTGTACCTCCTTTGATTCAATCTGTTTCCAAAATGAAGCATCGGCATAGGCTCCTTTCAATTCCTGACGGGCGGCTTCGGTCAATTCCGACAATCGAGCATAGTCGCTATTTATCCTGTCGTAGTCCTTTTGGCTTTGTTCTTGTATTTTTCTTTGTTTTTCTACACGTAAGTCAAGTGCTTGCAACGAGGTTTTCTGCTTGGTTATTTCTTCGGATAATTGATTATATTTCGTGAGAGTAGCAGTTAAGGCCTTTTTATATTGAGTTCGTACCGTTTTATTAAACCAATAGATAAAGAAGCCGGGGCGGGTAGATTGTAACAGTTTCAATTCCGTCATAGCATCTTCTTTTTGTTGTTTACCTCTTTTTATCTCAGTAGACAATAAATTTTTTTCCTCAAGCAGTCCCTCTAGTTCCTTGTCGACATGAGATAAATGGTTTTCAGCATCCTCAAGCTGGATACGAAGTTTTTCTATGCTTTCCGCATCTTTCATAAAACCGGTTAGACGAGATTTCTCAATCTCCACCTCTCCAAGTTTATTTTTAAAAGATACGACAATATTCAACCATTCTTCTTCTGTTGGTTTATAGTCCTTCAGTTGCTGTTTTAAAGTATAACTTTCCTCCTCCGAGTCCCCATCCCAAATGCTGTATATCAATTTTCGTTGATTTTCTTTATTGCCCATCACAGCGGCAATTAGTCCCCAACTTTCTTCGCCCACGCATTCCTCACTCACTTGCCGAAAATAGCCAACCTGATCCGAATAGCCTCTTGCCTCTTTTTTTAAAGGGAGTTCTTTCGAAATATTTTCAACAGCACCGTTATTGGAGGAAGCGACAACTATACCTCCGTCACAAATTGATGAATCCGGTTCATAAATGAATGGCGTGTACTTCTCACTCACTTGCACTTCACCTATTTTACGGAACGCTTTTGCCGGTTCAGTAAAGTTAACCATCTTTTTGGCACGTTTCACCAGAATAGCTGCGATGATATCTCTTAATAAAGTAGTCTTTCCTGTTCCAGGAGGTCCATTTACCGAGAATATGCCCTCCTGCTTTTCCCCTGATAATTCTTTACTGACTGTATTCACGGCAAATTGCTGCATCAAACTCGCCGTATGGGGAGATGGCCAGCAACCATCCGGATAATTCTCCGGGACTAAACATTCTTTCAAGATCTCTGGTTGAAGTGACAAATCGAAATGAACAAAGTCTTTATTCAAACAGGCACTCAAATAATTACGGAAAGCGGTATTGTAACTTCCTTTTACGGATGAAGTAATTATTCGCTCCAAATCGTCGATGTAGAAACTGTTTAATAGGTCTGCATTCGCTTCTTCCTTATCTGAAGTATTGTTTTTTTTGTATACTTCTTCTATTCGAACATATATTTTAGTTTCCGGCGAAGTGCTCCACTTTAAGTCTTGTATGATTAGAGCTTGTATCTGTTGAAGATTTTCTAACGTTTGGGCCTCCGACAAATAACTTGAGTAATCTTCCGCAAGTTCCTTCCTATTCTCGCCCAATCGCTCTAACAGGTTCTTTTTCAATTTATCAAAATCTTCCGACCAAGAATTGGTGTTCACTTTGCCCGCCTCCAACTGTCTTAAGGCCCACGGCATAGTAGAAAATCCGAATGTGTTTTGTATATATACTCCCAGATTATCCAATTTAAGAGAAGCATAGCATACTTTGGCATCCGTTACGTTCGGATTATTACGTTCATCTTTGAAGAAATCTTTCACAAAATCCGAAACAGATATCTGGGAAAACACCCCTAAATAGATAGTATACTGAATTGTCTTTTTCGGATCTTTAGCTTCTAATGGACGCATCCAAGGAAGTTCTTTCAGTGGTTTAAGACTTTTATCTTTGGGTAGAATAGCTGGAGAAAAATGTTCTAATTTGTGCCAGCAAGAGAGTATCTGCATGTAATTCATCTTATTTCTTTTTATCGTGCAAATAATTTTATTTAATCAAGTCAATGGTCCGACCTCCTATTCCTATATTTTCATCTGGTAATTCTTTGACCGTACATAAAAAGAATTCCATAGGGATTTGCATGATTTCCGAAGCTACTTCTGTCACTTTTCGGATTAATTCACTTTTTTGTTCACGGGTGAGTGAACCCCCTTCAATAGTAATATATGGCATTGTATTATCTTATATTAGCGTTTCATTTATCTCAGATATAACTTGTTATAAAGTTGCCATACCTTCGATAGGGCAAAAATAACTGTTGGTTCAAACATAAACAAGTTATATTAAACCTATTTTCTTGTCACCTTGCTATTCAGCATGAATTGGCTGGTAATAAGAATGCAATGAATCAAGGAATCATATTGCTATTGAATATACTATCATTTCGCATTGATAATGTGCAAATTTTCTCACTAATAGTTTATATGATTTTCAAATTGATGATGATTGTTTCCCGGTTCGTGAGGGTTCGGTTGTATGTGTCTCTCCTGCTCCATCGAGGGGCATGAGGAATTCTTCCGATGAGCCAATGATTTACATGGTTGTCCAATCCAAAGAAAACTCTGTGGGTAATTATTCTACAGAAGATGGTACAAGGACATTCTATACAGAATTACTTCATTGGATAAAAGAAGTACTTAGTGAGAATCCTGATTTGATGAAGTCGCTTTTGTATAATGATTTAGCCGAAGAAAAAGCAAAGAGTTTGGTTGGATTAGATGTTACTAACGATTGGAGTCAAGAGTCTATTGAAATATTATTCAAACTGGTTTTAATGTATGCCAATAGAGAACCATATTATTAACCTATTCTTCTATCCGAGGATCGGAATTTTGTCTTTCAGGCAAGACTGAAACATAAAAAAAGTCCTACAATATTAACGTATTGTAGGACTTTTCTCCTTTTTTTCGCCGTTTTGGCTTTGTTCTTATGTGATCCGCCTGGGTCTTTAACCCACTCGGTTCACAGTCCTAAATATCAATATTTTATCTATCCTTACCCTTTTAAGGGGGTACGATTTGAATACTAACTTTTTTATAGGTTTCTGTCTGCTTTTGGCAGATGTCTGTCTGCCATTATCTTGGATTCAAAAGTACGCATTCGTTTTGAATTATGCAAGTGTTTGATTATTAATATTTCAACTTAGGTGCAAGCATATATTATATATGCTTGCACCTTGCACCTAAAAATGACTTGTCCCAAAATGACCTTGCTTCGATTTGCCAACAGAGTTCGCAAATTTATTTTTGTTAATCTATTGCCTTTAATATGGTTTGTATGGGAATAAAATAGTATTTTCGGGATTGGAAAATATAAAAGACTGCTGTAAAATGAAAATTACCCGTGATGAATTACTGATAGCCGCGTTCAAGCTGTTTATGTCCGTGAACTATGAAAAAGCCAGTTTTGCGGAACTTGGAAAGATGCTTGGAATGTCGAAAGCCGGAATATTCAAATACTACAAGAACAAACAGGAACTATTTATTGCCGTAGTGGATAAATTTTGGTTCAGCACGCAAAATCCACGAAACAAATTCACTGAAACAAACGGTACATTTGCCGAATTTATAGACGAATATGTGCGTGGCGTACAACGGACAATGGATATGCTGGGCGACCTGATAGGTGCAGAGCGGGAAAAGGTGGCACAAGGAAAGTTCACATATCACGCCCAATATTTTCATTTTCTGTTTCAACTGCTCCAATACGATCCTGATGCAAAAGAAAAACTCCGTAATCTTGTAGATGGTGATTATGCTTACTGGCGTGCTGCTATACAACGTGCCATAGCTACCGGAGAACTAAGAGAGGATGTGGATGTAGAGGATGCGGTAGTCATGTTCCGACAGGTTTACATGGGACTTTCGTTTGAAATGGCATTTATGGGCGGATTGAACACCCAGCGGCTTGCCAAACATCTACATGCCGTTTACTCCTTATTAAAGCGTTAAACAGTCCACCATTTAACGCTGATTACTTGCTGACCTGATTGTCCGTGCAAAAAAAAGATAAAAAAGGAAACGTTCGTTTACTTTGTTTGGAATAGTTTTATAACTTTGGCAATATCATTTAATTAATGAGAGTTGTAATGTTATAAAACAAGCCCTACATGGATGCAAGCAAACAACGGGGAAGTATCGTACTGACAAAACAAAATATAGACGGTCAGGATTATATACGGATAGAATATACCGATAATCAGACTATTGCCTTGCTACTTTCGCAAGACAAAGGAATTAAAACAATCGGGAATGGAAGTGCATACATACAAGCATCCACTTTCCAGCTTCCGGAGTTCTACACCCGTTACTCTCCCTACGCTTATATTGATTACAGCCGGGTATATGTTCGTCATCCTAAACCCCAACGTGAATACGTGCTGCCGAAAGGCTATTTGGAATTACTGGAACAGAAGCGTTACAGTCCCTCGACAATCAAGACTTACAGGATTTATTTCAGTGATTTCATGGAGTATCACAAAGGGCGTAACATCGACTACCTGAAAGTGGCGGACATCAATCACTATATACTTTATTTGGTAAATGAGAAAAAAATCTCCGTGTCACAACAGAATATGCGCATTAACGCTATCAAGTTCTACTACGAGAGAGTGAAAGGTGGGAAGTGTCAATATTACGGCGGAATCACAGGTGCCAAAGAGTACAAGACACTGCCCGAAGTGCTTAGCCGTAATGAGATAAGTCGTATCCTCTCCTGTTTGCCTAACTTGAAACATCATTGCATGATTTCGTTGATATATTCTGTCGGACTAAGAAGAAGCGAACTACTGAACCTTATCCCGAAAGACATCATCAGCGAACGGATGTTAGTACGCATAATGGGTAAAAGGAAAAAGTGCCGTTATTCGTTGTTATCAGAAAAAGTATTGAATGAGCTACGAACATATTACAAAGAGTACCGTCCGAAGAAATGGCTGTTTGAGGGGGATAGTCCCGGTGAGCAATATTCGGCGAGCGCATTGGTTAAAGTACTGAAAAGAGGCTGCCGAACGTGCAGGTATCAAACATCGGGTACATGTACACATGCTCCGTCACTCTTTCGCTACCCATTTGTTGGAACAAGGTACTGATCTAAGAACCATACAGGAGTTGCTGGGGCACAATGACATTAAGACAACAAGTATATATCTTCATGTAACGAGTGTCCATAAATCAAGCATACCCAATCCACTTGATACACTGGATGATTCGTGAGGTGTGGATATTAGAGATTAGGAACTACACCATAAGGTGTGGTTATTGAATACATTATAAACAATGTTTGGAAATAGCTTAATTCGTTTTTTTGTAAATAGAGTTCATCATGCTAATAGAACAGTTTTCATATTTCACTTTTAGTTGTTTTCAATGTCCGTTAGAGGATATTGTAAAAACTTTAAGTGCAAATTTCTTAGAAAACGGTAAACGAAAGTTATCGTTAAAACCATTCATGTTTGATTTGTATAATAACAGTCCCTTAAAAGGTGGAGCGCATTTTGAAAAAGCATATTTCTTTGTACCTGCGATAAATAGAAATATTAGCGTCATGTATTCCAACTATTCGGATGGTTGGAATACTTTGGCTCGTTGGCTATCTTCAAAAATACAATGTGATTGTTACAATTTTCAAATCACTAATATAGATAGTTCTGATAGCATGAACTCTTTTAATTTCATACAAAATGGAGCAGATGTTAGAACTGTGTATGCTATGAAAGATTCCAAATGGTTTTTTTATGAAAATGGTATTATCCAATGGTTTGAAGATGAAAGCTATTATAAACGTAAGCTTATCAAAAATAGATTGAATAAAGATATTCTATTATCGTATTGTGTAAAGTTGGGATTTGCGATAACAGAAGCTAATTTTTGGAAAAGTGAGGATGCTGTTTTACTTGAACGAATACAATAAGCTATTTCTAAAATGAAAATTGAGTTTATAACAAGGTCGAGATAACAGCTAAACGCTGTCCCTCACCAAACCATTATTGCTAACTTAATTAAGGAAGTATGGAATTTACATTAAATATAGTATATGGTGGAGAACTTAATGCATCTAAAGCCTTAAGTCCCTTTGTGCGCAATATGAGGAAAATTATAAAAGATACATTTACTTCATTTGAAAATGAAGCTGTTACCATGTTTAAGGTAACATTGTTTTTTGATGGTGATATTTCATCCTATTATAACGGAACAGGAATATATCAACCAAGATATTACAATGTTAAAAAAGAATATGTGGTTAGTTTTTGCATTGACAGGACACAATGGACTGGGAATAAGGAAAAAGATTTAAACTATTTCATTTTTACAATAACAAGTTTGATGATTAAAAATGGAGATTTGATTTTGAATAAATTGGCTAAATATAAGTACGCATTTGATATTAATTCATACAAGCATTGTGTTGATATTTGCAGCAAAAAGATGAATGATATAGTGAATGAAATATAGCAATAACAAGCACCTGTTCCGCCTAACGGCGGCAAGCTGCAACCCATTATCGGTAATAATAAAAGTATGGTAGATGATCAATTAGAGATAGAAGTGGATAAAATCTGTGAGTATCAAAGGAAACATGATACTCTGGCTTTTTACAAAAGAATGCAACTTTTTTGTTCAGAGTGTCTATTGCTTATCAACAGAGAATATCTAAAATGTGATGAAATAGAGATTATAAATCAAATTAGACAAATATGGGCGTCTAATAACTATGATATTGAGGTTATAAGAAAGTTTCATTTTACAATTTTAGAAAAGACAGCAGTTATGACAATAAAGGAAATGAACACAAAAAGACATGCGGCTTTAGGGGCAATACAATCTGTAGCAACACCCTTTGAAGCTTGGGAAGGAAATGAATGTTACAGAGCAGACATGTTGGATTTCTTTATTGGAGATATGTATAAGGTTGAAGTAGATATAAAAGTGTTGTATCTAAAAATCAAAGACTACTTTAGTGGTATTCTTATAAATTGTAATTCACCGATAACAACGCAGGATAACGCTTAACATCATTCCCTGCTGAGCCATTATCCGCAAATATAAAATAATAGAAAAAGAAAAGTAATATGGAAGCAACAGAAGGAAGAGAGATTTTGAAATATGAGTATGTTCAAATTTACACAAATGGTTATGGTAACATAGTCTTGCTTTTTGAAGACGAAAAAGAGAAGCCTTTGGCAGTAGGTCAAAAAATGTATGAGATAAACAGAGAAGCATACATGAATGGCTATAATTGGGACGCTTTCTTGAATTACTATCTTGCTGAAAATGCGCCTGATATTTTGCAAAGTATTGATAGTGATCCCGAAGCTGGTACATATGCCGCTTACTTTGCAGAAAATGAAGAGAATGAGGAAAAAGCAAAACGCTTTGCGAATATTATTATCTCCTTAATTGAAAATGAAGAGGAAATATATAAAATCCTCCAAGAAAAAGGAGATAAAATAGAATGGGACTAACTATTTGTATAAATAGGAATTATGCGGATAACAAGTGAATGAGCTGCCCTAACGGTCAGCTATTCACAACCCATTATCAATAAAAAAGTTGAGTATGCGAATACATGATTCTGAAACAAATAAATGCAAGAAAAAGCTAATGCTCGAACCCAAAGAGTTTGAGCAAGGTATAGAATATGCCCTTGCAAATGATTGTGACGGTTTACAGATTGACACATGGAATATTGATGATGATGCGGTAATGGATTTCAAACTTTTTGAGAAAGTCGCTAATCAAATTGTATTCCTATCTTTTAGGAATATTAATACTACGAATGTAGCCAACTTTGAATATATGTACTCCCTTGAAAGATTAGAAACATTCTATTGTCAGCAAGTGGATTTACATATAGATTTCACTCGTTTTTCATCACTCCGAAATATTGGGATTTTTTATAATAAGAACTTCCTGAACTTGGATAAGTTGGAACAATTAGAAAGTGCGGTTATTAGTAAATTGGCTAAAAAGGATATGTCATTGTTTTCTAACTGGAAATCTATAAAAACATTACATATCTATCAATCACAAATAGAATGTTTGAAAGGCATAGAAGATTTAATTCAAATTGATACATTAGTTTTTGCACATAACAGAAAGCTAATCAATATTAGTAGTATCAACCGTTTAGATTATATCGGAGAGGTTTCATTTGAGAAGAATAGTAAGCTACGTGATTATTCCGTGTTGGCAGACAATCAGAATATTCACAATCTTTTTATTTCAGATTTGGACGATTTGAAATTTATCCAAAGCATGAAATCCTTGTTATCATTCAGATTTTGGAATTGTAAAAACGGCGACTTATCTCCTTTGTTGGGAAATCCCATATTAAAGGATGTGTACTTCACACCTAACAAGAAACATTATTCGCATACATTAGAACAGATTAAAATATTGATAACGCTTACAGCGTTCCCCGCTGATCCATTATAAACAATAAAACGAAGTTGTATGGGAGATATTGATATTCTTAATAAATTTGATAATGACAAGTTGATAGACGTAGTGAAAAATTATAAACGTTATGGCTATGATGACGAACTTCGTGATTATGCTATCAACTTATTGGGAGAGCGCGGATGGAGCAGAGATGATTTGCAACAATTTGGTTATTTAACAAACTATGATTATGATGAAGCTGAAAAACAGTATAAAGCATACAATAGAAATTCATTGATAGGTATTTGTACTCTTGTATTCAGTGGGGGAATTTTAGTTGTCGTTTATTTAATCTTTCTAATATTGGCTTATCGGAATGTTGCAAAATTCTATAAGGCATTAGAGCGTAATGAAGATGAAACCGCATTATTCAATGCTTTGGGTGTACTGGCTTATTTTCATCTAAAAGGTAGAATGAAAGAAGAATTGAAAGGAATAAGATAAGTTTATAATGAAGTGGGATAACGTCTAACGGGGGATTATTGTCTGTAGCTGCATGGGCCTCTTTATATCCGTACAGCTAGTGCAAAAAAAGTTAAAAAGAAAACGGTCGTTTACCTTTTAAAAAATGTTTCATATCTTTGGCGCGTCATCAAATTAATGATGTAATGTCTTGGCAGACTAATACCTAAAAGCCAACTACTAATTTTCTATATTTTGAACGATTATGAAAAAGTTCTTGTTTATTTTAACGGTAATTACCTATTTTTTTGCAAGCAGTGTTGAAGCACGACGTGTGAGATTTACAATCCCTGTGGACAACAGCATCCCGAAAGTAGTCACTCTTCCGGACAGTTCCTATTATAAAACAGATGAGGGCAGTCATTTAGACTTAGGCTATATCGAAGAAGATGGCAAACGTACCCTTGTACTATTCTCTGAGTCCAAGCCTAATACTTATTACGACATTTCGGACGAATATGCAGAAGTTATTTGTAGGGACTTGAACGTAGAAGAATTGGACACTCTTATTCCCAAGCCTACATTTTGGGATCAATGGGGTGGTAGCATCCTTTTCTACGGTATTGCCGCATTAGTGGTTATCGGTGTGGTGAGTTATCTGAAAGATTTTATATTCAATCTTTTGGGGCTGTCGAAAAAGAAAGAAGAGGAGGAGTGAAAAACAGCCCTAAAAGTTAATAGGCATGTGTATTAAATAACATCCGCAAAAATTTCTTACGGTAATAACAAACCACCAATAAAAATATTTATGACTGACTTTAATTGGATGCTTTGGATAGTAACTCCAATCATCATCGTTTACTATCTTTATCGTCACGTATGGCCTGCCGTACGCAAGTTTATTCGTCTTTTTCAGGGCATACGCATCAATCCCCGTTCTCACTTGACGGAAGCGGAGTACAAGAAGCTGTCCGTAGGTTCACTTTATGCCTTGCAGCAGGGAGCCTATCTTAACTCCCTGACACTGGACATCAAGGATAAGCTTCCCACCATTCTTGCCGATTGGTGGGGCATCTGTAATGCCCAAGATGCCAAGCAGACTTTGGAATACCTCGGAAAAAAGGGATTTGCTTATTACTTCCCCCATGTTTATCAAGCTTTTCTGTTGGATGACGAGGAGGCGAAAGACCGGATTTTCCAGCAACACATGGATAGTCAGGAGGATTATGACAAAGCCGTGGAACAATTGCACAATCTCGAAGATTGCTACGATGAATTGCTCGAGTGTGGTACTATCACTTGTCGGGAAGACCTACTGCGCTACGGTGTAACGGGTTGGGATGCCGGACGTCTTAACTTCATGGCACGTGCTTGCTATGACATGAAGTATATCTCTGAAGACGAAGCGTGGCATTACATAAATCACGCTTACGAAATGGTGCACAGCCGTTTTTCCTCATGGCATGACTTTGCTATGAGCTACGTCATTGGGCGTGCCCTATGGGGAGGTAAAAGCGCATCCAATTCAGGCATGATGTATATGGCAGAGGATTTACTGAAAAGTGAGAAAAGCCCGTGGACAAAAATCGAATGGTAACTAATGTAGCCTGCTGGTAGTGAATGTTGTTCCTTATCAAAATATCAGGAGTTTTGTATAAATGAAGAAAGGCATAAAAAAAGATAATTATTTTGAACGTAACCGGATAATCCAGCAAACACAAAAATACAGGTACAACTTTATCGACTACCTTTATTATTAGGGAGAGCGATATAATAAGAGATATATAAGAAGTTCTGGAAATCAGTTAATAACATTGTATTGGATAGGTTTTGTTTTCTTGCCGCTCCTACCTTTTTGTACTCCTCACTATACGGATATCTTGGGGATATCTTGGAAAAAATGAATTTAATAGAAAATCTTCATCCGATAGTGGAGATCGTAATTTTTCTTTTTCCAATATTTGTTGCAATAGCACTTCCGCCCAATTTGTGGTGCTTGTTGAGATACAAAAAAGACAGTGTGATGGCCATCAAGCATCACTACCGACAAAGTATATGGAAGGATGCGATTCCCATGTGGCTGTTGTGGATGATTCCTTTTTTATTTCACCTGTTATTATTTGCAATCTATGATGTAACAACAAAAAAATAAACTAAAGGAAATAATGAAAGCAGAACTAAAATTTGAAGAAGAGCCCTTATTTTTCATAATCTCACTTTGAGGGGATGCAAAACTAATTTTAATCACTGTAAATGAGTTAAATAGAGTATGGGGGAATCACGTTAAAAGTAAGCCATTTTCCGACAATCGTACCCCCTAATCGTTTTTTGGGGAAGGGGGTACGATTTGGATACTAAAGTGTGTCTTTTTGTGCCCCTTTTTTGTCTTTCAGGCAAGACGGAAACATAAAAAAAAGTCCTACAATACGTTGATATTGTAGGACTTGTCTCTTTTTTGTCGCCGTTTGGCTTTGTTCTTATGTGATCCGCCTGGGGCTCGAACCCAGGACCCCAACATTAAAAGTGTTGTGCTCTACCTGCTGAGCTAGCGAATCAATCCTTTATTGCTGTTAAGCGGGTGCAAAGATAGAGCTATTTTTCATAATTGCAAATTAATTCCGAACATTTTTGTTATCTTTGTGCCATAAATATCAATACACATTATTTATATATGGCTGACGATAAAAAAATAATTTTCTCGATGGTGGGAGTAAGCAAAGCTTTCCAACCTAACAAGAATGTACTAAAAGACATTTATCTTTCTTTCTTCTATGGAGCAAAGATTGGTATTATCGGTCTCAATGGTTCGGGTAAATCTACTTTGCTGAAGATTATTGCCGGTCTGGAGAAATCTTATCAGGGGGAAGTGGTCTTTTCTCCCGGGTATTCAGTGGGATATCTGGCACAGGAACCTTATCTGGATAACACAAAGACTGTGAAAGAAATCGTAATGGAGGGTGTGCAACCTATTGTTGATGCACTGAACGAATACGAAGAAATTAATCAGAAGTTCGGTTTACCTGAATATTATGAAGATCAGGACAAAATGGATCAACTTTTTGCGCGTCAGGGAGAGTTGCAGGACATTATCGATGCAACGGATGCCTGGAATCTGGATAGTAAATTGGAGCGTGCAATGGATGCTCTTCGTTGCCCGCCCGAAGATCAGTCGGTGGCTAACCTGTCCGGTGGTGAGCGCCGCCGTGTGGCTCTTTGCCGACTGTTATTGCAAAAGCCTGATATTTTGCTGCTCGACGAACCGACGAACCACTTGGATGCTGAGTCTATCGACTGGTTGGAGCAACATTTGCAACAGTACGAAGGTACGGTAATTGCAGTGACGCACGACCGCTACTTCCTCGATCATGTTGCCGGATGGATCCTTGAACTTGACCGTGGTGAGGGTATTCCCTGGAAGGGCAACTACTCCAGCTGGTTGGAGCAGAAGACCAAACGAATGGAAATGGAAGAAAAGACTGCCAGCAAGCGTCGCAAAACTCTGGAACGTGAGCTCGAGTGGGTACGTATGGCACCCAAGGCCCGCCAGGCTAAGGGTAAAGCTCGTTTGAACTCGTACGATAAGCTGTTGAACGAAGATGTGAAGGAGAAAGAAGAGAAGTTGGAAATCTTCATTCCGAATGGTCCTCGCTTGGGTAATAAGGTGATCGAGGCAAAACATGTGGCGAAGGCTTATGGTGATAAACTACTGTTTGACGATCTGAACTTTATGCTTCCTCCAAATGGTATTGTGGGAGTTATTGGTCCGAATGGTGCCGGTAAAACAACTCTTTTTCGTCTGATTATGGGACTGGAAACAGTCGATAAAGGTGAGTTTGAAGTAGGGGAGACTGTGAAAGTGGCTTATGTAGACCAGCAGCATAAAGATATCGATCCGAACAAGAGTGTTTATCAGGTGATTTCCGGTGGTAATGACTTGATCCGTATGGGAGGTCGCGATATCAATGCGCGTGCATACCTTTCGCGCTTCAATTTCTCCGGAGCCGACCAGGAAAAACTTTGTGGTGTGCTTTCGGGTGGAGAGCGGAATCGTCTGCATCTGGCTATGGCACTGAAGGAAGAAGGAAACGTGTTGTTGCTCGACGAGCCGACCAATGATATCGATGTCAATACTCTACGTGCACTCGAAGAGGGTCTGGAAGATTTTGCAGGTTGTGCTGTTGTCATTTCGCATGACCGTTGGTTCCTCGATCGAATCTGTACGCATATTCTTGCTTTCGAAGGCGATTCGAATGTGTTCTACTTTGAAGGTTCTTATTCGGAGTACGAAGAGAATAAATTAAAACGACTTGGCAACGAAGAACCTAAGCGTGTGAGATATAGAAAGCTGATAGCTGACTAATCTTTAACAATATGTAAGCCCCGCAATCAATTTGCGGGGCTTTTTTGTTTCATAGAGCTATAATATGTTTATCTCTCTTAAAAAATTGTAGCATCTTTGTAATGTATATATAAAGAATATTAATTACCTTTGTATTCCAAAACGTTTATTTACAATTTATTAATTAACAAGTTCTATTAACTAACAAAGAGAATTATGAGAAGACATCTAATTCATTTCCTGCTGGTTGCAGTGCTGACGGTATGTTCTGCCGCTACGGCCATTGCCCAGGTAACAGTGAAAGGTCAAGTTGTGGATGCGGAAACAGGTGAGCCATTGATTGGTGCAGCCGTAACGATTGTCGGTACCACCCAGGGTAGTGTGACTAACTTGGATGGTATGTTCACACAAAAAGCTGCCTCCGGTTCAACGCTGCTTATCAAGTACCTTGGTTACAAGGAATTCAGCAAGAAGATCACCCAGAAAGGTGGTACTGAAGATTTGGGCGTAATAAAAATGGCAGCCGATGCAATGGTGCTGAATGACGTTATCATCACTTCTTCTGTTGCTGTTTCGCGTAAAACACCGGTAGCTGTATCGACAGTTGACCCTGTCTTTATCGAGGAGAAGCTCGGAACACAGGAGTTTCCTGAAGTTTTGAAGTCTACTCCGGGTATCTATGCAACTAAGCAAGGTGGTGGTTTTGGTGACTCCAAAGTGAACATACGTGGTTTTAAGACCGAGAACTCTGCTATGATGATTAACGGTGTTCCGATGAATGATATGGAATGGGGTGGCATCTATTGGTCGAACTGGGCCGGTTTGAGTGATGTGACTCGTAGCATGCAGGTACAGCGTGGTTTGGGTGCATCAAAGGTAGCGGCTCCTTCAGTGGGTGGTTCTATCAACATTGTGACTAATACAATCGATGCCAACAAAGGCGGTTTCGTATCTTATGGTATGGGTAACGACGGATTGAACAAAATCCTGTTCAAGGTATCTACCGGATTGACCAAATCAGGTTGGGCCATGACCCTTTTGGGAGGTAAGACCTGGGCCGATGGTTATATCCAGGGAACCAACTACGAAGCCTACAACTGGTTTGTGAATATTACAAAGCGTTTCAATGACAATCATCAGTTGTCATTTACTGCTTTTGCTGCTCCCCAGTGGCATAATCAGCGTGGGAATAAAGACGGACTTACCATTGAAGGATGGCAGGAAGTTGCGAAGAATTATATGAATGGTGAGAAGCCTTATCGTTATAACCCTACCTACGGATTCGGGCTGAACGGACAAAGAAAGTCATCGGCATATAATGTGTATAATAAACCTCAGTTGTCATTGAACCATTTGTGGCAGATTAATGAAAAGTCAAGTTTGAGTACAGCTCTGTATGCTTCTATCGGTCGTGGATATGGCTATTCCGGTCAGGGATTGACCAGTGCGGATCGCAGTAACTGGTATGGCAGTAACAATGGTAACCTGAATATGACTTTCCGTAAAGCCGACGGTACATTTGCGTATGATGAAATATATGCTTTGAATGAAGCGAGTGAGAATGGTTCGGTTATGGCAATGTCGAAGTCTAAGAACTTCCATAACTGGTATGGTCTGCTTTCTACTTATACTACTAAGTTCGGTGATTACTTCGATTTCTATGGTGGTATAGACTACCGTTATTATAAAGGTACACACACCAATGAATTGGTTGACCTCTATGGTGGTGACTTTTATGTAGACTCTTCTTCAAGAAAAAGTGTTTTGGCTTCAAACAATGCCGCCGCTGCTGCTGGTTCTTCATTTGTGAACCAGAAATTGAAAGTAGGTGATATTGTTTATCGTGACTTTGATGGCTATGTGATGTCTGAGGGAGTATTTGCTCAAGGTGAATACAACAGAGATAAGTTGAGTGCCTTCATTTCCGGTTCGGTTTCTAATACCGGTTACTGGCGTTACGACCGTTTTTACTATGACAAGGCGCACGCCAAATCAAAAACTGTCAACTTCATCGGTTGGAATGCAAAGGGAGGTTTGAACTACAACCTTACCGAAAATCATAATGTGTTTGCCAATATCGGTTATATCAGCCGTGCTCCATTCTTCTCGGGAGGTGCTTTCCTTAATTCAACAGTCAGTAATGCGACAAACCCCGATGCAGTGAACGAGAAAGTGTTCTCTTTCGAAATCGGATACGGCTACCGTTCGAGCTTCCTTACTGTGAACATCAATGCCTACCACACTCGTTGGATGGATAAAACCACTACCCGTTCACAGGATATCACAAACTACTATGAAGGCAGCCTTAGCGAGCCTTACGACGCAAGTAAGCTGGTTTCTACCAAGTCTGTTATCAACATGCAGGGTGTGAATGCTTTGCACCAGGGTGTCGAACTTGATTTTGTAGCAAAACCTTTCCAATGGCTGGATTTGAGCGGTATGTTCTCTATCGGTAACTGGCGTTGGGATAGCAATGCTTCGGGTAGCTTCACTGTAGAAGGTCAATTTGTGAACAGCGCATCTATCAAGGGAAGCGATGGTAAGGATGTGACCGTTCTTGTAAATGCGGCAGCTAACGGATTGGAACCGGGTACAATGAAACTGAACCTGAAAGATGTGAAAGTGGGTGGATCTGCACAGACTACCGCAGCTTTGGGTGCTACTTTCAAGATCGACAAAGCCCTTCGTCTGGGTATCGACTGGAACTTATACGCACGTAATTATGCTGACTGGTCATTGAATTCAAACGACCTGGTGATGAACAGTGAGAAAGACTTTTCTACTCCTTGGCGTATTCCGACTGCAAGTACTTTCGATTTGAACGCAAGTTATAAATTCAACTTTGGTAAGCTGAATGCAGTACTGTCAGGTAACGTGAACAACTTATTCGACCAGACTTATATTTCTGATGCGACAGATGGTAGCAATCACGATTGGAAGACCGCTTACAATGTGTTCTACGGATTCGGCCGTACTTATAGCTTGAGATTAAAAGTTAATTTCTAATCTAAAAACAGGAAGTTTAAATTATGAATAGAAATCTATTAATGCCTGTAGCGGTGTCGTTGATTCTGCTGTCCGGCTGTAAATATAACGATGACAACTTCGAAGGATTGGACGATATGACCCAACCGACGAATTTGATGAAGATAGAGTATACGCTGACTGATGCTGACTATGCAACTATCAGCTCAAATTCGACCAATAAGAAGATTGCTACAGATGCCGGTGTGTCTAAGGATCTTGAGAATGTGAAGACTAACATGTATCTGACAGAGAAGATTACGGGAGCGGATTACATACCTGCTTTCTTGCTTGATAAGTATTACACTGCTGATAAGGGTTCGAGTGCAAAGATTACGTATAAGTACAAAGAAGCGATGTCTTCTTTGCTGTCGGAGTATGCTTCGGTGAAATATCTGAAACCGACGGATGCCGAATACAAGTTGGTTTATGGTGAGAATGCATTTGCGCCTTATCTGAATGAAAAGACAGAAGGTCAGATGTCTAAGATCCTGAACGAAAAGTTCAAAGATGCCGAAAAGGGAACAGCTGTTTTCGTTGACTATAAGTTGGGAGAGGGACAGTTGGAGAATCCGTTGATGTGGCAAAACTTCGAGGCGCTTCCTACCGGAGATTTGAAGGAACTCAAAGGCTGGTTTATCAGCTCTACCGGTGACACTCAGTGGAAGGTTACTTCTTATGATGATAACCAGTATGTTCAGTATTCGGCAAACGGTACGAAAGGGGCATGCGTCGGCTGGATGGTTACCCCTGCTATTTCTGTTACTGCCGGTGATTATCTCGCTTTTGACGTGACCGTGGGATACTATAATGCCAGCTGCTTGTCAGTGCTTATTTCAGAGAATTTCGATGGTGAAAATGTCGGTACTGCCAACTGGGTTGATGTGACTTCAGATTTCAGCATTCCTACCAAGCCGACAAGTGGTTACGGTACGTTTGCTTCTGCAGGTAAAGTGCCTTTGTCAGCTTATGCAGGCAAGAAGGTGTATGTAGCCTTTAAGTACGAAGGTGATGGTGCCAATAAGAAAACCACTACTTATCAGATCGATAACATTATGGTAGGTACCTCCATTCCGGCTAACAGTCTTTCTACTCCTACTTACGCGGTGAAAGTATACGATGGAAAGAACTGGAAGAATAAGAGCAATAGCGTATATGTCCTGACATATGCCGATTACGGAGATATGGGACAGAGTAAACGCTACTTTACTTCTGATGTTCCGGCTGTGAACTATTTGCCTGCTTATTTGTCTAAGATGGTGGCATATCCTGTTGATGGCGATGCACGTGTAGTAGTCTACAGATATTATAATGGTACTGATTTGAAGATCTACAGTGATGAATACACTTATTCTGCCGAAAAAGCGAGATGGGAGTTGAATACACGTATTGTCGATAAGACAGAGCAGTTTGTATTGTCTGACGGAAAGTGGAACTTTGACCCGAGCACTGTGGTTACTTTGAAGGCAGAAAAGGGCGATGCAGAAACTGCTGCATTCTATCAGACCATCACCGATTGGGTGATTGCCAATAAGGGACAAGAATATGCGCCTATATTTAGTGGTAAGAGTAATAATGAATATTATTATGGTAGCTCTGCTTATCAGAACAATTTTGATTTCCGCCCGGCGAAGTGGAGAGAACAAAATGCTGCCGCTTATGGTAACATGTCAGATGCCGATCTGACAAAGTTGATGTTCGAACGTTTGCCAGAAGCATTCCTTCCGGGATTGAAAGCAATCTATGGTAGTGCGGATGTTGTGGAAGGTGTAGATGTCTTCTATACAATTAACTTTGCCATTTACGATGGCTCTTCTACCACACAATATACCATTAAGTATAAAGTGACAGGTAAAGGACAGTTTGAATATGTTGCAGACTCTTTGAAGAAAGTAGAATAAGAAAACTAATTCATTTATAATTAAGAAAGGCCGCTCTGAGTAATCAGGACGGCCTTCTTTTATATTATAACGAGAGAGTTATGGGGGTGAAAAGGCGTTTAGATACATTCCCGTTTACATCTTCACCTCCATCACTACCGGATTATGATCACTGCACAAATTGAGGTCAGGCGAATAGTAATCTACCCCTTTAAATTCTTTGGAATGGAAAATATAGTCGATTCTCAGCAGGCGTTTAAAGTACCGGAACGTATACATGTACCCATGTCCGCAAGTCTGGAATCCGTCTTGAAGATTGTCACCTTTCACGGTACTGTATGTGTAGGACGATGGGAGAGAGTTAAAGTCACCGCAAACCAGTATAGGGTAGGGGGTGGTGCGGATTAATTGTTCCAAAGTCTTTGCCTGCGCCGCACGTTTCCTGAAGTTCTCGTTGAGTCCCTCCAACAATTGCTTGGCCACTGCTTCCTCTCTGCCTGTCAGTTCGTTTTTAGCCAGTTCCCTTTCCAGTCTGCGCTTATTTTGGCTGACCTCCGTTGTTTGCAGGTGGCTATTGAAAACACGAACCGTTTGTCCGTTTACGTCCAGATCGCACCACATACTGCAATTCTTTGAATCGGGGTAAGTGATCAGTCTGCTGTCCTTCACCGGATATTTGCTGAACAGAGCTACCTGCAAGATAGGTGTACTGTCCGAAGCTTGCGGAATGACGGCATACTGCCAGTCTGCAAATGCGTTCCGTATACTGTCTGAAGTAAAGTACCGGTTGCCGGCAAACTCCTGAAAGCAGATAATGTCCACCCGGTGCTCTTTCATATAAGCCGCAATCTCCTTGCACGAATATCCCGACTGCTCGTTACCGAAACTGTCAACGTTGTATGTCGCTATTTTCAGTGTATTTGCCTCTTTTCCTCCGACCGTGAAAGGAGGTTGGAAAATCCGACCCAGATATTGCCAGTTGGCAGCTATGGCTATCAACGGAATGATGATCCAGAACCTCCGGCGAATTCCCCAGTAAATGGCGGCGGCAAGATTGATCAATAACAGTCCTGACAGCGCCAGCCCGATGAAAGGCATCAGAGTGGAGTGCTCGGGAGGTATGTGTCCGGCGAATGCTCCGGCAATGGTGATGCCGGCCAGGACAAAAGTCAGTGCAATAGACGTACAATAAAATAGTTTGGATACAGCTTTCTTTCCCATTGTTTTGAATTTCGCATTTTAGTTCACCACAGATTACACGGATTAACGCAGATTGATTATTTATCCGGTTGATCTCAAGCGGAATTCAGACAGACTCCGAGGAGATCCGTGTCAATCCGTGTAATCCGTGGTGAATTGGTTTATTTCAGCCATTTCTTTATCTTTTCCTTTAGCTTTTCCTGAGCGATCGGTTTTGAGATAAAGTCATTGCATCCGGCTTCTTCGGCTGCATTCCGGTCGTGTTCGTAAGCGTATGCGCTTTGTGCAATGATGGGTACTTCCGCGGACAGTTGCCTGATAATTCTGGTAGCTTCCAGTCCGTCTAAGTTAGGCATCTTGATGTCCATCAATATCAGATCCGGATTTACCTCGTCATACATGGTCACGGCCTCCATGCCGTCTTTGGCGCGTACTAAGTGGTATTTTCTACCCAGAATAGCGTTCAGCAGGTCGAAGTTGCTGTCTGTGTCTTCGGCTATCAGTATGGTGGCTTTCTCCGTTCCGGCTGCGGTTGCCCGAAGGTCCTCTTCCTTTTCCGTCGTTTCCTCTTTGGGGCAGGGCGTATCCTCTTTGGCCGGGAGCACTTCCGACGGCTGTGTTCCGACGGCCTCGCCGGGCAAGTGGCTGTTCGTTCCCGTTTCCGTATCTTGTATGACATTCTCAAGAGGCAGCCAGAAGGTGAATGTGGTTCCTGTGCCCACTTCCGAGGAGACCGCAATCTCTCCGCCCAGCCGTTCGATGATCGTTTTACAGATTGACAATCCCAGACCTGTGCCCTGGGCAAAATTGTTCAGTTTGGCAAACCGTTGAAATACCCTTCCCAGCTTTTCGGGCTCGATACCCAGTCCGGTATCTTTGACGTAGAATACAACTCGCTCGCCTTCCTGTTTGTAACCATAGCTTACGCTGCCTTCTGTGGTAAATTTGAACGCGTTGCCTATCAGGTTAGAGAATACCTGGAAGATCCGGTTCTTGTCCGAGTGGATGCTTAGCGCTTCGTCCGGCGAGTCGAACCTCAGTTCCACTCCCTGCGGACAGCGGAACACGTGTGCATCATGAATCTCTTTGCAAAGTGTGTGCAGCCTCACCGGCCCGTAAGTGAACTCTACGATACCCGACTCTATTTTGGAAAGATCCAATATTTCGTTGATCAGTTGCAACAGCCGTTCGTTGTTGGCGTCTACAATCTCGTAATACTCCCTCCTTTCCTCCGCATTGTCACTCTCCGAGATGATGCGCGAGAATCCTACGATGGCATTGAGGGGCGTGCGTATCTCGTGGCTCATGTTGGCAAGGAAAGCCGACTTCAGTTTGTCCGATGTTTCCGCTTTCTCTTTCGATTCTATCAGTTCACGGCGCATCAGTTCCAGCTGGGTGATGTCCCATTCGATGCTGACAATGATGGGAGAGAAGTCCTCGCTTTCCACCATGATTTTTTGCTTGTCGAGAATCAGCAGATTTCCGTTTTTGTCCTTGCCCTCCATAATCCAGTGCATCCCTTTTCCGGTAGCGGCAATTTCCATATCCTCTTTTCGCTTCTGCTGTGCCATTTCCGGCGGGTAGTAGTCGAAGTCGTTCATTCCGATGGCGTTTTCTGAGCTGATGTCCCGGTTGTACGACTCCCGGTTACGGTAGATGTACCTGAAATCGTTCTCGATATCTTTTACCACGATACCTGCCGGGATGTTCTCCATCGTAGTATCCATGATGCGATTGAAGCGTTTGATCTGCGATTCGTACCGGATACGTTCCGATATGTCATGGGTGAACGACCAGAAGGTTTCTTCTCCGTCGTCCGTTGTCACACTGTACATGGTGCCTTCAAAGGCCAGTGTGTTTTTATCGTGCTTCAGGGGGTGGTAGGCCAGGAAATTGAGGGTTTGGCCTTCCCGTATACTGCGGTAACGTTCTTCCCAGTCCTCTATGCAGGTCATATCGCCCACGACATCGAACACCCGTATCAGTGACAAGTCCGCCTGTTCCGCGATCCGGTGGTTCAGCCTGAACTGCCTGTTGGCAAATATCAGCGTGCCGTCTCTGCGTGCCGCGTACACACTTTCTTTGGCATTGTTGATGGCATGCGTCAGCGTGTTGATGTCGTTTCGTTTCCGCTGTATGTCGGTGATGTTCTGTATATACCCTTCCAGGACGATGTTGCCATCTTCTTCTTCATTCCGCAGGTAGCATTGCTGGCGCATATAATATACCTGTCCTTCCAGCAGGATGCGGTATTCGATGTATTCCTTTAAGAGTTCGCGGCGGTTGGCTTCCATCCACGTGTTCACGGCGGGCAGGTCTTCGCTCAGGATGGTTTCGTAGTAATCCTGAAAGTTGATGCTCCGCTCTTCTTCCGTGCATACGATTCCGTTGTATCCTCGGTAATAAAATGTCTTCTCTCGCGATGAATATTTCCATTGCCCTATTTGTGCCGCTTTTTGTATCTCCTTCAGCTCGTAGTTGGTGCGTTCCAGTTGCAGTTTCACGTTGCTGCGCGCCGTGATGTCGCGATATTGGCACAGCACCTTGTCACCGTCGTACGGCTGCATGATACATTTGAAGTAATACGTTTCGCCCCCTTCCAGTGGCAGCCGGTAGTTGCGGTTCACCGTTATCCCCTGTTGGGTCACCCGCCTGAAGTCCGGTAGCAGTTTCTGGAAGGTATGGTCGGGAAGCAGGTTGAACAGATTTTTCCCCAAGAGTCTGTCTTCTTGCAGGAACCACAAATCGCTGTGTGGGTCGATGTCCAGACACGTGCCGTTTTTGTCCACCAAGATCAGTGTGTCGGATGTCAGTTGAAGTATCTTGTGGGCATTGTCTACGTCATGCAATATTCTATCCATGCTTTGTCCGATTTATTGGTTTAAGGATTCCGTTTTTGTTCTTTTGGCTTTTTCCCATGCTCCTGTTCCTTTCTTTTTACGAAGGTAGTTAACACCTTTCATTACGTTAATGTTCATAAATAGGAAATAATACGGGATGAAGAGCAGCTTGTTTTTCACTTGCCGGGTAGAAAGGTAGTAGCCCCATCCTCCCATGATGTAGAATAGGAGCTGGAGTGCCAGGATGGTGCCGTAACAGACAGGGGAGCCCCCCGCCAGTAGAATGGCGATGTTGAGTGGAAGCAGCGCGAACAGCAGCACCGGTGCCAGAGACCACCTCAGCACTCTATGCGATACGTATTGGAACGTCAGCATTCCGTAACGGAACGGATTGAGCAGTTCTCTCAGCCGCCAGATAGATTGCAGTCCGCCGGCTGCGATACGCACTTTCCGCTTCTGCTCCTCGCGCATGTCGGCCGATCCGCTTTCGATGGCATACGCCTGCGTGCAATATGCTATCTTGTATCCCTGCATGGCGATGCGCAACGACAGGATGAAGTCGTCCAGCAACGTGTCCGGTTCCATCACTGTGAAGAGCTCCCGGCGTACGGCAAATAGTTCGCCTGCGGCTCCCACGGCGGAGTAGAGGCGTGCATCCAGTGCTTTCAGTGTCGATTCATATTTCCAGTATATGCCTTCTCCTCCGGCCGCCGCACCGTCTTTTTCTTGCACGGCTATCCTTTTCTCGCCGGCAACGCATCCCACCTTCGGGTCTTCAAAAGCCCGGACTATTTCGCGTATCGCTTCGCGGTTGAGCATCGTATTGGCATCGGTAAACACTACGAGCGGCGTGTCCACCAGCATCATGCCCCGTGTCATGGTGGCCGTTTTTCCTTGCCGTAGGGGTTGGAAGTGGACGGTGGCCTGCGGCCAGTTTTCCAGTCGCTGGTTGGTAGAGTCGTTGCTTCCATCGGTGGTCCACACGATGTGCAGCTTGTCCGCCGGGTAGTCCAGCCCGAGGCAGTTACGCATCTTCTCGTCCACCACCTCTTCTTCGTTAAAGGCTGTGATGAAGAGTGTCACGTACGGCAGTCTCTTGTCCGGGGGGAGCTGTCGCCGGACAGGTTTCACAAAGAGTTCCTTCAGTTTGACCAGCATGTAAAGCAGTATTCCATATCCCAGGTGGGTATAGAATACGAGGAAGAGGGAGAGCCAGAAAAGGATTTGCAGTGTTGTCATCATAGTATCTCTTATTTTATTCGGTTCAATAATTCGGCTTTCTTACTTGATTCTTTAAGCATGTTTACAAAGTAGAGTGCGTCTGCTTTGTTCGATTGGTTTGTTTTGTCTTTTTCATATTGCTCTACAAAGTGCGTAGCGTGTTCAACCAGGAACCGTCGGCAGTCAATGTTCAGCATGACTCCGTCCTGATAATTTCCGTAAGACAGTCCGGTGACAGCACTGTTACTTTCTATCGACTTGATGTCTTCTTTCTTCAGTCCTTTCAGGTTGATGGTGACTGAAGGGTAATAAAAATATTCCTGGCTCGGCAAGTTGATGATCAATTTCAATGTCGATCCGTCTGCGCTCTTTTCAATCTTTCCATGCATGCGATAATAGTTGTATTCATAATATTCTTCTTGACTAGGCATCCATATACAATCTTCACCATCTTTGCCATAAGTGTCGTTCAGCCAAAGAAGAAAGTCAGTCCAGAAGGCATCTGTAGAATGTACACCGATGTTAATAGCGCACCGATCCACAGTGGGTATAGATCGTTCTTGCTCTATCACCTGTTTAAAGTCATCAGGACTATCATGAAAGACTCTATTTAATGTATGATTTTCTAGATTAGTAAGATTATGAAATGGATATACCTTTTCACCACGTTCTGCTGTGATAGTTTTTATATCATCTAAGTTAATTGCAGCAGTAGTATAATCAATGTTTCCATCAGGTTCTGAAAGCGTTTTACATTTCCTGCCCGATAATCTTTTTTGTATGCTATCTTGCCCAATAAGATAATGTTTTTGTATGCTATCTATGTTATGTATTTCCTTAGTATTTACGTTATGAAACGCTATACTATTGCCATAATTAACTATATCAATTACATCTTCCCATAAAATGCCATTTCTTCCATAAAAACGATAATTGTCTTTGCTATATCCCAAATTTATTATTGATTCTTCGGCCATGTAGTTATCGTCTGCAGCCAATGTAGCTGTAAATGAAAATCTAACTTCTTTGCCTGTTCCATCAGTACATCCTAAGGTTTTTCCTAAATAGTAAATATCTGGTGGAAGATCATCTTGCTTTAATTGTTCATAATGATAGTAATATTGTCCCGAAAGAGGCTTTCCATTGATACTTGCCCATGTTCGTGGATAGATACTAGGCTTACAATCGTCTTGGGTAAGCATAATTAGCAAATGTTTGTTATATTTTAGAGGTGCAAAATAAACATCTAACAATTCTAAATTGATAGTTGAATTGGTTTTGATTGTAATCTCGGCTGTCACATTTTTATTTTCTTGATCAAAAGGGTATAAATATGCCGGTTCTCTTAAACTTCCTCCTTTATACAAGTCAACTTCTTTGATACATGAAGCTGCTAATAGTATCAAAAGGAATATTGCTATGGTTTTAATGTATATTTTCATGACTTTATTTTAAAATAGGTAATACGTTTAATTTTTGCATTGAGTGTTTGTGGCCAATTTTTGTTCATACAAGGCTTCTCTATTAATATATAGTAACAACAACATATTGTAAATACAATTGGAAGTAATAATGTAGCTTGTATTAAATAGTTCGAATAGTAAAAGTCAAATGGGAGTATTTTTTTAGTTAGTTTGCCTGTAAAATGAAATAATGGATAATGTAGTAAATAAATTGTGTAGCACATTCCTCCTATTATGTATAATACTTTTCTTCTACATATCCAATTTATAAAATATCCTTTGAAGACACTTAGAAATAACAAAAACAATGCTATACAAAAGTATAGTTGATTAGGATTCCATATAAAATAGAAGAGTAAATAAAAGCAGATGGATCCAACAATGTCCCATATGAAGTATTTTCTATATAACAGTTCTTTCTGTCGTAAGAATAAATATGCAATGGTAAACCCTACAAGAAAATAATGAAGATGGTTTAATATAGATAGGTGTAAATGTAATTGTTTCAATTCATTATAAAAGAAACCTTTTAATATTAATGAAAAACAAAATAATATAGTGATGCGAATATACCATGAATATTTTCCTGAACCGGAAAAAAGAAATAAAATTAACCATGGAGCCAATACGTAAAACTGAATTTCCACTTCAAGACTCCATATGACTGGATTAAAAGGAGGCCATACACCATAAATTAGAGTGTGCGTATAGGTTATTGATGCGAATAAATGGTTTATATCCGCAAGTATATTTGTTTGAGAAGTTATGGCATATGCCAAATATATGATGACACATGATAAAATAAAAGGTACTTCTAAGCGAGTTAACCTTCTATAGAAATATTGTTTTAAAGAAGGTTTTTTACTGCCTTCTAAATAATGACGGAAAAAAGGTAATGCTATGACAAATCCACTAATTGCAAAAAAAAGCTCAACACCTAAACCACATCGATTAATGAACCAACTCCATGAATTGATATCTTTGACTCCTTGGTAATAATCATATCCGATACTTCTGCCAAAAAAATTATTGAGATGCAACAGGCAGACTGTAAAGATAGCAAAGAAACGGAATCCATCTATTTCAGTGATATACCCAGCGGGGTTAATTGGACGATGTAATTTCTCGAATATTTCTTTCATGATTTTATTAAATTATCATCTTCATCCTTATATTCTTTCTTTCGCGTAAATACTCTACCTATATTTTTGAGGGCGTAAATAGCCCGTACCTTAAAACTGTTGAATAACGAGCCGTCAGCGCTGATGGTACCATATCCCGTGACTGCACGTGCCTTTCTTTTGCGTATAAAATATATATTTCCGTATTCTTTGAGTCGTAAAGCTAAAGAGCCATCCTCCCCCCGTCTAATATCTGTGCGGATACCCACTTGACGAGCGTAATCTGTACGGTATGCAAATACCAGTCCTCGTACACTTAATTCAGGACGTTTGATCGATTGTATCCATAAATGGATGTCTCTAATGAATTCATATATTTTTAATCCGACCCACGAATGTTCTTTATCGGGAATATAGCTCCATAATGAACTTACTGCTACAATTCCAGGACGTTCTAATGCATCAACCATTGTTTCAACATAATGTGGGGGATACATAGTGTCGGAGTCAATATTAATGTGATATTTTCCTTTGGCACGCTTTAATCCGCAGAGGCGAGCATGTCCACAACTATGTTGATGCTCTATTACATATGGAATGCCGGTTGCTTCATAGATTGTTGCTGTTTGGTCTTTGGAATCGTTATCTGTACCAATAATTTCTATTGGATATTTACATTTCATTTCACTCAGAGACCATAAACTCGCTAGTAGATGTTTTTCTTCATTATATCCTATAAGAGAGACTGTTACAAGCGGATTGTCAGATTGTAGTAATTTCAGTTTATTTCGAACTTCTTCAACGATCTCTTGTGGAGCTTCAGAAAAAGGCTTCTCGTATACTTGTAAATATTTTGTGTACCATTCCATAATATTTTTCTTTTAATTAGTAACTGATTCAAATAAGTTTTTCCATTGAAGTGCTATGTTTTCTATTTTGAAGCGTTCTACGTTGTGGCGTGCACGAATTCCCATTTCTTTACGTACACTCTCATTCTCCATAAGGAAACAGATTTTATCTGCTAATCCTATTATATCTCCATTTTTTACTAATATACCATCAATATTATTTTCAATGATATCACGTGGTCCACATGGACAAGCAAATGCTATAGGAGGTACTCCACATACCATTGCTTCTGTGATGACCATTCCAAATCCTTCGAAACGTGAAGATAGAACAAATATAGAACTTTCACAATATTTCTCTATGATATTCCGTACACTGTGTCCTAATATACAGGTTTTGCCAATATCTAACGTATCAATTTGTTTTTGGAGTTTTTCGCGCATACCATCACCATATATGCGCAATATCCAGTCCGGATGTTTTTGGGATACAATTTTCCATGCAGATATTAGACGATCAAATCCTTTTTGTGGCATATATCTTCCAACTGCAATCACTTGTTTTCTGCTGCAGTCAGAATGTGACTCTGGAATAAATGAAAGAGGGTTGTGAATAACGGTTACATTATTTAATTCTGTCCACTCTGTTGCATCTTCATGGCTAAGAACAATAAACCGCTCTAATGAACGTAACTTACATATAAGTTGTTTCATCCAAAAACGTTTGATTAATTTTTTTATAAAGTTGGGAAGTCCAGGAGGATTAAATTCGCGATAGTTTGATTTATTAAAATGTATCTCCCCTAATTTTATGCTTCCGTCTGTCATCTTATTGATAAAATTAATATCTCGTCTCAATAATGATATTGTAATGTTGGGTTTTATTTCATTTAGACATTCGTTCAAGCGTCTTCGAAAGACTCTCTGTTTTTTAAAGTATTCTAAGATGCGCCTATAGATAGGTGTTCCATATAGATGATCGTAATTGATTCCAAGTTGATGGATTGTAATATTGGGATGCAACTCATAGTATGGAGGTCTATTTTCTCCATCCGTTAAAATGATATGTATCTCATAGCCAAAGAACTCAGTAAAGTAATTGGCCTTTAATGTTAAAACCCGTTCCATACCACTTGGATAGTATAAAGACGGAATGCAATAAGCTATTTTGATATTATTTTTCATGATTCAAATAACTTACGTAGTTTTTGTCCGAAATGATTTATGTCATTCTTTTTGCCAAATAGCCATGCATTTTTTCCACATTCAACAATTCTTTCTGGTGATTTTTTAAAATAATTCATGGCATTTGCTAAATCATCAACATCCCCTGCTTTGTAGATCTTTCCCATGTTGTTCTCAATGATAATATCTCTGTATGCTGTATTATCAGCTGCGATAATAGGCATACCCAAGGCTAATGCATCGACAAAACTAGTCATTCCTATAGCTGCAAGTGGATGCTCATATGGGGGAGTTGGAATAACTAAAACGGAACAGCTATTGAGTAAGGGCACCATTCTAGTGTCATCGGGTTTCTCTTGAATATGGATTTGAGTATATTTGCCTTCTTTGTAATTTGTAGGAATACTTTGGTTGTCACTAACGATAATTGTATGGCTTGCTGTCTTCTCAGCAGCACTCACTAACGTCTCGTGGTCACGTCGGGTTTTACCATTACTAATGAATATGATGTTCTCATATTGTCTTTGGAAATTAAGTATAGGGGCTAGGCGTTCATAAAACTTATGATCTGGTCCCCATTGCATAAATTCTAGCATATTAGCTTTTTGGGGCAGCTCCTTACACATGGCTTGATGAGCAAATTGGCTGATGAAAATAAGATGATCATATTGTTCTAATTTCAGCCTTATGGTGAATGGAGGGTGATAAAATATGGCAATAAGTTTTGGACGAAATAATTTTATTTGTTTTAATATTCCCAAAAAGTCTACTGTAAAATCCGCTCCTCCATATACAATATCATAATTGCGCGCTTTCCAATAGAGTTTAAACCATAAAGGTAGAAGTGATACTAATTTGAATATTTTATTTTTGTGATTTTTAGGAGTAATCAGCATATAGTCGATAGCGTATTCACCAGTTTCAAGAAGCTCATTAGTTCCGAATTGATGATGACTTGCAGAGTTCCCATTATTGTATGATTCTCTGGATTTTATCATGTCGTAATTATTAACAAATAAAACGCGTTTCATGTTTTTATTAAGTATTTAATTTATTTATAAGTTTCATTGATAACTTTTTGCATTTGCATTTTCCATGATAAATTTTCTACGGAATGACGAATAACATTTATGTTCCATGATTGGCTATGATAAAAAGATATCAATTCATGTATATTAATTGGAGTTTCATTGGCTGGTACTTTAAGTACATAATTGCAGTGGTCAAAGTCTGCATCAATTTCTGAATAGACAAACGGGATACCTCGGGCTGCATATTCTCTGTTTTTTAGAGTCTTTATATGAGTAATTCCACTTCGGTGCCGTCCTAAGCTACCTATGCCCATATCTGCCTTAGAAAATAGTTGGTCGAGGTCGTTTCCATGCATGTTTCCATATAAAATAACATAAGGCTCTAAGGCATTCTGTTTGATTATTGGCAATATTTCTTGACGTTCACGTTCTCCGCTTAATTCGCCTACAATGTGAAAATATACTTTGTATTGAGGTTTTGTAAGATAATATTCTGCCAATCCTTTGATAATACGATCGTATCCATGCCAATAATGTATTTCTGCCACTCCAATTAAATGTAGTTCATAAGTTGTATCATTTATTTGTTTTTTAGGTAGTATTGAATCAAAATCAATTCCATTTGAGATACGAATGGTAGGTCCTCCAAAGATGGTTTTGGCATCTGAAAATGTGATGATCCCATCAAGTAATTTTGCTAAATGATGGCGAAAACATTTATCAACCAATAGGTCAAGTTTCATCTTGAAAGTTATATATTCCTGATCATAAGGGTATGTTGGAATTTCCATTACTACTTTTACATCATGTTTCTTAAGCTGACTGACCAATTGTATTGTAAATGGATTAGCATTATGAAAAGAACGGATATATATAAAGCTGATTCCTTCAGAAATTATAAAATCTCTTATGGGCTTAAAACATATACGTTTTCTTATTTTTCCCCATGTGCTATGTCCGAAATCGACTAAAATGTTATTGTCAGCTATCCACTTCCAATGTCCATCTGATGTTTGTTCATAATAGCAGGTACATACGTCTAAACCGCACTCTTTTAGTGCTTTTATTTGGTGTTGGATTTTTTTGCTGATTCCGTTTGCTTCGTCGAATCCGTGAAATACAAGAAACAGTGCTTTCATTCTTTGTTTTTGTTTATGATGCTTTTGGTCTTACCGATGATGTCGTATTCACCGGTTAACTGTATGTAGCACCCAAATATAATGAAAAATATAATACTCTTTACAATTAAGGTCAGAAAAATGTTTCCTCCTTCTGTTAGTAGACTGAGTGGATAGAGTACGGCAGTCAGCAAGATGCTGATAACAAACGGCGATATCAGTTGAGCTACAAAATTGCGCAGGCTGCGATGTAGTGTTACTTGATACATTATCCAATAACATTGTATGAAATTAACAGTAAATGTAAGTGTGATACATGATGCTACGGCTTCAAGTGTGCCAATCCAGAAAATACCCAGTAAGATACCGGTGACATTGAGCGCAGATGAAAACAAACCACACACAAATAGGCTTTTTGTATCGCCAGCTGCTTGAAAAATCGAACCAGAGGAAGACAGAATAATCTGAATGCCTACCGATAATGTGAGTATTTGAAATATAGGGATTGATGGTATCCACTGGTCGCCAAAAATAATCAATGTTACTTCGCTGGCTGTAAAGTAGAGTAATACACTTAATGGCAGTCCAATGAAAGCCAAGAAACGTACAATGCGTTCGTAGCCTGAAGCCAAGCGTTCAAGATCATTCTGATAGTCGCTGAAGATGGGATGCATTACGGGGGTGATTACTTGTGTGATGTTCTGTAAGGGTAGCATCATCAGGCGATACGATTTTTCATAGTAACCTAAAGGAGACATCCCCATGTATTTACCGATTAATAGTTTATCCAGATTACGGCTAAAGTAGTTAATAATGTTAAACAGGAATTGATAGGCAGAATAAGAGAAGATTTGGCGCAATACATCCAGCCCAAGTGTAAATTTCAGACGTTGTGGATAATGATGTATGGAAACCACAAATATTAGGATACCCGATAAAATAGGACCTATAATTAGTGCATAAAGCCCGGCTCCACATAGGGCTGCTATGACAGCTGCTATACCAGTGGCTATCTGTATAACGAAACTTCTCAAGGCAATAAATTTAAATTCTTTATTGCGATAGAACAAAGCATTGGGGACAATAGTAGCTGAAGCAAAAAATAGATTTATAGCTAGTAATTGACATAGTGTGCGCAGGATTTCCCGATTATAATAAGCCGCTATGGGCCATGAGGCAACTGTGAAAAGAAATGCTAGACCGATACCCGTCCAGACTGTGAAAGAGAAGAGTCCTGATAAATTCTCTTTGGTTAGATTTTTGTGTTGGATAATGGCAGGTGATAGTCCTACATCGGTGAATAGATTGAAAAAGGCAATGATTACTGTTGCTACAGCCATTACACCAAAGTCGTCTGGTGAAATTAGGCGTGCCAATACGCCTGCTACGACAAGTGATACGAGTATGCCACTGTATTTGGCAAGGGCGGTATAGAATACCCCCGAGAATAGTTGGTGCTTGAGTGAAGTCATAAATTTATTTTTAAAGCTACTCTGCTTTTCCAATGGAGAAGGTGAGGGCGTTGGATTTATAATTAGAAATATGTTGTTTCTTTATTGTCTGGAATGGATGGATGTTTTTAGTAATAATACCATTAGCGTTCGCATAGTTACATATGGCCTATAATATTTGAGACAGAGGCTGAATAGTTTTATACGTTGAGGTAAAGATAATGTATGTGCTTGCCATACAGCTGCATCCAGCATCTGTCGTAAAAAGAGGAATATTGTATGGTGATATGTTTTTGGATAAATTGGGAGTTCTCTTAATAATTCGTTAGTTACAGTAAGATATCCTTCCATATTCTTCCATGTGAATTTTTTAGTCATGATAGAGTTTGTTCTGATACGCCTATGGAAGAAAGAACGACGAATGAATCCTGTTTTAGAAGCATGCAAATAAGCTTGTATCATGAAGAGTTGATCTTCGTGTAATATACCGGGATAAAATGAAAGTCTCTCTTCGCAAATGAACTCTCGGTGAAATAAGTTTAGGCAAACCGATGATTTGAACTTGTATGTTTTTAGTTGTATTTTTAACATGTCTATGCCTGAACATATCTTTTCAGGTAGATCTAAAGTTCTTTGGTAGTCGAAGGAGCTTTCGGGTATGTTCGGTTCAATTGTGAACGTTTCTGCATCGAAGAAAACAAAATCAAGAGCTTCTTTTGTGCATTTGCGATAACATAATTCAAGTGCATCAGGCTCTAAAAAGTCATCACTATCCATGAAATAAATATATTCTCCAGTAGAAAATTTCAGTCCCTGATTACGTGTTATAGAAAGCCCTTGATTAGATTGTTTATAAACTTGAATCCGTGTGTCCTTGATTGCAATTTCTTCCACGATTGCTCTACTACAATCGGTAGAGCCGTCATCAATTACGATAATTTCCAGTTCTTCCAGTGTCTGCTGACAAATGCTTTCCAGTGCTTCCTGTACGTAATTACAGGTGTTATATACGGGGATAATAACGCTAACTTTAGGACGTTCATTGCATTGTTCCATTCTTTTTGAGTGTGATGATGTTTCAATCTAGCAAAGATACATAAAAAGATTTAAGGAAAACGGTTATTTTCTCGTAAAATATGGAAAAGTTGAGAGGTAATAATGTGTTGATTTACTCGCTGCAGGTACTGGTGCGTATGCTCCTAGTAGTTTATCCTGGTTACGAAATGGGTGCCCATTGTGATTTGAACCCTGATCAGAACGGCGATGGAGAGATAGAACCCGAATAGTGGATCAAGGCGTGTCCCTGTTTTAAGGTTTTGCTGCGGGAAGTGTACGGTTGACGGGGGGTACCACAGATTTACACTGGATTATACAGAGGATTTATTTTCTTCGGGATACCCGTGAACGAGAAACCGAAACTCCGTGTAAATCTGTGGTAACCCGTATCACTCACCGTGTTCGGTATGTATAAATTTCTTATTGGCCCCTTTGAGGTGGAACAGGCTGGCTATGGTCCCCAATGCCAGCGAAGGCACCTGCATTAGTGCTTTTAGTAGCCTACCGTTGAGCAGGCGGGCTGGAACAGGGATAAACATGGCGGCAACCTGTGCTGCCGACAATATCCACCATTTAGACGCTACCGGACGGTGGACCAGTGTGGTAAGCAGAGTGAATCCGAAAACGGCTACCAGTTGCACCAGGCGCGGAGGGAGCATCCATTGGATGATTTTATCGACCAGATCGAAAGAGGGCCACCACCGCCACCATCCTTCCATCTGCTTGACGCTTTTTATGAAGGACAGTCCCTCACACAAGATGCCGAATTGCGCTGCCATCCAGCGCCGGCGCTGATTCTTGATGTTCTCTTTTTTTTGCGTTTTCTCGTCGTAGACAGGTAGGTTTTCCAGATAGACGGTGTGCATCCTGCACTCAAGCAGCGTAAGTTCCAGCTCTTTGTCCTCTCCTGCGGTTTCCAGGCTTTGCACGGCATCGTAATACCAGAAGTAATCAAAAGCCATGCCCGAGCCTGCCAGTCCGGCAGACAATCCGAGGGCGTTGTGTCCGCTCCTGAAAAATCCATTGTTGATCTCCTCGCTCACTCCGTCGAGCAAGGCAATGTCCGTATTCAGGTTTTTGCCTGTGCGGTGGGCTTGCATCGCCTGCACTCCGGCGGAGTAGGCACGGTTCACCTCGGAAAGGAATCCGGGTACGGTCACGTTGTCGGCATCCATCACCACGGCAATGTCATACATAAAGGCCAATTGGCGGTTGCCTAGTCCTTTCGCCTTTCCGTCTTCCTCGATGGTGCTGATGGCCAGTAGGAGGGCTTTGGCCTTGGAACTGTCTTCGTAGGTAGCCACCAGCAGGCGGATAGGGAGTCGGCTCAGGGCTTTGTTGGTGGAGTCCTGCATGTGGTCGGAGATGACGTATACATCGTACATTTCTTTGGGGTAGTCCTGCTCAAGGAAAGAGCGTACGGAGTCAATGATGACTTTGTCTTCCCGGTAGGCCGGGAAGAAGACGGCGATGCGGTGCAATTTGTCCGCTTCCGGATAGTGGGGCGCACGATAGAATTTGGACGCAATAGCGTACACTAGCAGATAGGCTACGCAAAGTGCCAGCGGAACGAACAGGATCCAGTCGATCAAGGTTAGTATGAGTATCATAAGTCTTAATGTAGGTTATGGGTCGATATATTTGTGTAAATCGGTTCAGCTGCGGTTCACCACAGATTACACAGAGGATCATTTCGGCAGAGTTTTACAGAATCCTATAGAATCTCAGAGAGTTCCACAGGATTTCACTTTCTCGTTTATGGATATCCCCAAAAAAATGATTCCTCTGTGTGCTAATTTGTGTAATCTGTGGTGGACTGTCACTCAACACAGCTTCCAGAAACCCTTCACTCCGTGCCAGACGGCTTTTGCCAGCTTGGGCTCTCCTTTCAGGACGAAGCACAGGCTGTCTTTGGGAGCTACGATCAGCATTTGGTAAGCGATAGCCAAGCAACGTTCCATTCCCGGGAGGTTGCGCCAGGCGTAAAGCATTCGGTTTCGCATCATATAAAAGGTGCGGAGAGGGCTTTGCCGCCCGGTACTTTGGCTCTCTTTGTGGAAGATGGTGCAGCGCGGCTCGTACCACAGCTGATAGCCGGCACGCGTCATGCTGGTACACCAGTCCAGCTCCTCGTAATAGAGAAAATAGATCTCCGGCATCAGTCCGGCTTTCCAGATGACCTCCCGTTTCAGCATCAGCGCAGCTCCGTGAAGGTAGGCGCTGGGGCGTGGAGTGTCGAAAGTCCCGTCGTCCGGACATCCCATGCCCAATGCTTTATTGCGCATCGTATACCGGCTGAGCTTGGTATATCCGGCAAATTGAATGCTTTGCGGCGGAAAGGCAAAACGGATTTTAGGTGATACAGCCCCGATGCGGGGATCGCTCTCCAACCGTTCTATCAGGGCGGGCAGTCCGTCTTCGGTCAGGTAGGTGTCGTTATTGATCAGGAACAGGTATTTTCCTTGTGCTATCTGTATTCCGAGATTGTTTCCTCCCGAGAATCCGAGGTTTTTCTCGCTGCGGAGAGTCCGTACAAAGGGATACCGCTCCTGTATCAGGGAGGCTTCATCCTGGCGGGATGCGTTGTCCACCACAATGATTTCATAACTGACGGAACTGATCGTGTCGCGTAGCGATTCTATCAACATGCAAGTGTCGTCCAGCCCATTGTAACAGATGGTGATAAAAGATATCAAAGGAGGCGTTTGTTTCATGAATGTTTGTTTTTGTGATAAATCGGATCCATTTTTATTTCGTTAATAATCAATCTCTTTTTTCTCTCTATTCATCTCATCGTCTTCTTTTTGCATGACAGGATCAATATTTGTAGCAGTTATGCAGAGTGCAAAACCTGTATAAATAATAAAAGGATTTGGATATATCATGACGTCATTGGCGTATGCAGCAATAAAAAAGCCTGCATTTGTACAAAGCCATGCTGCTAATAATCCTCTTAAACGTTGGTTCATGATTTTAAACATCAGTATCCAAGAGCACCAGGCAAAAAGAGCTCCATGAATCAGTAAATATAATGTCAATCCAATAATTCCACTTTCTACCCAAACACTTACTAACCAAGAATCCGGTGGATAGGGCATTTGTTCTTTGGGGTTAAATCTCCCACCTTTGGATAGTCCTAAACCATATCCCATTGGTCTTTCATCCATTAATACCTTCATTTTTTTTCGATTCTCCACTCGTACTTGATAAGAAGCATCTTCTGTAGGACGAAAAGCTGAACGCATTTTACGTATATACTGGTTACCATTACCAATATTGGTAAAGTAGAAAAAGGAAAAGACACCTATCAAGATGACGCTACTTGTTATAATGGATTTAGTGTTTTTCGATATTAAAACATACATAAGAATGGCGCCAATTGGAACTGCAACTGCAGCACGTGTACCGGAGATTCCGATACCATATATACCGCAAATCATGATAAATGCAAAAAAAACTTTCATCCATCTTTTTTGAACATAAAACATTGCGATACCGAAAGCACTGGCTGCCATAGCCGAGTGAACTCCATAATTGGCCGCATCAGAGAAACAAGAAAAATAACGGATACCGGACCATATTATATGTGTACGGGCACCACCTAATGTATAAAGGAAATAAAGTTCTTTATCGGTAAAACCATGATTCTTTTGCCAATAGCCTTTGATGGTAACTATCAATATAAAGATTCCCCAAATGAATAATAAAGATTCAATACCTTTACGGTCACGGATAGAAATCGGTACGAGAACTGCACATATAATAGGAATGAATAAATAATGTCCAATACTAATATTCCAGGCTTCCTGTACGTTATTAGGATTTGATATTTCCAATAAACAATATATGCCCCATATGAAAAAAAGTAATAATATTATATTGCGAGAATGCGACCAATCTGTCTGACGATTACTACAGGCAATTAAAGTAATAAAAGTCATGGGCACTATTATTGCCAAAGTAGCTATCCCAAGCTTCACTTCAATGAATATGCTTGCCAATATTGGCAAAAATTGAAGAGCGAATAGAACATAAAAACTACGACTGGATTGATGTGGGTCTCTATTGTATATTTCTTCTTCGTTATTCATCGTCATCGTTATCGTCGTCCTGATAATTTTTTCTTGAATTCTTTTTCCAGCGGATGAAACTTTCTGTCAGAGCTAATTGTGATAAACGATACAATTGTTTATGTAAGAATGTATATGGGGGCAACATTCCCGTATAAGTTTCAACTTCGTACTTAGGGGCCCAATTAAGATAGAGATATGGCGCTTTGCCTAATTGAGCTTTTAATTTTTGTAACAACATTTTGTCTATATCTTTCCAGCCATGATCTGCAGACGCTATTACTAAATTTAATTGTGCGTCTTGTAGTATAGATACAGGTATGTTGGCACGATTCAAACTTGGTTGCTCAATAATTAAAATATCTTCTTCTTGTGGTATATAGAGGTCTGTTATTGTGTTTGCCAAAGCATATTTCGAAGAATTAGAATCAAAATCAGTCCCATCACTCAGCATACGTACATGTAGACCTATACCTTCCCAATATACTTTTAGTCTGTTGGCTAAATAGGTTTTCCCACTTCCATCTTCTGTACTGAGCATATTCAAAATGTATGGCATTCCTTCTTTCTTTTGCGTAAAGAATCGAAGAATAGAACTACTCATATATCGAGTAGCAATGTCTTCGCATTGTTTACTGATGGGACTGAACTTCATAGGAGCAGGGTACGCACCTAATACAGGACTTCCTGTTTGTTTTCGCGTACGAACCGAATCTCTTAGAGTACGGTCGATAAATTCTATCAGTAAGAAAAAGGCAATTAACCCTATAAAACTACCTACGCCAATCATCATAACAATTTTGCGACGATTAGTCGACTCTGAATTAATTGGGTAAGCAGGAGGATTAAGTACTTTTAGAATGGCGGCTGTCATTTCTAAGCTTTTTTTACGCAATAATGCATCATTGTAGCTTTTTAGATTGGTCAGGTAGTTTTGTTCTGTAAAGTTGATAATTCTTTCTTTTCTTTTAATAGTAGTACCCACAGGAGCGAAATGCAAGTATTTTGCATTTAATTCATTGCGGCTTTTTTGTACTATTTTTAGTTCAGCTTTTGCTTTTTCAAATAATAAAAGCTGATCTAACCATTGTTCTACAATAGTACCTTTGTTTAGACCTTCCTTTGTATATTGACCAGCTACGTATTGGTTGGAAATCTCTGATAGATCTCGTCTGGTTTGTAATAATTTGTTTTTGTATTCTAAGAGTTGTCTACCACTGTCCTCACTTGAGGTGGAAATTGTTTCCATCTGAGTGATTTTGCCTGTTAGATCAGAGGCTTGGTTTATTTTGTCCACTAATTGAACGTTGTGAATGACCCGTTTAATGTTACTGTCCATTTGCTTTTCAAGTTCGTTCAGCATTGCTTTGGAACTGTTGTAGTTGAATAGTACATCTTGCTCTCTCAGTTCGAACTCTTTGTTGATAGCTGCTATTTCTTTTGTTTCATCATAATAGTTTATAATACGATTAGTGACATTATATTGTGTAAGATCGTCTTCGTAATTTGTCAATTCTTTACCGATTCGTTTTAATTCTGATCTAAAATATTCTATAACTTTGTCAGTACCTCCATAACGTAATGCCTGATATTCATTGACGAACTCTTTCATGAGAATTTCAACAGTGTTATATGCAATACCAGGATCACCGGATTGATAGCTTACTCTTAATAAATCGCTGCTTCCTTTGCGGTCTACCTTGATGTTTTTTAGGGCTTTATAGCTATAATAAATATGTTGAAAATAGAACAGCCCATAAATGTAGTTGTTCATATCCGGACGTTCATACTTTTGGAAGTTCTCCATCGTTTTATCTTCACTACTTCTATCAATAAGAGAGATAAGAGTTTTACCATCCTTACTATTTTTCATATGATTGTAAGTGAAGTTGTAACAGGCAGAGGTTATGCCTTCGTTGTCTTTATTTGGGTCTCCTTTGACCAAAACACGTGAAAAGAGTCGTAAAGATACACGTTTTAAAGTGCTCTCAGCCTGTATTATATTGATAAGGTTATCCATGGAATTTTGAGCTAAGGCCCAGTCTACTTTAGTATTTTCTTCGATACTATAGCCAGACACAACTCCTGTGTAGAGAGTTGCCTCTACATTATAGCCACCCTTCATATTTCCTGTCAAGTAATAGGCAATAGCAGATATGATGAGAGTTCCTAATAGAATCCACCATTTGACACGGTATAATGATCGGAAAAGATAGAGTATATAGTCCATAATGTTATGTTTATTTTCGTAGAATTGGTGTACGGGTTATAACTTCAAGGATCATTAGACTTTTGGTTAACTCAAACCGGCTCTTTTCAAAAGCTTCTAAAGCTGTTGATTGTCTTCCTTTTTCTACAGATAAAGTGCTTGATTCTATTGTTCCATTTGCAAAATCTTTTTCGGCAATACTGTATTGAACAGTAGCTAATTCTAAAGCTTCCGCACGTAATGTCAAAACACTTAATTGGGATGTCGCTGTTGCGTAAAGCTCAATAATTTCTTTTTTCATATCTTCGAATTTGGCTTCGCGCTCTAAAGCTGCTGTTTTCACATTTAGCTTCTGGCGCCTTACACGTGGAGCAAGGTCGAATAACTCGTCAAGAGGAATATTCACGGCCGCTCCTACAGTGTATGTCTGCTGTTTGGAAGTAGAATAATTATATAAAATAGGTGTTGAAACATCGGTAAATGTATAGTCGTTACCGAACTTTCCCCATTGATAACTTCCCCGTATATTAAAAAAACTAAGTACCGCCCGTCTTTCTTTTGCCAGCAGTTTGCGTTCGATCTGCTCTTTTACACTGGCAAGTTCATAGATCGGTCCTCCTTTGGCGTTTTCGAATAACAGATCGAGGGGAGGAAGTGAAATGTTGGTGTAATCTTCCGGGTTTAGTTTTGAAAAATCACTGGTTTCCTGGGCATTTGCGAAAGAAACCGGTGAAAATAGAAGTAGGGGTATACTACATAGTATGAATAAAACTCTTTTCATATCGATGTACTTATTTGTATATATTGTCTGTTTGCTTGTGAAATCCGTGCAAATATAAGATAAATTTGCAACTAATGCCCTAAATATACCCCTTTTTTTAGAAATAAAGCATCGAATGCAGTAATATTTTATTTAGTGCCTGTTTAAGTTCTGTCGGGAGGGAAGATTTGTTTTCAAGGATATTTCCCCGTCTTTGTGGGAGCATAGCAGGCTATGTGACGCATAAAAACGGGGAGACAGACTGAAAAGAAACTCAAAAACAGGTCAAACCTATATTGAGAATTTATTCAGGAAGAATATAAAACAGGTTCTCAGAATGCTTCTGTCATGTTGAAGTAGAACAGATTTTGCTTGTTCACCATGTTGCGTCCCAGGTCGAGGCGGACGTTCATGCGGGGCTGCACTTCAATGCGGAGACCCACACCCATGTTAGGCAGGACACCTTCTATTTTTCCCGGGTTAGGGCCCATGAATCCGCATCCCGCCCAAGCCACATAGCCCACATGGTTGAGCATGCGCTTCACCCAATTGCCTTTGTCCGTATTGATCATCTGACGATATTCCGCCATGACGACATGTGACGACTTATCACGATATTGGCCCATGTAGTAACCTCGGAGATCGAACGGAGTACCGCTGAGAGCGTATTTGTTGAGAGGGACGTCGCCAAACACGTTTTTCGTTTGTGCCGTCCAGGCAAGCACGCCACGTTTGCGCAGAGTCTTGTATTGGCGGTAGTCTATCTCCAGGCGGTAGAAATTATTGTCGCTTCCCAGGAACTTCTGGTACATCATGCCACGGAAGTCGAGGTACATGCCCCGATAGGCGTTGGCGGGCACGTCGCGTGTGTCGTAAGTCAGCAGGAAGCCGACACCGGAACTGAAGTTCTTATAGCCTTTGTCCGTGCCGCCGGCAGCTTTGTAAGAGGGCTGGTCGACAAGGTATTTGGCCGGATCGTACATGTGATCATAGTTGAGGTCGACCTGCGGGCCGGCAAAGAAATTGCTTTCACCCAGGCGGAATAGGAACCAGGGGTTGATCTGTAATCCACTGTATCGGTACTGGCTGGTGGTGTCGCTGCGCACATAATCTTTATTGGTGCTGTAACCGATGCCGTAAAAGTTTTCTTGTGTATTTTTGTAACTGAACTGTCCGAAGATGCGGAAGCGGTCGCCTTTAAAGAATAGTTGCGGCTTGGAGAACAAATTGAGTCCGCCGTTGAACATCAGTGCGATGGCTACAGGTACAACGGAGCGTTGCTGGGTGGTGTCGCTCGGGTTCATACGAAAAGTCATCAAAGCGCTTCCGCCAATCAGCAGGCCGAAGTCGGGGGTGTAGCTGGGCCCTCCGAGAATGTTGTAATGAAGGTTGCGCCGGGCTACCCGCTGACGCCGCAGTTCACGTTTCGAAAGGGCAGGGGTGCTGTCTTGCTTGGCTGTGTCCGTGTTGAATGTGTTGCCGACGGCTGTCTGTCCGTCTTTTACTGTTGAAATGCCTTTGTCTTGAGCCGTAACGAATGCGGCAGGCATGATCGCCATCAATATACCTATTATATATCTTTTCATTGCTTTGTATGAATATTGGTGCAAAGGAAACTATTTTATTTGGATAAGTTTTCATCCAAATAGATAATAAATCTAAATACTGTGACAAAAGTTCCGGAAAAGGATACTATTTTTGCAAAAGAAAAAGGAGAAGACTCCTTTATTAACCAAATTACTTTACCACATGAATAAACGAATATTATCTGTTTTTGCTCTAAGTGCCGCATTCCTAACCGTATGCGCGCAGCAAGACAAGGGAGGTATCAGTCCGGAAATGCTGAACCAAATCAAACAAAGCTACCAAGGCACGACAACCGACAAAGCCATCCGCAATGCAATCGGTAACAATGACATCCGCAAGCTGGCGCTGAATCAGGACAACCTGAAGGGGATGGATACTCACTTTTCCATCAAAGTTGACTCAAAAGGAATTACAGATCAGAAGTCGTCGGGCCGTTGCTGGCTGTTCACCGGGCTGAACGTGATGCGTGCCAAAGCAATAGCCCGGTATGGACTGGGGTCTTTTGAATTTTCGCAGAACTACAACTTCTTCTGGGATCAGCTGGAGAAGGCCAATCTTTTCCTGCAGGGCGTTATCGATACCCGCGAAAAGCCGATGGATGACAAAATGGTGGAATGGCTCTTCCGCAATCCGCTGAGTGATGGCGGCACGTTTACCGGAGTGGCCGACATTGTCTCTAAATATGGCCTGGTACCCAAAGAGGTGATGCCCGAGACGAACAGCAGTGAGAATACATCGCGCATGGCAGGGCTGATTGCCGAAAAACTGCGTGAGTATGGTCTGCAACTGCGCGACCGCGCCGCAAAGGGGGCCAAACAGCCTGCGCTCGAGAAGGACAAGACGGAGATGCTGGGCACCGTATACCGTATGCTGGTGCTCAACCTGGGCGTTCCTCCCACCGAGTTTACCTGGACACGCAAGGACGAGAAGGGAAATCCGGTGGAGACTGCACAATATACGCCGATGTCTTTCCTGGAAAAATATGGTGACAAGAACCTGCTGGATAACTACGTGATGCTGATGAATGATCCGAGTCGCGAATATTATAAATGTTACGAAATTGATTTTGACCGCCACCGCTACGACGGACGTAACTGGACCTACGTCAATCTGCCTGCTGACGAAATCAAGGAGATGGCCATCGCATCACTGAAGGACAGCACAATGATGTATTTCTCGTGCGATGTGGGCAAATTCCTGAACTCGGAGCGAGGATTGCTCGACGTGAACAATTATGATTATGCATCGCTGATGGGAACTACCTTCGGGATGGACAAAAAACAACGCGTGCAGACGTTTGCCAGTGGATCGAGCCATGCCATGACTCTGATGGCGGTAGATGTCAAAGATAATAAACCGGTGAAATGGATGGTAGAAAATAGTTGGGGAGCAACCAACGGCTATCAGGGACATCTGATTATGACGGATGAATGGTTTGATGAATACATGTTCCGCCTGGTAGTGGAGAAGAAATTCGCAACTCCCAAGGTGTTGGAAATCCTGAAACAGAAACCAATCCGTTTGCCTGCTTGGGACCCGATGTTTGCACCGGAACAGTGAACGCTTTTGAACGATCGGCGATGAACGGTTGTTGAACGGCGAACGATCAACGGTCGGAAATAAATACGGATTGACCGTCGATGGATGGGCCGGTAATCGGTAACATAGAAATGAAAGGGTGTAGCCATACGGGAAGGAGGGCTACACCCTTTTTGTGTTAAGGCTACACCTTCAGCCCCGTATGGCTACACCCTTTTTCTTAAAATTATCCCTCAGTGCTGCCGGAGATTGCTTCCTTCCGTCATCTTCTTCTGCTACATCTCTCTGCATCCCTTCGTTATCCGTTGTTAACCGTTCCTCGTTTAAAAGCGGTCCCTGTTGATCGTTCCTCGTTCACAAACACTGATCGTTTAGAATTAACCACCGTTAATAGTTCACAGTTAATCACCGTTAACGGTCCATCGTTCAACAACCGTTCATCGTCGATCGTTCAAAACCCTTCCTCGTTTTTTTAGCCTTTTTTATCTATTGATGTTTGTTCAAAGGGTGAATTACGGAGAAATTTCCGTAATTCCTTTCATTTTTCCTCTTTATTCACATTATTATTTATTACTTTTGCGGGCAAATTATGAAACCATTATTTTATATAATCACATGGCAAATGTAATAAAGTTACGTAAAGGCCTTGACATCAACCTGAAAGGAAAAGCTGCTGAAGAGCTCTCAACGGTGAAAGAACCGGGATTCTACGCACTCGTACCCGATGATTTCCCAGGAGTGACTCCGAAGGTGGTGGTGAAAGAGCAGGAATATGTGATGGCCGGGGGACCCTTGTTTATCGACAAGAATCATCCTGAAGTGAAATTTGTTTCGCCCGTTAGCGGCGTTGTAACAAGCGTGGAGCGCGGTGCACGCCGTAAGGTGCTGAACATCGTGGTGGAGGCTGCCGCAGAGCAGGATTACGAAGAATTCGGCAAGAAGGACGTATCCAAACTCGATGGCGAGGCTGTGAAAGCTGCACTCTTGGAAGCTGGTATGTTTGCATTTATGAAACAGCGTCCGTATGACGTGATTGCCGATCCGACAGTCGCTCCGCGGGCTATCTTCATCTCTGCTTTCGACAGCAACCCGCTGGCACCCGATTTCGAATACGTTCTGAAAGGGGAAGAAGCTAATTTCCAGACAGGACTGGATGCCCTGGCTAAAATAGCCAAAACGTATCTGGGTATCAGCATCAAACAAAAATCGACAGCCCTGACACAGGCTAAAAATGTCACAGTAACCGTATTTGACGGACCGAACCCTGCCGGAAATGTAGGGGTACAAATCAATCACGTAGCTCCCGTAGTGAAAGGTGAGACGGTGTGGACTATCGGCGCGGAAGCCGTAATCTTCATCGGACGTCTGTTCAATACCGGACGGGTGGACCTGACTCGTACCGTAGCCGTTACAGGATCTGAAGTGGTGAAACCAGCTTATTGCAAACTGAAAGTCGGCGCACTGCTGACCCATGTGTTTGCCGGAAACGTGACGAAGGACAAAGAGTTGCGTTACATCAGCGGCAATGTGCTGACAGGCAAACAAGTGAAGCCGAACGGATTCCTGGGCGCTTTCGACAGCCAGCTCACAGTGATTCCCGAAGGTGACGACATCCACGAAATGCTGGGATGGATCATGCCCCGTTTCAATCAGTTCAGCGTCAACCGCTCGTATTTCAGCTGGTTGATGGGGAATAAGAAGGAGTATGTGCTCGATGCCCGTATCAAGGGAGGCGAACGCCACATGATTATGTCCGGCGAATACGACAAAGTATTCCCGATGGACATTCTGCCTGAATTCCTGATCAAAGCAATCATTGCCGGGGACATCGACCGCATGGAAGCTCTGGGTATCTACGAAGTGGCGCCCGAAGACTTTGCTTTGTGCGAATTTGTCGACTCTTCGAAACTGGAATTGCAACGCATCGTTCGTGCCGGACTCGATATGCTTCGTGCTGAAATGATGTAATTCATAACACATAATTTATAATTCATAATTAATGAAAGCGTTAAGAAATTATCTCGATAAGATAAAGCCGAACTTTGAAGAGGGCGGCAAACTCCACGCGTTTCGTTCGGTGTTCGATGGCTTCGAAACTTTCCTGTTCGTGCCCAACACCACTTCGAAATCGGGAGCGCACATCCACGACTCGATTGATAGCAAACGTATCATGTCGATTGTGGTTATTTCGTTGATACCGGCTTTGCTGTTCGGTATGTACAACGTAGGTTACCAGCATTTCACTCACACCGGAGCTCAGGGTGGCTTCATCGAAATGTTCATTTACGGTTTCCTGGCCATTCTGCCTAAGATTATCGTATCTTATGTAGTGGGTCTGGGCATTGAGTTCGTGGTGGCACAATGGAAGAAGGAAGAGATTCAGGAAGGATTCCTCGTTTCGGGTATCCTGATCCCGATGATTGTACCGGTAGACTGCCCGTTGTGGATTCTGGCCATAGCCACTGCATTCGCTGTTATTTTTGCGAAAGAAGTGTTCGGAGGTACAGGTATGAACGTGTTCAACGTTGCCCTTGTGACCCGTGCATTCCTGTTCTTCGCTTATCCTACCAAGATGTCGGGTGACGCCGTTTGGGTGGCACAAGACAGCATCTTCGGATTGGGTAACACGGTAGACGGACTGACAGCGGCCACTTCGCTGGGTGTGGCGTCTACTGCTACCGATCCCAATGGCTTCCCGGCTTTCTCGTGGGATATGGTGACCGGTCTGATTCCGGGCTCTATCGGTGAAACCAGTGTGATTGCTATTCTGATTGGTGCCGTTATTCTGCTGTGGACAGGTATCGCAAGCTGGAGAACAATGCTTTCGGTATTCGTCGGCGGTGCATTCATGGGATGGATCTTCAATACTGTGGGTCCCGACACTGCCATGGCTCACATGCCTTGGTACGAACACCTGGTGCTGGGTGGTTTCTGCTTCGGTGCTGTGTTTATGGCTACCGACCCTGTGACATCCGCACGTACGGAAACCGGTAAGTACATCTTCGGATTCCTGATCGGTGCGATGGCCATCATCATCCGCGTGTTGAACCCGGGTTATCCCGAAGGTATGATGCTCGCTATCCTGCTGATGAACATCTTCGCTCCGCTGATCGACTATTGTGTGGTTCAGAGCAACATCAAACTGCGTGAAAAACGCGCCATTAAGTCTAACAATTAAACCGAACAAGAAAGATGAATACAAATAGTAACTCTTATACTATCATTTATGCTTCGGTAATGGTTGTTATCGTGGCATTCCTGCTTGCATTTGTCAGCTCTTCTCTGAAAGACATTCAGAATAAAAACCAGGAGTTGGACACCAAGAAGCAAATTTTGTCTGCACTGAACATCAGAGATGTGAAAGATGCCGATGCTGAATATAATAAATATGTAAAGGGTGACATGCTGATGAATGTGGATGGCACTCTGACAGAAAATACGGATGGTTTCTCTATCAGCTACGAAAAAGAAGCGAAGGAAAACAATCGTTTGCACGTTTTCGTATGTGAGGTAGACGGAGAAACCAAATACGTGGTACCGGTTTACGGTGCCGGTCTTTGGGGCGCTATCTGGGGATATGTGGCTTTGAATGCCGATAAAGACACTGTTTACGGTGTTTACTTCTCGCATGCCAGCGAAACTCCGGGCTTGGGTGCCGAGATCGCGGGTGCTGCTTTCCAGAATGAATTCTCTGGCAAGAAGGTATTGAAAGACGGACAGGTTGCACTGGCTGTAGAGAAAAACGGTAAGGTGACAGACCCTGCTTATCAGGTTGACGGTATTTCGGGTGGTACAATCACTTCGAAAGGTGTGGACGCCATGATCAAAGCATGTCTGAGCCAGTACGATAAATTTTTAACTAATAATTAAGGAGGAACGATAGAATATGAGCCAATTATTTTCTAAAAAGAATAAAGAAGTATTCGCTACTCCGCTGGGATTGAATAACCCGGTAACCGTGCAGGTGCTCGGTATCTGTTCGGCACTGGCTGTAACGGCCAAACTGGAACCGGCTATCGTGATGGGTCTTTCGGTAACTGTGATTACGGCTTTCTCAAACGTCGTTATCTCTTTGCTGCGTAAGACGATTCCTAACCGTATCCGTATCATCGTACAGTTGGTGGTAGTAGCCGCATTGGTAACTATAGTAAGTGAGGTGCTGAAAGCGTTTGCATACGATGTAAGCGTACAGCTTTCGGTATACGTAGGTCTGATCATTACAAACTGTATCCTGATGGGACGCCTCGAAGCGTTTGCCATGGCAAACGGTCCGTGGGAGTCATTCCTCGACGGTGTAGGTAATGGTCTGGGATATGCCAAGATCCTGATCATCGTGGCTTTCTTCCGCGAGTTGCTCGGATCGGGCACATTGCTCAACTTCCGTATTATCCCTGAGTCATTCTATAAGATGGGTTACATCAACAATGGTTTGATGTTGATGCCGCCGATGGCACTGATCATCTGTGCATGTATCATCTGGTATCAGCGCAGCCGCTGCAAAGAACTCCAGGAAAAGTAATACAACCTAAGAAAGTAAAAGAAAAATTATGGAACAATTATTAAGTTTATTCGTCCGCTCCATCTTTGTGGACAACATGATATTCGCCTTCTTCCTGGGTATGTGTTCATATCTGGCTGTGTCGAAGAATGTGAAAACTGCTGTAGGACTGGGTATCGCCGTAACTTTCGTATTGGTGGTTACGTTGCCGGTCAACTACTTGCTTCAAACTAAGGTGCTGGCTGCCAATGCGATCATTGAAGGTGTTGACCTCAGCTTCCTGAGTTTTATTCTCTTTATTGCCGTTATTGCCGGTATCGTGCAGTTGGTAGAAATGGTGGTGGAACGCTTCAGCCCTTCGCTCTACGCTTCACTGGGTATCTTCCTTCCGCTGATCGCCGTTAACTGTGCCATCATGGGTGCTTCACTGTTCATGCAGCAGAGAATCACGATGGATCCGTCGAACCCGCAGGCTATTACCGGCGTGGGCAGTGCTGTAGTATACGCACTCGGTTCCGGTATTGGCTGGTTGCTGGCTATCGTCGGTCTGGCCGCTATCCGCGAAAAGATGGCTTACTCTGATGTTCCCGCTCCGCTGAAAGGTCTGGGCATTACGTTTATCACAGTAGGACTGATGGCTATGGCCTTTATGTGTTTCTCTGGATTGAAATTATAACTAAAGTAAAAAGAATAAAACAATGACGTCTTTAATATTAGCAAGTATCGGAGTCTTCCTTGTGGTGATCATCCTGCTTGTCATTATACTGCTCGTTGCGAAGAGCTATCTTTCTCCTTCGGGCGAGGTTACGATTACGATGAATGGAGAGCAACAACTGAAAACATCTCAGGGTGGTACTCTGCTGGGTACGTTGTCTGCCAACAATGTGTTCCTTTCATCGGCTTGTGGTGGTAAGGGTTCATGCGGACAGTGCCGTTGCCAGGTGCTCGAAGGCGGTGGCGAGATTTTGCCTACCGAAACCGGTTTCTTCTCTCGTAAAGAACAGGCCGATCACTGGCGCCTCGGATGCCAGGTGAAGGTAAAACAGGATATGTCTATCAAGATCGACGAGTCTATCCTGGGTGTGAAAGAGTGGGAGTGCGAGGTGATCTCGAACAAGAACGTGGCTACGTTTATCAAAGAGTTTATCGTGGCTCTGCCTCCGGGCGAACACATGGACTTTGTGCCGGGTTCGTATGCCCAGATCAAGATTCCTACCTTCTCGATGGATTATGATAAGGACATCGACAAGAGCCTGATCGGTGACGAATATCTTCCGGCATGGGAGAAATTCGGTCTGCTCGGCCTGAAGTGCCGCAACGACGAACCGACCATCCGTGCTTATTCTATGGCCAACTATCCGGCTGAGGGTGACCGCATCATGCTGACTGTACGTATCGCTACTCCTCCTTTCAAACCGAAAGATCAGGGACCGGGCTTTATGGATGTGATGCCGGGTATCGCTTCTTCTTACATCTTTACGCTGAAGCCGGGTGACAAGGTGACCATGAGTGGACCTTACGGTGACTTCCACCCGATTCTGGATTCGAAGAACGAAATGATGTGGATCGGTGGTGGTGCAGGTATGGCTCCGTTGCGTGCCCAGATTATGCACTTGACCAAGACGCTGCATATCACTGACCGTACGATGAACTACTTCTACGGTGCCCGTGCACTGAACGAGGTGTTCTATCTGGAAGACTTCCTGCAGATTGAGAAAGACTTCCCGAACTTCAAGTTCCACCTGGCACTCGACCGTCCGGACCCTGCTGCAGACGCAGCCGGTGTGAAGTATACGGCAGGTTTCGTACACAACGTGATTTACGAAACTTATCTGAAGAACCATGAAGCTCCGGAAGACATCGAATACTACATGTGTGGTCCCGGCCCGATGAGTAAAGCTGTCGAGAAGATGCTCGACGATCTCGGTGTTCCGTCTAAGAACTTGATGTTCGATAACTTCGGTGGATAATCCTTCGGAGATCATCATAAAAGAAACTGCTTTCGGGTTGTCCGGAAGCAGTTTTTTTTTATCTTTGTGTCATTATTCAAAAATGTGGAAAAAACAATGAATGGTTTGAAGGATATACTCGAAAGGTTGAAAATAGAACAACTCAATCCGATGCAGGAAGCGTCTGTTGAGGCATTTGATAAAGGTGGCGAAGATTTGATATTACTTTCGCCCACAGGTTCGGGTAAGACCCTGGCCTTTCTGTTGCCGCTGGTCGGCAGTCTGAAGGCCGACGTGAAAGGAGTGCAGGCCGTGGTGCTGGTGCCATCACGTGAGTTGGCATTGCAGATAGAGCAGGTGTTCAAGGCGATGGGGACGGAATTCAAGGCGATGAGTTGCTATGGCGGACGTCCGGCGATGGAAGAGCACCGTACGATGAAAGGAATGCAGCCGGCGGTTATCATCGGTACGCCCGGCCGTATGAACGACCATCTCTCCAAGCAGAACTTCGATGCAAGCACAGTGAGTCTGTTGGTGATCGATGAATTTGATAAATGCCTGGAGTTTGGTTTTCAGGAAGAGATGGCAACGGTTATCGGACAGTTGCCCGACTTGAAACGGCGTTTTCTGACTTCGGCAACAGATGCGGAAGAGATTCCGCAATTTACAGGACTGAACCGTACGATAAAGCTTGATTTCCTGACAAACGATGTGGAGGAATCACGTTTGCGGTTGATGAAGGTGGTTTCGCCTGCTAAAGATAAGATAGAAACTCTCTATAAGTTGCTTTGTACGTTGGGAAGCAGTTCGAGTATTGTTTTCTGTAACCACAGGGATGCGGTGGACCGTGTGAGTGCCTTACTAACGGAAAAAGGAGTTTCCAATGAACGCTTTCATGGAGGTATGGAGCAACCGGATCGGGAACGGGCACTGTATAAGTTCCGTAATGGCAGCTGTCCGGTGCTGGTGTCTACGGACCTGGCTGCCCGCGGACTTGATATCCCGGAGGTGGAGCATATCATCCATTATCATTTGCCGGTGAACGAAGAAGCCTTTACCCACCGCAATGGCCGTACTGCCCGTTGGGATGCGACGGGTACTTCTTATCTGATACTGAATCCGGAGGAACGCGTGCCGGATTATATACCTTCGGAGCTTGAGATCTTCGACTTGCCGGAGAATACACCCCGTCCGGCTAAACCTCAGTGGGTGACTATTTATATAGGTAAAGGGAAGAAGGACAAATTGAGCAAGATCGACATAGCCGGTTTCCTTTATAAAAAAGGAAATCTGGCACGTGAGGATGTCGGAGCAATCGACGTGAAAGATCATTATGCCTTTGTTGCCGTGCGGCGCCCCAAGATGAAGCAATTGCTGACTCTGATCCGTGGCGAGAAGATCAAAGGGATGAAAACGGTGATCGAGGAGGCGGATTAAACCGGATTTATCGGATAGAGGAGGCAGGGCACTGACACCACAGATTATACCGATTGACACATGACGAGTTCACCATGGGTTGCACAGATTGACACGGAACAGATTCACCACAGATTACACCGATTGGCACGGCACTTTCAACTTTATTGCTGATAAGATCAATCATCAATCTGTGTTAATCTGTGAAATCTGTGGTGAAACAGCTTTCCGGTTTCCGGCTCTTCCCGGCTTTTGTTCTTCTTTCTTATAAATATTCACTTTTTAGTCATTTTCTCTTTCATTTCAGAATAGAGCATCGTGTAATAATATCAGTTTGAACTTTTTCTACCATCTTGGCATGTATAGATAACAAAATGGTGTATAAATCCTGCATAAACCATTAAAAAGTAAGATAAATGCCCTCTAAGATTGTAATTTTACAGGGAAACGTTTGTTGAGAGGAAATAAATTCGTAAATTCGCCATGTCAGTAGACATAAAATAACGAAATTGTATAACCAAAAACACTCATCAAATGAAAAAGCATAATTTCAGTGCAGGCCCTTCCATTCTCCCTCGCGAAGTAATAGAAGAAACAGCGAAAGCCATTCTCGATTTCAACGGTTCAGGTCTTTCTGTGTTGGAAGTCAGCCATCGTGGCAAGGATTTTCAGGCAGTTATGGATGAAGCCGTTGCTTTGTTTAAGGAAATACTTAACATCCCCGAAGGGTATTCGGTACTTTTCCTGGGCGGTGGTGCCAGTATGCAGTTCTGCATGGTGCCTTACAACTTCCTTGAGAAGAAGGCAGCTTACCTGAACACCGGTGTTTGGGCTAAAAAAGCGATGAAAGAGGCGAAAGGCTTTGGCGAAGTGGTTGAGGTAGCTTCTTCGGCTGATGCGAACTATACGTTTATCCCTAAAGACCTTACCATACCTGCTGATGCTGATTATTTCCATGTGACCACCAACAATACGATTTATGGTACGGAATTGAAGGGAGATCTTGATTCACCGGTTCCGATGGTAGCCGACATGTCTTCTGATATCTTCTCCCGTCCGGTGGACGTTTCGAAGTATATTTGTATCTACGGCGGTGCTCAGAAGAATCTAGCTCCCTCCGGCGTTACATTCGTCATAGTAAAAGACGATGCGGTAGGCAAGGTGTCACGTTACATCCCGAGCATGCTGAATTATAAGACCCATATCGACGGCGGTTCCATGTTCAACACACCTCCCGTATTGCCTATCTATTCCGCCATGCAGACTTTGCGCTGGATCAAGGCTCAGGGTGGCGTCAAAGAGATGGATCGCCGGGCTACCGAGAAGGCAGACATGCTGTATGCCGAGATAGACCGCAACAAGATGTTTGTAGGGACAGCTGCTAAGGAGGACCGTTCGCGCATGAATATCTGCTTTGTGATGGCACCGGAATATAAGGATCTGGAAGCCGATTTCCTGAAGTTCGCTACGGATAAAGGAATGTCCGGCATCAAAGGGCACCGCTCGGTGGGTGGCTTCCGTGCATCTTGCTACAATGCAATGCCGAAAGAGAGCGTACAGGCATTGATTGACTGCATGCAGGAATTTGAGAAACTTCATTAATAATGTGATTTCACCACAGAGCATACGGAAAGGATACAGGGCTCTCTTGAATGACGGCATTTGGTGTCTGCGGTATCCTCTGTGGTGAATTCTCCCAAAATAGAATAAGAGAAATGAAAGTACTTGTTGCAACCGAAAAGCCATTTGCCAAGATTGCGGTGGATGGCATCAAGAAAGAAATAGAAGGAGCCGGATTTGAATTGGCTCTGCTTGAGAAATATACAGATAAAGCCCAACTGCTTGACGCAGTGAAAGATGCGAATGCCATTATTATCCGTAGTGACATCATCGACGCCGAGGTGCTCGATGCAGCGAAAGAGTTGAAAATAGTAGTTCGTGCCGGTGCCGGATACGATAATGTAGACCTGAATGCAGCCACTGCACACGGTGTATGTGTGATGAATACTCCGGGACAGAACTCGAATGCTGTAGCCGAGTTGGTGTTTGGCCTGCTTGTTTATGCTGTCCGTAACTTCTATAACGGAACATCGGGTACGGAGTTGATGGGAAAGAAACTGGGTATCCACGCATACGGTAATGTAGGACGCAATGTGGCGCGTATTGCCAAGGGGTTCGGTATGGAACTCTATGCTTATGACGCTTTCTGCCCGAAAGATGTGATAGAGAAAGATGGGGTGAAAGCCATTGACTCTGCCGAAGAGCTTTATAAGACCTGTAACATCGTCTCACTGCACATTCCCGCTACAGCCGAAACGAAAAATTCCATCAATCATAATCTGCTGGCCAATATGCCGAAAGGGGCTATCCTGGTTAATACGGCCCGCAAAGAAGTGATCAATGAAGACGAATTGATCCAGTTGATGGAGGAACGGCCGGACTTTAAATACATCACAGACATCATGCCTGCGGCCAATACGAAGTTCGCCGAACTCTTTGCCGGACGTTATTTCTCGACTCCGAAGAAGATGGGAGCACAGACGGCCGAGGCGAATATCAATGCCGGTATTGCAGCTGCACGGCAGATTGTGGGTTTCCTGAAAGAGGGTTGTGAAAAGTTTAGAGTGAATAAGTAATCTGCAGTTCTTATGGCAACAATAAAACCATTTAAAGGCATCCGTCCTCCGCAGGATTTGGTAGAACAGGTCGCTTCACGTCCGTATGACGTGCTGAATTCAGAAGAGGCTCGTGCAGAAGCTGCCGGGAACGATAAATCATTGTACCACATCATTAAACCGGAAATAGACTTTCCCGTCGGGACAGATGAACATGATGAGAAGGTGTATGCGAAAGCGGCAGAGAATTTCCGTCTGTTCCGTGATAAAGGATGGCTGGTGCAGGATGACAAAGAGAATTATTATATCTATGCCCAGACCATGAATGGCAAGACACAGTATGGGCTGGTGGTGGGTGCTTACGTGCCCGATTATATGAACGGTGTCATCAAAAAGCACGAACTCACCCGGCGTGACAAGGAAGAAGACCGCATGAAGCATGTCCGTGTGAACAATGCCAACATCGAACCGGTGTTCTTTGCTTATCCCGACAATGCGGTGCTCGATGCCATTATCCGCAAGTATACGGCTCAAAAGCCGGTATACGATTTTATTGCTCCCGGTGACGGATTCGGACACACTTTCTGGGTGATCGACAACAGCGAAGACATTGCTGTCATCACCAAGGAGTTTGCTGCTATGCCGGCGCTTTATATCGCCGACGGGCATCATCGTTCGGCTGCCGCTGCCCTGGTAGGGGCCGAAAAGGCAAAGCAGAATCCTAATCATCGCGGAGACGAAGAATACAACTATTTCATGGCCGTATGTTTCCCCGCCAATCAGTTGACTATTATTGACTACAACCGGGTGGTGAAAGATCTCAATGGCTTGACGCCTGCCGAATTTCTGACCGCCCTTGAAAAGAATTTTGAGATCGAAGAGAAAGGTAAAGAGATTTATAAACCCAATGCGTTGCATAACTTTGCGCTCTATCTGGATGGCAAATGGTATAGCCTGACAGCCAAACCGGGTACTTATGACGATAATGATCCTATAGGTGTATTGGATGTGACCATCTCTTCCAACCTGATTCTGGACGAAATTCTGGGAATCAAGGATCTGCGTTCGGATCGCCGGATCGACTTTGTAGGGGGAATCCGCGGCTTGGGCGAATTGAGCAGACGGGTTGACAGTGGCGAAATGAAAGTGGCTTTGGCCCTTTATCCTGTTTCAATGAAGCAATTGATGGATATTGCCGATACAGGAAACATTATGCCTCCGAAGACTACCTGGTTCGAACCGAAACTGCGTTCGGGGCTGGTGATACACGAGCTCGAATAAAAAGAGATCCGATACCGGATTGAGGAGTGTTTGGGTATGGAAAACAGAGGAGGGGATGTACCCAAACTCGTTATTCACCACAAATTGCATGGACTTATACAGATAAATTATTGGTTGTCAGTAAATTGATGCCGTCCTGTGTTAATCCGTGTAATTTGTGGTGAATTCGTTTTGTGTTCCGGACTATTCAAATATGTACGTTTTTCCGTATCTTTGCCGCCGAAGTAATTATTATCAGGAAACAGATATGGGACGAAAAGAAGAATACAAATTGCAGAACGAACAATTCATGCAGACATTACGCACCGAAGCGGATGTACACGAATTGCCATGCGGCATATTATATAAGGTTTTGGAGGAAGGTACCGGCGCAGCCACGCCCCGTTCCAACAGTGTGGTGTCGGTTCATTACAAGGGCACTCTTATCAATGGACGTGAATTTGATAATTCCTGGAAGCGGAACTGTCCCGAAGCTTTTCGTCTGAACGAGGTTATCGAAGGATGGCAGATTGCTCTGCAAAAGATGCGGGTGGGAGATCACTGGATCGTCTACATCCCTTATAATATGGGCTATGGCACACGTACCAGTGGCCCGATTCCGGCTTTTTCAACTTTGATTTTCGAGGTACAATTACTGGGTATAGCTTGAACCATCAAAAAAAAGATTCCGGATATCATGACAGAAGACACCTATAAGACCATCACTGAAGTCTCGGAGGGAACATATACCGAGAAACGAAGCAAATTTATTGCCATCGCTCTCCCGGTTCGTACCTTGGAAGAGATTAAAGTGCATCTGGAGGCGTACCAGAAGAAATACTATGATGCCCGCCACGTCTGCTATGCCTATATGCTGGGACACGAGCGGAAGAATTTTCGTGCCAACGATAACGGAGAGCCGTCGGGTACTGCCGGCAAACCGATTCTGGGACAGATCAACTCGAACGAACTGACGGATATACTGATTATTGTGGTCCGTTATTTCGGAGGGATCAAGTTGGGCACTAGTGGACTGATTGTGGCCTATAAGGCCGCCGCCGCCGAGGCCATCGCTGCCTGCACCATTGTAGAGAAAACTGTGGACGAGGAAGTAACCGTACTTTTCGAGTATCCTTTTATGAACGATGTCATGCGGATTGTAAAGGAGGAGGAACCGGAGATTCTGTCTCAGTCGTATGATATGGATTGCAGCATGACGCTTCGTATCCGGCAGTCGGCAATGCCCCGTTTAAGGTCCCGGCTGGAGAAAGTGGAGACTGCCCGCATTGCAGATGAACAGGAAGGAAATGGATAGTAGAGATAGGGGGGCGTCGGAACTCTGTGATGAATGATGACACACCTCTCCGAATAATAAAAAAAAGATAGATAGAATGGCATTTGTAGCAACAAAAAGAGAGTGGAGCGAGTTGTACGCCTTTTTCCGTCTGCTGGCGGATGGAAAAGTATCGCTTGGAACTCCGCAGGCAAAGAAAGAAGATGAAAAGTACCGGCCCATTGCAATGATCCAGCGTGAAGAGCATGATGGCACCCGGCGTTACTATATTGAAGAAGAGGTCATCCGGATGGAAGGTGAGAAGGTGGAGAAAAGTATTCCCCGTGAGGACTTTGCAACAGTGGCGGACCTGATTCTGGACGCGATTAAAAATTCTTCGGCGGATGAAGTTACGTCACCCGACGGGGTGGAGGAGTTCCTGGACGAGGCAGGTATCTTTGATCTGGAAGCCCGGACGGAGGACCGTACCGACTTCTCGATTGCTTTCTGGCATCCTGAGGCTCCGTTGGCGGGTTTCAATGTCCGTTCGCGTCTCAGTGCGATGAATCCGCTGTTGGATGGTGGACGTGCGGCGAACCTGAAGTTGGAGCAGTCCGGTATCAAGTTTGCCACTCCGACCGTCAATAAGATTAATGCCCTCCCTGAATCACCCACGGAGGTGGCCGAGCGTATGATGATGATCGAGCGTCTGGGAGGTGTGCTGAAGTATTCGGACGTAGCGGACCGTGTGTTCCGTTGCAATCTGCTGATGATCGATCTGCACTTTCCTCGTGTGCTGGCAGAGATGGTGCGTATGATGCACCTGGACGGCATCACACGCGTCAGTGAACTGACCGAACAGATAAAGATCATAAATCCTCTCAAGATAAAAGAGGAGCTGATCAGCAAGCATGGCTTTTACGAGTTTAAAATGAAGCAGTTTCTGCTGGCACTTGCCTTGGGTATGCGTCCGGCCAAAATATACAATGGGACCGATTCGGCAGTTGAAGGTATATTGCTGGTCGATGGCAAAGGTGAGGTACTGTGCTATCATAAATCGGAAAAGAAAACATTTGAGGACTTTCTTTATCTGAATTCGCGTCTCGAAAAGGGATCGGTTGATAAAGACAAGTATGGCTTCCTCGAGAGAGAGAACGGAGTGTATTATTTCAAACTGAATGTAAAGATTGGGTTGATTAAAAGATAAATCCGATTGGCAGGAGAATAGATAATGAAGACAAATGAAGTTTTAGAGACCATTAAGGCACGGCGTAGTGTACGTGCGTATGATCGAAAGCAGATTCCGGCGGATGACTTGAACGCCATCCTGGAAGCGGGTGCTTACGCGCCGAGCGGCATGCATTATGAAACGTGGCATTTTACTGCCGTCTGTAATACAGTGAAACTGGAAGAACTGAATGAACGGATCAAAGGGGCATTTGCCAAAAGTGATGACAAGCATCTTCGGGAACGGGGGCACAGTGAGACGTATTGCTGTTACTATCATGCCCCAACCTTGGTCATCGTGTCCAATGAACCCAAGCAATGGTGGGCCGGGATGGATTGTGCCTGTGCTATCGAGAATATGTTTCTGGCAGCCACTTCACTGGGCATCGCTTCCTGTTGGATCAATCAGCTCGGTACGACCTGTGATGATCCGGAGGTACGGGCCTATCTGACTTCTCTCGGAGTGCCCGAAAATCATAAAGTTTATGGTTGCGTAGCTTTGGGATATAAAGCGGAAGGCGCATTGTTGAAAGAAAAGACAGTTAAAGCCGGTACGATAACCATCGTGGAATAGGATATTAAGATTCACCACAGAGTTTAAATTGACCACAGAGTCTCACAGAGTTTATCTTTTATGATTTCTACTCTGTGAGACTCCGTGCTACTCTGTGGTGAATCGTGAATCAGTTGTTGCTTAGCTTACTTCAGTCGAAGCAGCCGTAGCATGTGGGCAGCAGTTTGCGGTCGCCCAGCGTATTATCTACGCGGGCTACATTTACCCAGAACTTATTCTCACGCACACTCTCTATCGGATATGCGGCTTTTTCACGCGTATAGCAGTGTTCCCACTGATCGCTTACTACTTCATATTCAGGGTGCGGGGCATTTATCAGTACATTGTCTTCCTTATCGGCTTCACCGTTTTTCACTTCCTGAATTTCGTTCCAGATGGTCAACATCGTAAGGACGAAGTTATCCAGTTCGGAGAGGCTTTCGCTTTCAGTGGGCTCGATCATCAGTGTGCCGTGCACGGGGAAGGAGAGGGTAGGAGCATGATAGCCGTAGTCCATCAGGCGTTTGGCAATATCATTTTCGCTGATACCGGTTTCTTCGTATACCTTGCGACATTCCAGAATCATCTCGTGTCCCACAAAGCCGTTGGCTCCCCGGTATACAATGCCATACGTATCTTTCAGGCAAGCAGCCAGATAGTTTGCATTGAGAATGGCTGTCTTGGTTGCCATTGTCAGTCCTTCGGCACCCATCATACGGATATAGCCGTAGGTGATAGGCAGAATACCGGCACTGCCAAACGGTGCGGCGGATACTTCGTTCTGTGAGTTGCCAAACAGTCCGTGTCCCGGAAGGAACGGTACCAGATGTTCCGCTACACAGATCGGACCTACGCCGGGGCCTCCTCCTCCGTGGGGAGATGCAAAGGTTTTATGCAGATTCAGGTGACAGACGTCCGCTCCGATAAATCCCGGATTCGTCAGTCCTACCTGTGCATTCATGTTGGCTCCATCCATATATACCTGAGCTCCACAGGCGTGAATGATTTGGCAGATCTCTACGATTTCCGTTTCAAAGATACCGTGTGTCGAGGGATAGGTGATCATCAGTGCGGCCAGGTCATCCTTATTTTCTTCAGCTTTGGCACGGAGGTCATCCATATCTACGTTTCCATGTTTATCACATGCACAAGTTACAGTGGTGAATCCGGCCTGGATGGCTGATGCGGGATTGGTGCCGTGTGCAGATGCGGGGATCAATACTTTGTTGCGGTGTCCTTGTCCGATGCTTTCAAGATAGGCACGGATGGTGCGCAGACCGGCATACTCACCGGCAGCACCGGAATTGGGTTGCAGGCTTACTCCGGCAAATCCGGTGATGACTTTCAGCTCTTCACTCAGGTTGTGAATCAGTTCGCGGTATCCGGCCGCCTGATCCTCCGGAACAAGCGGGTGCATGCACATAAACTCAGCACAGCTCAGAGGTAACATTTCGGCTGCCGCATTCAGTTTCATGGTGCAGGAACCGAGTGAAATCATCGATTGTGCCAATGAAATATCCTTCCGGTCGAGACGCTTGATGTAGCGCATCATTTCCGTTTCGGTATGATATTTAGAGAATACTTCGTGTGTGAGGTAAGGGGTCTGGCGTTTCAATTCCTCGCTGATGATAGTTGCTTCGGGGATGTCATCCACTTTCTGGAAGTCTTTTCCGGCAGCGATGGCAAAGATAGACAGTAGAATGTTGGCAGCTGCTACGTCGGTTGTTTCGTCAATACTCAGTCCCACGTCTCCATTATCAAAATAGCGCAGGTTGACCTCTTTGCTCAGAGCGATGGTGCGAATCTGCTGTGCCGATACGCTGTCGGGCAAAATGAACCGGAGAGTATCGAAATACTGTTTGTTCACTTGCTTGAATCCCAGTTTACCGATACTCTTTTCCAGGAAAACGGTAATGCTATGGATGCGTGAAGCGATGTTACGGATACCTTCCTGTCCGTGATAGACGGTATAGAATCCTGCCATGGTAGCGAGCAGTGCCTGAGCGGTACAGATATTGGAAGTCGCTTTTTCCCGTTTGATATGCTGTTCGCGTGTCTGGAGTGCCATGCGGTAACAGAGTTTGCCATATTTATCTTTCGACCATCCGATGATACGTCCCGGCATGTTGCGTTTGTATTCGTCGCGGGTAGCGAAATAACCGGCCGAAGGACCACCGTAGAACATGGGAGTACCCAAGCGTTGTGTGGTACCGAATACAATGTCCGCTCCCCATTCGCCCGGAGGGGTAAGTAGTGCAAGACTCAGGATATCGGCAGCCACAGCTACCTTGCAGTTGGCTGTATGTGCTTTTTCGGTAAATTCGCGGTAGTCTTCCGCATTACCGTTTGCATTGGGATATTGCAGGACGCAGGCAAAGAGGTCATCTGTAAATTCAAGATCCCGGAACTTTCCGGTACGGATTTCAATGCCTTGCGGGATGGCGCGAGTGGTGATGACCGCCAAGGTCTGCGGGAAGATATTTTCGTCGATAAACACCACGTTGGCTCCCGCCTTCTGCTGGTTGCGTGAACGCAAGCCATACATCATCGTCACAGCTTCGGCGGCAGCGGTGGCTTCGTCCAGCAGTGAACAGTTGGCCAAGGGCATGGCGGTCAGGTCACATACGGCAGTTTGGAAGTTCATCAGGGCTTCCAGTCTTCCTTGCGAAACTTCTGTCTGGTAAGGAGTATAAGAAGTATACCAGACCGGATTCTCGAATACATTTCGCTGGATGACTGCAGGGGTGATCGTGTTGTACCATCCCATACCGATATAAGTGGTGAACAGTTTGTTTTTGCCTGCCAGTTCAGCGATGTGGCGGGCAAACTCGTATTCGGTCATCGGTGCGGGCAGTGCCAGAGGTGCTTTGAGCCGGATGTTGGCCGGAATGGTTTTATCGATCAGTTCGTCGAGCGAAGCAACTCCAATTTTCCGGAGCATTACTTCGGCATCCGCTTTGTTGACGCCGATGTGGCGGCAGGCTAATAAATCGGTTTTCATGTTATTAATGATTTATTTATAATAAGGTTTGTTGATAATCTCTTACCTGAAGAACGGATTTTCCGCCTTCTCTATTCCGATGGTGGTCGGTGCTCCGTGCCCCGGATATACGATTGTTTCGTTGGGGAGGACGAACAGGCGGCTGCAGATATGCTCTTTCAGTTCATCAAAGTTGCCTCCGGCCAGGTCGGCCCGTCCGATGCTTCCCTGAAACAGCACATCGCCCGAAAACATACAGTTGTCAGCCCGGCAGTAATAGACAAGGCTTCCGGGAGAGTGTCCCGGTACATGGATTGCTTCCAGTGTTGTGTTTCCGAAGGTGATAATGTCTCCGTCATGGAGATATTTTCCCAGTGGGACGGGTGCTTCATTCAGTTGGAAACCGAACATGCGACTCTGTTTGGGGGCTTCGTCTATCCAGTACTCGTCGGCCTGATTGGCTTCGGCAGACAGCCCGAACTCGCGAAGCATGAATGGATTTCCGAAAATGTGATCCAGATGCAGGTGAGTGTTCAGCAGATGTTTTATGTTCAGATTGTTGGTGACGATGAAGTTCTTTAAAGCTTGTTTCTCTTCGTCATAAAAGCAGCCCGGATCTATCACGACTGCCTCGTTCGTTTCGTCCCATAAAACGTAGCAGTTTACGGGAAACATATTGAACTCAAATCTCTTAATTTTCATGACTATGTTGTTTGATCGTTTAAATCGTTACATATACCACTTTCTTGGTTTGAAAGAACTCCTCATCGAAATCTTCATTCAGGTTATGCATACTTGTCTTATGCTTAAACGGCATCGCCTCGTGTTCCAGTTCGCCTCCTTTCAGGCAGATAAGTCCGTTGGGGAGAGCATTTTGCTGTTTGGGCGAGATGTTTTTCCGGATAATCTTTATCAGGTCGGCCAGGGGCATCACGGCACGGCTGACAACGAAGTCGAATGTTTGTTTCTCTTCTTCGGCCCGTGCATGGCGGAAAGTGACATTTTTAAGTCCGATGGCATTGGCTACCTCGGTTGCCACACGTACTTTCTTGCCGATGCTGTCCACCAGATGGAATTTCGTGTCCGGAAAAAGAATGGCCAACGGTATTCCGGGGAATCCTCCTCCGGTACCGAGGTCCATGACACTGCTGCCGGCCCGGAAACGGATGACACGGGCGATACCCAGCGAATGAAGCACATGGTGTTCGTACAGATTCTCGATATCCTTGCGTGAGATTACGTTGATTTTAGAATTCCAGTCAATGTAAAGTTCGTAAAGCGCAGCGAATTGTTTGCGTTGCTCTTCCGTCAAGTCGGGAAAGTATTTAAGAAGAAGCTTCACTCCGTTTTCCCCTCCGGCAGAGGGGAGGGAGGAAGTTTGTTCTGTTGTATTCATAAGGTTGTAATATATCTGTATTTTAATAATAAAGTTAGATTATTTTGATTTCATCTCTCCGATGATCGGGTTGCTGCCCAGCATGTGTTCCATCATTTCGTATGGAATCTTAATTTCTACCGGTCCCATGGCATACGGGGTGATATCATATACATTATAATAAAAGGTGATGCCGTCTTTGTCCAGATAGAAGTTTTCCGTTGGGGCAATATCTCCGGTAGAGCCGTAACCCATATCCTCGAGTGCTTCGTGCGTTGTCACTTTCTTGTCCGCCATCAACTGATTCCACAGCAAGTCGGTCAGTGCTTCCTTATAATCACCAGTGAAAATATCATCCAGCTTCAGCGGACGCAGGTTTATCAGGTCCATATTCAGGAAAGTTGTCATGTAAATGCCGTGTGCGCCTCCGGTATATTCATTGTAGTTAATGCGATAGACCAACAGATTCTTATAATAAAGTTGCACGTGGCTTTCTATCCCTTTATAGTATGAGTACCATGCACCGATGGAGCCTTCACTCTCTTTGTTCTTTTCGTCTTCGGCATACATCGGTTCGAGGTCTGTGCGATATTCTTTTACGTAATGTTCGGTGTACTCCTTTACCACCTGCGCCGGTTTCTCTCCGATATATCCTTCACCGAAGCAGGCGGCTATAAAGTAGCTGTTCAGGCTGTCTTTCAGTTTATTGTCCGTCGACTTCACCGGATAGGCGAAATTGATGGTCAGATTACATGCCGGTTTTGCGGTATCTCCGAAGAGATGTGCTGTTTCGTTTACCTGTATACTGTCGAATTCCAGTGCACCGGTATTCTTGTTCATCTTGTCACCGCAAGAAAATAAAAAGCCACTTGTAGCAAGTATTATCGCAAGCAGGCTGACATATTGTTTTTTCATAAGGGGTTCTTCTTTAAATTCAACATTTATATAATCGTTCACTATCGACAAATATAGTTCATATTAGTGAATCGACAGCATAAAAAAAGAAAAAAGAATGTGGCAGGCTGGTTAAATCTGCTTATCTTTGCAACCGTTATGAAGAGATTCCGCTATATACTTGCCGTTATTCTTTCTCTCCTTATAGTATATGTAGGAGCGGGAGTCTCTGTTGCCCAATATTGTTGCAGTGGTTGTGAAACGGCCAATTGTTGCTGTGCCGACAAATGCGGCTTCTGTGGTAAGTTTGACTTTGAGTTCCATAAATCATGCCGGGGCGAGGGATGTACGGCGACCATCTATAAGCTTGATCTGGTAAAGCAGGCATTCGAATCCTCTGTTCCTGCTCCTGTCAGCTTGTTGCTTTGTGACCAGGTATCGGACTTGCTATGCGCTCTTTTCCGCGATGAGGTGTTGGATCCTCCTTATGTGATACCGCCACCCAAGACAAGTTCCCGGCATTATCTGGCTCTTTATTCTACTTTGCTTATTTAGTTTCTTCGATTTTTATTGTTTGGATTGCATCGCAGATTGCACTGGCTTTCACCGTTTAAGGATTGATTCCGTAGATTGTTGTAGCCGGGTAACTTGTGTCACCCTGTGCAGTCTGCGGTGAATCCTATCTGTTTCTTATTGAATATAAACCGAATAAAAAAGACAAACGAAGAAATTTAATGAAATACATGTTATTGACCGGACTGCTTCTCGGCAGTCTGACCGTACAGGCGCAAGTGAGCGGTACGGTGAAAGATCAGGCAGGCGAACCGATTATAGGCGCCAACGTTTTCTGGAAAAACATTCCCGGTGGGGTAGCCACTCGTGAGGACGGTACTTTTTCCATATCTAAACCCGACAAGTCCAATCATCTGATTGTAAGTTTTATAGGTTACGAAAACGACACCATACAAGTGAACGATAAGAAAGCCGTTCTGGACGTGGTGCTGCGCGAAGGAATGGAACTGAGTGAAGTGCAGATTGTCAGCCGTAAGTTGAGTACGCTGAAGTTGCGCAGCAGTGTGATGAACGAAGAGATCATTACCAGCGACGAGCTCTGCCGTGCGGCATGTTGCAATCTCGGTGAAAGTTTTGTTACCAATCCGTCGGTAGACGTCAGCTATTCGGATGCTGCAACGGGAGCGAAACAGATCAAGTTGCTCGGGCTTTCCGGAACCTATGTGCAGATGCTGACCGAGAATATCCCGAACTATCGTGGTGCTGCTTCTCCTTATGGGTTGGGTTATGTGCCCGGTCCCTGGATGCATAGCATACAGGTTTCAAAGGGAATCTCGTCAGTAAAAAACGGTTACGAGGCCCTTACGGGGCAGATCAATGTTGAGTTTAAGAAGCCACAGTTGCCTGAGGCCGATTGGGTTTCGGCCAACCTTTTTGCCAGTACTACCAATCGTTATGAAGCGAATGCAGACGCCACCGTGAAACTGTCCAAGCGGTGGAGTACTTCATTGCTGGCGCATTACGAGAATGAAACAAAGGCACACGACGGCAATGATGACGGCTTTGCCGATATTCCCCGGATAGAGCAGTATAACTTCTGGAATCGCTGGGCATATATGGGGGATCATTATGTGTTTCAGGCAGGCATCAAGGCATTGGACGAAAGCAGAAAAGGCGGTCAGGTGAGTCATAGCGGCGTGCCGGCAGCCGATCGGTATGAAATAGACATCGACACCCGGCGCTACGAGGCCTTTACCAAGAATGCCTATATATTTAATAAGGAGAAGAATACCAATCTTGCACTGATTCTGTCCGGTACGTTGCACAATCAGGATGCACTTTATGGACGGAAGATCTATAACGTCGACCAATCCAACGCCTATGCTTCACTTATGTTCGAAACCGAATTTACGAAAGAGCACAATCTATCTGCAGGCTTCAGCTATAATTATGACGGATACGACCAGCATTACCGACTGACCAATAACGCTGAAACACCGTTGACGAAAGCTTTTGCACGTGAATCGGTGGGCGGAGCCTACGCACAGTATACCTTCAACCTGGATAATAAGTTCGTGTTGATGGCCGGACTTCGTGGCGACCATAGCAGTGAGTACGGATTCTTTGTGACTCCGCGTGCGCACATTAAGTACAACCCCAATGACTTTGTTCATTTCCGTCTTTCCGCCGGAAAGGGATATCGCACCAACCATGTGCTTGCCGAGAATAATTATCTGATGGCAAGCAGCCGCAAGGTGAGCATCGCCGATCATCTCGATCAGGAAGAGGCTTGGAATTATGGAGCAAGCATATCGGGATATATCCCGCTTTTCGGGAAGACGCTGAACCTGAACCTGGAATACTATTACACCGACTTCCTGAAACAGGTCGTTGTCGATATGGATACGAATCCGCACGAGGTGGCCTTTTACAATCTCGACGGACGCTCGTACTCACAGGTATTTCAGGTGGAGGCCACTTATCCCTTCTTTCAGGGATTCTCGCTGACTGCCGCATATCGCTGGACAGACGCGAAGACTACCTATAATCATCAATTGATGGAGAAGCCCCTGACGGGAAAATATAAAGGCCTCGTCACTGCCTCTTATCAGACTCCGCTGGGTTTGTGGCAGTTTGATGCCACATGGCAGATGAACGGGGGAGGACGTATGCCCAATCCGTACACACTTGCCGACGGAACCTCTTCGTGGGATGCACGCTACAAAGGCTTCAGCCAACTCAGCGCCCAAGTGACACGCTACTTCCGCCGCTGGTCGATATACATCGGGGGCGAAAACCTGACTAATTTTAAACAGAAGAATCCGATTATCGACGCTGCCGATCCTTGGGGCGACCGTTTTGACTCGACCATGATATGGGGGCCGGTTCATGGAGCGAAAGGATATATCGGAGTCAGGTTCAATTTGGCGAGAGATTAAGAATAAAAAGTGACAGATCACAGAATTTATCAATACTAATACTTACATTTATGAAGACTAAAAAAATGATTGCTACCCTGGTGGTGGCTTTGCTCTCGGTGACGGCCGTTATGGCAAAAGACTTCCGTACTGTCGTTTTCAAAGTGGCACAGATGGAATGTGCCAACTGCGAACGAAAGGTGAAGAACAATATCAAGTTCGAGAAAGGGCTTAAAAACTTTACAACCGATCTTAAGGAACGAACTGTTACCATTACCTATGATGCCGAGAAGACAAATGTTGAAAAGCTGAAAGAAGGCTTTCGGAAATTTAAATACGAAGCTGTAGTCATAAAGGAGGCAAAGGAAACGGACAAGAAGTGAACATTGTTCTTTACCTCATTGTTTATTAGATAGTATATATAATAATAGATTATGAGTAATATAACAAAGAAAGCGTTTCCTGTACTGAATATGCACTGTGCAGGGTGCGCTAATAATGTGGAAAAAACAGTGAAGAAACTGGCCGGTGTGGTAGACGCATCGGTCAACTTCGCCACAAACACACTGTCCGTTTCGTACGAGGCCGACAAGCTGACCCCCGGAGAGATCCGTGCGGCTGTACTTGCCGCAGGTTATGACCTGATAGTGGAAGAGGCCCTGAAAGAGGAACGTCAGGAGGAGGCACAGGAGAAACACTACCGGCTGCTGAAGCGGCAGGTTATCGGTGCATGGATCTTCGTTGTTCCCATGTTGCTGTTTTCTATGGTTCTGATGCATGTACCTTTCTCTAACGAGATCCAGTTGATACTGGCCCTCCCTGTAATGATCTTTTTTGGTGGATCTTTCTACGTCAACGCCTGGCGGCAGGCACGTCTGGGGAGGAGTAACATGGATACGCTGGTGGCACTGAGTACCTCCATCGCATTCCTGTTCAGTGTCTTCAATACATTTTTCCCTGAGTTCTGGTATAGCCGCGGACTTGAGCCGCACGTCTATTACGAAGCCGCAGTAGTCATCATTGCCTTTGTACTGACCGGAAAGTTAATGGAAGAGCGTGCTAAGGGAAACACCTCTACCGCCATTCGTAAATTGATGGGACTTCAGCCCCGTGTGGCCCGAGTGCTTCGCGAAGGGATCGAAGAAGACATCCTGATAGACCAGTTGCAAACCGGCGATCTGGTGGTCGTACGTCCGGGCGAACAGATTCCCGTGGACGGACGTCTGTCTGAAGGAGAGTCTTATGTAGACGAAAGCATGATTAGCGGAGAGCCTATTCCTGTAGAGAAGAAGGTCGGTGACCGGGTACTGGCGGGAACCATCAACCAGAAGGGAGCTTTTGTAATCAAGGCGTCCGGTGTGGGAAGTGAGACGGTGCTGGCGCGCATCATCCGCATGGTTCAGGAAGCGCAGGGAAGTAAAGCTCCCGTACAGCGTATCGTAGACCGGGTGACGGGTATCTTCGTTCCGGTGGTGCTGTGCATTGCCGTGCTGACATTTGTCATCTGGCTGTTGGTGGGAGGAACCGATTATTTCTCACATGCCTTGCTTTCGGCTGTATCCGTACTGGTCATTGCCTGTCCGTGTGCTTTGGGACTTGCTACTCCTACCGCTCTGATGGTGGGTATCGGCAAAGCAGCCAGCAACCATATTCTGATAAAGGATGCTGTTGCCCTCGAGCAGATGCGTAAAGTCGATGTAGTGGTGCTCGACAAAACCGGGACATTGACCGAGGGACATCCCACTGTCTCCGGATGGCTTTGGGCCCAAGTACAGGAAGAGCACTTCAAGAATGTTCTGCTGGCAGCCGAGCTTAAATCCGAACATCCGCTTGCCGGAGCCATTGTCTCTTCTCTGCAAGAGGTGGAGAAGATAGTTCCTGCCCAGTTGGAGAGTTTTGAGAGTATCACCGGAAAAGGTATCAAGGTGGTATATCAGGGTGACACTTATTGGGTGGGCAGCCACAAATTGCTGAAAGATTTCAGTGCTTCTCTTTCTGACGTACTTGCCGAGATGATGGTGCAATACGAATCGGACGGGAACAGTATCGTTTACTTTGGCCGTGGAACAGAGGTACTTGCCGTTGTCGCCATTGCCGACCAGATAAAGCCGACTTCTGCCGAGGCGGTGAAGGAACTGAAACGTCAGGGCATCGACATTTGCATGCTGACCGGTGACGGACAACGGACGGCACTTGCCGTATCGGGCAAATTGGGCATCGACCGCTTTGTGGCAGATGCCTTGCCGGATGATAAAGAAGAGTTTGTGCGTGAGCTCCAGATGCAGGGCAAAACGGTTGCTATGGTGGGTGACGGAATCAATGACTCACAGGCGTTGGCTTTGGCTGATGTCAGCATAGCGATGGGGAAAGGCACCGATATAGCCATGGATGTGGCGATGGTTACGTTGATGACATCGGATCTGCTGTTGCTGCCCCGTGCATTCGAACTCTCCAAGCAAACAGTAAAACTGATTCACCAGAATCTGTTTTGGGCGTTTATCTATAATCTGATAGGCATTCCCATTGCAGCCGGAATCTTGTTCCCTGTCAACGGGTTGCTGCTCAATCCGATGCTTGCCAGTGCAGCGATGGCATTTTCAAGTGTAAGTGTCGTGCTGAATTCACTGAGTCTGGCCAGAAAATAACAATTCCTTTCAAAACGAACTCACCACAGAGGGCACAGAGTAACACAGAGGATACAGAGGGCAGAGAGTACACAGAGCGTTCATGTTGGTCATCCATAATTTGAAGTTTGCTCAGTGTTACTCTCTGCCCTCTGTGGTAAAAAAGGGTTTTGAATGTCTTTCCCGGAGAAAGTTGTCAGCTGTTTCTGAATTCCAGCGGACTCATGCCTACATATCTCCTGAAATATTTTCCAAAGAACGAAGCACTGGGGAAGTTCAGTGAATAAGCGATTTCCTGGATAGTCATGTTGCTCGATTTGAGTTTGGCTTTCGCGTCGATGATAACCACATAGGCTATGACGTCCAGTACGTTACGTCCGGTCACCTGCTTGACCGTAGTACTGAGGTGTTGCAGCGATATTCCCAACTTGTCCGCATAGAACTGGGCACGACGCTCCTCGGTGTAATGTTCCGTGACCAGTCCTACCAGTTCGCGGCAGATTTCTTCCTTACGGTTCGTATTGTGGTTTTTCGAGGAGTATCTCTGATAGATTAGTCCGACGGCAGTCAGGATCGATCTTAAAGACACCTCTGTCATTTCGGAGGGGAGAGATAATTTTTCGTCACACGTCACGCGTGCCAGCAAAGAAAAATAATCTATCAGATAGCTGGCTATATCCTCCTGCAACTCTACAATCGGACATTCGGTTATTTTGGAGAAGGAACTGACCATTGATTTTATCAGATTGATGCGTTCTACGCATTCCGATGAGAATCCCGCAAAGCATAAACGTACTTTTTCCGTGCGTTCGCGGAATTGGATAATGGTACCCGGTAACAGTGTGATCAAGTCGTTCGGTTTTATCTCGTAGTCAATCAGATTAATGGTTGCGGTCATCTTGCCTTCCGTACAAATAGCAAAGATGCCGGCTTTCAGCCTGCATGATTGTTTGTAGATATTTAATATATCCTCGGTTACATCATTCCATGCCAAAATCTCGCACGGAAGATCTACTTGTGGAAAGTCAAACTTCATATTACTTTCTTTTTTTGAATCACGCAAATATACACATTTTCTTTTATTTTTTTATCTTTGTCCTTATGAAAACAATTACAACCGATTGGGAACTTATTCCATATTCTGAGGCATGGAGCCGCCAGACGGAATGGTTCGATGCCCTTGTCCATGCGAAGCAGAACGGGGAGAGTTACGAGAACCGTATAATTTTTTGTGAACATCCGCACGTTTACACGCTGGGGCGTAGCGGGAAAGAAAATAATATGTTGCTGGGAGAGGAGCAACTGAAGACTATCGGTGCCACTCTCTATCATATCGATCGTGGGGGAGACATCACTTATCACGGTCCCGGGCAGTTGGTGTGCTATCCGATTCTCAATCTTGAAGAGTTCGGATTGGGATTGAAGGAGTATGTGCATTTATTGGAAGAAGCCGTCATCCGTGTCTGTGCGTCTTACGGTGTTGTGGCGGGGCGGTTGGAGAAGGCGACCGGTGTCTGGCTGGAGGGAGATACGTCCCGTGCCCGCAAGATATGTGCGATAGGGGTCAGGAGCAGCCATTATGTGACAATGCACGGATTGGCATTGAATGTCAATACCGATTTACGTTATTTCAGCTACATCCATCCTTGTGGTTTCATTGATAAGGGTGTGACCTCGCTTCAGCAAGAACTTGGCCGTAGCATCGATATGGCGGAGGTGAAAGAACGGTTGGGCCGGGAGTTGCTTGCTGCCCTTTTGTCAAAATGATAATCAAACCTCTCTGGATTGCTCTATTTCCGCCCAATGATGCACTGAACGGATAAAATCGCCTTCCTTGCGGGTTAGCAATTTTGTTTTTGATATCAGATGTCTTTGCAGGCTGTCATAATGGCGATGTCGTGAAGCTATCGGAATGAAAAGGTGCGTAATAAGAGCATGTGGCTCTCTTTCTGTTAGTTCGGACTTGCCTGCTTCGGGAGTACAACCAGAGAATAATCTTTTTCTTTTAATCTCTGAAACCCTAACAATAGATGTAAAGTAGGAAAACATATAGAGATAATTTGAAAAGACGTAAGCATATTCTGTAAATGCTTACGTCTTTCGGACCGAATGCTTACTTCTTTTTGCTGAAATCCGGTTACTTTTCGGGTCAGACCCCGGCTTTCCGGCTACAAAAGTCCGGTTTTCCGGGAAGAAAAGTCCTGCTTTCCGCCTTCCGCGCTTCCGGTTGCTGTCTAAAAGCAGAAGGTGCTGTCATGAAATCCGCTAATTTCCTTTCATATTGACAAGAAAAAGAGGATATATCAAAACTCGTGTTCACCACAGGTAGGTTATGCAGATTATTTTTTCATTCTCAGCACTCTGATGCCGGTCAGTGATTTTCTGTCTTTCAACATTTGGCTCAGTGCGGTTTTGCCCACTACTACTTTACCCTCTTTGGATGAAGCATGCAGCAGGTGCAACTGCCCCTTGATGTAAATGGCAATGCCCATGTGGCTTACGTCCAGTCCCGGAGTATTGGTGGTCAGGGCGATGATGTCTCCGTTCTTGATCCAAGGCAGTCCGTCCGGTTCCAGTTTGTCTTTGGGCAGATAGTGTACCTCTTTGCCGCTCAAGGCTTTTTCATACTTTGCCATTTGGGCTACGTTCTCCGGAGAATTTTTCAACGATTTGTAGAGTTCCGGATGCGTACTCATATACGAGAGCGACAGTTTTTGTTTGAAGGGGCTGTAGGCAGCCGTTACATCTTCGAGCATGCCTTGGCGGACTGCATTGTTGATCCAGTCGGATATATAGTGCAGGCGGGAGGTGTATCCGTCTATTTTTCCGTCACGATAGCGGATGCGTTGCAAATTGCGGGCGAAATCGCCTTCCTGCATTTCGTCTCCTTGCTGCGGGCAGAGGGCCATTGCCAGTGCATATTCAACGAAAGTGGTACAATCCACTTCGTCACAATTGATAATAAGGTCTTCTGTGTCATCTACTTCCAGGGTGCCTGCCTTATAGGGGGTGTCGACAAACCCGAGTCCGTTACTCAGCACCAGGCTGTTCTCCTGTGCTGCAACTGTTCCGGCCAATAGGCTGGTACATAATAAAAGTGTGCGAATTGTTTTCATTTTTATAAAGATTGTTTTTGTAATACCTTCGTTGTATCTATTGGAACCTGACTCCGTCCCGCAACCATTTCTCTAATTCTTCCGTCCATTGGCGTTTATAGGCAAAACTGTCATAGAACCCCCATCCGTGTCCGCCCGTGGGATAAATGTGGAGGGTGGCAGGCACCTTATGCTTTTGCAACGCCAGATAGTAATTCACGCCATTGGCGGGAGGCACTCCTTCGTCGTCCGAAGAGAGGGTGATGAAAGCCTGCGGAGTGTGATCCGTCACTTGCTGTTCGTTGGAGAACTTTCTGGTTAATTCCGGCGTTGCGTCCGGCCCGAGCAGATTGTGGCGTGATCCTCCGTGGGTGTCGCCGGATTCCATCGTGATTACCGGATAGAGCAATATCTGAAAGTCGGGTCGTGTGTCCTCACTGCTGTAATGCGTAGCAAGGGTAGAGGCGAGATGACCGCCGGCCGAAGCTCCCATAATGCCCACCCGGTCTGTACGAATATTCCAGTCTTTGGCATGTTTCCGCACTATTCGTATCGCTTGTTCAGCATCCGACAAGGGCACCTCGCAGTGTCCGTTAGGCATCCGGTATTTTAGTACCACATAGGTGATGCCCAATGAATTGAACCATGGTGCCATGTCGTGTCCTTCATGATCCATGGCCAAGAGAGCGTAAGCACCGCCGGGACACATGATGATGGTCATGCCGTTAGGTGTCGCCGGACGATAGACGGTGATGGTGGGCTGTGTGACGTTAGTGAGCCGGTATGGAGCCGACATCACTTCTTCGCCTTTCAGCCCGTTATCATTGGGAGCGCCGTTGGGCCATAAAGGCAGCTCAACGGGCTTTTGTGCTGACAAGCCGGTAGCCATGAACAGAAGAATGGATGTGATTAATGTTTTCATTTTACTTTCATGGATGCTTTGATGAAATAGAGAATCAACAGGGCATAAGCTATCAGGGCCGCAAGTTGAGACAGAGTGTTGTTCAGCCACGCGTCATTTACCAGATTGATGCCTCCGAAGCGCATTGCCGCACTGACCACACCCATCAGGGCACCTCCGGCGATGAATCCGGATGCCAGTAATGTACCTTTCTCTCCCCGTTCCGTGTTGAGTGAAGCGTCTTTACTGCGGGTAGTCACATACCAGTTGATCGCACCGCCCACCACCAGCGGTATATTCAGTTCGAGAGGAATAAACATACCGAGTGCAAATGCCAGTGCAGGAACTTTCAGGAGTGTCAATACGATGGCCAGTACGGCACCGATGCCATAGAGCATCCACGGAGCGCCCACACCACTCATTAACGGCTCGATGACGGCAGCCATTGCGTTAGCCTGCGGGGCAGCCAGCTGACCGCTTGTGAATCCGTAAGTTTTGTTCAGGATAATCATTACACCGCCTACGGTAGCAGCCGAAACGATGGTTCCGAGGAACTTCCATGCTTCCTGCTTGGCCGGTGTGCTGCCGAGCCAGTATCCGATTTTCAAGTCTGTGATAAAACCTCCTGCCATGGAAAGTGCGGTACAGACCACACCACCCATTACCAATGAAGCCACCATGCCTGAAGGGCCTTTCAACCCGACAGCCACCATAACGACCGATGCCAGAATCAATGTCATCAGAGTCATGCCCGATACGGGATTAGTGCCCACGATAGCAATTGCATTGGCGGCTACCGTTGTGAACAGGAATGAAATTCCGGCCACCAGCAGGATGGCTACCAGTGTATGCACCAGGTTGCCTTGCATCACATCGAAATAGAAGAAAAGCACCACCAGAATCAGCGTGATAATGGAACCGATGGCAATGATTTTCATTGAGAGGTCGCGTTGGGTGCGGATAATGTTCTTTTCGGCATCACTCTTTCCGCCCATTTCCTTAGCCGCCAGTCCCACCGCACTGCGGATGATGCTCCATGATTTGATGATGCCGATGACACCTGCCATGGCAATGCCGCCGATACCGATGCTTTTGGCATAGTGGCTGAATATCTGTTCGGGACTCATAGAGCCTACCGTGGCGGTTATGTCCGGATTCCACTGATTCAGTACCGAATCACCGAAGAAGAGTGACATGCCCGGTACGATGATCCACCATACGGCCAGGGAGCCGAAGCAGATAATGGAAGCATATTTCAGTCCGACGATATATCCCAGGCCGAGTACGGCTGCGCCGGTGTTTACCTTGAAAACCAGTTTGGCTTTGTCGGCCAGCATTTCGCCTACTCCGCATACGCGGGTGGTGAAGTTTTCGTTCCACCAGCCGAAGGTAGCCACGATGAAATCGTACAGACCGCCGATCAATCCTGCCATCAGCAATGGCTTGGCCTGGCTGCCTCCTTTTTCACCCGACACCAGCACCTGTGTGGTGGCTGTCGCTTCGGGAAAAGGATACTTGCCATGCATGTCGCTTACAAAGTATTTGCGGAAAGGAATCAGGAACAAGATGCCCAGTACACCGCCCAGCAGTGAACTGATGAACACTTGCATAAAGGTGACCGACATATCCGGATATTTGGCTTGCAGGATATAGAGGGCAGGCAGTGTGAAGATGGCTCCTGCCACGATGACGCCTGAGCAGGCGCCGATGGATTGGATAATGACGTTTTCGCCGAGTGCGTTTTTGCGTTTGGCTGCGCCGGATACTCCGACTGCTATGATGGCGATGGGGATGGCAGCTTCGAATACTTGTCCTACTTTTAGTCCCAGATAGGCTGCGGCAGCCGAGAAAAGGATGGCCATGGCGATACCCCATGCTACAGACCAGAGGTTTACCTCCGGATACGTTTTCTTTGGACTCATCAGCGGGTTGTACACTTCTCCCGGTTTCAGTTCCCGGAATGCGTTCTCGGGTAAGCCCGTAAACTTGTCTTCTTCTTGTTTCATAATTGTTTTTTGTAGTTTATGTATAGTTTATCAGATTTCCAAACGGTCGGTTTCTCAAAACAGCTTCAAAGTAAGCAAAAAAAAAGGAGAATCCCGAAAGATTCTCCTCATTGTTGTTATTAATTTTTGCTTATTTCGCGTCTTTGGCTGTCATGTCGCCTTCCACGAAAAGACGTATCATCTCCGTCTTGGCGTTTGTACGCAGGGTTATGGACTTTTTGAAGTGTCCCGGATATTTATCCGTTCCGTTGTAAGTCACCTTGATTGTACCTGTTTTTCCCGGCATGATAGGTTCCTGGGTATATTCGGGTACGGTACATCCGCAGGATGCTACAGCCTGATGAATGACTAACGGGGCATCGCCGATATTTGTGAACTTGAAAGTGCAACTCACAACAGGATTGTTTTCCGAGAACGTTCCGAAGTCGTGGGTTGTCTTATCAAACTTTATTTCTGCTTTTCCTTGAGCTTGGGCAAGTCCGATGCTCAGCACCATCATAGTGATAAAAAATAGTATTTTCTTCATTTTCTATTTCTTTTTATGGTTTTGTGAGTGGCAAAGGTAAGGTTTTTTTTGATAAATGATGTCGTATGACGGTGAAATTGTATTAAAAAGGCATCTGACAGAGAGGGTGTAGCTGTCCGGTATATAGGGTGTAGCCATGCGAGGCTTAGGGCTACACCCTGTGCACCGTATGGCTACACCTCTTTAGAATACGGCCGGAAACAAGAGGGTGAAGATACTGCCTTTCCCCGGTTCGGATGAAACGGTGATGGTGCCGCGGTGCAGATGCATGATCTGTCGTGAGATGGTCAGGCCGATGCCCGATCCGGTGGGTTTAGTCGTGAAGAACGGGATAAAGATGCGGTCGAGCACCTCTTGCTCGATTCCTGTCCCGTTGTCTTCTATCCTTATATAGGGGCGTTCTCCGGAACTTAATCCGGCTGAGATCCGGATGTCGGTCGCATCGTTCTCGCGGGCGTTTTTTATCAGGTTGATCAGCACTTGTTCAATCAGATCTTTGTCCGCCATCAGGCGTTGGCCCTTGGGCGGAAGTATCAGGTGCAGGTCATTCGGTTCTCTGTACATCAACCGTACCACACCTGTCAGTAATTCTTGTGATGTATATATCTTCAGCAGGGGTTGTGGCAGGTGAGACACTTCCCGGTAACTGTTGACAAACCGAATTAACCCGTCGCCCCGCCGGCGGATGGTTTGTAACATCCGGCGTATTTCGGCCCGCTCTTCTTCATTGCCGTCAAAGTCTTCTATCTGATGTTCCAGCAATTCGGACAAAGACGTGACCGGAGTGATGGAATTCATGATTTCGTGTGTCAGTACACGGATCAGTTTCTGCCAGGCTTCGGTTTCCTGGCTGTCTAATACCGAATGGATGTTTTTCATGCTGGTATAGCAAGAGGCATACGGATACCGGCAGGCTGATATAGAAACCGTGCATGCCTAACCACACGGTGGTGTAACAGCAGATCAAAAGGGCTGCTGTCAATATAAGGGGTTGCCTCGCCCATTTTTGTTTCATGTCGTGTAGTTTCCCGCTACTCGGAAAATGATCGTACAGACATGCGGAACGGCAATATCGGCTTTGTATTTCAGAGCTTTAACCTGATAGATGAACTGACTGTATTTGAGAATGTAGAATTACCGTTGCTATATGCCGGTGTGTCGGTTCATGAGCGTGTAGATCGAGTGAATAAAGCGTTGGAAAGGATGCAGATAAGCCATCGTACGGAGCATTATCCTCAACAACTTTCCGGAGGTCAACAACAGCGTGTGGCTATTGCCCGGGCTATTGTGACGAACCCGAAAATTATATTGGCTGACGAACCGACGGGTAACCTCGATTCTACCAATGGCAACGAGGTGATGCTTTTATTGAAGAGTTAAATAAAGATGGAGCTACAGTCGTGATGGTAACTCACTCTGAAGAAAATGCCCAGGAGGCAGGCCGTATTGTGCGGATGATGGATGGTTGTATCCTGACGGAGAACAGACGATGAAAAGTTTTGAACGATGAATGATCACCGCCGATCATTCATCGTTCAGAACCTTTCATCGTTTCAATTCATATCCCAGCATCATGCCGTCATAGCTATCTGCCAATGAACTGATGGCTTTGAGGGTGGCACTGCTGCTCTTACTGGATAAGAAAGTGATTAGCTTCAGCAATTTGTCTGCTTCGAACAGAAGATCCATCTGCTGAGTGGTATAATTGACTTTTGCATTCATGGGGATTAATTTCATATACCTCAGGTGGAGCATCTGGGTGCCGGCATCGTAAGAGTATGTTCCGTTCAGCTTGCGTTTGCCTAAAGTGCTTACGAAAGTACTGTCCGCATTGAATGTAAAACTCAGTTGCCCCTCTTTAATGCCGACTTTGGCCAGCTGTTCGTCCAGCTTTTGTTCGGCAGCGGAAGCAGCGACGGTTCCTCCGGCTTTCTTCAGCAGGTTTTCAGACTCGAACTCAATGGCCGAGCCGGTATAACGCCAGGTCCCGGTCATATCCACTGTTTCGGTATGTCCTGTGACAGCGTTGACAACTTTGGAGATATTGTCTTTATTGAATAAGTCCTTGATAGATTGTGCACGGTTTACGGTCGGTACAAGCAGTAGTGTGATAAGAACTGCAAATGATAATAGTTTTCTTTTCATTTGATATCCTTGTTTTTATTTTGAATTAAGTTCTTTATTGATTGACTCGATGTAGTTTAACACCTCTGTCCTGCCAAGGCGCTCTTCTGATGAAGTGATGAAATAGGGAGGGAGTTCTTCCCATTGTTTCCGTAATTCTCTCAAGTAAGCGTTGATATTTATTTTGAGTCGTCCCCCTTTCAGTTTGTCTGCTTTGGTGAAGATAATGGCAAAAGGAATGCCGTTCTCACCCAGCCATTCCATGAATTCAAGATCTATTTTCTGGGGTTCCAGACGGCTGTCTATCAATACGAATAGATTGGTCATCTGTTCGCGTTCGAGGATGTAATCTTCGATGATGGTGCGTATCTGTTCCTGTCCTTTCTGACCTCGTCTGGCATATCCGTATCCGGGTAAGTCAACCAGGTACCAGCTGTTGTTGATCAGAAAATGATTGATAAGCATGGTCTTACCGGGAGTAGCGGAAGTCATGGCCAGCCCCTTTCGTCCGGTCAGCATATTGATGAGGCTGGATTTTCCTACATTGGATCGGCCGATAAAGGCATATTCGGGGAAAGTGCCTGCCGGACATTTTTTCACGTCCGTATTACTAATTACAAATTCAGCATTGGTTATTTCCATATTTCTTGTTGGTTTTAAAATTCATTTTTTAGTTGTTTCTTTGATACGATCCATATTCCTGCAAAAGTAAGGATGCCGTTCAGCATCAATAATTCGTATCCGAACTGATAGCCGGTTTCCTGCCGGGCAAATCTATCGGCTGCGTAACAAATCAGTGGTGAAGCTATCGCAATAAACGGCACCCATCGGTCGTTTGTTTTTCGTTGGGTGAATAATCCGAAAGCAAACATTCCCAGAAGAGGTCCGTATGTATAGGAGGCTATGATGTAAATAGCATCGATGACGCTTTGGTTATTCAATGCATCGACAAGGCAGATAAAGAAAATAAGTAGGACGGATAGTCCTATATGTACCCGGTTTCGTTTTCTACGGGCTTCTTCCTCTGTGTCTTTGCCTGTGTCGAGCAAGTCGATGCAAAAGCTCGTTGTCATGGCGGTTAAGGCTGAATCCGAATTGCTGAAAGCGGCGGCAATGATACCGATTGTAAATAGGATAAGTACTCCTTCGCCCAGATAACCCTGGGTAGCAAACAGCGGCAGGATGTCGTCACCGGCAGCCGGAAGTTCCAACTGCATCTCTTGAGCAAGGACCAGTAATAAAATGCCAAGGCCCAGAAACAGCAGGTTGAGCGGAGCGAATGCAAAGCCATAACAATACATGTTCTTCTGCGCGTCACGCAGACTACGGCAGGAAAGGTTTTTCTGCATCATATCCTGATCGAGTCCGGTCATGACAATAACAATAAAAATCCCACTTAGAAACTGTTTGAAGAAATTCTGGCGCGACATCCAGTCATCAAATACAAAGATGCGACTGTGTTCATTGCTGCTGATTGTTTGTATAACTCCGCTGAAGTCAAGATTTAACTTTGCAGTGACAAAAACAAGGATGCTGATCAGTGCGGCGATCAGGCAGAAAGTCTGTAAAGTATCCGTCCAGACAATTGTTTTAATGCCACTTTTGTGAGTGTATATCCATACTAAAGCTACCGATCCGGCAGCAATACTCCAGAATGGGATACCCATATCACGAAATACGTAGGTATATAGAATCAGACAGACAAGGTATAGTTTTGCAGCTGTGCCCAGCATACGCGAAAGAAGGAAAAAAGAGGCTCCTGTACGGTAGGCACGCTTTCCGATACGGGTATCCAGATAAGTGTATATACTGGTCAGGTTGAGTTTATAGTAGAGTGGGAGGAGTATATGGGCGACAGCCAGATAACCGAAGAAAAAGCCGAATACGGTTTGCATATACGTCATATCCATCGCCTTTACCATGCCCGGTACGGATACAAAGGTTACTCCCGAAATAGATGCGCCAATCATTCCGAAAGCAACGACGTACCATGGAGACTGGTTTTCTCCTTTAAAAAACGCTGCATTCGAACCTCCTTTCCGTCCGGTGATACGGGCTATCAGCAAGAGAATGGCAAAGTAGCATACAATAGTGGCAAGTATCATCATAACGAGCGCAAAGGTAACACTTATTTTGCAAACGATGATTGCTAATTAAAATTTGATATTTGTCTTTGAAAGCATATCCCATCAAAAGGCCACCCAGTATAGGTGTCAGAGTGCCGAGTGTTATTAACAGATTTCCATCGCCATTAGGATCGAATACGATGTTCATGATGGCATAGACAGGGACAATGCCGGCTAATAGTACAAGAATTGTGACAAATTTTTGATATTGTTTTCATGATAGTTAAGCGCTTGATAATTAGTACGGCAAAATTAAACAATAATAGTGGATAAAGGATAGCTCAAATACCGGCTTGGGACAGAATGTTTTTTCCGGAGTGGTTTTGAATTCACCACGGATTACATGGATTGACACGGATTCTTTAATCTAATTCTCAATGAAATAAATTATTTGTCTGTGTTACGTGTAATCTGTGGTGAGACCTATCCAGTTCTATATATGATGAAAATGTTTCCTCCAAATACAAATGTAGAAACTTAATTCTCCAATAGTTCTTTCATGGCCCTTTCCTCTTGTCGGATACGTATAGCGAGCAAACAAGCGTAGATAGGGAGTCCAATGAGTAATGTATACCAGGCATTGCAGAGTAAAGCAACTCCAATTAGTTCAGGTATGATATTCAGATAGTAATTGGGGTGTCTTACTGTTCTGAAAAGGAAGCTTTTTTCAATGCGATGATCGGGAATGATATAAAGTTTTACTGTCCATACATCATGGAGTTTATAGATCACATAGAATAGCATAGCATAAGCAAAGCCCATTATAAAAACACCACAAACAGAGAAGTAGTTGAAGGTAGTTCCCGAAGTGTATGCTTCATAGAGGGCCGAAAAATAGTAGACGATATGTGCTAATGTCAGTAATAGCGAATTAACTTTACCATATTGTACCGCTCCACTTTTCAGAAGACGTTTCTCGTTACGAATGGAGTAGGATAAGGAAAGTAATCTGAGTACAAAAAAGGCAATAAATGTAATAATGATATTTTGCATCGTTTTATTTTTTTAGGGATAAGATATATTTTATTTTCTTTCTTAGAACTTATGAAGGAATACCCAAGAGGGCGATTGAACCGGAATTCAGTTCATTTCGGAATAGTTATAAATCGGAGGAGCATAATAAGTTTCAAGAACTGGTTAAGAAATATGGTTTCTATCCTGAGTTGTGCGATACCTGTAGAAAAGGGAATCTACTGAAGATAAAATCAAAAAGGCGGTTTTATAAGTCACTCTGTGGGGGCATGACCCGCGATTTGCTTATAAAACCGTTTTTCGTTTATAAAGGCTTAAGTTTCAACTCGATTTGTGTAACTGAACCCGGGCGTACGGTACGTCCTGCAGACCATATTTCATAATTTTCTGTACCACTGCCATATTGGACAGCGAAAGTGAAAAATCGGTCTTTGTTTGATTCGAACCACTTATCATAAGTAAAAATGAAAGTGGCAACTCCGGTGGAGTTAGTTAATGCATATGCCGTAGGAGTTGTTCGATTGTCTTTTTTGAACTCTTCATAAGTCTTTTCATCGAACATTTGCACAATTTCGTTGGGCAGAGGTTTGCCATCAGCACTGACTACAGTAACTGTTACCTGCGCATCATTTTTGTTTTCATCATCGTTGCTACAGGAAATTAACATCAAACTAAAGAGCGTAAATAAGTAGAAAGTTGTCTTTTTTAAGTCCATAAATTTAGTTTTTTAGCTATAATAACAAAAATGTAGACTTGATTGTTCAACAATCAGGAGACGACTGTATTGTTGTAGCAGGAGCAATGAACAAGATGACCGATAAATAGCCTATTTTATTAACACCTGATTTGCCATTTATAAAATATGCGTATCTTTGTACTCCATAAAGTATACAGTGGCTTTATGGGGTTGGAGTCCTTTCTATTATAGGTTTGCAACTTTTTTACTGGTATATACTTTATTGATAATTAAATAGATATACTTGTTTGTACATGAATCAACAATATCCATCGACGTTACTTGAAAAGGCCGTCGGAGAGTTTTCTAAATTGCCGGGTATCGGACGGAAAACAGCTATGAGACTGGTGCTTCACCTGTTGCGTCAGGATACCTCTGTGGTGGAAGCTTTCGGAAGTTCTATTATAACTTTAAAGCATGAGGTGAAATATTGCAAGGTGTGTCATAATATATCTGATACGGAAACTTGTCAGATTTGTGCAAATCCGCAGCGGGACGCGTCTATGGTCTGCGTAGTGGAGAATATACGGGATGTGATGGCCGTAGAGGCCACTCAACAATATCGTGGGTTGTACCATGTTTTGGGGGGGGTGATTTCACCGATGGATGGGGTAGGACCGGGCGATCTGCAGATAGAAAGTCTGGTGCGCCGGGTAGCCGAAGGGGGAATAAATGAAGTGATTCTTGCTCTAAGCACAACCATGGAAGGGGATACCACGAATTTTTATATTTACCGTAAACTTGAGAAAATGGGTGTCAAATTGAGCGTACTTGCCCGTGGAGTATCCATTGGTGACGAGCTGGAATACACAGACGAGATAACGTTGGGTAGAAGTATTGTGAACCGTACGACTTTTACCGGAACCGTTTAAAAGGAAACTTACCATTAACTGATAATCATTATATATAAATGGAAGAGCAAATAAAACGCATTGTGAAAAGCCAGAAGGTACAGTATATTTCTTTTTGGATTATTCCGTTATTGTTGGTGCTATTGGGAGAAGCCGGCGTGTTGCCTGTAGGAATAAAAGCAGACAATGTACGGGCTGTTTATATTTTCGAAACAGTAGGTATTTTGATGACTGCCGTCTGTATACCTCTTTCTCTTAAACTATTTAGTTTTGTTCTGACAAAGAAAATAGATCAGCTGACGTTTCCGGTGGCCCTGAGCCGTTATATGCTTTGGGGGGCTGTTCGGCTGGCTTTACTGGAATTTGTAGTGGTGTTTAATCTGGCCGGTTACTACTTTACACTTAGTAGTACAGGTGCGTTATGTGCACTTATAGGACTGACAGCCTCTTTTTTCTGTCTTCCGGGAGAAAAAAGATTGCGTGCCGAACTGCATATTGATAAAGAATAAATGATGAAGCAATCTTTCTTAGCCAACGAGCGAATATATCTCCGTGCAGTGGAACCGGAGGATTTGGATCTTATGTACGAAATGGAAAATGATCCTTCTATGTGGGATATCAGTAGTTTTACAGTTCCCTATTCGCGTTTTGTACTCAAACAGTATATTGAAGGATCGCAAAGTGACATGTTTGCCGATAAACAGTTGCGGCTGATGATTATGCGTCGGAAAGATAATTGTACTTTGGGTACGGTCGATATAACTGATTTTGTACCTTTGCATTCAAGAGGGGCAGTCGGAATTGCCGTTCACAGCAATTATAGACAGGAGGGGTATGCTTCCGATGCATTGAAACTGCTTTGTGAATATGCTTTCAACTTTTTATTTATAAAACAATTGTATGCCCATATAGCTGTGGATAATGAACCCAGTTTGCGATTGTTCAATTCTTGTGGATTTACCCAATGTGGAGTATTGAAAGAATGGCTGTTAACACACGAAGGTTATAAAGATGCCGTGCTTGTGCAATGTATGAATCCCAAACGATGATTTTAGTTTAAAGAAGGAACTTGCGGGAAGCGGGACCAGGTTTCATACTTGCTGCCCAATTTCCCTAAGGCTTCCTTCCACATACCTTTTATATCTTCATTCATTAAGTAGGTATTTTCTTCTTTTGAAATAATCCAGGTATTCTCCTTTATTTCCTGAATCAGTTGTTCGCATTCCCAGCCGGAATATCCGAGGAAAAAGCGTATCTTTCCTTTTATAGGGTTTCCTTGTAAAATGTATTTCTTGATAGCATCGAAATCTCCGTTGAGATATAATCCATTGTTGATCGGAAGGGTTCCGGGTATTTCGTGTAAAGTATGCAGATAAAACAAAGTGTCAGTTCCGATAGGACCTCCTTTGTGTAACGGAATATCTTCTATATATTTAAATTCTTTAATGATATCATTAAGCATCAATGGGAGTGGTTTATTTATAATCAATCCCATACTTCCTTCTTCAGTATGATCAACAAGCAATACTACTGACCTTCCGAAAGTTACATCGTGGAGGAAAGGCTCTGATATCAGAATCTTTCCTCTCGACGGCATTACATTATTCGATTGTATCTTAAATATGTCAGTATTGATGTTCATGCCCCTAATTTAAAGATTTATTTTACACGAACAAACAATATTCCTCTTTTTTTCGATTTAGTGTGCTCTTTTTAAGATATAGGATGATTTTCGGCAAATAACTTCATTCTTTCATCCAGTTGAGCATATTGGTGCTCTTTGATAAAGGAAGTGCATGCACGTAGTCCCTGTTGTTGGCTACCTGTAGTAACCAAGGAAATTGCACTGACCCCATAATACATCAACTCTTTTGCCAGCTCTCCACTTGTCATTCCCGGATAGCCTATGGTGAAATAGAAACCGTCGGCAACAGGATCTTCAAGATCTTTGTCGTATACCAGATGGAATCCGTAACGCAAGAATATTTCTTTCAATTTACGGGCGCGTTCACCATATATCCTCACTTCGTTCAGGAAATTGTATTTACCTTCGTTCGCTGCTTTCAGCATAGCTGCCATGGCGAATTGTGCCGAATGGCTCGTCCCTGAAGAGAGGGCATAAAGCACACGATGGATAAATACAGTGCCAAAAGTACCGCCTCCGTAGCGTTTATCGAATCCGGGATAATGGCGATGGTATAATTTATCAGAAATACAGCTGACACCAATACGTTGGCCTGCATAACTGAAGGCTTTGGAACCGGATATAAGCAAAATATAATTATCTGTATAGTGTGCCACCGAAGGCTGATAAGGTGCATGATACGGAGTACTCAGATCTTGGCGGAAGTCCATGGCAAAATAAGCTAAATCTTCAAGGACGATTACATCATATTGGGTGGCTAGTTCACCGATGATTTTCAGTTCTTCATCTTTTAAACAGATCCAGCTGGGGTTATTCGGATTTGAGTATATAACAGCTGAAATATTTCCTTTTTTCAGGTAGCTCTCGAGTTTTTCTTTTAATTTGTCTCCCCGATAATCGTATACATCAAATGTCTCGTACTTCTGTCCCATGACCACCAATTGCTGCTTTTGGACCGGAAAGCCAGGATCTATGAACAGAATAGTATCTTTTTTTTCATCGCATTGACTGCAAGTAAGGAAAGATGCGAAAGTACCTTGCATGGATCCCGTGACAGGTACGCAACCTTCCGGTTTGAGATCTATATTGATAAATGCTTTTATAAATTTGGAGGCTTCCGATTTTAGTTCCGGTAGTCCATTAATATCGGGATACAAACTGGCTATTCCATTTTGCAATGCTTCTATCTCGGCTTTTACTCCTACAGTAGAAGGGGGGAGACCCGGTACGCCCATTTCCATTTTTATAAATTCGACTCCGGATGCTGTTTCTGCTTTAGCTGCTATGGCTTTTACTTCACGAATGGTTGCTTTTGAGAAATCTGTAATTTGAAATTCTTCGATAGTTTCATCAATTAGATGCCGTTTGATAGGTGTATCTTTCATGTTTCTTTTTGTTGCTTTATAAATTGTGTCACAAAGATAGATATAATCTACTTATAATCAACAAATGAATGAGAAAGATGAAAAAAATCTTTCTCAGCTATTGCAGATATAAAAAAAACAGCTACCTTTGCAACCGCAATCGAGAGAGACAGCAATTAAGAAATGAAATTCTGGTGCGTTAGTTCAGTTGGTTAGAATACATGCCTGTCACGCATGGGGTCACGGGTTCGAGTCCCGTACGCACCGCGAAAGCAAATTAAGAACAAATATTTAGCACTGATATTCAATATATTAGTGCTTTTTTTATGTTCTTACCTTTGCTACACTTTTAAAAATAGTGTGCATAATGTGCGACCAACTATTAGTAACCCGTGCGACCAATCCATACGTAACATTCATGTGTTATAACTATTTGATTTGATGAATGTTATATATTAGTTGTCCGTAAGGCTGCTCGTTCCACTGAAATGGTAATAAGTATCGTGGTCAGATTGCGTAGCTGGGAAAGTCTGTATTTCTGATAGCATCTGATGAAAATTCTGTATCCTAACAATAAGAATATCGGTTGTTTGTTGTTTTGTATGACAGGATACAAGGAAAGAACGGTATTTTCTTGAATCCCTGCTAAAGAGCGTCCGGACTGCTACCCATACCTAGGGGATATGTCATCATGTACTGTCCCTCCCTTTTTGTTAATTTATTAGCCGATATTCATTAGGAGCAAACCCCATTATCTTCTTAAAAAGAAAACTGAAATATTGTATCGAAGGAAATCTGAGCTCATGCACTATTTCGAGGATTCGGGTATAAATATCCGTAAATCGTATACAAGCCGACTTATTCAATCGCGGTAAATTTGCAATCAGAAAATGAACAATGAAAAAATAGAAGATTATGGATCGCAGAAATTTCTTAAGGACGGCATCAAGTTTTGCACTACTCGCGGCCGGAGCTACAACGGGTGTTTCCCGTGTGTTTACCGAATCCCCTATCTCTTCTTTATCAGGAAATTTATCTGATAAAAATACGCCAAATGCGGACGATACGATGGAGTATCGCAAGCTCGGAGAGCTGGACGTATCAGCTATTGGTCTGGGTTGTCTGCCAATGGTGGGATATTACGGTGGGAAGTACGACAAAAAGGATATGATCGCTCTGATTCGCCGGGCATACGACAAAGGTGTCACTTTTTTCGATACGGCGGAGGTTTATGGCCCTTACACCAGCGAAGAGTGGGTCGGCGAAGCACTCGCTCCGTTTCGCGACAAAGTGAAAATCGGAACGAAGTTCGGCTTCGGTGTCGAGGAGAAACAACCGACTGCTATCAATAGCCGTCCCGATCATATTCGTCGGGCGGTGGAGGGCTCTTTGAAACGCCTGCATACTGACCATATCGACCTCTTGTATCAACACCGTGTCGATCCGAAAGTGCCGATGGAAGAGGTGGCCGGAACTGTCAAGGATTTGATGCAGGAGGGCAAAGTGCTGCATTGGGGGCTGTCGGAAGCGAGTGCCCGTTCCATCCGTCGGGCGCATGCCGTCTGCCCGCTTTCCGCCGTGCAGAGCGAGTATGCCATTTGGTGGCGGGAGCCTGAAACCAAAATCTTCCCGACATTGGAAAAACTCGGTATTGGCTTCGTGCCTTATTGTCCGCTGGGGCGTGCGTTTCTCACCGGGATAATCAATGAAAACAGCCGTTTCTACGAGGGAGACCGGCGTTGGAACTTGCCGCAATTCACGCCCGAAGCTTTGAAGCACAATATGCCGCTTATCGCCTTGGTTCGCAAATGGGCCGAGCGCAAGGGAGTGACACTCGCACAATTCGCTTTGCTATGGATGTTATCTCGCAAATCGTGGATTGCTCCGATACCCGGAACGACCAATCCGGCACACTTGGATGACCTGCTCGGTGCGGGAACGGTCCGTCTCTCAGCTTGGGAGATGGAGGAGTTTGATAAGGAGTATGCCAAAATCGATTTGATGGGGCATCGTGCCGATCCGTTCACCGAAAGTCAAATAGATAAATAAATCAATCATGGTAAAAATAGTCTTAGGTGTTCTGTCACTGCTTGTCATGCTGTCGTGCAGCACTGCCGTGAAAGAGAACACTACACAACCCGATATAATGGAGACAAACAAGAAAAATCTCGGAAATCTGTTGGCACTCTATCCCAAACCAATGACGGTTGTCGGGGCGGAGGTCGAAGGGAAAGTAAACTGGCTCGTGGTAGGACACACGGGAGTCATCGGCCATGACCGGATACTGGTCAGCATGAGTAAAAGTCATTATACCAATCAAGGTATTAAAAAATCAAAACGACTTTCCGTCAATCTTGTGAGTCGTGAGATGTTACCGAAAGCTGACTATGTAGGAAGTGTAAGTGGTGCGACGGTCGATAAGTCGGAGGTGTTTGCTTACCATATCGGAGAGAACGATACGCCCGTTATAGACGCATCACCACTCACGATGGAGTGTGAAGTGGTGGACATTTATGAAACCGACGGTTTCGACAATTTCATTTGCGCGATAGTCAATACATACGCTGCTTCCGATGTGCTTGACAGCGATGGCAAACTCGACTATACGAAACTAAAACCCGTATTATTCGAGTTCCCGACCTACTCCTACCTTGCGACAGGAGAGATCATCGGCAAATGTCTGAATCCGGATAAGCCGGGTATGTGCGTTAAAGAGCCGATGACGACCGATGGTATCGTACGGCTGTCGAAAATAGAGGTTTATCCGCAGTATCTTGACGAGTATATGAACTATGCAACCGAGGTAGGTGAAATCTCCCTGCGTACCGAACCGGGCGTACTGACGATGTATGCTGTCGGCGAAAAGGAGAATCCCTGTAAAGTAACGATTCTCGAAACCTATGCGAGCCGTGAAGCATACGAGCAGCATATCGCTTCGGAACACTTTCAGAAGTACAAGCAGGGAACGTTGCATATGGTCAAATCGTTGGTATTGTCCGACCAAACACCGCTCAATCCGGCCAACAAACTCAATAACTTCATGCAATAGATAATGTTTTTTATTCAGGTTATTGGAATGGATTCGGAGTGTATCTACAATCATGATTGAATATCTTGAAAAACTAATTATAACGATATTATGGTATGGATTTCAAAGAATTGAATAACGGAGTAAAGATGCCGATACAAGGCTTTGGTGTCTTTCAGATACCCGATGCCACCGAGTGCGAAAGAGTTGTTACCGATGCGCTTGCCGTCGGCTATCGGCTCATCGACACCGCTTCGGTCTATGGAAATGAACGGGCGGTCGGTATGGCTATTCGGAAAAGTGGTATTCCGCGTGAGGAACTGTTCATCACGACCAAAGCATGGATTTCAGAAATGGGTTATGAACGGACATTGCGAGCATTAGACACTTCGCTCGCCCGTTTGGGATTGGATTACCTCGACCTCTATCTGATCCACATGCCTTTCGGCGACTATTACGGCGCATGGCGGGCTATGGAAAAACTTTATGCGAAAGGACGTGTGCGGGCTATCGGGGTATGCAATTTCGAGCCGGACAGATTGCTGGATTTATGCCATAATGCTAATGTTATTCCGGCGGTCAATCAGATAGAGGTGCATCCTTATACTCCGCAAACCGATGCGATACGGACCATGCAGGAACTCGGCATACAAGCAGAGGCATGGGGGCCTTTGGCCGAAGGACGGAATGGATTGTTCACGGACGATATTCTGACCGGTATCGCTCGCAAATATGATAAATCGGCAGCACAGGTCGTACTGCGCTGGCACTTACAGCGCGGAGTTGTCGCCATTCCCAAATCGGTACATCGGCAGCGGATGCAAGAGAATTTCAACATCGGGGATTTCATGCTGACACCGGAGGATATGGCCGCAATTGCTTCCATGAATATGGGATACGATATGATTCTCGACCTACACGCTCCGGAAGAAGTACAGCGACTCTATGGTATTGAGTGTCCTGCATGACAGACATTTTCTCGATTTTTCTGAAGTTCCGGTAATCGATAAGGTTATCGGAACTTTCGTTCCCTTATATCTCTACTGTATTCCGAGAGAGTCTGTCCGGTCTGTTTTTTGAATATACAACTTAAATGTTGCGGGTATTCGAACCCCAAGTCATAAGCGGTCTACATGATTTGTTCTCCGTTGATAAGTTTACTTTTGGCCATATCGATGATATGACAACGGATGTGCTCTCCGGCTTCATTGGACTGATAAGAAAAGAAAGAGAAGTCTTTGATGTGATTACCCAACGGAGTTCCATGCAACAAGTCCGGAGAGAAGAGTAACGCCCATCCCTTTATAAAGTGCATAGACTGAAAATTGGCTGTGCGTATGCAAGATGGGCGTGACGGTATCGTAATCTATCACGCTGACCAAAGGATGCTGGTCGGCATATCCTACAAAAGTGTTTCCTGACAGGAACCATACTGACAGGTTGTGGGGCAGAACTTCCAACAACGGACAAACGGCTCAAACGGCCGATACACTGCCTGCCATTCTCCGTGTCGTGCTGAACAACGGGATAGAGATGCCGCAGTTGGGTGTTGGCACGTCTACTCTCAAGGAGACTGCCGCAGAGTGTGTGAAACACGCCATCGGACTGAGATACCGTTTGGTCGATGCGGCGCAAGGCTACGACAACGAGGCCGAAGTGTGGTACGGAATCAAGGAAAGCGGTATCGGCCGGAGTGAAGTGTTCATTATTTCGAAAGTCTCTCCCGATGCCGTACGTAGCGGAAAGGTACGCGAGTCGCTCGACCGGACTATTGAAGCATTCGGGGGAACGTATGTTGACCTGATGCTGATTCATTGGCCGGTAGCCAGAAAGGTCAAGGAGAGATGGAGAATCATGGAAAAGTATGTCGATGTGGGGAAGATTCGTGCCATCGGGGTGAGCAACTTCAATCCGCATCATGTGGACGAATTGCTGGCATACGCTCGTATCAAGCCTGTCGTCAACCAGATCAAGATTCATCCCTACATGGAACATCAGGAGGTCGTGGGCAACACTTTTGCCAAAGGTATTCAAGTTCAGTGATGGCCCCATTGGGACAGGGTAAGATCAATGAAATCTACGATGACGAAGTATTGCAGTATATCGTCGACCGCTATCACAAGACGGTACGCCAAGTGGTATAGCGCTTTCAGATCCAGTCGGGTATGGTTGTTATCCCAAAAACGACACACATCGAACGTATGAAGGAAAATCTCGAAATGTTCGATAACGAAATGGAGATATTGCGGGCCCTTGACAAAGGACAGCCCCTTATCGGGAATCCCCAAAATCCAGATTTTGTTTCTTCTTCGGTCAATTGGTAACTTCATTCAATCGTTTGGACCAAAGAGCCGGTATCGGAATAATATAATCCACTACTACACGTTAAAACAGAGTTAGATTAGGCTTTAGGCAATTTGTGTAGAATAGGCATAAGCATAATCCGTAATTTGGGTATGAATACCGGGAATTCGTCTACAAAGCATGTGGCAGATACCATCTATTTTTGCGTCAGAGAGATAAAATATTACCTCACCATTACAAGGTGAACTTCAGAACAAAGTAGTTTGAGCCTTGAAGCAAAGTTGTTATGGAGGGAGCTTCGTACTTTTGCGTTGTTACAAGTTGAATATGAATAATAATTAAAAATAAGGAAAGTATGAAAGTAATATCAAATGCAGAATTCGGAGGTGAAAGACCTTTGTTCGAATCACATGACTTACGTTTGGAGAATGTAATTATCCGTGCCGGAGAATCAGCCATCAAGGAATGCAGCAACATCGAAGCCGTTGATTGCCGGTTCGAGGGAAATTATCCCTTCTGGCACGTGCACGGTTTCGTTATCGACCGTTGTTTCTTCGATGTCGGCGGGCGTTCGGCTCTGTGGTACTCCGATAATCTGAAAATGACGAACACACGCATCGACGCCCCCAAGATGTTCCGCGAGATGCACGACATCGAAATTGAGAACGTAGAGATAAAAGATGCCGACGAAGTGTTCTGGCGTTGCAAGAATTTGGACATCAAAAATCTGAAACTGCATGGCGGCACTTATCCGTTCATGTTCAGCAGCAATATCCGTATAGACGGATTGGAGAGTGACAGTAAGTACGTATTCCAGTACGTGAAGAATGTGGAACTGCGCAATGCCAAAATCACCACGAAAGATGCCTTTTGGGAAGTGGAGAATGTGACAATCTACGATTCAGAACTCAACGGTGAATACTTGGGCTGGCATTCGCACAACCTTCGGTTGGTAAACTGTCACATTACCGGCGAGCAGCCGCTCTGCTACGCCCACGACCTCGTATTGGAAAATTGTACGTTCGGCCCCGACTGCGACCGGGCTTTCGAGTACAGTTCGGTGCAGGCGACCATCAAAGGCGCAATAGGTGGGGTGAAGAATCCGCGAACGGGCTGTATCACCGCCGAGAGCTACGGGGAGATTATCCTCGACGAGAATATCAAGGCTCCCGCCGATTGCAAGCTGAAACTCTGGGACGAGAAAACTTGTTTCACAGACTAATGCCCTTGTACATAACCTGATGGGAACAGGAAAGGGAAAGACAGATTACCTGCTATCGCTTATCCGCGAAGGGAAGCAGATGATACTGGGGCAACAGTTGCGCCTGACTGCATACCTCAGTGTCCCTGCCATTATGGCACAGATATCTTCCATCGCCATGCAGTATATCGATGCCTCGATGGTGGGCAGCCTGGGCGCGAATGCCGCTGCTTCCATCGGATTGGTCTCGACCACGACATGGCTGTTTTGGGAGCTGTGTGCAGCCGCCGCAACGGGCTTCTCCGTTCAAGTAGCGCATAAAATCGGAGCCGGGGATTTCGTGGGAGCACGAAAGATACTCCGCCAGTCGATTGCTGCCACATTGGTTTTCAGCTCATTGTTGGCGGCTGTCGGCATTTCCATCAGTGGTATGCTTCCCGGCTGGTTGGGCGGTGATGAAGCAATACGGAGCGATTCATCCCTCTACTTTTGGATATTCGCACTTTTCCTTCCTACCTTGCAGTTGAATTTCCTTGCGGGTGGCATGTTGCGATGCAGTGGAAATATGCATGTGCCCAGTATGCTGAACGTGCTGATGTGTCTTCTGGATATCGTGTTCAACTTCTTCCTGATTTTCCCTTCGAGGCAGGTGGAATGGTTAGGGGTGGAATTTACCGCTCCAGGTGCAGGCTTAGGCGTGGAAGGCGCGATATTGGGAACGGTGCTGGCCGAACTCATCACTGCCGGAGGAATGATGTGGTATCTTTGCCATCGCTCGCCCATGTTGAGACTATCCGGAGAATGGGGAAGTTTCCTACCTCAAAAAGAGACGCTGCGTAAAGCTTTCCGCATCTCCCTGCCGATGGGATTCGAGCACATGGCCATTTGCGGGGCGCAGATTGCAACGACGGTGATCGTCGCTCCACTCGGTATCATCGCCATTGCCGCCAACTCGTTCGCCATCACTGCCGAAAGTCTCTGCTATATGCCCGGCTACGGTATCTCGGAGGCTGCCACGACGTTGGTCGGTCAGAGCCTCGGAGCGAACCGTATCCGGTTGCTCCGTCGTTTCGCCAATATTACCGTCTGGTCGGGAATGTTGATTATGGGTGTCATGGGAGCATTGATGTATATGGCAGCTCCACAAATCATCGGAGTGATGACTCCCGTGGAGGAAATCCGCACGTTGGGAATCGAGATTCTGCGGATAGAAGCCTTTGCGGAGCCGATGTTCGCGGCGTCTATCGTAGCCTACGGTATATTCGTGGGTGTGGGTAATACATTCGTACCCAGTCTGATGAACTTCGGCAGCATTTGGGGCGTGCGACTGACACTGGCGGCATGGCTCGCTCCCACGATGGGACTACGCGGCGTGTGGCTTGCCATGTGCATCGAGCTTTGTTTCCGGGGAGTAATCTTCCTCGCGAGACTTTGGGGCAGTAACTGGATTTATAAATTACGAATAAATAGATAAGTTATGAAATACGATTTCGATACGATTGTCCTGCGTCGCGGGACGAACTCCTACAAATGGGATACTCCCAAAGAGAAAAATGTGCTACCTATGTGGGTAGCGGATATGGATTTCCGTACGGCACCCGCCATTGTAGAAGCCTTACAAAGGCGGGTTGCACACGGTATTTTCGGTTATACCAAAGTACCCGAAACCTATTACGATGCGGTCGTCCGGTGGTTCGAGAGCCGTCATCGCTGGCAGATAGATCCCCGGTGGATTATCTATACAAGCGGTGTCGTATCGGCTCTGTCGGCCATTATCAAAGCCCTGACCGCACCGGGCGATAAAGTAATTGTCCAAACTCCGGCATACAACTGCTTCTATTCGTCGATTCGCAACGACGGATGCGAGCTATCGGCCAATAATCTAATTTATCGGGACGGTCGCTATATGATAGACTTCGACGACCTCGCAGCGAAAGCGGCTGATCCGAAGGCGAAAATCCTGTTACTATGTAATCCTCACAATCCGGTCGGGCGGGTCTGGACACCGGAAGAACTGCGGCATATCGGCGACATCTGTTTGCGCAACGGAGTGTTTGTTGTGGCAGATGAAATTCATTGCGAACTGACCTACGAGGGACACGACTATACGCCTTTTGCCTCCCTCTCCGAACGCTTCCAGCAAAACTCCATCACTTGCGTTTCACCGAGCAAGGCGTTCAACCTTGCCGGACTGCAAATCGCCAACATCATTGCGGCCGATGATGATGTACGTCGTCGTATCGACCGTGCCATCAATATCAATGAGGTGTGCGACGTCAACCCGTTCGGCGTGATCGCTACGATAGCCGCTTACAACGAGGGTGGCGAGTGGCTCGATGCTTTGCGAAAATACCTGCGAGGGAATTATGAATATCTATGCCATTTTTTCGCCGAAAGGCTGCCGCAATATCCCGTATTGCCGCTCGAAGGAACTTATTTGGTCTGGATAGACTGCCGGGCACTCGGTATCGGTTCGGACGCCACGACCCTGCGCCTGCAAGAGCAGCAGAAACTGATGGTCAATTCCGGCACGATGTACGGCCCCGGCGGCGAAGGGTTCATCCGCCTGAATATCGCCTGCCCCCGTGCGTTGCTTGCCGACGGACTGGAAAGGATGGCGCGTGTATTGGAATACAGTTAAAAGATTGGAATCGAGTATTTGGGTATAAATATCCGTAAATCGTCTACAAGCGGATCATTTTGAACCGTGTAATTTTGCAATGTGAATTAGAAATTGAATAACGAAAAAAGAAATTGGATATGGAAAAATTACCATCAATAGCATTAGGAACATGGTCGTGGGGTACGGGATTCGCCGGAGGCGACCAGGTATTCGGGAACAATCTCGGAGTGGAAGAACTGAAACCCGTATTCGACGAGGCGATGGCCAACGGGCTGAACCTGTGGGATTCCGCCGTGGTATATGGCATGGGAGTTTCGGAAACGGTGCTTTCGACATTTACGAAGAACTGCAAGCGGGAGGATGTGTTTATCTCGACCAAGTTCACACCGCAGATTGCTGGCGATTCGGAGAACCCGGTAGCGGATATGCTGGCAGGAAGCCTCGATCGTTTCGCCACCGATTACATCGACATTTACTGGATACACAATCCGGCCGACGTGGAGAAATGGACGCCTTATCTTATCCCGTTGGTAAAAAGCGGCAAGGTAAAACGGATTGGTGTCTCCAATCACAACCTCGCGCAAATCAAGCGTGCGGAGGAGATTCTCTCGAAAGAAGGGGTACATATCTTTGCCGTGCAGAACCATTACAGCCTGCTGTATCGTTCTTCGGAGAAAGCCGGTATTCTGGACTATTGCAAGGAGAACGGTATCGACTTCTGGGCTTACATGGTATTGGAGCAAGGAGCGTTGAGCGGAAAATACGATACCGCGCATCCGCTGCCCGCCGGTAGCCAGCGTGGGGAGACCTACAATCCGTTGTTGCCGCAAATCGAGAAACTCGTTGCCGTGATGCGCACAGTCGGCAATAAATATGGTATCACACCGGCACAAGTCGCTCTGGCGTGGGCGATAGCGAAAGGCACGACACCGATTATCGGCGTGACGAAACCCTCGCAAGTGCAGGATGCCTTGCAAGCGACAAAAGTTTTCTTGACTGCCGACGAAATGAAGGCATTGGAAGAAGCTGCCGAAAGTACCGGTGTCGATACGAGAGGTTCGTGGGAAATGCCGATGGTTTAAGAAAGGAGGAATGGGTATGAAGTGTTATTTGATCGGTTTATTGAGTATGCTGTCCGTACATGCCGCTATGGGGCAACAGGCGATAGACGTGCATTGTCATAATATACTTCCCGCGTTCAAGGAACTGTTGGACAGGCACGGGGCAGCTTTGGAAGAAACTTTCCCGCTTCCGGATTGGGATGTGGCTTCTCATCTGAAATTCATGGAAGAGGCGAGTATCGAAACATCCGTCCTTTCGATGCCTGCTCCCCAACCGTGGTTCGGCGATGCGGAAGAGAGCCGCCGTGCGGTCAGGCAATACAACGAGGCGTGCGCCCGGCTGAAAGCGGATTATCCCGGCAAATTCCTCTTCTGTGCTTCATTGCCCCTGCCCGATGTGGACGCGGCTATCAAGGAAGCGGTCTATGTACTCGACACGCTCGGCGCGGACGGCATCAAGCTGGCTACTAACAGCCGGGGACAGTATGTGGGCGATGCGGCACTCGATACGCTGATGCAAGTTCTGAACGAGCACCATGCCGTCGTGATGCTGCATCCGCACAAACCTTCGCCCGTAAACGATGGAATCATTGCAACAGCACCGCTAGCCGTTTACGAATATCCGGCCGAGACGACCCGTACCGTCGTCAATCTGATTGCGAGAAATGTTCCGGCCCGGTATCCGAATCTGAAGTTCGTCGTACCGCATTGCGGTTCATTTCTGCCGCTGGCCCTTCCGCGCATGAAGGCGGTATATCCGGTCATGGCGGTGAAAGGGCTTATGGAACCGATTGACTGGGATGCCAATCTGAAGGCGTTCTATTATGACCTTGCAGGAGGTGCAACACCTGAAGTTGTTAAGGCTCTGCTGACCATAACCACCCCCGACCGGTTGCTTTATGGCTCGGATTATCCATACCAGCCGGCAACAGTTCTGACAGGAAATTTGAAACAATTGCGAACGTGGATAACCGATGATGCCGAGCTCACACCTTTTGCGGAAAAAATCCTGCATGACAACGCCCTTAAACTGTTTGGTAAATAAAAATGAGTAAACAGATAAAAATGAGTAATATGAAGAAAGAGGTAATGATATTGACCGGTGCCGGTCAGATAGGAATGGCGATAGCCCGCCGTATGGGATATGGGAAAAAGATCATTGTCGGAGACCTGAACCCGGAGAGTGCCGAGGCTGTTTGCCGTATATTGAATGAGGCGGGATTTGATGCAGTACCCGTCGAAATGAATCTCTCTTCAAGGGAGTCCATTTTGAACTTGATTGCGGTTGCACGGGAACATGGTGAAATTTCAATGCTCGTCAATGCGGCGGGCGTATCACCGAGTCAGGCTTCCATCGAAACGATTCTGAAAGTCGATCTGTACGGAACGGCTGTCTTGCTCGAAGAAGTGGGGAAGGTTATTAAAGAGGACGGTGTCGGGGTGACGATTTCCAGCCAGTCGGGACATCGGATGCCCGCGCTGACCATCGAGGAGGATATGCTACTGGCCACGACTCCTACCGAAGAATTGCTCTCGCTCGACATGCTGCAACCGGATAGTATCGAGGATACGTTACATGCCTATCAGATGGCCAAGCGTTGTAACGTGAAACGTGTAATGGCCGAAGCTGTGAAATGGGGCGAGCGCGGGGCAAGAATCAACTCCATTTCACCGGGTATCATCGTAACCCCCTTGGCTATCGACGAGTTCAACGGGCCGCGAGGTGATTTTTACAAAAACATGTTCGCCAAATGTCCGGCAGGACGCCCCGGAACCGCGGACGAGGTTGCCAATGTTGCCGAACTGTTGATGAGCGACAGAGGGGCATTTATCACGGGAGCGGACTTTCTGATCGATGGTGGTGCTACGGCATCGTATTTTTATGGCCCGTTGAAACCATAATGTGTTGTACTGTAATCTGTAAGGTAACCGCTGTCATACAATGTCAAGCGTACAAAAATATTTTATCCATTTTGCAAATTTGAGCCTTACAACAAAGACTTTATGGTTGGAATACGTTGTATTTGTAAAAATTAAAAACTGACAATATGGAACGATTAGATGTATTCGATTGCTCGAACGTGCTTATAGCGAGTTATTTCACCGATGACCGGGGATGCGCCCATGAAAACAGGGAGCATACGCTTATTTATCTGTGCTCCGGTGAATTGGAGATAGAAGAGCGTGGCAAGAAAACCGTGTTGCATCCGGGGGATTGCGCTTTCATGCGGCGCGATAACCGGATGTGGTTACAGAAAAAGGTTGAGGACGGAAAGCCTTACCGTTCTGTCGTACTGAAGTTCTCAAGACCGTTTCTAAGAGAATTTTACCAGACGCTTAACCGGCAACAGATTCCGACCGATTCCGAACGTGAGAAGGTAAGCCTGCGTGTGTTGCCCAGTAACAGGCCTGATATCCGTTCGCTGTTCGAATCCGTCATTCCTTATTTCGATGCAGGCGAAAAACCGTCCGAAGACGTACTGAAGCTGAAAATGGTAGAAGGGATATATGTACTGCTTAATACTGACCGGAATCTTTATGCTTCGCTGTTCAACTTCGTGGAGCCGTGGAAAATCGACATTCTTGACTATCTGAACGAGAACTATATGTGTGATCTCTCTTTGGAGGAAATCGCAAGTTACACGGGACGCAGCCTGGCTACCTTCAAGCGGGACTTTGCCAAAGTCAGTAATCTGACACCGCAAAAGTGGATTGTCAAACGCCGTTTGGAGGCCACACACGGCCTGATAAAATCAGGTAAAAAGAAAGTGACGGAAGCTTGCTTCGATGTGGGTTTCAAGAACCTGTCGCATTTCTCCAAGATATACAAGGAGGCTTATGGTGTCGCTCCTTCCTGGTAAGATGAACTTCAGAACAAAACAGTTTGAGCCTTACAGCAAAGCTGTTGTGGAATAATACCTGTACTTTTGTATCGGAAACAGGAAAGACATGTCGGTTGTCTTGGAAATGTCGAACTAAAAATCATATCGTATGAAAACAAAAGTAGCATCATTAGCTTTATTATTGACTTTAATTTTTCCGATCATGGCAAAATCACAAGTAAAAATTCAACAGACTGCCGGACGCGATGCGCTCGGAGAATTTGCCCCCGAATTTGCACGTTTGAACGATGATATTCTTTTCGGGGAAGTGTGGAGCCGGAACGATCTGCTTTCGCTCCGCGATCGTTCCATCGTAACCGTAGTGGCCCTGATGTCGCAGGGACTGACCGATTCCTCGTTCAAGTACCATCTCGAATCGGCGAAGAAGAACGGAGTGACCCGAACCGAGATAGCCGAAATACTCACCCATGCCGCATTCTACGCGGGCTGGCCGAAAGCGTGGGCGGCTTTCCGTATGGCAAAAGAAGTTTGGACCGACGGTAATGCCGACAGCGTAGCGGCAAGTTCGCTCGAAGCGTATGCGCAAACCATCATTTTCCCTGTGGGGAACCCCAACGATGCCTACGCCAAGTATTTCATCGGTCAAAGTTACACGGCTCCCGTAGTAACGGACGGAGTCCCCGTGGTAAATGTGACCTTCGAACCGGGCTGCCGCAACAACTGGCATGTGCACAAGGCAACAAAAGGCGGCGGTCAGACACTCGTATGCGTGGGCGGTCGCGGCTACTATCAGGAATGGGGCAAAGAGCCGGTGGAACTGCGTCCCGGGGATGCTATCAATATTCCGGCAGGCGTGAAACATTGGCACGGGGCGGCTCCCGACAGCTGGTTTTCGCATTTAGCCATCGAAGTGCCCGGTGAGAACAACAGTACCGAATGGCTGGAACCTGTCGGTGATGAAGAATATTCTAAATTAAAATGACATGAAACAGTTAGTATTGATACTTATGAGCCTGCTTACTTTCAGTTGCCCGTCGAAAGCACAAAAACAGACAGCGGATACCGACAGGCCGTCCGACAAGAAAATCCTTGTAGCCTATTTCTCCTGCACGGGGACGACAGAGAAAGTGGCAATCGCTATCGCAAAAGAGACTGGCGGTAAACTTTACCGGATTACTCCGGCTACGGCCTACACTTCGTCGGATCTTGACTGGAACGACAAAGCGAGCCGCAGTTCGGTGGAGATGACAGACGAAAAATCACGTCCTGCATTGGGTGGAGAAACGATTGATCTGAAAGATTACGATGTGGTGTTCCTCGGTTATCCGCTATGGTGGGACTTGTGTCCGCGTCCGGTCAATACCTTTCTTGAGAAATATGATTTCGCGGGTAAAACCGTTATTCCTTTTGCCACTTCGGGTGGCAGTTCAATCACGGGTAGCGTGAAACAACTCAAGAAACTCTATCCCAAAATCGAATGGGAAGAAGGCCGACTGTTCAACGGTGGTACGGCAAACGTCGCCGGATGGTCGAAGCAGATTATTGAAAAACTCTAAAAACGACAGATATGGAAAATTTCGCATATTATACTCCGACCCGTTTGATTTTCGGGAAAGGGCTCGCCATCATCACACCGAGATGGATGCGACATATCCTCAACGACCACACGCTGGAACGTTTTGTGAAGTTCAGTGTGGATATTTACGGTTTGCTCCGCTTACGGAAAAGGACATTTATGAAATACTTGAAGCATCATTGTAGAATATACGAGGAATATAATCGCGGACGGATTTTCGGACAAGGAGTCTGTCTGTTTATTATTTATTATAAATGATATGGAAGAATTCAGAATAGACTGCCTGTACCAGACGGAAGAAGAACTGGTAGTAACAAAAGAGTTACGGCAAAATATCTTCCGGTTGAATCATACGATGCCGGATACGGAGGAATATCGTGAATTATTGCACAAGGTTTTTCCGCATCTCGGAGAGAATTGCCGTATCGAAACACCGTTTTCGGGTGTCCGTACCGCTAACGTGAAGTTCGGACGTAATGTGATTGTCATGCCGGGCTGTCTGATGATATCGGCGGGAGGCATTACCATCGGTGAGAATGCTGTGGTCGGAGCCGGCAGTGTTGTCATGCATGATGTAGAGCCAAATACCCTTGTCGCGGGCAATTCCGCCAAATTTATTCGTAAGATAAAACCATGATTGGATGAAACAGAAAATGATTATATGTATATCCATTTTTATAGTATTGGTTCTTACCGTTATTATCGTTTTGAACCATCCGGCTTTCGGCCGTACTCCTCGTGGAGAACGACTGGTACGGATCGAACGTTCTCCGAACTACAAAAAGGGGCAATTCGTAAATCAGGAACCGACTCCGTTTATGACCACCGATAAAAGCCGGTGGCGGATCATGTGGGACAACCTGACGGAAAAGAAACCGGACAATCTTGTTCCGTCCGAAAGCATCCATGCGGTCAAGACCGACCTGAAACAATTGGACCTGTCGAAAGATGCCGTCGTATGGTTCGGCCACTCGTCTTACCTGCTGATTAACGGCGGTAAGAAAATATTGGTCGATCCGGTGCTGACGACGGGGTTCCCGGCCTCTCTTATGATGAAGCCTTTCAAGGGGACGGACATTTACTCGCCGGAAGACATCCCGGAGGTGGATTACCTTATCATCACGCACGACCATTACGACCACCTCGATTACGGGACTGTGAAAGCGATACGTGACAAAGTGGACAAAGTCATCTGTCCGCTCGGTGTGGGGGAACATCTTGAATACTGGGGATATTCTGCAGAGAAGATTGTCGAAATGGACTGGAATGAAGTATATACCTCCGAACCCGGCTTTCGGATTACGTGTTTGCCTGCCCGCCATTTTTCAGGCCGGTTCCTTCGGCAGAATCCCTCGTTGTGGGCTTCATTCATGCTCGAAGGGCACTCTACGGTCTATATTGGCGGTGATAGCGGCTACGGCGCTCATTTCTCGGAAATCGGCAAACGGTTTCCGCATATCGACCTTGCCATCCTCGAAAACGGGCAATACAACGAAGACTGGCGGTATATACATACGATGCCCGAACAGCTTCCGGTAGAGGTTCACGAACTGGATGCGGCTAAAGTCCTTCCGGTGCACAACAGCAAATTTTCACTGTCCCGTCACGCATGGGACGAACCGATCCACCGCATCGAACAAGCAGCAACAAAGGACAGCAGCCTGCATGTAATACATGGTATCATCGGTAGTCCCATAACCTATTGAAATAGTCCATAAGATACATCCTGTTCCTTTTTTAACAAAATGAACTTCTTGACAAAGAACGTTGAGCCTCGCAGCAAAGTTGTTGCGGGGCTCAATTCGTAATTTTGCACCAGAACATTAAAGCAAATCGTTATGGATTCAAAAAATATGGGAACAATCAGCAACACGGACTATGGAGGAGAATAGCCGTTGGTCCGGATTTCGCAACCTCCAATTGGAAAATGCAGTTCTTGCATTTGAATATTCCAATTTTGCAGGTCTAAATTGGACATATAGCGAGTATCAAGAATTCCGGTGAGGAGGGCTATTCTGATCGGCAGTATCGATGAGATTATACCGGACGAATTTATATCGTTCCCAGGTTTAAATGGCCATAGTAGCCACCGAATTTATATGGCAGTCTCGTTATCCGTTTCAGGCAATTTACTTTTACTCCAGTGTTTTCATCTCACCTGAAAACGGAAGACCTGGCTGCCATTTCATCTCTTTACACTGATTGTAGCGTGCGGTCATGACCGGAAAGTCAGATTTTCGATTGCGGTCTTTTTACCAGCCATCGACTCTTTACTATCCGGTATATCCCTGGTTACAATACTGCCATTATTATGTTACAGCCCTGACGTGGCGTGATGCTTATTTATCTCAAACATGAAAAAAGGGAATTTATGATTAATGAGAAATACCAAATGACCTTGGATGATACCCTCGTGCTAAGAAGTATATCCATATTGATTATTATTTTGCATAATTATATTCACCGGTTTTCAAATGTCGTACTTGAAAATCAGCATGTATATTATCCTGAAAGAAATAAGGAGCTTATAGATAGTTTCCTTGAATTTGATTCCGGTTTATTCCTGGATTTGATTTCCCACTATGGGCATTATGGAGTACCGGTATTCGTTTTTCAAAGTGGATATGGTCTGGTCATGAAATATGAGAAAAAAGAGGTCTCCTTAAAATTTCGGAAGTTTATGAAGAGGCATGCCGACAAACTTTGGCTGCTTCTGTTACCGGATCATGCATGCTCGGAATAAACCAAGACTTCCCTTGTCTATCTATTTTGGGGTATACATTTCTAAACATATTGTTTGCGTGGGAATACAAAAGACTTCTACTGTGGTGCAAAAACAGAATCGTATTCAAACAGAGGGAATAATATATGGATCTGGAAGGAAATTTATATTGTAAAATATCCAATGGTATTATTTTAACAAATTGAACTTTATAACAAAGCAGAATGAGCTTTGCAGCAAAATTGTTGCGGGACTCTCTTCGTAACTTTGCATCAGAACATTAAAACAAAAGAATCATGGAAACAATGAATGAAAAGGTAGCAATGGTAACGGGTGCAGCGGCAGGTATCGGGCTGGCCTCGGCAGAAGCATTTGCAAAAGTAGGTGCAACCGTAGTATTGGTGGACATCAATGAACCGAAAGAACAAGCCGGGAAGTTGGTTTCAGAAGGGTATAAAGCTGTGGCATATCGCTGCGATGTGTCCGACACGCGGGCTGTAAAGGAGATGATCGACTGGACCGTTGCGATTTACGGCAGACTGGACGCTGCATTGAACAATGCCGGGATACAGACCCCGCAACGACCGATGGCCGAGATTACCGCGAGGAGTTCGACCGCACGGTAGCTGTCGATCTGAAAGGTGTCTGGAACTGCATGCGTTACGAGATTATCCAGATGCTGCAACAAGGCGGTGGTGCTATTGTCAATACCTCATCGCAAGGCGGCGTTACGGGATTCCCCGGACAAGCGGCCTATATCGCCTGCAAGCATGCGGTAATCGGTCTGACCCGTACGGCTGCCATCGACTACTCGGCAAAAGGAATCCGTATCAATGCCGTCTGTCCGGGTGTGATCCGAACACCTATGGCCGAAGAACTGATACGGCGTAACCCTGATCTGGAAAAGGAACTGGTTCGTGATATTCCTGCCGGACGTCTCGGTAAGCCGGAAGAGATAGCCAATGCCGTATTGTGGCTTTGCTCACCGCAGGCAAGTTTCGTAGACGGGCACGCCCTTTTAGTGGACGGGGCATTTTCCATCCATTAAGTTATAATGCATAAAACATAAAATCATGGAAGAAAACAATAAAATGGATATCAGCCGTCGTGGATTTCTCAAGACGGCTGCATTGGCAGGAGCTGCAATGGCCATGCCTTCGGGATTGGGCAAAGTATTCGCTTCAGAAGCGAAACAAACGGAAACATCCGATGTGGATACCGATGCAGCCCGTATCAAGGGACATCGTGTATTGGGTACGGGTAAGGCTGCCTTCGAGGTGTCAGCACTCGGCTTCGGCGTGATGGGCATGACTTACAACCGCAGCCAACACCCGGATAAGAAAGAGTGTATCCGATTGTTGCATGAAGCGGTGGATCGCGGTGTAACGCTCTTCGATACGGCTATTATCTATGGGCCATTGACCAATGAGAACCTGGCAGGAGAAGCGCTGTCCGAATTCAAGGGACGGATTAACGTAACGACTAAATTCGGGCATGAAGTCATCGACGGCAAAGGAACCGGTCGTCAGGACAGCCGTCCGGCAACCATCCGCCGCTATTGCGAGGAGTCGCTTCGCCGATTGAGACTCGAATCACTGTCGATGTTCTACCAGCACCGTGCCGACCCGAATACTCCGGCCGAGGAGGTAGCGGCTACCATTGCCGACTTGATCAAGGAAGGTAAAGTGCAACGCTGGGGCATGTGCGAGGTCAGTGCCGAAACAATCCGTAAGGCCCACGCCATTTGTCCGCTGACGGCTATCCAAAGCGAGTACCATCTGATGCACCGCCTGGTGGAAGAGAACGGCGTTCTCGATGTATGCCGGGAGCTGGGTATCGGCTTTGTACCGTACAGTCCGATTAACCGTGGCTTTCTGGGAGGCTGCATCAACGAATACACGGTATTCGATGTGAACAACGACAACCGTCAGACCCTGCCGCGTTTCCAGCCGGAAGCGATGCGTGCGAATACCCGCATTGTAAATGCGCTGCAAGCTTTCGGTCGCACACGGGGCATGACCTCGGCACAGGTGGCTCTTGGCTGGTTGCTTCAGAAAGCACCGTGGATCGTACCGATTCCGGGAACAACAAAACTGTCTCATCTGGAGGAAAACCTGCGTACACTCGACTTCAACATCAGCTCCGGGGAGTGGAAAGAGTTGGAGGATGCCGTGGCTGCTATTCCCGTTGTGGGAGACCGGTACAATGCGGAACAGCAACGTCAGGTAGGCCGATAAAGAATCAGTAAATAAGGTAGTATAATCCGTAATTTGTCTACCGGCAGAGTGGAGAAGCTGCCTTACTTTTGCATTATAAATAAAAACCAAGAATATGAGACCATATATAATCAGTCACATGATGACTTCGGTCGATGGCCGCATCGACTGCCCGATGGTCGGGCAACTGAGTACGGATGAATATTACATAGCCTTGGAAAAACTGGGGCCTTGCTCGAAACTGTCAGGACGAATAACTACCGCACTCGAATGTTCCGCCGTCAAAGAGGAAAGTACCCCCATGGAGGGAACTTCAATAGGTCATAAATCCGTATATGTCGCCAGTAAATCGGACGAATATACGATCATTGTCGATACCTATGGGAAACTGCGTTGGCAGGAGGGTGAAGCTGACGGTCATCCTCTACTTTGTATTGTCAGTGAACAGGTGTCCGAGGAATATCTGGAAACGCTGCGCACATTGGGTATTTCATGGATTGCGGCCGGTGCGGAACGCATTGACTTGCCGCAAGCTATGGAGCTGCTTCACGAACATTTCGGCGTTGAACGCTTGGCGATTGTCGGGGGCGGACATATCTGCGGCGGTTTCCTGGAGGCCGGACTGATTGACGAAGTGAGTATTATGGTAGCCCCGGGTATCGACGGTCGCAAGGGACAGACGGCGGTTTTCGATGGAATTTCCCGTATGGAATGTAACCCGTACAAGCTGAAATTAGAGAGTGTGGAACAATGGGAAACTGATATTGTCTGGCTCCGCTATAAAATAAAATAATACGGCTATGAAGTTACAAGCAATCGCCATACTGACATTCCTGACCTTTGCGAATGTCATGGCACAAGAAACGACAACAACAAAATATATAAATTCAACCGATATGGAAGCATTGAAATTGACGCAGGAATGGGATAAGACCTTTCCGCAGAGCGATAAGGTGGAACATACGAAAATCATGTTTCACAACCGTTACGGCATCACGCTTGCCGCAGACCTTTACAAGCCGAAAAATACGCAAGGACGTCTGGCAGCCATTGCCGTCAGTGGTCCTTACGGTGCGGTGAAAGAACAAGTGTCAGGCCGTTATGCCCAGACACTTGCCGAACGAGGCTTTCTGACCATTGCTTTCGATCCCTCCTATTACGGCGAAAGTGGTGGTACACCTCGCTATCTTACGTCACCCGAAATCAGCACGGAGGATTTCAGCGCGGCAGTCGATTATCTGACATCCCGTGCGGACGTCGATCCGGAACGTATCGGAATCTTAGGCATCTGCGGTTGGGGCGGGTTTGCACTTAATGCTGCGGCCAATGACCCTCGTATCAAAGCGACGGTAACATCCACTATGTATGATATGAGCCGGGTAAATGCCAATGGGTATTTCGATGCCATGAGTGCCGATGACCGCTATAAGTTGCGCGAACAACTCAACGCACAGCGTACTGAGGATTATCGTGATGACAGCTATGTACGCGATGGTGGCGTACTTGACCCCGTAACGGACGATACTCCGCAATTCGTCAAGGAGTATCACGACTACTACAAGACGGAACGAGGCTACCATCGCCGTTCACCGAACTCCAACGAGGGAATTACGAAAACCAGCGTATTGGCATTCATCAATATGCCGCTGCTCACCTATATCAGCGAAATCCGCAGTGCCGTGTTGATGATTCATGGAGAAAAAGCTCATTCCCGCTATTTCAGTGAGGATGCCTACAAACGGCTGACGGGTAGTAACAAGGAACTGTTGATTATACCCGGAGCCAACCATGTCGATTTGTACGATAATCTCAACGTGATTCCGTTCGACAAGATAGATGCTTTTTTTAAGAATGCCTTAAAAGAGAAATAGGCTTTAAATTTTAAGTAAAAATTGGTAGGAATTTTCTCCACTCATGCTTGTAAGAATCCGGTAAAAGAAAGAATCAATGAATAAGGAAATAGACATAAAAGACATGGCACCTGTGAAGGCCTCGGAACGCCATGTCATCCTCGATGCTCTAAGAGGATTTGCATTGCTGGGAATCTGCCTTGCCAACTTTCCGGAATTCTCGCTTTACACTTTTCAAAAACCGGAAATTACGGAGGCTATGCCTACGGCGGAAATAGACAAGGTAGTCCGCTTTCTTCAATACCTTTTCGTGGACGGTAAGTTCTACACCATATTCTCGCTGCTGTTCGGTATCGGATTCTCAATCATAATCAGCAACGCGGTTAAAAAGGGAACGGACGGATTCCGTATTTTTTACCGGCGGATGATTGTTCTGGCCGCCATTGGTTTTCTGCATCTGATGTTTATCTGGAGTGGGGACATCTTGTTGTTGTATGCCTTATTGGGCATGTTGCTCCCTCTTTTCCGGCATGTTTCGGACAGAGTGTTGCTGGGGACTTCCGCTGTCTTATTGCTACTTCCTATTCTGATTGATTGGTTGGCCGGTACATTCGGAGTGTCCCGGTCGGCTCCCGCAGTGCGAATGCAACAGCACTATTGCAATTTATATGGTATAACGGAATATAACTTCGGAATCTGGCTACGCGACGCGGAAAACTACGGAGGGGTCTTTCAATTCCTGGTACAAGGTGCATGGGTGCGCTTGCAGGAATTTATCGACGGCAATCGCTATTTTAAGGTATTGGGATTGTTCTTATTGGGCTTCTACATCGGACGAAAGCAAATATACGCCGATCTTGAGGCCAATCGGGTACTACTGAAAAAAACGGTGACATACGGTTTTCTGCTGGGACTTCCCCTATCCGTTCTCTATGCCTGGAGTGCGGTAAACGGGCATCCTTTCGGAACGACTGCACACACCGCCATCTATACGGCAAGTGTCTATCCTTTAGGTTTTGCATACGTTTCCGCTATCTGTCTCCTGTACCTGCATGGTAGAGAGTGGCGCTTGTGGCGCTGTCTTGCCGCTCCGGGGAGAATGGCACTGACTAATTACGTGGGACAGTCGGTATGGGGCATGGTTCTCTTCTACGGTATCGGCTTCGGACTGGGTGCCGGCATTGGATTGACAGGAACAGAATCCATAGCTTTCTACGTCTTTCTTGTCCAGATGGCATTCAGTGCCTTATGGCTCTCCTATTTCCGCTTTGGGCCTCTAGAATGGGGCTGGCGGATGCTGACTTATGGGAAGTGGTTAAAAATAAGGAAATAAAGTAATTCAATAATAATCTCACTCTAAAAAAATAATAGTATGGATAAAAGGAAATTAGGACAGCTGGAAGTATCTCCGATAGGAATGGGATGTATGGGATTCAGCCACGGTTACGGGCAAGTGCCACCCGAAGCGTATGCCATAGAAGCCATCCGCGGGGCATACGACTACGGCTGCACGCATTTCGATACGGCGGAAGCCTATGGCAAAGAACAATTCTACGCCGGACATAACGAGGAATTGGTGGGTAAGGCGATTGAACCGTTCCGTAAGAAGGTGGTGCTCGCCACCAAATTTCATATTGGTGAACTCTCGAAACCGGACGAGACGAATCTCTACCAGGAGGTACGCCGGCATCTTGAAGATTCCATGAGCAGACTTCGTACGGATTATATCGACCTGTATTACCTGCACCGTATCAGTGAGGCAGTCCGGCTTGAGGATGTGGCAACCGTCATGGGACGGCTTATTCAGGAAGGACTGATACGTGGTTGGGGATTGTCGCAAGTATCGGCCGATCAGATACGGGCGGCACATAAGATTACTCCATTATCCGCCGTCCAGAACATCTATTCGATGGTGGAACGCGATTGCGAAACGGAGATTTTCCCGGTGTGCCTTGAAAAAGGAATCGGAGTCGTACCGTTCTCGCCGATTGCAAGCGGGTTCCTTTCGGGTAAGGTAACGGCACAGGAGCAGTTCGGCTTCGATGACGTGCGGAAATTCGTTCCCCAATTATCGAAAGAGAATATCGAGGCCAACCAGCCCATACTCGATTTGCTGTATCGGTTCGCCGTAGAGAAAAATGCTACCAACGCCCAGATATCGCTCGCGTGGATGCTCCATAAATATCCCAATGTCGTACCTATTCCCGGTTCCAAGAACCAGGAAAGGATTCTGGAGAACCTGGGGGCTTGGAACGTCACGCTTTCCGATGATGAGTTCCGGCAGTTACAATCAGCATTGGATGAATGTAAGGTACACGGACATCGTGGGTGTGTGGAAACGGAACAGACGAGTTTCGGTAAACAATGGAGTGAAGAAACAGATAAGTGAATCAAGTCACATTCAGTCCGGTACTGAATAATCAAGAAAAAAGGTAGTGAACTTCCTGGCAAAACAAATTGAGCCTCGCAGCAAAGACGTTGCGGGGCTTTGCTTTTACCTTTGTATCAAAGGAATAACTTAAAAATAGCAGATATGAAAACGAAACTCTTATTTTTCTTTGTATGGCTTGTGTTGCCCGTTACGGGCTGTTCCGCAGGTGAACCCTAAACGGATTTGCCAAGTACATCTCCGGTTGAAAAACCGGAAGAACCTGTCGAACCTTTCGGGGATAAAAAAGTGTTGATTGTCTATTTTTCGGTTCTTCTTTAAATTTGGTGGTAAATTCTTTATTTCTTTATTTTCAAGTTGATAATTGTTCTTTTTGTTTGCTTTTATAAGAAAAAATAGACACAGGCTGAATAAGATAACTCAAGTTTCGGAAGTGAGTTTACGCCGTCTGAACCGGTATCTTCATCCTTGTACCTTTTTTCAATTAACATTGTTAACGCCTTTTGCAGGTTGTCAGGTTCTTGTGCGCAAATAACAAGTCTTTTGCATTTAAAGAACTTCTTATTCACATCCAAAGAACAAGCTTTAACTCTGTGTTAAAACAAAGCTTTTGAAGACAGAAATCTTACTTTTTAAAGATATTGATTTTCAGTTGGTTTAGTATAAAATACGCTTCTTCACTTCACGGATGGATTCTTCAGGCGAAAGCTGGGATACTTGCTTTTTTGTCAACTATAAACGAGGGTTTACACTTCTGAAAACTGAATTAGATTCCATGAGTAAAAGAAAACTTACCACCAAATGGCCTTTGAGTAACTTGATATATTAATATGAATCTGTTTGTGAAGTTAAAATAATAGGTTCTATAACAAATGGGGTTTAGAACAAAAAATTGAGAAAAATAACATTGTAACATGTTTGCAACTTGGTTGCAAGAAATATACTCTATTTTTGTCCCGAAAGTAAAAACCAAACAGATGAAGCGTATCTTTTTCGTATATCCACTTGCCATAGCGACACTATTCTTAATAGTGCTTTCCGCTATTCCGCATCACCATCATAAAGAGATGATGTGTACGGTGATGGAATTATGTGAACAAGACGATATCTACAATGATGGGCATACGGATCATGAGGCGGGGCAAGATGCACATAATGAAAACACCTGTGTATCACAAGCTGGTTATATTTTTCCTTCCAGCGTTGATAAAAGTAATCTGCATGATGGAAGCCTGATGAATATCCACTTGCCGGTTCTATATCTGTTTGCTGACATTCTGACTATTCATTTCGATATACCAATCCCTGAAAACACATACGATAGGTATGTTGTCTCTTATACGTCCGTAGTACTGGGTGAGAGCAGCGGATTGCGTGCTCCTCCCTGTTTTTTCTCTTAAGTATTTATTGCAGGGTTTATAATACTGTAATATCTGCTATTCTTTCCGGTAACTGTAATCAGTTACCTCCAATATTTATCTTTTGATAATTAGATTTCACCACTTTGGGAGAAAGCCCAAACGAACCAGAATCGGTAATGACAGGGATATGTGCTCTGACTATTTATGACACGGTTAAAACTTTCTTGGCTAATCAATTATGGAACAAAATATGAGGTTGTCAATCAATGTGAAATCGAAATTTTGGATAGACGATATTTTCCCTTTCAGATAGACCATTGCTGCCTGAACAGGGCTTCTTGGGGGCAACGATTATTAGTTCGGTGATATGCTTGCAGATGCCGGAATGGGTATTCTCAGTATTCGTGTTGTTTATTGGCACTATTCTGTATTACAGAGGAAACTCTCAAACAAAAAAAATGGGGGAGTAGCCTTGTCTTTGCGTTGTTTTACAATGGTTGGCAAGGTTGTCCTTCCTTTTCAATTCAACTTTAAAATATAACAAAAATGAAAATATATATATTTATTATACTGGCTGCGGCCACTTCAATCTCCCTGATATCTTGCGATTCGAAACAGAGTGACACCCGCTCGGCCTCTTCCTCAGAGGTTCACCGGAATGACGACGGTCATGATCATCGGGAAAGTGATGGAGACAACCATAGTGAAATAGAGAACTCCGGCAAGGGACATGAGGACGAAATCATTTTCACTCGGCAACAGGCGGAAGCTATCGGGTTGGAGATATATAATGTGGTACCCGGATCTTTTGCACAGGTAATCAGAACCAGCGGACAGATACAGGCAGCCCAAGGAGATGAAGAAACTATTGTCGCCACGACCAATGGTGTCGTATCTTTTCCCGGACAAAACATCATCGAAGGAGCAACTGTTGGTGTGGGAAGTACTATTGTAACCATTTCAGCTAAAAATCTTTATGAAGGAGATCCGGTGGCAAAAGCCAAGATTGCCTATGAAACTGCCTTGAAAGAGTATCAGCGTGCAGAAGGTCTGGTAAAGGATAAGATTATTTCCGCTAAAGAGTTCGAACAGACTCGTATGAAATATGAAAATGCCAGAACTGCTTATGAAGCCCAAGCTGCCAATGTAACTGTTTCCGGGGTAAAAGTTACTTCTCCCATCAGTGGATATGTCAAAAACAGGCTGGTGAGTCAGGGGGAATACGTGACTGTCGGACAGCCTGTTGCTACAATTTCCAAGAACCGGAGATTGCAACTGCGAGCCGATGTTTCAGAAAACTATTTCAATGAACTTAAGAAGATCAGGGGAGCCAACTTCATGGTATCCTACAATAACAAGGTTTATAGGTTGGAAGATCTTCACGGGCGTTTATTATCCTTTGGCAAAGCCGCTGCTGAATCTTCTTTCTATATCCCGATTACTTTTGAGTTCGATAATATCGGTGATTTCATTCCCGGTTCTTATGTAGAGGTATACCTGCTCACCACTCCCCAAAATAACGTATTTTCCATTCCTGTTACTGCATTGACGGAAGAACAGGGTATCTATTTTGTCTACCTGCAAATAGCAGAGGAGGAGTTCGTGAAGCGTGAAGTCGGTATCGGAGAGAGTGACGGTAAAAACGTGAGAATACTTTCTGGCTTGAAAGGGGGTGAGAGAGTGGTCGTTAAAGGTGCTTATCAGGTAAAGCTGGCTTCTAGTTCATCGGTGTTGCCCGAAGGGCATAGTCATTAATTATAAAAGGAAGAAATCATGTTGAATAAAATTATAAAATTCTCTCTGAACAACCGTATTGTTGTTCTGATAGGGGCTCTATTATTGATTATTGCGGGAACTTATACTGCTGTGAATATGGAAGTGGATGTTTTCCCGGATCTGAATGCCCCTACTGTTGTTGTGATGACGGAGGCTAAAGGGATGGCTCCTGAAGAGGTGGAGCGTCTGGTGACTTTTCCGGTAGAAACCGCTGTAAATGGTGCCACTGACGTACGTCGTGTGCGTTCTTCTTCTACTACAGGTTTTTCTATTGTATGGGTCGAATTTAATTGGGGTACGGATATTTATCGTGCCCGTCAGATAGTCTCCGAGAAGTTGGCTGTGTTGGGTGACGCCTTGCCTTCCAATGTGGGTAAGCCAACCTTAGGTCCACAGTCCTCCATTCTGGGAGAGTTGCTTATTATCGGTTTGACCTCCGATAGTGTATCCCTACAGGATTTGCGAACGATGGCAGACTGGACTATCCGTCCCCGTTTGTTGTCTACTGGCGGTGTAGCCCAGGTAACAGTTTTAGGGGGTGATATTAAAGAGTACCAGATATTACTTGATCCGGGTAAGATGAAACATTATGGAATCGGCTTGAACGAGGTCATAGACGTAGTGAAAGATATGAATCAGAATGCCGCCGGTGGTGTTTTGTATGAATTTGGAAATGAATTTATTGTTCGTGGCGTATTATCCACTAATAAGGTGGAGGCCCTTCGTAAGGCTGTAATTAAGAATGTTGATGAAGTACCCATTACACTGGAGAATATTGCTGAGGTTAAAATCGGTGCTAAGGCTCCCAAGATGGGACTGGCTTCCGAACGTGGTAAAGCCGGTATATTGTTGACTGTCACCAAGCAACCCAACACAAGTACCCTTGATCTGACCGGTAAGTTGGATAAGTCTTTGGAGGATTTGCAAAAGGTATTACCTAAAGATGTGAAGGTTACTACCGATATTTTCCGTCAATCCCGTTTTATTAATAATTCGATTGATAATGTTCAGAAGTCTTTATATGAAGGCGGTATCTTTGTAATTATTGTACTGCTCTTATTCCTGATGAATATACGTACTACCGTTATTTCATTGATTACCATACCGCTTTCGGTTATTGTAGCTATTCTTACTTTGAAGACTTTGGGGCTTACCATCAATACGATGAGTTTGGGAGGTATTGCCATAGCTATCGGTTCTTTAGTGGATGATGCAATTGTGGATGTGGAGAATGTATTCAAACGCTTGCGGGAGAACAGGCAAAAACCTAAAGAGGAACAAAAAAATGTTCTGACAGTTGTCTTTGAGGCCTCCAAGGAAGTACGTATGCCTATCTTAAACTCCACTCTGATTATTGTAGCCAGTTTTGTTCCTCTTTTCTTCCTTTCCGGAATGGAAGGCAGGATGTTGGCACCATTGGGCATTACTTTCGTTATTTCACTTTTTGCTTCCACTGTGGTTGCTCTGACCCTTACACCGGTTTTATGCAGTTACCTGCTGAATAAACCAAAGAACAATGGTGAGGAACATGACCCTTATTTGGTTCGTAAGTTGAAATCCGGTTATGGGATGGCTTTGCGGTGGACGTTATGCCATAAGAAAGTGGTTTTGGGAGCTATCGGAGCCATTTTGATTGTTTCGTTGGTGATGATGGCTTCCTTTGGACGTAGTTTTCTTCCACCTTTCAATGAAGGCTCGTTCACCGTGAGCATCAGTACTTTGCCCGGTATTTCTCTGGAAGAGTCTGATAAGATAGGCCGGATGGCCGAAGATATACTTCTCTCGGTACCGGAGGTACAGACTGTAGGACGAAAGACCGGACGTGCTGAACTGGATGAGCATGCCTTGGGTGTGAACACTTCCGAAATAGAGGCGCCGTTTATACTCGACAAGCGTTCAAAGGATGAAGTTCTGACAGAAATCCGGGAGAAAATAAAGGTTATTCCGGGTGTGAATATTGAAATTGGTGCACCTATTACACACCGTATCAATGCTATGTTATCCGGATCGAGAGCTAATATCGCCATAAAGTTGTTTGGTACGGACTTGAACAGGATGTATGAAATCGGAAACCAGATAAAAAATTCGATTCAGGATATTGAAGGTGTAGCCGACCTGAATGTGGAGCAGCAGGTAGAACGTCCACAGTTAAAGATCGAGCCCAAACGGGAGATGTTGGCTAAATATGGCGTTACACTTCCTCAGTTTGGTGATATTGTAAATGTCATGCTGGGAGGTGAGGCAGTGTCTCAGGTATACGAGGAAAATAGGTCTTTTGATTTGACGCTGAAGGTGAATGATGCCAGTCGTGCTAGTGCCGAGAGAATACGCAAGCTGATCGTGGACGCCAATGGTCGTAAAGTGCCGTTGGAAAATATTGCCAATGTGACATCATCGATGGGGCCTAATACGATTAGCCGTGAGAATGTGGCTCGTAAGATTGTTATTTCAGCCAATGTTGCCGGTCGTGATTTACGGGGAGTAGTAAATGATATTCAGTCGAAAGTTGACAGTGAGATACAATTACCCGAAGGATATCATATTGAATATGGCGGACAGTTTGAAAGTGAGCAGGCTGCTTCGCGTATTATCACTATCACTTCCATTTTCTCTATCCTGGTTATTTTCCTGCTCTTGTTCAAAGAGTTCAAGAGTGCGACTCAGTCATTGGTAATCCTGCTGAATCTGCCACTTGCACTGATTGGAGGTGTGTTCAGTATCTATTTCACATCCGGTATATTGAGTATCCCGGCCATTATCGGGTTTATTTCTCTTTTTGGTATTGCAACCCGTAACGGTATGCTGTTGATAGACAGGTATAACAGCCTGAGAGCTTCCGGAATGTCTGTGAATGACAGTATCCTGCACGGTTCTCTGGACCGTCTGAATCCGATTCTGATGACAGCTTTGTCTTCCGGATTGGCATTGATACCGCTGGCATTGGGAGGTGAACTGCCCGGTAATGAAATTCAAAGTCCTATGGCCAAAGTTATCTTGGGAGGACTTTTGAGTTCAACTATCCTCAATGGATTTATTATTCCTATTATGTACCTGTATATCAGTCGTAAACAAGAAAAGAAAATTGAAACAATTGAACTAACTGAAGACTAAAATGAGAACAATTATATTAATAATGGTGTTGCTGGCAAGTGTGTCACTTGTCGCCCAAGAAAACATAGACAGCATACTTTTCTCCATTGAGGAGAATAATTCAACCCTGAAAGCATTGAGAGAAGAAACAAACGCTCAGAAATTGGGGAATAAGACAGGTATATACTTGTCCGACCCTGATGTAGAGTTTGGTTATCTTTGGGGAAATCCCGGAAAGATCGGTAATCGCCAGGATTTCAGTATCAAACAGACTTTTGACATTCCGACCCTTACCGGGATGCGAAGTCGCTTGGCCGGCAACCAGAATAAGCTGGTAGAACTTCAGTATGCTTCTGAAAGAATTAACCTGCTTTTGGAGGCGAAGCAATATTGCATTGATCTGGTTTATTATAACGGTTTGAAAAAAGAACTTAAAGTCCGGTTACGACATGCACAAGCCATAGCCGATGCTTATCGACAACGACTGGATCGTGGAGACGCCAGTATTCTGGAGTACAATAAGGTTCAGTTGAATCTTTCCACCGTGCAAGGGGAGATGTCAAGAATAGAAGTGGAGAGGAACGCTCTTCTTTCCGAACTCAAACGATTGAATGGTGGTATGGATGTGATTTTTGAGGCGAGCAACTATTCTCCGGCTTCGCTGCCTGCTAATTTTGAAGACTGGTATCTGTCGGCTCAACAAAAGAATCCGCTACTGCAATATGTAAAGCAACAGATAGAGGTCAGTAAGGAGCAGGTAAAGCTCGGTAAGGCCATGATACTTCCGAAATTTTCAGCCGGTTATTCGCTGGAAAGGACCCTTGGACAAAAATATCAGGGAATAAGTGTGGGGATTTCCATCCCTTTATGGGAGAATAAGAATCGGGTGAAGCAGGCTAAAGCCGGTGTTGTGGCGGCACAGGCCAGAGAGCAGGATAGCAAACAGCAGTTCTATGACAGGCTCCGGAATTTATATATGCGTGCCAGTGGTCTCCAGCAGACAGCCATTGCCTATCGTGAGTCCCTCAAGGCACTCAATAATACCGCGTTACTGATGAAAGCACTGGATGTGGGTGAGATATCCTTGTTAAACTATATCGTTGAGATAGGCCTGTATTATGACACAGTTAATCAGACGTTGGCTGCCGAGCGTGATTTTGAAAAGGCTTTGGCAGATTTGTCTGCTGTTGAACTCTAAAAAAACGACCTATGAGAAAACTAAAAAAGCCATATTCTCAAAATTGGAGAGGTCTGTCTGCCAAATGGCTGTTTATTTTGTCTACTGTTTTAGGGATTATAGCAGGGACTTGTTTTTGGATTTTTATTTCTCGCTGTGGAAATGAGGAGTGTTTTTTAAATTATGATCCATTGCCGGAAATGTTTATTGGTGGCGTAATAGGAGCGTTTTTATATGTTATCATATGGGGTATGACGTCTGATATGTGATATGGTTTAGGAAGTCCTGCATGAACGATAAGTTTCTGCAGGACTACAAAAAATCACACTTTTTAATAAATTACCGCTTGATATTCTATCAATAGATGTATACTGAATAAGTACATCGTGATTGGAATATCAATGCGGTAACCAATATTTAGTAGGTTTTCGAACCTCATCGGTTTTAGTTGTAAAAAGAAGTGTTAATTATTGCTCAAGACTTCTATTGCCTGTTTTAATGTACGATCAATATGAGTAAAAGGTGAAAGAGCCATTTCACGAACTTCATCTTCTGTTAGTGGGTCTACTAGTAGGTCCGGTTTGATACCTATTCCTTCTATTACAGTATGGGTTGCATCCTGCATTGCAAGTAAAGGCATATAAAACTCTAAATAGTCACTAACCTTTCCTCTTATTCCTCCGTTGAATTGATCCGAATCTCCCAATCCAGCAGTTGCACCAGCGCTATAGCCTCCTACGACTGTGACATGTTTTCCTTGGCTTTTTAACATTAAAGTGCTGATTTCGGACATACTAGCACTATTGTTATCTAAAAGAATAACTATCGGTATTTCCTTTTTTATCCCAATGCCTGTTGTTTTTGTCATGCAAGGTGTCCATGGGGTATAACTGAATGGATTGTTATCTTCCTTAAATCTTTGGTAACCAAATATAGCATCTTTAGTGATAAAACGATCTGTAAATGTTCTTGCATCAAGTACCATACCGCCACCATTTCCTCTAAGATCCAGTATTATCTTTTTTATTTTTCCAACTTTGAGGGGTACCAAAAAGTTTCTATAGAAATCTATTTTATATTGATTGTTGATGACATTATCTATGTTTGATAGAAAGACGGTATATTCACATGCTAATTGTAAATGTTCGGTTGAGCGCTGTTTAAACCATGTAGTATAATTAGGATTTAATCTAAATTCTTTCAAACCACTTAACTGTGATAATTCAATATTTATATCAGGCGCATTTTCTTTTGCTTTGGATAATGCTTCAATAAAACTATTGTCTGGATTTTCTGATTGATTAAAATCCGCTATTTTTTTTATTGCATCTTGTGCGATTTCAGACCTCATGAAGGAGTTAAACTTATTCATGTATTCTATCGATTTCTCAATTAGAGCACTTTTTACTGCAGGGTCTTTAATTTTATTCGCTTCGACAGTATCTCTGATCTCTTTTTCTGTTAAATAGTACGGACTTTTATCGTCTATAACCAAGTATTCGCTGCCAAATGACAATATATAATGATTACTTATTGTAAATGATTTAAAGCTGAAGTAATATATGTCAGGATTGTCTGATAAGAAACCACCTAACATATCGTTGGCCTGTCCGAATACTCCTGTTTCAGATTGTATTTTAGATCTCATGTATTCATACTTGAGTTCAAAAGGGTAAGTATATATCTTTTCTTTACTCTTCATACCACCATGAAAGTAGACATTTCTGATAAAACTATGCGATACAGGAAGTGAAATCTTTACATAGAAGTGCCTGTCTATGATGGGATCTATGATTTCTGTAAAATATTCTATCGCTTTATTACAATCTTCTGAGATTTCCGCTTTGCTATACTGCTTATCTCTGTTGAACGTTTTCAATTTTTTGAATTTCGGAGCATACTCATTATATACCGTTTCCCAATTAAAACTGCTCTGCTCGTAAAAATAATTATATTTTTGATTCATTGTATTCCAAAACACATCAAACAGGTCAGAATATGATTTTATATCGTTTGCTGTATACCGTGTTGGTTCTTTGGTTGATTCTGTAACATCTTCAACGCAGCTGCTGGAGATAAAGATCACAAGAAATAAAAGAAAGGAATGACGTAATGTCCAATTATATTTTTTAGCTTTCATAATCTATAATTTTAAAATTTATAGGCAACGCCTAACGATATGATGTTTGAGATTCTTTTTGATTTACGATTAGAAGAAGTTTTTGCTTTGTATATATCGGTAAGACCATACTGATAGGTATATGAAGCAAAAACGTCGATCCTATTGAAAGAATAGCCAACTTCTCCTGTCCCCTCTATCCCGAATAGGTTTCTTTTCAAGTTGTTTTCATTTCTCTTAAAATCGTATGTTTCATTTACCTGAGCTTTGATGTAGGAACCATCTTCTTGTAATTGTGCAAAGATTGGATATTCGCCTTTCCGATGCATTCTTGTGAAGTACTCATAGAAGACGCCACCTTGAACTTTTAGCCATATACCATTTTCTTTATGAGGGTTATTAAAAAGATACAAGCCTACATTTAACGGTATATCCATAAAGTTGTTTTTATACAGTGTATGTGTTCCTGTAATATTATCCGTCTTTTTGTATTCATAATTCTTTTGTATGAATCCCAGTCCTGTTCCTACTATAAAATCTTTAAAAAAATTATATTCAAGATTTACCCTTGTTGCAACACCTGTTTTGGTATTATAACGTGTATTGACCAAATTAGAAACATCGCTATTCAAAATGCTTTTGGATAGACCGGCACTTAAACTAACTTTTAGTTTCTGTGCTTTTACTGACGAAGGAATTGCAATAATTCCTAGCAGAACGAAAATTACTAATTGTTTTTTCATAAAATTAATGTTTAAATTAAACATAGAACCAATTGTTTGTTATGGTTCGGAATAAATAATTTATAATGGATAAAATATTAAGTATAGTAGGAACAGGTATTGAGTGTATATGAATGGTTGTCACGAGAAATGCACGACAATTTAATCATCTATGGAGTTGTATGCTATTCATATCCATAGCATGCTCAGCAATAGTAAATATCTTATGCTGGCAATATCACTTGACAAATCCCTTTTTTAGAAAGAATTCGTCCATATGCTGATTATCTCTATAAATTTTAAATTTCTTCATAATAATATAGGTTTTGATTAAAATAAGAACTTCTACATTTCGCAAAACTATTATTCTAAGACACATAACAAACACATTTCATTGCTTTTTTTTAGGATTTATATGAAAAATACCATAAATATGTTAGATGATATTGATAATATTGCCTCATATGTTGATGCTTTTAAGTGGATTTCCTATTCTTCATTTCGATAGAATGTGTATTTATACCCATGATGTTTATACCCAGATATCGTTTCTGTTTTCCTTTATCACGTGCCGCATGCAGACCGATTCTTTTTGATTTGAATTTTTTAAATGAAATAAGCTACAGATTTAGTGCCATGATAAGAATTTCCATTCCTAGCGTGAATTATTAGTCCTTTTTGAAAAGGATAGTAAAGCATTATCGGCATATTACCTATTTTAAGGTATTGAGCAGCCAATGAAAACTGTCTAATTTTGCGTCTGTTTAGTTTTCTTCGGAATGAATATACGAATGAACATACTTTTATGCTTTTTATGGCTATTTTCAGCTACCCTGTCCGCTCAGCAGGTGAAAATAGTCAAAGGACATGTTTGCGTTCTTTCCGAAGATTCGATAGAGAGAAGTTTGCCTTATGCAAGCGTGGTCGTTTTGGAAGGAAAGGATTCCGCTTTTGTAAAGGGGATGGCGAGTGATGCAAATGGGAGCTTCAAGTTGGAGTTTATACCACAAAAGCGAATGGAATACTTGTTGCGGATATCTTATATCGGTATGTCAACTATCTTTCGGAAGTTAGATCCGCATATGATGGATATTGATTGTGGACATATTCTGATGGAAAGTGGCATCAAACTGGCCGAAGTGCTGGTGACTGCTCCCGTCAAAGAGATAGATATGGCAGGGGATACGACCGTAATTAATGCTGATGCCTACCGGACTCCAGAAGGCTCAAATCTAGAGGAGTTAGTGAGAAAGATTCCGGGACTGGAATACGACGACCGAAGTAAATCCTTATCATACAACGGTCTTGTCATTAGCGAAATCAATGTGAATGGTGAGGCTTTTTTTTCAGGGAATCATGTATTGGCATTAGAAAACTTGCCGGCCAATTTAATAAGTAGGATAAAGGTCTATGATAAGCGTAGTGAGATGGAAAAGTTTACCGGAGTCAGGACTGTTGATGAAAACTATGTGCTCGATTTGCAAACCAAAAAAGAGCTTAATGGTACGCTGATAACTTTGGTTGCTGTGGGAAAGGGAAATAAGAAAAAGAAAGAGGCAGAGTTAATAAGCAACTTTTTCAAAGCTGATGGAGAAAACCTGTCCGTTATTGCCAAGAGTGGTAATCGTGATATAACCACTGAGAATAAAAAGAATCGTCAAGACAACATAGCGGTCAATTTCTTGAAGAAGTTTGGAGAAACAGTACATATCAATGGGAATATCATGTACAACAATGCGATTAATGGTATTAACGGGACTTCCTATTATGAGCAATACCTGATGACAGGAAACCGTTATCGGTATGCGACCAATAATGGTTATCATACGAATCGTATGATAAGTGCCATGTTAAGTGCGAGATGGAACATTGACAAAAAGACCTTGCTTAATATTTCGGGAAGTTTTAATGCTCTAAAAGGTATTAATGATGATAGTAACAGGCAAGCTACTTATAATGCAGATCCAAAGTTAGATGTAACAAGTCCCTTTAATAGAGACGCGAGTGAGCAAATTGAGGATAGTATACGGGTGAATGACATCTGTATGACTTCGAGGTCATCAAGCATTAACCGACTATATTCTATCGGTGCTGACATTACCCGACGACTGAATGCAAAAGGTACAAGTTTGGGACTGACCGTTCAATATTCGGAGGAACGAGGCAACAATAAAGCTTTCTCTTTATCATCCACTACCTATTATCAGTTACAGAATGTAAAGGGCAATGACTCTATACTCTACCGTAACCAATATCAAGAAAGTCCGAACAGAAACCGTACTATTAAGTTGGGACTAATACTGACACAAATACTTCGCAAGAACTTGAGGGCGCAGTTGTCATACATATTTAAATTGGATAACCAAAGTCGTGACCGTAACACTTACGTTCTTTCTCCTGTGATAGACGGTGAAGAACATACACCTACCGGTAATTTTCCGAAAGGTTACGAAGTGGAATATACCGATAGTTTGAGTAACAAAAGTCGTAGTCATACGATGGCACATGGAGTTTCCCTTAATCTTAATTATACTGATAAAACGTGGGAGATTACTACCGGTTTGTCCGTTACACCCAAACGACAAACTCTTGACCAAAAGACAGGGTGGACACAGGCTGATACATTGAGATATTCTGTAAACTATCATCCCACTCTTACCATCTTATGGCGCAAAAGAAAGACATGGGTGCAACTAAGTTATGAAGGGAATACTCAACAACCAGGACTGGCAGAATTGCTTACGCTAACAGACAACAGTGACCCTTTGAATATCATTCGTGGGAATCCCGATCTAAAATCTTCATACACCCAAAAGGTAAGGCTTGAAGTTCGGGATACGAAAACCGGGCTAAGCGGTGACGTGAATTGGACGAGCATGTTGAACAATGTGACGAGGGCTGTGATATATGACAGTCAGACAGGAGGTATTGAGAGCCGTCCTGTGAATGTCAACGGGAATTGGAATATAAAAGCTGCCATGCGTTATCAAAAGCGTATTAATCATTACTTCAATTTGTCTGCACGTACCGGTACTTCATTTATCCAAAGCGTGAGTCTTGTAAACGATGGACAACGAGAACAGCCCGAACGTAGCGTTACCCATAATCGACTGTATAATGCCGGTCTACGTGTAGGCTACCAACCTAAATGGGGAGGTTTTGATTTGAGCGGTGACTGGCGATTCCGCCATTCTACGAATCTTTTAAGAGAAACAAACAATTATATTCGTGATTATTCTTTCGGATTGACCGCTTACGCCGTTTTTCCGGGTAATATACGTTTGAAAAGTGAGACGACCCATACGTTTCGCAACGGTACCAATATCAATAGAAGTGAGGATAACGAAGTAGTTTGGAACCTCCACTTGTCATGGAGTTTTCTCAAATATAAGAAAGCTGAATTTTCTGTGTATTGGGCGGATATTCTCAGTCAGAAAAAGAGCTATAGCCGTAACGTTACATCCCATGGATTGTCCGAACGATATACTCAACAGATCGGCAGTTATTTCATTGTATCTTTTAAGTATCGTTTTAATAGACAGTTATAGGGGAATCACCTCTTCATTTCTATTTAATTTACCGATTAATAGGTATTGTCAGGTATAATTGCCTACAGTAAATTTGCAACTATTAAAATATATATTATAAATAGTGTAATGAAATGAACAATTTGAGAAACTATCTCGGTTTGAGTGCTCTTACAATGGGCCTGTGTTTAATGTCGTGCAATGACGACAATACACCGTCATATAGCCAAACGACTATGAAGAATAGTGAGTTGAAGACAATTTTGCAACAGAAAGGATACCAATTTAATGAACAGGGTAACTTACTGTTGGATGATTTAGCTAATAATACTACTACTTTAGATTTATCGGGAACAAAACTTTCTGACTTGTCGGAACTTGATATTCTTCCCAATCTGACAGAAGTAAAATTGTCAGATAACGATTATGGTCCTGTATTCGACTTTTCAAAACTGCCCAAACAGATTACAGGAATTGATCTGACCGGTAATGATATTTATGATTATGATAATCTTGTTAACGTTGTAGTAGAAGAAAATGGTAATGAAACAGTAACAAATTTGCATGATATTACCAAACTTTACCTTCCCTGGACAGCTAAAGACAATATTAAGGATCTGGTACGTTTCTATATTAAAAATAAGGACGCTATAACAAATGGGAAAATAGATATGAAGATAAAAGATGAGAGCGGAACCTTACAAACGTATACCACATTGAGGGAGGTGCCAGATGAAAATTTGCGTACTTATTTACAGGCCAATTTTTCTGATTTATTCAATGGTGACCAAATAGATCTTAGCAAGCATTTGGGATATGCTCAAAAGACTACGATTCTGCTTATTCAAGCTAATGCCGGAGTGACTAACTTTGAGGGAATACAATACATTATACAGAATCCTTATTGGGAAGGTGCAGCAGTCGCTCTTTATTCTGCTGCGCAAAGTGGTGCTAACATGCCTTCTGTCAAATTGGGTAAATATGTCACCAATCTTGTATTGAATAATCTGAATGTGAGAAGTTTGGACTTGTCGAATGCCGGAAGTCTTTTTGTACTTAATATCGGAACTGTTGCCGGTTTGAGCACATTAGATTTAACCCACACTATTTGGGGACAGCGTGAAAAGGAGATAGAAGCAGAGGAATCCAAAGGCAGTTATTTGATCGTTTATGATTGTCCTTCGCTGAAAGAAATTAAACTGCCAAAGAAAGATGAGCTGAAAACGTGCTTCTTAGATCTTGAATGTTTGGATGCATTGGAAACATTTGATATATCTAATCTGAAGATGGTAAAGAATCTTATTTTTGGAAATTTACCGGAAAATTTCAATCTCGTTTATCCAGAGCTGACTGTTTTTTATTCTCCGGAAGGGAGGTCTGCAACTTCTTTTTGTTGTTCAGAAAGTACATTCAATAGAGAATCGACAAAGACGTTTCTTGATAGATATTATACTAAAGGTACGGGAGTTGAAAAGTTAGGATTTAGTATCTCTATGAGTTGTAATAAGAATGATGGGTACAATTGGAGAAAAGCTCTTAAGAAGAAGTCTTAGGAGACGTTTATAATTTTTGTTTAATTTAATACTTTAATTTTATGAAAAAAGGTATTTTGTTTATTGCTCTTTTTGCAGCAAGTTTCGGATTTATGCAGTCTTCTTTCGCTGCACCGTCGATGAGTGCTAACTCTATAACCAACGTGTTGGCTATAAGTGACTATGAAGGCACTTATAGCGGTACGATGGATAATATCATAATGAAAGGTAAGCCTTATGAATCACGGGCTGCAACTTATAAAATAGAGGGTGGCCGTTTGAAATGTGATTTTCCGCAGATAGGTAGTATGCCGGGTACAATTACTATTTCTTTGGCTGTGGAAGTAGATGAGGAAACCGGCGAGATTACAGCTTACAACGGGGACGAAGCAGGCACTTTGTCGCTTCCGTTGGGAATAAAGGTCAAATTGTATTTGGACGACTTGAGAGATGCAAAGATTACGGATAATGGTAGCTCTAAACAAATAGAATTTACACTGGACGTTTCCGGTACATTCTTGGGAGCTAATTTCCCTGCATCTGTGCATTTTGTAGGTACAAAATAGCAGCAAGTGTATCATAGTAAGATTATTATATTTTGCCTGACACTAATTTAAAGTTCTAAAGGAGTTAAGGAGGAGTTTTTAGTGAATACCCCTTAACTCCTTATCCTATATAATTTATTTATTGTAATCCAATCGGAGAGGTATGGGGGACTTGCTTTAATCCTGCTGCCCTGCTTTTGCTAACTTCCTTTAGTTCGATAGTGGTTTGCAGTATGTTTTATTTCTTTCTACAGGTATCTGTAGAAGAAACCAATAAAAGAAAATCATTTATAAACTATATAAAAAGAAAACTGAAATGTATAATAAAATAAGATTTGATACTTTTATGTTGATGTGCTTCTTTATGATAACAATTCTCGGATTAAGTGCGTGTGATAGCGATGAAAAGATAACACAGGAGCCACCTTCCCAGACATACGTTAAAAAGGCAAAAGAGATTCTTGCAGGAGATATTGTACTCTCTACCAGAGCAACAATGAATGGTGTGGACAAGACATTGTTGAAGAGTGGTTGCCCAACCAAATTTAACTTTTCCTGGCGTGAGGACGGTATGATGATACTGAACCTGAGTGATTTCAGCGTAGGTGCTATGCCATTTGCCATTAGCTTCAAATGTGCTACGAAAATCATGCAGCTCAACAGTTGGGAACAGGATGAATATCCCGGAGATGGATGGATTAAGTTTGTAGGTACAGATGGTAATGTTACGACTTCCGGTGATGATGCCGAAGATAATCAAGAAGGGAGCGGAGCGAGAGTAGATGGTTATTTGAACGTGAATACCAACCAAATAGAGTTTATTGTAGATTACAATATGATGAATGTCCGCACTGAAACATTTTTGCAAACAATCGATAAAACCCGTATCGATCGCTTTAAGGAAGAGTTTGCACAATACGAAAAAGATTTGGAAGAGGCTAAGAAAGACCAAGGAAAGGCCTAATCTTTCTTCCGTTGCATAATATGTTTTTAACGACGAATGAAAAGAGTAACTACAATTCTATTCTTAATGTTGCTGATATGTGTTCATACGGCAGCACAACAAAAAGTCAAGTTAGAGGTGTTGGAGAAGGGCACGGAACAACCCATTATCGCAGCCAATGTAATCTATGCCGATAATGAAGCTTTGCGAAATCCCCAATATGCCATTACGAATACATCCGGACAGGCTGAATTAAAGCTTCCTTCTAAGGGAATCTGCTATTATAAGGTGACTTATATCGGCTATGTACCTGTGACGGGGAAGATTGGAGGGACACAAGACGAAAAAGTCATTTATATGAAAGAAGATGATTTGGGAATAAATGAAGTTGTCGTGACAGGTTCACGTACAGCCCGTCCCATCAAGATGTCTCCGGTTACGACACAGGTACTTGGCGGCAAAGCACTGGTAGATGCCGGATATAGTAATCTTCAACAGGCACTGCAGCAGGAAACGCCTGGACTTAACATACAGAAGGTGGGGTTCGGTAATGAAATCTCCATGCAAGGGTTGGACGCACGCCACGTGTTGTTTTTGATGGACGGAGAGCGCATGACAGGCGACATGGCGGGTAATTTGGATTACGAACGTTTTAACTTGCATGCCATAGATCGCGTCGAGATAGTGAAAGGTGCGAGCAGTACCCTCTACGGATCACGTGCAGCCGGTGCAGTCATTAATTTGATTACCAAGAAGACAGACAAACCTCTCTCGATAGATGCCGGAATACGTTATGGGCAGATGAATGAACGCAATTACAAGCATCCGCAACCGAAGGACTTCCTTTACATGTTTGAGCAAAATGCCGATCGCCCTAACTTACAAAGCTGGGTATCTGCCGGATTCAAGGCCGGAAAATTCACGTCGCAGACCGATGTATGGTATAGCGAGAGTGATGCCTTTTATATGTATCAGGCGGAAAATGACAAGAAAGTTTACACAAAGGAAGCGAATCCCTTCTTGCCACATGACATAATTGTGGTCAGCAATGCTGTCCGTCCACCCATGGGTATCGAAGGCAAAGAGCACATTACGGTATCGCAGAAACTGTACTATAATCCGAATCCGAATCTGTCGGTGCTGGTTTATGGCAGTTCTTTTTTCATGAACACGTATGACTTGATACAGGATATGACGTTCAGCCAGGCACGAGATTGGACAGCCGGGACTAAAGTGACTTATCATGTGAAAGACTGGTTTAGTGTGACAGGAAGTCTGCACGCTGATTTTTACGATCGCTTCAAACGCCATGAACGTATCGACAAGCGGCAGAAGGATTATGAAAGTAGCATTTATCAGCCACGTTTGACCGTTACGAGCAATTACTTCAACGGACACAGCTTAATATTGGGTATGGAGCATACGTCGGATGAATTGACTTCCGATCGTTTCTCCGGCAATGCTAACCATGACCTGAAAACGCGTGCATTGAAAGAAACAGAATACTTTCTGCAAGATGAATGGACCATCAATCCTCGGTGGATGATATCTGTTGGTATCCGTACTAACTTCTCGAAAGCATTTGGTTTTATGGGAATGCCCAAAGTGGCAGCCAAATATTCGCCTGATAAGCATTGGAGCCTTCGTGCCAACTATTCGATGGGTTATCGCTCACCGAGTATCAAGGAGTTGTTCTTCAACTGGGATCATCTGGGAATGTTCATGATCCGCGGTAATGAAAATATGCGACCGGAGAAAAACAATTATTTCTCGCTCGGAGCGGAGTACAGTAACGACCGTTTGTTTGTTTCCGGAACAGCATACGGTAACTATTTTCGTGATAAGATTGAAGGTGTATGGCGTATTTACGATATGCAGTACAATTTTGAGTATACCAACCTGAGCCAACAACGCCTGCTGGGACTGGAAGTGCTGGCACGATGGAGTGTGCTGGACTGTCTGACGCTGAATGGAACTTACAGTTTTGTAGATGTAAGTAAGAATAAAGGCATACAGGTGAATACCACCTCGCCCCATGCGGCTACGGCAAGCATGGATTACAAATACATGAAGAAAAATTATCGATTGAACGCTGTGTTCAGTGCCTCTTATATGGGAGGGAAAAAGTTTGATGTACAGGACCGGGTGTTTGTAAAGGAGGAGAATAAAAGCTATGATGCCTATTTTCGGTGCGACCTGCCACAATATGTACTTTGTAATTTATCCGTTTCGCAGACTTTTTGGAATAAGGTGAAATTGACGTTGGGAATGGACAATCTCTTCAACTATGTACCTAAAACACTTGGCTCAGGGATCACCATGTTCAATGTGCCTGCCACAGCCGGAGCACGTGGATGGGTACAGGTAGAGTTCATGCTGGATGATGTGATAAACTCTTTAAAGAAAAAGAAATGAAACATACAGGATTATTCAAAACCCTCTGCTTTTGTGCAGGCTGTCTTCTACTGTCTGCCTGCGTGGACTACAGTGATATACAACCCTTCGATGGGAAAACTTTACCCCGCAAGTCGGGCTATACCACCGGAGTGACAAATGACTGGATTTACTTCAACCTGCGTACGGGAGAGATTTTCAATGCACTGGGGGTAAACCGGGATATCAAGGAAGGTGGGCAGATGAATCGCACAGACTGGGATCTGGCTTTTTGCGGTTACGTGATGCGTACCAATTCCGGTACGAGTGGGATCGGTCGGGGAGGAGCTGCCGATTTGGGCTATGGGAACTACGAAAATTGGACAAGTGTGGCTCAATTACCCTCCGATCTGAAATGGGTGGAAGACAATCAAGAGGTGTATGTCACTATGTCTCAGAATGACTGGAATCACTATCTGATAGAAAATGGTCTGGACTTCAACAGTAATCCATGGTTTGATCCGAATAACGGACCGCAGAAGACTACAACCAACGCTAATCCCGTACTGGCTCAAGCCATGAGTTTTGCCGGCCCGCCTCCTGTATATACTCCCTCATATCATACTTATGTGGTACGTACTGCTGATGGCAAACATTACTTCAAGATTCAGATCATCAGTTGGTATGATGCGAATGTGGAGATAGGTGATGAAGGCGGACGTCTAAGTTATTACTGTGACGAACTGCAACCATGAGAAGAAGTAATGTGATAGAAATAGTTGCATGCCGTCCTGTCAGTGGCGCCATGTTGTATAATTAAGTATATTAAAGTAAACTAATGAAATATGGAACAAATAACCGATGTAAAGACGACAGAAATGAACCTGATGCCATCTGCCGGTTCTAAACGCTATTGGTGGAAAGCAATAGCTTCTTTCCTGATGGTACTGTTTACTATGCCTTTGGGGCATGCACTGATGATTATCATGGAACATGTCATGAATGAGACCGTGTTGCATTATTCTGCTTTTGCTATGGGAGCGGTGGGGATGGTCATGGTAATTATAGGCGTGTTTGCCCAAGGAGATACCCGCCAGACGCTATGGGGCTTTTTTGGAGGACTGCTTTTTTGGACGGGTTGGGTGGAATTTTTATTTATGTATTTTGCCAATCGTTTCGGTACACAACCTGAACTGGATCCGGTGACGGGAGAAATCGTGACCCGTCCTGAATATCTGATACTGCCCGCTTCTTTTGGCTTTTGGATGATGGTGATGGTAATGTATTTGTTCAGTACGAAGAATGGCTGCAATTTCATCAACTGGTGGCAGCGTTTGTTATTGCGCGGACGAAAAGCCGATATAGCGGCACGTCCCATGACACGCCATGTGTCGATCATCACCTTTATGGAACTGATGATGATCCTGTGGACTTCTTATCTTGTGCTGATGTTTTGTTATGACGATGTATTTCTCGGCGAACATCATCCGGTGACACTGTTAGTGGGATTAGGATGTCTGGTAGGAGCGTTCTTTATCTTTGTCAAGCAATTACGCATTGCCTCGTGGGGAGCGAATATACGTATGGCTATTGCTACAGTGGTGGTGTTCTGGACACCGGTGGAGATACTGGGACGCATGAATCTGTTCAGTGAGATATGGATTGATCCGATGAACCACGTGATGGAGATGGGTATTATTCTTGCTGTGTTCATTATCCTTGCTGTTTATCTCTGGTACATGAGTGCAAAGAAAAAAAAACGGTAAAATGAAAGATAGTAAATTAAAAACGGCAGGTATGCGGAAACTTCACTGGGGTAAAGCGGTTGTGTCCATAGTAGTGACACTGGCTGCTATGCCGTTGACCCATAGCCTGGCACGTGTCCTGAAAGAGGGAACCACAGGAGTGGAGCAGTTCTATGCCGGAATGGGAATGGGGGCTTTCGGATTATTCATGGTGATTGCGGGAGTGTTTGTGAAAGGGCATATCCGGCAGACTTTATTGGGATTGTTCGGAGGAATGTTCTATTGGATGGGAGCTGTCGACTTTCTGTTTATGTATTTTGCCAACCGTTTCGGTACGCAGGCACAACTCGATCCGGTGACAGGAGAGGTCGTCAGCCGGCCGGAGTATCTGTTACTGCCTGCTACCTTCGGTTTTTGGGTTATGGTGATGATACTCTATCTGTTCTGTACCCGGAACGGATGCAACTTCTTGAACTGGTGGCAGAAATTATTTTTCGGCAAGCACAAAAAGGAGATTGTTGTCCGGGCCATGACGCGCCACACAAGTATTGTAGCTTTTATGGAAGTGATCACTATGCTATGGACGTGTTACCTGGTACTGATGTTTTGTTATGATGAACGGTTCTTTGGCGATCACCATCCGGTGACACTGTTGGTGGGAATGTTGGGACTTATCGGTTCGATTTTTATGTTTGCCAAACTGCTGCGTCATGCCTCGTGGGATATGAGTTTACGGTTCGGCTTTGCCACCGTCATTATTTTTTGGATAGCGGTAGAGGTGTTTGATCGTATTCATTTGTTCCCCGGTCTGTGGGAAAATCCGGGTGGATATAAGCAGGAATTGCTTCTTATAGCGGCTTCTATCATTTTTACAGGGTGTTGTCTTGTATATAATAACCTATTAGTTTTAAAGAATAAATGAAACCTTTTATATTCAAGGTTATGCTTTTATATTTATATACCAATGAAAAAATCCGGTTCATAACGAACCGGATTTTTTCATTGATTCTTTGCATTCAAAGTTTTCGTTATGCCTCTTTTATCTCTTCGCCCTTTTCGTCCAGAAGTACGGTAACTTCCTGAGAATCTTTGGTTGTAAGAATCACCTTATAAATCTTACCGGTCTCTTTGTCAGCCGAATAAACTTCTTTGATTGAGGCACCTTCATAAGATTTAGCCAAGGCATTCATAACTGCATCCGGAAGTTTTTTGGCATCAATTTTCGTAAACTCATCTTGTGGAGCTTGTGCCTGCGTTTCTACTGCCGTAGAGTTTTCAACTTCCTGTGCAAATGCTACAGAACTACCTAATCCCATTACCAATGCTACTGCTACTAATACCTTTTTCATGATCGTAATTTTTTAAATGATTATTAAAATTCTAACCTGTTATCTCTTGTACAAATAGTATTGCAAACGGGATGCCAAAAAAACATTTGAAATATAAATCATTGAAAATTAATGTGTTGGTTGTTTGGGATAATGGTGGTGTGAAATAAATTATGTGGAATAGTGTAGAATTGGGGAACACAGTATTGGGGAAAATAATATAAAGGGTGAGTATTGCTGTCGTCCGAATGTTTGAAGGTGTCATTCCAAAACCACTATTTATAGGTATTGTGTGTCAAAGTGAAATACCGTAATTTTACGTCCGGAAACAAAACGCTGTTCGTCATATGCAAACACTCAAATCGGATATACGCAACCGGATTCTGTCGGCCGCAAAAGAGCAATTTGTGCAGAGAGGATATTTGAAGACCTCTATGCGCGAAATAGCCGATGCTGTAGATGTAGGCGTAGGAAATCTCTATAACTATTTTGAGAATAAAGATGAGTTGTTTTGTGTGATACTTCGTCCTGTATCGGATGCTTTGGAGCGAATGCTGCAGGAACATCATGGAGCCAAAGGAGCAGATATTATGCTTATATGTTCCGAAGAGTATCTCAAGTCTGCTGTCGATGAATATATATCCTTGATAAACAAGCATGGTGAGCTGATGAAGATTCTATTGTTCCATTCACAAGGCTCTTCATTGGAAACATTCAGGGAAGACTATACAAACCGTTCGACGGAGATGGTTAAAACATGGTTTGCCGAAATGAAAGAGAAGCATCCGGAAATCAATGTGGTGGTATCGGATTTTATGATCCATCTGCAAGCAGTCTGGATGTTCACCCTTTTTGAAGAAATGTTGAAGCATGCTATCGATAGCAAGGAAATGGAGTATATCGTGCATGAGTATATATTGTTTGAAATTCAAGGTTGGAGGGCTTTGCTGAGAGTATGAGCAATAGAAGACAAAAATATAAATCGCCGTTTACCGGATTAAAATTGAGAAGAGAATCTTTACGAAGGTTCTCTTCTTTTTTTGTGAACGATTTTGAATACCGTTCATTTTTCAGCGCTACTCTGACACTAACATCATAAAAGTATAGAATGAAACAAAAACATGAATTTGAAAACATCGTGGCGGAAACATTATTGATTCCGCTTTACATGAGAGCCAAGGAGAACCGTCGGAAAAATCCGATTCTATGTGACAAATTGGCTGAGCAACTGGTTGAGAACATCGAATATGATTATTCCAGGTTCGATGGGGCCAAGTTGAGTGAAGTAGGTTGTGTGATACGCGGTTGGTATTTTGATCATGCTATCCGGCGGTTCATTGACACTCACACCCGCCCGGTAGTGGTAAATGTGGGTTGCGGACTCGATACCCGTTATCAGCGTGTCGGAAATGACGGAAAGGCTGTATTTTATGAGTTGGATCTACCGGAGGTTATTGCTATACGTCGTCGGTTGATACCCGAACCTGAGAATGATTGTTACCTGTCTGCATCGTTGTTGGAAACCGATTGGATGGATCGGATCCGGCTCCTTCATCCCAATGGAGATTTCATCTTTGTTGTGGAAGGAGTATTGATGTATTTTCGTGAGGAACAGGTACGGACATTTCTACATAACATAACCATGCGCTTCGAAGGTGGCGAGTTGTGGTTCGATGTATGCGGAACGATGATGAGCCGACGTGGTGTGAAGCCCGATTCCTTGAGGGAACATAAGGCGCAGATACGTTCGGGGATAGATGACGGGCATATGGTGGAGTTGTGGGAACCCGGATTGCATTTGTTGGAACAGGCCAATTATATGAAATTTTTCCGTTCCCGTTGGGGATTTTTTTTCGGGCAGATATTGGGCAGGATGACGAAGTTGTGCTACAAGTTCAGTTCCATGCTCGGGTATAAAATAGGATAAATAAATCGGTTGATCATGGTAAATAAGAAGAAAGAAGGGCTGTCCCGTCTGTTTGAGATTGCAGGACAGAAAAAAAGTCTGCTTCTGTTGGCAGGCTTGTTATCGGCTGGGAGCGCGGTGTGTATGCTCATACCTTATTGGGCGATCTACCGGATACTCTATGAATTGTTGAACCATAGCCGGGAGCTGTCGTCCATCGATGAGACCAATATGATCCGTTGGGGTTGGATAGCCTTTGGCGGGCTGATCGGCGGATTATTGTTGCTGTATGCTTCCCTGATGTCATCTCATGTGGCAGCATACCGTATTCTCTACGGACTGCGTATCCGATTGACGGAACATATCGGGAGATTGCCGCTGGGTTATCTGAACGGGACATCAACGGGAGCCATCAAGAAGACGATGGAACAGAATGTAGAAAAGATAGAGAACTTCATAGCCCACACGATTCCCGATTTGGTGAACGTTATGGCAACAGTAGTGGTGATGTTCCTCATTTTCTTTTCGCTCGATGGATGGCTGGCAGGTGTCTGTTTGGCAGTGATCGTACTAAGTATATTCTTGCAATTTTCCAATTTCATGGGAAAAAAGGCACGGGAATTTACACGCATCTATTACAACGCGCAAGAGCAGATGAGTGCTTCTGCCGTGCAATATGTGCGCGGAATGCCTGTGGTGAAAATCTTTGGACAGAGTGTCCGCTCATTCCGTCAGTTCAATGCCGAAATCGAAGCTTACAAGACCTATGCATTGAAAGTTTGCGACACTTACGAATCGGGTATGACATATTTTACCGTACTGCTCAATTCGATTGTTACCTTCATTCTCCCTGTCGGCATTTTACTAATGCAAAATGACTCCCGGAGTCTTACGCTGGCAGCTGTATGGCTTTTCTTTATCATACTCGGTCCGGGCGTGGCTTCACCCGTCTATAAGTTGATGTATCTGGGCAGCAGTACGCGGGAAATCAATGAAGGTGTATCGCGTATCGATCGTATTCTTGAAAATCAGCCGGTCTCGGAACCTGCTTGTCCGAAAATTCCCGCGACGTATGATATAGAGTTTCGTCATGTCTCGTTTTCCTATGAAAACAAGGAGCAGGCTACTCGTACCGAAGCGTTGCACGATCTCTGTTTCACGGCCCTTCAAGGTAAAATTACCGCTTTTGTCGGTCCGTCGGGAAGTGGTAAATCTACCGTCGCCAATCTGATTCCCCGGTTTTGGGATGTGGAGCAGGGAGAAATCCTTATCGGCAATGTGAATGTGAAGGATATTGCAACGGAGCAGTTAATGGATCTCGTTTCGTTCGTCTTTCAGGATACGTTCCTTTTTTACGATACACTCTATGAAAATATTGCCGTAGGTTCGTCCAAGGCAACGAGAGATACGGTCATTGCTGCCGCTCGTGCTGCGCAATGTCATGAGTTTATCGAGAAGTTGCCGAACGGATACGAAACACGTATCGGAGATAAAGGTGTTTTCCTTTCCGGTGGTGAAGCACAACGAGTCTGTGTGGCACGGGCTATTTTGAAGAATGCTCCTATACTTGTACTGGATGAAGCAACGGCTTTTGCCGATCCCGAGAACGAGTACAAGATGCAGCAGGCTTTGAAATCACTTATTAAGGATAAGACGGTCATCATCATAGCCCACCGCCTTTCTTCCATTGTATCGTCCGACCGGATCATCGTACTGAAAGATGGAAGGGCAGTACAATGCGGACGGCATGAAGAACTTTCCTCTCAAGAAGGGGTATATAAAAAGATGTGGAATGCTTATACGAGTGCGTTCCGCTGGCAATTGAATGTGAAACAAGAAAAAGAATAGAGAATGAGTGCAATAAGAAATATTACAATAGGCCGTACGGAAAGGCTTTATAAACCTGTAGGCTACACTATGCTTGCCAATTTGGTGAACATTGTTCCTTTTTGCCTTTCTATCGAGGCGATTCGTATTATATTCCGTGCTTTCAACGGAGGCGGGCAATCGCTTGATACCACCCGGTTGTGGTGTATATTTGGCTGTATGACAGGTTATATAGCTGTTATGGTACTGGCGGAAAGGGCTGCCTATCGTGCCAATTTCCGTGGTGCTTACGAAATGAGTGCATCGGGACGCATCTCTTTGGCAGAACATTTACGCAAACTTTCGTTAGGTTTTCTGGGTAAACGGGATCCGGGTGATTTATCATCCATGCTTATTACCGATTTTACAATGGCGGAAACAGGTATCTCGCATTATTTGCCTCAACTGATGGGAGCATTGGTGATGCCTGTACTGGCTTTTGTTTCGCTTCTTTGGATCGATTGGCGCATGGCGGTCGCCATGTTCGTGGCTCTTCCGTTTGCAATGGGCATTTTGTGGTTGAGCACGAGCGTACAGGAGAGGCTGAGTGGCAGGCAGATCAAAGCAAAAGTCAATGCCGGAAACCGCCTGGAAGAGTACCTGCAAGGCATCCGGGTGATGAAAGCCTACAATCTGCTGGGTGATCGTTTTGTTCGGTTGCGTGATGCTTTTGCCGAATTACGTCGTGCCTGCATTCGGTTGGAGGCTCTATTGGGACCTTTTGTTCTATTGGCCATTACACTCGTGCGTGCAGGATTGACATTGATGGTACTGTGCGGAACATACCTGCTTTTGGGTGGCCAGTTGTCGATTCTCACGTTTGTCATGTTCCTTGTTGTCGGTTCCCGTGTATTCGACCCGCTGACTTCCGCTCTTACCAATTTTACAGAGTTCCGTCATTTTTCTATTTCGGGAGGACGTATTCTTTCTCTTATGAACGAACCCGAAATGAAAGGGACAAAAGAAGCTCCCGAAGACGGTAATATCATCTTTGAAAACGTGTCATTCGGCTATCAGGAGAAAGAAGTCTTACATGGCATTTCTGTCATTTTATCGCGAAATTCACTGACAGCTCTTGTTGGCCCGTCAGGAAGTGGAAAGAGTACGGTAATGAAACTCTGTGCCCGTTTTTATGATCCGACAAAAGGGCGTATACTGTTTGGTGGAGTCCCGGTACGGGAAATTGAACCTGAAAAATTGATGAGTCGTATTTCGATGGTTTTTCAGGATGTTTATTTATTTCAGGATAGCATACGCAACAATATTCGGTTTGGTAAAAGTGATGCCACAGATGAAGAGATTGTAGCAGCGGCCAAAAAGGCCTGTTGTCACGACTTTATCATGCATCTGCCACATGGTTACGATACAATGGTGGGAGAGGGAGGCTGTACGTTATCAGGTGGTGAAAAACAACGGCTTTCCATTGCGCGTGCCATGCTGAAAGACGCACAGATCGTTCTGCTGGACGAGGCAACTGCTTCGCTTGATCCCGAGAACGAAGTAGAGATACAGAAGGCTATCGATACGTTGATTAAAGGACGAACGGTTATCGTTATCGCCCATCGTCTCAAGACAATAATGGGGGCCGACCACATCGTTGTCTTATCCGATGGAAAAGTGGAAGAACAAGGTACGCATTCGGAATTGATGTGCCGGGATGGTTTATATCGGAAGCTCTGGAACATTCAAGAAAGTACATTGGGATGGACATTATAGTGGGCTATTGTAATTTATATGAATGAAGTGAAATGCAAACTTCACATCCGGACTGTGCCGGATGGATGAAAAGAGGTGCTTTTGTCCGGAGCAACGCACTTCTTCTTTTATAGGTTCCGCTATGGGTTGCTTTATGTCAGTCTTGCTACCCGGGCCCATCAGTCCGGATATCTGCGTTCTTCAGCCCGGGCTGCGGGGGGGATGGGACTGGGTAGCAGAGACTTTGGGTGGGAGATGGAAGATTGAAATGCATTCGGTCCATCGGTTATGCATGGTTGCAAAACTTTTATTTATGGAGTCTGTTTAGCGGTAGGATCACGGAAAAACGAGAACCTTCTTTTAGTTGCGAATATACATTAATCGTACCTCCCAGACCTTCTACAATAGTTTTGCAGACTGAAAGTCCTAAACCGGCACCCTGTACGAATGAATTGATTTTATAAAAGCGCTCGAATACTTTTTTATATTGATCGCTTGGAATACCGCAACCGGTATCGGCAACGAATACATATATTTTCTCACCATGATCCGACAGGGCATATCCGATATCTATATGCCCTTTTACTGTAAATTTTGCCGCATTATCCAACAAGTGCTCTATCACTTGCCGTAGGCGCACAGCATCTGTTTCTATTTCAACATTATCTGTGGGTAGCAGCAAATTAAACTGTACCTCCTGAGGTATTCTGTTTTCATATTTCTGATAGATTTCTGTCAGAAGTCGGGTAAGTGGATATACTGTAAACTTAAAAGTCATCGTGTCGGACTCTATACATGAAAGATCAAGGACATCCGAGACCAGTGTGAGCAGATAATTACAGTTTTTACTGATTAATGCCGAGTAATCTCTGGCTTCCTCCGTATCCAAGTCGACAATCCCGCCTGCAATAAGATTGGAGAAACCGACAATAGCATTCAGGGGAGTTCGTATTTCATGACTCATGTTAGCCAGAAATGCACTTTTGAGTCTGTCGCTTTCTTGGGCTTTATTGCGTGCAGCGCGCAATTTATCTTCAGTATTTTTATGCTCCTGAATGCTATGGCATACGCCTACAATACGATAAGGTGAACCGTCATTGGTTTTGCTGAGATACATCGACTGTTCAGAAAACCACTCCCAACTTCCATCGCCCCGTTGCAGCCGATAGGAGAATGAATCGGGTATTTCTTTTTCTGATAACTGTTTTTGCAAAGCATCTGCAAGCATATCCCGTTCGTTGGGATGTACTCTGGAGAAGAACTTCTCGATTGTTATCTCACAGTCTCCTGCCGGGATACCCAGATAAGAAAACCAGTGGGCATCGATTAACATTTTATTACGTTTCAAGTCGAAAAACCATGGAAAGATCTTTGTCCTTGCCAGAATCATGCTCAGAAGGTGTTCATGTGTTACTTCATCCATCGTATTACGGAATGCTAATAAATAACGTCCGGTCTCCAACTGCATGATACACCCACTGGCAAAGAATTGCACCTTCGTTTCCAGAGAACGTATCAAAGTGTCTATTGGCAATTTCTCCATATCCGTTTCCGAAGACTTCAATCGGGCGATCAGTTCCGGGAAGATATCTTTTTCTTGGTGGATGATTGAAATGATGTCTGTTATTTTATGTCCGGAAGGATCCCGGGGGATCTGTAAATCCTCGCATGCCAAGTTGTTGATGCCGGAAATGATTTGTTCGGTATTGAAAAAGATCACACCGGTCTGCATGGTTTCAAGAATCCTGGCGGAATAATCATTGGCTTCCGGATAGCCATTTCCTTTTTGAGTTTCCCCGTTTCGGAGTAGCGCCGTTTTTGATTTAATAGAAGAATTCGACATTTATATTTTTATTAGAGTAAAAACATGTTTTCCAAACAATGCATTTATAGACAAAGGTATTTATAAAACTGTATCTATTGTTATTTGGGCAATTATTGCCTATTAATAGTGAAAAACACATCATTTCTTTAGTTGGCTATGTTTTCCGTTTAGATAAGTGTGAGAACTGACCGGGTTAAAAAAGATGAAATAGAATGGTGGTTGTTTGATAAAAAGGAACTTTTTCTGTCCTTTGCAGTACCTCCGTCACATAAAACTTTGGAATGAACGCAAAATGGCAGATAATGTAAAAGCAAACAAAATGAACTCTCAGGCCGACGATGACATTGGATTTGGGATCTATACGGATATTGCAGATCTTCCTATGACCGGTTGTCCGTCTTATATTGAAGAGGGGATCGGCGGTGTATGCGAATCGGGTACGGCAACTATCGTAGTTTTTGATGTTCCATTCCAAATCGTACCGAATGTGGTCATTACCCTGATGCCGTGGCAACTCGTTTTTATCAAAGAGATTAGTGAGGATTTCAGGATCACTTTTTTCAAAATTTCCAAAGATATGTTTTCAGAAACTCTGAGTACATTATGGAGACCCGCTTCCGGGTTTTTGCTGTACATGCGCAAGCATATTGTATCAACCCCGGACGGGGAGTTGATCGGTCGTTTTTTGGCGTATTGTAATCTTCTGGTATACAGGATGAAGCATACACCGCAAAATTGTCGTCAGGAATCAATCATGCAACTGTTAAGGGTTTACTTCTGGGATGTCTATACTGTGTATATCAATGATCCTCAGGCTGAGAAGAGTCTGAAGTTTACACGTAAAGACGAATATGTCTATCAATTTGTACGTCTGATTATAGAAGATCATTCTCCGGATAAAGATGTGGCCTATTTTGCACAGAAACTGGGTATTTCTCCCAAAAGGCTCACAAATCTTATCCGGAGTATCAGTGGTCAATCAGCGCGTGAATGGATTGTTTATTATACCATTCTTGAGATCAAGTCATTGTTACGGGAGTCATCCCTGGACATTAAGTCGATTGCCGCCAGGGTTAATTTTCCCGATCAAACGACATTGAGTAGGTATTTTCGTCATTATACCGGAGTAACGCCATCCCAATACAGAAAAAATATTTATTTTTGATCTGAATCAGATTCGGGAAATTTTGTTAATTGGTCTTTGGGTTTTATCTGATCAGACTCAGGCTGCCGGTTGCTTTATTTATAGCTTTCTTCTCTGCACAAATACCGATACCTACATAGTGCAGATCATCTTCATTGGCACTATACATTTCACGTTCATATTCATCATAAGTTCTGGATTGTTGGGCAATAGTGGAAAAGTCAACCAGTACCAGATCTTCAATTTCTAAAGAGTGGAAATAGTTCCGGAGCTCTTTTATCTTCTCCTGTGAAGCTCCAAGTATAGGAATCGGCAGTTGTGTTATGCCCAAATGCCTTTCACCTTGTTTATCATATACATCATGACTCACAATGTTGCTGACTCTGCACCCTAGCGTCATGGATAAGACACTGGCAATATTGGCTACTATGCCCGTAGGTTGAGCGTTATCGATCACTAAAACACATTTGTGTGTGGCATTTGAAAGAATCTTTGTTTCCATATATTCTATATACTTTTGTACCTGCAAAGGTATCTATAATGGATTATTTTCCTATGTCTCAACTAAAAATACGATATAATTCCTATATTTGCCCGTATCTTTATCCGATTTTCCTGAAAAGGCGAATCGAAAACATTAAAAATAGGAAAAAAGACTATGGGGCAATTAGACAAAACGGATGTTGAAATACTTCAGGTATTACAGAAAGATGCGAAAGTGAACACTAAAGAGCTTTCTGAGAAGCTCCATATATCAAAAACGCCGATATATGAACGCATCAAACGACTCGAAAATGATGGGTATATAAAAGGATATGTCGCTTTGGTGGATAATAAAAAAGTCGGATTGCCTTTGATTGTTTTCTGTAATGTCTCTCTGGCAGTTCACGATGACGAACATATAAAGCGCTTTCAAGAGGAGATCAAGGAGATCGATGAAATTATGGAGTGCTATTCTACCGGCGGTATTTATGATTTTTTCATTAAGGTGGTCTTGAAAGATCTGAATGCCTATAACCGATTCGTTTTTGAGAAACTGACTAAAGTTCACGGTATAGTTAAGATGCAGAGTTCGTTTGTTCTTAGTGAGATTAAACATACGACAGTTTTGAATATAGACCGATGACCTTATGCGCAGATGGGTGATGAATAGCTGCGATAAAGAAATTATGGAGGGAGTAGCGCTTTCCAATTCAGGAAGATATTTTCATCTTCGTTGAACGGCGGAAGTAGTATTTTTATGGAGTCATCCATCATGGATGTCTGATACTTCCTTTCTAATTTTTTTATAATTTTTTTATTGACGCGGGCTATAGCATAGTTTTCATCGGGTTGCACTCCAATACATTTTCTGACTTCGACTTCCGGATGAAGCATACATAGCAAAAAGGCTGACCATTCGTAAGTATACCAATATCCGTTGATGTAATTTAAATAAATGCCATTTCTGTTATTTTGTTCCCGGCGTAATACAATCTCTATTTTTTCCATGTTTTAGGGTCGGAACTTCTTATTTTGCAATTTTTTCTCTGAATTCGCTCGGAGTGATTCCAAGTCTTTTTTTACAGTAAGTAGTGAAATGTGAAGGTGAAGCAAAATGAAAGGTTCTGGCTATTTCACTGATCGGTATATTACGATTGGCTAATTGCCCTTTAATATGGCGTGTTTTTTGATTAAGAATCCAATTGTAGGGAGTATCGTGAAAGCAGCTTTTGAATTTACGATTGAAAGAACGTTCGGAACAATGATATAATTGTGCAAACTGTTTGATGTTTCGTATCTGCAGGTAGTTTTCCAATACGAAACTTTTGAAATTCGGATCTCGCCCTGTGATGGGCATCAGGAAGTGGGCCATATCTGTTCGATTGTAGAATGTACCGAATACCATGAATATCTCTTTCTGTTTCAGTTCATGCATATGACTACACTGAACTTTCTGTTTGAGATAGAAGCAAATACTGTCCAACACATGTCGTAGCGGAGGACAGATAGATAAGGAATAAAAACAACTCTTTTCAGACTCAAGATGAATGGCAGACAATTCAATCGACATTTTATTGTGAAGATTGACTTGATTGTCGAAGAACAGTAGTATAAATTCTGTTTCTGTCATGCTTTTGCTTTGATTAGGATCGTTTTGGGGAAAGAGAACCATGTGCCCTTCAACGATGTGCTGATCGTGAAACTCGCTGCAGGATGTCAGTATTTCCCCTTTTAAAAGAAATAAGATACACGAGTGGTGATGGTTATCTATCTTAAAATCGCCCCCGGAGAAGAGTCTTTGATGAATAAAGCATATATTGTAATCTGATACATAATTGAGGCAAGTGGTGTGTCGTTCTATATGTAATAATTTCATAGTTAAACTATTTCTTGTTTAATAATTATACGAAAACAAAAAAACAGAGCGGGAAGTTTTATATTAAAAAGACACAATGTTCTATAATCGTGCCATCTTTTTCCTTTTTGTTTTTTTATAGTTATATCTGCCTTTCGCTTTCATTTTTTTATCTATTTTTGTCTTTTTCATAGATTATATACCCAAAGGGAATTAATATCATGATACAGACAATACAAGTACAAGGAACAGAAAAACGCTTATACCAACTTATTGCTCCATTGGTGATGAATCCGGATGTTTTAAGTGCAAATAATAATTATCCTTTTAAAACGACAGAACAATACGTGTGGTTCATTGCTATCGATAAAAAATCGGTTGTTGGTTTTATGCCGGTGGAGCATAGAAGGAGCGGATGCGTAATCAACAACTATTATGTCAGCGGTGATAACCGTGAAACACTCTCATTATTAATCTCCAGTGTTTTGGAAGCAATCGGAAAAGAAGTACGTTTGTTTGCCGTTGTTATGGTCAACCATCAGGCTGTATTTGAGGAACACGGGTTTATAATGGAGAAGGCATGGAAACGTTATGTAAAAATGCAAAAAGATGAATGATGACTAAAACTACAACTGTACCTAAAAATGTGTATGAACTGGCGCAAGAACGTTTGCGTATCGTCTTCAATGAGTTCGATAATGTCTATCTTTCCTTTTCGGGAGGAAAAGATAGCGGAGTGCTGTTGAGCTTATGTATTGATTATATTCGCCGGAATAACCTGAAGATAAAACTCGGGGTTTTCCATATGGATTATGAGATACAATATAAGATGACGATTGACTATATAGCCCGTATGTTGGAAGACAATAAGGATATTCTTGAAGTATACCGGGTTTGTGTACCTTTCAGGGTAGCTACCTGTACTTCCATGTACCAGTCTTTCTGGCGTCCGTGGGAAGATAGTAAAAAAGACCTCTGGGTACGTCCGTTACCTGAGAATGCCATGACTAAAGAAGACTTTCCTTTTTATAATACACAAATGTGGGATTATGAGTTCCAAATGCGTTTTGCCAGTTGGCTTCATGAGAAAAAGGATGCCGTGCGCACCTGCTGTCTGATCGGTATTCGTACGCAGGAGAGTTTCAATCGTTGGCGCTGTATTTACCTCAATCGCAAGTACCAGATGTATCATCGTTATCGGTGGACTTCGAAGGTAGGAAACGATATCTTTAATGCATATCCTATATACGACTGGAAAACTACGGATGTATGGACTGCTAACGGAAAGTTTAAGTGGGATTACAATAAACTATACGACTATTACTATTGGGCGGGAGTCAATCTGGAACGTCAGCGCGTTGCCAGCCCGTTCATAGGTGAGGCACAAGAGAGTCTGGCACTTTACCGAGCCATCGATCCGAATACGTGGGGGAAAATGATAGGCCGTGTCAATGGAGTGAACTTCACGAGTATGTATGGAGGAACCCATGCGATGGGATGGCAGTCCATTAAGCTTCCGGAAGGATATACCTGGCGGGAATTCATGTATTTTCTGCTTTCCACTTTGCCCGACCGTGCCCGAAACGGATATCTCCGGAAGTTACAGGTCAGTGTACAATTCTGGCGTAATAAGGGAGGGTGTCTGAGTGACGAAACTATTCGTAGGCTGAATGAAGCCAAGGTACCTATTATTGTAATGGACAACTCCAATTATAAAACGACCAAGAAGCCGGTCCGCATGGAATATCAGGATGATATTGATATTCCGGAGTTCAGGGAAATCCCCACCTACAAGCGCATGTGCATCTGTATTCTGAAAAATGATCATGCTTGCAAGTATATGGGATTCTCTCCGACAAAAGAGGAAATGAGTAAACGAAATCAAGTAATCGAACAATATAAAAACATATTGCAATGAGTATAAAGAAAAGTCCGGTATATAATGTAATAGCAGTTCCCGTAGAAAAAGTACAGGCCAACGATTACAATCCGAATGTGGTGGCTCCTCCGGAGATGAGGCTTCTTGAACTTTCTATCTGGGAAGACGGCTTCACTATGCCCTGCGTCTGCTATTATGATAAGGAAAAGGATGTTTATATCCTTGTCGACGGTTTCCACCGTTATTCTGTGCTGAAGACTTCGAAACGTATCTTTCAGAGAGAAAACGGGATGTTGCCTATTGTGGTAATCGAAAAGGATCTTTCCAATCGTATGAGTTCCACTATCCGCCATAATCGTGCCCGGGGTACGCACAATATAGAACTGATGTGCCATATTGTTGCCGAACTTGATAAGGCAGGCATGTCCGATCAATGGATTATGAAGAATATCGGTATGGATCGGGACGAGTTGTTGCGCTTAAAGCAAATATCGGGTTTGGCCGATCTGTTTGCCAATCGTGACTTCAGTGTTCCCGAAGATGACCAGCCGGGAAATGTAGATAAGAAACCTACTCGTTAAAGTTTGCCTTGCAGGCGTGGATTTTATAGATGCATATACTGTCGTCAGCAGATATATGCCGTATAGAATCTATGCCTGTTTTTTTTGCCTCTCTGTTTGTCCGAATCGCAACGTTCGGTTACCTTATTTGCGGAAAATGAAACTGCACAGAACTTTCTCCTCCCTTTTTTATATTTAGCAACTTCACTTCATTAAAGCCCCATTATTAGAAGTTTTATTACTCTTTCTTCCTCTATAAGAGAAATGAATACAATTTCCGGAATGATACAATTCCGCGATATTTGTCATATTCATTTTGAGCAAGTTTTAGTCAGTATATATAATAGAAGAAACGAGTATGAAAAAGCTAATTCTGTTTGGAGCCGCAATATCGATTTCAGTAGCTGTAAGTGCACAGCACGTCGCTCTGAAAAATAATCTCCTGTACGATGCTACCACCACACCCAATCTGGCATTAGAGGTAGGGTTGGGGAAGAAGACCACGCTTGACCTGTATGGCGGCTATAATCCGTTTACGTTCGGAAATCACAAGCGTTTCAAGCACTGGCTGGCACAGCCGGAATTCCGTTACTGGACCTGTGAACGTTTCAATGGAACTTTCTGGGGTGTACATCTGCATGGAGGTGAGTTTAGCGTGGCCGGTATCAGTTTACCTTTCAAAATATTCCCTTCTCTTAAAGACCATCGCTATGAAGGATACTTCTATGGAGGAGGTGTCAGTGTGGGACATCAATGGCTGTTGAGTAAACATTGGAGCCTGGAGGCCTCGGTCGGAGTGGGATATGCTCATTGGGTATACGATAAGTATCGTTGTGTGAATTGCAGTCCTAAAATAAAGAGTGGGCATAAAAACTATGTCGGTCCTACCAAAGCGGCTGTTTCATTGGTCTACTTTATTCGCTAGGTTGAATTTGATAAAAAATGAAAGATATGAAAAAGTTTTATTTTCTGATATTGGGCATCGTCCTCTGCGGCATGGTTGCGCAGGCGCAAAATTCATACGAAGGTCATATCGGCTTCGGACAACACCATGTGGTCCGGAAAGGAGGGGAGTTGAACGTGGAGGTATCCCTTGATTTAGGGGCTGTAAAGCTGGCTGCACAGCAAATGATTGTGCTTACACCGGTCTTGCGATCTACAGAAGGAGAAGAACAACAGCAATTAGCTCCGGTAGTGATAGCCGGACCCCGTCGCTATCGGGTGCTGAAACGATCTTTAGCTTTCGGCACTGACAATTTTGAAATGTCTCCTATGCTTGTCGAGAAACGAAAGAGCGGTACTCCCCAGACTGTGAATCTCCACTTCGGATTACCCTATCATGAATGGATGCGCCGGGCAGAGCTGATTTTACGTGAAGAGGTGACCGGTTGTGCCGATTGTCCTGTCAGTCAGGGTGACCATACCGTTATAACATCGGTATTCGACGAACAATTTACACCTCGTTATGAGCTGAGTTATGTGACTCCGCCGGTAGAACCGTTGAAGCAGCGTAGCGAGACACATACAGCCTATCTGAATTTTGAGGTGGACAAATATGTATTGCTGCGCAACTATAAGAATAATGCCAACGTGCTTGCTGATGTCGACCGGATTGTCAATGAGATACAAAACGATTCCAACCTGACCGTAACGGAATTTCGGGTGACAGGCTATGCATCTCCTGAAGGTAACTATAGCCGCAACATGAAATTGTCCGAAAACCGTGCATTGGCATTTGTCGGTTATCTGCAGAATCACGGAGGAGTTGACGAATCTCTGCTGACAGTCGATTGGAAAGGAGAAGACTGGTCCGGCCTGCGTCGTGAAGTTGCGGCTTCGAGCCTGATTGATAAGGGAGCTATACTTGCCGTTATCGACGGACATACGGATTTCGCCACACGAAAAAATCGGTTGCAGGCGCTGAATGGAGGAACTACCTACCGGATGTTACTGAGGGACTATTATCCGCCTTTACGTCGTAATGAATATACCATTTCTTATGTGGCGCGTGCTTTCAATGTAGACGAGGCGAAGCAACTTATTAAAACCAAACCTCAGTACCTCAGTCTGAATGAAATGTTTCTCGTGGCGAATACTTACCCCAAGGACAGCGGTGAATTTAAAGAGGTGTTTGACATTGCTGCCCGCATTTATCCCGATGACCCGGTAGCGCGGCTCAACACTGCGGCACTTGAACTGGAGAATGGCGCTATAGATGCTGCCATAGTCCGACTTCAGAAGTCGGATATGCCTGAAGCATGGAATAATTTAGGAATCGCATACATCTTGAAACAAGATTATAAGAAAGGAGGAGAGTATCTGGAAAAAGCGATTGATGCCGGCATTCAAGCGGCAGCATATAATATGGGGCAATTAGCAGCTTGGCTAAAGACCCAGGAGTGACTTATAAATGTATTTTTTTTTAATTAAACAATTGTAGAACTATGAAAGTAGAATGGAAAAAACTAATGTTCGGCCTCGCAATCGGAGCCGGAATGATGATGATGGCATCTTGTAGTGATGAAGAGAATTTTGACCCTGGTGGAAGTACCGGTAAGGAAACTCCGGAACCGACCGAGAAAGCATTTCTCTCCATGCGCCTGTCTACCGGTTCGTTGGCCGGTACCCGGGTGGCAGTCGACCCGACAACTTCGGGACGTACTGAAGAGCAAGTCGTGAATCATGTACGCATGGTGCTGTATGAAACCAAGAATAATACCGTGCGTTACTCTTGGGACCTGAATGTATCTACTGACGGAATGAATGAATTTACCGGAGGAGATGTAGTGAGAGGAGAAGATGTGCCATCGGCTACGCCGACTGTGAGTCGTTTTGTTACAGTAGGTCGTGAAGTGGTGAAACAGGATTATGAGTTATTGATATTGATCAATCCTCCCGGTGAATTGCTGGAGATTACCGAACAGGGAAATCCCAGAAGTTATTTATCGCGTGCAGCCAATATGACAAAAGAGTCGCTGATACAGCCTTATGGTATTGCTGCCGATAATAACTTTTATATGACTAATCATCAGGACCTTATTTTTGTTCCTGAGGTGGAGTTGAGGGATAATCAACGGATGGCCGAAGAAAATCCGGTAAGGGTCGAGGTGGAACGTGCGGTAGCTAAAGTCGTTGTCAGCGGAGTGCCTGAGGTAGTACCGCACGGTGATCGGATTGACAATCTGAAATGGGGACTGGATGTGACCAATATGTATACCTACTGGATGCGTAAGATGACTTTTATAGCTAACTCGGGTGGTGTTCCGAATGAAATGGAACAACTCAATGCCGGATACCGCGAGGAACGCTATGCCGAAGATCCTAACTTTACAAGATTCAGTTCCTGGAATGGAGGAAACCCTGTCGGACAGTTTGAGTATTTGTCAGGGACTCCGGAGTTGAGCAAGAATTTTGATGACTATGATTATACGCTGGAAAATACGATGGACGCTGCCGACCAGCGGCATGACGTAACTACCCGTGTAGTGATTAGCGGAACTTACACGCCGAATGGCTTCGGATCGGTTGCGACTCGTAACGGAGGGGGCATCAGTTTCTACTATTTCAAAGGCAATGCTATCAGAGTGGAAGCCATGCGGGATATGGTAAATGACAGGGGGCAGATTCCTCAGGAATTACGTGATGCAGGTTTGGAACAGGCTATAGAGAACGTACTGGCCTGGAACCCGAATGCATTTAATTCACCTACGGCTTCTTTTTCGGAGGGTGGCATTCATTTCTACTATCAGGGAGTGTGCTATTATACGGTTCTGATTCGTCATTTCTCCAATAACATGGTACCTGTATTGATGGGATACGGACGCTATGGTGTGGTACGGAATAATGTATATCAGCTTAGTATCAATAAGATTATCGGTCCGGGACAGCCGGTGATCAATCCTCCCGGGACAGATCCGGATGACGAAGACACTTCCTGGATCTCGGCTGACGTCAACATTATGCGGTGGTATATCCGTAATCAGAATGTAGAGGAACTTTTATAAATTCTTTCTTATAAACTAAACTGAAGTAACTATGAACAGATTTATCGGATACATACAGGTTGCATGTTGCTGCCTTCTGCTATGTGCTTCCTGCGTCAGAGACGGGATGGATGAAGATTGCAACTCTTATGTCCGCTTTGTATACGACTACAACCTGGAATACATAGACTTGTTTCATAAGCAGGCAACCAAGATGAACCTGTATGTATTCGATGAAAAAGGTGTATTTGTGACAGAATTGAAAAAAGAATCCGGTGCTTTTGCACCGGATTACCTGATGACTTTACCCGGAGCCATGGCAGGCAGAAGATATATTTTTGTGGCTTGGTCGGGGTTGTATGACAAGTCGTATGACAAAGTTACCCTGACTCCCGGGGTATCTACGTTGGAAGATCTGGAAGTCAGTGTCAACAATCTGAAAACCCGGATTGGAGGAGGGGTGGTCGACAGAGAACTCCATTTACTGTGGCATGGCAAACAGACGGAGGTATCTCCACAGTATAATAATGATATCACCACTGTCTCTTTGCTGAAGAATACGAAGAAATTCCGTATCATCATGCAGATGCTCGACGACAGCAGTATTCACGTGGATGATTATGATTTTCGAATTATTTCGCCCAATGGGAGGTACAACCATGAAAATGGGCTTTTGGGAGACGAAACGGACGAGAAAGTGGAATATACTGCTTATCATACCGAAGACGATCCTGAGACCGGAGCTATAGCCGAACTGAATACGTTGCGTCTGATGACTGATACCGAAAACAGATTGGTTATCACGCATAAGTCATCGGGTAATGTGATTCTTGACATCCCCTTGAATAAATATCTTAATGCGCTGAGGCTTCAGCAATATGCTGATATACCTTTGCAGGAATATCTGGACCGTGCCGATAAACACGGTATTATTCTATTCTTTAAAGGTATGGATGGCAACGGAAATTATATAAGTGTGGATGTACAGATCAACGGTTGGTTGATCCGGAAGCAAGAGGTCGATGGAGTTTAAGTATCAGGGTGTAGCTATCCGTTCCGGATGGCTACACCCTAATGCCGATATGGCTACACCCTTTCTTCTGTAGGGTGTAGCCATATTTTTATACAGGTATTGGTCGGTCGGGGGTTACAGGGTGTCGATGAAATTCTTCTGTTGTTCCAGGAAAGTAATTCTTTGGGACTCTCCGCTTTCTGAAATCAGTGTGGAGTGTCTTTTCAATGATTGTATCCAGTCTTTTTGTATGCCGCAAATTCGTGGGCTTTGAGAGTCCATTGAGTTAATAGAATATACCCGGAGGAGACTGATTTGGAAATCTTTCTTTTCTATATAGCTGTAGGTTGCTTCAAAATCGATATTGGATAAGTAAATGGCTACTTTGTTTCCGTTACTGAATTCACCTTTTGCGGATATCTGTTCCAGTTCATGCAGCAACAGCTCCAGTTCGTTTTTTAAATGTATCAGGTCTGTTTCCGAAATCAGATTGAGGCCGGCAAAATACTTCATCTCTTTTACAAACGAGTAGAAGACATTGCTGTCCCATATAAAACAGGTCTTTCTGCACGCTTTGACAGCCTCACTCAACAGTTTATGGGCATGGACCGCTTTGTCCGGTATGTGCATTCCCGATAAGCTGTTTGGGGTACGTATTTTTCCATTTTGATAAATCCATCTGCACAGGCGAAACTTTGATAAGTATTCGTACGAAGAATAGAGGGTGAAAGGAATTACGTTCGAAGCGGTATATATCTTCGTGCTGATATCATTTTTTACGTAGTTGAATATGCGCAGATAGCGTTCTATAATCTCATAATAACTTTCCAGAGGATCGGGTGAGTGAAGCAGGTTTAAATCGAAAGTCACACGGTTCGACTGGTGATTTCCAATAATCTGATCAATTGATATTCCCAGTTTGCATGAAATCATGGCAATTTCGTCAAAGGTGAAAGCCACTTCGCCTCGTAATCTTCGGTATACAGCCTCTTTTCCCATACATAGGGCATCTGTCAGGTAGTTGGCCAGATTTATTCCACGGGGAATCCGTTCTTTCATTGCTGCAATAAGTTCGTTAACGATATAATTTTTCATAACTGCCGTTTGGGTTATTGATTAATAATATTGCGAGAATCACAATGGCTTGTGACATATGCAAATATAGAGTAAGTAGACCGAACTTTTGTATGGTATATCATGTGTAGAAAAAAGAGGAATTTTCTGATTGGAGAATTCTTGTCGGAGGGATGGCTGGAGAATGAAAAAAAACAGATGGCATTGCCACCTGTTTCCGATAATTGTCACTGTTCTCCTACCTTGTTTCGTTTTTCGTTTTTAATAAAGTTATAAGGTATTTATTATTTCACGCTGTTCATTAAAGAAACGTATACGTTGCATCTCTCCGCTTTCGGATATTTGAGTTGAGAATTTTTTGAGTGATTGTACCCACTCTTTCAGGCTGCGGAACATGCCGTCATCCTGCGTTGTGATGGCATTGATGGAGTATATGCGTATCATACTGATATGGCTGTTGCTGGTTGCCACATAGCTATAGGTGGCATCGAACTTGATATTTGAGATATAGATACGTACATCGTTACCGGTTTCATACTTACCTTTTCCGGCCAACTCTTCCAATTCATCCGTCAGAAGCAATAAATCGTCTTTTATCAACTCTTTGTCTTCTTCCGAAACCAGGTGGATTTCCGAAAAGAATTGTATGTCTCTCACTACATGTTCGAATACGGTATTGTCCCAGATATAATCAGTCGTCTTCATCTGCTGTGTCATATTGACAAAGTCTTTCTGGATGTTATATATTTTGTGGGGAATTTCCAGTTCATCAAAATGCTTGCATTTGATATTTTCATTCTGGTACATCCATTTAAACAGACGAAACTTTGAAAGTACATCATGTTTGAGATATAATGCTTGAGGCAATATGTTTGAAGAGGTTGCCATTTCTGTAGTGGGATCTTCCCGGATGTTATCGAATGCATCGACATATTTCGTGAGAATATCGTGATAGGTTTCGAATGTATTGGTATGGTGTACGACGTTCAGGTCGAATACCGCATTGTTGCTGAAACTCACACCGATCATCTTGTCGAGCGATATTCCCATTTTTCTCGAGATGACGGCAGCTTCTGCCAAAGTAAACGGTACTTCTCCCCGCAGTCGGCGATAGATGGCCTCCTTACCTATATATAAAATGTCCATTAGAGTGTTTGCCAGGTTGGTTCCGGTCGGCATCTTTTCTTTTGCGGCTTCTATTAAGCCTATATTTAATTCGTTTGTTATCATAATTTTCAGTTTGTACTGTTTCTCTGTTTAACACTTTTATCCCCCGGCTTGTTTCGCAATTCGCAACTATTTTTTATTTGGTGCCCTTACTTGCAAAAAGAGGAAGTCTGTCACGATCAATCTACATATAGAGAAAGGGCCGGAGGGATAGAAACATTCTGCCGGTCACAAATATCCTTCAATCCCGATGTAGTTTTGTGACATAAGCCGGAAAGCTTGTTCTTTTATGTCAAACCCCTAAAGCGATTACGATGGATTTAGAAAAGGTATTAATTAGAGAGATAAACAATGATAGTCGTATTTTTCTGTATAAAGAGGGAGATTGCTGGAGTGCGCACGATAATTCCGCACGGCATCTTTGCTTTTTATATTCGCAGTTCAATGCGTATGATCGCATTTATCAGGCGTATGAGATTGTATTAAAGTGCGTTATGCTGAGTAATGCAATGATTGAGAAGTTTATCGAACATACATTGGTGAGTACGGTTCATGAAGATGAAATTGAAATCTGCATTCCAAAAGAAAAAAGAGCAGAATTTGAAAGCTGGCGTAGTACGTCCGGGGTATAAAAGAATTTTTAGAATCAGTTTCTTTTTATTAAAAATATATGTTCGAAAAACTTGCATATTTTAATCAAATCTTATACATTTGTCCAGATATAGATGAGAAGAGAGCATGTATTTGCCCTTTGTCATTATAAAATAATTACATGAAAAGAATCTTAGTTAGCGGAGGTGCGGGTTTTATTGGTTCGCATCTTTGTACCCGGCTAATCAACGAGGGGCACGACGTTATTTGTCTGGATAATTTTTTTACCGGATCAAAAGAAAATATTATCCATTTGATGGATAACCACCATTTCGAAGTGGTACGTCATGATATAACATTTCCATATAGTGCTGAAGTAGACGAAATATACAACCTTGCCTGCCCGGCTTCTCCCATACATTATCAGTACGATGCCATCCAAACCATTAAAACATCCGTAATGGGAGCTATCAATATGTTGGGGTTAGCCCGTAGGCTCAATGCTAAAATATTGCAAGCTTCAACCAGTGAGGTTTACGGAGATCCGGAGGTTCATCCGCAACCTGAATCTTATTGGGGAAATGTCAATCCGATCGGCATCCGTTCTTGTTATGATGAAGGGAAACGTTGTTCTGAAACTCTCTTTATGGATTATCACCGGCAGAATAACGTACGCATTAAAATTGTTCGTATTTTCAATACATACGGTCCTCGGATGTTGCCGAATGACGGGAGAGTGGTTTCTAATTTTCTTATCCAGGCACTGAAGAACGACGATATTACTATCTATGGGACAGGTGAGCAAACCCGTAGCTTCCAGTATATTGATGATTTGGTTGAGGGTATGATCCGGATGATGAATACGGGTGATGATTTTATCGGACCGATAAATCTTGGCAATCCGAATGAATTTTCCATGCTTCAGTTAGCGGAGAAGATCATCCAAAAGACCGGATCGAAGTCGAAGATTACTTTTAAGCCCCTGCCGCACGACGATCCCCAACAGCGTAAGCCTGATATCAGACTGGCACAGGAAAAATTGGGTTGGCAACCGACTATTTTGCTGGATGAAGGTTTGGATCGTATGATTGACTATTTCAAAATGAAGTATAAGTTATAATAAAATAAGAACTCAAGATTAAAGCTACATAAAGATGAATATGGAAATTAATCCCTCGGAATATAAAATTCTCATTGTAGACGATGTTATGTCCAATGTCCTTTTATTGAAGGTATTGCTGACCAATGAGAAGTTTAACATAGTGACAGCTAGCAATGGGAATCAGGCATTGGACCAAGTAAAGAAAGAGAATCCCGACCTGATATTGCTGGATGTGATGATGCCGGATATGAGTGGTTTTGAAGTTTCTCAAAAGTTGAAGGCGGATCCCGAAGCGGCCCATATTCCGATCATCTTTTTGACCGCATTGAATAGTACTGCCGATATAGTCAAAGGATTTCAGGTAGGCGGCAACGATTTTATCTCTAAACCTTTTAATAAAGAAGAACTGATTATTCGGGTCAGTCATCAGATTTCTTTAGTAGCGGCCAAACGTATTATTGAAGCCAAAACGGAGGAACTTAAAAAGACTATTATCGGGCGTGATAAGCTTTATTCTGTGATTGCCCATGACCTCCGTTCGCCTATGGGATCTATTAAGATGGTGCTTAATATGCTGATTCTTAGTTTGCCCAAAGAAAAAATCGGCGAAGATATGTATGAGCTGCTGACTATGGCCAATCAGACTACCGAAGATGTGTTTTCGTTGTTGGATAACTTACTGAAATGGACAAAAAGCCAGATAGGTAAGCTTAAAGTCGTATATCAGGATATCGACATGGTGGAAGTTGTAGAAGGAGTAGGAGAAATCTTCGCAATGGTTGCCGGCCTGAAGAATATTCGTTTGCGAATTGAATCGCCGGAATGTCAGGCGGTACATGCCGATATCGATATGATAAAGACGGTGATACGCAATTTAATAAGCAATGCCATTAAATTCAGTAATGAAGGTTCCGAAGTTCTTATAAAAGTTGAAGAGTCGGATGGAATGTCGGTAGTTAGTGTTAAAGATAGCGGATGCGGTATTGACGAAGAAAGCCAGAAAAAACTGTTGCATACCGATACACATTTCAGTACATTCGGTACTAATAATGAAGAAGGTTCGGGACTCGGGTTACTTTTGTGCCAGGATTTTGTTGTGAAAAATGGAGGAAAGTTGTGGTTTACTTCTGTTAAAGATGAAGGTTCAACTTTCTATTTCTCGATTCCACTGAAAAAATAAGGATTCCGATAGCGATGGAAGAATCGTTCCGAATATAGATTATTCTAATAAAAATGGAGATGTACTCCCATTCATCACAGGGTGAACTTTATCAGTGTTATCTGTGATGTCTTAACATAATAAGTAAACCCCGAAAGTTTTTTGTCCAACTGTCGGGGTTTACTTCATTTCGACACAGATCCATTTTTTCTATTGCCGGATTCCGGTGTTGTTTCTGGGATTATATATGGATAGGAGGTTTTTATTATCGTTTGCACATTGCTTTAAAATCGCAATATTCACATTTCTTTGTATCCTCAGTTTGAGTGAATTCCTCTTTGTCATCGTATATCTCTTCAAGCAATTTCAGGAGACGCTCACGGAATTCATCTTCATAAACCGAAAAATCATCGACCGGCAGTTTAGGCTTGCGAGCTTCTCCTATTTCAATTACAGGAGAGTAACTCTCGGAAGCTGCCCGATGAATATAGAGTAGCGAGGGAGCTACTTTTAGTGCCTGTTGCCGTGCCATAATGGCGGCGTATAGGAAAGTTTGGAAGATGTAGTTGGGGCGTCCTTCGGCAGGTGTGAATAATTGTTCTATATTTGCCGGTACTTTGGGGCTGCCTCCGGTCTTATAATCCACAATTCGGAGTGTACCTTCTTTGCTATCCATACGGTCGATGGTGCCTCCGATTTTTAGTGATAACTTTCCCACAGGCCCTTCTATCCGGATATCCTCCACTACTTTCTGTTCCATACCCATCATTCGGAAAGGGGCATATTGCAGGTCATTACGCAGCAGTTGGCGGAGATACGAAGTGATAACCTTTGAGTTTATTAGCTGGATTCCGTTATACTCGGGCTTCTCGTCGATAGGAACATGAAAAAATATTTCTTTAAAAGCTATATCCACGTAGTTTTGAAGACGGATATTATCGCGCAATAGGCGTTCAAGATCTTCTTTATGGACATCTCGTTTGTTGGCTGTCAGATCTAAATAAACCAATTGGGCAGAACGGTGGAAGATGGTTCCGAACAGGGCGGAGTCAATTTCAGCACTGACTTCATCGGGAGCTTTAAGGCGTGCCACATAACGGAAATAAAACTTCAGCCGACAATCAAGATAGGTGTTTAATGCTGAAGGCGAAAGTATTAGGGCATCCGGGTTGCGTGAGAAGTCATAAGTCCGGTATAAACGGTCAATAATTTCCGGGGTTTTTGTAATGCGGATTTCCTTGCTGTTTTGTGGCGATTGTCCGGCTTCAAGATATTCACGGCTGATTTCATGTGGCCATTCAATCAGAAACTGTAGCATGAAACGTGACCATTCTCCTCTGTTTAACCCATCTGATGAGGTGTTATACATTAAGGTTATATTTTCTGCACGCTGAATCAGGCGATAGAAATAATAGGCATAAACAGCATTCTTATGTTCAATAGTAGTCATGCCGAAAGCTTTGCGTAAATTATAAGGGATGAATGATGACTCACCTCCCGATTTGGGCAATTGGCCTTCATTAAGCGATAGAAGGAGCAAGTTACGGAAGTCGAGGTTACGTGTTTCCAATACTCCCATGATCTGCATTCCTATAGCCGGTTCACCATGAAAAGGAATGTTGGCTGCATTCAGTATTTTATTTAATAAACGTTTCAGAGTTTCTATGCGTACCTGCAATTCGTTGTTGTCTATCAGATTGAGCAACCTGTTGACTAATGTGAAACTTTTGAAGAGAGATTCACGGTACAGCTGATTGAAAATGTCATCGCTTTCCTGTTCCTGACGATATAAAACAGATACTTCTTTCAGCAGTTCCGTGATGTAGACACAGAGTTCACGGATACCATTGCGGGGCGTAAACAATATGTCCAGAAATTTGTCTTTCTTTAATTCGGATGGAAAAGGATAAAAACGGTTGGTCTTTGTAAGTTCCCGTTGCAGCGGCTCAGCTTTATCTGAGAGGCGGCGGGTATAGGGATGTTTCAATACCGTCTGTACGGCATCATAGATATATCGTCCCGAGTCTGTCCGGTATCCGCTGGTTTGCAGTTCGAGTATGGCGTTGATAAAACTATATACCGGAGTCTGTGCTAACGGAAATCCCATGGTGATATTGACATTCCTTACTACCTCCGGTATAGAGTGCAAAACAGGGAGAAGTAAAGCTTCATTGCACAGCACAACGGCATTTTCTTTTTCTTCGTTACTCAGGTTCTCATGTACCCATTGAGGCAGATAACGGGCTTGTGCGTTCTCGGTTGGGGAAGAGATAAAACGAACTTTTTTGGGTTTTATCAATTCATTGAACAATTCGGCAGGAAGCTCATTGGGGAAGAGTTTGAGATTGCGGTTGATAAATTCTCCGGCCTCATGGCGTTGTTTTTGCCGGGAAGGAAGCTGAGTGTAAAACACGTCATAATCCCAATAGAAAAGAGCCTTACCCGCATTCTGCAATTGTTGGAAGAAGTGAGTTTCCACCTTGTTCAGTACGTTGAAGCCGACAAATACATAGCAGTCATATTTCAATGAATCCGGTTCAAGTTGTTCAATAACGTTTCGGTAGAGCATACCTTCGTAGGCAAATCCTAATTCTTCCAGCTTTTTATGATATCGGCGATAAATATCACCCAATTTATCCCAAAGAGAAATAAACTTTTCTTTTAACAGTGTTCTCTTTTCGATAGAAAAATTTTGGAAAAACTGCTGGATAGCCTGTTCTTGCTCTTGGTCGAGAAATTCATAATCATCCATGACATTCTTTAAGTCCTGCAGATTAGTAAATAACTTATCTGCATGAACCAGATTTTTGTCTACATCATCAAAATCACTGATTAATAACTCACCCCAGAAGTAGAAGTCGTCCAGTGATTCGTCACTATTTGTTTCTTCACGGAATATTTTATAAAGCTCGCATACTAACCGAATCGGATCTCCTAGTTTTAACACCGATAAATGCTGAAATAATTCGCTGATACTTAAATATGCCGGTGACCAAAGAGGTTGATCGGACTGATTTGCCAAATGTTCATTAAAGAACAGACTGGCACGTTTGTTAGGGAATATGATAGCTGTGCGTGACAGATCATTTCCTATTTTACAGTAAAGGTCCTGCGCGACCAATTGGAGAAATGTTTTCATACTTTTTCGATTATTTCTTCTTCTACATACCACAGATAACCTGTGATGTTTTTGTATCCCATTCGGGAGAGGAGCTGCATGTATCCTTTTACCTGTTTGTTGTATTTTTTGTTTGCTTTACCAAATTTGAAGTCTACCACAACTACTTGCTCGTTTTTCATCATTACACGATCAGGGCGACGGGTTTGTAATACACCTTTGTCTTTGTAAATGATTGCGCACTCGTTGAACAATCTCCATTCACCGGAGTACCACTCTTGTACTTCAGGCAGGGAGAAGGCCTTTACGGTCAGAGAACGTATTCGTTCTTCCGCTTCTTTGCTGCCAATGATTCCCTCGAATATCAAGTGATGAATGGCCGGTTCTATGTCATCCTTGGTCTCAATGGCAGAAAATAAAGTATGTAACAATTGTCCGTGATTTATGAAGCGGTCATCGGATTCTTCTTCAGAAAGCCCCTTGATAAAATCAGCAGATCGGTTGGACTGTCGGAATTCTATATCCGGATGCATAGATTCCATATTGACCGGAAGTTTTTCCGGTTTGCGAGTCAGCTTGTTACCTGAATCGATTTTTTTCTCATTTTCGGATGGGCAAAGGTCACCTAATTCATATACCTGTTCTTCATCCCATTCCTGATCTAATTTGTTGGCAGCCTGTGGTAGTGCTCCGGTTAGCAATTCGGCCATTGTATTTCTTTGTCCTTTCCGACTCCAGATAATCAAATTTTTGCCGGCACGTGTAAATGCTACGTAAAGCAGATTCAGATTGTCTACCCATAGTTGCAGGCGTTCGTGTAAATAATCTGTGCGGTATACAGATTCTGCCATGGCGGAAGAGTAATTTACCGGCACAATATCCAACTCGTTGAAAGGGGCTTCTTGAGGTACGCACCAGACGAGTTGGTTGTTTGTTTCATTTTCCAGTTTCCAGTCGCAGAAGGGTAGGAGTACCGTATGAAATTCCAGTCCTTTGGATTTATGTATTGAAAAGATACGTATACCCTCCACTTCGCCACTCGGAATTGTTTTCCCGGATAACGTCTCGTTCCAATATCGTATAAAGCTGTCCGGATCAGAAGAGTGGCTTTGCAGATAATCGGTTACTGCATCAAAGAAAGCAAACAGGTAAGCATCCTGTTGTTCAATACGGTGCAGTTCAAATAAACTGAAAAGTTCCTCTAACAGTTCATACAGAGGCATTAACCGTAGTTCTGCCATTCGTTCCAGAAAAGCCGGTGGAAATAATTCTTCGGCTTTATGGAGGAGCAGCGAATTGAGATCATACTCCGAATGAAGTATTTGTAATTGGTAATTAGTGGCCAACTGTGCTTTCACGATCCGATTCTCCGGATCGGAAAGATAGCGCAAGGCATCCAACATCATACAGATGGCGAGCGAGGCATCCAGACGGAAGGCTTCGTCAGACACAATCTTATAATTTAGTTGTTTATCGAAGTAATCGGCAATACGCGGAATACTTTTATTCTTTCTGACGAGAATAGCTATATCGTTCAGTTTGACGCCGGATTGTAACAGATGTTCTACTTCCATTCCCAGGCTGATAAGGGTTTGTTCTGTATAATCATGTTCTTCGTCCGGTTCGAGAAACTCTACCTTAACGTATCCTTGTTGTTTGTTTCGGGGGGATTCCTGTTCCACGTCGGCATATGCATTGATTAGAGGCTCACAAATACTTCCCAACTGCTTATTATACATTTCGTTGAGATAGTCCACAGCTGCGGAGAATATACTATTGTTGAATCGTATGATATTGGTTTCACTTCGGCGGTTGGTTTTTAACGTTTCTGTACGGATAGAAAAATATCCAAGTTGCTTGTTTAATCCGTTAAGGATTCCCCAATCGCCGTTTCGCCAACGATAAATAGATTGCTTGACATCACCTACAATCAAGCTGTCGGCTCCTTGAGACAATCCTTCAAGTAGCAGGAGTTTAAAATTATCCCATTGCATTCGACTGGTGTCTTGAAATTCGTCTATCATCACATTGCGGATGTTAGTTCCGATTTTTTCGAAAACAAAAGAGGAATCACCGTCTTTCACTAATTGGTGGAGCAAAGCGTTGGTATCCGAAAGGAGGAAACGATTGTTTTCACGATTCAGTTGACGTACTTCTTCATCAATATTGGTTAAAAGCCGGACTTTGTTCAGGTGCTGTGTCGACAGTCGGCAGCTGTTCACTATTCGATTGTTGCGTGAGCGATATTGTTCGGCATTTTGTAGAAGTGGCATTAAGATGGAAGAAGCCAACAATATAATATCCGTATATTGTTTTGATGTTTTTGCAGCCCAATTAGTCTCGTCATCGAGGCATTTGATTACAGTAGCATTGACTATCTCGTCTCCGAGTATACCGTTTTTTAGTTTATTGAAATAGCTTCCTATTCCTTTGGCTCCGTTCTTTAAATCAGTTGGTTTCAGTGATTGACTGGAAAGTACATTTTCAAACTGTTGAGCGAACTCTTTCATCTGTTCAAGAGCGGCTGTTTCCATCTCTTTTAATGTCTTACGATAATTATGGATTGCATTCGGGTCACGGAGGCGTCGGCGGAGACCATCACCTTTCTCGATGTATCCTTCATCAAAAATATTCCGTCCGAAACTTTTGATCTCATCCGAAACATTCCAGCGTTTATCGTCAGCGATACGTTCATCTATATAATCGAGCAGCCATACCAGTACAGGTGAATTGGGTCCCAACTTTTCAATCATACTGTCCACAGCATCGCTCAATACTTCTACGTTGTTCAGTTCGATATTCAGATTGGGACTCAATTCAAGTTCACGAGCCAGATTACGCATGACCGATTGAAAAAAAGAATCAATGGTTTCGACGCGGAACCGACTGTAGTCATGAAGCATATAACCCAAAGCTATGCCTGCCGTTGTTCGTATCTCGTCTTCCGAATGCCCTGTCTCGGCAATTATGCGTTTTAGATAGGCATCCGAATCCGGATCGCCTATCTGTATTCCATATAATTGACTAAGAATACGCTCCTTCATTTCAGCAGTAGCTTTATTAGTAAAGGTTACTGCTAAAATCTGGCGATAGGCGCGCGGATTCCGGATTAGTAACTTGATATATTCAACAGCCAGGGTGAAGGTTTTTCCGGACCCGGCGGAGGCTTTATAGACAATGAGTTCGCTCATTCACAGTTTGTATTGGATAATGATTATTTTCTTTTTACTATTTCGAATGGTACACGTATTGAAACGCCTTTTTTCATTAAGTTATTCAGATTGGGATATAAACGTTCTTTGAAAGAATCCCAATTGCGATGTTCCATTTGGGTCCATCCTGCTTCTGCCAGTGCCAGACCGCGGGGATAGGTCATATATGTCACTCGGTTAATGTCCTTTATTGCTTCTCCCCAAAGTGTTCCCATTACTCCCAGAATGTGTGCCTGTTCTGCTGCGGGTTTTCCGTATCCCGGATCAAACTGATAGCATGTTTCGAGTGTAGTTACCGGCATTCCCCAGTTATTAAATTCCGGAAGATCTCCTTTGAACTGCGGATAATCCAGATATGCAAATTCTCCCGGAGCCATAATCAGAGGGTTACCATGCTGTTGGGTCAGTTTCTGGCAAGTTGGCGTCAATCCGTATCTCCAGCTCACAAGTGTTACATTTTTAGGGTAAGGGAACAGATAATCGTTGGCCGGCATGCGAATGTTATCTAATTCACACCAGAGAATAGGGTATTTTCCATCAGCCTCTACGAAACTGAGCATACGGCTGAAAAAAGGAATCATTAATTGGGAAGCCTTTTCGTATTTCAGTTCCTTCATCATCTTTTGGCAACGTTCACATTTGGTCCAGTTCTTTTCTATAACTGCTTCGTCACCACCCAGGTGAATATAACGTGAAGGAAAGAGAGCACTTACTTCATCAATAATATCTTTGTACACTTCATACACTTTTTCATTATTGGCACAAAGCATTAAGTTTACAGTCTCACCTACATTCTTTGCAATGGTATCGGTGTGTGTACATCCCAGTTCAGGATAAGCGGCTAATACAGCGACAGTGTGTCCCGGAATATCCAATTCCGGCACTATTTCAACATGGCGTTCGGCTGCATAACGAATCAGGTCGGCCAACTCTTCTTGAGTATAAAAAGATTGTCCTGCGGTAAGTTTCGGATGCTTTCTAATTTCGATTCTCCATCCTTGATCATCTGTCAGGTGAAGTTGAAGCACATTATATTTGTAGCGTACCATCTGATCGATGTAGAACTTTACATCTTCTATTGGTAAAAAATGCCGGGCAGGGTCTAGCATTAAAGCCCGGTAGCCAAAGCGAGGCGCATCATCGATACTGATAGGAGTCATTTCTTTCCGATTGCTGGAGCATACATCTCCCAAGAGAACTTGATCGACAGTCATTACACCATAGAAAACGGCTGCTGCACTGGCTCCGCTAATGGTCATCCCTTTCTGGTCAACTTTGAGTTGATAATGTTCTTTTCCTTCCAATTGTGGATCAATAATTAACCGGATGGGGGATTGGCGAGAGCCGGAAAGGGGAATGTCTACTTGCATGCGGTCTTTCAGTATACTTTGCAGAGTAGTAGCCGCAAACTTTAATTCCGGTTGTCCGGGGTGAATCGTGATGTTCTTACCTGTTAAGCTAAAAGGTTTACCTTGCACTTGCTCTATGTGATTGGGCATAGGCAACAGGGCTGAACGATTGTTTTGTGCGGTTGCTGTAAAAGCAAACAAGAGGAAAATCAGTCCTAAATAGTTTTTCATGGGGTTAATTTATTAATTAGTTTCGTGGCAAATATACAGTTTTTGTACGAGAAAACGGACACTTCAGCACAGAAAGAGAGTATGCCGATACTTTCTTTTCGATTAGAATTTTGCATAAAAATGTGAGATTCATTCGTGAAATAGAGAAAAAAGATAAAAATAGATCATTCTTATTAGGTAATATGAGCTATTTTGTTACCTTTGCGCCCCCTTATTCCATAGCGTAGAATAAGGTTAAGTGCTAATTAGATTTAACATGAGACTAAAAACAATCCTACTGACCACTATGGCCACCGGTTCATTTTTGTGCGAGCCTGTTGCTGCTATGTGTATTGAACCTCCCGCAACTCCTGAAATGGGATGGTTTTTGAAAAAGAAAAAAAAGAGTAATCCCCAAGACAGTATTAAGGTTAAGAATGAGTATGAGAAATTAACAGGAAGCGATAGTGTCGTTCGTCGTGGTATGTTCAATGTATACCAAAAGAAGAACGATTATTACTTTGAGATTCCTTCCACCCTGTTGGGGCGTGATATGCTAGTGGTGAATAAACTGCAACGGGTACCTGCAGAACTGAATGAAGCCGGAGTGAATCGTGGAACTAATTATGAGAATCAGATGATCCGCTTTGAGTTGGATAAATCGGCTAATAAATTATTGATCCGTCAAAGTCGTCCGTTACCTATTTCACCATCTGAAGATGCCATTAGCCAATCGGTGAAGGATAATTATATTTCTCCGCTGATAGCCGGGTTTAAGGTAGAAGCATATAATAATGATTCTACCAGCATACTGATTAAAGTGAACGATATATATGATGGTACAGAGACAAGCATAAATAACGTATTTACCAATATTAATCTTGGCACATCGGCCATCAAGAATTTATCAAGAATTCTATCCATCAAGTCCTTTGATAATAATGTGGTAGCAACCTCCGAACTGACTACTCGTGTGACCGAAGGTACTACTACTATCTATGTGACGGTAGAGGTTAGTTCCTCTATTTTGTTGCTTCCTGAAGTGCCGATGACCGGACGTTTGGATAATCCGCGTGTGGGATATTTCACTAATCCTCTGACTAATTTCAGTGATGGACAACAACGGGTAAATAAAAAACAATTTATAACTCGATGGCGTCTGGAGCCCAGGCCTGAAGATCGGGCAGCGTATTTACGTGGAGAATTGGTAGAACCCCGAAAACCGATTGTCTTTTATATAGAAAATTCGACACCTTATCGTTGGAGGAAGTATATTAAACAAGGAATTGAAGACTGGCAAGTAGCCTTTGAACGTGCTGGATTTAAAAATGCCATTATCGCTAAAGATATTACCGAGGACATGGAGGTAGATATGGATGATGTGAATTATTCTGTGCTGACTTATGCCGCATCTACCAAAGCAAATGCAATGGGACCTTCTATTCTTGATCCGCGTTCGGGAGAAATCCTTGAGGCTGATATCATGTGGTGGCATAATGTACTTTCAATGCTTCAGGAGTGGATTACGGTACAAACAGGTGTAGTGCGTCCTGAGGCTCGTGGTGTTGCTTTACCGGATAGTCTGATGGGAGATGCCATGCGCTTTGTTGCCTGTCATGAAGTGGGACATTCACTCGGACTGCGCCATAACATGATGGGATCATGGGCTTTTCCTACAGATTCTCTCCGTTCGAAAACATTTACCGACCGAATGAATTCGACTTCATCGTCTATCATGGATTATGCCCGCTTTAACTATGTGGCACAGCCGGGTGATGGTATAAAGGCACTTTCTCCCCACATCGGGCCGTATGATATGTTTGCTATAGAATATGGTTATCGTTGGTATGGCAAGCAAACACCGGAAGAAGAAAAAGAACTGTTGCAGGATTTTTTAGCGAAACACACTGATCGGCTTTATAAATATAGTGAGGCACAGGATCCGCGGGATGCCGTTGACCCTCGTGCACAGAACGAAGATCTTGGCGATGATCCGATCCGTTCTTCACAGTATGGCATTGCCAATTTGAAATGTATTGTTCCCCAAATCATTCAATGGACAACTACCGGAGAGAAAGGACAGACGTACGAAGAGGCTTCTCGTTTGTATTATGCCGTTATTAATCAATGGAATAATTATCTTTATCATGTAATGGCGAACATTGGAGGTATTTATATTGAAAATACAACGGTAGGTGATGGTGAGAAAACTTATACGTTTGTGGAAAAGGAGAAGCAGCAGGCTGCTTTGAGGTTTTTGCTTGATGAGGTGCTATGCTATCCGAAATGGTTGTTCGACCCTGAAATAGCTCAATATACTTATCTGCTTAAAAATACTCCTTTGGGAGTAGTAGAGAATGCCCCAACACAAGTGCTGAAAAATGCACAGGCTTATGTTTTCTGGGATTTACTGTCGAATAATCGCCTGATGCGTATGCTTGAGAATGAATCGGTAAACGGGAAAAAAGCCTTCACAGCTGTTGAATTGATGGATGGTTTGCATAAAAGTATTTTTGCTGTAACAGAGCGTGGTGGACTGCCCGATGTTATGACACGTAACTTACAGAAAGGTTTTGTAGATGCATTGATTACTGCTGCTGCCGAAAGCGAGGGAGTGAAAGTTAACAAGAAATTGATTGATAATCACTTCTTGTTCGACTTTCAGACACCGATTTGTAGTTGTGATGACCATGCACATCGTTCGGCACATACTGATCGCATGGGGGCTCGCCGTGAACTGAATTTTTATGGGTCTCAGATAAACCGTATTTCCGACGCCATTTCAGTAAAACGTGGTGAATTGCTTCGCATTAAAGATTTGCTTCAAAGCCGTTTGGGCACATCGGATGTAGCTACCAAATATCACTATAAAGATTTGATTTTACGCATAAATACTGCGTTGGGCATTTCGAAATAAAAACACCAAAACACAAAGTTCTCTCTGACAAACACTCAACGAATTTATTTGCTGAGCGAGGGGCTTTGTGTATTTATACCAAAACAGACAGTTTTCAAAATGAGTATTAATTTTATAGGATGTAACAAATGAAAAGACACGTTTTTATTCTTTTATTGTCTTTTGCCGGAGTTTTGACTTCTGCTTTTGCTGCCAGTAGGCAAGTACAAGGAGTGGTGATCTCTTCAGAAGATAATATGCCGTTGATCGGTGCTTCTGTCTATATAAAAGCAGAAGACCTGTCGAAAGATGGTAATTCTCCGACAATAACAGGAGTAATTACCGATATAGATGGAAAATTCAATATTTCAGTACCGGAGGGGGTGACACGTTTATTCTGCAGTTATGTAGGACATGAAGTACAGGAACTCAAGCTCGTTCCCGGAAAAGATCAATATGAAATCACGCTTTTCCCATCAGCTCAGATGCTTGATGCTGTGGTAGTGACTGGTTATCAGACAGTGGAACGCCGTAAGTTGACAGCAGCTGTCGGGAAACTGAACATTTCGGATGAAACCATCGGTGCTGTGAAAAGTATTGACCAGGCACTGGCCGGGCAAATTGCCGGTCTTTCCGTAACCTCTACTTCCGGAGCGCCGGGTGCACCTGCAAAAATACGTATTCGTGGTACTTCGTCATTGAACGGAACTCAGGATCCATTGTGGGTATTGGATGGTATTCCGTTGGAAGGTACGGATGTACCTCAGTCGAATGTATTGAATGATGTTTCTAATATACAGCAATCGTCTATTGCCGGACTGAATCCTACAGATATTGAAAATATTACTGTGCTAAAGGATGCGGCAGCTACAGCCATTTATGGAGCACGTGCTGCAAATGGTGTAATTGTGATAACGACTAAAAAAGGAAAAGTAGGGAAACCGGTGATTAATTTCTCCTCGAAGTTTACTTATATGCCTACATTGAGTACAAACCGACTCAATATGTTGAATTCACAAGAGAAAGTAGATTTGGAACTTGAATTGCTTCGTTCTAATTTTGCGTACGGTGACAATAAGGGGGGAGTTTCTAAAATAATTTCCGGTTACGGATTGACTGATGCCTATAAAAAAGGGGGGTGGGGTGCGCTGACTCCCGAAGCCCAAACGGATATAAGTCGGTTGCGGAATACAGAAACTGATTGGGGCGATATTCTTTTCCGCGATGCATTCAATCAGGAGTATAGTTTAAGTCTTTCGGGAGGTAACGAACGGGTGACTTATTATACTTCTATCGGATATTATCAAGAAAATGGTAATGTTAAAGGCGTCGGGCTAGATCGTCTGAATATTGTAGCGAAGACTTCATATAAAGTCAACCGGATGTTGAAATTCGGAGTTTCTTTATTTGTTAATCGCCGCAACAATAAAACCTACCTGACCGATACTTATGGATTGGTGAATCCGGTATACTATTCGCGTAAGGCTAATCCATACTATCAACCTTTCGATGCAAACGGAAATTATATATATGATTTCGATGTTCAGAACAATTCTGATACGGATTTAGGGTTTAATATTTTTGAAGAGCGTAAAAATACTTCGAATGAGGAAACGATTAATGCGCTTTCGTCTATTTTTGATGCAGAGTTACGTTTTAATGATAAACTGAAGTTTACAACTCAACTTGGTTTGCAATTGGATAAAGCATCGAAAGAACAGATTGCCGATAAGGAGAGTTTTTCAATGCGTATAATTCGCAAAAACAGTAAATATTGGGATTCTGCCTCTCAAAGCAATAAATACTTTATTCCGGACGGAGGAGTGCATAAAGCGTATGAGAATACGAACTCCCAGATTACCTGGAAAGCAATGGGAGAGTACCGGGACAGTTTCAATGATATCCACGAACTGGAAGTAATGGTAGGTACTGAGTTGCGTAAGACTTGGTATGAAACACTTTTCTCTGCAGGATATGGTTTTGATCGCCAGACGTTGACTACAAAACCGGTTGTCTTTCCGGATGAAGACCGTGCCAGACAGTTTCCTCTTCATCAGAAAACGTATAAAGAAAATGCCTATGTCTCTTTCTTCTCTACAGCTTCCTATTCGTTGATGAACCGTTATACATTCGGAGGAAGTATCCGTTTTGATGGTTCTGACTTATTTGGCGTAGACAAGAAATACCGTTATTTGCCTCTGTACTCTGTAAGTGGATTATGGAGATTGTCAAATGAACCTTTTATGCAGGGAACTAGAAAATGGATGGATAACCTTGCATTCCGTGTTTCGTATGGTATTCAGGGAAATATTGATAAAAATACATCTCCCTTTCTGTTAGGTAAATATATTGTAGATAATATTTTGCCGGGTGGTTCGGAACATATGATTGATATAAATTCTGCTCCAAACAAGAAACTTCGTTGGGAGAAAACTCAATCAGTAAATGTTGGACTTGATTTTTCGGTACTCAATCAGGCGATTAATCTGAGTGTAGATTACTATTATCGTAAAGGTACAGACCTAATCGGAAAACAAATGCTTCCACTTGAAACCGGCTTTGTTTCGACCAATATCAACTGGGCAAGTATGGTCAATAAAGGTGTTGAGGTATCTCTTTCTACGCGAAACGTTGCAACAAAAAATTTCTCGTGGTATACTAATTTAAATTTTGCTTATAACAATAACAAGGTATTGAGAGAAGCTATTCCTGAAGCGCAAACTATTCCGGGACGTGAGGGGTATCCGGTAGATGCTATCTTCGCGATAAAAACTGCCGGTCTGGATGAAGAAGGTTATCCTTTGTTTTATGATAAAGAAGGGAAAAAAGTAACTTTGAAAGAACTGTATCGCTTGCAGGATCCTTTTGGATTAGGTTTTACGGTTAATTCGGATGTAACTCCGGCAGAAGAGCGTAGCTTTTATTCGTATATTGGTTCACAAGATACTCCTTATACGGGTGGCCTGATCAATACATTCAGTTATAAAAATTGGGAATTAACAGCCAATTTATCATTTAATCTAGGAGGATATGTGCGTACAACGCCTTCCTATAATTTCATTAACTTTGATAGAGGGCAGAACGTAAATAGTGATATTTTAGATCGTTGGACTCCGGAGAATACCGATGGGCGTCTGCCGGCATTAATCACCAGCGAAAAACGGGCTGACGAGTATTATTGGTATGATCAGAAGAGCGAAATTTACAAGAATTTAGATATTTGGGTAAAGAAATTAAATTATTTCCGGTTGCAAAATTTGCGTTTAGGTTACCGTCTACCTGAGAAAATGATTAAATCTTTAGGAATGGGATCGGCTTCTGTGGCTATTGAAGGACGCAATTTACTTGTTTTTGGTTCAAGTTATAAGAATTTTCTTGATCCGGAGTCGATGTATAATCCGTATGCACCGCCTATCCCTAAATCAATTACGTTTAGCTTGAATTTAAATTTTTAATCATTAAGTCGAAAAAAAGAAGATGAAGAAAATATATGTTTTGGCTTTGTTGAGCTGTCTGTTGATGTTATCAGCTTGTGACAGTTATCTTGATATCAGACCCGTGGGTAGCGTGATTCCTCAAACCGCTGAGGAGTATCGTGCTTTGCTGGCACGTGCTTATCTGAATGTGCCCAATGACAGAGGGCTGGCTTGTCTTCGTTCTGATGAAATGTTGGTTAATGATAATGAATATGACCGAAATTCGTATGGAGACATTGAACGTTGGAACGATGTGTCACCATTTCCGGGAACCAGCCAGTTTACCTGGTCTAATTTCTATAATGTACTTTTTATTGCTAATCAAGTAATTGAGAGTCAAAAGGAGATTACAGAAGGAACTCCGGAGGTCGTGAATCAGTTGGTGGGTGAAGCTCATTTGCTTCGGGCTTATCTGCATTTTGTATTAGTGAACCTGCATGGACAGCCATATACGAAGTCCGGTGCTTTAAATTCAAAATCAATACCTTTAAAATTGGACACGGATCTTGAAAAAACGTTGGGACGTAATACGGTAGAAGAAGTTTATACTTCTATTTTATCGGATATAGAGCATGCCCGTGAATTAATAAATAAGGAAAAGTGGGAAACTGTCTTTTCATATCGGTTCAATGTTTTGTCTGTAGATGCGTTACAGTCTCGTGTCAGCTTATACATGGGAGCATGGCCGAAGTGTTTGGAATCGGCCGAAGCAGTATTGGCAAAGAAATCTGTTCTTGTCGATATGAATGAAACTCCTTTGGCTCTTCCCAATCATTTTGAGTCGGTTGAATCGATAACTGCTTTGGAACAGGTTATGGGTTCTTCTGTCAACAATGCTGTGTGGGTACCTGCTACTTTTCTGGCTCTTTATCAGGAAGGAGATAAGAGATTGGCCGCTTATTTTGCTGCTCCGGATGAAAATGGGAACCGAAAAAGTTCTAAAGGAGGAAAAAGAGAATTTTCTTGTACTTTTCGTGTAGGTGAACTTTATCTTAACGCAGCCGAAGCTGCAGCAAACATGGATAAACTGCCACATGCACGTATGCGTCTTTTAGAATTAATGCGGAAGCGTTATACTCCCGAAGCATATGACAAGAAAGAGAATGCAGTGAATGTGATGGATAAAAATGCCTTGATTAGTGAAATACTGAACGAGCGTGCTCGTGAATTAGCTTTTGAGGGACATCGTTGGTTTGATCTTCGTCGTACTACACGTCCTCGGATGGTGAAAGTACTTCAAGGTAAAACTTATATATTGGAACAGGACGATCCTCGTTATACAATTCCTATTCCGAGAGATGCTATTGCTGCCAATCCGGGATTAGCTAACTAATACACATGAAAATCTGAACACACACAACCCCAAGCCGTAGAGTTTATAAAAGGACCCTACGGCTTTTTAATTAATATATTATTCTGTATTACCAAGCTGGGATATAGTCTTTAGCTATTTTATAGAGGATGTGGAGATGGACTCTATAAAATTATGTAAGGAAACTCTTAACGGTCTAAAAGTATAAAATCAAAACTTTAGAAAAATCAATCGGACTTTTTGTAGATGGTATATATGGTATTATCGACAGACAGACGAAGAAAAGGATCTGGCAAATAACCTTTATTGCATTTATCAATGGGTAATAAAGAAGCAAGAGGACAAATGAAATTTATGGTGGAAATATAATCCTGTTAAGGATAGAAATAAAAAAGGAGTACCGCCGTACTCCAACCTTTGTTAACCTTAAAATCTAATACTATGAAAAACACATTGCAAATGTACGTACTTTGGTTTAAATAGCAAATTATTCAGAATGGAAAATGTGTTTTATAACATACTTTAAACAAACCAGAACTTATTGCAGACGTTTAAATAGGTATTTTCACTTTGTTTATGTACAGAGAGGGCGTATAAATGAGTCTTATTTTGCTTTATTTTTTTTATTTCCTCTGAAAGTTCTTCGTTTAAAGGAGGCATTTCAAAATCTGACATCATTACTAAATCGGCATTTCGATAGGACTTTGTTTTTAGAATGTGTATTGCGTGTAGAAGTGCGGGAGTTAAATCTGTACCCCCATGAAAACTTTGACAAAGAAAGTTTGCCAGTTCCTGTATATTTTGTCCCAGACGTTCGATTTCGATACAAGCTATGTCGTTGGAGAAATTTATAAGATAACATTTTCGATCTTGTTGTTCTGTAAGTTCTGCAATGGCAAGAATGGCCGATTTCACGAACTCTTCTCTTTCTCCACTCATGGATCCTGAAGTATCCACGCAAATGATAAATGGACCTGATTGTTCTTCTACAATTTCATTCCCTTGTATTTTTATATCTTTAATGCGATGTTGATCTTTTGATTCATAATCCATCATTTGCAGCTTCTTCTTGTTGAATCGCTCAAAGAAAAGTGGTTGCAAAGCAGTATCTGACAGATAACAATACTCTATGGGTAGGAGGCTGTTTAAATCATTACCTTCACATACTCCGGTAATATCACTTTTAGTGGCATGAGTGATGATTTGTTCCCGGTGGATACCTGCAACCATACGGAATTTCTTTTCTTTACCATAATGCTGCTTTCCCAGTATCTTTGTCAGTTCTCTGATAGCCGGGTGATTTTTGGCTATTTCATCATAATGAAACAGTTGTTTGGCAAGTTCTTGGTGTGTTCTCAACAGCCACATTAAACGGGCATTGCCTCGTTGGGGAAGTTGATCTGCAATATTTTTCTGTAAGCGATAGAATCTCTCACAAAGATTGTTGATACGTTCTATTTGGTAATTATATTCATTATTTGCCAACAGATGATACCATTTATCAAAAAAAAGATTACGAAGGTGTTTCCACTCTTTTGATCGTTTTTTGAGTGTATGAAATCGGTCAATATAATATTGAAGATTTAAATCACCACGGTTATATTTCATTTGTAGAGGGTAAGCCGAATTTTCAAGAAAGCGTAAAAACGTACTGTCTGTAAGCTCATGTCCCTCGTAAAAATGTTCCCACTGTGTAGCGTAGTGTGAATAAAACTCTTGTAGAGAAGGTTGTGTATGTTGATAATAAGACATAATTTCTCCCTCAAGTTCCTCTTGTTTCACGATACCATTTTGACAATGTGACTCATATACTCTATAAGCAATGTTTTTCAGCTTCTCTTGATAAATCTCCCTGAGTTCTTGTAGCCTAATATTCCTTATTTTCCAATCCATGGGTATAAGCTATTTCTCTGATTTCATTTTGGTAAATTTCCAACATTTCTTTTTGTCTGTTTAATATTTGTTTGACCATATTACGTTGTTTGTCATCCATGAATAGATGTTCTTTACAATAGGTCAGTTCAATGTCGGTCATGCGCTTTAATTCGTTCTCCCTGTTGTGATATAAATCGATCACTTCCTGAAAACGAAATTCAAAGGGTAAAGAGGCTTCTTGAGGGTAAGCTATGTCGTATCCTGCGTTGCAAGCTAGTGGATACTCTTGATTGTTGATGAATACAGAACGTGTGCCTTTCTTGAGTGAAACTATGGCTGATTGGGATATGTTCCGGTTGCGGACATGGTCATATACTTTTAATATCCAGTTAACAGGACGATATTTATCTCTTTGAACGTAAAATAATTTTTGAGTATCTTTTTGTAAACTTTGGTAGTCGGAAGCAAAAATCAACAGATTGCCTGCTACAGGATATCTTTCAATTTGATGATAGAAGGTGTCTACAATTTGCAAGGCCGGATCTTTTGTTTCACGCAAACTGTGTTCTGACTTCATGTCTTCCCGAATACTGCTCAGCTTTTGTTCTAAAGTCCGTTCGCCACAAAGATAATGGCTGATACATTCGTCAAGTGCCGATGACACCATTTGTTCGATAATTGGTATTTGTTCTATTTCATTCCATAAGCAATGAAGTAATAAAGTACAATCTGAAAAGCGGATGGTATCTGTTTCATTCAGAAAAGCAGAAGTTCTGAGCAGCGATATGATTTTCTTCCATCGACGGTCGGAAATATAGAGCGTTGAGTGTGGAACCTCTTCTTTCTGTATGTTATATTTTTCAATTTGCCGCTTGATGGAATGAATTAATTCAAAGACAGTATAATGTATCTTGATTTGGCTGATTTGAGTTCTCCAATCTGTATATTGTTCTTCTGTAATAGAAAGTCCGGTGGGAATTTCTGCTTCCATGTCATTGACAGAGGCTATCATTTGATCGAAAGCGAATTCCTGTTCGATATTCCCTATAAAATAGCGTATTAAGAAACGATCCCACAGGGCTTCTAATCCTTCTCCCTGAGCCGGCAATTCATTGGAAGCTGCAATTAATCCTTTTAATGGTAACTGTATGGTATATTGTCCATTGCGGTATACCTTTTCGTTGATAACTGTTAGCAGTGAGTTTTGTATGCTTGGTCCTGCTTTCCATATTTCATCTAAAAAAACGATTGTTGCCGAGGGGAGATAACCTTCAATAATGCGTTCGTATTTGTCTTCATCTTTCAATTTTGAGATAGATACCGGACCGAATATTTCATCAGGGGTGCTAAAACGAGACATCAGATATTCAAAAGCAGTACTTTGGTCGAAAGCCAGTTTCAAGCGCCTTGCAATAAGGCTCTTGGCAACTCCCGGAGGCCCGAGGAAGAAAATACTTTCTCCTGAAATTGCGGAGAGTAGTGATAATGCGATGGGATGTTCTTTTTCGAAAATTCCCTTGTTCATGGCATGCAATAATTGGGTGATATGTGTTTTGACAGTTTTCATGTAATCTCTGAATTTTGTGCAAATTTAAGAGATTTTTCTGCCAAAATCAGGCATAGTTGTATTTTTGTCTATCAATAGGTTCTATAAACATATATTCATAAGAAAGTGTTATCGATTGAAATTGGTGAAATAGAAACAATATCGTATCTTTATCACCTGTAATAGCATATAGAAAGGAGCTTTATCTATGGAGTTGCGTACTGTCAATGTCACTCGTTATATTATGCCTCTGCGTGAAGGTGGTTCACTGCCTGCATTGGCAGAAGCTGATGACAGTTTTAAGTATGTTGTCAAGTTTCGGGGAGCGGGACATGGAACCAAGGCATTAATTGCAGAACTGATTGGCGGTGAGGTTGCACGAGTATTAGGCTTTCGTGTACCGGAGTTAGTGTTTTTGAATTTAGATGAAGCTTTCGGACGTTCGGAGGGTGACGAAGAGATACAGGATTTATTGCAAGGAAGCCGCGGATTAAATATGGGATTACATTTTCTCTCAGGGGCTCTACCATTCGATCCGGTTGTCACTGAGGTTGATGAAAAACTGGCATCACAGGTGGTATGGTTAGATGCTTTATTGACTAATGTAGATCGTACAGTGAAGAATACCAATATGCTTATGTGGCATAAAGAGTTGTGGTTGATAGATCATGGTGCATCTCTATTTTTTCATCATTCATGGGTCAATTGGCATAAACATGCACTTAGTTCTTTTACCCAAGTTAAAGACCATGCCTTATTGCCGCTTGCCGGTAAGTTAGACGAAGTGGATGCCGAATTTCGGAAATTACTGACTTCGGAAAAAATACGTGAAATAGTGGATCTGATTCCTGACAGCTGGATAGAGTGGCGTGATAAAGATGAAACTCCTCAAGATATTCGTGATATCTATTATCGATTTTTGAAAGAAAGGATTGAACATTCTGAAATATTTGTAAAAGAAGCACAACATGCCAGAAAAGCATATTTATGAATACGCCGTTGTTCGGATAGTTCCGAAAGTGGAACGTGAGGAATTTATCAACGTTGGGGTTATCTTGTTTTCTAAACAGGCTGCCTTTATCCGGATGCGTTATGAAATTAATAAGAAGAGGTTGGAGGCCTTATCACCGGAACCTGATATCGATTCTTTCCGGAAATATTTGGAGGCTTTCAGTAAAGTGTGTGCAGGCTGTCCGACGGGAGGAGTCATTGCTAAACTGGAAGTTCCGGAACGTTTTCGTTGGTTGACAGCCCATCGTAGTTCCTGCATTCAGACCTCAAGACCTCATGTTGGCTATTCTGACAATTTAGAGGAAACATTGGAGCGGTTGTTCGAGGAATTGGTTCTTTGATCCTTTTATCCTTTTGCTTCCTGATACATGAATCGTTTAATGCTCTTCTTCGCTGTTTTCTCAAACTCCTCGAAGTGGATTTTGATTTTAGTAATCTGACAGTAGGCCGGAAGTTGTTGATTGAGTTCTATTCGGTTGGTTTCCATTATCTTCTCAATATCGCTTTGCAACAGTCCGTGTGCGAAAGCATCGTCAAAATCCGGGTAGATTAGTGCTACAAGTTTATCTTTCTGGAGTAGAACCAACGATTCGGACACATAAGGCATGTTATTCAACTTACTTTCTATTTCTTCCGGATAAATATTCTGCCCGCTTGAAGTAAGTAACATATTCTTGCTTCGACCTCGTACTGTTACATATCCTTCCGAATCCATGGTAGCTAAATCTCCGGTGTGGAGCCATCCGTTTACATCGATGATTTGTGAAGTGGCCCCCGTATTTTTGTAGTATCCCAACATTAAGTTTGTACCTTTACAAATAATTTCTCCTGCAATATTTTCCGGATCAGGAGAATCTATTTTCACTTCCATTCGGCTGGTAGCTTTACCGCATGAAGCCTGTTTGAGGGTTTCCCAGCGGCTGGAACAAATGATGGGACCACATTCTGTCATACCATAGGCAATGGTGTATGGAAATCCTATTTGTTTAAGAAAAGCTTCCACTTCTGCATTGAACGGAGCTCCTCCGATAATAATTTCATCAAAATTTCCACCAAAAATTTCCATTGCTGCCTGCCGGGCAGCTGCTTTAATTTTATCGTTAACAATGGGTACTCTCAGCAATAACTTACCTATTTTATTATCCAGTTTGGGGAGAATATCTTTTTTAATAATCTTTTCTACAATCAACGGTACACAAGCAATTACTTTCGGTTTGATTTCGGCAAATGATTGTGCAATGATTTTGGGAGACGGCATACGTGTCAAGAAGTAGAGGTGTGCACCCGCAGAAAATCCGTAAAGAAAATCGTAGACCATGCCGAATACGTGTCCCATGGGAAGCATCGAAACGATGTGATCACCAGGTTTTACCGGAAGCATTTCGTGACAATAAGCAATGTTTGACCAAAGACTACGATAGGGTAACATCACTCCTTTGGAATAACCTGTTGTTCCTGATGTGTAATTTATAACAGCCAGCTCTTCCGGCATATCTTTACGGTAGGAGATATGTTCCGGACGAAAATTTTTAGGATATCGCTGTCCATATATCTCATTACGGTGTTCATGTGCATATGTCAGTTTGTCATTGCGCGACACAAGTGGAGTAAAGTCTGTCAAAGAAGATATACCTTCAAGTAAAGGCATCCGATCTTCATTAAGGTTTTCCCATACCTGATCACCTACAAAGAGGAGTTTTGCCTCAGAGTGATTGACGATATTATGGATATTGTCAGCCTTAAATTCATGTAAAATGGGAACAATTACAGCACCATAAGTCACGGTGGCCAAAAAGGTTACAGCCCAATGGGCACTATTGCGGCCACAGACAGCGATCTTATCACCCGGTTGAATACCGGCCATTTCTAATATAATGTGAAATTTGGCTATTTTGCGGGCTACATCCTTATATTGAAGGGTGATTCCTTTGTAGTCTGTCAGGGCGTTTGCATCCCAGTTGTTTATGATGCTTTGTTCAATATAACCAATGAACCGTTGTTCTTGTTCCATTTTGTAATTTCTGCACATTCAGTTAAAAACTGCGCAAAATTAATATTCTATTAACGGAAACCGAATTCTCTCGTAAAGTTTTACGTTAAATTAACGGAGGGTAGATTATTCTATTTATCGATTATCTAAGATAGAATGAACACAGAGACACGTTCTGCCAATATCGAAAATGATATGTGGATTTCACGTTCTCTGTGTTTTTATCATGATTTTCTATTCATTCTTAACCGTTTCCTGCTTATTTTTCTCTGAGATCAGCAGTAGTTTGTCTCCTACATGTAATTTTAGTGTGCCGTTGGGGATAAGAAATTCATCACCACGTTTGACGATCATTACTAAAGTACCTTTTGGCAAATTCATATCTTTCAGGGTGTCTGCCTCATTCAGCATTTCCATAGTAATGGTCATATCCGAAAGATCAGTATCTATCTCTTCCGGAAGTTCTACACCGAAGTCATTTCCGGTCTTTTCGAGTGGAGTGGACAAGTGTAACAAGCGTGCCACAAACGAAACACTTGTTCCTTGTACAATCAATGAAACAATCGTAATAAAAAACACGATATTGAAAATCATATTCGATCCTTCCACGTTTGCCACTACCGGATAAGTTGCGAAAATGATGGGTACAGCTCCTCGTAGCCCTACCCACGAGACAAACAGACGGGATTTTAAAGTAATCTTCCTAAATGGTAAAAGACAAAGGAATACGCTTAATGGTCGTCCGATAACGATCATGAATACTCCGATAAGCAATGCTACAACGGCAACTTCAATCATTTCGTGAGGATTGACAAGCAGTCCTAACATAAGGAACATAATGATTTGGAACAGCCAGGTCAGACCATCCATGAATGTTGCAATTTCCTTTCGGAAAGTTATTTTATGGTTACCTACCATCATGCCGGCAATGTATACAGCCAAATACCCATTACCGCGAAGCAGATCGGTGATGGCAAAAGTGAAGAATACAAAAGACAATAACAGAATGGGATAAAGTGATTGGTTATCGATATTTATTTTGTTGAGTATCAATATCGCCAGTTTTCCCAAGATATATCCGGCAGCAGCACCTACCAAGAATTGGATGATGAATGAACCGATTATGTTGCCTGTACCCATGCCATCTGATTGAATGAATTGTATCAGGACTATGGTAAGCATATAGGCCATTGGGTCGTTGCTTCCGCTCTCCAGTTCAAGCATAGGACGTAGGTTATGTTTCAGATTCATCTTTTGCGAACGGAGGATGGCGAATACTGAAGCAGAATCCGTTGACGACATGGTAGATGCAAGTAATAGGGAAGTGATCAATGGAAAGTGGATATTGGTCCAACTCATTCCCGAAAGATACCAAATGAATAATCCGGTAAAAAGTGCCGTGAGAAATACTCCCACTGTTGAAAGTACGATTCCCGGAGAAAGAATAGGACGAATTTCTTTGAATTTAGTATCCATACCTCCGGAGAACAGAATGACGCTAAGGGCAACCATACCTATAAATTGGGCTATCTTGGCATTATGAAATTGTAATCCCAATCCGTCGCTTCCGAAAAGCATACCTACAAGAAGGAATAATAATAAGGCCGGCACTCCGAAGCGATATCCGGTTTTTCCGACAACAATGCTGACAAATAGTAAAATAGAACCAATGAGTAGAATGTTTTCAGCGGTAAAAATCATAAGCAATGAGTACTAAGGGTTGTTAATTTGTTATTTTACATTTCACTGTGCGAAGTTACTTAAATTATGTAACAAATAGAAACGCTCTTTGGATGTATTTATGTTCCAAATAGCTGTAAAATAGTTTAAAAATGTTATTTTTGCAGTTTAAATAATATTATTCTATTCTATATGGATTCAAATCATCTTTCTCCTTTACGCAAAGGAGTAGTAGGAGTACAGTTCCTTTTTGTGGCTTTTGGAGCTACTGTACTTGTCCCCTTATTGGTCGGGCTCGATCCTTCTACAGCTTTGTTTACTGCCGGTATCGGCACACTTCTTTTTCATCTGGTAACAAAAGGGAAGGTCCCTATTTTTTTAGGTAGTAGTTTTGCATTTATTGCTCCTATTATTAAAGCAACCGAACTGTATGGACTTGCCGGCACACTTTCGGGAATGGTAGGCGTTGCAATGGTCTACTTTGTTATGAGTGCTTTAGTTAAATGGCAGGGTATCAGGTTGATCGAGCGCCTGTTTCCACCGGTAGTTATTGGTCCGGTAATTATATTGATAGGGCTTTCACTTGCCGGGACTGGAGTGAATATGGCAAAGGAAAACTGGACATTGGCGTTGCTTTCGTTGTTTACTGCCGTGATTGTATCTATTCGGGCGAAGGGACTATTGAAGTTAATACCTATTTTTTGTGGAATTATTATGGGATATATTGCTGCGCTGATCTTTTATGATGTTGATATGTCGGGAGTCAGAAACGCTGCGTGGTTGGGTTTTCCACAGTTTGTGTTTCCACAGTTTTCGTGGGAACCTATTTTGTTTATGATGCCGGTGGCTATTGCTCCGGTGATAGAACACATTGGGGATGTGTATGTGGTAAACACTGTGACGGGAAAAGACTATGTAAAAGATCCCGGGTTGCATCGCACACTATTAGGTGATGGCTTGGCATGTCTTTGTGCCGGTTTATTGGGAGGACCTCCTGTAACTACCTATTCGGAAGTTACAGGAGCCATGTCGCTTACTAAAGTGACGAATCCTCAAGTAATAAGAATAGCGGCGATTACGGCCATTCTGTTTTCCGTAATCGGTAAAGTCAGCGCTTTATTGAAGTCTATTCCTTCGGCTGTATTAGGAGGAATCATGTTACTCTTATTCGGTACGATCGCTTGCGCGGGAATTGCTAACCTTGTCAATAATTGTATTGACTTGAGCCGGACACGTAATATCATTATTGTCTCACTGACTCTGACTATTGGCATCGGTGGTGCCGTATTGGCATGGGGCGAATTCTCACTGTCGGGAATCGGTCTTGCCGCATTGGTAGGAGTAGGCTTGAATCTGGTACTGCCAAGAGAAGAGAGATGAATGAAAAAAGTAAGAAGAGGTGTCAGTATTCATATTCACCACAGGATTACACAAATAAATAGATTAAGTTCACTCTGTGTTACTCTGTGGTGAATTATAACGCTCCTCTTACTTACTTGTACATTATCATGCTAAAAATTTTGCAATATCTTCGTCTGCTGTACTGATACCGCCAATTCCAAAATTATCGATCAGTACCTGCTTCACGTTAGGAGATAAGAATGCAGGAAGCGTCGGCCCTAAATGAATCTTTTTCACTCCAAGTGCCAACAGAGCCAGCAGAACAATAACGGCTTTTTGTTCGTACCACGCAATGTTATATACAATCGGAAGATCATTGATGTCTTTTAGTCCGAAGACTTCCTGCAACTTCATAGCAATTATAGCCAATGAGTAACTGTCATTACACTGTCCTGCATCCAGTACACGAGGAATGCCATTAATATCCCCCAGAGGTAATTTATTATATCGGTATTTGGCGCACCCTGCTGTCAGGATTACCGTATCTGCCGGTAGCTTTTCTGCAAACTCTGTGTAGTAACTGCGACTTTTCATTCGCCCGTCACATCCGGCCATAACAAAAAATTTACGGATAGCACCGCTTTTTACTGCTTCAACCACCTTATCGGCCAGTGCGATTACTTGCGCATGAGCAAATCCACCTACAATCTTACCACTTTCTATTGCCACTGGTGGTTGGCAACGCCGTGCATGCTCAATAATAACGGAGAAATCTTTCTGCTTTCCGTCTTTTCGTTCGGGTATGTAGGTAGCACCTTCCAAGCCGGTTGCGCCTGTCGTATAGATGCGATCTTTATAAGTCGCATTCGGGCGTGGTGGAACAATGCAATTAGTAGTGAAGAGGATAGGACCGTTGAAACTTTCAAATTCCTCTTTCTGTTTCCACCAGGCATTACCGTAGTTTCCTGCCAGGTGTTTATATTTCTTCAACTGAGGATAATAATGAGCCGGTAGCATTTCACTGTGTGTGTATATGTCGATACCGGTGCCTTCAGTCTGTTGCAACAGTTCTTCAATATCTTTCAAGTCATGTCCACTGACAAGGATACCCGGATTGTTTCGAACACCAATGTTTACTTCGGAGATTTCCGGATTTCCGTAATGGCTGGTATTGGCAGTATCGAGTTGGGCCATAGCCTGCACACCATGGTTACCCGTAGCGAGTGTGAGGGTTATCAGTTCGTCCACAGTAATATCTTCGCGGGTCAATTCAGCCAAAGCATATTGCATGAATGCAAATATCTCCGGATTCTCATATCCTAAGTTATAGGCATGCTCCACATAAGCAGCCATTCCTTTGATACCATAGTGAACCAACTCCTTCAATGATCGAATGTCTTCGTCAGAAGTTCGCAGCACCCCCACCGTTTGGGCTTTCTCTTCAAACTCTGTTTCGTCACCATACCAAGTACATTCGTCGGGCGCATGTTCTATTGTGACTTGGTTACTTAGATCTTTCTTTAGCTCCAGTCCTTTCTTTATTTTCTCGATAATGGCGTGTTTATCAAAGTTGGCATTTGTAATGGTAGTGAACAATGCGTCAAAGATAAACTTATCTGCCCGGGCAGAAGAACGTCCATCTTTGCGTAATGCCTGATTGTAGACTGCGATTCCGCGTACTACAAAAAGCAGCAAGTCTTGCATATTGGCTACTTCGGGAGTTTTCCCGCATACTCCGCTTAAGATACAACCTGTACCTTTTGCGGTTTCCTGACACTGAAAACAGAACATACTCATAATTTTTACGTATTAATAGGTTTCTTTTCTGGATGCAAAGATAGGAGGAGGATTTGGGGTAATTCTGTAACCAATGTTACAAACAAGAGAAAAAAGATTGGAAATTTTAGAGTTTGTTTAAGAGACTGTTTTAATTTTCCTCCGGAATCATTTCAGTCCGTTATTTCGATAACGAGGATGTGGCAACCGAACGTTGCTCCATAAGCGGACCTTCTGTCCGGGTGATACAGGCAGGTATCAAAGATCCGGACGGTTGAATGACTGATACAAAGAGGAGCTTTTGTACACTCTCCCTACAAAAATGCATTTCGATCTTCCATCTTCCACCTTCTGTTTTAGTAGAGAAAGCAAGCGCAATGGTTTGATATATAGTGTGATGTATCTATTATTCTATCTGTTTATGCCTATAAAAGCATTTTGTTTTCCTCCGTGTCTTTAGCGAAAAAGGTCCGATTCTCACTCTGTTACCGTTCCATCTGTCTGATACTTAAACAGGCTTTAAATTTTGCTCAAACTTATTGTATCAGTTGCATCATATCTTCTTTTCTCAAGATATGCACTAATTTCCTGTCCGTTTTGATCAGGCCGTCATCCTGCATATGAGCCAGCTCGCGTGCCAGAGAGGGACGAGATACTCCGAAATAATCAGCCAGTTCCTGTTGCGAGCGGTCAAGTTGTATCGGACTGTCTCCTTGTTGTTTCAACATCCGTAGCAGATAGGAAGCAAGTTTCTGCCGAATCGTCTTAAAGGACATAAAAAACAGTTTGTCAGCAAGTGTTCGGGCATAATTGGCAGAAAGATTCATGTAGTTCTCTAAGAATTTCTCATTCCGTCGAAATAATTTCAGTACGCTTTCTTTCGGAATTTCGAAAACTTCGGTAGCTTCGTTTGCTGTAACTTCTACCGGATAGCGATTGTCTGCACCAAATAAGAAAAGAGGGGCAATTGCACGAGGAGCAATAATATCTTCCACTTTAATCAATCTGCCCGAGTAATCGATCATTTCTCCCCGGACACTGCCTTTCAGTAATATCATCAGCCGATTGCATACATCACCTTGCCTGGCAAGAATGTCTCCTTTACGGAACATGCGGAGGTGAGATACGATTCCGTCAAAATCACGGGAAAGCGTTTCTGGAGAGATTCCATGGAATAGGGGGTTGGTAGCGAGGTAGGTCATAATTTTAAGATTGAAATGATATTATTAATAACAGAAATCTTTTCTTATTGTTTGCCGGATATCCTTGCTATTACATTGTTAATGATGCAAGTAATTACACTATGAATCTATGTACTTATTTAAATTTCAGAATAAATTTAGTTTCTTTGCCTTGCAGCAGAGTGATGCTTCCACCTGACAGACGCATGATCTGACGTGAAATGCTCAATCCGATACCACTACCTCCTTCTTTGGTGGTAAAAAAAGGAATGAATATATGATCTGCTATATCTGAAGGAATGGCAGGGCCATTATTTTTTATTTCAATCAATATTTCTTCAGCAGCATTACATCGTCCTTGTATTTCAATCTTTCCATCGGCCTGTGCATCGATAGCTTGTATGGCATTCTTCAATAGATTAATTACTACTTGCGAAATCAGATTTTCGTCGGCATACACAATCAGATCAGCAGGAGCAATATCTATATGGAACGTTATGTTGTCACATTTGTTTTGATGGCGTGCCAGCTCTACCATTCGGTCAATAAAAGCTTTTACATAAAATAAGGATGGTTCCGGGGTTGGGATACGGGTAAAACGGCGGTAGGATTCTATGAAGGAGAGCAGGCCTTTTCCCGTAGTACTGATTGTTTGTAAGCCCCGGCGTATTTCTTCATCCCGGGTATCGGCCAACGATAGTAGTGTTTCGCTAAGAGAGGTGATGGGAGTAACCGAATTCATGATTTCATGAGTCAATACACGTGTCAGTCGTATCCACGAATCGATTTCTTTTTCATCCAATTCACTGTTGATGTCGTTAAAAGCGAGAATGCGCAATTGTTCTTCGCGAACAGTGATGCCTGATACACGAATGGATAAATTGATTGTACCCCGTTCATTGTTGAAAATAGTTTGTATCTTATCTCCCGGACGGCAGAATTCTATTTTTTTCATCAACTGTGTATCCACTTTATTCAGTTGGCGAATATGGGTAAACACATTTAATCCGAGCAGGCGAAGCGCTTCATTATTTTTTTGATAAACCGCTCCATTTTCATTGAGAACGAGTACACCGGTGTTTACACAGTCCATTATCAGTTCGTAATACTTTTCTTGTTGTACCGTTTCCGACTTTACATTATATAATATGCGTCCGACCCGGTTGAGTGCACGGTTGACCTCTCGGGTCTCAGGCATTATCTGCTCTTCCGGGAAGTGAATGGCGCTGTCATTGTTCTCGAGGGCGTCAATCATGAAAAGAACTCGTTTGGTATGAATACGGTAAAGTGAAAGTTGCCACCAAATGCTGAATAGTAGCAAACAGAGGCTCAATCCCATCCAAATGAAGTCTCTGTTGGCATAAGACAGAGCCGCAGTTATGGCGAAACAGAGGCTTAGTCCGAGACGAAACCAATAGCGCTCTGTGAGTAACTTTAAATGGATTTTCATAAACCAAACTTTTTCATCTTATTATATAATGTTTGGCGGGTAATGCCTAATTGGGCGGCTACAGCCGAAAGGTTTCCTCCACATTTGTCGAGAGCCTTGCGAATCATGGCTTTTTCCATATCTTCAAGAGTAGAGGTCTCTGTTTCCGGGTTCTCCGTTTTCTGCACTAATTGGAACATTTCAGCGGGGATGGTTTCACCATCGCTAATAATGACTGCTTTCTCAATGGCATGTTCCAATTCGCGGATATTGCCATACCAGGCATGTGCGGTCAGTTTCTCGCAAGCGGCCGGACTCAGGCTGATAGAGGCTTTGTCATACTGTTTGCAAAAGCGGGCTATAAAACGCTCAGCTAGCGGAACAATATCTTCTTTACGTTTGCGAAGTGGAGGAATTTCTACATGAATGGTGTTGATACGGTATAATAAATCTTCACGGAATAAGCCTTTGTCTACCATCTCCTGCAAGTTTCGGTTAGTTGCGCAGATTAGGCGAATGTCTACGGGGATAGATTGGTTGCTACCTACACGAACTATGCTTCTCTGCTGAATGGCTGTCAGTAGCTTAGCCTGCAAATGAAAGGGAAGGTTTCCTATTTCGTCAAGAAACAGGGAACTTCGGTCTGCTGCTTCAAACTTACCTGTACGGTCGGCATGGGCATCGGTAAAAGAACCCTTCACATGCCCGAACAATTCACTCTCAAACAAGGATTCGGTGATAGCACCCATATCAACGGATATCATGCTCTCGGCAGAGCGTGGTGATAAAGCATGAATCTCACGCGCGAGCATTTCCTTTCCCGTTCCGTTTTCACCTGTTATCAGTATATTCGCATTGGTCGTTGCTACTTTCTCAATCAACGTGCGGAGCTGCTGCATAGCACTGCTTTCACCCCAATACATGGCAGAAACCGGAGATGATTCCTTTTTGCGATTCTTTTTCTTTCCGTCTTTTGCTTGTGAAGCGGCATTTAAAAGAGTTTCCAACAGCTTTTGATTATCCCATGGTTTCACTACAAAATCAGATGCTCCCTCTTTTATCCCCCGTACGGCAAGATCAATATCAGCATAAGCTGTGAATAGTACTACCGGAAGGTCTCTGTATTGCCGTTTGATTTCATGTAACCAAAACAGACCTTCGTTACCATTATTGATTCCGGAAGTGAAATTCATGTCCAATAAGACAACTTCCGGGTTTTCTTCTCTAAGCACTGTGGACAGACTGACAGGAGAGGATAAGGTAATGACTTTCGAAAAATGATTTTTCAATAGTAATTGTACGGCTGTCAGCACTCCTTTGTTATCGTCAACAATGATGATAGTTCCCATTTTGGTCAATAGAATATTAAATACGAATAATAATTTGTCGGCAACAAAGTTAGCAACATTTCCTTATTCTTATGAATTTCGAAAGAGTTTAAATAAGGTGTCTTTGTCTTTATACACCTATTTTACTTCCGTATCAACTAAAGCCATTGGAATTTAAGTCCGAAGGATAAACTCAGATAATCCCGAGCCCGCAGGTAACTGTTGGTTACGCGGCTGATCAATAATAGGTCACAGGTACTCAGCTCATAAAAGAGAGTCACAGATTTTGCAAAGAACCGGCGTTCTCTATCTATATCGTATGTCAGCCGTTGTCCCAGAAAGATGTGTGTGCGTATCTTGGACGAGAATCCGTAGTATCCTTCCGGATAACGGCTAGGCTCGTGTACCCAGAATTCGTGTCCGAAAACAGTGTTAAAATAGATACCACATGCCAAAGGTTCGGTTGAAAATCCTTTCCCAAGCTCCAGGCTCCAAGGCATGTAATTTTGTTTTAAGGTCATGGTCATCTTAGCCCGATGGGAGTCATGTTTGGGTATGAAGCCGAAGAACAGATCCGTTTCCCACTGATCTCTTTTTCCGTAATCCCAACCGGTTCCGAACGAGAACATTCCCATGTTGCCCGCATATTGTATTTTGTTGTGTGTAGGTATAAGTGAATTCCATCCTTTACGAAAGCGGTGAATACGTTTGTCATATTTGCTGTATTTCGACTGTGTTGTCTGGATGGTATCTATCTTTTGTTTGGTATCGTTTTTGTCGGTTTGTGCAGCGACGTTTTCTGTGTAAAACAGCAGCGATAGTACTGCCATGCCAATAATGGAATTAAAATTCAACCACTTCATAATCATAACCATCAGGTTTTATCGTGAATACTAAATAACTGCGATTTTTCATACAATTGCTTCCATAATACATCACGCCATCGTCAAACACATCTGACGCACTGATCCGATGTTCGTGAGCTACAGTGCAAAATTGCAAACCGGGAAATTGGCGAACATACATTTGAAACACTTTGGCCACATTGTTATTGAACTGATCACAAAGGGGACGGGCATGCATACAGAATACGGTTTTATTAAATTCGTCGGCACGTTCTGTGAGTTGTCTTTCAATATAGTCAAAATCAGGGATCGGTTCCGAATAATCATATTCCATTGCGTTGGTATTGAGGCATACAAATTTCACACCTCCGGCTATGAACGAAAAGTTTGTATCGCCGAATATTTGCCGGAATGCATCTTCTCCGGTTCCCAAACAATCATGGTTTCCGATAAGTCCTACATAAGGAACCTTTAGTTTATTCATTATATCCCTTTGCCAAAGAAATTCATCGGTAAGTCCGAAGTCACTGAAGTCGCCTCCATGAACTACAAAGTCGATGTCGTCTCTTTTGTTGACAGCGTTTACAAAGTCAACGGTTTCGTCATACCAGCGTTGCGAGTCACCCATGGCGATAAAGCGTATAGTAGACTTTCCCAGGCATTTGGCCTCGATCTTTTGAATATTTTTCGCATTAATGTCTCTTTCTCCTTTTATGTCGACGTCATATGGATGATAATCTATCAAGTCACATCCGGCAACTAGCAGACAACAAAGAAAGATTGCGGTAATTCCTTTTATTTGTCTCATAATTTTTATTTTAGTGTATGAAAACTCAATGCAAAGATAGAGTTTTCTTTATGAAAAACAAAATGTTGCTGTCTAATTAATAGACGACTGTGTCTAATAATTAGACAATATTCTCGCACTATGAATTATGTAATCCGTTGTTCTATTGTGCGTTACTTCTTTTGGCACGTTTTGTGCAATTAAGAATTCCAGGTGATCTGCATGAAAGAGACACCTTATATTTATTAAAATTCTAAAATACAAACAGGGCTGATATGAGACAATTGTACTACACTTTCCGAACTCTTCTCCGTGGAAGAGGTGGAAATCTGACCAAAATAATTTCGTTAACTTTAGGGCTTTTGGTCGGCATCCTGTTATTTGCCAGGGTTGCATTTGAATTAAACTATGATAGCTATTATCAAGAACCGGAAAATCTTTTTCTAACTTTACGTACAGTTGTTTCGCAAGGTGAAAAGAAAGAGCCTGTTTGTAGTAATTACGGAAAACTTCCAGCAGCAATTCGTGAAAATTTTCCTGATGAAGTGGAAGATGCAACTTTGATTGACTTATTTAGTCGCAGTTCGCTTTACCATGAAGGCCAGGAAAAGAAAGATGCAATACTGGCTACTTCCCGAAGCCATATTTTTTCCACTTTGGGTGTTAAAGTACTTTCCGGAAATGTGTCTGAATTGGATAATATGGATGCACTGTTTATATCCCGTTCTCTTGCTCAAAGTCTTTTTGCAGATGCCGATCCTATTGGAAAGACAGTAATGATTAATATTGATTATCCATTGACTGTTCGAGGTGTTTTCGAAGATATTCCGGAAAATGCCGAGTTTCGGTTTGATGGGGTCTATTCATTTGTGACTCGTGCTAATAGATTCAGAGATGAACGTGGTGGATGGCGGGGTGATATCAGCTATACATGTATGGTTCGTTTTCGCCATCCGGAAGATGTAGAGAAAGTGGCGGCACGTATGCCTGATATGATGAAGAAGTATATACAGTATAATAAAGACTGGTTTGAAGAATTTTCGTTTATAACTCCTTCACAGTTTCATTTGCAGAAAAAGGAATCACGTAAAATTATCAGTATTCTATCGATTCTCGGATTTGCTATTTTGCTGATTGCCGGGATGAATAATGTACTTATTTCTATTTCTTCTTTGCCACAGCGGGCCAAATCAGTAGGAGTGCATAAATGCAGTGGAGCTTCAACCGGACATATATATCGTATGTTCTTATGGGAATCGGCATTACTGATTCTCGTTTCTCTTTTGGGGGTTATAGTCCTTCTACTCTATTTTAAACCGGAAATAGAAGACTTGTCTGGTGCCTCATTAGCAACCCTGTTTACATGGCGTACCCTATGGGTTCCTGCATTAGTAACCATTTTTTTATTTTTACTGATTGGCTTGCTTCCGGGAAAGCTTTTCTCTTCTATCCCTGTGACACAAGTTTTCCATCGTTTTACCGGGTATCGTGCTTCCTGGAAATATCCGTTGTTGTTTGTACAATTTACAGGGGTTGCTTTCATATTGGGATTGCTAATGATCATTCTTTTACAGTACAATCAAGTCATGAATCGAAGTATGGGCTATAAAATAGATAATTTAGTTATAGGGTGGGGACCATTTGATTCAATGGATAAAATAGATGGCATTCTCCGGGGATTGCCTTTTATTGAAGCATCTTGTAATAGTGCTTCATTTATCTATAATGGTCATACAAGACAATCTTTTACTGATATTAACGGAAAACGTTTTATGGGGTGTATCGATTTTATAGATGAGCATTATGTCCCGATTTTAGGATTGCAGATTTTGCAGGGTCGTAACGTTCATCAGGATGGTGAAGTATTGGTAAATGAAGAATTGCTACGGCAAGTAGGTTGGACTGATTCGCCTATAGGACGGAAACTGATGGAAGATAACTATGAATGGGGGACTGTGGTTGGAGTAGTCAAAGATTATGTAGCACAAAGTGCATATCAGCCACAAGCCTCTGTGGCATTGGTGAATAGCTTGGAAAGGAGATGGGAAGCCAATAAACGGAATCTGATTTTGAAAGAACCATTTAAAGAGAATCTTTCTAGAATCAGGGCTTTGATGAAAGAAACATTTCCTACGGAGGATATTCAGTTCCGTTCTGCTCGTCAGGAGGTCGATAATCTGTATCAGGTAGTACGCCGTTTCCGCAATATTGTGATTGTAGCTTCCGTTTCGATTGTAGTAATCGTATTGATGGGGTTATTCGGATTTGTGAATGATGAAGTACAACGGCGCAGTAAAGAAATTGCCATTCGTAAGGTGAATGGGGCTGAGTCGGGAAATATTATTAATCTTTTGAATCATAATATTTTCTGGATTGCTTTACCGGCTATCTTTGTTGGAATCGCTTTAGCCTATGTCGTCGGACATAAATGGGTGGAACAATTTACCGATCAGATCAATCTCAACGCAGGGCATTTTCTTTTGCTTCTCTTATTAATATTATTATTGATTTTAGGAAGTGTCACCGGAAAATCTTGGCGCATTGCTAACGAAAATCCGGTAAACAGTATTAAGAACGAGTAATTAAAAATAATGATTATGATAGAAATTAATGACATTAGTAAAGTGTTTCGTACTTCAGAAGTAGAAACCGTAGCGTTAAATCATGTAAGCCTGAATGTAGAAGAAGGTGAATTTGTGGCCATTATGGGGCCTTCCGGTTGTGGAAAGTCTACTTTACTCAATATCCTGGGACTTCTCGATAATCCTACGGAGGGTTCTTATAAACTCATAGGACAGGAGGTAGCCGATCTTTATGAAAAGGAACGTACCCGTGTGCGTAAAGGGAAGTTGGGGTTCGTATTCCAAAGTTTCAATCTGATAGATGAATTGAATGTTTATGAAAATGTGGAACTTCCGCTTACTTATTTAAATATCAAGGCTTCGGAACGCCGCCGAATGGTAGACAATATTCTTCATCGGATGAATATTAGCCATCGTGCCAAACACTTTCCCCAACAGCTTTCGGGTGGACAGCAACAACGTGTGGCCATAGCCCGCGCTGTGGTTACCAATCCAAAACTGATTCTTGCCGATGAGCCTACAGGAAATCTTGATTCTAAAAATGGTGCAGAAGTGATGAATCTGTTGACAGAGCTGAATCGTGAAGGTACAACGATAATTATGGTTACGCACTCTCAGCACGATGCTTCGTTTGCACATCGTACGATACATCTGTTCGATGGTAGCATAGTGGCCAGTGTGAAAGCTTAACCAATAAAAAAACATAATGAAACAACTCTACTATACCATTCAAACATTACTACGGGGACGTGGAAGTAATGTAATTAAAGTAATTTCACTGACACTGGGATTGCTGGTAGGAATTCTGCTGTTTGCTCGCGTTGCATTCGAGCTGAATTATGATAGTTATTATTCGGAACCGGAGAATTTGTGTATAACTTTACGTACGGGTATTTCGGATGGGATAAAAAAAGAGCCGAATATCGATAACTATGGTAAGTTAGCAGAGGCCATTCGCGAAAATTTCCCAGATGAAGTAGAAGATGCGACCGTGCTTGATCTCTTTAGCCAGAGTCCTCTCTATCATGAGGGTAAGAAGATGGAACATGTAATCTTAGCAACCTCTAAAAGTCACGTTTTTTCTACTTTAGGTATTAAAGTCTTACTCGGAGATGTTTCCCAACTCGACAGAGTGGATGTTATTTTTATCTCCCGTTCACTTGCCCGGCGTTTGTTTGCAGACGCAAATCCGATCGGAAAAACAATCAATATTGAAATTGATTATCCGTTGACTGTGCAAGGAGTTTTTGAGGATATTCCGGAAAATACCGAATTTCATTTTGACGGAGTTTATTCCTTCGATACCCGATCTAAGCAATATGGTTCTGAACGTGGTGGCTGGGGATATGATTCCAGTTATCATTGTATGGTTCGTTTCCGCCATCCCGATGAAAGAGAGAAAGTGGAGGTACGTATGCCTGAAATGCTGAAAAAGTATATACACAACTATAAGGGTCAATCAGAGGAGTATTCGTTTATGACTCCTTCACAGTATCATTTGCAAAAACCGGAATCTCGTAAAATAGTTATGATTCTTTCAATACTCGGATTTGCCATCTTGTTGGTTGCCGGCATGAATAATGTCTTGATTTCTGTTTCATCATTGGCTCAACGAGCTAAGTCTGTTGGCATACATAAGTGTAATGGTGCTTCTGATGGGCATATCTATCGTATGTTTCTGTATGAATCAGCACTATTGATATTGCTTTCTTTATTGTTCGTGACAGTCCTGTTATTCACTTTTAAGTTGGAGATAGAAGATCTTTCCGGAGCTTCATTAAAGGCTTTATTTACATGGCAAACTCTGTGGGTACCGATTTTGGTTTCTTTGGTTTTATTTCTGGTCATCGGACTATTTCCGGGCAAGTTGTTTGCCGCTATTCCTGTGACACAAGTTTTCCATCGTTTTACTGCACATCGTTTTGTCTGGAAGCGATCATTGCTTTTTATACAGTTTACGGGAATTGCGTTTATTTTAGGCCTGTTGATGGTTATTCTTTTACAGTATCATCAGGTGATGACTCGTGACATGGGATATAAGGTTGATAATTTGGCAGTTGGGTGGTCGCCATATAGAGAAATTGATAAAATGGATGGTATTCTCCGAGGACTGCCCATAGTTGAGGAGTTTTGTAATGCAAGTACGATTATTTATGGTGGCTACATGGGGCAACCTTACACAGATGCACATGGGAAGGAATTTATGGGACGTATCGAATTTGTTGATGAACATTATGTTCCGGTTATGGGACTTCAGATTATAAAAGGCAGGAATATCCAGCAAGATAAAGAGATCTTGATTAATGAAGAGATGGTTCGTCAAATTGGTTGGACGGATAGTCCCATCGGTAAGAATCTGGAAGATGGCAAAAATAACTTTGGTACGATTGTCGGAGTTGTGAAAGACTATGTTGTACAAAGTGCATACATGCCACAGGCTCCTGTAGCACTGATGAGTAATTTGGAATGGATGAATGTGCTTAATAAACGGAATATTATTTTGAAAGAACCTTTTGGTGAGAACCTGGCTAAGATTAACACATTGATGAAAGAGGCTTTTCCGACAGTAGATATTGTATTCCGTTCTGCCCGTCAGGAGATTGATAAGCAATATCAAGAGGTCCGCCGTTTCCGTAATGTCGTGATTATAGCTTCTATTGCTATCCTGTTGATTGCTTTGATGGGACTGTTCGGCTTTGTAAATGATGAAATTCAACGTCGTAGCAAAGAAATTGCCATTCGTAAAGTGAACGGTGCCGAAGTGCCGGATATTCTTCGTTTGGTTTCCGGAAATATTTTCTGGACGGCACTAAGTGCTGTTATGGTCGGAATAGTATTTGCGTATATTGTAAGTAATAAATGGCTGGAAGAGTTTTCTGACCGAGTATCAATCAATGGGGGACATTTCCTTGTCGTGATCATAATTATCTTGTTGTTGATCATGGGAAGTGTCATCGGGAGGTCCTGGAATGTGGCTAATGAGAATCCGGTGAACAGTATCAAGAACGAATAGTGATGATTTAATATGTAAAAAGACAAAACAATGAAACAATTCCATTATACCATTCAGACATTAATTCGCGATCGTAGAAGTTGTGTCATTAAGGTGATCTCATTGTCGTTGGGATTATTGGTATCTATCATTTTATTTTCTCGGGTAGCTTTCGAACTGAGCTATGATAACTGTTTTCAGGATGTGGACAACCTTTACATTGTAAAGACGGAATGGATTAAGGATGGAGTGATCAAAGGAAATGCAGGATCATATACATTAATACCGATAGCATCGACAGTTGCTGAGGAGTTTCCGAAGGAGGTGGAAAGTGCGGTTTGCTCAAGTATATCTTTTGAAGCTATTTTCAAAATAGGTAATCGGAAGATGAATAAATCTTTTATTTTATCAGACTCCCTTTATTTCCGTACTATGGGAATTGAGGTCATTAGTGGTAATCCGAATGATTTGACCAATCCTGATGTGCTCTTTTTATCACAGTCGGTTGCACGAGAAGCATTCGGTGAAGAAAATCCTATTGGAAAGACTTTGCATATGATGGTTTGGGGCACTCCCGTAGAAGCTTTGGTAAAAGGAGTATTTGCCGATCTTCCGTATAATGTATCGTTGGAACGTCACGAAGCCGTCCTGTCTTTTGCCAGTCATAGTAAATATGGTTGGGGACGTCCTGGCTGGACGAGTGGTGGTAATTACAATGCCTTTATTCGTTTAAAAGATGGAGAAAGGAGTGCTGATGTTATTAATACTGACATTGATAAAGTAATTGCAAAACATATTCCCTCAGACATGAATATGCACTTACATATGTTTGTAGTTCCTTTGCGGACTATTCACCTGGAACATTCAGATGTGAAAAGGACGATTCTCATATTATCTTTGTTAGGATTCGCCATTCTTTTTGCGGCCACCATGAACTATGTGCTTATTTTTGTTTCCTCACTTTCTCAGCGTGCCAAAGGAATTGGAATTCATAAGTGTAACGGTGCATCCGATAAGGCTATATTTTCTATGTTTATATATGAAACGGCTTTGATTATCGGTGTTTCCCTGGTGCTTATGATCATATTTCTATTCCAATTTCAGGAAAAGATCGAAGAATTGGCAGAGGTATCCTTATCATCTCTTTTTACCTGGCATAATTTATGGGCTCCATTATCGGTAGTTACCTTTCTGTTTGTTATTGGAGGCATATTGCCCGGAAAAGTATTTTCTTTGATTCCCGTTACTCAGGTCTTCCATCCCTATATTAAAGAGAATAGGGGATGGAAAAGGATATTGTTGTTTATTGAATTTGCAGGGGTGGCTTTTATCTTTGGATTGATGTGTGTGGCATATCTTCAGTGTCACTACATTATAAATAGGGATATGGGATATCAGCCGAAGGGTGTTGCATCTTGTAAGCATGATTTTGCTGAACCTGACAACGCACGTAATAACCTGAAATCTTTACCTTATGTGGAGGGGGTAGCTTCTATTCGTGGAAGTATGACCTGGTTTGGGAATCGGGAGGTAACTGATGAAGGTGGAAAAGTTCTTTTCACTCCTCGTTGTGCGGCATTCGACAAAGACTTTGTTCCATTATTGGGACTTCATATCAAGACCGGGCGTAATTTTACAGGTGAAAGGCAGTTTCTGGTTAATCAGCCATATGTAGAGAAGATGGGCTGGAAGGGTAGTGGGGTTGGCGAGATAGTTCCTAATCGAGGTACGGTGGTTGGCGTGCTTGCTCCTTTTTGTTGTGGTGTGCTTCCGGCTGATAATGAACCTTTGGAAATTGAATATGGTACTAATTTGAGGAATGTCCATGTTCGTCTCAAGGAACCTTTTACAGAGAACTTGCATAGACTGAATAATGAAATGAAAAAGATATATCCGCAAGAGGATATAGAGTTTAGGTCTTTAGAACAGGATTTAGAACGATACTATCGCCCCACAATAATTTTTCGTGACGCCACTTTTTTGGCTTTTATAACGATACTGTTTATCACTCTGATGGGATTGATTGGTTATATAAATGATGAAGTCCGTCGGCGTAGCAAAGAGATAGCTATTCGTAAAATAAATGGTGCCGAAGCCAGATCTATTCTCTTTTTATTATCTAAAGATATCTTCTGGGTTGCAATTCTCTCGGTTGCCATCGGTACATACGGAGCTTACTACATGAGTCTGTTGTGGATAAGTCAATTTGAAGATACAATCTGTGTTTATGCAGGTTGGTATGTAGTGACAGCTATTTGTTTATTGGTCTTTATCTTTGTTTTCATTATAGGGAGATCCTGGCATATCGCTAATGAAAATCCGGTGAACAGCATCAAGTCTGAGTAATGTTTCAATTCCATGAAAGAAAGGCTCGGTTTCGCTGAAACTGGGCCTTTCTTTTGTCTGTATCAAGTCTCTGTTTCACCGGTTTATAGCTTCTGTCCGGATGTTTTCTCTTTTACTTTCTTGATATACACCATCAAAATCACTACCGCTGTTACAAAAGCCAATCCGTCAGAGACAGGCATGCTGATCCATACCCCCTTTACACCATATAAGGGTGGAAGCAGAAGTAATCCCGGGAGCAGGTATACTAACTGGCGCGAAAGTGACAGAAAAATACTGATCTTAGCCATTCCTATACTCTGGAAGAAATTTGATATAACGATTTGTGCACCTACAAACGGGAACATCAACGTGCAAATGCGCAGCCCGGACGATGCCATGTCAATCAATTCATCGCTATCGGTAAAGATGGCCGAAACTGTGTGCGGAAAAAGTTCACAGATAATGAAACCGCTACTCGTTATCAATACACCGACAATGATACCGAGACGGAGTGTATGCTTTACACGGTCGATCTTCTGTGCACCGTAATTGTATCCGACGATGGGTTGCATTCCCATAGTCAACCCCATTACCACCATTACATACAGCATCAGCAGGCGATTAATGATACCATAGGCACCGATAGCCATATCGCCACCGTATTTTTGCAAACTATTATTAATGAGTATGACAATGATACACGCTGTGACATTCATGGCAAAAGGAGACATTCCTATGGAGAAGATACTGCCGATGATGCGTCTCTTCATTTTCCAGAAACCCGGCATGAAATGGACAAAACTCTCTTTGTTACGGAAGTGGTTTACTACCCATATCATTCCGATAAACTGTGACAGGACTGTAGCCATAGCAGCTCCCCGAATCCCCCAGCCGAAATGGAAAATGAAGATAGGAGCGATGATGACATTGGCAATAACTGTCACCAGGGATGTCAACATGGCCTTTTTCGGATATCCCGTAGCACGCATCACGTTGTTCAACCCTATCATGGTATAAGTGATGGGAGTTCCCAAGAGAATCACTTGCATAAAATCACGGGCATAGGGAAGTGTACCGGTACTGGCGCCGAAGAAAAACAATATCGGGTCCAGGAATAGATAAGCCAATCCACCGAACAGCACTGCATTCGTCAGGCAAAGCATCAATGTATTTCCCAGAACATCGGTCGCACCCTTGATGTCTTTTTGTCCCAAGCGTATGGATGAGATGGTAGCTCCACCTGCCGAAATCAGTACACAGAACGCTACGACCAGATTCATTAGCGGGAAGGTGATCGCCAGTCCGGAGATAGCCATGGGACCGACACCGTGCCCGATAAAAATACTGTCGATGATATTATAAAGTGACGTAATAGTCATTCCGATAATGGCCGGGATGGAATATTGTAACAGAAGTTTGCCAATAGGTTCTGTACCCAGTATGCGGGGATCGGTTTGTTGTGCCATATAGTGAAGCGTTACATATTTTTAAGTGCAGCAAAGGTACAAATAATTTGCCTGATTCGATGATTATTCTGAACTTTGCCCACAGAGTTTAACAAACACGTAAAAGAATGTTTATGGATGCAACAAAGAAAATAACGGCATTATTCGATTGTGATGGTGTAATTGTCGATACAGAAGGGCAGTATACCGTTTTCTGGAATGAAATGGGCCAAAAGTATGTAAATGATGCAAACTTTGGTTCCAAGGTTAAGGGCCAGACACTGATACAGATTTATGATAAATACTTTGCAGGAGAACCGGAAAAACAGCGGGATATAACCGAGGCATTGAACCGCTTTGAAATAAAAATGAATTATGACTATGTTCCCGGAATAGTTGAGTTTATAGCAGATCTGCGTCGGCATGGTGTGAAAATAGCTTTGGTTACCAGTTCCAATACGGCAAAAATGGAGAATGTTTATCATGCCCATCCCGAGTTTAAATCCCTTTTTGATGAAATATTGACTGCAGAGCGTTTTAAGCGTTCTAAGCCTGATCCTGAATGTTTCTTGTTGGGAATGACAATTTTCGGTTCCGATTCAAAAGATTCGTATGTGTTCGAAGATTCATTTCATGGTTTGCAGGCCGGTAGATTATCCGGAGCCATTGTTGTCGGATTGGCAACTACGAATTCACGCGAAGCCATTGCCGACAAGGCAGACTATGTAATAGACGATTTCAGAGGGATGACTTACGAAAAACTGCTGACTATAACTTCACGTTATATCTGATAAGAAAGATTGAATAGCATCTCAGGGAAGAATCCCTTAGCTTTGCATGGTATTTAAAAAGAGAGAAAGCCATGTATAAGCAAACGATTCGTCCTGTTTTATTTCTGATGGAACCCGAAAAGGTACATGCCTTGTTGGTTTCCTGCCTCAAATGTTACCGGCATTTGCCTTGGTGCAGATACTGGATACGTTACCTTTATACTTGTTCCGACAAACAGTTGATATGGAATCATCTTACTTTTCGAAACCGTATCGGTCTGTCGGCCGGTTTCGATAAAGGAGCCGAAATTTTTGATGAATTGGCCGATTATGGTTTCGGATTTATCGAAGTAGGTACTGTAACTCCCGATTCTCAGGATGGAAATCCCCGTCCGCGTATTTTTCGCTTGCCTCAGTGTGAATCTTTAATTTCCCGTACGGGCTTCAATAATCCCGGATTGGATGTTATTAAACGCCGTCTTGAACAGAAAAGCGGTTCGTATGTTTTAGGTGTAAATATAAATAAGAATCCCTCTTCGGAAGGAGAGCAAGCGGTGGCAGACTTTTTGCGTCTGTATAAGGAGTTACATCCTCATGTCGGTTATTTCACACTTAATTGGGGATCTGTGGATGTTGCTCTGATGAAACAGGTGCTCCAGGGGTTGGCAGCTTTTCGTGTGGAGCAAAACATACATGTTCCGTTGCTACTCAAACTTCCTGCCGATATCACAGAAGAAGGAATGGATGATGTGATCGACTGTACTCGTCTGTACTGGGTAGATGGAGTGATAGCTACCGGACCTACCATGGAGCGGAGTTACTTAAAAGGTTATTCACCTGCACAATTACAGAAGATCGGCTCCGGTGGAATCAGTGGACGCGGGATAGGGGAGAGGTCATTAAAAGCCGTCAGCTATTTGCGTGCCCATGCCGGAAAAAGCCTTCTGATAGTAGGGGCAGGCGGAATCATTACTCCCGCTGATGCCCGTAGGATGTTGGATGCGGGGGCCAATCTGATACAAATCTATTCTTCGTTTATTTATGAAGGGCCGGGTATAGTGAAAAAAATGATTCAGGAAATTAAATGATAAGGAATAAAGTTATGGAACAGAGTTTTATCGAATATTCATTAGGAAAAGATGCTTCTTCGGCTGTCCTTTGGGTTTATCCGGTTCGCAAGCCAAGAAGTAAAGCCATTATTATGTGTCCCGGTGGTGGGTTCAATCAGATAGCTTCAGATCATGAAGGACGTGATTTTGCTGCGTGGTTTAATAATCAGGGCATCACATATGCCGTACTGAATTATCGCATGCCTCACGGTGATGTTGAAGTGATTCGTGAGGATATTCGTGAAGCGATTCGCCTGATCCGCCGTCAGTCGGCAGAGTGGGGAATTCATCAACTGGGTGTTATGGGAGCTTCTATCGGAGGCTATATCGCTGCTACTGCCGCAACTCTTTATACCGGAACAGACCGGCCCGACTTTCAAGTATTGCTTTATCCCGTTATCAGCATGACCGACAGGCTGACTCATTGGCCTTCACGCGAACGTATGTTGGGAGAAACTATCTCTGAAGGTTTGAAAGAAACACTATCCCTTGAACTTCACGTCACAGCCGATACTCCTCCTACATTCATCGTTTTGGCCGAGGATGATCAGGCCGTATCTCCTCTCAACAGTATTGTCTATTATACAGCATTATTGAAACATGGAGTCTCTGCCGGACTGCATATTTATCCGGAAGGCGGACATAGCTTCGGATTTCGTGACAGTTTCATATATAAGGAGTTATGGACTGATGAACTACAAAAATGGTTGCTGACCTTTTAATGTAGATCCGCTAATTTATTCACTTTTACTTGTATGGTATGAATTAAAAGTTATACCTTTGCGCCCGATTTTTAATTTAAAAAGATTGGATATGGCTGGTTATATATCAGATGACACAAGAAAAGTGACGACTCATCGCCTAATCGAAATGAAGCAAAGAGGCGAAAAAATATCTATGCTTACATCGTATGACTACACAATGGCACAGATTGTCGACGGTGCCGGTATCGATGTAATTCTTGTAGGCGATTCCGCATCGAATGTGATGGCAGGTAATGTGACTACACTTCCTATTACCCTGGATCAGATGATCTATCATGGAAAATCGGTTGTACGTGGTGTAAAGCGTGCAATGGTAGTAGTGGATATGCCTTTTGGCTCTTATCAGGGTAATGAAATGGAAGGGCTTGCTTCAGCTATCCGCATAATGAAGGAGAGTCATGCCGATGCATTGAAACTGGAAGGGGGTGAAGAGATTATAGATACTGTGAAACGTATTCTGAGTGCCGGTATCCCCGTGATGGGACATCTTGGACTGATGCCACAATCTATCAATAAATATGGTACATACACGGTTCGTGCCAAGGATGATGCCGAAGCAGAGAAATTGATTCGTGATGCACATTTACTTGAGGAGGCCGGATGTTTCGGACTTGTTCTTGAAAAGATTCCTGCAGCATTGGCATCACGTGTCGCAAGCGAACTGACCATTCCGGTGATCGGTATCGGTGCCGGTGGAGATGTAGACGGACAGGTATTGGTAATTCAGGATATGTTGGGTATGAATAACGGTTTCCGCCCGCGCTTCCTCCGTCGTTATGCCGATCTTTATACGGTAATGACCGATGCTATCAGTCACTATGTTTCAGATGTAAAGAACTGCGACTTCCCGAACGAGAAAGAACAATATTAATTGTCGTATGGCGACTAAATTATGGACATTGCATTTTATGCGGATATGCCTTGCTAATTTATTGTTGTTCATATCCCTGTATTTGTTGTACCCTGTACTCCCGGTAATGATGGCTTCACGTTTAGGCGTGCCTGTCAGTCAGACGGGAGTCATATTTATACTTTTTACGCTTGCAATGTTTTTTATCGGCCCGTTCCATGCCTATTTGGTCGATGTTTACAAGCGGAAATATATATGTATGCTTTCGTTTGGGGTAATGGTTGCAGCAACAGCCGGTTATACGTTGGTGCAGAACGCAACACATCTGTTGATGCTTTGCATTGTGCAGGGATTATCCTTTGGAATGGCTGCCACGGCAGGCATCACATTGGCCATCGATATCACCAATTCCACTTTTCGCAGCTCAGGTAATGTGGTCTTTTCCTGGGCTGCACGCTTGGGGATGATTATCGGAGCGGCTTTGGGAGTGTATCTGTTTCGGACACATGGCTTTGAGACTTTGCTATATGTTGCTGTGGCGTTGGGAGCGTTGGGAATATTATTTGTGTCAAGGGTATATGTTCCCTTTCGTGCACCTATCGGGATGAAAGTTTGTTCCATGGACCGATTCCTGCTTCCCCGGGGACTTATTCCGGCATTCAATTTAATATTGATTGCTTTTATACCGGGATTGATGCTTCCTGTGCTTACCGGTGCGCCGAGTGATGTGGCGGTAGGAGGCGAGACAGTACCTTTTTTTGCTTTGGTCGGATGCGGATTTCTCTTATCAGTATTAATTGTGAAATTGTTTTTCCGCTATGATAATAAAATGTGGTTGCAGATAGTTGTCGGGCTGGTGACAGTAATCGGATCGATGGCTATGCTGTTTTCTCCTGAAACAAGCTGGAATGCTCCGGCAGCTGTATTGATGGGTTTAGGACTCGGCTTGGTCACTCCGGAGTTTCTTATGATGTTTGTCAAATTGTCGCAACACTGCCAGCGCGGCACGGCTAATACCACTCATCTACTTGCATGGGAACTTGGAGTCGGATTGGGTATTGCATCTGCGTGTCATTTACATCTTACGGCTAATGAACAGGCCGTTTATCGGGTCGGATTGTTATCGGCAATCGTGTCTTTGGCATTCTTCGTTTTACTTACGTATCCTTATTTTAAAAGGAAGAAGGTAAGATAAATGTGATATACATTATAAAAAGCGGACTCCGTATATTTGCAACGAATTGTAGCATAATATACGGAGTCCGCTTTTTTAATGTATCATTTATCCCATATTACACAGTAAAACAGCAAGTACATAAGGCATGAAGATGATAATTCCTATAATGGCAGCAACTATAGCACATATCAGAACGGAACCCGCTGCGATATCTTTCACATCACCTGCTATCGGATTACGTTCCGGAGATACAAGATTGACCAATCTTTCTATAGCCGTGTTGAATCCCTCTGCTGCCAGTACTACTCCAAAACAAAGTATGATAGCTATCCATTCGTTCCGGGTGATGCCGAAACAGAATCCGGCCACTGTTACTATAATAATTGCCGTGCAATGTATCCAGGCATTATGTTCTTTGCTTACAAAACTTCGGATACCTTTCCAGGCATATCCGAAGCTCCGTATTCTTTTTCTGGTGCTGAATTTTTCCATTCTTAATTTCTGCTAACCTGTTTTACTCCTTTTACTGTGCGCAACTTCTTGATCAGCGCTTCCAGACGTCCGGTATCACTTACCATAATGGTCAATGTACCCGAGAAAAGTCCGTCGTTCGAATCGATACCGATAGAACGTAGCGAGATACCATTTTCTTTTGAGATGATCGAAGTGATATTTGTTACAATACCGATATCATCATGACCCACAACGCGGAGTGTTATTGGGTATTGAGTACCTTCCGATTTACCGGCCCAGCGTGCTTTTACAATCCGATAGCCGAAGCGTTCGCGCATCTGTCCTGCATTGGGGCAGTCATTTCGGTGTATCTTGATACCTCCGGATACTGTGACAAACCCGAATACATCGTCTCCGTATATGGGATTACAACATTTGGCGAGTTTGAAATCCAATCCTTTCAGGTTTTGGTCAATAACGAGTACATCTTCTTTAGTGACTGTTGTTTCGTCTATCTGGTTTTGCAGGTTGTATTCTTCTGCACTGCGATAGGTCACCTCATCACGTTCGCTGTCCCGCTTTTGTTGTTCGATGTATTTATCCAGAATATCGTTTACGTCGAGTACCTCATCGGCAATCTTCTGATAAAACTCTGTCACGTTCTTGAATCCCAAGCGTTTGATTAAGCGCATCATCACAGCTTCGTCGTATTCCATCTTCCGGTTCTTGAACTTGCGTTCCAGGGTCTCTTTGGCAAAATCGTGCTGACGCGCTACCATCTCCTTGAGGGCCTGACGAATCTTAGTACGGGCTTTTGAAGTAGTGACAATGTTCAGCCAGTCTTGTTTCGGAGTCTGTGTGTTCGATGTCATAATCTCTACCTGATCCCCGCTGTTCAGCTTTTGTCTTAACTGTACATTTTTACCGTTTACTTTTGCTCCGATACATTTACATCCCAATTTGCTGTGAATGTGGAAAGCAAAATCAAGTACGGTAGCCCCTTTGCCCAGTTTAAAAAGGTCTCCCTTCGGTGTAAATACGAATACTTCGTCTTCATACAGATCCAGTTTGAACTGGTCCATCATTTCCAGGTCGTTCTCCGTATTCTCCAGTGCTTCACGTATTGAAGTCAGCCATTCGTCCAGTCCGCTTTCACCCTTCACGCCTTTATATCTCCAATGGGCTGCCAATCCGCGCTCGGCAATATCGTCCATACGCTCCGTACGAATCTGTACTTCAACCCATTTGCCTTCGGGCCCCATAACAGTGATGTGTAATGACTCGTAACCGTTACTTTTGGGAACCGACAGCCAGTCACGCAGACGTTTGGGGTTAGGTTGATACATATCCGTCACTATGGAATATGCCTGCCAACATTCCTGCTTCTCTTTTTCAAACTGAGATTCCAGGATGATACGGATAGCAAACAAGTCATATACGTTTTCGAACTGGCATTTCTGTTTTTTCATTTTCTGATAGATGGAATGAATGGACTTGGTACGTCCTTTCATGTGGAAATGCAGTCCTGCTTCCTCCAATTTCTGTTGTATCGGAGCAATGAAGTTGGCAATATAACGGTCACGTGACTTTTTCGTCTCGTTCAGCTTTTCCTTGATATGGTAATAGATGTCATGTTCGGTATATTTTAGTGACAAATCTTCCAATTCCGATTTCAGCTTATACAATCCCAGTTTGTGGGCTAGCGGAGCATACAGATAGGCCGCTTCATTGGCCACCCGTCTGCGGGCCTCGTCATTTTCGGCATCTTTTATTTGTCGCATCACGTTTACACGGTCGGCAATCATGATCAGAATTACCCGCATATCTTCGGCAAAAGACAGTAGCAGATTGCGGAAATTCTCCGATTCTATGGTCGGACTCTTATCATAAAGGTCATTGATCTTGATTAATCCCCGGATAATTCCGGCCACATCTTCACCATACTCCTGTTGAATGTATTCTATTGTATAAGAGTGGCAACGTACAGGCGTGTGTAGCATAATGCCTAAAATAGATGCCCGTTTCATGCCGATTTCTTCAGCCACGATTACAGCAGTCTGCATATCTTTGATAACAGGATTCAGCCCAAAACTGTCCCTCTGCATCGTATTGTTTTGAGTGGAGTCGATAAGATGCTTTTTCAGCTTTCTGCAATCTCCTTTTTGTAAGGTTTCTCCGGTGAGACGCAGTAGTTTTTTGTATAGTGAGAACAATAATTCTCTCTCTTCTTTCGTAAAGAATTCATCTCTTTCCATAAGCAGCTCAAATTTATCGTCGGTAAAGATAGTTTTTTTCCGGGTTTTGTAGGGTGTCCTCTTCCTTTTTTTGTATTTTTGGGCATGAATTAATAAAATTAGATAGTATGATAACACCTGAAGACAAAGAATTGCTTGCCAAAAAGGGCATTTCGGAAGTACAAATCGCTGAGCAGTTGGCTTGCTTCCAAAAAGGCTTTCCTTATTTGAAGTTAGATGCTGCCGCATCTGTAGAAAAAGGCATTTTGGCTCCTGATGCCGAGGAGCAGAAAGCTTATCTTGCAGCATGGGATGCTTATACCAATTCAGACAAAACGATTGTGAAGTTTGTACCCGCTTCGGGTGCTGCCAGCCGTATGTTCAAGAATCTATTTGAATTTTTGGATGCTGACTATACTGAACCCACTACAAAGTTCGAACAAACTTTTTTTGAATCGATTGAAAAATTTGCTTTTTATGATGACTTGAATACGGCTTGTGTGCGGACAGAAGGCAAAGATATTCCTACCCTGATTGCAGAAGGCAATTATAAAGCGGTCGTTTCAGGATTGCTTAATGTAGCGGGACTGAATTACGGTGCGCTTCCTAAGGGGTTACTTAAGTTTCATAAGTATGAAGAAGGTTCGCGTACCCCGCTTGAGGAACATTTGGCAGAAGGTGCTATGTATGCTGCCGGAAAAAGCGGAAAAGTCAATGTGCATTTTACCGTCTCTACCGAGCACCGTGAACTGTTTAAATCATTGGTTACCGAAAAAGTCGATGCTTTTGCCAAACGTTATGGCGTGGATTATAATATCACTTTCTCCGAACAGAAACCAAGCACTGATACAATTGCCGCTGATATGGAAAACCAGCCATTCCGCGATAACGGTAAGCTTTTGTTCCGTCCCGGCGGGCATGGTGCGCTGATTGAGAATCTGAATGATCTGGATGCGGATGTTATTTTTATTAAGAACATTGACAATGTGGTTCCTGATAAATTGAAAGGCGATACAGTGCTTTATAAGAAACTGATTGCCGGTGTACTGGTATCTCTCCAGAAGCAAGCTTTTCAATATCTGGAATTATTGGATAGTGGTCGTTATACACATGAGCAGGTGATGGATATCCTGCAATTTGTACAAAAGAAACTTTTCTGTAAGAATCCTGAAACAAAAGATCTGGAAGATGCCGAGTTGGTCATTTACCTGAAGAATAAATTGAACCGTCCGATGCGTGTTTGTGGTATGGTGAAGAACGTGGGCGAGCCGGGCGGTGGTCCGTTCCTGGCATATAATAGTGATGGAACTATCTCCCTGCAAATCCTTGAAAGCTCACAAATCGATATGAATAATCCGGAAGCAAAGGAAATGTTTGAAAAGGGTACGCACTTCAACCCGGTCGATCTGGTTTGCGCCGTACGTGATTATAAGGGTCATAAATTTGATTTGGCGAAATATGTGGATAAAGCTACCGGCTTCATCTCTTATAAGTCGAAGAGTGGTAAGGATCTGAAAGCTCTTGAACTTCCCGGTTTGTGGAATGGTGCTATGAGCGATTGGAGTACGGTATTTGTGGAGGTTCCACTTTCCACTTTCAATCCGGTAAAGACTGTGAACGACCTGTTGCGTGAACAGCATCAGTAATCAAAGGAAAATAAAAAAGGGGATATTCACGGCGAATATCCCCTTTTTATTATTTATTGCTTTTCAGATCAATTTCTTGGCAAAGCTTCTTTTACTACCATCGGACGACCGGCATATTCTGCTCCGTTCAATTCTTTAATGGCATTGCTTGCTTCTGAAGATTCCGGCATTTCGACAAACGCAAACCCTTTAGATCTTCTTGTTTCGCGGTCTGTGATCAGTTTTACTGATTCTACTACTCCATACTCTTCCATAACTTGTCTCAAATCTGACTCCTTAACATTATAGCTAAGATTTCCAACGTACATATTCATAAATATACAAAAATAAAAAATTAATAAAATAACAATAAAGCTTTAGGAAGTGTAAATCAGAGATGAAAGTTCTCAATGCGAACATTGAGGAAATACATGTGAGAGTTAAACCAATAAAAACCTCTTATTGTTTGATGTTGCAAAGTAAGGCATTAATTCCGGATAATACACCATATCCGCTTCTTTTTATCCTTTTAAATATTCTTTATTGTGTAATTAGACCAAAAATTAACATTTCTCTTTGGCTATATGTGTCATATTTGTTATAATATTGGAAATCATATTATGACATTTACGAAGTTAACATCCTGTCATGTACGATGTTAACAACGTATTTATACGAAGTTAATATCGTATCTGCAGGAAGTTAACTTCTTGGAACTACGATATTAACTTCGTAAAATCTCCTTTTTACTATCGGTGTAAGTGCTTGATAATCATGATTAATATGCTGTTAAATAATGTTCCCGTTCTCTTTTAAAGGAGGACTTTGTTCTTGAAGAACAGCTTGTTGTTCTGTGACCTGTTAATCTTTTTCTATGTAATTGTCTTTTTCTCTCTTTTATCGTAATCATTTAGTAGCTCGTTCGGGATTTATTGGAAGAAAAGTAGTATTTTTGCGTCATTATATCTTAAAATATTCAATCATGAAGAAAATACTTTTACTCGGATCGGGCGAATTGGGCAAGGAATTTGTAATTTCTGCTCAACGTAAAGGTCAACACATCATTGCTTGTGATTCATATGCCGGGGCACCTGCCATGCAGGTTGCTGATGAATGCGAAGTATTCGATATGCTGAACGGTGAAGAACTGGAGCGTATTGTAAAAAAGCATCAGCCGGACATTATCGTCCCCGAGATTGAAGCCATTCGTACGGAACGTTTATACGATTTCGAAAAAGAAGGGATTCAGGTAGTGCCGAGTGCACGTGCCGTTAATTACACAATGAACCGAAAGGCTATCCGTGATTTGGCCGCTAAGGAACTGGGACTGAAAACTGCGAAATACTATTATGCCAAGTCATTGGAAGAACTGAAGGAAGCCGCTGAGAAAATCGGTTTCCCTTGTGTCGTGAAGCCTTTAATGTCATCATCGGGTAAAGGGCAGTCATTGGTCAAGAGCGCTGCCGAGTTGGAACATGCTTGGGAATATGGGTGTAATGGCAGCCGTGGAGATATTCGTGAGCTAATCATTGAGGAATTTATCAAATTCGATAGTGAGATAACTTTGCTTACAGTGACACAGAAGAATGGTCCGACTCTGTTTTGTCCGCCTATCGGGCATGTACAAAAGGGTGGGGATTATCGGGAAAGTTTCCAACCTGCACACATTGATCCTGCACACTTGAAGGAAGCAGAAGATATGGCTGAAAAAGTAACTCGTGCATTGACCGGTGCAGGACTGTGGGGAGTAGAATTTTTCCTGAGCCATGAAAACGGGGTTTACTTTTCGGAACTGTCTCCACGTCCACATGATACGGGAATGGTGACATTGGCCGGAACACAAAATCTGAATGAATTTGAACTTCACCTACGTGCCGTATTGGGGTTGCCCATTCCGGGAATAAAACAAGAAAGAATAGGAGCGAGTGCCGTTATTCTGTCGCCGATTGCCAGTCAGGAACGTCCGCAGTATAGAGGTATGGAGGAAGTTACCGGAGAAGAGGATACTTATCTGCGTATATTTGGTAAGCCGTATACACGTGTGAATCGGCGTATGGGAGTAGTGCTTTGCTATGCTCCAAACGGTTCGGATCTGGATGCTTTGCGTGATAAGGCAAAGCGGATAGCCGATAAGGTAGAAGTATATTAAATACCGGGATTATTGGTTGAAAAACCATAGTGGGGTGTGCCGAAACTCCTGTTTACCACAAAGTACCACAGGATGAACTTAATCTATTGATTACTTTTATCTGTATGAATCTGTGGTGAATACGAGTCTTGGTACACCCCTGTTTTTTATCTGATTATACCTTTGTTCTCTCCGCTTTTGCAATTGTTAATACTCTATCCTATTCATGGCGTAAAGAGCGAAAAATGCCTTTAAAACGCAACTTCCCTTTGTTTGTATAAAACTCGTTGCATGTTGTACTATCTAACATTTGACTAATTGACTGAAAACGCTACAGCTACTTGAAAACTTAATCAATTCTCTGATTGGGCAGAGGATAGAGCGTATTGGCTCTAATATGCTTTGTATAGTAGTAAAAAGGGTGCTAATGTTGTTCATTTTCACACCTTTGTAAGTTTAATGAATGTTATCTAAAGAGAAAAAACAGAAAAATGGTACAACGGGAAAAAAAAGTTTCTACTTTTGCGAAGTTGTTTGTTTAACTATCTATGTGAACAAAACCGGATATCGAACGTTATGTTAATAGTGAAACTGGTAAAAACGCGACTTACCATGCTATAACGTTTTAGAGTATTAGAAGAATAATATATAAAAAGATTGCTTATGTCACAGATTATCGGACATATCTCTCAGGTAATTGGCCCTGTGGTCGATGTGTATTTTGAAGGTACAGAATCGGACTTGATATTGCCAAGTATCCACGACGCATTAGAGATAAAAAGGCACAACGGCAAAAAGCTGATTGTAGAAGTTCAACAACACATTGGTGAAAATACCGTACGTACGGTTGCCATGGATAGTACCGACGGCTTGCAGCGCGGGATGAAGGTATTTCCGACGGGAGGTCCTATCACAATGCCGGTAGGCGAACAGATCAAAGGACGTTTGATGAACGTAGTCGGCGACTCCATCGATGGAATGAAAGAACTCAATCGCGACGGTGCATATTCTATTCACCGTGATCCTCCCAAATTTGAAGATTTAACCACTGTACAGGAAGTTCTGTTTACCGGAATTAAGGTGATAGACCTGCTTGAGCCTTATTCAAAAGGAGGTAAGATCGGTTTGTTTGGCGGGGCCGGAGTGGGTAAAACTGTACTTATTATGGAGCTCATTAATAACATTGCCAAGAAGCATAATGGTTTTTCCGTATTTGCCGGAGTGGGAGAGCGTACCCGTGAAGGTAATGATTTGCTTCGTGAGATGATTGAATCGGGTGTAATCCGTTATGGAGAAGCATTCAAAGAAAGCATGGAAAAAGGACATTGGGACCTCTCGAAAGTGGATTATAATGAGGTAGAAAAGTCACAGGCTACATTGGTGTTCGGACAGATGAACGAACCTCCCGGAGCACGTGCTTCAGTTGCTTTGTCAGGATTGACTGTCGCTGAATCTTTCCGGGATATGGGGGCAAAGTCGGGAGCGAGAGATATATTGTTTTTTATCGATAATATTTTCCGTTTCACTCAGGCGGGTTCCGAGGTTTCGGCTTTGTTGGGGCGTATGCCTTCTGCGGTAGGTTATCAACCTACGTTGGCTACCGAAATGGGTGCTATGCAAGAACGTATCACTTCGACAAAAACGGGTTCTATCACTTCGGTGCAGGCTGTTTACGTACCGGCTGATGACTTGACCGACCCTGCTCCGGCAACAACTTTTACCCACTTGGATGCAACGACTGTGTTGAGTCGTAAAATTACTGAGCTTGGTATTTATCCGGCAGTGGATCCGTTGGAGTCTACTTCTCGTATTCTCGATCCGCACATTGTGGGTCAAGAGCATTATGATGTCGCACAACGTGTGAAGCAGATTCTTCAACGCAATAAAGAATTACAGGATATCATCTCTATTTTAGGTATGGAGGAATTATCCGACGCCGACCGTCTGGTGGTAAACCGTGCGCGCAGGGTACAGCGTTTCCTGTCTCAACCATTTACAGTGGCCGAACAGTTTACCGGAGTACCGGGAGCAATGGTGGCCATTGAAGATACAATAAAAGGATTCAAAATGATTTTGGATGGTGAAGTAGATTATCTGCCTGAACCGGCGTTTCTGAATGTGGGAACCATTGAAGAAGCTATCGAAAAAGGTAAGAAACTGCTTGAACAGGCTAACAAATAAAATAAGGAATCATGAAAGAACTGCATTTGAATATTGTATCGCCGGAAAAAGAGGTCTTTAATGGTGAAGTGAAGAGTGTTACCCTTCCGGGCACCAGTGGAGTCTTTTCTATTCTGCCGCAGCATGCACCGATTGTTTCTTCCCTGCAAGAAGGGACAGTCAGTTACACGACAACGGATGGCGAAGAGCATACGCTGGATATTCACAGCGGTTTTGTGGAGCTAAGCAATGGTGAAGCTTCCGTTTGCGTATCCTGAGCCTTGATCTCCGCACAATAATCTGTTTTTACTATGAATATGAGCATCACAAAACGCAATTTTCTGGGTTATCTCAGCATCCTTACTCTTGTAGGGGGAGGATTGGGAGCCTTGGTCTTGCATTATCTGGAACCCGGACATTATTTCGGAGGTTATCCGTTGATACCGGTGTACTTTTATATATTCGGTGTATTTTATATTTATATGTTTGATGCCTGCAGGCGTCATGCACCGGAGAAGATGGTGATGCTCTTTTTAGTGGCAAAAGTATTGAAAATGATTGTATCAGTTTTCTTACTAATCATTTATTGTGTGGCTGTGCCCGATTCCGCTATTGAATTTCTATTGACATTCCTGGCGTTCTATCTGGGCTATCTTATATATGAAAGCTGGTTTTTCTTCGTTTTCGAGTGGAATCAGAAACTTAAAAAGAAATCAAAAAAATATGAAACAGTTGCGTAACATAGTTGCCGGAATGCTTGTCTTGATAGGAGGAATGTTGCCTGCTACAACCTTTGCACAGGAGCCTGTACCGGGTGATACCACCGCTACTTTGCAGCAGGAGATTATTGTAGGTAAAGACACAATCAATCAGGAAGCTAATCAGGTAGATGTAAAAGGCATTGTGTTCGGCCATATTGGAGATTCTTACGAGTGGCATATCACGAATATAGGAAAAACTTCGATTTGCATTCCGTTGCCGATTATCGTGTATAGCGAAACTTCTGGTTGGCATGCTTTTCTGTCTTCGCGCCTAGAAGAGAATGGCGGCAAATACGAGGGATTTTATATAGCTCCTGCCGGGAGCAAGTATGAGGGGAAAGTAGTAGAACGTAATGCGACGGGAGAGGAAGTACGTCCGTGGGATATTTCCATTACAAAGGTAACTTTGTCTCTCTTTATCAATAGCGCTATTTTGCTGGCGATCATTCTGAGTGTAGCGCATTGGTATCGCAAACGTGAACAGGGTGCATATGCTCCGGGAGGATTTATCGGATTTATGGAGATGTTTATTATGATGGTTCATGATGATGTGATTAAGAGTTGTGTGGGACCCAACTATAAAAAGTTTGCTCCCTATCTGCTCACAGCTTTTTTCTTCATTTTCATTAACAATATTATGGGACTGATCCCCATCTTTCCCGGAGGAGCGAATGTAACCGGAAATATTGCCATAACATTGGTATTAGCTTTATTCACATTCGTTATTGTTAATATATTCGGAACAAAACACTATTGGAAAGATATTTTCTGGCCTGATGTTCCTTGGTGGCTGAAGGTACCTATACCCATGATGCCGTTTATCGAATTTTTCGGTGTATTTACCAAACCGTTTGCCTTGATGATCCGTCTGTTTGCCAACATGTTGTCCGGACACATGGCCATGTTAGTGCTTACCTGCCTGATATTTATATCGGCAAGCATGGGACCGGCTATCAATGGTTCGCTTACGGTGGCTTCCGTATTATTCAACATTTTTATGAATTTGCTGGAAGTGTTGGTTGCCTTTATTCAGGCTTATGTGTTCACGATGTTATCTGCTGTATTCATCGGACTGGCCCAGGAAGGCGGTAAAAAAGAAGAAGTAAAAGAATAATATAAACCATTTTAAAACTGAAAATTATGTTACTATCAGTATTATTGCAAGCTGCTGCAGGAGTAGGATTAAGTAAATTGGGAGCAGCTCTCGGAGCTGGTTTAGCTGTTATCGGAGCAGGTATCGGTATTGGTAAGATCGGTGGCTCGGCCATGGAAGGTATTGCGCGTCAACCGGAGGCATCGGGAGATATCCGTATGAATATGATTATTGCCGCTGCCTTGGTTGAAGGTGTAGCGTTGTTGGCATTAGTTGTTTGTCTATTGGTACTTTTCTTATAATAAACAAAGAAGATTATGTCATTGTTACTACCCGATAGTGGCCTGATATTCTGGATGCTCCTTTCTTTTGGAATTGTATTCGCAGTATTGGCAAAATACGGCTTCCCCGTCATTATTAAGATGGTGGAAGGCCGTAAAACCTACATTGACGAATCATTGGAGGTAGCCAGAGAAGCAAACGCCCAGTTGTCACGACTGAAAGAGGAGGGCGAAGCTATTGTGGCTGCCGCTAACAAGGAACAGGGACGTATCATGAAAGAGGCTATGCAGGAACGTGAAAAGATTATTTACGAGGCCCGCAAACAAGCTGAAATAGCTGCTCAGAAGGAACTGGATGAAGTGAAACGACAGATTCAGATTGAAAAAGACGAAGCCATACGTGATATCCGTCGGCAGGTAGCTCTGCTTTCTGTGGATATAGCCGAGAAGGTCATTCGCAAAAATCTGGATGATAAACAAGAGCAGATGGGAATGATTGACCGTATGCTTGATGAAGTATTAACGAAGAACTAACAGAAGAAGATGGAAGTCGGAATAATTTCAATGCGGTATGCGAAAGCTCTGATGGCTTATGCTGAAGAGAGAGGAGCGGAGGAGAGGCTTTATCATGAGCTTGTCACACTGGCGCACAGTTTCCGTACTGTGAAGGGATTTTGTGCCGTGCTTGACAATCCTATTGTTTCTGTTAACGAAAAGTTTAATCTGATCTGTACGGCAGCCGATGGGGACCATAAACCGAGTGAAGAATTTATTCGTTTCATTCGGTTGGTACTCAAGGAGAGAAGGGAGACCTATCTGCAATTTATGAGTCTGATGTATCTGGATCTTTACCGGAAGAAGAAACACATCGGTGTAGGGAAACTGATCACTGCTGTTCCGGTAGACAAAGCTACAGAAGAGCGTATCCGACAAACTGCTGCACATATTTTGCATGCATATATGGAGTTGGAAACAGTGGTTGACCCTTCTATAGAAGGCGGCTTCGTTTTCGATATTAACGATTACCGACTGGATGCCAGTATCGCTACACAGTTGAAGAAAGTCAAACAACAATTCATTGATAAGAATCGAAGAATTGTATAATTAGTGAAAAATTATGTCTGAAAATATAAGAGTAAGCGAAGTATCCGACATTCTGCGGCAGCAGCTTGAAGGGATCGAGACCAAAGTGCAGCTTGACGAAATAGGTACGGTGCTACAGGTAAGCGATGGTGTAGTGCGTATTTATGGTCTACGCAATGCCGAGGCCAACGAACTACTTGAATTTGACAATGGTATCAAGGCCATTGTGATGAACTTGGAAGAAGATAATGTAGGTGCCGTGTTGCTGGGACCGACGGATAAAATCAAGGAGGGATTTACGGTGAAACGTACCAAGCGAATTGCTTCTATCCGTGTGGGAGAAAGTATGTTGGGACGCGTTATCGACCCGTTGGGTGAACCATTGGATGGAAAAGGGCTGATAGGAGGTGAACTTTATGAAATGCCGCTGGAGCGTAAAGCTCCCGGGGTCATCTATCGTCAGCCGGTGAATCAACCTTTGCAAACGGGTCTGAAGGCTGTTGATGCAATGATCCCTATCGGCCGTGGACAGCGTGAGCTGATAATCGGTGACCGACAGACGGGTAAGACATCGATAGCCATTGATACGATCATCAATCAGCGAAGTAATTATGAAGCTGGTGATCCTGTATATTGCATTTATGTAGCTATCGGACAAAAAGGTTCCACGGTAGCTTCTATCGTAAACACCTTACGCCAATATGGTGCGATGGATTATACTATTGTGGTGGCGGCTACAGCTGGAGACCCGGCTGCATTGCAATATTTTGCTCCGTTTGCGGGGGCTGCCATCGGTGAGTATTTTCGTGATACCGGCCGACATGCACTGGTTGTTTATGATGATTTGTCGAAACAAGCAGTATCTTACCGTGAAGTGTCTTTGATTCTCCGTCGCCCCTCGGGACGTGAAGCCTATCCGGGCGATATTTTCTATTTACACTCCCGTTTGCTGGAGCGTGCAGCCAAGATTATTAATCAGGAAGAAGTGGCCCGTGAGATGAACGATTTGCCCGAAAGCCTGAAAGGTAAAGTGAAAGGTGGAGGTTCGCTGACAGCATTGCCTATTATTGAAACTCAGGCCGGAGACGTTTCTGCCTATATTCCGACTAATGTGATCTCTATTACAGACGGTCAGATATTCCTTGATACGGATTTATTCAATCAAGGTAATCGTCCGGCTATTAATGTAGGTATATCGGTTTCCCGTGTGGGAGGTAATGCGCAGATTAAGGCTATGAAGAAAGTGGCCGGTACATTGAAAATCGATCAGGCACAATATCGCGAATTGGAAGCATTCTCCAAATTTAGTGGAGATATGGATCCGGTTACCGCACTGACCATTGACAAGGGGCAGAAAAACGCCCGTTTGCTGGTTCAGCCCCAATACTCTCCAATGCCGGTAGAGAAGCAGATTGCCATTCTCTATTGCGGTATCCACGGATTATTGCGAAATGTTCCGTTGGATAAGGTAGAAGATTTTGAAGCAGCGTTCCTCAATACACTCGCTCTCGATCATCAGGCGGATGTGCTGGATGTATTGAAAACCGGAGTGATCAATGACGAGGTAACGAAGGCCATTGAAGAAACGGCGGCAATGGTTGCCAAACAGTATAGTTAATTATAAATCATTTAGAAGATTATGGCTTCACTAAAAGAAGTAAAAACCAGAATAAATTCGGTACAAAGTACCCGAAAAATCACTTCAGCAATGAAGATGGTGGCTTCTGCCAAGTTACACAAGGCGCAGGGAGCCATTGAGAATATGCTGCCTTATCAGAGGAAGTTGAATAAGATTCTGACTAACTTTCTGAGTGCTGATCTTCCGGTAGAGTCTCCGTTCTGTGTGGAACGTCCCGTCAAGCGGGTCGCTATTGTGGCTTTTTCTTCCAACAGTTCTTTATGCGGTGCTTTCAATGCGAATGTACTGAAAATGTTTTTGCAGACGGTGGGAGAATATCGCGAGTTGGGACAAGATAATATCCTGATCTATCCGGTGGGCAAAAAAATAGAGGAAGCTGTCAAGAAGTTAGGATTCTTTCCTCAAGGCAGTTATCAGAAGTTGGCAGATAAACCGTCGTATGATGAAGCCGCTGCATTGGCCAAATTGTTGATGGAACTTTTTCTGGAAAAAAATATCGACCGTGTGGAGTTGATTTATCACCATTTCAAGTCAATGGGGGTACAAGAACTGTTGCGCGAAAGATATTTACCGATTGACTTGTCTGCCGTTCAAAATGACGAAGAGAGAGGTGGAGTAGTGAATGACTATATCATAGAACCTTCTGCAGCTCAATTGATAGCAGACTTGATTCCGCAGGTGTTGAGTCAGAAGATATTTACAGCTGCTCTCGATTCTAATGCATCCGAACATGCTGCACGTACTTTGGCTATGCAGATAGCGACGGACAATGCCAACGAACTGATTCAGGAGTTGACAAAGCAGTATAATAAAACCCGCCAGCAGGCCATTACAAATGAATTGCTCGATATTGTAGGTGGCAGTATGGCATAGATTTCCACACCAAAGTATACAAAGGTCACGGAATGGTTATTAATGAAAAGTTGATAACCTTCATTCCGTGACCTTTGTGGTTTCTACCGTGAAATAACTTATTATTATATTGCTTTCTTCTTTCTTTTGCTTTAACTTTGTCGCAAAGTATTATTGCATGGAAGAGAACCACGAAATAGAATTAGCCTGGCAAGTCATTGAAAATACCGGTACGCATCTTTTTCTGACAGGAAAGGCCGGAACCGGAAAAACAACTTTTCTCCGTCGGTTAAAAGAACTTACCCCAAAGCGTATGGTAGTGGTTGCACCTACGGGGATTGCTGCCATTAATGCCGGAGGTGTCACTATACACTCCTTTTTTCAGTTGAACTTCGCACCTTACATTCCGGAAAGCACATTTAATTCTGCTCAACAAGGTTTTCATAAATTCGGAAAAGAGAAAATCAACATTATCCGTAGTATGGACTTGTTGGTGATCGATGAAATCAGTATGGTACGTGCCGATCAACTGGATGCAATTGATGCTGTACTGCGTCGGTATCGTGATCGCTCGAAACCTTTCGGCGGTGTTCAGCTCCTGATGATAGGCGACTTGCAGCAATTGGCTCCCGTGGTGAAAGAAGAGGACTGGAGCCTGTTGAGCTCTTACTATGATACAGCATTTTTCTTTGGCAGTCATTCACTGAAAGAGACGGAATATATCACGATAGAGTTAAAGAAAGTCTATCGGCAAAGTGATACGGAATTTGTCGGATTATTGAATAAAATCAGAGAGAAAGAGGCAGACGACGCTGTTCTGGAAGAATTGAACAAACGTTATCTTCCGGGATTCCGTCCGAGAGAGGAAGAAGGATATATCCGACTGACTACACATAACTATCAGGCTCAGCAATATAACGACCGACAACTGCTTTCTCTTTCAGGAAGAGCTTTCAGTTTCCAGGCGAAGGTGGAAGGCACTTTTCCGGAATCGGCATACCCGGCTGATGAAATGCTTACCGTTAAGGAAGGGGCTCAGATAATGTTTATTAAAAACGATTCTTCCGGTGAACATCGATATTATAATGGAATGATCGGTTTGGTTACGGCTGTCAGTAAAGATGGCATCCGGGTGAAAGGGAACGGAGAATCACAGGACTTTCTGCTTGAAACCGAAGAATGGACAAATAGTAAATACAGCCTGAATCCGCAGACGAAAGAGATTACCGAAGAGGTGGAAGGTACTTTCCGGCAATATCCCATTCGTCTGGCATGGGCAATAACCATCCATAAAAGCCAGGGGTTAACTTTCGAACGTGCAATCATTGATGCAAATGCCTCTTTTGCCCATGGACAGGTTTATGTCGCTCTGAGTCGTTGTAAGTCGCTTCAGGGATTGGTGCTTAGTTCTCCTTTAAGGCGAGAGTCCATTATCAGTGACGATACGATTGATGAATTTACCCGTAATGCCGGAGAGATGACTCCCGACAAGCATAAATTGGCTCTATTGCGTCAACATTACTTCTATGAATTGTTGTGCGAACAGTTTGATTTTCATCCGATTGAACAGCATTTTTTACGTTTGCTTCGCTTGCTTGACGAGCATTTATATCGTCTCTATCCAAAGTTGTTGGAACGATATAAGACAACTGCCGATCTGTATAAAACGCAGATAATGAAAGTCGCCGATACATTTAAACTGCAATATTCTGCCCTATTGATGGGGGCTGAAGATTATACCGCCAACCCGAAATTGAATGAACGGGTTATGGCCGGTGCCCACTATTTCCGTCAACATCTGGAAGATTTATTAACTCCGCTGATTACTTCTACAAAAGTAGAAACGGATAATAAAGAACTGAAAAAGAAATTCTCCGAAGCGGCAGATGCAATGAAGACAGCATTGCACGTAAAGCAGGGGACCTTGTGCTATACTGAGAAAGAAGGTTTTTCTGTTTCCGCATTTCTAAAACAGAAGGCTGTTCTTACGTTATCTGTTTCGGGAGGAGAAGCTGCGTCTTCTTCCGGAAGATCGGAGCGTAAATCCCGGACAGCCGAGAAAATAGAAGTACCGACTGATATTCTTCATCCGGAATTATATAAGCAATTGATTGCCTGGAGAAATTCTGAAGCTGCAAAAGCTGGTTTGCCTGTATATACCATCATACAGCAGAAAGCAATTCTGGGTATTGTAAATCTCTTGCCGAATGATGCGGCTTCACTGATACGTATTCCGTATTTCGGAAAACGCGGTGCCGAAAAATACGGTGATGCCTTGCTTGAAATGGTGAACCGATACGTAGAGGAGCATGGCATAGAACGTCCGCAAATGCCAACAGCGACGTTGACTGTCAATAATGGGATTAAAACGTCGAAAGAGCCCAAACCTTTAAAAGAGGCTAAATCGGTGAAAGAACCGAAGCCTGATACCAAAGAGGTAACATATCGTCTTTTCAGGCAGGGGAAGAGTATTGAAGAAATAGCCAAGGAACGCGAGCTGGTTTCCGGAACCATAGCGGGACATCTGGAACACTATGTACGCTCTGGTGAAGTTAAAATAGAGCAGTTGGTGGCAAGAGAGAAAATCACGAAAATCATCCGTTACGTACAGGCCCATGGAAGTGATAAAGGACTGACGGTTATTAAAGCAGCTTTGGGGGATGATGTCTCATATGCAGATATAAGGTTGGTACTTGCTGCCGGAATAAAATAGTCATATTAATTTCAAGAGAGTGTTTCATAACTCACCACAGGGGTACACAGAGTCACACAGAGTAAGCTTAATCTATTCTATTTATCTGTGTGAATCCGTGTAATCTGTGGTGAATACGGGTTTCGATACCCCTTCATTAAATGATTGATCCGGTAAATTATAACAAAACTTCTTCTATCAATGCTTTTAACTGGGTTTTATTCATAGTTCCTAATTTCATACTTGGTTTTCCTCCCATCGGACAAAGCAACAGGTTAGGGATTGTACGAATGGCAAAAGCAGCCTCCAGTTCCGGTTCCTGATCTACATCCACTTTATAAATATCTATTTTCCCATCATATTCTACAGCCAGTTGGTCGAGTATAGGTGACAGGGCTTTGCAATATACACACCAGGGAGCATGAAAATCCACCAGGCAAGGTTTATCACCTTTAAAATCCCATTTATTCGGGTATTCTTGGAATTCGGCCACTTTCTCTACGAAGCTTTCTTTTGTTAAATCAATGACTTTCATATTTTTACTTTTTTAGTGATTACTTATTTATTTCTTTGATGTTGCAAAGATAGGAAGATAGATCTTATTGTCAGATAGCTATTTCTCCTATTATATTAGCAATTCTTCCTTGTCCCGTTTTTTCTGCTTTCTAATAACTTTCTAATCTTATCTGAGTATCTTATAATTGCTTTCAAACGGTTTGCTTCATGGGGGAGTTGTACTTTTGCTTCCAAAATAACAAGGACTATGATTAGAAAGTTTTTTATTCTCTTTTTTCTTGGCTTTTTCGGATTTGCCGAAGCCCAACAGCCGTCCGTCGGCTTGACTCTGAAGGAGGCAGAGCAACGTTTCCTGAAATGTAATTTATCCCTATTGGCCGAGCGCTACAATGTAGACATCGCACAAGCCAGGTTGCTTCAGGCCGGACTGTTCGATAATCCGGTAATTTCATTCGAACAAAATGTGTATAACCGATTGAATGGAAAGTACTTTGACTTCGGCAAAAAAGGCGAGTCGGTAGTCGAAATAGAGCAGGTGATACGCCTTGCCGGACAACGGAATAAGCAGATACGGCTGGAAAAGATAAACAAGGAAATTGCCGGTTATCAGTTCGAAGAAGTGATGAGGACTTTACGCCAGGAACTTGGCGAGGCATTTACAGAAGTTTTCTATCTCTCAAAGTCATTGTCCGTTTATGATAAAGAAATCAATTCGCTGGAGCATTTGCTGACAGGTATAAAAGAGCAGCATGCAAAGGGAAATATCTCTTTAATGGAGATGGCGAGACTCGAGTCTATGCTGCTTTCTCTGAAGAAAGACAAGAACGAATGCGAAAGCAACTATTTGTCCCGGAGAGGAGAATTGAATCTGTTACTGAATCTGCCTGCCGACTTTCGGACAGAGCCTGTAATAGATGAAGGAGATCTTCGACAATTAAACATGGACCGGTTGTCATATGCCGATTTACAAGAGAGGGTACACGGGAGACCTGACCAGAAGTTGGCACGCAGCTGTGTCACTGCTTCGCAAGCCGATCTGAAATTGCAGAAGGCGTTGGCTTTTCCAGAATTCGCAGTAAAAGGTAGTTATGATCGCCAAGGTAATTTTATTAATAACTACTTTGCAATCGGATTCAGTATGTCGGTACCTATCTTTAACCGTAACCAGGGGAATATTAAAATGGCCCGTTTCAATCTTCTGAAGGCGGATCGGGAGCAAGAGTATTCCCGAAATAAAGCCGAGGCCGAACTATACGCAGCTTATACTGCTTTAGAGAAAGCATGTCAGTTGTATCAGTCGACTGATATGGGACTGGAACAGAATTTTGAGAAACTGATAGCCGGAGCCAACGAGAACTTTATCAAACGTAACATCAGTCTTTTAGAATTCATCGACTTTTATGATAGCTACAAAGAGACTTGCATCCGGCTTTACGAAATCAAGAAAAACGTACTGCTCGGTATAGAGAACCTGAATGCGGTGGCCGGACAACCTATTTTTAACTACTAAATCCATATAATTTATGAATTGGACAAAATACCTTCCATGCCTATTGATTTTGGGTATGGGGAGTGGTTGCTCATCAGAAGTAAAGCACCCCGGAGAAAATCAAGATCTGTGTCTGACAGACAGTTTACTGAAAATAGTTTCCGTCGATACGGTGCATCTGCATGATGTGGCAGATGAATTGACTTTGAACGGACGTGTTACTTTTAATCAGGAACAGGTGGCACACGTCTATCCGATGTTTGGCGGAACAGTGACGGAGCTTCGCGCTGAAGTTGGGGATTATGTGAGAAAAGGAGACATACTTGCCATATTGCGTAGCGGTGAAGTGGCCGATTACGAAAGACAGATGAAAGAGGCGGAGCAGCAGGTGATTATTGCCCGCAGAAATGTAAATGCTACCCGGGATATGTTCGATTCCGGGTTGGCATCCGATAAAGATGTATTGCAGGCACGTCAGGAATTGATCAATGCTGAAGCGGAAGAGAATCGCATCAAAGAAATTTTTTCCATAAATAACTTTAGCGGCCGGTCATTCTATGAAGTCAAATCTCCCGTTAGCGGTTTTATTGTGGAAAAGAGTGTGAGCAGAAATATGCAGCTTCGTCCCGATCAGGGTGAGGAGATATTTACTGTCTCCGGTTTGGAGCATGTATGGGTGATGGCAGATGTTTATGAAAGCGACATCAGTAAAGTAGCAGAAGGAGCATCGGTACATATCACTACGCTGGCATATCCGGGTAAGGTGTTCTCCGGAAATATAGATAAAGTATACCACATGTTGAATACTGAAAGTAAGACAATGAACGTACGGGTAAAGCTGTGTAACGAAGACTATCTGTTGAAGCCGGGTATGTTCACCACGGTCAATGTTGAGTGCAAATCTTCCGGGAAACAGATGCCTCGGATCAATGCACATGCCTTGATATTTGAAGGAGGTAAGAATTACGTCGTAACCGTCACCCCCGACAACCGCCTGAAAGTGAAAGAAGTCGATGTATACAAACGGCAGAATCAGGAATGCTATGTCCGTTCCGGGCTTTCCGAGGGTGACAGAGTGCTGAATCAGAATGTATTATTGGTCTACAATAGTTTAAATGCAGACTAAAAACGGAAGAATACTATGCATAAGTTTATAGACAATATTGTGGCATTTTCGTTGAAAAATAAGTTCTTCATCTTTTTTTGTACGACGATTGCCGTCATTGCCGGTGTGGTTTCGTTCAAGCATACACCGATAGATGCATTTCCCGATGTGACGAATACGAAAGTGACCATCATTACCCAATGGGCGGGACGCAGTGCGGAAGAGGTGGAGAAGTTCATTACGATTCCGGTGGAGATAGCCATGAACTCAGTACAGAAGAAGACGGATATCCGTTCGACAACCCTATTCGGACTGTCGGTCATCAATGTGTTGTTTGAAGATCATGTGGATGATTTTGTTGCCCGTCAGCAGGTATATAATTTATTGAATGACGCAGATCTTCCGGATGGGGTGACTCCGGAAGTACAACCTCTTTACGGACCTACGGGTGAGATTTACCGTTATACTTTGCGAAGTGACAAACGGAGTGTACGCGAACTGAAAACGATTCAGGATTGGGTGATCGACCGTAACTTGCGTGCCGTATCGGGAGTGGCGGATATTGTCAGTTTCGGCGGGGAAGTGAAGACTTTTGAAGTCAGTGTCAATCCGAATCAGTTAATCAATTATGGCATCACTTCGCTTGAACTTTATGATGCCATAGCGAAAAGCAATATCAATGTCGGGGGAGATGTGATTACCAAAAGTTCGCAGGCCTATGTTGTGAGAGGTATCGGATTGATTAATGACTTGGAAGAACTGCGGAACATTGTAGTAAAAAACATTAATGGGACTCCCATACTGGTGAAAAATCTGGCCGATGTACGCGAATCATGTTTACCCCGTTTGGGCCAGGTGGGGCGTATGGATGAAGATGATGTAGTGGAAGGCATTGTGGTGATGCGCAAAGGAGAGAATCCGGGAGAAGTCATATCCGGGTTGAAAGCGAAAATAGACGAACTGAATGAGAATATCCTGCCGTCGGATGTGGAGATCGTACCTTTCTATGACCGGGAAGATCTGGTGGATCTTGCAGTTCATACGGTGACACACAATTTGGTAGAGGGCATATTGCTGGTAACTTTCATTGTATTTATTTTTATGGCAGACTGGCGGACGACGGCAGTAGTTGCGGTCATTATACCGTTAGCCCTGTTATTTGCTTTTATCTGCTTGCACATAATGGGGATGTCTGCCAACCTGCTTTCAATGGGAGCTATTGATTTTGGGATCATTATAGACGGAGCGGTAGTGATGGTGGAGGGAATATTCGTTGCCCTCGACCGAAAAGCGAAAGAGGTGGGAATGCCCGTATTCAACAGGATGTCAAAAATGGGCCTGATCCGAAGTACAGCCAAAGAAAAGGCCAAAGCTGTCTTTTTTTCTAAACTGATTATCATTACAGCGCTGATTCCCATCTTTTCGTTTCAAAAAGTAGAAGGAAAAATGTTTTCTCCTTTGGCCTATACTCTGGGATTTGCTTTACTGGGAGCATTGATTTTCACATTGACGCTGGTTCCGGTCATGTCGTCTATTCTTTTGAAGAAGAATGTGCGTGAGAGAAGTAATTTTCTGGTGCACTTTATCAGAGAAAAGAGTGCGGCTTTGTTTGCGATTTTTCATGCCCATCGTAAATTGTCTATCGGATTGGCTTCTTTGGCAGGAGGAATCGGTCTGTTTCTCTATTCGTTTCTGGGAATGGAATTTTTGCCGCAGTTGAATGAAGGGGCTATTTATATTCGCGCTACCCTTCCGCAGAGCATTTCTTTGGATGAGTCAGTATCCCTTGCCAATAGAATGCGCAGAGAATTACTGGCATTTCCCGAGGTAAGACAGGTGCTTTCGCAAACCGGGCGTCCGAATGACGGAACCGATGCCACCGGTTTTTATAATGTGGAGTTTCATGTCGATATTTTCCCGGAGAAGGAGTGGGAAAGCGGACTTAGCAAAGGACAACTGATTGAGAAAATGCAATCTGCCCTTGCTCTTTATCCCGGCACCGATTTTAATTTCTCGCAACCGATCACTGACAATGTAGAGGAAGCGGCTTCGGGTGTAAAAGGATCTATTGCCGTTAAAGTTTTCGGCAAAGACTTATATGAAGCGGAGAAACTGGCTGTGCAGATCGACAAAGTATTGGGAACCGTACAAGGTATCGAGGATTTGGGAGTGATCCGCAACATTGGCCAGCCGGAACTTCGCATCGAGTTGAATGAAAAGCAACTGGCGCGTTACGGTGTGTCTAAAGAGAACGTGCAGTCTATTATCGAGATGGCTATAGGAGGTAAATCGGCCTCCCTGCTTTATGAAGACGAGCGTAAATTCAATATCATGGTGCGTTACAATGAAGAGTTTCGCCGGAACGAAGAGCAAATAGGTAAGATTCTGGTGCCCGCGATGGATGGTACGATGATACCGATCAAAGAGCTGGCGGATATCCGGACTATTACGGGACCTCTACTTATATTCCGTGACAGTCATGCCCGTTTTTGTGCCGTTAAGTTCTCCGTACGCGGACGTGCTATGGGGTCTGCTGTCGCCGAAGCACAAAAGAAAGTGGCGGCTTCGGTACATCTGCCGGACGGATATACGCTGAAATGGACCGGAGATTTTGAAAATCAGCAACGTGCCAGTAAGCGGCTTGCCCAGGTGGTTCCTGTCAGCATTGCCATTATTTTCGTCATTCTCTTCATCCTTTTTTCGAATGCGAGAGATGCAGGCCTGGTGCTACTGAATGTGCCGTTTGCAGCTGCCGGGGGAATTATTGCTTTGTTGATTACCCATTTCAACTTTTCGATTTCTGCGGGGATCGGTTTCATTGCCCTGTTCGGTATCTGCATCCAGAATGGAGTGATTATGATCTCGGGCATTAAATCGAACGTACGTTCACACATACCTTTATCGGAAGCTGTAAAGAATACCGTCCGTTCGCGTGTTCGTCCGGTCGTGATGACGGCTGCTATGGCTGCCATCGGATTAATGCCGGCCGCCTTGAGTCATGGCATCGGTTCTGAGTCGCAACGCCCGCTTGCCATTGTCATTATCGGGGGCGTATTGTGCGATACTTTCTTTACTCTATTCATTTTTCCGTTGATTGTAGAAGTTATTTATGGTAAAACGTTGTATGATAAAGAGGGTAAATTGCGGCAAAGACGAGTGTAAACAGTATATTTGCCACTTTAAAAACTAAAGAAGGATGGCTAAGATATTATTGGTAGAAGATGAAGTGAATATAGCTTCGTTTATAGAACGGGGTTTGAAGGAGTTTGGACATTCTGTGTCGGTGGCTAATGACGGTGATGCCGGATGGGAATTCATCCGGCAAGAAGCATTCGACCTGTTGATCCTGGATATTATCATGCCTAAGATGAACGGTCTGGAGCTATGCCGGCTTTATCGGCAGCAATACGGTTATCTCACCCCGGTTATAATGTTGACTGCATTGGGCACCACGGAGGATATCGTGAAAGGGCTCGATTCGGGGGCGGATGACTATTTGGTGAAACCATTCAGCTTTCAGGAACTGGAGGCGCGCATCAAGGCCATCCTGCGCAGAGGGCGGGAAGACTCTGTCCAGCAGCTGGTATGTGATGATCTGGTGCTTAACTGCAACACCCGCCGTGCCAGACGCAAGGAGGTGGAGATAGAACTCACTGTTAAGGAGTACCGCTTGCTGGAGTATTTCATGACCCATCAAGGCATGGTGCTTTCGCGCCTGACATTATTGAAAGATGTATGGGATAAGAATTTCGATACGAATACCAATGTGGTAGATGTTTATGTGAACTATCTTCGTGGTAAAATAGATAAGGAGCATGACAAGAAATTGATTCATACGGTGGTAGGTTCGGGATATATCATGTATGCTTAACTTTAACAAGCCAGGCTATGAAAATAGGACGTAAAATCGCACTCTTTTATACGTTGGTAACGGTACTGACCACCATGGCAGTTATCGGAGTGTTCTACCTGTTCAGTTCAAGGTATATCGATGGGTTGTACAGGTCATACCTTCGGGAAAAAGCTTTTCTGACCGCTCAGAAACACTGGGAGCGAGATGAAGTGGATGAGCAAAGCTATCAGACCATTCAACGGAAGTATGATGAGCTGCTGCCGGAGGCCAAAGAGATTTTGTTGGATATGGATAGTGATGCCGTGGTGCGTGATACGCTGAATAAATATCTTTCCGCCAGCCAGCAGAAGCAGCTTCTCGAGTCAAAAGAGATGTCATCGGTCTCTTTCGTATATCAGGATATGCTGGGAGCCGCACTATACTATCCCGATAATGAAGGCAATTTTATCGTAATTATCATGTCGCATAACAGTTATGGGGTCAAGATACAAGAACACTTGCTGCTCTTATCCGCCTTTCTGGTATTATGCAGCTCGGTATTGATCTTTTTCATCGGACAACTCTATTCTACGAGAATATTGATTCCCTTGCAGCACGTCCTGTTACAGTTGAAACAGATCCGCGGCAACAGTCTGAACCGCAGATTGAAGACCACCGGCAATAAAGATGAACTGGACCATCTGATAGAAACCTTAAACAGTATGCTCGACCGTATCGATACGGCATTTAGAGCAGAAAAATCATTTGTCAGCCATGCTTCTCACGAACTGAATAATCCTATTACCGCCATTCAGGGTGAATGTGAAATAAGTCTCCTGAAAGAACGGAGTACCGATGAGTACATCGAAGCACTCCGGCGGATAGCCGGGGAAAGTAAACGCCTGTCCAATCTGATCAGGCATCTGCTGTTTCTGTCGAGACAGGAAGAGGACATCCGGAAGAATAACGTAGAAGAGATTCGTCTGGCAGACCTGTTGGAAGAGGCAGGGGCTGCTAACCCGCGCATCCGGCTGCAATATCCGGAAGATGCCGCAAGGTACGCTGTGGTCAGTGCCAGCCCTTACTTGTTTAAAATAGCCTTGCAAAACGTGATAGACAATGCCTGCAAGTATTCGCAAGGCGAGGTGCTTATCCGGCTTTACAAGGAAGAAGAGCGATGGGGGATAGCTGTCAAAGATTCCGGAATCGGCATCCCGGCGGATGAAATGGAACTTATCTTCCAGTCATTCTACCGGGGAAGTAATACGAGAGAATACGCCGGTCAAGGGATCGGGTTAAGTCTTTCCATGAAAATCTTTTCTGTCTACAGGGGGAAGGTCAGCATTCGTTCCGAAGAAGGGAAGGGGACGGAAGTGAGAGTTGTCTTCGCATAATATACGATTTACTCTTCCGGGGAAGTGCGGATACACACGTATGTAGGTTTCCCATTAGTGTTAGTCTGTTAAAATATCACAATAAGAAAATGTTTCTTGCAATTGCAGCATCAATAAGAGTCCATCTGTGTTTTTACATAGGTATTGTATTCTTAATGGAGTATTTTAAAAAATGCAAGAACTATGTCACTGAGTAATCTGCTAATTATATTCTCTTCCTCTTTTATGGCTTTGTTTCCCGTGGTGAATCCTTTGGGAAACGGTTTTGTGGTGAATGGCTTTTTTACCGACCTGGATCCCAAGCAGCGGAAAACCGCCATCCGGAAACTGATTCTTAACTTTATAATAATCGGTGTGGGTACTTTGGTCATAGGCCACCTGTTTTTGTTAATGTTCGGTCTGGCCATCCCTGTCATTCAGTTGGGCGGTGGGATACTTATCTGTAAAACGGCCATGGAGTTGCTCGGCGATTCTAACTCCCCAGATCAGGAAGAATCGAGCCGGAACATGGATAGCCTCAAATGGAAGAATATAGAACAGAAGATATTTTATCCCATCACGTTTCCCATCAGCATCGGTCCGGGCAGTATATCCGTTATATTTACTCTGATGGCTTCTGCCAGCGTCAAAGGTAAATTGTTGCAAACCGGAATCAATTATTTTGTGATCGCACTTGTTATAGTTTGTATGGCAGCCATACTTTATATCTTTCTTTCCCAAGGGCAAAGAATTATTCAGAAACTCGGGCCGGTAGGGAATCAGATCATTAACAAGCTCGTTGCCTTTTTTACATTCTGCATCGGCATACAGATTTCCGTGACAGGTATATCTCAGATATTTCATTTGAGTATCTTATGATTACAGCCGTTACAGAGCGGCTGCAGCAGCCGGCAATGATATTTACCCGTTTCTATCCGTTTGTCCGGATCAGTATGAGCAACATACGGTTCATGATGAAAACGAATATATACCATTGTCAGACTCTGGAAAAATGCAGTGGCACTTTAAGGGGGAGGATGCATAATTATTAAGGATTGAGTCCTTTGTTTATAAGTAGCCTTTCAGCACTTTTGCGATGCGTTTATATCCTTCGGCATTCGGGTGAAGCCCGTCACGGAACAGTGAATGGTCTATTGTTCCGTCTTTATGCGTCAGTTGCGGAGCAAGATTAATGAAAGTACAATCTTTGCCGTTCAGTCGCTTTTGCAATGCCGCATCTATTTGGGCAATGCGGGTTTCCATCTCTTTTCTCGGCAGGATGCCCATCACGCAGAGTTTTGCACGGGGCTGACGCTCGCGAATCGCTTTTACGACCCGGCAGATTCCCTCTATGACTTCATCGTCGGTATTGAACAAGAGATTGTTGGTGCCTATCAGCAGGAAAATGTTCTGTGCCTGAAAACCGTCCAGCTCACCATGGTAGATACGCCACAGTACATTTTCTGTTTTGTCCCAGCCAAATCCGAGATTACGGACCCGCTTTCCTTTGAAAAGTTTATCCCAGGATTCTGTTCCAAACTGATTGTGTGCAATAGGTTCGCCTCCCCAGAAATGCGTGATCGAGTTGCCGATCATCACCACTTCGGGAGCACTTTGCTTATTTAGTTTCAAGATCTCTTCGTGGCGTCCGTACCAGTCGTATGGATCTCTTTGCTGCTTGCAGGGGATACATGAAGTAGGCCCTTCACTCTTTTCGTGTAAGATCTCACCTATCTTCTTCCGGTAACTGTCCGCATATTGCTGCATACCCAGGTCGGTGGAATGAACACCGTCTACCATGGCATCCATCGGCATACCGATTTCTTCCTTGGTCAGATAATAGACAGTAGGAACCTGCTCTTTTTGCAGCGTCTCGTATGCCTTGCGTAGCTCTGCATTGGCCACACGATAGGATTCCTCCGCGCTTTCGGAACTGAATTCATTGCTATATCCGTCGTGTTCTACCAACAGGATGGGGGCCCGGCTCTTTTCACGAAGTTTTTTCACTCCCTCCAAAGTGCGTTGGTACACTACGGCCGATGCTTCTTTTCCTGCCAGATTGGGCATGCAGTCAATGATATATAGCCGTGCATCGATCTCTGACAGAAGATCGAAGAGTGCTTCTTCCAGTTTTCCGTTGCCGGAGAACCCCAGATTGATGACCGGATGTCCCAACTTCCGGTTCAGTATATTGCCCCATGCCATGCCAGGACGCGAAGCACAGGCTCCTTGCGCAATGGAAGTGCCGTATATGACCAGAGGCTTTTCTTGTGAAACCGGAAGAAAACGGAAAGAAGCGTCGGCAGGAACACCTATCTCCATCCATGATACACTGTTGTATAGCGGCAGGAATAGTTGGTATTCAAATCCGTTGCCGGATTTAGCCGCGTATGAAAGTCCCCTGAAATTGTAGACAATGGTGTCTCCCATGGAATAATTTCCGGCACACCAGCGTTCTTGCCCGTTATTGTCTGTAGCATACAGATCGATGCCCGAAACTCCCGTAGCCGGCATATGGGGCATAGAGAGTCCGCCTTTTACTACGTAGCGAACCTTTATTTCGGATGCGTTGGAACGGAAGGCGACAGACAGCCCTGCGCTTTGCCGCGACAAATCCCATAAAGGCTTGCGTACTTTATCTTCTGCCCTTTGCGGGAGGCGGGCATAAGAATCTTTCAGTTCGTCCTGCCATGCTTGTCCGCGTACTGTATGAAAGTCTTGTTTGAGTGGATCTGCCCATTTGTATTGTGCCTGTAGAGAAGCGCACCCCAGAAAAAGGGCTAAAAGGGAAAGTTGGAGTCTGGTAGTTTTCATGATCATTGAGTATTAGGGGATATAAATGTAATCATTCTATCTTGAATATGCAATCAACCGATGTAATCGTAGACGAGTTGTACAACTGGTACACGACGAGTTGTGCAACTGGTGATGTACGAGTTGTACAACTCGTATGTGCCGGGATGTATAGCTGGTATGTGATTGGTCGGGAACTTTAACGAGGTGTACCCTTATCCGAATCTGATAATCATTACCGAGAAATAAGGGTATCTTTTTTCCCGAAGTTCTTCGGTGGAGCAAGAGTAGTATTCCTTCTCGGTCCCTACATTTTCAAAGTAGTGGTATTGGTATTCCGGATGGTTAATTATACATTGGTGTACCTCGTCTATACATTGCGATAGCTTCATTATGACCACTACCGTCTGATGTTTCAGGTAGTCGTCCAGTTCTTTGGCGGTGACGTGACCCGGTATCACGATCAGCCGCTCTTCCTGACTGACAATATGCAGGCCCGCCATCGCTCCGGAAGCAATAAAAGCGGGAATACCGGCAATCTGTTCAACGGGGATGTCGTCTTGTTGCAGCTTGTCGTAGATGTAGTGGATGGAAGAGTAAAGACCCGCATCTCCTTCGGCCACAATTACGACGTTTTGTCCCTCTGCACGGAGTATTTTGCTGCTTTCATATACAGCTTCATAAGATCTTAATGCCAGTGTCCTGTCCTTGTCCATAGGAAGCCGGAAACACTGTACGGTGTCCGAGAATCCGAGAGTGTTCAGGATGGAGAGTGCCCGTGAAGAGGACTTGCCGTCTTGAGTCATGGTGGCCGGACAGAAGATGCAATCGGCTCCTTGCAGTGCTTTGAGTCCTTTCAATGTAATCAGATCCGGTTCTCCGGGGCCTAAAGATACGAAACGTATGGGATGTGTAGTTATCATTTGTTATCGGTTTATCATCTTAATGTTCTGCAAAAGTGAGGAAAATATCTCTATGAAACAAGAATTATTAAGTATCTTTGACCGCTGTAATCTGAATTAAAAGACAAATAACGATGAAACAATTCCTGATCGGATGCGCACTGCTGGCCTGTATCTCTTTAGCCGGTTGTCGTCCGAAAAACAACCAGAATGTAACGATAGTAACCGGTGAGGTGTCCGATACATCTTCTGTCCGTATCACACCAGTTTATGCCAAAGGTTTTAAAGTGACCTATACTCCTACATGCCGCTTGGTCGATATCAGCGATCCGCAGAAAGAAGGAGGTGAATCTTTTCATTACGCTCTTGTGCCCGGAGGGACGAAACCTGAAAATATTCCTGCCGGCTATACAGTGATAGAGACTCCCGTGAAGAGTGTTATCTGTATGACTTCCTTGCAGTTATCCAACTTTATTAAACTGGATGCTTTAAATCATGTAGTGGGTATCACGAGCACCCGTCATCTCTTCAACAAAGAAATGAACGAACGCTTGAAGCAGGGTAGAACGGCTAAGATAGGTATCGAGGGGAACTTTGATAATGAAGTGATCATGAGTGTGAATCCCGATGTCATCTTCATTTCTCCTTTCAAGCGTGGCGGATACGATGCCATGCGTGAAGTGGGCATTCCGCTGGTGCCGCATTTGGGATACAAAGAGATGACTCCGTTGGGACAGGCCGAATGGATTAAGTTTATCGGACTTTTCATCGGAGAGGAAGAGACTGCCAACCGGAAATTTGCAGCCATAGAAAAGCATTATAATGAATTGAAAGAAAGGGTTGCCTATGTAAAGAAGCGTCCGGTGGTGTTCAGTGGAGAGATCCGCGGGGGCAACTGGTATGCCGTGGGCGGTAAAAGTTTTCTGGCACAGCTCTTTCGTGATGCAGGTGCCGATTATTTTCTGAAAGACGATCCCCGGTCGGGAGGTGTCACGCTCGACTTCGAAACAGTGTACAGCCAGGCGGAAAGTGCCGACTATTGGCGTATTGTCAATAGTTTCGACGGGACTTTCTCTTATGATGTATTGAAGAGCGAAGATACGAGATATGCCGATTTTCGTGCTTTCCGTGAGAAAGGGGTGATATATTGCAACATGCGTGAAAAGCCGTTTTATGAAAGTATGCCTACCCAGCCGGAAGTGGTACTGGAAGATTTGATTAAGGCTTTTCATCCGGACTTGTTGCCTGATTATACGCCTGTCTATTACGAACGACTCAATTAATCTGTCCGATGAAACGACCGACAATACCTCTTATGCTGCTTATAGCCGCATCTATTTTTGTCTTTTTTCTGCTGAATCTGCTTCTGGGCTCGGTTTCCATTCCCATCGGTTCGGTATGGAACATACTTTGGGGCGGAACGGATGAATCCGTTATCTGGCAAAATATCATCTGGAAGTCACGGGTACCGCAGGCTTTGACTGCTTTGGTGGCGGGTGCCGGACTTTCTATCAGTGGCTTGCAGATGCAGACCGTATTTCGTAATCCGCTGGCAGGACCTTCTGTACTTGGTATCAGTTCCGGTGCCAGCCTGGGAGTGGCTTTCGTGGTATTGTTGTCCGGAGCATTTGGAGGCGTGGCACTTAGCAAATTGGGATATATGGGCGAGGTGGCTCTTTCGTTGGCGGCCGTTATCGGTGCCCTGTCGGTGATGGCGCTTATTGTGTATGTATCCCAAAAAGTGAAAGGAAATGTAACTTTGTTGATTATCGGTGTGATGATTGGCTATGTGGCGAGTGCCGTTATCGGTGTACTCAAATATTTTAGTGTGGAAGAAGACATCCGCGCTTACGTCATTTGGGGGTTGGGTAGCTTTGCCCGCGTCTCCGGTGATCAGATGACCTTGTTCGTCTGTATCATGGTTGTGCTGATTCCGCTCTCTTTCCTGTTGATTAAAACCATGAATCTGATGTTGCTTGGCGATGGGTATGCACGTAACTTGGGATTGAACATCAAGCGTGCCCGCCTGTTGGTCATTTCATGTTCGGGAGTGCTTGTAGCCATCGTGACCGCTTATTGCGGACCGATTATGTTCATTGGTTTGGCGGTTCCTCATCTTTGCCGTGCCATCTTTCATACCTCGGATCACCGCATCCTGATGCCGGCCACTTTGCTGGCAGGTGCTTCGTTGGCTTTGGTATGCAATCTGGTTGCCCGCATGCCGGGCTTTGAGGGAGCTCTTCCGGTCAACTCCGTGACTGCGCTGGTAGGCGCGCCGGTCGTGGCATCAGTGTTGTTCCGTAAGCGTAAAAGTGAATTAAGTGAATAAAGAATCATGAAGCAAAAAACCATTCATATAGAGAATCTTTCGATAGGCTACCTGGGTAAGACCGATGTTAAAGTTGTGGCCGATCGTATCAATGCCGGCATTAACTGTGGCGAACTGACTTGCCTGTTGGGAGCTAATGGAGTGGGGAAGTCCACCCTGTTGCGTACACTTTCGGCATTTCAACCTAAATTGGGGGGTAAGATAGAGATTGTGGGCAAGGAGATCGATGCATATACCGACAAGGAACTGTCAACCGTCATTAGCGTAGTGCTCACTGAGAAATGTGATATTCGCAATATGACGGTGCACGAGCTTGTAGGCTTGGGACGCAGTCCGTATACCGGTTTTTGGGGAACACTTCGCGGAGAAGATAAGGAGGTGGTCGAACGTTCCATTGCTTTGGTGAAGATTCAGAACCTGGCACACCGCATGGTGCATACCCTGAGTGATGGTGAGCGACAGAAAGTGATGATTGCCAAAGCGCTGGCACAAGAGACTCCGGTGATCTTTCTGGACGAACCGACGGCATTTCTCGATTTCCCCAGTAAAGTGGAGATGATGCAGTTGCTTCACCGGTTGAGCCGCCAGACCAATAAAACGATTTTTCTTTCCACACATGATCTGGAGCTGGCTTTACAGATTGCCGATAAAATCTGGTTGATGGACAAGATGAACGGGGTGACTATCGGTACTCCGGAAGATCTGTCACTGAGTGGCAAACTGAGTAGTTTCTTTGCCCGTAAAGGCATTGTGTTCGATTTGGAGACGGGCTTGTTCCGGGTAGACAACGAATATACATCGCAGATACGTCTGGTGGGGCATGGACAGAAATATGCCATGGTGCGTAAAGCCCTGCAACGTAACGGGATTTTGGCTAATCGTACTGTCGAGTCGGATACCTACATCGAAACCGGTGATCTGAAAGACGGTAACGGATTCATCCTACATCCGCAGGAAGGGGAAGCCGTAACGCTGAACAGCATTGAAGAACTGTTGGAGAGATTGCAGGCCGGGAGTGCCGAAAGAGCCGTTTAACCGCTGAGGGGCATCCCAAGAACCCTTATCGTTCAGAATCTGGCACAACAGCTCCGAAACGACTGCACCATGATGGCTGTTGCCTGCTCCTGATAAATGGGAAATTACTTTTCTGCTCTCCTCTGCTGTGAAGTTAGAACAAAGAAGCCTCCATACCTTCTTCCAATGTGCGCGGGGTGTACCCGATTTCGGCTTTAGCCTTTTCGATACTTAATCCGCTGAAACGCGGGCGGGGAGTAACCTCTTTCATTTCTTCGGTAGTGACAGGTTCGATCAATGAACGATCCAGTTTCAGAAAATCAGCCACCCGGTAGGCGATTTCGGCAATTGTGAGGCATTCGCTGCCGCAAATATGATAGATGCCGTTGGCTGTATGAAACATCAGCTTTTCTACTCCTACTGAAATATCTCCAACAAAGGTCGGTGTACGCCATTGATCGGATACGACACGGATCGTTTCTCCGTTTCTCAACCGGTTGGCTACTAGCTGAAGGATGTTGCCATGCTGTCCCGGAAGGGCTTTTCCATAAACGACGACTACACGTACTATGGCATAATTACTACAAATGCTGGCTATAATCTTTTCGGCTTTCAGTTTCGTAACACCGTAATAATTCACCGGAATCGCTTCATCTTCTTCCTTGTAGAGCCGGGTGCTTTTACCGTCAAATACAAAGTCCGTGGAAAGATGGATGAAACGGCTGCCATACTGTTCGCAAACATGTGCTATCGTTTCGACTGCTGTAACATTTGTAGCTTCAGCTTCTGCATGATGGGTTTCGCAATAGTCCGGTACCGAAAGGGCAGAGGTGTTGATTACGATATCCGGCCGGCATTCTTTAAATAATTTCCGTACTTCATTTTCGTCCCGGATATCGGTACGTACGAAGCGATAATCTTTGCCGGGACAAATGTCATCTCTCAGCGAGCATCCTGTGACGTGGTATATAGGGTTAACCGATAAGTCATTCAGTATCCGGCGCCCCGTAAATCCATTGGCACCGATAATCAATATGTTTTTCATTTCTTTCTTTTTTTAATATGGATAGTTGCGCCCCTGCTGGACTTCAATGCGGATACCGAAATTCCCATCGGAAGATTTCATCTCGAAAGCCCCTTTGAAGTTGTTCTTTTCCCATGGCATGGCGGCAGGGTTAGGGACTTTTTTGCCATCGGCATTATATTCCCCATACGTGTTCAGACGCATGCCGTTTTTCAGTTTAAACGATCCCATCTGGAGCTGTTGCGGAGACGAGAAGAAATCGTGTCCGCCCCAACCGAATCCGTATGAAAGGGAGGGAGTGAACACATTGGATAGTCCTTGTGTCATTATGACGTCCGGATTCAAACTGAAGATCCGGTTATAGTCTTTGCTTGCATCGGGTAATTCGAATTTATATTTCGGCAGTTTGGGAGGAGCTGCTATAAACAATCCCATATCGATCAGGAAATCTCCGTATTGCTTGACGGTAGAAGGCAAATGCCGGATGCTGTCGGAAGGTTGTTCCGACTGGGCAGAAAGTGAGGCCGTACTCAGTAACAGCAGCAAAAAGAATATCAGCTTCTTCATATCCGTTCTATGTTATCTTTCAAAACGCAAAGATATGAAAATAATCTGCTTGCCGTGAATCCTTTATTTCTTTTTTAGATGAATTACAGGGCCGAAAACAGGGTTCGTTTCCCAACGTCCTTTTACGGGATTGAATTCGTGGATGGCTCCGCCGGTAATGCCGAATTTACCATTGAACATGTAGTCGACTGTTCCTCCGAAATGATTCTGCATATATAAGTCGGGGACCATATAGCCCTTCTTAGAGTTTCGTTGCCCGTTGAGCGAATATTGGCCGAACACGTTCAGGTATAAATGGTCTGTAAGCCTGTAGGTAATTTTTCCGTGGATACCGGCATCAAAGCGTGAACCGGCCATCGGAGCCGTGGGGATGCGAAGGCTTGGCAATGTATATTTAGCAACAAACACTCCTCCCGAAAAGATCCAGCGATCATTGGGAGAGAACGAGTAGGCAGCACCCGCCTTTACGATGGTGCCTATGCTGAGATAAGTGTTATAATTGCTGAAAGTACTGAGATTACTGTTGGGAGAAAGGTTGAAATTGTAATAACGGTCGTAATCCCAAATGAAGGGGTTGGAATAGGTCCCCAATTGAGGGACGATCCAACCGGACGGAATACTTTCCGGGTACGGTATACGGAAAGTCATACTGTCACCGGCTGCAGCTTGTCGGGTGTTGTCCGGAAGAGTACCGTCTGTTTGTATGTTTCTATCGTTGATATGCAGTCCCTGACGAATTTCAGGTACAGTTTCGCGATGCCCTTTGATACTGTCTTTCGGTTGTTCTGTTTGTGCACATACCATCACTGTAATGATTGCCAGTATAAATGTGCAGTATATTCTATTCTTCATCATTCTGTGTATTTAATTTAAGATCAGTTTATATCCTATCCCTCTGACATTGACAATGCGAATTCGCTCGTCGGCTGACAGTTTATGGCGGAGCTTTGTGATGAAAACGTGTAAACTTCTTGAGTTAAAAAAGTTATCGTCTCCCCATAGGTCGAGTAATACATTCTGTGTGTTGACCACTTGATTCTGATTTTCGCAAAGTCGCTTCAGGATTTCCGATTCCCGATGAGAAAGCTCCTGCTTCAATCCGGCATGTGTCAGTGTTTGTGCAAGAGAGTCGAACAAATAGTTGCCTATCTCAAACCGGGTGGTTGTTTTCTTTTCTTCATTGAAACTGAATGCTTTGCCAACCAATGCTTTGATGCGTATGATCAGCTCCTGCATGCCGAATGGCTTCTTCAGGTAGTCGTTGGCGCCTAGTTCGAAGCCTTCTACCACATCGTTAATAGCCGAACGTGCTGTCAGGAAAAGTACCGGTGTTTGTTTATCGGTCTGGCGGATACGTCTTACCATTTCAAAGCCATCCATGCGGGGCATCATTACATCGGCCACCAGCACGTCCGGACGAATATCGAAAAACATGCGTAATCCTTCTTCACCGTTGGCTGCAATAGTGAGAATGAAGTCGTCCTCTTCGAGTGTGTCTTTGATAATCATGGCGAGGGTCAGTTCGTCCTCTGCCAACAATACTTTGATTTTCTCTTTCATAACGTGATGGTGAATGTGCTACCGTGTCCGGGTTCGCTTTTTACACAAACTGTTCCGCCATGTTTTTCTATCATTGTTTTTACATAATAGAGTCCCAGTCCGTATCCTTTTACGTTGTGCAGGTTACCGGTCGGTACGCGATAGAATTTATCGAATATATGTTTTTGTTTCTCTTGTGCGATGCCTGTTCCTTCATCGCTGACGGAAATTTCCACTTTTCCGTTATCTGCTGTTTCGCGGCAATGAATGCGGATGACGGCCTTTCCCGGTGAATATTTCACTGCATTGTCTATCAGGTTGCTCAATATATTGCTGAAGTGGGTCCGGTCGGCAAATACTGTAAGGTTTGCCGGTTCTACTCTATAGTCGATGTCAATCGGATTTTGTGCTTTGAGTTTATGCTGTTCTGTCAATGATTCAAGTAAAGTAGCAAGAGTTATTTCTTCCGGACGGAGTCGGAAGGTTTTGCGTTGTTCCATACTCATCGTCAGTATCTGTTCAACCAGTCCGCTAAGCCTTTGCAGTTGTTCCTGGCTGATACTTAAATATTTGTCCCGTTTGGCTTTTTCGTCAGCTTGTCCGAAGTTGAGTAAAGCATCGTTGGCTGCATATGCCACGGCAATGGGAGTCTTTAGTTCATGGGTGATATTGTTGGTGAAGTCACTTTTCATCTCTTCCAGTGTTTTTTGTTTCAGCAATGTGCGGATCAGAAACCAGAAAGAGAATCCCAAAATCAACAGAATGACGAATGAAGTAATAAGTATTCCTGCCATCTGATGGACGATCACTCCTGAAACTGAATCCATCCGAAGGCGGTAGAGAGAATGGGAATGGATGTCGAAAGTGTAGTCGTACGTATGGGCATCCGGTCCGGGGATGTAGTTCAACGTACCGCCCATTCCTAATGTATCGGTGAAAAGTAAACTGGAGTCAGGCGTATTGCTGAAATGCAGATATTCTATCCGATACGGCAGTGAGATTCCTCTTTCCTGTAAACTGAGTGTCAGCAGGCTATCGTATGATTGAAAATCAGGATCCATGATAACGTCAAGGCCGGAGTGCAATCCTCTTTGAAAGTAAGTGGCCAGTTCGAGCATGGTATTCTGATCTTTCAATAGTATGTCCAGCCCGCCTTTTGTTTGCAGCATGGCAGCTTTTACCTCCTGCGAAGTGGAATCTTGCGGAACTACTTTTATTTCTTTCTGATCATTACGAACGACGATCAGGGTGTCCAGTTTCCGTTCGGTTTTGAGAATGGAATCTTGTTGTATTCCTGTACTTCCCGGAATCTTTTCTTTATGGACCATAGTGCTGCTGCGAACCAATGTTCCACCTTCATCATTGTATCCGGCGGAAACAGAGATTTCACCATGATCTTGGTCATCCCGACGCATGCGTTCTATGCGTAACATCATCTCATTGTAATCACTTGTGCGCATAGCCTCGATAATCGAATGTTCCATATCACTTTTCATGGTATGGTACATACTAACCAACCAGTATGCCTGGTAGGCAAAGATGGCCATCAGAGAAGCAATTACAAGTATGGCGATATGTTTGATTGGGAGTTTCATGCAGGCAAAGATAATGGTTAACCTTTGTTGTTGTTACATCTGATAAGACTAAATAACACTACCGATAACAGTAGATAACACTACATAAGTCGATGATAACGTATTGTCTTGCCTTTTCTGCCGTACTTTGCAACTGTAACCCAAACAAGGAATAAAAAATGAAACGAATTTACTTGACTTTTGTGTTTGCAGGTGCTGTCTGCTTTCAGGTAGCGGCACAGAACGCGGATGAAGATCGGATACTTTCTGCGGATAGTCTGATTACGATGGATGGACGTTTAGACAGTTTGTACAGATCCTTGCCCGAAGTGATGGTGGTAGGTGAACGTCCGGTGGTGAAAGCAATGCAGGGAAAACTTGTATATGATTTGCCTCGACTTATTCAGAATTTTGCGGTAGACAATGCATATGACGCGATAAAGGAACTCCCCGGAGTGAGCGAAATGAATGATAATCTGACTTTAGGAGGAAAAAGTGTTACGGTTGTATTGGATGGCAAAGTAACCACAATGACTCAGGAACAACTGAACACTCTTTTAAAAAGCATTCCTGCCGGGCGTATTGAAAAGGCCGAAGTGATGTATTCGGCTCCTGCACGTTATCAGGTGCGGGGGGCTATGATAAATATCTGCCTGAAACAGGGAGACTCCGGGAAATCCACCTTGCAGGGTGAGTTTTTCAGTGATTATCGGCAAAGGCATTATGAATATTTGACTGAGCGTGCGAGCCTTCTGTATTCGGGACATAAATTCTCTGCAGACTTTCTTTACTCTTACAGTCATGGGCGAAACTATTTCCTGACGGATAAAGAGGCTTTGCACGCTTTGTCAGATGGTACGATACATCCCATAAGTACGAATGAATCTCAACGAAGCCGTTCGAATAGACACAACCTGCGTTTAGCCGGCGATTATGTATTTGCCGCAAACCATCAACTTAGTGTGACATACAATGCCCAATTTGTGAATGGTTTTAATCTGAGCACTGTAGACGGCACTCAAATTTCGAATGCCCGTACCCGTATGACCGACCAGCTCCATAATGCACGCCTCGATTATCATATGCCATTCGGATGGAAAGCCGGAGTGGAATATACTTATTATCATTCACCTTCTTCACAATTACTTCACAGTCGGATGGGGAGTGATGAACTGGATTTTCGTGTTAAAGACTCTCAGCGTATCAATCGTTGGAAACTTTTCCTCTCCGGAGAACATGATCTGGGCAATGGGTGGGGAATGAATTATGGGGCAGTCTATACGACAAGTTTGGACAACAGCCATCAATATTATCATGACCCTGAAACTGATGAAATAATATCGGGAAATAGCAATATGAAGTCTCGTCGTCGGGAACAAACACTTAATTTTTACGCCGGATTTAACAAGGCTTTTGGTGATAAATTGTCTTTAGATGCCTCATTGGCTGCCGAACAATTCCACACGACTGTATGGAATGAATGGAGCCTGTATCCGACTTTTAACATTAACTATGCTCCTGCACCGGGAAATGTATGGCAATTATCCCTCAGCAGTGATAAAAGTTATCCCGATTACTGGGCTACTCAGGATGCAGTTTCTTATATGGGTGGAGGATATTCCGAGATTCACGGCAATCCTTATTTGAAACCTGAGATTAACTACCAGCTACAGTTGACTTATGTTTTAAACAGTAAATATATGTTTAATGCATGGTATAGTCATACTAAGGATAATGCAACACAAACCCTTTATCAATCACCGGAGCGATTGGTTGAAATTTATAAGTATTTCAATTTTGATTTTGAACAGCAAGCCGGTGTACAGGCTGTTGTCCCATTTGCGATCGGACGCTGGCTGAAATCGCGTTTCACATTGACCGGCGTTTACGATCGTCAAAAAGACAGTGACTTTTGGGATATTCCTTTTGATCGGAAAGCATATTATGCGATGTTGAGTATGAATCATACAGTGACTCTGTTCTCACATCCGGATATTAAGCTGATTGTGAGTGGAATGATACGCAGTAAGGCGATACAAGGCATCTATGATTTACCGGCATCCGGCAACTTGGACATAGCGCTCAGGTATGGTTTTGCCAATGGAAAGGCATTGCTGACTCTTCGATGTAATGACTTGCTTGAAACAGGGCAGATTTCACCGCGAATTTATTATGCTATGCAGAACGTGACCAACCATTACTCTGCTTTCCGTGAATTTGGTGTTTCGCTTACCTATAAGTTTGGAGGCTATAAAGAGAAGAAACGGGAGGGAGTGGATACCTCACGTTTCAAATAGTTCTGTGTTCGAGAATTAAGGAGGTGTCATTGAACAGGTAAAATCACTGTTATTCTGGTACCTCCTGTATATGTTGGGTCAATGCTTATCTTTCCGGACAATCTGCGGATGATCAGTTGGCACAAATAAAGTCCCAATCCGTTACCCGGAGTGAATGCATTGAGCTTGGAGAATCGTTCGAAAACCTCCTTATGTTTGTCTGCCGGTATACCACATCCGGTATCTGTTACGCTTATATGAACTTGTTGGCGTGCTTCGTCGATGTGACAATGGAGGGTGATAATGCCTTTTTCAGTGAACTTATTTGCATTGTTCAATAGATGCTCTATGACTAATGATAAATATTTCTCGTGTGTGGTCAGTATGATGGGGTGTTCCGGCAAGTCGGTCCGATAGTCTATATCGGGTTTATGAGACCGATTTAATAATGTCATCTCTTGTATACAGATAGAATTAAGATTCGCTTCTTTGCAAGGTAACTTCTCTTGTGATACATCCAGACTGGATATTTCAAGCATATTATCGATTAATGAAGTAAGTAGAATTGTACTTTTCTGGATCTCTTGTGAAAAACCTTCACGGGTTTCTTTATCTATCTCATCATTGAATATCAAGTCGGAGAAACCTACAATCGAATTGAGTGGCGTACGTATCTCGTGGCAAATAGAGTTTATGAAAGCTGTCTTCATCTTTTCACTTTCTTCGGCTTTTTGCTTGAGGTTCCGGAGATGAAACTTCATCTTTTTCTCTTTTTTCAGGTCGTGATATAAATACAGACAGACAAAGATTACAATGATCAGAATGATAGACAGGCATATCACCAGAATACGTTTGTTTTTAATTTCAAGTTGTGACTTTTCATTGTTCAACTTATTCACTTCATATTTTATCTGGAGTTCACCCAATTGCTTTTGCATATTTTCAGTAGTCAGCGAATCTTTATATTGAGTCGCTATTCTGAGGTATGCCAATGCCTCTTTGAAGTTACCCATGGCTTCGTAGGTTTGTGATTGAATGTCGTATAATCCCGGTAGATTGTTTGGGATTATTTCTTGTGCAATTTGTATCAGACTATCATTAGCCATCAATGCTTTTTCATAATGGGGTTGGGGCTTTTGATTCAGATAATAATTATCCATCGATAGAAAATAGTTATATCGATCGTACGGATTGGTTAGCTTTTCGTTCAATTTAACTATTTGTTGCCAGTAATAATCCATTTTTTCGGGAGCTTCCGAAATGGCATTAGTCAATAGAGATGTATAAAAGCGTAATTTGTGTATCGCCATATTATAAAAAGGACGTTGTGTTTGATAGTGATCTTTGTAATATTGTTGTTGGGTTTGCAGATTCTCATCTAAAATCCGGATGGCTGAATCACATTTATTCAGCATACTGTATGTATTGGATAATTTCCAAACAATGATCGATGCAAATAAGATTTGCTTTTCCGGAGGCAATTGCTTAGATAAGTTCATTGCTGTTTCCAGATAGGGGAGTGCCTCCTTTATCATGTCATTGTAATGAAGGCTACCACCGGTGATGTAAGCTTGGGCGATTTTGCTGTAAAGTGATGCTTCATCAGATTTCTTTTCTTCTATAAATTGCAATTCTTTTGTGATAGCTTCTTCTGTTTCATTGTGGCTGCATAGTGTATCGAAAAATCGCATTTGAAGGTAAGCCAATACAGGGGCTGTTTCTTGGGGCTCCCGGATTGCTTTTATCAGTTCCATATAATGATATGCTGAATCCATACGATATTCTTTTGTCTCTCCGCATACAAGATCATTTAAGGCATTGAGCATACCCGATGTATCGCCAGCCTTTTGGGCTTCTCTATACATGTTGAGCAAATATGTCTTTTCATCAGGGGTTTCAAAACAAATGTCCGCCAGGTTTCGGTAAATATTGATTCGTTCTGCAGCTATTGTCGTTTGTTTTAATTGTAATAAAAGACTGTCTTTTGCATGGTAATCTATGGCCAATGCTATTCCGGTCCAGGCGCACAAGACTAAGAGGATTATATATCGCATCATATTGTTTGTTGTTTGTAGGTAACAAATATACGCCTTTTTTCAATGGGAAATCCGTCAATCCTCCGGTATCTTTTTGCTCCCTACTAAAAAAAGGTAATAAAGTCAACTTTGATATGGAGTTAATTGTTAATTTTGCAACTCCATTTTAAAAACCTAAAAACTCCCGATATGAAATCAGACATAGAAATAGCACGTAGTGTTGAGTTGAAGAAAATAAAACAAGTAGCAGAAAGCATCGGTATTCCCCGCGATGAAGTAGAAAATTATGGTCGTTATATTGCCAAAATTCCCGAGTATCTGATTGATGAAGAGAAAGTAAAAAAGAGTAACCTGATTTTGGTTACTGCCATTACTGCAACCAAGGCGGGCATTGGTAAAACGACTGTTTCTATCGGTCTTGCGTTAGGACTGAATAAGATTGGCAAAAAAGCAATTGTCGCTTTGCGCGAACCTTCCTTGGGACCGTGCTTCGGAATGAAAGGAGGAGCGGCAGGAGGCGGTTATGCCCAGGTACTTCCGATGGAGAAGATTAATTTGCATTTTACCGGTGATTTTCATGCTATCACTTCTGCTCACAATATGATTTCCGCATTGCTGGATAATTATTTATACCAAAATCAATCTAAGGGTTTCGGTCTAAAAGAGATTCTTTGGCGTCGGGTACTTGATGTGAACGACCGTTCTTTACGGAATATCGTAGTTGGTCTAGGACCGAAGACCAACGGTATTACGCAGGAATCCGGATTTGATATTACTCCAGCATCAGAAATCATGGCAATTCTTTGTCTTTCAAAAGACGTGGATGATCTTCGCCGTCGAATTGAAAATATTCTTTTAGGATATACCTATGATAATAAACCGTTTACAGTTAAAGATCTGGGTGTGGCAGGAGCTATAACAGTTCTATTGAAAGATGCTATACATCCGAACCTGGTACAGACTACCGAAGGTACTGCCGCCTTTGTGCATGGAGGTCCATTTGCTAATATTGCTCATGGATGTAATTCTATATTAGCAACGAAGATGGCAATGACTTTTGGTGATTATGTAATTACAGAGGCCGGTTTCGGTGCTGATTTGGGAGCAGAGAAATTCTACAATATTAAATGTCGCAAGAGTGGGTTGCAGCCGCGTTTGACAGTGATTGTGGCTACTGCGCAAGGACTTAAAATGCATGGGGGAGTTAGCCTCGATCGCATTAAGGAGCCAAACCTCGAAGGATTGAGAGAAGGTTTGCGTAATTTAGATAAGCATGTCCGCAATCTGCACTCGTTTGGTCAGACTGTTATTGTTGCTTTCAATAAGTTTGCCAGTGATACGGATGAAGAGATGGAGTTGCTTCGTGAGCACTGTGAGCAGTTGGGAGTAGGCTATGCTATCAATAATGCTTTTTCAGAAGGTGGTGAAGGCGCCGTTGATCTGGCGAATCTGGTGGTTGAGACAATTGAAAACAAACCATCCGAACCATTACAGTTTACCTATAATGATGAAGATAGTGTACAGCAGAAGATTGAGAAAGTCGCAACCAATTTATACGGTGCAAGCGTTGTGACCTATAGCACATTGACCCGTAACAAGATTAAATTAATTGAAGAAATGGGAATCGGTCATTATCCTGTATGCATTGCCAAAACGCAATATTCTTTTTCAGCCGATCCAAAAGTATATGGGGCAGTAGATAACTTTGAACTCCATATTAAAGATATCGTTATTAACAATGGAGCCGAAATGATTGTAGCGATTGCAGGTGAGATTATGCGTATGCCTGGTTTGCCAAAAGAGCCGCAAGCACTCCATATTGATATTGTGGATGGCAATATTGAAGGATTGAGCTAAACTTTTCCATATACAGGAAGAGGTAGTTTCAAAAAAGAAACTGGAAATTGAGGATTTTATAGATTAAAACTTCAAATATAAGAATCCCCTTGTTCTAGCCTTGTATTGTAATAGATTAAAGCTAGAATGAGGGGATCATTATATCCGAACCTGTAATATTGCCTCTTTTTTCTATTCTGAGATAGTTTCTTGGAGGCCCATAAATTTATTGTAATTCTTGGAGACTAGTCAAATAAATCCCCGCTATTCTTTCTGAACGAATGGCGGGGATGACGGATATATAGAGTCCAGTGTGCTATTTTTTAATTCTTTCTAACACACTGTACGATTGTAGCTCCTTTTTATTATTATATTGTTCGGAACGGACAATACCAATATTGGGTGCATACCATTCATATCCGTAACCCTTAATTGTTTCTTTCGGTGTCCAGATATTCATTTCATACTTTACTTTCGTACAATAAAATGCTCCAGCAGGAGTATTTACAGTTTCTGTAGTAACAAATTCTCTGTCGAAAACGGAGATTTCAGCCCGGTTGTTTTTATTTCCTTTTTGGTAAAGACGCAGAGTTCCGTCATCAAATTCGTCATCGTCTCCCGGATTCATCGGATTAGAAAAGGCATCCGGATAATTCATTAAATCTCCCATCATATATACATCAGCGTTCATCATGTTGAGTGCTGTGGGGAATGTTGCCACATCTCCCATACTCATAGAAAAATTTCCATCGCTACAACGAGCTACCATTTGTCCGGAATTGAGTGTTTTGCCTGCGGCATCAGCAAATGTATAGTTTGCTACTACCTCCATACCTGACGGATATTCATACGCCTGATCTACTCTGTAGACTAGGATATTAGTAAGTTTACCATCAGCAGTGTAGCAATTACGGGTGATTTGTTCACCTTCTTGGTTGGGAAAGAAGAAGGCACAATCTTGATTTTGAGCCATAGCTCCGGCAGTAACCAATAAGGTTGCTGCGACCATTAGATTTCTTATTTTCATATCAGTTTAGGTATTAAGTAAATATCATCTTCTTTTTTTAGTTACTTATCAACGGTTAACAGGAATGAAAGGTTTTGAGGGAGGTGTTAATGCGATGTTAAAAGAGCGAAAAAATGCCCGCAACTTTCTTCACAGAGAATTGCGAGCCCACGTATGTTATTGTTTAATACTAAAATGTGCTATTTAATATGCGAAGATCGGATATTTTTCCATTGTCTTGTTGACACGTGCACGTACTTGTGCTATCACTTCTTCATTTTCTACGTTAGATAATACGGTTTCGATCATTTCCGCGATTTCCAACATCAGATCTTCTTTTGCACCACGTGTTGTGATGGCAGGAGTACCCAAACGGATACCTGAAGTCTGGAATGCGGAACGACTATCAAACGGAACCATATTTTTATTAACTGTTATATCAGCAGATACGAGTGCTTTTTCTGCAACCTTACCTGTTAGAGTAGGGTATTTACTACGCAAGTCAACCAGCATGGAATGATTATCTGTGCCACCTGAAACAATAGTGAAACCACGGTCAATCAAGGCTTGTGCTAATACAGCGGCATTCTTTTGTACCTGTTTTTGATATTCTTTATATTCGGGTTGCAAACATTCACCGAAAGCTACAGCTTTGGCTGCAATCACATGTTCCAACGGCCCTCCTTGTATTCCTGGGAATACAGCTGAATCAAGTAGTTGAGACATCATCTTAATTTCTCCTTTCGGAGTTTTCTTTCCCCAAGGATTAGGAAAGTCTTTTCCCATCATGATTACGCCACCACGAGGCCCTCGGAGGGTCTTATGAGTGGTTGAAGTCACAATATGTGCATATTTCACAGGATTATCTAATAGACCGGCTGCAATTAACCCGGCAGGATGTGCCATGTCGATCATGAGAATTGCTCCTACCTTGTCGGCAATTTCGCGCATACGTTTATAATCCCATTCACGAGAGTAGGCCGAACCGCCTCCAATGATCATTTTGGGCTTTTCACGCAATGCTACTTCCTCCATTTGATCGTAATCTACGCGACCGGTTTCCTGTTTCAGATTATATTCGCAGGGAGTATAAATGATTCCCGAAGTGTTTACTAATGAACCATGTGAAAGGTGTCCTCCATGTGCCAGATTCAGCCCCATGAATTTATCTCCCGGATTCAGTACAGCCAGAAATACGGCTGCATTAGCCTGTGCTCCTGAGTGGGGTTGCACATTGGCCCATTCTGCACCAAAAATCTCTTTCAGGCGGTCAATGGCAATTTGTTCGCTTTGGTCTACCACTTCACAGCCACCATAGTAGCGTTTACCCGGATATCCTTCCGCATATTTATTGGTAAGACAAGATCCCATTGCCTCCATCACCTGATCACTTACGAAATTTTCTGATGCGATCAGCTCAATGCCTTTCAACTGACGTTGATGTTCTTTTTCGATAATATCGAAAATTAAATCGTCTCTTTTCATTATTTGTTATAATAAGATTAAAGTGTATCTTGAAACCTTTATTATTATAATCGCACAAATTTAGATATTATTTAAAGAGTGTGCAACCTTTTTGAAGAAAAAGTTATTTAAAATATAACTCCGAGTGAAAAACTAAGCACATTGTCACGACGTCGAAAGGTGATATTGCTTACTTCCGGTCTACCTTCCATATCTATATTATCGTATGTTACTGATTTTGATAAATTGTGAAGCCCTTGTTCGTATCGAAAATCGAAAAAAATGCGGGAGATGTTGACACTAACGCCAATTACTGCACTGACATTGAAGGGATACAGCTTTTCGTGGATACCCTGTTGATCAAAGTTCTCAAAAGTGATTTTATTCTTCTTATTCCACAAGTATCTTAGTTTCGGTCCTGCAAAGAGAGACATTGTGTAAGGACCTTGTTTTACTACATGATAACCATATAGTAATGGAAAATCAATGCTGTGGATAGTGGAACTGACCGATGCATAGTCAGGTTCAATGTCGGGATGCTGTGAGCCGAGTTTATCGAAAGAAATCTCGCACCTGCTGATATTGTACGAGATTTCCGGTTGTATAAAATGCCTTTTCATGTTCAAGCGCATAAAGAGAGCACCGAAATATCCTATTTTGTAGTTGTTCTGAATTTCGTCAATGGTTACATCTTTAATTTTCAGATCAGAAACCAGAAACATAGAAGAGTTGAATCCACCCCTGATTCCTACATTTATTTTGCGGTCATCCGGGTGTCTTTCCTTTTTATGATTGTCTTCCCCATAAGCGGCAAAAGCAATCCATATCGATATAAAAAGGAGAACTATTCGTTTCACTTTGTTTTCTTTTCTACTGACCAACCGAATTTTCCTATCTTTTCTCCTAAATTATAATATCCTCCGTGTACATATACAAGCGGATTTGCTTCTGCCAGTTCCAACTTTCCGGTTTCCCGGTTTAGATGACGATCATCTGCACGAATGTTTACTACGTCAGAAATAAACATGTCATGTGATCCCAGAGATACGATTTCTTTCACACGGCATTCAATACAAAGGGGAGATTCTTCAATGAGAGGTGCATTCACTACAGAACATTTGCCCGGGGTTAGTTTCATTTCTTCAAACTTATGATAATCCTTCCCTGAACGTACTCCACACCAATCTGTTGCGAATGCCATATCCCGGGTTGTTAAATTGATCACAAATTCCATATTCTTTTTTATAATAGGATAAGAATGACGTTCGGGACGAACAGAAATGTAACACATCGGCGGATTGGTACAAATGGTTCCGGTCCATGCCACCGTAAGTATATTGTATTCGCTTTCATCGCTTCCGCAACTTACCAATACGGCAGGCAACGGATAAATCAGAGTTCCGGGCTTCCAGTCTTGCTTCATCTTTTTATTCACTTTATATGTTACGAGCTACGAGTTACGTCCGACATCGTTTAGCGGTCTAGAACTCGTAGCTTGCAGTGCATAACTAAATGATTGTAATATCTTCTCTTTTTTGTTCTTTCTCGCAGTAATGACATTTTATAACACAATTGTCTTTGTCGATCACATGAAATAAAGTAGCCATCGGTTCATTATTCGTGATACATTTGGGATTAGCACATTTTACGATAGCTTTTAACTCGTCAGGCATTCGCACTTCTTTTTTTTCTACTACTTCGTAATCACGGATGATGTTCAGTTTCACATGAGGGGCTACTACGGAAATTCGATTGATTTCTTCGTCACAGAAAAATTTATCGGCAATCTTGATGATTCCTTTCTTACCTAGTTTTTTACTGTCCAAATTGAATCCGATAGTAATATTAGTCGTCATGTGTTCCAATCCGAGCAATGAAACTACCGTAAAAAGTTTCTCTGAAGGTATATGATCGATAACAGTGCCATTTTTCAGTGCGGCCACCTGTAATGCTTGTTTATTCTCGCTCATGATTTTATAAAATATCTTGTAAAGTGATTCCTAATACATCGCAAAGTATAGCTTGACGGGCATAGAGTCCATTTTGTGCTTGTTGAAAATAATAAGCTTTCGGACTGTCATCCACATCATAAGCAATTTCATTGACACGTGGTAACGGATGAAGAATACGAAGGTTAGAACGAGTATTTTCAAGCATTTTCGCTTTAAGGATATATACGTTTTTTACCCGTTCATATTCCATTAGATCAGTGAAACGTTCACGTTGTACGCGGGTCATGTAAAGGATATCAGCATCCTTAATTACCTCTTCGTTAAAGTCCGTATGCTCTACATATTTTATATTGTGCTCTTTGCAATATATTTTATATTCTTCCGGCATTTTCAGTTCCTCGGGGGCAATAAAGTGGAAAGTCGGGTTAAAGTGGCGCATAGCCATCAGTAAAGAGTGTACGGTACGTCCGTATTTCAAATCACCTACCAAATAGATATTCAGATTCTCCAGTGTACCTTGTGTTTTATATATAGAATAGAGATCGAGCATCGTTTGCGAAGGATGCTGGTTGGCTCCGTCTCCGGCATTTACGATAGGTACCGGAGCCACTTCACTTGCATAGCGTGCTGCTCCTTCCAGATAATGTCTCATAACAATCACATCAGCGTAATTACTCACCATCATAATGGTATCTTTCAGAGTCTCCCCCTTGGATGAACTGGTGGCTTTGGGATCCGAAAATCCGATTACCCGTGCGCCTAGTCGATTGGCAGCAGTTTCGAAACTTAGTCGGGTACGCGTAGAAGGTTCAAAGAACAGGGTAGCGACTACTTTGCCTTCCAATAACCGGCGGTTGGGATTCTTTTCAAATTGTTTCGCCATTTCGAGCATATAGAGAATTTTCTCCCTCGAATGCTCCGCTATGGTTACTAAACTTCTGTTTTCCATATCGTTATATGTTTATTGATATATCCTTTATTTCGGTTTGTAAAGATACGAAGAAAAAAATAGGTTCTGCAAGATTTTCATCGTCTTTTTATGAGTAATTCCACTACTATGATTATTTATATTTTGCATAATTATTTGGAAAATATGCGCAAAAGTATTACCTTTGCACTGTAATTAATGAATAATATGAACCGATTGTTTACTACATATAGCATACATAATGCCGTGCAAGAAAATAAGATTCTGTACGGACACTGCATTGTGCATGTACATTGGTTTAGCGGATTTATCTGAATTACTCCCTGTTTTGTAGTTTGATTTATCTCTTTTCGTTCACTTATTAATATAAGGTGAAAGAGAGGATCTGTCCGGCAGCTTATACATAAAAGTTGCCAGGGAGTGCATTGTGTAACTTTTTAAAATATACGAGTATGTTTTCCATTATATCTATCATGTTTTTAGGTATTGGCATCGGTTATTTGCTGCGTAACCTGAAATTTCTGGAGAAAGTAGAAAAGAGTACTTCGCTTACGATATTCCTGCTACTTTTCGTGCTGGGCCTTTCGATAGGCTCCAATAGTTTAATCGTAAATAATCTGGGTAAATTCGGATGGCAAGCCATTGTGTTGGCTACTTCAAGTATCTTGGGCAGCATGTTGGCTTCTTTTCTCGTATTACGCCTGTTTTTCAAGAAAGGAGGAAAGTCATGAAAAGCAGTCTAATTGTTGTTGCATTTTTCTGTATAGGTTGTCTGGTCGGAATCTTCAATGATTTCCAGTTTGACATGCACAATCTTTCTATGTACATACTTTATGCGTTGATGTTGCAGGTTGGCATCAGTATCGGAAGCAATAAGAATCTGAAATTTCTGATCAAAAGCCTACGTCCCAATATGCTTTTAGTACCGATAGCTACCATTGTCGGAACTCTTCTTTTTTCAGCTTTTGCCAGTTTATTGCTGAGTCAGTGGAGTGTATTCGATTGTATGGCAGTGGGAAGCGGATTTGCATATTATTCCCTTTCATCCATCTTGATTACTCAGTTCAAGGAGGCTTCTGTAGGATTACAGTTGGCAACGGAACTTGGTACGATTGCTTTGCTGGCCAATATTTTTCGCGAAATGATGGCATTGCTGGGCACACCACTGATTAGGAAATATTTTGGGAAACTGGCCCCTATTTCTGCCGCCGGTGTAAATTCAATGGATGTATTGTTGCCGTCCATTACTCACTATTCGGGGAAGGACATGATACCTGTTGCCATCTTTCACGGAATCCTCATTGATATGAGTGTACCTTTCTTTGTTTCATTGTTCTGCAGTTTATAGTCATATTTCTTCATTAACTATCTCCCAGCCATTAATCTTGATAATGACCGGGATGTAGTTATCGAAGGATATTTCAATGGTGAAATCATGGTTATGCTCAAAATCAATATTGGGATTTCCGCCTATAAGTTTACCAATAAGATTCTCATCATAGCGGATTGTACCAGTTTTGTCGGCAATTCGCAGCCGGGGTTCTCTATCCTTTTCCAGCCTCATTACATTGAAGTCGGCAATCAACGGATTTGATTGTTCCGATGATGCTTCATAAATGGGAATATAGGTTATCCGGTCATCATCGGAGAATTGTGAATCATATCCATACTTACCGTTATTATCCTCTATATAAATGTTGTCACTTCTATCTTGATTCAAATTATGAGCAATGACCCGGATATGATTCGTCATTTGTTTCAAGTTTATCAATACGATTGTTTTTTCTTTACTGTTAAGCTCCACTATATCGTGCATACCGTGATAGAGCAGTTTGGGTTGATTGGTTACCCGGTTGTCCTCCTGACGTTTTACAGATAGAAAGAAATCATCGATATAAGTTTTCCCCGGCACACATTCAGAAGTCTGATAAGTACTTTTATCATAGCCACCCCATGCTACAAATTGGTAACTGCCCTGTTTGTAAGGCAGCTCCATGACATAATCGTCGTTGATTGAAGTCATAGAATCGTTTACCTGAGAGATAAAAAGTCCTTTTTCATCGAATATGAAAACGGCCAATCGATCAACACCTTGCGCAGTGCTCAGTTTTGAGTCTGCATTTGTATCATAGCTGAATTTGAGAGCCAGCCCTCCATCCTCCCAGGGACATCCGGACATATCTTCCCGGATACAATTCGTGAGTACGAAATGCAATATAATGAATATGAATACTCTGAATCCGGCTTCTATCTTGCAGGTAAACATTCTGTGGGGCATTAATTAGCTGGTTATAAATCGTGATCTTCTTCAATCACCTCCCAAGGGATAATCTGGATGTCGACCCCAATCCATGAATTAGGCTTGATTGGTTCTCCTCTGTCAAAATTATCCGAAGGATTTCCCGGTGCTTGTATAGAATTGATGTTGATCTTGAAATATTGGTTTCTGTAGATATTATAAGGAGCCTGCGGTGTGACTGCGTCACCGTTAACAAAAATATGATAGTAACACAATCCGTTGCTATACGTATTCTCCGATAATAGGTAGATCCCATTGATAGATGGCATTTGCGGAGTATTCGCGGCACATAGCTCCGCAAACTTTTCTGCCGTGGGTCCATCTATAAAGTAATTGGCAACACCATCGGCAGTCCGCACGACAAAGAATGTTTTATCCGCCGGTTTCGGATTGACGATGATTTCAAAATCAGCCGCAACTGTAGGGGGATTTTTTTTGGCAGATATGATGTTAGTGGGTGTAAATACCCCGCTGACACTGATAAAAGTTGCTGCATCCACATTGGATGTACCCGAAATATACTGGAATGCATTTTCCGTAGCATAAGAAAAAGAGGTAGGCACATCAGCCGAAGCATAAACGTTGATGGCATCTGTTCCCCTCGTAAAATCTTCTGCGGTATAATTAGCCCAATTATAGTCTTTGATGAGAGCGTCTCTGTTATCCTGAATAAAGTAGAATTTTTTATTCAGGTTTCTCCAGCCGAACTTCAGATCTGTCATCGTTCCGCCTCCGTTCACCACAAAGCTCTGTGATTGGAACACCGCCACTTTTGCAGTGACGCGATTCACAGAAATGGTTATGTGATTGTTTTCGGCTTCACTTTTCTTCTCATATAAATCAGCAGCGGGCGTAAGGGTCGGATAAGCACTATTGAACATGACAAATCCATTTGTTTGATCCGCCAATTTTGTTATTTCTTGTGTGAAATCTTTATAGCTGAATGCACCCAATCCGTTAGAAGTAATATAGTTCACTATTTCTGCATTAAGGTTTACTCCCGCAAAAATATATTTATCCGTCTTTTTAGTGCTGATCGGTTGGCTGGTCATCCAGGTAGAACTCCCGGCTGGTTTCTGTGTGAGTGTACCTCCTGCGACCGTAAATTCAGCTACAGTAGGTGTATTGGGAGATTCTGCGTCATAAATAAACACATGTAAGGATTTCACGGTGTTTTCCGCTGCAATTCCCGGATCTGTAGATACTGCACGTGTCTTCGATGCGTGGGGAATGTTGATGGAAAAAGAGGCATATGCATCCGGGGCAATTACGCCCGGATTGCTGGACTGGTCAACCCAATCATTGTCATTGCTGCATGCAGCCATAGTCAATGCAACCAGTGTAGTCATAAAGATTTTACTTGTTTTCATTATCTTTTTATTTAGGTGGATATACTACATTTTTTTCAGATAACAAATATACCTTCCAGACAACAACGATTTGTGACTTTAAAAATGTATTTATAAACAAAAAGTGTCTATTGAAGCAATCCCTGAAAAAGAAAGCTCTGATAATGCAACGCACCGTCATCAAAGGGATTGTTCGTTTCGATAGGCGAAACAAAAGTTACAGATTACTTGTTTACAGATAAAAATATAAAAACAATGATTATGCGTAATATAAATACAGATTTAATAGATGCAATGAAAATATACTTACCCAAGGGGAATAATCTTGCAAATGCGCTGATGGATATTCTTTACCTTGGCAAAGAAGCTACTTACAGGCGGTTGCGGGGTGAAGTACCGTTCACTTTTGCCGAAGTTGCCACCATATCTCAACACATGGGCATCTCTCTTGATAAAATAGTAGGGGCCGATTTGAATGACAACGCTATTGTTAATCTGAATATGTTGCAATGCCAACGCCCTGCGGAGACCTATTATTCTATTATCGATTCGTATATAAAGTTGTTCGGTCAATTGATTGAACGGGAAAGTTCGGAAAGAAGCACCTCCTCAAATACCGTTCCACAAACTCTGTATTTAAAGTATGAAGCCTTATCCAAATTCCAACTTTTCAAATGGATTTACCAGCATGAAAGTACATATGCAGGCAGACATTATGAAGATTTGGAGATTCCAGAAAAATTGATTGACAAGCAAAAAGAATTTGTAAATCTGTCTCAGCTATTCCAGTCAACCAATTATATATGGGATAAAGAGATATTTATCAGATTGGTCAATGAGGTCAAGTTTTTCTTAAATATCAATCTGATATCAGAAGACAGTGTAAAAAGAATAAAAAAGGAATTATTGATATTGCTGAATGAATTGGAAAAAATTTCAGCTCAGGGAAAATATTCATCCGGAAAAGATGTGAAAATATATATATCCGATATCAATTTTGAGTCTACATATAGTTATGTAGAAACAGATATTTACCATCAATGCCTGATAGGGGTCTTTTCCATTAATTCCATAACTTCGAAAGATGATTTTCTATTTCAGCACTTGAAGCTATGGATACAGTCATTAAAGAAGTATTCAACTTTGATTTCGCAGAGTGGCGAGGTTCAGCGAATCCATTTCTTTAACCGGCAACAAGAACTGGTGAAAAGTTTATGACGAAGTTTCGAAAATAGATACACGTCTTTACACACATTTCCGATTGTTGCATAATTGGACAATAAATTCATGTGAGATGTGATAATAGAAAAATCTTTGTTTACACCATTCATTAAACGCCACGGATTCTTTCCTGAAAAAGTCCATCTTTGTATCTGAGAAAATAAACCTAAGCCCTAATGAAAAAATTAATGGTAATTCTGATAACCGGCCTTTTATATATGTCGTGTACCGACAGTATGGAAGTGTCCGGAGATGCAGATAGAAATAATACAGAGGATGTATCGGTAAGGTTAGTGATAACCATACCGGCCTCCACTACATATGCCCGGACGCGAGGAACATTTGCGACGACCGATCATGAGTCTAAAATCAGTGAGATTCAAGTGTTAGTGTTTGAAGAAGGTAAATATAAGTACCGTGTACCCGGCATATCCATCAACAACACTTCATCCGCTGCTTCTTTTAAAGCTTTATTAAAATCAAGCAGTTCGCCTTTAAAATTACTCATATTGGCCAATGCTACCGATGCGGTAATAGCCAATGAGCCTTCGGTGGATGATAGCGAAGATTTGGTGAAAAAGAACATCAATCTCCGGTTCAACAATATCACTTCCGATTTTCCAATGTATGGGGAGTATGAATTGCCCGGAGGATTAGAAGCAACGGTTATAAATAATATTACCGGAATAAAGATGTTACGTTCCATTGCCCGGGTAGACGTGAAAGCAACGGAAGTGGCAAACTTTAAGCTGTCAGGGGTGAAAGCATATCGTGCCAATGACCACTTACAGATAATACCCGATGAAACTGGAGTCGTCAGGGTTACGCTTCCGAGCGTACCTGCCGGAAGTTCCGGAAATGTAAACAGTATCCTGTATCCTGTACCTGCTGAGAACCTGAATGAATTTTCAGCCCAACTTTACTTGCCTGAAGCCGATTCACCAACTCCGGACAACCGGGTAAGTCAGGCAACCTGTATTGTTGTAGAGGGTTATTATGAAGGGAGTGATCAACCGGGTTACTACCGTATGGATTTTGATCCCGATAATGTTGAAAATGCTTTCGGGCAAGTACTTCGTAATCATAAGTATATTTTCAATATAAAGAAGGTCTCAGGTCCGGGGTGGGGTAGCCCGGACGAAGCGGCGAATAATCGTTCCGCCCATATCGTAGCCGAAATACAGGCTTGGGATGATTACACCATTGATATGAATTTTGATGGAGAACATCATTTTGGAGTGTCGACCCGGGAAATTGTTCTCAAGAACAAAGCAGGTTCCGCAGGCATTATCAACGTAAGTACCGATCTTCCGGACTATACCTTACAATGGGCCGATGCCGCAGGAACTCCCACAGGAACCGGAAGTCAGTCATTGGCAAATGAATACTTTACTGTAACAAAAGCTCAAAATGGAAGTCAGTTAGTGATTACGGCTCTGCAGAGTAATTCGACGAATGATACTAGCCGAATTCAAAATTTTGTCATCACAGCCCACCGTTGGCGTATTCTGGTGAATATTCAGCAAAAATATGATGTGGCCGCTTATCAGACAATTCATCTTCTAACGTTCAATGCCGGGTTGGGATATCTGGGAACGAACATTATTGGTTCCGGCAGTGCCGAAGCGCGTGCAACCGGTCTTCGAGGTATATTGAATAATCAAAATAATTTCGGTCCGACCGGAACTGTTGAATGTGGAGGTTATAATCTGATAGGTGTAAATGCCAACTATAATAATTTAACCGATGCTCTTTTTGCCTCTTTTGATGTTGTCTATGTCCATTATATGGGCAATCTGTTGTTCGGTACCTCGGATGCACAAAAAGCTCATAACTGGGTGAAATCGAAAAAGAATCGTGTATTGATTGTTTCTTATGATGCTCTGGATGTCAGCCAGAATTTATTAAAAGAGATATTGGGCGGGAATAACGGCATTTCTTTTTTAACGAGTAATACCGGTCCCTATCCTTTGGCAACTCCAGAGAATGGTAACAGTTACTTTACCACTACCGGTCCTTTTACCAGTGCCCCATATACTCCTATCAATACCGACTTCTCTTTACGCAATTATGATGCTTATCATGGCGAAATACAGTTCAACACGGAAGCATCCAAAGGCATTACTCCTATATTGATAGGACCTGCGGGAGGTATTGTTTTAGGCATTGATTATTCAAGGAGAATCGTTTATTGGGGTGATACGGATATAGGTAGTTCGGCGTCCAGTTCGACGTCAACTACCGATAACCGTATAAACAATAATTCCGGGACCATTAATAATAATGCGTCCAAACTCATAGCTAATGTTTTTGCCTGGATAGCAGAAACTGTACTATATGGAGAGTAACTATTACTCTCCGAGTTTAGCAAGCAGATCGTATGAAGGTGCGAAAAACAGGGTTCCTGTTATCGGAGTGCTGAAGTCCAGTAAACGGTCGGTGTTTCCCACAGGGTCACCAATAAACATATTCTCCAACATTTTGTGGGTGGTACTAAAGGTACTTGCATAGCCGATAAAATATGTTCCGTATTCTCCTTTCGAAGTATTGGCAAACGGCATATTGGCACGTACTATTTTCAAGTCGTCTCCAATATTAGTGACAGCGTTGTGTGCATTTTGCGGCTTTTCCTCGTCCGACAATTCCACATCATTGTATTTATGACGGCCGATTACCTTTTCCTGGGCTTCGACCGGAAGTGAATTCCATGCAGTCATGTCGTGAATGTATTTTTGTACGAAGACGTAACTGCCACCGATAAAGTCCGGGTCCTCGTCACCTATCACCGCAAAATGATAGGGATTCTCATCTACTGCCGGATTTTCGGTACCGTCCACAAAACCGATGATTGCTTTTCCATCCATATACCTGAATCCATGAGTTTCATCGATTGAATCTACAACCCCTTTCAGCTTTTCGTCGATAATGGAGGCAAACTCAAAGCAGAGTCCCATCTGTTTTGCCCGGATGTGTAGAAGAATATCACCGGGGGTTGAAACCGCAGTATATTTAGCTCCTTTAATTGTTTCAAAAGTCTTTAATTCCTTAGGATTGCCCTGCTCCGGAAAAAGTTGTTTCCAGGCATCAGCTCCGAATCCGATCGTACAACTGAATTGCATTTCGGGAAATCGGTTACGCATACTGCGTATCAGTGCGGAAAAGTTAGCACATAGATCTTTTACTTGTTTTATAGTCTTATCCGATTGTTTCAGCCCGTAGACAATGAAGATAGCGTTTTCGCCTTGTTTTCCAGTTACATCTTGTGGAATATTTCCACCGAATAATTCTTGATGTGAATTCATAATTTCTTATATTTTTTTAAGTTGTTGTTTATGGTAGTCGGTCAGATTTGATTTTATCATTCCGTTTATTGTCTTCTTTATACATTATATAACTTAAAAAACATAAGATAAGTTCACTCGGAGATTTGTTTTTGTTCACCACAGGATACACTGGCAAATTTGCTTTGTGTAAACTCTGTGGTGAACTTATCATATTACGTTTTTTATACGTTTAGCGGTATCATTCAAGCGCTTTGCCTGTGCCGGCAGGCCAATATGGATTTTGATACATCATAGATGTATTGATATCCTCCGGATTGGTGGCCGACAATTGCAAGTCCTGTAAGCCGAGTGGTTCCAGATAATAAGCTTTTTTCCAGGTATATCCGTCATAAAGCTGATTATTGGTTTGTGTCCTACGCAATGGCCGTACGTATTTCCCGTCCGATTTTGGCGACATGTTGGCAGACGTGCTGCCATCAGCTACCACCGCGGATTTTTCATTGCCGTCTTTATCTACGGTTGTGTAAAGTTTATAGGCTTCATCCCAAAAGTTAATGCCCTCCACAATATATGGCTCCGTAAATAGCCGGTCCCAAGAGCGCCATCTTTTCAGGTCATCCCAGCGCATGCCTTCGGCAATAAATTCGCAGCGACGTTCGCGACGTATGTTGTAAAGTGTAGCGTCCACCATCCGGTCTCCTGAGTAAACTCCCAGATCGTCTTCGCGCCCCAGATCCGTGCGGGCGATTGTCTTCTGATAGTCTTCATCGACACCGGCACGTCTGCGTATGGCTTTCCAATATTCCTGTGCCTTGCTGTCCAGCGTACCATTCTTCTCATAACAAGCCTCTATGTAGTTAAGATATGCTTCGGAAGCACGGAAAATAGGACAGGCATTGGTCCCCAGCAGTTCGTCCGACTTACTTTGTTCATCATCATACGGATAGAACTTACGGGAACGATAACCGGTGATATCACGTGTCTGTTCCTGATCACTGATTACAGTAGATTTTACCCAAGGTACCGGTACCGGATTTGTCACTGAGTTTCCCGCCTGATCCTTATTGTAATTCTTCACTGTATCCGCTCTTTCATCTGTCATCCAGGCATCTTTTTCTCCCCATACAAACAATTGCAAGCGCTCGTCGCGGTCTTTCTTTTCGTCAGACACCGTTCTGTCATCAATAGTACTATTACTTGCATAAATAGGCAGACCGTCTTTCATCAGGAATGTTTTGATCAACGAACGTGTCAGTCCGGTACGGTCTCCGTTTTTAAGGCGGGCGCCCACACAATGCGACACGGTAAGTGACAGGTTATACTGTTTCCAAAACAGTACTTCTTCCACATTCGAAAGATCCGGTTGACTGAACATTTCAAAATAAGGATTCCATCCATAAAGTGTATTGTATGGAGGATTCATTACATGCGAGTTCTCTGCCAATTGAACATGGTCTGCAACAGCTACCGCTGCCTGCATTGCCTCGGTCAGGAAGAAGTTTATTTCGCCAGCAATATCGAATGTTTTTCCACTGTTATAACTCATGGCGGCTCCGGGCCATGTGGGATCGCCGGGTACGCGTCCCGTTCCCTGATGATATTTTTCAAAAGTTGCTTCAAACAGTGCAACTCTTGATTTCAGCACTAATGCAGCCTGTTTGTTGATGCGTTGGTTATTCTGAAAACCACGTTCCTTCAGTCGACTGACAGCTTCGTCAAGATCTTTTAGGATGAAACGTGCCACTTCATTGCGCGGGGCACGCTGACTTTTTTTGATCAGTGTTTCCGAATCATCCGGCAATACTTCGGTAATGATGGGATAATCACCGAAACGTACCAATGCGTTATAATATGCCAACGCACGGAAAAAATAGGCTTCTCCGATGTATTGCTTTAACAGTTCTGCATCTCCGGGGATTGTACCTTCTTTTTCTTTAGGTAATACTTTCTCAAAAAGATAATTCCATACCCGAATACGATTCAGAGGTTCCTGAATATTCTTCCCTTCGGGTACTTGCTTATTTCCCGCAAAATAATCCAGGTTTCCGTCATCACTCAATAAATTGTCAGTGTTCGCATCATTTCGTACCACTCCGGAGTTCCATGCTCTTTGGTGATACATTTTAGTCGTATTTGAGTTTTCAAGGTAGTCATCGTAATAATTGATAACATAGCTTCCCACTTGATCTACAGTGTTGAAGTAATCTTCCGGAGTGATGTCACTGATAGGCGAACGATCCAGAAAATCATTACACGAAGTCAGTGCCAATCCGCCCATTCCGATTAATGAGCAGAAATAAATATGTTTCAGTTTTATTTTCATAATTTGTCTGGTAAAATTAGAAGTTAACATTTAAGCCGATAGAAATCGTTCTTTGCAAGGGATAGAGCTTACCGTCTCCCCAGTCGCTACCCAATAATTCCGGATCAAATACTCCGCTGATTCCCGAAAAGGTAACCAGATTGTCTCCGGACACATAAACACGCACCGATTCCATTGCCGCTTTTCGAGTCCATGTTTTGGGCAGAGTATAACCTATCTGAGCATTCTTCAGGCGGCAATATGCAGCATTCTGAAGATATCCGCTTTGTACTTTCTGGTTTTTATCCGTATTAAAATAGGGTTTGGGGTAATAAGCATTGGTGTTTGCACCGAGTGGATCGCCTTCAGGACGCCAATAATCCATATGTTCTTTGAATGCAGTCGATTGCCACAATCCTCCATTGGCCCCCCAGAAGTATGGCCCGTCCAACCAATAATCCCTTTTCATTACCCCTTGCAGGAACACCGAAAAGTCGAATCCTTTCCATGCCCCGGTCAACGTCAAACCGAAATTATATCTTGGGGTGTTGTTACCGATTATTGTCAGGTCACCATGATCTTCCAAAGTATTCGAACCATTGTTGACACCTTCTTTTCCATCAAGATTGGCATACATAACGTCACCGACTCCCCAGTTCGTTCCCCAGTTCGGGGTACCTCCATTGGCCAAGTGTGCATTCATTTCTTCCTGGGTTTGTGCAATACCGATCGTTTTGTATCCCCAGATGTCACCCAATATTTGTCCATTATAGTATACATCCGAAGAGAGTGAGTTCGTAGGATTCGGATATCTCAATATTTTACGCTTCCCGTCAGATAAAACAAATCGTGCACTATAATCAAATTCACTGATGCGATCTCTCCATGAAAGTTCCAACTCCCAACCGTATGACTTCATATCACAGTTGTTCACTTGGGGAGGTAGGGCCCCTAACACGGGAGGTAATATAGGAGCCGGACCGATCATATCGTATGTATAACGGTTATAATAGCCGACCGATCCTGTCAGACGGTTATCGAGTAAACCGAAATCCAAACCAATGTCCCATGATTCAATGGTTTCCCAGGTCATCAGTGAATTGACGATACCCGGAAGTTGGGCAGTGTTCTGCTTTTTACTGTCGATCAACCATCCCGAATTGGCAGATCCCGTAATCATATTCTGGTAAAACGGATACCAGGCATTGGCCTTATCCGTGTTGTTGTTACCAAGCTGCCCCCAAGAACCTCTTAACTTCAAAGTGCCGATAACACCGGCCAATGGACGGAAGAAGTCTTCGCGTGCAATATTCCATCCGGCGGAGAATGACGGAAACAACCCCCAGCGCTTATCGCCAACAAACCGTGAAGAACCGTCATAACGCAGATTGGCTTCTAACATATACCGTTCTTTATAGTTGTAGTTCACACGTCCGAAGAAACCGGCAATTGCTCTTTCACGTGCCCATGCATTTGCTTTCTGATTGTCCTGTGTCAATCCTAAAGAAGGGACATTCGAGCTGATCAGGTCGGTTCCAAACCCGGTCATTCCGCTTGGCCGGAAGAGTTCGGCATTGAAACCGCCCATCACTTTAAAATAATGATTACCGATTGTTTTTGCATAGTCACTATAAATGTTTCCGGAGAAATAATCTTCATCTTCACGTTCGTCCTGAACCTCCGAATACCCTGCTGCTCCACCGTTCCATGACAATAAATAAGGTTTATTGTTTACGTCATATCCATAGATCGGTAATACAGCCCAGTGTTGTTTTCGCGTATACGTACGCATGCTTCCTTCTACTACGATTCGCCAGTCTTTAACGGGCTCGAAGATGGCTTGCAGCTGATTGGTATACCAATTTCTTTGACTGGTTTGTACGCCTCCCTCTTCCAATTGGATGATTTCCATGTTGGGCATATAATGGCCGTTTGGATCCATTGGAGCGCAAGTGGGCCAGCGACGGGCAATGTTATGAAAAAACGCACCTGTCATGTAGGTGGGACGGTCATAATCCTCACGGGTCCATTTGCTTGTATAGTTCAATGTGACCCATTCCGCAGGTTTTGCCGAAATTTTGGCGTTCATCGTATAGCGGTTGAAGTTATCTTCGCCATGCCTGATAAGGCCGTTCTGATTCAAGAAGCTGCCACTGATCATATAGGTCAGTTTCTCAGTTCCTCCACTGATACTCAGGTTGTGTTCCGTAGAAGGCGTCCAGCTCTTATAGAACTCTTTGAACCAGTCTGTATTGGCAAAAGATCCTGCATAACTTTTCCATTTGCCGTCCGGTCCGGCCTCCACTCCATAATATTCGGGAGTAGAAGGGTCGGTAAATTTTCCGTTTTGGAAGTCCAGGATATTTTGCAATGCTTTTTCATCAAAGGTAGGAGATTCTCCACCATTGGTCGAAGCCCGGTTAAAGTATTGTGCAAAAGTGTAAGAATCCACCATATCGGGCAACTGAATAGCATCTGAGAAACGCACATTACCCGAATAGTTTACACGGGTTTTACCACTCTTGCCACTCTTCGTAGTAATCAGGATGACTCCGAATGCCGCACGTGCACCATAGATTGATGAAGAGGCTGCGTCCTTCAGTACAGATACCGATTCAATATCGTTTGGGTTAACAGTGTTCATGTCTCCTTCGATTCCGTCGATCAATACCAGCGGACTGCTGCTCGATCCGTCACTTATCGTACCCGCTCCACGGATATTCACGTTTAGTTTGCCATCCAACGTGCCACCGCTACTTCCTACAGACATATTTAGTCCGGGAATAACCCCTTGTAATGCTTGTGACACATTTTGTACGGGACGTGATTCCAAGACGTCTGCATTGACCATGCTTACAGAACCAGTAACGTTTACTTTCTTTTGTGAGCCGTAACCCACTACTACCACTTCGTCCAATTGTTTTGAATCTTCCTGCATAGTGATATGGAGTTCCTTTCCGGTCACTTCCATGATAATGGTTTTATAACCGATAAATGAAAACTCAAGGAGAGCTTTTGGGGGAGTGTCAATTGAGAATTTTCCATCCAGGTCAGTGATGGTTCCGGTATTGGTGCCCTGCACTTTTACGGAAACTCCAATAAGAGGCTCACCCGTGTTGTCGATGATAACACCGGTGGTCTTCACTGTTTGCTGTTGTATACTTGCAGTCTCTTGTGTTTTGTAAGTATCGGCTTTTGCTTGTACGGGCAGCACGCAGCACAGTAATAAAGTTGCGGCTGCTGTTTTCAGGCAGTGTTTTTCCCATACTCTTGTAAACCTTAAGGATAGGTTACTTTTTTTCGTCATAAATAAAATAGGTTTGAGTTAAACATGTTTTTCAGTTTTCTACTTCTTTTACTACTCCATTCTTGCTTCCGAATCGGAGTCTAGTTAGTTTTTACTTCTTCTACTTTTTCATAATTTTTCTTTTAGGTGATACAATTATTGGGTTTCTCTTAAAAGAAACTAATGGATGAAATAGACAAAGATTATGCCAGCTGTGAAAGAATCGTATGAGCCGCTAATGAAGTATAATTTGGGGATAAGCATGTGGAATTTGCCACATGTTTGTGGAATTATTCCACAAACAAAATACTCCTCTTATTGTTACTTATCAAACTTGAAATTAAAAAGAACCTCATTATGAAAAAGCTTAAATTTAATTTGTTGACAGGATTGCTGTTGCTGATTTCCGTCTCTGTTTTTGCAGCCGGCTTTCCACCTCCCGATAAAGTACAGGAAACCTTTCAGAAAATGTATCCCAAAGTTACTACAGTTGATTGGCAACGAAAGGGAGACTATCACATTGCCGATATCAGGGTGGACGGACGGGAATTAAACGTCTGGTTTAGTGATAAGGGCAAATGGTTGATGACGGAGGTAGATGTCGAAACTCTGGAGGCTGTTCCTGCCGCTGTGGCAAAGGCCTTTATGCAAAGTACGATGGCATCTATGCAGCTGGAAGATGTAAGAATCATCACTTTCCCTAAGCAGCCGGCGGTAATTGTGATAGAAGTGGAAGAGTATAATACAGACACTGAGTTTCAGTTGTTTTATGCTCCGGACGGCAAACTGTTGCAGACCCTTAACGTGAGCGATACCGGAGGAGAGATTTACCCGGGATTGTTTTAGGCAAAGTTTGTGGAGATGATGTCGGGTATTATGCCTCTGTCGATTTTTAGATATGATCTGTAACAATATCGGTTAATCAGTCATGAATCAATATATAAGCTGACGAAAGTTACTCACGATATGATGAGTTATCATGTTATTATATTGAGGGTTGAGTGCATGTTCATCGGCTGATCGGCAGACAATATGCAAATCATCTCCTTTGATTACCGCTGAAGGATAATTTCTTGAATATAATTCATTTGTAGAGCAAGCCACCATTCCGGCAAAACACCAGTCTACGCAATTCCTTGAAAAATGAAGTTGTAACCGGTGTCGTTCATTATTAGGTAATCCATATCTCTTTATATTTGATAAAGAGCTGACACGTCTCATAGAGTCTGTGGCCTGATTGGACACTAACCAATAAAATCTTGTCAGTTCATCATATATGATAAAGAATTTCAGATGTCCGCCGGGAAATGGGATATATGAAATCTTTTGTCCGGAAGGGGTGTGCTCCAATGAGGGAATCATACTTTGGTCGTCTTGTATTTCTATTTTAAAGAGGTGTGCATAATTGACACCTCCTGTATGGGCTCTTAGAAAAAGATGAAAAACTTCTTTCAAATCAGTATGCCAAATATGGTCTTTATCTACAAATTTAACTACATTTGCTTCAAGCCAGCCTAGGGGAGCATTGTTGATACCTGTCGCTATTTCCTTGGGCTTATTGGTTTCACAATCATAAAACGGAATGCCGAAAAAATCCAATTTGGCTCCATCAAACACTTCCTTATAAATAAATTTTTCAGATCTGCTCCATGAAGATGCAAGGCAAAGATTGTCCTCGACACAAGCTCGAAACAGCGTAGGGGATAATCCGGCTACGTCCCATCCTGTCACTTCGTTCAATCGGCAACGTTGCTCCATGGCTAAATATACATTCCCATTGGAAAAAAGGACATTGCAGGCTGAAGAATGCCACTTTTCTCCGTGGGTGAGGAAATAGGTGTCAGACCAGCTTTCACCATTATCTTCCGATTTCATTATACAAATATCCCCGGCATGACCGATCAGGTAGATGCTGTTACCTATTGTGAACAGACGTGCATGCCAAAACGGGAAATTTTGAACGAAAGTCCATTTCTGTCCATTATCATCAGAAATGAATATTTTCCCTTGTCCAAATCTGCTTCCACCAGCTCTGGATGACTTATGGCCCTCTATACTTTTTACACCTTCTCCTCCTAAATCGAAAGAAACTATTAAACGTCCCGTTGGTGTGACAAGAATGGAAGGCGTATAACAAAAAATCTTTGATGCGTCAGGAGAGGTGTAAATCGTATTTTCAGTAGCGGCTATCTGCATATAGTTCATAAGGCTTGACATTCCAGGCAGAGCAAGTCCAGAATGAATCACCATCGTTTTTATCAAAAATACAAAGTCCTCCCGGAGCCACTTTTATTTTATGCTCTTGGGCGAACTTCTCAAAATCTCCCGTCAAATAGGGAGCAAAGCGTATAATTCCATTAGAAGTGACAAGTAAAGTTGTCTGATGAGGTATCACAGTCTTCTCTGCGAAATCCAGCCAAGTATGAATGATTTGGTCCGGATCTACTTTCCATCCATCAGGTACAACTGCATTTTTATCCCAATCTTCAATTATTTTTTTCCCTTTTTCGATATTTCCATTCCCTAAACGTAACCTCACTTCTTCTTCCGTTTTATTTTCGTCAACACCATAGTCGATCTCGACAAAAGCGTTTAATGGAGAAATGTCTGAATCCAGACCGATGGTCTGAACAGCTAACCGGGCTGTCTGCATGGTACGCAAAAGTGGAGCCGCATAGATTACGTCAGGGATCATATCATGTTCTTTTAAATATCTTCCGATACTTCTTCCCTTAAATTCTTCGACTAATGGTAGATCGGTTTTTGCTCCGACTCTTGTCGGAGTTTCTTCCGGACGAAACGTATTCCCGTGACGGGCTATGATAAGTCTGGTTCTCATTGGTTCTATTTGTTTAAAAGTGGTACAAATTCGGTTATATTCAGGCAATAAATATTGAAGGGTTTTGCTTCTTTCTTCAATATAATATGGAGGTATATAACGTTTCCTGTTTTTCACTCGCCTCCTGGCTTCTTCTTCCGGGATAAAAATAAAATTAAAGTGAACTTCGTATCCCTCAGACAATAACAGATTAAATAAATCAATGTGTTGGGGGAGTGCAGACGAATGATCGAATATAATCAAATACTTATTTTCTATAGCTCTCTTAAGTAATTCATAACCGGCGATCCTTGCAGAAAGCTCCCATCTTTTGAATGCTTCTTCCGCATGGTTGACCTCTTCTCTAATATAGGGTAAACGCTCGTTTTCCATGATTGCATCAAATCCAATATAGATTGCACTTGAATTTTCAGGCATAGCAAGCAGTTTTTTGCAAAAAGTCGATTTGCCTGCCCCCGGAACTCCACTGACATTTATTAAAGCCGGTATTTCCCGGGGAATTCCTTTTTGCAAATATTCATCAATGATTTCCTCGTATGTGGCAGCAATTTCCTCCTTATCAACTCCGTCAGGTATCGTCTCTTTTATATTACTGTAAGAATAACCGGTTATGCTGATCGCTATATCTTCCGTTTTCATTCCGGTGAAAGATTGAATTCTCCAAATTCGGCGATTATTTTTTCAGCTCTTTCGATATCTTCCGGTGAATCAACTCCGGACATGGATTTACGATTTCTATAGTCTACATCTATCATTTTTACAGGTATCCTGTTATGTAAAAATCTCATTTGCTCTAATCCTTCAGGAAGCTCATAAGGAGAAGCTTCTACTTCAAAATATTTTTTGAGCGCGTCGTAAGTATACGAATAAAGTCCGATATGACGTCTGACAGGAGATTTATCAAGAATTTTTCTGACCTTTTCTTCATTTCTTATCACGGGAATCATAGCTTTACTGAATGCAAGCGCGTATCCAAATTTATCGACTTCAACCGTTGTCCCGCTATATGGTGTGATTTTCTTTGATTCTTTCATCCGGTCATACTCTTCCCAAGATAAATGAAGGCTGGGAGTGAAGACCTGTCCTTCCTTATCATTTTTCCAAGCTTCAATCAACTGTTCTATAAACCAGGGTGGGCATAACGGATTGTCTCCTTGCAGATTGACTATAAAATCCGGTTTCTCAGCAATTTTGGTTGTGACATCCCAGCATCTTTCTGTTCCACTTTTGCAGTTCTCGGAAGTCATCATTACAGCTATATTATTCTCCTTGCAGAAATTAACGATTTTTTCGTGGTCTGTTGCGACGATGTAATTGCATCCTTCTACCTTATTACAAACATAGTTGGCAATCTCTGCAACGCGCAAAACCATTTCTTTTCCTGCTATTTTCACTAAGGGCTTCTCCGGCAAACGGGTTGACGCAAACCTTGAAGGTATAATAATTAAAATCTTATTTTTCTTCATACTATAATTGTTTATGATATTAAAAACTATTTTGATTTAACAAAAGTGTTTATCAGTTGACAATATTCCCTCTTTTTCTATGCATTAAGTATGATAGCTCAATGCTATTGAAAGATTAACATAATGGGACATCGTACAAGCTTAACCGATAAAAGTTGCAAGTTATGGAAAATCTTTCAGATGACAAAGAACGTGAGCAAAAACATTCTTTTCGTCCTATATTTAAACACATCTGTTGGTTGGAAGCCAAATTTCCGGCATGGAGGATCGATAGGCTGAATTGTGGATTCTTTCAGAAATAGAGGACAGGCCTTGTGGCACTGATTCCGGCAAAACGATTTTGAACAGACCCGGCAGAATCTCTATGACTTCAGATAAGAACTTATTTCTTTAATATAATAATGTATCTTCCCGGATACTACGTTCTACTCTTAATGACTCTTCCGAAAGCTTGTATCCGAGAGGGGTGTAGCCCTACCATTACTTAGGTATAGCTATCCGGTCATTAGGGTTACACCCTTTGCTCCGGATAGCTACACCCATACAAGATATATAGTTAAGCTCACATACCATACAAATATTAAGATCATAGGAATAGATCTTGTGCTCCCTTTACAGAACTTTCCCGTAGCAAGATGTTTGTCTAGTTTGTATCAGTTTGTGGGAAACAGGAGTGTTTCGAAACACACATTCTGTATATTCCTTATGATCAGTCATTTATGATTTTTCTGGAAAAACATGCTCCGGAAGGCCCTTTTTGTTTGGCAGTCTCTGCGTAAAAGCGGACATTTGCATTGTTGATCAACAAAACGAGAGTAAAAAAATGAAATTTAAATCTTAAAAAAAGAAACGTAGTATGAGTGTAATTTTTAAAACAGTAAAGCGCCCGTCAGATCCGCGCGTTGAGAATTCTCCCAAAAGGTATTATCCGCAACTTATCACACTGGGAAGGTCGGTTGACTTAAAGTTTATTGCACAAAAGATTCAGGACCGTTCGTCACTTTCGGTAGGTGATATTAAGAGTACGATTCAGAATTTTGTAGAGAAACTGAAAGAGCAGTTGCTGGAAGGCAAAGCGGTAAATATCGAGGGATTGGGTGTATTTATGTTGGCTGCCAAATCGAAAGGCTCCGAAAAACAAGAGGACATCACTGCTAAAAGCGTGGATAGTGTGCGTATCTATTTTCAGGCTAATAAAGAACTGAAAATTACTAAAACAGCTACCCGTGCAGGTGAGAAGCTGGACCTGATCAGTCTGGATGATTATCTGAAAGGGGCGGCCGATGGAGGAAACGGAGATATCGTGGATGACCCCACAGCCTAAATCAATCGATAGGCTGGCTGTGGCGCCGCAGCCAACGGACGGATAAAGGGCATGAGTGTATGGCTTCCGGTTGGTTCCCCAATAAACGGGAACGACCAGAAGCCTTTTTTGCTTCGCTTAGACTTTTTTGTGTGCAAACATGGAAAAGAACGCTTGTCAGATGGACGGGAATGATTATCTTTGCAACTTCGAATAAAACTACGGAATAAAATGATTAAAAAGATAGTAAAAGGCCTTTGGGTTTTCTTTGCACTGATGGTGCTGGCAGGAATTGCAGTGTTTGCCTCTATCGCTTACGGATGGATTGGATATATGCCTCCTGTAGAAGAACTGGAAAACCCGAATTACAAATTTGCCACCGAAATTCTTTCGGAGGATGGCAAGGTTTTGGGTACGTGGTCGCTTAGTAAGGAAAATCGTGTATACACCTCTTATAATGAACTTTCACCTAACATTGTCAATGCATTGATCGCCACGGAGGACGTTCGCTTTACCGAACATTCGGGTATCGATGCCAAAGCGCTGATACGTGCTGTGGTAAAGCGTGGATTGCTGATGCAGAAAAATGCAGGTGGAGGCAGTACACTTTCACAACAGCTCGCCAAGCAATTGTTTACGGACGAAGTTGCCAGAAATACGCTGCAGCGCCTGTTTCAGAAGCCGATAGAGTGGGTGATTGCCGTAAAACTGGAACGTTATTATACAAAGGAAGAAATTTTGAGTATGTATCTCAATAAATTTGACTTCCTGAATAATGCAGTAGGAATTAAAACGGCTTCATATACCTATTTCGGATGCGAACCCAAAGATCTGAAAATAGAACAGGCTGCTACGCTGATCGGTATGTGTAAAAACCCTTCGCTTTACAATCCGGTGCGCTTCAACGAGCGTTCGCGCGGACGACGGAATACAGTGCTAGATCAAATGAGAAAGGCCGGATATATCACAGCGGAAGAGTGTGATTCGTTGCAGAATCTGCCGTTGGAATTGGTATATCACCGGGTGGATCACAAAGAAGGATTGGCAACTTATTTCCGCGAATATCTACGTGGTGTGATGACTGCTTCTAAACCGGTCCGCAGCAATTATCGTGGCTGGCAAATGCAGAAGTTTTATGAAGATTCGATCGACTGGGAAATGAATCCATTGTATGGTTGGTGTGAGAAGAATAAGAAAAAGGACGGTTCAAACTATAACATTTATACGGATGGACTGAAAATTTATACAACTATCAACTCACACATGCAGCGCTATGCCGAGGAAGCAGTGGAAGAACATGTTGGGGAGTACTTGCAACCTTTGTTTTTCAAAGAGAAGAAAGGACGCAAAAAGGCACCATACAGTAATCAGCTGACTCAAGAGGAAATTGACCGCATCCTGGACAGGGCTGTGAAACAGACTTCCCGTTATCAAACGATGAAGGAAGCCGGAATTTCGGAAGCGGAAATCAAAAAAGCATTCAATAAGCCGGAATCTATGTCGGTGTTCACTTGGCATGGTGTGAAAGACACTATAATGTCCCCAATGGACTCTATCCGATATTATAAGCACTTCCTGCGTGCAGGATTTATGTCGATGGACCCCATAAACGGGCAAGTAAAGGCATATGTAGGTGGTCCGAACTACACTTATTTTCAATATGACATGGCAATGGTGGGACGTCGTCAAGTGGGATCTACCATTAAACCGTATCTGTATGCATTGGCTATGGAAAACGGATTCTCACCTTGTGACGAGACACGTAATGTAGAAATCACTCTAATTGATGAAAATGGAAAACCTTGGTCACCCAAAAACACTTCAAAAGGACATTATGGTGAAATGGTGACTTTGAAATGGGGACTTGCAAACTCAAATAACTGGATTTCGGCATACTTGATGAGTAAACTGAATCCGTATGCTTTGGCACGTTTGATTCACTCTTTCGGCGTACGCAATAAAGAAATTCAACCTACAGTCTCTCTCTGCCTCGGTCCGTGTGAGATTTCGGTGGGAGAGATGGTAAGTGCATATACGGCATTTGCCAATAAGGGAATCCGGGTGGCTCCATTGTTTGTGACTAAAATAGAGGATAGCGAAGGCAATGTATTGGCTACCTTCTCGCCACAGATGGAAGAGGTGATCAGTGCATCGAGTGCTTATAAGATGTTGGTAATGTTGCGTGCCGTAATCAATGAAGGTACAGGAGCACGTGTCCGCAGGTATGGAATAACTGCCGATATGGGTGGTAAGACCGGAACGACTAACCGCAACTCGGACGGATGGTTCATGGGATTCACCCCTTCACTGGTATCCGGATGCTGGGTAGGCGGTGAAGAACGTGATATCCATTTCGATACAATGACTTATGGTCAGGGGGCTTCTCTGGCATTGCCTATCTGGACAAAATATATGCATAAGGTGTATGCCGACCAGACATTGGGATATGATCCGAAAGAGACTTTTAATTTGCCTGACGGATTTGACCCGTGCAAAGACTTCAGTATTTCGGGAGATAGCATTATAGATGAACCGGAATCAGGGTTGGACGATTTGTTTAATTAATGTAATGTGAGCGATGCACTCCTGTCTGATTTGTATAGGAAGCAATTATAACCGGAAGGAGAATCTCCTTCTGGCTCGCAGGAGACTGACGGCTCTGTTCCCCTCTATCCGTTTTACGGGTGAGCAGGAGACAAGGCCGTTATTCTTTCGTAACCCGGCACTATTCTCTAACCAAATGGCCCGTTTCTATACCGATGCAGATGCTGAACGGGTAGTGAAGGAGTTGAAAACAATCGAAAGAGAGGCCGGCAGGGAGCAGGAAGATAAAAAGAAAGAAAAGGTATGCCTGGATATTGATCTGCTTGTTTTTGATGACCGGATCTTGAGGCCGGAAGATCTGCAAAGAGAATATGTTCGCAAAGGACTTGAAGAATTGAAGTAGCCCTCTCGGGCTCACAACTAAATATAAGAATATATGAGTTTTTTACAGAAAAATAGTTTATTATGAACCGGACACTACAACCCGAAATCCAGGAACTAGTTCAATTTAATATTCTTCCTCCGGTGCGTACTGTCATGCCGAATGGAGTGCCGTTGACAATTATCAACGCAGGTGAACAGGATGTGGTACGTGTCGATATTTTGTTTGGAGGCGGACGATGGCAACAATCACAAAAACTGCAGGCATTATTTGCCAATCGCATGTTACGTGAAGGATCCCGAAAATATACAGCGGCGGAGATAGCCGAAAAGTTGGATTATTATGGAGCATGGCTTGAATTGTCCAGTTCGGCGGAATATGCATATATCACACTGTATTCGTTAAATAAGTATTTTGCCGAAACGCTCGATGTACTCGAATCGATCATAAAAGAACCTCTCTTCCCGGAAAAAGAACTGGGTACGGTAATAGATGCCAATATTCAGCAATATCAGGTAAATGCATCAAAAGTAGATTTTCTGGCACATAGAAGTTTATTGAGAGCACTTTACGGAGAGGAGCATCCGTGTGGACGCTATGTGGAAGAAATGGACTATCATCATATCACTCCGGCTTTATTACGCGAGTTTTATGATGCATATTATCATTCGGGAAATTGCTATGTTTACCTTTCCGGTAAAGTGACGGACGAGATTACCCACCGTATAGAAGCCGCTTTCGGTACGACACATTTTGGAAATCATCAGCAAGTGGCGGTCAAGAAAGATTTTCCATTTGTTAGCATACCCGAGAAACGTCTTTTCATAGAGAGAGAAGATGCGATGCAGAGTGCAGTAAAGCTGGGTACAACTACTATTATGAGGACACATCCGGACTATCTGAAACTCCGGGTACTGATCACTCTGTTCGGAGGATATTTTGGAAGCAGACTGATGTCTAATATCCGGGAAGAGAAAGGATACACGTATGGGATTTCGGCCGGAATCATGTTTTATCCGGGCAGCGGTTTGCTGGGTATCAGTACAGAAACAGCTAATGAATATGTAGAACCTCTGATACAGGAAGTCTACAAAGAGATTGATAAGTTGCAGAATGACAAAGTAACTCCGGAAGAACTGGCCATGGTGCGCAACTATATGCTTGGAGAAATGTGCCGTAATTATGAGTCGCCTTTCTCACTGGCAGATGCCTGGATGTTTATTCTGACATCAGGTCTGGACGATGATTATTTTGCCCGTTCGCTACAAGCTGTGAAAGAGGTTACCCCGGAAGAAATACGGGAGTTGGCAGGCCGCTATTTGTGTAAAGAGAGTTTAAAAGAGGTCATTGCAGGTAAAAAGTTAACATAAAAATCTGTCAAAAGAAAGTAGCTTTAGTGTATAAATTGTATATTTGCCAAATGAAAACAACAAGATACATCTATACAGCACTCATTTTAGCGGCTCTTTCGCAAGGGAATGCTGTCGCACAAAATAAAGGTGGATTCTTCAGCAAAGTGCGGGACACCTTCTCAACAGAAATCAAGATAGGAAATTACACGTTTAAAGATGGTTCCGTATATACCGGAGAAATGAAAGGGCGTAAGCCAAATGGTAAAGGAAAAACCGTTTTTAAGAATGGCGACGTTTACGAAGGGGAATACGTGAAAGGTAAAAGAGAAGGATTCGGAGTTTACACCTTTCCGGATGGCGAACGATATGAAGGACAATGGTATCAAGACCAGCAGCATGGTAACGGAATCTACTATTTTATGAATAATAACCGTTACGACGGTATGTGGTTTCAGGATTATCAGCATGGTCCGGGTACGATGTATTACCACAATGGAGATATCTATGTGGGGGATTGGGTGAACGATAAACGTGAAGGTAAAGGTACCTATACCTGGAGAGACGGTTCCAAATACGTAGGTGACTGGAAAAATGATAAGAAAGATGGTAAAGGCGTATTGGTATGGAACGATGGGTGTAAATATGATGGCGACTGGAAGAATGACGTTCGTGAGGGCAAAGGGACCTTTGAATATACCAACGGTGAAAAATACGTAGGAGACTGGAAAGATGATCTGCAACACGGAAAAGGTATTTTCTTTTTAGGGGGTGACCGCTATGAAGGTTCATATCTACAAGGAGAACGAACCGGTCCGGGTATCTATTATCATGCCAATGGAGATAAATATGTAGGGAACTTTAAAGACGGTATGCAGGACGGTGAAGGTACATTTACCTGGGCTAACGGTGCTGTATATGAAGGTGAATGGAAAGATAATAAACGTAACGGACACGGGATTTACAAATGGAGTAATGGAGACGTGTACGAAGGAGAATGGAAGAATAACCAGCCAAACGGCAAAGGCACTCTTACTTTGACGAACGGAACCAAATATAAAGGTGGTTTTGTAAATGGAATGCAGGAAGGTAATGGTGTGGAGGAAGATAAAAACGGGAATCGCTATGAGGGCTTTTTCAAACAAGGTAAAAAGAATGGCCCGTTTGTAGAAACAGATAAAAACGGAAAAGTGATTCGTAAAGGCACCTATAAATTCGGACGACTGGAATAATTAAAATAGAAATTAATAAATAAAAAAACGTAGAACTGAAAAGTTCTACGTTTTTTTTATTGTCTTTGATTCTTCTATCTTTTAGATAATGTATTGTGAGCTGATGGATTCATTGTTCATCACACGTTTGATTGTTTCGGCAAACATATCGGCAATGCTCAACTGTTTTACTTTGGCACATTTCTTAGAGTAAGGAATACTGTCGGTAAATACCATCTCGGTCAGTCCTGATTCCTGAACACGGAATGAAGCCGGATCGGACATTACACAGTGACTGGCAATGGCACGTACAGAGTTGGCGCCGGCTTCAAGCATGATGTTGGCAGCTTTGGTAATGGTTCCGGCTGTATCGACAATGTCGTCTATCAATACTACATTCTTGCCTTTTACATCACCAATGATCTGCATAGAAGCGACTTCATTTGCTTTTTCACGTGATTTGTTACAAAGTACCAGAGGTACACCCAGATATTTGGAGAATGTACTTGCTCTCTTTGAACCACCAACGTCAGGAGTTGCAATCACGAGTTCATCCAGCTTCAATGACTGAATATAGGGGAGGAACACAGCCGAAGCATATAAGTGATCCACCGGAATATTGAAGAAGCCCTGAATCTGGTCTGCGTGCAAATCCATTGTGATCAGACGGTCAATGCCTGCTACTGAAAGCAGGTCTGCTACCAGCTTGGCGCCGATAGAAACACGTGGTTTATCTTTTCTGTCCTGACGTGCCCATCCGAAGTAAGGGACAACTGCAACAACGCTCTTTGCAGAAGCTCTCTTAGCTGCATCAATCATCAGAAGGAGTTCCATCAGATTGTCGGAATTAGGGAAAGTGGACTGAACCAGGAATACATGTGCGCCACGAATTGACTCTTCGTAAGAAACTGCAAACTCACCATCAGCAAAGTGGGTGATGTTCATGTTTCCTAGAGGACAATTGAGGCTTGCGCAGATTTTTTCTGCCAGGTATCTCGAATTAGTTCCCGAGAATACCATAAAGGGTGCTTTTTCGCTCATTGTGTGTAATAGTTGTTACCTATTGGTTATAATTTGCGCGCAAAGGTATGAATTATCTAGGCATTTTAAAAGACTTATTGTAGAAAAAATTGTAGTTTTGCTACCTAAACACTAATTGTATCTGAAAGAAATGAATCCGCGTTTGCTTATACCACTCTTCTGTATGTTGTTGTTGACGACATTTTTTTCTTGTGTCGATACAGCTCCGACTAAGGAGGTACAGCACATTGATTCGCTAAACTCACGGGCTTATATGTATCGGTATAGAGATCTGGATTCTTCCTGCAAGGCTGCATCGCAAGCGTACAAAGAAGTTAGCATGTACAGTCAGGGGAAAGCGGAAGCATCCAATAATCTTGCTTTTTGCGCTTTTATGCGGATGGATTTTGATACAGCTGAACGCCTGCATAAAGGGGTATATGACCTGACGAAAAATGAATTGGAACTTTTGATTGCCGACATCGGATTGATGAAAATTTATCAGCGGACGGCCATGAACAAGGAGTTTTATGACTACCGGAACAGTGCAATCAGGAGGATGAAGCGGATTGATGAAGAAAATAATCTGTTTGTCGACCGTCACGAGAGTGCCCGATTGGATTATGCCTTTACAGAGTTTTTTATCGTTTCGGCAGTTTATTACTATTATCTGCAACAACGTACCGAGGCTATGGCTTCGCTGAATGAAATACAATTAAATGAAGACTTGGCGACTGATACAAATCAAATTCTTTATTTCCATTATATAAAAGGTTCGGCCGGACTGTGTGAGGGTAAAACACCGGATGAACGAAAACTTGAAGAATTCGATGAGTTATATACAACCTGGAAAATGGCGTCGGAGCAAGGATATTTGTATTTTGAAGGAAATGGTTTGCAAGGACTCACCAATTTAATGGCATCTCAGGAGAGTTATGAACTATTTCTGAACAGGCGTTCACACGCTCTGACAAGGTTCGGCATACCAGTGGATTCATTGTTACCGTTGCGTTTGGGGCAGATGGCACTGGAACGTTTTCGCAAATATAACGATCTTTATCAGATAGCGGGTGCGTATGTGTCGATTGGTAAATATTTGAATGCCCACGGACGATATACAGAAGCATTGGATACATTGGCAAAAGCTTTGGACTGTGTGAACCAACATCATATGTCATACTATCATTCTGTGGCGGATACGCTCGACAAGTTACAGGTGTTTGTTCCTAATAAAGATGTGGCATATACAGAAGTAACCTGGCTTGGAAAAGAAAAGGTGAAAACCGTGCCGGAATGGATTTCCAGAATACGAGAACAGTTGAGTGTATCGTATGCTTGCCTGGGAATGAAACCGGCGTCGGATTATAACAGAAATGTTTATTTGGATATTTTGCGGTATACCCGTCAGGATAAAGAATTGGAAAGCCGCTATCTTTCATTAGAACAAGAGTCCAGACAATTGAACGTGGTATTGTTTTTCGTGATTATAGGACTTATACTGGTGACTGCCATGTTTTGGCTATTCAATAAGAGATCAAAAGTACGGAACCGGATACATATTGCACGTCTACGGCAAACTTTGGATGTTTGCCAGAAAATCACAGCTTCCATACCGGTGGATGTAACAGATGAAAGTGAAATCGTATACGCTATCTCGGAATCTATTCAACCGGATATGGAGCAATTGTTCGGTGCTACAGAAATCAGTATCGGGATAAGAAATGAAGAAACGGGAGACATCGAATTTAATGAAGAATGTGAGAGCGAACAGACTGATGAACCCAAGTCGATCGGAGAGGTTGGTATCGGGTCAGTATTTAATCTGTATGTACCTGATAAAACGGAACCGATCGGGATTCTGAAACTATTTACCCGTCATCGCCTGAATAAGGATGAGCAGGCATTGGTGAAAGTTATCACTCCCTATATTGCCTGGGCATTGGACAATGGAATGACATTTATTTCATTGGGGGATGAACGGAATAAGTTGGAAAAACAAAGGTACGTCTACGAACAGCATATTGCCGGGAACAAACGGCAGAACCTGATAAAAAAATCATGTCTGGCCATTGTGGATGGAATCAATCCGTATATAGACCGAATTATCAATGAAGTTCATAAATTGACGGAAAAGGGCTTTATAAACAACGATCGGATAAAGAAAGAAAAGTATCAATACATCGACGAGTTGGTAACTACAATCAATGAATATAATGATATATTGGCTTTGTGGATTAAGATGAAACAAGGTTCGCTTAGTCTGAATATAGAGAATTTTGAATTGAACGAACTCTTTGAATTGATAAGTAAAGGACGTAAAGCCTTTGAAATGAAGAAACAAAGGCTTGAAATAGAACCTACAAAGGCATTGGTGAAGGCTGATAAAGCGTTGACTTTGTTTATGATTAATACATTAGCCGAGAATGCCCGAAAATATACTCCGGAAGGGGGTATAGTGAAGATATATGCTAAGAGGACTGATGAATATGTTGAGATTTCCGTAGAGGATAACGGACGCGGACTTTCGACTGAAGATATAACGAAGATTATCGGTGAGAAGGTTTATGATTCCCAATCGATAGGGATGAAAGACAATCCGGATAAAGAAGAATTGAAACGGAGTAAGGGCAGTGGCTTCGGATTGATGAACTGCAAGGGAATCATTGAAAAATATAAAAAGACCAATGATCTGTTCCGAATATGTACATTTAACATAGAAAGTACACCGGGCAAAGGCAGCCGTTTTTACTTCCGACTCCCTCCCGGAGTCCGTAAAATAATCGGGATTTGTTTATGTCTGGTCGGATTATTCGGCTTCTTCTCCTGTCAAGGCGAACCGATGCCTGAAAAACTGAAAGATATTCCGGTAGATTCCGTAACCTTAGCAGCTGAAGCTGAATATGAACGTCTGTTGGACGAAGCATCCAGATTTGCTGATACAGTTTATTATTGCAATGTTATAGAAAACTTTGAACTTGCGTTGCAGTATGCCGATTCAGCATTAAACCGGCTCAATGCACATTATAAAAAATATGCCCGCCATCCCCAACGATTTATGAAATTGGTGGGAAGTGGGATTCCGGCCGAACTGGAATGGTGGGTAGAACCTTATAATACGGATTTTCATGTGATACTTGATGTGCGTAATGAAGCATCTGTTGCCTTTTTGGGACTTAAAAAGTTGGATGCTTATACTTATAATAATGTTGCCTATACGGCATTGTATAAATTGACAGGGGAAGATCAGTCATTAGAAGGCTATTGCCGGCAATTGGAACGCTCAACAACCAATAAAACGGTAGGAATTATCTTATGTATCCTCTTATTGGTGGCATCTCTCTGTGGTTACTATCTTTTGTATGTTCGTAAAAGGCTCTTGAACCGATTAAATCTGGAACAGGTCTTGGAAATCAATAAAAAGGTATTCGCTTCTTCATTAGTGCGCACACAGGAGTCGGCGGAAGCTTTACAACGCGAAGAAGATACATTGAAAGAGATACCACAACGAATCGTAAACGAATCATTCGACTCGATGAATGAGCTGTTGACTATAGAATGTTTGGGGATTGCTGTTTATAATGAAATGGGACATCGGCTTGAATTTGCTTCCACTCCCCGTATGGATACACCTCCGGAAATCATACAGCAGTGTTTTGATAATCAGACTTATCTTTCGGACGGAGATATGCAAGCATTACCTTTGCTGGTTGATGCAGGAGGGAAACATCAGTGTGTCGGTGTATTATATCTGGAAAGACAGGAGGACAGTATGCAAGAAGCGGATCGTTTGTTGTTTCAGTTAATCTCCAGATATGTAGGCATTGTGGTGTTCAATGCGGTTGTCAGACTTGCCACAAAATACCGTGACATCGAAGCTGCACACGAGGAGACCAGGAGAGCTTCGTGGGAAGACAGTATGTTGCATGTACAGAATATGGTGTTGGACAACTGTCTCTCGACCATCAAGCATGAAACAATTTATTATCCAAACAAAATCAAACAGATCATCGGCAGGCTGAATACCCACTCCCTATCAGGAGAAGAGGAAAAGGAGTGTGTGGAGACTATCAGTGAATTGATAGAATATTATAAAGGAATCTTCAGGATATTGAGTTCTTGTGCTTCCCGACAACTGGAAGAAGTAACGTTCCGAAGGGCTACAATACCGGTTACGGATATAATGGCATATGCCGGCAAATACTTCAAAAGAATAAGTAGAGGGGTTGACTATAAGATAACATTGACTATAGAGCCCCTTGAAGCCAAAGTCATTGGAGATATCAATCAGTTGCGTTTTCTTATAGAGAACCTCATTGATGAAGCCCTTTCTTTCCATCAGGATGGAGAATTGGTTTTAAAAGCCATTATGGATGGAGAATATGTTCGTTTTTTGTTCACAGACAGAAGACGTAAGAAGCAAGTAGAGGAACTGAATCAATTATTTTATCCGAATCTGGCACGTATGACTTCAGGAGAGAAAGGTGAACTACGAGGAACTGAATATCTGATCTGCAAACAAATTATTCGTGACCATGATGAATTTGCCGGAAGGCGTGGTTGTCGCATTAATGCAGAGCCGGCACAGGGAGGAGGATTCACGGTCTATTTTACAGTACCCAAAAGATAAAAAACTAAATATACATAGATAAAATAGTATGGAAGATAAGAAATTTAAAGTAATTATTGTAGAAGATGTAAAACTGGAACTGAAAGGAACAGAAGAAATATTTCGCCATGAAATACCCAATGCTGAGGTAATAGGTACGGCAATGACTGAAAATGAATTCTGGCCTTTGATGGAAACACAATTACCTGATATGGTGTTACTGGATTTGGGATTGGGAGGCTCTACAACAATCGGTGTCGATATATGCCGGAATATCTTTAAACGTTATCCGGGAGTGAGAGTCTTGATATTCACCGGAGAAATTTTAAATGAGAAGCTATGGGTAGATGTGCTGAACGCCGGAGCAGACGGAATTATCTTGAAAACAGGTGAATTACTTACCAAGACGGATGTACAGGCCGTAATGGATGGGAAGAAGTTGGTATTCAATTATCCGATTCTGGAGAAAATAGTGGAGCGGTTTAAAAAATCGGTGGCTAACGACGCTAAGCGTCAAGAGGCTGTCATCAGTTATGATATTGATGAATATGATGAACGTTTCCTCCGCCATCTGGCGTTGGGGTATACCAAAGAAATGATAGCTAACCTAAAGGGTATGCCTTTCGGAGTGAAATCGTTAGAGAAGCGGCAGAATGATCTGATCGGAAGGTTGTTTCCACAGGGTGAACGGGTAGGAGTAAATGCAACCAGACTGGTGGTCCGTGCATTAGAACTTCGTATAATTGATTTGGACAATCTGGAAGCAGATGAAGAGTAAATGGCGTATGCCACATCCGGCAACGATGTTCTTCCTGTTTACGCTGGCAGTCATCTTTCTATCCTGGATATTCGATATTTATGGATTAAGGGTGCAACTACCACAGACAGGAGCAGAGATTCGTGTACAAAGTCTGCTGAGTCCGGAGGGTATTCGCTGGATGTTGCGAAATGCAATTACTAATTTCACAGGATTTGCACCATTGGGAATGGTGCTAATAGCAATGTTTGGTATCGGGGTAGCTCAACATTCCGGTTTTATTGATGCTTGTGTCCGGCAAGGGGTGAAAAATCGAAAAAATACCAAGAGGATCATCCTGTGGGTGATTATTCTTGGATTGCTATCGAATATAGTAGGAGATGCAGGTTATATAATATTGCTTCCGATAGCAGCCACTTTGTTTTATTCGGTAGGATTAAATCCGGTAGCGGGAATTATTACCGCATATGTTTCGGTTTCCTGTGGCTACAGTGCCAATGTAGTGCTGAGCACCATGGACCCATTAATTGCCCGTACGACACAGGAAGCAGCCATTGATTCCGGAGTATATCAGGGAAATACGGGACCATTGTGCAATTATTATTTTATGTCTGTCTCTACATTCGTCATCGGAGCCATAATTTACAGGATAACCTGCAAACGACTGATTCCTTCTCTGGGACAATATGAGGGGAAACAGATATTTGAAGGCTATAAACAATTGTCACGCAAAGAACGCCGGGCCATGACAATGGCAATCGTTATGGGAATGCTTTATGCTGCAATCATTTTATGGGCCACTTTTTCTTCCTGGGGTATCTTGCGTGGAGTAAATGGAGGGCTGATACGTTCACCATTCATTATGGGGATTTTGTTCTTATTGTCTCTGGGAGCTGCTATTATGGGAATGGTCTATGGGTTTAGTTCCGGACGCTACCGTTCGGATAACGATGTTATAGAAGGATTGGCACAACCCATGAAATTATTAGGTGGCTATCTCGTTATTGCCTTTTTTGCAGCCCAGATGTTTGCTTGCTTGGAATATTCACATTTAGATAAATGTGTGGCTATCATAGGTGCCAATTTACTGTCTTCTGTGCAGGCAGGTCCTTTATGGACTTTGATTTTATTTATATTGTTCACCGCAACCATTAATCTGATTATGGTTTCTGCTACTGCTAAGTGGGCATTTATGGCATTTATCTTCGTACCGGTATTTGCACGAATGGGGATTGAACCGGATATGACACAATGTGCTTTCCGGATAGGTGACAGCGCAACTAATGCTATCACTCCATTCATGTTCTATATGCCTTTAGTGTTGACCTACATGCAACAGTATGATAAGCAAGCCACTTATGGTTCACTCTTAAAATACACTTGGCGATATTCGGTATATATACTGATAGGCTGGACAATGTTACTTTTTATTTGGTACTTAACTGGCTTACCTTTAGGATTATAGAATATATATGTGAAAATGTAAGTAAAAAAAGACACAGATTTTTTTGGAGATTTCAGAAAAAGCACTACCTTTGCACTCGCAATGAAGGATGGTTCCGTAGCTCAGCTGGATAGAGCAACGCCCTTCTAAGGCGTGGGTCAAGCGTTCGAATCGCTTCGGAATCACAAAAAAGACAGTCTATTGGCTGTCTTTTTTATTTTACTATGTTTGATTATCAGTATTTTGCGTTGATCTAAATCCCTTAAAAGGGGTCAGTAGATTTTTAGTGGGGATATGCATATAAGTTCGCAATGCGGAATAAGAAAAACTTCTTGTCAACAACTCCCCTGAGATTCGCTCTAAAGAGTTTGATTTTAGCATTGAATGATTCAGCAAGTGCATTTGAGGAACGGTTGTTGTAGAAGTTGAGTATCTCATCATAATGCTCATAGAAGGTGGCTGCGATGACATTAAAGGAGCGGAATCCCGCTTCTTCGACTTTGTTGTACCAGCGTGCCATGGACAGGCGTGCGGCATCCTTGATTGTGTTTTTGGCAAAGATCATCCGCAGGGAATGGCACAGTCCGTATGCCGTTTTGATGTCCGGGTATTCTTCAAACAGTATCGCAGCCCTTTGCTTTTGCCTGTCGGTCCATTTGTCGGCAGACTTGAACAGGAGATAACGCGAGCGTATAAGCAGTTCCTTGCGGGTGTCTCCATTGGGATAGCGGTACGGGATATACTCCTTACCGTTTTGTCTGGCTTCCTCCATCTCATCATTAGCCTGCTGCATGGCATCCCAACGGTGTTTGATGCGCAGCTCCTGTACGGCATCACAAGCCAGTTTCTGGATATGGAAGCGGTCGATGACCCGGCTGGCTTTAGGGAATGCCGTACGCACGATCTTGCGCATGGAGTCCGACAAGTCAAGCGTGACCTCCTCGACAGCATTGCGATGCTCCTCGTCAATCCGTTGCAGGACAGCGATTACGTCCTCCGCTTTTGTACCTGCAACGACGGCAACCAAGGATTGCTCCCGCGTGCGGACCTCACGGTTGGTTACAAACGTGTACAGCTCACCATTGGATAGCGAGGATTCGTCGATAGCCAGACAAGGGCCGATATTCTCCGGGAACAGCAGCCATTTATCTGCATGTTCCAACTGCTCCCACTGCCGGAAACCGCTCAGCACTTCCTTGTATTGCTTCTCAAACGTATGCCCGTCGATGTGATAGAACTCCTCAAGCGTATGGCAGGTCACGGGGGACGTCTCCATACGTTTCTTTTAAAAAAGCTCCAAATTCCTTGGAGTAACGAGTCCCTTTGGCTACAATGTCAAGGTCTATCGGGATGCTGAAACTCTTGCCCGTGCGCGTGTCTGTCCACCGCCTGCGACGGATCTTCAGAATCACTTTGTGGTCACGTATCGGGAAATCCGTCACGCTTACCGCTTCCATAAAACCTTTGGATTCAAAGTGTACGTCCTTGCTTAGCTCCGGATGCATCTTCTCGTCCAGACTGATGTGGATTTCCGTAGAAGTCTGCGATATACCGACTATGGAGAAGTAATCCAATATCTGTGTGGGCAGTACAATACTGGCCAACATGCTCAAATAATCGTTTTCCATGCTGTAAAGTAAAGAACTATTCAATTAGATTACAAATTTATCCCCACTAAAAATCTACTGACCCAATAAAAGACATAATTTACAGCTATTTCTTTTCTATCATCATTCCTGTTAGTTTTGATTTAAGATGCTACTTTTGTTTCAACATTGTTTCAACATAACTAAATTCATATATTGTGGCGGCAACATTCAGAATAGAGGTGTGTTAAAAGTATTACTTAGACAATCATGCTGTTTACTGTCAAATTGTTACAGAGCAATTATGGCTTAAATAGAAAGCAGTTATAGAATCAGTATAAACAACATCTGTGTGATTATAATGATTGGGATTAATTTAATGATGCATTTTCTTTATCCTAAAACATAGGATACCATTCTGTATGGACGAGATGGCACTAGTAAAGGAGAACTGTTCATTGACATAAAACTGTGCAATATGGTGAAAGAGTTTACACCTGACATGGCAAACAGCATGCAAAAGATTGTTCGGAAATGTTTCCCTAGAACCCTGCAGATAGTGAACAAGATTCATGTATTCACACTGGCGTACGAAGCGATGCGAGACCTACGCATGGCCTACCGATGGCAAATAATGAAAAATGAAACTGCTTTTTCAACGGCTGGTATTTATGATATTGGGGTAGATAAGGAATCAGGCAAGCAGCATGCTACGTTTTCCATCATAACAATTGTTACGGATCCACTGACAAATTATATACATAACACTAAATATCGGATGCCGGTTATTTTTGTTATCCAAAGATGAAAAACAATCGTTAAATATTGAATTATCTCGGGAAGAAATAGAATATTTCTTTAAACCTTATCCTGCAGATGAGACGGAGGCATACGAGATATGCAATGATTTTATAAAGAAAATATCAACAGATAAAAGTATTCTGTAACAAACATAAGGAGATGTCAGTGAACCATTAGAATACCGATCAATTGGCTTTTTCTTGCATTCTTTAACGTAAAAATAACTATCGTTACTGACTTTTCAAAAAAGTCAAAAGATGAAAAATATATTGTGTTTGCATCAGATTCGTGTTACATTTGAACGATAAACAATTAAAAACACAATAACCATGAAAAAAATTATTTTATTACTTGCTTTATGTTTTACTGCAAATAATTTCTTTGCACAAACCACAGATCCGAATCAGTTGAAGAATGAAGGTAATGATGCTTTGAATGCAAAAAATTATGCCGTTGCTTTTGAAAAATACAGCGAATATCTGAAATTGACTAATAATCAGGATTCTGTCACAGCCTATAATTGTGGTGTATGTGCAGATAACATAAAGAAATATAAAGAAGCCGCCGATTACTTTGATATTGCGATTAAAAAAAATTATAATCTTGCAAATGCATATATAGGTAAGTCTGCTGCCTATCGCGATATGAAAAATAATCAAGAGTATATTGCTACATTGACGGAGGGTATCAAAGCTGTTCCGGGCAATGCTACTATTGAAAAATTATATGCTATTTATTATTTGAAAGAAGGACAGAAATTCCAACAGGCCGGCAATATCGAGAAAGCAGAAGAGAACTATAAACATGCCACTGATGTGACTAGTAAGAAGTGGAAGACTGACGCTTTATATAGCCTTGGAGTGTTATTCTACAATAATGGAGCCGATGTTCTACGGAAAGCAACTCCTTTAGCTAGTTCGAACAAAGAAAAATATGCTTCTGAAAAAGCAAAGGCGGATGCAGCTTTCAAGAAAGCTGTTGACTATTTGGGAGAGGCAGTTACTTTATCACCCAATAGAACTGAAATCAAACAGATGCAAGATCAGGTAAAAGCGATGATTAAGTAAGAAGAATATTCAGATGATGAAGAAAATAGGGTTGCTCAAATCAGCAACCCTATTTTTTTGTATGCATCTGTTTTTATTGTAAGTTTGCCACCCGAATAAATAGTAAAACAAAGAATAATGCAATTCTATAGTAGAAATGAAGCTATTAACCGTATAAACAAACTGGCTGGAGCAGGAAAAGCATTTCTGTTTATTATAGATTATAAACAAGAATGTTCTTTTATAGAGAAAGTGGATGATATTGATTCATCGGAGCTACTCTACAATCTGAACGGTTTTACAAACTGCACGTCTGTTGTTACACCTTTCAGATACCCAATAATATGGCAGCCCCAACCTATTTCTTTAAGCCAATATAAAAGATCGTTTGATATTATACGGAAAAATATCTTGAGTGGAAATAGCTTCTTAACGAATCTCACTTGCATGACCCCCGTCAACACTAATCTAGGGTTAAAAGATATATTTTATCATTCTCGGGCCTTATACAAACTTTGGTTGAAAGAGACTTTTGTCGTTTTTTCTCCAGAAATATTTATTCGTATAGAAAATGGAAGAATCAGTTCTTATCCAATGAAAGGAACAATAGATGCAACTTTACCTTCTGCCACAAGATTACTGATGGAGGATGAAAAAGAAGCAGCAGAGCATGCCACAATCGTTGATCTGATACGAAATGATTTAAGTATAGTGGCAGATAATGTATCTGTAACCCGCTATCGATATGTAGATACACTCTATACCAATCATGGTCCCATATTGCAGACCAGCTCTGAAATAAGTGGAGTTTTACCGAAAAACTATGTTGATCATCTGGGAGAAATTCTTTTCAGACTTCTTCCAGCCGGTTCTATTACAGGAGCTCCTAAGTACAAGACAATAGAAATAATAGAGCAAGCAGAAGAATATGAGAGAGGATTCTATACAGGCATCACCGGATACTTTGACGGGAGAAAACTGGATAGTGCCGTTATGATCCGCTTTATTGAAGAGCAGAATGGGCAAATATTTTTTAAAAGTGGGGGAGGAATCACCTGCAAAAGTGATTTGGAAAATGAATATAACGAAATGAAGCAGAAAGTTTATGTACCAATTTATTGAAACGATACGTATAGAGAGAGGAGTAGTGTATAATTTGGATTATCACACAGAGCGAATGAACCAGACGCGTGCTGTTTTTTGGCCAGACGAACCGCCATTAAATCTATCGGAAAGCCTGCAACCAATAATGAATGTAGAAATGATAAAGTGTAGAGTAGTCTATAGTCGATGGATAGAAGAGATCCTATACACACCTTATCAAATACGCCCAGTACATTCTTTACAGATTGTTCATTCGGATAATATCGATTACACTTACAAAAGTACAGATCGGAGTGCAATAAATGAACTTTATATGCATAAACGGGAACAAGATGAAATATTAATTACTAGAAATGGCCTGTTGACAGATACATCTATAGCTAATATTGCTCTCTTTAACGGAAAAGAGTGGCACACTCCCAAACACCCTCTCCTTAAAGGTGTCCAAAGAGCGGCATTGATTGACAAACATCTAATCAGAGAAAAAGAAATAACCGTAGACCAATTGTTTAACTATTCCCAGATTTGTTTATTCAATGCAATGATTGATTTTGGTAAGATAAAGATTGATGTCAATAGAGAGCTAATACGGATATAACGATTATTAACAAGTTTATTTTCGATCTGTTTGAACAAAACCCATTTTAGGCATGTTATATAGATGTGTTTTTCATAGTATTAGATATAAGATTAATTAAAGAGATTGTACCAGCTTGTGATAAGTAAGTACGTCAGAAACAGAGGCGTCTGTTTTATTGATAAATGTGTTAAAGTGTCGGCTCTTTGCAGCCGACGCTTTTTTTATACCTGTTTTTCTTTCGTTTTATGGATAGTTACAAATAATTCTTATATATTTGTAGGATATAAACAGAAAAGAATGACACAATGAGTAATATACCTGTTATCTTTCGTTTTTTAAAGGACCTTACTGCGAACAACAATCGCGAGTGGTTTAATGAACATCGGGAAGAATATGAAATAGCCCGTTTAGAATTTGAAAATTTCCTTTCCACAGTAATTGCCCGTATTTCACTTTTTGATGAAAGTATTCGTGGTATTCAACCTAAAGAATGCACTTATCGCATTTACCGGGATACCCGCTTTTCTTCCGATAAAACTCCCTATAAGAATCATTTTGGGGGATATATTAACGCAAAAGGGAAAAAATCCTATCACAGTGGGTACTATATACATATACAACCTGAGGGTTGCATGCTGGCTGGAGGAAGTTTATGCTTGCCTTCTAATATTTTGAAAGCACTTCGCCAGTCTATCTATGATAACATTGATGAATATCGTTCGATAGTGGAGGATCCTGAATTTCAGCAATTCTTCCCCATTGTAGGTGAAGATTTCCTGAAAACAGCTCCCAAAGGATTCCCGAAAGATTTTAAATACATTGATTATTTGAAACCTAAAGAATTCACTTGTGCTTATTCCGTCCCGGACAGTTTCTTTTTGACTCCGGATATTCTGGACAAAATAGAAGAAGTGTTCCGGCAATTTAAACGTTTTGCCGACTTTACGAATTTCACTATCGATGATTTTGAGTAATAATCGGGCAGATATTTCTTGAGTGACTATAAAAAATTAATTCTGAAACACAATAATACATCCTTTTTATGGAAAAGACTCTTAATCTTATTAAAAATGATCCTTGGCTGGAACCTTACAAAGACGCTATCGTTGGACGTTTTGAACATGCCATGGATAAGAAGGCCGAATTGACCAATGGGGGAAAATCTACGTTATCGGACTTCGCTTCCGGATATCTTTATTTCGGTTTGCATCGCACTGATAAAGGATGGATATTCCGTGAGTGGGCACCGAATGCATCACATATTTATATGGTGGGTACATTCAGTAATTGGGAAGAAAAGCCTGCTTATAAACTAAAACGCCTGAAAAATGGTAGTTGGGAAATCAAATTACCGATCGACGCTATACAACATGGTGACTTATATAAATTACACGTCTACTGGGAAGGCGGACAGGGAGAACGAATCCCTGCTTGGGCCAATCGGGTAGTACAAGATGACAATACAAAAATATTCAGTGCTCAGGTATGGGCACCGGAAAAGCCATTTAAATTTAAAAAGAAAACTTTTAAGCCTAGTACAGATCCACTGCTAATCTATGAATGTCATATCGGTATGGCACAGCAGGAAGAAAAAGTCGGAACTTATAACGAGTTTCGTGAAAAAATTCTGCCGCGTATTGCCAAAGAGGGATACAATTGCATTCAGATTATGGCTATACAGGAGCACCCATATTATGGTAGTTTTGGCTATCATGTATCGAGTTTTTTTGCTGCATCGTCCCGTTTTGGAACTCCAGAAGAACTTAAGCAGTTGATTGATACCGCACACGGATTGGGTATTGCTGTCATTATGGATATCGTTCACTCACATGCAGTGAAGAATGAAGTAGAAGGGTTAGGAAACTTTGCAGGTGATCCAAATCAATATTTCTATCCAGGCGGACGAAGAGAACATCCGGCATGGGATTCACTTTGTTTTGACTATGGTAAAAATGAAGTGATGCATTTTTTACTTTCCAATTGTAAATATTGGTTGGAAGAATATCATTTTGATGGCTTCCGTTTTGACGGGGTGACATCCATGCTTTATTATAGCCACGGATTGGGAGAAGCATTTTGCAATTACGGCGACTACTTTAATGGACATCAAGATGATAATGCCATCTGCTATCTGACATTGGCAAACGAATTGATTCATGAAGTAAATCCTAAGGCTATTACCATTGCAGAAGAGGTTTCGGGTATGCCAGGACTTGCCGCCAAGGTGGAAGATGGAGGATATGGATTTGATTATCGTATGGCTATGAATATCCCCGATTATTGGATCAAGACAATTAAAGAGAAGATAGATGAAGATTGGAAACCATCCAGCATGTTTTGGGAAGTAACTAACCGTCGGCAAGACGAAAAAACAATTTCGTACGCTGAAAGTCATGATCAGGCATTGGTAGGAGATAAAACGATTATTTTCCGCCTGATTGATGCAGATATGTATTGGCATATGCAGAAAGGTGATGAAAATTATATAGTTCATCGGGGCGTTGCTCTTCACAAAATGATTCGTTTACTAACTGCAAGCACCATTAACGGTGGATATCTGAACTTTATGGGAAATGAATTCGGACATCCGGAATGGATCGATTTTCCGAGGGAAGGTAATGGATGGTCATGTAAGTATGCTCGCCGCCAATGGGATTTAGTCGATAATAAAAACTTGACTTATCATTATCTGGGTGATTTTGATGCAGATATGTTGAAAGTAATTAAGAGCGTAAAAAACATCCAGCAAACCCCTGTACAAGAAATATGGCACAACGATGGCGACCAAGTGTTAGCGTACCAACGTAAAGATCTTGTTTTTGTATTCAATTTTAATCCGAGTCAATCATTCACCGATTATGGCTTTTTAGTAACACCGGGAACTTATGAGGTGGTACTGAATACAGATAACATAATTTATGGAGGAAACGGCTTGTCAGATGATAGTGTGAAGCATTTCACATTGCCCGATCCTTTGTATAAGAAAGAAAAGAAAGAATGGTTGAAACTCTATATTCCTGCACGTACAGCAATGGTATTGAGAAGAACCAAATAAGAAAAAGTAAGTAAATAAAGTAATAGCCCTTGCATCGATTATTCTGATTGCAAGGGCTATTTTATATTCAGAAGGTTAAAATTTAATCTTCAATATTTTACCCGTATAAGCTCCTAAAGCGATTTCTGTTGCCTTATATGGCAGTAAACTGATTTCTTCTACTTTATCTGTTAGTAAATCAACCGCTTTATAAGAATCAAATTGAGGAATTTGTAAAAAGTCAAAGGCATGAGAAGGCACATTAATCGCAACATTTACTGGCTGATTATCAAAGTTTACGACAATAAATAGCAATTCATTTTTGTATTTACGCATAAATGTATATTGCTTGTGCTCATTAAATCTCCATCCATTTTCATTAGCATACATCAAATCAAAGAATACGCCGTTTGATATTGCCTGTTCTTCATTGCACAACGTCAAAACTCTCTGATAAATTGCATATAAATGTTTTTGCTCTTCAGTTAGCATCTTCCCGTCAAACTTTCCTTCATTTCGCCAGCGCCGAATTGTATCTACACTCCAATAATCGAAAATAGTAGTACGTCCATCACGTCCACTGAAACCTTCACTATCCATTCCCATTTCTCCGAATTCCTGACCAAAGTAGATCATCATGGGGTTAGTATTCATGCAAGCAGATACAATTAAGGCAGGAACACCTTTGCGTGGATCTCCGGCAAAAAAATCAGATGCAATACGTTGTTCGTCATGGTTTTCAAGGAAGTTAAGCATCCGCTTTTCAATCCCCCCTAAAGACTGCCAACTACGAGTAATAGCAGTTGCAGAGTCATAACCACAAGCTACATTGCGCAATGTATCATACAGTCCTACTTTATCGTAGAGAAAATCAAATTTACCACGAAATAAATAATTCTTATATTCGTGCGGATTGTATACTTCAGCAATAAATATAATATTCGGATACTCCTGTTTCACTTGAGGGATAGCCCATTCCCAAAATTCTACCGGAACCATTTCGGCCATGTCACAACGGAAACCATCAATATTTTTAGAGGACCAAAAAAGGAGGATATCCAACATTTTAGTCCAAGTATCCGGAGTAGGGGAGAAATGGCAAGTTCCACCATTCTGATAATCCACACCATAATTTAACTTTACGGTTTCATACCAGTCATTAATGTTAGGGTAAGCATCAAAACGGTTATTTCCGGTTGCTTTGGCAGGAAATTCATGATAGGGTTCCAAGGCATTTCCCGTCATATCAAACTGTCCATGCAATTCCGATTGCGGAATATAGTAGAAATTATTGTACGGACTAAAAGAGTAGTTAGGATCATCATTGGCTCCCAGCTGAGTGGTGCCGTCAGGTTGTGCATCCGAATGGTATTGACGCGCTACATGGTTCGGAACAAAATCAATTATTACTTTTAATCCTGCTCTGTGTGTACGGCTTACTAGATTTTCGAATTCTTTCATTCTTCCAGGGACATCAGTAGCCAGATCCGGATCTACATCATAATAATCTTTAATGGCGTATGGAGATCCCGCTTTACCTTTTACAATAGCCGGATGATCCGGGCGGATGTTGTATCTTCTATAATCAGTTTGGCTGGCATGTTCGATAATACCTGTGTACCAAATATGTGTTGCTCCCAGTTTTTTTATTTCTCCCAAAGCCTTGGCAGTAAAATCAGCCATCTTTCCACAACCGTTTTGTGAAATATCTCCATTGTAGATACAGTGATTATTATTATTACCAAACAAGCGTGTAAACACTTGATAAATAATCATTTTGTTTTCGTTCTTCATTTTATATATGCTATTTAAGATTGACAATTTTATTATCTCGATGGCTTTGATAAGCCGCTTCGATTATTCGTATCACATTCAAAATATCTTGTGCATGTGTTTCCAATGGTTGTCCTAAACATAAATGTTCATAAATATTCTGATAAAAGCCACCATAATTTCCGGCTATGCCCGGATATTTTCGGCAGATTTCTTTTCCATTTATTTCTGTATGTAATAATCCCCATTCCTGCTCTGATTCTTCTCCCCAATTCGGACGTTCAGGTATTTCACCAGCTAATAGAGCAGCTTCCTGTTTATCGACTCCATATTTAACATACGAACCTAGTGTTCCATGTAAGGCAAAACGTGGTTCGGCTTCTCGCATCAGGTAACTTGCTTTCAAGGTGATTTTCACATTTGGTGCCAACGAAGGATGTAACAGATGAATTATAAAATAATCATCAACTTTTCCTCCTTCACGCAGGATACCCAAATCTGCAAAAACAGCTTCAGGCATCCCAAAAAGCTGAATAGCCTGATCGATCAGATGTGAACCCAAATTATAGGTTAATCCACCACCGGACTCTCCGGTCTCTTTCCAAGTATTAGGCTTTATAAAATTACGATAACGAGCAAATGTAGATTCATATTCTACCAAACGTCCTAATAAGGATTTGGCAAGAATATCACGTACCGTTAAGAAATCTGCATCCCATCTGCGATTCTGATATACACTTAGCATCAAACCTTTTTTCTTAGCCAAAGCTATTAATTCTTCACCCTGTTTGGTGGTAGAAGTAAACGGTTTCTCAACTACTACATTTTTCCCGGCTTCAAGAGCCATTCCGGCATATTCATAATGTGTATTGTCCGGAGTGTTAACGACTATAAGATCTATTTCAGGATCTTCTGTCAACTCCTTAAAACTACGTACTATTGATGCTTGCGGATATCGTTCTTTAGAGAGTTCCTTACTACGCTCTACTATTTTGTAAAGTTCAAAATGAGGATTCGTGCTGATAAATGGAGCGTGAAACACCTGTCCCGACATACCAAAAGCAGCCAATCCGGTTTTTATTATTTCCATATCTTTCCTTTCTCTTCAATTAGTTGGTCCAGAACCTCAGAAGCAGTGTTATAGCCTTGTTCAAAAATCTCTTCGGCCTTTTCAAGTTCAGTATTGCTATAACCCTCTAGGTTGTAGGGTTCAATTAGTAAATCGCAATTGTCTCGCTCCGGAAACGTATTGGCACGAAACATAAAATGATAAGAACGCATGGCAATGCTAACGATGTTCATTTTATATTTTTCTGCCATCAACGGGCTGACATTCACTGCTACCACTTTTTCACATTCGTTTCGGATGGTAGATACAGGTAAATTCATCAGAAGTCCTCCGTCCACATAATGTGTGTTTCCTATTTTTACAGGTGTAAATAACACCGGCATACAGCATGAAGCAGCTACCCGTTCAGCTATATTCCCTTTATGAAAATGCATGCTGCGACCATGATCCAGATCAGTGGCAGTAATGATAAGAGGAAGTTTTAAATCCTCCAGCTTCTGAGCTTTAAGATTTGACTTCAAAAAGTCAATAAACTCTCCCAAAGCAAATAAGCCTACTTTAGGAATTACAAGTTTTGTCAAGTCCTGAAATTTATGTCCGGAAAAGTAGTCCAAAACCCTATAGGGTTCGTTGCCATCGGCATAAAATACTCCGGCCAAAGCCCCGGCACTGACTCCTGAGATAATATCCGGTTTAATATCATGTTCCAATAAAGCCTGAATAACTCCCAAATGGGCAAAGCCTTTAATAAAGCCTCCGCTCAAGGCATATCCGATGTTATAAGGTTTTCCGGTTAATACACTATTTTCCATTTTCATTTACTTGATTCATATATGTTCGCCACGAAATTAGTAAAATAAATGAAAGGGAGAATTGATATAAGGAAAAAACTGGTAGAAAATAGCATAAAATAAGGATAAAATCCGGAAAAGTGATTCCGGATTTTACAAAGTCCAAAATAAAAAACAAACTTCGTCTCTTTCCTGATTATTCTTGTTTTTCACTTCTCACTTTCTTCAGATCCGGTAAAAACCAGGTCACCAATCCTAACAACGGCATAAATGCACAAACATTATATACAGCATCAATCCCAAACTTATCGGCCATATTGCCAAGAACAGCAGATGCAATGCCTGCCACTCCAAATGCAAAACCGAAAAAAAGTCCGGAAATCAGTCCTAACTTGTTGGGAAGCAGCTCTTGTGCATATAACAGAATAGCTGGAAAAGCAGACGAAAGCATTAAGCCGACACAGAAACTAAGAATTATAGTCCATACGAGTCCGGCATGTGGCATCAATAAACTAAAAGGAGCTGTTCCCAGGATCGACCCCCAAATAACATATTTACGGCCTATCTTGTCTCCAATGGGGCCTCCCATCAATGTACCAATGGCAGTGGCTACCAGAAATACAAATAAAAAGAGTTGCGACTGCTGAATGCTTACATTAAACTTATGGATCAGATAAAATGTATAATAGCTGTTCAGACTTGCCATATAAATATATTTAGAGAATATAAGAATCATCAGTATCGTGATAGCAAATACAGTCTTTTGAGGAGGAAGCGGGCGCTCGATATATGCTTTTGCATGGATCGGACGTTTTTTAAGATGGTTCAGATAAGAACGGTACCAGCGGCAAATAGGAAACATTACACAAATAGCCGCCAAAGCAAGGATAGCAAATAGTGTAATATGATGCCTGCCATAAGGAGCCACTAATAATGCGACTAATAAAGGGCCTAACGATCCCCCCAGATTTCCACCTACCTGAAAAAGTGATTGTGCCAATCCCCGTTTCCCTCCCGAAGCCAAAAAGGTGATACGGGATGCTTCCGGATGGAGAACAGACGAACCTATTCCAATGATAAAGACAGAAGCAAGCAGCCAATTCAGATTGGATGCAAAAGCCAGATTCAGCATACCTATCAAAGTGAAACTCATTCCGATAGGAAGCGACCAAGCTATAGGACGTTTATCAAAAATAAGGCCGGTCAGTGGTTGAAATACAGAAGCAGACATCTGGTAAACTAGGGTTATCAATCCAATCTGAGCGAAACTTAACGAAAGATCTTCTTTAAAAAGAGGATATACAGCCGAAATGACAGATTGCAAAAGATCATTTAAACAGTGAGATACACTTAATGCAATTAATATAGGAAATGCAATTCTACGAACCGGCTGAGTCTGACTTTGTACCATATAATCTATACCTTATTTAAAACCGGCTGCAAAGGTATAAAAAAACGAAAGAAGTTAGCAGTATAGAAACAACTTTAAATAAGGAATACCCGAATCACTATTAACCGAAGAGAGAACTATTATTTTTTACGGCAATAAATCTTGGTTTGCTGACTTTTTGTGTATCTTTGGTTCTCAAAATAATATGTTAACCCCAATAATGAAACAACAACCAACGTATGATGAACCAAGAATTATTAATGAGTCCCAACCGTTTGGTGACTTTTCTGCAAAAGCCTGCTGCTGAGTTTACAAAAGCAGACATCATTAACTATATCCAACAGAATGAAATCCGCATGGTCAATTTTATGTATCCTGCTGCGGACGGACGGCTAAAAACTCTGAATTTTGTGATAAACAATGCTTCCTATCTGGATGCCATCCTGACTTGTGGTGAACGGGTAGATGGGTCGAGTCTGTTTCCTTTCATAGAAGCCGGAAGTAGCGATCTGTATGTAATACCACGTTTTCGCACAGCATTCGTCGATCCGTTTGCAGAAATACCTACACTCGTGATGCTTTGCTCTTTCTTTAATAAAGATGGGGAACCTTTGGAAAGCTCTCCCGAATATACTCTGCATAAGGCTTGCAAAGCATTTACAGATGTAACAGGTATGGAATTTCAGGCTATGGGAGAATTGGAATATTATGTAATTTCCGAAGATGACGGTCTATTTCCGGCTACCGATCAGCGTGGATATCACGAGTCGGGACCTTATGCAAAATTCAATGATTTCCGTACACAATGTATGTCTTATATAGCCCAAACAGGTGGACAAATAAAGTACGGACACTCGGAAGTAGGCAATTTTATGCTTGACGGCAAAGTTTATGAGCAAAACGAAATAGAATTTTTACCCGTCAATGCCGAAAATGCGGCCGATCAATTAATGATTGCCAAATGGGTTATCCGTAATTTAGCTTACCAATATGGATATGATATTACTTTTGCTCCCAAAATTACAGTAGGTAAAGCCGGGTCAGGGCTACACATTCATATGCGAATGATGAAAGACGGACAAAACCAGATGCTGAAAGATGGCGCTCTCTCGGATACCGCTCGTAAAGCCATTGCCGGTATGATGCAGCTTGCTCCTTCCATTACGGCTTTCGGCAATACCAATCCTACTTCATACTTCCGTCTTGTACCCCATCAGGAAGCACCTACCAATGTTTGTTGGGGTGACCGAAACCGTTCAGTATTGGTACGTGTTCCGTTAGGATGGTCCGCACAAACGGATATGTGTGCACTAGCCAATCCTTTGGAATCGGACAGTAACTATGATACTACTCAGAAACAGACCGTAGAGATGCGTTCACCGGATGGCTCAGCCGATCTTTATCAATTATTGGCAGGTCTTGCAGTAGCTTGTCGGCATGGGTTTGAGATAGAGAACGCTTTGGCTATTGCAGAGCAAACGTACGTTAATGTAAATATCCATCAGAAAGAAAATGCAGACAAGTTGAAAGCTTTAGCCCAACTTCCCGATAGCTGTGCAGCATCTGCAGATTGTTTACAGAAACAGCGTACTGTATTTGAACAGTACAATGTATTCAGTCCTGCTATGATCGATGGTATTATCAGTCGATTACGAAGCTATAATGATGCCACTCTACGCAAAGATATACAGGACAAACCGGAAGAGATGCTGGCACTGGTGAGCAAATTCTTCCATTGTGGATAAATTAAAGAAACTCATTTTAATGCGGATTGAATGTTATATTTCAATCCGCATTATTTATATTCGCACTTCAAAATGAAATTATGTCATGGATGAAGAAGTGAAAGGTTTTAATAGATATATGTCAAAGGTTGACTTTCAACCTGTCACAGAATTTATATTTCATAATGGACAGTTGACAGATTATAAAAAGGGAGAGTTTTTTAGCCGTCAAAATGAATCTTGCAAAATGGTAGGCTACGTGACGGAAGGTTCCTTTCGTTATTGCTGTACCGACAGCCGTGGAGGAAGTAAGATTGTCGGTTATACGTTTGATCACTCTTTTGTGGGAAATTATCCTGCTTTTCGTCTGGGAGACAATTCTAATGTCGATATACAAGCTATTTGTAATTGTTCGGTTTATGTAATCAATAACAGGCAATTGGAGGAGTTTTACAGTCGAAATGAAGCAAATCAAAAGTTAGGTAGGCAAATAGCTGAGATATTGCTTTGGGAAGTATATGAGCGGATGATCTCTTTATATAGTATGACTCCTGAAGAACGCTATACGGCAATCTTAAAGCGCTGTCCCGAATTGTTGAACTTGATCTCGCTAAAAGAATTGGCATCCTATCTGATGATCTGTCCGGAAACACTGAGTCGTCTTCGAAGAAAATTAGTACAAAAGTAAAATCTTGATTTCAGTCAAGATCCATGTGTTCCGAACCCGATACCTTTGTGCAAACTTTAAAAGATATAAAAATGAAAAAAGTTATTATTATAGGAGCTACTTCCGGAATCGGTAAAGGATTAGCAGAGCGCTTTCTCCGGGAAGGAAATACAGTTGGTATTACGGGGCGTAGAGAAGATAAACTACAAGAGATCTGTTCTCAAAATAAAAATTGTTTTTATAGTGTTTCCGATGTTACCAAAGATACCGATACAGTCCGACAACTGAGCAATCTTGTGAACAGAGTGGGAGGTATGGATATACTTGTATTCTGTTCGGGAATAGGGGAGCTAAATCCTGAACTTGATTATCTTTTAGAGAAACCGACTCTTTTAACCAATGTAATAGGATTTACCAATGTAGTGGATTGGGCTTTTCACTTTTTTCAGAAGCAAGAATGGGGGCATTTGATTGTAATTTCATCTGTAGGCGGAATGCGCGGTGAAGGAATAGCCCCGGCATACAATGCCTCGAAAGCCTATCAAATCAACTATACCGAAGGATTAAGAAAAAAAGCAGCCAAGCTACCATATCCTATTTATATCACTGATGTACGTCCCGGATTTGTCGATACGGCAATGGCAAAAGGAGAGGGGTTGTTTTGGATTACTCCGTTGGATAAAGCTGTACAACAGATTTATCGCGCCATCCTTCGAAGAAGAAAAGTTGCGTATGTTTCGAAGAGATGGAAATACGTAGCATTACTTCTGAGAATGATACCCGCCTCGATTTATTGTAAAATGTGATGTGCATTATGTTGTTTCATCCCCATATATTCATATGAATGTTATAATAAGACAAATAATATTTTCATATGAATTCTGCCTAATGTCTTCTGCATCAAAAAAATTATCTTTGTAGGCATAACAATACACCTATAATAGAACAATATGAGTCCACGTAAATTAATGTTTTGGTTGTTTGCCTGTATCTTTTTAGTTTGTGCCCTGCGGGCCGGGTTATTGACAAGTGCTGATCAATATATCTATCATTTACGTAATATGCATGCTTCTACTTTTGCATATCGGTATGATGATTTTTTGCCATACCTTCCGATTGTTGCTATGTTCGTGTTAAAACTTACAGGAGTAAAGAGCCGTAGTAACTGGAAACGAATGCTCGTCTCTACTGCATTTTCTTATATATTAATGGGGACCATAGTGCTTACAATGAAATCACTGGCGGGGGTTCTTCGTCCCGACGGTTCCGATTTCCTTTCATTCCCTTCGGGGCATACAGCTACGGCTTTTACGGCTGCCACACTACTGTATAAAGAATATGGTTTCAAGACCCCTCTAGCGGGTATTGCTACCTTCTTGCCGGCAGTTGTCACCGGATTCACAAGGCAGTTGAATAATCGCCATTGGCTGAGCGACGTTTTGGCAGGTGCCATTATCGGTATCATGATGGTAGAGTTAGCCTATTTTCTTACCGATAGGCTCTTAATGAAAACCGGTGCACAGACTTGTTCCAAATCATAAAAACATAATGGGGCGTATTGTCAAGCAATACGCCCCATTATGTTTTTTAGACCCAGACAGTCAATCTTCTTGAGATAAAATCAGAAAGCATCATGACTGACGTATAACAGGTAGTTGTGTCTCTGAATAAAAATATTATTTTCTCTGGCTAACCAACCTACCGCAAGTGCAACGTCTTCGGCGCTGAGGTTAATTTTCCGACTAAGTTCCTGAATAGATATTTCTCCCCTCATTTCATTCAGGGTGCGCCATACTTTGCCGGCGTTTTCTCCAATTGTCTCTAATTCCATTTTATATCATTTGGTTATGTCCCTAATATACAAAAAAATATTTAACTACGAAGTTTTTAAAACGTATTTTTATCATGGTTTTACATTTTTTAGTTCAGGTACGAATTTGGGCTTTTATCCTACAGCCTTATCCCGAAAAGACTTAAAGAAAGGTCGAAGCAAACCAATGAAATGCAATAGTAAAATGAAGAAAATACTATTTGATTCATCAACCAGATGTCATTCAATCTGAAGTCGTGCCCCCTTCGTAGAAAATAGGTCTCAGACGATAATCTATGAAATATAAAATGATATTTAAAAGAAATAGCATTTCTAAAAGTCCGGATACGTTTTGGCTGAAATCTTTCCGGTATTAAAAAAGGAGCCTGAATGATTCCAGCCTCCTTTTTCAAACGTTTTTTTCAATCAAATCCTGTTTTATAATCCTTTACTCATGGAGCATTACATAGCCCCAAATCATAGAATCGGAACTACCGATTCTATCGAACAATCTTTTTACCCATTTCATAATCTCTACTTTTTATGTTATACCTTGAAAACATGACAAATGTAAGGGAGATATATGATGATTGAATTGACATAGGATAAAAATGCCATTTTGTACTATTTGTTTTTGATGTACATCAAAAATTATAGAGTAATTCTATTACATCTCACAAGAAAATCATTGGATAATTAGGTAAATATGAAAATAAACAGTTAAAACATGAGCCGAAGCGGAACAAAGTACCTCCAATTCCGTCTTATTATAAATGTTACACAACTGATAAATTGAGGGAGCCGTATACCCTTTATGCGTAGCCATTCCCGAAGGTAGCCGGGAGAATATTCTATTTCCTTTGAAAAAGCCCGTACAGTTTTTATGTACGGGCTTTTCTGTGATTAAAGAGAAGTGATTCATTCATTGTTGTCTTCTTCGTCGTCAACCAAATTATTGAGTTCTAATTCCAAGTCGACTAACTCTTGTTCCCACGTCTTCAAAATTTCTTTAGGAGTATCTTTGGGAGCTTTTTTTATTCTTTCCTGAGCTAAAGACACTTCATGCTCTAATTGTCTACGTCTACTCATAACTTTTAATTTGTAGTTTGATAAATTAAAAAAAGAATTGTTTAGAAACTGCCTTTCAGTAAATCCGGTATTTCCGAGGGTTCACCGGCAACTCTGATTCCTGCAGCTTCCAATGCTGAAATCTTTTCGGTTGCAGAACCGGAACTTCCGGATATAATAGCTCCGGCATGTCCCATCTGTTTACCCGGCGGGGCAGATCTCCCTGCAATAAATGCCACCACAGGTTTAGTCACATGTTCACGAATGTATGTTGCGGCCAACTCTTCTGCGTTACCCCCAATCTCACCAATCATCACAATAGCATCAGTTTGCGGATCATTTTGTAACATTCCCAAAAGATCACGAAAATAAAGTCCGACAACCGGATCACCTCCCATACCAATGGCAGTGGACTGTCCCATACCTTTAGCAGTCAGATGTGATACGATTTCATAGGTCAACGTACCGCTACGGCTGATTACTCCTATATTGCCCGGAGTGAACACTTGCCCCGGAAGAATACCTACCAGACTTTCTCCGGGAGAGATCAGACCGGGGCAATTCGGCCCAATGAGTTTAGCTCCCTTCAGTTCGACAAACCGGTAGGCCTTTATTACATCCAATGTAGGAATTCCTTCTGTGATACAAATTATCAGCCGGATACCGGCATCGGCAGCCTCCATAATAGCATCGGCAGCAAAGCGTGCCGGTACGAAAATAACAGATGTATTGGCTTGCGTTCGGCGAACAGCCTCATGCATGGTGTTGAATACCGGAAAGGTATCATCTATCATTGTTCCTCCTTTGCCGGGTGATGTTCCGCCCACCACATTTGTTCCGTATTCAGCCATCTTTTTGGCATGAAAGAGTCCGTCCCTGCCTGTGATACCCTGCACCAAAAGTCGGGTAGATTTATCAATAAGTATGCTCATATCGATTCTTTCTTTAATGATTCTATAGCCATTTTAGTAGCTTCTTCCATTGTTTGGGCCACTTGAAAACGGTTATTCTTACGCAATAATTCACGTCCCATATTTCCATTAGTGCCTGTAAGCCGCACAATAATAGGAATATCCGTTTGTATCTGCTCAAACGCCTGTAAGAGTCCGATGGCTACATCGTCACATCGGGTGATACCTCCGAAAATATTGATAAAGACTACTTTGACTTTTTTGTCATCCAGCAATAATCTCATAGCTTCTATCACCTTGACAGGATTTGAACTACCGCCAATATCAAGGAAATTAGCCGGATTTCCTCCATAAAGCTTGATCATATCCATAGTTGTCATAGCCAGACCGGCTCCATTAACCATACAGCCTATCTCGCCGTCCATGCGCACATAGCTGAATCCTCTTTCTTTGGCAATCGCTTCCAACTTCTCCTCTTCTGTGGGCTCTGATAACTTCTGTAAGTCCGGATGACGATAAAGTGCATTATCATCAAAAACCATTTTGGCATCAATAGCCAATAATGTCCCAACAGGGGTAAGTACCAATGGATTAATTTCAGCAAGTGAAGCATCTTTTTCAATAAATGCTTTGTAAAGATCTTGAATAATAGTTGCCATCCGGTTAGCTTGCTCAGCTTGTTCAAAGAGAGAGAAAGCAAACTTATGTGCCAGATAATCGGGAACTCCGATTAGAGGATCAATGCTGCAACGTATTATCTTTTCCGGAGATTGGCGGGCTACTTCCTCGATGTCCATACCACCGGCCGCACTCATAATCAGCGTGACAGAGCGCGTATTACGGTCTATCGTAAAACTGATGTAATATTCGGCTGCAATGTTGACAGCCTCACTAAGAAGAATCTTGGTGACGGGATAACCTTTTATAGTCATCTCCAAAATAGTTTGAGCGTATTGGTAGACATCTCTATCATTATTGGCCAACTTTACTCCGCCGGCTTTTCCCCGCCCGCCGGTCAGCACTTGGGCTTTTATGGCTACCCGGTTTACCCCCATTCGGTGATAAGCAGCCACAGCCCCATCTGCCGTATGGCATAAAGCATGCCTCTCGACAGGTATTCCGTAAGTGGAGAAAATCTCCTTTGCCTGATATTCGTGTACTTTCATTGGATAAAATAGGTTTATTATCCAATTATAACAAAAGTGTTGGCAAAAAAGTTGTAAACTGTCCGCGTCCCTTCATTGCAGTCCAGAGCGATCTTTACAGATAGAACGATGAGAGTAACTTATGACCTTAAAACAAAAACACACAGCACCGGAATCCTACATAAAGATTCCGATGCTGTGTGTTAAGAGTGGTCTATCAATAGACTTATGCTATTCCGTGAGCCGAAACTGTAGAGTCGATCTTCTTGATCAATCCCTGCAATACGGCACCCGGTCCACATTCTGTGAAGTCGGTAGCACCATCGGCAACCATATTTTTTACGGTCTGTGTCCAACGTACAGAAGCAGTCAACTGAGCAACCAGATTCTTCTTGATTTCCTGCGGGTCTGTATGGGGCAGGGCATCTACATTCTGATAAACCGGACATTTCGGTGTGTGGAACTCAGTCGCGTTAATGGCAGCTTCCAATTCTACTTTGGCAGGATCCATCAGAGGAGAATGGAATGCACCGCCTACTTTCAACGGAAGCGCACGCTTAGCTCCGGCTGCTTTCATCAGTTCACAAGCTTTTTCGATACCCGGTACAGATCCGGAAATTACAATCTGTCCCGGACAGTTGTAATTGGCAGGTACACAAACTTCTCCTTCAGCGGTAACAGAAGCACAGATTTCTTCTACTTTCTCATCCGGTAAAGCTATAATAGCAGCCATTGTAGAAGGAGTTGCCTCACAAGCTTTCTGCATAGCCATAGCACGTGCATAAACCAATTTTAAGCCGTCTTCAAAAGACAGAGCGCCGGCAGCGACCAATGCAGAAAACTCTCCCAGTGAGTGTCCGGCAGTCATTTCAGGTTTGAAGTCGTCACCCATGCAAAGTGCAGAAATAACAGAGTGGAGGAATACAGCAGGCTGAGTAACCTTGGTCTGACGAAGATCTTCGTCCATACCGTTGAACATAATATCTGTAATGCGATATCCCAGGATATCATTTGCTTTTTCAAACAATTCTTTTGCTAAAGCTGAAGTTTCATACAGGTCCTTACCCATACCTACGAATTGGGCACCTTGACCGGGGAATACAAATGCTTTCATATTTTTGTTTTTTAATTTAATTTGCGGGTGCAAAGTTATATATTTTTGCAATATCATAGCACAGATTTGGTGAAATTGTGCAATGGACAATATGTTTTTCAGCCTATTCTACCTTATTATCGTCCCATATCCGGGCTTTCTCAGGGCCCCAGAAGTGACATAACGGTCCGTTGCCATGTCCGATAATTATTTCCTTGCCGGCATCAATAGCTTTGCTTACATAACTCTTTGCCTTGCCAACTGCCTGGTCCATAGGAAGTCCTAATGCCAGATAAGTGGCGATCGAAGAAGAAAGGGTGCATCCCGTCCCATGCAAATTCCGGCTCTCTATCTTTTTCTCCTTATATATATAGGCGTTCCCATCGGTAAACAACACATCCTGCATTTCGTTTCCCTCCAGATGTCCTCCTTTCACCAATACCGCTGTATGATACTCTTCTGAAAGTTGCCGGGCAGCTTCTTTCATCTCTTCTGCTGTTGTGATTTTCTTTCCGGTCAGTACCTCCGTTTCATCCAGATTGGGAGTGATCAGGCTTGTAAGTGGAAAAAGTTCTTCTTTGATCAACTGTATTGCATCTTTTGCCATCAACTTCCGTCCACTGGTTGAAACCATGACGGGATCATAAACTATCGGACAATGAGGATACTTTAGCAGGCACCCGGCAATAATCTTCACAAGCGTCGGTTCACTCACCATACCTATTTTCAGGGCATCCGGACGCAAATCTTCCATAACCGCTTCAATCTGTCCCTGCACTATCTCAGCGGGAACTGTATGCACAGCTTTTACTCCTCTTGTATTCTGCACGGTAACAGCAGTAATTACCGATGCCGCATATGCTCCCAAAGCAGAAATCGTTTTTATATCTGCCTGAATGCCTGCCCCGCCCGAACAGTCGGAGCCGGCAATGGAAAGAACGACCGGATAAGTTTTCATTTTAGTTTTTTTAATAGTTTGGTGGCAAAGATAGGATAAAAACAAAGAAGATACAAAATGACATACCCTATAAAATACAATAAGTCCCTCGTATCGCTCAAGGGTATGCGACGACCGAAAGAACTGATTATAAAGACTCCCCGGCTTTCTGTACTTTCTACAATTACTATCGTTCACCGAGGGTAGAAATACATATTGTTATCGATACAATAAGATGAATACTCCTTAGTGTAAAATTTACGATATGTATATATATGAAAAACAATGCTTTATAGCATATTATTTATTTGTTTACCGCATGATAATATCTCTATATTTGCAGCAATCAAAGACTCAATATTATGCATGACATACCCAAACAAATCCCATTGGCAAACAATCACATCTCAGTGGACTGTGTAGTGATCGGTTTTGACGGAGAACAGCTCAAGGTTCTGCTGATTAATCGGATAGGAGAGGAAAACGGAAAAGTTTATCGTGACATGAAACTTCCCGGAAGTCTGATCTATATGGATGAGGACCTGGACGAAGCAGCCCAGCGGGTCTTATTCGAACTGACCGGTATCCGAAACGTCAACCTGATGCAATTTAAGGCATTCGGTTCCAAAAACCGGACGAGCAATCCCAAAGATGTACATTGGTTGGAACGGGCTATGCAATCGAAAGTGGAACGCATAGTCACCATAGCTTATCTGTCGATGGTAAAGATAGACCGGGCACTGGACAAGAATCTGGATGAATTTCAAGCCTGTTGGGTAGCGTTGAAAGACATAAAGACATTGGCTTTCGACCATAACTTGATAATCAGAGAGGCGCTGACTTATATCCGGCAATTCGTAGAGTTTAATCCTTCGATGCTATTCGACTTGTTGCCGCGTAAGTTCACTGCATCTCAGTTACGAATCCTGTTCGAACTGGTATATGACAAAGCAGTGGATGTGCGTAACTTCCATAAAAAGATAGCTCTGATGGACTACGTTGTACCGCTGGAAGAGAAACAAACCGGAGTAGCCCATCGGGCAGCCCGTTATTATAAGTTCGACAGGAAGATATATAATAAGACAAGACGATAACCCCCAATCGGGATTTAATATTAAACTACAAATAAATTAATAAACAGTATCATGTTTTTATTAGGTTATGATATAGGCAGCTCTTCGGTTAAAGCGAGCCTGGTAGATGCAGAAACAGGTAAATGTGTCGCTTCTGCGTTCTTTCCGAAAACAGAGGCGGGCATCATTGCCATACGTCCCGGATGGGCAGAGCAAGAACCGGAAAGTTGGTGGGAGAACTTGAAACTCTCCACCCGATCCATTCTATCGGAATCACGGGTAGATGCCAAAGACATCAAAGCCATCGGCATCTCTTATCAGATGCACGGTCTGGTGTGTGTGGACAAACGGCAACGCACACTGCGTCCGGCCATTATCTGGTGCGATTCACGTGCGGTCTCCTATGGGCAGAGGGCATTCGAGGCAATCGGTGAGAAGTTCTGTCTGGCACATTTGCTTAATTCTCCTGGAAACTTTACTGCTTCAAAACTGGCATGGGTGAAAGAAAACGAACCGGATATCTATGAACAGATCGATAAAATCATGTTGCCGGGAGATTACATCGCCATGAAACTGAGCGGTGAAGTATGTACGACAATAGAGGGACTCTCCGAAGGAATGTTCTGGGACTTCCGAAACAACCGCCCGGCCGACTTCCTGATGCAATATTACGGAATCGATCCTTCGCTGATAGCCGACATCCGGCCTACTTTCGCCGAACAGGGGCGACTGACAGGTACGGCTGCCCGGGAACTCGGGCTACAAGAAGGCACTCCGATCACTTACCGTGCAGGAGACCAACCCAACAACGCTCTTTCCCTGAATGTGTTCAATCCGGGTGAGATAGCTTCCACAGCCGGAACATCGGGAGTCGTATACGGAGTAAACGGCGAAATCAATTATGATCCGCAGTCACGTGTCAACACCTTTGCCCATGTCAACCATACTGCTGCCGATCCCCGCCTCGGCGTATTGCTCTGTATTAATGGAACGGGGATTCTCAACTCGTGGATCAGGCGCAATGTTGCCCCCGAAGGTATTTCGTACGCCGAGATGAACCGTTTTGCTTCATCCGTTCCCATCGGCAGTGCAGGTATCAGCATCCTTCCTTTCGGCAACGGAGCAGAACGAATGCTCGATAATCGGGCAACCGGCTGCGGTATACACGGCGTAGACTTCAACAGGCATGACAAATCACATCTGATCCGGGCGGCACAGGAAGGAATCGTCTTTTCATTTAAATATGGCATCGACATTATGGAAGAGATGGGCATCCCCGTTAAAAAGATCCATGCCGGACACGCCAATATGTTTCTGAGTTCCGTTTTTCGCGAGACACTGGCCGGTACGACGGAAGCCACCATCGAACTCTATGACACAGACGGTTCCGTTGGTGCAGCCAAAGGAGCAGGAATGGGAGCGGGCATATATAAAAACCATGAAGAAGCATTCGCAACTCTCGATAAGCTGACAGTCGTAGAACCGGATGCCGGCAAACAACAGGAATACACTGATGCTTACGCACGGTGGAAACAATGTCTGACTCAGTCCATGCAGACAGAAACAGAGAATAAGTAATCATTAAGAATAAAATATTAATCATTCCGGCTTTCTTTCTTCTTCCTTTGGGAAGAAGAAAGGGCAAAGCCCCTAAAATTTTAAATAAGATGGCAACAAAAGAGTACTTCCCGGGTATAGGGAAAATTAAATTTGAAGGAAAAGACAGTAAGAACCCGATGGCATTTCGCTATTACGATGCCGAGAAAATGATTAACGGGCGTAGTATGAAAGATTGGTTAAAGTTTGCAATGGCATGGTGGCATACACTTTGTGCCGAAGGCGGTGACCAGTTTGGAGGCGGAACCAAACAGTTCCCATGGAACGGTGACCCTGATCCCGTGCAGGCTGCCAAGAATAAAATGGATGCCGGTTTCGAGTTTATGCAGAAAATGGGCATCGGGTATTATTGCTTCCATGATGTCGATTTGGTTACGGAAGCCGACAGCATCGAAGCCTATGAGGCCAACCTGAAAGAGCTGGTTGCTTATGCTAAGCAGAAACAGGCCGAAACAGGCATCAAACTGTTGTGGGGAACGGCCAATGTATTCAGCCACGCGCGTTACATGAACGGTGCAGCCACCAATCCCGATTTTGATGTTGTGGCCCGTGCCGCTGTCCAGATAAAGAATGCGATTGATGCCACCATTGAACTGGGAGGTACGAATTATGTCTTTTGGGGTGGACGCGAAGGGTATATGTCGTTGCTGAATACTGATCAGAAACGCGAAAAAGAACATCTGGCACAGATGCTGACCATTGCCCGTGATTATGGACGTGCACGTGGTTTCAAGGGCACTTTCCTGATTGAACCGAAACCCATGGAACCGACAAAGCATCAGTATGATGTCGATACAGAGACAGTTATCGGCTTCCTGAAGGCTCACGGACTGGATCAAGACTTCAAAGTGAATATCGAAGTGAATCATGCCACCCTTGCAGGACATACGTTCGAACATGAACTGGCGGTGGCTGTAGACAACGGAATGTTGGGGTCTATCGACGCAAACCGCGGCGATTATCAGAACGGATGGGATACGGATCAATTTCCGATTGACAACTTCGAACTGACACAAGCCATGATGCAGATTATCCGTAACGACGGATTGGGTAACGGCGGTACAAACTTCGATGCCAAAACTCGCCGGAACTCTACTGACCCGGAAGATATCTTTATCGCACATATTGCCGGAATGGATGCTATGGCACGTGCCTTGGAAAGCGCAGCCAATCTGCTCAATGAGTCTCCTTACCAGAAAATGTTGTCCGACCGTTATGCCTCGTTCGATGCGGGCAAAGGCAAGGAGTTCGAAGAAGGGAAACTCAGCCTGGAGGAACTGGTTGCTTATGCCAAAGCCAACGGAGAGCCGAAGCAGACCAGCGGCCAACAGGAACTGTATGAAGCACTCGTTAATATCTACTCATTATAAGTCCGTATTTCACGGTCTGCAGGCTCTTGTTGCCTGCAGACCGTAATTCAAAAAAAGCTAATGCCATGAATCATACCAACGAGGGTAGCAAGCTCTACCTGTATTCCATTACATCGGTAGCCATCCTGGGCGGATTGCTGTTCGGCTATGATACCGCTGTAATTTCAGGAGCTGAGAAAGGGCTCGAAGCCTTCTTCCTCACAGCCACAGATTTTCAATACGACAAAGTGATGCACGGCATCACCTCCTCGAGTGCACTGATCGGTTGCGTCTTGGGTGGTGCATTGTCCGGCATCTTCGCTTCACGGCTGGGACGCCGCAACTCACTACGGCTGGCCGCCGTACTTTTCTTCCTTTCGGCACTGGGGTCTTATTATCCTGAATTCCTGTTCTTTGAATATGGGAAGGCTAATATGAACCTGCTTATCACCTTTAATCTCTACCGCATTCTGGGAGGCATCGGAGTGGGACTGGCGTCCGCTGTTTGTCCCATGTATATTGCCGAGATAGCTCCCTCCAACATTCGCGGTACGCTGGTGTCGTGCAATCAGTTTGCCATAATCTTCGGCATGCTTGTGGTTTACTTTGTAAACTACCTGATCTTGGGCGACCACCAGAATCCTGTTATCCTGAAAGATGCTGCCGGTACACTTTCTGTAAGTAGCGAGTCGGATATGTGGACCGTTACCGAAGGGTGGCGCTATATGTTCGGTTCCGAAGCCTTTCCGGCAGCTTTCTTCGGCATGTTACTCTTCTTCGTACCCAAAACTCCCCGTTATCTGGTGATGATTGATCAGGATCAGAAGGCTTATTCCATTCTCAAAAAAGTGAATGGAGCCACAAAAGCACAAGAGATTCTTGCCGAAATAAAAGCCACTTCGCAGGAAAAGACAGAGAAGCTGTTCACCTACGGTGCGGCGGTGATTGTTATCGGTATTCTGCTTTCTGTCTTCCAGCAAGCCATCGGCATCAACGCCGTGCTCTATTATGCGCCGCGAATATTCGAAAATGCCGGTGCCGAAGGCGGAGGAATGATGCAAACCGTCATCATGGGCATTGTCAATATCGTCTTTACACTGATAGCTATTTTCACCGTCGACCGTTTCGGACGAAAACCGTTGCTTATCATCGGTTCCGTCGGTATGGCTGTCGGAGCCTTTGCAGTCGCCTTGTGTGACAGTATGGGTATCAAGGGGATACTTCCCGTACTGTCTGTCATTGTATATGCAGCTTTCTTCATGATGTCATGGGGACCCATCTGTTGGGTACTGATATCCGAAATCTTTCCCAACACCATCCGTGGCAAAGCGGTGGCCATTGCTGTGGCATTTCAATGGATATTCAACTACATTGTTTCATCTACGTTCCCCGCGCTCTATGATTTCAGTCCGATGTTTGCCTACAGTCTTTACGGAATCATTTGTGTGATTGCCGCCCTCTTCGTATGGCGTTGGGTGCCGGAAACCAAAGGAAAAACATTGGAGGATATGAGCAAACTTTGGAAGAAGCGTTAACCGGAGTAGATCTTACGTCATTCCACATTGAAAGCAAATCGAAGTAAATACCGACCGAATGCAGCATATACATCCTTTTGGCTAACATGCACTTCTTGAGAATCCGGTAAACCGGAAGCGTAGCAAACCATAGTCGGTAGTTTCACCCCTTTCAGCTTGCTTCTGAAAGGGGTGGAGCTACCGACTTTTAGATGAATTAAAGTAAGCAAACGAGCCAAAAGCTTACTTCATCCACTCATTAAGGCGTAACCATCCGGTCCGGATGGTTACTACATATGCTCCGTATGGTCTAATGATATCGAATGGGAGCAGAAACGGGGATGATATTTCTCTATTTGGTTATATCTGTACGATAGAAATAAAATAGAAGAATGATAACTGTTTACCCTATTTATTTATCATAGAGATATTAAAAAGAGAATCCACCTATATATATTTCAGTAAATACATATAGATGGATTTCCTTTTTAAAAACGCTGATTCAAATTGCAGACGATTTTTTTAGTCATCTTGCCCGATGGACAGAAAGATGCGATTTTACATGCAATAAATTATCAAAAAGACACATCTTTCAGAATGTCTTTTATTCTTTCGAACTGTCCATCTGTCTTCTCCGGAGTAATTTTCAATAAATGGGCCAACAGCGGGTAGATATCCACATTGACAAATCCCTTCGATTCATACCCTGCCTTAAAGTCGGGCCCACAGGCACGAAACATTACCTGCATATCCGGACTTTGCGGAAAATATCCATGAGCACCTTTCAAGGCACGTGGTACATCGGTAAATTGCCATCCTAACTCGGGAGCCACTACAATATCACCGATACGGTCACTGCTTCCATAGTTTAATTCGGCAGGAATCTCCTCCTTTTTCCACACATGAATATGGGGTACATCTTTCAAGGCATTGTATACCGAGTCGCGATATTCCGGTTTTGTGAAAATAGAGGTCGGAGTCCGTCCATCCACAGCCTCACACCATTCCGGACGCAGATACTTATTCATGTCTACCACGCGGTCGTCACTGATCTCGGTCATTCCATGATCGGCGGTGACAATCAGGTTGACATCCTTACCGAAAGGAAGCGATGCAATTCCCTGCCGCAACATTCCGACCAAACTATCCATACGGTGTATAATGGCAGCAGCTTCTACACTGCGGGGGCCGTGATGATGGGTCACGCCATCCGGCTCTTCAAAGTAAAGCATAACGAGACGGGGACGTTCCGCTTCCGGCTTTTCCAGAAGAGCGATGGTCGAATCCACCCGCTGTTCAAAAGTAAGACGAGGCTTCTCGGCATATTCCCGGTAGTAAGTAGGATAACCGCCTTTGATGGCAATATCCGAACCAACCCAATAAACGTTTCCTGTCTTCACTCCCTGCTTTTGTGCCGTAATCCAGATCGGTTCACCCAGATAGTAGTCGGGATTGTTTCGCGTGGCGGGATCTCCCATAGAGTATTGGCGACGACGTTTTACATCCCAGAAAGTGTTGTTGATAATACCGTTGTGGTCAGGCACCAATCCCGTAGCCAATGTATAGTGGTTGGGGAAAGTAGACGCCGGATAGGAGGGAAGCATGGTCGCCTTTACTCCCTCGCGGGCCATCTGGTTCAGGTTAGGGGTATCATACATTGCCGGATAATCCCAGCGGAAGGCATCCAATGAAACAATTACGGTGTAATGCGGAGCCTTGTCCTGCGCTGCCAAAGTAAAAATAAAGAAGACATAGCAGCAGAAAGAAATAATAAATTTACGCATACTCTTGATAGTTGTTATGAAATGCAAAGGTATAAAATTATATGAAAGCTGTCCGGTTATAAAGATAAAGCTTACCTTTGCAATGTTTTTTTAATACAAGTTACTATGGATTATCCTCATAAAATCAATAAGGTACAGATCCGTAACCTCCAGATTGAAGATTACGCTCAATTATCCCAATCGTTTACACGTGTATATTCGGACGGAAGCGATGTGTTCTGGACACACGAGCAGATTGAGAAACTAATTAAAATTTTCCCCGAAGGACAAATTGTTACTGTGGTCGACGAAAAGATAGTCGGCTGTGCACTCTCTATCATTGTAGAATATGATAAAGTGAAAAACGATCATACCTATGCCCAGGTCACGGGGAAGGAGACTTTCAATACCCATTCTCCCCAAGGGAATATCTTATATGGCATCGAGGTCTTTATCCATCCCGAATATCGCGGGTTACGACTAGCTCGGCGCATGTACGAATATCGCAAAGAACTTTGCGAAACGCTGAATCTGAAAGCGATTATGTTTGGCGGTCGCATCCCGAATTACCATAAGTATGCCGACAAGATGCGTCCCAAAGAGTACATCGACCGTGTTCGTCAGCGCGAAATCTATGATCCGGTGCTCACTTTTCAACTCTCCAATGATTTTCACGTACGCAAGGTGATGACCAATTATTTGCCGAACGATGAAGAATCAAAACACTACGCCTGTCTCTTGCAGTGGGACAACATTTACTATCAGCCGCCTACGCAAGAATATCTGGCCCCCAAAACAACGGTCCGTGTAGGATTGGTGCAGTGGCAGATGCGTAGTTATAAGACCTTGGACGATCTCTTCGAACAGGTAGAATTTTTTGTAGATGCGGTATCCGACTATAAGAGTGATTTTGTGCTTTTCCCCGAATACTTTAATGCACCGTTGATGTCAAAGTACAATGACAAAGGCGAATCACAGGCCATCCGCGGGCTGGCCCAATATACCGAAGAAATCCGCGATCGCTTCATTAATCTGGCAATCAGCTACAACATCAATATCATCACAGGAAGTATGCCACTGATCAAAGAAGACGGATTGCTGTACAATGCCGGATTTCTTTGCCGACGCGACGGAACTTACGAAATGTACGAAAAGCTCCATGTCACCCCGGACGAGATAAAGAGTTGGGGACTGAGCGGCGGCAAACAGCTTAAAACATTCGATACGGACTGTGCAAAGATAGGCATACTGATCTGTTATGATGTGGAATTTCCGGAACTCTCCCGTCTGATGGCCGACCAGGGAATGCAGATTCTGTTTGTACCGTTTCTCACCGATACACAAAATGCTTATTCGCGTGTTCGGGTCTGCGCACAGGCACGTGCCATTGAGAACGAATGCTTTGTGGTAATAGCCGGCAGTGTAGGCAATCTTCCCCGTGTGCACAATATGGATATTCAATATGCTCAGTCGGGAGTATTCACACCTTGCGATTTCGCTTTTCCGACAGACGGAAAGCGTGCCGAAGCAACTCCGAATACAGAAATGATCCTGGTTTCGGATGTAGATCTCGACTTATTGAACGAACTGCACACTTACGGCAGCGTTCGCAACCTGAAGGACAGGAGAAATGATGTATATGAAGTGCGCTTCAAGAAGCCTTAATAGATTTTGTCTATTAACCAATAGATATTATATATCATTAAACTTTGGCAGTAAACAAAGATTCTGATAGCTTTGTTTCCGAAATGAATCATTTAATAACTTCTAAAATAAGAGAATTATGAGATCATTAATTGGAAAACAAGCGCCGAAATTCGATGCCACGGCTGTAATCAATGGGCATGAAATCGTTCAGAACTTTTCGTTGGATCAGTATAAAGGGAAAAAATACGTAGTATTCTTCTTCTACCCGATGGACTTCACTTTTGTATGCCCCACCGAACTGCACGCATTTCAGGAAAAGCTCGAAGAGTTTGAAAAACGTGATGTCGCTGTGGTAGGTTGTTCGGTCGACTCTGAATATTCTCACTTCTCTTGGTTGCAGATGCCCAAGAACGAAGGAGGTATCCAGGGCGTGAAGTATCCTATTGTATCCGACTTTTCTAAGTCAATCTCTGAGAGTTATGGAGTGCTGGCCGGAAGCTATGCCCCCGATGAAAATGGCAATTGGGTATGCGAAGGGACACCGGTAGCTTTCCGTGGTCTGTTCCTGATCGACAAGGAGGGCGTAGTAAGACATTGTGTCATCAACGACTTGCCGCTGGGACGTAACGTGGATGAAGTATTGCGCATGGTAGACGCTTTACAACATTTTGAAGAGTATGGTGAGGTTTGTCCGGCCAATTGGTCGAAAGGCAAAGACGCCATGAAAGCTACCGAAGACGGAGTAGCCAACTATCTGAGTAAGCATTAACAGAGATACATCTGTAAAAGAAAAGGGCGTTTATTGAAAAATAAATGCCCTTTTATAGTTGATAATCCAAATATTATGACGTACTTTACCGACGAAAACAATTGATTGTTTTATTTTACTCTATTTTCTACTGAATCAGTTGAATCCAGATCTAATCTCAAACTTCTGTTGTTTCTAAATTTATTTATCAATTTTTATTTTTTTTATTTTATGAACATGTACATTGGAAACCTTAGCTATCGTGTTAAGGAAGCAGATTTGAGACAAGTAATGGAAGAGTACGGAACAGTTGATTCAGTAAAACTGATCATCGATCGCGAGACTCGCAAATCAAAAGGATTCGCATTCGTTGAAATGCCGAACGACGATGAAGCAAAAAATGTGATCTCTGAGTTGAACGGAGCTGAATACGAAGGCCGTCAGATGGTTGTTAAAGAAGCTCTGCCTCGTAACTAATCCATTTATAACATAAAATTAAAAAGGATACCCTGTAAAGAGTATCCTTTTCTTATATCTACCTGAGAGAGGTTATAATGCTTTGGTCTGATTATCGTTGGTCAGGGGCTTACCTTTGTACTCCCCGGTCAGTGTCTCCAGAAAAGCAACGATTTTATTCAGTTCATCTTCCGAAAGATTCAGATCCATCTGATATTTGGCCATGTAATCTACAGCCTCTTTCATTGTTTTCATACTGCCGTCATGGAAGTAAGGAGCCGTCAGGGCAATGTTTCTCAAACCGGGCACTTTAAAGCGATGTTTGTCACGTTCGTTCCGGGTTTGTTTGAAACGTCCGTTATCTTCTTCTGTCAATTCAATGCCCCGATCTGCGAAGTAGTCTCTCTTCACGCCCATCAGTTCGTAAGACTGGCCGCCCAGTGTCTCACCGACATGACATGTAGCACAATCGTATTTCTTAAACAATTCGTATCCGGCCAGCTCTATATCGTTAATGGCAGTCTTTTCACCTTTCAGATAAAGGTCGAAACGGGAATTCGGAGTAAGCAGTGTCTTTTCAAACTCCTCGATCGCATTCGTGATATTCTGTTCGGAATAACCATCGGGATATACAGCCAAAAAGGCTTTGGTAAAGTTTGCATCCTGCTCCAGTTTCGCAATGATTTCATCAAATGACTGACAGGCCATCTCGACCGGATTCAAAGGAGGTCCGGCAGCCTGCTCGGCAAGTGTTCCGGCACGTCCATCCCAGAACTGGACGAAATTGTAAGCGGCGTTATACACTGTCGGAGCATTTACGCCTCCGAACTGTCCGCCTACACCTTCCGAATATTGCTTATTGTCCACACCACCGGTATTCAATCCGTGACACGAAGCACATGAAACGGTGTTATCGGCCGAAAGGCGAGTGTCATGATAGAGCATATCTCCCAAGATGACTTTACGCATATCCACAGGAATAGAATCTGCGATGGGACGTATCGGTTCATTGGCAAACTCGGCGGCAGCCAGTCCGTTAGCATAATGTGCCAAGCGATGTTGTTTAACCCATGCCATAGCCATTTCCTTCTTGGCATCTGTTACGCTCGATCCCCAATGTACCATGTAATAAGCATGTTTGGGCATCGTTCCGTCCATGATTACTTTTTCGACTTTAGCAAGTGCTACTTTTCCGACAGGCTTACCGGCTTTCAGAGCTTCAGCCATTTCGGTCATGTCGAAAGCACGATAACCTTGCGTTACGTCTTTCTGTACCATTCCGCTTGCAACGGGCCAGTTGGCATAGAAAGGAAGGTCCGGACTGCCCGAATGACATTGTAAACATCCCCCCGAAGTAATGATTTCCTGCATCTGAGCATCAGCAGCAAGATCTTTCGACGGTGCTTGGTTTACAACGCGGTAAGTGATAGCCAGTGCCCCGACTGTCACAAGCAATGCGATGATAAATTTTGTACTTTTCTTCATTGTGCATTCTTTAAGTTAATTATTACGATTGTATAAATGTACACTTTGTTGAGCCGAAGGCAAATAATTCACTCCATACCAGCACATCTGCAATGCCAGAAAGGAGAAAATCAGTATGACGTACAGCATCTTTTTGCGAAACTTCCTTCGCAAGCGCAGATGTATATATAATAGGTATCCCATCCAGGTTACTACCGCCCAGGTTTCTTTGGGGTCCCAACTCCAATAATTACCCCATGCCTCCTTAGCCCACAAAGACCCGAGAAGCATTCCGATTGACAAAAACGCCACTCCGGAATAGACCAGATTGTCTGCTGTCACCAGGTACTCTTCTTTGTGATGGACAAGACCGCAGAGGGCTATGATGAAAGCACATCCCAATACGGAATAGGAGAACATATAGACGGTGACATGGGGAATAAACCAAATACTTTGCAAAGCCGGCATAAGCGACTGGTCATGTATCTCCGGTTTCAGCAGATTGATTATTACAAAGACAGTGGACAATAAGGTGGAGAAAGAAAGTATCCATCGATATTTCCAACGAATATAAGTCAATAACCCGGCAATACCCATAAAGAAAGAGTACCATAAACGGGTCTCGCCCATAGTGCGGAGTGGGGGACGTTGCAGAGATATCCACAGCCCGGCAATGAATATTCCCAAGCAGGTGATGCCTGCTATAGTGAGCACAACAGCCATTCTACTTCGTACTGACGAACGAAGTGCAAATATAGCTCCTGTCAACCAAAGACAGATTGAAGCGACTGCGAACAAATAGAAGTTATCCCAGGTTATCATGTTTCAGCTTTTTAGGACCATTAATAAATAACAAAACAGCTCCTGTCAACATCATCAAAATGCCAACTACCATAACATATTTCCAAGGTTGACGAACTATTTGAAGGATACAATACTGGGTATTTCCCATGTTGTGTGTATCATATCCGGTCAGGTAAATGTCTTCTCCCAAACGGTAACTGTGGGGATGATTTACTTCAAGTGTAGTTCTCCGGTTTCCAATACGCACATCTGCAGCAAAACGCGAAGGCATCCCGTTCGGATAATATTCTGTATTGAAAGAATAGAGTTCCAGTTCATAATCCAGATAATAGGCTTTCCCATCCATACTATAAGCTTCGCGTCCCGGTTGTCCGGCATAAAGCGGGATGCGTAAAGTCTGAACATCACTGCTACCGAAAAATCCGGCAAATAAAGCGAGCCATAATCCCAAATGGTTCAGGATAAAACGCTTCTTTGCCGGCACACAATGATAAAAAGCATGAATAATCACCATTGCCAAATTACTCAATAAAAGGAAAAGAATGGCAATGAATATCCAGGAAATCATGAAATTATAGCATCCCAACGAAGCTAAAACCCCTGGAATGGAATCTGCTTCTGCTTCCGATAACTGAGGAAACAAGCCGATAACCAGACTGCCACCTATTAATAATAGGATCGATAGAACACTTGTTCGGGAAGATAACAGAAAACGGGTTAATGGCAACTTATTCCCTTCTTTATAGAGACGCCATAACGAATAAATCCATATAACTGCTACAATCACATTCAGAGGGAATGCAAAAAAAGATAAGGGGAAATTGCCTGCCAGAGTTTGCAACAATGCTGCTATTACAAAATATGCAGTCACTAATAGTTTTTTGTGCATAGTTGTGCCTTTATATGGTGCAAAGTAAGTAAAAATATGCCAATAAACGTATAAAAGGGCTATTAATTTGTATTAAATACAATTTTGAAGTAGATTTAAATTAGAAAGGCACACTACTATTCATAATATCGGCTGGGGATGACTGGAATATAAAATATAAACTAGTACTTAGAATAAAGTAGTTTTCCAAAAAGATTATCTATATTAGCATTCACTAAATAGCTTTAATCACCAATGTCTAATTTTAAAACGGCAAAACATGAAAACTCCATCTTTAATTCTGATGACAATTATTTTATGTAATCTCAGTATCCCAATAAATGCTCAGATACTAACCTCCCGCCAGCAAAAGGAAGATTTTGACACCTTATATAGCTTACTACATCAGGTACATCCGGACTTATTTCTGTATCAAACACAAAAAGAATTTGAAAAGAAACATGATTCAATATATAGTTCGTTGAATAAAGAACGAAACCTTTCTGATTTTTACTTTATAGTCTCTCCATTTGTTGCATCTGTTAAAGATGGTCATACTAATTTCACAATTCCTGCTACTCAAGACAGAATTACCTATTTGAATAATGGAGGGCTGACTCTGCCTTTACGCTTAAAAATAGTAGAGAATAAGATATTGGTTGATTTTCCTCTAATATCCTGTTCAATACAGGAAAATGATGAAATAATATGTATGAATAATATAAATAGTCAAACCATATTAAGCCAATTGTATCTCTTACTGGGAGCTGAAAAAGGAAACGCTATTAAGGAAAATCAATTGACCAGTTATCTTTCTACTTTGCTATGGTATAAATATAATTGGGGTGAAAAATATGATTTTACAATTAAAAGAGGAAAAAAGATCTGGAAAGAATCATTGGATGGTATCAGTCAAATAGATGCCTTCCCTGTTTTAAAAGCACGACTTGGCAAAAGTCTGCCACAATTTGTTTATACTCTAAGTCCGGATAAACAGACTGCTACTCTGCAAATAATGAACTTATATCAATTACCACAACTAAAACAATTTTGTGACTCAGTCTTTTCGGTGATTAACAGAGAACATGTACCCAATTTGGTTATAGATGTCAGGAATAACAAAGGAGGGTCAAGTGCTGGAGTTGACATGCTTCTGTCATACTTATCGCATGATGCTTATACATTATATATCAAAACTGATTTAAAAATCAGTTCGTACTCAAAACGGTACAATGAGCAAAAACATCCGGAAACCTATGAAGAGATCAAAAATTTACCTGACGGTTCTTTATTTGCTATTCGGGATTCTTTCGTAGAGGGAAACCGGGATAAAGCAGACATTTATAAAGGATCAGTTACAGTATTGGTAAATGAATCCACTTATTCCGGAGCCTCGACATTTGCATCTGCCATTAAAAAATCTCATGCAGGAAAAGTTCTTGGTGAAACCGGCTGCCCAACTGTATATTTTGGCAATTACATGTCATTCACATTACCCAATTCCCGATTAGAATATTATATCTCACTCAACAAATTTTATGAATAAGAGGGTATCAAAACTCTTTTCACCACGGAGTAACAAGAAGTATCACAGAACCTTTTTTTATTAATAATCAACAATTTAAAATCGATTCAGTGTTACTCCGTGTCCTCTGCGGTGAGTTTTGATATCCTTATATTTATTTTGAAGATGTTCCACTCTCAAGAATACTGACAATTGAAAAGAGAGTGAAGCAAATGGCACCCAAACCGGCTAATACGCGTGCAGGGATAAAATAATCATCATGCGTCGTACCCAATTCAAAAACGAAAGAAGCCAGAAACAAACAGGCCAACGCCGTCAATACCGGAATCAAAGGGATGCGGTTGGCCAAAGCAAATTCTCTTCCCCAAATTTTCGCCAGCAGAATTACTTTACTTGAAATGCTGTAACAAACCAGCCCAAGCCCAATCATGATGTATCCGATTACTCCGTTAGTGGTGCTTGAATCGGAAAAAATAACAAACAGTCCCCAAAGAAGCGAAACGGTTCCCATCAACAATACGAGTTTTGGCCATCTTTTACGTTCTCTATCCGTATACACATTTCTGATTTGACGGGCAATAGTAGCAACCAAAGCAATCAGGCTTGTGCAAATGCAAGCTAAACCTACCATCACATGCCCTGCTACGAAATAAGCAGGATGTACATCACTCTTGGCTAATAAAACGAAAGCCCAGATCCAGGCAATCAACGATATAGTGATAGCTATTGTTTTTAATATACGCTCTTGGCCCTTGGTAAACGCTCCTTCAGGAATACCGTTACCAATCATTTTTGAGTTGGCAGGAATCAATGAAAAACGTGTAGAAGATGTTGCTGCGGTTGCTACACAAGTAGTTATCAGTCCCACTCCGGCAACTACATGTCCAGCTACGAAAGAGGAGGTAGAGGTAGATCGGGTAAACATGCAAATTCCGCCAATAATTGTGACAACAGCAGCCAGATAACCGATAATAGGCAATGCATATAAAGAACCTCGCCCGTAAGTATGTATGATTTGCCGGATAATAGTAGCGGCTGTTGCAAATAATGCAATGCAAATCATACCTAATGAAAAAACTACCGGACCTGCTACTAGTCGGTTAGAGTCATCGCCATATGCACTGATAAACGCCCCGTAGCCAAAACAAAACAGAGCCATTGCCAAGGGAATTGCTCTGAACAATACACTTATACCGTAATTCATAACATATAGGTTTTAAAATTTCACTGATAAACAAGACATGTAGTTTTTTGTTTCACCCCCCTTACTACTTTTTACACTCTTTTCACAAGATAGCCTTTTCTATCATACTGAAATTAAAAAGCCTTTTCTTGTATGAAAACGAATGTTTTTGTACATTTGCACCCTTAAAATAGGGAGGGTATCCCAATCTTAAATTGTAATATAGTAAAATTGTAAATATAGCCATGAGCAAGAAATTTGCCGAATATTCGCAGTTCGACCTTTCGAAGGTGAATAAGGACGTGTTGAAAAAATGGGACGAAAACCAAGTTTTCGCCAAGAGTATGACAGAACGTGAAGGCTGTCCTTCGTTTGTATTTTTTGAAGGACCTCCATCAGCTAACGGTATGCCGGGTATTCACCACGTAATGGCTCGTTCTATCAAAGATATTTTCTGTCGTTACAAAACGATGAAGGGCTATCAGGTGAAACGTAAAGCCGGTTGGGACACACACGGACTTCCTGTTGAGTTGGGGGTTGAAAAGTCTTTGGGAATCACAAAAGAGGATATTGGAAAAACAATTTCAGTAGCCGAATACAATGCTCACTGTCGTCAGGATGTGATGAAGTTTACAAAGGAATGGGAAGACCTGACCCACAAAATGGGCTATTGGGTGGATATGAAGCATCCATACATTACATATGATAATCGTTACATCGAAACCTTGTGGTGGTTGCTAAAACAATTGTATAAAAAAGGATTACTGTATAAAGGATACACCATCCAACCCTATTCTCCGGCAGCAGGAACCGGATTAAGTTCACACGAACTGAATCAACCGGGATGTTATCGGGACGTGAAAGATACGACAGTAGTGGCACAATTCAAAATGAAGAACCCCAAACCGGAAATGGCACAATGGGGCACTCCTTATTTCCTGGCATGGACCACTACTCCATGGACATTACCTTCAAATACCGCACTCTGTGTCGGCCCTAAAATTGATTATGTAGCAGTTCAATCATACAACGCATATACAGGACAACCCATCACGGTGGTATTGGCAAAGGCGTTATTGAATGCACATTTTAATCCGAAAGCAGCCGAACTGAAGCTGGAAGATTATAAGGCAGGTGATAAATTGGTTCCTTTCAAAGTGATAGCTGAATATAAAGGCCCTGATTTGGTAGGCATGGAATACGAGCAATTAATTCCGTGGGTAAATCCGGGCGAAGGTGCTTTCAGAGTAATTTTGGGCGATTATGTAACAACGGAAGACGGTACAGGTATCGTACATATTGCACCTACATTTGGTGCCGATGACGCCCAAGTAGCAAAAGCTGCCGGCATACCTCCGCTACAGTTGGTTAATAAAAAGGGAGAACTTCGTCCGATGGTAGATTTGACCGGTAAATTCTATACTTTAGATGAATTGGATGAAGACTTTATAAAACAGCGCGTTAACGTAGATTTATATAAAGAGTATGCTGGCCGCTTTGTGAAGAATGCATATGATCCAAACCTGTCCGATCAAGATGAGTCATTGGATGTAAGTATCTGTATGATGATGAAGGTTAATAATCAAGCTTTCAAAATAGAGAAGCATGTGCATAATTATCCCCATTGCTGGCGTACAGATAAACCGGTACTATATTATCCGCTGGACAGCTGGTTTATTCGTTCTACAGCTTGCAAAGAACGCATGATAGAATTGAATAAGACTATTAACTGGAAACCGGAGTCTACCGGAACCGGTCGCTTTGGAAAATGGCTGGAAAACCTGAATGACTGGAACTTAAGCCGTTCTCGTTATTGGGGTACTCCATTACCGATTTGGCGAACAGAAGATAACAGTGACGAAAAATGTATCGAGTCGGTTGAAGAGCTATATAATGAAATAGAAAAATCAGTCGCTGCAGGATATATGCAGTCGAATCCTTATAAAGATAAAGGTTTCGTACCGGGTGAATATAATGAAGAGAATTATAATAAGATAGATCTTCATCGCCCTTATGTAGACGATATTATCCTTGTCTCAAAGGACGGGAAGCCGATGAAACGTGAAGCAGACTTGATCGACGTATGGTTTGATTCGGGCGCAATGCCGTATGCCCAGATTCATTATCCATTTGAAAATAAAGAATTGTTGGATAGTCATCAGGTATACCCGGCCGATTTTATAGCGGAAGGAGTAGACCAGACTCGCGGATGGTTCTTTACTTTACATGCCATTGCAACAATGGTATTCGATAGCGTCTCTTATAAGGCTGTTATTTCCAATGGATTAGTATTAGATAAAAATGGCAACAAGATGTCTAAACGTTTAGGTAATGCTGTTGACCCATTCTCTACTATTGAACAATATGGCTCTGATCCGTTACGCTGGTATATGATCACTAACTCTTCTCCATGGGACAACCTGAAGTTTGATGTTGATGGCATTGAAGAGGTACGTCGTAAATTCTTCGGAACGTTATACAATACTTATTCTTTCTTTGCCCTGTATGCCAATGTAGACGGTTTTGAATACAAAGAAGCCGATCTTCCGATGAATGAGCGTCCGGAAATTGACCGATGGATTCTATCCGTCTTGAATACATTAGTAAAAGAGGTAGATACTTGCTACAATGAATATGAACCGACTAAAGCCGGACGTTTAATTTCAGATTTTGTAAATGATAATCTGTCTAACTGGTATGTTCGCCTGAACCGTAAACGTTTCTGGGGTGGTGGATTCACTCAAGATAAGCTCTCTGCATATCAGACTCTGTATACATGTTTGGAGACTGTAGCCAAACTGATGGCACCTATCGCTCCATTCTATGCAGACCGCTTGTACAGTGATTTGATCGGAGTAACAGGTCGTGATAACGTTGTATCTGTCCATCTTGCCAAATTCCCGGAATACAATGAGAAAATGGTTGATAAAGAACTGGAAGCACAAATGCAAATGGCACAAGATGTCACTTCCATGGTGCTGGCATTACGCCGTAAAGTAAACATTAAGGTTCGCCAGCCATTGCAGTGTATTATGATTCCCGTGGTAGATGAAGTTCAAAAAGCGCATATCGAAGCCGTGAAAGCATTAATCATGAGCGAAGTGAACGTAAAAGAGATCAAGTTTGTGGATGGTGCGGCAGGTGTTCTGGTGAAAAAAGTGAAGTGTGACTTCAAAAAACTGGGACCAAAATTTGGAAAACAAATGAAAGCTGTAGCAGCTGCTGTAGCAGAAATGTCACAAGAAGCTATTGCAGAACTTGAAAAGAATGGTAAGTACACCTTTGATTTGGGCGGAGCAGAAGCTGTGATAGAATCGGCGGATGTGGAAATCTTCAGTGAAGATATTCCGGGATGGTTGGTTGCCAATGAAGGGAAACTGACTGTTGCACTTGAGGTTACCGTGACAGACGAACTCCGTCGTGAAGGAATTGCTCGTGAATTGGTAAATCGCATTCAAAATATCCGTAAATCAAGCGGTTTCGAGATTACAGACAAAATAAAATTAACATTATCTAAAAATCCGCAGACTGATGATGCGGTAAATGAATATAATAGTTATATTTGTAACCAAGTTTTGGGTACATCCCTTACTTTAGCAGATGAAGTAAAAGACGGAACAGAATTGAATTTCGACGACTTCTCTTTGTTTGTGAATGTAGTGAAAGAATAATTCTAATACTAATAATCTATAAACAGTAAAAGTTATGGCAGAAAAGACAAGATATTCGGATGCGGAACTGGAAGAATTCCGCGCCATCATTAATGAAAAACTGGAATTAGCACAACGTGACTATGAACAGTTAAAACTAAGTCTAATGGGACTGGACGGAAACGATACAGATGACACGTCTCCTACATATAAGGTTTTGGAAGAAGGAGCGAATACGTTGTCAAAAGAAGAAACCACACGTTTGGCACAACGCCAGTTGAAGTTTATTCAAGGCTTGCAAGCTGCTTTGGTACGTATCGAGAATAAGACGTATGGCATCTGCCGCGAAACTGGAAAGTTAATTCCTGCAGAGCGTCTGCGTGCTGTGCCTCATGCTACACTGAGCATCGAAGCAAAGAACAGTGGAAAGAAATAAATAGTAGGCTACGAGCTACCTGTTACAAGAAACAAGGGTTTCACACAACTATATTGTGTTCCTCTTTTTGATTGTCATTGGTAGCTCGTAACTTGTATAACTGATAGCTTAACAAAGATGAAAAAACTACTCACGAAAGGACAAATCGCTATACTCGTCATTTTTTCTGTCTTGATTATTGATCAGGTCATAAAGATTTGGATCAAAACTCATATGTATTGGCATGAAAGTATTCGCATTACGGACTGGTTTTATATCTATTTCACTGAAAATAATGGTATGGCGTTTGGAATGGAGCTTTTTGGGAAACTCTTTTTAACTACATTCCGAATCGTTGCAGTAGGATTAATAGGATGGTATCTATACAAAATCGTAAAAAGAGGATTAAAGACCGGATATATTATCTGTGTATCATTAATTCTAACCGGTGCATTGGGTAATATCATCGACAGTGTATTCTATGGAGTCATCTTCAACGAAAGTACACATTCACAAATAGCCAGTTTCATGCCTGATGGCGGCGGTTATTCTACTTGGTTCTATGGTAAAGTTGTCGATATGTTCTATTTCCCGATCATTGATACCAACTGGCCGACATGGATGCCTTTTGTCGGAGGAGAACATTTTATTTTCTTCAGTCCGATCTTTAATTTTGCAGATGCCGCCATTAGTTGCGGAATTATTGCCTTATTACTATTCTACAGCAAATACCTGAATGATTCATATCATCATTCTGTGACTAAAAAGTAAAAAACAGGTAATGAAAAAGTTTTTCCGATTTCAATTATGTTGTATTTGTCTTTTGGTACTGATTGTATCTGCTTGTAAGGTGAAAAGGCCGGACAGCGTCATATCAGAATCGGAGATGGAAAATTTATTATACGATTATCACATTGCCAAAGCGATGGGAGAGAACATGCCTGGTGGTGAGAACTATAAAAAGGCATTGTACGTCGAAGCAGTATTCAAAAAGTATGGTACAACAGAAGAAGTTTTCGACTCATCAATGGTATGGTATACCCGAAATACAAAAATATTATCGGAAATCTATGAGAAAGTGAACAAAAGACTGAAAGCGCAGCAAAATGCCATCAACCATCTGATTGCATTACGTGACAATAAACCTAAGATGTCTGCTCCGGGTGACAGCATCGATGTTTGGGCATGGCAGCGAATTGCTCAATTAACAGAGGCTCCATTAAACAATAAATTTACGTTCACTCTACCTTCTGATACGAACTTCAAAAAACGCGATGTGTTGCTTTGGAAAATGCAATATAACTTCCTGAGTGAAATTCCTGATTCAACAATGGCTCCAATAATGGCTATGCAGATTGTTTATGAAAACGACACAGTGACCCATAGTTGTGTGAAGCACATTTTTAAATCTGGCATTCAAAATATTCGTCTCCAATCGGATACAATGAATATCAAGGAGATAAAAGGATTTATCTTTTGTCCGCCATCTGAGGAATCAATAACACTTCTGGTCAGTGATATTTCATTGACCCGTTATCATGCAAATGATTCAATAACACAGATAGGTAGAGATTCTCTAAAAACTGATTCAATAAAAGAAAAAAGTAAAGACGATTCTATTCAGAAGAAAACTCCCAAAGACACTATTCAAGCATCATCACCCCATCAACGTACGAATCCGAACGATCTGAATCGTCCTAATAATGATGTCCGGCCTATTAAACCGGAACAACGTGAAAAAGAGATGCAGATAGAAAAAGAGAAACAGCAATTGGAAAGACAACAAAGGACCAATCCAAGGAGGCCATTACGTCGTCAGAATAATTAAGAGAGAATATGAAGCGTTTTGCTGCACATTATTTATTTGTTCCGGGAAGTGGATTTTTAAAGCAATATGCGATAGAAATAGAAGGAGGATATATTTGTCATATCTTTCCTTTCAGCGAAGAAATAGAGTCTGTAGAATGGTTTCCGGGTGTCATACTACTGACTCCACAAGAAGAATCAGATATAAATACTTTGTTTAACTTTACTAATATAGAAAAACAAAGTATTTATATTCCGAAAGTTACCATAGATATGAAATGGCGGGCTTATTTATTATATCCTTTCAATTTTGTTACAATGCAGCCTGTCGCCGAAACTCTGCACAGACAATTGCAGTAGCAATAGCAACATTTAGTGATTCTGAAGTCTCTCGTTCTGCAGGATAGTTAGGGATATATAACTTACGGTTTACCAGCTTCTCTATCTCAGGGCTGATACCATTTCCTTCGTTGCCCATTATTATAATTCCATTCTTCGACAAGGGTTGTTCATACATATTTTCCCCATCTAAAAGAGTACCATATACAGGTACATTCCCTAACGAATGCATCAAGTCCGGTAAAGCTGTATAATACACTTTTACTCTGGCAATTCCTCCCATTGTGGCTTGTATTGTCTTGGGATTGAACACATCAACTGTGTTGGGCGAACAAAAAATGTGCTCAATTCCGAACCAATCGGCAAGACGAATGATCGTACCAAGATTTCCAGGATCTTGTATATCGTCCAAAGCCAAACACAAAGAATTGCGGATAGCTTCCATATCGATTTCATATTCAGGTTGTTCAAACAATGCTAATACCTGTTGTGGTGTCTTCAACAGACTGGTACGGGAAAGCTCCTCTGAAGTTACTTCAATGACTTCTGCTGCTTGAACTGCAGGATGTTCCTCAAGCCAATCAGATGTTGCTATCAATAGTTTACAAGGGAAATATCCTAATACATCACCAACAAGCTTCGGACCTTCTGCTAAAAAAACTTTTTCCTCTTTCCTGATTTTCTTTAATTCCAGCGAACGAATATATTTTATTCTATTTTTACTTAATATGCTCATCTAAATCTCATTTTATGGCAAAGCTATAAAGATATTCTTAATTAGCTATCATATTTACCTTCCTTTTATGGATTAATTTCATTCCCATTAACAATATTTACATTGATAAAATCGTATAATCTACTTAATTTTAGTAGATTTGTTATACGATATTATATTGATATACAAAGTAGAGAATCCTTTTACGAATAATATATGAAATATAATAAAAGAAAAGAATTATAATTTACTATTTTTAGAAAAAGTTCCTCCTCTATTAAATATAGAGAAACTTTAAACAATAGGTATATATCAGAATCCTTGGAATATATTGAACGGCTGCAGCAAATTTAAATATTCACTCAAGTATTACCTTTAAAAACTAATTGAAATGTTGAACGAAAAAAGAACTCAAAGAATTATGAAAAGTAAATTCCTGATATTTTTGTCGGCAGTAGCCATGCTGTTATTATTTAGCAATTGTGGAAGCAAAACAACAAGTAATGATCAGGCCACTACCGAAGTGAAAGACACTGTCACTTCAAAAGAAGAAGCTGTACCGGATAGTGTATCTATCTTGGGAGACCAGGTATATGATATAGTGAACACAGCTCCCGAATTTCCGGGAGGAATGAAAGCGTGTCTCGAGTTTCTCTACAAGAATATTACTTATCCGGCACAAGCTATTGAAAGTAAGCAGGAAGGTCAGGTTGTGATACAGTTTGTTGTTACCAAAAATGGTAAAATTATTGATCCGAAAGTTGTGAAAAGTGTATCTCCATCACTTGACGCAGAGGCCATACGGATCATAAATTTAATGCCTGACTGGACTCCGGGAAAACAAAAAAATGGTCAGGAAGTGAATTCACGGTTTACACTTCCAGTCCGTTTTACACTTAAATGATATAATCATCTATAAAAATGCCGGAAGATGCTTTTCAGCTCTTCCGGCATTTTTATTTCCCAAAACGAAAAATATGGTTTATATTTGTATCTTGTTTGGCATAATCTATTAAAAACCGTATATGAAGAAAGGGATTCTTTACACGATTCTTCTTTATCTTGCTTTGTCACTGGCTTCGTGCTCTGCCACTAAGTTTGTACCGGATGGCTCTTATCTATTGGATGAGGTAAAAATACATACTGACAACAAAGAAATAAAACCTTCGGACATGCGACTTTATGTTCGCCAGAATCCTAATTCTAAATGGTTCAGTACCATCAAAACCCAGCTATATGTATATAATTGGTCCGGACGGGATTCTACAAAATGGTTCAATCGATTCCTGCGTAAAATAGGAGATGCTCCGGTAATATACAATGAATCCGACGCTATACGCTCGCAAGAAGAAATTGCTAAAGCAGTGCAAAATTTAGGATATATGGGAGCTAGCGTAAAAAGAACTACAAAAACGAAAAAGAAAAAGCTAAAATTATTTTATGAAATCACTTCAGGCAAACCTTATATTGTACGTACACTGAAATATGATATTTCTGATAAGAAAATAGCAGAATATCTTCGGAATGATTCTACCCAATCAATGTTAAGAGAAGGAATGCTTTTCGATGTAAATGTACTCGATGCGGAACGACAGCGCATTACAGACTATCTATTATGTAACGGTTATTATAAATTTAATAAGGATTACATTACTTATACAGCTGACACTGCCCGCAATACCCATCAAGTGGATCTCACTTTACACTTATTACCTTATAAAACTTATGTCGGAGATACTCCTAAAGAGCATTTTCAGTATAAGATTAACAAAATCAATTTCATTACCGATTATGATGTTCTGCAATCGTCAGCTTTGAGTAGCATTGAGATCAACGATTCCTTGCATTATAACGGATTTCCGATCTACTATAAAGACAAGCTATATTTACGTCCCAAAGTGTTAGTGGATAACCTGAGATTTGCATCCGGAGATTTATATGACGAACGTAATGTACAGAAGACTTATACTTACTTTGGGCGACTATCGGCGCTCAAATATACTAATATTCGTTTTTTCGAAACTCAAAATGGTGATAGCACCCAATTAAATTGTTATGTCATGCTAACTAAAAGCAAGCATAAATCTATCTCTTTTGAACTGGAAGGCACTAATTCTGCAGGAGATTTGGGAGCTGCCGCATCTGTTTCTTTTCAACATAGAAATTTATTCCGCGGCTCGGAAACCTTCATGGTAAAGTTTCGTGGAGCATACGAGGCTATTTCGGGATTACAACCGGGTTATAAGAACCATAACTATACTGAATACGGAGTCGAAACAAGCATTAATTTCCCCAATTTCTTGTTTCCTTTTCTCACGTCTGACTTTAAACGACGAATAAAAGCAACTACAGAATTCGGCTTGCAATATAATTATCAATTACGTCCGGAGTTCTCACGTACCATTGCCTCGGCTTCTTGGAGCTATAAATGGATGCAAAAACAGAAAATACAGCATCGCATCGATTTGTTGGATATCAGTTATCTCTATCTGCCTTGGATTTCGTCTCAATTCCAGGAAGATTATATTAATAAGGATAAAGATAATTATATTCTCAAATATAATTATGAAAATCGTTTGATTGTACGTATGGGATACAATTATAGCTATAATAGTGCGGGTGGAGCTCTTGTCAATAATACAATTACAACTAATTCTTATTCTATACGGGCAGGCTTCGAATCAGCAGGTAATATTCTTTACGGAATTTCGAAAATGATTAATATGAGAAAAAATAAAGATGGCGAATATGCTATTTTAGGTATACCATATGCACAATATTTAAAAGGAGATTTTGATTTTGCCAAAAATATTATTATTGACCATCGTAATTCTCTTGCATTTCATGCCGGAATAGGAATCGCTGTTCCTTATGGTAATGCCAAAGTAGTTCCTTTTGAAAAAAGATATTTTTCAGGAGGAGCAAACAGTGTTAGAGGATGGTCCGTACGCAATTTAGGACCGGGTTCCTTTGCCGGAGATGGGAATTTCATGAATCAATCCGGAGATATTAAACTGGATGCAAGTATCGAATACCGTACTCGTCTATTCTGGAAGTTTCGTGGAGCAGCATTTATCGATGCAGGAAATATATGGACTATTCGCGAATATGAAAATCAGCCGGGTGGTGTTTTTGAATTTGATAAGTTTTATAAGCAGATTGCCGTTGCTTATGGATTAGGGCTCAGACTTGACTTAGACTTTTTTGTACTTCGCTTTGATGGGGGGATGAAAGCTATAAATCCTAAATATAAAAAAGCAAAAGAGCGCTATCCTATTATTCATCCTAGATTCAGCCGCGATTTCGCATTCCATTTTGCAGTAGGCTATCCATTCTAGTTATACATTACAGGGAGATAGATACAAAAAAGATGAAACTTACTCTCAGAGTTTAAGTTTCATCTTTATATTTTATTTATTTCAATAATTAACGTGCAGCAAAGAGCAGTCCGCCCATTGTAGCCTGACGTGCAGCCATCATACCTTGTGCATCAAGAGTTACATTCATTTTATCTCCATTCGGTAAGTTCATTTCAGCAGTACCGTCATTGTTCATTTTCAATAGCTCTGTGCTAACTCCATCGGCAACAACATTCCAAGTATTTGCTTCTTTATTATAAATCAACTCCATAGCTGAATCTTCACCTTCTTTAGTAATAGAATAGCCATTTTCAAGAGTCTTTACTAAATAATCACCATTCTCACCTTTCACTTTCTTAACATCACCTACATTAGCCATCGGGTTGGTGCCACTCCAGAACTCAATAGAATTGATAACCAAAGCGTCTGCCAGATAAGCAACGCCATATACCGGAACGATATTTAAAGCAAGAAAAACAAGTTCATTTACAAATTTCGTACCAATAGACTGGTTCCAGGAAGAAATACGATTAAACAGTCCGAATGATCCTACACATGAACTAAATAGGATAGTACCACTGAGAAAAATGGCAGCAACCAAAGTCAATCTGTTCTTTTTCATACTAAATTTATTATTTGTTATTACGTTAATATTATAGATCATTTATATAAAAATGATCCAGTTATATGCTGCAAATATAATCTTTTTAGTCAAAGAGAACAAATTTAGGTTACTTTTCCATTTACAATTTTCGTTTGTTTTTGAGTTGTCGTCCTATCACATAATCAACTGAATATTTCCCGGGACCACTAATATACATCAAAACAAAAATAATCAGATATACTAACGCCAGCTCTTTCATTGCAAAAATATCATTGGCATGAATAACAAAGAATGCAATTACCATAGTAAAAATCATCGGAATCATAGCCAATCTATATAAGAAGCCTATAATAAAGGCCATTGAACATGCCAACTCTGCAAAAACAGCCAATCCTAAAGAGAGGGGAGAACCCAGCCCTAATGGATCAGGAAAGGATGTGGAAAGTTCCTGAAAATTGCTCCACTTTTGTATACCATGATTCATCAACAACAGGCCAAACGAAATTCTTAGAATCAACAAGAATAGAGATGCTCCGGCACTGTCTGGTTTTAGAGGAAATAAAAATTTGTAAATCATAAGTTTATATTTTTAGATTTTATAATATAAACAACTGGCAATTTTGTATTGTTTACTTGATACAAATCAAATAACGATAAAATCTGAAAAAAACAAGAATAATATCCGACCCATAAATTATCACTTTTGTTATATCAATAAACATTAGCGAATATAATCATGAAAGAAATATGGAAGTTCTTGAAAAGTTGTCTTGAAGAAATAGGCAGAAATATTCTCAAAGAGTATGGCTATTCCGATGATTAATAACTGTTTTATTAAATATTGACTTCAAAGAAAATGCATTGCTTCAAAAAGGCAATGCATTTTTTATCGGTATTGCAAAAAAAATATAATGTGAGCATCTTTTTGATATCTGATCTGTTATATCAACAATATAAAAAAAAGTAACTATGGACTATCTATTTTTCTATCTATTCTTTTTGTTCATTATATGGACATTTATCGTAAAAAGTATACATGATGCACCCGAAATGGAAGATATCGAGTAGAATCTATAAAAAAATAAAGGAGGATCTATACAATAGTATGTCCTCCTTTCATTATTTCTATTTATTATTCTCCTTCGAGGAAGGAGCAATGTAGTCTTCCTTAATGAATTCATCATATACTTTCTTTGGATGATCAAAAGGAGCTACCCCCGTACGATTTTCATTAAAATTCTCACGTCTGAATTTCTTCAGTTTAAGATTATCTTCAGCATATTCCCGAAGTTTCTTCTTTTCATGCCCATACAATGAGCTGTCCAGAACTTCCGAATCCAACAGACTCTCTTTAGGGGTGATAGATGGCAACAGTTTTTGCTCTAATAATCCACGATAAGCACCATTATACTCACACCATACACAGTCTCCTAAAACAAACAGCCGATAAGTGTATCTGGACCATGCTGTCTTAATAGTCACTTCGCGAGAGTAAATCTCCACAGTTGCCTCCGAATCGAATGCCTGATCACGGATTACAACCAATTTCCTACCCGAAATATCTTCCTTAATAAGGGTCATCCATTTTTCGGAATTCAGAATTTCCCCGATAATATCAGGTAATTTTTCTTTAATTTCAAATTGTATTCTCATATCATTCGCCTGTGGGCCAGGACTTATTAATTGCCCCCAATAATAATCAATTTCCTAAAGATAGTAAGTTTTGGAGTTAAAAACAAAATTAAAACCATTTTTTTCCAGTCTTTTTGCTATAATTATCCATCTATTTACTGTCAAATACATAAAACTCAATATCCTCATCAATTTTACATATAAGTTTTCAATCTGAAGGGTATTATCATTAAAAAGAAACTGATGTCAGCGCAAGAATGCTAACATTTCATAAGAACAATGACAAACGTATAAAATCAATTTTTGCCTCATTCGTTCTATTGCTCCTCTGTTCGGTTTTACACCTGTCAATCAGACGATACTCCCATTTAGCGAACTGGTATGTGTACTCCTTTATGGCTGGACTTAGAGAAGTGATATATAAGAAGAAATAAAACAACTTCTAGATAGCAAATGGACGTACTTGTATAGGGCATTTAATTGAACTCATTTGGATTTTTGTATTATCAGAAAAGAGAAATTCTCCTCAGATTTTACATTATATCCTGAAATAATTAAAAAGGAAAAGCTCTAAAAAATGATTTTCAGAGCTTTTCCTTTTTAACTTGTACACCCTCAGGGACTCGAACCCTGGACCCATTGATTAAGAGTCAATTGCTCTACCAGCTGAGCTAAGAGTGCATTGCCATCAAGCGTTCTTGATTTCGGGTGCAAAGGTAAACCTTTATTTTTAAATGGCAAATATTTAAGAGACTTTTTTAATACGGAATAATGTCTTTTATTCCGTATAAAGAATAAACTGTTGTTTTTAAGTATCAAGTTACAAATAATCACACAAAACAAATGATCTCATTCACAATGATGTATAGCAAAGAAAAAAAATTCAGATTAATATTTAGTAAAAAACAAATTATACTTTGAATAAAGAAAAATATCCTAAGGAGTTTTTTAGATAGGCTTTATAATACTCTCTATCGAATAATTCACGTAAACTATTATAATCCAACAGATATGGATATAATATTTTATAAGATCCACTATGCTGATAATTCTCCACATCAATTTTATTACATTAATATTATAATATTTCAAGCGGTTGGGCATACCATTATATCAATAATTTATAATATTCATTTCATCTATATTTCTTTTGATGTATTTTTGTAGTCGAAATAAACAGCAAAACTAAAAATCTAATAACGAATGAATTTATATTTAAAACACACCTTATTTTATCTATTAGGTATATCTTACGCTTTGATATCTTCAGCACAGTCTAATCCGGATAAACTACAATGTAAAGTGACAGGACGCATGCTTCTGGATGGCGGTGTTTATCTCAAAAATGATAATAATTTTGGTAATGGATTTGAATTCAATGATCTTCGGATAGGTGCAAAAGTCGCATATCAAAATTGGGATATGAAACTTGAAATAGGCTATACCGGCAATAAAGCGACAATAAAAGATGCTTTTGCAAAGTACACATACAAGAACCACTCTATACAAGTCGGACAATTCTACGAACCGTTTAGTTTAGAAATGATGTGCAGCACTTTCGACATTCGCTTTAATCAATCTCCAGGAGCTGTTCTTGCATTAACAAACGGCAGGCGAATGGGAATCACTTATAGTTACCGAAACAAACGTCATTATATGTCAGGAGGGGCATTCATGGATAATGAAGTCAACAACCTAAAAAAAGCGTCACATGGATATGCTTTGGATGGCAGGGTAGTATATCGTCCGGTTTTAGATAGCAAGAAGCTTATTCATATAGGTTTTGCGGCCAATTACCGTACCCCTAACGAATCCTTAAATGAGGAAGATAAAAACATATTTATCTATAAATCTCCTGGTGTGAGTACGATTGATAACCGAAATATTGCAATGGCTACTATTGATCATGCAGCGTATCAGATAAAATTTGGCACAGAATTACTGGTTTATTATCACCGTTTCTGCCTGCAAAGTGAATATATACGTACTCATGTGGAACGAGACAATGCTTTTAAGAACTATGTGGCACAAGGAGCCTACCTTCAGTGCTCTTGGCTTTTATCCGGAGAAACTTATCTGTACGATGAATCTGTTGCATGTGCCGGTCGTCCGGAAGGAAAAAGTCTGGAGGTTTGTTCACGATTTAACTATTTGACACTCAACGATGAGGATGCCGCCATTTGGGGAGGAGAACAAAAAGATATCTCCATCGGACTCAACTATTATATTAATAAATATATAGGTATAAAATTAAACTATAGCTATCTGATGCCCGGAGCCAGTATAAAAGAGATCAGCCGTAAAAACTTTAGTGTTTTTCAAGGACGATTTCAATTCATTTTTTAATTGGCTATTGCTTCCATCGTCTGATCATATTTCCTATTGTAATCCTATAGAGAGGCTGGATCACCATTTGCGATTCTTTACCGATGATAAGTAAAGAAGCACGAACGGTGATCAGCTTTTTATCAAATAAATGATCAGAGGATAACCAATCCCATATCTATTTACTTTGCTTTTCCATATCTCTGACAGCCGGAATGCACATCATCAAAATTGAGGTAAATACAATTGCTATCCCACAACAGATAAAAATATTGGCTATTCCTAAACTATCAGCAATAAATCCGGTAATGAACAACCCAATGATAGAAGGCAATAAGCTCACGCTGTCAAAAAGAGAAAACACACGTCCTAAATATGCCGGTTTAAACTGAGTTTGCAGTAATGAAGTAAAAGGCCCGGAAAAAAATGGGACAACTATACCTTGTGCCACTGTTAATGCTGCAAAAAGTACAAAACCATCAGCCGGAAGTATTCCACAAAATGCCAATGCCGCACCAAGCAAAAAATAGGAAATAGCAATCAGCAAGGTTTTACGTATCTTTGGATTCCATACACCCAATAAGGCACCACCGGCCAACATGCCAGCACCGAAAAGAGTTTCTATCAAACTTACTTGATATGCTGTTCCCGAGAAATTTTTCAAAGTCATCAACGGCATCAATGCCACCATTGGCATAACAAAAAATGTAACCAGAACTTCAGTTACCATTACCCAACTGACTCCTTTATTACGCATAATTACATTAAATCCATCTCGCATATCATAAAGTACATTTTTAGCTGAGGTATTTTCTTGTTTAGGATTGGGAATATACACAAAAAGTAAAGCTGTACAAGCTATTATAGCTCCCAATACATCTAGAAGCATGACAAGACTCATGTCAAACGCAAGAAGCAATATGGCTCCAAGAGCCGGACCACCAATGTTACAAATCGACTGGATAGCTTGATTGATACCCGCAATGCGCATAAGTTCTTTTTCCGGTGCCAACAATGGTACAGAGGATTTCATGGCAGGCGTATGAAATGCACCGCCAACCGAACGCAACATAAGTAAAAGATATATATGCCATAATTCGATTATATCCAAATAGAACAGTAAAGCGATCACTCCGGAACAGAGAGCGACAAAACTGTCAGCACCAATCATAGTCCATTTACGATTCCAACGATCGACAAAGACGCCGGCAAAAGGGCCTAATAAAGCTTGTGGTAATAAAGCAGCGATAGTTGCAAATGACAATACCTCCGCAGATCCCGTTTTAAGACTAATCCACAAAACAATAGAAAACTGAGCAATAGAACTACTTAGTATAGAGAATAGTTGCCCTGTCCATATAATGATAAACTTTTTCTTCCAATTATTCATAATAAGTTTGATAAAGAATGAAATTATTTCCCTGTTGCATCTATACAGAAAAAAAAGAATAGGATACCTCCCTGAAAACCTAAGGTATATCTAAAATGGGATGGAACTGTAGCTAAGCCAGCTCCAAATGATTGACGAGTATGTTAAACTGATAAGTTGTTTTCATCAAATTAATTTTTGCGGTGGCAAAGATAAAACAATATTTCAAAATGCCACCAAAAACAAAAAGGAGATTATTTATAATCTCCTTTTGTACACCCTCAGGGACTCGAACCCTGGACCCATTGATTAAGAGTCAATTGCTCTACCAGCTGAGCTAAGAGTGCTTGTTTCTCGTTTGCGGTTGCAAAAGTATGGCTTTTATTTTATACTACCAAATAAACAGACCTGTTTTTTACTCTTTTTTTCTCACATTTATTCAAACTCATAGAGCTCCGAAGGCGTATTTCTCTTTAAAGCAAGTAGTTGCACATCTTTCCCGACAATAATACCTTTACTCTTCAATTTCCACTCAACTGTCTTATATGCTAACTCCGGATGATTATTATCTTTACTCAGATGGCAAAGCCAAATATAACGAAGATGCTCCATTATGTTTTCCGCAAGAAAGTTGGCGGTATCTATATTGCTCATATGACCTGTTTTACTTGAGATACGCTCTTTCAGATATGTCGGATAAGGTCCCATACGAAGCATTTCTTCATCATAATTAGCCTCAATGATCAGATAGTGGGCTTTGCAAATATATCGGGCAGCGGTTGGAGTAATCTCTCCCAAGTCGGTAAGGAATGAAAAAACCTTTCCGTCAATTTCTATACAATAACCTACATTATCTGTTCCATCATGCGGAACTTCAAAAGACTCGATACGAAAATCTTCCAATAGCATCGGCTCTTCTTTCTCCAAATAGCGTACAGAGCCATGCAACTTTTCTGTCATACAATAGCTTTTATTGATTCCTGCATGTACACGTGCCGTAGTATATACCGGAATATTCAATTTCTCACCTAAATGTCCTACAGCTTTAATATGATCGGCATGATCGTGAGTAATAAATACTGCACGTATTGAGTCCATAGTCACATTTATGTCCTTCAGTGATTTTTTAATGGTACGAATTCCAATACCCGCATCAATGAGTATGCCGTATTTTTCGGTACCTAGATAATAGCAGTTTCCACTACTGCCACTGGCCAGGCTTATAAATCTAATCTTCATTATTCTCTTCTTTTTAATGCAAATTGCCGGCAACTTTTATGGCAAATTGTCGGCAAATATACATAAAAAAGGAAACAATCAGACGTTAGTTTTCTTCTTTTTATCGATGAAATCAGTGATTTTTGCAAAAATAAGCAAAGCAATTGCTGCAACCAAACCGATTGCCGCAAAGTAATACCAGATGTAATGTGCATTCACACTGGCAACTTCCCAGGCCTCTCTGGATTCAAACAAAGTTGGATCCGGACAATACTTGGTCAGCAGAACGCCGGCAAGACCAAATCCGAAAATGGAAGATAAAAAAGAATGAAGATGACTAAACCCTAAATACATACCTTCCTCACCTTTGGGAGCCTGTAGAGAAAAATATTCCAGATAACGGGGAGATATAAAACATTCTGCCAAACCTTGAACTACAATACCGGCAATCATCATCAATGTAATGTTGCTCATTCCAGAAACAACTTCATTATCCAAAAGATTGCCGCATGCCATCAATAGAGCAGAGACCGGAATCAGAAACATACCAATATTCATTGAGGTAATAGCACTTCGTTTTGCCATCCAACGAGTTACAAAACTAACGCAACATACTACAACAAAAGGATTTACATTAGCAATCCATCCCGGTTTGGCTGTTTCACCTGCCATACGAATTACATACTTTGGCATCGTGGCATAAAGTTGGTGCTGCACCATCCAAAATCCCGTGATAATAAGTATTAGAATCAATAAACGCCAATTGGTGACAATACGCAAGAAACCTTGTCCGATCTCACGCATACTTTTTCCTTCTCCTACGGTATGAGTTGATTTATACAAAAAGAAAACAGCCAACAAAGCAATGAGAGTCATAAATCCGGAGAAATAGTTTATGTAAATATATGCCTGATCACCAATCATATTTCGGAGAGGATCGATAACTGTTTTTCCGGTAAAAGCACCGATGTTAACCATCATGTAGAAAATAGAATATCCACGTGCACGGGTAGCCTCGGTTGTTTCCTTGGCAACAGAAGCCGAAATAACAGACTTAATAAATGAGCCGCCTATCATGATTATAAATAAAACCGGCACTATCAACCAACGGAAAACGCTATCTGTCAATCCACTAAAATGGGTACTTACCCCATAGCTCACCAACCCGGTACTTTCAAGCAATGTAGGCAATACTCCTAAACCAAAGTATCCGGCAGTTAATAACGAAAAGGCAACAAGCATTGATTTACGAAAACCAATCTTATCGGCATATGCTCCGGTAAAAATAGGAAGCAAGTATAATCCACCGGAAAAAAGACCGGAAATCATACTTGCTTCGAAATCATTAAAACCTAAAATAGTAGATAAGTAAATAGTGAGAACGATAAACACAGCATAGTAAGCCATGCGTTCAAACAGTTCGACTGTGTTGCTGACATAAAAGGCTCTTGTGAACCCTTTGGCAGCAGGCTGAGGGGAATTGTTCATTTATGTTTTTCTTTTTTTAAATTGATAATAGGACGCAAAGATAAGATTTTCTGCCAATGCGACACCCACACATCTAAAATAAAAGCCGGAAAAAGGCTTGCAAAGCGAATTCCCGACTCAGTTTATTGTAACAGATAAGATGACACTAATTAAAAATGAAAAAAGTTTTTAGCATTAAAATAACTGATATCTTCAACCATCTGACAGACACGCTCCATTTCCGATAAAGGTATCTCACCGTTTTCCACATCACACCCCAATAAATTACATAAAGTACGACGAAAATATTCATGACGAGGATAGGAGAGGAACGAACGAGAATCCGTCAACATTCCCACAAAGCGGCTCAATAATCCAAGAAGAGAAAGAGCATTTAATTGCCTTTCCATTCCATCCTTCTGATCAAGGAACCACCATCCCGACCCGAACTGAATCTTACCAGGTATACTCCCATCTTGAAAATTACCTATCATGGTGGCAATTACTTCGTTTGCACAAGGATTCAGATTATACAGAATTGTTTTAGTCAACTTACCTTTTGAATTCAGCCGATCCAGGAATTTACTCATGGCTTTAGCCGTAGCAAACTCACCTATTGAATCAAATCCCGTATCAGGCCCCAACTGCTTGAACATTCGGCTGTTATTGTTCCGAATAGCACCGTAATGAAATTGTTGTGTCCATCCTTTTTCCCAGTCCATTTCACCGAGCACAACTAACATTGCCGATTTAAACTTCAAAACTTCTTCTTTTGTCAGTTCCGAACCGCCGTATATTTTATTGAAAATAGCTTTAATCTCACCTTCCGTATAGTCCTCAGCATAAAATTCTTCGATCCCGTGATCAGACAGCTTACACCCTTGCTCTGCAAAATAGTCGTGACGTTTACGCAAAGCTAAGATCATATCATTATAGTCAGAAATAGTAATCTCACTTATTTCTGACAATTTTTCTATATAAGTGCGAAAATCTGAAGGAACTTCCACAGCCATAACTTTATCCGGACGCCATGTGGGGAGCATCTTGATTTCAAATCCACTTTCGCGAGTTCTAATATGATATTCCAATGAATCGATAGGATCATCCGTTGTACATACGGTTTCCACATGATAACGCCGCATCATTCCGCGGGCAGAATATTCCTGAGAAGAAAGTTTCTCATTACATTCATCATAAATTTCACGTGCTGTTTTCGGATTTAGTACTTTATCAATACCAAATGCAGTTTTCAGTTCTAAATGCGTCCAGTGGTACAGTGGATTACGGAAAGTATATGGGACCGTTTCTGCCCATTTCTCAAATTTCTCCCAATCTGACGTTTCTTTACCGGTACAAAAGCATTCATCCACACCATTGGAACGCATGGCACGCCATTTATAATGATCACCGCCTAGCCATATTTCAGTTAAGGACTTAAACCGATAATCATCCGCTACCATTTGGGGATTTAAATGACAATGATAATCAATAATTGGCATCTTAGCCGCATGATTATGATATAATTCCTGAGCCGTTTCGGTTTGAAGCAGGAAATTTTTATCCATAAAATTTTTCATTCTTTTGTGCTTTTATTGTATAGAATAATTATCTAAGATATAACCAAGATTACACTATTGATTATAAGCAAAATACCTTCTATTTATATTTTGATTTCATCAATCGTTATCGAACACAAAATTAAAAAAATTACTTAGAGATACAAAAATAAACCGGATATTTATAGGATTTTGGTCTTAAAATAAGAAAGGAAAAACGTTTTATCAGAATGAAGGTTACAGGATGTTAACTTCCTACCTCCAATGAAGTTGACTTCCTATTTCCAAGAAGTTAACTTCCTACATATAGGATGTTAATATCGTATTCTTAAGATGTTAACTTCTTAAAATACGGATATCCCAAATGTTTGGTGTGCACCGCATACTACTGCTTATACCTTCTAATAGGAGGTCAAATTTCTTCTTTTTTTGCAGCACGAAGGATAAGAGTAGTGGCCCCAATAGTAATAATGGCTCCGTCATCAATGCGAATACGGTCTTTATCCCCCAAGATCTCGTTCATCAAGAAAGTTCCGGTCAGGCTTGGGGCATCACGAAGAGTATAAACCAATTCTCTTTGTCTGTTACGCTTCACATTAATAATACAGTGGCGTCTGTCCATACTCATATCACCGGTTTCAATCGGAGTATTAATATCTGTACCTACACAACGGCGGCCAATGATATTATCACCTTCTTGCAGAGGTAAGACTTGCTTGAAACCGAAGACATTTTCAATGACAACGATACAGCCAAACTCTTCTTTATATACATCTTCATCCAATTTCTCTTCCTTACGAGGAGCCTTCATCTTACTCTTCCCCAGACGAATACTGAATTGCTTACCACAGTGTTCACATACAAAAACCAATGACTGGCCTTCGCTATATTTAGTTTCATCAAAAGAAAGATAGTTCTCACATTTAGGACAAAGAATTCTTTTCATTATAAAATATTTATTTAGCTAACATCCAGGCGTTCTTATAAGCCTCGTTCTCTCTTAATTTCAACAGTTGACGGTTGGCATCTCCACGATCTGCACATGACATAATACTCACGCGAATCTTACCGTCACCCGTCAATACTTTGGCACCTGTATATCCCTTGGCTTTAAGTTCACCTGCCATCGCCTCCGCATCTTTCGTATTAGCTACGCTGGCAATAATTATATGATATGGAAAAGTTTTTTCCACAACCTTGGTTTCGGTTGCTTTCATTGTCTTTTCCGGTTGGTTAACTTTCACTTCTTTTACCGCAACCGGCTTTACTACAGATGCTTTACGAACAGTGGACGACTTTTTCTTCGCAGTTGCCGGTTTGGTTTGTGGGATGGCATCAACTGATTTTAGCATAACCGGAGTCATTGCCACCGATTGTTTCTCTATCTTTTCAAACAAATCAGTTGGAAGTAGCCGGGCATAATTTCCTTTTTCAATATATGTATTCTCTACCGGTGTTGACATAAAGAAAAACAATGCAACCGCTGCAATCATAGCTACGGCATTTCTCAAAAAGGCCCAGTTCGCTCTGAATTCATAACTTGTCTTTTTCTTAAGAACAGTCGGAAGAATTTGTTCTTTCTCCGGACGTCGCAAAGCCGACAACTCCTTCATCTCAAACGAGTCGAGCCCATAGAGGTAAGGAGTGGTAATTTTATTGTCGTAAGGAACAAACTCGTAAGTATTATGAATGGTATAGCGGATTTCTCCAATATTAGGAAGATCAGTTTTTCCATCCTCATGCAGAGCGGAGATAAGTTCTGCCACCTCTTTTTCTACCATTTTCGTAGCATCCGAGAAGTTAGTATCGTACACAGCCATATAAGATTGTACTAAGACACCATCATTCAACGTCAATTGAGGATTGAAACCAATAGTACGGGTAGGCGGGAGGAATAAATTCTCTTCAGCCACTCTCATAGCAGGAGCGTAGTGAGCTATAAATCCACCAAAACCGGGAACGATCACACAATCATTCTCTAATAATAATACTTCAATATGCTGTGCCAATTCAATCATGTGTGCAAAATTAACTGATTAATTCAAGATATGCCATAAAACCGCACATTTTATTATTAACAAATGCTAAACGCTGGCTTCCTTTCTTAGCCATCTATAACTGTCATATTAGAAAAAATGCCTACTTTTGCGCTACTTAATAATATCATCAGAAACGAATGAATTATATACAAACAGAAATAGATGGTGTGTGGATCATTGAACCGAAGATTTTTTTCGATCCGCGCGGATATTTCATGGAAGCATTCAAGCAACAGGAATTTGATGCTACTATCGGACAGATAAATTTTATACAAGATAATGAATCTCAATCTTCATTCGGCACGTTACGCGGACTCCATTATCAAAAAGGAGCCTATAGCCAAGCCAAACTAGTGCGTGTCATCAAAGGTGAAGTGCTGGATGTGGCTGTCGATTTAAGAAAGTCATCACCTACATTTGGAAAGCATATCAGCGTATTGTTAAGCGACGAAAATAAACGCCAGCTTTTTATTCCCCGTGGGTTTGCCCATGGTTTTTTAGTGAAAAGCGAAATAGCTATCTTTACTTATAAGGTAGATAATATATATGCCCCCCAATCTGAGGCTTCTATCCTATACAATGATCCGGCATTGGCTATCGACTGGCCTATTGCCGATTCTCAACTTGTCATGTCAGAGAAAGACAAGCAGGCAGGAGCCTTTCGGGAAGCAGAATATTTTGAATAGAAACCCTCAATAAATAAAAGAACATGAAAATTGCAATTGTCGGAACCGGATACGTAGGTTTGGTCACAGGAACCTGTTTTGCGGAAATTGGCGTGGATGTTACTTGTGTTGACACCAACAGCGAAAAAATAGAGGCGCTTAAAAAGGGGATTATCCCCATTTATGAAAATGGATTGGAAGAAATGGTCATCCGCAATACCAAAGCCGGTCGACTAAAATTTACGACTTCACTGGAAAGTTGCCTGGATGATGTAGAAGTAGTGTTCTCTGCTGTCGGAACCCCACCTGATGAAGATGGAAGTGCTGATTTGAGTTATGTACTCGCTGTGGCACGTACCATTGGACAAAACATGAAGAAATACAAACTTGTAGTCACCAAAAGTACCGTACCTGTAGGTACAGCATGCAAAGTTCGTAATGCTATTCAGGAAGAATTAGACAAACGGGGTGCCAAAATAGAATTTGATGTAGCTTCCAATCCTGAGTTTCTGAAAGAGGGTAATGCAGTCAATGACTTTATGAGTCCTGACCGTGTTGTAATCGGTGTGGAATCGGAACGTGCAGAAAAATTAATGACTAAGCTATATAAGCCATTCATGCTAAATAATTTCCGCGTGATATTCATGGATATTCCCTCTGCCGAAATGACCAAATATGCCGCAAACTCAATGTTGGCTACTCGTATCAGTTTCATGAACGACATCGCTAATCTGTGTGAGTTAGTAGGAGCTGATGTAAATATGGTGCGTAGCGGTATCGGTTCGGATACCCGTATCGGACGTAAGTTCCTTTATCCAGGCATTGGTTATGGTGGGTCATGTTTCCCCAAAGACGTAAAAGCTTTGATAAAGACAGCAGAACAGAATGGATATCAGATGCGTGTGTTACAGGCAGTAGAAGAAGTGAACGAAAATCAGAAAAGCCTGTTATTCGACAAACTGGTAAAACAATATAATGGAAATCTGGAAGGTAAAACAGTTGCATTGTGGGGATTGGCATTCAAACCGGAAACAGATGATATGCGCGAAGCACCTGCATTGGTCCTAATTGACAAACTGTTGAAAGCCGGCTGCAAAGTACGGGCCTATGATCCCGCAGCAGCAAATGAATGTAAAAGACGAATCGGCGAAACCATATACTATGCACGCGACATGTATGATGCGGTTTTGGATGCTGATGCTTTGATGCTGGTAACCGAATGGAAAGAATTTCGTCTGCCTTCGTGGGCCGTTGTGAAAAAAACAATGTCACAACAGGTAGTCATGGACGGACGTAACATTTATGATAAAAAAGAAATGGAAGAACAGGGTTTTATTTACCATTGTATCGGCAAATAATACCTTATACCACCGCATCCTCACAAACCTGATAACAGAGCTGAAAAGTTAAGAGTTTTTTTGTAACCCCCAATTTACTTTTCAGCTCTTTTTTTATATCTTTATCGATATAAATGAGTAATTTTGCACAAAATTAAACAGATGATAAAGTACATTGCAACATTGTTACTGACGGTCTTATTCGTAGCATGCAATAATGGCAAAGGACAACAGCCCTCTGAAGAAAATGAAGACCCCAAGGCCAAAGAGATTCTCCAAGGCATTTGGCTTGATGATGAAACTGAAACTCCCTTGATGCGCATAATAGGAGATACGATTTATTATTCCGATGCTCAAAGTGCTCCGGTTTATTTCAAAATCCTAAAAGACACGCTCTATACCTATGGCAAAGACGTAACCCACTATCAAATTGACAAGCAGAGTGAATATTCTTTTTGGTTCCATTCTCTGGCTGATAATATTATCAAGCTCCATAAGTCGGAAGATCCTAATGATACATTGGCATTCTCCTTTAAGTCGGTTGAAATTATTCCGACCTATACAGAAGTCACTAAGAAGGACAGTGTGGTAATGTTCGATGGCGTCCGCTACAGAGCCTATGTATACATCAACCCCTCACAAATGAAAGTAGTGAAAACAACTTATTCGGAAGATGGTATCAGTATGGACAATATTTACTATGACAATGTAATGCATATATGTGTGTATGAAGGCAAAAAAAGTTTATATGCCAAGGACATTACCAAGCAAATGTTTGTAGATGTAATTCCAACAGATTTTCTGCAACAGGCCATTCTATCTGATATGAATTTTACAGGAATTGACCGCAAAGGCTATCATTATCAAGCACTCGTCTGTATTCCGGAAAGTCCGGTATGCAATCTTGTGAATCTTACCATCAGTTTCGATGGAAAACTAAATATAACGGCTGCAAAATATAAATAAACCGACCTGACCGAAGAATTACAAATAGTAAAAAGAGTATTAAGAGAAAAAGGGCAGAAAAGCTTTACGCTTATCTTCTGCCCGATCTGGGTGCCGTAGAACGTCCACCGTTATTATTTTTTCTATTTCCGTTCCGGAAGTTTCTTCCTCCTCTTCCTGCGTTAGTATACGAACGAGGATTATATTGAGGAGCTTCCCCCAATTCAGCCGGTACCGGTATCTTATAAATTTCTTTTTCGAGGAAATTCTCGATATTCTTAAAATTAGTTTGTTCTTTCTCATTCACAAACGTGAGGGCAACTCCATCATTGTTCGCACGTGCAGTACGTCCGATGCGGTGAACATAATCTTCACTGTCATGTGGAACATCGAAATTAATCACCAACCGGATATCATCAATATCTATCCCTCTGGATACAATGTCTGTAGCGACCAAAATATTGATACGTCCCGATTTGAATTCATGCATAATAAATTCACGCTGTACCTGCTCAAGATCAGAATGCATTTCTCCAACATTCAACTTCATCATTTTCAGCGCCTTTGCCACTTCTTTTACTTTTATCTTTGAAGATGCAAAAATGATAACTCTTTCGGGCACCTCTTCCGCAAACAAGCTTCTTACAATACCCAATTTCTGATTTTCGTAACAGACATAAGCAGCCTGAACAATTTTTTCAGCAGGTTTCGATACGGCCAGTTTGACTTCAGCAGGGTTATTCAGGATAGTATTGGCCAATTGCTGAATCTTAGCTGGCATGGTAGCGGAAAACATAATCGTCTGGCGTTCTTTTGGCAAATATTTTACGATCTGCATAATATCCTCGTAGAACCCCATATCAAGCATACGGTCTGCTTCATCAAGAATAAAATAAGAAACCCGGGATAAATCAACGTATCCCAGACTCAGATGTGCAATCAGGCGTCCCGGTGTAGCTATAACCACATCGGCACCAAGCATCAAGCCTTTTTTCTGCTGCTCAAAAAGTATTCCGTCATTTCCTCCGTAAACAGCCACACTTGAAACAGGCATAAAATAAGAGAAGCCCTCCATTTGTTGATCTATTTGTTGGGCCAGTTCACGGGTAGGTGACATAATCACACAGTTGATGGCATCTTCCGGATGTCCACCTTCCGACAATTTATTCAATATAGGCAACAAAAAGGCAGCCGTCTTACCGGTTCCTGTCTGCGCTACAGCGATTAAATCTCTACCTTCGAGTATTACTGGGATCGCTTGTTCTTGTATAGGAGTACATTCCTCAAAACGCATAGCGTCGAGTGCTTCAAGTACATTGTCATTTAATTGTAATTCGGAAAACTTCATCGTTTATTTTATTTGCTCGCAAAGATAGAAAATTCACTACGTAGTACAAATTTTTCGGGTTCTTTTATTCTTTCCACTCTTACATATTCAAATAAGAGTCCTTAAATCCCAGGAAGTAAAGTACGCCATCAAGCCCAATCGTATTAATAGATTGTTTGGCATTGGCCACAACTTTGGGTTTTGCATGAAAGGCAATGCCAAGACCGGCAATTCCCAACATAGGAAGATCATTAGCTCCATCCCCAACAGCAATGGTTTGAGCGATATCTACTTTTTCTACCTGAGCGATCAATCGCAGCAGTTCCGCTTTACGCTTTCCATCTACCACATCTCCCAAATAACGCCCCGTCAGCTTACCGTCTACAATCTCAAGTTCATTGGCATATACATAATCAACACCGTATTTCTTCTGCAAATACTGTCCAAAGTAGGTGAAACCTCCCGAAAGGATAGCAATCTTATAACCATACTTCTTCAGAACATACATCAAGCGATCCACCCCTTCAGTTATTGGCAGACTCTCGGCAATTTCCTGCATTACAGATTCGTCCAGTCCTTTCAGCAGTGCAACCCGCTCACGAAAACTTTCCGTAAAGTCAATTTCTCCCCTCATGGCACGTTCCGTAATTGCTTTTACTTCAGCACCTACACCGGCACGTATAGCAAGTTCGTCAATTACTTCGGTTTCTATTAATGTAGAGTCCATATCGAAACAGATCAGGCGGCGCATACGGCGATACATATTATCCAACTGGAAAGAGAAATCCATTTCAAGTTCACTGGCCAATTTCATCAACTGTCCCTGCATAGCTTCTTTATCCCGGGGAGTACCGCGAACCGAGAATTCAATACAGGCTCGGGTATGCATTTTACGCTCATCCAATGGAATACGTCCGGTCAGACGTTTGATGGCATCAATATTCATGTCCTGCTCGGCTAAAATACGGGTAACCGCCGCAATCTGACGAGCCGTAAGTTTACGTCCCAGCAATGTAAGGATATAGCGGTTCTTACCTTGCATATTCACCCAGCTTTCATACTCTTCTTCGGTAATCGGATAGAAACGAATGGTTACTCCCAAGGAAGATGCCTTAAAAAGCAACTCTTTCATCATAAATCCCGAGAGTTGTTCCTCAGTCATACAGAGAATGCCCAGTGAAAGGGTGTTATGAATATCTGCCTGACCAATATCCAGGATAGTGGCATCGTATTTTGCCAATATCTCTGTTACGGAGGCTGTAAGTCCCGGACGATCTTCACCGGTAATACGAATCAGAATTAATTCTGTTTTTGATGGTTGCATAGCTGAATGTTCATTAAGTATCCTTCAAAAGTAGGGGAAAATTCCCAGTATTTATGCTAAATAACATAAAAAACTGCACTTAAAAAGAGAGAAAATTACTTGTTTATTTGGAAGTTGGAATAATATTTACTTACCTTTGCACCCGGTTTCTGAATTAAAGGCCTTGACAGTCAACAGATTCCTCTCTGTTGTGCCTAAAAAGACGATGTTTCGGGGAGAGACCACTGTTTTAGAGGACAGTCCCGGATAGTATTAACTAAAACCGAATTACATGAGGCATGTAAAATGGATTTTTGTTGTATTACTAATTAGTTCCTTGACTTCTTTCGTAGAAAAAGACAAACCCACCGGAGGTTTGAATGTGGGTGACGTAGCCCCTGATTTCACAATCGAATCTACGTCAGATGCACAGTACAATTTTGATTTGACCGACTTAAAAGGTAAATATGTGCTGCTTAGTTTTTGGGCAAGTTACGATGCACAGTCCCGGATGCAAAACGCAAGTTTGAGCAATGCGCTTCGATCAACTTCTCAAGATGTGGAAATGGTTTCCGTTTCATTTGACGAATACCAGTCGGTATTTCAGGAAACCATTCGTAAGGACCAAATAGTTACGCCCACCTGTTTCGCGGAAACTAAAGGCGAAAACTCCGGCTTGTTTAAGAAATACCGTTTAAACCGGGGTTTCACTAACTATTTATTGGATGGAAATGGTGTGATTATAGCCAAAAACATCTCTGCTGCAGAACTTTCTGCTTATGCAAACAAAATCAAAGGTTGATTTTAAAGCGTAAGAAGAGAGTGGGGGTTCCCAACAGGATTTCGATCCCGGGAACGAGACAAAAGAGGAAATGAATACAACAAAAAATTCCGCCCGCACTTGTGGATTTCACAGGAGCAGGCGGAAATTCTTATTTTTAGACCCTTTGAATTCAAATGCAATCCATTATTTGGGAGCCTTTCTATATAGGTAAAATGCAATCAGCGCATACAGTAAATTAGGAATCCACATGGCGATCATCGGAGGCATATTTCCATTTACCGCAAAAGTAGATGCCACGGTCTGGAACAGGATATATGAAAAGCTCAGTCCAAGTCCTATTCCCAAATGCAATCCCATTCCCCCCTTTGTTTTTCTTGAAGAAAGAGATACTCCGATCACAGTCAGGATGAATGATGCAAATGACATGGCAATTCGTTTATGATACTCTATTTCAAACTCTTTGATATTGGCAATACCCCTTTGTTTCTGCTTATCTATATATGCACTAAGCTGAGGGCTGGTCAACATTTCCTGTTGATTACGCATAATCATGAAATCGGCAGGTTCCATCGGTATAATGGAATCCATCTTATCTCCACGGACAATAGTTTCCTTTAATCCGTCGAGATTACGAATCATATAATCCTTAATGGTCCATTTATTAACCGCAGTAGTATCATAAGTAATGCTACGGGCAGTCAAATGGGATACCAGTTTCTTATCTACGAATTTATCCAGCGAAAAACGGTTTCCTGTCTTATTGTAATCCTGATAGTTATCAATATAAGCAATCACGCCTGTGTCTATCTCCAACTGTATATTGTGTACATAAGTGGTCTTTTTCTTTTTCACGTATTTATCTTCAAAGTCCAGACGAGTCACACTGCCTCTTGGAATCACATACGATCCTAATATAAAGGTAGAAATCGCAATGATACCGGCCGATATCATGTAAGGACGCAACATACGTTTAAAACTCATACCGGTAGAAAACATTGCAATAATCTCGGAGTTCTCAGCCAGTTTAGAGGTGAAGAATATGACAGCAATAAATACAAACAACGGACTGAACAGATTCGCGAAATATGGAATAAAGTTCATGTAGTAATCGAAGATGATTGCCGACCACGGCGCACTCCGTTCCATAAACTTATCCATCTTCTCGTTGAAGTCGAATACTACTGCGATGGAGATAATCAATGCAATAGCAAATACATACGTCCCCAAGAATTTCTTGATGATATATAAGTCCAGGCGTTTAATAAACCGATTGCTTCTCATAAATTTATAGTCTTGTTGACACTCTTTTCACCATCATAGGTTTCCAGGTTGAAAAGTCTCCTGCGATAATGTGCTTGCGTGCTTCTCCTACCAGCCACAAATAAAACGCCAGATTGTGGATAGACGCAATCTGCATGGCCAGCAACTCCTGCGCATGGAATAAATGACGCAAGTATGCTTTGCTGTACAATGTGTCTACATACGAAGCACCGTCAGCTTCAATAGGAGAGAAGTCTGCTTCCCATTTTTTATTACGCATGTTCATGATACCGTCTTTCGTAAACAACATTCCGTTTCGTCCGTTACGGGTAGGCATCACACAGTCGAACATATCTACTCCACGTTCAATACCCTCAAGAATATTAACCGGTGTGCCGACTCCCATCAGATAACGTGGTTTGTCCTTGGGAAGTATCTCGTTCACCAACTCAATCATCTCGTACATCTTATCTACCGGTTCGCCTACGGCAAGTCCGCCAATGGCATTACCGTCTGCATCTTTCGAAGCTATGTATTCTGCAGATTGTTTACGCAGGTCGGGGTATACACATCCTTGCACGATAGGAAAAAGAGACTGGCTATAACCATATTTAGGTTCCGTCTCATTGAATCGTTGAATGCATCTGTCGAGCCAGCGGTGTGTCAATCCCAATGACTTTTTGGCATATGCATAATCCGAATCCCCCGGCGGGCATTCGTCAAATGCCATCATGATGTCGGCACCTATGATACGTTCGATATCCATAACCTTTTCAGGAGTAAAGATATGCTTGCTGCCATCAATATGCGAACGGAATTCGGCCCCTTCTTCACGCAATTTACGGATACCGGACAAAGAGAACACCTGAAAACCACCACTATCGGTCAGCATCGGACGGTCGAATCCATTGAACTTATGCAATCCACCGGCTTTTTCGAGTACATCCAGTCCCGGCCGCAAATAAAGATGATATGTATTTCCCAGAATGATCTGTGCCTGAATATCCTCTTTCAATTCAGTCTGATGCACTCCTTTCACACTGCCGATTGTACCTACCGGCATAAATATAGGGGTTTGTATTTGCCCGTGGTCTGTTGTAATCAGACCGGCACGGGCATTACTTTTTGCGTCTGTATATTGTAATTCGAATGTCATTCCTGGTTGGCTTTCTTTACGGATAAATCAATGGCATCGGCAACCTTCTCTTGAGTCAATGCAATGGCAAAGACCTCTTTTACATCATTCACATAATGGAAAGTCAGTCCTTTCAGATATATATCCTGTATTTCGTCAATATTCTTTTTGTTCTCGGCACTCATAATAATTTCTTTGATGCCGGCACGCTTAGCTGCCAGAATCTTCTCCTTAATACCACCTACCGGAAGTACCTTGCCACGTAACGTGATTTCCCCGGTCATAGCCAGATTAGCCTTCACCTTACGTTGTGTCAAAGCAGAAGCCAACGAAGTAGCCATTGTGATACCCGCCGACGGACCGTCTTTCGGAATAGCTCCTTCGGGGACATGGACATGGATGTTCCAGTTATCAAAGATCTCTTCATCCAGATTTAAGAGTGAAGCATGTGCTTTGATATACTCAAGTGCCAGCATAGCAGACTCTTTCATCACTTCACCCAAATTTCCGGTTAATGTGAGACGTCCGCCCTTGCCGCGGCTCAGACTGGTCTCAACAAATAAGATTTCACCTCCAACGGCTGTCCATGCCAATCCTGTCACCACACCGGCATAATCATTGCCTTGATATTTATCACGAGTATATTCCGGAGCACCTAGGAAGTCATACAAATCAGTCGGTTTGATTTCTGTTTTTAAGAAGAAACCATCTGTTGCATATTGGCGGGCCGATTTACGAAGAATCTTACCGATTTTCTTTTCCAACTCACGCACACCGCTTTCACGTGTGTACGATTCGATAATAGCTTCCAGCGTATCTTTTGGAATTTTAATGTCGGTCTTCTTCATTCCGTTTGCTTCCAACTCCTTCGGCACTAAATGCTTTCGTGCTATTTCCACTTTTTCTTCTGTGATATAACCACTCACTTCAATCAGTTCCATTCGATCGAGTAATGGTCCGGGAATGGTATTCAAGTTGTTTGCCGTAGCAATAAACATCACTTTGGACAAGTCGTAATCCACATCCAGGAAATTATCATGGAAAGCCGTATTTTGTTCCGGATCAAGCACTTCAAGCAAAGCCGATGAAGGATCTCCCTGACGGTCAGCGCTCACTTTATCTATTTCATCCAGAATAAATACCGGATTCGAAGAACCCGCTTTAATCAGGTTTTTGATAATACGTCCCGGCATTGCACCGATATAAGTTTTACGGTGTCCGCGAATTTCCGCTTCATCGTGCACACCTCCCAATGACATACGGATATATTTCCGCTTCAAGGCTGCGGCAATCGATTTTCCCAGTGAAGTCTTACCAACTCCCGGAGGGCCGTATAAACAGATAATAGGAGACTTCATGTCACCCTTCAATTTAAGTACGGCTAAATGTTCCAGAATGCGTTCCTTTACTTTCTCCAGACCGTAATGATCCTTATTCAGCGTTTTCTCGGCATTCTTTAGGTTTAAATTGTCGGTAGTATAAACTCCCCACGGCAGATTGAGCATTGTCTGCAGATAATTCAACTGCACACTGTAATCCGGCGATTGAGGATGGGTACGTTCCAGCTTGGCAAGCTCTTTCAGGAAAGTTTCCCGCACTTCGGTACTCCACTTCATGTGTTCTGCCTTTTGGCGCATCTCTTCTATTTCCTGTTCCTGGCCACCGCCACCCAGTTCGTCCTGAATCGTTTTAATCTGCTGCTGCAGGAAATACTCACGTTGCTGTTGGTCAATATCCTCACGGGCACGCATCTGGATAGATGCCTTTATTTCGGCCAACTGCACTTCACGATTCAGGATTTCAAGCAACCGATAGGTACGTTCACGCAACGAATCAATGCGCAACAGTTCGATTTTCTCGTCCTTCTTCAACGGAAGGTTCGTACAGATAAAGTCCACCAGGAACATGTGGTTCGTCAGGTTTTTGATGGCAAACGCTGATTCCTGATGTAAAGTGTCCGATGATTTAATATATCGTATTGTCAAATCCTTGCAGGTTTCCACCAATGCCTGAAACTCCTTATCATCTTTTGAAGGAATTTCTTCTTCAATAATGTTCACTTCACCCTTCAGGTACGGATGTGTTTCAGTAATATTCTTCAGCTCCAGGCGTTTCATTCCCTGAATAATGACTGTTGTTGTCTGGTCGGGCATTTCGAGTACACGCACAATCTTACCTATGGTTCCGATCGGGTGCAAGTCCTCAAATGCCGGCTCGTCCGTTTCCGCCATTTTCTGGCAAACTACTGCAATATAGGATTTTTTCTTATCGGCTTCCCTCACCAATCTCAAAGATGATTTTCTGCCAACAGAAACAGGCATAAATACTCCGGGGAACAATACCATATTACGGAGGGGGAGTACCGGAAGAGTTTCACCAACCTTTATGTCAAACACTTGATCTTCGTTTCCGTCAAAATCGGCAATTAATGAAAATGCGTTATCATTCTGGTCATCCATCTCTCTTAAATATCTTTCTTTCTTCATTTCGTATAAATTAGTTTATGTCATATCAGCGAACATAAAACGTTCGCAAAGTTAATCGATTCTTCATTAAGAATAAAACATCTATTCGATAAAAACACAAAAACAATGCCAAATAATAATGTGGACGGAATGTCATATCACAATATTTACCTATTTTTGGCGAACTTAATTATTTCTTAGCTAAATGAGCCAACCTTTTTTTCAGTTTAAACAGTTTACTGTCTGGCACGATAAATGTGCCATGAAAGTAGGCACAGACGGTGTCCTGCTCGGAGCTTGGACCCCGGTAGAGTCCTCGGCACGTATTCTTGATATTGGTACCGGTACCGGATTGGTGGCACTTATGCTGGCCCAACGCTGTTCCGCTTCCGTTATTGCTCTTGAAATAAACGGAACAGCCGCACAACAGGCTGCAGAGAATATCACCCGTTCACCTTGGGGAAGCAGGATAGAAGTCGTTTGCCAGGATTTCAGGTTATACAGCAATAAGAATAATAGCCTGAAATATGATACAATCGTATCAAATCCTCCATATTTCACAGACTCCCTGAAGTGTCCGGACAGCCAGCGCAACACAGCCCGACATAACGATAACCTGTCTTATGAAGAGTTGCTGAAGGGAGTATCGAATTTACTTTCGCCAAATGGTACTTTTACAGTAGTCATACCGATGGATGCAAGTGATTCTTTTAAAGACATCGCATCTTCACAAGGCCTGTATCCATCCCGCCAGCTCTTGGTCATCACTAAACCGGGAGCACCCCCCAAACGTACCTTGATCTCATTTACATTTATAAAACAAGACTGCAAAGAAGAGAAATTATTAACAGAAGTTTCTCGCCACCGCTACAGTGATGAATACATTAAATTAACCCGGGAGTTTTATTTGAAAATGTAAAAGGCGTCGCTCTGTTCCAGTTGCATCATTCCGTATTATCGGAATTCCACCATAGCACAAAATGAAATAAGAGTAACCACATTGACATGTGTGATTACTCTTATTTCCTGTCGGGGTAGCGGGATTCGAACCCACGACCCCCTGCTCCCAAAGCAGGTGCGCTAACCGGACTGCGCTACACCCCGTTTTATAGGGAAGTTCCTTTCAAAAGCGGTGCAAAGATAGGGACTATTTTTTAATATACAATAGTGGAGGAACGTTTTTTTGATATTTATTTTTTAACACCCTGTCCGTCATATATTTGAATATGAAATAAAAAAAGAGGATTACTCATTAAAAGAGTCCGGTTCTGATGGAATCGGGACTCTTTTACCAAACAAACGACAGAGAACAGTTACTCAAGATCCTCTTTTACTACTTCATCTATCTCCTTGAGCTTCTTCTCCTTTGACTTTTTGTTGCCGGCAGATTTCTTTTTGGTATCATCATACACATTGTCTGCACGGTCTTCCATCTCTTCACTCCAGTCGTCATACATATTTGTTGCCGGCTGGCCGGTAAGAGTGGTATTCTCTTCTGCGATAGGTACATCTCTGTTAATTACTTTTGCCATATGTTCTACATTTTATTATTATGCTATAAAGACAATAAAAAATAGAAAAAGTTCTCCGTGTTAATGAAGTTTGATACTATTAGATAGATTTTAAAGCGGTATTTCAAGTTATATTTCCGAAAACAGTGAACTAAATGCCGTTTCAAATGTATAATACAGAAATATCACTATTAAAACGAATGTCATGAGATTGAAAACTCCCAAACCGATACGGCTTATTGCCCTTGCCAGCATAGCCTTGTTTATAGACAGTTCTGTTTCCATTCCTTGCGTCAGCGTAAAGGACCGGACCGAAGTAGACGAAACAGGTAACCCGCTTTATTCATTACCTAAATAACAACTCTTATGCTTACACAATTTTTAAATCTACTTGCTACTATCATCAGCGTCATCAGTTTGCTAATCGTAACTTATGGCGCGCTTATTGCCATTATTTCTTTCATTATCAATGAACTGAAGAGAATAACCGGAGCTTACACCCCGACCAATATCCGAAAGTTGAGAGCCGTGTTCGGCACTTACCTGCTATTGGGGTTGGAGTTCCTTATCGCTTCGGACATATTGAAAACGGTATTGGAACCTACAATGAACGAACTGATTATTCTGGGAGGTATTGTCGTCGTAAGAACCATATTATCAGTGTTCCTCAACAAAGAAATCAAAGAATTAGAAACAGAAAATAACTAAAACATAGTGAACCAAATTAATAAAAGAAAGGAGATCGGACTTATGAATACCGAAAAAGAGAAAACTTCATCAGAAGAACAAAAAAAGGCTGAAAAAGTGCTTAAAGACAAAGTTCCCGTACAGCAAACCGGAACCTACAGCGAAGCCACCAAGAAAGAAGTGCGCGACGCAGTAAAAGAACTCAATCCGGACATGAGCGGATTGGATAGGGGTTAACAGCCCCTATCTTCCCGGAAACATCAGTGTAAAGCAGCTTCCTTTCCCTATCTCTGAGGAGACTGTAATGGTGCCGCCATGCAGATTCATGATCTGCTTACATAAACTAAGTCCGATGCCGGACCCCGATGGCTTGGTCGTAAAGAACGGAACAAATACTTTGTCTATCACTTCCGGAAGAATGCCTTCGCCGTTGTCACGCACCGTGAGACTGCAAACTTTTCCGGGGACCTGTTCCAACTCTACTTCTATCTGCGGTGCAGTATTTTGTCCGCAGGACTCTTTGGCATTTTTAATCAGATTGATCAGCACCTGCTCTATCTGGGCACGATCAATGTACAGAGTGGCCCCCCTGTGTGTTGCCGCAAAATGAATGAACGAATCAGGGAAGAGTTTCCTTAGGTCGGAAAAGAGTTCGTCCACCGCTACCAATGTGCGGGCAGGAGTGGGGATACGAGTCAACCGACGGTAGTTTTCCACAAAACCGAGCAGCCCTTTACTTCTCCGATGGATGGTCTGCATGGCTTGCAACATCACTCCGTATTCTTTCTCACTGAGCCGTTCGGGTATTCCGCGTTCACTCAATGTTTCGGATAATGAAATGATAGGAGTGATAGAGTTCATTATTTCATGGGTCAATACCCGTATCAACTTCTGCCAGGCTTCCATCTCGTTACGTTCCAATACCGAATGGATGTTTTTCAGGCTGACCAACAGCCTTTCCTTATTTTGTGCGGCAAACAAAGTACATGATACCGCCATCTCTACCGAGGCTCCTTGCTGCCGGATACGTACCACCTGCGTCTCGTTCCAGGAGGTGGTCAGCCACTCCTGAGGCAACCGGGATTCTTGTCCGACCAGTGCTACGGCCGCACGGTTCATCCATTCCACTCGGCCCGAACGGTCAGTCACCACCACAGCCGTATCTACCTTATTTAAAAGGTTCTCGTAATACTGGTGCTTGATCTCTTCCTCGAGCAGGCGTCCGCGGAACAACCTAAGTGTCTGAGAGAGTTCGTCCGCCAGTTCAACCATCATCTTGCTTTTAAACGGCGGCTGAAAGTTCTGCGTCATGTCATTGAAGCGGATGCAGTCTGTCAGTCGTCTCATCATGCCTGCCAATTTCATCTGGATGGAATAGAGATGAACGCCTGTAGCGATCAGCAGGATGCCCACAATCAGAGTGCTGAACCATAATTCGTAACAGAACAGCAAGTATCCTCCGATGGAGAGCACCACCAACAATAGAATGTGCAGCACCACACTGATGGAATAGCGTTTCATAAGCCCAGTTTTTCAAGTTTACGATAAAGAGCAAAACGGGTGATACCAAGATACTCGGCTGCCCGGGTGATGTTCCCCTCGCTCAGCCGCATGGCTTTCTCTACCGCTTGCCGTTCCAGCAATTCCAGATTGAGTACCTCTTCCTCTTTCTTTTGCCGGACAGAAGAGTGGAAAAGAAAGTTCTCAGGCTTCAGCAGGGAGCCGTCACCCAAAATCACGGCACGCTCTATGGTATGTTGCAACTCGCGTACATTGCCCGGCCAATTATACTTCAGTAACTTATTCTTTGCCTCGCGCGTCAGCCCGTGCATCTCCTTCTTATATTTGCGGGCATAGCGCTCTAAAAAGAACTCGGCCAGCAGAATGACATCGTTACCACGCTCCCGTAGAGGAGGAATATGAATTTCTATCGTATTGATGCGATAGAGCAGATCCTGACGGAAGTTACCTTCATCCACCATTGCCCTGATATCGGCATTCGTCGCACAGATCAGGCGGACATCGATAGGTACCGACTGAGTAGAGCCTAACCGGCTGATCTGCCTTTTCTCTATCGCAGTGAGCAGTTTCGATTGCATAGGGAGCGAAAGGTTACCTATTTCATCCAGAAACAGAGTACCCCCTGTCGCCACTTCCATGCGTCCCGCCTTTGCTTTGCGTGCGTCGGTGAAAGCACCTTTCTCGTATCCGAATAATTCGCTTTCGAACAACTGTTCGGGAATACTGCCCAGGTCGATCGTTACAAACGGTTTACCGTATCGGGGAGAACAACGGTACAGCAAGCGGGCAATCACATCTTTTCCGGTACCGTTTTCACCCAGAATCAGGATATTGGCATCCGTCTCGCTTAACTTGTTGATGGTTGAAAACACCTCTTGCATAGCCTCCGATTCACCGATAATCTCATTTTCGGGTCCACCCTGTCCGCTCAGCACTTCTACCTGCTCCTTCAGCATATTCACTTCATGACGTGACTGCCGGAGTTTCATGCCCGAAGAGAGTGTAGCCAGCAGTTTCTCTTTTTCCCATGGTTTGGGGATAAAGTCCGTTGCACCTGCTTTGATGGCACGCACAGCCTTGTCCGTATCGGCATAAGCCGTCATAAAAATCACAATGGCCTGCGGATCGATCTTCAGAATCTGTTCCAGACTCTCAAATCCTTCCTGCCCACTGATGGCATCACGACTGAAGTTCATATCGAGCAAAATGATGTCCGGACCGAACGTAGTCATGAAGTGTTCGATGCGATCGGGAGTAGTAGCCACCTTAATCTTCTCAGTATAAGGTTCGAGCAATAGATTGAGGGCGAACAACACATCCTCGTTATCGTCTACAATTAATATTTTTCCAAGCTGTTCCATGTTATATTACGAGCTAATTTACTTTCCTTTAAAGGATAGGATATACCAGTTGTACAACTCGTCGTGTACCAGTTGTACATCTCGTCATGCACCAGTTGTACAACTCGTCGTGTACCGGTTATACATCTCGTACATCTTATCTTACCATGTAATGATGCTAAAGTAAGCCGGATATATTCACTTACCTTTAGCCTGAGGGCAAAGGTACATATTATATCCATGTGTTGTGTGTGCTAATTCGCACTATTTTTGTGCGTATATGCACACGAAAGCAATAGGGAATAAAGATGCAAACTACTAATAAACAAAATATTACACGTATGGCACGGCTTTTGAATGGTTTATAGAAAAAGAAATGCACAATGAACTTGAAAACGATACTTATCATTGCCGGATGCAGTTATATCTTTCCGGCAACTGCACAGGAACGCACGATGGAGCTCTCGCTGGACGAAACCGTAAAGCTTGCCAAGCTTCAGTCACCCGACGCACAAACCGCACGCCACAGTTTCCGCTCAGCCTACTGGAACTATAAATATTACAGGGCGAACTATCTGCCTGCCTTGAGCCTGACCTCGGACCCGAACCTGAACCGGGCTATCAATAAGGTAACACTGGGAGACGGAACCGTGAAGTTTGTAGAACAAAACATGCTCAGCACCGACCTTACTCTGAATTTAACACAGAACATTCCATGGACCGGCGGTTCACTGTTTGTGGAAACGGCAGCACAACGAATGGATATCTTCAGCGACCACACGACAGCCTGGCAGACTTCACCTATTAATATAGGCTATCGTCAGTCGCTCTTCGGATATAACAGCCTGAAGTGGGATCGCCGCATCGAACCGGTCCGCTACCGGGAAGCAAAGAAATCGTATGTAGAAACACTGGAACTGGTAGCCACGCGTGCTACTCAAAAATTCTTTAACCTTGCCACCGCACAGAGCAATTACGAAACCGCCACTACCAATTACGCTAACGCAGACACACTCTATCAATATGCCCAGGGACGCTACAACATCGGTACCATCACCGAAAACGAAATGCTGCAACTGGAACTGAACAAACTGACCGAAGAAACCAACCGAATGAATGCCCGTATCGAGATGGACAACTGCATGCAGGAGCTACGCTCGTATCTGGGCATTCAGAGTGACGAGGAACTCAAGGTGAAAATCAACGACCACGTACCCGACTTCAGTGTAGAACTGCACGAAGCCTTATTACTGGCCAACGAAAACAGTCCGGAAATACAAAACATGATACGCCGGAAACTGGAGAGCGAAAGCAACGTGTCGTACGCCCGTGCCAATGCCGGACTGAAAGCGGATATTTATCTGCGTTTCGGCCTGACACAAACTGCCGACAAGCTGGGAAGCGCCTACAAGAGGCCATTGGACCAGCAGTACGTCAGCCTGAGTGTAGCACTGCCCATCCTCGACTGGGGACGGGGCAAGGGCAAAGTGCGCGTGGCACGCTCCAACCGCGACCTTGTGTACACACAGGTGGAACAAGACAAGACCGATTTCGAACTAAACATACGCAAACTGGTGAAACAATTTAATCTTCAGGCCCAGCGGGTCAGAATAGCCGCGCGAACCGATGAAACAGCTCAACGACGCAGCGACGTGGCCCGCAAACTTTATCTGCTGGGCAAGTCTACCATTCTCGATCTAAACGCTTCCATCACCGAGAAGGACCAGGCACGCCGCAACTACATAACGGCTCTTTACAACTACTGGAGTCTGTATTACACGTTGCGCAGCCTTACTCTTTTCGACTTTGAAGGCAAAACGCCGCTTACCGAGAATTATGACCTGCTGATAGACTGACCGGAATTATAAACTGCAAATCGAAAAAACAAAATAATATGGATATTAAAATTGAAAAGAAGCCCTGGTACATCCGCTATAAATTCTACATAGCCGGAGGAATTGCATTTGTCGCTTTCCTTGTTTACGTCATCATTTTGTCGGCCGGGCCACGCAAGCTCCGCATCGAGTCGGAAAACATACAGATAGCCGAAGTCAAAGATGACAAGTTTATGGAATACGTCGATGTGGAAGGATTGATACAGCCTATTCTCACCATTAAAGTAAACACCCGTGAAGCGGGAAGCGTAGAGCGTATCATAGCCGAGGAAGGCAGTTTGCTCCAGAAAGGAGATACAATTCTGACCCTCTCGAATCCGGACTTGCTGCGTAGCATCGAAGACCAGCGGGACGACTGGGAGAAGCAACGCATCACTTATCAGGAGAAAGAAATCGAAATGGAACAGAAAAGCCTGAGCCTGAAACAACAGACGCTGGAAACCAATTACGAACTGGCACGCCTGAAAAAAAGTTTCACGTTGGACAAAGAAGAATTCCGCATGGGCATCAAGAGTAAAGCACAACTCGAAGTGTCGGAAGACGAATACAATTACAAGGTGAAGAATGCCGAACTGCAACGCGAAGGTCTTCGCCACGATTCGGCCGTGACCATCATCCGCAAAGATCTGATACGAACCGATATGGAGCGGGAGCGTAAGAAGTATGAACGGGCCACAGAGCGTCTGGGCAATCTGGTAGTAAAAGCACCTATCAGCGGACAGCTGAGCTTTGTGAAAGTTACTCCAGGACAGCAGGTGGGCTCCAGTGAAAGTATCGCCGAAATCAAAGTACTCGATCAATATAAGATCCATACTTCATTGAGCGAATACTACATCGACCGCATTACCACCGGACTGCCTGCTACTGTCAACTATCAGGGTAAAAAGTATCCGCTTCGCATCACAAAAGTTGTGCCCGAGGTAAAAGACCGCATGTTCGACGTCGATCTGGTCTTCACCGGCGAAATGCCCGATAACGTACGTGTAGGTAAGAGTTTCCGTGTCCAGATTGAATTGGGACAGCCTGAACAAGCCATCGTCATCCCACGCGGTAACTTCTATCAGGCCACCGGCGGACAGTGGATTTACAAAGCCAATGCATCTAAAACCAAAGCCGTACGTACGCCTATCACCATCGGACGCCAGAATCCGCAACAATATGAAATTACCGGAGGATTAGAGCCCGGAGATTATGTCGTTACAACAGGATATGATACCTTTGGCGAGGCAGAAGAATTAATACTTAAGTAATATAAAAATGAATCGAACTCACCACAGAATGGCACAGGGTTACACAGAGATAGTTCTCTCTTAATATCTTAATAAGCAAGAGGTTAAAACTCTTTCAGACTCTGTGTTACTCCGTGGTGAATCAAACTCAAAATCATACAAACATGAAAACCATAAGGCTGGCCTGGAAGGCTCTGGCACGTTTCAGAACATATACATTCATCAATATACTGGGCTTGGCCTTGAGTCTGGCTTGTGTACTTATCATCCTCCGGTATATCCATCAGGAGGTTACCGTAAATCATTTCTGCAAAGACCTTGAAAACACCTATCTGCTATATATCGAGTACGAAGATGGAAGGCGGACAATAAGCAGTAATGAAGATAGAAATAACGACCCCAACTTTATCGATCCGCTGAACGACCCGTCTGTCCTGAAAAGTACCCGATGGATTAACTTTCCGGAAGATAGGATTACAGTAGGGAAACAGATATATAATGTAAAAACCGTAGTGACCGACAGTGTGTTTCTGCAGATATTACCCTATCCGTCCGTGTCCGGCATTTCATCTCTGAAGTCTCCGAATGACGCCATCATCACCCGGCGATTGGCTGAAAGATTGTTTGGAAAAGAGAATCCTATTGGGAAAACAATGACTTACAGCACAGGGGACATCGTCACAGTTACGGGAGTAATAGGAGAGCCGACGACGAAAAGCTTTTTAGATTTCGACCTTATTATATCCGAACGATTGCAACATTCATGGTCGCGTTTAAGCAATAGTCTGGTACAACTGATACCCGGAACGGACTTTAAGAAACTGAACGTCAAGAACGAGAAGTTTATGAAGTTAAGGTGCCATATGGATGCACCGACCCGCCTGCAGTTCTTTCCATTAAAAGATTTCTATTTCGATAAGACTGTCCGCGTTTATAATAACAATATCCGGAAAGGCAACTACAATAATATCTTAGTACTTGCCGTTGTTACCATTGCTTTGTTGATAATCGGCTTGTTCAATTTCATCAACATCTATACGGTGATGATGCTCAAGCGTGCCAGAGAGTTTGGAGTCAAAAAAGTATATGGTGCCGGCGCAAAGGATGTATTCGCACAGATTTTCACTGAAAACTTTATCCTGACAGGCATGGCTCTATGCATATCCTGGTGCATTATCGAAATAACCGGTGGCATGATGGAACATGTGCTCCGGATACCGCAAACCTCCAATACGGAATTTAGTGCCACATTATCCGTAGGAATCCTGATTCTGTTGCCATTATTGACTTCTATTTATCCATTCATCAGATACAACTACGTTTCACCTTCCGTATCTATCCGTTCGGTAAATGCGGGAGGACATTCCATCGTATCCCGTGTGCTGTTTTTATTCGTTCAATACATCATCACCTTTGTACTTATTATTGTTTCCCTCTTTTTCACGAAGCAAGTCCGCTTCATGCTGTCTGCCGATCTGAACTATACCACCAAGGACATCATTCAATGTCAATTATACGCCGAACGCTCTTCGTATGATATAAATATATCAGACGAAGAGTGGGAGAGACGGAAGCAGAGAGAGAAAAGTAATCTGGCCTACATCAAAGAAGAGATGGATCATTCCCCGCTCTTTATCCGTTGGGAATATGGAGAGAACCCGAATCAGCTGGATGACAATTATATCAATGTGCGGAATGCACAGCGGGACGAGTTCAAGCAAGTTATTTACAGCAGCCTGAGCAATAAATATATTGAACTGTTCGGCTTTCAGCTAAAAGAAGGCCGCCTATGGAATGATTCTGTCGACCAATGGACTGATTATAAAATGATCATCAACGAATCGGCCAAATCACTTCTGGAAATAGATAATATAGAAACAGCCCTGATTCAGCCTGAAAGGAGATTGTGGTGGTCCTTGTCAAAATCCGAAGAAATGAAGAAGAATCCTCCATATCAGGTTATCGGAGTGATCAAGGACTTCAAAATCGGCCATTTATCGAAAACCACTCCTCCGCTCTTTATCGTTTACGAAGATCCGCGGGGCAGCTACAGAGACCGGTTGATGGCACAAATCGTTCCCGGAAAAAAGCAAGAAGCCATTGCCTTCCTGAAAAAGCTGCGCGATGAAATACTGGGCGAAGGTGAGTTTGAATACAGCTTTTTAGAAGACGAGATAGCGACCATGTATCAGGAAGACAAGCGAACTGCCGAGATATACTCCCTGTTCAGTATCATTGCCATTCTTATATCTTGCCTGGGACTGTTCGGATTGTCCATGTTCGACATCCGTCAGCGATATCGTGAAATAGCACTACGCAAGGTAAACGGCGCTACCCTGAAAGAGATCTATCCGCTTCTATTAAAGAAATACTCGATTATCCTGGGAATGGCATTCATCATTTCGGCACCTCTGTCCTGGTATATCATTTCGAAATATCTGGAAGGATTCGCCAACAAAGCTCCTATATCCTGGTGGCTGTTTGCAATTGCCGCCATAGTGACTGCTTTCATATCACTGGCCACTCTGATATGGCAAATACGGAAAGCTGCCAATATCAATCCGGCCAAAGTATTGAAAGGAGAGTAGTAAATTTGTATTTTTGTGCGCATGCGCACTATGATCGTGCTAATTCACACAGTGTGTTTTAATATCACAAGCACATAAATAATAGTGTTTCAACAAGTTGGCTTTTTGGCATACTTCTTGAAACACTATTTGTAAAAACAAGAACCCGAATGATACGACATTATTTTAAAATCGCTTTCCGCAATCTGCTGAAATATAAAACCCAAAGTATTATCAGCATTATCGGACTAGCTGTAGGAATCACCTGCTTTGCCCTTGCTACACTATGGATACGCTACGAGATGACATACGACACCTTTCATCGGAGAGCCGACGACATCTACCTGGTAAGAGCACAACTCACAATCACAGACGGCACGCTCAGCAACTCAATGCCTTATCCGGCTATAGAGTATCTACGGAAGAACATATCTGAGATTGAAGATATATGTGGCATATCTCCGTTCAAAACCAATCTTCGATTCAAAGACAAAGGTGGGGATTTATTGGCCATTGAGGTGGACTCTGCGTTTATACGCATGTTTGATGTGCGTATCCTGCAAGGCAATGTCAATTTTCTAAAGAAAAAGAGCAACGAGATAGCCATAACCGAAGCGGTAGCGAAAGAATGGTTCGGCAACGAAAGTCCTCTTGGAAAAGAGATTGAGTTGGGAAGCCGGCCATGTAAAGTGTGTGCCGTTGTCAGCGGATGGTCGCAACATTCAAATCTTTCATACGGGGCCTTGCTTCCGGCACGCCACCATCCAAGCTGGCAAAGCAATTCAGAACAGATATTTGTCCGCATCTTGCCGGATACCGACAAATCAGCTCTTCAACAAAGGATAAGCAGCCTCGATGCTTCCTCACAGGAGAAAGAGAATACATTAGGTAAATTGAATTTTACCCCGATTACTTCGCTCCGCTATTCTGATTATCTGCAAAAAGACGAGATCGTTATTTCATTCAACTACATTCGCTATTTTGCAATGGCAGGAGTATTGGTCATTGTATGTTCATTATTCAATTATCTGACCCTGTTTGTCAGCCGTCTTCGAATGCGCGGTCGTGAACTGGGACTCCGAAAGGTTTGTGGATCTACCAACCGTTCGTTGTTCGCATTGCTATCTGTCGAATACCTGATTGTCTTGCTAGCCGGTTCTCTGCTGGGCATGGCTTTCATCGAGGCCTGCTTACCCCATTTCATAGAACTGGCTCAGATATCAGAAGCTACCCCGCTGTATACAGAAGTCATCATTTACATACTGGCAGTCATCGTTTTATCTTTCGGTATTTCACAAATTCCTCTATATTACTTCAGAAGCCGTACGTTACAGAGTAGTATTCGCAATAAAAAAGGAAGTCCCCAGCGCGGAATATTCCGCCGGCTCGGACTGATAGCACAATTGATCATCAGTCTGGGCTTCATCTTCTGCACCACTATCATGATGAAACAACTCTATTATCTGAAAAACACAGATCTGGGAATAGAACGCCACAATATAGGCAATGTTGCTGTCTGGATGAAAGGAGATATTAATGAATGGAGTTCTAAGATCGCCAATTTACCTATGGTGACTGAAGCTCTGCCTCCTCACTACTTCCCGATAGTCCCTACAGGACCTATGATGTATACAGATATTAACGGCTGGGACGGACTCAATGAAACCACTGATGAAACATATTCCGTCGGCCTGATACCTTCGGGCAAAGAGTTCTTCGACTTTTATGGATTGCAGTTGACAGAAGGGGAGTGGCTATCCGAAAAGAACTCTCCCGGAGATGTCATCATTAATGAAACGGCAGCACTGACGTTCGGATGGAGAAATCCAGTAGGAAAACAGTTCTACTCAGAATATGAACACAATCGGACATATTATACAGTAGTAGGAGTGGTGAAGGACTTCAGCTACCTGCCACCCACTATCGCTCCACGCCCTCTCGCCTTTGTCCGCACTGAAGAGCAGAAATATCTATGGTCTCGTGCCAGTATTCTTTTTAAGTTTACGGAAGGGAGCTGGGAGGCCTGCAAAGATACGATCCGGAAAATGAAAGAAGAAGATTTTCCCTCTTCGTTCTTGAGACTTTATAACGAGGAAGAGGAGTATAATAAATATCTGCGTTCCGAAAGTGCGTTGATGACCCTGTTGGGGATCGTTTCTATCGTATGCGTCATTATCTCTATTTTCGGCATCTTTTCGCAAGTAACTTTGTCGTGCGAACAAAGACGCAAAGAGATCGCTATCCGCAAAGTGAATGGAGCCACCATAGGAAGTATCCTGCAGATGTTCATCAAAGAATATTTCGTCCTTTTGCTTGTCGCGGCTCTTATAGCATTCCCGGCAAGCTATGGAATGATGAGAGTGTGGATAGAAAGTTACGTCAGACAAACTTCCACCCCATTTTGGATATATATCGTCCTGTTTGCAGGTATCGGTATCATCATCGTCATCAGTATCTTCTGGAGAGTGTGGAATGCAGCCAAACAAAATCCGGCGGAAGTAGTAAAAACAGAATAAAAAAGGATCTAATAATATGATACGACATTATTTGAAAATTGCATGTAGGAATTTGCTGAAATACAAGACTCAGAGTATCATCAGCATCCTAGGATTAGCTATCGGATTTACCTGTTTTGCGCTTGCTGTCTTATGGATACGTTACGAAATGACATACGACACCTTCCATGAAGGTTTTGACCGTATTCATTTGGTGTATCAGAAATCGGCATTAAGTGACACAGGCGTTACAACAACAATTCCATATCCGGTATCCACTTCTTTAGAAAAGCAGTTTCCGGAAGTGGAAGATGCCTGCGGTTTTCTTTTTTATGAACAGGAAGTGACAGTAGACGATGGCGCTATCCGGCAACTGTATGAAATCAATGCAGACTCTTGCTTCATGCATATGTTCGGGATACAAGTACTCTCCGGCAGCCTTGATTTCCTGGAATCGGAAGAGCGGATAGCACTGACAGAGCATGCGGCCAAGGAACTTTTCGGTACGGAAAATCCGATCGGGAAGGAAATCAAACTGTATGGTGCCCCTAAAACCGTATGTGCGATCGTCAACGGATGGAACCGTCATACCAATTTACCTTTTTCTATTTTAACGGGAGGAATACGTCAATGGCATAATGCATGGTATCACGGAGGATTCCATGTATTTATAAAATTGCACAAAGAAGTAAATGCCGAAACTTTTCAGAAAAAACTGGAACAAACGAAACTCGAAGCAGACGGCAAGGGCGGCATACAGAATCTGATGGTTATGCCCATCAGTAAGTGCCACTATACTGTACTGGCCGACCAAAATGCCATCCAGTTCAGCTATATCCTATTCTTCTCGATTGTAGGCGGATTAGTTATTCTTTGTTCGCTGATCAACTACCTGTCTTTGTTTGTCAGCCGTTTACGGATGCGAAGCAGAGAATTGGCATTACGCAAAGTATGCGGTTCATCAGACCTCCATCTGTTCATCCTGCTTGTTACAGAATATCTGCTGATCTTGTTGGCCGCAGGACTTATGGGAATGGCCCTGATAGAATTGGTATTGTCTCCGTTCAAAGAATTGTCGGGAGTAAAAGAAGGAGATATTTACTGGGAATCTTTTTTATACTTCGCCCTCGTCATCGGATGTTCTCTTGCCACATTCCTGCCTGTAACTTTCTACTTCAACAAACGAACGCTACAAAGTAACATACAGCAAAAGACCGTAAACAGATACGGGTATCTGGGACGCAAGATAAGCATTGTTTTTCAACTTTCTATCAGTATCTGTTTTATCTTCTGCATCAGTGTCATCATGAAGCAGCTCTATTATCTCAGCACCACAGATATTGGTATAGAACGCAAAAATATAGCGACTCTAAGCATGTATCCGCAAAACAATCTATTGCCTGCCGCTGATAAAATAGAGCAGTTTCCTTATGTCACTCAGGTTCTGAAAGGACACTTTTCGCTGCTACCCAAAACTGCATCCATGGCTATGCACTTCAAGGATTGGGACGGAAAACAACCCGGAGATGCAGAGATCGATATGGAAGTACTGATGGAAAGTGAAGAGTTAGCACAGTTCTACGGCATCCGCCTTTTAAAAGGAAAGATGCTGAAAGAAGGAGAGAGGGATGCCGGCACTATTGTAATCAATGAGGCAGCGGCCAAAGCACTCGGATGGAATGATCCGATTGGGAAAAAACTAATCAGACCCAACGGAACAGGGACAACCGTTATCGGTTTGGTAAAAGACTTCCATACGACATCGCCTACCACTCCCATAAAACCTATCGCATTTATAGCCAAAGGCTTTTCCGGATTCGACTTGGGCAAAGGTGATGTACTGATAAAGTATAGAGAAGGCGAATGGCCCAAACTTAAAAAAGACATTGAACAGCTATGTCAGAAAGAATATCCGGAAAATAAAATCAGATTATCCAATATGGAGGAGACCTATGACAACTATCTCAAATCGGAGCAGACCCTTTTGAAACTACTGAGTTGTGTAGCTATTGTCTGTATTCTGATTGCTGTATTCGGAGTGTTCTCTTTAGTGACATTGGCATGCGAGCAACGGCGTAAAGAAATCGCTATCAGGAAAGTAAATGGTGCAACACTTGGCAACATCCTCTCGATATTTATAAAAGAGTACCTGATACTGTTACTCTGCGCCTCGTTCCTTGCTTTCCCGGTCAGCTACATGATCATGAAAGCGTGGCTGGAGAATTATGTCGAACAAATCAGCATAGGCGTTTCGATGTATGTCACTATCTTTACAGGAATCGGTATCATCATAACCGCCTGTATCGGCTGGAGAGTATGGAAAGCCGCCCGTGAAAACCCGGCGGAAGTAGTAAAAACAGAATAAAAAAATCTAATAATATGATACAACATTATTTTAAAATTGCATGTAGAAACCTTTTAAAACATAAGGTACAGAATATCTTAAGCATTGTAGGCTTGTCTATCGGTTTTACAGCTTTCTTGTTAGGCGGGTATTGGCATTACTGGGAATATCATTTTGATAGTTTCCACCCTCAAAGTTCAAGGACTTATGCCTTGACTACCACCGGTATATTTAAAACAGCCGACGGATCTGTAGGAGAATTAAACCAGATACATCAGATGGTGGAAAAAGATCTGGTTACTTTCCCTGAAATAGCTAAAGTTTGCCATGTCAGCAAAGTAAAATACGAATTTGAGAAGGATACAAAAAGTTGGATCGGAATGAAAATAGACTCCACTTTCTTTGATATCTTTCAATGTAAACTGATCGAAGGGAGCTATTATAAAGTTCCATTTAACGTAAATCATGTGATTCTGACTCAAAAAATGGCCAACTTCTACTTTGGTGACAGTAGTTGCGTAGGGAAAGAGTTGAAAATCAACGACAAATTATCATATACCATTGCGGGAGTAATGGAAAATTATCCCCAAAACAGTGATTTCAAATTTGAATACCTGATTCTGGCCACTCCATCCCCCAATCAAGTAAAAAGAAATACGACTTATGTATGGTTACACCCTTCGGCCGATGCTGCACATCTAAGTAAAAAGATAGCAGCCTACAGAGTCAAAGAACCCGATACCAAATGGAGTAAATATTCTGAATGGCGCTTTCATTTGCGTCCGTTACCCGAAATTCATACCCGCTGCTCTCCTGAGCTGAAAGGCAGGCTCCAACATATCCGGATTTTGGCTACGGCGGGAATATTGGCCTTTGCCAGTGCATTAATGAATCTGCTTGTTCTATTCATTGGCCAGCAACAACGAAAAGCGCGCTATAATGCCACTTTTTCCACTCTTGGTGCTTCCATCTACAGTTTGATAGGGAAAAACTTACTTGAATTGACCCTCCCCCTGTTCATAGCATTTTTGCTTTCAATGGCATTTATCGAATTCCTGTTTCCGTTTTATAAGGATTACACCAGTTTGGTAGCAGAGAGCAGTAGCTATTATAATGGAGTCATCCAGAGTATCACCCGGCAAGAAGTACTGAAAGCATCCTATTGGATTTATCCGTTATGCTGCCTGATATTTCTGGTTTTAAGTACGGTTCCCATCGTCGGTCTGCTGAAACGAAACAGTCGGGGAACTTCGCTGGCACTTAGAAACGGATTGATAATCGGACAAATCTTCATCGGCTCTTTATTCCTCCTGACTTCTTGCATGTTCTACAGTCAGTACCGATTCATGAGCCGTACAGACAAAGGACTGGTCACCGATCACATCTGGCAGATCGACCTCGGATTCGATGCAACCTACAATACTGATTGTACCCCTTTTATAGAAGCACTAAAACAAAACTCAGCCATCGATGACGTAACGGCCCTGACACAGCCTCTCCTTGTTTTAAGAGGAGAGTGGTATTGCAGTTTTATCACTCAATTTCCCATAGAGGGACGTAATAATGTAGATGAAGCAACAGAAGATAATTGCATCGTTGTGCAAAAGAATTTCCTTTCCTTTTTCAGAATGAAGATGAAAGAAGGAGAATGGATACAGGATCAGGGGACAAGAGATATAGTTATCAACGAAACCGGTGCCCGCGAACTCAACATTCCTTCACTGACAGGACGTCTTATACTCAGTGATGACGAAGATTCGGAGAATCATGCAGTACCCACCAGAATCAGCGGTATTTTACGTGATTTCTACTACTGTCCGATGCAGTACCCGCTGTCGAAGGTCTTCTTTATGTATCAAAACAATGCTGATGCAGCAAGGGGGTACAATGGATTCAGGTATTTCTATATAAAGGTACATCCGGATAATGAAAAACAAGCACTGCAATACGCCAAGAGAATCTATTCTCAATACAGCAAAAAAGAAATCTCCGAGGATATGCAGATCATTCAACTTTCCACCTTAATGGAACTGTTCAATCGTCCGGAAAAGACGATGTTCCGTATCTTCCTGTTGTTGGCAGTACTCTGTATCCTGATTTCTTCTTTCGGCGTTTTCTTCCTGGTATCGCTCTCTACCGAACAGCGTAAAAAAGAAATAGCCATCCGAAAGGTAAACGGAGCACAATTTTCAGATATCCTATACTTATTTCTGAAAGAATATTTATGGCTGACACTGGTCAGTAACGCAATTGCTCTGCCTTTAGGATATTTATTTATCAAAAGGTGGTTGGAAACCTATGCGTACCATACTGATATTCACGGATGGCTGTTTGTATGTGTATTCCTCTTCACCTGCATCATCGTTATTCTCTCGGTCATGCGACAAGTGGTAGTAGCTGCCAAAATCAATCCGGCGGAGTCGGTGAAAAGTGAATAAATGATTGCAGTGCGAATACGCACTGCAATCGTGCAATATCACACAGAAACAGAGATAACAGAGAGATCCTAACAATCAAAGATACAATCATTTAGCAGTTTGGCATATTTATTGAAACTATAAAAGAGAAGTTTAACGGTAAAACACACGGTATTTACACAACAATAATTAAAACGAAGAAATCAATATATCTATGATACTACATTATTTAAAGATTGTTTTCAGGCAGATGGCTAAACGCAAAGCACAAACTGCTATATCTATATTGGGAATCACTGCCGGTTTGCTCTGTTTCAGTGTATGCAACTATTATAATCGTATTTTCAGTACAGGTAACAAGGATTTGGCAACTTACGAAAATCAAGCAGAAATATGCATAAAAGAAAGATCTTACCAAGTAAATATTCCGATAGAGGATTTTGAAAAGAAAATAGGTAAAGACAAATTTGAAGCAGTTGCTTTTTATGTAAATTCTTCATCTACAATCACATTAGATGAAACGGTATATTGTAAAGTGGACAAAACAGAATGTAATGCTGATTATTTCAAAGTATTTCCTACAGAATGTATAGACGGCTCCTTAAAACAGTTTGGTATTTCGGGTAACGAAGCTGTAGTAACGACTGAGTTTGTCAAACAATTCTGTGGAGGCGTTTCGCCGCTGGGAAAAACGATCCTTAACCAGAGAGGCAAAATACATACCATTATTGCCGTTATCAAGCCCTATCCGGCAGGGATGAATAATTATCACAGCAGCTACGATGTTTTTCTTCCACTACCTGAAAATGCTTCATTTGGGATACACAAACTACTGCTCAAACGCCCGGAAGATGCCGAACACATTTCACAATTACTGCCTAAATTGGGACTTTTTCCCAACCATCCGGAATGGATACCACAAATAGTGCTGGATAGCCAGACAGAACATAAGGCAGGCGCTGAATTATGGGTGGCTATTTTGGGGCTATTGGTTTTATTGGTAGGCATGATCAACTATTTTTCATTCAGTATAGGAGCATTTGCCAACCGTTACAAAGAGATCAGTCTACGTAATACGCTGGGTTCTACTTACTGGGGACTTTTCATATTGCTATTCCTTGAACAGGCTGTCATCATCCTGATCTGTGGAATGATTACCCTGGCCATTACTGAGAGCTTGCTACCTTGGTTTATAAGTACATTTTCTAATGAAATACAAAGTAACTTATATATAGATACACATCGATTGTGGGTTTATGAATGCCAATATATAGGAGGCTTGTTGCTTATCAGCTTACTGATCTCATTCATCTCTTCCTGGCACATTGCCCATAAGACAATAGCGCAAGGATTGAGGGGGGGAACAACTACCGGACAACGTCACATAATCCGTAACACGTTACTGAGCGTCCAGCTACTCTTCTCTTTTCTATTCATTGTAGGTACAGTCGGCATCCGTATGCAAATGAAAGAATACGATCTCTCAGCCAATCCCAATCTGAGCACAGAGGTAAAAAAAGAAATTATGGTAGTAAATATAGGCAGATACGATCGTATTCGGGAGCATCAACCGGAACTGATAAACTTCCTGCGCTCACGCCGTTGGAATGCCGAAACAGCCTACACTAACAGGGATTACAGCCAAGAGTATGGATTTACCGAACTCTGCTTCGTTTCGGATGATTATTTTAATTTAATGAACATCAAATGCCATCACAAACCGGGAGAACCTTTTTGTTACGTAAACGAACAATTATACCAAACTTTGCAAGCTGATTCTACCTCCGAGTCTTTTCGCTTTCAAAACCAAGTATATCCGGTTAAAGGTTTAGTCCATATAGGTCCCGATTCTCCAAGTGCAAAGCAATTGGCTCTTTTACCACTTTCTGCCATGAATGACGAAATCGGGAAAATATATATACGATTGGTCCCTGATACTCCTCGCAAGGAAGTAAAAGCAGAAATGAGCAAGGAGATGAATCAATATCTGCCACAGAACGAACCTTTCGAGTTCATCAGTTTATATGAGGAACAAACCGGATTAGGAACTATCTCGGTGATGTGGCTGTTCGTTGTCTGCTCTTCCATTTGCTTAGTGATTACGGTACTTGGCGTTTATGGAGCTATCAGCATTGACACTATCCGTAAACAAAAAGAAGTTGCCATCCGTAAAATTAATGGTGCACGTTTACCGGACATCTATTGGTTGTTTGCTAAAAACTACCTGATTTTATTTTTAATAGCTTCGGTAGTAGGAGGTTTAATTAGCCTCTTCGTCATGGTCATCGGCAGCCAGCATCGAGCCATATTGTTTGATTATGCCGATCCATGGCTTTGGATGGGTCCCCTCATGCTATTAATAGGCATAATAACAGCTACAATCAGCTGGCAAATATATTATATTGCACGAACTAATCCGGCAGAAGTAATTAAAAACGAATAAATCAGAGAAAATGAACTATATGATACAGCATTATCTCAAAACAGCAATACGCAATCTGCTGAAGTATAAGACACACAGCATTATTTCTGCCATTTGTCTTTCCGTTGGTATGACTTGTTTCAGCATCATCCACTTTTTTATCAATGAAATAGATGGAGCATCACGTAACATGCCCAATTTCGAACAAAGGATTTCAATCCGGATGATCAATTCCAACCATGAAGTAGGAGGATGGGGGTGGAGTCTCAATTCTTCTGAGATCCAGACCCTGACAGAACATCCCATACCGGGTATTAAGCAAATCTGCTTCCACTCTTTCCAAAGAGAAGCCGAAGTTGTATTCATCAATAGGGAGCAGGAAGAAAAGCCTTACATCATCTCATATATGGATACTGATCCTAATTTCTTTTCACATTATAATGCATCCTTCTTATATGGCAATGCTCTTCCCACAACTCCGGAAGAAGTTGTGTTGTCCGAAAGTTGTGCCCGTAAAGTATACGGAAAGAGCAACCCGGTAGGCACATTACTGAAAATAGTCAAGTTGAAGGAAAGCGAAAAAGATAAAAGCACATACTATAAAGTTGTCAATGTTATCAGGAATCTTCCCAAAACACTAAATGTTGAAACAGATATCTATTTCTCTCATTTGAGAGAAGGGAACGGACAACAAGGATACATCACAGAAGGTACACTGGAAACAGCAGACGGATTGAATAAAGCCAATGAAAGCCTAAAGGGGATAACAACTCTTCATAATAATGAAATGGCATATTTCATTGCGAATAAAGAAGCTGACTCGTATCACGATCCGCAGCGAATGATAGGCATAGCATTCATTACCTTCTTATCCTCTCTGATTCTGTTATCGGGTATGATAAACTTTCTAAAGTTCATCATACAGTCATTCTACAACCGTAATCGTGAACTGGCCCTGCGGAAAAGTCTGGGTGCCAGCCCCAAAAGTTTATTTGCCCTTCTATTCACCGAAGCTTTCTGGATGCTGACATTTTCTTTATTGCTCTCGCTGGTCTTATCCGAATGTACCTGTTTACTACTGACAACCTATATTCCGCCCAAAGAAATGATTCCAATAGATATCCAAACTCTATATGGCATTCAAGTTAAACTTTATATAGGGCTGTTACTGATCTGCACCCTTGTAATGCTATATCCCATCCGGCGTTTGCAACGGTCCGGTCTTGCCGGGCACATGAAAACTAACAGCCACCGGCACCTCTTTCGCAACATCATGATGTGCGTACAGCTATGTGTATGTATCTTTTTCCTAGGTATGAGTATCGCTATACATTTATTCAATAGTGTAGGAAGCGTTTTGTACCTTCCTCTATCAGACAAAGAAACAAATTCCACGCTTTGCCTTGAAATGAATAGTGTTACTCTCGGCAAAAATAAGGATGCGATTTTATCACAAATAAAGATGTTGCCGGGAGTGGAAAATATCAGTTCAGCTTTGATGAGCGGCAACTATAATTCGTTTCTGACCAGTGACTATGAGTCTGCCGATCACCGTACTCTCACTATCAGAGTCAGACAAGGAGATCCCAGCTACTTCCAGTTCTTCCGGATTCCTTTCCGGGGAGAGATCGTCGAACCTCATACAAGTAACGTGGTTTACATCAGCGAAGCCTTTCAAAAGCAGTTGGAAAATGATTCTGTAAGCGGAAATGTAAAATTAGGTAAAGAGAACTATCGGATAGCAGGTACATACAAGGCTTGTTACGGGGAGAACATCTCAGAACACAATCAATACAATATTTCTGTTTTCTTCCCGACTGAAGAAGCATCCGTAATTTATATCCGTTTTCGTGACGATATCAGTTTTGGTAAAGCCAAATCAGAAATAGAAAGGGTATGCCGTAATTACGTCCCAGAGTCATTGCCACTCGATATACAACGACTGGATATAAGAAGAAGTACAACACAAGGTATCAGAGACCTGATGGGCGATGCCTCACTGCTATTAGGCATCATAAGTGCTCTTCTGGTTATACTGAGCATATACTCAGCTATCTCTATGGACACAGTCAGCCGGCAGAAAGAAGTTGCTATTCGCAAAATAAACGGCGCAACTCCGAAAGTAATTGCTTTGATGTTCGGAAAAGCATATATAATCCAATTCATACTGGCCTATACCATCACTTATCCATTATTAAGGTTGCTTGTGATAGACATAACCAAGGATAGCCCGATCAGCAGTATTACCGGATTTACATGGGGGATCTACCTCTTCATTCTGATAGGTTTACTTATCTTTGTAACAACAGCCTATAAAATCTACAGAATCATGCATCTCAATCCGGCAGAAATAATAAAAAACGAATAATAATATAAACTCTTAAAAAATTACGATTATGATTAAGACAATCAATTTGCAAAAAATCTTCAAGACCGAAGAAGTTGAAACATGGGCATTAAATAACGTCAGCGTAGAGGTAAAAGAGGGCGAATTTGTCGCCATCATGGGACCTTCCGGTTGTGGAAAATCTACTCTTCTCAATATTCTCGGTTTACTGGATAATCCTACAGGAGGAGAGTATTATCTGAACGGAAAAGAAGTATCCAAATATACAGAATCGCAGCGCACCAATCTCCGCAAAGGAGTTATTGGCTTTGTATTCCAAAGTTTCAATCTGATTGATGAACTGAATGTATATGAAAATATTGAATTGCCCTTACTCTACATGGGTATTCCGGCCTCTGAACGTAAACAACGAGTGGAAAAAGCAATGGAGCGCATGGCCATTACCCATAGAAGCAAGCATTTTCCACAACAGCTTTCCGGAGGTCAGCAACAACGTGTTGCCATTGCCCGCGCCGTAGTAGCCAACCCTAAATTGATTCTTGCCGATGAACCTACCGGTAATCTTGACTCTAAAAATGGTAAAGAGGTTATGGGACTATTGAGCGAATTGAATAAGGAAGGCACTACCATCGTTATGGTAACTCACTCTCAGCATGATGCAGGTTTCGCAGACCGGGTAATTAATTTATTCGATGGTCAAGTTGTAACAGAAGTTACTATTTAACACTCCTCAGACAGAATTACTCAGATTAACACGGATACGCAATTAAAAGAGATGTACCCGGTAAATCTGAGTAATTCTTGATTCATTTTACTTCTTGATACATTTGCATAATTGAGTGCTATATTCATGCAAATGACTTCCATATCACCTTTTACAAATTTGCATTGAATATGAAAACACAATTCTTCACATTGTTCTTCACCATTATATGTTTATCACTCCAAGCACAACAACCCTGTATTATTGAAGGAAACATCAATGGGATTCCTGATGGGACCGTTATCAGTTTGATGCGTCAACAGGGAACAGGTATGAAACGAATTGCCAACGATACAATCGATAATGGAAAGTTTAAGTTCATTATACATACTCTTAATAATCAGACTGAAGCTTTGAGAATAGTAAGTAAAGGAGAAGGCTTTCCCAATACATGGCTGGACGTATATGCCTCTCCGGGAGAAACGGTATCCATCATCGGCAGTGATAAACTACTCCGTACATGGAATATAGTAAGTAACATCAAAGAGCAGCAAGAAGAAAATCAATACACAAATGAGGGTTTCCGCAATTTGACAGACCAAAGACAACGATTACAAGCTTTATCATCAGATATGTGGAAAAAGATAGCTATATCGGATTCACCTAAAGAGAAAATACAAATGACGGACAGCATCCAAAATATACTGTATCCCCAACTAGACTCCCTCGAGCTGTTACTGTCCAAAGAAGAAATCAATTTAATGAAGAATCTTCCTGTTACCTCTATTTGGCTAGATCATTTGGAAGCATTAAGCCGTCAATCTGTCTATCTAAAAGGCTTTCCTATCTCAGAAGCTCAAGTATTGTATCAGCAACTAACATCAACACAACGCAACTCACAAATAGGAAAAAAGATAGAAGCTTGTTTAACGCCTACAAAAGCTAAGATAGGTGATGACATGCCGGATACCGAGCTGTCAAATATCGATGGAAACCACCACCGTCTATCCGATTATAAAGGAAAATACCTTTTACTTGATTTTTGGAGCAGAAGTTGTGGACACTGTATTGAATCACTTCCTGAGATGGAAATCTTATCCGATATGTGGAAAGAAAAAGTAACTTTTATCGGTATAAATATTGATGATGAGAAATCATGGAAAGAATTCTCTCAAAGAAAGAATATCAAATGGATCGACCTAAATGATCCCAAAGGGGCATTCGGATTGTATATCCGTTACAAAGCAAATGGCACTCCCTTTTATGTACTTGTAACGCCTGATGGAAAAATTACTGATATTTGGTACGGATATAATAAAGATAGCCTCTCCGAAAGACTGAAACAAGGGATAAAATAAGATATATCACGGTATACCGTGACAAGAATCGTCCCCATGTAAAAAAGCAAGAAAATAAACATCGATTTTCTTGCTTTTCTGCTTTTTATTACCGAATATTGCTATCATTACAACCATAACAATTACAAATGATATGAAAAACACACATGTACTTCTTATAAAATTTAAAAATAAAATATCTGATGATGAAGTTCAATTCTTTAGAAGTTCAATTATACAAAAACTGGGTGACCAGCCAGATATATTATACCACAATCATGTAGAGAAAAATAAATATCGCTACTCTTATCCCTTAATACAATACAAGAATATCGAACAACAAGCAACAATCGTATGTATTGATCAAGGAACAAAAGCAATTGAGAAATTCTTTTCACAATGTGATTTCAACTTTCAACTGGGAAATAGAAAAGTCAATATGAAGTTTGCCTCTGTAACTCCTTACAAACTATTGATTGAACGACAATCAAAAATGATAAATTATCATATTCATAACTGGTTGCCTTTAAATTCGGATAACTACAAAAAGTATCAAAATATTAGCATTCTTTCAGAAAGAATTAATTTTCTGGAAAAGATTTTGATAGGTAATATATTATCATTTACAAAAGGAGTCAATTATTTTATTGACTTTCCACTACAATGTAAACTCCTTCAACTTAGTTTTGCCAAGCTAATATCTAATAAAAATATTAAATTAATGTCGTTTGATGCAGATTTCCAATGTAATCTAAATCTTCCGGATTATATTGGAATAGGCAAACATACAAGCATTGGATATGGTACGATAACTCGAAACTAATACAAAAAAGACCAAAAATGATTGAATCTATCACATCAATAGGAATATTCATTGACGGAGGATATTTCACAAAAATAAATCAGGCTCTTGAGGAAAAATTGTCACTGAATATCGACATAACCTTTTTCTTTAAATTTATAAAAGAGAAAATAGCCTATGAATATAATTTAAACACTGAATTCTGTCAAATAACAGAAAGTCATTATTTCCGTGGACGGTACCGTGTTAACGATGCTAATAACAAACATTTGTTATTCAGTGAACGTAAGTTTGAAGATTCACTAATTGAAAATGATGTCATTTTTCATTACAAGCATTTACGTGAAATACAAAAGGAAGGTGAAATTAACGTTATAGAGAAAGGCATTGATGTATGGTTCGCTCTTGAAGCATACGAGTTATCACTCTTTCGAAAATTTGATTTTGTTATTCTGATTACAGGTGACGCCGATCACGAAATGTTAATAAAAAAATTAAAAGCTCTCAAAATCCATACAATTCTTTTAACATGGGATTTATCTCCAGAATCTGCAACTGCACGGCTGTTGCGGGAAGAAGCATGTAAACATATAGAATTAAGTGAAATCGCTATAGAAGATAAGGATCTAATAAAAAAGATATGCAGAAGCAAGCAAAAGAGATAAAAAAACATCTTTTCCTTTTGGGAGGACATGATTTAGAGATGCAAACTATAGTCCAGATATTGACAGATAGAAACGTCATATTCAAGGACCGTTATTTACAATGGGATAATGCGTTATTAAGTCAATACGAAGAAGAGATACAACAATATGGTAATAAAGAGCCGTTTATTATCTATGGTGTAGAATTGAAAGAGGACATCACGCCCCCCACTAACTATATTCGAATTGATCACCATAATGAATATGCTACCTATCCTTCGGCATTGGAACAAGTAGCTTCTATTCTTGATCACCCTCTCAATCGATATCAGACATTAGTTGCAGCAAATGATAAGGCTTATATTCCAGGAATGTTAGAAATAGGAGCCAGTCATGAAGAAATAAATCTAATCAGACAAGAGGATCGAAAAGCACAGGGAGTAATAGAGGATGACGAAAAGTTGGCTCAAGAAGCAATTACAAACGGAACAGAAAAAATTGGTAGTTTATATGTTGTGTTCACTACAGCGAACAAATTTTCACCCATATGTGACAGATTATATCCCTATGAAAAATTACTAATCTACACTCCGAATGAGTTAATATATTATGGAAAAGGGATAAATTCTATCCAGAAGATATTAAAGCGATACACCCCAATAAGTAATATCTTTTGGGGAGGCGGTATTAATGGATTTATCGGAACCGTACGCAACCGCCTAACAACAAATGAAATACTTAACATAGTCGAACAGATAAAACTATTAGAATTATGATATATAGTTATCACATATTTTATTTTCCATTTAAATGGGAAATTATGGGATTAGAAAATCAAGCATTTTCTGACCAAGTTAATTTGGACAACATTCAATATAACCGGAATTCTCATTGGGAACGCTCACAAAAGCCAGATCCTGGAGAAGAGGAGTCATTATATAACGAAAAGAACTATTATTATACATTTGTACACAATATATTATATGATGAAGAGCACAGTCCATTAAATCTAATTCACCATTTCGAACGCAAAGAACCTAAGCTAAGTAATCACATTTACTATTATATAAAGAAAAAAGGGCGTAATAATCCATATAAACTCATTGTAGACGCGATGAATATTAATCTATATGCTACAGGTGTCGGATTCTTGTCATTTTATCTAAAAAATGAAGATTGCACTCAAAACAGCCCGGAAGACATATTGGCTATCAATCAATATGGGCGCCGTATCATGCCCCCCTTTTTCAATGATACAAGACTACGAAATGAGATTTCAGAATACATTCGGATAGAAGGTTTAAATCAAACAGTTTATTTTGAAGATTTCAAATCATATACTCCCTATGACAGCTGGCAGCCTTCCTCGTCCATAAAAAAGCTAATTTGTGAATTAGTTACCAATTTATCAATTGACCCTATTATAGATGATCGTATGTTTGTGGCAACATGGTACAAAAACAATCAGCTATCTCAACAATTTACAAATAATGCGAAAGCTTACTTTGATAGCCAGGATCCATTTTCAGATTACTGGTATCGTTTTCTGTTTATAGATGGAAGTAATGCCACTTGCCAAAATGAGAAAATGAAAAAAGAACTATTGGAGGAACATACCTATTATCGTTGGCAACAATGGAGTTCACTTTATGGTATCAGTAAATATTCATTAGTATACCTTACTAATAATGAAGTACCCGATTACCTGATAGAATATTTTCAAACGATCTATGCACGTATGGCCGAACTAGTATTAGTTCAACGTGCTTCCATGTTAAGATTTTCCGGAGAAATCACCAAAGTAAGCCAATTATCCAATCAGGATGTAGAAGCCGTATCTAAACGGGTTAGTTCTTTATATAAAGAATATATTCGTTTCGTAAATCAAATCTATTTCCGTGAGATTACAGCTCAAGACCAAGGAATCGAAATGTACAACAAGCTTCACTCTTGCTTGCAAATGGAAAGTTATATAAAGGATTTAGATGGAGAAATAGAAGAACTGCATCAATACATTTCTTTAATGGAAGATCGGGAGCGAAACAAAAAAGCAAGTTTGCTTAATGATATTGCTACTTTATTTTTACCCATTACAGTAATTACCGGTTTTTGGGGAATGAATCAAATCAGTGAAGTGATGGAAGAAAATGGAGAACTCTCGACCGGCTTTATCATTCAATCTCTATTATTAATAATAGGTACACTTTGTGCCATATGTATAATCTATAAAAGAAAAAGAAAACTATGAATTGGAAATTAGTAGAATGTGAAATTGCACTAATCGTATCTTTGACAGTAATTGAGTGTGTGAATATGGGACAGAATTCCCCTAAAGACATTACATGTCTTACTGTGTTTTTTTGCATTATGATTGTTCTGTTGCCACTTATTGGTGTATTGCAACAATGGCATCTCTCATGTTTTCAGAATTGCCAGAAAGAAAAAGAGTATCAGGCTAAACAAGAAACTGATGAAAAGATGAAAACATGGCTACTCGCCCGTGAAGCAATTATCAAGGATAAAGAAAAAGAAGAGCTAACGAATAAGGTAAATGGACTACAACAAAAATGTGATTCCTTGATAGAAAACCAAGAAAATGAATTAAAAAAATTTTATCTTTCTATTCTTTCTATTATTGGCACTAAAGACGATCTGAAATCGATTGAGGAGAACTTCAAAAAGATGAAGGATTTCTTTGAAGAATATAAAAAGATAACTAAATAGAAAAAAGAATATTATGAATCAGTTAACCGCTATACTAAAACAACACACTCCAATGATCCATTTTCAACATAATGAATCAGGAGCAACCTTACGAGCATCAGAAGTTAAACCATTATTAGATAAATTCATTCTTACAAAACTCGGAAATGGAGATATTAGAGAAGGACGGCTTTATGCTAAAAAAAATAATTGGTTAATAGATAATGAAAAAAATTATGCATTAAATTATAAGTTAAGTATATCTCTACAAAAAAAAAGTAGACTAGAATATTTAATAACTTCTAGTACATTTCCTCTACCAACTGAGCGTCCCTCTAATTTCTTTACGATCCAAAATAGTCCATATTTTGCTCAAGAAAAGTGCGTTGGTATAAATACAAACTCTACCATTATCTTAAAAAAAAGCAATAGTGACCCTCGTAAAAAAGAGGCTGAGTTTAAAGAAAAAAATTGGAGTCAAATAGACAAAAAAGGACTGGAATGGCAAGACTTTACTATAAAAATATTCTCTCTGAAAGGTGATTTAATAAATAAAATCCAAACATATTTACCAGCTTTCTTTATATGCCACAATTTTGGTACAAGAAACAACAAAGGTTTCGGTTCTTTTACTGTTGAATATATCAATAATCAAAAAAATATATGCAATGTAGAAGATACCTTGAAAGAAAATTTTGCTTTCGTATATAAGAAAAAAATAGCTTTGTCACGCCAAAGTACATTGGATTTTATCTATATCTACAATCAGATATTTTCAACAATAAAAAAGGATTACCAGATTCTAAAATCTGGATATAATTTCAGAAACGAATATATAAAATCACTTCTATTTTGTTATTTCGTTAGCAAATATCCTAATTATAGATGGGAAAAAAGAAAAATGAAGCAATTAATTAAAGCAAGAGGTTATGAATTGAAAGGCGATCATTCTCCCATTTCTGGAATAAGAGAGAACGACAACTCCTGGAATGATCCTAATCCTAATGGATATAATTATGCTTATATAAGAGCAATCTTAGGATTAGCAGAACAATATGAATTTCAATTAGAAACACCATATCAGAAAGCTATTGTCAAGATAAAATCAGCAAACAATTGTATCAGTCGTTACAAATCTCCTTTATTATTTAAAATAATAAACAACAGCATTTATTTGGTTGGTAATGAAATAAATACTGAAATACTAAATAAACCATTTCAATATAGCTATATAGAACAAACTAAAAATAAAAATATGAGAACAGGAAAGAGTGAAATAACAGAGCGGACAATGCATATAAATGAGATTGAAATGAACTATAATAATAGAATTAATTATCATTATACGCCAACCTCCTTTTCATTAATCGATTTTATGCAATATGCAATGTCTTATAAAAAAAATGGGAAAAACATTTTAAATTATATTCCTTTAAAACAATAACGCCATGAAATACATTGCAATCACTTTAGGACCAATTACCCGTACAATCGAAATGGCTGAAAGCACTAAAGAGCTTTGGGCAGCCAGTTATTTCTTCTCTTATCTTGCTAAAAAAATAGTAGAACCATTCGTGAAAAAGAATCGTACCTTTCAGCTACCTCTTATTAATGAAGAGATGCAAAAGCCCCATTGTGGTGCCGGTTTGTTTCCTGATCGATATATCTTTAAGTCTGAGCCTGGAGATTTGGAGCTGCTTAAACAACACTCAGATCAGGTATTAATAGAAATAGCCGGTCATATAGCTTCTCCTAGCTTGCCGGGTACAGCTAAAGATGTATCTCAAATATATCACTATTTAAAATCATATATTAAAATATATTTTATTGAACGCACATTAGAGTCGGACGATCCTCATGTAGTAATTCCGGCTTGTGAAAAATACCTTAATATTATTGAGAATCAAGAAACATTTCCTGAGCAGGAAGAAACCATGATATCCCATCAAAAAAGCGATTTCTTAAAATTTTTAATAACCAACGTCAACGGTAAAATATATCGAAAAGACAAAAATTCAATTCCTCGTTTTACTGGATCTTTTCTCACAAGAGATGCATTTGGTGATATGAACGGAGAAAGATTGTTTGAGTCCATCCTTGAAATATCAGCATCCGAATTAAACATAAACATCCAACAAAAAGCATTAGAAGTAATTACAGCAAACGAAAAAAACAAAGGTGAAAAATATAGCGATCAGATCTGGGATGCGGAAGAAATTATCCTAAACGACAACAAAGCACAACTGAGACCATATCATAAATATATTGCTATTATTAAGTCAGATGGTGATTCAATGGGGGAAACTATAAAAAGCATGGGAGCGTACAACATCCCTATAACCCAACTTAGTAAAGCTTTACTAAGCTTCAACATCGAATCTATTAACGAAATCGTAGCTTATGGAGGAAAGCCAATATTCATTGGTGGAGATGATTTACTATGTTTTGCACCTGTATGTTGCAATGGTAATAATGTATTCAATCTTGTCGAAAAACTGAGTACTTGTTTTGACCAATGCATAAATCAACACTTACAGCAATACATCAACGCTTGTTCAGAAGCTCAGAGGCCTTTACCAAGTCTGTCATTTGGCATTTCAATTACTTATCATAAATATCCCATGTTTGAAGCATTGCATACAACGGACTATTTATTAGAGATGGTGGCCAAAGATAACTTGTTTAAATATACATTAAGCAATAAGAATATACTTAATGAAAACATGAAGCGTTTCATTCTTAAAAATAAATTAGCTTTCTCTTTACAAAAACATAGTGGACAAATCTATCATACCGCAATGTCTAAGAAAGGAAAAAGCTATGTAAAGTTTAATATGTTACTTCAAAAGTACATACTGAAAAACAAAGATATGAGCAAGACGCAGGAATCAGAAAAGTTCCTCTCATCTGTCATCCAAATGATCAGAGCACATGCTGAAATATTACAAATCATTCTTCAGAATGAGGACAAGCGAACTGAAATGTTAAAGAACTATTTCGATAATAACTTTAATGAGTCTTGTCACCTAGGTTACACCGGTTTATTCGAAGATATCCAAACGCTTCTTTGCCTTAGATATCAAGAAAACATTCAAGATTATCAAAATAGAAATGAAATTATCCAGCAAAACACGATTCTGACATCAGATGAAAAAGAAATATTAATAGTTTCTCCTGCCATGGATGCTATCCATACGATTTTCACAGCTTTACAATTTATTCACTTCATAAATTATAATAAAGATGAATAGACACTATTTAATAACATTGACTCCGATGGATTGGTTTTTCTTTGGAGGAGAAAGAACATTGGATGATGGAAAGAGTGCAGATTATATATCGCATTCAAATAAGTTCCCTCAACAATCCGCTCTTTTAGGCATGATCCGTTACCAATTGCTGAAACAGCACAATTTACTGTCCCAATTTCCTTACACAGAGAATAAACCGACAGAAAAAGAGATAATGAAAGCACTTATTGGAGAACAGAGTTTCAGGATGACCGAAAGAAAGGCTAAATCACTTGGCTTAGGCGTCATCAAACAGATTTCCCCACTCATGCTTATAGAGTGCAAGGATGATACCTCGTCACGCTCTATCTACTTTCCATTGCCATTAGACGATGGATACAAAGTATCATTTAATGAAACAAGTAATGAAGACAAAGTTTTCTATAATGGAATTGAATGCCCGATTCCCAATGTTTACCCGGCTTCCGAAGAGCAAGATTCCGGTAATCAAAAAAGAAAATTTTTCGATCATAAAACATACAATAATTATCTTTTCTGGTGCACCCAAGGAAATAATCAGATAAAAAAATTACTATCTGATGAAATATGGATTAGTAAAATGCAGATCGGCATTACCAAACATGTGGAAGAAGGTGAGGATAACGACAAAAGCTTTTATAAACAGGAGTTCCTTCAATTGAAAAAATCATTTATATATGCCTTTTATATCACCTTATCGGGAGAATCAGAGCTATCTTCCGATATTATACAATTAGGAGGTCAACGTTCTGTATTCCGCATGGAAGTAGAATCAATAGAAGAGAATAGCGATATACAAGAAAAATACCAAACAGCTGCTCAGTTCCTGACTCAAAGCGATCGTCTTCTAATATTGAGTCCAACTTATGTAGATAACCTAAAGGAACTTTCTGCTTTATGTAACTTTATGTGGAGCGACTCCATTGTCTTTCGCAATATTCAAACGACTAACGCAAGTAACTTTTATGGTAAACCTATCAAAAGCAGTAGTAAATACCACTTCTTAAAGCCGGGGTCAGTACTTTATTTTAAGCAAGGGAAACGCAAAGAAGTCGAGAAACTATTGATGGATTACACTTATCTTCGTTTATCCGGTTATAACATATATATATAAAAACTAAAAAACAAATCATATGACAACAAGAATGTATGTAATTAATACCTTGAGCAACATGCACGTAGGCAGTGGTGAGGTCAATTATGGAGTGATAGACAATCTAATTCAGCGTGACTCTGTCACTAATCTACCCAATATCAACTCTTCCGGTTTGAAAGGAGCTATACGCGAATATTTCAAGGAGAATGAAAATTTAGTAAGAGAATTATTCGGCAGTGCTCCCAAAGACGAAAAAACACTCCCCGGAAAAGTGCGTTTCTTTGAAGCCAACCTCCTATCGATGCCAGTAAGAAGTGACAAGGTGCCCTTTCTGATGGCTACCTCAGACGAAGTACTTCAAGAATTGATAACCAAAATGAAGTTCTTCAATTGCGAAGAAGCCACTCAATACATATCCCATCTGTCCACATTGCTTGATAATATAAAAACACAAGCGCAAGGTACTGATTTTGCGTACGTGTTTGACCCTTCACTGCAAGGTGCAATCATTGAAGAAGTTTCTATACGGGCTACTTGCCCAAGCCACATTCCTCTTCAACTGTCTCTAAAGAAACTTTTAGGCGATAGACTGGTGATTTTATCACATAAATATTTCTCTATCCTATCCGATGACAATCATCTTCCAGTCCTGTCACGCAATAATCTTGAAAACGGGCAGAGCGCCAATTTGTGGTATGAACAGGTTTTACCGCGCTATAGCCGACTTTATTTTATGTTAATGGACGGAAATGCACAAAGTGAGTATCTGAAAAAATTCAGAGATACCCTATGTACCCCTTCTACCATTATTCAAATAGGAGCTAACGCCAGTATAGGGTACGGTTACTGCCAAATATCAGAATTATCACCTTTTTAATAAAAGCTAGAAATGAAAATCAGTAAGAAGCAAATTGAGTACGCTATTGAAGCACTCAGAGCGAACAATATTATCACCAACGACAATCAATATCCCAAGGTCTTTAAGGGATATATCTCTTCGTTTGGAGCAGCTGTCATCCAATCCGGCCTGATTCCGGCTATTATATTCTTTGAAAACGAAGATAATGATGCCAACGCTGACAGACATAAAATCATTGGAGTTTTAAAAGATATCATCAATGCTATGCGTCAGCAATATACTGTAACCGATGCAACCATACTTGTGTCAAGTCAGATTCCTGCAAATTATTCTATGGCACAGTATATCATAGAACATGGAAACACTGATCAACTGCTAAAAGAGATAACAGAAGCAGCTGTTGCCATGAAATTAGCATTAAGAATGTACAAAAGTGAATGATTATGCCTAAAAACTATACTTTACAAAACGCCTCCAATTTAGGTTGGCTATTCTATAAAGACTATTATAGACAAGAACCGAATGTAGATTTCATTTCTACACAAGGAAAAGAAAGTGATACAACTGCTGATTTTTTCAGAAAAACCAATCAGAGAATCACTGCTTATCAATTAAATTCCGAATCACCATTAGTTGCAGCATTCAACAACCATTTTGGTACACCGTTGCAACTAAAAACCATTTATCCGGGTTTAATAACAGGTAGCGGACTTCCGCATCAGACAGGTAGTAAAGGAGAATTTAAATTAGGATTTCAATTTGATTATACTACCGGACTTCCCTATATTCCCGGATCATCTATCAAAGGAACTTTGCGCAGTATGTTTCCTTTTTCATTGAAAGATAAAGGCTCTACTAAACGTATTCTACCGGAATATAGAAAAGAACGTATGGAATATATCCGAGACTTAATAATAGAAGTAACCAATATAAATGAAATTTCAGACACAGAAATTCAGGCATTAGAATATGCCATATTCACTAACAGTACTCCATCTGGCAAAACGATAGAATTCTCTCTTGAAGAAAAAGATGTCTTCTATGATGCTTTTGTTGCAGATTCAAAGGATGGAGTAATGTTAAGCGATGACTATATTACTCCTCATGGTGAGAATCCATTAAAAGATCCCAAACCTATTTTGTTCTTAAAGATCAGACCTGATGTAACAATAAACTTTTATTTCAAATTGTGTACTACTCACTTATACAAAGAAAAGGTATGTAGTTCAAAACAAATAGAAGAGATTAAAAAACAAAATGATTTCTCTTCTTCGGACTACAAAATGATTACGGCACACCAGAAGCGAAACCTATTTGAGAAAATTCTCCTTTGTATCGGAATCGGAGCTAAAACCAATATAGGATACGGACAATTAAAGAAACTCTAAATGAATTTATAATTTAAATATGCCCGATTATTATCATTCCATTACCACCCTCCATGCTCTACAGAATGCATGGAGGGCTGTGCGAGCCAAAAATGCGGCAGGAGGGATTGATGGATTCACTTTATCTCATTTTGAGAAGCGTTTGAACGATAATTTGATTGAATTACAACATGAACTTATTTCCCAAACATGGAATCCCGAACCTTACCTAAGAATAGAAATTACTAAGAATGAAACAGAAAAACGTAAATTGGGATTATTGTGCATCAAGGACAAAATAGTACAACAAGCCATTAAAACAGCCATTGAACCTCAGTTAGAGAAAACCTTTTTAAATCTCAGTTACGGTTACCGCCCCAACAAAGGTCCGGAACGAGCTATCAAACGGGTCGTACACGATTTAAAGAAGTTAAAGAGTGGTTATGTAGCCAAATTGGATATAGACAACTATTTCGATACGATCAATCATGAACAGCTTTTCACTCGTCTTGCCAATTGGTTAAAAGATGATGAAACACTCAGGCTGATCCGCCTATGTATCCAAACAGGAATAGTTACTCCGCAACTGCAATGGCAAGAAATAAATAAAGGAGTACCTCAAGGAGCTATACTATCTCCTTTATTGGCAAACTTTTATCTTCACCCTTTTGATCAGTTTGCTGCCAATAAAGTCCCTATGTATATACGCTACGCAGACGATTTTCTAATCGCTACATCCACAGAAAAACAAATAAAAGAAGCTGTAGAATAAGTAAAAGAAGAATTGGAAAGCCAATTTTATTTACAACTCAATACACCGATAATACATAATTTCCATGATGGGATAGAATTTCTTGGAATCACAATCTCTGATACAGGTCTATCCATCACAGAAAAAAAGAAAAAGACGTTACAAGAGAGAATCAATTCAATCAAATTTATAAAATCGTCATTGTCCTCTCAAAGTAAAGAGACGCTTCAAGGTATAAAAAATTACTATGCCAAGTTGCTTCCTGAAAGTACTTTAAAGGAATTGGATTGCTTCTTAATGAACCGCCTCAATGCATTGATTATCCGAAACCAAAACTCTATTAATAACAAAAAAGAATTAGTTTCGAATCTTCAAAAAATAGAATTCTATTCAGAAAATAGTAATAAAAATAAATCTCAACTGATACAACAATTATGTAGTACATATATCGTACACTCTACAAAATCAAAGACTCGGTTAACCAGTACCCATATTGATAATACAAAGCTAATCACACAAAAAAAGAAAGAATATCAGAAACGTGAAAATGAAGGTGCAGAATTAGTGATAAGTATCCCAGGTAGCTACATAGGGGCCACTTATAAAGGAATTACGGTAAAATTACAAGGTAAGATTATTAATAAACCTTCTCCTGCTTTGAAACACATTACGGTAGTAGGTAAGGGGATAAGTCTCTCAAGCAATGCAATTACGTATTGCATGAACCACAAAATCCCAATTGACTTTTTCGATGGTAGAGGAAAACAATATGGTACTGTACTAAATCCTGTATTTTTGGATGGAACTTTGTGGAATAAACAAGTAGAACTTCCTTTGGAACAAAAAATAAAACTTGCTACTCAAATTATTATCGGTAAATTAAAAAATCAATTAAATCTGATTAAGTATTACCATAAATACCATAAAGATATTTTAGGAGGAAAGTTATCTGAAAAATATGTGGAAGTTGTATTAAAGATAGACAAGCTAATAGAGAAAGCTAAAAATTATTCTCAGAGAAATGAAAAATATACTGCAGAATTAATGGCCATTGAGTCACAGGCTGCTATAGCATATTGGTCGTACATACGAGTTTTAACAGCTGATGACGGGATTGATTTTATCCGCCGTGAGCACCAAGGTGCCACCGATTTACTTAATTCTTTATTAAACTATGGCTATGCTATTCTATATGCTCGTGTCTGGAAAAATATTCTTGCGGCCAAACTAAATCCATCCATCGGGGTACTTCATGCAAAGCAAGATGGCAAACCTACTTTAGTATTTGATGTTGTGGAGCTATTTCGTGCTCAAATGGTAGATAGAGTAGTAATTAGTCTTATTCAAAAAAAAGTCTCTTTAAAAATGCATGACGGTCTATTAAATGAATCATCCAAACGAGTTTTGATCCGATATATATTAGAGCGACTCAATCGGTATGAAAAATATAGAGGAGAAGAAATAACCTTCTCTCAAATAATTTTAAGACAAGCCCAAGAAATAGCACTTTTTATTTCTGGAGACAATTTAATATTTAAACCTTATGTTGCGAAATGGTAAAAGCTAAGAAAATTTTCTGTGTTGTAGCATACGATATTCAAGATGACCGAAGTCGTATACAAATATCAAAAATATTAGAAAAGTATGGAACACGTATCAACTATAGTGTTTTTGAATGTATGTTTACAGACAGACAATTTCAGAAGATCCAAATTAATTTAGAAAGATGGATTAACAGGCGTTATGACACTGTGGTATATTATCCGATGTGCATCAATTGCTATACAAGAATTATATATCAACCTATACGAAAAAAGATAATTAAAACCGTCGAAATAGTCTAAACCTCTTGCGAAAATCAGAATTTGTTTAATTCATTGATTTTCTGCTTATTCTTTTAAATGAAAAATAATATATAATGTATAAAAGCTACGAAAGAACTAGCTTTTTTGTATATTAGTAAATCATTTGCGAAAAAAAACAAATAAGCAATTCGTTCTTTGACATAATACACTTATTATCTGATAATTATAAATATAAGATTAATCTTATTTTCGAAATAGGCTATAATATAACAAATGAAGCAGGCATTTGCGAATAATGAATCGATCATATCAAAGTGATAATCAATTAAATATCTCTATATTCTACAAATTATTTATTTAAATTACAGAAAAAAAGAGTACATTTGCGAAAATCAGTTCAACACTTCATCTATCTAACTGAATAATAAGTTATTATATATTTATACAGATAGAATACATATTTTATAATAATCTGATTATCAATATATGTAGATGTATTCCAGTATAATAAGGATTAAGACATTATTGCCGGAATAATAAGTGCGAAAAGAATATGTAGATGTATTCCAGTATAATAAGGATTAAGACGGTTTCTTTTTTGATTGGAGTTCCGTCGTTTAGCAAAATGTAGATGTATTCCAGTATAATAAGGATTAAGACACCAATGGAATAAATCCCTTCCATATCGTCGTAATATGTAGATGTATTCCAGTATAATAAGGATTAAGACGAATTTAATACCACGGTGATAACGGTTTTGGCATTTAATGTAGATGTATTCCAGTATAATAAGGATTAAGACACCAACAGGCTGTCATAAATTTTCTCTTCACGTTCATGTAGATGTATTCCAGTATAATAAGGATTAAGACAATATTGGGCATGGTGGTCGTTATTTAGGATTTTGAATGTAGATGTATTCCAGTATAATAAGGATTAAGACTTTCAGCCAACCTCTGCAATTCGCTCCTTATTTTCTATGTAGATGTATTCCAGTATAATAAGGATTAAGACTCTTTTTTCGAGACCCAAAACAGCGCCATATTTATGTAGATGTATTCCAGTATAATAAGGATTAAGACATCGGTTATGCCACCGTATTCCTTTGGAAATATAAATGTAGATGTATTCCAGTATAATAAGGATTAAGACACCAGCAGCGATTTCTTTTTTCTTGGATAAGGTTATGTAGATGTATTCCAGTATAATAAGGATTAAGACCGTTTTGGCATTTCCCAAATACGGAGTTAATTTTTTAATGTAGATGTATTCCAGTATAATAAGGATTAAGACACTTTTGGAGCATTGTCTATCATAAAAATTCCGTATGTAGATGTATTCCAGTATAATAAGGATTAAGACAGGTTTTGTGCTTCGCCGCCATTGCACAGTAAGTATGTAGATGTATTCCAGTATAATAAGGATTAAGACTTAAAAGGAAGAGGACTTTACAATTGTCTCTTCGCCTTTATGTAGATGTATTCCAGTATAATAAGGATTAAGACATTCCTTCTCTCTTTACGACCTCGACATAAATCGTGGATGTAGATGTATTCCAGTATAATAAGGATTAAGACGAAACTGAGCTTTCAAAAGAGGATGTCGGGTTTCATGTAGATGTATTCCAGTATAATAAGGATTAAGACGACTGACAACTCTGTAATAAGTTCTTCCGAGATTTATGTAGATGTATTCCAGTATAATAAGGATTAAGACAATTTTCCATAGTTCTGTTTTTAGGAATTTTTTACTATGTAGATGTATTCCAGTATAATAAGGATTAAGACGCAATAAGCCACGAATTTTTCAACGATATGTTGCTGAATGTAGATGTATTCCAGTATAATAAGGATTAAGACAATGCATTTGCTAATTCTAATGCGGCTTCTCTTAATGTAGATGTATTCCAGTATAATAAGGATTAAGACGAAAATGCAATACCCCCGAGTGCTTTGCATATTAAATGTAGATGTATTCCAGTATAATAAGGATTAAGACGGTTTAATCGTGTGATAAATCACGGCATCAAAGAATAATGTAGATGTATTCCAGTATAATAAGGATTAAGACGATTGTCAGAGCAAGAAGCAAAATCAGAAATAAATGTAGATGTATTCCAGTATAATAAGGATTAAGACGTCAGTGCCATCAGATGTTCCATTTCACGGTCTTATGTAGATGTATTCCAGTATAATAAGGATTAAGACTCTGCCAGTTTTATATCCAGCGGCGCCGTTTCCTTCATGTAGATGTATTCCAGTATAATAAGGATTAAGACATTCATAGGTATCAAATTTTTAAGTTAATACTAAATTCTATGTAGATGTATTCCAGTATAATAAGGATTAAGACCAATGCCCAGAAATACTGCAAACTTTCCTTATTAGCATGTAGATGTATTCCAATATAAAAATTTAACTACATTAAATAGAATAAGGGGAGAAGTTCAGACATAACGGCTTGGATAAGATCGTCATGGACTTCGGTATTGCTTTTAACATTGGGAAAATGATCAATAAGCAGGAAAAGAAGAAGAGAGGCAGAACTAATTTATTGGTAACTATTTTAATAAGCTGTGGAATAGCTTACCAAAAATACACAAAGGCGATAATACTACGGGGCTGTCCAAAAAGCAAAGTGCCCCCCAAAAGTCGGATAGCCCCTTTTACCATTGTTTATTTCGGTGAAAAGCCTCATATTACCGTTGTGAAAAATTAACAGTAATAGTTAAGATAGTATTTAGAGAGTTAACCTCCAGCCAAAATGTTCTTTTCCGGTTCGTTTATCGGAAAAAATATCTCCCAACCATCTTGTTCGTGTTGTAAGTTACATTGTAGATGCTTTGGATATTAGTTACCTGCTCTCGGCTTATAATGGAGGAGGCACCAACAGCTATCATCCCCGTATGATACTCAAGGTCCTGTTTTATGCTTATCTGAACAATATCTATTCCTGCCGCAAAACCCAAAAGGCCTTGCAGAAGAATATTCACATCATGTGGTTGTCCGGTAATAGTACACCCAATTTCCGCACTATCAATGATTTCCGTGGCAAGGTTTAAAAGAACATATAAAATCATTGTTTTCTGCCCTTATTCTTCTGCTGTAAGAATCCGGCTATGTCAGTTTGGATGTACATAGCAGTCACCGATCCCGGTTATGGCAACGAACAAAACGATGAGTTTATGAAGAATATGGGTATAGAGGCTTTTGTCAAGTACAATTATTTTCACAAAGAGCAGAAGCGGACCTGGAACAAGGATGCTAAAACCTAAAGAAGGCATCCATTGCTGGACACCTTCCTTCTATATTTATTCTTAATCGTTATTTTTATAAAAGATCAAGCGCCTTGAAACATTTCACTAACTTACCGATAGCAAAATCAATCTGTTCTTTAGAGTGTGTAGCCATCAACGAGAAACGAATCAACGTATCGTTCGGAGAACATGCGGGAGGCACAACTGGATTTACAAACACACCTTCGTCAAATAACATCTTAGTTACCATAAATGTCTTCTCCATATCACGTACATATAGAGGAATGATAGGAGTGGAGGTATGTCCGATCTCAAAACCAAGTTCACGGAAACACTTTAAAGAGTAATTGGTTATATCCCACAAATGCTCAATACGTTCCGGTTCGTTTTTCATAATCTGAAGTGCAGCACGAGCGGCAGCTGTAGCAGCAGGCGTATTACTTGCACTAAAGATATATGAACGTGAATTGTGACGCAAATAATTAATGATGGACTCGTCTGCTGCAATAAAGCCACCGATAGCGGCCAATGACTTACTGAATGTGCCCATAATAAGATCCACCTCTTTAGTCAATCCGAAATGATCACAAGTACCGCGTCCGTGATTACCCAAAACTCCCAGACCATGCGCTTCATCTACCATGATATTAGCATCATATTTTTTAGACAAACGGACGATCTCAGGCAAATTGGCAATATCACCCTCCATACTGAATACTCCATCTACTACAATCAGTTTCACTGCATCAGGACGACATTTCTGCAACTCTTTCTCAAGAGATTCCATATCGTTATGCTTGAACTTAAGAATGGTAGAAAAAGAAAGGCGGCGTCCTTCAACAATAGAAGCGTGGTCAAGTTCATCACAGATCACATAATCTTCACGACCTGTCACACACGAAACCACACCCAGATTTACCTGAAATCCGGTAGAATAAATGATAGCATCTTCTTTACCAACAAATTCGGCCAATTCTTTCTCCAATTGAAGATGGAGGTCGAGTGTACCGTTCAGAAAACGCGATCCGGCGCAACCTGTACCATATTTGCGGGTAGCTTCAACAGCAGCTTCAATTACTTTCGGATGATTAGTCAGGCCTAAGTATGAGTTTGAGCCAAACATTAACACCTTTCTGCCACTCATTATCACCTCTGTGTTCTGTTCACTTTCGATACAACGAAAGTATGGATATACGCCTTTAGCCTTTATCTGCTGAGGGAGGTCGTATTTAGCTAACTTCTCTTGTAATAATCCCATGAATAGTTATTTATATAATTCGCTTATTGACTATCTTTTATATAATAGTCTAAATCCTTTTTCCTTAACAAGTGTTTAAAACAGGGGGCAAAGATAACAAAATATGTTTTTAGCTGTTCTTTTTCTATGAAAAAATATACTCTTTATAGTTTTAGAAAGCTGTAAAAGGGCAAAAATTAAGATATTTATATTACTTTTGCCGACCACAACATATAAATGATGGAACCAACTTGCATGAGCGAAAACAAGAAAAAAATAATATTCATCGTTAATCCAATTTCGGGTACACAAAGTAAGGAACTTGTTCTGAGTCTACTGGATGAAAAGATAGATAAGGAAATGTATACTTGGGAAATTGTGTATACCAAAAGGGCCGGACATGCAATCGAAATAGCAGCAGATGCGGCAGATAAAAATACAGATATAGTAGTTGCTGTAGGAGGAGACGGAACAATTAATGAAATTGCCCGTTCATTGGTACACACCAATACAGCATTGGGAATTATCCCTTGCGGCTCTGGAAACGGATTAGCACGGCATCTTCAAATTTCAATGGATCCGCGTAAAGCACTTGAAATTTTGAATGATGGGATAATCGATATCATAGATTACGGAAAAATAAATGGTACAGACTTTTTTTGTACTTGCGGAGTAGGGTTTGACGCTTTTGTAAGTCTGAAATTTGCTAATGCCGGCAAACGTGGACTGCTGACTTATCTAGAGAAAACCCTGCAGGAAAGTCTAAAGTATCAACCTGAAACTTATGAATTGGAAACAGAAGATGGTACTTCCAAATATAAAGCCTTTCTCATTGCTTGCGGCAACGCTTCTCAATACGGGAACAATGCTTATATAGCCCCACAGGCCACTCTGACAGATGGTTTGTTAGATGTAACCATTCTCGAACCGTTTACGGTATTAGATGTTCCGGCACTGGCCTTTCAGCTCTTCAATAAAACAATTGACCAAAACAGTCGCATTAAAACTTTCCGTTGCAAAAAGTTATGTATTCATCGCAGTTCGCCGGGTGTTGTCCATTTTGACGGCGATCCGATGCAGGCTGACGAAGATATCAAAATAGAACTGATTCAGAAAGGACTGCGGGTCGTTGTACCTGGTGATAAAAAAAAAGATAATCCCAACGTATTACAAAAAGCACAAGAATACGTAAACGGTATTAAATTGATAAACGAAGCTATAGTAGAAGATATAGCACATAAAAATAAAGTTATTCTGAAGAAGAATAAGCAGCTGATACAAAAACTTACTAAAAAATAGACCTTTGGAAATAACACGGAATCCGAATTAATATGTACTTTTGCAGACTACTTTAACAAAAATATAAATAATATATTAAATATGTTCAGAACGCACACGTGCGGAGAGTTAAGAATCTCCGATGTTAATAAACAAGTCAAGCTGTCGGGATGGGTACAGCGCAGCCGTAAAATGGGAGGTATGACTTTTGTTGACCTTCGTGATCGCTACGGTATCACTCAATTAGTATTTAATGAAGAAATAGACGCTGAGCTTTGCGAACGTGCCAATAAATTGGGTCGTGAATTCGTCATACAGATTGTCGGAACCGTAAACGAACGTTTCAGCAAAAACAGTCATATCCCGACTGGTGACATCGAAATCATCGTTTCGGAACTGAATATCCTGAACTCAGCCATTACTCCTCCTTTTACTATCGAGGACAACACCGACGGTGGTGATGATATCCGCATGAAATACCGTTATCTGGACTTACGCCGTAGTGCTGTTCGTTCAAATTTGGAATTACGTCACAAAATGACGATCGAGGTTCGCAGTTATCTCGATAAACTGGGTTTCTTGGAAGTGGAAACTCCGGTATTGATCGGTTCAACTCCTGAAGGAGCACGTGACTTTGTAGTACCTTCCCGCATGAATCCGGGACAATTCTACGCATTACCGCAATCTCCACAGACACTGAAACAGCTATTGATGGTTTCCGGTTTCGATCGTTATTTCCAGATAGCCAAATGTTTCCGTGACGAAGACCTGCGTGCCGACCGCCAGCCTGAGTTCACTCAGATTGACTGCGAAATGAGTTTCGTAGAGCAGGAAGATGTGATTACTACATTTGAAGGAATGGCCAAACACCTGTTTAAGGTGATCCGTAATATCGAACTGACCGAGCCATTCCCACGTATGCCTTGGAGCGAAGCAATGAGATTGTACGGTAGCGATAAACCGGACATTCGCTTCGGTATGCAATTCGTCGAATTAATGGATATCTTAAAAGGGCACAGTTTCTCTGTATTCGATAATGCCACATATATTGGCGGTATTTGTGCCGAGGGTGCAGCCAGCTATACCCGTAAGCAACTGGATGCCTTGACCGAATTTGTGAAAAAGCCACAAATCGGTGCAAAAGGTATGGTCTATGCCCGTATCGAAGCTGACGGTACTGTGAAATCAAGCGTTGACAAGTTCTATACACAAGAAGTTTTGCAACAATTGAAGGAAGCATTCGGTGCCAAACCCGGTGACCTAATCTTGATTTTATCGGGAGATGATGCCATGAAAACTCGTAAGCAGCTTTGTGAATTACGTCTAGAAATGGGTAATCAATTGGGATTACGGGATAAAAACACATTTGCATGTCTGTGGGTTGTGGACTTCCCTCTATTTGAATGGAGCGAAGAAGAAGGCAGATTAATGGCTATGCACCATCCGTTTACCTCACCCAAACCGGAAGATATCCATCTGCTGGATACAAATCCTGCTGCTGTGCGCGCTAATGCTTACGATATGGTAATCAATGGTGTAGAAGTAGGAGGGGGATCAATCCGTATCCACGATAGCCAGTTGCAGAACAAAATGTTCGAATTACTCGGATTTACCCCGGAGCGTGCGCAAGAGCAGTTCGGCTTCTTGATGAATGCCTTCAAGTTTGGTGCGCCTCCTCATGGCGGACTGGCTTACGGATTAGATCGTTGGGTATCTCTTTTTGCCGGACTGGACTCAATCCGTGACTGCATTGCATTCCCGAAAAATAACTCCGGTCGTGACGTTATGTTGGATGCTCCCGCAGCACTCGATCCGTCACAACTGGAAGAACTGAACCTGATTGTAGATATTAAGGAGTAAGTGAAAGAGTCGGTACGCATTTTTAGATTTGCCGTAATTGGTACGCTCAATGCATTAATCACAGCTTTTGTTATTTGGTTGATGATGGATGAATTGTCATACGATTACATTCCGGCCAATATTACAGCGTACATAGTAGCCCAAATTCATAACTTTATTTGGAGTAAATATTGGATCTTTCCGATTGAAAATAAAAAGAACAACATTTGGAAGCAGATGTTGTTCTTCTGTTCCGCTTTCGGATTGGCATATAGTGCCCAGTTCTTGTTTTTAGTCACACTTGTAGAGTGTGGAGATGTAAACGAGTATCTGGCACAATTCCTGGGGCTGTTTATCTACGGAACAGTAAACTTCATCGTTAATAAGAAGCTTACATTCAGATAAAATAGTGCTTAAGATAATGAAAAATCCCGCAGAGTGTAAAAAACTCTACGGGATTTTTTTTATCAGAGAGAGAAATCATTTCAATCAATAAAACGGGTCAGTAGATTTT